>Ga0209672_100011_pt1 | contig 856297 bp, 823 predicted proteins | sample AraplaCol_mMS_r2_FD_184273 | JGI IMG/M metagenome (GOLD analysis project Ga0209672, IMG submission 184273) | Arabidopsis root microbial communities from North Carolina, USA - plate scrape CL_Col_mMS_r2 (SPAdes) (version 2) | ecosystem: Host-associated > Plants > Roots > Endosphere | place: USA... | reverse complement strand
AGTCCCGGCCCGAGTTCTGGCCCCGAGTGGTGATCGGGCGGTTGTAGCTGATCTTGTAGGCCCGGCCGTTCGCCGCGCCCTGGTAGAAGTCCGAGCCGCCGTAGGTGTTGTACGCCTGCCAGGTCGGGTCCGACGTCTGGTAGAGGATGTCCGAGTGGCTGGCGTCGTTCCGGACGACGAATGTGATCTGGCTCTCGTCGCCGTTGTCGTTGCGGTGGAGGAGCGCGATGTAGACGCCGGAGACCGCCGAAGGCGGGACCGTCCACGATGCCGACTGCGCCCAATTGCCGCAATCGGTGAGTTCGACTGTCGGGTCCCAGTAGCAGGCGGGCTGCGTCTGCGGAAGGGTTGCGGACGGCGTGACGTCCGCGATCTTGCGCGCCCCGAGACCCTGGTAGTAGCCGGTGCGGAAGATCTGGATCGTGTAGGACTTCGCGGTCGTGTTGACCTTGAAGCCGATCGTTCCGCCGATGTTGACGCTGATGTCGGTCGAGAAGCCCTGGATGTCCGAGTCTCCCGAGCCGCTGACGTCCCACACCGAGGGGTCGGTGCCGGCGAGGGCGTTCTCGCAGACGATCGGATTCGCCGCGGCGTTGCAGCCCTGGTCCGCTCGTGCGGGCTGGCTCGTCGCGAGGCTGACCCACGCGAACAGCACGACCACCACCGCGCAGGCGGTCACGAACAGCGCATTCCGCCGGCGGCTCGGCCGCCCGACGTGCATACCCACAGATTGAGCTTTGCTCATATGTGAGAGATTGTCACAAATTCGGCGCGATCGCTCACCCCCTAATAGGGGGGCGAACCACTAGGCGACCCGGCCGCGGGGGCCGGACGGCTCACTCCTCGGAGCCGACCTCGGCTTCGTAGTCGGCGCTCTCCTCGGCTTCGTCGTCGGCACTCTCCTCGGCTTCGTCGTCGGCGCTCTCCTCGGCGTCGGCTTCCGCACGCTGCTCGGAGTCGTCCGCCGTGTCCTCTTCCGCCGCGAACCGGTCGGTCGCCTCGATCAGCGCGTCCAGGATGCCCGGCTCGTCGTACGCGTGCCCGGCGTCCGCCACGATGTTCAGCTCGGCCTCCGGCCACGCCCGGTGCAGGTCCCACGCGGTCATCGCCGGCGTGCAGACGTCGTAGCGGCCCTGCACGATGACGCCGGGGATGCCCTCCAGCTTGTACGCGTCGCGGATGAGCTGGTCCTCCTCGAACCAGCCGCCGTTCATGAAGTAGTGGTTCTCGATGCGCGCGAACGCCACCGCGTACTTCTCCTCGGTGAACGTCTCGACGACCTCCGGCCGCGGCAGGAGCGTGATCGTGGAGGACTCCCAGCGCGACCAGGCGATGGCGGCCGGACCGTGCACGGCCGGGTCCTCGTCGGCCAGCAGCCGGCTGTAGGCGCGGATCAGGTGGCCGCGCTCCGCCGGCGGCACCGGCTCCACGAAGCCCTCCCACAGGTCGGGGAACAGCGCAGCGGCGCCGCCCTCGTAGAACCAGTCCAGCTCGGCCGGGCGCAGCGTGAAGATGCCGCGAACGATCAGCTCGGTCACCCGCTCGGGATGCGTCTCGGCGTACGCGAGCGCCAGCGCGCTGCCCCACGAGCCGCCGAACACCTGCCAGCGCTCGATCTCCAGGTGCTCGCGCAGCTTCTCCAGGTCGGAGACGAGATTCCAGGTGGTGTTCGCCGACAGGTCGGCGTCCGGGTCGCTCGCGTGCGGCAGACTGCGACCGCAGTTGCGCTGGTCGAGCAGGACGATCCGGTACCGCTCGGGGTCGAACAGCCGGCGGTGGGAGGGCGTGCTGCCGCCGCCGGGGCCGCCGTGCAGGAACACCACGGGCTTGCCGTCCGGGTTCCCGCTGGTCTCGAAGTACACCTGCTGGCCGTCGCCGACGTCCAGCATCCCGCTGTCGTACGGCTCGATCTCCGGGTAGAGAGTGCGCATGGTGCGACTGTAGCGGGCCGCCACCCGCTCCCCCACGCGCCGCGCCCACCCCCACGCCCGCGCTAGGCTCGCCGCATGAGCACCCCCGTGACCGTCGCCGTCACCGGCGCCGGTGGACAGATCGGCTACGCCCTCCTCTTCCGGATCGCCTCCGGGCAGCTGCTCGGGCACGACGTGCCGGTGCGGCTGCGGCTGCTGGAGATCCCGGCCGGGCTCGGCGCCGCCGAGGGCACCGCGCTGGAGCTGCAGGACGGCGCCTTCCCGCTGCTGCACGGAGTCGACGTGACCGACGACCCGCGCGCGGCCTTCGACGGCGCGAGCGTCGCCCTGCTCGTCGGCGCCCGTCCCCGCACCGCCGGGATGGAGCGCGCCGACCTCCTGGAGGCCAACGGCGGCATCTTCGGCCCGCAGGGCGCCGCGCTCAACGACGTCGCCGCCGACGACGTGCGCGTGCTCGTCGTGGGCAACCCGGCGAACACCAACGCGCTGATCGCCAGCGCGCACGCTCCCGACATCCCGGCCGAGCGCTTCACCGCGATGACCCGGCTCGACCACAACCGCGCCGTCGCGCAGCTCGCGGCGAGGCTCGGCGTCCCGGTGCGCGCGATCGAGGGCGTCATCGTGTGGGGGAACCACTCGGCGAGCCAGTACCCCGACCTCAGCCACGCCACCGTGAACGGCCGGCCGGCGACCGAGCTCGTGGAGGAGGGCTGGCTCGCGGAGGAGTACATCCCGCGGGTGGCGAAGCGCGGCGCCGAGATCATCGCGGTGCGCGGCTCGTCGTCCGCGGCCTCCGCGGCGAGCGCCGCCATCGACCACGTCCGCGACTGGGTGGACGGCACCGGCGAGCGCTGGACCTCCGCCGCGGTCGTCTCGGACGGCTCCTACGGGGTGCCGGAGGGCCTGATCTCGTCGTTCCCGGTCCGCGCCGTCGGAGGCCGCTGGGAGATCGTCCAGGGCCTCGCGATCGACGCCTTCTCGCGCGAGCGCATCGACGCCTCCGTCGCCGAGCTCGTGGCCGAGCGCGACGCCGTGCGCGCCCTCGGGCTGCTCTGACGCCATCCAACTGACAGGACACGCCGCCTCGCAGTCTCGCGAGGCGGCGTGTCCTGTCAGTTCGTTCGTCAGCGGTGCTTCGTCGGGGCCTTCTCCGGCGTCGGCAGCGTGCCGTCCGCGCGGCGCGCGGCGTAGTACGCCCGCGCCTCCGCCTGGCGCTCGGCCTCCGCGCCGCTCGCGATCTTCGCGCGCACCAGCTCCGGGCCGTAGCCGAAGGCGTCGACCAGGTCGACCGCGTGCGGGCGGATGCGGGTCAGCAGCCGGTCGATGTACGCCGACACCGCCTGCGCGCGCTGCGGCGACAGGCGGCCGTGGATGAGGTACCAGGCCAGGTGCTTCTCGATCAGCCCGAAGCCGAACAGGTCGCGCAGCCAGGTCAGCACCTGCTTGGTGCCGGCGTCCGGAGCCTGCTCCAGGGCCTCCGTGAAGGCCTCCCACTGCAGCAGCTCGCCGTGGGCGCGGGCGGCCTCGATCAGCTCGTTCTGCTGCGAGTTGAACAGGTCGGCTGCGGCCTTCTTGCCCAGCTTGGAGGCCGGGCGCAGTCGTCCGCCGATCTCCGAGATCATCGTCTCGACGCGGTCGGTGAGCAGCTCCCGCTGGGTCGCGGACTCCTGCAGCCAGTTGACCGCGCGGGCCGTCGAGCCGAAGTCGCGCACGGTCTGGCCGACGCTGCGCAGGCCGGAGCCGTGGTACGCCCGGCCGGCCGCCTGCACGACCACGTACCGCGCGAGCGCCCCGGCGTCGGCCTTGGCGAACTTGCGGCTGAAGTCGGTCAGCAGGCGCTTGGCGACGAGCTGGAGGAGGACGTTGTTGTCGCCCTCGAAGGTCACCCAGATGTCGAGGTCCTGGCGCAGCGAGGTGATCCGGTTCTCGGTCAGGAAGCCCGCGCCGCCGCACGCCTCCCGAGCCTCCTGAAGGGTCTCCAGCGCGTGCCAGGTGCTGAGCGGCTTGAGCGCCGCCGCGATGGTCTCCAGATCCTGGCGGTCGGCGTCCGTGTCGGTCTTGCCGCTGAACACGTCGTCGAACTTGTGCAGGAACATCTCGTGCGCGAAGCTCTCCGCGTACGTGGTGGCCAGCAGCGGGAGCAGCCGGCGCTGGTGGCGCTGGTAGTCGAGCACGACCTCCTCGTCCGTGTCGCTGCCCGCGGTGAACTGGCGGCGCTGGTCGCCGTACGTCAGCGCGATTTTCAGGCCGATCTTCGCCGCGATGGTCGCGGAGCCGTCGAGCGAGACGCGGCCCTGGACGAGCGTGCCGAGCATCGTGAAGAAGCGGCGGCCCGGGCTCGCGATCGGCGAGCTGTAGGTGCCGTCCTCCGCGACGTCGCCGTAGCGGTTGAGGAGGTCGGTGCGCGGGATGCGGACGCCGGTGAAGTGCAGCCGGCCGTTGTCGATGCCGTTGAGGCCGCCCTTCTGGCCGTCGTCCTCGCCGCCGATGCCGGGCAGGAAGTCGCCGTTCGCGTCGCGGATCGGCACGTAGAAGGCGTGGACGCCGTGGTTGACGCCCTTCGTCACGAGCTGCGCGAAGACCACAGCGGCCGTGGCGTCGACCGCCGCGTTGCCGAGGTAGTCCTTCCACGCCCCCCGGAACGGGGTGTCGAGGACGAAGTCCTTCGTGTCCGGGTCGTAGGTCGCGGTGGTGGCGATCGCGGCGACGTCCGAGCCGTGGCCGGTCTCCGTCATGGCGAAGGCGCCCGGCACGTCGAGCGACATGATCGCCGGCAGGTAGGTCGTGTGGTGGTACTCGGTGCCGAGGTGCAGCACGGCCGCGCCGAACAGCCCCCACTGGACGCCGGACTTGATCTGGAGCGACGGGTCCGCCGCGACGAGCTCCTCGAACGCGGCGATGTTGCCGCCGTGGTCCTCCAGGCCTCCGACCGCCTTCGGGAAGGCGCGATGCACCTGGCCGTGGTCGACCAGCAGCTTGAGCTGCCCGAAGACGCGCTTGCGGTGGTCGGCGACGGAGAGGCCCTCCACCTTCTGCAGCTCGGGCCGCGACGAGAGCGCTCGGGAGGCCAGGCGGACCTCCGCCCAGGTGCCCAGCAGCTGGCGGCCCAGCGCCTCGACGTCGACGTGCGGCGCGGCGCCGGCCGGAGCGGTCGCGGCTGCTGCGGCGGCCGCTTCGTTCTCGGCGGCGTCGACGACGGGGGTGGAGGTACGGGGCTTCTCGGGTGCGCGCTCTGCGGTGTCAACCATGAGGTTCCTCTTCGATGTCTCGGGGTCATCGTCACGCTACGACCGGGCGGCGACGAGGCGAAACCGTCGGTGCGGAGGCGACAAAAACGGCCCGCGAGGTCCGCGGGCCGTTTGTGGGAAGCTCCAAATCGCCGTCCCGAACATCATCGGGTATGGACAAGACGGGCCGGTCGCCTGTACTGGCTCAGGCGGCCCGGCGGGTCGGGCGCGCCTCGCGGGGCAGGGCCGCGAGGGCCGCGCGCGCAGCGGTCGCCCCGCGCAGCTCGATGACGGTTCCGGCCGCGATCTGCTCGTCCCGGTCGACGCGCGCGCCGTTGCCGATCATGGCGTTGTCGCCCACCTTCACGTTGCTGCCGATGCGCGCACCGCTGCCGACCACGCAGCCCTTGCCGATGTGGACGTTGGCGCCGACGAACGTGCGGTCGCCGATCGTCGCACCGGAGTCGATCCAGCTCCCGGCGCCGATGTAGGCGTCCAGTCCCACGCGGGCGTCGGCCTCCACGTAGGCGGTCGGCTCGATGCGGGCCGAGTCGGCCACACGGGCCGAGGGGGAGACGAGTCCCTTGCCGTTCGCGTGCCGCCTGTACTTGATGATTGCGCCGGTCTCGTCCTCGAGCTCTTCTATCCTCCGTGCCATTTCATCCCTCCTTCGAGATCGTCGCGAGATTATGCCACCTGACATAACCGTGAACGGGGGTGAAAGATTCCCTGATCGCCCCACGGAACGGGCACTGTACGCCTGCGATCCGGGGGCGACCAGGGGGGATGCTCGGAAGGTGCCGAGTACTCGGCCCGCGCTAGTAGCTCAGGCCGTGGCCGAACCGGTAGAGCGGGTCGGCTGTGTCGAAGGGCACGTCCGGACGGTTCTCCAGCACGGCGGCCATCGAGGACGGCAGGTCCATCGGGAGGCGGCCCTGGGGCACGGCCTCCCCGAAGAGCACGTCGAGCAGGGCCGCAGAGTTCGCACCGAAGTCGGCCGCGAGGGCGCGGACCTCGCCCGCGAACGGCGTCAGGATGGCCGGGCGGTCGAGGAACACCTCCAGTACGGTCGGCACCGCGCGGGCGACGGCGAGGATTTCGTCGATCGTCTCCTGCGGGAAGTCGAGCGAGCCCGCGTGGAAGAAGTTCTCGAACATGGTGGAGCGCTGCTCGTACGGCGCGTGCAGGCGCACCAGCGCGACGTCGGCCTCCTCCGGGGTGGCGACGACCGTCGCGTAGCCGGCCACGGCCTCCGGATCGAAGCCGTGCACGAACACCTTGGCGCCGCGGGCGAGCGGGAGGACGTCCTCGTTCTTCAGCAGCGTCACGGAGGCGCGCTGGGCGGCCTCCCCCGCAGCGACGAAGTCCGCATTGCCGACCACCTCGGCCGCGCGGGCCGGGTCGACCGTCGGCGCGTCGAACAGGCCGAGACGGAACTTCTCGCGGAGCAGGCGACGCGCGGAGACGTCCAGGCGCTCCTCCGGCAGGTCGCCGCTGCGCACGAGCTCGATGAGGAGGTCCGGGATGGCCTCGCCGCCGAACTGGTCGGCCCCGGCGTCCAGGATCTTCCGCATCCGCTCGCGCGTCGACAGGTGCTCGACGCCCCACGCGCGGGCCGGGAACGGCTGGCCGCCGATCTCCGCGTCCGTGAGGAGCCCCCAGTCGGTGCAGACGATGCCGTCGAAGCCGTAGCGCTCGCGCAGCAGGCCGGTGACGACGGACTTGTTGAAGCCGAAGCCGACCTCCTCGTACTCGGTGCCGACCGGCATCCCGTAGTACGGCATGATCTGGCTGGTGCCCGCCTCGAACGCGGCCTCGAACGGCTTCAGGTGCGTCTCGAACTCGCCGCCCGGGTAGACCTGCTCGCGGCCGTACGGGAAGTGCGGGTCCTCGCCGTCCTTCTGCGGGCCGCCGCCCGGGAAGTGCTTGGTCATCGTCGCGACCGAGTCGGGCCCGAGCTCGGCGCCCTGGAAGCCGCGGATGTACGCGGCGCCGAGCCGCGAGGTGAGGTCGACATCCTCGCCGAACGTGGCGACCTGGCGCGCCCAGCGCGGCTCGGTCGCGAGGTCGATCTGCGGGTGCAGGGCGACGCGGATGCCGACGGCGGTGTACTCCTGGCGCGCGATGTCGGCGAAGCGCTCCACGAGCTCCTCGTCGCCGATCGCCGCGAGGCCGAGCGTCTCCGGCCACTGCGAGAACGGCCCTGCCATGATCGCGGCGCCCGGGTTGTCGCTGAACGAGTGCCGCGGGTCGGTGGAGAGCGTGACCGGGATGCCGAGCCGGGTGCTCGCCGCGACCTCCTGGACGCGGTTGTGCCATTCGGCCATCTCGGCGGCCGAGCTGGCGGCGCCGAACACGTTGAAGTGCGACATGTGCCGGTCGCGGATCATCTCGGCGCTGTCCGCGATCCCGAACAGCGGGTTCGGGCCGGCGACCGTGCCGCCCTCGCCGATGGTGATCATGGTCTGGAAGAACAGGCCGGCCTTCTCCTCCAGGGTCATCTGGCCGAGCAGGTTCTCGACGCGCTCGTCGAGCGGGAGGCTCGCGTCGCGGTAGCGCGGGTCGACGGGGAGGCCGGCGGCGCTGTCGTGGTCGGTGGTCTCGGTGGTGGTCGTGTCGGTCATTCGCACTCCTTCGGGCGTCACGGGTTGACGGTTCCGATCATAAACCGACTAACGCTTGGTTTTTGCCGTGAGTCCGGCCCGGACGGGAACGCCTTGACCGTGCCGTTTCGCCGGTCCTAGGGTGGCGGCGTCGAAGGGGGACGGGATGGCGCGGCTCATCGTGGAGCAGATCGTGTCAGCGGACGGGACAGCGGAGGACGCCGAGGGCGGCATGAGCTTCCTGACGCCGGAGTCCACCGGCGGCGAGGCCGACCACGAGCAGCTCCGGCGGCTCGCGGGCCTCTCCGCGATCGTGCTCGGCGCGAACACGTACCGGATGTTCGCGTCCTACTGGCCGACCGCCTCCGAGGAGGAGGACCCGATCGCCGGGCTGATCAACCGTGTCCCGAAGCACGTGCTCAGCAACAGCCTCGACGCGGCGCCGTGGGGCGACCATCCGGCGGCGACGGTCGAGCGCGGAGACGTGGTGGAGTCGCTGCGGCGGCTGAAGGCGGCGTATCCGGGCGAGATCATCCTCTGGGGCAGCCTGCGACTGGCGGACGCGGCGTTCCTCGCCGAGGAGGTCGACGTGCTGCGGCTGCGCATCCTGCCGAGCATCCTCGGCGGCGGGCGCGGCATCGTGCCCGAGTCCCTGCCGGTCACGGTGCTGAGGCTCGTGTCGTCGAGCATCCACCCGGGTGGGCAGGTGGCGTTGGAGTATGAGGTGGGGGCGCCGGATTAGGCCTACCCCTCCCCCGCCACCACCTCCAGCAGCGCCTCTCCGTACGTCTCCTTCTTCTTCGCGCCGATGCCGCTGATGCCGTCGAGGTCGGCGAGCGTCGAGGGGCGGGCGGAGGCGACCGCGCGGAGGGTCGCGTCGCCGAACACGATGTAGGCGGGGACGCCCTGCGTCTTCGCCTCGCCCGCGCGCCAGGCGCGCAAGGCCTCGAACAGGCCGGCGTCGGCCGGGGCCAGGTCGGAGGGCGCCGCCGACCGGCTGCCGCGGGAGGAGCGGGCCGCGCGCTCGGGCTCGCGGCGGAGGACGACCTCCCGGCCGCCGGACAACACCTCGGCGCTCGCGGGGGTGAGCGCGAGGACGCCGTACTCGCCCTCGGGCTTCAGCAGCTCCTGGGCGATCAGCTGGCGCACCACGCCGCGCCACTGGCTCTCGCCGAGGTCGTCGCCGATGCCCCAGGTGGAGAGGCGGTCGTGGCCGTACTGGTCGACGCGCGGAGTGCGCTTGGCGCGCAGGATGTCGATGAGGTGGCCGGCGCCGAAGCGCTGGTTGCGCTCGCGCTGCAGCCGGACCACCGTCGAGAGCAGCTTCTGGGCCGGCACGGTGCCGTCCCAGGTCTCGGGCGGGGTGAGGCAGGTGTCGCAGTTGCCGCAGGGCGTCGCGCGCTGGCCGAAGTAGTTCAGCAGGTTCACGCGGCGGCACTGCACCGTCTCGCAGAGGGCGAGCATCGCGTCCAGGTGCTGCGTGAGGCGGCGGCGGTGGGCGAGGTCCCCCGGGGAGTCGTCGATCATGCGGCGCTGTTGCACGACGTCCTGCAGCCCGTAGGCGAGCCAGGTCGTCGACGGGAGGCCGTCCCGGCCCGCGCGGCCGGTCTCCTGGTAGTAGCCCTCGACCGACTTGGGGAGGTCGATGTGCGCGACGAACCGCACGTCCGGCTTGTCGATGCCCATGCCGAACGCGATGGTCGCGACAACGATGACGCCGTCCTCGCGGAGGAATCGCGACTGGGTGCGCGCCCGCGTCTGGGCGTCGAGGCCCGCGTGGTAAGGCAGGGCGGTGAGGCCACGACTCGCCAGGAACTCGGCGGTGCGCTCCACGGAGTTGCGGGACAGCGCGTAGACGATGCCCGCCTCGCCCGGGTGCTCGCCGGTGATGAAGTCGAGGAGCTGCTTGCGCACCTCCACCTTGGGGACGATGCGGTACTGGATGTTCGGCCGGTCGAAGTCGGAGACGAAGTGCTCGGCGCGGTCGAGCCGCAGGCGTTCGGTGAGCTCGCGGTGGGTCGCCTCGGTCGCGGTCGCGGTCAGCGCGATGCGCGGGACCCCGGGCCAGCGATCCGCCAGCTCGGAGAGGGCGAGATAGTCGGGCCGGAAGTCGTGGCCCCACTGGGAGACGCAGTGCGCCTCGTCGATGGCGAACAGCGCGACGCGGCCGCGCTCCAGGAAGCGCTTGGTCGCCTCGCTGGAAAGCCGCTCCGGCGCGACGTAGAGGATGTCGAGCTCACCCGCGAGGTACGCCCGCTCGACCGCGGAACGCTGGCCCGAGTCCTGCGTCGAGTTGAGGAAGGCCGCGCGGACGCCGACAGCGGTCAGCGCGTCGACCTGGTCCTGCATGAGGGCGATGAGCGGCGAGACGACGACGCCCGTCCCCTCGCGCACCAGCGACGGGATCTGGTAGCAGAGCGACTTGCCGCCGCCGGTGGGCATGAGGACGACGGCGTCGCCTCCCGCCACCACCCGGTCGATGATCTCGGCCTGCTGTCCGCGGAAGGAGTCGTAACCGAACACGGTGCGCAACGCCTCGGCGGGCGAGGCGAAGCGGGCGGGCGTCGCCTGCGGGGTCCGCGGCGCGGCGGCGGAGGCGCCCGCCGAGGGAGCCGGCGCATCCGAGAACGGCGCATCAGAGAACGGCACGTCCCCGTACGGGTCGTCGCCGAAGTCGGGCAGCGGGGGCTCGGCGTCGAACGGCGGCTCGTCGAAGGGCGGCGCCTCCCGGTCGTCGGGCTCCCACGTGTTCCAGCTCATCCCTCGATCGTAACGACCGCCGCCGACCGCGCGTCCCACTCGGCGCATCTGTGGAGAACTCACGCAGACCGCTCGGCCGTGGAGGACGAACGGCCCGCAGAGACGCCCTCCGCTACGATCGGCCCATGCGGACGCACCCCCAGCCCGGCACCGCGTCCCTCCCCCACCCGGCGGCGGCGGCCTGATGCCGTCCGCGATCCTCGGCCTGCTCAGCGCGCTCGTCTACGGCTCGGCCGACTTCGTCGGCGGCGTCGCGGCGCGCGCGATCGGCCCGTTGCGCGCCACCGCCCTCGGAGCGGTCGGCGGCCTCGCGCTCCTCCTCGTCGCGCTGCCGTTCGTCGGCGGCGTCTGGTCGGCTGCCGCCCTCGGCTGGGGTGCGGCCTCCGGAGTCGTCGGCGCCGCCGCGGTCGCCCTGCTCTACGCCTGCCTCGCGATCGGGCCGATGAGCATCCTCTCGCCCTTGACCGCGCTGGTGTCGGCGGTCGTCCCGATGGTGTGGGGCCTCGCCGGAGGCGACCGGTTCGCCCCGATCGGCTACGTCGCGCTCGGCCTCGCGCTGGTGGCGGTCGTGCTGGTCGGCTTCGTCCCGGAGCGCGGCGCCGTGCGGCCCAGCGGCCGCGCGCTCGGGATGGCCGTCGCCGCGGGCGCGCTGATCGGCGTCTTCCTCATCATGCTGAACCAGACGCCCGCCGACTCGGGGCTCGTCCCGTTGGTCGCCAACCGCACGGTCAACGCGGCGATCATGTGGACGATCGTCGGCCTCCTGGCCGTGCGCGGCTCCACCCGGCGGCTCACCCGGCGCGGCGTGCTGCTCGCGCTCGGCTCCGGGCTGCTGGACGCCTCCGCCAACGTGCTCATCCTGCTCGGGCTGCGGGCGGGCGACCTGACCACGATGGCCGTGCTCGTGGCGCTCTACCCGGCCGGCACGATCGTGCTGGCGGCCCTGGTGCTGCGCGAGCGGATCGCGCCGGTGCAGTGGGTCGGGCTGGTCCTCGCCGTCACCGCCGCCGGCATGCTCGCCGTCGCGTGAAGCCTGGCGGCTCCGCCAGCACCAGGTACTGTAGGTCGCCGGACCACGGGAGGCGCCGATGACGCAGAACACACCGCACGATCCAGCAGACGACCTGGAGAACCGCCGCGAGCACCTGGGCGACGTGTCCCAGGCAGTGCAGGACTTCTCCAGCGAGCAGGAGGGCTACCGCAAGGCGCTGTCGTCGCGGCAGCTCCAGATGATCGCGATCGGCGGCGCCATCGGCACCGGCCTCTTCCTCGGCGCGGGAGGCCGGCTCCAGCAGGGCGGGCCGCTGCTCGTCCTCGTCTACGCGGTCTGCGGGTTCTTCGCGTTCCTGGTGCTGCGCGCGCTCGGCGAGCTGGTGCTGCACCGGCCGTCGTCCGGCTCCTTCGTCTCGTACGCGCGCGAGTTCTACGGCGAGAAGATGGCGTACGTCGCGGGCTGGATGTACTTCCTCAACTGGGCCATGACGGCGATCGTGGACTCCACCGCGGTCGCGCTCTACGTCAAGTACTGGCAGCTGTTCTCGTCGGTGCCGCAGTGGCTGCTCGCGCTGATCGCGCTGGTCGTCGTCGTGAGCCTCAACCTCATCTCGGTGAAGGTGTTCGGCGAGATGGAGTTCTGGTTCGCGATCATCAAGGTCGGCGCGCTCGTCGCCTTCCTCGTCGTCGGCATCGTCGTGCTCTCCGCCGGCTGGCCGACCGACCAGGGGCCGACCGGGCTCGCGATGCTCGCGCAGAACGGCTGGCTGCTCCCGCACGGCGTCGCCACCATCGGGATGGCGATCGTGCTCGTGCAGGGCGTCGTCTTCGCGTACGCCGGGGTGGAGCTGGTGGGCATCGCGGCCGGCGAGACCGAGAACCCGGAGAAGATCATGCCGCGCGCGATCAACAGCGTGGTCTTCCGCATCGCGGTCTTCTACTGCGGGTCGGTGCTCCTGCTCGCGCTGCTGCTCCCGGCGAGCGTCTACAGCGGCAGCGAGAGCCCGTTCGTCACGTTCTTCAGCCACCTCGGCGGCCCGCAGCTCAGCGCGATCGTCGGCTCGGTGATGAACTTCGTGGTGCTGACGGCCGCGCTGTCCAGCCTGAACGCCGGGATGTACTCGACCGGCCGCATCCTCCACTCGATGGCGCAGACCGGCGCGGCGCCCGCCTTCACCGCCCGGATGAACGCGCGCGGCGTGCCGTACGGCGGCATCCTGCTGACCGCTTCGATCGGTGTGCTCGGCGTGTTCCTCAACCTGATCGTGCCCGCGGAGGCCTTCAACATCGTGCTGAACGTTGCCGCCCTCGGCATCGTCACGAGCTGGGCCATGATCATCCTCTGCCAGATGCAGCTGCGGCGCTGGTCGTTGCAGGGCAAGCTCGCGCGGCCGTCGTTCCGGCTGTTCGGCGCTCCCTTCACCGCGTACCTCACGCTGGCGTTCCTGGCCGCGGTGATCGTGCTGATGGCGTTCGACTACCCGACCGGGACGTACACCGTCGCGTCGCTGGTGGTCATCATCCCCCTGCTGGTCCTCGGCTGGTACGCGCAGCGCTCGCGCATCCTCGCCATCGCCCAGGCCCGCGAGGGCTACACCGGCGCCCACCCCGTCGTCGCCGCCCGCCGCCCCCGCCGCCGCTGACCCACCCCTCCACCGACGCCGAGGGGCGCGTTGTTGTCACTTACGGGCGCGAAAAGTGACAACGACGTGCCCCTCGGCTGAAGGGTGACGAGCGCAGGTCAGATGGGGCGGGTCTGGGCGGCCTGTTCGAGGGCGGGGAGGGCGGCGCGGAGGGCGGCGACGTCCTCCGGGGAGAGCTCGGCGAGGATCGCGGCGACGGCCTGCGCGCGGTCGGAGCGCGCGGCGAGCAGGAGGTCGTTCCCGGCCTGCGTGCCCGACACGAAGAAGGACCGGCCGTCCGCCGGGTCGGGCGCGCGCTCGACGAGCCCGCGCGCCTCCAGGTCGGAGACCACGCGCGTGATGGTGGGGGCGGCGACGATCTCGATCGCGGCGATCTCGCTCGGCCGCAGCGGCCCGCGGCGCACGATCGTGGAGAGCGCCGAGAGCTGCCCGTGACTGAGGCCTCCCGTGGCCGACCGGATGCGGCGGTTCAGCCGCCCGACGGCCAGGGCCAGGCGGCCGGGGACATCGTCGTCACCGGTCGCCGGCCGCTCGGAATGCTCACGCTCGTCCTGCACCGACTTCCTCGCCTTCCACAGCGACCGGCCGCGCGGTCGCGACGGCCTCCTCATGAACATACTTGGATCCGCCGAGGAACGAGGCGACAGCGCCGATGATCGACATCACCGCGGCGGCGATGAACACCACCACGAGGCCGTCGTGGAAGGGCCCGGAGATGAGCTGCGGGAAGAACTCCTTGCCCGTCAGCGTCGCCGCATCCACGTGCGGGGACTGCAGGAGGCCGGTCGGCCCGAGCAGGCTCGCGATCGGGTTGTAGCCGAGGAACGCCGCGAACAGGCTGCCGACCGGAGGGGTCGCGCCGATCTGCGCCGCCACGTTCTGCGGCACCCCGTGCGACGTCAGCCCGGTGGTCAGTGCGGTCGGGAGCGCGACCGACAGCCCCGCGATCATGAGCGAGAAGAAGATGCCGATGGAGAGCGAGCTTCCGGCGTTGAGGGCGACGCCCGCCATCCCGGAGGCCGCGCCGCGCTCGTTCGGCGGCACGCTGTTCATGATCGCCGTGCGGTTCGGCGACGAGAACAGACCGGAGCCGATGCCGTTCAGGCCGGTCAGCAGCGCGAACTGCCAGTACTCGAAGTTCACCGGGATGAGCAGGAGACCGATGAACGTGAGCGCCACCAGCACGAGCCCCACGGTCGCGAACGCCCGCGAGCCGAACCGGTCGGAGAGCGCGCCGGAGATGGGGCCGGCGATGAGGAAGCCGATCGTGATCGGCAGCATGTAGATGCCCGCCCAGAGCGGTGTGGACTCGTAGCTGTAGCCGTGCAGCGGCAGCCAGATCCCCTGCAGCCAGATGATCAGCATGAACTGGAGTCCGCCTCGCCCGATCGCGGCGAGGAACCCCGAGAAGATGCCCGACGAGAACGCGCGGATCTTGAACAGCCGCATGTCGAACATCGGCGACGGCACCTTCAGCTCCACGAACACGAACGCGATCAGCAGCAGGATGCCGCCGATGATCGAGCCGAGGACCCACGGGTTGCCCCAGCCCTGCGACGAGCCGCCGTACGGCTGGATGCCGTAGGTGATGCCGGTGAGGAGAGCGATCAGGCCGATCCCGAAGGTGACGTTGCCGAGCCAGTCGATCCGCCCGGGGTTCTTCTGCCCGACCTCGTGCAGCGACTTGTAGGACCAGATGGTGCCGACGATCCCGAACGGGACCGAGACGAAGAACACCGCGCGCCAGTCGATCTCGGCGAGCACGCCGCCGAGGATGAGGCCGATGAAGGACCCGGCGATCGCGGCGACCTGGTTGAGGCCGAGCGCGAAGCCGCGCTTGTTGGCCGGGAACGCGTCGGTGAGGATGGCGGTCGAGTTGGCGAACAGCATGGCGCCGCCGACACCCTGGACGAACCGCCAGGCGATCAGCCACATCGCGCCGGGGCCGCCCGTGAACGGGTCCAGGCAGAGCGCGATCGCGGCGATCGTGAAGATCACGAAGCCGAGGTTGTAGATGCGCACGCGCCCGTACTGGTCGCCCATCCGGCCGAACATGACGACGAGGACGGCGGTGACGAGCATGTAGCCCATCAGCATCCAGAGCAGGTACGAGACGTTCCCCGGCTCCAGCGGGTTCAGTTTGACGCCGGTGAAGATGGCGGGCAGCGAGATGATGACGATCGAGGAGTTGATCGTCGCCATGAGCATGCCGAGCGTGGTGTTGGAGAGCGCCACCCAGCGATAGTGCGGGTGGTCCTTGGTGAAGATGCCGGTGCGGGCCAAGAGAGTCCTTCGTGCGTTTCGTGTCGTATGTCGTGGGTCGCCGGCCCAGGCAGAGGTGCGCGCCGGGACGGGAAGCGCGTCGGCGCGCTGATGATTTATATGCGTTAACTATATATCCGGGTGTGATGTTCCCGGAACCCGGACGGTCGCCGATCGTCGACTTGTCCAGGTATTCAGGCGTCCGCTGCCTTCCGGCCTCCCCACGCCGCGCGGTCTCATGGGGGTGCCCGGCGCTCGCCCGGGCGAGGACGAACTGACGAAGAAGTCTGGAGCTTTCATGTTGACCAAACGCTTACTGGGGCTCGGCGTCGCGGCGCTGCTCAGCTTCACAGCGCTCACCGCCACGGCACTCCCGGCCGCCGCCGCACCGAAGGCCGCCGCCCCGCGCGTGGCCGCGGCGGCGACACCGGCGCCCGCACCGCTCGCCGCCACCCCGTACGCCGGCTGGAACACCTACTTCGGCCTCGGCGGCGACTACACCGCGACGCAGGTGCTCGACGTCGCCGACCACCTGGTCTCCAGCGGGCTCGCCAAGGCCGGGTACGACATCGTGTGGCTGGACGGCGGCTGGCAGGCCTCCACCCCGCGGGGCGCCGACGGCCTGCTGCAGGGCGACCCTGCGCGCTTCCCGCAGGGGATGGCCGCCCTCGCCGCCGCCATCCACGCCAAGGGGCTCAAGGCCGGCATCTACACCGACGCCGGTCCGTACATCCCGGGCTCCTGCGGGCTCGGCAGTTACGGCCACTACCAGACCGACGCCGACACGTTCGCGAAGTGGGGCTTCGACGCGGTGAAGGTCGACTTCCTCTGCGGCATCACCGCGAACCTCGACCCGAAGACCGTCTACACGCAGTTCGCGGACGCGCTCCGGCACAACAGCAGCGGGCGGCCGATCATCCTCAACATCTGCAACCCGGTGACCTCGCCCGATTGGGGCAATTATCCGGAGTCGCAGCAGTCGACGAACACCTGGAGCTACGCTCCAGCCATCGCGCAGTCGTGGCGCACCTACACCGACGTGGGCTTCGTGAACTCGATCAAGTACACCGACGTGCTCCGCAACTTCGACGCGAACGCGCGGCATCCGGAGGCCGCAGGACCGGGCCACTGGAACGACCCGGACTACCTGGGCCCGCAGCTCGGGATGACGGACGAGGAGTTCCGCTCGCAGATGGCGCTCTGGTCGATGTCGGCCGCGCCGCTCGTCGTCGGCAGCGACCCGCGGACCTTCACCCCGGCGACCGTCGCGACGCTCACCAACCCCGACCTCCTCGCCATCGACCGCGACCCGCTCGGCAAGCAGGCCGTGCGCGTGGGGGCCGCCGGCACGACCGAGACGTGGACCAAGCCGCTCGCCGACGGCTCGACCGCCGTCGCTCTGGTCAACCGGGGCGACGCGGCCGCGGACCTCGCGACGACCCCCTCCGCGGTCGGCGTCGACGCCACCCGCGTGACCATCACGGACGCCTGGACCCACGCGCTCAGCGAGGCGAAGGACAGCATCCGCTCCAGCGTCCCGGCGCACGGCGTGTCCGTGCTGATCGTGAAGAAGGGCACCGGTCAGCCGCAGAGCCCGCGCGTGCTGGTCGGCGCGCCGTCCTTCACCGCGGTGAACGGCACCGCGATCACCCCGACGGGTGACCTTCTCGCCGCCGCAGGCTCGAAGCTCGCGGTCGCGGTCGCCGTCCGCAACGACGGCACCACCCCGGCCCGGTCGGCGACGGTGTCGCTCACGACGCCGGCGCGATGGACGAGCTCGGCGGACGGCGGACAGCAGCAGGTGATCGTGCCGGGCGGGACGGCGACGGCCCGGTTCACGGTCACGGTACCGGCCGGCACCCCGGTCGGGGCCTCCTCGATCGGCGCGGTGGTCGCGTTCTCCGGCATCCGGGGCGCGGTCACGGTCTCCTCGCCGGTCGCCACGGTGACCGTCGCGCCGGCTCCGCCGTCCGGCGCCGACCAGCCGCTCTCCCACCAGCCGTGGGTCTCGGCCACCAGCGGCTGGATGACGCCGGCGATCGACCAGAGCGTCGGCGGCGGCAACCCGATCCGCGTCGCGGGCACCACGTACGCGACCGGGCTCGGCGTGGCCAGCCCGTCGGACATCCGCTATTACGTCGGCGGGGTCTGCACGAGGCTGACCGGCACGGTCGGCATCGACGACGTGGTGGACAACGTCGGGCCAGAGGGCGGCACGGCGACGTTCTCGCTGGTCGCGGACGGCAAGACCGTCTGGGACAGCGGGGTCGTCACGCGCGGCCACGCGGTCGCCTTCGACGTGAACCTCACCGGTGCGCGTGAGCTGGTGCTCCACGTCGGGGACGCCGGCGACGGCGGATACAACGACCGCGCCGACTGGGCGGCTCCGCTGATCAGCTGCAGCTGACCAGCGGAGGAGGAGGGGGCGTGCTCAGCGCACGGCCCCTCCTCCTCGTCCGGCCGCGGTCGATGCCCCAGCTCAGCACCCAGCTCGACGACGGCGGCAGCCAGTGGAGGCCCGCCCCCGAGTTGAGCGCGTCAGGCGGCGCTGTCATCGGCTCCAGCGCCACTGCGACGCCCCCGGCCGGCAGTCCCGGCAGTTCGCCGGTGACGTAGACCTGCGCCCAGCGGAAGCGCTCGTCCGCCCACACCGAGACGCACTCGGCGCTGCGCGCGTCGCTGAGCCGCAGACGCGTCCGGCCGTCGACAGCACGGAGGCGGGCGTACGCGGCGTGCGACGGCGCCACCGGCACCGGGGTCGGCACGCGAACATCGAACGCCGTCCCGCCGACCGGCATCTCCCGGGACGGGAGGTTGTCGTCCCCGAGAAGCAGCGTCCGCTCGGCGGGGACCTCCAGCAGCAGGTCCGACGCCGGCGCCCCGCCGACCCGGACGTACGGGTGCACCCCGGCCGCGACCGGCGCAGCCGTGTCCCCCCTGTTGACGACAGCGAGGGACGAAAGCACACCGGTCGGCGCCAGCCGGTACGACACGGCCACGTCGAGTTCGAACGGATACCCCGGCGGCCGGCGCACCGCCGCCGTCAGCGTCACCGAGGCGTCGTCGCGTGCGACCACCGCGAACGCCGTCGCGGCGACCAGCCCGTGGAGGGCATTCCCCGACGCAGGCTCGGTCACCTCCAGCTGCTGCGGCTCCCCGTGGAGGGTCCAGCGCCCTGCCCGGACCCGGTTCGGCCACGGCACGAGCACCGCCCCCGACGAGACAATCGGGCCGGCCGGGTCGCCGCAGACGAGGTCAAGCCCGTCCACGCGGAGCGCCTGGAGGCTCGCGCCGACCGGCGACACGACGGCGTCGACGCGCCGTCCGGCGAAGCTCTGCGAAAGGGCGACCGGGTCAGAGGGCGCGGACATGCAGCAGCACGGACCGGTCCGGGTCGAGCGACGGCAGCTCGATCCCCACCAGCCGGAGCACCCGGCCGCTGAGCACCGCTCCGTCCGCCAGCCACGGCGGCTGGTCGCCGCCGGGACGCTCCCCGGCGGGGTACACCGCCTGCACCTCGTACGTCAGCGAATCGTCCAGGCCGGGGAGTCCAGCGCGCCCAACCGGCCACGTGCGCGGGCGCTCGGTCAGCGAGTACGCGTAGAGCGCCTCCGACCCGTCCGGGGCGACCACGCCCTCCAGCCGCGCTGCGGCCTCGGACAGGTCGGCGTGCACGACGACGCCCGAGTGCAGCAGGGCGCGGTGGGCCTTGTGGAACGCGATCCAGTCGGCCAGCGCCCTCTTCGTGTCGTCCGAGGCCATGAGGAGGTCGATCTCGACGCCGAGGTGGCCCCAGAGCGCCTTCTCGCCGCGGTACGACAGTGGGTGGCTGCGGCGCGTGGTGTGCGACTCCTCCGCGCCGATATGGGTGCCCTGCAGTTCCGGCGGGACGAGCAGCCCGGTCCAGCGCTGGATCTCCAGCCGCTCGTGCGGGTCGTTGCAGTCGCTCGGCCAGACGCGCTGCGTGCGCTCGAGCACGCCCAGGTCGATCCGGCCGCCGCCGCTCGCGCACGACTCGATCTCGAGGCCGGGATGGCGGGAGTGCAGCTCGTCCATCAGCCGGTACGCGGCGAGCGTCTGTGCGCGCAGCCCGGGCCTCCCGCTCGGGGTGTGGCCGGCGTCCAGGAGGTAGCGGTTGTGGTCCCACTTCACGTAGGCGATGCCGAGCTCGGCGATGAGGGCGCTCATCCGGTCGAGCACGTACCCGTACGCCTCCGGATGCCCCAGGTCGAGGACGTGCTGCTGCCGGGACGGGAGGCCCGGGCCGTGCCCGGCGTCGAAGACCCACTCGGGGTGCTCGGCCGCGAGGCGCGAGTCGAGGTTGACCATCTCCGGTTCGAACCAGAGGCCGAAGTCCATGCCGAGCTCGCGAACGCGCTCGGCGATCGGACCGAGGCCGTCCGGCCAGCGCTCGGGGTCGACATCCCAGTCGCCGAGCGAGGTGGTGTCGTCGCGACGGCCGGTGAACCAGCCGTCGTCGATCACGAAGCGTTCGGCGCCGATCGCCGCGGCCTCCTCGGCGAACCGGGTGAGCGCGGCGGGGTCGTGGTCGAAGTAGACGGCCTCCCACGTGTTGACGAGCACCGGGCGCGGCGCCGCTGGGTACGAGGCGGCGGCGCGCAGGTGCCGGTGGAAGCGCGCGGCGAGCGCGTCGAGCCCGACGCCCCACGAGCCGTACTGCCACGGCGTGACGTACTCGTCGCCCTGCGCGAGCTCGACCTCGGCGGCGGCGAGGCCTTCCACGACGGAGAGACGGCGGATGTTCGCGGGAGTCCGCTCGGCGGCGAGGGCCTGGTTGCCGCTCCAGGCGAGGTGGGTCGCCCACACTCGGCCGGAGCGGAAGCCGAAGCCGCGCTCTCCCGCGGCGAGCAGGAGGGTGTGCTCCAACCCGGGCTTGCCGCCGCGGGAGGTGCGGACCCACTCGCCGACGTCGAAGGCGCGGCGCTGCGGCACACGCTCCAGCGCCCAGCGGCCGGTGAGGTCGAGCAGCTCGTCGGCGTCGCCGGGCACGGGGAGGGCGAGCTCGAGACCGTCGACACGGAACGGCTCCGGCCCGTCGTTGCGCAGCCGCGCCCGCTGGCGGACGAGGCCGCTGGCATCGAGGACCGAGAGCTCGAGCCCCAGCGCGAGACCGTAGGCGTCGTCGGCCGCCGACACGGTGAGCGTCACGCCGTCCGGGGAGCGGTCGACCGACGCCGACGAGACCCGGAACACCGGCGCCCACCGGCGCCCCGCCGAGTCACCCACCAGCCCTGGCCTCCCCAACCACCCTTCGGGCAGCTGAGCGAGCACCGGCACGGGCTGCGGGTACGTCACAACGCTGTCGCCGACCGCGGGCCGTGCGGTGCGCGCGACGGCGTCCAGCTCCTCCGCGGTCAGCTCGCCGAGGTCGTCGCCCCAGTGCAGGATGCGCGGCAGGCGGCGGTCGTCCAGGAGGACGACGACGCTCGTGCCTCCCGCGCGCAGGTGTACCAGGTCCGTGTCGACGTGCATGTGTTCTATTTCACCGATCCGAGGGCGAGGCCCCCGATGAAGCTGCGCTGGAAGAGCAGGAAGACGATGGTGGAGGGGACGGCCGCGACGACGGTCGCCGCAGCGATGACGGACCAGCTCGAGACGTACTCGCCCTGCAGCGAGAGCACCGCCGCGGTGATCGGGAGCTTCTCGGAGGTCTGCAGCAGCGTGATCGACCAGAGCAGGTCGTTGAAGACCCAGGTGAACGACAGCGCGCCGAGCGCGGCGAGCGCCGGACGGGTCAGCGGCAGGATCACCTGCAGGAAGATCCGGGTGGTGCTCGCGCCGTCGAGGGTCGCGGCCTCCTGCAGTTCGTGCGGGATGGTGCGCATGAAGCCGTAGAGCACGAACGTGTAGAAGCCGATGCCGAAGGCGACCTGCACGGCGACCAGGGCGCCCAGGGTGTCGTAGACGTTGAGCTGCTGGGTCAGGCGCGCCACCGGGATGAGCAGCATCTGCACCGGAAGGAGGTTGCCCGCGAGCATCATCAGCAGGATCGTCCGGCGGAACGGCACCTTGTAGCGGCTGAGCCCGAACGCGGCCGCGGCCGAGAAGAGCAGGGTGAGGATGACGGTCGGGACGGTCACGATCATGCTGTTGACCAGCGCCTGGAAGAGCCCGCCCTGGTTCCACGCCTGCGCGTAGGTGCCGAGCGTGAAGGTGTGCGGGAGGCTGGCGATGCCATTGGCCGAGATGTCGTCGAACGTCCGGAACGAGGTGACGACCACCACGAGGATCGGCGCGAACCAGGCGAGCGAGATCAGGATGCCGGTGGTGTGGAAGCCGACGGTCGCGGCGGTCCTGCGGCGGCTGCGCCGGCGGACGGCGGTCACCGGCCGGGCGCCGGCGGTGCGGGTCTGGGCTGCGGTCGCGGTCATGCTTCCTTCTCCTCGGACAGTGCGCGGACGAGGTACGACACGATGACGGCGATCGCAAGGACGAAGATCACGACAGCGATGGCCGAGGCGTAGCCGAGGGCGTGCGAGCCGAACGCGGTGGAGAACATGTACGTGCTGAGCAGTTCAGTGGAGTGGTACGGGCCGCCCCTGGTCATCGCCCAGACGATGTCGAAGGAGCGCAGCGAGTCGATGATGAGCACCGACAGCACCACGAGGTTGACGCTCCGCAGCTGCGGCATGGTCACGTGCCAGAAGCGCTGCCAGGCGGTGGCGCCATCGACGCGGGCGGCCTCCTGGACGGCGGGGTCGAGCGCCTTGAGGCCGGCGATGAACAGCACCATCACATAGCCGATCTCGCGCCACAGGGCGGCGACGATCACCGCGTACAGCGCGGTGCTCGAGTCGCCGAGCCAGACGTGGGTCCAGCTGTGCAGGCCGACCGCGTCCAGGACGTTGTTCAGGACGCCGTTCGGCTGGAAGAACGCTCCCCAGATCAGCGCGGTGACGACAAGCGAGAAGACGATCGGCAGGAACAGGGCGGTGCGGTAGATGCCGACACCTCGGCGCTCCGACTGGAACAGCAGCGCGACGCCGAGACCGGCGGCGAAGGAGATGCCGCCGAAGAGCACGATCCAGATCGCGGTGTTCTTCAGCGCGGTGAGGAAGATCGGGTCGGAGAACAGGTCGACGTAGTTCTTCACGCCCACCGGGGTGGCCGGCCCGATGCCGTTCCAATGCAGGAAGGAGAGGCTGATGCCCTGGAACGCCGGCCAGAAGACGCCGACCGCCTCCACGAGGAACGGGACGAGGACGAGGGCGAACACGATCGGCGGCGGAATGGAGATCCGCCGCCGACCGCGAACAGAGGTGAGAGTGGTCACGAAGTCGCCCGGATCTTGGCGGACGCCGCGTCCCAGTCCTTGAGGATCTGGTCCAGGTTCTCGGGATGGGCGATGAAACTGGTCAGCGCGGTGTCGGCCGGCGTCTGCTGGGCGTCGCCCGCGTCCCGGTTGTAGAACTGCGTGACCTGCTTGGCGGACTGCAGCATGTCCTTGCCCTGCTTGGAGAGCGCGTCGAGGTTCAGCGACGCCTTGGAGTTCGCCGGCAGGTAGGTGCCCTGCTGGCTCGCCGCGAGGTCCGTCTGGGCCTGCGGGCTGGCGACGTAGTCGAGGAACTTCTTCGTCAGATTCGGCTTGTCCGTCTTCACGCTCGCGATGAACCCGTCGGTCGGGCCCTCCTCCGCGACCGGCACGGAGGGGTCGATCGTCGGGAACTGGAAGAAGCCGAGGTCGCTCTGCTTGTCGGCCGGGACCGAGGGCTGGGCCCACGCGCCGAGCAGGTACATGGCGACCTTGCCCTGCGAGAAGTCGCTCATCGCCTGGTTCTGCGTGGTGCCGAGCACCGCGGGGTCGAAGTACGGGAGCACCTGCTTGAACGCGGCCATCACCTTGCGCACCTGCGGGCTGTCGTACTTCTCCTTGCCCGAGAGCAGCTTCAGGTGGAAGTCCGCTCCGTTGATGCGCAGGTCCAGGTAGTCGAACCACGCCGAGGCGAGCCAGGCGTTGTCGCTGAGGCCGGCGGTGAACGGCGTCACGCCCTGGCCCTTGATCTTCGCCGCGTCCGCGAGGAACTCGTCCCAGGTCTTCGGCGGGGTGATGCCGAGCTTCTGGAAGTCGCTCTTGAAGTAGTAGACGCCCCACCAGTAGTAGCCGGTCGGGACGAAGACCTGCTTGCCGGAGGAGTCCTGGCTGAGGCTCTTGAGCGAGGACGGGAAGTCGCTGCCGTGGTCCTTCCACACGCTGGACAGATCGAGCAGGAGGTTCTGGTCGGCGAAGTCGCGCGTCGCCTGGCCGGCGTACCAGGTGTAGACGTCCGGCGGGTTCTTGGCGGTGAGGTAGGACGGCAGCTGCTGGTTGAAGGTGGTGGTCGGGATGGTGTTCACCTTGACCTGGCCTTCGCCCTTGGCGTTGAAGTCCTTCACCAGCTTGTCGAGCCCGCCCTTCTCCGCGTCGGTGAAGCGGGACTGCAGGATCAGGGGTCCGGAGGCGTCCGGTCCGCTCTTGGCCTGCTGCGCTTCACCCGACGTGGAGACGCAGCCCGCGAGCAGCGCCGTCGCGGCGATGGCGCTGCCGAGCGCCGTCAGCCATCGGGTGGTCTTTCGGGTCATCTTCGACTCCATTTCGTGGGTGTGATCGCGAGGGGGTCGACCGAAGGAGAATCCTACGTCCGACGACATCAACGGTAGGCTCGTCCACCCTGCCGCCGTAGCAGAATCCGGCGACGTATCTGGACATTTCGACGACTGTGGCGCAGAATCGTGCGGTGCTCATCCCCGACGGATTCCCCGGCCAGCGCATGCTGGTCCTCCCCCGTCCGCGCGTCCGGGAGTTCCTCCAGCAGCCGGGAACGACGCGACTCGTCGTGACGGACAGCGGGTATTTCCCGAAAGCCGACTCCCACGGACGCCGCCGGACCACGCCGATCGCGCAGGCCATCGTGATCGCCTGCGTCGACGGGTCCGGCTGGTGCGAGACCGAAGCTGGACGATTCCCCGTGCACCAGGGGCAGGTCGTCGTGATCCCGCCCCGGCAGCCCCACGCGTACGGAGCCGACGTGGACAATCCGTGGACGCTCTGGTGGTTCCACGCCGCCGGACCCGATGTGGAGCCGTTCCTGGCCGCCGCGGGCATGACCGCGGAGAACCCCGTCCGCCGGCCCAGGGACCTCTACCCGGTCGTCTCGCTCATGTCGGAGGTGCTGGCCTGGACGGAGCGGGACAGCACGACGACGAGCCTCAACGCCGCTGCCGGCGCCGCCTGGCACGCCCTCACCCTGCTGGCCTCCGAGCGGTCGCGCACGGACGAGGCGGGCGATGTGATCGACCACGCGACCGAGTACCTCCGCGCGCACATCGCCGACCGGGTGACCGTTCCCGAGCTCGCCGCGATGGCCTCCCTCAGCACCTCGCACTTCAGCGCCCTGTTCAAGCGGCACGTCGGCTATCCGGTGCTGCAGTATCAGACCATGCTGCGGATGTCGCGCGCCCGCGAGCTGCTCGACACCACGTCCGCGACGGTGGCGGCCATCGCGGCCGAGGTCGGCTACCCGGACTCGTTCTACTTCGCCCGGCAGTTCAAGAAGGTGCACGGCATGACGGCGCGGGAGTACCGGGAGCAGCACAAGGGCTGATCCCGGTCGCCCGGCTCTCCGCTCGCGCGAGCGGTCAGTTGACGTACGCGCTCTCCGCCTCTGCGAGCAGTTCGCGCACGAGCGGCGCCGCAGGGTCGCGCTCGGCGAGCCCGGTGAGGATCGCACCGGCGCGGGCCGCGTCGCCGTCGAGCAGGGCGAGCTCGGCGTCCATGACCGCGACCAGCTCCCGGTGGGTCTGCTCGACGTCCTCCGTGAAGATCAGCATCGTCGGCAGCGAGGTCGCGAAGTAGTCGATCGTGGCGTGCTGCCTCCGGGCGACCTCCACGTAGTTCGCGAACTCCGCCGTGAGCCGGGCCGCCCGGTCGAGGTCGCCGAGCCGTCGGGCGGCGAGCACCGAGTAGTACGTCATCGGCGAGTGCGGCACAGCCGACATCGTGGTGAAGTCGCCCGCGCTGCTCGCCGCCGCCCGCCAGGCGTCCTCGGCCGCCGAGGTCAGCCCCGCGGCCTGGCTCGCGTCGCCGAAGGCCAGCAGGAGGTCGGACCGGTTGGCCAGTGGATGCGGCGCCTCGCCGAGCGACGCGGGGACGTCGACGGCCGTCGCCAGCGCTGCGACCGCGCGGCCCGGGTCGCCCAGCGCGAGCGCCTCGCCCGCGACCGCGCGCTGGGCCAGCGTCCACACCCGGATGGTCTCGCCTTCGCCGCCCTCCCAGGGGCTGAAGCGCCGCGCCGAGAGCAGCGCGGCCGCCTCGTGGTGGCGGCCGACGAGCACGAGCAACTCGGCGTAGGCGAGGGCCAGGTCGTCGCGTTCGGCGATGAGGTCGGCCGCGTCGGCCAGGGCGTCGAGCCTGTCCTGCGGGGAGGCGCCGACCCGGCGCGCGAGCTGGTCCGCCTCGTACCGCAGCTTGGCGTCGCGCGCCGCGGCCTGCACCGCCTGCCGGTAGCGGCGGACTGCCTCCTCGGGCCGGCCTTGCACGTTGTAGGCGGCGAGGCCGAGGCCCCGAAGCGACACCGCGTCCCCGGGGTCCTGCTCGACCGCGCGCTCCAGGTGGGCGATCGCCTCCTCGTAGCGACGGTGGAAGTACAGCCAGTGGCCGAGCAGCGCGTACGCCCGGGCGTCGCCGGTACGCTCGATGCGCCGTTCGAGCAGGCGGGCGTCGTCCCTGCCGCCGGCGAAGCAGCGATCGGCGGAGACCGCGCGGGCGGCCTGGAGGGCGGCAGCGGCCTCCTCCGGCCGCACCAGTTCGTCGAGAAGCTCGGCTCGGGCGTAGTGGATGAGCGCGAGCGGGTCGCCGGCGCCGGGGACGGGACGGCTGACCGCCGCTTCGGCGGCCGCGTCGAGGATGCGGAGCGCGTCGGAGGGCAGGCCGAGCGAGTGGTACTCCGCCGCGAGGTCGCGCAGCGTCCCGGCGTCCGTGTCGGGCCGTGCGCCGGTGAGGTCGTTCAGCCACGCGTCGAGCGGGTCGAGGGCGCGTGCGGCCGCGAGCGCGGCCTCCGCCTCCGTCGCCCGGCCCAGCGCGCGCAGCGCGATCACGCGCACGGCGACGGCCTGAAGCTGGTCCGGGTCGAGCCGCGCGGCCTGGTCGGCGTGGCCGAGGGCGTCCTCCCAGCGGCCGGCTCGCGCCGCGATGCGCGCCCGGGCGACCGCCGAGGCCGGGCGCCAGGCATAGGCCCATCCTGCCTTCGCGAACGCGTCGTCGGCCTCCCGGTCGCGGCCGGTCTCGGTCAGCACCACACCGAGGAGGTACGAGGCCTCGCCGTCGGCGGGGTTGGGGTTCCTGCGCGTCTGCCGCCGGAGCGCCGAGCGGAGGTGCGCCTCCGCCTCGGTCAGGCGGCCGGCGGCGAGCCGCGCGGACGCGACCGCGATGTTGGAGCGCGAGTCCCCGGGATCACGGCGCAGCGCCTCCTGCCAATACGGCTCCGGCGAGCGCGTTGCGTGCCGGTACTGCGCGAGGTGCACGCCGGTGAGGTAGAGCTCGTCGATCGAGTCGATCTCGGCGGGGGCGGGAGGCTCGGTCGCGGTCTCGAAGCCGTCCGCGGCGGCGTCCCGGTAGCGCGTCGTGGAGCGCAGCCGCTCGACGCCGTCGATCTCGGCGACCAGGTCGAGGTCTCCGGCGGCGACCGGCACCGTCGCCCGCGCCGGCTGTCCCGGCGCGACCGGGACGCTCTCCGACCAGACGGTCGCCCCTTCCGCGTCGAGCAACCGGAGGGCGACCTCCGCGAACACCCGGGTGGCCGCGATCCCGACGCTCGCCGTCCGCTCCGCCCCGTCGCCCGCGACGACCAGGCTCAGCGCGAGCTCGGTCGACGCCTGCGTGAGCGGGCCGATGCCGTGGTACGGGAACCAGAACTGGCTGAAGGTCTTCGTCTCACCCGGCGCGAGGTAGGAGAAGTCGGGCTGGTTGTCGGTGTAGACGCCGGCCATCAGCTCGACGTAGGCGCTGCCGTCGTCGCTGAGGTTCGCGTCCCACGCCCAGCCGAACGGCGAGTTGCCCCACGTCCACTGCTTCTTGCCCGGGGCGATGTGGTGGTCGGCGACGTGGGCGAAGCCGAGCGCCGTGGAGTGGTCATAGCCGCCGAAGAAGTCGTCCTCGCTCGCGACGCACATGTAAGACGTCGGCACCGGGATGTTGCGGTACCAGTCGATGCGGTCGGCGTCGTCGGCGACGTACGTCGGGTCGTCCCGGTCGGCTCTCGCCGCGTAGTCGATCCCGTAGTAGGGCCGGTCGGCCGCCGGGAACGCGGTCGCCGCGCGCTTCGCGTGATCGGCGACGATGTGCACGTCGGTCGGGAAGAACGACTGGTACTCGTCGTGCACGCGCACCGCCACGTTCGCCCACCAGAGGAACGTCTGGGTGGTGTCCGTGCGGTTGAACAGCCGCACCCGGGCCTCCAGCACCGCGCTCCCGGGGCGGACCCGGATGCCGTGCATGCCCTTCATGCGCGAGAACGGGTCGTGGTCGGAGCACCACACCGTCGCCGAGCCGTCGGCCTCCCGTTCGATCGTCCAGTCCATCGGCAGGAACGTCGCCGGGCGGTGGTGCTGCGGCCAGTTGAACTCGATGCCGCCGGAGATCCACGGTCCGGCGAGGCCGACCAGGGCAGGCTTGATGACGTCGTTGCGGTAGAAGAAGTCCTGGCCGGTCGTCTTGTCCACGGCGATGTGGACGCGTCCGCCGAGCTCGGGCAGGATCACCAGGCGCAGGTACTCGTTCTCGAGGTGCACCGCCTGCCAGGTGCGCTCGGTCGCGTCGTGGCTGACCGACTCGACGAACGGCAGCGGGTACACCCGGCCGGACGAGCCCTGATACACGCGGGACTCCAGGAAGGCCGGCAGGCGGCCGGGTTCGCCGGGCTCGTAGGTGCGGACGGCGACGGGCTCGCTCCACGCGGCGACGGCGTCGTCGCGCTGGCTCTCCGGGATGGGCGGGAGGGGGAACGAGGCGGGAAGTTCGGACATATGCAGGACCCTATTGGCCCGGCTTCCGCCGGAGAATATGCGTTCCCACGCATCATCTGGACATTTCTATTGCCCTGTTCGGCAAGCTGAGTGCCACAGCGCCGAACCTGAACCTTCTCTGGATGCACTTCCGCCGCAATCGGCGTAGCGTGTCGCAAACGCGATACATCGCGTTTGGAACCACGACCCACCGACGAAGGGGGACAGATGGACGTGAACACGAAACACAGTCTCCGAGTCCATATTCACCCGGGAGCGACGACGGGGTGGCGACGGTCATGGGCGTGATCGCCGGCATCCTCCTCGGCTTCCTGCTGATCGCCGTGGCGGGCATCGTGACCGGGGTGCTCATCATCCGGGCGCTCTACCGGAGCATCCGGCCCAATCGCACCGTCAGGGAGGTCGCGCTCCGGACGCGCGCGGCGGTGACCTACGGCCCGCAGCACCAGGTGCTGAAGCTGCGGCTCCGGCTCGCCGACAGCCTCGAGAGCGGCCGGACCGCCATCCAGTTCGCACAGCACGGTGCGGGGCCCCACGGGGAGGTCGCCCGGCTGTTCCGGCGCATCCAGGCGGAAGCCGCGACCGTCGAGTCCCAGCTCCGCCTGCTCCAGAGCGAGACCGATGCGACAGTGCTCGCGACGGAGGTCCCGATCGTCCGGGATCGCGTCGAACAGGTCGAGGCCCTCGTCCGCAGCCTCCGATCGGCCGTGGCCTCCGGGCTCGGCGGCCCGAGCGACGACACGCTCGCCGCGCTCCGGGCGGACGTCGACCGCGAGGTCGCCGCCCTCCAGGCCGGAGTGCAGGAGCTCCATACCCTCCACTCCTTCGACGCGGGTCAGGAGCCGCGTCGCCAGAACACCACCCATCTCACCAGGGGGAACGAATCATGAGCGACAACACCGCGCGCATGCGCAACATCTTCCGCATCAAGACCTCGCGTGCACTCGACCGGATGGAGGACCCGCGCGAGGCCCTCGACGACAGCTACGACCAGCAGGTCCGGATGCTCCAGCAGGTGCGCCAGGGCCTCGCCGAGGTGGCGACGGCCCGCAAGCGGATCGAGCTGCAGGGCCAGGAGCTGGGCGCACGCTACCAGCGGCTCACCCAGCACGCTCAGGAGGCCCTGAACCAGGGGCGCGAAGACCTCGCCCGCACCGCGCTGGAGCGCCGCGCGCTGCTGGAGAACCGGGTGACGACGCTCCGCGACCAGCACGCCGCCCTGCAGAAGCAGCAATCGCAGCTGGAGGACAACGAGCGGCGCCTCGCGGAACGGATCGAGAGCTTCCGCGTCGAGAAGGAGACGATGAAGGCCACCTACACCGCCTCGCGGGCGCAGGCGCGCGCCAACGAGGTCGCGGCGGGCATCAGCACGCAGATGAACGACGCCGGGGCAAGCCTCAACCGGGCGAAGGACAAGATCGCGCAGATGCAGGCCCGCGCGGCGGCCACCGAGGAGCTGATCGCCACCGGCGCCCTCCACGACCAGTCGGCGCCGGCGGACTCCGACCTCGAACGTCAGCTCTCGGCCGGCATGACCCGGGCGGACATCGAGCGGCAGTTGAAGTCGATGAAGGACGCGGACGCGACCGCGCACGACTCGGTGGCCCGGGACGAGGACGCCTGGCTCAGCATCGGCAGCTAGAGCGCCCCCGCATCGACCTGCACCGGATACCCGCCCCGCAGCACCGCGAGCGTGGACGGCGGCGTCAGCACTGTCGCCGTCCCGCGCCGCGGACGCACCAGCCGCTCCCCGTACCCCTCACTCCCCCACACGCTGAGATGGTCGCCGACCACCACCGCCGGCCGCCCCTCAACGACCGCGAACGCCCCGTCCGGCAGTGACGACCACGCCGCCTCGTGGAGACGCCGCCGGTGAGTGCGCGGAAAGAGGCGTTCGGCGTGCAGCACGCGATTCATCTCGCCCGCGGAGGGCAGCGCGGCACCGGTCTCCGACGCCCAGGCCGCCTGGTACTGCTTGTACGCCGCCCAGCGGCACTCGGCGCACGGGCGGTGTCCTGCCGCGAACGCGACCGCCTCGTCGTGGAAGAACAGGAACGTGTAGCGTCCCGGCCGCCAGAGCTCGTGATGACGGTCGCGGAACTCCAGGGCGCACGTGATCCAGAGGTTGCCGCCGTGGAACCGGACGACCTCCTCGGCCTCGTGCAGGCGGCCGCGGTTGCCGGTCCACGCTCCCCGCAGCGGGATTGCGACGATCTCGCCGGTGGGGGCGACCCGGTTCCGGTACGGTGACACGGCGGTCAGGCGCTCCAGAGCGCCGGGACGAGCACCCAGAGCACCTCGGCGCCGTCGTCGGTGAGCACGCGCCAGCTGTGCGGCTCGTGGCCGCTGAACGTCAGGCTGTCGCCGGGGCCGAGCTGCCATTCGCGGTCGGAGAAGCGGACCTCGATCTCTCCGCGGAGGACGTGCAGCACGTCGACGTCCGCGGCCACCGCGTAGAGCTCCTCGCCGCCATGGCCGCCGGTTTGGATGACGGACCGGATGACCTGGACCCGCGACTCCGTGCGCGGCGAGAGCAGGCGCTCCTCCGTGTCCACGCCGCCGAGGTTGACCTTGGCGCCGGTGCCGGCCGGGACGAGCTGGACGTCCGGCTCTTCGAACAGCGAGCCGACCGGGATGGAGAGGACGTCGCACAGACTGATCAGCGACGAGACGCTCGGGGAGGTCATGTCGCGTTCGACCCGGGAGAGGAAGCCCTTGGTCAGCCCGGTGATCTGCGCGACCTCGTCGATCGTCAGCTGTTGCGCCCGGCGCGCCGCGCGCAGCCGCGGGCCGATGGCCACGCGGCGGTCGGCGGGTTCGAGGGGCATCGGGCGCATGGGACAACGGTAACCGGTCGGCGCGATTCCGCCGCCGAATCGGGTGAGCGCGTTGACGTCGGCGGGATCGCGTTGTAGCCTCTCATGCAACAAAGGTTCCGTAACAGGCAACCCGCATCACAGCAACGCACAGCACCGAGGAGGCTGCATGCCGCACAACGTCGGCCCCATCGACTCGTCGCGCACGCCCCGCTACGCCGGCCGCGACGGCTTCGCCCGGCTGCCCCGGCTCGACCAGGTGAACCGCGCCGACATCGTCGTGGCGGGCGTCCCGTTCGACACCGGCGTCTCCTACCGCCCTGGCGCGCGCTTCGGCCCGAACCACATCCGGGAGGCCTCCCGCCTGCTCCGCCCGTACAACCCGGCGCTCGACGTCTCGCCGTTCGAGCTGACGCAGGTCGCCGACGCGGGCGACATCGCGGTCAACCCGTTCGACATCGCGGAGGCGATCGAGACCATCCAGTCGGCGGCCTACGACCTCACCGCCGACGGGACGCGCCTGGTCACGCTCGGCGGCGACCACACCATCTCCCTCCCGCTGCTGCGGGCCGCCGCCGAGCGTCACGGCCCGGTCGCCCTCCTGCACTTCGACGCGCACCTCGACACCTGGGACACCTACTTCGGCGCCGAGTTCACGCACGGCACGCCGTTCCGCCGGGCGTTCGACGAGGGCATCCTCGACACCGAGGCGCTCAGCCACGTCGGCACCCGCGGCCCGCTCTACGGCAAGAAGGACCTCGACGACGACCACCGCTTCGGCTTCGGCATCGTCACGAGCGCCGACGTCTACCGGCAGGGCGTGGACGAGGTCGTCGCGAAGCTCCGCGACCGGATCGGGGACCGCCCGCTCTACCTCTCCATCGACATCGACGTGCTCGACCCCGCGCACGCGCCGGGCACCGGCACCCCGGAGGCCGGCGGCGTCACCAGCCGCGAGCTGCTGGAGATCATCCGCGGCTTCGTCGGCCTCAACCTGATCGGCGCGGACGTCGTGGAGGTCGCCCCGGCCTACGACCACGCCGAGCTCACCGGGGTGGCGGCCTCCCACCTCGCCTACGACCTGGTGTCGCTGCTCGCGCTGCGGCATCGGGACACCGCCGCTCCCACCCCTGAGCCGGCGGCGCACACCTCCTCGCTCTCCCACTGAAAGACGCCACCTCCCTCACCCCCACCCCTCCCGAAGAAAGGGATCCCCGCAATGTCCGACGACGACGTCACCGCTGCACTGAACCCGCGCCCCAAGATCACCGAGGTGGAGGCCCACGGGATCGACACCATCCCGGACGCCGACCGCACCTCGAACTGGCTGGACCTGGCCCGCATCCAGTTCGGCGGCGTGAACACGTTCGCCACCATCCTGCTCGGCACCTTCCCCATCGCGCTCGGGCTGTCGTTCTGGCAGGCCGTGGCCGCGACCGTTCTCGGCGTCGCCGTCGGCATCGCGTTCCTGGCGCCGATGGCGCTGTTCGGGCCGAAGACCGGGACGAACAACGCTGTGTCCTCCGGCGCGCTGTTCGGCGTCCGCGGCCGGATCGTCGGCTCGTTCCTCTCGCTGCTGACCGCGATCGCGTTCTACTCGATCTCGGTGTGGGTGTCCGGCGACGCGATCGTCGGCGCGCTCACCCGGCTCGCGGGGGTGCCCGACTCGATCGGGCTGCGGCTCGGCATCTACGCGATCATCGGCCTGATCGTGATCGTCGTGGTGATCTACGGCTACCAGTTCATGCTGCTGGTCAACAAGGTCGCGGTCTTCGCGAACACCGCCCTGATCCTCCTCGCCGTGGTCGCCTACTCCGGGGTGTTCGACGCCGGCTACGACCCGGGCACGAAGGCGCTGGCCATCGGAGGCGCGTTCTGGCCGACCTTCATCGCCGCCGCGCTCATCGTCATGGCCAACCCCATCTCCTTCGGCGCGTTCCTCGGAGACTGGTCGCGCTACATCCCGCGGGCGACCAAGCCGCGCAAGCTCATCGGCGCGACCATCCTCGGCCAGGGCCTCGGGCTCATCCCGCTGCTGTTCGGCGTCGCCACCGCCACGCTCGTGGTCGGCAAGGCGGACTACGTGGTCTCGCTCATCCACGTCTCGCCGCTCTGGTACGCGCTGCTGCTACTGGTGGTCGCGTTCATCGGCGGCCTGTCGACCGGCACGACCTCCCTCTACGGCACGGGCCTGGACTTCTCGTCCGTCGTGCCGCGGTTCAGCCGGGTGCAGGCCACGATCTTCATCGGCACCATCGCGTTCCTCTTCATCCTGGTCGGGCGGCTCGTGTTCGACCTGCTCGGGACCGTGAACGCGTTCGTCGGCGCCATCGTCGTCACGACGACCCCGTGGATGGTCATCATGACCATCGGCTACGTCGTGCGGCGCGGGTTCTACGACCCGTCCGACCTCCAGGTGTTCAACCGCGGTGAGACCGGCGGACGGTACTGGTTCGCGGCCGGCGTGAACTGGCGTGGGATGACGGCGTGGATCGTCGCCGCCGTGGTCGGCCTCCTGTTCGCCGACTACCCGCCGATCATCGTCGGGCCGTTCAGCGGCCTCGCCGGCGGCATCGACCTGAGCCTGCTGTCGAGCGTGGTCGTGGCCGGCGCCCTGTACGGCGCGCTGCTCGCGATCTTCCCGGAGCCGCGCTACGTGTTCGGCCCGGACGGCCCCCGCGGCGTGCGCGCGGCCGACGCGGTCGTGCCGCCCATCCACCTGGACGAGCGGTCGGCGGCGGCCCGTGCGCACGCGCGCCGGGCGAAGGGCCGGCGGCTGGACGGGCACACCGTCGAGCAGGAGGCAGGCGCATGAGCGAGCAGGAGGTCCTCGCCGCGGTCGACCGGATCGTCGACGACTTCGCCAACCACCGCCGCGACGCGTACTTCTCGGGCTTCGCCGACGACGCCAGCTTCGTCCTGCACACCCACCCTGTGCGGCTGGAGTCGCGCGCCGAGTACGAGGCGGCCTGGGACGCCTGGGAGCGCGACGGCTTCCAGGTGCTCGGCTGCCGCTCGACGGGACGGCGCGTGCAGTTCGCGGGCGACGACGTCGCGATCTTCACGCACGACGTCGAGACCGAACTCGCCGACGGCTCCGCTCGCACGACCGTGCGGGAGCGCGAGACCATCGTCATGCAGCGCCGCGACGGCGCGTGGACGTGCGTCCACGAGCACCTGTCACCCCGGGAGGACTAGTTGTCGGTCATCGACCTCAGCCACCCGATCCGCACCGGGATGACGGTCTTCCCCGGCGACCCGGAGGTGCGCGTGGAACCGGCCCTGTCCATCGCCGACGCCGGGGTGAGCGTGCTGAGCGTGGAGCTCGGCAGCCACACCGGCACGCACATCGACGCGCCCTCCCACACGGTCGAGGGCGGTGCGACGATCGACGCCGTCGACCTCGGCCGGCTGATCGGGCCGGCGCGCGTGGTCGACGTGAGCGGCCTCCCGCCGCGCACGCGGATCAGCGTGGACGACGTGCGCGAGGCGCTGCGGGAGGTCGGGCCGGGCGACATCGTGCTGTTCCGCACGGGCTGGTCGGCGCGGTTCGACGAGCCGGGCTACGTCGACCACCCGTTCCTGGACGCCGGGATCGCCTCCGCCCTGCTCGACGCCGGCGTGACCGTGGTGGGCGTCGACGCGCTCAACCCGGACGAGACCGTGGCGGACGACCCGGCCCCTGCCCTGCCGTTCCACGGCGTGTTCCTCGGCGCGGGCGGCCTCATCATCGAGAACCTGACCGGGCTCGACCGGGTCACGGCACGGGCGCCGCGGTTCGTGGGGCTACCGCTGCCGATCGCGGGAGGCGACGGGGCGCCCCTTCGGGCCGTGATCATCGAAGACTGAGCGACGATTCGTGCCGAATGTCGCGTCTCACGCGCGCATTCGCGACATTCGTCACGAATGTCGCGGCGTCAGGCGGCGGCGCGGCGGGCGTTGCCGGCGAAGAGGCGCGCGGCGACGAGGTTCCAGAGCCCCGCGAACAGCAGCACTCCGGCGACGCCGTTGAGCACGCCGCCGATCACGTCGGTCCCGTAGTGGACGCCGACGTACAGCCGCGACCACATCACGATGGCGACGAAGACCGCGCCGACCACGATGACGATCGTGCGGGCGAGCGCTCCGCGGCACACCATCGCGAGCGCCGTCACCAGCGCGGCGGCGAACACGACGTGCCCGCTCGGATAGCTGAGCGTCGCCGGGTTCACGTGCAGCAGGTGGGTCAGCCCGGCGGTCGTCGGGCGCGGCTGGGCGACGACGGTCTTCACGACCAGCGTGGTGAGCCAGCCGAGGCCGGTGACGACGACGGCGCCGAGAGCGAGCCTCCAGCCTTTCACGAACAGCAGGATCACGAACGTGATCACAAGGATGACCGCGACGATCGTCGGCCGGTCGAGCTGGTCCAGCAGCAGGGCGAGCTTGTCGAGGAGCGGCGAGTTCACCTTGTTGACCGCGGCGTCGAGCGAGTCGAAGCGCAGGGCCACGATCCACTTGGCGGCGAAGCCGAGCGCGAAGGTCAGGACGAACAGGACGACGGTCCAGACGATCCAGTGTTGGGGGATGCGGAGCTGGGCAGGCTTCACGAGACGGGGTCTCCTTTCGGGCGGACGTCTCAGTCAAGCACTGTTCGGCTCAGCAAGCTCTAAGAGAGTACGGAGAAACGTTGCGCGTCTCTCAGGCCGCGCTTCTGGAGACGCTCGCCGGGCGCGTGTTGACGACCTCCCCACGAGAGTCGACGAACGAGTGCGCGCTCTCGCTGATGTGGTACTGCGTGTGCGACAGGCGCGCGTCGTGCGAGCGCACCAGGTCGTGCGCGGCCGCCCGGCGGGAGCGGACGCCCGCCAGCGCGACCGCCGCGCAGATCAGCACGGCCACCGCGACCGCGGTCGCCACCGCGTCCGCCAGCAGCAGCCAGCCGGCCGGGAGGTGCGCCCCCGCCGCGAAGGCCGCGGCGACCGCGACCGCCGCCAGCAGGGAGCCGGAGACCAGGATGGCGCGGCGGGCGGCCGCCCAGGGGCTCGATGCGAGCAGCGCGGAGGCCGCGGCGATCTCCTTCTCCTGCTGGCGGCGGCGTTCCTTGGCCCAGTGCAGGTCGCGTTCGTGGCGGCGTGCGAGCCGTTGCGCGTCGTCGTGGGCGCGGTCGTACGAGGTGTGCTGGTTCACAGACGTGTCCTTCGGGTAGACGTGACTGTCCCGGTTGGGAGCGCGCGCGGGCGCGCGGGCGCGGAGGCGCCATGGGATGCGGAGGGCGCCGGGGCGCCCGGGGCTCAGTGGGTCGGCGTGCTGACGACGGTCGGCGTGCTGGAGGTCGCCGGGAAGGACGACACCGAGCCGAGGGTCGGCGCCGGGCCGAACGCAGGGGCGGAGACGACGGGCGCCGGGACGTGCGCGGGCGGCGGCGTCAGCGCGACCACCGGGGCGAGCGCGGAGGTGGAGGGCGTGGCCGGGGCTGCCGGGGAGGCGGGCGCGGCGTCGGCGTCGGCGGCACGGCGTCCGCTCGGGCTGGGCAGCGACTCGGGAGCGCGCAGGCCGATGTCGGCGAGCGTGCTCTCGGTCCAGCCGGCCCGCTGGGCGAGCTGCCAGCCGGCCAGGTAGTCGGCGATGGCGGTGTCGAGGTCGTTCAGCCGCTTGGCGAGGTCGCGGACCGCGTCGAGGCGGGCGGTGATCTCGGACTCGAGGAGCACGTGAGCGCGCTCCGCGGCCTTTTCGGGGTCAACAGTGGTACCGAATGTCGGGTTCATGGTACGTCCTTCAGCTTGCGTCGGGTCGGTGCGAAAGGCTGTAGCTGTGACGCTTCGGTGCGTCATCGCCGAGCATAGCCAGAAAGACCGTTCTGTGGGTCATTTGGAGGACACGAATCTGTCCCCCAAATCGGGCGACACGGAGACGGCGTGTCGCGCGTCTCAGGGGCGCAGCAGCACCTTGCCGACGCGGCCGGAGCGGCTCGCGACCTCCACGGCCTCCCGTACCTGGTCGAACCCGAACACGGCCTCCACCGGCAGCGTGATCGCCCCCGTCGCGGCTGCGCGGATCAGCTCGCCGAAGAGCTCCGCGCGCTTGCCGGGCTCCATCGAGGAGCTCACCTTGCTGCCCCAGAAGCCCTTGACCAGGACCTGCCGGAAGATCAGGTCGCCGGACGACAGCCGCATCGGCTCGCCCGCGGTGGAGCCGAACGACACGAGCGTGCCGCCGTCGGAGACGAGGGCGAGCAGGTCGCCGCTCGCCTCGCCGCCGACGGAGTCGACCGCCACCGCGATCGGCGCGCCGTCCGCGAGGGCGCGGACCCGGTCGCGCCAGCCGTCGGCGCCCGTCACGACCAGGTTCGGGATGCCCTGCGCCGCCAGCGCGTCGGCGTCGTGCTGCCGCCGCACGAGCCCGATGACCTTCTCGTCGCGGGTCACCGCGAACTGCGCGAGCAGCCGCCCGACGGCGCCGTTCGCCGCGTTCTGCAGGATGACCTCCCCCGGCTTCACGTCGAGGTAGTCGAGCAGGCTGAGCGCGCTGAACGGCATGGCGACGAGCTGGGAGGCGTCCTCGTCGCTCAGTCCGTCCGGCACCGGGACGAGCGCCCCGGCCGGCGCGACGAAGGCTTCCGCCCAGACGCCGAAGGTGCCGCCGGTGACGACGCGCTGCCCGACGGTGAGCGCCGTGACGCCCTCGCCGACCGCGTCCACGACGCCGACCGCCTCCGTCCCCGAACCGGCCGGGAGGGCGGGCTTGAAGCCGTACGTGCCGCGGATGGTCCACAGGTCGTGGTTGTGGATGGGCGAGAGGACGGTGCGCACGCGCACCTGCCCCGCCCCCGGTTCGGGGAGCGGCCGCTCCTCCACCTTGAGGACCCGTGCCGGGTCGCCGAACTCGTCCTGGACGATCGCGCGCATGGGGTCCATGCTAGGCGCCGGCCGCCGCCCCCGCGAACGCCCGCTCCAGCAGCCCGTCGTACTCCCGCTTCGCGTCGTCGTGCACGCGCGCGCCGTCCGCGGTGATGCCGACGAACAAGGCCCGCCGGTCGTAGTCGCAGGTGCTGCGCTCGACCAGTCCGGCCTTGACCAGGCGGTCCACGATCCGGGAGAGCGCGCTCTGGGTCATCGGGGTGAGGTCGACCAGGTTGCGCATGGTGCACGACTCGTTCGCGTAGCCGGCGACGAGGTCGAGCACCTCGTACTCGCTGAGGCCGAGCTGGTGGCTCTGCTGGAGGGTGCGCTCGAGTTCCGCGGCGGTGTTCAAGTAGAGGCCCTGCAGCTCGCGCCAGCGGGCCGAGACGTCGACCGGTTCGTTCACGGAGGCAATGATACGCTCGGTTTCTTGCGAACTACATGAATGTGCATACTTTGCTGACACAATCTATTCCGTGTCATAGACTTGCGCTCGTGCTGAACTCCGACACCGCCTCCCGCCCCGCCGTCCGGCCCACGTCGCCCTCGGGGTCCGCCGCCTCCTTCCACTGGAGCCGGGCCCGTTGGCTGCTGCTCTTCGCCACCTGCATCGTCATCGCCCTCGACGGCCTCGACGTCTCGATGGTGGGCGTCGCCCTCCCCTCGATCGGCAAGGAGCTCGGCCTCCAGCCGGGCGCCCTGCAGTGGATCGTGTCGGGCTACGTGCTCGGCTACGGCAGCCTCCTGCTGCTCGGCGGCCGCTTGGCCGACCTCCTCGGCCGCCGCACCGTGCTGCTCGTCGCGCTGAGCGTGTTCACCGTCGCCTCCCTCGCCGGCGGCCTCTCGATGGACGCGGGCCTCCTGATCGCCAGCCGGTTCGTCAAGGGCGTCGCGGCCGCCTTCACCGCGCCCGCCGCGTTCTCGCTGATCACGACCAACTTCGAGGAGGGACCGCAGCGCAACAAGGCCATCTCGATCTTCACGACGTTCGCGGCGAGCGGCTTCTCGCTCGGCCTGATCATGAGCGGCCTGATGACGTCGCTGAGCTGGCGCTGGACCTTCCTCTTCTCCGTCCCGCTCGCCGTCCTCGCGCTGGTGCTCGGCTTCCTCTTCGTCCCCAAGGACGCCCGCGAGAAGGGCGCAGGTCACGACGTGGTCGGCGCGATCCTGCTGGCCGCCGGAATGCTGCTCCTCGTCTACACGGTGGTCTCCGCTCCCGGCGCCGGCTGGGGGTCGCTGCCGACCGTGCTCGGCTTCGTCATCGCCGGGGCGCTGCTCGCCGCGTTCGTGATCCTGGAGCTGCGGGTGCGGCATCCGCTCATCCGGTTCGGGATCTTCCGGGTCGCGTCGGTGCTGCGGGCCAACCTCACCGCGATCACCCTGTTCGGCTCGTACGTGTCGTTCCAGTTCGTGCTCACGCTCTACCTGCAGGACGTCCTCGGCTGGTCGCCGCTCGGCATGGCGCTCGCGCTGCTGCCGACCGGCCTGGTGGTGGTCGCGAGCGCGCCGTTCACCGACCGCCTGATCGACCGGTTCGGGCCGACCGTGCTGATCATCGTCGGCCTGGGTTCGCTCTCCGCCGGCTACCTGCTGTTCCTCCGGCTGGGCACCGCCCCGGTCTACTGGCTGGACGTGCTGCCGCCGGTCGTGCTGCTCGGCGTCGGCTTCGGGATCGGCTTCCCGTCGATCCAGGTTCAGGCGACGACGGGCGTCCACGACGACGAGCAGGGCCTCGCGGCCGGACTCGTGCAGACCAGCGCCCAGGTCGGCGGCGCGCTCGCGCTGGCGGTCACGACCGCGCTGATCGCGGGAGGCTCTGCGCCGGCGACGGGAGGGCAGGCCGGCCTGGCCGAGCAGCTCGCGCACTACCGGCCCGGGCTCTACCTGAGCGCGGGGCTCGCGCTCGCCGGCCTCCTCATCGCTGCGCTCCCGCGGCGCCGCCGCCCCCAGCCCTGACCCCGAGAACTCCCACACGCACAAACTCCACACACGAGGGGCACGTCCCTCGATGGTGGTCAGGGCTGGTCGACGGGGCCGGAGAGCGCCGGCGGCGCGACCCGGAACAGCCGCGTCCGCCACAGCAGGTAACCCAGCCCGAGCGCGACCCACACCCCGCCGACGACCATCGCGCTCGGCTCCAGGCTGAACCACAGCGCGACGTTGACCGCCACGCCCAGCGCCGGCAGCACGACGAACCCGAGCGCCTGCCGCCAGCCGCGCCGCTTCACGAACCGCACGTAGGTGAAGATCACCGACAGGTTGACGAAGATGAACGCCACGAACGCGCCGAAGTTGATGAGGGAGGCCGCGCGGCTGAGGTCGAGGAACACCGCCGAGCACGCGAGCGCAGCGATGAGCAGCACGTTGCCGGCCGGGACGCCCGCCTTGTTGAGCCGCCCGAAGAACCGTCCCGGCAGCGCGCCGTCGCGGCCCATCGCGAACAGGAGGCGCGCCGCGCTCATCTGCTGGGTGATCCCGCAGCCCAGCACGGCCACCATGTAGCCGCCGATGAACAGAGCCTGGAACGCCGCGCCGCCGATGTACTTCGCGATCTCCGGCGATGCGCCCACGATGTTCCCGACCGTCGACACGTCCGGGAACAGCACCTGCATCACGTAGGTGACGCTCACGAAGAACAGCCCGGCGACCCCGACGATGATCAGGATGGCGCGCGGGATGTCCCGCCGCGGGTGCTCGGCCTCCTCGGCGAGCGTGCTGACGGCGTCGAAGCCGAGGAACGACAGCGCCAGGATCGCAGCACCCGACGCGATGGCGCCCGCGTCGATCCCCGGCGAGAAGAACGGCGCGACCGAGAAGTGGGCGCCGTTCGCGCCCTCCACGATGTTCTTGATCGTGAGCCCGACGAAGGCGACGGCGACCACTACCTGGATGACGACCAGGATCACGTTGACCTTCGCCGCGATCCGCACACCGATCAGGTTCAGCGCGGTGCAGACGACGATGGTGGAGAGGATCCACACCCACGACGGCACCTCCGGGAACGCCGCCGTCATGTAGATGGCGGAGAGCAGCGCGTTGATCATCGGCAGCAGGAGGTAGTCGAGCGTCGCCGCCCAGCCGACCAGGAACCCGAGGTGCGGGTTGATCGCCTCCCGGGTGTACGTGTACGCCGAGCCGGCGCGGGGGTAGAAGCGGACCATCTTGGCGTAGCTGAGCGCGGTGATGAGCACGGCGACGAGCACCAGGAGGTACGACAGCGGGACGTGCCCGTGCGTGATGTCGGCGACGATCCCGAAGGTGTCGAAGACCGCGAGCGGCGCCATGTAGGCGAGACCGAGGAAGACGATGTGGCGGAGGGTGAGGCTGCGGCGGAGCCCGGCGGCCTGGAGGTCGTCGACGGTCTCGGCGGAGCGGGCGGGGGAGATGGCGGGGTCGAGCTGGGACATCGGGTGGATCCTTTCGCTGCGATGGGAGAGGAACGGGATGGTGAAAGAGGCCCGGGCTAGTCCGCCGCCGAGCAGTGCGCGAGCGCCACGAACTGCTCAGGAGCCGGTGCGTCCCGATCGACGTCGTGCACGACCTCGCCCCCGACGACCGTCAGCGCCGCCCGCTGGTCGAGCAGCGCGGCCGGGTCGCCCTCGTGCTCGTAGAGATCGGCCGACCACGCGACGACGTCGGCGCGCGCCCCCACGCGCAGGACGCCGAGGTCGCCCTCGGCGTGCCACGCCCACGCCCCCTCGCGGGTGTAGCCGCGGATCGCGTCGTCCAGGCCGATCCGCTCGGCGGGCGTCCAGGCGTCGCGGCCGTCGAGCCCCGCGCGGGTGAGGGCCGAGTAGAACCCCACGAGCGGGTCCATCTCCCCAACCTGCCAGTCACTGGACAGCGCCACGTGCGCGCCCGACTCCATGAGCGAGCGCAGCCGCCAGGCGCGGTCCCAGCGCTGCTCGCCGACGTTCTCCATCCAGGTGCCCGCGACGAGGTCGGGCGAGCAGTGCCGCGGCTGCATCGCGGCCGTCACGCCGAGCGCGGCGAAGCGGAGGAGGTCGTCCGGGTGCAGGCACTCGACGTGCACGATCCCGTGCCGGCGGTCGCGCGTGCCGTTGGTCCGCGCGGCGGCCTCGATCGCGTGGAGGGCGAGGCGGATGCCGCCGTCCCCGGTCGCGTGCGTGTGGGTCTGGAAGCCGAGCCTGTCGAGCTCGGTGACGATGCGGGTCAGCTCTCCGACCGGGGCGGACGGGTGGCCGCGGTGGCCGGGGCGGTTCGCGTAGTCGTCGAGCATCCACGCGGTGTGCGGCTCGATCACGTCGTCGGCGTAGAGCTTGACCGGGCCGAAGCGCAGCCGCTCGTCGGTCGTCGCGTCGTCCACGGCCTCCCGCAGCTCGCGGCGGAACGCGGCGTCCGCGTCGATCGGGTGGAACAGCGCCGCGATCACCCGCGAACTGAGCAGCCCGCGCTCGCGCGCCCGGTCGAGGAGGCCGACCTCCGCAAGCGGGACCTGCGGTTCGACCACGGTCGTGATCCCGGACGCGGTGGCGAGCGCGAGGCTGCCGAGCAGGCGGCGGTAGCGACGCTCCGGCGAGTACAGCGGGATGTCGCGCTGCAGGCCGGCGAGGCCCGCCGTCGTCATGGCGCTCGTGTAGAAGTCGGTCACCCAGCCGGTCGGGCGGCCATCGGCGTCCCGCTCCGGACGGCCCCAGGGGATGTCGCCGCCGGCCGTGATGCCGAGCGCGCGCAAGGCCGCGTCGTTGAGCCAGACCGAGTGCTGGTCGTAGGTGGTGACGAACACCGGGCGGTCGGCGAGCCCCGCCAGGTCGGCGGCGTTCGGTCGGCGGCCCGGCACGATCGAGTAGACGGCGTTCTCGGCGCAGATCCAGTCGAGGTCGGGACGGCGCTCGGCGAGCTCGCGGATGCGGCGGCGCACCTCGTCGAGCGTCTCGGCGCCCTCCAGGCTCACCGCGTCGGGATCGAAGCCGAGCAGGAGGTGGTTGTGGCTGTCGATGATGCCGGGCGTGACGAGGGCGCCGCCCAGCTCGCGGGTCTCGCGGGCGGCGGGAGCCTCGGCAGCCGGCCCGACGTAGCTGATCCGGCCGTCCGTCACGCCGACGGCCTCGGCCCACGGCCGCGCGTCGTCGAAGGTCCTGACCCGGGCTCCGGTGAGGAGGAGGTCGGCGGTCTGAAGTGCGGTCACGGCGGTCCCATCGACGGTGAGGAGAATTCTTTGACACTTACGTCAAAGAATTCCCCGAGTGTGCCACGCCTCCGCGAAAGGTGTCAAGCCGGCCGGGCCGCCGCGCGCCGGTAGGGTCGAGTCATGGCCCGGCCGAAGAAGCAGGATGAGCGCCGCGCCGACCTCATCGAGGCGGCGCTCAGCGCGGTCGGCGAGCGCGGCCTCCGCTCGCTCTCGCTGGCCGACGTGGCGGCGAAGGCGGGTCTCACGCGCGGCGCGATCCTGTACTACTACGAGGACCTCGACCAGCTGCTGGTGGAGGCCCACCGCGCGGGCCTGGAACGATTCTGCGACCACCGGGACGCCGTGGTCGCCGGCATCCCCGAGCCGCAGCTGCAGCTCGCCGCCGCCATCCGGGAGGGCCTGCCGAGCGGCCCGGACGACGCCCTGATGCGCCTGCTCTACGAGTTCGACGTGCTCGCCGGCACCTCCACGCTGCACGACGAGCTGGTCGAGCGGATGTACCTCCGGCAGCTCGCGACCTACACCGGCATCCTGGAGCGCGGAGCAGCGGCGGGAGTCTTCGCGCCGGCGCTCCCCGTCGAGACGCTGGCCATGAACCTGGTCGCCCTGGAGGACGCCTACGGCCTCCACATCGTCGCGGGCAACAGCCTGATCACGGTCGCAAGCGCGGAGGCCGCCATGCGCGCCGCGGCGTCCGCCTTCGGCGCCCCCACCACCCTCCACCCGCCGAGGGGCGCGTAAACGCCCCTAAAACCGCGTTTTAGGGGCGTTTACGCGCCCTTCGGCGACAGGGTGATGGGGTCACGCCGGTGGCGCCGTGCTCGCGCGCCGGATGAGCCGCGTCGGGAGGCGGATGTGGGTCGGGTCCGGCTCCTCCCCGGCCATCAGCGCCACCACCAGCTCGGCCGCCGCGGCCCCCAGCCGCCCCATCGGCTGCCGGATCGTCGTCAGCGGGGTGGAGAACCGCGACGCCTCCGGGATGTCGTCGAAGCCGACCACCGACAGGTCGCGCGGCACCTCCAGACCGAGCTCGTGCGCCACCTCGATGACCACGATCGCGGAGAGGTCGTTGGCGGCGAAGATCGCGCTGGGCCGCTCGGGCGCGGCGAGCAGGCGGCGGGCGGCCTCCCGTGCGCTCTCCTGCTCGTAGTTGCCGACGCCCACGATCGACGGGTCGAACGGGATGCCGGCCTCGGTCAGCGCGCGCCGGTAGCCCGCGTCGCGCGCGGCCGACGAGCGCAGGTCGGCGCGGCCGGCGACGAAGCCGATGCGGCGGTGGCCCAGCCCGATGAGGAAGTCCACGGCGCTCCGCGCTCCACCGAAGCTGTCCGACTCCACCGTCGGGAGGTCGGCGCGGCCGGTGTGCGGGTCGACGGCGACGATCGGGACGTCCGCGTTCACGTTGACCACGGTCGGCGTCACCATGATGACGCCGTCGATGAGGGTGCCGCTCAGCCGGCTGAGCGAGCGCCGCTCCCAGCCTTCCGAGGCGCCGTGCCGCGAGCCGCTGTAGGCGAGGAGGTCGTACCCGGAGTCCGACAGGGCCGCGCCGACGCCCTTCAGCACCTCCGCGCTGAACGGCTCGAAGTCGGCCACGAGCACGCCGATCACGCCGGTCTGTCGCGAGCGCATGCTCGACGCGACGAGGCTCGACTCGTAGCCGAGCTCCTCCACGACCTGGAGGACGCGCTCGGCGGTGTGGGAGGCGACGCCGTAGCGGCCGTTGACGGCTTTGGACACCGTCGCCGCAGACACTCCGGCGGCTTCTGCCACATCATTGATGGTTGGACGACGTCCCATGACCGAGCAGCATAGCAATCCCGAAAAGGATTTCGAAAAGGATTTCGAAAACGTTTGACACTTCTTCCGAGGCCTTGCGACACTGACGTGGTCCGGTCAGCCTCCCGGACCCGACGAGTTCGAGATCCGGCCACAGGTGAGAGGCTTCGCCCCGGTCGACACCACAACGAACTCATGTCACGGGCATCGACGGAACCGTGGATGCCGCTCAACGAAGAGAACAGGTTGGAATCACATGAAAGCCAAGAAGCTCCTCATGGGAGCAGCTGTCCTGGCAGCCGGCACGATCGCCCTGAGCGCGTGCAGCGGAACGTCGGACAGCTCGAACAGCAGCAGCAAAGTCAGCATGACGCTGTGGCAGAACTCCACCACGGGCCCCGGCCAGCAGTACTGGAAGGACGCGATCGCGGCCTTCGAGAAGGCCAACCCGAACGTCACCATCAAGATGCAGTCGATCCAGAACGAGGACCTCGACGGCAAGCTGCAGACGGCGCTCAACTCCGGTGACGCGCCCGACATCTTCCTGCAGCGCGGCGGCGGCAAGATGGCCGCGATGGTTCAGGCCGGTCAGCTCATGGACATCACCGACAAGATCTCCTCCGACACCAAGAAGGTCATCTCCTCCGGCTCCTTCAAGGCCGAGACCTACCAGAACAAGGTCTACGCCATGCCGCTCTCGGTCCTCCCGGGCGGCCTGTTCTACAGCCAGGACCTCTTCAAGGCGGCAGGGATCACCGAAGCTCCCAAGACCATCGACGACCTCAGCGCCGACGTCCAGAAGCTGAAGGCCACGGGCGTCTCCCCGATCGCCCTCGGCGCCAAGGACGCCTGGCCCGCCGCGCACTGGTTCTACTGGTTCGCGCTCCGCGAGTGCTCCGGCTCCACCATGGAGAAGACGGCCGACTCGAAGAGCTTCAGCGACTCCTGCTGGACCAAGGCCGCTGAGGACCTGCAGAACTTCGCCGGCCAGAAGCCGTTCAACGACGGCTTCCTCACCACCTCGGCCCAGCAGGGCGCCGGCTCCTCCGCCGGCCTGGTCGCGAACCACAAGGCCGCGATGGAGCTCATGGGCGCGTGGGACCCGGGCGTGATCGCCTCCCTCACCCCCGACCAGAAGCCCCTGGCCGACCTCGGCTTCTACCCGTTCCCCGAGCTCTCCAGCGCGGGCAAGGGTGAGCCCGGCTCGATCATGGGTGGCGTCGACGGCTACTCCTGCTCGGTGAAGGCACCGAAGCAGTGCGCCGACTTCCTCAACTTCATCGCGTCGACCCCGCAGCAGATCGCCTACTACAAGGCGTTCAACTCGCCGCCGGTCAACACCGACGCGCAGAAGGAGGTCACCGAGCCCTACCTGAAGGACGTCCTCGCCGCCTACAACAAGGCCCCGTACGTCTCGCAGTGGCTCGACACGGTCCTCGGCCAGAACATCGGCAACGCGCTGAACGTGGCAGTGGTCGACATGCTGGCGGGCAAGACCGACGCCAAGGGCATGATCCAGGCCGCGAACGACGCCGCCAAGAAGGGCTGAGAGGCCTCACCGTGAGCAACACCCGCGAGTCAACCTCGACCGAGCACGTGTCGACGGCGGATCTCGCGCAGCACGACGGGAGCGGCGCAGCCGCGTCGCTCCCGTCGCAGCCGCGCCGCCGCCGCGGCGCGGGCTGGGCCCTCCGTGCCGAGATCGCCCTCCTGGCCGGCCCCGCCGTCATCGTCTTCCTGGCCTTCGTGATCTTCCCGGTCGTGATGGCCGCCTACTACGGCTTCTTCCGCTGGGCGGGCTACGGACCGCCCACCGACTTCGTCGGCCTCCAGAACTACGTCGTCATCCTGACCGACCCCGCGTTCCTGGCGGCCCTCGGGCACAACGCCTTCATCGTGGTGGCGTCCATCGTCATCCAGGGCCCGATCGCCATCCTGCTCGCCCTCCTCCTCAACAGGAAGATGAAGGGCCAGTCGATCATCCGCGTGCTGATCTTCGTGCCGTACGTGATCTCCGAGGTCGTGGTCGGCACCGGCTGGAGCCTGATGCTCGCCACCAACGGCGCGCTCAACGGCTTCCTGCACAACGTCGGCCTCGGCTCCTGGGCGCACGACTGGCTGTCCGACCCGAACATCGCCATCTGGACCCTGATGGGCATCCTGACCTGGAAGTACGTCGGCTTCGCCGTCATCCTCTTCCTCGCCGGCCTGCAGGGCATCCCCGAGGAGCTCTACGAGGCGGCCGCGCTCGACGGCGCGTCGTTCTGGCAGATCCAGCGCAGGATCACCCTCCCGCTGCTCGGCCCGACGCTGCGGATCTGGGCGTTCCTCTCGATCATCGGCGCCCTCCAGCTCTTCGACCTCGTCTACATCATCTGGGGCCAGTACGTGGCGTCCACCGCCGGCACCTCGACGATGGCGACGTACATGGTCGCCAACGGCCGCAACGCCGGCAACTACGGCTACGGCAACGCGGTGGCCGTCGTGATCTTCCTCATCTCCATGATCGTCGCCCTGATCTACCAGCGCTTCGTCCTCCGCCGCGACACCGCAGGCGCCGTGACCACCGCGAAGAAGTCGGGTCGCACGAAGGGCCGCCGTGGCGCGGCCGCGACAGAAAGGACGGCATGATGACCGCCCTCACCGTCTCCTCCCGCTCCTCGCGCCGCGCGGCGCGGAAGAGCCTGCCCTGGGGCTCCCCCGCGGTGTACTTCATCGCGCTGATCGTGATCGCGCTGATGATCGTGCCGATCGCGTACATCATCATCGGCGGCTTCCGCACCAACTCGCAGATCACGGTCGACCCCGCGGGCTTCCCGAACCCGTGGAACCCCGCGAACTACCTGGAGGTGCTGACCGGCGGCGTCTTCTGGGGCCAGGTGCTCAACTCGACGATCACGGCCCTGGTGACGACGGTCGGCGCCGTCGGGCTCGGGCTGATGGCCAGCTACGTGCTCGCCCGCTACCCGTTCCGCGGCAGCGGCGCCCTCTACGCGCTGTTCGCCGCCGGCCTGATGTTCCCGATCACCGTCGCGATCACGCCGCTCTACATCGTCGTGCGCAACCTCGGCCTGATGAACTCGCTCGCGGGCGTCATCATCCCGCAGATCGCGTTCGCCCTGCCGACGACGATCATCATCCTGGTGCCGTTCCTGCGGGCGATCCCCGACGAGATCCAGGAGGCCGCCTTCATCGACGGCTGCAGCCGGATCGGCTTCTTCTTCCGGATGGTGCTGCGGCTCTCGCTGCCCGGCGTCATCACCGTCGGCATCCTGGCCTTCATCGGAAGCTGGAACAGCTACCTCCTGCCGCTGTTCATCCTCAACGACCAGGCGACGTTCACCCTGCCGCTCGGCGTGCAGGCGTTCTCGTCGCAGTACGCGACGGACACCTCCAAGGTGCTGGCCTTCACGTCGCTGTCGATGATCCCCGCGCTGATCTTCTTCAGTCTGTTCGAGCGCCGCATCGTCGGCGGTCTGACCGGTGCGGTCAAGGGCTGAGCCCGTCATCTCCCGGCGTTCCCGACACGTTCCCGTACGACCCGTATGCAGGAAAGAAGCATGACAACCACTGACAACCTCCCCACCGTCTCCGAGCGTGTGCGCGACCTGCACGCCCGGATGACCCTCGACGAGAAGCTCGCGCAGATCGTCGGCTACTGGGTCGACAAGGGTGACGACAACGTTGCCCCGCTCGACGGGGAGATGACCACCGGACAGAGCTACGACGACGCCACCGCGCAGGGCATCGGCCACCTCACCCGCGTCTACGGCACCCGGCCCGTCGACCCCGTGGAACGCGCCTCCTGGCTGTGGTCGGAGCAGCGCAGGCTCCGCGAGCAGACCCGCCTCGGCATCCCGGCGCTCGTGCACGAGGAGTGCCTGACCGGGCTGGCGGCGTGGAAGGCCGCGACCTTCCCGACCCCGCTCGCCTGGGGCGCGGCCTTCGACCCGGAGCTGGTGGAGGAGATGGGAGCCGCGATCGGCGCCTCGATGCGCGAGCTCGGCATCCACCAGGGCCTCGCGCCGGTGCTCGACGTCATCCGCGACCCGCGCTGGGGCCGGGTGGACGAGTGCATCGCCGAGGACCCGTACGTGGTCGGGACGATCGGCACCGCGTACGTGCGCGGCCTCCAGTCGTCGGGCGTGCACGCCACGCTCAAGCACTTCGTCGGCTACTCGGCGTCGCAGGCGGGCCGCAACCACGCGCCGGTGCACGCCGGGACGCGCGAGATCCGGGACGTGCTGCTGCCTCCGTTCGAGATGGCGGTCCGCGACGGCGGCGTGCGCTCGGTGATGAACTCCTACGCGGAGATCGACGGCGTTCCCGTCGCCGCGAACCCGGAGTACCTCACCGGCGTGCTGCGCGACGAGTGGGGCTTCGACGGGACGGTCGTGGCCGACTACTTCGCTGTGGCCTTCCTGCACACCATGCACCGCGTCGCGGCCGACCGCGGCGAGGCGGCCGAGCTGGCCCTCGCCGCCGGCATCGACGTCGAACTGCCGACGGGCGACGCGTTCCTCGCGCCGCTGGCCGAGCGCATCCGCGCCGGGCTCGCCGACGAGGCGCTGGTCGACCGCGCCGTGCTGCGCCTGCTCGCGCAGAAGGAGGAGCTCGGCCTGCTGGACGAGACCTTCGACACGCCACCGGCCTCCGTCGACCTCGACTCCCCCGAGCACCGCGCGCTCGCGCTGCGGCTGGCCGAGGAGTCGCTGGTGCTGCTGACCAACGACGGCGCCCTCCCGCTGGAGGGCGACCGCGCCGCCGCCCGGATCGCCGTCGTCGGCCCCAACTCCGACGCCGCCGAGGCGCTGATGGGCTGCTACTCGTTCGCCAACCACGTGCTCGCCCACCACCCGGAGGTGCCGCTCGGCTTCGAGCTCCCCTCGGTGCTGGAGGCGCTGCGCGAGGAGTTCCCGGCCGCCGAGCTCGTGCACGCCCGCGGCTGCGACGTGGAGGGCGACGACCGCTCCGGCATCGTCACCGCGGTGAGCGCCGCGGCCGACGCGGATGTGGCCGTGGTCGTCGTCGGCGACCGCGCGGGCCTGTTCGGCCGCGGCACGGTCGGCGAGGGCAACGACGTCGAGAGCCTGGAGCTGCCCGGGGTGCAGCGCGAGCTGGTGGAGGCCGTCGTCCGCACCGGGACGCCGACCGTCGTCATCGTGCTCTCCGGCCGCCCGTACGCGATCGACTGGGCCATCAGCGGGCCGGACGCCCCCGCCGCGGTGCTGCAGGCCTTCTTCCCGGGTGAGGAGGGCGGCCGCGCCATCGCCGCGGTGCTCTCCGGCCGCGTCGCCCCCACCGGCCACCTCCCGGTGTCGCTGCCGCGGTCGGCCGGCGCGCAGCCGTTCTCGTACCTGCACCCGCTGCTCGGCGGCCCCTCGGACGTGACCAGCGCCGACAGCACGCCGATCCTCCCGTTCGGCCACGGTCTCAGCTACACGACCTTCGAGCGCACGGGCCTGGAGGCCGACGCCTCCGTCGCCGCCGGCGGCGAGTTCGAGGTGCGCGTGACGGTCCGCAACAGCGGCGAGCGCGCGGGCGCCGACCTGGTGCAGCTCTACGCGCGCGACGTGTTCGCGAGCGTCACGCGCCCGGTCGCGCAGCTGCTCGGCTACACCCGCGTGGCGCTGGAGCCGGGCGAGGAGGCCGAGGTCACCTTCCAAGTGCCCACCGCGCGCCTGGCGTTCACCGGCCGCGACGGCATCCGCATCGTGGAGCCCGGCACTGTCGAGCTCTGGGTCGGCCCCTCCTGCGCCCACCGCGAAACAGAGGCAGCCATCGAGCTCACCGGCCCCGAGCACGCGGTCACCCCGGCGGACGCCCGCCTCGTCCGCACCGCCCTCACCACCCCCGCCCCCGCCCCTCTCCCCTGACCCCCACCATCAATTCCGGAGTTGTGTACGTTCGCGCACGGCGTGTCGCGTACACAACTCCGGAACGGATGGTCGCGCGCGGGAGGGCCCGGGTAGGCTCGGCGCCGGGAGGCCCACCATGTCCAATCTCGTCGTCCATTTCGAAATCCACGCCGTCGAGCCGCAGCGCCTGATGGACTACTACACCGGGCTGCTCGGCTGGACCTTCACCCGGTTCGGCGAGATGCCCTACTGGGCGATCGACACCGGCGAGGGGGCCATCGCGATGGGTGCGGCCGGCAACGGGATCAACGGCGGCCTCACCCAGCGGATGGGCCCGGCGCCCGCCCTGGACGCACCGATCTCCGGCGCGAACATCGTGGTCGGGATCGACGGCAACGTGGACGAGCTGTACCAACGCGGGCTCGACCTCGGCGGCACGGAGGCGCTGCCTCCCGACGACATGCCCTCGATCGGCCGCGTCGCCTACCTGCGCGACCCCGAGGGCAACGTGTTCGGGATGATCTCGCCGGTGCTCTCCGACGGCACCGACGTCACCTCCTTCATCGCGAGCTGACGCCCGCCGCCGACTCCTTCCGCCGGGCTGCGGGCCGCGGGTAGGGTGCCGAATGTGGGCGGGGCGCGCCCGGGGAAGGAAGCGACGATGGCGGACCTCTCGGGGCGCAGGGCGCTCATCACCGGAGGCGCGAGCGGCATCGGCCTGGCGTGCGCGGAGGCGTTCGCCGCGGCGGGCGCGCACGTCACCGTCGCGGACGTGAACGGGGACGCCGCCCGCGCGACGGCCGACCGGCTGGGCGGTGAGGCGTGGGAGGTCGATCTCTCCGACACCGCGGCGCTCGGCGACCTGACGCTCGACACCGACATCCTCGTCAACAACGCCGGCCTCCAGCACGTCCGCCCGATCCCCGAGTTCGAGCCGGAGAGTTTCGCCCTCATCCTGCGGGTGATGCTGGAGGCGCCGTTCCTCCTGATCCGCGCCGCGCTGCCCGGGATGTACGAGCGCGGCTTCGGGCGCGTCATCAACATCTCCAGCGTGCACGGCCTGCGCGCGTCCGAGTTCAAGTCGGCCTACGTCGCCGCCAAGCACGGCCTGGAGGGCCTGTCCAAGGTGACCGCGCTGGAGGGCGCTGCGCACGGTGTGACCTCCAACTGCATCGAGCCGAGCTACGTCCGGACGCCGCTGGTCGAGAAGCAGATCGCCGACCAGGCGCGGCTGCACGGCATCCCGGAGGACGAAGTGGTGGAGAGGATCATGCTCACCGAGCCCGCGATCAAGAGCCTGGTGGAGCCCGAGGAGGTCGCCGGGCTCGCGCTCTGGCTGGCCGGGGAGGGGTCACGGATGGTCACCGGAGCGAGCTACACGATCGACGGCGGCTGGAGCGCGAAATGACGGCGTTCACCCCGGCCACGCCGTTCCGCGTCCCGGTGGACGGCGGCGAGCTCGCGGGCGGTCAATGGCACGAAGACGCCGGCGGGATGCCGCTGGTCGGCATCCACGGGATCACCGCCAACCACGTCTCGTGGGGCATGGTCGCCGCCGCGCTGCCCGGCGTGCGGCTGATCGCGCCCGACCTGCGCGGCCGCGGCGGCAGCGGCGCCCTCCCCGGGCCGTACGGGATGGCCGGCCACGCGGACGACGTCGCCCGGATGCTCGACGGCCTCGGCGTCGAGCGCGCGGTGGTCGCCGGTCACTCGATGGGCGCGTTCGTCGCGGTGTGGCTCGCGGAGCGGCACCCCGACCGGGTCGAGCGGCTGGTGCTGATCGACGGCGGCCTCCCGGTGACCCGCACCGCCGACCTCGGCCCCGCCCGCGACCGGCTGCGGATGACGTTCGCGAGCGAGGACGACTATCTCGCGTTCTGGCGCCGGCATCCCGCGCTCGGCCCGTGGTGGAACGACGCCGTCGAGGCGTACGCGCTCTACGACCTGGTCGGCACGCCGCCCGAGCTGCGGTCGAGCGTGTCCGAGGAGGCCATGTCGGTCAACGCGACCGAGATGGACGGCAGCAGCGGCTATGCGGAGGCCCTCGCCGGGCTGACGCTGCCGATCGCGTTCGTGCGTGCGCCGCGCGGCCTCCTGAACACCGACCCGCTCTACCGGGCGGAGGAGCCCGCCGAGTGGCGCGGCCGGCTGCCCTGGTTCGAGGCGTTCGAGGCCGACGACGTGAACCACTACACGATCGTGATGACGGAGGCCGGCGTGCGGCAGCTCACCCCGCACCTGCCCGGCGCGTACCCCGCCCACCCGCACTACCACTCCGATCCCTCACCCCGCCCTCACCCGAAGGAGACACCGTGACCGGAACCCTGCTCCCGGGCATCGTCGCCCGCAGCATCCCGACCTCCCGCTACACCGCGAACGTCCTGGCGCGCACAACCGACCCCACCGTCGCCGCCGACGCCACCCGGACGATCGTGTTCGTGCACGGCAACGTGTCGTCGTCGCTGTTCTGGCAGCCGCTGATGCTGTCGCTCCCGGAGGGCACGCGCGCGCTCGCGATCGACCTCCGCGGTTTCGGGGACAGCGAGACGCTCCCCGTCGACGCCACCCGCGGGGTCGGCGACTTCTCGGAGGACGTCGCCGCGGTCCTCGACGCGCTCGACAGCGGACCGGTGCACCTGGTGGGGTGGAGCATGGGCGGCGGCGTGGTGATGCAGCTGCTGCTCGACCGCCCCGACCTGGTGCGCAGCCTCACCCTGGTGTCCACGGTCTCCCCGTACGGCTTCGGCGGCACGGCGCTGGACGGCAGCCTCCTCAACGCTCACGCCTCCGGCACCGGAGGCGGCGGAGCGAACCCGGACTTCGTGGAGCGACTGGCCGCCGGCGACACCGGCGAGGAGTCGCCGACCTCGCCGCGCGCGGTCTACCGCTCGGCGTACGTGGCGCCGGGCTTCACCACCGAGTACGAGGACCTGTGGGTGCACTCCATGCTCACGACGGCCACCGGCGTCGACAACTACCCGGGCGACGCGACGGCCACCGACGAGTGGCCGGGCTTCGCCCCCGGTCCGAACGGCGTCCTCAACACGATGGCGCCGACCTACTTCGACACCACCGACATCATCGACCTCCCCGTCAAGCCGCCGATCCTCTGGATCCACGGCGCCCTCGACGCGATCGTCAACGACGCCTCCTTCTTCGACCTCAACCAGCTCGGCGCCGCGGGCGTCATCCCCGGCTGGCCCGGCGAGGAGGTCGCCCCGCCGCAGCCGATGCTGAAGCAGATCCGCGCGGTGCTGGAGAGCTACCGGGCGGAGGGCGGGGTGACCCGGGAGGTGGTGTTCGAGGACTGCGGCCACTCGCCCCACATCGAGAAGCCGGAGGAGTTCCTGGCCGAGCTGATGGCGTGGGTCAGCTGAGGACTCGGGTCAGCTCAGGCTTGCGGCGGTCTTCAAGGCGTCCGCGATCCTCAGATAGAGGATGCGCCGCGAACCCGGGAACCGCCGGAAACCGAACCGCTCGTAGAACGGGACGACCCCTTCGTCGATGGCGTCCACCACAAGGGCACGGATGCCGAGCGTCTCGGATGCCTGGATCGCGCGCAGCGCGGCGTCCTGCAGCAGGGACGCTCCGAGTCCGACTCCCGCGTGCCTGCGATCGACGGCGAGCCGGCCGAGGAGGGCGACCGGGATCGGATCGGGTATGTTCCTCGACAGAGCGCCGGGAGCGTCCGCTCGCGCGATCGAACTCGCCGAGAGGCAGTAGTAGCCCGCGACGTGGGTCGTGTCGTCGGTGACGGAGACATAACTGCGGGCGCCGCCCGCCGCCTCGTTGTGGCGTGCCCACCCCTTCAGCCAACGGTCGAGGACCTCGACGCCGCAGTCGAACTCAGAGGCGATGTCCCCCGCTTTGATGGGACGAGGCCGGTGGTACTGAGCCATGCCGCGTCAGTCGATGAACACCGAACGGCGACGGAACAGCTCGGCGAGCCCCTCGACGTTCTGGGCCGGTGCGTCGAGTGCCGCTGCGAACGCCGCGAAGGTCTCCTCCTCGACGCGCAGCTCGCGCTCGTGACGGATCACCTCTTCCGCACGCGTGGTGAGCGTGGTCGCGGTGAAGTCGGAGACGGTGCGCCCTTCGAGGATCGCCGCACGCTCGATCAGCTCGCGCTGAACGCTGGTCACGCGCACTTCGATTCGTCGGTCTTTGGTGGGCATGACTCCAAGTGTACGGCAAATCACCGTACACGCAATTCCTACCCGACAAGCACCCCGCGCTCGACCCCCAGCATCCCCTCCACCGCGTGCGCGAGCAGCGACCCCCGGTCGGCTGCGCCTCCCCAGCGGACCAGCGCCTGTGCGTTGAGCCCGTCGAGCATGCCGAGCAGCTGCCAGGCCACAGCGCGGGGGTCCTCCACCCGGAACGACCCCGCCGCGACGCCGTCCACGATCACGCCCTCGACGACGTCGCTCCAGGCGTCCATCTGGTCGCGCACCGCCGCGCCCAGCAGGGTGTTGCGGCGGCCGAGCGCCCAGGCCTCCACCCACACCACCGTGACGTCGTCGCGTGTGCCGTCCAGGAGGGTGCGCAGCAGGGTCGCGAGCCCGGCGGCGGCCGACGGGGCCGCGGCCAGCAGCGAGCGCAGCTCCGCGATCTCGGCGCCGACGATGCTCGTGAACGTCTCTGCCACCAGGCCGTCCATCGACTCGTGGTAGTGCGCGACCAGCGCGGGCGTCACCCCGGCGCGGGCGGCGACGGCGCGCAGCGTGACCGCGGCGAGGCCCTCCTCCAGCGCGAGGGCACGGGCGGAGGCGGCCAGTTCTGCGCGGCGCTCGGCGGGCGGTTTGCGGGCTGCTCTTGACATCGTGGGTCCAGTATAGGTATCTATTGATCATCCGATCAATAGAGCCCGGAGGTTCACGATGACCTGGCGCATGCCCGCCGAGACCGCACCGCACGAGCGCACCTGGATGGCCTTCCCGCGCGCCGGCATCACCCTCGGCGACGACGCCGCGTCCGCCGAGGAGGCCTACGCCGCCTGGACCGCCGTCGCCCACGCCGTCGCCGAGTTCGAGCCGGTCACGATGGTGGTCGACCCCTCCGAGCGCGAGCGCGCCGCCCGCATGCTCGGCTCGCACGTCGAGCAGGTGGAGGCGCCCCTCGACGAGTTCTGGATGCGCGACTTCGGCCCGACCTTCGTGATGGACGACGAGCGCCCCGGCGTGCTCGGCGCCGTCGACTGGACCTTCAACGGCTGGGGCGACCCGGCGTGGTCCGAGTGGCGCAAGTCCGCGGAGATCGCCCGTTTCGTCGCCGAGCGCACCGGCGCAGAGCTGGTCAGCTCCGTGCTCGTGAACGAGGGCGGCGGCATCCACGTCGACGGCGACGGCACCGTGCTGCTGACCGAGACCGTCCAGCTCGACCCGCGCCGCAACAAGTACGCCGACAAGGCCAGGGTGGAGGCCGAGCTCGCCCGCACGATCGGCACGACGCACGCCGTCTGGCTCCCCCGCGGCCTCACACGCGACTACGACGACTTCGGCACGAACGGCCACGTCGACATCGTCGCCACCATCCCGTCTCCCGGCCGCCTGCTCCTGCACACGCAGCGCAATCCGGAGCACCCCGACTTCGAGGTGTCGCGCGAGCTCCGCGCTTTCCTCTCCGGCACGATCGACGCCGCAGGCCGCGCGTGGGACATCGTGGACCTCCCGGCACCCGCGACCATCCGCGACGAGGAGGGCTTCGTGGACTGGAGCTACGTGAACCACCTCGTCGTCAACGACGGAGTGATCGCGTGCGGCTTCGGCGAGGAGGCGGCCGACGCAGAGGCGACCGAGATCCTGGAGGCCGCCTACCCCGGCCGCCGGGTCAGCATGGTGGACTCGCGCCCGATCTTCGCCCGCGGCGGCGGCATCCACTGCATCACCCAGCAGCAGCCGGCGGTTCCCGGGAAGGTGAGCGCGGCATGAGCGGCTTCGACGTCGTGGAGGCCGGCATCGCCGACCTCCGGAAAGCCCTGGAGTCCGGCAAGACCACCAGCGCCGAGCTGGTCGACGCCTACCTCGCCCGCATCGACGCCTACGACACCGCCGGCCCGCGCCTCAACGCCGTGATCGTCCGCAACCCGGACGCCCGCGAGGAGGCCCGCGCGGCAGACGAGCGACGCGCGCGCGGCGAGACCCTCGGCCCGCTGGACGGCATCCCGTACACCGCCAAGGACAGTTACCTCGCCCGCGGCCTCACCGCCGCGGCCGGCTCCCCGGCGTTCGAGCACCTGGTCGCCCAGCGCGACGCCTTCACAATCGAGCGGTTGCGCGCGGGCGGGGCGATCCTGCTCGGCCTCACCAACATGCCGCCGATGGCGAACGGCGGGATGCAGCGCGGCCTCTACGGGCGGGCCGAGAGCCCGTACAACGGCGACTTCCTCACCGCAGCCTTCGGCTCCGGCTCGTCCAACGGCTCCGGCACCGCGACCGCCGCGAGCTTCGCCGCGTTCGGGCTCGGGGAGGAGACCTGGTCGTCCGGCCGGGCCCCGGCCTCCAACAACGCACTGTGCGCCTACACCCCGTCGCGCGGCGTCATCTCGGTGCGCGGCAACTGGCCGCTGGTGCCGACGATGGACGTCGTCGTTCCCCACACGCGCACGATGGCCGACCTCCTGGAGGTCCTGGACGTCATCGTCGCCGACGACGCCGAGACGCGTGGCGACTTCTGGCGCGCGCAGCCGTGGGTGCCCATCCCGCCGGCGTCCGAGCTGCGGCCCGCGTCGTATCCCGCGCTGGCCGCTGAGGCGAGCCTGGCCGGCCGCCGCATCGCCGTCCCGCGGATGTACATCAACGCGGACGAGGAGGCGGGCACCGGCGAGCACATCGGCATCGGCGGCCCGACCGGGCAGCGCATCCGCACCCGCGACTCGGTCATCGCGCTGTGGGAAGCCGCCCGCCGCGACCTGGAGGCCGCGGGCGCCGAGGTGGTCGAGACCGACTTCCCCGTGGTCTCGAACTACGAGGGCGACCGGCCGGGCGCGCCGACCATCGCCACCCGCGGACTCGTCTCTCCTGCCTACCTGCGCCGCGAGATCATCGACCTCTCGGCCTGGGGCTGGGACGACTTCCTCGCCGCCAACGGCGACCCCGCGCTGAACACGCTGGCCGACGTCGACGGCGCCCGCATCTTCCCGCAGCCGGAGGGCGCGCTGCCCGACCGTTACACCGGCTTCGACGACGACATCGCCGAGTACCCGGCCTGGGTGCGCGAGCACCCCGGAACGACGCTCGAGGGCATCCCGGAGCTGGCGGACGGCCTCCGCGGCCTGGAGGAGACCCGCCGCGTCGACCTGGAGCAGTGGATGGCCGGCCTCGGCGTCGACGCCGTCGTCTTCCCCGCGGTCGCCGATGTCGCGCCCGCCGACATGGATGTGAACCCGGCCTCCGCCGACCTCGGCTGGCGCAACGGCGTCTGGGTCGCCAACGGCAACCTCGTGCCGCGGCACCTCGGCATCCCCACGGTCACGGTCCCGATGGGGACGATGGAGGATACCGGGATGCCGGTCGGCCTGACCTTCGCGGGCCGCGCCTACGACGACGCGGCGCTGCTGGCCCTCGCTGCGGCGTTCGAGGCCACCGGGAGGCGGCGCACGGAGCCGCCGCGCACGCCTCGGCTCCCCTAACGCTGCCCCCCTGATTCGTGCCGAATGGCGCCTTTGGCGAGCCCAAAGGCGCCATTCGGCACGAAAGTGCGGAGGCGGTTCAGCCGGCGACGCCGACGGCGGTGCGCTCGGTGTCGGGGCGCCGTAGGGAGTTCAGCATCGCGGCGGCGAGGTCGGCCCGCGACACCAGGAAGCTGCGCGGCACGCTGGAGCCGACGCGGGTCCGGTAGCGCCCCGTCGCCTTCCCGTTGGTGAGCCGCGGAGGCCGGAAGGCCGTCCACGCGCTGTCCGACGCGGCGAGCGCCGCCTCCATCTCGCGGAGGTCGTCGTAGACCGGTCGCAGCGCGCGCTCCACGAGCGGGATCGCGATCCGGCGGCTGATGAAGCTGTCGTCGCGTGGAGGCGGGGCGACCGGCGCGGCGCTGATGACGACGATGCGCGACGGGTGGGCGGCCAGGATCGCGCGCGTGGCGGGGGCCGCGACCGGCGCGTCCTTGCCGGACCGCGGCCCGATGGCGGAGAGCACCGCGTCGGCGCCGTCGATCGCCTCCCGCAGCGCCGCCGTGTCCGCGAAGTCGGGCACCACGCGGACGATCACGCGCGGATCGAAGGACGCCGGCCGTCGCACGACGACCGTCACGTCGTCGCCCCGTTCCAGCGCCTGCCGGACGAGCTCCGCGCCGGTGCGCCCACTGGCGCCGAAGATGGTGAGTCTCATGTCGGCATAGTAGGTGATAATCACAGTCATGTGCAATCACTGATTGGTACGATATTTGGATGGCGGCACCAGACGACCCCCGCGAGTTCACCGCGCTCGAGACCCGCGCGAGCTTCCTCCTCTCGCAGCTCGGCCTCCAGAGCGCCCAGCGCTTCACCGCGGCGCTCGCCCCGCTCGGCATCACCCCCAACCGCTTCGGCGTGCTCGCGCAGCTCGCCCGCCAGGAGGGCCGCACCCAGCAGGAGCTGGCCACCGCGCTCGGCCTGCACCGCAACTCGATGGTCGGCCTGATCGACGACCTCGAATCCCGCGGCCTGGTCGAGCGCCGCCGCCACCCGGACGACCGCCGCGCCTACGCCATCCACCTCACCCCCGCCGCCCGCGATGTCCTCGCCACGGGCGAGCGCATCGCCGACGAACTGGAGGAGACGATGCTCGGGCCGCTCAGCCCGGAGGAGCGCGCCGGCCTGGTGGCGACGCTCACCCGCCTGGTCGCCGCGGCAGGCTACCGCGCCGGGGTGCATCCCGGGCTGAACGAAGGGCACTGAGCAGGGAATCGCCACCCGGCCCCCCGCACTAAGCTGGAAAGCGTGTCCAAAGTCTTGAGCAGTCTTCCGGTCGGTGAGCGAGTCGGCATCGCGTTCTCGGGGGGTCTCGACACCTCCTGCGCGGTCGCCTGGATGCGCGAGAAGGGTGCGATCCCCTGCACCTACACGGCGGACATCGGTCAGTACGACGAGCCGAACATCGACGAGGTGCCCGGTCGCGCGAAGGAGTACGGCGCGGAGGTCGCCCGGCTCGTCGACGCCAAGCGCGCGCTGGTCGAGGAGGGCCTGATCGCGCTGCAGTGCGGCGCCTTCCACATCCGCTCCGGCGGCAAGACCTACTTCAACACCACGCCGCTCGGCCGCGCGGTCACCGGCGTCATGCTGGTGCGCGCCATGATGGACGACAGCGTGGAGATCTGGGGCGACGGCTCCACCTACAAGGGCAACGACATCGAGCGGTTCTACCGCTACGGCCTCATCGCCAACCCCCGCCTGCGCATCTACAAGCCGTGGCTGGACGCCGCGTTCGTGGAGGAGCTCGGCGGCCGCAAGGAGATGAGCGAGTGGCTCGTGGCCCGCGGCTTCCCGTACCGCGACGCCACGGAGAAGGCGTATTCCACCGACGCCAACATCTGGGGCGCCACCCACGAGGCCAAGCGCCTCGAAGAACTCGACGCCGGGCTCGACATCGTCGACCCGATCATGGGCGTCGCCGCCTGGCGCGAAGACGTGGAGGTCACCCCCGAGACCGTCACCGTGCGCTTCGAGGCGGGCCGTCCGGTCGCGCTCAACGGTGTGGAGTTCACCGACCCGGTCGCGCTCGTGCTGGAGGCCAACGCGATCGGAGGCCGCCACGGTCTCGGCGCGTCCGACCAGATCGAGAACCGCATCATCGAGGCCAAGAGCCGCGGCATCTACGAGGCTCCGGGCATGGCGCTCCTCTACATCGCCTACGAGCGCCTGCTCAACGCGATCCACAACGAGGACACCGTCGCCAACTACCACAACGAGGGCCGGCGCCTCGGCCGCCTCATGTACGAGGGACGCTGGCTCGACCCGCAGTCGCTCATGCTGCGCGAGTCGCTGCAGCGCTGGGTCGGCTCGGCGATCACCGGCGAGGTGACCCTGCGCCTGCGCCGAGGCGACGACTACACGATCCTCGACACGACGGGCCCGTCGCTCAGCTACCACCCCGACAAGCTCTCGATGGAGCGCGTCGGCAACGCCGCCTTCGGCCCGTCCGACCGCATCGGCCAGCTCACCATGCGCAACCTCGACATCGCCGACTCCCGTTCCCGGCTCGAGCAGTACGCGGCCTCCGGCCTCATCGGCGGCCCGACCGGCGAGCTCGTCGGCGAGCTGGAGGAGGGCAGCGCCCGCTCGATCCTGGAACTCGACGTGAGCGGTTCCGACGACGCGCTCTCGCGGGAGATCGACGCGTCCTCCGAGGGCGCCGCGTTCGACGCCGGGACCGACTGAGGCCACGGTGCCCGGGGAGGCGACGCCAGGCGAGCCTGATCGGGCCGACCGGGCGCGCAACCACGAGCGCGGCGATCACGAGCCGGACAAGTGGCCGCTCGGCCGCCTGCTCGGCGCCGCCTCCCGTGCCGTCGAGCGCGCCTGGTACGAGGCTCTGGAGGCCCGCGGTCTGACGCACGCCGGCCTCATCGCGCTGCACTTCCTGGAGCTCGGCTTCGACTCCCAGACCGACCTCGCCCGCTTCGCGCAGGTGGAGGCGCAGACCATGTCCCGCACGGTCGACCGGCTGGAGCGCGAGGGCCTGGTCATCCGGCTCCCCGACCCGGCCGACCGGCGCAGGCACATCGTCTCCATCACCGAGCGCGGTCACGCCGCCTTCGAGGCCGTGCGCGGCCTGGAGGACGAGGTCTTCCCGACGGTCGACGACCCGGACGCACTGAGGGCCGCGCTGATCCAGATCGTCAGCGCGGCCCCGCCGCGTCAGCAGCGCTGACGCTCCGTTCGCCCGATCAGGCGATCCTGTCGTCGCCCTCGAAGCGGTTGCGCCCGATCGGCAGCCGCGGGCGCAGCAGCCCCAGGTCGTACGCGACCCGGACGGCCTCCTCGCGGGAGTTGGCGCCGAGCTTGCGGTAGATGCTGCGGGTCTGCGTCTTCACCGTGTTGATCGAGACCACCAGCGAGCGGGCGATGTATTCGAGACTGGCCGTCGACTGGAGCCGGTCGAGCACGATCCGCTCCCGCTGGGTGAGCTGCGCCGCCATCGCCGTCTCCGGGAAGAGCGGCTTGATCCGCGACAGCGCCGCGTCGACGCCCTCGCAGTCCGCGGCGGCGGAGGGCAGCGGCGACACCTGGCCCTCGATCGTGAGCACGAACGGGGTGAGGAGGCCGTTCGCCTCCGCGAGCTGCCGCGCGTTCAGCCGGATCGTCGCCGCCCGCGCGCTCTTCAGCCGGGCCAGCGCCTCGGCCTGGACGAGCAGCATCTCCACCCGGGTCCGCGGCCCCGGACTCTCCGCCAGCACCGTCTCCGCCAGGAGCTGCGCGCTCCGGTACTCGCGGAACATCAGCAGCAACCGCGCCGCGACCGGGCGCAGCGCGTTCGTGCCGTCCGGGAAGGCCTTGATGAGCTTCTGCGCGGCGACCAGGTTGCCCTGCGACATCAGCAGGTCGGCGCTCAGGGCGACGAAGCGGGCGCTCTCGGTGTTGCTCGGCGTGTGCGCGCCCTTGCTGAGCAACTCGCCGTCGATGACCTGCTGGGCCTCCTCCAGCTCACCGGCCGCGAGCGCGTGAAGGGCGGCCGCGTAGGCGGCGTAGCTGTGCAGCTCACCGGCGTCGACGGCCGCGCTGGGCGGCCACGACGAGACCTCGCCGGCAGCGGCTTCCCCGTCGGCGCCGGTGTGGGCGTACGCCGGCAGCTCGGTCGCGATGAGCTGCCGCGCGATCGCCAGCGGGGCGAACGCGCGCGGCGCGAGCGGCCGGTCGCCGTAACGGTGCGAGCCCAGGCGTTCGGCGACGGCCTTCGCCCGGTCCAGCTCGCCGTGCAGGGCGTGCGCCAACGCGGCGGCCCCCGACGCGAAGACGTGCAGGTCAGGGTCGTCCGAGACGCTGATCGCCGCGCGCTCGAAGGAGGTCACGGCCTCCAGTTCGCGGCCGAGCCGGAGCTGGGTGAGGCCCATCTCCAGCCACGCGAGCGGCGGGACGGAGACGCCGGGGTCCGGCGTCGACAGCGGGCCGAGGAAGTCCTCGGCGTTCGCGAGCCGGCCCACCTTGCGGAGGGCGATCATGCAGGCGAGGTCCGTCCAGTACTGCCGTACCGGCTCCAGCCGCCTGCCACGCAACACCTGCGGCTCCGCGGCGGCCTGGTAGTAGTCGAACGCGCCCGTCGCGTCGCGCCCGGCGATCTCGCGGAGCAGTCCGGTGACGGTCAGGAGGATGGCCGATGACCGGATCGCGGCGAGGTCCACCCCGCCGAGCACGTCGAGGTAGTCCGTGGCGTCCTCCGTGAACGAGGAGGTCCAGTTGCGGGCGATGATGGTCTCGGCCGCGGCGAGGTCGTTCGCCCGCAACGCCTGACGGAGCGCGGCGAGGGAGTCCCCGTTCGCCTCCAGCACGTCGAGGAGCTCGGCGGCGAGCCGTTCGCCCTCGCCCGGCGATGCCGCGTCCAGCTGCGAGCGCAGCGCCACGCGCACCGGGTCGAGCAGCTCGAAGACCAGACGGCCCTGACCCCGCGCGTACGTCCAGACGCCGAGGCCCGCGGTCTCCGCGTCGCCGAGGGCGTCGCCCGCCTCACCGGCGCCGATGCGCTCGACGATGTGCGGCGACAGGTAGGGGGCGACGGCCGCGCGCTGGAGGCCGAGCCGGCCCTCGTCGCCGACCGGCGCCGCAGCCAGCAGCTCGGCGACCACCGTCGCGCCGATGTCTTCGAGCGCGCGCACGGCGACGGGCTCGGCGAGCGCGGAGCGCGGGTCGTCGAAGATCCGGACCATCGCGCGGGCGGCCAGCGGCCAGCCGCGGCTCTGCCCGAGCACGTGGTCGAGGATGCGCCGCTCGACGTCGAGGCCGAGCGCGCGCACGACGTCGTCGAGCTCCTCCCGGTCGAAGGCGAGGTCGTCGTTCTGCACGACCACCAGGTCGAGGACCGCCGCCAGGCCCGGAGCCTCGAAGGAGGTCAGCGCGCGGGTGAGCACCATGAGGTGCAGGTTCGGAGTCCGGCGGAGCACCTGGACCAGCTCGCCCGACAGCAGGCCGTCCCAGCTCCGGGTGTACCCGTCGAGGACGAGCACGACGGTGCCGGGATACCCGGCGATGGTGTCCTGCGCCGCGGCGACCGGGTCGGTGACCCAGCGGTCGCGGGCCCCCTGGGGGTCGAACTCGGTGCGGACGGCGTCCCAGAAGTCCCCGACCTCGCCGGTCACGAGCTCGAGGTCGATCCAGCCGGCTGCAGCCCGTGCCGCGCCGCCCGGGCTCTCCAGCCACTTGCGGACGAGGGACGTCTTGCCGTATCCGGCCGGAGCGCGCACCACCGTGGCCTGCTCCCGCAGCGCACGATCGAGGCGGGCGGCCAGCGCCGGCCGGTCGATCGTGTAGCGCGAGAGCCGTGGCAGCCGTGGCGACTCACCCTCGAGGCGGCCGTCCACGAACGACGCGTCGGATGTGGTCGTGATCGTCATACCTGACTCCTTTGGCTCGATGTGATTGAGAGCGAGCCGGTTGACTGCCGGATCGTGATGCGCGGCGTGTTCGAATTCACCTTCGTCGTGCCCATCGGTTCCCCCCGAGATCGTCATGAAACCCCCTTGTCCCCGGTGTGCGCCCCCGGCGGAGCGCCACAGGCGATGCTGGCAGCACCTTCACGTCGGATACCGCTGAGCGGAAGGCCAGTCCGCAGAGGATCGCACGCACGTCATCAGTCCCTTCATCTCGTGATTCACCTGACATCTGCAGGTAACATGATAGAGGCCACACGCCGCGTGTGTCATTTTCACCCCGATCGAGACCGGGGTCACGGGGGATCGGGGAGGCGAGACGAGGGTGAGATTCAGCGGGCGAACAGGTGAAATCCTTACGCCGGACTTGCCACGACTCCTCCTGAAGCACAGAATTTCAGATAGCGCGACGCCCCATCGGAAACGGAGCGCAGGCCCGCTGCCCATCCCCTCCGGCGGCGAATGAGGCGCGGGCGCCGTCCCCTGACATCGAGCGGCGCCCGCGCCGGCCGCACGCACGCAGCCGCGCCGGCCCAGCAAGGAGTACGACCTGGTGAGACTTTCCGTTGTCGGTTGCGGCTACCTCGGAGCGGTCCACGCGGCCGCGATGGCCGAGCTCGGTCACGACGTCGTCGCCGTCGACGTCGACGCGGCCAAAGTCGCGCGGCTCTCCCGGGGCGAGGCGCCCTTCTTCGAGCCGGGGCTGCAGGAGCTCCTGCTGTCCGGGCTGCAAAGCGGACGCCTCCGGTTCAGCACCGACCCCGCGGCGCTGAGCTCGGCGGACCTCCACTTCATCGCCGTCGGCACGCCGCAGCTCTCCGGCGGGGCCGGCGCCGACCTCTCGTACGTGGACGCCGCGTTCGCCCAGGTGCTCGCGCACGGCAAGGACGGCGACATCGTCGTCGGCAAGTCGACGGTCCCGGTCGGCACCGTCGAGCGGCTCTCGGCGACCGTCGGCGACGACGATCCGCGCGTGACCCTCGCCTGGAACCCGGAGTTCCTCCGGGAGGGGCACGCGGTCGCCGACTCGCTGATCCCGGACCGGCTGGTGTTCGGGGTGGCGGGCGGAGCACAGGGCGACCCTGCGGCCGCCGCGCTCGGGCAGGTGTACGAGAAGCCGCTGCGCGACGGCGTCCCCCTCATCGTGACCGACTACGCGACGGCGGAGCTGGTGAAGGTCGCCGCGAACGCGTTCCTGGCCACGAAGATCTCCTTCATCAACGCGATGGCGGAGATCGCGGAGGCCACCGGCGCCGACGTGACGCAGCTCGCGGACGCGATCGGCCATGACGCCCGGATCGGGCGGCGCTTCCTCAACGCGGGCGTCGGCTTCGGCGGCGGGTGCCTCCCCAAGGACATCCGCGCGTTCCAGGCGCGCGCCGTCGAGCTCGGGCTGGCCGAGACGGTGGCGTTCCTGGGCGAGGTGGACAAGATCAACCTGCGCCGCCGCGCCCGGGTCGTGGAACTGGCCGAGGAACTGCTCGGCTCCGCACCGGCCGGCCGCCGCGTCGCCGTGCTGGGGCTGGCGTTCAAGCCGGACTCGGACGACGTCCGCGACTCCCCCGCGCTCGACGTCGCGTGCGCCCTGCGTGCGGCGGGAGCGGAGGTCGTTGCCGCGGACCCGCACGCGGCGGCCAACGCCCGCGCCCGCGACCCGGAGCTCGTGACGGTCGACTCCGCGGACGAGGCGCTCGCGGGCGCCGAACTGGTGATCGTGCTCACCGAGTGGCGCGAGTTCACGGAGCTGGACCCCGCGCGGACGGCCGCGCTCGTGTCCGGCCGCCACATCATCGACGCGCGGAACGTGCTCGATCCGGAGGCGTGGCGCGGCGCGGGGTGGGAGTACCGGGGGCTCGGGCGGCGCTAGGGCGCTGCGCTCAGCCGCCGCCCTTTCCGTGGCCGTTGCCGTGCCCGTTCCCGTTGCCGTTGCCGCTGTTGCCGGTGCTCTGGTTCGGGGCGGGGGCCGGCGGCGCGGGGGCCGGGGCGGGGGCCGCGGGCTGCGGGGTCGTCGTCGCCACGGGCGCGATGGTCTGCGCCGGGCTTGTGACGGTCGGACTCGGCCGGGGTGTGTTCCCCGTCCCGGCCGGGGTGGGCTCCGTGAAGGCCGGGGCGAGCATACTGCCCAGGGACAATGCCAGAGCGACGATCGCGATGCTCCCGCCTGCGATCGCGCCGACGAGGATCCGGCGTCGCCGCGACCCGCTCTCGGCGGCCCGGGCCGAGCGCCGGGGCGAGGACTCCGCGGCGCCAGCCGGCGCCCCTCCACCGAGTTCGGCCACGGGCATCGCGGCGGTCGGCTCGAGCTCGCCCGGCACGTCCGCGACCGGGAGCGTCCACCCGGCGAGCTGCGGGGCGAGCTCCCGCGCCATGACCGCCACTTCGAGCGCCGTCGGGCGGACCCGCGGGTCCCGCGCGGTCATCGCGCCGAGCAGGCCGCGCCAGTCCTCCGGCAGCGACGCCGGGATGCGCGGGTCGCGGGCGAGGCGCGCCGTCACGGCCTCCAGCGGGGTCCCCGGGTACTCGGTCACGCCGGTGAGGGCCTCCAGCGCCACGAGGCCGAGCGCGTAGACGTCGGCCGCCGGGCCCGGCTCCGCGATATCCGCCTGCTCCGGGCTGAGGTAGCCGGCGGTGCCGATGATCGTGCCCGCCGTGGTCAGCCGCTCCGTGCCGAGGAGGTGGGCGATCCCGAAGTCGGCGAGCTTCGCGTGCGGCATCCCGCCCGGGACACCGGAGTCGGCGAGCAGGATGTTCGCGGGCTTGAGGTCGCGGTGGACCATCCCCGCGCCGTGGACGACGACCAGGGCCTCCGCGATGCCTCCGGCGATCGCCGCGGCCTCCTCGGGCGCGACCGGTCCGCGGTCGAGTCGCGAGCGGAGGTCTTCGCCGTCGACCAGCTCCAGCACGAGGAAACTCGGGGACGGGTCTCCCTCGGGCGAGAGGTGCGCGTCGAGGAGCGTGACGAGGTTCGGGTGCGAGACCCGGGCGAGGGCCGTGGCCTCCGCGCGCCGGCGGGCGTCGTCGCTGGCCTCCCCGGCGGCGAAGACCTTGACCGCGACGAACCGCTCCAGCTGGCGGTCGAACGCGCGGTACACGGTCCCCATCCCGCCGCGCCCGAGCCGATCGCGGAGCTCGTAGCGATCGAGGAGGAGCGGGTCGGGAAGCACTGCCCGAGCATACGCGCTCTCCGGCATGCCGTGAATCCGCCGAAAATCCTGCGGTCTCCCGTTGCGTGATCGCACAGGTGGGGGGTGACTGGCAAGAGTGACCGACCGATCCGAGGAGCCCCCGCCGGACACCGGCGTGCTCGAGGCGCTCCAGGTCTATCGCGCGGCCGAGACCGCGATGCGGCGGCGTACGGGGGCGGCCATGGGCATCGGCGAGAACGACTTCCTCGCGCTGCGCCTGATCCTCGACAACGCCGCGGCGGGCCGTCGCACGTCCGCCAAGGACGTCAGCGCCTACGTGGGGGTGTCCAGCGCCTCCACCACTGCGTTGATCGACCGGCTCGTCGCCGGAGGGTACATCGAGCGCCGCACGAATGAGGCCGACCGCCGGTCGGTGGACCTCGTGCCGACCCGCGCGGCGTTCGGCGAGACCGGCCCGCTGAAGATCGCGCAGGAGCAGATCGCCGCGGAGGCCGCCGAACTGAGCGAGGAGGAGGCCCGCACGGTGACCCGGTTCCTCACGAAGATGCGGCGGACCGTGGACGGAATCAGCGCGGAGCGACACGCGAATAGGCCGGAAAAGCCCTGACGTCAAGGGGATTGTTCGACAACCGAAACAGTTGTTCCGTGGAGCGCGTCAAGGAAAGGACAACCCCTCCATGAACATCCTGCTCATCATCGTCGCCATCATCGCGATCATCCTGCTGCTCACCGGCGGCTTCGTGTCGTCCTTGAACTTCCTGCTCTGGGTCGGCATCATCCTGCTCGTTCTGGCAGTGATCGTCTGGCTCGTGCGGCTGCTGACCGGCAGCCGACGCGTATAAGGGAGGACTCAATGAGTCTGGGCACCGGAATCGTACTGTTCGTGATCGGAGCGATCCTCGCGTTCGCCCTCAACATCCAGGTCGACTGGATCAATCTCCACCTGGTCGGGTACATCCTGATGATCGCCGGCGTCGTCGGCATCATCATCGGGATCATCCTGCTGACCCGTCGCCGCCGCACCATCGCGACGACGCGCACGGCCGTCGACCCGGTGACCGGCGACCGCGTCACCCGACGCGGCGTCGACGACGACATCGTCTGAGTCGAAACCCCCGGACATGACGAAGCCCCCGCCATCCGGCGGGGGCTTCGTCATGTCCGGTGGGGGTTCAGCCCTCCATCGAATCCAGGATCTCCACGAGGTCCTCGAACGTCGTCAGCGGGTTGAGGATCGCGAACCGCGTGTTCGTCCGGCCGGCGTGCGAGCTCGGCGTGACGAAGGCGCGCTGCTCGTCCAGGAGGCGGGCGGACCAGAGGGCGTAGTCCTCCTTGCTCCAGCCCTCGCGCTCGAAGACCACGACCGAGAGCTGGGGCTTGCGCACGAGGTGGAAGCCCTCCCGTCGGTCGATCTCGTCCGCGATGCGGCGGGCCAGCTGCAGGGAGGCCGTGACGGCGTCCCGGTAGGCGGCGGCGCCATGCGAGGCCAGCGAGAACCAGAACGGCAGCCCGCGGGCGCGGCGGGTGAGGTGCGCGGCGTAGTCCGACGGGCTCCACTCGGTCGCCTCGGTGAGCGTGTCGAGGTACTCGGCGTGCTGCGTGTGCGCGCGGCGGCCCTGCTCCGGGTCGCGGTAGAGCAGCGCGCAGGCGTCGAAGGGCGCGAACAGCCACTTGTGCGGGTCCACGATGAGCGAGTCGGCGCGCTCGACGCCCGCGAACCGCGGCCGGGCGAGCGGCGACAGCATCCCGGCCAGGCCGTAGGCGCCGTCCACGTGCAGCCAGAAGTCGAACTCGTCCTTCAACGCGGCGATGGAGGCGATGTCATCGACGATCCCGAAGTTGGTGGAGCCGGCGGTCGCGACGACCGCGAAGACCGCGCCGCCGTGCTCGGCGAGCGCCGGACGGACCGCGTCACCGGTGAGGACGCCCGACTCGCCGGGCGAGACCGTCACGACCTCCACGTCCATGACGCGCGCGGCCGAGGCGACGGAGGAGTGCGCCTCCGCGCTGCACACGATGATCCAGCTTCCTGCCGGGTTGCCGCGCTCGCTGCGGGCGTGGTCGCGGGCGGCCACGAGCGCCGAGAGGTTGCCGAGGGTGCCGCCCTGCACGAAGACGCCGCCCGCGGTCGCCGGGAGGCCGAACTCGGCGGCCAGCCAGGCCAGCACCTGGTTCTCGGCGTAGACGGCGCCGGAGCCCTCCAGCCACGACCCGCCGTAGACGGCGCTCGCGGACACGACGAGGTCGAACGCCGTCGCCGCCTTGGTGGGCGCGGTCGGGATGAAGGACAGGTAGCGCGGGTGGTCGGTGGTGATGCACGCGGGCGCGAGGACGTGCTCGAACACGGCGAGCGCGCGCTCGGCGCCCATCCCCTTCTCGGAGACGGTGCGCCCGGCCAGCCGGCGCAGCTCGGACTCCGGCAGCGGCTTGTCCAGGGGCGTGTCCGTCGCCAGGATCCGGCGGCGAGAGTAGTCGAGCACGAGGTCGACGAGCTCGGTGGTGTCGTCGGTGACGCTGTGCATGCGCGCGGGGTCGGTCGTGCGGGCGGGGTCGGTAGTCATGGGGCCTCCGCACCAATGCTGACACACGAGTTCAGCACGATTTCGCGGCGCAACGCGGGTTTGCTGCGCATTTGGATATCAGTACGCAGCGACCATGCGTGGTCGCTACGACAGCCGCGGCGCTAGGGTGTGCGTGTGGCCGGGATGTGGGGGCGCGGGGACCCGTACGAGCAGTACGTGGGCCGCTGGAGCCGCCGCGTGGCGCCGCAGTTCCTCGAGTGGCTCGGCGCTGCGGAGGAGCTCGACTGGGTGGATGTCGGCTGCGGCACCGGTGCGCTGACGGCCGCCATCCTCGCCGGCTGCGCGCCCGCCTCGGTCGTCGGGGTGGACCCGGCCGACGGCTTCGTCGCGGCGGCGCGCGAGCGGCTGGGCGACCGCGCGAGGTTCCTCGTGGGGGACGCCGCCGGGCTCCCGCTCCCGGACGCCTCCGCGGACGCGGTCGTCTCCGCACTGGTGCTGAACTTCGTGCCGGAGCCCCGCGCGGCGATCGAGGAGGCCCTCCGCGTTGCGCGCCCCGGCGGGACCGTCGCGGCCTACGTCTGGGACTACGCCGGCCGCATGGACCTGATGCGCCGGTTCTGGGACGCGGCCGCGGCCCTCGACCCGTCGGCCTCCGGGCTCGACGAGGGCGGCCGCTTCCCGCTGGCCCGGCCGGATGCCCTCGCCACCCTGTTCGGCGCGGTGGGCTGCGCCGAGGTCGCGACGACGGCGATCGACATCCCGACCGTGTTCGCGGACTTCGACGACTACTGGACGCCGTTCCTGGGCGGCCAGGGGCCCGCGCCGGCGTACGCGATGTCGTTGGAGGCTACGGCCCGCGAGGCGCTGCGGGCGCGGCTGGAGGAGACGCTGCCGCGCGAGGCGGACGGGTCGATCGCCCTGATGGCGCGCGCGTGGGCGGTGCGTGGGGTCCGGCCGGGCGGCTAGGCTGCTCCGGTGCCACTGACCCCGCCCGCCGACATCCCCACCGACGCCGAGCTCGTCGCCGCTCTCGTGGCGGCGCAGCATCCCGACCTGGCCGGCCCGCTGCGGCTCGTGTCCGACGGGTGGGACAACCAGCTCTACCGGCTGGGCGACGCGTACGCCGTCCGCATCCCGCGGCGGGAGGTCGCCGCGCACCTGATCGAGCACGAGCAGCAGATGCTGCCCGGAGTCGCCGCCCGCGTGCATGCGACGGTCTCCGCGCCGGTCCGGGTCGGGGTGCCGTCCGACCTGTTCCCGTGGCCGTGGAGCATCGTCGCGTGGATCGACGGCATCGACGGGGCGTCGGTCGGCGCGGACGAGCGGGCGGGTGTCGCCGAGTCGCTGGCGGAGTTCGTCGGCGAGCTCGCCGTGCCCGCTCCGGAGGCCCCGCACAACCCGGTGCGCGGGGTCCCGCTGGCGTCTCGCCGGGAGGTCGTGGCGACCCGGCTGCGGTCGCTGTCCGGCCGGATGGAGGTCGCGGCGCTGGAGCAGGCGTGGCGAGAGGCGCTCGCGGCGCCCGCGTGGGACCGGCCTCCGCTGCTCCTGCACGGCGACCTCCACCCGGGCAACCTGCTGCTCACCCCGGAGGGCGGCCTCGCGGCGGTCATCGACTTCGGCGACGTCACCTCGGGCGACCCGGCGACGGACCTGGCGACCGCGTGGCTCACCTTCGACGGCGACGCGCGCGAGCGGTTCCGCGCCGCGCTGCCTGTCGCTCCCGACCGCGCCACCTGGCTCCGCGCCCGCGGCTGGGCCGTCACCATGGCGAGCGCCCTGGCGACCTCCTCGGACGACAACCCCCGCATGGCCGCCCTCGCCCGCCACGCCCTGAACGAGCTCACCCACGAGTCCGACTAACGCGAGACGGCTCGAAGTGGGCACGAATCCACCGAGACGGCGGAGAATCAGCCGCCTCGGGGGACGACGAAGCCCCCGACCCGCGGCGTGAGCCACGGATGCGGGGGCTTCGGATCAGGCCTCGGCGGATGCGACCGCGAGGTCGGTGATCAGCTGGTCGCCCGGGATGGCCGGCACGAAGTCGGCCTCGATCTCGGCGCGCTCCAGGAGCTCGTTCATGCGGCGCTGGCGGTGGCGCGGGATGAGGGTCACGACCGTGCCCTGCTTGCCGGCGCGGCCGGTGCGGCCCGAGCGGTGCAGATAGGTCTTGTACTCGTCCGGGGCATCGGCCTGGATGACCAGGTCGATGTCGTCCACGTGGATGCCCCGGGCGGCGACGTCGGTCGCGACGAGCACGTTGACCCGGCCGCTGGTGAGCTGGTGCAGGTTGCGCGTGCGGCGCGACTGGTTCAGGTCGCCGTGCAGGCTGACGGCGGGGATCCCGGCGTCGTCCAGCTGGTCGGCCAGCATCTCCGCGAACGCACGGGTGCGCGAGAAGATCAGCGTCTTGCCGTCGCGGTCGGCGAGCTGCTCGATGATGGCGGCCTTGTCGCGGTGCTCGATCACGAGCACGCGGTGGTCGATGGTCGAGGACGCCTGGTCCTCGCCCGCCACCTCGTGCACGGACGGCTCCACCAGGAACTCGTCCACGAGCTGCGCCACGCCGGTGTCGAGGGTCGCGGAGAACAGCAGCTTCTGGCCGCCCTCGGAGGTGCGGCGCAGGATGCGCTGCACCGGCTCAAGGAAGCCGAGGTCGCACATGTGGTCGGCCTCGTCCAGGACGCTGATGACGACCTCGCTGAGGTCGAGGCGGCCCTGCTCCACGAGGTCCTCGATGCGGCCGGGGGTGCCGATCACGATGTCGACGCCGCGCTGGAGGGCGCCCACCTGGCGGCCCTGCGGCACGCCGCCGTAGATCTGCGTGGTGAACAGGCCGACGCTGCGCGCGATGGGCTGCACGGTGCGGTCGATCTGGAGGGCGAGCTCGCGGGTCGGCGCGAGGATGAGCGCGCGCGGCGCGCGACCGAGCTGGCGCTTGCCGCCGGACTTGCCGGACTCCGCCCAGAGCTGCATGAGCCGCTCGACCAGCGGGGCGCCGAAGGCGATGGTCTTGCCGGAGCCGGTGCGGCCGCGGCCGAGGACGTCCTTGCCCGCGAGCACGTCGGGGGCGGTGGCGGCCTGGATGGGGAACGGCGTCTCGGCGCCGAGCTCGGCCAGGGCGCGGACGACGTTGCCGCCGAGGCCCAGGTCGGCGAAGGTCACGCCCTCGACGTCGGCGGCCTGGATGGCGTCGGCCTCCAGGCGCTCGAGCACGACGTCGTCCTGCGGCGTGAAGGCCTGCTTCTCGTCGCGCGACGGGTAGAAGGAGGAGTCACGGCGCGGGGCACGGTCGTCGCGGTCGAAGTCGCGACGGGGACGGTCGCCGAAGTCGCGGCGGGGGGCACGGTCGTCGCGGTCGAAGTCGCGACGCGGGCGGTCGCCGAAGTCGCGGCGCGGAGCGCGGTCGTCACGCTCGAACGTGCGGCGCGGACGGTCGTCGTTGTCACGACGCGGAGCGCGGTCGTCGCGGTCGAAGTCGCGACGGGGACGGTCGTCACGGTCGAAGGTGCGGCGCGGGTGGTCGTCGTTGTCACGACGCGGGGCACGGTCGTCGCGATCGAAGGTGCGCGGACGGTCGTCGTTGTCACGACGCGGGGCACGGTCGTCCCGGCCGAAGTCGCGGCGCGGACGGTCGTCACGGTCGAAGGTGCGGCGCGGACGGTCGTCGTTGTCACGACGCGGAGCGCGGTCGTCCCGGTCGTAGCTGCGACGCGGGCGGTCGTCCTGGTCACGACGCGGCGCACGGTCGTCCCGGCCGAAGTCGCGGCGCGGACGGTCGTCCTCGCGGCGGCCGGCGTTGGCGCGGCTGTCCCACTCGCGCTCGGTGCGGCGGGCGTCCTTGCCGCGCGGCTCCCAGTTCGGGCGCTCGCCACGGCCGGTGCGCTCGGCGCCACGAGCGTCTCCGCGGCTGCCGTAGGTGTCGCGGCCGCGGGCGGCACGGTCCTCGGCGGTCCAGCGGTTCTTCGCGCCCGGAGTCTCCTCGCGGTAGCCGCGGTGCTTCGGGCTGCGCGAGCCTGCGCCCTTCGGCGCGCCGGACTGCGACGGTCGTCGGTCGTTGTTCTTGTTGTACGGGGGCATGCGTGTTCTTCCTGGGTTTTTCTCTGAAATGCGCGGCGGCGCGCTGAAGCGCACCGGAGAATCCCCGGCAGACATCGCCTGGGGCCGTTCACATCGTGATGAATCCGCGAAACCGTCTGGTTGCGGAACCGGCCCGCTTGACTTACAAACCCATCCGCGCGACAAAAAGGCGCGGTGTCAAGAGCCGACCTGCCAACGATACAGGATCGCGCCTGGGAAGTCGCTGCCGATCCGCAACCCCCTCCCGGGCCGCGGCGGCCGGGGTATACATGGGGCATGTCCTCCGTCGACGCGATCGTCATCGGGTCCGGCCCCAACGGGCTCGCGGCCGCCGTCACCCTCGCCCGTGCGGGGCTGAGCGTCCACGTCTACGAGCGCAACGCGACGCCGGGCGGCGGCGTGCGGACGGAGGAGATCACCCTTCCCGGCTTCCGGCACGACATCTGCTCCGCGGTGCACCCGCTGGCGTTCGCGTCGGGTTTCTTCCGCCGGTTCGGGCTGACGGAGCGCGTTCCGTTCATCACCCCGTCGGCCTCCTACGGGCACCCGCTGCCCGGCGGGGAGGTCGCCGTCGCCTACCGCGACCTGGAGCGCACCGCCGACGCGCTCGGTCCGGACGGCCCCGCCTGGCGCGCCCTCCTCGGCCCGCTCGCGCGCAACGCGGACGCGGTCGCGCAGTTCACCGGCTCGTCGCTGCTGCAGCTGCCGCGGAACCCGGTCGTCGCCGCGCGCTTCGGGCTCGCGGCGCTGTCCCAGGGCGGCCCGTGGTGGGACCTGCCGTTCCGCACGGAGAAGCCCGGCGCCCTGCTCACCGGCGTGATCGCCCACGCGACGCTGCCGCTGCCGAGCCTCGCCGCCGCGGGCGCCGGCCTCGCCCTCGCGACCTACGCGCACGCGCGCGGCTGGCCCATCCCGGTCGGCGGCTCGCAGGCCATCGCGGACGCTATGGTCGACGACCTCCGCGCGCACGGCGGCGAGGTCGTCACCGGCGCGGACATCACGTCGCTCGGCGAGCTGCCCGACGCGCGCGCCGTCCTGTTCGACACCCACGTCGCCATCGCCGCCCGGCTCGGCGAGGACCTCCTGCCGGCCGACTACCTGCGTCGGGTCGCCGGGTTCCGCGACGGCAACGGCGTCTTCAAGATCGACTTCGCCCTGTCCGGCCCTGTGCCGTGGACGAACCCCGAGCTGCTGGAGACCGCGACCGTGCACCTCGGCGGCGAGCGCGGCGCGATCGCCCGCTCCGAGCGCGTGGTGGCCGCCGGACGGGAGAGCGACGACCCCTACGTGCTCGTCTCCCAGCCCACGCTGTTCGACCCGTCGCGCGCCCCTGCCGGCAAGCACGTGCTGTGGGCGTACACGCACGTCCCGCGCGGCTCCACCTCGGATCGCAGCGAGGCGGTCATCGCGCAGATCGAGCGGTTCGCGCCCGGCTTCCGCGACCTGATCCTCGCCACGACCACCCGCTCGGCGCACGAGCTGGAGGGCTACAACCCCAGCTACATCGGCGGCGACATCTCCTCCGGGATGCCCGACCTCTCGCAGCTCGTGATGCGGCCGGTGCTGTCGGCCGACCCGTGGCGGATGCCGGGCCGCGGGCTCTACCTGGCCTCGTCCTCCGCCGTGCCGGGGCCGGGCGTGCACGGGCTGGCCGGCTACTACGCCGCCCGCAGCGCCCTGCGTCACGAGTTCGGGGTGACCCGGATGCCGTCGCTGGCTCCGGACGGCCCGGCCGCGGCGCCGAGCGCGCCCGCGAGCGGCTTCAACCAGACCACCGGCTTCATCGAAGAGGAGATCGCCTGATGTCCGTCAACGTCCGCCGTTTCGCCTGCACACCCGACGAGGTCTTCACCGCCCTCGCCGACCCGTGGGTCTTCCCGACCTGGGTGGTCGGCGCGTCCCGCCTGCGCGGGGCGGACGGCAGCTTCCCTTCGCCGGGCTCCCGGCTGCACCACTCCATCGGCGTCTGGCCGTTCGTGCTCAACGACGAGACCACGGTCCAGGAGTGGGACCCGCCCCGGCGGTTCGCGCTGGAGGCCAAGACCCGGCCGGTCGGGACCGAACGCGTCGTCATCGAGGTGCAGCCGCGCGGGAAGGGCTGCCTGGTGCGGATGGAGGAGCACGCGATCACCGGGATCGCCGCCCGCATCCCGACCCTCGTCGCCGACCCGATCCTGTGGGTGCGCAACCGGGAGGCGCTGCGCAGGCTCGAATGGGTGGCGCGCGGGATCAGCCGGCAGAAGGCGCGCTCCGGGAGCTGAGCACGTGACGAAACGTGCGTGAAACAGCGGCTGGCTAGCATCGCCGCATGACCACGCGCGTGTCCGCCGAGCCCGCCCGCTCCCCCGGCGTCGCCGAGCTGCTGCGCCTGAGCGACGAGTTCACCTTCGCGCTCTACCCGGCCGAGAGCTGCTACCTGCTCGACATCTCGGAGCTGGAGCGTCCGGGCGTGACCGTGTTCGTCGGCCGCGACGACGACGGCACGGCGCTCGGCATGGCCGCGCTCGTCCGGAAGACCGACGGCAGCGCCGAGCTCAAGCGCATGTTCGTCCACGCGGACGCGCGGGGCCGTGGGCTGGCCGGCAGCCTGCTCGGCGCCGTGGAGGCCGAGGCCGCCCGCGCCGGCGTCGCGACCCTGCAACTCGAGACCGGCCCGCTGCAGCACGCCGCGATCGCGCTGTACGAGCGCCGCGGCTACGCGCGCATCCCGAACTTCGGCGACTACGTGGGCGACCCGCACTCGGTCTGCTACGCGAAGGACCTCTGACCGGCCTCAGGTGCGCTGGGCGACCTTCTTCTTGAGGAAGATCAGCGGCAGCAGCCAGCCGCCGAGCGCCGTCACGACCCAGACGACGAGCGCGGCGAGGATCCAGGTCAGGACGTCGTCCACCCGGATGCCGCCCGGCAGCAGCGAGGCGACCAGCAGCGCGACGAGCGTCGACACGAGCCCGATCCCGCCGAGCAGCGCAGACGCGTACTTCCGGGCGAGATTGAAGATGAAAGGCGCCAGGATGCTCTGCGCCACGGCGAACACCAGCACGGCGACCAGGAGGCCCTCCCAGTCGAGGTGGAACCCGGGAAGGACCCAGGAGGCCACCAGCAGGCCGAGCGCCGCGGTGACCACGAAGATCGCCGCACAGATCAGGAATCTCACCATGCCCGAAGGGTAGCGGCCTCCCGAGCGGGCGAGAACACCCCTTCTCGCCGCCGCATCGGGCCGCTAGCCTGGCGCCACCGTCGAGCAGGGGGCCACCGTGACCGAGCAGAAGACCACGCCGCGAACGACCACCCTCCGGGGCTGGACGATCGCACTCCTCGTCCTGGGCTGCGCGCTCGTCCTCATCGCCGGCGGGACGATCGCCGGAGCCTTCGCGTTCGCCGCGATCTCGGCCGGCCGCAGCGGCACGTGCGACGCCGCCCAGGTCGCGGACGACGTGCTCCCGAGCGTGGTCACCATCGCCGTGACGGGCGCGCGCGGATCGAGCAACGGCAGCGGCGAGATCATCACGGAGGACGGCTACATCCTCACGAACAACCACGTCATCTCGGACGCGGCATCCGGCGCGAAGCTCGCGGTGCGGTTCAGCGACGGCCACGAGCTCCCCGCCGAGCTCACCGGCCGCGACCCGAAGACCGACCTGGCCGTCATCAAGGTGAAGGACGACGAGCCGCTGCCCGTCATCGCGACGGGAGACTCCGGCTCGCTCGCCGTCGGCCAGCCCGTGGTCGCGCTCGGCGCCCCGCTCGGCCTCTCCTCGACCGTGACGGCGGGCATCGTCAGCGCGCTGGGGCGGACCGTCCCCGTGCCGAGCGATGACGACAGGAACGCCATCCTGGCCGGCGCCATCCAGACCGACGCGTCGATCAACCCGGGCAACTCGGGAGGCGCGCTCGTGGACTGCGCGGGCCGCCTCGTCGGCGTCCCCACGGCCATCGCGACGGTGCCGGGCTCCAACGGCCAGGCGAGCACCGGCAGCGTGGGGATCGGGTTCGCCGTGCCGGAGTCGCTGGCGCTGCCGATCGCGCACGAGCTGATCGCGCACGGCGAGGTCACGCATCCGGACGCCGGACTCACCGTGGTGCCGATCCCGCCGGCCGCGGCGGCCGCGTTCGGGGTGGACGGCGGGCTGTTCGTGCAGTCGGTCGTCTCGGGCGGCCCGGCGCAGCAGGCCGGCCTCCGGGTCGGCGACGTGGTCACCGCCGTGAACGGGAACCCGGCGACCGACATCGACGTGCTGACCGCGATCCAGGTCACCAGCAAGCCCGGCGACGAGATCAAGGTCGACTACCTCCGCGACGGCACATCCCACACCACCACGGTCACCCTCCAATAGCCGCCGAAACGTGAGTAATCGCGGGAATCGGGACGCGGATTTCCGCGATTACTCACGTCTCGGGGGCTGGGCACCGCGGATGCGGCGGGAGAGCTCCGCGGCGGCGTCGCGGACGCGTGCGGCGAGGGCGTCCCAGTCGGCGGGCGGGATGTTCTCGCGGGGGAAGGTGACGGCGATCCCGGCGGCCGGCCAGCCCGCGTGGTCGCGCACCGACACGGCGACGGAGGCGAAGCCGGGCGTCACGTCGCCGTCCTCGGTGGCGTAGCCGCGCTCGCGCGCCTCCGCGACCAGCCGGCGCAGCTCGGCATACGAGTGCGGGCCCGCGCCGGTGCGGTCCTCGAACGCGTCGGCGTCCGGGTACAGCGCGCGCAGCTGCCCGGCGGGGAGCGAGGCCAGCAGCGCGCGGCCGCTCGCGGTCAGGTGCGCGGGGAGGCGGACACCCACGTCGGTGACGAGGCGCGGCCTCCTGGGTGCCCGCTCCTCCACGATGTAGACGACGTCCCTGCCGTGCAGCACCGCGACGTGACCGGACTCGCCGATCGCGTCCACCAGCGCGGCGACGATGGGCCGGCCGAGCCGGCTGAGCGGCTGCTGGCGGGAGAACCCGCTCGACAGCTCGTAGGCGGCGACGCCGAGCCCGTAGCGCCGCGCCTCGGGGAAGTGCAGGACGAAGCCGTGCTCGGTCAGCACGGTCAGCAGGTGGTAGACGGTCGAGCGCGGGAGGCCGAGGGCGGAGGCGATCCCGGCGGCGGGGACGGGGCCGCGCTGCGTGGCGAGGTAGGCGAGGACGCGAAGGGTGTTCTCCGCCGCGGGGACCTTGCTCATGGACGCTCCTGTCTGGTATCCCGGACACGGATGAGCCTAACCCCCGGGCGCGCCGGACGGCCTCCGGCGCATGATCGGAGCATGTCCGCCTTCACCACCGGTTCCACCCCCGCAACCACCTCCCGCGCCGCTGTCGACGCCGCGCCCGTCACCGTCGGCGCGCGCCCGCTCACCATCGCCGAGGTCGTCGCGGTGGCCAGGCACGACGCCCCCGTGCGCCTCGACGTCGCCGCGCTCGACGCCGTCGAAGCCTCCCGCGCCATCATCGAAGCGCTCGCCGACGACGTCGAGCCGCACTACGGGATCTCCACCGGCTTCGGCGCGCTGGCGACCACGTTCATCCCCGAGGAGCGCCGCGCGCAGCTGCAGGCCTCCCTCGTCCGCTCGCACGCGGCCGGGTCCGGCCCCGAGGTCGAGCGGGAGGTCGTCCGCGCCCTCATGCTGCTGCGCCTGGCGACGCTGATGACCGGACGGACCGGCGCCCAGCGCCGCACGGTCGAGACCTACGCCGCGCTGCTCAACGCCGGCATCACCCCGCTCGTGCGCGAGTACGGCTCGCTCGGCTGCTCGGGCGACCTCGCGCCGCTGGCGCACTGCGCGCTCGCGGCGATGGGCGAGGGCCAGGTGCGCGTGGACGGCCGGCTCGTGGAGGCCTCCGACGCCCTCGCCGCCGCCGGCATCGCGCCCGTGGTGCTCGCCGAGAAGGAGGGCCTCGCGCTCATCAACGGCACCGACGGGATGCTCGGGATGCTCTCGCTCGCGCTGCACGACCTCGGCGCCCTGCTCACCACGGCCGACATCACCGCGGCGATGAGCGTGGAGGCGCTGTTCGGCACCGACGCCGTGTTCGCCGCCGACCTCCAGCGGCTGCGCCCCCAGGCCGGCCAGGCGGTCTCCGCCGCCAACCTCCGCGCGCTGCTCGCGGGCTCCCCGCTGGTGGCGAGCCACAAGGGACCGGAGTGCACGCGCGTGCAGGACGCCTACTCGCTGCGCTGCTCGCCGCAGGTGAACGGCGGCGCCCGGGACACGGTCGCCCACGCGACGATGATCGCCGAGCGCGAGCTGGCCTCCGCGATCGACAACCCGGTGCTCACGCCGGACGGGCGGGTGGAGTCGAACGGCAACTTCCACGGCGCGCCCGTCGCGTACGTGCTCGACTTCCTGGCTATCGTCGTCGCGGACGTCGCGAGCATGTCGGAGCGGCGGACCGACCGCTTCCTCGACCCGGCGCGCAACCAGGGGCTGCCGCCGTTCCTCGCGCACGAGGTGGGCGTGGACTCCGGCCTGATGATCGCGCAGTACACCGCGGCCGGGATCGTGTCGGAGCTCAAGCGCCTGGCCGTGCCCGCCTCGGCGGACAGCATCCCGTCGTCCGCGATGCAGGAGGACCACGTCTCGATGGGCTGGGCCGCCGCCCGCAAGCTGCGTCGCGCGATCGACGGCCTGACCCGCGTGCTCGCGATCGAGCTGATGACCGCCTCCCGCGGCGCCGACCTGCGCGCCCCGCTGCGCCAGGGCCCGGCGACCGGCGCGGTCACCGCGGCGCTGCGCGCGACCGTCCCGGGCCCCGGCCCCGACCGCCACCTCTCCCCCGAGATCGAGGCCGCCGTCGCCTTCGTCGCCTCCGGCGCCGCCGTCGCAGCCGCCTCCGCCACTACCCCCCTCCACTAACCCCCTCCATCTCTCCCGGAGTTATGTACGCGACACGCCGAGGCGAGGCGTACACAACTCCGGAACGGATGGTCATCGAACGTAAGGAGCACGACATGCAGGGATCGCGACCGGTGCGGGCGCCGCGCGGCACAGAGCTCAGCGCGAAGAGCTGGCAGACCGAGGCGCCGCTGCGGATGCTGATGAACAACCTCGACCCCGAGGTGGCCGAGCGGCCCGACGACCTGGTCGTCTACGGCGGCACCGGCCGCGCCGCGCGGAGCTGGGAGGCATTCGACGCGATCGTCGCCACCCTCCGCGACCTGGAGGCCGACGAGACGCTGCTCGTGCAGTCCGGCAAGCCGGTCGGCGTGTTCCGCACGCACGAGTGGGCGCCGCGCGTGCTCATCGCCAACTCCAACCTGGTCGGCGACTGGGCGACCTGGCCCGAGTTCCGTCGCCTGGAGGCGCTGGGCCTGACCATGTACGGCCAGATGACCGCGGGCTCCTGGATCTACATCGGCTCGCAGGGCATCCTCCAGGGCACCTACGAGACGTTCGCGGCCGTGGGCGACAAGCGGTTCGGCGGCTCCCTCGCCGGCACGCTGACCCTCACCGGCGGCTGCGGCGGCATGGGCGGAGCGCAGCCGCTCGCCGTCACCCTCAACGGCGGCGCCGTCCTCATCGTGGATGTCGACCGCACCCGCCTGCAGCGCCGCGTCGACCACGGCTACCTGGACGAGCTCACCGACGACCTCGACGACGCCATCGCCCGCGTCACCGCGGCCAAGGACGAGCGCCGCGCCCTCTCGGTCGGCCTGGTCGGCAACGCCGCAACGGTCTTCCCCGAGCTGCTGCGCCGCGGGGTGGCGATCGACATCGTCACCGACCAGACCAGCGCGCACGACCCGCTGAGCTACCTCCCGGAGGGCGTCACCGTCGAGGAGTGGCACGAGCGCGCCGCCGCCGACCCCGAGGCGTTCACCATCGCCGCGCGCCTCTCGATGGCGAAGCAGGTGGGGGCCATGGTCGGCTTCCTCGACGCCGGCGCCGAGGTGTTCGACTACGGCAACTCCATCCGCACGGAGGCCCAGCTCGGCGGCTACGACCGCGCGTTCGCGTTCCCCGGCTTCGTTCCCGCCTACATCCGGCCGCAGTTCGAGGAGGGCCGCGGCCCGTTCCGCTGGGCAGCGCTCTCGGGCGACCCGGCGGACATCGCCGCGACCGACCGCGCGATCCTGGAGCTGTTCCCGGACGACGAGAAGCTGCGCCGCTGGGTCACCCAGGCCGGCGAGAAGGTCCACTTCGAGGGCCTCCCGGCCCGGATCTGCTGGCTCGGCTACAAGGAGCGCCACCTCGCGGGCCTGAAGTTCAACGAGATGGTCGCCTCCGGCGAGCTCTCGGCCCCGATCGTGATCGGCCGCGACCACCTCGACTCCGGCTCGGTGGCCTCCCCGTACCGGGAGACCGAGTCGATGAAGGACGGCTCGGACGCGATCGCCGACTGGCCGCTCCTCAACGCGCTGCTCAACACCGCCTCCGGCGCGACCTGGGTGTCGCTGCACCACGGCGGCGGCGTCGGGATCGGCCGCAGCATCCACGCCGGGCAGGTGGTCGTCGCGGACGGCACCCCGCTCGCCGCGCAGAAGATCGAGCGCGTGCTCACCAACGACCCGGGCACCGGCGTGATGCGGCACGTGGACGCCGGATACGAGCACGCAGCGGACGTCGCGCGCGAGCGCGGGCTGCGCATCCCTATGGCCGAAGCCTCCGACACCGTCTCGGGGCCGGTCGCCTGATGTCCCGCGCGACGCTGCTGACCGGGATCGGCGAACTCGTCACCCTGGACCCCGCCCACCCCGGACCGCTCGGCATCCTCCCCGACGCGGCCCTGCTGGAGGTGGACGGGCGGGTCGAGTGGACCGGGCCCGCGTCGGCGGCGCCGCGCGGAGACGCCGACGACGTCGTGGACGCGGGCGGCGCGGCCGTCATCCCCGGCTTCGTAGACAGCCACACGCACCTCGTCTTCGGCGGCGACCGCTCCGCGGAGTTCGAGGCCCGGATGGCCGGCCGACCGTATTCCGCCGGCGGCATACGGAGCACCGTGGCCGCGACGAGGGCGGCCTCCGACGACGAGCTGCGCCGCCGGCTGGCCGGCTTCGTGCGCGAGCTGAACGCGCAGGGCACGACGACCTTCGAGATCAAGAGCGGCTACGGCCTGACCGTGGAGGACGAGGCCCGCATCCTCCGGCTCGCCCGCGAGGTCACGCAGGAGACCACATTCCTCGGCGCGCATGTGGTGCCGGCCGAGTACGCCTCGGACCCGGAGGCGTACGTGGACCTGGTCACCGGCCCGATGCTGGACGCCTGCGCTCCGTACTCCCGCTGGGTCGACGTCTTCTGCGAGACGGGCGCGTTCAGCGTGCCGCAGTCCCGGCGCATCCTGGAGGCCGGCGCCGCCCGCGGCCTCGGCGTGCGCGTCCACGCGAGCCAGCTCGGCCCGGGCGACGGCGTCGCGCTGGCCGTCGAACTGGACGCCGCGAGCGTCGACCACGGCACCTACCTCACCGACCGCGACGTGTCCCTCCTCGCGGGCTCGCGGACGGTCGCGACCCTCCTGCCCGGCGTCGAGTTCTCGACCAGACACCCGTACCCGGACGCCCGCCGTCTCCTCGACGCCGGCGTGCGCGTGGCACTGGCGAGCGACTGCAACCCCGGTTCGTCGTTCACCTCGTCCATGCCCTTCTGCATCGCCGTCGCGGTGCGCGACATGGGGATGACGGTCGCGGAGGCGCTGCGGGCCGCGACGCTCGGCGGCGCGGAGGCGCTACGCCGGGAGGACGTCGGGCACCTGCGGCCGGGCGCGCGGGCGGACTATGTCGTGCTCGACGCGCCGTCGTACGTGCACCTCGCCTATCGGCCCGGGGTGCCGCTGGTGGCTCGCACGCACGTCGCCTGACGCGGTGATGGGTTACCCTGGAGTGTGACATTCCAGGACAATCCCACCGTGACTGATACCGATACCCGCGGACCACGTGCGCGCAAGGCAGCGCTGTTCCTGACGATCGTGGTCCTGGCGGTCTCCGCGGTGTTCGGCGCGGTGCTGATCGTCGTCGGCGACCAGGCGAACATCGCCGGCCGCGCCTGGCTGACGCTGCTGCTCGTCGGCGCCTTCGCCGGAGCCGTCGCGCTGGACGCGACAGTGTCGGACGGCCCCAACCGCTGGTACCTGCCGGCGTCGACCATCACGAACGCCGTCCTGGTCGCGGTGGGGCTGCTGAAGCTGTGGAACGGCGCCCTCCAGCCCGACGACACCTCTGACGCCCTGGTCTGGGCGGTGCAGTTCTGGCGCTTCGTGGGGGTCGTGGTGCTGGCGCGCCTGGCGCTGCTGCTGACGCAGGTATACGGACTGCGCTTCGTGACGCGGGCTACCTCGCGGGTGTCGTGGATCGGCGGAGTCGTCACGCTGGCTCTCGCCTGGGCGACGGCACTGGTGCTCGCCCTCCCGGCAATCCTCCCGGCGGCGACCTGGCCGGACTGGTGGTGGCGGCTGGCGTCGGCGACCACCCTCGTCGCGGCGGTGGCGGCGGTGATCCCGCTGCTCGTGCGGGCGTTCGAGGCGAAACCGGCGGAGCGCGGAGGCCGGTCGACGGGTCCGGAGCTGCGGAGTTACCCGCCGTATGCGTTCCCGGCGACGGGCGACGCAGTGCAGCCGCTGCGACCCGGCGCTGTTCCCCCTCGGCAGCAGGTGGGCGCGGTTCCACTACCGCCGCAGGCTGGCGCGGTCCCCGATGCGCCGCAGACGTATGCGCCTCAGCATTGGGCGCAGCCGGCCGAAACGCCACTGCCGCCACACTCAAGCGTGCATCGTCAACCGCAACAGCCGGGCGCTGCCCCGCCACAGCCGGGCGCAGACCCTCAGGCCCAGCCGGTCGCCGCTCCGCCCGCGTCGAGCGTGCCTCCGCCGACCGCCTCCGGCTTCCCGCCGCCGCAGTAGACGCAGAGCCTCAGCGCGAGGCCAGCCCCGCCGCCGCCTCCAGCACCAGCAGCGCCGCGAGGCGCACCGTGCGCTGGTCGGGCGCGTCCGCGGTGGCGTCGACCTCCGCGATGTCGATGGAGCGGACGCGGGAGTCCGCACCCGCCAGCCGCGCGAACCTCCGCAGCTCCCACGCCGCCATGCCGCCCGGTACCGACGCGGGGCAGCCGGGGGCGACGGAGCGGTCGCACACGTCCACATCCAGGTCCACGTGGACGGGGCCGCCGCCAGCGCCTGCGACCTCCAACGCCTCGGCCATCACGTCGTCGATGGGGCGGCGGTGGAGGTCGTCGCGCGGGATGACGGTGATCCCGTACTCCTGCGCCCGCAGCGCGTACTCCGCCGAGTTGGCGAAGTCGGCGATGCCGATCTGCACGATCCGGCGGCCGTCGAGTCCGGCCTCCACGAGGCGGCGCACCGGCGAGCCGTTGGAGACGCCGTCGCGGAGGTCGTGGTGGGCGTCGAGCGTCACGAGCCCGGCTGTCGGCACGTCGTCACCCCAGGCGCCGAGCGCGGCCGGGACGGTGAGGGAGTTGTCGCCGCCGACCGCGACGGTCAGGCGCGAGCGCGAGACGGCCTCCCGCACGGCCTCGATCGCCCGGCGCTCGCCCTCAGGGCCGTCGGGCTCCTCCACGTCGCCGGCGTCGGCGAACCGCAGCGCCTCGACCGCCAGCTCGGGAACGTGCAGCGAGTACCGCCGTAACGCCTCCCGCACGGCGCCCGGCGTCGCGTGCGCGCCGGTCGGGGACAGCGACGTGCGCCAGGTCGGGAGGCCGACCATCGCCAGATCGACCTGCGCGTCCGGGAGGTCGGCCAGCGACGGCCAGGAGCCGGCGCGGGGCCACAGGGGATCGACGGAGAGGCTCATACCGCGACGCTAGCAACACCCGCCCGCGACGGCGCACGCCGCCCTGCCTCCGTTGTCTGGGATCCCGGACGCTTACCCTCGCCACAGGATCGAGGGGCACGTAAACGCCCCTAAAAGCGCGTTCTAAGGGCGTTTACGTGCCTCTCGGCGGAGTGGTGATGGGTGCGAAGTGACGTGGCCAGCTCAGAGCTGCCGGCCGCCCGCGGGGGTCGTGAACACCGGGGGCTCCGGCGACTCGCCGTCCGGGGCGCGTCCGCCCGGGGCGCCCGCAGCCACGTCGGGCGCGCCGCCGCCCTTCGCCGCCCGGCGGGCGAGGCGACGCTCGCGCGCCCCCTCCACCAGGTTGTACAGCGTCGGCAGCACCACGAGGGTCAGAACGGTGGATGAGATCAGGCCGCCGATCACCACGATGGCGAGCGGCTGCGAGATGAAACCGCCATGTCCGGTCACGCCCAGCGCCATCGGCGTCAGGGCGGCGATCGTCGCGAGCGCCGTCATCAGGATGGGCCGCAGACGACGGGAGGCGCCGTGCACGACCGCGTCGCTGACCGTCAGACCGCGGGCGCGGTACTGGTTGACGAGGTCGATGAGCACGATCGCGTTGGTGACCACGATGCCGATCAGCATCAGCACGCCGATCAGCGAGGCCACGCCGAGCGGGATGCCGGAGGCGAGCTGCAGCAGGATGGCGCCGGTCGCCGCGAACGGCACCGAGACCAGCAGGAGCAGCGGCTGCCGCAGCGAGCGGAACGTCGCCACCATGACGATGTAGACGATCAGGATCGCCGCCAGCAGCGCGAGCCCGAGCTGGCCGAACGCGCTCGACTGGCTGGACGAGACGCCTCCGATCTTCGCCGTGGCGCCGGCCGGGAGGTCGGCGCTCTTGAGCGCGGCGTTGACGTCCGCGTTGGCGGTCGTCAGGTTGTCGGTGGCCGGCGTGGCCGTGACCGCAGCGGTGCGCAGACCGCGCTGGGTGGTCACCGTCGACGGGCCCTTGGCCTCGGCGACGGTCGCCACGGAGCTCAGCGGCACGACGCCCTTGGCGGTCGGGATCGGCAGGTCGGACAGCCCGGCGACCGTGGTCGGCGGGTTGTCGCTCTGCAGGTAGATGTTGAGCGTCGAGTTCTCGATCGCCACGGAGCCGATCTGGGTCGGCTGCATCGCCTGGGAGACGAGCGTGCCGACCGCCACCTCGCTCAGGCCGGCCTCCGCCGCCTTCGTCCGGTCGACGGCGACCGACACGTAGGGAAGCGACGCGCTCAGGTTGTCGGTGACCTGCTTGAGCGAGTCGTGCTTCTTCAGCTCCGTCACGACCGAGTCCGTCGCCTTCTGGAGGTCGGCGTTGGAGCTCGCGGTGATGTCCACCTCGATGTCGGTCGATCCGCCGAACCCGCTCGACGCGGACACCGTGATGTCGCCGGCGCCGGTGATCGACGCCATCTCGTTCTGGATCGTGGTCTGCAGCTTGTCCTGGTCGGCGTTCGCGTCGGTCGTGACCGAGAACGTCGTCGCGCCGCCTCCGCCGGTGAACGCGTCGCGCAGCGACGATCCGCTGGAGCCGATCGAGACCTGCACGGTCTTCACTCCGTCGGTGTGCAGGAGCTTGTCCTCCACCTTCCGCGCGGCGTCGTCCTTCGCCTGGAGGCTCGCGCCCGGGTCGAGGGTCTGCGACACGGTCAGCGAGTTCTGGCCGCTGGAACCGAGGAAGTTGGTCTTGAGCAGCGGGAACGAAAAGAACGTGAGGACGAGCACGACCACCGCGGCGACGACGGTCAGCACGGAGTGCTTCAGCGTCCAGCGGATGATCGGGAGGTAGCCCTTCTGCAAGCGAGACGGGTGCTCGAGCTCGTCGTGGCCGGAGGCGGCGGCCTCCGCGACCGAGAGATGGGCGGCCTCGTCGTCGAACTGCTCCCCGCCCTCGTGCTTGCGGGCCTTCGGCGCGCGCAGGAACCAGTACGCGAGCACCGGCACGATCGTGAGCGCGACGAGCAGCGAGGACAGGAGCGCGATCGTGACGGTCAGCGCGAACGGCCGGAACAGCTCGCCCGTGACGTCGCCGACGAACGCCAGCGGCAGGAACACCGCGACGGTCGTGATCGTGGACGCCGTGATCGCCCCGCCGACCTCCCGCACCGCGCGGATGATCGTGACGGCCCGGTCCACGCCGGGCACGAGTTGCCGTTTGATGTTCTCGATGACGACGATCGAGTCGTCCACGACGCGGCCGATCGCGATGGTGAGCGCGCCGAGCGTGATGATGTTGAGGGTGTAGCCGCTCGCCCACATCACGATGAAGGTGATGAGCACGCTGGTCGGGATGGAGACCACCGTCACGAGGGTGGAGCGCACCGACAGCAGGAACACCAGGATGACGATGACCGCCATCGCGAGGCCGAGCAGGCCCTCCTCGGCGAGCGAGTTGATCGACTGCGTGATGAACGGCGCCTGGTCGAAGACGACGGTGATCGTGGCGTTGTGGCCGAGCTTGGTCTCCAGGCCCGGGATGAGCGCGGACACCGCGTGGGACACCGCGACGGTGTTGGCGGAGGGCAGCTTGGTCACCGCGATGGTGAGCGCGGGCTTGCCGTCGACGCGGGAGAGCGAGCTGACCGGGTCGTCGTTCTGCACGACGGTGGCGACGTCGCCGATCGTGTGCGGCGTGGAGTTTGCGGCGGCCGCAGCGGCGGCGGCCTGGCCGGAGGCCGCGCCTCCCGCGGTCGCCCCTCCCGAAGCGGCACCGGCGGCACCGCCGGTCGCCCCGGTCGCGCCCGGCGAAGCCGTTGCGCCCGTGGGCGACGTGATGAGCGGCAGCGCCTGGATGTCCGCCACCGACGTGAGCTGCGCGCCCGACTGGATGGTGAGCGTCTGGCCGTTCTCGGTGATCGACCCGCCGGGGAGCAGCACGCCGTTCTGCTGCAGCGCGTCCTTGATCGCCGACGCACGGAGTCCCGCGGCCGCGAGCTTGGCGGTGTCGGGAGTGATGGTGATGCGCTGGCCGACCTCGCCGACGAGCTGGGCGTCGTTGACGCCGCTCACGGCCTTGATGTCGGGCAGGGCGAGCTTGGTGATGTCGTCGCCCAGGGTGCGCTGATCGGTGTCGCTGCTGACCGCGAGCTGGATGACGGGGAGGTCGTCGATGGAGCCGGAGAGCACCTGCGGGTTCACGCCGGACGGCAGCGTCGACTTGATCCGGTTGATGGCCTGGTCGATCTTCTGCTCGGCCGTCGCCAGGTCGGTGCCGTACGTGAACTTCGCCGTGATGATCGACTGGTTGGTGCTGCTGACCGCGGACGTGGAGTCGAGGTCGGGCACGCCCTGGATGGCGGCCTCCACCGGCGTGCTCACATCATGGTTGACGACCTCGGGCGACGCGCCGGGGTAGCTCGACAGCACGACGAGCTGCGGGAACGTGATCGACGGCGCGAGCTCCTGCTTGAGGTTGCCGAGCGCGACCCCGCCGAAGATGGCGGCGACGATCGTGACGAGCGCGATGAGGGCGCGGTTCTTCATGCTGAGAACGGCGAGATAGTGCACGGAGGGTCCCCTCGGCGGATGTGATTGAACTGGCGGCGACGACGGAGGCGCTGGAGAAGTCTCTCATTGCAGGCTGTGCAATTTCCTCATGCCGTGGTACGACCTGGGCCCGGCACCGGGGTCCGACACATCAGCGTCGGAGCCTCACCTCAGCCCCCGGATCAGCGTCACGAGCAGGGTCTCCAGGCTCTCGCGGAAGTCGATCCGGAAGCGCGCGAGCTCCGGATCGAGCTCGTAGGCCTCGGCCATGCCGGGCGAGAGCCGGCAGGTCGACCAGATGCCGCCGATCCCGAGGGTCACCGCGCCGACGAAGACCAGCGTGCCGCGGGGGTCGTCGCCGATCCACGGCACCGCCAGCGCGCCGAGCCGGGCCGCGTCCGCCAGCAGCGCGCGCTTGTAGGCGAGCGCGACGGGACCGGAGATGTTGTGCTCCAGGATACCGGGCGCGGCCGCGCACAGTTCCGCGAAGACGGGACGGTCGGCGGCGGTCTCCGCCACGGCCGCCGCGAGGGACTCGGGCGTGCGGTCGGCGGTGGCGGCCAGTCGCTCCTCCAGCGCGTCGAGCCAGGCCGCGAACTCGCGGCCGTAGAGCTCCAGCAGAACGGCCTCCCGCGACTCGAAGTAGCGGAGGACGTTCGACTTCGCGAGTCCGACACGGCGCGCGAGCTCGTTGAGGCTGAGATCGGCGACGCGGGTGTCGGCCAGCATGGCCGCAGCCGCCGTGAGGATGTCCTCCCTGCGCCGCGCACGCTGCTCCTCGCTGCGCGCCCGGCTGAACGTCGCCTGGGACATCACCCTCCCTCTTGCTAACAGACCGGTGGTCTATTACTGTGATCCCTAACAGACCATCGGTTCATTATTTCACGACCCGCGGAGGAAATCGTGTACAACGTCCCCGACCAGACCGGACGCCACATCGTCGTCACCGGCGCCAACAGCGGCACCGGCAAGGAGGCCACCGCCCGGCTCGCCGCCGCGGGCGCACGCGTGACCATGGCCGTGCGCAACCTGGAGAAGGGCGAGGCCGCGCGCGCCGAGCTCCTGGAGCGCGTCCCCGGCGCCGACCTCCGGCTGCGCAGGATCGACCTCGCCGACCTCGCCAGCGTGCGCGCCTTCGCCGACGGGATGCTGGCCGACGGCGAGCAGCTCGACACGCTCGTCAACAACGCCGGCGTGATGATCCCGCCGAAGCGGATCGAGACGGTAGACGGGTACGAACTGCAGTTCCAGAGCAACTTCCTCGGGCCGTTCCTGCTGACGAACCTGCTGCTGCCGCGCCTCCTGGAGTCGCCGAAGCCTCGGGTGGCGACGATGTCGAGCGGGACGGCCGACTTCGGCTCGATCCACTTCCGCGACCTCCTGTTCGAGCGGCGCTACAGCGCTCCGCGCGCGTACGCGCAGTCCAAGCTCGCCGACCTCCTGATGACCCTGCGCCTCGCCCAGCTCTCCGAGGAGCGCGGCTGGGCACTGCTCAGCACGGCGGCGCACCCCGGTTACACGCGCACCAACCTGCAGACTGCCGGGCGCAACCTCGCCCGCGGGGACGAGAAGCAGCTCCAGCCGTCCAGCCGCACCCTCCTCCCCTCGCAGGGCGTGGAGCAGGGGGCCGAGCCGCTGCTGTTCGCCGCTGCCGACCCCGCCGCGGTGCAGGGCGCATACTACGGGCCGGCGCGGATGGCGCTGGTGGGGCCGACCCACCGGGCCCGCCTCCCGCGGAGTGCGCGTGGCCGCGACCTCCCCTCCTCGCTGTGGGCGGTGGCTGCGGAGCTGACGGGTGTGGATGCTCAGACCACGTTGGGGAGCGCCGTCGCGTCGTAGTACGGCGCGGGCTCCGCAGACGCCACCGCCCACGCACGCTCCAGCGCGGCGAAGGCACGCCGCGTCTCGTCCTCGCTGTACGTGATCGGCACGCGCAGGAACCGCTCGAACGCCCCGTCCAGACCGAACCGCGGGCCGGCGGCGATGAGGAGGCCGTGGTTGCGCGCGGCGAGCGCAAGCGACGAGCTGACCGGCGCGCCGATCCCGATCCACGCCGCGAGGCCGCCGTGCAACCGGGGGATGCGCCACTCGGGGAAGACCTCCCCTGCCAGGCGGCGCACGGTCTCCCGCCCCGAGGCGAGCTGCACGCGGCGCTCCTCGAGGATCTCGGCCGCCTGCGGCAGCATCCGCGCGACCACGAGCTGCTCGATCATCGGCGTGCCGAGGTCGGTGGACGGCTTGGCCGCGATCAGCCGCTGGATCAGCGGGCGCTCGGCGCGGATCCAGCCGATCCGGAGGCCGCCCCAGAGGCTCTTGCTGGCCGAGCCGATGAGCAGCACCGGCGGGTCCCCCGCGTTGCGGTGGGCGTAGGTCGGCAGCGGCCGGTACTCGCCCGGCCGGTCGATGTCCAGATCGGCCGTCGTCTCGTCGCCGACCACGACCGTCCCGTGCGCGGCCGCGGCGGCGAGGATGCGCTCGCGCGTAGCCGGCGACATGGACGCGCCGGTCGGGTTGTGGAAGTCCGGGATCAGGTACGCCAGCGCCGGGCTCGCCCGGCGGATCGCCTGCTCGGCGGCGTCGGCGTCCCAGCCGTCGTCCTCCGCCGGCTCCCGGCCGTCCGGGCCGAGGGCGTGCGGGGCGTCGTCCGGCGGCGTGACCGTGATCGGGAGGAGCCGGGCGCCCGCGAGCCGCAGGGCCTCGGTCGCGTGCGGGTAGGTGGGCAGCTCGACGAGGGCGCGGTCGCCGCGCGACAGGAAGGTGCGGGCGATGAGCGCGATGGCCTGCTGCGCGCCGACCGTCACGAGCACCTGGTCGGCCGTGGTCGGGAGGCCGCGCTCGGCGTACCGGTCGGCGATGGCCTGGCGCAGGTGCGGCAGGCCGACCGGGTCGTAGCCGGAGTCCGGGAGGAAGTGCGGCAGCTCCTCGGCGGCGGCGCGCGCGGCGGCCGGGAGGGAGGCCGCGGCGGGCAGGGCCGCCTTGGTGAAGTCGAGCATCCCCTCGCCGCCGGTCATCGGCAGGGCCAGCGCCGGGCCGGGGAGGCGCGCGACGCTGCCCGAGCCGCGCACGCTGTCGAGGAAACCGCCCTCCCGGAGCTGCCGGTAGGCCGAGCTGACCGTGGTGCGGCTCAGGTCGAGCCGACCCGCAAGGTCGCGCTCGGCCGGGAGTCGCGTGCCGATCGGGATGCGGCCGTCCAGCACGAGCAGGCGGACGCGGTCGGCCAGCGACTGGTAGCCGGGGGCCGCGCCGCGCCAGTCGCCGAGCAGCGATTCGAGCGAGCGGGCGGAGAGTTGAGCGTCGGGCATGCGGGCCACTTTATCCGGATTGGCATCTTGATGGAAGGCCAATCGAGCGATTGGATTATCAGCATGTCCCGGTTCCTCCTCACCCGCCGCCTCGGCCAGCTCCTGGTCGGACTGTTCCTGTACGGCATCGCCATCGCGCTGATGGTGCGGGCGGGGATCGGCGTCTCGCCGTGGGACGTGCTCGCACAGGGCGTGTCGTACAAGACGGGCATCCCGTTCGGGCTGGTGACCAACCTGGTCGGGCTCGTCGTGCTGGCCTTCTGGATCCCGCTGCGGCAGCGGCCGGGACTCGGGACCGTGCTCAACGTGCTCCTGGTCGGGCCGAGCGCGCAGCTCGGGCTCTGGATCATCCCGCAGCAGACCGTGCTGTGGGCGCAGGTGCTGGTGTTCGCGGCCGGGCTGCTCCTGCTCGCCGTCGCCACCGGCCTCTACATCGGGCCGAAGCTGGGGCCGGGGCCGCGCGACGGGCTGATGACCGGCCTCCACGCCCGCACCGGCCGGCCGATCTGGGCCGTGCGGACCGCGATCGAGGTCACGGTGCTGATCATCGGCTGGTTCCTCGGCGGCAACGTCGGCGTCGGAACGCTCGCGTTCGCGCTGCTCGTCGGGCCGCTGTGCAGCCTCACCCTCCCGTTCTTCGCCATCCGGCTGCCGGAGCCCGCGCCCGCGGACGCCGAGCTGGAGGGCGAGCTCGAAGGCACGGCGGAGCAGGGCCCCGGCCTCCGCGCGGAGGGTGCGGACGAGCGGGATGCCGTCCGTTTCGACGTGCGAGACGGCATCCTGCTCGAATCCGACGCGGCGACCCGCTCGCGCGCGGCCGACCGCGCGGCCTCCCCTCTGGTGCGCGGCCCGCAGCCCGACCGCGCCCCCGCCGAGCCGCCCGCGCCGCGCCCCGGCGCCCGCCTCATCGAGGCCCACTGGCTCGACGACCGCCTCACCGGCCGCACCCGCACCCGCACCCGCCGCGCCTAGCCAGCAAACTCTCCCGGAGTTATGTACGCGACACGCCGGGTGCGAACGTACACAACTCCGGAATCGATTGCTGGGTTACGCGAGGTGTGTGGCGGCGTAGACGCGGAGCGCGTCGCGCACGAAGGTGGCGCCCTCGGCGCCGCCGTAGTTGGCGGCGAAGCGCGGGTCGGCGACGTACATGTCGCCGAGCCCGGTCAGGTACGCGGCCGGCGGGGCGCCCGTGCCGTAGCCGGGCGTGCCCGGGATGTCGGCCAGCCAGTCGGCGTGCCGGCGGGCGAGCGCCTGCGCCTCCTCGGAAGCCGGGTCGACCCCGCGCGCGGCGGCGGCCGTCCAGTCGGCGGCGAGCGCCTTCTGCCGCTGCTGCCAGCCGGCGCGCTCCTCGGCGGTCATCCCGCGCCACCAGCGGTCGGACGACGCGTACGCCTCCTTACCCCAGCGCTGCTCGACCTCCTCCTTGTACTGGGTCTGGTCGAAGCCGTCGAACATCTCCTCAGCCACGATCTCCCCTCCTTCCTCCACAGCGTGGATCGTCGACTCGACCGACGCGATCTGCCGCGCCAGCCGTTCCCGCTCGCCGCGCAGCCACGTCAGGTGGTCGCGCAGTGCGGGGACCGCATCCCGTCTGTCGTCGAGCACGCGGGCGATGGCCGGGAGGCCGAGCCCGAGGTCCCGCAGCAGGAGGATGCGCTGCAGCCGCACGAGGGAGTCGCGGTCGTAGTGGCGGTAGCCGTTCGCGGCGACCCGGCTCGGCGGCAGCAGCCCGAGCTCGTCGTAGTGACGCAGCGTCCTGCTCGTCGTGCCGGCGATGCGCGCGATGTCCTGGATGCTCCAGTCCACGGTCGCCTCCACCATGTCCGTCTCCTCTCGTGGGTGCAGAAACCACGGTAAAGGTTGACGTTACGTCAAGGTCAAGCGCGGCGCGATACTGTCGTGGATGTGCGCGAGCTCCGTTCCCTGACCACCGTCGCCCCCGGCATCCTGTTCGTCGAGGGCCCGGCCTCCAACTGGACCGTCTTCCACGGACGCGGGCACGTCGAGCTGGTGGACTGCGGCTACCCGGCCGACCGCCCGCTGGTCGAGGAGTCGATCCGCTCGACCGGGCTCGACGTGTCGGCGCTCACGCGCATCATCGTCACGCACGGGCACTCCGACCACCTGGGCGCGGCGCGCGACTACAGCGAGCGCTCCGGCGTGGAGGTGCTGGCCGCCGCGAGCGAGCTGCCGAACGTCCGCCGCGAGGTGACCGAGCAGGTCACCGTCGCCGACCGGATGCCGGTCGCCCTCCGCCGTGGCACCATCCCCTGGGCCGTCGCGGCCATCCGCGCGGGCGGCCTGGGCGACGTCGGAGTCCCGGCCGCGCAGGCGATCACGGCCGACGTGATCGCGCTGTCGACCGGCCACCGCCTGGAGGTGCTGCCCACTCCCGGCCACACGACGGGCCACGCCTGCTTCTTCGAGCCGGACGCCGAGGTGCTCGTCACGGGCGACGCGCTCGTGACCGGGCACGCGCTGCTCGCCGACGCGGGGGAGCTGCAACAGCTGCCGGCGTTCTTCCATCACGACGCCGACGGGGCGCAGGCGAGCGCGCGGCGGCTCAGCCTGTGCGACGCGCGCTGGGTGCTGCCGGGCCACGGGCCGGCGGTGCAGTTGTAGCGGGCGCTACCGCTTCGCCTTGACCGGCGCTGCCGAGCCCTGCGTCGTCCGCTCGTCGGCGGCCACCGGCGGCACCGCCAGCTCCCCCGGCGCCGCGAACTCGCTCTCCCCGAGCGTGATCGGCGTGTTGTGGATGTGGATGCGCGCACGCGCCGCCGACGCCGGCGCCAGCGGACGCCGCGCGACCGGGCGCACCGGCTCGCCGCGACGGTCCTGACCCGGCAGCGGGCGGGACCGGCGGCCGTAGATCAGCGACGACGAATCGAGCAGCCACGGCACGAGCGCGACGGTGACGCCGTGGCACAGCATGAGCTGCTTGCTCAGCCGGCGGGCACGGTGGTTGTGCAGCAGCGACTCCCACCAGTGGCCGACGATGTACTGCGGCAGGTAGACCGTCACGACCTCGGAGCCGTGCTCCTCGCGGCGGTGCTTCAGGTACTTCATCACCGGGACGCCGAAATCGCGGTACGGCGAATCGATGACGGTGAGCGGCACGTGGATGTTCTGCTCGATCCACTGCCGCTGCAGCTTCTCGGTGGCCTCCTCCTCGATGGAGACGTGCACCGCCTCGATCGAGTCGTGCCGCGCGGCGATCGCGTAGTCCAGCGCCTTGAGGGCCGGCTTCTGCATCTTGCCGATCAGCACCACCGCGTGGTCGCCGACGCTGCCGAAGGTCGTGACGGGGTCGACCTCGATCTCCTTCTCGACGTCCCGGTAGTACCGGTTCACGCCGAGCATGAGGAACCAGAGGATCGGCATGAAGATGAAGACGAGGTACGCGCCGTGCGTGAACTTCGTGATGGTGACCACGATCAGCACGACGAAGGTCAGCGTCGCGCCGAAGGCGTTGATGCAGAGCGACCGGACGATGCTGCTGCGCTCGCGCTGGCTCAGCACCGCGGCCCCGTCCTTGCCGCTGCCGCGCAGCATCGAGACCCAGTGCTTCACCATCCCGGACTGGCCGAGGGTGAACGACACGAACACGCCGATGATGTAGAGCTGGATGAGTTGCGTCAAGTTCGCCTGGTAGACGAGCAGAAGGACCGTCGCGGCGAGCGCCAGCAGGATCATGCCGTTCGAGTAGACCAGGCGGTCACCGCGGGTGTTGAGCGCCTTCGGGGCGTAGGAGTCGCGGGCGAGCACCGAGCCGAGCAGCGGGAAGCCGTTGAACGCGGTGTTCGCGGCGAGCAGCAGCACGACCGCGGTGGCGGCCTGCACGATGAAGAAGAAGAAGGTGTTGTTGCCGAACGTCGCCGCGGCGATCTGCGCGATGAGCGAGCGCTGCGGGGAAGTCGCGCACTGCGCCCAGCCCTGGAGGTCGCACGGGTTCTCCGCGTAGTGCACGCCGCTGATCAGCGCCGTGACGGTGAGGCCGGCGAACAGGACGATCGCGATGCCGCCCATCAGCGCGAGCGTGGTGCGGGCGTTGCGGATCTTGGGGGTGCGGAAGGCGGGCACGCCGTTGGCGACGGCCTCCACACCGGTCAGCGCGGAACAGCCGCTGGAGAACGCGCGCAGGAGCAGCAGCACCATCGCGGCCTGCGTGATGCTGCTGGAGTGCACGGTGAAGCCGGCCGACTCGGCGACCGGCGCGTGGCCGAACGCGGTGCGGACCAGCGCCGTGACGACCATCACGAAGATGCTGCCGATGAAGATGTAGGTGGGGAGCGCGAACGCCTTGCTCGACTCCCGCACGCCGCGGAGGTTGACCGCGACGAGGATGATCACGCAGACCACGGCGAGCTCCACCCGCCACGATGCGAGGAACGGCAGCGCCGAGATCACGTTGTCCACGCCGGACGCGACCGACACGGCCACGGTCAGCACGTAGTCGACCAGGAGGGCGGAGGCCACGACCAGGCCGGCCTTCTCACCGAGATTCTTGTGCGCCACCTCGTAGTCGCCGCCTCCCGAGGGGTAGGCCTTGACGAGCTGGCGGTAGCTGAGCACCACCGTGATCATCAGGACGACGACGGCCGCCGCGACCCAGGGGGCGAACGTCAGGAACGACAGGCCGCCGAGCAGCAGGATCATCAGAAGTTCCTGCGGAGCGTAGGCGACGCTGGAGAGTGCGTCTGACGCGAAGATCGGGAGCGCGAGGTGCTTCGGGAGTAGCTGTCCTTCGAGCTTTTCGCTCGGAAGCGGGTCGCCGATCAGCCACCGCTTCGGGGATCTCCCCTCATTTGTCACGAGGGACGAGAATACTCGCTGCCAAAACGCTGTCAAATCGGCGCGTCGCGTCGGCGCCGGACGGCGATTCCGCGAACACTGGGTCCGCACCCCGCGGAGCATCCGTTGCCGCGGATTCTCGCGGGAGTCGGCTCGTCATCGGCCTCACTGGGAGCGAGATGAGCATGAGCTGGGACTTTCTGGAGATCTCTTCCGAAAACCGCTCTCACCGGGCGGTTCAGCCGCGGCCGATCGCCTCGACGATCGCTCGCCGCACGCGGGTCAGCTCCTCTTTGAGAAGGGGCACGACGTTCTCCGGGAGCGCGCCGCGAGCGGCCTGCGAGCGAAGGTCCGTGCGCAGCTGCTGGCGGAACTCGTTGATCGCGACCTCCGCCTCCCGCGCCGCGGCGTTGGCGGCCGAGCGGGCGTCGCGGCCCGCCTCGCGCGCCTCCTGCCGCGGGTCGACCCGCGTCGCGTCGCGCTTGGCCTCCCGCGCCGCCGAGGCCAGCTCGGCGCGCAGGGTGCGCATGGCGTCGTTCACGCCCGCGCGGACCTCGTCGGCGAGCCGGCGGACGGAGTCGGTGACCTCGTCCTCGATCGCGTCGAGCTCGGGCTCGCGGGCGGCGAGCTCGGCGCGGCCGGCGTCCGTGATGGCGTAGACCGTCTTGCGGCCGTCGGTCGTCTTGGTGACCAGCCCCTCCTCCTCCAGCTTCGCCAGCCGGGGGTAGATGGTGCCCGCACTTGGCACGTAGGTGCCGCCGAACCGGTCGCTCAGCGCCTGGATCAGCTCGTAGCCGTGGCGCGGCTCCTCCGCCAGGAGACTCAGCAGGTAGAGCCGGAGGCTGCCGTGGGCGAAGACGGGAGTCACGCCGACGCCTCCCCGCGAGCCGTCGAGCTGCGGAGCACCGAGACGGCGCCGGAGACGGAGTTGACGGTGATGTCGACCCAGGAGCCGTCGAGGCTGCCGGTGGTCGCGGTGTACCCCTTTCCGGCGGAGCCGACGACCATCACGTTGTCGAGCTGGACGCGGCCGGACACGGTGTTCGCCCGGTAGCGGGCGCCGAGGGCCTCCGGGATGCGGATGGTCGTGTCGCCCGAGACGGTGTTGATCTGCACCTCGTCCGGGGTGCCGGCGAGGTCCACCATGATGTCGGCGGAGACACCGTCGGCGCTGAAGCGCGGGATCGTGCCGGTCGCGGTGATGTCCCCCGAGACCGTGTGCGCGCTGATGCGGCCGGTGTGGCCGCGCGCGGACAGTTCGCCGCTGACCGAGTTGAGCTCGAGGTTGCCCACGAGGCCGTCGATGACGACATCGCCGGAGACCGTGCTGAGCCGGGCGTCGGTCTTCAGGCCCGAGATGAGGGCGCCGGCGGAGACCACGCCGAACTTGAGGACGACGTCGCGCGGCACCAGCACGCTGATGTCGGCGCGGGCGCTGGATCTCATCGACTTGAAGACGTCGATGAAGTTGTCCCAGCGCAGCTGCGGGTGGTCGATCTCCAGACGGTCCTCGTCGATGCTGACCTTGAGGTCGCGGCCGGACACCGAGTGGACCTCGACCCGCGCTCCCGGCTCGTCGTGTCCGATGATGTCGATCTGGCCGCCCAGCAGCCCGACCTTGAGGGAGCGGACCAGCTCCACGTCGATCGTGCGGTTCTCGCCGGGCTGGATGAGCCACTTCTCCTGTGCCATGCTCCTGCGCTCCTTGCTTCGGTGACTCGCGATATATCGCGATTGTTGACGTATTCACGATATATCGCGAGTTGAACAAGCGCAAGCGCCCGCCCCCAATCTCAGGGTCGGCTCAGGGACATCCCCCACCCACCCGTCCATCAATTCCGGAGTTGTGCACGCAACACGCCGGGCCGCGGCGTACATAACTCCGGAATTGATGGAGGGGTCAGCGGCGCGGGCGGGCGAGCCAGGGGTGCAGGAGGCGCGTGACGAACGGGAGCAGGTAGTACGTCATGGTCGGCGTCAGCAGGAGGGTCGTGATGAGCACGGTGGCGAGCGGCCAGAGCTGGTGCCAGCCGGGCACCAGATAGAACGTGACGTAGGTGAAGGCCAGCGAGAGCGGGAAGAATCCGAGCCAGATCGTGACGGCCTGCTTCCAGCGCGGCGGGGCGGCAGGGACGCCGGGCTCCGGCTCGTCGAACCAGCCCTCGATGCCGGTGCGGCGCTCCACGCGGGACACCTCGACCAGCTCGCGGCCCTCGTACAGCCATTCGGCGCGGGCGTCCGAGGACTCCCAGACCTCCAGCGACGCGGCGTCGGCGAAGCGGTACAGCATGTGCCACTCGTGCGAGTGGGCGTTCGCGCGCACCCAGCCGGAGCCGAGGAAGCCCTCATAGCCGTTGGCGAGGTTGACGCCCGCCTGGACCCAGTGCGTCACCTCGGGGAGGCGATCGGGGTCGACCCTGCGGGTGATGGAGACGGTGACGGGGATGCGCGGGGGGAAGCCCGGGTTCTGCGCTTGTGGCGCGGAGACGTTCGGCTCTTGTGGAGTCATGCGTCCATTGTCGCCGCCGCCGGTTACGACCGCGTTTCGGCGCCGGCGGCGCTCAGCGCGGCCCGAGGAGGGTGCCGCCGTCGCGCACGACGAGCTGGGGCGTCACCAGGCGGTGCCGCGGGTCGTCGACGCTGGATCGCGCCCTACCGCCGTGGGCGCCGGTCAGCAGTTCGAGCACGCCCGCGGCCACCTCGTCCAGCGGCTGGCGCACGCTGGAGAAGCCGAGTGACGCTGCCACCGGGGTGTCGTCGTAGCCGATCACCGGGATGCGGCCTCCCGTCGCCGTCAGGGCGCCGAGCGCCAGCGAGTCGGAGGCGCAGACCACGGCCTCCACGTCGGCGCGAGCGGCGAGCGTCCGCATGGCCTCCGCGCCGAAGGTCACGCCGTCCTCGGAGGCCTCCTCCAGCGTCGAGAGTGTCGCAGCGTCGACCGCGTGCGCCTCCCGCATCGCCTCCAGCCACCCCGCCCGGCGGTCGTCGCCGGTGCCGGAGCCGGCCGGCCAGCCGAGATAGCCGATCCGGCGGAGGCCGCGCGCGAGGAAGTGGTCGGTCGCCTCGTGCAGCCCCGAGCGGCCGTCCACGTCCACCCACAGGTGCAGCGGATCGGTCATGTCGTCGATGCCCCACGGCCGGCCGAACGTGACGAAGGACTGGCCGTGCTCGATCAGCCACTCCGTGCGGGGGTCGCCGTGGAAGGTGGAGGTCAGCACGAAGGCGTCCACGTCCGCACCGTCGGAGAGCCGGCGGAACTGCTCGATCTCGTCCTCCGGGCCGTCCGCGGTGAAGAGCAGCACGCGCAGGCCCTTGCGGTCGGCCTGCTCGGTGAGGGCGTGCAGGAAGCGGTCGAGCACGCTGCCCGAGATGCCGTCCCTGGTCATCGGGTCGAGCCGGATGCCGATGGTGGAGCTCTTCTGCGTGCGGAGCCGGCGGGCGGAGGCGTGCGGGCGGTAGCCGAGCGAGCGGATGGCCTCCTCGACGCGCTCGCGGGTCTCCGGGCGGACGATCGCCGGGGTGTTCAGCACGTTGGAGACGGTCTGCCGCGAGACGCCCGCGGCGTCGGCGACGTCGCTGACGGTCGGCTGTGCGCCCATGCTGGCTCCTTCCCCGGCGCGCTCCGGCACGGTCGGAGACGCCGTCTCAGACCTTACCGCTGCGCGTTCGCGCTGGCCCGCTGCCCCCGCTTGACACGTCCCGAAGGCCGTGACTATGGTGACAGCGTCCCCGTTTGATCGTTCAAAATGCACTGTAGCATCATCGAATTTGATCGATCAAAGGGGAGTCCCACCCGGAACGAGACCACAGGAGGTCGGATGCGCGCAGAGCAGCGGGCGATCCCAGCGCTCCCTCCGCGATGTCCTCCACAGGTCCGCGTCCGACGCGAACGTTCCACGACTTCGGCGACCCACACCGCGTGATCCCGGCCGTTCGGGCACACTCACACCAAGGAGAGAAACACATGCGAAGAATCACATCCCGCTGGCTCGCGGGCGGCGCCGTCGCCGCTGCGGCCGCACTCGCCCTCACCGCCTGCGGCTCCGGCTTCGGCGGCAGCGGCAGCAGCGACACCGGCAAGCTGACCTCGTCGAACAAGGCGCTGACGGTCATGATCGGCTCCTCCGGCGACGCCGAGACGGCCGCCGTCAAGTCCGCCGTCGGCGACTGGTCGAAGAGCTCCGGCACCAAGGCCAGCGTCGTGGCCGCGAGCGACCTCAACCAGCAGCTCTCGCAGGGCTTCGCGGCGAAGAAGCCGGCGGATGTGTTCTACCTCTCGACCGACGCGCTCGCCGGCTACGCCTCCAACGGCTCCCTGCTCGCGTACGGCGACCAGCTCGGCAACAAGGGCGACTTCTACCCGAGCCTGGTCAAGTCCTTCACCTACAACGGCAAGTTCTACTGCGCGCCGAAGGACTTCTCCACGCTCCAGCTCATCATCAACAAGGACATGTGGAGCGCCGCCGGCCTCACCGACAGCGACATCCCCAAGACCTGGGACCAGCTCCAGGCCGTCTCCAAGAAGCTCACCGGCAACGGCCACGTCGGCCTCGGCATCTCGGGTGAGTACGCTCGCATCGGCTCCTTCATGGTGCAGGCGGGCGGCAACCTGATGAACGACGACAGCACCAAGGCGACCGCGAACAGCGACGCCAACGTCAAGGCGCTCGACTTCGTCAAGACGATGCTCAACGCGGGCGACCTCAAGTACGCCAAGGACCTCGGCGCGGGCTGGGGCGGCGAGGCGTTCGGCAAGGGCCTGGCCGCGATGACCATCGAGGGCAACTGGATCACCGGCGCCATGAAGTCGGACTACCCTAACATCAAGTACCAGGTCGCCGAGCTCCCCGCTGGCCCCGCCGGCAAGGGCACCCTCCAGTTCACCAACTGCTGGGGCATCGCCGCCGACAGCCCCAACCAGGCCGCCGCGCTCAAGCTCGTCGAGAAGCTGACGAGCAAGAGCGACCAGCTCGCCTTCTCCAAGGCCTTCGGCCCGATGCCGTCGATCAAGTCCGCCGCGAGCGAGTGGAAGTCGGCCAACCCCGACCTGGTGCCGTTCCTCAACGCCGCCGACTACGCCAAGGGCGTGCCGACCGCCAAGGGCGCGGCCGACGTCGTGACCGACCTCAACAGCAAGCTGGAGACGCTGGCCACGAGCGACCCGAAGACGATCCTCGACGCCACGCAGAAGAACCTCGAAGCGCTGAAGTAAGGATCGCAGACACCATGTCGAAAGCCACGAGTCGGTCTCGCCGTTCCGGAATCCGGCGCGGCGAGGCCGCCTCGGGGTGGTTGTTCACCGCCCCGGTCATCCTGCTGCTCGGCGTGTTCCTCGTCATCCCGGTGCTCATGGCGCTGTGGGTCAGCTTCTCCGACTGGGGAGGGCGCGGCAGCCCCTTCGCCTCCGACGTGAACTTCGTCGGGCTCAAGAACTACTCGACCCTGCTGGCCGGCGGCGGGCTCGCCGAGTCGGACTTCGGCATGGCGCTGAAGAACAACGCCTGGTACGTCGTCCTGGTCGTCCCGATCCAGACGGCCATCGCGCTCTTCCTCGCGGTGCTCGTCAACCGGGCCGTCCTTCGCGGGCGCGGCTTCTTCCGCACCGCGTTCTACTTCCCGTCGGTGACCAGCTCGGTCGCCATCACCGTGCTGTGGCTGTTCCTGTTCAGCACGACGGGCGCAGTCAACAAGGTGCTCTCCTGGTTCGGCGTCAACGGGCCGAACTGGTTCAACGACCCGAGCGGCATCATCCACAACTTCCTCGGCCTGTTCGGCGTCAGCACCGGGCCGGCCGCACTCACCCAGAACACCCTGCTCGGCGTCTCCTGGTGGGACTGGCTGGGCGGGCCGTCCGTCGCGATGACGGCGTACATCATCATGGCCGTGTTCACCACGAGCGGCACGTTCATGCTGCTCTTCATCGCGGCCCTGCAGAACCTCGGCGGCGACATCACCGAGGCCGCGATGATGGACGGCGCCAACGGCTGGCAGCGCTTCTGGCGCATCACCCTCCCCCAGCTCCGCCCGACGCTCTTCACCGTCCTCACCCTCGGCCTGATCGGCTGCTGGCAGGTCTTCGACCAGATCTACACCGGCAGCAAGGGCGCCCCGAGCAAGACCACGCTGACCCCGGCGTACCTCTCGTACCAGACCTCGTTCACGAATCAGGAGTGGGGTCAGGGCGCCGCGATCGCGTTCATCCTGTTTATCATCATCGTGCTGTTCACGATCTTCCAGCGCTGGGTGCTGCGCGAGCGCACAGTGTCCAAGCGGCGCATGCGGCCGTACGACGCGATGGTCATCGCGGCGACCGCGCCGAACAACTCGTCCGGCTCCGCCATGAAGGGAGGCCAGCGATGACCGCCACCACGACCACCACCTCCCCCGCCACCGCGACCTCGCCGGGCGCTCAGGCTCCGCGCCCGGTGCGCCGGCTCCGCCGCACGAGCGGCAGCATCGCCGCCACATCCGTCAGCTACGCCATCCTGGTCGTGCTCGCGGTCGTGTACATCATGCCGTTCCTCATCCAGGTGGCCACGTCGTTCAAGACCGACGCGGACGCGACGGCCAACCCGGTGTCGCTCATCCCCCAGGTGTGGACGACGGCGGCGTACACGAAGCTGTTCCTCAACTCGGATTTCCCGATCTGGTTCATGAACTCGGCCATCGTCACGGTGTTCGTGACGCTCGGTCGTGTGTTCTTCGACTCGCTCGCCGGCTACGCCCTCGCGCGGCTGCACTTCCGCGGGCGCGGGTTCGTGTTCGCCGCGCTGGTCGCGGTCATGTCGGTGCCGATGGTCGTGCTGCTCATCCCGAAGTTCCTCGTGATCAACCAGCTCGGCATGTACGACTCGTACACGGGCATGATCCTGCCGCTGCTCACCGACGCGGCAGGCGTCTTCATCATGAAGGGCTTCTTCGAGTCCATCCCCGCGAGCGTCGAGGAGCAGGCGCGCATCGACGGTGCAGGCACCTTCCGGGTGTTCTGGTCGATCGTGCTGCCGATGGCGCGGCCCGCGCTCATCACGATCATCATCCTGTCGTTCCAGGGGTCGTGGAACGAGCTCGCGCACTTCATCGTGTCGACGCAGGACCCGGCCCTCACCACGCTGACCAAGGGCGTCGCGGGCCTGGCGAGCGGCCAGCTCAGCCAGGGCAGCCAGTACCCGATCAAGCTCGCCGCCGCCGCGATCATGACCATCCCGGTCGCCGTGCTGTTCTTCGTCTTCCAGCGCCGCATCATGAACTCCAGCGACGGAGCGGTGAAGGAGTGACGGCCATCGCACCGACCATCCTGGCCACCTGCGGAGGCCTGGTCGCCGGAGACTGGACGGACTCGCTCTACGGGCCGCTCCTGCACCACGCGATCGAACTGGCGCAGGTCGTCGGACGCCGGCCCCGGGTGACCCATGTCAACACCGCGGGCGGCGACCAGCGGCACGTCGAGGGCGCCGAGCTGGAGGCCGCGCGCCTCGCGGGCGTCGAGGCCAGCCACGTGCGTTTCTTCCCGCATCCGAACACCCCGGACCTGCGGGAGCACATCCTCGCCCAGGACGTCGTGTGGGTCAGCGGCGGGAGCCTGCTCAACCTGCTGGCCGTCTGGCGCGCCCACGGGCTCGACGAGATCCTGACCGAGGCGTGGCAGCGCGGCGTCGTGCTGGCGGGCGGCTCGGCGGGCGGCCTGTGCTGGCACGAGGGCGGCACGACGGCCTCCCGCGGCCCGGACATCTCCGCGCTGGCCGACGGGCTCGGCCTGGCGCCGGGTTCGCTCGCGGTGCACTACGACTCCGACCCGCGCAGGCGGCCGGCGCATCAGGCGGCGGTCGCCTCCGGCGAACTGCCGGGCGGCTACGCCCTCGAAGAAGGCACCGGGCTCGTCTACCAGGGCACCACGCTCGTGGACGTCGTCTCCGAGCGGGAGGGCGCGGCGGTCTGGCACGTGCAGCCGGCGGACGCCAATGGGCGGCGCGGCGTGACCGAGACGCGGATCGAGCCGCGCGTGCTCCCTGAACTCCCATCCCCTACATCCCCACTCCCACTCATATCCCCGATCAAGGAGGCGCGAACGCCACGATGACCCAGCCGCTCCAACCCCTGCTGCACGACAGCGTCGTGGTGCTCACCGCGCCCAGCCAAGCCTGGTCCGCCGCGGACGGCGCCATCGACGGCGGCGGGATCCACGGGTTCTTCCACTCGGACCTCCGGGTGCTCGACCGCATCCTCCTGACCGTCGGCGGCGACGTGCCCGAGCACATCGCCACCGCCGGCCCCGACGCCGCGAGCGCGGTCTTCACCTCGCTCGCCCGCCGGATCGACGATGCCACGGCCGACCCGCGCGTCCGGCTGGACCGCACGCGCACGGTCGTGGCGGGGAGCCTGCGGGAGCGGATCGTGCTGCGCAACGCCCTCCGCACCCCGATCGCGACGACCGTCGAGGTCGCGGTCCGCGGCGACTTCACGCCCATGCAGACGATCAAGGCCGGGCTGGCGGGTGCGGAGCACCCCGTGTCGGCCGAATCCGCCGAGGAGGGCGTCGTCTTCCGCTCAGGCCCCGTGACCGCGCGGCTGGTCGCGCCCGAGGCGCGCGTAGCGGTCGACGGCCAGGACGCCGCGCTCGTCTGGGACGTCGAGGTGCCGGCTCACGGCGAAGTCGCACTGGACTGGACCATCGACGTGGACGACCCGACCGCGGTCGTCGCGGGCGCGGCGCCCTCGGCCGAGTGGGCCGCGTTCCGGGCCACCACGGGCGACTCCCGCCTCGCGTCCTGGCTCGACCGGGCGCTCGCCGACCTCCAGTCGCTGCGGATGTCCACCACCGCGCGCCCGGACGACACCTTCCTCGCCGCCGGCGCCCCCTGGTTCTTCACGCTCTTCGGCCGCGACTCGCTGTGGGCCGCGCGTCTGCTGTTGCCGCTCGGCACCGACCTCGCCGCCTCCACGCTCCGCGTGCTGGCGCACTTCCAGGGCACGGAGACCGTCGCCGAGACCGCCGAGCAGCCCGGCAAGATCATGCACGAGCTGCGGCCGGCCGCGCTCACCATCCCGGGCGAGGGCGTCGTGCTGCCGCCGCTCTACTACGGCACGGTCGACGCGACCGCGCTCTGGATCAGCCTCCTCCACGACGCGTGGAAGTGGGGACTGCCCGACGACGAGGTGCGCGAGCTGCTGCCCGCGATGCAGGCGGCGCTCGCCTGGATGCGCGACTACGGCGACAGCGACGGCGACGGCTTCCTGGAGTACGTCGACACCACCGGTCACGGCCTGGCCAACCAGGGCTGGAAGGACTCCGGCGATTCCATCCAGTGGAAGGACGGCACCCTCGCGGACGGTCCGATCGCGCTCTGCGAGGTCCAGGGCTACGCCTACGAGGCCGCGGTCGGCGGCGCCGAGCTGCTCGACGCGTTCGGCCTGGAGGGCGCCGACGAGTGGCGCGACTGGGCCGCACAGCTCAAGGGCCGCTTCGCCGATACGTTCTGGATCGACGACCCGGCCGGCGCCTACCCCGCCGTCGCGCTCGACGCCGCCAAGCGCAGGGTCGACACGGTCACGAGCAACATCGGCCACCTGCTCGGCACCGGCATCCTCACCCCGGAGCAGTCGGCCGGGATCGCGCGCCGGCTGGCGTCGGCGGAGCTCTCGTCCGGCTACGGCCTGCGCACCATGTCGACGGACTCGGGCGGCTACTGGCCGCTCAGCTACCACGGCGGCTCGGTCTGGGCGCACGACACCGCGATCGCGATCGTGGGACTGTCGCGTGACGGCCACGCCGGGGAGGCCGACCTCCTCGCCGACGGCCTGCTGGCCGCGGCGGACGGCTTCGGCTACCGGATGCCCGAACTCCACTCCGGCGACTCCGCCGCGCAGACCAGCGCGCCGATCCCCTACCCGGCCGCCTGCCGCCCGCAGGCCTGGTCGGCGGCCGCGGCGGTCGCGGTCCTCTCGGCCCGCCTCGGCATCCGCGCCGACGCCCAGTCGGGCTCGCTCGACGTCCGCCCGACGCCCGGCGCCGGCGGCATCCGGGTCAGCGGCCTCCGCTTCGCGGGCGCCCCCCGCGACCTCGAGGTCTGACCCCGCAGATTCGTGCCGAATGTCGCCTTAGCCGCGGCGAAAAGCGACATTCGGCACGAATCCGGCGTCGAACAGGGCTAGATCTGGGCCATGATCTGGCGGGCGATGACGCGGCCGGCGCGGTTCGCGCCGATCGTGCTCGCCTGCGGGCCGTAGCCCGCCAGGAAGATGCGCGAGTCCTGCCACGAGGCACCGGACGCCACCGTGAGGCCGCCGGCCTTCTCGCGCAGCTTCAACGGCGCGAGGTGCCTCAGCTCCGGGCGGAAGCCGGTCGCCCAGATGATCGTGTCCGCCTTCGTCGCCGAGCCGTCCGCCCAGACGACGCGGTCGGGCTCGATGCGGGAGAACATCTCCCGCTCCACGAGCAGCCCGCGGTCGATCCCGGCCGCGACGCGGCGCGTGCGCGGCACGCCCGTTCCGCTCACGATGCTGGGCAGCGCCAGGCCCGCGCGGGCCGCCGCGTCCTGGGCGGAGACCGCGGCCACGCCGCCCTCGATCGTCAGCTCCGACTCGTTGCGGAAGTCCACCGGACGGCGGGTCGCCCACGTCAGGCTCTCGGCGACGCCCTCCAGCTCCAGCAGGAAGCCGATCGCGCTCGTGCCGCCGCCGACCACCACGACCGCCTGCCCGGCGAGCTCCTCCGCCGACACGTATGACGAGGTGTGCAGGTGGCGACCTGCGAAGTCGTTCATCCCCGGATACCACGGGATGAACGGCGCGCCCCAGGTGCCGGACGCGTTCACGACGACCCGGGTGCGCGTCTCCCCGCGGTCGTGCGCGACCACCAGGTCCGCGCCGCGGTCGTAGACACGCGAGACCGTCACCGGCCGCTGCACCTCCAGGCCGTAGTGCTCCTCGTAGCGGCGGTAGTAGCCGGCGACGATGTCCTTGGCCGGGAGTGCGCGATCCGCGGTCTCGAAGCTGAGACCCAGCTCCGCCATCCCTGGGAGGTCGTTCACGTGGTGGGCGCTGCCGAGACGCAGCGCGTCCCACCGGTGCTGCCAGGCTCCGCCGGTGCCCGGGCCGCGGTCGAGGATGATGAAATCCTGTCCGGGGACCAGCTCGAACCGGCGCAGGTAGTAGGCGACCGCCAGCCCGGCCTGCCCGGCGCCGACGATCACCACCTGGGTGTCGGTCATGCCACTGATCACGCGCTCATTCCATCATCCGACGCTGTGCGGGAACTCGGGGTCCACGAGGGTCACCATGCTAAACTCGACGCTAGTTTTCACTATTTCTGTTGGATCCCCGGGTGCCATTCCCCGGGCAGGACCAAAAGGGGGTCACGCATGGGGCGCGGCCGTCAAAAGGCAAAGCACACCAAGATCGCTCGTCAGTTGAAGTCGTTCAGCCCGAACGTCAACTACGACGCGCTCGAGCGTGAGCTCACCGGACATTCCCACCACGACGACGAGCACCAGTACGACGCGTGGGCCGACTACGACCCGGATGGCGACGACGACACCTCAGGGTACGACGACGCCGACGAGGACGAGTACGAGGACACCGAGTCCGAGACGCCCAAGCGCGCCTGAGCGCGACCAGGTCATCCCCGCGATCACCCGAGCGGGCGGCGTGACCCGCTGACGATCCGTCGACCGAACGTCCGCGCGCTCAGAGCCACCCCTGCCGCGTCGCGATCGCGACCGCCTCGGAGCGGTTGCGGGCGCCCGTCTTGCCGATCGCGCTCGACAGGTGGTTGCGCACGGTCCCGTCGCTGAGGTGGAGGCGGCGTGCGATGTCGGTGATCGTCCCGCCCTGGCCCGCCACCGCGAGAACCTCGGCCTCCCGCACCGTCAGCGGCGAGGCCCCTGACGCCAGCGACTCGGCGGCGAGCGCGGGGTCGACGACGCGCAGGCCGGAGGCGACGCGGCGGACGGCGTCGGCGAGCTGGCCGGAGGGAGTGTCCTTCACGATGAACCCCGCGGCGCCGGCCTCCATCGCCCGCCGCAGGTAGCCGGGGCGGCCGAAGGTCGTCACGATCAGCGAGCGGCACGACGGAAGGTCGCGCGCGAGCTGCGCCGCGACCTGGATGCCGTCGAGCCCGGGCATCTCCACGTCGAGCAGCGCGACGTCGGCGGCGGAGGTGCGCGCGGCGTCGAGCACCTCGTCGCCGCGGCCGACCTGCGCGACGACCTCCAGGTCGGTCTCGAGGTCGAGGAGGGCGGCGAGGGCGCCGCGGACGAGGGCCTGGTCGTCGGCGAGCAGCAGGCGGATGGTCACGTGGCCGACCTCCTCACGGTCAGCAGCGTCCCGCCCCGCGGACCGGCCTCCACCGTCACCGCGGCCCCGAACTCCCGCGCGCGGTCGGTCAACCCCGCGATCCCGGACCCGCGCACGAGCTCGCGCCGCTCCGCGAACGGGGCCGGACCACGGCCGTCGTCCTCGATGCGCAGGACGTCCGGCTCCACCGTCACCCAGCAGTTGCGGGAGCCGGAGTGCCGGATCACGTTCGTCACGCCCTCCCGCAGCACCCAGCCGAACAGCTCGCGCAGCTCGGGCGCGACGTCCTCGCCGTTGCGCGGCAGGTGCGCCTGGATGTCGGCGGCAGCCAGTCCCGCCTGGGCGGCGGCGAGCTCGGTGGACAGGCTCATCTCGCGGTAGCCGGCGACGGCCGCGCGCAGGTCGGCGAGTGCCGAGCGGGTGAGGCGCTCGATGTCGGCGAGCTCGTCCTCCGCGCGACGCGGGTCGACGGGGATCAGCCGGCGTGCGAGCTCGGACTTCACCGTCACCACGGTCAGCGAGTGGCCGAGGACGTCGTGCATGTCGCGTGAGAACCGGGCGCGCTCGTCTACGACGGCCAGCCGCGCGATCTCTCCCTGCGCGTGCCGCAGTCTCCGCAGCGTGTCGATCTGGCGGGCGAACGCGCTCATCATGATGCCGATCGAGACCGTGATCAGGGCGATGAACCAGGCTTCAGCGAAGGTGCCCGTGAGCAGGAACACGATGACCTGCACGGCCCCGAGGGAACCGATGATGGTGTTCGCGACCCAGGTGCGCGCGATCGACATCCCGGCGACGCACGCCACGTAGACCCAGGTCCAGAGCGTGTCGACGCCGATGAACGGGAGGAGGGTCAGCGTGAGCGCGAAGTAGGCCAGCACGCCGATCAGCCGGGTCCGCTCGCTCTCCCACCACAGGATCGGCGGGAGGGCCAGGAAGCCCACGTAGACCACCGCGAGGAGCGCTGTCGCGGCGATCTTGGTGCTCAGGGCGCCGGACGACGTCCAGAGGCCCGCGATCACGGAGATCTGGTAGAGCAGGCCGATCACCGCGCCCGGGTACCAGCGGAACGCGGAGCGATGCGTCAGCCGTGCCCACACCCCGGTGGGCCGGTACTCCTCGACCTCGCTGCTGAACACGTCCCTAACCCTAGCCAGCCGGCGCCCCGGCTCAGCCGCGCGCCGCGTCGCGCCGGTAGCGCCACACGATCAGCGCGCCGAGGGCGAGCGTCCACGCGGTCAGCACGAGCGCGGGTGTGAGGGCGTCGCCGCTCTGCAGCGCGCCGAGCTGCCCGACCCGGTTCAGCCAGTACGACGGGACGGCCTGTGCGACGTTCGCGACCCAGGCGGGGAAGATCTGCAGGGGGATCCACAGACCGCCCAGCACGGCCATCCCCATGAACACGGCCATGAACAGCGGCTGCGCGAACTCCGGCTTGGCGAACTGACCGATCAGGATGCCGAGGAGGGCGAACGGCACGACGCCGGCCCAGATCGCCAGGCAGGCGAGCATCCAGCTCATCGCAGGGAGGACCGGGTGGTAGAGCGCGATCGACACCCCGACGATGACCACGATGCTGAGCAGTGCGAGCGCCAGGGCCGCCACCAGCTTGGAGAGCAGGTAGCCGGTCCCGGTGAGCGGGGTGACCCGGAGCTGCCGGTTCCAGCCGAGCGAGCGCTCGGTGACGATGTTGAACGCCTGCGAGAGGGCGGCCATCATGCCGCCGTACGCGGACACCTGGATGGTCGTGACGACGATCCACGGGAGGTGGGTGACGGCGTCGACCTGCCCGCGGCCGCCGAACGTGCCGCCGAAGGCCAGCAGCATGACGAGCGGGACGGCGAGGGTGAAGATCATGGCGCGCATGTTCTTGAGCTGGCGCAGGGACTCGCGGCCCAGGTAGGCGATGCTCATCGGAGTGCTCCTTCGGAGAGAGTGTGCGGGGTCGGCGCGGTCGCGTCGTCCCGCGACTCGGTGAGGGCGAGGAACGCGTCGTCCATCGTGTGCGCGGTGACCTCGATGTCGTGGAGGTCGTCGTGCGCGGCGAGGAGGGCGCGGAGGGTGGCGTCGGAGTCGTCGCTGACGATCGTGAGGCGGCCGTTGCGCTGGTCGACCGAGCGGACGCCGGGGAGGGCGCCGAGCGCTGCGGCGACCTCCGGCGTCCAGGCGAAGCCGGCGGTGGCGGCGATCCGGCGTCCGGACACGACGGCCTTCACCTCGGCGGGGGTGCCGTCGGCGACCACCCGGCCGCGGGCGAGCATGACGATCCGGTCGGCGTAGGCGTCGGCCTCGTCGAGGTAGTGCGTCGCGAAGACGACGGTGCGGCCCTGGTCGGTGAACTCCCGCATCGAGAGCCAGAAAGTGCGCCGAGCCTCCACATCCATCGCCGCGGTCGGCTCGTCGAGGAACAGCAGGTCCGGGTTCGAGACGACGGCGACGGCGAACCGCGCGCGCTGCATCTGGCCGCCGGACAGCTTGGCGACGCGCCGCTTGGCGATCTCGGTGCAGCGGGCGCGTTCGAGGGCTTCGGCGACGCTGAGCGGATGCCGGTGCGCCGACGCGACGAGCGCCACGGACTCCGCGACGGTCAGGGTGGGGAGCAGCGCGCCGCCCTGCAGCATCGCACCGACCCTCCCCTCCCGGATCGCCGCGCGGGGGTCGCCGCCGAACAGCTCGGCGGTGCCGGCGGTCGGACGCGCCAGGCCGAGCGCGAGGTCGATGGTGGTGGACTTGCCCGCGCCGTTGGGGCCGAGGAGGGCGATGACCTCCCCCGCGTTCACGGTGAGGTCGACGCCGTCGACGGCGGTGAGCGACCCGAAGGTCTTGCGGAGGCCGCTGAGGCGGATGGCTGGTGAGGTGTTCACCGTTTCAGAGTGCCGGGCGGGCGGCGGGGCCGCGCAGGGGGCGCGTCAGGGATTCGGCGTGACGTTTGTCATGGGCCGTGTCAGACCAGACCGTCACGGGGGCGCACCGACCGGAAGAGGCCGATGACGCCCGCGACGCCGCCGACCGTGATCAGACCGGCGGCGAGGAGGAGCAGGAGGTCCTGGCCGACCGGCGCGCTCGCGAGCGGCGTGTGCGCGGTCGGGTCGCCCTGCGGGAGCGCGGAGGCCGCGCCGGCCGCACCGCCGCCTCCCGTGCCTCCCACGGCGGCCGACGCCGGGGCCGCGGCCGGGACCGCCGGAAGCGACACCATCGTGACGGCGCCGCTGACGTCCGCCGTCGCGTGCTGCAGGACCACGAAGAACACGGAGGCCGGCGAGCCGGGCGCGCGGGCGGGCAGGCTGACCGTCGTGGTCGCGGCCGCCTGGCCGGCGGCGAGCGCGAGGGTGCCGGACGCGGCGACGTAGTCGGGCCCGGCGTGCGCGGTGCCGTCGACGGTCGCGAAGTCCACGGTGACCGGGGCGGCGCCCGTGCGGGTGACGTGGACGGTGACGGACGTGCTGCCGGCGACGACGCTGTCGGCCGCGACCGAGAGTGCGCCGGATGGCGGGGTGACGGTGACGGGCGCGGTGGCCGTCGCGGGGCGGAGGGTGGAGCCGCTCGCGGGAGTGAAGGTCGCGGTGATCGTGTGCGGGCCGGCCGGGGCGGTCAGGTCGGCGCGTGCGACACCGCCAGCGCCGACGGGCGCGGTCGAGGCGGCGGTCCCGTCGATCGCGAAGTCGACGGTCCCGGCCTCCGGCGGCCCGAGCAGGAAGCGGGTGACGGTCGCGGACACGGCGACGGTGCCGGAGGTCGTCGCCGGTGCGCTGAGCACGATCGCGGTGGCGTCGGTGCAGGCCGGGGCGGAGGCGTCGATGGTGACCGACCGGCCGCCCAGCGTCCAGATCAGGGACGGCTCGGCTGCGGCATCCACCGTCAGCAGCCACGCGCCGTGGTGCTCGCCCGGCAGGAAGGATGAGGGCTGGCCGCGGTCGGCGGCGCCCGGTGAGAGGTCGTCGCCGCCGGAGCCGGGAGTCAGCGTGACCGGGGCGGAGGCCGACGACCGGTAACCGAGGACCACGGTGCGCGAGGTCACGGCGCCGAGCGGGGCGTCCTGCACGCAGTCGACGAGCGGGGTGAGCGCATCGGACGCGGTCGGGGCCGTCGAAGTCGGCGCTGGAGTCGGTGTCGGTGTCGGTGTCGCGAACGCCGGTGCCCCCGCGAGCGCCACGGCGACGAGCGCCGCCCCCAGCGCACACGCCAAGCGGAGGCTGGCATGGGGGGTCACAGCGGCCACTCTAGCGGGACGCCGCGACCCCCCGCGCCTCCACGAACGGGTCACGTCGTGCGGGGTTGCGAACGGAGGAGATCGGGCGGCCGTAGGGGCCGGATGGCGGTCAACGGAGGAGATCAGCGCGGGATCGCGCGCGAAGTCCTCCGTTAGCCGCGCAGGTCAGGCGGCGTAGGTGCCGACCAGGCGGACGGCGCCGCCGTCGACGCCCTTGGCGCCCTGCTCGAAGCCGGCCAGGTCACGCGCGGTCGTGGAGACCACGCCGGCCCGCCAGGTCGGGATGCCGCCCGCGGTGATCGCGGCCGCGATCGCGTCGGCGGACTCCGGGGCGACGACGGCGAACATCCCGATGCCGAGGTTCCAGGTGCCCTCCGACGACTCCAGGGTGCTGCCGGCCAGGTCGCTCAGCACGCGGAACACCGGGAGGGGCGACCAGGTCGAGCGGTCGACCTCCACCCACGAGCCGACGGGGAGGACGCGCGCCAGGTTCGCGGCGATGCCGCCGCCGGTGACATGGCTGAGCGAGTGGACGGCGCCCGCGAAGGTCGAGGTCTCCAGCACGCGCAGCAGTGGAGACGTGTAGAGGCGCGTCGGCTCCAGGAGGGCCTCGCCCACGGTGCCGCCGAACTCGTCCAGCCGGTCCGTGAAGGCGATGCCGCGCTGCGCGAGGATGTGCCGCACCAGCGAGAAGCCGTTCGAGTGGATGCCGGACGACGCCAGCGCCAGCACCACGTCGCCGTCGCGGACGCGCTCGGCGCCCAGCAGCTCGTCGGCCTCCACCGCGCCGACCGCCGCGCCGGCGACGTCGTAGTCGTCCGGGCCGAGCAGCCCGGGGTGCTCGGCGGTCTCGCCGCCGACCAGCGCGGTGCCGGTCGCCTCGCAGGCGCGGGCGATCCCGGCGACGATCGCAGCGATCCGCTCGGGGACGACCTTTCCGCACGCGATGTAGTCGGTCATGAACAGGGGACGCGCGCCCACCACGACGATGTCGTCCACGACCATCCCGACCAGGTCCTGGCCGATGGTGTCGTGCTTGTCGAGCGCCTGCGCGATCGCGACCTTGGTGCCGACGCCGTCGGTGGAGGTCGCGAGCAGCGGGCGGCGGAAGGCCTTCAGCGCGGACACGTCGAACATGCCCGCGAAGCCGCCGACCCCGCCCAGCACCTGCGGGCCCTGCGTGCGCGCGACCGCGGCCTTCATCAGCTCGACGGCGCGGTCGCCCGCGGCGGTGTCGACGCCGGCGGCGGCGTAGGAGGAGGACGAGGATGCGGTGGACTCTGTCACCGCTCCATCGTATCCGGGGCCCCTACCCCGCGCCGACCGCGGTCACCGTGCGGCCGTGCAGCGGCTGGACCGGGCGGTGGTTCGCCGGGTGGGCGCCGGTCAGGGCGTCGAGCTGGGCACGCGACAGGGTGGTGGGCGTGAGGAAGACGTTCCAGCTGACTCCCTCGGTGCACGGCGGGGTGGTCAGCGAGCCGGTGTAGCGGGCGCTCGCGCCGGAGGCCGGGAGGAGTGCGGCCGGGTCGATGACGGCGGGTGCGGAGGCCGCGTCCGAGTGCGCCGGGATTCCGTCGGACTGCCCGCCCGCGTCCCCGGAGTCCCCGGCCATCGCCTCCACCAGCGCCCCGAGCGCCGCGTTGCCCTCCCCCTCAATCAGGAGGACGCCGAGCACCGCGACCTCCCCGCCGGGCGCCCGGTGCACCAAGTGCAGCTCTGCGTCCGCGTGCTCCCCGTCCACAGTGTGCTCGCTCGCGGCATGGAAATGGAACTGCTGCAGCTGATAAGTCCTGCCGCCGAGTTCGATCGAGCCCGCCACCGAGTCCCGGGGAACGGCCTCGATGGCATGTCCGCTGTCCTCGACCTCGAACGGGGTGGAACCGTAGTGCACCCGGACCGGCGCGGCCGAGCCGTCGGGCTCCAGTTCGGAGGTCACGATGTCGACGGGCGACTGCCGGGCACCCGCCCAGTCGGCGCAGGCGGGAGCGACCCCCGCCCAGTGCCCCGGGCCGTCCGCCCCGCTGTACGACCACGAGGTGAGGGTCGGGGTCGGCGTGCTCGTCCCCGCGGGAGCCGAGCAGCCGGCCGTTCCGAGGGCGACCAGGGCTGCGACGACGAACGCGGCGGGGCGGCGGGGTGGAGCTGGAGTCACCCGGGAAACGTTACATCATAAATTTGTGCCGGGGCGCCTACTCCTGGCGCCCCGGGTCGCCGAATGCGATCAGGCGCTCGTACTCCGAGTCCGGACCCGGCTCGCAGCCGTCGCTCGTCGCGTCCGCGCCGTCGTCGGTGTCCGCGACGGTCGCCGCGCGCTCCTCCGGACGCTCCAGGAGGTTCTTGCCCAGGTGGTGCGCGTCCGGCAGCTCGATCGGGTACACGCCCGTGAAGCACGCGGTGCAGAGGCGCTCGCGCGGCTGCTCGGTCGCGGCGATCATGCCGTCCTCCGACAGGTAGCCGAGCGAGTCCGCGCCGATCGACTGGCGGACCTCATCCACGCCGAGGCCGGTCGCGATGAGCTCGGCACGCGAGGCGAAGTCGATGCCGTAGAAGCACGGCCAGGTGATGGGCGGGCTGGAGATGCGCACGTGCACCTCGGCCGCGCCGGCCTCCCGCAGCATCGAGACGAGCGCGCGCTGCGTGTTGCCGCGCACGATCGAGTCGTCGACCACCACAAGCCGCTTGCCCTTGATGACCTCCTTCAGCGGGTTCAGCTTGAGCTTGATGCCGCGCTGGCGGATGGTCTGCGACGGCTGGATGAAGGTGCGGCCGACGTAGGAGTTCTTGACCAGGCCCTGCCCGAACGGGATGCCGGACGCCTGCGCGTAGCCGATCGCCGCCGGGGTGCCGGACTCGGGCGTCGGGATGACCAGGTCGGCCTCCACCTCGTGCTCGCGGGCGAGCTGCCGCCCCATCTCGACCCGCGCCTCGTAGACGCCGCGGCCCGCGATGGTGGTGTCCGGCCGGGCGAGGTAGACGTACTCGAAGACGCAGCCGGCGCGCTTCTCGGCGGCGAACCGCTGCGTGCGGAGGCCGTTCTCGTCGATCACGATCAGCTCGCCGGGCTCCACCTCGCGCACGAAGCTCGCGCCGACGATGTCGAGCGCCGCAGTCTCGGAGGCCACCACCCAGCCGCGCTCCAGGCGGCCGAGCACCAGCGGGCGGACGCCCTGCGGGTCGCGCGCGGCGTACAGGGTGTGCTCGTCCATGAAGACCAGGCAGTAGGCGCCGCGCAGCCGGGGCAGGACCTCCAGGGCCGTTGCCTCCAGCGTGTGGTCGAGGTCGCCGGTGAGCAGCGCGGTGACCACCGCGGTGTCGGTCGTGTTGCCCCGGGACAGCTCGCCGTCGAGCTGCGGGTAGCGGTCGTGGACGAGCTGCATGAGCTCGGCGGTGTTGGTCAGGTTGCCGTTGTGGCCGAGCGCGACGGTTCCGCTGGAGGTGCGGCCGAGGGTGGGCTGCGCGTTCTGCCAGCTGGAGGCGCCGGTGGTGGAGTAGCGCGTGTGGCCGACGGCGATGTGGCCGGTCAGCGAGTTGAGCGCGTTCTCGTTGAAGACCTGGGAGACGAGGCCCATGTCTTTGTAGATGAGGATCTTGCTGCCGTCGCTCGTCGCGATGCCCGCGGACTCCTGCCCGCGGTGCTGCAGGGCGTAGAGGCCGAAGTAGCTGAGCTTGGCGACCTCCTCGCCGGGCGCCCACACTCCGAAGACACCGCAGGCGTCCTGCGGCCCCTTCTCACCGGGCAGAAGATCATGACTCAGGCGACCGTCGCCTCCGGCCACAGCGGGCCCCTTTCGTCAGGGTGTCGGGATGTTCAGCTGTCGACGGACGGGCGGGAGCCGTTGCTCTGCGCGTCGTCCGGTCGTGGACCCGGCTCCGCGCCGCGCTCGGTGTCGAGCTCGGCGCCGGCGTCGGGAAGGCGCACGTCGATTCTATCCGCCTGGACGGTGCGCGCCCGGCGGGTGACCGCGCGGTCGATCAGGAGGGCGACCAGCGCGCCGACGGCGACGCCGATCGTCGCGCAGATCGCCAGCAGGAAGCCGAAGACCTGGCCGCGGTCGTAGGTGGGGTTCGCGGGGAAGGCGAAGGTGAGGATGAGCGCGATGATGCCGAAGACGACGGCGCCGGTCAGCATGAAGCGGAAGTAGCGCGGCGAGCGGTGGACGCGCACCTCGGCCTCGGTGACGGTGGCGTCGACCTCCGGGTCGGGGGCGGGCTGCCCTGGTTCGGCGGCGGCGGCGTGCGCCTCTTCGGGCACGGCGGACTCCTCCGGGTTCGAGCTCATGCCTCCATTGTCGCGCACCGTAACTGAGCGGATGCCCACTGCGACGCGGGCTTCGGGCGCTGTCAGAAGCGGAGAGGGAGGAGGCCCTCCAGGCTCGCCCGCTGGCCGGACGCGTGCACGGAGCCGGACGCGATCCCGGCGTCCCAGGTGAGGCTCCCGGAGGCCAGCGCCAGCCAGGTCGCGGCGTCGGTCTCGATCACGTTCGGCGGGGTGCCGCGGGTGTGCCGCGGGCCGGGGATGCACTGCACGGCGCCGAACGGCGGCACCCGCACCTCCACGGTGTTGCCCGGCGCCCGCTCGGCCAGGAGCTGGAGGAGGTAGCGCACGGCCGTCGCGGTCGTGTTCCGGTCGGCGCCCTCCGCCAGCGCGCCGCGCACCGCCGCGCCGCCGACCTCATCGCTGATCTTCGCTCTGGCCATGCCCCCCATCCTCGCACCCGCCCCCCGACCATCGTTTCCGGAGTTGTGTACGCGACACGCCGCGCCCGAGCGTGCACAACTCCGGAATCGGCGGCGGGTCGGCCGCGCCCTCTAGCATGGGTCGGGTGAAGATTCTGGTTCTGGGTTCCGGTGCCCGCGAGCACGCCATCATCACTGCGCTCCTGGCCGAGGAGGCCGGGCATGCGATCATCGCGGCCCCCGGCAACGCAGGAATCGCCGCCGACGTCCCCGTCGAGACCGGCCTCGACCCGCTGGATGGAGCGGCCGTCGCCGAGTACGCGATCGAGAACGGCATCGAGCTCGTCGTGATCGGCCCGGAGGCCCCCCTGGTCGCCGGCGTCGCCGACCCGCTGCGCACGCGCGGCATCCCGGTGTTCGGCCCCGGCCGCGCCGCCGCGCAGCTGGAGGGCTCCAAGACCTTCGCCAAGCGGATCATGGAGGAGGCCGGCGTCCCGACCGGCCGCGCCGCCCGGGCGAGCACCCTCGCCGAGGCCGAGCGCGCGCTGGACGAGTTCGGCGCACCCTACGTCGTGAAGGCGGACGGACTGGCCGCGGGCAAGGGCGTCATCGTCACCTCCGACCGCGCTGCGGCCGTCGAGCACGCCCGCCACTACCTCGGTCAGGGCGGCGTGCTGATCGAGGAGTTCCTCGACGGCGAGGAGGTGTCGCTGTTCCTGGTCAGCGACGGCCACACCGTCCTCCCGCTCAGCCCGGCGCAGGACTACAAGCGCCTCCTCGACGGCGACGCCGGCCCGAACACCGGCGGGATGGGCGCCTACTCGCCTCTGCCCTGGCTGCCGGAGAACTTCGTGGACGAGGTCATCGACACCATCGCCCTCCCAACCGTCCGGCAGCTCGCGGCCGAGCAGACGCCGTTCATCGGCCTCCTCTACTGCGGGCTGATCGTGACGTCGAAGGGCATCCGCGTGATCGAGTTCAACGCGCGCTTCGGCGACCCGGAGACGCAGGTCGTGCTGCCACGGCTGGTGACGCCGCTGTCGTCGCTGCTGTACGCGGCGGCGACGGGCGAGCTGTCCGGGATGCCGCGGCCGGAGTTCGCGCTCGACACCGCCGTCACCGTGGTGCTCGCGAGCGAGGGGTATCCGGAGGCGCCGCAGACCGGGCGACCGATCTCGGGGCTGGACGAGGCGGCGAAGGTCCCCGAGGTCACCATCGCGCACGCCGCGACCGCCCTGGATGACGCGACCGGCGCGCTGCTCGCGACCGGGGGCCGTGTGCTCTCGGTCGTCGCGCGCGGCACGACCTTTGACGAGGCGCGCGAGCGCGCGTACGACGCGGTGGCCCGCATCCACCTGCCCGGCGCGCAGTACCGCACCGACATCGCCGCCCGCGTCGCGCACTCCTGACGCAGCCGGGCCGCCATCGCTCCCGGAGTTATGTACGCAACACGCCGTTTAGGGGCGTACACAACTCCGGAATTGTTGGATGCGGAGCGGCTACGCGAGGAGGCGGGTGAGGAAGGGGTTCGTGAAGCGGGACTCGGGGTCGAGGGAGGCGGCTAGGGCGCGGAAGGCGTCCAGGCGCGGGTACAGCGACGGGACGACGCCGTTGACGTCGAGGTACAGCTTGCCCCAGTGCGGGCGGGCGCCGAGGGGCAGCAGCGCGGCCTCCAGCGCCGGGAGCACGGCCTCCACGCCGGCCTGGTCGCGGAACCACGTGAAGTGCAGGCCGACCACGTCCGTGCCGTAGGCGCTCGACAACCACAGGTCGTCGGCCGCGACCGTGCGGATCTCGCTGATCTGCAGCAGCGGCGCGATCAACGGAGCGAGCTCGCGCACCGCCTGGATGGCCTCCACCGCCCGCGCCCGCGGCACCAGGTACTCGGACTGGATCTCCTCGCCGTTGGACGGCGTGAACTCGAACCGGAAGTGCGCGAGGCGCTCGCTCCACGGGCCGACCACTCCGAGCTGCTCCGTCGTGTTGCGGACGTCCATCGCCGCGATCATGTGCCGCGCCTCCGTGAGCGCGGGCGCACCGAAGAAGTCGTCGCCGATCGTCGTCTCCGCGCCGTCCAGCTCCTTCAGCCAGGCGAGCGAGACGGTCTCCTCGTCCCAGGTCGTGAAGAGGGAGACGCTGTACGCCGCCGACGTGACCTCGTCGAGCCGCGAGGTCACGGCCTCCCACGGGACGCCGCCGAACAGGCGCTGACGGGCGTCGAAGGTCGGCCGGATGTCGAGCACGACCTCCGTCACCACCCCGAGGGCGCCGAGCGAGACGGCCGCGCCCTCGAAGCCGGCGTCGCCGCGCGCGAACTCCACGAGCTCGCCCGAACCGGTGAGGATGCGCAGCGCGGCGACCGCGGTCGACAGGTTCCCGTTGCGGTCGCCCGAGCCGTGCGTCGCCGTCGCGATCGCGCCGGCGACGGAGATGTGCGGCAACGACGCGAGGTTGTGCAGCGCCCAGCCGGCCGCCTGGAGCTCGCGGGCGACGTCGCCGTAGCGCACGCCTCCGCCCACGGTCACCGTGCGCGCCTCCGCGTCGATGCGGATGTCCGCCGGGAGGCCCGCCGTGCTGACCAGCACGCCGTCGGTGTCGGCCAGGTCGTTGAACGAGTGCCGGCTGCCGAGCGCCCGCACCGAGGTCGCACCCGTCACGACCTCCCGCAGCTCCTCGACGCTGGTCGGGCGCGCGATCCGCTGCGCGCGGTACTCGTGGTTTCCTGCCCAGTTCTTCTCCACCAGGGTCCCTTCTCGACGTCGACGGCGGTGTCCGCAGGGTCCCAGTCTAGGGATGTGACCGTGCACATCTCGCGCCTGCGCGCGGCCGGAAATCGGTCATTGCCGGGCTGAGTACGGCTGTGTATCGTCTGCCGTGAAAGCGGGACCGGCCCGCTGACGGAGGCGTGAGATGGCTGAATTCGAGTACGGCCCGGCGGAGTTCATCGTCGCCCAGTTCGACAACGACAGACCGTCGCCCGGGGTGGTCCAGGCCATCCTCGACCTGGTGGAGAGCGGCACGGTCCGGCTGCTCGACCTCCTGTTCGTGATGCGTCACGCCGACGGCGGGATCGAGATCGTGGAGCTTGAGGAGATCGGCGACGAGATCGGCATGGCCGACATCACCCTGGACGCCGGCGGCCTCGCGGGGGCGGAGGACGTGGACTCGATCGCCGAGCTGATCGAGCCGGGCACGACCGGCGCGATCCTGGTCATCGAGCACCTCTGGGCGAAGGACCTCGCCAGCAAGTTCTTCCAGGCGGGCGGTCTGGTGGTCCACAGCGAGCGCATCCCGGCGCCGGTCGTCAACGCGGTCGTGGCCGGGGAGTTCGAGGACTACGCGGAGTCCGACGCCGATGTCGAGACGGTCGAGAGCTGAGGAGTGGGGACATGCCTTTGGGACGAATGGGACGCCCGGGACTGATCGGGATGGCGGCCCGCACGGCCGTCGTGGCCGGGACGGCGACCGCCGTGTCGGGCAACGTGCAGCGGCGGCAGGCGCAGCGCCAGCAGGACAAGTACGAGCAGCAGGCGTACGAGCAGGAGCAGCAGCAGGCGCAGATGCAGCAGGCGGCGCAGCAGGCGGCGGCACAGCAGCAGGCCGCGGCGGCGCCTCCCGCTGACGACATGATGGCGAAGATCCAGCAGCTCGCCACCCTGCACTCGCAGGGGATCCTGTCGGACGAGGAGTTCGCCGCCGCGAAAGCGAAGCTCCTGGCCTGACGCGCACACCGGCCCCGTCGAGGGGCACGTAAACGCCCCTAAGACGCCGTCTTAGGGGCGTTTACGTGCCCCTCGGCTCAGTGGGTCGCCGGCTCAGCGGCGGAAGCCGGGGTGGCCGTCGGGCGGGACGGTGGAGGCGGCGGCGAGCTTCGCGAGCAGCGCGGCGAGCGCGACCTGCTCGTCGTCGTCCAGCGGGGACAGCACGTCGCCCTGGTGGGCCTCGGCGACCTCCCGCAGCCGCGCGAGCATCCGCTCACCGTCCGGCGCGAGGGTGAGCACGTTGTTGCGGCGGTCGCCCTCGCTGCGCTCGCGGACGACGAACCCCTTCGCCTCGAGTTCGTCCACCAGCGCGACCAGCCGGCTCGGGACTGTCCCGAGCTGCTCCGCGAGCTCGCGCTGGCTGAGCCCCTGGCGCCGCCCGAGCACGCGGATCGCGCCGGCCTCCCGTGGCGTCAGGCCCAGGGCGGCGACGCGCTCGGCGAAACGGTCCGCGGCATCCGCGCCGAGCTGGGCGAGCAGGAACGCCGTGCGCGGCGGTGCGCCACGGCGGGCGCGCTGGGGGAGGGACGTCACAGAATACAGAATAGCGCTTGCGCGTAACGATTACACAGTGTAATCATTTCAATTATGAACGATATCCAGCCGACTCCCCGTCGTCGCCGACCGGACGGCCCGCCCCTGGGCATCCTCGCGGTCATCCACGCCGGACTGTTCCTGCTCGCGCTGATCGTCGGGTTCGCGCTGTCCGGCGCGGGGGCGTTCCTCTCGCCGTTCGCCGGCGCGGACGCGGTCGCCGCGCACGCCCACGCCGATTGGGCGGCCATCCGCGTCGCCGCGATGCTTCAGTTCGGCTCCGCTGTGCCCCTCGGCATCTACGCCGCCACCGCGTTCGTCCGCCTGCAACGTCTCGGGGTGCGCGTCCCTGGCCCGGCGATCGGCTTCACGGGCGGCCTCACCGCGTCGATCCTGCTGATGGTGTCGGCGTTCGGCAGCTACCTGCTGAGCCGCCCCGAGCTGACGTCGGACCCGCGCCTGGCGCTCACGTTCTCGTTCCTGGCGTTCGTCTCCGGTGGCGTCGGCTACGTCGTCGGCCTCGGCCTGCTGATCGCCGGGATGGCGGTGCCCGGTGTCATCCTCGGGCTGTTGCCGCGCTGGTTGGCGTGGGCGGGGCTGGTGGTGGCGGCGCTCTCGGAGCTGTCCTTCCTGTCCCTGGCCGTGGAGCCGCTGCAGTTCCTGATCCCGATCGGGCGCTTCGCGGGGATCGCGTGGCTGATCGCGGCCGGGTTCCTACTGCCGTCGGACCGGCGCGAGGTGCGGGATCGGGCGGGGACGCGCGAGGAGGTGCGGCCGTGAGTGAGGTGCCTCGCGTCGCGTTCGTCCTCGGCGCGAACGGGGCCATCGGCAACGCGATCTGCCGGGCGCTCGGCGCAGACGGCCTCCTCATCGCCCCGGCCGCACGTGACGCCGACGCACTGCGCGCCCTCCAGGACGAGCTCGTCGCGTCCGGCGTCGCCTGCCCGGAGACCTTCCCGCTCGACGCCACCGACGACGACGCGCTGGAGGCCGCCATCGCCGCGGCGGCCGGGCTCGGCGACGGGCTCTCGGTCGCCGTGAACAACGTGGGCCGCGGCCACATGCCCACCCCGCTCGCGGACATGCCCGCGGACGTGTTCGACCAGATCATCGCGGTGAACTTCCGCACGGTGGCTGTCGCGATGCGCGCCGAGGTGCTGGCGCTGCGGGCCTCCGCCGGACCGCGCGCCATCGTGAACATCACGTCCACAGCCGGGACCCGCGGCGCCCCCGGGATGTCGGCGTACGCGGCGGCGAAGCACGCGGTGATCGGCTTGACCCTGACGACGGCGCTGGACGAGGCGCGGTCGGGCATCCGGGTGAACGCGGTCGCGCCGGGCCCGATCATGTCCGGCGGCAACCTCCGGCTGGACGACGCGACGCGCGAGCGGATCGGCGGGTACGTGCCGGTGGGGCGGATGGGGACGCCGGAGGAGGTCGCCGCGGCCGTCGCGTGGTTGGCGTCGCCTGCGGCCTCGTATGTGACGGGCGACGTGCTCGCGGTCGACGGCGGTCGCACGATCTGACGCCGGCGCGACCCCTACGATGGACGGGTGAGCGAACTGGCAGGCTGGAAGCACGTCTACTCCGGGAAGGTCCGCGACCTCTACGTCCCCGAGGGGGCGGACGGGCTGGACGACACGGCCGCCGTCCTCGTGGTGGCGTCCGACCGGGTGAGCGCGTTCGACCATGTGCTCGAGCCCGGCATCCCGGGCAAGGGTGAACTGCTTACGACGCTGAGCCTGTGGTGGTTCGACCGTCTGGCGAGCGTCCCGAACCACCTCATCCCGGATCACGCGCTGGAGGGCGACCGCGTCGTCGAGCGGATCCCGGCCGAGGTCGCGGGCCGCGCGATGCTCGTGAAGCCGCTGGACATGTTCCCGATCGAGTGCGTCGTCCGGGGCTACCTGACCGGCAGCGGCTGGGCCGAGTATCAGGCGACGCAGAGCGTCTGCGGCGTCCCGCTCCCGGCCGGGCTCACGGACGGCGACCGACTGCCGGAGCCGATCTACACTCCGGCATGGAAGGCCCCGCTCGGCGCACACGACGAGAACATCAGCTTCGAGCGCACGGTCGAGCTGGTCGGACCGGAGGTCGCCGACGAGCTCCGCCGGCTGTCGCTGGAGGTGTACGCGCGCGGCGCGGCCATCGCCGAGGAGCACGGCGTCATCATCGCGGACACGAAGTTCGAGTTCGGCGCCGACCGCGCCACCGGAGAGATCACGCTCGCGGACGAGGTGCTGACCAGCGACTCCAGCCGCTACTGGGACGCCACCGTGTTCGCCACGGCCGCGACCCCGTCCGCGCGGATGGCGAGCTTCGACAAGCAGATCGTCCGCGATTGGCTCGCCGCCAACTGGGACAAGCAGGGCACGCCGCCCGAGCTCCCCGCCGAGGTGGTGGAGCGCACTGCCGCGCGATACCGGGAGCTGCTGGAGCGGTTGACCGGGAGGTAGGGGCCTCCCGCTAACGCGACCTCCGCGCGCCGCTCGCCGGCACCGCCGGCCCGGCGCGCGGCTCCGCCACCGCCTCGCGCGCGTCGAGCCGCCCGCCGATCGCCCTCAGCGCGGCGAGGATGGTCGCCACGTCGACCAGTTCCTGGATGAGCGCCCCAGCCGTCGCCGGGATGAAGCCGAACGCCGCGATCAGCATCAGCACGACCGACACCGCGATCCCGAGCCAGATGCTCTGGAGTGCGATCCGGACGGTGTCCGTGCCGATCCGCACGGCGCGGGCGACGCCGTGGATGTCGTCCACGAGGATCACCGCGTCCGCCGACTCGCTCGCCGCGGTCGCGCCTTTGGCGCCCATCGCGATCCCGACATCCGCCGCGGCGAGCACGGGGGCGTCGTTGACGCCGTCGCCGACCATGATCACGGGCCGCTCGGCGACGCCTGCGACCTCGGCGACCTTGTCGGCCGGCAGACACTCCGCGCGCACGCGCGTGATGCCGAGTTCCCCGGCGATGTGCTCGGCGGTCTCGCGGGCGTCGCCGGTGAGCATCATCGTGTTCGTGACACCGAGCGCTGTCAGCTCGCGGAGCGTGGCCGCCGCGTTCGACCGGAGCCGGTCGCTCGCGAGCAGCGCGCCCGCGAACCGGCCGCCGATCGCGACGTAGACCGCCAGCTCGCCCGGCGCGATCGGGGTGCGCACTGCGTCCGGAGCGTGCGCGGCGACGAACGCGAACTTGCCGACCACGACCTCCCTGCCGTCGATGTCCGCCACGACGCCGTTGGTCGCGGACTCCTGCGCGGAGGCGGCCTCGCGCAGCTCCAGCCCGCGCTCCCGGGCCGCCGTGATGAACGAGGCCGCGAGCACGTGGGACGAGTACTGCTCGGCGCTGGCCACGGCGGTCAGGAGCTCGTCCGCGTCGAACGGCGGCTGCGGGCGCACATCGCTGAGAGCCGGGGCGCCATAGGTGAGCGTGCCCGTCTTGTCGAACACAGCGGTGCGCGCCCGCGCCAGCTGCTCCAGCACACCGCCGGATTTGACGATGATGCTGTTGCGCGCGCCCCGGCTCATCCCGCCGATGAACGCGACCGGGGCCGCGATGAGCAGCGGGCACGGCGTCGCCAGCACGAGCACCTCGGCGAATCTCACCGGGTCGCCACTCAGCCACCAGGCGATCGCGCCGAGCGCCAGCGAGAACACGGTGAACGGCACCGCGTAGCGGTCGGCGAGCCGGACCACGGGCGCCTTGCTCTCCGCCGCCTGCGCGACCAGCGCGACGATCTGCTGGTACTGCGAGGACGCGGCGGTGGAGGTCGCCCGCAGCTCGACGGCCTCCTGCCCGTTCACGGACCCGCTCAGCACCTCGTCGCCCGTCGTCTTCTCGACCGGGATGCTCTCCCCGGTGATCGAGGCCTGGTCGAACGCCGCCCGCGCGGAGAGGAGGATGCCGTCGACCGGGACGATCTCGGACGGCCGGACGAGCAGGGCATCCCCCACCTCCACCTGGTCGACCGGCACCTCCTGATAGCCGCCGTCGACCACGAGATGCGCCAGCTGCGGCGCGCGGGTGAGCAGGGCGTCGAGCTCGCGTTTCGCCCGGCGGTTGGCGTAGTCCTCGAGCGCGTCGCCGCCGGTCAGCATGAGCACGACGATCAGGGCGGCCACGAACTCGCCGACCAGCACCGTGGCGACGATCGCCGTGATGGCCAGGATGTCGAGACCGAACCGGCCGTGCGCCATCGCGCGGACCATCCCGACCGCCTGCCACACGGCGACGGCGAGCGCGTAGACGCTGAACAGCCACTGCACCAGCCAACCGGCGCCCGCGAGTGCCAGGATGACGCCGACCACCCCGATGCCCAGCGTCATCGTCACGACCCAGTACCGGCGGGCCAGCCGCGCAATCCGTCTCATCACACCTCCCGGAACCAATCCTTGGGCAGCGGGTCGCGTCGGAGAAGACCCGACCTGGATCCGTGGAGAACTCGGCCGGGAGGCGGGGCTGTGGAGGAGAAGCGCATTCCCCCACGCGCATGGGCGCGGCGGTAGCGTCGCGACATGGAAACCACCGGCACCGACGCTCTCCTGCTCCCCACCGCCGCCGTCGCGGACGCCGCCGTGCGCCTCGGAATCCCCGTCGCCGCGGCCCCGGTCGCGCTCCTCCCGCTGCTCCCGGGCCGACCCTTCCACGGCCCCGCCGCACCCGTCACGCACCTCGGCAGCGTCGACGTGCTTCTGGAGACCATCGACGACGCCCCTCCCGGCGCGGTCCTCGTCGTCGACAACGGCGGCCGGCGCGACGAGGCCTGCGTCGGCGACCTGATGCTGCTGGAGGCGCGGGAGGCCGGCCTCAGCGGCGCGGTGATCTGGGGCCTGCACCGTGACACCGCACAGCTGCGGGAGATCGGCCTGCCGCTGTTCAGCCTGGGCGCGAACCCGTTCGGCCCGCGCCGGGTGCCGCCCGCCGGGACCGCGATGCGCGGCGCCATACTCGACGGGGTCGCCGTCAGGCCGGGCGACTGGATCGTGGCCGACGACGACGGCGTCCTGGTGGTCGGCGGCGACCGGCGGAACGAGCTCTTCGCCGAGGCGCGGCGCATCCAGACGGTGGAGGGCGCGCAGTCCGACCGGATGCGGGCCGGGACCTCGCTGCGCGCCCAGCTCGACTTCGCGCGCTACCGCGAGTTCCAGAGGTCCGACCCGTCGCTCACCCTCCGCCGCTACCTGGCCGAGACGGGCGGCGCGATCGAGACCTGAAATACGCGGAGCCCCTCGCGCGTTGCACTACGCATGCCCGAACTGCTTCCTGCCGACTCCGCGATGGGTGCGGTGACCCTCCGGGTCGCCGACCTCGACGCGATGACCGCCTACTACCGCGACGCCGTGACGCTCTCCGTGCTGGCCGCGGAGGGGGGCCGCGTCATCCTCGGCCGCGGCGCGACGCCGTCGGTGATCCTGGAGCACGCGCCCGAGCTGAAGCACGCCTCCCCGGGTGAGGCCGGGCTGTTCCACACGGCGATCGTGTTCGACAGCCAGGAGGCCCTCGCCGCCGCGGTGTACTCGGTCGCGCGCCGCGCCCCCGGCACGTTCACCGGGAGCGCGGACCACCTGGTCTCGCAGGCCTTCTACTTCACGGACCCGGAGGGCAACGGCGTCGAGCTGTACTGGGACCGCGACCGCAGCCTGTGGAGCTGGACGCACGGGCAGGTGGAGATGGACACGCTCTACCTCGACCCGAACGCGTTCCTCCGCGAGCACCTCAGCGAACGCGGGTCGGCGCTGGCCGAGCTGCCGGCGCTGGACGGCTCGACCGCGGACGACCCGCGCTTCGGCGACGCGGTGGTCGGCCACGTGCACCTCTCGGTTGGGGACGTCGCCTCGGCCCGCGCGTTCTACGTCGACCGGCTCGGGTTCGAGGCCACGGCCTCCCTCGGCTCGTCGGCGCTGTTCGTGTCGGCGGGCGGGTACCACCACCACATGGCGATGAACACGTGGAACAGCCGTGGCGCGGGTGTGCGGCGGCTGGCGCTCGGGCTCGGGGAGGTGCAGTTGCGCCTCCCGGGTGCGGATGATGTGGGGGCGCTGACCGAGCGGATGCGGCACTACAAGGTGCCGACTCGGGACGATGGGCGGTCGGTGGCCTTCGACGACCCGTGGGCGAACGTCGTGCGCGTGGTCGCGGAGGCGTAGGCAGCGGAGAAGATCGCGCGCGGCGCGCCGCCCGGATGCAGTGAAGGGAGGACTCCCGAGCCGGATCGGCTGGGGAGTCCTCCCTTCTTCACGCGGAGGTTCTCCGCGGGTGCGGCTACTCGGTCGCGGGGGCGGAGTGGATTCCGTGGTGCTCGTCGCTGTCGCGGCGCGTCTCCGCGACAGCTTCGGCGGCGTGCGCCCCGTGCTGCACCGCATCCACCGGTCCGGCCGCGGCGTGCGCGCCGTGAGCGGGTGCGGCGGACTCGGCGACGCCCACCGGCTGCCCGGCCGCACCGGCGGCGGCAGGCGCACCGGCGGCGGCAGCGGCCCCCGGCCCCCAGGCCGGCGGCTTCGGCTTCGCCCACCAGACGACGATGAGCGCGCCCAGGAAGGCGACGGCCGCGGGCAGGAGCAGCGCCTCCGACATCGCCTGGGTGAAGCCGGCGTGCAGGAAGCTCGGCAGCTCCGTCCCCGTGGTCGCGGTCGGCGCCGCGCCGCTCGGGGCCTTCGGGAGGTCGGCGGCGAGGCGGCCGGTGATGAGCGCGGAGATGGACGCGCTTCCGAGGACGGCGCCGATCTGGCGCGTCGTGTTGAACACGCCGGAGCCGGCTCCGGCCTGGTTCATCGGGAGGTTGCGGGTGGTGACGGCCGAGATCGGTCCCCAGACACCCGACATCGCGATGCCCAGCAGCGCGCTCGGGATGAGCAGCCACCAGATGCTGACGTCGGGGGTCAGCATGCGCGAGTAGAGGAACAGCGCCAGCGAGAACAGCACCAGGCCGGGGGTCGCGATCAGCTTCGGGTTGATCTTGTCGATCAGCTTGCCCATCAGCGGGGCGAGCACGCCGGAGAACACGGCGGTCGGGGCGAGCATCAGCGCCGACTGGGTCGGGGTGAGGCCGCGCACGGTCTGGAAGTAGAACACCAGCGGCAGCGCCATACAGGTGACCGCGAATCCGACCGTCGTGATCGCGCCGTTCGACAGCGAGAAGTTGCGGTCGCGGAACAGCGGGAGCGGCAGCAGCGGCTCCTTCTTGTTGAGCGCCTGCCACACGACGAACGCGATCAGGACGACGATGCCCGCGATGATCAGGCCCCACACCGAGAACGGGCCGTCCCCGATGACACCCCAGTTGTACGTGCCGCCCTCCTGGATGCCGAACACCAGCAGGAACATGCCGACCGCCGAGAGCACGACGCCGAGGATGTCGAACGCGTGGGTGTGCGTCGGGAGCTTCGGGACGAGCCGCATCGCGAGGATGAAGGCCACGATGCCGACCGGGACGTTGATGAAGAAGATCCACTCCCAGCCGAGCCAGTCGACCAGCACGCCGCCGAGCAGCGGGCCGATCAGCGTGGCGACGCCCGCGACGGCGCCCCAGAGGCCCATCGCGGCGCCGCGGCGGTCCGGCGGGAAGATGCGCGTGATGACCGCCATCGTCTGCGGGGTCATCAGCGAGGCGCCGAGGCCCTGGACGACGCGGGCGGTGATCAGCATCCCGATGCCGCCGCCGGGCAGGACACCGGAGAATCCGCACCAGGCCGAGGCCAGGGTGAAGATGACGAGGCCGATCAGGTACATGTTCTTGGGGCCGAAGCGGTCGCCGAGGCGGCCGGTGATCAGCAGCGGGACGGCGTACGCGAGCAGGTAGGCGCTGGTGACCCAGATGACCGCGTTGTAGTCCGTACCGAGGTTGAGGCCCTTCATGATCGACGGGTTGGCGACCGACACGATGGTCGTGTCGATCAGGATCATGAAGAACCCGATGACGAGCGCCCAGAGGGCGGGCCACGGCTTCAGTTGGCGTTCCATGTGATTCTTTCTCTCAGTGCTTCTTCTCCTCGTCCCAGGAGATGGCTCCCGAGGCGAGGTCGTCGATGAGGGCTTCGAGGGCGGCGGCTTCGGCCTCCGCCGTCGTGCGCAGGTACCGCACGTCGAGCCAGTACTTCTCGGGCAGCCCCTTCGCGCGGACCCGGTGGATCCCGTCGTCGAGGAGGGCGATGTCGGCGCGCATGAGGCCGACGCGGTTGCGGAGGAGGTCGATCACGGTGTCGACCGGGAGGTTGTGCGCCTCCCCGAGGCCGAGCGGGAACTCGGGGAACTCGTTGACCGGGGTCGCGATGATGTCCGCGACGCGTTCGCCGAGCGCCTGGGTGCCCTCCTCCGTGATCTCGTAGGTGGTGCGCTCCGGGCGGTTGCCCTCGCGCTCGGTGCCGGTCGCGCGCACGAGCCCCTGCCGGGCCAGGCGGTCGACCGTGTGGTAGAGCGAGCCAGGCCGCACCTTGACGAGCCGGTCCTCCGAGCGCAGCACGAGCGTCTGATACATCTCGTACGGGTGCGTCGGCCCCTCGGCGAGCAGCGCGAGCGCTGCCACGGCGAGCGGGGTGAGGGTCGGGGAGTGCGGCATGGGTTCTCGGGCAGACGCTTTCGATGAATGGATGATCGGAAAGGATTATTCCATGTGGAATAGTACGCCAGGGGCATTTTCGGAGTCAAGCGCCCGTCGATCGGTCGTTGTCACGATCCGCTGCTTAGTCGCCGGACGGCAATGGTCCGATGCAACTAGGTGGACTAGCTACGCAGCGCCTGCGACTGGATATGGGCTCCACGTGGCGGCTAAAAAATATTCCGACAACTGGATAGCTAGATGCTCTAGCTAGCGCTATGATCGTTCCACCCTCACACCCCGAGTGGAAGGAGACGACGATGGGCGCTCTGATCTACGACGGACAGTCGTTCGAGTTCGACGACCGCGCGCTCGCGCACCTGCAGGCCGTCATCACCATGAAGCTCCGCAGGCGGGAGCCGTTCCTGCTGTCCTGGACCCCGAGCGACGCCGATCCCATCGGTCGCCACGCGATCTGGATCGACAACGCCATCCCGCTCCGCTACGAGTTCCTCTCCCCCACCCCTGAGCGGCTCGACGAGCAGTGGCTGAACACGCTCGCCGACCAGTCCTCGCGCGCGAGCGGCCTGTTCTTCTCCGCGCAGCCGGCCGAACCCGTCGCGGTCTGACACGCCCGCAGAGCCGCAGGATTATCATCGACAGCATGGCGACGGGCAGACCCGATTCCACTTCACCCGCGTCCGGAGACCCGGGCGTGGATCGTCGGCGCGCGCTGAAGGTCCTCGAAGGCCTCCGGAGCTACCTGGTCGCCGAGTCGGCGATGCAGCGCCGCTCCGAGAAGAGCATGAACCTCACGGTCAACGACATCTCGGCGCTCCGCTACCTGCTGCGCGCCCGGGAGCGCGGCATCGCTGTCGGACCCAAGGAGCTCGGCGACTACCTCGGCATCCAGAGCTCGTCGGTCACCGTGCTGCTCGACCGGCTGGAGAAGGCCGGCCACATCCGGCGCGAGCCCAGCCCGTTCGACCGCCGGGCGCTGATCATCGTGCCCGCGGTGCCTGTCGACGAGCTCCACCGTGCGATCCTCGGCGACGTCCGGGAGGAGCTGGTCAACGTAGCCGCGTCGCTGGACGACGACGAGTCCCGCACGGTCATCCGGTTCCTCGACCGGCTCCGCGACGCGATCGACAGCATCGACGACGTGACGGCGCAGGAGCACAACCGGCCCGGTCGCTGAGGCGCGCGGGAGCGCTCAGAGCCGCAGCGCCCGGTTCAGCTCGATGAGCTGTTCCGCGAAGAGGGCCGCCCCGCCCTGAGCGGGATGCCGGATCGCCGGCGCCTCCAGCCCTGCCGTCGCGATCGCGCCCTGCGCCTTCCTGCCCACCGCCACGACCGTCTCGATCTCCAGCGCGCGGATCAGCTCCAGCGCGACCGGCGCTCCCGCGCGCACTTCGGCGGGCCGCGGCGTGCGGTTGCTGTGCGGCGTGCCCGCGACGAACGGGTGCAGCGGGTAGACCGGCCACGACAACGGGACCGGGCCGCGCCAGTCCTGCAGCGTCGCCCAGACGACCCGACTGGAGGCCTCCCACGGCGCCTGCGGATGCGCGGGCAGCTCCAGCCCGGGCACCACCCCGGCCTCGGCCTCCCGCACCGAGACGAACGGGACGCCGGTCACCGTCATCCCGCGCCAGCCCGGCGCCTCGCCCAGCAGCAGGACCGACGCGTGCGGCATCGCGAAGTACCGTCGCAGGTTGCGCTCGCGGCGCCGGCCCTCCGGATCGTCGCCGTACAGGGCCTCGGCGTCGTCCGGCTCGGGAAGCGCGCGCAGCAGCTCGAAGAAGCGGGCTAACGGGTCGGCGGCCATGCCCCTACGATGCCACGGCCGCGGAGGTCAGTGCTCGGCGCGCACCCGCGGCTTCGACATCCGGTCGATGGCGGCGAGCGCGACGGCCGAGGCGATGAACACGCAGTGGATGACCACCTGCCAGAACACCCCGAGCGACGTGTAACGCTCCCCGTCGATCGACCCGCCGTTGGACGCGCCGAGGTCGCCGACGGCGATGAACGTCTTCAGCAGGTGGATGGAGGAGATGCCGATGATCGCCATCGCCAGCTTCACCTTGAGCACGTTGGCGTTGACGTGCGACAGCCACTCCGGCTGGTCGGGATGACCCTGCACGTTGACCCGGGAGACGAACGTCTCGTAGCCGCCGATGATGACCATGATCAGCAGGTTCGGGATCATCGCCACGGCCAGCCGAGCTGGCTCCGTCTAGGAGACGAGCTGGAGTTGACGATCTTTCGTGAGCGCCTCTGATTTCTCAGGTCCGAAGAAATCGATCGTCCACTCGGGCGACAAATCCAATTTGGGGACCGCGATCTCTTGCTGGGCAAGGGACGCGAGGAACGTGAGTGAGTCCTTTGGGACGAATCGGTAGCTCTGGGGGGGCTCGAGGCCTAAGGTACGCAACTCCGAAAGCCCAACGGGAGTTTGGAACCACCTGGCATCGCTGACGGAAACGACGACCCCGTGCGAAAGACCCGCAAGGTAGGCTCGCACCTCGTTGGCAGTCAAGTTCGTCGCGGTTCTTCGTGTTCGAGCGAGCAGCCAGGTCGGGATCCGCTCAACTCGACTGATGGTGAACTGCCCAAGAAGCTGCTTTTCCGGAGACGTGGAGTACGCGTAGACGGTCGTCCCCTCTGCGTGAATTGGAAACCTTCTCCGAAGCTCCTGCGTCTTTTGCCCGGACAGAATTGCGCGTGCGAACCGGGGGTGCAATGACATCAACATCGCTGGGTTCACGATGCACTCCATTCGGGGTAGAACTCATCCATCAGCTCTTGAAAGAGTTTCGTCGGGATCCGTCGAGGCGAGACAAACTCGGCTGTTACATCGTACGTGTGGGCGCGCGCACGGAATTGATCCAGGCCGATAGGGCGAGGAAGGACTTCAGTGTCCTCGACTTCGATCACATTGACCCGTCCCGAGTTCTTCGCGGCCTTCTCAACCATCGACTTCGTGTAGACGCCGAAGCGGTTGAAGCGGTCGTGAGCTTCGGTCGGCTGAAAGACAGCGCTATTTGTAGCCAGAGATATGGCGAAAAACTGCTGCACCGGCTGGTTCTTGTCCTGAGACACGTACCAAAGAATTCGGGCGGGCTCGCTTCCGATCGGATTGGAATGCCCGGAACGGAAGTAGACGTGGCGCCGAGAGAGTCCCAGTACTCGCTTCTGCGGCAGCAGATTGGGCGGGTAGCCGAGCAAATCCATGGCCATGATCGGTTTGATTGGGATGACGAAGCACGGTGTCTGGTCATCCCAAACTTTCGCAGGCCAGAATCGCCATTCGTAGTCCCTGTAGTCGGCGGTGCTTTTGGGCGCGCCGTTGGTTGTCTTCATCCAATCGTCGGCTGAAAAGTGTTCCTTCCGTGGGGATGCAATGAAACTTCCCTTGGATGAGCGCGTGTATCCGTCCTCTCTAAGGGCCGCAATCATTTTTCGGGGCAATCGATGGTCGACGATTTCGACAGAGGCGAACCCACCAGTTAGCACTTCGATGCGAAGCTGACGCGTGAGCTGTAAACCGATCGAATTCATATGGTTGTCGCGCGCGACTCGAAGCAGGTCCACCGTCAATATCGACGCAGAAGGTCTTCTGCTGACGAGCGCAAGGGGGCGGTCCTGATCGTCGGAGAGAACCTGTGCAGATCGCGATGAGAGAGCGCCTCGCAAGACTTGCCTGAAGTCAATGCCGCGTTCTTGTTCGCCGTAGTTCAGGAACGCCTTTTCAAGCTCACCCTCATCGAATCGTCCGCCCTCAACCCAATGAAGATCAAGATGCTCGAAGGCCCCTGGCGTGTAGGCGGTGAGGCTGCCTGTTTCGTCCAAGACTTCTGCGATCAATTCATGAGGGCGAACGACCGAAATCTGAAAGTCGTTCCTCAGCCATTCTGCGGCCCCGAGCAACGCCTGGTCGTTGGTCACCAGGTACTGAGCCTTTGCGTGAATCGCATCTGCTAGGTGCTTTACATCGTTCTGAAGACTGCGATCTTGCAGCCGCTCGCCGGTCGGGAAGCGTTCGAGCAGCTTCTCTTCGAGGGATGTGTCATGCGGGCGTGACGTGGGCAAACGCACCCAGCACTGCGAGCCCCCCGACTGCCTGACCCTCTCCGCTTCGTCTTGGTTGTCGTTGAGTTCGTGATCCAGTTGGACCGACACGGCAAACTCGATCTCTTCTGCAAGCCAGTCAGCCAATAGCGCCTGCGATGAAGCACGATTCGGCCTCGGGGTGCTTGGTGACGCGTAGAGATCTATGACAATGTTCGAATCAAGAACCGCCAGGGGGCGCTGCGAACCAAAGATGCCTGCCGACAGAAGGTCGAGCTGGCCCAGCTGTCGGAACCAAATTGTGAGTGGCAGTCCTTTGGCGTTTCTCCCTGGACGCTCCGAGGACGGTGAAAGCCCGACGCTTTCCCAAAACGCGTCTAACCCATAGTCACGGCGACAACTCGCCGTAATTGCCCTCGCGCTTGGGTTGGCGGCAATTACCGCATCCACTAGCCGGCGTCCGAGCAGTTTCCGACGAGCAGACACGTCGACGCACACATGGGTCAGCTTGATGGTCCCGCGAGTCACTCGATATAGGGAATACCCCATAAGCCCGTCATCATCGGAGCGAGCAACGGCTAAAGTTCCCGCGTCTGCGGCCGCCTTGAACGCAGCATCCGGCAAGAAGCCGAGGGTCTGCCGATGCTTCTTGGCCAGCGAACGAACCTCTGCCAGAACGGAGAGTGCATCAGGGATCGTGTCCGACCAATGGAAGACTTTCCATCGATCGCTCGGCGTCGTCGACATGGTTCCATCCTGCCTGAAACACCGGGCTTGGAATACGAATCACAAGAATCTGTCGAGAATTGCCGTCGTGAACTGCCGCTGACAACAAACCAGCCGTTCAGGCGCGGAGGTAATGACTGCATGCAACTCTTGACCGGGTTCGCGATCATCACGACGTCGATCAGCCCGAGCACGGCGAGCATGACGTACGCCTCGTCCACGTGGCTCGGGTCGGAGATCACCTTCTCGGTGAGGTGCCAGAGCTCCACGACGAAGACGTAGACGTACACCGCCTGGGCGACGATGAGCCCGAGATAGAGCGGCGCCTGCAGCCAGCGGCTCGAGAAGATCAGGGCGCTGATGGCGCGGCTGGGCGCGCGGGGAGGCGGCGCTGCGGGCGCGTGCGGGGCGACAGGGGTCTCGATCACGGGGGTCCTCACGGTCGCGCGGCTCCCAGGATAGTCAGCCGGAGATGTGAGAACGCTCAGGGAATCAGCTCGGCCGCACCGCCACCCGCGGGTGCCCGGTCGCCGTCAGCGCGGCATCCACCTCGGCGAGCGGGAAGACGGCGTCGACCTGCTCGGCGAAGGGGTACGTCGTGCCCACCTCCGCCAGGAAGCGGACCGCCTGCTCCAGGTGCCGCGGCGCGTAGTTGTGGACGCCGCGGACGGTGAGGAGGCGCCGGACGAGCTGCTCCGGAACGAGCGGCAGTTCCGGGCCGTCCGAGAGCGAGCCGGCCAGGACCAGGACGCCGCCGACGTCGACCACCGGCAGCAGCGACCGCACGGCGGACGGGTTGCCGGAGAACTCCAGGGCGATCGTGGGCGCGGCCGCCCGGCCGCCGGCCTTGGCCAGGGCCGCGGGCAGGCCGGCACGGGAGTCCGGCGCGGCACGCGGGTCGGCGACGGCGGCGGCGCCGAACAGGAGAGCCGCCTCCCGGCGCTCGCGGATCGGATCGCTGACGGCGACCTTCGCACCGGCCTCCGTCGCCATCGCGGACGCGGTCAGGCCGAGCATCCCGGCGCCGGTGATCAGCACGAGCGCGCCGTCGAGGGGGACGATCGCGGAGGCGGCCTCCAGCGCAGCGGCGACGGTCGCCGTCGTGCAGGACGCGGGCGCGAGCACGGCGGCGGGGAGCTCGTCCGGCGCCGCGACGATCGAGGTGCCGTCGAGGAGGTGCGTGTGCGTCGCGAAGCCGCCCGACAGCTCCCAGCCGCGCCGCATGCGCTCGTGACCGTACTTCTGGAGGTCGACGCACCGCTGCGGGAGGCCGCGGCGGCAGCGCGCGCAGCGTCCGCACGGCACGGCGACGGACCACACGACGCGCTCGCCGAGCGCGACGCGACGCCCGTCGGTCGTCTTCGCGCCGCCGCGGCCGAACGCGACGACGCGGCCGACCTGCTCGTGACCGAGCACGAGCGGCGTCGGCGCGATGCGGTGACCCAGCGCCGTGTGGATGTCCGAGCCGCACACCGTCGCCAGCTCGACCTCCACGAGCACGTCGCCCGGCGCGAGCCGCACGCCGGGGACGGCCACGGCCTCGTGCCGGTGGCCGACGCCCTGCCAGACCATCGCGGTCGCCGACGGGTACACGCTCACCCCCATCCCCAGGCTCGCGGGCGGCGCGACGACGCGCGGGGTCACTGCCTTGATCGTCACCGCCCGGTCTGCCCCTCCGGCTGGTCGGCTGCACGCTGGGCGGCCTTCGGCGCGGCGGGGATCGTGGCGGCTGCGTCGAGGTCGTCCTCCGCGTCGTCCTCGTCCAGGTCGTCCTCGTCGTCGGCATCCTCGTCACGGGTGCGCCGGTCGTCCCCCTCGTCGGCGTCGAGGTCGTCGTCGAAGTCCAGCTCGTCCAAGTCGTCGAACTCGTCGTCCAGCTCGTCGGCGCGCTCCAGCTCGTCCAGGCCGAGCAGCTCGGCCAGGTCGGCGACACTCCCGATGACCGCGTCCGCGCCCGCGGCGGTGAGCGTCCTCTCGTCGTGGGCGCCGGTCAGCACTCCGACGACGAGGCCGGCGCCGGCGGCGAGGCCGGACGCGATGTCGCTCGCGGTGTCGCCCACGACGACCATGCCCTCGACGCTCGACGCCCCGGTGCGCAGCAGCGCCGTGAGAGGGAGGTCGGGGTACGGGCGTCCGCGGCGGGCGTCCGACGCGCTCAGGGTGAGGTCGGCGAGGTCGCGCCAGCCGAGAGCGTCCAGCACGGTGTCCTGCGTCGCGCGGGAGAAGCCGGTGGTGAGCACCACGGCGACGCCGAGCGACCGGAGGCGCCGGATGAGGGCCTCGGCACCCGGCACCGGGCGGAGGCCCTGGTCGGCGGCGAGCTCGGCGTAGGCGGACTCGAAGACGGCGTTGGCGTGCTCGGCCTGGTCCTCGTCGTCGGCGAGCGCGCGGAAGACGGCGATCTTCGGCTGGCCCATCGTGTCGTGCGCGAACCGCCGGGCGCGGCGCTGCTCGTCGTCGGTGACGGCGAGGCCGGCCGCGTCGACGGCGCGGAGGAACGCGTGCTCGACCAGGCCGTCGTCCACGACGGTGGTGCCGGCGAGGTCGAGCACGACGAGCTCGAGGTCAGCGAGGTCGTCCGGGTCGTCGGCGTCGGCGGCGACGACGGTGGCCGCGTCGACGTCGGTGTCGATGATGGCGGCGTCGTCGAACTCGCTCGTGATGAGGCCTTCAGGAGACATGGTCGGTGCCTTTCTGTGCGGAGCTTCGGTGGGCGGCAGGGGTGCTGTCGGCGGTGTCGGGGATCAGCGTGTGCGCGCGGCGGCGGCGGTCAGCACTCCCGGCCCGGTGGCGAACACCTCGTCCACCACGCGGTCGGCGAGCCCGAGCCCGGTGGTCATCCCGATGCCGGAGGTCACGGAGACGACCCGGACGGACGGCGCGGGGGACGACACGAGGAAGTCGTCGGCGGCGGACGCGTGGACGCCCTGCCAGCGCTCGATCACGCGCACCCGGCCGAGGCCGAACAGCGCCCGCGCGCCGTCCAGCAGCAGCTCGAACGCGGTCTCCGACTGGAACGGCGGCACGTCGTCAGCGCTCCGCCTGGCCGCTCCGAGCAGGACGGAGCCGTCCGGCCGCTGCGCGAACACCTGGTCGATGTCGAAGGCGGCGAGGTCCGGGCGCTCGGCGGCCAGCCGCTCCCGGAGGGCGTCGACGCCGGGGACGTGCGCGAACCCGGAGGCCCGCGTCAGCGATCGCCCGGTCAGCACCGGCGCCGTCAGGGGGCGGTCGAAGTCGGCCTCCACGAGCAGCATGTCGAGCCCGGTGCGCTGGATGCCGTGCGCCTCAGCGATGCCGGGGAACAGCCGGTCGACCTCGTGGTCGACGGCGACCACGACGGCATCCGCGGACACCCGGCCGCGCGACGTGTGCACCCGGCCCGTCTCGACGCCGGTCACGGTGGTGTGCCAGAAGAAGTCGACGCCGTGCGCGTCCAGCCAGCGCGCGATCGCCGGCGCGGCCTCCCGCGGGTCGACCTGGAGGTCGGCGGGGAAGAACGCGCCCCCGACCGCGACGCCGTCTGCGACGGGGACGCGCTCGCGCACGTCGGCCGGGGTCAGCATCCGCACGTCGTGGCCGCCGCGGGTGTCGCGGAACTCCTCCAGCACGGCCAGCTCGTCCGGCGCCTGCGCGACGACGACGGTGCCGGCTTCGCTGAGCCAGAAGCCGGCCTCCACGGCGAGCGTCAGCCAGAGCTCGCGGCCGAGCTCGGCGTACGCCCTCGCCTCGCCCTCCTGGCCGGTGATGCAGAGGTGGCCGAAGCCGCGGACCGAGGACCCCTCCACGCTGGAGGATCGATCCACGACGGCCACGGTCAGCCCGCGCCGCAGCGCCGCCACCGCATGCCCGAGCCCGACGATGCCTCCGCCGACGATCGCGAGGTCGTAGTGCCTGCCCATTCCCGTCTCCCGTCCGCAGGAAGTCCCTGCACGACGGTAGGAGCCGGCAACGACGGAGGCGGCAACTCCGGGTAGCCGGACAGTGAACGCGTGGTTGCGGATCGGCGATCCGTGAGAGTTCTGACAGACTCACCCCGGGCCGCCCCGCGGTGTCGCTAGGCTCTGGTCTGCCCCGACCGGTACCCGAGCGCGGGTGCCGGCGCCGACGCTCATCCCGACCTCGTGCGCTGCGCACGATCCCGTGCCTCGGGTGGAGTCGGGGGAGACCTATGCGTGCCGTGCCGGATGGTCGGACGATGAAGCGCTTCGGTGCGCGGGCGGGCGCGGTGGCTGTCGCCGCCGCAGCCGCCGTGTTCGTTACGGGCCTGGCGGCGCCGTCGGAGGCGGTGACCGCGGCGCCGTCCACGGCAGCGGACCACGCGATCGCGTTGCCGGGGGCCCCGACGTCGTTCCGGACCACCGGTCCCGTCGCCGACGCCTCAGGGGACGTCTGGATGCTCGTGACCACGGGCGTCGAGGAAGTCCGCGCTGATGGCACCCTGGTAAGCTTCCCCACCACCGCCGGCCGGGTGGCCCAGGGCGGCCTCACCGTCGACACCGCAGGCGACGCCTGGTACATCGACACCGACAACCACGGGGCGTGGTACGTCAGCGAGGTGACTCCGGCGGGCGCGGTGCACGACAATCCCACCCCCGTCGCGATCGGCACGCTCGTGAGCGGCCCTGACGGCACAGTATGGCTGCTTGGAACGATGGGCGGCACGTTCGGTGGCGGCATCATGCGCTACTCGCCGTCCGGCGCGATCACCCAGTTCTCCTCGCCGCAGGTGGTGTCGCACGCCTTCCTGCCGGACGGCACCCTGTGGTTCGGCGGCGGATCGACGGTCGGATGGATCACCCCGACCCAGACCAGCACCGTGGTCGGAAGCGTCAGCGCGCCCGGCGTCAATTCGGGCATGGTGGTGGACGCGGGTGGCACCGTATGGTTCGGCGAGACAGGCGCGATCGGAGCGGTCGCGCCCGACCACTCGGTCTCGAGCTACCCCGTCCCGGGCGGCAAGACCCCGACGTCGCTGGTCCTCGGCTCCGACGGCGACCCGTGGTTCACCGACACGGGAAGCGCCGGGGCCGCTGGCACCGCTCCGCTGGAGTACACCGTCCGCTCGGGCGCGCTCACGCCCGTGTCGTTCGGCCTCGGCAACGACGCCACGGTCGACGAGCCGCTCGTGGGTCCGGACGGACGCCTGTGGCTGTCGGCGCACGAGCAGGGCCAGACGTCCGGAACCTCCCCCGTCGACCTGCTGCGGATCGCCACCGACGGAACGGTCACCCGCACGTCGGAGGCCGGCGACTACGCGCTGATGCTCAGCACCTCGCCGAGCGGGACGGTCTGGTTCCAGACTGCGAACTTCGGACCCACGCCTGCCTCCCAGCTCACGGGCGTCATCGCCGCGGACGGCAGCATGCAGACCCTGGCGAGCCAGTCGGGTCAGGAGTTCGGTGCGGTCTTCGACACGGCCGGGCGCGCGTGGGGCTACGACCCCTCCACGAACACGCTGCACGAGTACTGGCCCGTCGCGACCACGCGCGTGTCCGCCTCCGACCGGTTCGCGACGTCGGTCGCCGTCGCGCAGCGCGAGTACCCGAACACGGCCCCGACCGTGGTCGTCGCCTCCGGCATGAACTTCCCGGACGGCCTCTCGGCCGGGCCGGTCGCCGCTGCGGACGGCGGCCCGCTGCTGCTGACCGGACCTACGGCCCTCCCCCAGGCCGTCTCCGCGGAGATCAGCCACCTCGCGCCGACCAGGATCCTGGTGATCGGCGGCCCCGCCGCCGTCTCCGACGACGTGGTGGCCCAGCTCAATGCGATCGCCCCGGTGACCCGGCTCTCCGGCGCCGACCGGTACGCGACGTCGCGCGCACTGGTGTCCTCCGCATTCGGGAGCGGCGCGGCGACGGTCTATGTCGCGACCGGCGCGAACTTCCCCGACGCCCTCTCGGCCGGCGGCGCCGCGGGCTCGCAGGGCGCTCCGCTGCTCCTGGTCGACGGCACGGCGTCGACCCTCGACGATGCGACGGCGCAGCTCCTCCAGAGCCTGCACGTGCAGCACATCGAGCTCGTCGGCGGGACCAGCGTGGTGTCGCCGGGTGTCGCTGCGGGACTCGGTGCGATCGCGCCGGTGGCGCGGCTCGCGGGCGCGGACCGGTACTCGACGGCCGTCGCCGTGAACCAGCAGGCGTACGCGGGCGCCCCGGCCGGCGCGTCGGTGCTCATCGCGACCGGCTCCAGCTTCCCCGACGCGCTTTCCGCGTCGGCCTGGGCGGCCGCGGCGAAGTCTCCGCTCTACGTCGCGGCTCCCGGGTGCGTGCCCCAGCCGGTGCTGGGCGCGATCGGGACGATGCAGGCGGGCGGCGTGAGCGTCGTCGGCGGCCCGAGCGCTCTCAGCGACGGCGTGCTCCGACTGACGAGCTGCTGATCGCGAAAGGCCGCTGATCGCGACGGGCCACTGACCACGGGGTCGGTGGCCCGTTGCACTTCTGTGACGATCGGCGCAGAATCGCAACATGACGTCGAACCAGAACACGCGCGAGTTCGATCCGGACATCGTCACGGACTTCCACGACCGCATGTCGTACGGGTCGTATCTCGACCTCGGCACCCTGCTCAGCGCCCAGAAGCCGGTGAGCGTGCCGGAGCACCACGACGAGCTGCTGTTCATCATCCAGCACCAGACCACCGAGCTCTGGCTGAAGCTCGTCCTGCACGAGCTGGAGTCGGCGCGCGACCTGCTGCGCGCCGACGAGTTGCAGCCGGCCCTCAAGCGGATCGCGCGCGTCAAGCACATCCAGAAGACGCTGACGGAGCAGTGGTCGGTGCTGGCGACGCTCACGCCGACCGAGTACGCCCAGTTCCGCGGCTTCCTCGGCAACTCGTCGGGGTTCCAGTCGTACCAGTACCGCGCGGTGGAGTTCGTCCTCGGCAACAAGAACCGGCGGATGCTGTCGGTCTTCCGCGACGACCCGGACGCGCTCGCACTGCTCACCGAGCTGCTGGAGGCTCCGAGCGTGTACGACGAGTTCCTGCGCTACCTGGCGCGCGCCGGGCACGCCGTGCCGCAGGCGGTGCTCGACCGCGACGTCACGGAGGCCCACGTGTTCAGCCCGGAGCTGGTCCCGGTGTTCCGCGACATCTACGAGAACGCCTCGGAGCACTGGAGCGAGTACGAGGCGTGCGAGGAGTTCGTGGACCTGGAGGACAACTTCCAGCTCTGGCGCTTCCGCCACCTCAAGACCGTGCTGCGCACCATCGGCATGAAGACCGGCACCGGGGGCTCCACCGGCGTCAGCTTCCTGCAGAAGGCGCTGGACCTGACCTTCTTCCCCGAGCTGTTCGCCGTGCGGACGGAGATCGGGGCGCCGGAGTGAGCGACGCCCGCTCGCAGGCCCCCGCCATCCGGGTGGACGCCGTCTGGAGCGGTGCGGGCTTCGACGGCCCGGCGACGTTCCACGTCGACGGCGAGCGCCTCGTGCCCCCGCCCACCGACGACGGCGCGCCCATCCACGTGGGCGGCACGCTCTTCCCGTCCCTGACCGACCACCACACGCACCTCGGCCTCACCGACCCGGCCGCGCTCTTCGCCGACGGGATCACGCACGCGGTCGACCTCGGCTGGATCCCGGGCGTCGCGACCTCCTGGCTCACCGACCTCCCGGGCCGGCCCGCGGTCGCGATCGCTGGCGCGCTGATCACCGCCCCCGGCGGCTACCCGGTGGCGTCCGGCTGGGCGCCGGACGGCGCAGCGGAGGAGGTCGGCGGCCCACGTGAGGGCCGGGACGCGGTGCGGAGGCAGCTCATGATGGGAGCCTCCCGCATCAAGGTCGCCCTCAACAGCGACGCGGGCGAAACCGTGGACAACCCGACGCTGGCCGCGGTTGTGGAGGAATCCCACGCCGCCGGGCTCCCCGTCGTCGCGCACGTGCAGGGCGCAGGCCAGACCGCCCGCGCCATCGCCGCAGGGGTGGACCAGCTCGCGCACACCCCCTTCACCGAGCGGCTGGACGACGCGCTCGTCGCGGAGGCCGTCCGCCGCGGGATGACCTGGATCAGCACCCTGGACATCCACGGCTGGGGCACCCCCACCGAGCACTACCGCATCGCCGTCGACAACCTCCGCCGGTTCGCCCTCGCCGGCGGACGCGTGCGGTACGGCACCGACCTCGGCAACGGCGACCTCCCCATCGGCGTGAACGCACGCGAGCTCGCCGCGCTGCAGGAGGCCGGGCTGACCGGAGCGGCGCTCGTGCGCGCGATCGCGGACGGCCCGACGGCCTCCCTCGGCCCTCGCGTCGCCTGGATCCCCACCCCGCCTCCCGCCGACGACCGCGACCTTCCCGTCTGGCTGGCCACCGCCCGCGGCGTCCGCATCCCCGACCTCCTCCCCTCCCGCCCGCTTCGACAGGACACCCCATGACCGACATCCCCGACGACCTCTTCGCCTACGACCCGCTCGACGACGAGGCCGCGGCGGCCGACGCCGACACCCTCGCCGGCGATCCGCTCGCCGCCGCCCGCACGCTCGACGAGGCCGACCCGCTCGCCGCGTACCGCGACCGGTTCGTGGGCGTCAGCCCGAGCGCGGGCGCCGACCTCGGCACAGCCTCGCCCGTCCTCGCGTACTTCGACGGCAACTCCCTCGGCCGCCCGGTCCGCGCGAGCGTCGAGCGCATCCAGCGGTTCCTCGTGGACGGCTGGGGCGGCCGGCTGATCCGCGGCTGGGACGAGGAGTGGATGGAGCTGCCGTTCCGGATCGGCGACACGCTCGGCGAGACCGCGCTCGGCGCCGCGGCCGGGCAGGCGTTCATCGGCGACTCCACGACCGTGCTCCTCTACAAGCTGGCGCGCGCCGCCGTCGACTCGCTGCCGGAGCGCAGCGAGATCGTCCTCGACACCGACAACTTCCCGACCGACCGCTACGTGCTCGACGGCATCGCCCGCGAGCGCGGGCTCACGCTGGTCTGGATCGAGGCGGACACCGAGTCCGGCGTGACTCCCGAGCAGGTCGCGGCGGCGGTCGGACCGCGCACGGCGCTCGTCGTGCTCAGCCACGTCGCGTACCGCTCCGGGTTCCTCGCCGACGCCCGCACGATCACGCGCATCGTCCACGACGCGGGAGCGCTCGTGCTGTGGGACCTCTGCCACTCCGCCGGGTCGGTGCCCGTCGAGCTGGACGAGTGGGACGCCGACCTGGCCGTCGGCTGCACCTACAAGTACCTGAACGGCGGCCCGGGATCGCCCGCGTTCGGCTACGTCAACAGCCGCCTCCAGCGCCGCCTCGTGCAGCCGATCCAGGGCTGGATGGGCGTTCGCGACGTCTTCCTGATGGGGCCGGAGTACCAGCCCGCCGACGGGGTCCGCCGCTTCATCTCGGGCACGCCGCCGATCGTGGGGATGCTCGCCCTGCAGGACACCGTCGCGATGATCGCGGAGTGCGGGATCGACGCGGTGCGCGCCAAGTCGGTCGCGCTCACGACGTTCGCCGTCCGGCTCGCCGACACCTGGCTGACGCCGCTCGGCGTCACCCTCGCGAGCCCGCGCGGCCCGTCCCAGCGCGGCGGCCACGTCACCCTCAGCCACCCGGCGATGCGTGAGGTCACGGCGCGGCTGTGGGAGCGCGACGTGATCCCCGACTACCGCGACCCGGACGGCCTCCGCATCGGGCTCTCGCCGCTGAGCACGAGCTTCGAGGAGGTCGCGGTCGGGCTGGCGGCGGTGCGGGATGTGCTGGGCGAGCTGATCACGGAATGAGCGGGGTGGAGGTGCGGGAGGACCTCGAAGCCAGCAGCGGCTCCGCCACCGCCGTGCTCCGTACCGTCGTCGGCAGCACCCTGCGGCCGCTCGGCGGCTGGATGAGCGCCGCCGGAGCGGTGGAGCTGATGGCCGCCCTCGGGGTGCCGGCGACGACGGCGCGCTCCAGCCTGGCGCGGCTGTGCGCGCGGGGCGTGCTGGTCCGCGAGCCGCGGGACGGGGTCGCCGGCTACGCGCTCGACCCGGCCGCGGTGCCGATGCTGGAGCGCGGGGACGCGCGCATCTTCGGCGAGCGCGCCGCGCCGGCCTCCTGGTGCCTGGTGTCGTTCTCGTTCCCCGAGCACCAGCGCTCGCAGCGCCACCGCCTGCGTCGGGCGCTCGCCGCGCTCGGCTGCGGGACCGTCGCGGACGGACTGTGGATCGGGCCCGACGCCCTGGAGGCCGAGCTCGCGGAGGTCGCGCACGCCTTCGGAGCCGACCTGTTCACCGGCGCGCACCTGGCCCAGACCCCCGCCACGCCCGATCTCCCGTCCGCCCTCGCCCGCTGGTACGACCTCCCGGCCATCCGCACCCTCCACGAGGCCTTCCTCGACCGCTTCCAGTCGACGCCGACCCCGGCCGACGACCGCGACGCCTTCGCCCTGTGGATCCGCGTCCTGGACGAGTGGCGCGTCATCCCGTACCGCGACCCGGGCCTCCCCGCGGCCGCCCTCCCCGCCGACTGGCCGGGCGCCGCCTCCGCCGCCCTGTTCGCGCGCCTCGACGCCGCGCTCGCCGGCCGCGCGCTGGCGTTCGCCGCCCGGACCGCCCGCGCGGACCGAGGCGCCTCCGCCCCACGGTAGAATCGCTGTGGCCCGGATGCGCGAGTGGAGCGGAGATCACCCTTTGTCGACGATCGTTGTGGAAGTCATGCCCAAGGCTGAGCTGCTCGACCCGCAGGGGAAGGCCGTCGCCGGCGCCCTCGCGCGCATCGGCAAAGGCGAGTTCTCGGGCGTCCGCGTCGGCAAGCGGTTCGAGCTGACCGTCGACGGCCCGATCGACGACGAGATCAAGGCCGCGGTCGCCGAGATCGCCTCCGAGATCCTCTCCAACTCCGTCATCGAGGACGTGGTGGGCATCCACTACCCGGGCGAGGACGCCTGATGCGCATCGGCGTCATCACCTTCCCCGGCTCGCTGGACGACCGGGACGCGCTGCGCGCCGTCCGCATGGCCGGCGCCGAGCCGGTCGCGCTCTGGCACGGCGACCACGACCTCCAGGGTGTGGACGCGCTCGTGCTCCCCGGCGGCTTCAGCTACGGAGACTACCTGCGCTGCGGCGCGATCGCCTCCCTCTCGCCGATCATGACCGAGGTCGTGGACGCCGCGGGCAAGGGGATGCCGGTGCTCGGCATCTGCAACGGCTTCCAGATGCTCGCCGAGGCGCACCTCGTCGCGGGCGGCCTGATCCGCAACGACCACGGCAACTTCATCCGCCGCGACCAGCATCTGATCGTCGAGAACGCGGACACCCCCTGGACCAACGGCTTCGAGCAGGGCCAGGAGATCGTCATCCCGCTGAAGAACGGCGAGGGCGGCTTCATCGCCTCGGCCGAGGAGCTGAAGCGGCTGGAGGGCGAGGGCCTGGTCGTCTTCCGTTACACCGGCGTGAACCCCAACGGCTCGCTGGACGACATCGCGGGCGTCCGCAACGAGCGCGGCAACGTGGTCGGCCTGATGCCGCACCCGGAGCACGCGGTCGAGGCGGGCTTCGGTCCCGACACGGCGGTGGCCATGCGCTCGGGTGTGGACGGGCTCACGTTCTTCACCAGCGTCATCCGCTCGGCCCTGGTCGAGGCGTAGCCTCCGCCGCGCCACCGCCCGGCGCGACCTGGCGAGCGAGCGCCGCCGCCTGATGGCGGTAGCCGAGCGTCTCGTAGCCGACGACGACCACCGCGGGTGACAGGGTGACCAGCACCAGGCTGAACCCGAGCGACCCTCCCGCTGCCGCGAGCCAGACGGCCGCGACCAGCATCACCACCGTCCCGGCGAACAGCCCGAGATGGAACGGGTCGCCCTCGTGCACGAGGTACGTGTAGAGCAGGAACAGCACGGCCGAGAACAGCAGGACGGGCGCGGCCACGCTCACGATCGCGCCGGTCACCCCGAGCTCCGCCTGCCCTTCGATGACGTAGGCGACGACGTGCAGTCCGGCGCCGGTGGCGGCGATGCTGGAGAACAGCAGCACGTGGCTGTACCCCCAGACCACCGCGCGCTGCCGGTGCCTGCGCAGGATCGTGGAGGACGGGATGATGAAGTAGGTCCACCACAGGCCGAAGGTGAGGCCCACGCCGGCGACGGCGACCAGCGCGGCCTCCACGCTCCAGCCGTGCGCCGCCACCAGGGCCGTCACCGAGGTGACCGTGCCGAACAGCACCTCGCCGAGCGCGATGATCGTCAGGAGGCCGTACCGTTCGGCGATGTGACCGGCGTTCCAGGGCGTCCCGCCGAGCCGGGTCTCCACGAACGCCGGGCCGCCGAGCTCCACCAGGTACAGCAGCACGGCCAGGACGAACGCGGTGAGGAAGTCCGGGGCGGCGACCGCCAGCAGCACCCAGCCGACCTGGGCCGCGGTCACGAAGCCCGCGTACGACAGGGCCACGCGCCGCCGGGCGCGATCCTGCACCGCCGCCCGCAGCCACTGCGCGACCAGGGCGATCCGCATCACGACGTACCCGGCCACGAGCCCGCCGATCTGGAGGCTCCCGCCGTGCTCGACCGACGCGAACAGCGCGGGAAGGCCGAGCGCGACGACCACGACGCCGACCATCTGCACCATCGTGGTGACCCGGTAGAACCAGTCGTCGGTGTCGTACGCGGAGGCGAACCAGGAGAAGTTGATCCAGGCCCAGCAGATGGCGAACATGGCGAAGACGAACGCGCCGATCCCCGCGGCGACATCCCCCGCCGCCAGCAGGTGCGCGAGCTCGTCGCCCGCCTGGCCGAATGCGATCACGAAGGTCAGATCGAACAGCAGCTCCAGCGGCGTCGCGGCGCGGTGCGACTCCCCGGGGTCGCGGCCGGTCATCCGCATCAGGCGGTGGTTGAACCCGGCGCCCGTGCTCGGCGGCGGTGCGTTCGGTGTGCTCTGGGACACGCGCCCATTCTGCTCACCCCAGCGCGGTGTACACCACCACACGCAGGTCGGGGTGGTCGGTCGGGGTGAGCTGGTGGTGCTCCAGCCGCACCTCTCCGTCGCGCGGATGCCGGAAGCGCCGCTCCCGCGAGGCGAACCCGCGGATGTCGTAGCGCTCCCAGGCCTCCCGGAACTCCGGGCTCGCCGTGCGCAGCCGCTCCACGAGCGCGCGCACCGCGGGGTCGCCCGCGCGCGTGCCCGTCTCAGCGCGGAACTCCGCCAGGAAGCGCGCGCTCGTCTCCTCCCAGTCCGGCAGCAGCTCGCGCACCGCCGGGTCGGTGTAGACGAGCCAGAGCAGGTTGCGGTCCTCGCGCGGCACGCGCGCGACGTTCGGGTACAGCCGGGTGTATGCCCGGTTCCAGCCGGCGATCCCCCAGTCCGGCGCGAGCGCGAAGGCCGGGTTGTCCCCGAGCGCGTCGAGCAGGCGCTGCACGTGGGCCGGGGCGTCCTCCACCAGCCGGGTGCGATCGGGCGCCGGGAGGCCGAAGCCGGCGAGCGACAGCAGGTACTCGTGCTCAGAGGACGACAGCCGCAGAGTGCGCGCGACCGCGTCGAGCACCGAGCGGGAGGGGTTGATCGGCCGGCCCTGTTCGAGCCAGGTGTACCAGGTGACGCTGACGCCGGAGAGGTAGGCGACCTCCTCGCGGCGCAGCCCCCGGTCACGCGACCTGCCGACCGGCGGGAGCCCGTAGTCGGCGCGCGGCGCCTGCTCGCGGCGGCTGCGCAGGAAGCGGCCCAGTTCCGCGCGTGCTCCCTCGGCGTCCACGTGTCGATACTAGTGCTCTCACTACTAGTAGTGACGCCGTCTTCCGCCCCCGCCGGCACACCCGGAGCATGGGAGCATGCCCGCTCTCCGCTCCCGCACTGTCACCCACGGCCGCAATATGGCCGGCGCCCGCGCACTGCTGCGCGCCGCCGGCGTCGCCCGCGAGGACTTCGGCAAGCCGATCGTCGCCGTCGCGAACAGCTTCACCGAGTTCGTCCCCGGCCACACCCACCTCCAGCCGGTCGGCCGCATCGTGTCGCAGGCGGTCCAGGCCGCCGGCGGCATCCCGCGCGAGTTCAACACGATCGCGGTGGACGACGGAATCGCGATGGGCCACGGCGGGATGCTGTACTCGCTGCCGTCGCGCGAGCTGATCGCCGACTCGGTCGAGTACATGGTCAAAGCGCACTGCGCCGACGCCCTGGTCTGCGTCTCCAACTGCGACAAGATCACGCCAGGCATGCTGCTGGCCGCGCTGCGGCTGAACATCCCGACCGTGTTCGTCTCCGGCGGCCCGATGGAGGGCGGCCGCACGGTGCTCGTGGACGGCACGGTCCGCAAGCTCGACCTCATCTCCGCGATGGCCGGCTCGGCGAACGACGCCATCTCCGACGAGGACCTGCTGCGGGTCGAGGAGGCCGCCTGCCCGACCTGCGGCTCGTGCTCGGGCATGTTCACCGCCAACTCGATGAACTTCCTGGTCGAGGCGCTCGGCCTCGGCCTCCCCGGCAACGGCTCCACCCTCGCCACCCACACCGCGCGCCGGGCGCTCTACGAGAAGGCGGGCGCGACCGCCGTCGAGCTCGCGCACCGGTACTACGACGGCGAGGACGCGTCCGTGCTCCCCCGCTCGATCGCCACCCGGGAGGCCTTCGGCAACGCGATGGCGCTCGACATCGCGATGGGCGGCTCGACCAACACGATCCTGCACCTGCTCGCCGCCGCCCGCGAAGGCGGCATCGACTACGACCTGGACGACATCGACCGGCTGTCCCGCCGCGTGCCCTGCCTCAGCAAGGTCGCGCCGAACGGCGCGGCGCTGGTGGAGGACGTTCACCGGGCGGGCGGCGTCCCCGCACTGCTCGGCGAGCTCGACCGCGCCGGACTGCTCGACCGCGGGGTGCACAGCATCCACGCGCCGTCGCTGGAGGAGTGGCTGGCGGACTGGGACATCCGCGGCGGCTCGGCGACGGCGGAGGCGATCGAGCTCTTCCACGCGGCCCCCGGCGGGGTGCGCTCGGCGCAGGCGTCGTCTCAGTCCGAGCGCTGGGAGTCGCTGGACACCGACGGCGCGACCGGCGTGATCCGGGATGTCGCGCATGCGTACTCGGCGGACGGCGGCCTCGCCATCCTGCGCGGCAACCTCGCGCCGGACGGCTCCGTTGTGAAGACCGCCGGCGTGGACCCGAGCATCCTGACCTTCTCGGGGCCGGCCGTCGTGGTCGAGTCGCAGGAAGAGGCGGTGGACGCCATCCTGACCAAGCGCGTGCAGGCCGGCGACGTGGTGGTCGTGCGCTACGAGGGTCCGCGCGGCGGGCCGGGGATGCAGGAGATGCTGTACCCGACCTCGTTCCTGAAGGGCCGGGGGCTCGGCGCGAAGTGCGCGCTCATCACGGACGGCCGGTTCTCCGGCGGGACCTCGGGCCTCTCGATCGGGCACGTCTCGCCCGAGGCGGCCGCGGGTGGCGCGATCGCACTGGTGGAGGACGGCGACACGATCACGATCGACGTCGCGGCGCGCAGCATCCGGCTGGAGGTCTCCGACGCCGAACTCGACGCGCGGCGGGAGGCGCTGGCATCGGGCCGCGGGTTCCGTCCGCTGGACCGGGAGCGGCCGGTGTCGGCGGCGCTGCGGGCGTACGCCGCGATGACGCTGTCCGCGGACCAGGGCGCGGCACGGGACGTCGACCAGCTCACCCGCGCGGCCGTCCCGACCGCATAGCCCAGCCGCCCAAGGGCGCGTAAACGCCCCTAAAACGCGCTTCTAGGGGCGTTTACGTGCCCTTCGAGCTCTGATCATGCCTTGGGAGCGCGCGGCTTGCGCGGCTTCTTCTCCTTCGGCGGCATCCGGCCGACCTGCTCCAGGGCGACGCCGATCCACTCGCGGAGGCGGTCGGGGTCGTCGCGCCAGGAGTCGGGGAGGGAGACGTAGCCGCCCATCGGGCGCTCGGCCGGGCCGTACGGCCCGGTTCCGTCGATGGCCTGCAGTTCCTCCCGCACAGCGTCGTCGGGCAGACGCACCCCGACGCTCTCGCCGAACAGCCCGGCGAACATGTTGCCGTTCACGAACGCGCCCAGGTTGGCGAACATCGGCTTGACCTCGACGCCGGGAGCGTCGGGCACCACCGAGCGGAACAGCTCCATCGTCTCCTGCGACGGTCGTGGGATCTGCATGGCGACCTCCTCGCCGTCACCCTATGCCGCGGGAACCGTTCGCCGGCATCGGACACTATGTGAATGTGAGGGGATCTTCGCTTGACGAGCCGGAGGTGATCGAACGCGTCCGCGCCGACGACGCCGACGCATTCGGGATGCTGTTCGACCTGCACCACGACCGCGTGTTCCGACAGGCGCTCCGGCTGACCGCGTCGGTGCACGACGCCGAGGACATCACCGCGGTGGTGTTCCTGGAGGCCTGGCGCCGACGCGACGCCATGCGCGTCGTGAACGGGTCGGTCGTCGGGTGGCTGCTGGTCACGGCGAACAACGTGTTCCGCAACCACCTGCGGTCGACCCGCCGCTATCGCGCCGCGCTCGCCGGCCTCCCGGCCCCGGAACACGCCCCCGACCACGCCGGCGCTGTCGACGACCGGCTCGACGGCGACTCCCGCCGAGCGGCGGTGCGCGCGGCCTTAGCGCGGCTCCCGCGACGTGACCAGGACATCCTCACGCTGTGCGTCCTGGAGGACTTCAGCACGGCGGACGCCGCGGAGGCCCTCGGGATCGCCGCCGGGACCGTGAAGTCGCGACTCTCGCGCGCGAAGGCGAAGCTCTCCGCCCTCGTCCAGGAACAGGACCCCACGATCATGGCAGGAGGCGCCCGATGAACGGCGAGCCAACCTTCGACCCGCGCCGCAAGGCGGCGATCCGCGAACTGGTCGTGACCACGGCGGCGGACGGGCGGTACGGCCGGGCGCGCAGGCGCACCGCGCTCGTGGTGACGCTGATTGTCCTGGCCCTCGCGATCTCCGGCGGCGGGGTGGCGTACGCGCTCGGCACCGGCATCCTCGCCCCGGCGCCGACGGCGAGCCCGACGCCCGTCGCGACCCCGACCGAGACGGTTACGCCGACGCCCCCGCCCACCCCGACCGCCACGCCGACGCCGACCCCGACGTCGGATGCGGCCGATCCCTCGACCTGGACGATCGGCTTCGACGGCATCGGGCCGATCACCCTGGGGATGCGGATGACCGACGTCACCGCGGCGGCGCCCACCTTCTCCGACGTCACGTACGACATCTGCCGGCCGAACCAGCTCGACCTGGAGGCTCCCGACCAACTCGTCATCAGCGCCTTCGACACTCAGGACGCGCCGGGCGTCGTCGGCGACCTCGACGTCCGCTCCTTCACTACGACCTTCGATGGCCTGGCGACGCCGCGGACCGACCGCGGGATCGGGATCGGCAGCACGGCCCAGGACCTCTTCACCGCGTATCCGGGCATCCCGAAGACCGGGACCTATGGCGACGTCACCGACTACTACGGGTTGAACGACGGCGCAGGAACCTGGATCGTCTTCCAGGTCATCCAGGGCACTGTGGTGCGAATCACGGTCGGACCGTCATCGACGATGCCCTCGGAGTACTGCCCCGCCTGAGCGCCGGTAGACTGGATTCCATCCCCCGCCACCGCCAGCAGCCTGGAGTGCCCGCGTGACCGACACCACCGTCCAGCATGTCGTCGACACCGTCGCGAACGCCGCCGCGACTCCGGAGAAGGAGCAGCCGTTCGCGGCGCTCGGCCTCAAGGAGGACGAGTACGCGCAGATCCGGGAGATCCTCGGCCGCCGCCCCACCTCGGGCGAGCTGGCGATGTACTCGGTGATGTGGTCGGAGCACTGCTCCTACAAGTCGTCCAAGATCTACCTTCGCCAGTTCGGCCAGAAGGTCTCGCCGGCGATGAAGAAGAACCTCATGGTCGGCATGGGCGAGAACGCGGGCGTCGTGGACGTCGGCGAGGGCTGGGCGGTCACCTTCAAGGTGGAGTCGCACAACCACCCGTCGTACATCGAGCCGTTCCAGGGCGCCGCGACCGGCGTCGGCGGCATCGTCCGCGACATCATCTCGATGGGCGCGCGCCCGGTCGCGGTCATGGACCAGCTCCGGTTCGGCCGCATCGACGACCCGGACACCGCGCGCGTCGTTCACGGCGTCGTCTCGGGCATCTCGTTCTACGGCAACTGCCTCGGCCTCCCGAACATCGGCGGCGAGACCTACTTCGACTCCGTGTACCAGGGCAACCCGCTGGTCAACGCGCTCTCGGTCGGCGTGCTGCGCCACGAGGACCTGCACCTCGCCAACGCGTCCGGCGCGGGCAACAAGGTCGTCCTGTTCGGCGCCCGCACCGGCGGCGACGGCATCGGCGGCGCGAGCATCCTGGCCTCCGACACGTTCTCCGAGGGCGGGCCGACCAAGCGCCCCGCCGTGCAGGTCGGCGACCCGTTCGCCGAGAAGGTGCTCATCGAGTGCTGCCTGGAGCTGTTCCGCGACAAGCTCGTGGAGGGCATCCAGGACCTCGGCGCCGCGGGCATCTCGTGCGCGACCAGCGAGCTCGCGTCCAACGGCGACGGCGGCATGTTCGTCGAGCTCGACAAGGTCCTGCTGCGCGACCCCACGCTCACGGCGGAGGAGATCCTCATGTCCGAGAGCCAGGAGCGCATGATGGCGGTCGTCAAGCCCGAGCTGCTCGACGCCTTCCTCGCCGTCACCGCCAAGTGGGACGTCGAGACCAGCGTGCTGGGCGAGGTCACCGAGACCGGCCGCCTCGTCATCAACTGGAAGGGCGAGGAGATCGTCAACGTCGACCCGCGCACCGTCGCCGTGGACGGCCCGGTGTACGAGCGCCCGGTCGCCTACCCGACCTGGATCGACGCCCTCCAGGCCGACACCGCCTCCGTCCTGGCGCGCCCGACGACCGGCGACGAGCTGCGCGAGCAGGTGCTCGCCCTCCTCGGCAGCGCCAACCTGGCCGACAAGAGCTGGATCACCGACCAGTACGACTACTTCGTGGGCGGCAACACCGCCCTCTCCTTCCCGGACGACTCCGGCATGATCCGCGTGGACGAGGAGAGCGGCCTCGGCTTCGCCATCGCGACCGACGCCAACGGCCGGTACTGCCAGCTCGACCCCAAGCAGGGCGCCAAGCTGGCGCTCGCGGAGGCCTACCGCAACGTGGCGGCCTCCGGCGCGGTGCCCGCCGCGGTCACCGACTGCCTGAACTTCGGCAGCCCGGAGAACCCCGAGGTCATGTGGCAGTTCTCGCAGGCGGTGGAGGGCCTCTCCGACGCCTGCCTGGAGCTGGAGGTCCCGGTCACCGGCGGCAACGTGTCGTTCTACAACCAGACCGGTGACACCCCGATCTTCCCGACCCCCGTCGTCGGCGTGCTCGGCGTGATCGACGACGTCGCCCGCCGCATCCCGGCCGGCTGGCAGGACGAGGGCGAGAACATCTACCTGCTCGGCATCACCCGCGAGGAGCTCGACGGCTCCGCGTGGGCCGGCACGATCCACGGCCACCTCGGCGGCCGCCCGCCCGCGGTCGACCTCGCGGCGGAGCGCACCCTGGCCGAGACGCTGCACGCGGCCTCGGTCGAGGGCCTCGTCTCGTCGGCGCACGACCTCGCGGACGGCGGCCTCGCCCAGGCGCTGGCCGAGAGCGTGATGCGCTTCGGCGTCGGCGCCCGCGTCTGGCTCGGCGAGGTGCAGGAGCGCGACGGCGTGGACGCCGCGACCGCGCTGTTCAGCGAGTCCACCGCCCGCGTCATCGTCTCGGTGCCGCGTGAGGACGACGTGAAGTTCCGCGGGCTCTGCGAGGGACGCGGCGTGCCACTGCTCCGCATCGGCGTCACCGACGCCGAGGTCGGCGCCCAGCCCGTGCTGGAGGTGCAGGACCTCTTCACCGTCGGGATCGAGGAACTGCGCGGCGTCCACCGCTCCACGCTCCCCGAGCACTTCGGCCCGACGGTCGCGTAGTGCTCCTGCCTTCGCGCTCGGATCGCGGGCGTCGTTTAGTCGGCCTTGTCTAGGCGGGCACGTTCTTTATCCAAGACCGCTACCCAAAACCGGTAATACTTATATTTCAATTTGTCGCTCTGAGGGGTATCGTTTAGCTGTCATTTGACAGGTAACAGAGCGGAGCAAGAAATGAAGAAGAGACTATTTATCGCTGCCGTATGCACAGCCATCACCGGTTCGCTGGGCATCGCCCAGCCTGCACAAGCTGCAAACTCTGGCGGGATCACCAGCTATTGCAACTCGGTCTTGTGGTCCGTGCAAACTTCCGAAACCCAGGCACTCTGGTGCCAGATCCAAGAGCGTCCCGCAGCGTGGTTCGGGTACAACGGCCCAACTGATGGCATCCCAGGACCGAACACCTGGAAAGGAGTCCAGGGCATGCTTCGCGCGTATTACGGATACACCGGGCCCATCGATGGCATTCCGGGCCCGAATACATACAAGGCAATGCAACGGATGGCAGCCGAGACATGGATTGGGAGATACACCGGACCGATTGACGGAATTATGGGCCCCAACTCGTGGCGAGGCTTCGCCAATGCGGTTCATACCCGGTTCTACGGGGATTAGCGACAGTCCTTGACGCGCGTGCTGAAGCAGTATGTTGCGAAGGTTCTCCGGGGCAATGTCGCTCATTTGAGTAGGTCTGCTGAGTTCATGTCCCGGGGACTTTCGCGCCCACGATTCTAACCGTGGCCCGGACGTGAACATTGCCCGTGCGGGCTATCGGGTGTCGGGTCTCCAATCCATGTTTCGGCTAAATACCCATAGTCGACTGAGGCGAGACCCGTGAAGCCAGTGGCGGCGCATCATATGAAATACGGGGTTCGAATAACCGCCCACGAGTGGACCCCGCCAAGCGACAATCCGTTCAACCGGAATCGACAGAGCGCCAGAGACAAATTGGCTCCAGGTCGATACTCACTGGGCCGGGCGCTCAGAGGTACGAACGCAGAGACCTCGATTTCCCTCGCCAATGGCGAGGTTATTCGGCGACGAGCTCCGCCTGGCGGCGCGTGAAGAGGCGCACGCGCTGCTGCGTCAGCAGGATGCCGCACAGCACGACCGCGGCGCCGACCGGCTCGTTCCAGCTCAGGTGCTCGCCGAGCACGAGGATGCCGAGCGCGACGCCGACCACCGGCGTCACGTAGGTCACGCCGGACGTCGCCGTGGGTCCCCACGCGCGCAGCACGTTCATGTTCCAGATGTAGACCACGCCCGTGCCGAGCGCGCCCAGCGCCAGCAGGCTGAGCAGCACCGGCCAGCTGAACGCGATCGGCGACAGCGCCACGACAGGTGTCAGCAGCAGCATGATCACGGCCGCGAGCCCGATGTTGAGGAACGCGACCGAGGTGGCGGGGATGTCCCGGTGGCTGATGAACCTCCGGATGTACCCGAAGCTGAAGCCGTAGCAGGTGACGGCTCCGAGGCAGGCGAGCTGCCCCCACACGCTCCCGGACAGCGCCGCGATCGACCACGGACCGACCACGACCACCACGCCGACGACGCCCACGAGCACACCCAGCACCTGGTCGCGGTTGAGTTTCTCGACACGGAACGCGGCGGTCGCGAGGATCGCGGTCGTGATCGGGGTGACCGCGTTGTAGATGCTGGCGAGGCTGGAGGACACGTACTGCTCGGCCCACGCGAAGAGCAGGAACGGCATCACGCAGTACGTGATCGCGACGACCACGAAGTGGAGGTACACGATCGGCTGCTTCGGGAGCCGGCTGCGCGTGACGAGCACGATGATCCCGAGGGTCACGGCCCCGAACACGAGCCGCGCCCACGCCACCTGCCCGAACGAGACGCCCTCCAGCGCCACCTTCATGAACAGGAAGCTGGCGCCCCAGACGAGACCCATGGCGACGAACTGCAAAGCGACCTTCACTCGTCGAGGCTACCGCCCGCCACCGACGCCGACTGGCGGAAAACGGCCGCGGCAGCTCAGTCGCGCACCGGCCGCGCCGAGGCGTCGGGCAGGGGTCCGCCCGGGAAGACCGCGTTCGCGGCCGTCATGTACTGCTTCCAGACCCGGTGCCGGAGCAAGTCGGCCTGAATGCCGCCGATCTTCGACCGCCGCAGCGACACATCGCCGGTCACGTTGCCGACCCACACCGCGGTGGTGAGGCGCGTGGTGGAGCCCACGAACCAGGTGTCCTTCTCGGAGTCCGTCGTGCCGGTCTTGCCGAACACGGGGATGCCGTCGTTCGGATTCGATGCGTATCCCGTGCCGCCGCCGCGCGTCACGCCCTGCAGCGCGGACGCCATGCTCGCCGCGACCTCCGGGCTCACGGCCTGCGAGCAGGTGGACGCCGGCACAGGAACCTCGGCGCCGTCCGGCGCGACGATCCGGTCGATCGCGATCGGGGCGCAGTAGACGCCCTCGTTCGCGATGCCGGCGAAGGCGGCGGCCATCCGCACTGGCGCGACCTCATTGGTGCCGAGGACATCGGAGACGAAGGAGGTCAGCGGCTTGCCGTCGGCGCGCTTCACTCCGAAGGCCTCCGCTGTCTTGCGGATCTCGCACTGGTCGAGCTTCTGCGCCATCGAGAAGTAGGCGCCGTTCACCGATTGCGCAGTGGCATAGCGGACGGAGACGTTCCCCGGACGCGCGCCGCTGTCGTTCTTCGGGGAGTACGTGCCGGAGCCCGATCCCTGGCAGGAGTCCTTGAAGGACGACAGGTTGAGCGCGCGCGAATCGCCGTTCACGACGTCGTTGAGCGAGCGCCCGTCCTTCAGCCACTCGGCCAGGGTGAAGACCTTGTACGTCGAGCCGGCCTGGAAGCCGTTCGACCCGCCGTAGTCGAAGTCGGTGCTGTAGTTCACGGCCGTGTTCTCCGGCGACGTCTCGTCGGGGTCGGCGTTGAAGTCCTTGTTCTGCGCCATCGCGAGGATACGGCCGGTGCCCGGCTCCACCGTCACCAGCGACGAGCCGAGGTCGAGGACGTCCGTCGCGTGCGGCACATAGGCGTCGACGGCCGCGACGGCGGACGCCTGGAGGTCGAGGTCGAGGGTCGTGTAGATGTCGTAGCCGCCCCGCTTGAAGCTGCTGTACGCCGGGTCGGTGGCGTCGGGCAGGATCTTCTCGTTCTCGATCACGCGCTGCACGTAGTCGCAGAAGAAGCCGGCGCCGAGCGGGTTCGCCGTGACGCAGCCGGTGGACGGCGGCGTGATGTTCGGCTCGATCGGGGCGGCGACCGCCTCGTCGTGCTGCGCCCGGGTGATCCTCTTCTCCTCCAGCATGGCGGCGAGGACGTCGTTGTCGCGGCGGAACCTGTTGTCGCCGATGTTGTCCGGGTCGTCGATGCGGAGGTCGTTGGGCGCGTTGACCGTCGCGACGAGGGCGGCGGCCTGGGCGAGCGTCAGCTCTGCCGCGGTCACGCCGAAGTAGTACTCGGCGGCGGCCTCGATGCCGTACACGGACCCCCCGAAGTGCGCGATGTTGAGGTAGCCCAGCAGGATCTGGTCCTTCGGGAGCGACTTCTCGAGCCCGATGGCCAGGCGCATCTCGCGAAGCTTCCTGTCCATGCTGGTCTTGGTGGCCTCCTTATAGGCGGCCGTGCGCTTGTCCTTGTCGCGGATCGCCTCCGCACGCTGCATCAGGATGTTCTTGACGTACTGCATCGTGATGGTCGACGCCCCGGAGCCCACCGTGCCGGACGACGCGTTGCCGATCGCGGCCCGCAGTGCGGACGGGATGTCGACGCCGCCGTGCGTGTAGAACCGCGGGTCCTCGGTGGCGGTCAGCGCGTCCTTGACGAAGGGGGAGATGTCATCCCAGCCCACGTTCTTGCGGTTCTGCTCGTAGACCGACGCCAGCAGCACCGGCGTGCCGTCGCGGTCCTTCGCGTAGATGTCGGTCGTCTGCGCGAGCGCGTCCACGGTCAGCGCCTCGGGCATCGTCTCGAAGAGATGGATGCCGGTCTCTGTCGCGACCCCCGCGACCGCGACCACCGGCGCCACCATCGCGCTGACCAGCACCCCGGCCATCACGCTGAGCCCGACGAAGGCCGCCGCGGACGCACCGCGACGACGTGAACGATTCGATTCTTCCTGCTCCCCCATAGGAGCCAGCATGCCCGATCCAACTGAGAAAAGCCTGGCGTGTGATATACGCCTCACCGTGATCCTGGCTCGCTTCCGTCCGATGCGCCATGCTGGTCCCACCCGCCGGGAATACTTCCAGCTCGGCGTCGTTATATGCGTTTGCATAGATACGGCGAGAACCAACCTGAGGAGCCAGCAATGCAGTACGGAATCTTCTCCGTCAGCGACATCACCCGCGACCCGGTCTCGGGCGAGACCCCGAGCGAGGCGGAGCGCATCGACGCGATCGTGAAGATCGCCACGCACGCGGAGGAGGTCGGGCTGGACGTCTTCGCGATCGGCGAGCACCACAATCCGCCGTTCTTCTCCTCGTCGCCCACCACGCTGCTCGCCCACATCGCCGCCCTCACCGAGCGGCTGATCGTGACGACCTCCACCACCCTGATCACCACGAACGACCCGGTGCGCCTCGCCGAGGAGTACGCGATGCTCCAGCACCTGTCGAAGGGCCGCATGGACCTCATGCTCGGCCGCGGCAACACCGGCCCGGTGTACCCGTGGTTCGGCCAGGACATCCGCCAGAGCCTCCCGCTCGCGCTGGAGAACTACAACCTCCTGCACCGGCTGTGGCACGAGGACGTCGTCGACTGGGAGGGCAAGTTCCGCACGCCGCTGCAGGGCTTCACCTCCACCCCGCGCCCGCTCGACGACGTGCCGCCGTTCGTCTGGCACGGCAGCATCCGCACCCCGGAGATCGCCGAGCAGGCCGCGTACTACGGCAACGGCTTCTTCGCGAACAACATCTTCTGGCCGAAGGAGCACTACCAGCGCCTGATCGCCTTCTACCGCGAGCGCTTCGAGCACTACGGCCACGGCACCGCCAAGCAGGCGATCGTCGGGCTCGGCGGCCAGGCCTACATCGCGAAGACCTCGCAGGAGGCCAAGAAGGAGTTCCGCCCCTACTTCAACGAGGCCCCGGTCTACGGCAACGGCCCGACGATGGAGGAGTTCACCGAGGCGACCCCGCTGACCGTCGGCAGCCCGCAGGAGGTCATCGACAAGACGCTCACCTTCCGCGAGTGGGCCGGCGACTACCAGCGCCAGCTGTTCCTGATGGACCACGCCGGCCTGCCGCTGAAGACGGTGCTGAAGCAGCTCGACCTGCTCGGCGAGGAGGTCATCCCCGTGCTCCGCAAGGAGACCGAGGCCCGCAAGGATCCGGAGACCCCCGAGGCGCCCACGCACGCGTCGCTCGTCGCGGCCAAGTACGGCGACGCCGCGCCGCGCCAGCCGCGCCCGAACGCCAACCGGGGCGACAACGTGACCGGCGCCTCCCCCTACCAGGACTCCTCCGAGGAGTTCCAGGCGGACTACCCGGCGCTCTGAGCGACGCCGGTTCACGCTTCGATTGCGAGAGAAGGACACCATGACCAGCACCGACCAGCGCCCGTTCCGGGTGGTCGTCGTCAACGCGGGCGTCAGCGACCCGTCGTCCACCAAGATGCTCGCCGACCGCCTCGCCCTGCGCGTGGAGGCCGCCGCCCAGCGCGACGGCCACACGGTCGAGACGCAGAACCTCGACCTGCGGGAACTGCTCCCCGAGTTGTCCGGCGCGCTCGCGTCCGGCCACCTCGGCCCGCGTTTCACAGCGGCCATCGAGGCGCTCGCGGCGGCGGACGGCATCATCGCGACCGCGCCGGTCTACAAGGCGGGCCCGAGCGGGTTGTTCAGCTCGTTCTTCCAGGTGCTCGACAACGATCTCCTGATCGCGAAGCCGGTCATCCTCGGCGCGACCGCCGGGACGGCCAGGCACGCGCTGGTCGTCGACGAGCAGATGCGCTCGATGTTCGCCTACCTGCGGACGATGACCGCGCCGACCTCGGTCTTCGCTTCGACCGAGGACTGGCAGGACAACTCCCTCGGCAAGCGGATCGACCGCGCGGCGCGCGAGCTGGTCGTCCTCATGGAGACCGGCGTGGAGGCCCGCATCAAGGACACGTCGTGGAACAGCTACCAGCACGAGTTCGGCTCCGCCGGCGGGAATGAACTGGGGATCGACCTGGGATCGGACCTGATGCGGCTGGCGGCGGGCGGGACGCTGGGCGGGCCGGCGCGGAGCTGAGGGACGGCGGTCGCCCCTCCCCCTAGGCTTAGGCCACGCACGACCGATGGGAGGGGCGCCGCCGTGACTGCCGTAGAGGGCCATCTCCGTTTCGATCACGACGCTCTCCGAAGCGCGGCCGACCTCCACCAGGCCGGCAAGGACGCCCGGTCGCGGGTGCCGCGCGGCGTGCTCGGCGAGTACTCGCCCGCGACCGGCCGCGACCCGGTCGGCATCCTCAAGCGGCAGCACGAGCACCGCGTCGCCGAGCTGATCCCGCTGCGGCTGGAGCGGATGACCGCGAACCCGTTCGCCTTCTACCGGGGATCGGCGGCCATCCAGGCGGCGGACCTTGCGAACGCTCCGCGGACCGGCGTCGACGTGACGATCTGCGGCGACGCGCACGTCGCCAACTTCGGGATCTACGCGTCACCGGAGCGCACACTGGTCTTCGACCTCAACGACTTCGACGAGTCCGCCTACGGCCCGTGGGAGTGGGACCTGAAGCGCTTCCTCACCAGCGTGGTGCTGGCAGCGCGCCAGCGCGGGTTCCCCGACCCGAAGGTCAAGGCCGTCACGCTGGAGGCCGCCGCCGCCTACCGCACCGCCCTGCGGCAGATGACCGGGCTCGGCGTCCTGGAGCGCTACTACCTCCGCGCCGATGTGAGCAGGGGCCGGCGTGCCTCGTCGTCGCAGCGGGTGATCGACCGCGCGGTCGAAGCGGCGGCTCGGCGCACCTCCGCACGGGTCGCGCGCAAGATCATGCGTCGCGCGGCGGACGGCGCGATGACGATCGTCGAGGACCCGCCCGTGCTCGCGCATGTCCCGGACGCCGCAGAGCAGAACGTGCTCGAGATCATCCGCGCCTACCTCGAAACGGTCCCCGCGGACATCGCGGTCCTGCTGTCGCAGTACGTCGCGACGGATGCGGCCCGCCGCGTCGTCGGCGTCGGCAGTGTGGGAACGCGCTGCTACATCATCGTCCTGACCGGGCCGGCCGGTGAGCCGTTGGTGCTCCAGGTGAAGGAGGCGACCGAGTCCGTCGCGGTCGAGTTCGGCGGTGCGACCGCCGGACGTGCCCCGGCGTTCGACGACCGCGCGCACCGTGATGAGCACGGTCATCGCGTCGTCGCCAACCAGCGGGTCCTGCAAGCGGTCAGCGATCCGTTCCTCGGGTACGTGAACGCGGGCGGCCACGCGTACTACGTCCGGCAGTTCCGCGATCAGAACGTCTCGATCGAGACCGAGACGCTCGGCTTCCGGCCGTTCGCCGACTACATCGATGCGTGCGCCACCGTGCTCGCACGTTCCCACGCGCAGGCCCCGGCCGCATCGTTCATCGCCGGCTACCTCGGCAGCGGTGCGGCGTTCGACACGGCCGTGGTCGAGTGGGCCTTCTCGTACGCCGACCAGGCCCACGCGGACTACCTGACGGTGCGCCAGGCCGTCGAGGACGGCGAGTTCGCCGCATAGACACCGGAGGCCTGCAGGGGCAGAACCGCCGAGTATTCTGATCGGAGACGAAGGGGAGCGGCGTGGACGTGCTGGGCGTGCTGGAGTGGATCGGCGTCGTCGTCTGCCTGATCCTGGCGCTGACCGGGCTCGTCCCCGTGATCGCGGCAGCGGCGACGTTCGTCGTCATCCCGTTCCACGCCTGGATCAACCACTACAAGAAGGCCGCGCCCTACCTCCCGCGCGTCGCCATCGTCGTGCCGGCCTGGAACGAGGGCGCGGTGATCGGCGCCTCCATCGACCGGTTGATGAGCCTCGACTACCCGAAGGACGCGCTGCGGATCTACGTGGTGGACGACGCGAGCACCGACGACACCCCCGTCGTGGTGCGCGCCCGCGCCGAGCAGTATCCGGGCAGCGTGTTCCTGCTGCGCCGGGACCAGGGCGGCCAGGGCAAGGCGCACACCCTCAACCACGGCATCGAGCGCATCCTGGCCGAGGACTGGATGGAGGCGCTCCTCATCATGGACGCCGACGTCATCTACCTGCCCGACTCGCTGCGGCGGATGACCCGGCACCTGGCCGACCCCGAGGTCGGCGCCGTGTCGGCGTACATCCGCGAGGGCAGCCGCGACCGCAACTACCTCACCAAGTTCGTCAGTGTGGAGTACGTGCTCTCGCAGCCCGCGGCCCGGCGCGCGCAGAACGTGCTCGGCGCGCAGGCCTGCCTCGCCGGCGGCGCCCAGCTGCACACCCGGGAGAACCTGCTGGCCATCGGCGGCCGGGTGGACACCTCCACGCTCGCCGAGGACACCATCACCACCTTCGAGACGCAGCTTCACGGCAAGAAGGTCGTGTTCGAGCCGCACGCGCACGTCCTGGCCGAGGAGCCGCGCGCGGTCGACGCGCTCTGGAAGCAGCGGCTGCGGTGGGCGCGCGGCAACGTGTCGGTCACCTCGCGCTACTCGAAGGTCTGGTTCCGTCCCTCTCGCGAGCACCACCTCGGCGCGTGGACGTTCGGCATCGTCTGGTTCAGCCTGTGGCTGCTGCCGCTGATCATGGTCACCTCGGCCATCGGGCTCGCCGGGCTGCTCTTCCTGCAGAACGAGCTGGCTGCGACCGTCTTCCGCGTCCTCTGGATCTCGGCGTCGCTCGCCTACCTGTTCGTGCTCATCCTCGGCTCGCTCACGGACGCGAAGACGAGTCGCAAGGAGCTCGGCCACATCCTGCTGTTCCCCGGCATCATCAACATGCTCGTGATGATCACGGCGCTGTTCCCGCCGATCACCCTGGTCTGGCTGCCCGGCCTGTTCGGGATCACGCTGAGCACCGAGGCGCTGTTCATCCTGACGCTCGCGATCTACATCTGGATCCCGTTTTCGATGGTCGCCGCCTGGCTCGCCCGGCGGGCGGAGCGCACACGCGCCGGACGCTGGCTGGCGCCCACGCTCATCTACCTGGCGGGATACGGGTCGCTGCTCTGCGCGATCACGTTCGACTCCTACCTCAAGGAGCTGGCCGGCGCCGAGGCGCGCTGGGACAAGACCGAGAAGGTCGGGCGGGTCGCGGCGGGCTGACGCCGCGACCGGAGCGGGACGCGGTCAGTCGACCAGCGTCAGCTTGACCGGAACGTTGCCGCGCGTCGCGTTGGAGTAGGGGCAGACGTGGTGGGCCTTCTCCATCGTCTCCTCCGCCGTCTCCCGGCCGAGGCGCGGGATGTAGACGTCCAGCTCGACCGTGAGGCCGTAGCCGCCCGCGCCGTTGTCGCCGATGCCCACGCTCGCCGAGACGGCGGAGTCGGACGTGTCCAGCTTGTGCGCGCGGCCCACCGCGTGGATGGCGCTCAGGAAGCACGCCGCGAAACCGGCCGCGAAGAGCTGTTCGGGGTTGGTGCCCTCGCCCGAGCCGCCGAGCTCGCGCGGCGGGCGGGTGTCCAGGTCGAGCAGGTCGTCCTCGCTGCGGACGTGGCCGTCGCGACCGCCTCCGGAGGCGTGCGCGATGGCGGTGTAGGCGATGTCCATGAGCACAGCCCAGTCGACCGGACTGAGCGTCCGCTGGGAGCGCGCCCAGGATACTGATGTACAGGGATTCGGGTAGCGTTGCGTGCGATGAGAGTGCACGGCCTGACGCAGACCACCGAGACCCGCGACCTGACCGCCGAGGCGGACGACGCCGAGACCGCACGCGCGCTCGTGAAGGAGCAGGTGCCGGACGGGTTCGAGCTGCTGCAGGTGCACAACGCGATGCCCCGCGGCGGGCGCGTGATCGCGACCGCGGTCATCCGGGCGTCGGCGACGCAGCTCATCGAGGCGGACGGGGCCGACTATCCGGCCGCGCGTGACGCCCTTCGCGCCAAGGTCCCGGAGGGGCAGCGGCTGCTCTCCATCGTGGTCGACGACTGAAGCGCGAACCGTCCGCCCGTCAGCGGACCGTGAACTCCTGACCCGACGCGGCCTCCAGCAGCGGCCACAGTCGCGCCCCGGTCCGCGGCGAGCGTGACGACCGCGTCGCCCGGCCGGCCGCCGGGGCGCCCTTGGTGAGCCCGGCAGGTCCGAGGTAGCCGTCGGCGGTCAGCGTCGGGTCGAGCACAGCACGCACCGGCACCCACGCACCGTGGTCCTTGCCCTGCGTCCACGCCGCCTGGAGGTTGTCGGCGAACCGCTTGGCCCGGCTCGGCTGGTTGACGCCGTGGACGCCGGGCGTGCGGCCGGAGGTCGAGTAGCCGGGATGGACGACCAGGCTGGTCACCCCGCTGCCCGCGGCGCGGAGCCGGCGCTCCAACTCGAACCCGAACACCTGCGCGGCGATCTTCGAACCGGAGTACGCCCGCCACGACGTGTACGACCGTTCGAGCTGGAGGTCGTCCAGCCGGAGCGTCCCCAGCCGGCTCGCGAGCGACCCGAGCGAGACGATTCGCGCGCCCTCGCCGCGCTCCAGGGCGGGCAACGCGCGGGCGACGAGGCGGAAGTGGCCGAGCACGTTCGTGGAGAGGACCAGTTCGTTGCCGTAGCGGTCGGTGCGGCGCTCGCGCGGCGGGTGCACCATCCCCGCGTTGAGCACCAGGGCGTCCACCCGCTCGCGTTCGAGCAGGGCGTCGGCCAGGGCGTCGATGGAGGCGTGATCCGTCAGGTCGAGCGGGGTGGCCTCCACCCTGGCGCCGCGGACCCGCCGGCGGATCGCCGCGACGGCGGCCTCCGCTCGCTCCTGGTCCCGGCAGGCGAGCACAACACGGGCGCCGGCCCGGGCGAGCTGCTCACCCGTGAAGTAGCCCACGCCGGCGTTGCCGCCGGTGATGACGACAGTCGTGCCGTGGGCGTCGGGGAGCTCCGCGGGGTCCCAGGCCACCGCCCTAACGGCCGTTCTCGGAGGCGATGCGCTCGTGGTGGTGGATGACCTCCGCCACGATGAAATTGAGGAACTTCTCGGCGAACGCGGGATCGAGGTGGCTCTCCTCGGCGAGCACCCGGAGGCGCTGGATCTGCTCGCGCTCACGCTCAGGGTCGGCCGGGGGGAGGCCGTGCTCGGCCTTCAGAGCGCCGACCTGCTGGGTGAACTTGAACCGCTCGGCGAGCATGTGGATGACGGCCGCGTCGATGTTGTCGATGCTCTGCCGGATGCTCCGCAGCCGCTCCAGCGCCTGCACGGTCGACTCGTTCTCAGCCATGCTCCGACCCTACCGGGCGGAGGGTTGCGGGGACGACGATCCGGGTTTACTCTATGCATAGATTATCTACACACAGAGCAAAGGAGACACCTCATGTGGACCACCCAGGAGACCGCCGTCACCACGCTCCCCCGCGACCGGGTCTGGGAGGCCGTCCGCGACCTCCACGCCGGGACGCTGAGCTACGACGGCGCCGACCGCTTCGAGCTCCACGGGCCGTTCGCCGTCGGCACCGAGCTGACGGTGACGCCCGCCGGGCAGGACCCCATCCGCTCCCGCATCGACGTGCTGGAGGAGGGTCGCGTCTACGCCGACGTGACCGATGTGGGCGACGTGCGGCTGACCTTCCGCTACGACCTGGAGGACGACGCCGCGGGCACGCTCGTGCGGTACTCGCTCACGATCGACGGCGCCGCAGCCGACGCGGTCGCCCCCGAGCTGGGCCCGCAGATCAGCGCCGACTTCCCCGAATCGCTCGCCGCCCTGCTGGCCGAGGCGGAGCGCCGGGCGGAACAGAGCAGACTGGACGCATGACGGACTTCCCCGAGGGCCCGGCGACCAGCCCGGGCTTCCTCCTCTGGCACGCCACGCTCCGCTGGCAGCGCGCGATGGTGGAGGCGCTGCGGCCGCACGACCTCACGCACGCGCAGTTCGTGCTGCTGGCCTCCGTGTGGTGGCTGAACGGGCAGTCCGAGAGCCCGAGCCAGGCGCGGCTGTCCGAGCAGACCGGGTCCGATCCGCGGATGACCTCGGAGGTCGTGCGGCGGCTGGTCGCCAAAGGGCTGCTGGAGCGCACGCCGGACCCGGCTGACAGCCGCGCGAAGGTGCTGCGCGTGACGGCTTCGGGTGCCGCGGAAGCGGAGGCGGCCATCGGGTCGGTGGAGGCTGCGGACGCGGCGTTCTTCACGTCGGCGCTGGAGGCCGCGCCGGGCGCGCTGCTGCCGGTGCTGCACGCGATGGCCGGGCGCTGACGGTCCTATTCGCCCGTCACACCGCCCCGATACGGTGGAGCCATGACCCAGACGCACCTCACGGCACCCCTGGACGAGCGCTCGGCGGCGGACCTGGCGGAGGCCGGCCTCCGGCTCGCCCTGGTCGACCTCGCCGACACCGCCGCTCTCGACGCGTGGATCGTCGCTGACATGCGCGGCTTTCACGGGCGCCGGCCGTCGGCGGAGGTCCTGGAGGAGGCGCGGACGAACTTCGGCGGGCGGCGCACGACCGCCGTCTACGACGAGCGCGTCAGCACGCCGGTCGGCACGGTCAACTCCTGGGTCGCGCCGCTCACCGTCCCGGGCGGCGGCAGCCTCGACTCCTGGGCGATCAGCTCCGTCACGGTCGCGCCGACCCACCGCCGCCGGGGAGTCGCGACCGCGCTGCTCGGGGCGGAGCTGCGCACGGCGCACGCGCTCGGCGTCCCCGCCGCCATCCTCACCGTCTCGGAGTCCACGATCTACGGGCGCTGGGGTTTCGGGCCGGCCACGTTCGCGACCGGCTGGAGCGTCGACGCCAAGCGGGTCCGCTGGACCGGCGCCCCGACTCCCGGACTGCTCTCGTTCACCACGCCCGACGAGTACCGCGAGACCGGCCGCGCCGTCCTCGCCGAGGCCATGGCCTCCCGCCCGGGCGAGATCGGCCTCGAACCGTACCTCGCCGACCGCCTCCTCGGTCCGCTGAAGGGCGACGACGACGCGGCGCGGTACCTCCTGGTGCGCTACGACTCCCCGGACGGGCGGCCGGAGGGCTTCGTCAGCTACGTGGTGCGTGGGGGTGAGGAGGACTTCTCCCGGCACGTCGTGGAGGTGAACTACCTGGCGGCCGCGACCGACGCCGCGCTCACGGCCCTCTGGCGCTACCTCCTCGAACTGGACCTCGTCGCCGAGGTGAAGGCCTGGACGCGTGGCGTGGACGAGCCGGTGCAGCTTCTCGTGCAGGACATCCGCGGCGCACGCATCACGAGCGTGCAGGACCATCTCTGGGTGCGCATCCTGGACGTCGCGGCGACGCTCACCGCCCGCCGCTACGAGAGCGACGGCGACCTCGTCCTGGAGGTGACCGACGCGCTCGCCTTCGCCGATGGCCGCTACCGGCTGATCGTGGAGGACGGCGAGGCGCGCGTGGAGTCGACCACCGACGCCCCGGACGTCACCCTGGCGGTCGAGGCGCTCGGCAGCGTCTACCTCGGGCACGACCTGGCGCGCGGGCTGGCGCTGGCGGGACGCCTCCACGGCGACGCGGAGGCGCTGGACCGGTTGTTCCGGACGGCGGTGCCGCCGCGGCTCAGTACATGGTTCTGAGGGGTAGGCAGGCCGGAATAGCGCGGTCGTTATTCCGGGTTGCGGGGTGAAAACCGGAATAAGCGCTCGCTTATTCCAGGTTGTGATGCTTGAATCGGAATAACGACGACACTATTCCGGGATCGGGGCACGATGGGCGATGCGAGCGATTGGGTTTCGCACGGCGTCGAGACCGTTCCGTGGCGCAGCCGGAGCGGGCGCGGCTCGCGCGCCGACCGGACGCTCACGTCCGTCGATGCGACCATCCCGCCGTTCATCGCCGACCGGGTGTACGCCGGAGACCCGTCCGTGCAGGTCGCGCAGGAGTCCGCTATTCGCGCCCTCGCCGCGCTCGACGCCGACACCGGCCCGGGAGTCGGCGCGATCTCGGCGTTCCTGATCCGCACCGAGTCGATCGCCTCCTCCAAGATCGAGCACATCGAGGCCACACCGGAGGACTTCGCCCGCGCGCTCGCGGGCGTTCGATCGAACACGAGCGCCACCGCGATGGTCTCGGCGTCGCGCGCCATCACGCGGATGATCGACGATGCCGGCACCACGGGGCGGATCACGCTCGAGTCGATGCTCGACGCACACCGGACGCTGCTCGCCGACGACCCGAGCGAGGTGCACTACGCCGGCCGGGTCCGCGACATGCAGAACTGGATCGGCGGCAGCGACTTCTCTCCGATCGACGCCGATCACGTCCCGCCTACCCCCGAGCGGGTCCTCCCGCTCCTCCACGACCTCGTCGCCTTCGCGAACCGCGACGACATCCCGGTCATCGCGCAGGCTGCGATCGCCCACGCGCAGTTCGAGTCGATCCACCCGTTCACCGACGGCAACGGGCGCATCGGCCGGGCACTGATCGGCGCGATCTACCGGCGCCGGGGCATGACATCCGTCACGACGCCACCGATCGCCTCCGCACTCGCCGCCGACCAGGACGGCTACTTCGACCTGCTGACCGAGTACCGCCGCGGTGTGGCGACGCCGATCGTCCGCGAGCTGGCCGACGCCACCAGGATCGCGGCGGAGGAGGCGCTGGAGTCCGTGCGCGTCATCCGCGCACTCCCCGACGAGTGGACGGCAGCGCTCTCACCGCGCCCGGGCAGTGCCCTGGCGGCGCTCGTCGACGGCCTGCTGGACACCCCGGTGTTCGACGCCGAGTCGGTCGAGGCCCGGATCGGCCGATCGACCTCCGCGACCTACGAGGCGCTGGAGCGCGTGGAGAACGCGGGGATCACGCTTCGCATCACGAACCGCCAGCGGAACCGCGTCTGGGCCGTCACCACGATCATCGACGAGCTCGGATCGCTCGACTGGCGGATCGCCGCACGGGCACGCCGGCGCAGCGACCCGGAGCTCCAGGCGCTGCTCGGCGCCTGACCGCCCCGCGCCCCTAGTCCACCAGGTCGTGCCGCACGACGATCTCGTCGCGGGCCGGCCCGACGCCGATCGCCGAGATGCGGGCCCCGGAGATGGCCTCCAGGGCGAGCACGTAGTCCTGCGCGTTCTTCGGGAGGTCCTCGAACGTGCGGGCGCCGCTGATGTCCTCGGTCCAGCCGGGGAACTCCTCGTAGATCGGCACCGCGTGGTGGAAGTCGGTCTGCGAGGACGGGACCTCGTCGTGGCGCACGCCGTCGACGTCGTAGGCGATGCAGACCGGGATGCGCTCGATGCCGGTGAGGGTGTCGAGCTTGGTGAGGACGAAGTCCGTGACGCCGTTGATGCGGGCCGTGTAGCGCGCGACGGGCGCGTCGTACCAGCCGGTGCGGCGCGGGCGGCCGGTCGTCGTGCCGAACTCGAAGCCGCGCTCGCGGAGGAACTCGCCCCACTCGTCGAACAGCTCGGTCGGGAACGGGCCGGCGCCGACGCGCGTCGTGTACGCCTTCACGATGCCGATCACGCGGTCGATGCGGTTGGGCCCGATGCCCGAGCCGGTCGCGGCGCCGCCGGACGTGGAGCTGGAGGAGGTGACGAACGGGTAGGTGCCGTGGTCGACGTCCAGCATCGTGGCCTGGCCGCCCTCGAAGAGCACGTACTTGCCGTCCTCCAGAGCCTGGTGCAGCAGCAGCGACGAGTCGACCACCATCGGCCGCAGCCGCTCGGCGTAGCTCAGCAGCTCCTCTACGACCTCGTCCACGCCGATGGCGCGGCGGTTGTAGACCTTCACCAGCAGGTGGTTCTTCTGGTCGAGGGCGCCCTCCACCTTCTGCCGCAGGATGTTCTCGTCGAAGAGGTCCTGGATGCGGATGCCCACCCGGTTGATCTTGTCGGCGTAGGTCGGGCCGATGCCGCGGCCGGTCGTGCCGATCTGGCGCTTGCCGAGGAAGCGCTCCGTCACCTTGTCGATGGTGCGGTGGTACTGCGTGATCACGTGCGCATTGGAGCTGACCTTGAGGCGGGACACGTCGACACCGCGCGCGATCAGTCCGTCGAGCTCCTGGAACAGCACTTCGAGGTCCACGACGACGCCGTTGGCGATGACGGGCGTGACGCCCTCGGTCAGGATGCCGGAGGGGAGCAGGTGCAGCGCGTACTTCTCGTCGCCGACGACGACTGTGTGGCCGGCGTTGTTGCCGCCGTTGAACTTGACGACGTAGTCGATGCGGCTGCCGAGCAGGTCGGTGGCTTTGCCTTTGCCTTCGTCGCCCCACTGGGCGCCGATGATCACGATCGCGGGCACGTTTCGTCCTCTCGATGGTCGGGAGCGCGTCGGCGCCTCGCGGACGACCGTCGCACTCGATCCTATCGCGACGGGTTTGCCGGGCCGCCGAGGACGGGCACTATCGCGAACCTGAGCAGCGCTCTACAGGGGCCCCGTACGGCGACAGGGACATGACGACGCTGTCCGCAATCGCCGCACAACCGGTGGTCGCGGTCCAGAAAGGCTCCGCCGACGGGGGTCGGGACGCTCCCGCTCGACGCGGTCCTGCCGACCGCGCCGGCGCTGGCGATGCTGCGCGCGGCGGCGAGTGAGGACGTGGGGGCGGCGTTCGGCGCGTCCGGGCCGCTGCTCGTGTACGCGGTCGGGGCGCTCGCGCTGACGCTGGCGGCGGTCGCGACGCGGCGCAGCGTGCGGCTGCCGAAGGTCGCGGGAGGGCGGGCGGTCGCGGCCTGATGGCTTAAGTTGCACACCAGTGTGCAAGAAGAGTACGATCGTCGTATGCCCACCACCCCTGCGCCTGACTCCGGCGCGCCCACCCGCGCGCCTCGCCGCGATGCGGCCGCGAACCGGGAGGCCCTCCTGGTCGCCGCCGCCGCCGCGCTCAACGAGGACATCGACGCCTCCCTGGAGGCCATCGCCGCCCGCGCGGGGCTCAGCCGGCGCGCGGTCTACGGCCACTTCGCCAACCGCGACGAGCTGCTGATCGACGTCTTCACCCGCGGCGCCGCCCGCCTGGCCGCGCTGCTCGACCCGGTGTCGCATCCCGACGCCCGCGTGGAGATCGCGCTGTTCGGCGCGACGCTCTGGGCCGAGGTAGAGCACATCCGGGTCAGCGCCGCCCTCGCCGTGCGCGGGCCGCACCGGGAACTGGTCGGCAGCGCGCTCGACCCGGCCCGCGAGCGGCTGCGCGACACAGTGGGCCGCGGGATGGCGGACGGCACGATCCGCACCGACCTGGACCGGGAGACGGTGACGCGGCTCATCGAGCACGCGGCCGTGTCGGTGCTGGACGAGGCGACGCGCGCGAAGCTCACCCACCGCGACGGGCACCGGCTGGTCATCCTGGCCGCGCTGTCCGCCGCGGGCATGGGCTGGCGGGAGGCCGGCGAGCTGCTGGCGGGGACGCCGGAGCTGGCGTTCGACGCGGTGCAGGGTGCGTCACAGGCCGGCACGGAGGCGACCAGCCGATGAAGATCACCCTCGACTCCGTCGCCAAGGGGCCGCGCGATGCCGCCCTCCCCGCGACCTCCGTCAGCTTCGAGACCGGACGGGCCACGCTGTCCCGCGCCGAGACCGAGCAGCGGCCGACCGTGCTCGGGCTGATCGCGTCCGGGCGGATGCGGCCCGACTCCGGCACGGTAACGATCGACGGCCGCGCCGACACCGGGGCCATGCGCCGGCGCATCGCGCTGGTCGACGCCCCCGACGTCTGCGAGCCGGCGCCCGACGTGACCGTGGCCGGGATCGTCGCGGAGGAGCTGATGTTCGCCGGGCTCGCCTCCCACCCGCTCGCCGTGCGCCGGCGGCTCGCCGACCTCGGCGCCGCCGAGTACGCGCGGTACGCGATCGGGACCGTCCCGCCGACCGTGCGCATCCGCCTCCTCACCGAGCTGGCGCTCCTCCGCACGGGCGTGGAGGGCGTCGTGATCGTCTCCCCCGACCGCCACGGCGGCGACCCCGTGGAGTGGTGGCGGTTCGCGCGCGAGCTCGCCGGGCGCGGCATCGCGGTGCTCGTCGTCGCTGGCGACGCCTCGGCCGCGGCGATCGCGGCGTCCGCGCTCGTGTCGCGGCAGTTCGGCGGCGACGAGGACGCACCTCAGACCTTTGACGAAGACCCGGCGCGGGACGACACCGACGAACTCCCTGACCTGATCGTGACCGAGCCGTCCGTGGAGAACGCATGAAGATCCGCATCCCCCAGATGATCGCGGCGGAGTTCCGCCGCCTGACCGCCAGCCCGATGTCCATCGTGGCGCTCATCGCGCTGATGTGCGTCCCCGTGCTCTACGGCGGCCTCTACCTCTGGGCCAACCAGAACCCGTACGCGAACCTCGACCGCATCCCCGCGGCGATCGTCGTGGACGACACCGGCACGACCGTCGACGGGAAGACCGTGAACTACGGGGACCAGGTCGCCGACCAGCTCATCCAGGACGGCTCGTTCCAATGGCACCGGGTCGCGTCCGGCTCGGCCTCAGCGGGGGTGGACGACTCGAAGTACGACTTCAGCATCACCTTCCCGTCCGACTTCTCCACGGCGCTCGCCTCGGCCTCGGGAACGTCGCCGCAGCGCGCGATCGTCACGCTGACGACCAACGACACCAACAGCTACCTCGCGTCCACGATCGGGACGCAGGCGGCGGAGAAGATCCGTACCTCCATCGTCAAGCAGGTGAACGAGGAGGCCGCCCAGCGGTTCCTGCTCGGCCTCGCCGACATCCGCTCCAGCCTGGTGAAGGCGCAGGGCGGCGCGGCCCAGCTCGTGGACGGCAGCACCAGCGCGCAGAGCGGCGCCTCGCAGCTCGCCGACGGGACCGCCCAGCTCGCCGCCGGCTCGCAGACGCTCGCGAGCAAGCTCGGCGATCTGTCCTCCGGTGCCGCGCAGGTGCGCGACGGCGCGGCGCAGGTCAGCGCGGGCGCCGCACAGGTCTCGGCGGGCAACGACCAGCTCGCCGCGAAGGCGACGCAGGCGAGTCAGGCCGCGGCGCAGCTCGCCGTCCAGGCGCCCGCCGCCGGGCAGCAACTCATCGCGCAGCTCCAGGCGGCGCACGTCGACCCGGCCGTGATCGCGCAGGTGGAGGCCGGCCTCAGCGGCATCGACCAGAAGGTCCAGGCCGGCAACACGCAGATCCAGTCCGCCGTCGGCCAGGTGAACCAGCTCGCCGCGGGCTCCGACCAGGTCGCGGCGGGGGCGGCGCAGGTGTCGTCCGGGGCATCGCAGGTGGCCGACGGGGCGTCCCAGGCGCAGGCCGGGGCCGCGCAGCTCGCGAGCGGCGCCTCCACGGCGGCGACCGGCTCGGCGCAGCTCCGCGACGGACTCACGACCCTGCACGACGGCACGACCCAGCTTCACGACGGGCTGACGAAGGGCGTGGCGCAGATCCCGGACAACTCCCCCGCCCTGCAGAAGAAGCAGGCGTCCACGATCGCCGACCCGGTGAACCTGAAGAACGACTCCGTCACCTCGGCCGGCACCTACGGCGCGGGACTGGCGCCGTTCTTCGTCGCGCTGGCGGGGTGGATCGGCATCTACGCGCTGTTCCTGATCATCAAGCCGGTGTCCCGGCGTGCGATCACCGCGCTCCACTCGCCGGTGAAGATCACGCTCGCGGGCTGGCTCACGCCGGGCCTGCTCGGCGCGGTCCAGATGATCGGGCTGTTCGCGATCGTGTCGGGGGCGCTCGGCTTCGGCATCCACAACCCGCTCGGCATGTTCGGGATGATGGCGCTGGCGTCGGTGACGTTCGCGGCGATCATCCTCGCGCTCAACGTCTGGCTGGGCAGTGTCGGGCAGTTCCTCGGGCTCGTGCTCATGGTGCTGCAGCTCGTCACGGCGGGAGGCACGTTCCCGTGGCAGACGCTTCCCGGGCCGCTCGCGGCACTCCACCACGTGCTGCCGATGTCGTATGCCGTGGACGGCATCCGCCAGCTGATGTATGGCGGCAACCCCGCGACGGCGTGGGCGGACGCGGGCGTGCTCGCGGTGTGGATGCTGATCGCGCTGCTCGTGTCGGGGATCGGCGTGACGCGGATGACGCACTTCCGGACGCTGCGTGACCTGCGGCCGTCGCTGATCGGCTGAGGCGCGCCACGGCGGGGGCGTCGGCGCGAGGCGGGGCGCCTGCGCGAGGCGTCGGCGCCCGGCGCTAGGGTGGGCGGCGTGACCGACCGACTCCGGATCCTCCACCTCAGCGACACCCACCTCTACGGCGACGGCCGCCTGCAGTACGGGCTGGTCGACACGCTGGCCGCGCTCGATCGCGTCCTCGCTCGTGCCGGCGAGCTGGCGGCGGTGGACCTCGTGGCCGCGTCGGGCGACCTGTCCGACGACGGGAGCGCGGCCTCGTACCGGCTGCTGCGGGAGCGGCTGGAGCCGTGGGCGGCGGAGCGCGGCGCGGCGGTCGCGTACGCGATGGGGAACCACGACCTCCCCGACGCCTTCGAGGAGGTGCTCGGCGAGCGGGAGCGGGTCTTCTCTGTCGGGGGTTTCCGGGTGGTGACCGTGGACACGACCGTCGCCCGGGCCGGCTACGGACTGGTCGGCGAGGAACGGCTCGATCGGCTCCGGAGGGTGCTCGCCTCGCCGAGCGCGAACGGGACGGTCGTGGTGCTGCACCATCCTCCGGTCCCGCCGACGACCGGGTTGTTCGAGACGCTGCGGCTGGTCGATCCCGCCCCACTGCTGGACATATGCTCGGCGGGGGATGTGCGGCTGATCCTGGCCGGCCACTACCATCACGCGCTCGTCACCCCGGCGGGCGAACGCGGCATCCCGGTCGTCGTGGCGCCGGCCGTCGCCAATACGACGGACGTGCTCTGGCCGCCGCCGCGCGAGCGGGCCGAGCGAGGGGCCGGGTTCGCCCTGGTGGAGCTGTCCGGTGAGGGGACGGTGCGTGCCCACTTCGTGCGTGCGCCCGCCGACGACGACGGCGACACGGTCTACGACCTCGACGCGGACGCGATCGCGCGGATCGCGGCGGACGCCGGCTGGAAGGCCGAGGCATGAGCGGCGGCGCGGGCTACTCGGGCACGCCGCTCTGGAAGAAGCTCGGGCTGAAGCCGGGGATGCGCGCGCAGCTCCTGCACGCCGACCCGGGCTGGGCGGTGCCCGTGGAGGACGGCCCGGTGGACGTCGAGTGGCTTGCGCCCTCCTCGGTCGAGCCGGCCGGGCTGATCGTCGCGTTCTACCGGGAGGCTGCCGACTACGTCGCCGAGCTCGACGCGCTGGCGCCGCGCATCCACCCGGCCGGGATGATCTGGGCGGCCTGGCCGCGGAAGGCCGCCGGCCACGTCAGCGACCTCGACGAGAACCTCATCCGCGACACCGCGCTCGCCCGAGGCCTCGTGGACGTCAAAGTCGCCGCGCTCTCCCACGACTGGTCCGCCCTCAAACTCGTCCACCGCCGCGCCAACCGCTGACCGCAGCCATCTCTCCCGGAGTTGTGTACGCCCCAGCACGGCGTGTTGCGTGCATAACTCCGGAACTGATGGGTGGTCAGGCGAAGGGGACGTGCTGGAGGATCCACGCGTGCATGGCGACGGCGGCCGCGGCGGAGGCGTTGATGGAGCGGGTGGAGCCGAACTGGGAGATCTCCACGACGACGTCGGCGGCCTCGAGTGCGGCGTCGGAGAGGCCGGGGCCCTCCTGGCCGAACAGCAGGACGCACTCCCGCGGCATCTGGTACGTCTCGATCAGCACCGAGCCCGGCACGTTGTCGACGGCCACGATCGGGAGGCCGGCCTCCCGCGCCCAGGCGACGAACGCCGCCACGTCATCGTGGTGGGCGACGTGCTGGTAGCGGTCGGTGACCATCGCGCCGCGCTTGTTCCAGCGACGCCGTCCAATGATGTGCACGGTGTCGGCCGCGAACGCGTTGGCGCTGCGCACGATGGAGCCGATGTTCATGTCGTGCTGCCAGTTCTCGATCGCGACGTGGAACGGGTGGCGGTGCTGGTCCAGGTCGGCGACCACGGCCTCCATGCGCCAGTAGCGGTAGCGGTCGATCACGTTGCGGGTGTCGCCGTGGCGCAGCAGCTCAGGGTCGTAGCGGTCGTCGGTCGGCCACTCGCCGGGCCAGGGGCCGACGCCGTGCGTGGTCAGCTCGGCGGACGGCGGCAGGTCGCTCGGCTGCGGGGTCTCGGGACTCACCGACTCAGCGTAACGGGACCAGCATCACGGCATCCCGACAGCCGCCCGAAACCCTCCCGCAACCCCCGGGCAATATGCAGCGCACGGGCACAGCACGTCACTCCGACAGCGGAGCGAAAGAGGCCGGAAACCCTCCTGCAACCCCCCGGGCAATATGCAGCGCACGGGCACAGTACGTCACTCCGACAGCGGAGCGAAAGAGGCCGGAAACCCTCCCGCAACCCCCGGGCAATATGCTGGGGACGTCACTTCACCATCGGAAGGGGTCCTGCGTGGCGCGACGCGACGAGATCGAATGCTGGCTGACCGACATGGACGGCGTCCTCGTCCACGAGAACTCCGCGCTCCCCGGCGCCTCCGCGCTGATCCAGCAGTGGCGCGACCAGGGCACGCCGTTCCTGGTGCTCACCAACAACTCGATCTACACCCCGCGCGACCTCGCGGCCCGGCTGCGCGCCTCCGGCCTCGACGTGCCGGAGGAGTCGATCTGGACCTCCGCGCTGGCGACGGCCGACTTCCTGAAGTCGCAGAAGCCCGGAGGCAGCGCATACGTCATCGGCGAGGCCGGGCTCACCACCGCCCTGCACGAGGCGGGCTTCATCATGACCGACACCAACCCGGACTACGTGGTCGTCGGCGAGACCCGCAGCTACTCGTTCGACGCCATCACGAAGGCCGTCCGCCTGATCGGCGCCGGGGCGCGTTTCATCGCGACCAACCCGGACGCCACCGGCCCGAGCGCCGAAGGCCCGCTGCCGGCGACGGGCGCGGTCACGGCGATGATCACCAAGGCGACCGGCGGCATGGAGCCGTACGTGGTGGGCAAGCCCAACCCGATGATGTTCCGCTCCGCGCTCAACCGCATCGGCGCGCACTCCGAGAACACCGCGATGATCGGCGACCGCATGGACACGGACGTCGTCGCCGGGATCGAGGCCGGCCTCCACACCATCCTCGTGCTGACCGGGATCAGCGACCAGGCCGAGATCGACCGCTACCCGTTCCGTCCGGACGAGATCCTGTCCGGCGTCAAGGAGCTGGTCGAGCCGACGCCGGTCGAGTCGGACCTCTGAGCCGGCGCGGCCGTCAGCCGGTCGGACCCGGCCCCGCCACCGACGACGTCAGCGGCTGGCCGCTGGAGCGGTTCGCGAAGCAGTAGTAGGACCGCTGCCCGCTCTTCCACTGCGCCTCGGTCGCCGGGAACGCACCCTGGACCTGGAGGTCGGGGTACGCGGCGGCGGCGTTCAGGTCGATCACGCCGGTGGCCGTGCACAGCGTGTTGATCTGCTGCGCCAGCGCGTCGGTGCCCGGGTAGGGCGCGGCGGGGTCGGCGGAGATGAGGTTCGTGTAGACGAGCTGGGCGGAGTGCCCGGCCGTGCAGTCCACGACGGTGAAGGTCTCCGCCCACGGACCCGTGTACGGCTGGACGCACTCGCCGCCGCCGAGCGTGTCCCACGCGTGGGTGCCGGGCCCGACCGCCGCTGCGGGCTTCGGGCTGACCGTGGGGGTCGGTGTGGGCGTCGGCGTCGGGGTCCGCGATGGGGTCGCGGACGCCGAGGTTTTGGGGGTGCCGGCGGACGCGCCGAACAGCGACGGGAGGCGGGTGCCGAGCGCGAACAGGCCGACCAGGACGAGCAGGACCGCGAGGACGCCGAGGATCAGGAAGAGGCGGCGGTTGATGGGGGGTCGCGGGGACGCGGGTGGGGCGGGGGGTGTTGGTGTGGTGGATGTGGGGGGCGACGCGGGAGCGGCCCCGGCGGGAGCGGCGGCTGCCGCAGGGACAGCGGCGGCAGCGGCGCCAGCGGCAGCGGCGCCAGCGGCAGCCGAATCAGAACCGGACGTGGGCCGGGCGTCGCTGGGCGGAGTCGTGTCTCGGGCCGCCGCGGCGGCGTCGAATGCGACGGTCGGCGTGTCCAGGGCGTCGAAGGCCACCGTCGGCGTCAGGAGGGCGTCGAATCCGCCCGTCCCGGAGCCGACCTGCGGACCCTCCAGCCCGGCCGACGGCTCGTCGAATGCGAACCCTGCGGAGTCCTGTGAGGCCGAGGTGGCGGGATGGCCTGCGGCTTCGTGCCGCGGCAGTGCGTCGGACTCCGGCTGAGCCTCCGGCTGCTGTTCGGCCGCGAGCTCGGGGAAGAGGATGGCGTCGATCCCCAGGGCGGAGGCGGGGAGCAGCCCGTCGGCCCCGCCCGGCGCCGGCGCGTGGTCGGCCGACTGCGAGGGCTCACCCGAGGGAGCGGGCGCATCGAGTCCGCTGGACTCGCCGAACGGGGACGGCTCGGTGAAGGGTGACGGCTGCGCACGCTCAGTCTCAGGCGCCTGATCGAGTGGCGCAGGCAGAGCCCGGTCGGCGGCTTCGGCGGCTTCGGCGGACGAGGCGAGGCCGGGGGCCGGGGCGGCCGGGCGCTGGGCGTGGTCGGCGCCGTCGCGGGCGTCCTCGGGCTCTTCGTCACGGCTGAAGTCGCCGAAGAGCGCGGCGATGCCGTCCTGCTCCTCGTCGGCGTCCGGCTCGTTTGCGGCTTCAGACGAGGGCAGGTCGGCACCCGCCGGTGTCGAGTCGGGGACGGGCGCGAAGACCTCCGGTCCGGCCGCCGAGGCCGCAGCGAGCGCTTCCGCGTCGAACGGGCTGGTCGCGGGAGACGGCGGCGCGCCGAGGACCGCCTCGGTCTGGGCGGCCCCGTCGTAGGCGGCCGGCGCGGCGCCCGGTTCCACGAGGGGAGGCGGGGTCGGAGCGACATCGCGGGATTCGCCGGCACCGCCGGCCGCCGCCCAGGCGCGTGCTTGCGCCTCGGCCTCGGCACGCGCTGCTGCGGCCTGTTCCTCGTCACGGGCGCGCTGGGAGGCCTCGGCCTGTGCCTGGGCTTCGGCCTGCGCTTGCGCGGCCTGAGCCTGTGCGGCAGCTTCAGCCTGTGCGGCAGCTTCAGCCTGTGCGGCGGCCTCGGCCCGCGCCTGCGCGGCGGCCTGCGCCTGCGCGGCAGCTTCAGCCTGCGCGGCAGCTTCAGCCTGCGAGGCGGCCTGCGCCTGCGCCGCGGCCTGCGCCTGCACCTGCGCCTCGGCCTGCGCCTGCACCTGCGCCTCGGCTATCGCCTGAGTCTGGGCATCCGTTTCGGCCTGCTCCTCCACCTGCGCCTGTGCGCCCGCGTCAGCCTGCGCCTGAGCGTCGGCTTCGGCCTGGAGCGCGTCCTTGCGTGTCAGCGGAGCCGCCTGGATCGGGATGATGCCCGTGGTGTCCCCGAGCAGCGGACGCGGAGCAGGGCGCTCCTCCTCGAACATCCCGAGCAGGGCCGCCAGCCCGTGGCCCTCGATGGGGCCGGTCGGGGTGGGGTCGGACGCCGCGGGCGCGGTGGCGGTGGGCTCGGCAGCGCTCGGGTCGAACGCTGCAGGCTCAGACACAGCCGGCCCGGAGGCCACGACGTCGGAGGCTGCGGGTTCGGGGGCTGCGGGTTCGGGGGCTGCGAGCTTGTGGGTGGCGAAGCCGGGGACGGCCTGGTCCGCGGCGGTCGGCTCCAGAACGTCCTCGGGACCGGAGAAGCGGTCGCCGACCTCGGGAGGCTGCGGCATGCGGAGCGCGGCCACGAAGCCGCTCGGCTCGAATGGCTGAGTCGGCGGCGCGGCGGTGGGCGGGGCCGACTCGCTCGGCGCGGCGGGCGGCTCCGGCGTCGCGGCAAGCGACTGCTCGGGCGTCACGGCGGGCGTCCCCAGCACCGGGACTACCGGCTCCAGCGCTGTCGCGGCGGTCGGCTCCGGCATCGCGCCCGGCACGGGCGGCGCCGCAGAAGTCGGCTCCGCCCCGGACTCCGGGGCCGCCGGGGTGACCGGGGTCGGCTGCGAGGGGGTCGGCTCCACGAAGTTGGAGCGGCGGACGGGAGGAGCGTCGTCGCCGGCGTCCTCGTCCACAGCGGCCCCGTCCTCGCCGAACAGGGATGGCTCACCAGGCTCCGGGCTGTCGCGGGACGTCAGGTTCCAGGTGAAGCCGGGGGCGGTCGGGGCGATGGGCGGTGCCTCGGGGACCCTGGCGGCGCTCTCGTCGGCGGTGGGCTCGGGAGCGGCCGGCTCTCGGAGGAGGTCCTCGAACGGGGACGCGGGCGCAGGAGCGGACGGGGCGGGCGCGGCAGGCTCAGCCGGGGGCACGGGTTCGTCGGCGGCCGGACTCTCCGCGGTGAACGGCCAGAGCGACGTGGAATCGGCAGGCTCGGCCGGCGCCGCGGGCTCCACCGGGGACGCGGCGGGCTCGGGCGACGCAGGCGCAGCATCCGGGGACGCAGACTCCGGCTCACCCTCGGCACCCGCCGCCCGCGGCCGGGTCAACGGCCGCCCGCCGCTGAGCTGTGCGAGGAACCACTCCGAGCTCCCCACCTCCGGCTCGGTCGGCTGCTCCGGGCCCGGCTCCTCCCCCGCCGGGGGTTCGCGGTGTTCCGCCACTACGCCAGCCCCAGATCCTCGAGGCCGATGGCGGCGAAGTACGGGTAGCCGGCCGACTCGATGACCTCGCGCGCACCCGTGTTGCGGTCTACGACCACGGCGACGCCGGCGATCTCGGCGCCGACCTTCTCCAGGGCCTCGATGGCCTTCAGCGGGGAGCCTCCGGTGGTGGACGTGTCCTCCAGGACGATCACGCGCTTGCCTTCGAGGTCCGGGCCCTCGACCTGCTTGCCGCGGCCGTGGTCCTTCGGCTCCTTGCGGACGACGAACGCGTCGTACGCGAGCCCGCGGGCCGCTCCCTGGTGGAGGATCGCGGCGGCGACGGGGTCGGCGCCCATCGTCATCCCGCCGACCGCGACCACGTCCGGCACGTCCGCGATCAGGTCGATCATGACCTGGCCGATCAGCGGCGCGACCCGGTGATCGAGGCTCACCTTGCGCAGGTCGACGTAGTAGGTGGCCTTCTTTCCGCTGGTCAGCGTGAAGTCCCCGTGGAAGACCGCCTCGGCGGAGATGAAGTCGATGAGCTGCTGTCGTGCGTCCGTCACGTCTGACATTCTACGGTTAACCCGTTCCGGCAAGCAGGTCGGCGGTCCCCGATACGATCGGGGCATGCGCGTCGCCACCTGGAATGTGAACTCCATCCGCACCCGAGTCGCCCGGGTGGTGGACTGGATGGTCCGGGAGGACGTGGACGTCCTGGCCATGCAGGAGATCAAGTGCAAGCCGGAGCAGTTCCCCTACGAGGCGTTCGAGGCGGCCGGGTACGAGGTCGTCCTGCACGGCCTCAACCAGTGGAACGGCGTCGCGATCGCCGCCCGGCTGCCGATCGAGGACGTCGAGATCGGCTTCCCCGATATGCCCGGGTTCCTGAAGGACCACGACGGCCCCGACCTCCCCAAGGAGGCCCGCGCGATCGGCGCGACGGTCGACGGGGTGCGGCTGTGGAGCTTGTACGTCCCGAACGGCCGCTCCCTCGACGACCCGCACTACGTCTACAAGCTGGACTGGCTGGCCGCCCTCGCGGCGGACACGCAGCGCTGGCTGACCGAGAACCCCGGCCAGCAGCTCGCGCTGATGGGCGACTGGAACGTCGCGCCGCTGGACTCCGACGTCGGCGACCCGAGCCTGATCCCCGGCGCATCCACGCACATCTCGCCTCCGGAGCGCACGGCGTTCGCCGCGTTCGAGAAGGCCGGCCTGACGGATGTCGTGCGGCCGATCGTGCCGGACGGCTACACGTACTGGGACTACAAGCAGCTCCGCTTCCCGCGCAACGAGGGGCTGCGGATCGACTTCATCCTCGGCTCTCCGACGTTCGCCGACCGGGTGACGGACGCGAGCATCCACCGCAACGAGCGCAAGGGCGACGCACCGAGCGACCACGTGCCCGTGCTGGTCGACCTGGCGGAGGTCGCGACGGAGGAGGACGACGACGACCGGCCGATGATCTGGTGAGCTCGACGCGCTGATCGCGCGGGGTGCTGCTCGCACTATCCGCGGCGGTCCGATCCTCCTCCACGCGTGGTTCGTCCGGTGGCGACGCGGTCCGGGCGGATGAGGATCAGGGCCGAGGAGTAGAGGCTGAGGCCGAACAGGGCGAGTGTCGGGTCCAGGCCGTGGATCAGGATGACGAACGGCGGGACGAACCCGAGCAACGTCGCCAGCTGCACACGCCAGGCGGGCGCCCGTCGCTCGGTGGCGGTGAGCGGGCGCGGGCCCCGCTCGAACCGGGCGACGGCGAGCGAGAGCAGCAGCACCAGCGCGAACGCGGCGACCAGGACGAGCGGGCGGCTCGCCCACCAGTCCACGCTGCCGGGGGCGGGATGCCATCCCGGGACCAAGAGGCAGCCTCCAGTGATCGCGATGATGCAGGTCAGGTGCCAGAGGTAGACGGTCATCAGCCGGCTGCCGACCACGAACGTGAGCGCGCGAGCCGGCCGAGTGCGCATCAGCGCGGTCAGCGCCGGGTGCACCAAGGCGAGCCCGCAGAGCTGGACGATCGCGAGCAGGCCGATGGCGAACACGGCCGGGTACTGGTTGGCGAGCATGTCCGGTGAGTACACACCACTGGCGACGCCCGCGACAGTGAGGGAGGCGGCAGCGGCGGCCAGCGCGAGGAGCCACCGGCGCCGCATCCGGAAGAAGACGCCGTCGGCGTAGAGGAAACCGAGCTGCTGCGCGAAAAGCCAGACGAACGCCAGGTTGATCAGGCCGACCATCGCGACGCCGGTGCCGAGCCGGAACAGGTCGACGGCGGTGGCCGCGCCCGCGAGACCGACCAGCGTGTGCCAGGGCGCGCGCTCGTGCAGCCGGATCATCAGAGGCGCCGCCCACTGGCACAGCAGGAACGCGGCCAGGAACCAGAGCGGCGTCCCGACGCCGGCCGCCACCCCGGCGATGACGTCCTCCGGTGCGCCGAGCCCGCGCGCGCCCCACAGCGCGACGGTGAAGAAGACGAAGACCGGCAGGGTCGGGCGCACGAGCCGGATGAGCCGGGCGTGGAGGAAGTCGGCGCCGTCGCCGCCCCGCGCGCGCAGGGAGCGCCAGCCGGTGATGGCGGCGAAGCCCCCGAGCGCGAAGAACAACGGCATCACCTGGCCGAAGACGGACACGGCGGCGAACCAGGGCTGCTCGGTGAGCGGCTTGGAGATCTCCAGCGCGCCGTCCGCGCCGAAACCGACGCCGACCATCAGCAGATGGGCGGTGACGACGACGAGCACGCAGCACACGCGGACGAGATCGACGGCGAGGTCACGGCGGGTGAGGTCGATCGAGGGGCGCGGGGTGCTGGTGGTCGGGCTCATATTTCCAATCCCAATGCAAGACGTTGATTCACACTAGGGATCGGGGAGGGGGTGGGGGAACCGTGCTGGCACGCAAGAAGCGCCGCACCGCCTAGAAGAGGGCGACCTTCACGATCGTCACCGGGCCGCCGCTGATCGCCACCGGGCCAGTGGTCTTCGGCCCTGTGATCGTGGCGCTGCCTGACTTCCATTGCAGTTGCCCGATTCGGTTCCCGTTGGTGTAGGTACTGGCGCCGCCGACGCTGACGGCCATGCTGCCCGTGCCCTGATAGCCGCGGTACGGGCTCGAGTACAGGCACAGTGAGGTCGTGGTACAGCCCGGGCCGATGATGCTGATGCCTCGGCCCTGGACATTGGGGCGCGTGCCCACGACCGCACCCGTCTCTGCATCGACGATGGTCACGGTGTCGAAGTTGGGCACGAGCCCAGGGAACGACGGCAGCTGCTGGTCACCCGGCAACTCATGAATTCGGCCCTCGTCCGCGTTCGCAGCCGGTGCGGCGAGGAGCAGGCCACCGAGAGCGAGTGCCGCGGCTCCAGCAACGGCGGTGAAAATGCGCTTCGTCATCATCTGTGAATTCCTTTCGTTGGTTTGAATTTCCGATGTCAGATGACAATTTCATACTTGCGAGACCCGCACAACCCTCGCACAAACCTTTCGTTACGCCGCATTGCGCCCCCGCGAGCAGCCGCTGGGCCGCTGTCGATAGCGTCGAGGGACCATGCCATCCGCCTCCTTCGCGTCCACGTTCTCCGTCGACTTCGTCGGGGTCGGGCGGGCGTTCGCCGGGCCTCGGCGGCGCGGGGCCGCTCCCGCCGCGAGGACCGTGCTGCGGGATGTGTCGCTGAGCGTCGCGGCCGGGGAGGTCGTCGCGATCCTGGGCGCCAGCGGGTGCGGCAAGTCGACGCTCCTTCGCATCGCGGGCGGCCTCGACTCGCCCACGGCCGGGGCCGCGCTGATCGACGGGTCGCCCGTCGCGGGGATCGACGGGCGGTGCGCCGTCGGCTTCCAGGAGCCGCGGCTGCTGCCGTGGCGGTCGCTCGCCGACAACGTCGCCCTCGGGCTGCCGCGTGGGCTCGACCGGGCCGACGGGCGCGAGCGGGTCGGGAGGCTGCTGGAGCTCGTGGGGCTGGAGGCGTCGGCCTCGCTGCGGCCGCGGGAGGTCTCCGGGGGGATGGCGCAGCGCGCCTCCCTCGCGCGGGCCCTGGCCCGGAACCCGGGAGTCCTGCTGCTGGACGAGCCGTTCGGGGCGCTCGACGCGCTCACCCGGCTGCGGATGCAGGACCTGCTCCTCGACGTCCACGCCGCGAATCCCGCCACCATCCTCCTCGTCACGCACGACGTCGACGAGGCGCTTCAGCTCGCCGACCGCGTCATCCTGCTGGGCCGCGAGGACGGCCGTGACGGCGCGACCATCCGTCGCGTCGTCACGGTCCCCGGCGCACGGCCGCGCGACCGGGGTTCCGCAGCGCTCGCCGAGCTCCGGGCCGAACTGCTCGACGGGCTCGGGATCGACCGGCACGGGAGGGCGCTGGACGACCATCAGTCCTCCACAATCCCGGTCTTCCCCTACTGATTCCACAGATTCACCGGATCGCGTCCGGTCCGTCCGCGCATCCGGAAGGCTCGAACCACAGCGCGAGCCGCCACCCAGGCATCACCAGACACGAGAGGCACCCAGCATGCACCGCAGACCCACGATCGTCACCGCCGTCGCCGCGCTCACCGCGGCGGCCGCCCTCCTGCTCTCCGGCTGCGTCGCCGGGGAGGGCGCGGCCTCCGGCTCCACCGCCGGGGTCACGAAGGGCGGGACGCTCAACATCGACTTCGCGACCTACAACCCGCTCAGCCTGGTCATCAAGAAGGAGGGCTGGCTGGAGAAGGCGCTCAAGAAGCAGGACATCACGGTGAACTGGGTGCAGTCGGCGGGGTCCAACAAGGCCAATGAAGCGCTCCGCTCCGGCGCGATCGACGTCGGCTCCACGGCGGGCTCCGCCGCACTGCTCGCCCGCGCCAACGGGTCTGCGATCAAGACGATCGACATCTTCTCGCAGCCCGAGTGGTCGGCGCTCGTGGTCGGCCCGGACTCCCCGATCACGTCGGTGACGGAGCTCAAGGGCAAGCAGATCGCGGCGACCAAGGGCACCGACCCCTACTTCTTCCTGCTGCAGGCGCTGGAGGCCAACGGGCTGTCGGCGAGCGACGTCACCATCCAGAACCTCCAGCACGCCGACGGCTGGGCAGCGCTGCAGAACGGCTCGGTGCAGGCCTGGAGCGGGCTCGACCCGATCATGGCGAACGCCCAGAAGGCCGGGGCGAAGCTGATCTACCGGAACGTGAAGTTCAACACCTACGGATTCCTCAACGCGACGGAGTCCTTCCTCTCCTCGAAGCCGGACGTCGCGCAGACGGTCGTGGACACCTACGAGCACGCGCGCGCCTGGGCGCTGAAGCACCCGGACGAGACGGCGAAGATCCTCGCGGACGTCGCCGGCATCGACCCAGCGGTGGCGACCACGGTCATCACCGAGCGCACCAACCTGGGCGTCTCGAACGTCCCCGGCCCGGCGCAGCTCGCGGTGCTGAAGAAGGTCGGCCCGATCTTCGTGGAGTCCGGCGACGTGCGCACGCAGGCCGACATCGACAAGGCACTCGGCAGCCTCCTCGACCCGACCTTCGCGAAGAAGGCCGACCCGAGCGCGATCGGCGGTTGAGCGCGGGATGACGTACCAGAACGCGCCGGACGGGGACGGCCCGCTGATCGTGGTCGGCGGGCCAGGGGGCGGCACCTCCGTCGCGCGCCAGACACTGCGAGACGCGTCGCCGCGGGAGGCGTCGCCGCGCGTGCCGTTCCTCTCGCGCCGTTCGGTGCGGGTGGTCGGCGGCGCGCTGATCCCGGTCGCGCTGCTCCTCGTCTGGCAGGTCGCCTCCACCTCCGGTGCGTTCCCCTCCTCCCAGCTCCCGACGCCCGCGATGGTCGTGCAGGCCGGCGTCGACCTCGCGCAACGCGGCCTGCTCGGCCTCTACATCGCGATCTCGACGCAGCGCGTCCTCATCGGCTTCGCGTTCGGCGCGGCGCTCGGGCTGCTTTTCGGCGCGATCGTCGGTCTGTCGCGGCTCGGCGACATCCTGTTCAGCCCGACGCTCGGCGCGATCAGGGCGGTGCCGTCGCTGGCGTGGGTGCCGTTGCTGATCCTGTGGTTCAGGATCGGCGAGGACTCCAAGATCATCCTGATCGCGATCGGCGCGTTCTTCCCGGTCTACACGACCGTCGCCGCCGCCCTCCGGCACGTCGACCGGCAGCTCGTGGAGGCCGGGCGCGCGTTCGGCCTCGGCGGCGTGCGGCTGTTCACGACCGTGCAGCTGCCGTCCGTGCTGCCGTCGGTGGTGTCGGGTCTGCGGCTCGCGCTCGCCCAGGCGTGGCTGTTCCTCGTCGCCGCGGAGTTGATCGCCTCCTCGATGGGGCTCGGCTTCCTGCTCAGCGACTCGCAGAACAACGGGCGCACCGACCGGCTCTTCCTCGCGATCATCCTGCTCGCGATCCTCGGCAAGCTGACCGACTCCCTGGTCGGGCTGTTCGAGCGGTGGGCGAACCGCCGCTGGGGATGACCCCGCCGGGCCCGCCACCCTCTCACCATCCCGGCGGACTGTCGACCCCCTCGCGCGCTCCCCCGATCCCGCCTAGCGTCGGCGCCGAATCCGCACGCATCGAGGAAAGGAATCGGCCCATGACCGCAGTGACCGAGAGCATCGACGTGAACGTCCCCGTCACCACCGCCTACAACCAGTGGACGCAGTTCGAGAGCTTCCCGCACTTCCTCGACCAGGTGGAGGACATCCGCCAGGTCGACGCCACCACGAACCACTGGCGCGTGAAGATCGGCGGCGTGACCCGGGAGTTCGACACGGTGATCACCGAGCAGCACCCGGACGAGCGGGTGGCCTGGAAGAGCGTGGCCGGCGACGTCGTCCACGCGGGCGTCGTCACGTTCCACCACCTCTCCGCGGACAGCACGCGCGTCACCGTGCAGTTCGACTGGCAGCCCGGCGACGCGCTGGAGAAGGTCGGCGCGGCGCTCGGCGTGGACGACCACGCCGTCAAGAAGGACCTGCGCAACTTCAAGGAGTTCATCGAGGCGCAGCCCGCGGAGACGGGGGCCTGGCGCGAGGACGTCGACCGGGGAGGCCTCGGCTGACCCCTGCACGGCTCTGCTAGGTTCTCTCCCCAGGAATGTCATATCTCACGGCGGGCGATCGTCGGGAGACCGGGAGCGAGAGAACGGACCGCCGCCATGAAGCCTGGGGAGGATCCGCCGGATCGGCGATTCGCGCGGGTGCTCATGGACTACGACGACACGCGCCGCAGGTTCAGCGAGACGACGGTCCCGTTGCTCTGCGCGACCACGGAGTCGCAGACCTTCCGCATGGGGGCGAGCGGCGCGCTCGTCGGCGGCATCGCGCTCAACGCCATCAGCGGCTCACGGCACACGGTCGAACAGCCCGACCAGCGGGGCGGGAGCGAAATCGGGGCCTACACGATGATCCACGTCCAGCTCACCGGCGAAAGCACGCTGGAGCAGGACGGCCGTGCAACCTCGGTGCGGGCCGGCGACATCACCGCGTACACCGCCGAGCGGCCGTTTCTGCTCGACCACGGCGGGGAGAGCCTCATCGTGCGCATCCCGCACCGCGCGCTGTCGGTGCCCGCGAGCACCGTGGACGACGTGGTGGCCGTGCGGTTCGAGCGGGAGCGTCCCCTCGTCGGCATCGTCCATCCGCTCGCCGTGCAGCTCGGCCGCACCGCCCACCGGCTGGAGGGCGGCGCGGGCCGGCGCCTGGTCGAGAGCGCCGTCGGGATGCTCGGCGCCGTCGTGGTGGAGACGCTGCAGGATCGCGAGAGCGGCGCAAGGGCGTCCCAGCTCGACCAGGTCATCGAGTACATCGAGGTGAACCTCTCCCGGCCCGACCTCTCGGTGGCGGAGATCGCGAGCGCCAACTTCATGTCGGTGCGCAAGCTCCACGCGCTCTTCGGGGAGCATGACAGCACCGTCGCCGCCTGGGTGCGGGCGCGGCGCCTGGAGCGCTGCCGGAGCGACCTGGCCGACTCGGAGTTCGGCGGTCTCCGGATCGCCGAGGTCGCCGCACGCTGGGGGTTCAAGGACGCGGCGCACTTCAGTCGGCTCTTCACCGGCCGGTACGCCATTTCGCCTCGCGAGTTCCGCGCCTCCGTCGCGGGAGTCGCGGCGCGCGGACGAGTGGCGGGACCGCGCGCGGACCCGCCACTCGTCGCTGTGCCGCTCTAGCCGGCTACGTCCGGCTCGACCGGCGCTTCAGCGCCTGCCCGAGCGCGAGGATGCCGCTCGTCACCAGCAGCAGGACGGCGAGCGTCGCCAGCTTCCAGGCGTTGGCGAGCGCCTCGCCGGTGGTCGCGAGCGAGCCGGCCGGAGCAGCGACCTGCGAGCTCGCCGGGGTCACACCCTCCGCGTCGACCGTCCCGGGGTCGAGCGGCGGGACCACGATGTCGGTGTCGTCGTCGGTGCAGACCGCCCCCGTCGCCCGGTCGTCCTCGCAGACGCTGTCCGCGGTGATGGACGCGGTGTTCACGATCGACGTGCCCTGCTGGACGTCGGCGCGGACGTTCGCCGAGACGACGATCTCGCGCCGCTCCCCCTCGGCCAGCTCGCCGAGCTCCCAGACGAGCGTCGAGCCGGACGACGCCGCGCTCGGCGCGACCGAGGACTCCACGACGTCGAGGTGCTCCGGGAGCCGGTCGACCACGACCACGTCCGGTGCGGGGACGTCGCCGACGTTGGCCGCGACGAGCATGTAGTCGAGCCGCTCGCCGGCGGTCACGATCGTCCGGCCGTCGTCCTTGGCGATCGAGACGGCGGGCTGCGTCAGCGGGTCCTGCGGCGGCGGGTCGAGCGGCCCGAAGTCCTCCGCGAACGGGACCTCGAAGCCGGCCGCGAACAGGTTGGAGAGCACCGTCTTGATCTGGTCGTTCGCCGCGCGGACCCCGCTGCCGAGCGGCGAGCCGCCGCCCAGGGCGTGCGTGAACGTCTTGCGGAAGCCGAGCGTCACCGGCTGGTCGAGCGGCTTCTTCTTCGTGACGTGGAGGCTGCCGTCCGCCGAGGTGGTCACCCCGAGGTAGTCGTCGTAGCCGGGCGTGGACGTGGCGGGGTCGACCTCCAGGGTGAAACCGCGGAGGACGTCGGCGTCGGTGAGGGTGACCCGGTCGGCGAACGTGAGGGGGGCGGACGCGAAGTCCGGGGTCGCCTCGAACCGTGCGAGCAGCGCGTCGAGCTCGGCGTGGAGCGCCGGCAGGTCGACGCCGCCCACGGAGAAGTCGCCGCGCTCCAGATAGGGCAGCGGCTCCAGGAGGTTGTCCCTGGCGAACAGGTGCCAGGCCTCGATCTGCGCCGCGAGCATGACCTCCGACGCCGCAGCGGTGTTGAACGTCAGCGGCCTGCTGCCGTCGGTGGCGATCGAGAGGCCGCGCTCCTGCGCCAGCTGGAGGCCGGCGTTGAGGACCCGCGAGATGCGGACCGCGGTCTCCGCCGGGACCACGGTCGCGAGGTCGAAGTACTCGGACCCGTCCGGCACCTGGTAGTCGACGTGCAGAACGTCGATGCAGACGAGGATGCTGTCCGGCCGATAGCCCCCTGTCGCCGGGTCCACTCCCAGGAAGTAGTACGGGATGCCCCAGACGGGCTGGCCGCCCGGATGCCTCAGCCGCGGGGTGTGCATCCCCTCGTGGGCCTTCTCGATCCGGTCGACGTCGAGGTCGACGCGGCGGTAGGTCGCGGCGAGGAGGTTGGGGGTCGACTCCCACTGGAGGTTCGGGAACTCGCGTGGGGCGGCCTCCGCCCGGGGCGCCGACGCGGTGAGCGCGCCGAGTGCGACGCCCAGCGCGACGACGGACGCCAGGGCCGACCCGATCCGTGTACCGATCCGTTTCATGATGCTGCCTTTCGAACGAACGGGCCCGGTTTCGGCCCGCGCATCCAGGCTGGGCGACCGCAGCGACCCGGCGGCGCGCGGGTGCACGGATATCCATGTCCGGCCGCGAGACCGGCACGGATCGTCACGTCAGCGGCCGGTGAACTCGTCCATCGAGCTGTAGACGCCGAACAGCCGGCCGACGGCGTCCCAGGCGCGGGTGGGGAGGACACCCTTCAGCGTCTTCGCGAGACCGACCGACCACGGCAGCAGCAGGACCGGCTTGCCCGCGAGCATCGCCCGCCAGACCCGGTCGACCACGTACTCCGGGGTGAGGATGGGGGTGAGCAGCGGCCCGCGGGCGCCCTCGAACATGCCGGTGTCGATGTAGCTCGGCGCGACGGTCGTCACCTTCACATGGCCGAAGCCCTGCTGCTCCAGCTCGAGGCGGAGGCTGTCGCTCCAGTTGATGACGGCGGACTTGCTCGCCGCGTAGACGCTCATGCGCGGGTTGGCCAGGGTGCCGGCGGCGGAGGCGATGTTGACGATGCGCGCCTCGCGGGCGCTCGCGATCATCCCGGGCAGGAACTCCCGCGTCGTGTACATCGGCGCCAGCGCGTTGACCTGCATGGTCGCGCGGGTGTCGTCGCCGTTGTCGTGCTCCCAGAAGAACTTGCCGCGGACGATTCCGGCGTTGTTGACGAGCACGTCCACGCCGTCGAGCTCCTTGCGAACCGACTGTGCGGCCTGGGCGATGCCGCCCAGCTGGCGGAGGTCGACGACGTACGGGTGGATGCTCGTCCCGGTAGCCGTGCCCCCGGGCGCCGAGCTCGGCGACCCGGCCGGAGCGCCCCAGGCCGTGACGGTGCGGCCCGCGAGCACCTCGGCGCGCAGGCGATCGGTGAGCCGCGTGAGGCCGGCCTCGTCGCGATCCCAGAGCACGACGTGGCGGGCGCCCTCCCGGACCGCGCGCTCCGCATAGAGGAGGCCCATGCCGGAGGCCGCGCCCGTGATCAGGACGCGTGCGCCTCGAACCGTTCTCGCCATCCGTCCATCATCTCAGGCCCCTTCGGCTCCGGCGAGGCGCTGCCCGATACGCGGCCCTCGTCGCAGGGTCGAGGTGCTCGGTCGCGTACGAGAGCATCGTGCGCGGCATCCGCCCTGCGTACTCGTCCAGGAAGCCGGTGAGCAGCGCGCGGTCGACCCGCTTGCCGGTCTCGCGCAGCATCCAGCCGACGGCCTTGTGCATGAGGTCCTCCGGGTCGTCCAGCAGGCGTGCCGCGAGCTCCAGCGTCGTGGAGGCGTCGCCCGCCTTGAGGAACGCGAAGGTGGAGAGCACGGCCACCCGGCGCTCCCACAGCACGGGGCGGGCGGCGAGCTCGTCCAGCAGCCCGCGCGGGCGGTCGAGGAGGAACGCGCCGAGCACGTACTCGGCGGAGGCGTCCACGAGGTCCCAGTTGTTCACGCGCCCGTCGCGCACGGCCTGGAGGTAGAAGGCGGCCAGCCGCTCCCGCTCGGCGTCGTCGCGGGTGCGGACGCCGCTCGCCCGGGCGAAGGCGGCGTTCAGGACGATGAGCCCGGCCAGCCGGTGCTCGTGGACCGGGCTGTCCAGCAGCACGCGGATCTCGGGGAGCGGCAGCCCGGCGAAGCGCTTCGCGACCGCGCGGGTCTGCGGCACGCGCACGCCGAGGAAGACATCGCCCTCGCCGTACTCGCCGGGGCCGGTCTTGAAGAAGCGCTGGAGGAAGACGGCGTCGGCCGGGTCGGCCACGGCGGCCAGCGCGCCCATGACGGCGGCGGCGGTCTGGTCCGTGGTCACGAGAGCACTCTAGGGGCTCCCGGGGACGGTGCGGGTTCGCGGGGTGCCCGGCCTTTCCCGAATGCGCCGGCACCCCGCGAGCAGCCTCCCCTCGAGCTGCACCGGACGGCACGAGTGACGTTCCGGCATGTGAGAGAGCGGGCCTCCGGGAATCCATGACGCGGCGGAGGGGTGAAATCCCCGACGAGGGGATTCGTCATGGAATCGGCGCCGGGCGCTCTCTTTGACACGGCCGTCTCCCGGCGACGCCGACCAGTCCCGACCTGGAGAGCCCGTGTCCCGTCTCGCTGCCCGCAAGGACTCCATCGACGCCCTGTCCGACAGCCAGCTCGTCGAGCGCACCCGCGACGGCGATCAGCGCGCCTACGCCGAGCTCTGGCAGCGGCACTATCGCGCGGGCGTGACCGTCGCGCGCTCGTACACGACCACGTTCGACCCGGACGACCTGGTGTCGGAGGCGTTCACGCGGATGTTCGCGGCGATCGCCGACGGCGGCGGCCCCACCAGCGGCTTCCGGCCGTACCTGTTCACGGTGATCCGGAACACCGCGGCGAGCTGGGGCCGCCGGGCGTCGCACGAGATCGCGATCGAGCACGCCGAGGAGATCGAGGACCTGCGGTTCACGGAGGCGAGCCGGCTCGCGGACCTGGACCGCTCGCTGGCGGCCACCGCCTTCCGTGCGCTGCCGCCGCGCTGGCAGGAGGTGCTCTGGTACACGGAGGTCGAGGACCTGCCGCCGCGGGAGGTCGCACCGCTGCTCGGGATGAGCGCCAACTCCGTGGCGGCGCTGGCCGTGCGGGCCCGGGAGGGGCTGCGGGCCGCCTGGATCCAGGCCCACCTGGCGACGGTCCCGGAAGGCTCGGAGCACCACTGGGCGATCGAGCACCTCGGCATCGGCCTGCGCAAGCGGCTGGCGGCGAGCGTGCAGCGGCGCCTGGACGCGCACCTGGAGCACTGCGCGGACTGCCGGGTGGTCGCGGCGGAGGCGGCGGAGGCGAACCGGCATATCGGGTTCGTGGTGCTGCCGCTGGCGGCCGGGGTCGGGGGTGCGGCGGCGTATGCGGGCCGTGCGGAAGGTGGCGAGGGGGCGTCGGCGAGCGCTGAGCCGGCGCCGAGAGCGGGATGGCGGATGTGGGGGTCGTCGACGGTCGTGGCAGGGGCGGCCGTCGTCGCAGTGACCTCGATCGTGGCTGTCTCACTCGGCGTCGCGCCGCGCGAGCCGGTGGCGACGTCGGCGGCCGACCTCGCGCGGCCTTCGGCGACGGCCGCGCCCGGAGCTCCGGATGCCGCGGTCCCCGAGGGGAGCCCAGCTCCGGCGCCCGAGCCCGGTCGCCCCTCCGGCGTCGGTGGGGGATCCGGTTCCGCAACCGACGCCCGATGACTCCGCCGCGGCCGCCACCGCTGGGCAACCGACTCCCGCCGCGGTCCCTGCGCAGCCGACGTCACCGCCGACCCCGCGTCCGACTCCGATGCCGACGCCGACACCGAGCCCGACCCCGACCCCAGCCCCCACCGCCGAGCCGACCCCGACCCCGACCCCGACCCCGACTCCCCTGCCGACCGCATCTTCCCCACCGGTCGCGCACACCCCCGCACGCCCCATCCACCGGCACGGTCAGCGAACTCACAGGACGGGCAACGTCACGCCGAGAGGTGAAATCGCTCCTTAACTTGAGAACCAGTCGCGATCATCCGATCCACGCCCTGCTGGTCCACGCCCGATGACCCGAAACCTCGGAGGACCCCGACGTGCCTGCGCCCACCCTGCACTCCGCACACGCCGCCGCGCGCCGGTCCGCCGTGCGCCGGCTCGCCGCGCTCGTCTCCGCCCTCCTCGTCTGCGCGGTCGCCCTCGTCGCGGGCACCCCGGCGCTCGGCGCGGGCGGCTCTGCGAGCCTCTCGGTGACGATCACGCCCGCCACGACGCCGATCCCGGCCGGCGCGACCGCGCAGTGGACCGTGAACTACCAGTGCTCGTCGGTCGACCCGTCGGTCACCTCCTGCGCGGACGCCGTGATCACCGTCAACGTCGCCAAGCTCTCGCCGCAGGGTCACGCGATCACCTGCACGGCCGGCGGCTCGACGGCGAACGGCGACTTCACTCCCACCTCCACCGGCTTCATCGGGTCCGGCGCCGGGAACAGCATCCCGGTCGGCGCGTCCGGTCAGCTGACCTTCGCGTGCAAGACCGCCGCCGGCACCACGCCCGACCAGTCGACGCTCGCGGCCACGGCGACGTTCAGCTCCGACTCGGCGAGCGCATCGGCGACGGCCACGGCGGCGCCGATCGTGATCACGGCGAAGCCCGTGCTGAACGTCACCAAGGTCCTGCAGGGCAACTCGGTCCTCGACGGGATCACGGCGTACCAGATCACGGGAACCTTCAACGACTCCATCACGGGCACCGGCGACTGGAACACGACCGATGCCGCGCTGGTGGACACCCTCCCCGCGGGGGCGGTCTTCGTCAGCGCCACCAACGGCGGCGTCTACGACCCGGCGACCGGCACGGTCACCTGGCAGGGCGGGTCGGCAGCCACCATCGCCGCCACCGTCGACGTGACCTATCCCGCCGGCACCTTCGGCCCGACCAGCACGGTGACCAACTCGGCGAAGCTCACGGCGACGACCGTCACCGACCCGACCACGGTGTCCTCGACCGCGAGCGTGACGCACACGTTCGCGAACGCCTCGGCCGGCTCCGGCCTCTTCACGAAGACCGTGTCCCCGAACATCGCGGCCACGAGCGCGATCTTCAAGGCAGCCAACTACAACTGGAACCTCCAGGTCAGGAACACCGGCCAGGTTCCGATCGGAGGCACGCTCTACGACTACCCGCCGTGCGACAGCGCTCCGCTGAGCAACTCGCTCCCGCAGGACTGCCGCACCCCCGGTTTCACGATCACCCAGTTCGAGAGCGTCCCGTCCGGGTCGGTCTTCACGTTCTTCCTCGCGGACGGAACGACCCGGACCGTGACGAAGACCACGGACGCGTCCGTTCCGTACATCGTTCCCGCCGGCTGGCTGATCGCGGGCTACTCGATCGTGCTGCCCCCGTACGCCGTCAGCCCGGGGACGACTCTCTACATCAACGTGGACGGCCATCTGACCGCGGGCGACGGCTACGTGCCGATGACCCAGACCAACTGCGCTCAGTGGTCGATCACGAACGCGCCGCCGACGCCGATGGCCACCGCCGGCGACAAGGACAAGTCGTGCGCCGTGGCCTACTTCAAGAACGCCGCCGCGTCACTGCTGATCCGCAAGTCCTACACCGGCGGCCCGAACGCCCTGCTCGCCGGTCAGGTCGCGCCGTGGAGCCTCCTCGTCTCCAACACCGGCGCTGCCGGAGACGCGCACTACCTCGACGCCCCGGTGCACGTCATCGACACGCTTCCGGCGGGAGTGAGCTACGTGCCGGGCAGCGCGGTCGTGACCAGCGCCTCCGGGGCCTATGCCTACGACCCCTCCTACACGACGGCCGGCCTGACGGTGACGCAGAGCGGGCAGACCGTGACGTTCTCCTTCCCGCCCACCGCGATCCTGAACCGGCAGCAGGCCTTCACGATCCAGCTCTCCACCGTCGTGAACCCCGGCGTGGGAGCCACGACGCAGACCAACACCGCGAGCGTCTGGGACGACGCGGACCCGACCTGGGCCCCGACCCCCAGCAACGGCACGACGTCGAGCGCGTCCTTCGCGACCGGGACATCCGCACAGGCCGGCGCCCAGAAGGAGGTCAAAGGTCAGTTCGACAGCCGGTACCTGTTCTCGGTCCCCGGCTCGCCCGCCGTCGGCACGTCTCCGGCCGGGGGGACCTCGCAGTGGCGGCTCAACATCGGCTCGCTCGGCTCCACGCCGATCACCGACCTCGTGGTCTACGACGTGTTCCCGTATGCCGGTGACACCGGGGTGTCGGGAGGCCAGAGCGCTGTGGCGCGCGGTTCGCAGTTCGAGCCGACGCTCGCGGGCGCGCTGACACTCCCGGCGGGAGTGACGGCGACGTACTCGCTGAGCACGAACCCGTGCCGCCCCGAGGTCTACCCGAGCCAACCCGCGGGATGCGGCGCGACCTGGCTGACCGCCGCCGCGGTGACCGACTGGACGCAGGTCCACGCCGTCCGCATCGACGCCACCGCGCTGACGTTCCAGCCGGGTCAGACGGTGGAGGTCGACTACGCGATGAACCTGCCGGCGTCGGCCACCCCCGGCCAGGTCGCCTGGAACTCGCTCGCCTACGCGGCCTCCAGCCCGAGCGGTCCGCTGCTCCCGGCCGAGCCGGTGAAGGTCGGCATCCGGGTCGCGACGCCGCCCGCCGTCGCGATCACGAAGACCGACGCCACCGGGAACCACGCGCCGACCGCCGCCAGCGCGGTGACGCTCGACGCGACGAAGACCACCGGCCTGACGTTCACGGTGACGAACACGGGAGGCGAGCCGCTGCAGAGCGTCACGGTGACCGACGCGATCATCGCCGGCTCGGCGACCGTCACGGGGTTGAGCTGCGCCTTCCCGGACGGCTCGACCGGCACCCACTGGGCCGGTCCGCTGGCCGTCGGCGCGACCGTCCACTGCACCGCGACGCTGAGCGCGCTCGGCTTCAACGCCGTCCACGCCGACGACGCGACCGTGACCGGAACCGGCGCGTTCACCGGCGCGCCCGTCACCGCCGACGACCAGTACCACGCGCAGACGTTCGGCGCTCCGGCGATCGTGCTGCCGCTCACCGGAGGCCTCGGCACCGACGTCATCGCCTTCGCGGCGACCGGGAGCTTCGCCGCCGCTGCGGTGCTGGCCATCTGGCAGCGCCGGCGCCGGATACGCAGGCTCCCACGCTGAACGCTGCAGACCCCCGTTCCTTCGCCCGACCACAGAACAGGAAACCCATGATCATCAGGAGAAGACTCACCGCCGCGATCGGCGTCGGTGCCCTCGCCCTGCTGGGGGCGGCGGCGTTCGCCGGGCCCGCGAACGCGGACACGACCGGCGGCAACGCGCCGGGCGGCCCGTACACGCTGACGATCACGAAACTCCAGAATCCCCCCGGCGGCGGGACCCCCGCGAACGGCACTGCGCAGACGAGCGCCCTCACGCCGATCCCCGGGGTGGTGTTCAGCGTCGCGCCGGTGAACGGCGTCGACCTCACGACGCCCGCAGGCTGGACGACCGCTGCCGGCCTGACGGTGAACGGCTCCGGCCAGGTCGTCGGCGGCGGCACCACCTACACGACCGGCGCCGCGACCGCCCTGCCGGCCACCGGCGGCTCGGGCGTCACCACCTACACGACCTCCACGCCGGCCGTGTACGAGGTCACCGAGACGAGCGCCCCGGCCGGCACTCAGCTCGGCGCGCCGTTCCTGGTGACGCTGCCGCTGCCGCAGAGCGGGAACTGGCTGACGAACATGTTCGTGTACCCGAAGAACACGGTGGAGGGCGCACCGGTCAAGGCGGTCGACGACACCGGCGCCTACGGCCTCGGCGCCTCGGTCACCTGGAGGGTGGCGTCCACCGTCCCCAACCAGGTCTCGGGGAACGCGTTCACCCGGTTCTCGCTGACCGACCCGCTGGACGCCCGGCTGACCCCGCCGTCGCCGGCGACGGTGACGGTGTCCCTGGCCTCCTCGGCCGGCGCGGCGATCGCGCTGCCGGCGGCGGACTACACCGTCAGCGTGTCCGGCCAGACCGTCACGGTGGACTTCACCGCCTCCGGTCTCGCCCTCCTCACGGCCAACCCGGGAGCGGTCGTCACGGCCACGATCCCGACCGTGGTCGGCGCGGTCGGCAGCGGGACGATCCAGAACGTCGCGAACCAGACGATCGCGACCCAGTCGGGCTCGACCGTCACCACGCCCTCCAACCCGGCGCAGGACACCTGGGGCGACCTGAGCCTCCACAAGGTCGACCCGAACGGGAAGGCGCTGACCGGTGCGCAGTTCCAGGTGTTCACCTCTCGGGCCGACGCGCAGAGCCTGACGAACCCGGTCGCGGTGAACGGCGCCACCACCTTCACGTCCGACACGTCGGGCGCCGTGGCGATCGCCGGCCTCAAGGCGCAGAATGACGGCGTCGGCGCGGACCTGACCTACTACCTCGTGGAGACGCAGGCACCGGCCGGGTACGTGATCGCGCCCGCCTTCGCGCAGGCGGCGGGCGGGTATGCGCAGACGGTGGCCCCCGGCGCCGGCGCGAACCCGACCGTGACGGTCACCGACCCGCAGGCGCCGCCGATCGCGCTGCCGTTGACGGGCTCCACCGGGACGACGGTCTTCGTCGTCGGCGGCCTCGCCCTGGCCGCCCTCGCGGTCGGCGCGGCGGTCCTCGTGGTCCGTCGCCGCGCCCGTGAGGAGGGGCCGGCCGCGTGACGTCCCCGCAGCACGGGAGGGCCGCCACCGGGAGACGGTGGCGGCTCTCCGCCCTGTCGGTGGCGGTCACCGTGCTGTGCCTCCTGGGGGTGAGCGTCGCGCTCTACCCGGCGACGGCGAGCTGGTTCAGCGCCGCGCAGGAGGCCGCCCGGCTCGCGCAGTACGGCGACGCGGTGACGGCCATCGGGCCCGCCAGCCGGCTCCGGGCACTGGAGGAGGCCGCAGCGTACAACTCCGCGCTCACCGGCGGCGGCGCGGTGAAGGCGAACGAGCGCGTGCCGGTGGGCACCGCCGCCGCGCTGCCGCAGGGCCTCGACTACGACCGGCTCCTGGCCGCGAACGCGTACGGCCTGATGGGACGCATCGTCATCCCGTCCATCGGCGCGGACCTCCCGATCTATCACGGCACCGGCGACGCGACCCTCGCGGAGGGCGTCGGCCACCTCGAAGGCACGTCCCTCCCGATCGGCGGCCCGGGCACCCACGCCGTGCTCGCCGGCCATCGCGGCCTCGCCTCGGCGACGCTGTTCACGGACCTCGACCGGGTCCGCGACGGCGACACCTTCACGCTCTACGTCTTCGGCGAGACGCTCAGCTACCGGGTCTCGACCATCGCCATCGTGGACCCGGACCAGACCAGGACGCTCGACCCGGTGGCGGGGAAGGACCTCGTCACCCTGGTGACCTGCACGCCGCTCGGGATCAACAGCCAGCGGATCCTCGTGACGGGCGAGCGCGTGACGCCGACCCCGGAGGCCGCGGTCGCGCGCGGGCACGAGGCCGCCGCCGGTCCCGGGTTCCCCTGGTGGTCCGGCGGGTTCGCGGCCGCGGTGGTCGCGGGCGGCGGCTATCTCTGGTGGTCGGGCCGGTCCCGGGTGCGCCGTGGGTAGGCGGACGGCCGCCGTCGCGCGCCGTCGCCGGCCCGGCCCGGTGCGGCTCGTCATCGCGCTGCTGCTGTGCGTGGTGGCGGTCGTCGCGGGCGGCGTCGCCGTGTCGGCGTATCTCGGCGGCAGCGGCAGGCCCACCGACATGCGCGGGAATCCCGTCGACCTCCCGGCGCCGTCGCGCGCCGTGCAGCAGCGGACGGACGCCGTCGCCCAGGTCGCCGGGATGATCCTGCGCGTGCCGTCCGCCGGGCTCACCGTGCCGCTCGGCGAGCTGAACGAGGTGGACGGCGTCATCGACCCGCCGGGGTTCTCCTCCGCCTACCTGGTGCGCAACTACGGCACGCAGCTCGCCCACGCCGGTCTCGGGACGGTCTTCGTCGTGATGCACTCGTGCCGTGGCGGAGCGGTGTGCCCCGGGAATTACCTGACCGACCTGACGGCCGGGACGGCGTCGGTCGCGGTGGGCGCCGACGTCTACGTGGGCGGCCTCCACTACCGGGTGACGGGCTCGGAGTCGGTCTACAAGCCGGACGTCCACACCGACGCCGCTCTCTGGGCGAACGTCCCCGGACGGCTGGTGCTGCTCACGTGCCTCCAGACGCCTGCCCAGACCGCGTCGGTCGACAACCTGGTCGTCACGGCTCAGCTCGTCAGGACGCGGTGACTCCCGCAGCGCCGAAGCGCCGCCCAGTCGGCGTAGGTGTGGTCCTCCCCGATGGGGCAGTCGCAGGAGATGAGGATCCACTCGCCGGAACGGGAGGCGAGCATGCGCTCGACGTGCGGGACGGCGATGGAGTCGGTGCGTGCGGTCATGCTGTTAGAGAGCCGCGCGCGCGCCGCCCATGACGCTGCGACGTTTTCGTGCGCGATCAGCCTCTGCAGCGCAGGTTTCCAGCGAAACTGTCAAGAAATCGCCCGGAGTTCGCGGTTAGGCTCGGATCGGAGCGCCGAAACGGCGTTCCATCGCGGTGCCGCGAGCGCGGCCGATCGTACGACGGGAGGTTCGTCATGTCTCAATTCGTCCCGCAGTTCACTGCAGGAGCCATTGTCGGGGAGCCCGAGGTCGTCGAGGACGCCCGCTCAGTCCGCGAGGTCGCGACGCATCCCGCGTGGCTGCGGCTCAAGGAGGCGGCGACCGCCCTCCAGGCGCTGCAGGTCAAGGACGGCTCGGTCGAGCAGGAGTCCGACAAGCCCGCTGCCGCCGAGCTCACGTCCACGATCGTCGACGCCGTCGCCGAGCTCGCCCCGTTCTTCCCGCACGACGCCGACTACCTCGCAGCCCTGCGCCGCGACTTCGGCCGCTGGGCGGACGAGGGCTTCGGCGTGCCCGACTTCCTCGACGCCCTGAACGCGTTCCAGCCGCAGCAGCACCGCGTCGACGGACTCGGCCACCTCGTGGTGTTCCCGATGTACACGCAGAACGGCAGCACGAACCGGTTCGTGGAGGCCGTGCTGGTCGAGGTCATCTGGCCCGAGTTCATCGCGGCGCTGGAGGCGGGCGACTACGGCAACAAGCTGTTCGTCGCGCTGCGCTTCGTGGACTTCACGCCCGGTTACGACACCAACTCGGCCGTGCTGTTCCCCGAGACGGTCGCGATGCGCGAGATCCCGTCGTTCACGTGGGGTGCGATCTTCCAGGACCGGGAGGCCGCCCGTTACCGCCGGGTGGTGCGCGCCGCGGCGGAGATCACCAAGCTCGAGCTGCCGTCGGATGCTGCCCTCATGCTGGAGGACCAGCGCCTCACGGAGGAGACCTTCGTGATGTGGGACATCATCCACGACCGCTCCCACATGCGCGGCGACCTGCCCTTCGACCCGTTCATGATCAAGCAGCGGATGCCGTTCTTCCTCTACTCGCTGGAGGAGCTGCGCTGCGACCTGACCGCGTTCCGCGAGTCGGTGCGGCTGGAGCGCGAGCTCGGCGCCCTGCCCGAGTCGGAGTTGTCGGAGCCGCAGAAGCAGATCCGCGACCACGCCAAGCTCGTGCAGTACGCGGTGATCTTCGACCGGATCTTCCGGTTCGCGATCACCGGCAGCCGGGTCCGCAACTACGACGGCCTCGGCGGGCAGCTCCTGTTCGCCTGGCTGCATCAGCACGACGTGCTGCACTGGACCGACACCCAGCTGACCATCGACTGGGACGAGGTCCCCGACGTCGTCGTGGCCCTCTCCGACCGGATCAACGACCTCTACTGGCGCTCCATCGACCGCCCGAAGGTCGCGCACTGGCTGGCCGCCTACGCGATGCTCACCGAGACCCTCACCCCCAACCCGGCCTCCAACTGGGCGCGCGGGCTTTCCGACGAGATCCTGGCGGGAGCGCCGAAGGGGTACACCGACGCGGTCCTGGACGACGAGTTCCCCCTGTCGATGTTCTACGAGGCGCTCAACAAGAAGATGGCCGCCGTCATCGAGTCCACCTCCGGCATCACCGGAACCACGGACGAGGCGTGACGGATCAGCAAGGTTCGGCGCCGGCACGGTTCTCACCCGAAGGGACCGCGCCGGCGTCGGCGACCGGCGTCGCCGGGCGGCTGGTGCTGATCGCCGGGGCGACCAGCGCGTCCGGCGAGGCAGTGGCGCGCGCGCTCACGGCCGCCGGGGCGACAGTGCTCGCGGTCGGCACCCGGCAGGAGGCGCTGGACGCGCTGGCGGAGGCCGTCCCCGGCGTCGACACCCGGGCCTGCGACCTGGCCGACCGCGACGCGGTGGCCGAGCTGGCGATGCGCATCCACCTCAAGTTCGGCCGGATCGACGGCCTGGTGCACCTGGTCGGCGGCTGGCGCGGCGGTGGCGGCATCGCCGGGCAGAGCGATGAGGACTGGGACTTCCTGGACCGCGGCTTCCGGACCCTGCGGAACACCACGCGCGTCTTCTACGACGATCTGGTGGCCTCCCCCGCCGGCCGGCTGGCCGTCGTGTCCTCCGCGGCGGTCGACAAGCCGTACGCGGGCGGCGCGAACTACGCCGCGGCCAAGGCTGCGGCCGACGCGTGGACGCGCGCGGTCGCGCAGGGCCTCGGCAAAGAGGCGCCGCAGTCGGCCGCCGTCGTGTTCGTCGTCAAAACCCTCGCCGGCCTCGAGGCGCAACTCGCCGACGACGTCGTCGCCCTCTGGGCGACCGACGCCCCCACCCTCAACGGCACCCGCATCGCGCTCGACATTCGTGCCGAATAGTGACTTTCGCGCAGCGAAAGGCGACATTCGGCACGAATGTGGGGCTATCTAGGATGGAACAGTGACGCTACAACTCCATGACCTCAACCTGCGCGGCTTCGCGTCGGACAACTACGCGGGTGTGCATCCCGAGATCCTCGACGCGATCGCCGCCGCCAACAACGGGCACCAGATCTCCTACGGCGAGGATGTCTACACCGAGCGCCTGCACGAGGTGTTCGCGCAGCACTTCGGCGAGGGCGTCCAGGTGTTCCCGGTGTTCAACGGCACCGGCGCGAACGTCGTCGGGCTGCAGTCGATGGTGCCGCGCTGGGGCGCGGTCATCTGCGCCAAGACCGCGCACATCAACACCGACGAGGCCGGCGCGCCCGAGAAGGTCGGCGGCCTCAAGCTGCTGACGGTCGAGACCCCGGACGGCAAGCTGACCCCCGAGCTCATCGACCGGGAGGCCTGGGGCTGGGGCGACGAGCACCGCGCGCAGCCGCTCGCCGTCTCCATCACGCAGACCACCGAGCTCGGCACCGCGTACAGCGTCGAGGAGATCCGCGCCATTGCGGACCACGTGCACGCGCGCGGCATGAAGCTGCACATGGACGGCGCCCGCATCTCCAACGCCGCTGCCACCCTCGGCGTGCCGCTCAAGGAGTTCACCACCGACGCCGGCGTGGACGTGCTCAGCTTCGGCGGCACCAAGAACGGGATGCTGTACGGCGAGGCCGTCGTCGTCCTCAACCCGGCCGCCTCCGAGGGGCTGCTCTACCTGCGCAAGCTCAACATGCAGCTGGCGTCCAAGATGCGGTTCATCTCGGCGCAGCTCATCGCGCTGCTGCACGACGACCTCTACCTGCGTTCGGCGTCGCACGCCAACGCGATGGCGTCCCGGCTGCGCGGCGCACTGGAGGCGGGGATCGCGGACGGCAGCATCCAGGGCGTCGGGTTCAGCCAGGCCACCGAGGCGAACGGCGTCTTCGCCACGCTTCCGGCCGGCGTCGCGGACCGGCTGCGCCAGCACTTCCGGTTCTACGACTGGGATGCGGCCCGCCACGAGGTGCGCTGGATGTGCTCGTTCGACACCACGGAGCAGGACATCGACGACTTCGTCGCGGCCCTGGTCGCCGAACTGGCGGCCTGACCGGCCCCACCCCCTCACTGGGGACAGACCGGGGTACAAAGATGTCCTCCATTTGACGGACACGTTTGGTAGTCTCTAAGAGTCGACGGAGGAACCCGAATAATCCTCCGGCGATAACCCCGAAACGCATGCCGGGCTGTGTGGAGTAACCCTAGTATCCACACCGCCCGGCATCGTGGGTTGACGGTGTCGTATCAGCCGAACCTCCCCGAGCGTCAGGTCACGGGGACCGGCACACCGCCGCGCCAGGCCACTCGGACGACGTGGAGACCGCGATAGACGGTCGCGTCATCCCAGGAGTGGAACAGCATCCAGTCCGCGCCCTTGAAGGTCACCAGGTCGGCGCCGCCGGGACCGAGGTAGCGGCCTCCGCTGCCGGTGGTCGACAGGATCGGGCCCTCGTGCTTCGTGTACGGGCCGAGGAGGCTCGCCGCGGTGGCCGCGCCGGTCGCGTACGCGTCGCCGCCGTAGTCGTTGGCCGAGTAGAGCAGCACGTAGGAGCCGGCGTGCTTCACGATGACCGGCGCCTCGACAAGGTGGCCCTCCCACGGCTCGGTCTGCTTGATGAGCCGGGTCGCCTCGCCGACCAGCGCCGTGCCGTCGGCGGAGAGCCGCTGCACGTGGATCCAGGTGTCGAGTCCGCAGCAGTTGCCGTCGTTCTTCCACACCAGGAACCGGGTGCCGTCGTCCTCCGTGAACACGCTCGCGTCGATCGCGCCGCCCTCGTCGACCGGGCAGACCAGCGGGTTGGCGGACGGCGACGTGAACGGACCGGCCGGGTCGGTCGCGAACGCGGCGCCGACGCACTGCCGTCCGCTGGCGGTGTCCGTCGCGGTGAAGTAGAGCGCGTAGCGCCCTCCGGGCAGCGCGGCCGGCCCGGGAGCCCAGGTCTTGCCGGGCGTCGCCCAGGACGGCAGCTCCGGGAGGGCGTCCGCGTCGCTCATGGTCCAGTGCCGCAGGTCGGTGCTGGAGGCGAGCTGCACGTTCTTCCCCGGTGCGTTCGTCGCGTACGCGTAGACCCGGTCGCCGACCACGAGCGCGCCGGGGTCGGGGAAGTCGCGGTCGAGCTGGAACGCGGCGGTCGTGGGCGTCGGGCTCGGAGCGGCGCCGCCCGCCGCGCAGCCCGTCAGCGCCCCGAGCGCGAACGCGGCGGCGAGCGCCGAGGCCGCCGCCGCGCCGGTGCGCCTTCGACTCACCCCTTGACCCCGCTGGTCGCGACGCTCTCCACGATCTGTTTCTGCGCGAAGAAGAACAGGATGAGCACCGGGACCGACGCCACCACCGCGCCCGCCATCACGATGGCGAAGTGCGTGGAGTAGGCGCCCTGCAGCTGCGAGAGCCCGGGCTGCAGTGTCAGGTTCTCGGGACTCAGCAGCACGTACACCGGCCAGAGGAAGTCGTTCCAGTTGGCCAGGAAGCTCAGCACCGCGAGCGTCGCCAGGGCCGGCCGCGCCAGCGGGATCACAATCTGCAGGAAGATGCGGAGGTCCCCTGCGCCGTCGATGCGCGCGGCCTCCTCGATCTCCTGGGGCAGCCCGACGAAGAACTGCCGCAGGAAGAACACTCCGAACGCGCTGGCCGCCCCCGGGATGGTGATCGCCCAGATGGAGTCGAGCCAGCCCAGGTTCTGCACGATGAGGTAGTTCGGGATGAGGAAGATGACCGGCGGCACCAGGAGGGTCGCCACGATCAGCCCGAAGACGATGCGCTTGCCCACGAACTCCAGGCGCGCCAGCGCGTACGCGGCGAGGGAGGCGGTGACCAGGATGATCACCGACTGGAGCGCCGCGGCGGCCAGGCTGTTGAGGAACCAGCGGAACACCGGCTGCTGCCCGTTCGCGATGGTCGCGTAGGCGTCGAACGAGAACGGGTTCGGCAGCGCCGAGTACGGGTTGCGGATGGCGTCGCCGTCCGTCTTGAACGACGTCAGCAGGATCCACACCAGCGGCAGGATCACGATGAGCGCGAGCACGATCAGGGCCGCATAGAGCACGCTCTTGCGGAGCGCCTGCTGCGGGGTCTGCTTGCGCCGCGCCGGGATGCGCCGCGGCTGCTCCGGCGCGTCCGCGCCGGGCTCACCGGGCCGGGAGGTGACGGTCGTCATGAGGCGCTCTTCTCTGCCCGCTCCCGCTGGAGGCGGAAGTTGACGATGCTGATGATGGCGAGGAACGCGAACAGCACGTAGCTCATGGCCGACGCAGCCGCCATGTTGTTCTGCGACAGGCCCTGGTCGGCGATGTACATGATCGCCGTGCGGGTCGTGTTGCCCGGGCCGCCCTTGGTGAGCAGGAACGACTGGCCGAACATGTTCGCGCTGGCGAGGATCGTGATGGTCACCACGAACGTCATCACCTGGCGGAGACCCGGGAGCGTGACGCTGACGAACTGCCGGAACGCCCCGGCCCCGTCGAGCGCGGCGGCCTCGTAGAGGTCGGCGCTGATCCCCTTGAGCCCGGCCAGGATGATGACGGTGTTGAAGCCCATCGTCCACCAGACGGTGACGCCGACCAGGGTGATCCAGGCCCACGGCACATCAACCGTCCAGGGGAGGTTGTCGGGCAGCCCGATCATCCCGAGCACGTGGTTGACGATGCCCGACTGCGTGTCGAGCAGGTACTTCCAGATCACGCCGATGACGGCGACGCCCAGCACGTACGGGGCGAAGAAGGTCGCGCGGAAGAACGAGCCCGCGCGGATGCGCTGGTTCAGCAGCACGGCGACCAGCAGCGGCACCAGGAGGAGGAACGGCACGCTCGCGACCGTGAAGATCCCCGTGGCGAGCATGGACTGCCAGAAGTCGCCGGAGGTCGTGCTGCCCGGCGTGAACAGCTCGATGTAGTTCTTGAGCCCGACGAACGACTGCGTCGCGCGGAACGGGCTCCAGTTGGTGAGGCTGATCCACAGGCCGAAGACGGCGGGCGCCAGCACGAACACCAGGAACAGCACCAGGAACGGCGCGAGGAAGAGGTAGGCGACGCCCGTGCGACGACGGCCGCCCGGCCTCCTGGCCGCAGCGCGTGCGGACCGGGTCGACCGGGCGGACCGCGCCGAGCCGCGCGGGCGGGGCGCCCCGGTCTCCCGGGGCGCCACCAGCGAGTCGGTGTCAGTTGCCATACGTGTCTTTGTTCTGCTTGATCAGCGCGTTCGCCTTGGCGACGGCGTCGTCCAGCGCCTGCTTCGGGCTCTTCTTGCCGGTGACCGCCTCGTTCACCGCGGTGGTGATCGTGGCCTCCACGCTGGTGATGCCGGGCGCCGTGGCCTCGTAGTGGGCGTAGGGCAGCTCGTCCAGGAACGGCTTCAGGGCCGGGTAGTCCTTGACCAGCTTCGGGTCGTCGCGCACCGAGTTCTTGGCGGGCAGCTCACCGGTCTTGGGCCAGTCGGCCGAGTTGTCGTTCATCCACTTCACGAACGTCGCGGCCGCCGCGGTCTTGTTCTTGTCCTGCCCCTTGTTGTTCATGAACATCCAGTGGGTGGAGCTCGACCAGACGGCCTTCTGGGTGCCGATCTGCGGCACCGCCACGGCCTGCCAGTTCAGCTTGCCGAATGCGGTGTTGGTGGTCTGCCAGACGCCGTTCCAGTTGAACGCGGTCTTGCCGGCGATCAGGGCGTTGATGTTGCCGTCCTGGGCGACGTTCGCCGGGCTGTAGCCGTTCTTGATGAGGTCGGTCATCCAGGTCAGCGCCTTGACGCCGGCGTCGGAGTTGAAGGTCGCCTTGGTGACCGGCTTGTCGAACAGGTCGCCGCCGTACTGCCAGAGCAGGCTCTCGAACTCGAACGTTCCGGTGAACACGTAGCCGTCCACCCACTCGCCCTGCACGCCCGCCGTCTTGAGCTTGGCGAGGGCCGCCTCGTACGAGGTCTTGTCGGCCGGGATCGAGCTCGGGTCGACGCCGGCCTTCTGGAGGACGTCCTTGTTCACGTAGAGGCCGAGCGGCGTCACGCTCCACGGCACCGCGTACTGGGCGCCGTTGTACTTGCCGGCGTCCATCAGACCGGCCGGGAAGTCGCTCGCCGAGTAGCCGAGCGACTTGACGATCGAGTCGGCCTTCAGCACGAGCCCCTGGGCCGCGTAGGTGGCGATGTCGTCGCCGTGGCCGACCGCGACGTCGGGACCCTTGCCGGCCTTGACCGCGAGCGGCATCTTCTGGCCGATGTCCGACCACTGCATCGGGACGTCCTTGACGACGATGTTCTTGTGCTCGGAGTTGAACTTGTCGATCAGCTTCGGCACGAGGACGGGGGCGGCGCCGCCGGTCCAGCCGTTCCAGAAGCTGATGGTCACCTTCGGGCCGGTGTAGTCGCCCGAGGAGACCTCGGAGCCTCCCGAACCCGAGTTGCTGCCGCACGCCGTCAGCGCGAGGCCGAGGCCCACCGTGACGGCGGCTGCGACCGCGCGCACCGCGAATCGCTTCTTCATGTGATCTCTCCCTTGAGTGCTCCCCGCAGCCGCTGAGACGCGGCGGTCTGCCCGAGGAGGGGCCGATGGTGTCCCTGCATGTTTACAGCGCTAGATATTTGCTGTCAAGCGGTGGCGGTTTTCCTCCGACGGTACACTCGTGCTCACCAGTGCCACGCCAGACAGGAGCCGACATGGCCGTTCGCTTGCAGGATGTCGCGGAATACGCGGGCGTCTCGATGAAGACCGTGTCCAATGTCGTGCGCGACTATCCGCACGTCAGCGCCAAGATGCGCGAGCGCGTCCAGAAGGCCATCGACGAGCTCGGCTACCGGCCGAACGTCATGGGCCGCCGCCTCGCGACCGGGCGCACAGGGCTGCTGGCGCTGGCCTTCGCCGACGTGCGGATCCCGTACTTCGCCGAGCTCGCCCGGGTCATCGCCGACGCGGCGGAGGAGCGCGGCTACCGCGTGCTGCTGGAGCAGACCGAGGGGACCCTGGACGGGGAGCGCGCGGTCGTCTCGGCGAGCGAGTCGGGCCTGGTCGACGGGATGCTGTTCCAGCCGAGCCTGATGAACTCGACCGAGCTGGCGCAGAACCGCGCGGACATCCCGCTCGTGGTGCTGGGCGAGAACGCGGCGCCGCTGACCGTCGACCAGCTCATGGTGGACAACGTCGCGGCGGCGCGCACGGCGACGGCGCACGTGATCGCGCACGGCCGGCGCCGGATCGGCTTCGTCGGCCACGAGGCCGGCGGCCTGACTCGGACCTCCACGCTCCGCATCGCCGGCTACCAGCAGGCGCTCGAGGAGGCCGGGATCACGCCCGACCCGAGCCTGCTGATCTCGACCACGGCCATCAGCGCGTCGAGCGCGGTCACGGCCGTGGGGGCGGCGCTCGACGCCGGGCTGACGTTCGACGGGCTGGTCTGCCGCGACGACCTCGCCGCGATCGGCGCGCTGCGCGCCCTCCACGAGCGGGGCGTCCGGGTGCCGGAGGACGTGGTGGTGACCGGCTGGGACGACATCCCGATGACGCAGGTCACGTACCCGTCGCTGACCTCCATCGCCCCGGACATGCGGGCGCTGGCCTCCCGCGCGCTGGACATGCTGCTGGAGCGCGTCGGCGGGTACGAGGGCATGGGACGGCACGAACTGGTGCCGTACAACCTCGTGACGCGGGAGAGCGCTCCCGAGCTTTTCTGACTTTACAGCGCTGGATAGTTGCGTCATGCTTGGGGCGTGCTCGACTCCATCTCCACCAGACACCGCTCGTCCGGCCCCGCCCTGCGCGCCAGCGACCAGGACGGCAGCCACCCGCGTCCCCAGCTGATCCGCCCCGCCTGGCTCGACCTCGGCGGCGCCTGGACCTTCGCCTTCGACGACGACGACCGCGGCCACGCCGAGCACTGGGAGCGCCGCGGCGAACTGCCCGGACGCATCATGGTGCCGTACCCGGCGGAGTCGCCGGCGTCGGGGGTCGGCGACACCGGCTTCCACCCGGTCGTCTGGTACGCGCGCCGCATCGCGGTGGACGACCTCCCCGCGGGTGAGCGCACCCTCCTGCACTTCGGCGCCGTCGACTACCGGTGCGAGGTCTGGGTCGACGGCCGGCTGGCCGGGCGCCACGAGGGCGGCCAGACCCCGTTCACGTTCGACATCACCGACCTGATCGAGGGCGACGGGCTGACGATCACCGTCCGCGCCGAGGACGACCCGTTCGACGTCTCCCAGCCACGCGGCAAGCAGGACTGGCGCGAGCGCCCGCACTCCATCTGGTACCACCGGACCACCGGGATCTGGCAGCCGGTCTGGCTGGAGGGCGTCCCCGCCTTCCACGTGACCCAGGTGCACTGGAGCAGCGACATCCATCGCGGCATCGTGACCGCCGACCTCCGCTTCGCCCAGCGCCTCCCCGAGGGATCGCGCGTGCGGCTGGAGCTGGCGCACGGCGAGCAGTCGCTGGCGTCGGTGGAGGCCGTCGTCTCCGGCACGCGCGCCGAGCTGGTCGTCCCTGTCGCCCGCCAGCAGAACGGCCAGGCCTACGAGGAGCTGCTGTGGTCGCCGCAGCGCCCGACGCTGATCGACGCCACCGTGACGGTGACGCCTGCCGGCGCGACCGGCGACGTCGTGCACTCCTATCTGGGCCTGCGCTCGATCGCGGTCGAGAACGGGCAATACCTGCTCAACGACCGTCCGCTGTATCTGCGGTCGGTGCTCAATCAGGGTTACTGGCCGCAGTCGCACTCGGCCGCGCCCGACTCGGAGGGGCTGCGCCGCGAGGCCGAGCTGATCCTCGAGCTCGGCTTCAACGCGGCCCGGCTCCACCAGAAGTACGAGGACCCGCGCTTCCTGTACTGGGCCGACCGGCTCGGCCTCCTGATCTGGGCGGAGGCCCCCGCCGCGTACGCGTTCGACGCCGACGCGGTCGAGCGGACGATGGCCGAGTGGATCGCCATCCTCGACCGCGACAGGTCGCACCCCTCGATCGTGACCTGGGTGCCGCTCAACGAGAGCTGGGGCGTGCAGCACCTCGCGCACGACCAGCGGATGGTCGCCTACGCCAAGGCGCTCGTGCACACCACCAAGACGCTCGACCCGACCCGTCCGGTGGTGTCCAACGACGGCTGGGAGCACGTGGAGTCGGACATCCTGAGCATCCACGACTACGACGCCGACCCCGACGCCGTGCGCGAGCGCTACCGCTCGCGGGACCACATCCTCGGCTCGTCGCACACCTTCCCGGGGCGGCGGCTCGTGGTGGACGGCGCGCAGCGGCTGGATGTGCCGATCATGCTCACCGAGTTCGGCGGCATCTCGTACATCGAGCGGCCGAGCGAGGACGCTTGGGGCTACTCGTCCGCCGCGACCGCCGATCAGTTCGCCGACCGGCTCGACGCGCTGTTCGACGCCGTGCGCGCGAGCGCCGGTCTCGCCGGCTTCTGCTACACCCAGCTCGCCGACACCGGCCAGGAGACCAACGGCCTCGTGTTCGAGGACCGGCGCCCGAAGGTCCCGCTCGCGCGCATCCGCCGGGCGGTGACCGGGCTGGAGGCCTGAAGCACCATCCATCCAGACGAAGGAGTCTTCATGCGCACCACCACGACTGTCGCGCTCGCGATCGCCGCCACCGTCGCACTGCTGCCGTTCGCGCCCGCGACGGCCGCGGAGCCGGGAGCGTCGCCGGGAGGGTCGCCAGGGGTCTCGGCTACCGGACGTCCCACGACGCCCGGGAGCTACCGGAACCCGATGACGCTGCAGCTCCCGTCGGGCGAGACGGCGGCGAGCTGCGCCGACCCGTCGGTCGTCCACGGCGCCGCCAACGGCGACACCGACTGGTATCTGTATTGCACGACGGACGCGCTCACCGCGACCGAGAAGGCCGCGGACGGGTCGCTGGTGATGCACAACGTCCCGATGTACCGCTCGGCCGACCTCACGCACTGGACCTACGCCGGCGACGCCTTCCCGCAGAAGCCCTCGTGGCTCGGCGCGAACGGGTCGATGTGGGCGCCGGACGTCGTCTTCCGGAACGGCACCTACTACCTCTACTACGCGGCCTCCGACTCGGCGCTGCCCGGCGGCGGCTCGGCGGTCGGCGTCGCGACCAGCAGCAGCCCGACCGGGCCGTGGACCGACACCGGGACCCCGGTCGTCGCCCCGCAGGCCCACCCGACGAACCCGGACGCGCGTCGCTGGGAGTTCGACCCGGAGGTCATCACCACCGGCGGCACCAGCTACGTCTACTTCGGCAGCTACTTCGGCGGCGTCTTCGCCCGGAAGCTCAGCGCCGACGGCCTGACCTCGATCCCCTCCACCGAGACGCCGATCGCGATCGACAACCGCTACGAGGGCACGAACATCGTGCAGCACGACGGCTGGTTCTACTTCCTCGGCTCGGCCACGAACTGCTGCGCGGGTCCGCTGACCGGGTACAGCGTTTTCGCCGCGCGGTCACGGAGCCCGCTGGGGCCGTTCGTCGACCGCGACGGTGTGCCGATCCTCGCCGACCGCGTCGGCGGCACCCCCGTGCTCGCCCAGAACGGCAACCGCTGGGTCGGCGCCGGGCACACGGCCGTGGTCACCGACTTCGGCGGCCAGGACTGGATGGTGTACCACGCGGTCGACAGGAACGACCCGTACTACGCGGGCGACGTCGGCTACACGAAGCGCCCGGTGCTGATCGACCCGCTCGACTGGCACGGCGACTGGCCGACCGTGCGCGCCGGAGCGGGACCGTCCGACTCCGTCATGCCCGGCCCGGCCGCGCAGCCCGGCCAGCGGACGGCGTACAAGCCGGCGTACGCTCCCGACCCGCGCCCCGGCCGCCCCGACCTGTCGCGCTCGACCGAGTTCGACGGGAGCACGCTCGGCACGAACTGGAGCTGGGTGCGCCGGCCCGACGCCTCCACCTACGCGGTGAAGGGCGGATCGCTGACGTGGCAGACGCAGGCGGCCGACCTCCAGCCTCCCGCCACCCCGCTCGCGTCGGTGCTCACCGAGTCGGCGCCCACCGGCGACTACGTCGTGGAGACGAAGGTCTCGGTGAACACGCCGAACGACGGCAGTGTGCACAACTACGTGCAGGGCGGCCTCATCGTCTACGGCGACGACGGCAACTACGTGCGGCTCACGTCGAACAGCATCTGGGACACCCGGCAGACCGAGTTCGGCAAGCACGTCTCGCCGGTGCCCGCGGGCTACCCGAGCTACGGGAACGGCGTCGTCGGTCCCGTCGCCGACTGGACGTACCTGCGCATCGTGCACCGTGCCCAGCAGGGGACGGACCTCTACACCGCGTACACCAGCGTCGACGGCCAGACCTGGGACCGTGGCGACACCTGGACGGCCGACCTGGGGGCGCATCCCCGGATCGGGCTGATCTCACTGGGCGGCGCGGGTTACGCGAGCAGCTTCGACTACGTGCATGTCAGCGCGCTGGCGGGTCAGCACTAGGGCGTGTTGATAAAGGAATCTCGCGGCATCGGATGACACGGGATCTCGTCAATAGCCATCCGAACAGTCGGACATCCGATCATCGGTCCACCAACCGGCCTGGCAGCACACCCACCTCAGCCCACCAACTTCATAACCTGTTTATGAACACGCTCTAGCCCTGACCTTGGTCCCACAGCCGCCAGCCAGAATCCGTCTGGCGGAAGCACAACGACCACGGCTCGGTGCCTGCGTGCATCGAACCGTCACTGCTGGCCGTGATCGTGACCATGTATGCGATGCATTTGTCGTCGCTGGGGGTCGGGCCACCCCCCTGATACGAAAGTAATCGCGGGTCGTCGCACCACGCCCAGGTGTTCGCCGACGTGAGCGCGCGCGTCATGCCGCAGTCCTGGCTTCTCGCGGCCTCCATGTACGTGTGGGCTACCGTGGACAGCGATGCGTTCTTGCCGGGTACGACGCCGCGCGGCGGGGTGTTGAACAGCGCATTTGCCAGCGCAGGGACGCAGGCGAGACCAATGACAACGGCGACGGCGGCCACCACGAGTTTGAGACGGGTTCGCCGGGTAGTCGGTTGGCGAGGACTTGGCATGATGTGAACCTAGCGCCTCCCTACCCGCCAGAAGCCCGCAACTCAGTCCTGCTTCGGGGGAGTCGAGATCGCTGTGTTGATGCTTCCGAAACACTCTTCACGGTAGTGTGCCGGTACCCCCGGAGATATTAGGCCCCCCCACCGCGGCGCGGCATTGGAGGCCCCCATCCGCTGCGCACACCTTGGCGGGGCGCCCTGGCAGCGACTCTTACGTCAGTTGAAGTTTGTTGCCTCGTCAGCGTCAGCTTGGGGTGCTGAGCCCGAAGTAACAGTATGGGATTCGACGAGGCGCAGGGGACCCGGTATCCCAAGTTCTCGCGCAAGACCTTCAAGGTTTAGGCCTTCGAGCGAGAGAGTCTGGGCGGGAGGCATGTACGCCTTCCCCGGATCAAGGCCGAAGGGGTGTGAGTTCATGCGTCCGCTCGGACTAACTGCGGTCACCAGGCACGCAGGGCTAATGGTGTTCCGCGCTTCGGTTCGATCTGCGGAGCGCGCATTGACTCGAGCCAACGTCTCCATCAGTTCCTGAACCGGAACCTTTCGCCGCAGGAGGGAACGCAGCAACCCGCGGTCCGAGGAGCTAACGGCATCTGCCATTCCAGTCAGGACCACTTGGGGCTTGGCGGGCTTGTACCGATAGGTGGTCAGTTCATCCTGTACGGCATAGGTCGACCCCCTTCCATTCTGGAAGTTCGACACCACGGCAACTTCCGGGCGAGTGCCGTGATACGAGACCACCGTGAAGGTGAGCCTCCTGTCCTTCAAAGGAATTCTCTTCAGCCATTCGTCAGCAGTGCATAGTCCTTCCAAGAGTGACTCGAACCTCCCGAAGGGGCCGAGCCCATGCACCAACTCTGCAAGCCATTGGTCCGTCTGTGGTCCACCGCGGACTTGAGCGACCCCTGTGAATGCTGCCGAGCCGAACCATCCCTTGCCTGTGACCTCCAGCTGCTTGTGCCCCAACACGTCCATCGGCCTGTAGTCAGACCCAGTCCAAGTGGAGAGGCGAAAGTCCGAGGCCTGAAAGCAACGACCCCGGGAAACCAACGTGATATTGAGCGTCATACCCGAACCCGCTTCCCGCAGCAGCGACGGGGTTGCACCTGAAGGAACCCTTTCAAAGGCATGTTGTCCGAGAAGGCTGCCCCTCGTCTAGATAGCCCATGCGCGAAGCGCAAAGCGCCGCCTCTGCCCCGCGACGTGCGAGCCTTCACAAATCGTTGCCTCACCCCAGTGAGCCCTCGATCACCATTATCGACTCGCCCTAGGGGGAATCAGCCGGAGGGCGCCGTCCAGTACGCGTACTGCGACGCGGGACGGAAGCCCAGCCCCGAGTAGAGCGCATAGGCGGCCGCGTTGTCCGCGAGCACCTGGAGCCACAAGTGCCGGACACCACGGCCGCCCGCCGCGTCGGCGAGGGCGACGGCGAGCGCGCGGGCCAGGCCACGGCGTCGGGCGGCCGGGAGGGTGGCGACGGCGTAGAGGCCGGCCCACTCGCCGGCGAGGGCGAGGCGGGCGACCGCGTCGGGGGCGTCGGAGGAGCCGGCCCAGGCGTAGAGGGCCGGGGCGGCTGTCAGGATGCGGGCGACGATGTCGCGTTCCGGGGCGCCGCCGCGGCCGTCGACGGCCCACCAGGTGGGGAGCCAGCCGGGAGGTGGGGTGTCGGAGGTCGCGATGGGGCCTGCCGCTGCTCCCGCCGCCGCCACCTCCGCCCGGTCGGCCACGAGGATGTCGGTCTGCGAGTGCTCCCGGTACCCCCGGCCCGCGAGCGCAGCCACCAGTGCGGGCGACGTCGCCGGGCTCACCTGGAACACCGCGGGCAGGCCGCGCTCCCGGTACCAGCGCTCGGCGCGCTCAACCGCGGCCTCCACCTCCGGCACCTCGCCGCAGGTCAGCACCGAGTTGGCACGGTTGGTGACGCCGCCCGCGGCCCGCAGCGTCCAGCCTCCCAGCTCTGCGCGCTCCAGCGCCGGCCAGCCGCGGTCGGCGAGGCGGTCGAGGTCGGCGGGCTGGACAGACTCGGCGGGCTCGGGCTGGCGCATCCGTCGAATGTATCCCGCTGCCGCCGCCCGCCGCGAAGGCGTACCGTGCGTCCCATGACCGACACGAAGGACGCCGCCCCCGCAGCCGGCGCCGAGCCGTTCCCCGCCGCGGAGATCGCCGGCCTCAAGGCCAAGACCGTGGCGCACGTCGTCCACTACCGGCGGAAGACCTACGTCACGCTGCCGTCCGAGGGGTACGCCCTCCTCAAGCGCGTGCGGACCCTGCTGCGCGACGGCACCACCGACCTCGTCCCGCTGGTGCACCGCGACGGCTTCGTGTGGCTCGCGATCGGCCCGAACATCCCGATCGCGGTGGACGAGGTGGAGACCGACAACGGCGAGAGCGAGAAGCACACCCTCAAGCGGCTCGGGCTGCGCTGACCGCGCCGGCTTCTCAGGCGCCCGCGATCTGGAGGAGCTGCCGGGCGGCCGGCTCCTGCGGGACGGGCAGCGCCGGGATCGAGCCGGTGTCGGCAGGCCCCGCATTGGCGGCGAAGTCGCGCAGCCACGGCAGCAGCTCGGGGCCGAGGTCATCGCGGGCGACGGCGAGCTGGACGATCGCCTTCAGATAGTCGAGCCGGTCTCCGGTGTCGTAGCGGCGCCCGCGGAACACGACGCCGTGGACGCCTCCTGTCCAGGCCGGCGCGGAGGCCAGGCCTTCGAGCGCGTCCGTGAGCTGGATCTCGCCGCCCTTGCCGGGAGGCGTCTTCTCCAGGATGTCGAAGATCTCCGGACGCAAGACATAGCGGCCGATGACCGCGTAGTTCGACGGCGCGTTCTCGGGGCTCGGCTTCTCGACCAGGCCGGTGATGCGCACGACGTCCTCGTGCTCGGTCGGGACGACGGCGGCCGCGCCGTAGAGGTGGATCGAGTCGCTCGGCACCTCCATCAGGGCGACCACTGTCGTGTTGAGCGCGTGCTGGACCTGCAGCATCCGGCTCAGCAGGGGGTCGCGCTCGTCGATGATGTCGTCGCCGAGGAGCACCGCGAACGGCTCGTGGCCGATGTGCATGCGCGCCCGGAGCACCGCGTGACCGAGGCCCTTCGGGTCGCCCTGCCGGACATAGTGGAGGTCCGCGAGCGAGGTCGAGTAGTTGACCTTGTGCAGGCGGTCGGTGTCGCCCTTGCGCGCCAGAGTGTCCTCCAGCTCGGCGTTGCGGTCGAAGTGGTTCTCGAGAGCGTTCTTGTTGCGTCCCGTGATCATCAGGACGTCGTGGAGGCCGCTGGCGACGGCCTCCTCGACCACGTACTGGATGGCCGGCTTGTCGACCACCGGCAGCATCTCCTTGGGCATGGCCTTGGTCGCGGGAAGGAACCGGGTGCCCAGTCCCGCTGCGGGGATCACGGCCTTGGTGACGTAACTGCTCATGTCGATTGCTCGCTTTCAGGTGGATGGGTACCGGTCAGTGGACGGGGAGGGCGTCGGGGATGAGAGCGGCCGCCTCCGGGACGCGGCCCATGCCGAGGACGGTCCAGCCTGCAGCGTTCCAGGCGGAGGCGTCGAGGCAGTTGCGGGCGTCGATCACCGTGGCGCCCGACGTGAGCGCACGCAGCGCGGAGGGATCGGCGCCGGTGAACTCGTCCCACTCGGTGAGGACGACGGTGAGGTCGGCGCCGTCCAGGGCCTCCGCCATCGACCCGGCGTAGCCGAGCGTCGGGTAGAGCCGCTGCGCGGTGCCGCGGGCCTCGGGGTCGTACACGACGACCTGGGCGCCGCGCAGGTGCAGCGCGGCCGCGACGTTGAGCGCCGGCGAGTCGCGGACGTCGTCGGTCTGCGGCTTGAAGGCGGCGCCGAGCACGCCGATCCGCCGGTTGAGCACCGAGCCGCCCAGAGCACGCAGGGCGAGATCGATCACCCGCTGCCTGCGGCCCATGTTGATCTCGTCCACCTGCTGGAGGAGGCCGACCGCCGCGTGCGCGCCGAGCTCGTTCGAGCGGTGCATCAGAGCGCGGATGTCCTTCGGCAGGCAGCCGCCGCCGAACCCGAGGCCCGCGTTGAGGAACTGGCGGCCGATGCGGGAGTCGTGACCGAGCGCGTCGGCCAGCAGTGCCACGTCCGCGCCCGCCGCGTCGCACACCTCTGCGATCGCGTTGATGAACGAGATCTTGGTGGCCAGGAAGGCGTTGGCGCTGACCTTCACGAGCTCGGCCGTCGGCAGGTCGGCGACCAGCACCGGCGTCCCGTCGGCGATCGGCTTCGCGTAGACGCGGCGGAGGACGGCCTCCGACCGCTCCGACGTGCCGCCGAACACGAGCCGGTCGGGCCGCAGCGTGTCGTCGACGGCCTTGCCTTCGCGGAGGAACTCCGGGTTCCAGACGAGCTCTGCCGCGACACCGATCGGTGCGGCCTCCGCCACGATCGCGCGCAGCCGCGCCCCGGTGCCGACCGGCACGGTGGACTTGCCCACGATCAGGGCGTCGTGCGTGAGCGCGGCGGCGACCCCGCGGGTGGCGGCCTCCACGTAGCTCAGGTTGGCCGCGAACGACCCGGACTGCTGCGGCGTTCCCACGCAGATGAAGTGGACGTCGGAGGCGGCGACGGCCTCCGCGAGGTCGGTCGTGAAGCGCAGCCGGCCCGCGGCGACGTTGGAACGGATGAGCTCGGGCAGCCCCGGCTCGAAGAAGGGCGCACGGCCCTCGGTGAACTCGGCGACCTTGTGCGGGTCGGTGTCGACACCGACGACGTCGAAGCCGAGCTCCGCCATCGCGGCGGCGTGGGTCGCGCCGAGGTAGCCGGTGCCGATCACGCTGATGCGCGGGGCGGGGTGGTCCTTCTGGATCTTCTTGCTAGTGGTCATGCCGATTCCTTCCGGGGTCACTGTGCCGGGGTGAGGGTGAAGTCGTCCTCGGGTCTCGTCAGGCCCGCTATGAAGGCCGACAAGGAGTCCGAGCGGGAGTCGATGCGCCAGTCGTTGGTGGCGCGCACGCCCTCCACATAGCTGGTGACCGCGAGGTTGAACCAGGAGAAGCCGATGATGTCGGAGTTCTCCGGCTTGGCGAGCCCGTCGAAGAGCGAGCTGATCCAGGCGGGTTTGTGACCGTCCGTCTCTGACGCGCCGACCTCGGCGAGGATGATCGGCTTCTTCGTGATGCCGCGCAGCGTGTCGAGACTGGCCTTGAACGTGTAGTCGAAGCTGAAGTTGTTGTCGGACTTGTACGGCGGTCGCAGGTAGCCGGAGAGCCCCACCCAGTCGACGTACTGGTCGCCCGGGTACAGGCTCTCCAGGTAGCCGGCTGCCTTGTGGCTGGCGGGGAGGTTGTTGACGATGTTCGGCGCCCACACCCAGACGACCAGGTCGTTCGCGCCCTCCTGCTGGAAGATGTCGTGCACGTGCCGCCACATCTTCACGTAGTCGCCCGGGCTGTTGCCGTTGATGGGCGCCCCCGCCCCATCCGTCTCCGACCACGGGTACCAGATGGCGTTCATCTCGTGGTCGAGGCGGATCGCGAGCGGCAGCCCGGTGGCGACGACAGCCTTCGCGTACTGGTGCAGATAGGCGTCGAAGTCGCCGCCGATGATCTTCGGGAGGGAGTAGTCCGGTGCCGAGTTGGACGAGTTGTCCGCGCTGATCGGGCGCGACTCCCAGGTCATCATCGGCATCCGGCCCTGCTGCCAGGCGCGCTGCACCGCATCCCCGCGGAACGTCTGGTCCCAGCCCTGGAAGTATCCGACCAGGTTCGGGGAGACGCCGATCTTCGCGCTGGTGGCGTCGAAGGTCGCCCAGTTGAACGGCGCCTGCTCGGTGTACATGCCGAAGTAGCGGCTCGACGGCTTCAGGAGGTCGGCGCGGGAGGGCGCCGTGATCGGCGCGGGCCCGGTGACCGGCGAGCTGGATGCCGGCTTGCCGGACGCCCCCGTGCTCGTGGACGAGTGGCCCGTCTTCGCCTGCGCGGCGGCGAGCTGCGCCTTCACGTTCGCAAGCTCGCTCTGCGCGGCCTGCGCCTTCTGCTGCGCCGCGGCGAGCTGCTTGGCGGCGCCGGCCTGCGCCGCCACGGACTCCGCCTGCATCGCGGTCATCTTGCCCTTCTGGGAGGCGATGGTCTGCGTCGCTCGGTCGAGGTTGCGCCGGAGCTCCGCGTTCTGGGCGGCGAACGGCGTCACCGTCTCGGTGGCGTCGGCGACCGCATCCCGCAGCGGGGCGCCCGTCGGCGAGGCCCAGACGTAGGCGGAGATCCCCACGAGGACCAGGGCGAGCACGAGGAAGGCGGCGGCTGTGGCCTGCGAGCGCGACCGGGACTGGGCCCACCAGCTGTGGGCTCGGTCGGCGACGCGGCCGGTGAACGTCGGGTTAGACAAGGAACAGGACCTCCAGGCTCAGGATCGCGATGCCGATCAGGTACGGGATGGCCGCGAGCGGGTTCGGGCGGCGCCGGACGGCCTTCTTCGTGACGGCCTTGGCGGCCGTCTTCTGCTGCGCGCGCGTGACCACGGCCGTGGTCGGGCGGGTGGCGGTGGCGAGTGCGGTGGCCGTGGTGACGCCGCCGACCGCTTCGGGGAGCGCGGGGCTCGGCGTCGTGTCCGTCGCGGTGCCGAGCGCGGCGATCTCGTCGTCGGAGCTGATCTCCCCCGGTCCTCCCGCGTACGCTCCGGCCCTGGTCCCCCAGCCGCTGGCGTGCGCCATCCGGAAGAAGCCCATCAGCCGGATCGGCATCAGGAAAAACGTCGAGACGATGATGAAGACCGGCAGCCGGAAGAAGTCGGTCGGTTTCTCGGAGAGGTGACGGATCTGCCGGATGGACATGCTGATCACCGACGACGCGACCATGAGGGCGACCACGGTGATGATCCCGCCCTGGATGCCGTACGACTTCAGGAAGCCCTGGTAGAAGTTGTAGCCCTGGCCGGTGATCGACCGGTACACCCAGCCGCCCATGACGCCGGCGAGGATGAACGGCAGCAGGATGTCCATCACGAAGAAGAACGCCAGGATCGGCGCGTGGCCCAGCATCCACGGGAGCATCCGCATGGTGTTGTACTGGCTGCCGCGCGCCCAGCGGAGCTGCTGCTTGAACAGCTTCTTGACCTTCAGCGGTGCGTCCGTGTAGACGAGGCTGGTGTGCTGGTAGACGGTGCGGTAGCCCTCCTTGAGCGTGAGGTTCGTCAGCGTGCGGTCGTCCGAGACCTCCAGGAAGACGCCGAGGAACTTCTCGGTCATGAACTTCTCCATCACCCGCATCAGGATCGAGCGCCGGAAGGCGATGGTCCGCCCCGGCAGGCAGCCGATCTGGCCGACCACGCTCTGCGCCGGCATCGAGTAGAGCGCCCGCGAGTTCTCCAGCCAGTCCGCCCAGCGGGTGATCCAGCTCCGCTCGGGTTCCAGGATGCGCTGCTTGGTGGTCACGCCGCCGACGCGCTCGTCCGCGAACGGCTTGACCAGCTCGCTCAGGGTGTCGTGCGTCCACACGGTGTCGGAGTCGACCAGCACGGTGATCTCGCCGGTGGACATCCGTGTCCCGATCATCACCGCGTTGCGCTTGCCCGGGATGGGCGTGTGCACCCAGCGGACCAGCGGGGCGAACTCCTCGCACACCTCGGCGAGCTCGGGGTTGGGGGCGCCGTTGATCACGACGATGATCTCGCCCGGCTTCTGCTCGACCATCCGGCCGAGCACGTCGCGGAACAGATCCAGCGGCTCGTCCACGACCGGGACGACGACGCTGGTCGTGCCGTCGAACTCGCCGGTGTACGGGCGGTAGCGACGCGACATGAGCACCTTGACGATCCAGATCACCCAGATCAGGGCCGAGTAGATCGCGAACAGGTAGAACTCGGGATGGCCGCCCAGCATGTGCCGGAGCTGCAACAGGAAGATGAACACGAGACAGGCCTCTCGGGTGCTGATGGGATGGCATCCACGTCGGCGGGGATCTGGTCGGTTCGGGTGGTCACAGTTGTACGGGTCGGTATCCGCGACCCGCAAGTGGGGGTGGACAGGTCCTGACGGCGTGGCGCCGCCCTGCACCCGGGGGACGTGTCCGCCGAGATGCGGACACGTCGGGAGGACAGCTCGGAGCCGTATTGAAATGCTGATGATCGCCGGTATTCGCGTTCTGAATCCCGGGCGTGGCGGCGCCGATCGCAGGGCGTTCCTGTACCCCGGTCGCGTCACGGAAGCGCTCTCTGTGAGGTTAGGAAGATTTACACGGGCGACACACGGCGTTCACACGAGGGAGCGCTTTCGGACGGTCCCGAGCGATCGCGGAAGGACCTCCCGCGGGCCTCGGCGGCGGCGCTATGCTGACGCCGTGATCCCAGCCGCCGTGATCCCATCCGAGGCGCCGACGCACCGCGCCGCACGACCGACCGGTCAGCGGCGCCGCGTGCGGCGCCGGGCCGCGGCCGCACTGGTCGGCGTCGCCGTCCTCGGCCTCCTGACCGGTTGCGATCTGTTCGCCCCTCAGGACACGAAGTACATCCAGGAGACCGCCGACGGCGTGAACGGCGACATCGGCCCGATCTTCATCGGCAACGCGGTGCTGCTCACCGCGCAGGCATCCTCCCCCGCCAGCCTGGTCGCGACCCTCGTCAACCAGGGCGAGTCGAGCGAGGAGGTGCGCATCGTGACGACGGCCGGTTCCGACACGGTGACGGTGAAGCCCGCCGAGTCGGTGCAGCTCGGCACCTCCGACGGCCAGACGGTCACCTTCGACGGCCTCGACGCGAAGCCGGGGTCGCTGGAGCCGGTGACGTTCCAGACGAGCACGATGACGGAGACGCTGGACGTCCCGGTGCTGGACGGGTCGCTGCCGCAGTACCAGGACCTGGTTCCCTGAGCGGTCCTGCGGGCCGGAACTGCCACCACAACTGGGGCACCGCCGCGCCCGTTTCCTGAGAACTCCATCACCTCCAGGCGGCGACGACTCAGCGGGGAGGTCGTAGGTTGGAGCGTCAGCCAACGAGGAGGTCGCGTGTCGCAGCAGGTTCAGGAGGAGTCGCTCCAGCTTCGGGGGACGCTCTTCGACGGGGACGAACGCACCGACGTCGGGTCGCTCACCGAGCTCATGGACGAGCTGCAGACCTCGACTGCGTTCGGGTACCTCGAGATCCAGGACCCGGACCGGCTGCAGCTCGCCCAGCTCGCCGACCGGCTCGGCGCGCACGACCTCGTCCACCCGCCCGCGTCGGCCTCCGCCGGGCACATGCCGATGGTCGCCGGGGAGCACGTGCGCCTCTCCACCCACCGGGTGCAGCTGGAGGAGCCGACGTTCCAGCTCGCCGTCGCGGACCTCCACATCTACGTGCTGCCGCGGCTGCTGATCCTCGACCACGACGGCGGCTTCGACTTCGAGCCGCTGCGGGCGCGCCTCGCCGGCGAGAAGCGGCACCGCGACCAGGGCGTCGGCTGGCTGCTGTGGATCGTCCTCGACCAGCTGCTCGGCGAGGCCGGCGCCGCCCTGAACGCGCTGGACGACGAACTGGACGACATCGAGGACGTCCTGCTCGCGCCCGGCGCGAAGCCCGCGGTGATCCAGAACCGGGTCTACCAGCTGCGCAAGTCGGCCTCCCGCCTGCGCCGCTGCCTCCTGCCGCTGCGCGACGCGGTCGACGCCCTGCTTCGCCGCGAGGCCGACTGCGTCAGCCAGGGGCTGTTCCCCCTGTTCCAGGGCCTCTACGACCGCGGCGTGCACCACGTGGAGTGGGCGGACTCGCTGCGCGACCTGGTGACGGCGCTGTCGGACACACAGATCGCGATGGAGGGCAACCGGCTCAACGTGATCATGAAGAAGGTGACGAGCTGGGCGGCGATCATCGCGGTCCCGGCGGCGGTCACGGGGTTCTACGGCCAGAACCTGCCGTACCCGGGGTTCAACTCGATGGGCGGGCTGTGGATGTCGACGTTGTTGATGGTGGTCGGGTGCGGGGGGTTGTATCTGACGTTCAAGCGGAAGGATTGGCTGTAGGGCGGCCCTCCTTTCGAAGACACGTCACCAAAATCCTGGAATACCTTCCCAGGTCCATGTGTTCACATGTTTATAGCTGGGCAATGGAGCCTCGTGATCCTGTTTCCACCGTCGAGGAGTCCCACCCCATGTCGCTGACCGACACCGTCACCCGCACCGCCGACACGTCCTTCCCGCTGCTGCCCGCGCTCGCCGAGCGCTGGAGCCCGCGCGCCTTCGACACCGAGGCCGCCATCGACGACGACAAGCTGACCGCCGCCCTGGAGGCCGCACGCTGGTCGCCCTCCGCCAACAACTCGCAGCCGTGGCGGTTCATCGTCGCGCGCCGCGGCACTGAGGCGTTCGACGCCATCGTCGCCAACCTGATGGGCTTCAACCAGATGTGGGCCGGCGCCGCCGGGGCGCTCGTCGTCGCCCTCGCCGAGGCCGTCGACGCCGAGGGCAACGAGCGTCGCTGGGCCACCTACGACGTCGGCCAGGCCGTCGCGCACTTCAGCGTCCAGGCACACCACGACGGCCTCCACACCCACCAGATGGGCGGCTTCGACCCCGCGGGCATCCGCGCGGCGTTCGACGTCGAGGAGCGCTTCGTGCCGGTCTCCGTCACCGCGGTCGGCATGCTCGGCGACGTGGACGCGCTTCCCGAGCCGCTGCGCGAGCGCGAGCTCGCCCCCCGCACCCGGAACGCCCTCGACGACATCCTCCTCGCCAACGCCTGACACGCTCGAAACGTGAGAAATCGCGGGAATCGCTCGAACGATTCCCGCGATTTCTCACGTCTGGGCGGTGTGGTTACGGGCGGAGGAGGGTTTTGATGGCTCGGCGCTCGTCCATGGCAGCGTAGGCCTCGGCGACCTCGGAGAGGGGCAGCTCCAGGTCGAAGACCTTGCCGGGCTCGATCGCGCCGGACCAGACGTCCTGCAGCAGCTCCTCCACGTAGTTGCGGACGGGCGCGACGCCGCCGTTCACGCCGACGTTCGTGTTGAACAGGGTGCGGATGGGCAGCTCGGCGCCGCCGTTCGGGACGCCGACGTAGCCGACCATCCCGCCGGGACGGGCCGACCGGATGGCCTGATCCATCGACTCCTTGGTGCCCACGGCCTCCAGGACGCAGTCCGGGCCGATGCCGTCGAACAGCTCCTTGACGGCCGCGATGCCCTCCTCGCCGCGCTCGGCGACGATGTCGGTCGCGCCGAACTCGCGGGCGAGCGCCTGACGCGACTCGTGCCGCGACATGGCGACGATGCGGGAGGCGCCGAGGCGCTTGGAGGCGAGCACGGCGCACAGGCCGACCGCGCCGTCGCCGACCACGACGACCGTGCTGCCCTCGGTGACGCCCGCGGAGACGGCGGCGTGGTGGCCGGTGCCCATCACATCCGACAGGGTCAGGAGGCTCGGGATGAGCTCCGCCCGCGGGTACTCCGGGGTCGCGACGAGCGAGCCGTCGGCGTGCGGGACGCGCACCTTCTGGCCCTGGCCGCCGTCGGCGAAGCCGCCGAGCCGGTCGTCGGCGCCCCACCAGCCGCCGTGCAGGCAGGAGGTGCTGACGCCGTTCTTGCAGTTCTCGCAGGTCATGTCGCAGTCGTAGAACGGGGCGATGACGAAATCGCCGACCGAGATCGTGCTCACCTCGGGGCCGACCTCCTCGACCACGCCGACGAACTCGTGGCCGATGCGGCGCGGGGAGGCAGTGGGGGTGACGCCGCGGTACGGCCACAGGTCGGACCCGCAGACGCACGCTGCGACGACGCGCACGATGGCGTCGCCGCCGGTCGAGAGGACGGGGTCGGGGACTTCTTCGAGGCGCACGTCGCGCTCTCCGTGGATGATGGTCGCAAGCATGCCTCCCAGCCTACGCGCGGCGGGTGGATACCCCCTCTCTGCGGGCCAGAGGAGGGCCCGGTGGATGCCCTAAGCTCGCATCCATGCTCCGCGGAACCCCGCCGCGTCGAGCCGAGGAAGGATCGCCAGTGCCCGAGGTGTCGCGACGTGCCGTGACGGCGCTGCGCACGCTCGTGCTCGGGGTGTCGGAGCGGGGCGCCACCGATCCGCGGGCCGTCCGGCTGCGTCCCGTGGAGCCCGTCGAGAGCGCGCCCGACCTGTCGCCTGCGCCGTCCGCCGTCGTGCTCGGCGCGGTGACGCTGAGGCCGGCGACCGCGGCCGACGAGCCGTTCCTCCGGCGCGTCTTCCGGGACGCCAAGCGCTGGGAGCTCCCGGGCGCGGACGGCGCGGAGCTCGATCCCGCCCTCGGGCCGAAGTACCGCGCGCACTCGGCCGACCGCCGCGACCGCTACCCCGACGCCGAGACCTCCATCGTCCTGGAGGGCGGCGAGCCGGTCGGCACCGTCACGCTGCACGACGAGGACGGCCGCACGCACCTCGTGGAGCTCGCCGTGCTCGCCGAGCGCCGCGGCCGTGGCGTCGCCTCCAGCGTGCTGACCGGGCTTCTCGCCACGCACCGCCGGCTCACCGTCACGGTCTGGGAGCAGAATCTCGGCGCCCAGCGGCTGTACGAGCGGCACGGCTTCGCGGTCGTCGCCGAGCAGTTCGGCTACCTGCTGATGGCGACGGAGGCCGACCGCTGACGGCCGGCCCCCGTACCCGCGTCTAGTCCTGCTCCTCGCGCACCGGCGCGACGGCCAGCCGCTCGCCGGACGGGTCCAGGTCGACGCGCACCGTGTCGCCGTCGCGGATCTCGCCCGCCAGCAGCTCGGTGGCCAGCCGGTCCTCGATCTCGCGCTGCATCAGCCGGCGCAGCGGACGCGCCCCGTAGATCGGGTCGTAGCCGCGCTCGGCCAGCCAGCGCCGCGCGTCCGGAGTGACCGCCAGCTCCAGTCGGCGCTCCTCCAGCCGCCGCATCAGCCGGTCGATGTTGAGCTCCACGATCTCGCCGAGCTCCTCCTGGCTGAGCGTCGAGAACACGACGATGTCGTCCAGCCGGTTGACGAACTCCGGCTTGAACGCCTGCCGCACCATCTGCAGCACGGCCTCCTCGCGCTCGGTCTCGTTCAGGGTCGGGTCCACCAGGAACTGGCTGCCCAGGTTGGAGGTCAGGATCAGGATGGTGTTGCGGAAGTCGACCGTGCGGCCCTGGCCGTCGGTGAGGCGGCCGTCGTCCAGCACCTGCAGCAGCACGTCGAACACCTCGGGGTGGGCCTTCTCGACCTCGTCCAGCAGGATGACCGAGTACGGACGGCGCCGCACGGCCTCCGTCAGCTGGCCGCCCTGCTCGTAACCGACATAGCCGGGAGGGGCGCCGACGAGTCGCGAGACGGAGAACTTCTCCCCGTACTCGCTCATGTCGATGCGCACCATCGCCTTCTCGTCGTCGAACAGGAACGCGGCGAGCGCCTTCGCCAGCTCGGTCTTGCCGACGCCGGTCGGGCCGAGGAACAGGAACGACCCGGTCGGGCGCCCTGGGTCGGAGATGCCCGCCCTCGTGCGGCGCACGGCGTCGGCGACGGCCTGCACGGCCTTCTTCTGGCCGATGATGCGGCGGCCGAGCTCGTGCTCCAGGTTGAGCAGCTTCTCGGTCTCGCCCTGGGTGAGCCGGTCGACCGGGATGCCGGTCCAGGCGGCCACCACCGCGGCGATGTCGTCGGCGGTGACCTGCTCGTTCACCATGCGCGGGTGGCTGTGCTCGGCCTGCTCGGCCTCCGCCAGTTCGCGCTCGATGCTCGGGATGGTCTCGTATTCGATCTTGGAGGCCTCCTGGTAGCGGCCGTCGCGCAGCGCGAGGTCGCGGTGCGTCTTGGCCTCCTCCAGCTGGGAGCGCAGCTCGCCGACGCGGTTCAGCGCGGCCTTCTCGGCGCGCCAGCGCTCCTGCAGCTCCTCCAGGGTGTCCTCCTGCTCGTGGAGGCGCTGGCGGAGCTGTTCCAGGCGGTCCTTGCTGGCGTCGTCCTTCTCCTTCTTGAGGGCGAACTCCTCCAGCTTCATGCGCTCCACTTGGCGCTGGAGGGTGTCGATCTCCACCGGGGCGGAGTCGATCTCCATCTTCAGCCGGCTGGCGGCCTCGTCGATCAGGTCGATCGCCTTGTCCGGCAGCTGGCGCGCGGTGATGTAGCGGTTGGAGAGGGAGGCCGCGGCGACCAGGGCGGAGTCCTCGATCGTGACGCCGTGGTGCGCCTCGTAGCGGCCCTTCAGACCGCGCAGGATGGCGACCGTGTCCTCCACGCTGGGCTCGCCGACGTAGACCTGCTGGAAGCGACGCTCCAGTGCGGCGTCCTTCTCGATGAACTCGCGGTACTCGTTGAGCGTTGTCGCGCCGATGAGGCGCAGCTCGCCGCGGGCCAGCATCGGCTTCAGCATGTTGGAGGCCGCGACCGAGCCCTCGCCGCCGCCGGCGCCCATCAGGATGTGCAGCTCATCGACGAAGGTGATGATCTCGCCCTCCGCGTCGTTGATCTCCTTGAGGACGGCCTTCAGCCGCTCCTCGAACTGGCCGCGGTACATCGCGCCGGCGACCAGGGCGGAGAGGTCGAGCGTGACCAGCTGCTTGCCCTTGAGCGAGTCGGCGACGTCGCCGGCGACGATGCGCTGGGCCAGGCCCTCCACGACCGCGGTCTTGCCGACGCCGGGCTCGCCGATGAGCACCGGGTTGTTCTTGGTGCGCCGGGTCAGCACCTGGCTGACGCGGCGGATCTCGGCGTCCCTTCCGATGACCGGATCGAGCTTGCCGCTCTTGGCGATCTCGGTGAGGTTGATGCCGTATTGTTCGAGCGCGCTCTTCGCGTCCTCCTGCGTGGAGGGGGCGCCCTGCATGTTCGCCATGCTGGTGGGTTTCCTTTCGAAGTCCTGTGACAAAGTTGAGTCTACTAGGCTCAACTTTGGTTCTGCCAGGGGTATTCCGATACGACTACCCTGACTCACATGATCGACCCGTTGGACGCGCGAGTGGTACTGCTCGACGGCCAGACGGCGGCCACACTCGCCCAGGTCCTGCCGTTGCTGCTGCTGACGCTCATGGTCGAGCTGCGGCGCGTGGAGGTGCACCGGCGCGGGCGCATCCGGCTCACGCGCACGCTGCTCGCGCTGTTCTTCATCGCATTCGGGATCGTGGAGCTGGTGCTGGTGATGTCGATCGACGGGACGCTCATCCCGTTCGAGTGGACCGACCTGCTGCTGGCGCTGCTGATCTTCGGGCTGCTCGCGCTGCTGTTCTGGCTGTCGCTGCTGGACGCGCCCGGCGCACGGAGACGCGCCCGCGACGACGCGCGCTCCGAGCACCCGCGCTGACGTCGCGAACGGAGGAGTCGCGGCGGTGGGAGGGACGGACGTCCTCCGTCAGGTGCGGTTGGACGGGGTTTCGGGGGTGGGGTCCTCCGTTGGCTGCGCCCGCTTCCGGGTGAGGAGGAGGATGGTGACGCCGATCAGGGCGAGCACCACGATCCCGATGGCGATGCCGATGACCAGACCGAGGTCGTTGCCTGACGATGCCTCCGTGGGTACTGCCGTCGACACAGTCGAGGTGGGCGCGGGCGCGGCGGCCCCAGGGGTCGCGACGACGTTCGACCGGGCGGCGCAGCCGGGGGCGGTGCGTCCTGCTGCGGCCGACGTCCCGGCCGGCGGCTGGTACGTGAAGCCGTACGTCCCGGACACGGTGTGGCCGTCCGCCGAGACGACCTGCCAGTCCACCGTGTACCCGCCGGCGGCGCCGAGCGCGACCGGGGCCGAGACCGCGGCGTCGAGGATGGTCGGGCATCCCGTCTCGTAGTGCTTGCCGGAGGCGTCGGTGACCCTGAGGATCGCCGACGACCCGTCGCCGCCCAGGTCGAGCACGCGGTCGTTGAAGGTCAGCTTCACCTGGGTCATCGGCTCGGTCTGGGTCGAACCGCTCGCGGGGGACGTGTCCACCAGGTAGTCGTGGGCGCTCGCGGCGACGGACGGCGCCAGCGCCAGCGCGACCGTCGCCAGGATGCCGCCGACTCCGGCGAGCACGCGCGTCGCCATTCTCGTCATGCCTGTGCTGCTCGTCATGTCAGTGCTCCTTCTGGGCCGTGCGGGGTCGCCGGGTCGCCGCGAACACCGCGACGACGAGGGCGATGGCGCCCAGCGCGAGGCCGCCGATTCCGAGGCCGATCGCGACCGCCGCGGCGCCCGGCGAGGCAGCGCTGGAGGGCGCAGTCGCGCCGGAGGTGGCGAGCAGGCTCGATGAGCCATCCGCGGCCGGCGGCGCGTCGTTGATGTAGACCGTCGGCGCGGGGTGCTCCGGCTCGGCGCCGGAGGCCGGCGTCTTCTGGTCCCAGTTCACGACGGTGCCGTCCGAGTAGTACTGGTGCACCGGGAGGACGATGCTGCCGGTGTCGGGCATCGCGCCCGCCGAGATCACGAACTGCTGGAACTGGCCGGGCGCGACCCGGACACCGGACGCGGCCGTCCAGACGACCTTGACCGGAGCCTCCGTGACCGTGCCGTCGTCGGTCTTGATGGGCGTGGCCAGCTTCTCGGTGACCACCTGCGTGCTCCAGCCGGCGATGGGCTGGTAGGCGACGGAGCCGAGCGGGGTGCTGGTCGGGAGGTCGACCTCCAGCTTGACCGTGCCCGCGGACGCGGACTCGGTGGGGACCTTGAAGGTGAGCGTCGGGTAGCTGCCCGGGGCGGCCTGGTTCGGGCCGACGGTGACGTGCGCGCTGGCGGCGAGCGGCGACGCCAGGGCGAGGGCGACGGCGGCGATCGAGGCGGCGCCGGCGATGGTCGACCTGCGGGTACGAGTGGTGCGGATGCGCGCGTCCGTGCGCGCGGGGGTGCTGTTCATGGTCGTCCGGTTTCTCGGCCGCGCGGACGCGGCCGGGTGGGGAGAGAGGGTGAGCTGCAGTTCCCCGGCGGCGAGCACGAGCGCTCAGCCGGCCGGGACGACGGCCGCCGGCGGACCCCGGTGCCGCAGCGCGCCGATCAGCGCCTCCACCCCGTGCAGCGTCGCAGGGACGGTGTCGATCGGTGTGGAGACGCGGCCCGGCGCCACCGGCGTCACGGCGGCGACGCGGTCGACGAACCGGCGCAGCCGGAAGAACGTGAACCGCGCGACGGCGAGCAGCGTCCGCTCGCCGCGCAGCAGCGCCGCGATGGTCAGCGCGGCGGCCGCGGCGTGGGCCAGCCACATCCAGACGTCCTCGCCGAGGAAGGTCGGGCCGGCCGTCACGGCGTCGCTCGCGGCGCCGGCGCCCGGCACCAGCGTCAGGTGCATGCCCGCGTGCAGGTGCCCGCCCATCGGCATCCCGCTGAAGCTCGCCGACGGGCTCAGGGTGAACAGGGCGTGGAAGAGGAACTGGCTGACCGCCACGGAGAGCGTCACGCGCCAGAGCGCGACCCGGCGGCCGACGAGGACGATGCTCGCGAGCGACGAGAAGACCACGCTGAGCGTGAGCGCGACGGCGCTGGGCGCCTGGCCGCCGCCCGCCATGTGGAAGAGCGCGGCGACGAGGGTCGCGACGACGGCGGCCGCGAAGCCGCGGACGACCCGTGCTCCGCGCGAATTCATGCCCCCACTCTACGCGGCGTCGAAGTCTGGCCGACGTCCACAGACGCAACCGCCGAGCACCTCGGGGTCAGAGGGTGCTCGGCGGTCGCGTCGGGCCGACAGGGCCGCGTTCTGCTCGGGTCAGAGCGCGGCCGGGTCCCTGTCGTCGATGTTGGCCGGGGCCTTCGCGTCGAGCTCGGCGGGGAGCTCGAGCGGACGGCGCGTGTAGTACTCCTTGCCCTTCCGGTAGAAGAGCACCAGCGGCACGATGCCGAGCACGATCAGACCGACGCCGAGGATGTTGACGATCGGGTCGTTCTGGCTGATCCCCTGCACGAAGATGTAGCCCATGAAGATCGCGCCGGCCAGCGGCCAGAGGAAGATCAGGATGGCGTTCTTCACCGACTTGAACAGCACCCGCCGGTAGGCGACCACCACCGCGAGGCCCGCGAGCGTGTAGTAGAAGGCGATCTGCATGCCGATCGAGGCGATCGCGTTCGTCATGATCTCGCCGACCGAGCCGAGCAGGTTGGAGCCCACGAACAGGATGATCGAGACGCCGACGACGATGAGGGTCGCGAACGCCGGCGTCTTCCAGCGCGGGTGGATGCGGCCGAACGCCTTCGGGATGGTGTGGTCGCGGCCCATCGCGAACAGCGTGCGGGTCACCTGGATGAGCGTGGTCTCCAGCGTCGCGATGGTCGACAGCGCGACCGCGACGACGAGGATCTTGCCGCCGATACCGGGCCAGACGGCGTCACCGAGGACCGAGAGGATGTTGGCACTGTTGTTCTCGATGGTCTTCGACGGCAGCATGACGAGCGTCGCGATCGTGAAGATCTCGAAGAGCAGGAACACGATGACGATGCCGATGATGCCGGCCGAGCCCGCGTTCTTGTGGCCGTCCTTGGTCTCCTCGTTGAGGTTCGAGGAGACGTCCCAGCCCCAGTAGTAGAAGGCCGCGATGAGCGCCGCCGAGACGAACACGCCCTGGCCGGTCAGGTGGCTGAAGCCCAGCCAGTCCCACGAGAAGGACGGTCCGGCGTGGCTGCTGGTCGCCGCCCGCACGATCATCAGCACAGCGAAGAGGATGAGGATGCCGACCTCGATGAGCGACATGATCCACTGCGCGCGTGCGGTCACGTGCACGCCGAACAGCACGCACGCCGCCATGACGAGGAACCAGATGGCGCCGACGCCCGTGATGAGCCACGCGTTGTTGGCCTGGTCGGGCGCGAACAGCGTCACGGTCATCGCGCCGGCCGGGAGCGCTCCCGCGACCATGAAGATCGTGGCCGAGATGACCAGCGCCCAGCCCGACAGGAAGCCGAGGATGGGGTGGAGGGCCCTGGCGACCCACGAGTAGGTGGCTCCCGCGTTCACATCGGCGCGGCCGAGGTAGAGGAACGCCCACGCGATGCCGAGCATCGGGATGCCGCACCAGAGCAGTGCGGCGGGCGCTCCGAGGGCTGCGGCGCCCACGAGCGTCGCGGTGGTGGCTGCGATGGAGTACGCGGGCGCGCTGCCCGCCACGGCCATCACGATGGAGCCGGCGGCGCTCACCCCGTCCGCCTGCAGTGCGTGCTTGTCTTCGCCCCCGCGAGGGTCGGCTCCGTTGCCGAGTGCTACGGAGTCCGGCCGGGAATATTCCTGCGTCATTGCTCTCCCTGGCTAGGGTCGCGTGTGCGACAGGGGGACGTTAGCAATTCCCGGACCCGAGGACAACCCTTTTCGCCACGAAATCGGTTGTGAATGTGAATGAAAGTGACGAAAACCGAGGTGGATGTGGGTCCACTCAGAGATTATCGACACTTTTCGTTCCGAGCGGCGGGGTCTCGACGGCCCCGCGGGACGGCTGGGCCGCGCACTCGGCGGCGTGGTCGGCCTCCGCCAGCACGAAGGTGGCCCGTTGCGCGGTGCCTCCCGCGAGGCGGAAGCCCAGCCGGAGCGCCAGCCGCGCGGACGACGTGTTGGATCGCTCGATGACGGCCGTGACCAGGCAGGCGCCCAGCTCGCCGAAGGCCAGGTCGAGCATCGCGCGGGCGGCCTCCGTCGCGTAGCCGTGGCCTCCCTCGGCCGTGAGCTGCAGCCAGCCGATCTCCGCGATCCGAGTCTCGGGCGCGACCGTGCGCAGGTGCAGCGACACGTCGCCGATCACGCGACCGTCGTGCTCGACCGCGAGCACCAGGAGGTCGCCCGGAGCGGAGAGCGTGCGGTGCGCCGTGCGGGCGAGGAGGTGCGCAGCCACTTGACGCGAGGTCCGCAGCGGCCAGTCGAGGCCGCGGCGCACCTCCTCGTCGTCCTCGATGCGACGCCAGTCGGCGGCGTCCGTCGCACGGTAGGGCCGAAGCAGCAGGCGCGGCGTCCGCACCTCATGCGCCTCGACCGGGAGACCGGGCACCGGCCCGGCCCACAGGGAGCGCAGCGATCGCAGGGGGCGCGGGCGACGCGGGAGAGAGGTCACGGCGTCCTCCTCTCCTGCTTCGACGGTAGAACGGGCGTGCTATGGCTGCGCTGCGACCTCCGCGGCCAGCGTGAGAAGCCCGGAAGCGTCGCATAGCCCACGCACAGGGCGTCGCGGATGTGCCTCGGCATCCGCGAAGTGCTGGCGCCGACGGGGTCAGGGGCGGCGGGAGGCGGTGACGGTGAATTTGGGGTTGCGGGCGATCTGGCGGGTCGGGCCGACCGCACGCTCCAGGGCGGGGCGGTAGCCGAGGTGGGAGTTCCACACCGTCCAGAGCTCGCCTCCCGGCGCCAGCACCCGGCCGGCGTCGGCGAACATCCGGTGCGCGATCCCGGTGTGCACGGCGCCGCCGATGTGGAACGGCGGGTTGAGCACGATGAGGTCGGCCGACGCGTCCGGCTGCGAGGCCAGGCCGTCGTCGCGGACGACCTCCACCCGGTCGGCGACGCCGTTGGCCACGGCCGTCGCCCGCGCCGACGCGACCGCCGCTGCCGACTGGTCGGTCGCGATCACGCGCAGGCCCGGCCGCGACGTGGCGAGCGCGGCGGCCAGCACCCCGGTCCCGCAGCCCAGGTCGATCGCCGTCCCGGCCTCCGGAACCGCGTCGGCAAGCACGGTCAGCAGGAACCGCGTCCCGATGTCCACCGTCGCGCCCGCGAACGCCGCGCCGTACGCGCACACGTGGAGGCCGGTCGCCTCGTCGAACGCCCGGTCGGGCCAGCGGTCGAGCGCGAGCGCGGCGGCCGGCTCGGGAGTTCGCGCCGTGAGGACGCGGGACTTCTGCCGGGCGAGCGACGCCTGGACGTCGCCGAAGACCTCCCCCAGCACGCCGTTCATCGCGGTGGTCATGTGCTTGAGCATCCCGCCCGCGTAGACCACGACCTCCGGATGCGCGTGCCCGGCGGTCAGCGCCGCGATCTCGGCGAGCGCCTCCAGGCTCCGCGGCAGACGCAGCAGCACAGTGCGGGCGCCGGCGACGAGGGAGGCGTCGAGCGGCCGGTGCTCGTACGTGCCTTCGAGCCCGAGGTCGGCGGCGTTGGCGTCGAGCGCCCGCTCGGCCGTGAGCGGGTCCTGATGCACCCGGATGCCCCGGGCGCCCCGAGCCGCCGCAGCCAGGGTCAACGCCCCGTACGCGTCGCCGATGACGACCAGCCCGTCGCGGAGGACGTCGTCGCCGGCGAGGCCGGCGATCAGCCGGTCGGCGGCGTCCGACGCGAAGAGGTTCGGCGCTTCGACGTCGGGGCGGCGGCGGAGGCGCTCGTAGGGGAACACCGGTTCAGTCAATCAGACCGGACCGCGCGGTGTGGTACTCCTGAGCCATGACCGACCCCGACCCGCACGTGCTCGCGCCCGGACTCGCGCCGACGCCGTTCACCGCCGCGGAGATCCGCGCCGGCTGCCCAGAAGGGCGGGTGTCGGTGGTGCGCCATCCGGACGGGCTGGTCGCCATCCGGTTCGCGGAGGGCGACGAGGAGGGCGCCTGGATCGAGGACACGCCGCTGGACGAGAAGGGGCGCCCGGCCGGCGAGGTCGAGCGGGAGCGGTCCACCTGGCTGGAGCTGCAGGAGCACGCCGCCTTCCCGGTGGAGCACACGACGATCGACCGGGTGGAACTCCTGGGACCGCTGCAGCAGCGCCGCTGCCTCCGCTACACAGTGCGGCGGGGAGACGCGACCCTGGTGTTCTGGTTCGCCGTCGACCTGCCCGGGATGCCGATCCGGGTGGACCGCAGCGAGGGCGGGCAGACGCGGACGACGCTTGAAGTGCTGACGGTCTCCGGGGTCCCCGCCTAGAACGTGACGTCGGCCGCCCCGACGACCTCCGCCGCGCGCCCCGGCGCCCGGTGGTTGCCCCAGTACAGGTTGGTGTGCGCGATGACGAGGTCGGGCGTCGGCGCGCCCCACTCGCTCAGGTCCTCCGTCGTGTGGGCGTCGCCGACCAGCGTCACGTCGTACCCGCGCACGAGGCCGCCGTGGATGGTCGAGCGGATGCACTCGTCCGTCTGCGAGCCGGTGACGACGAGCCGGCCGACGCCCGCGGCCGCGAGCACCGCCTCCAGCTGCGTCTCCTCGAACGCATCGGCGTAGTGCTTCGGCACCAGCGCCTCCGCCTCCTCGCGCGTCAGCTCGGGCACGTACTCCCACGCCTCGCTGCCGTACTCGACGTTCTCGTCGGAGTGCTGGATCCAGACGACCGGCACGCCTTCGGAGCGCGCCCGGTCGACGAGGCCGCGGATGTTCCCGACCACGTCGTCCCGGCGGTACGCGCCGCCGATGACACCGTTCTGGACGTCGATCACCAGCAGCGCGGAGCCCTCGCGGCCGTGGAGCGTTGTCATGCGATCCCCCTCACGTGAACGGGGACGACGTTACCCCTCGCCGAACGGGAACGCGACACGCAGCCGCTCGGTCGCCGGGGTGGTCGAAGAACAGCGGGCGCATCAGCGGCCGGTCGGTCGCGATCGTCTTCGCGGCCTCCTCGGTAAGGTACGGGGGCAGGCGCTCGCGGAGCTGCACGAACTCGCGGAACAGCAGGAGCACCCGTTGGTCCCCTGTCCGCTCGCCGATGTTCCACGAGGTGCGGTCGCGCGACAGGGTGCGGTGGTGGTTGAACTCGGAGTGGTACTGGATGATCGGCGCGGGGTCGGTGGCGCCGAGGTCGAACCAGACCCTTCGGGAGGGACGGCGCGAGCTGTCAGTCGGTGTCGTCGCGCTCGGCGAGGAAGCGTTCTCGCTGCTCGTCGTGCTCCCGGAGCATGGCGTAATACTCCTCCTCCAGCTCGCCGATCCTGCGGCCTGCGGACGCGACATTCTCGCCGGCGGCATCCGAGACGCGCTGGAGCTCCTGCCGGAAGCCCGGATCGTCGGCCACTTCTTCGCGCGCGCCGAGACGGTAGAACGTCTCCCGCACCTGGTCGATGCGGGAGCGGTAGTGGCCGAGGTACTGCTCGGCCGACTCGATCCGCATCCGCGCGGTCCTGCGCTCCTGGTCCTGGGCGTCCTCCAGTTCCGCCAGCGATCGGTAGGTCACCATGTGATGCTGTTCACCCCCGCGGCGTAGTCACGCTCGGCCTTCAGCTCGTCGAGGCCACGCTGCACCGTGTCCGCGACGGCGCCGGCGAGGACCGTGTTGCCGAGGTCCGCGGTGCTGAGGGTGAGCCCGATGCCGGTGTGCGCCGGCAGCACGATCGCGGACTCGCTGACCTTCACCGCAGCGCGGTCGGCTCGGACGATCGGCGGCATCAGGCTGTCCAGCAGCTGGACGGCCGCACCGTGGGCCTGCGCCTCGATCCAGTCTTGGACCTCCTGAACGCCGGTCCGTATCTCGCGGTCGATGCCGTCGAAGAGCTCCTGCACGAAGTCTGCTGGGTCCATGATTCCTTCTATCCGCCGAGTCCGAAGGTGACGGCCCACTGGGCGTCCTGCTGCAGGGTGTGCCGCACGGTCTGGGTGATGCCCTGGCTGAGCTGTCCAACGCGCTCGATGTGGCGGTCGACCCGCTCGTCGACGGCCCGCACGGCGTCCACATCGACGTTCTGATGGACATGCAAGCGGTGCCTGTCGACGCAGCGGTCGATGTCGTAGGAGGTGATCGTGGGCAGGAGGGCGGCGGCGTTCTTCGCCGCCAGCAGCCCGTCCTCCATCCGCGGGATGATCCGGCCGTTGGCCTGCTTGATCTGCGCCAGCGCAGTCGCCGTGCCGCCGATGCTCGCCGCGAGGCCGAGGGCAGCGACGGAGTCGACCGCCACGAGAGCCCCGGACGCGTTCTTCGCGAGCGTTTTCATCGCCTCGGGGCTGCGCGCGATGCCCGCCAGAATCGACAATGCAGGAGAAGCCGCCGCGGAGGCCCCGGGAAGGAACGTGTCCACCGCGTTTCCGAGGATGTCCTCGAGGCGACGGCCGCTCGCCCCAGCGCCCTTGATCGAACCGTCCGGGTTGAACCTGAACGCTCCACGCGTTCCGATGTTGTGATAGGCCAACGTCTCGCGGCCACGCTTGTCGGACACGAACTCAGCTGCGCCCGTCCGGTTGGCATACAGGTTGCCGATGAGGTCCCACTCGTTCACGTAGTTGCGCATGCGGTTGCGGCCCGCCTTGGCGTCGGCCTCCAGCCGCTTCTTCGCCTGCGGCGACAACCACTCCCACGGGTCGGGCCCGTTGAACGTCGTCGCGTCCCACCCGTTCTCCGCCGCCACCAGCAACGCGAGGAACCCGCCCAGCGAATGCCCGGCCGTCGAAACGGAGGAGCCGGGATGCATGTTAGCCACCCGATCCGCGAAGAACTGCGCATCCAGCACCTGGCTCATCGGACCGTGCGCGCCCCCGACGACCGTCTCGACATCCGCGAGGATGTCCGCGCGGTGATCCGGATTCGTACCCGCGTAGGACACGACGATGTGCGACATGTCCGGGACGCCATCGACCACCGGAACGACCGCCATCGCCTGGAAACCGTTCGCAGGGTGGTCCTCGGTGTCGATCACCTCGTACCGCTGCGTGTGGCGGCCGCTACCGGCGCGGAACCTTTCGCCAACGCTCAGCGGAGGGTCCCGCTTCAGACGATCCACTCGGTACGCCCAGTCCGCCAGGTCCATGTATTGCTCGGCGGTCGTCACTCGATCACCTCCGACGTCCCATCGCTATAGACCAGGGTCAAAGGAAGGTGCGGAGCAGGCGTTGGCGCTTCAGGCGGTTCGCCTGTGCCACCCACAAACCCCGGACCGCTATCCGGCCCGATGATCACGTAGTAGTCGGCGCCCTCAATCGTGGCCACGGCGTTCACACACCAGGACGCACCGAGCCCGGGCCGATCGCCGTCCTGCGTGAACCGGACCTTCTCGACGTTCGGTTGGTACTCGGCGCGGAAGTAGAGCGCGGCCGCTCGCTGCTGTTCCTTTACGGGAGGGTCCGGTGTCATGAGGCGATTCCTTATCGGTGAACAGGCCGTCAGGCCGACGATCAGCGCGATGCCCATCAGCGAAGCGCTCACGGCTCGAATTACTCGCAGGTACGGAGAGTCACGGATCAGGCGTTCCAACCGGTACGACCGGTCCGCAATGTGTTCGGCGGTCGTCACTCGATCACCTCCGACGTCCCATCGCTATAGACCACCGTCAAAGGAAGGTGCGGAGCAGGCGTTGGCGCTTCAGGCGGTTCGCCGGTGCCGCCCACGAATGATGGACCCAGGTCGGGACTGATGATCACGTAGTACTCGCTGCCTTCGACCGTCGCAATCGCATTCGCTCGCCACGACGCACCGAGCCCGGGCCGGCCGCCCTCCCGGGTGAACCGGACCTTCTCCACATTCGGCTGGTACTCGTCGCGGAAGTAGAGTGCGGCCGCTCGCTGCTGTTCCTTGACGGGAGGGTCTGGTGTCATGAGGCGATTCCTTATCGGTGCACAGGCCGTCAAACCAACAATCAGTGCGCCGCCCAGCACTGCAGCGATCACCGCTCGAATCACTCGCATGCCCACCTGCTCCTGCGTCGTCAGTCGAAGAACCCGAATCCGCGACTGGACGGACACGACCGACCAGCTGGAAGACGAGTCGTTCCACTCAACACGACGCCAGCCGCAGGAAGCGGGCCCGAGTCCAGCGCCTCGCCTGATGTTCGGCCCTATGATCACCCGACCGTTCACACGCGCAACCCAAGCTGACATCAGCCGGAAATGGTGCGCCCCCTCGGCCGGAGATTCACGGCCGAGGGGGCGGGATTAGTAAGGACGGCGCACAGCCGCCCCGGGATCACACGACGAACCGGATCGGCTCCCCGAGCGTCGCGACCGACGTGCCGACCTGCACGGCGTACTCACCCGGCTCGGTCCGCCACGCGTGGTCGTCGACCGACCAGTACTGCAGCGAGCGCGGCTCCAGTTCGACGGTCGCGACCGCCGCCTCGCCCGCCTCCGCGCGGATCAGCGCGTACCCGGCCAGCCAGAGCACGGGCCGTTCGATGTCCGACTCGGACACCCGCGACAGGTAGACCTGCACGACCTGCTTGCCCGCGCGGTCGCCCACGTTCGTGACCGGGACGCTGACCGCGTGGCCGTCGAGGGTCGCCTCGCCGAGCTCCCACTCGGTGTAGCCGAGGCCGTGGCCGAACGGGATGGCCGGGGCCGGGCCGCCGAGGGCCGCGCGGCGCAGCCACTCGCGGTAGCCGACGTTGAGCTTCTCGTCGTAGAACAGCTTCCCCTCGATCGGCTCGACCTGCCAGACCGGCACGTCCTCCTCGTCGGCCGCCCACGTGGTCGGGATGCGGCCGCCGGGCTCGCGGGCGCCGGAGAGCACGTCGGCGAGCGCGCCGCCGGTCTCCTGGCCCGGGAACCAGGTGAGCAGCACGGCCGGGGCCTCCTCCAGCCAGGGGAGGATGACCGGGCCGCCGGAGTTCACGACCACCACGGTGCGCGGGTTGACCGCGAGCACCCGGCGGACGAGCTCGTCCTGGCCGTCCGGGAGGCGCAGGCCGGCGCGGTCGAAGCCCTCGGACTCCAGCGTCTCGGTGGTGCCGACGACCACCACGGCGACGTCGGAGGCCGCGGCCAGCTCGACCGCGCGTGCCAGCTCGGCCTCGGGGTCGGCGAACGGCTCCTCGTAGCCGAAGGTGAACATGACGGCCGCGAGGCCGGCCTGCTGCTGCGGGCGGTGCTCCAGCCGCAGCGAGACGCTCTGGCCGGCCTTCAGGTCGACCGGGAACGACTGCTTCGGCGGGTTGAGGAACGCCATGAACGGGTCCGTGCCCTCCGGGAAGAACAGGCCGTCGCTCTTCAGCTCGCCGTCCACCTCGAACCGGAACAGGCCGAGGCCGGCGAAGCCGACCGAGTACTCGCCGGACTCCGGCGCGGTGAACTCGGCGGTGGCCTCCACCACGGCGGTGTCGCCGAGGATCGGGTCGCCGAGCCAGACCAGCTTGCCGGAGGCGCGGTGCTCGTCGAGCAGCACGGCGCCGTCCTCCGCGAGGAAGCGGACGTGCACGCCGGGCTCACCGGTCGCGGGGTCGGTGGCCACCCTGCCGTCGATCGGGAGGACCGACTCCGACGACTTCACGCCGGCCGCGTAGCGTACCCGATCCGCGCCGTAAGCCTCGACCAGGCCGTCGAACGGGGTGACGACATGGTCGGGGAACACGGTCGCGGAGCCGCCGCCCTGCGTGCGGGCGATCCGGGCGTGCTCGCCCACGACAGCGACGGTCGGCGCGGTGGAAGGGTCGAGCGGCAGCACGCCTTCGTTGCGCACCAGCACCATCCCATCGGCCGCGGCCTCGCGGAGCAGGGCGTCGATGCGCTCCTGCGGCCACGGCTCGGCAAGCGGGGTCGCGGCCTCCACGCCCTCCAGCGCACCGAGGCGTCCGGCCAGCCGGAGGATGCGGCGCACCTTCTCGTCGATGGCGGCCTCGTCCACCTGGCCGGCCTGCACGGCCTGCACCAGCGCGTCGCCCCAGACCCCCTCCGGACCGGGCATCGCGAGGTCCTGCGCCGAGCTCCCGGCGGCGACGGTGTCGCGCACGCCCATCCAGTCGGAGACCACGACGCCGTCGAAGCCCCACTCCTCCTTGAGCGGCGCGCGCAGCAGGTCGTTCTCGGTCATCGTCACACCGTTGACCGAGTTGTAGGAGGACATCACCAGCCAGGCGCCGCCCTCCACCACCATGCGCTCGAACGGGGCGAGGTACACCTCGCGCAGGGTCCGCTCGTCCACCTGCACGTCGACCGTCATCCGGTCGGTCTCGCTGTCGTTGGCCACGTAGTGCTTGGGCGTGGCGCCGACGCCGCAGGACTGGATGCCCTTCACGAATGCGGTGCCGACGACGCCGGACAGCCACGGGTCCTCGCTGTACGCCTCGAAGTGCCGGCCTCCACGCGGCGAGCGCTGGATGTTGACGGTCGGGCCGAGCGCGACGCCGACGCCCTTGCGACGGGCCTCCGCCGCGATCAGCTGGCCGAGTCGGTGCACCCGCTCGACATCCCACGACGCGGCGAGGGAGGTCGGCGACGGGAGGCTGGCGGAGGAGTCGCGCTCGTCCCAGAGCTGCCCGCGGACGCCCGCCGGGCCGTCGGAGACCACGATGGTCTCCAAGCCGATCTGCGGCTCGTCGTGCAGCGTCCAGAAGGAGGCGCCGGTGAGGAGGCGCACCTTCTGCTCGAGCGTGAGCGAGCCGAGCAGGCCGTCGAGGAACTCGTCGGCGACGCCCGTTTCGGTGGTGATGTCGGTCATGCGATGGATCTCCTAGCGGACGGACTTGATCGGGAGGACCGCGAACGCGCCGAGCAGGGCGATCACGATGCCGATCGGGAACAGCGCGGCGTACCCGCCGAGCGAGAGGATGACGATACTCGCGATTCCGGGGGCGAGCGTCTGAGGAAGGGTGGCGGCGATGTTCAGCACGCCGAGGTCCTTGGCGAAGTCGTTCTTGGACGGCAGCACCTCGCTCATCAGCGCGGTGTCGACGGCCTGGAACGCTCCGAAGCCGAGGCCTGCGACGAACGAGAACAGCATCATCCCGGCCAGCGACGGGAGGATCAGCGGGAACACCATCGAGAGGGCCATCACCGTTCCTGCGACGATGACGACGACCTTCCGCCGCCCGAGCTTGTCGGAGAGCGGGCCGCCGATGAGGGTGGTGATGATCGTGCCGGCCATGCTGATCAGGCTGAGCACCGGCACGAACGCACCGGCCTTGTCACCCAGTCCGACGTAGTCGCGCAGGATGAAGAGCTGGTAGCCGGTCACCATGAAGTAGCCCGCATACAGGAGCAGGCGGCCGGTGAAGCCCCAGAAGAAGTCGGGGTGCTTGACCGGGTTGACCCAGAACGTGCGGAGGAACGCGCCGAGGCTGAACGGCGGCTTCGGCTCGCCCTTGTTGGAGCGGTCCGGGTTGAACACCACGAACAGCACCAGGACGATCAGGGCGAAGCCGGCGAAGACGAGGTAGCCGGTGGCCACGTTGGAGAGGAACATCGCGCCCGCGATGCTGCCGCCGAGCGCTCCGACCATGAGACCGAGGCCGGACAGCGACGAGAAGGTGCCCCGCGCGCCGCTCGGGACGCGGTCGGGGAGGATCGCGGACAGCGGACCCTGCGCGAAGTTGTAGCAGACCTGGATCATGACCCACGCGATGCCGACCTGGACGATCGAGTTCGACGCCCCCATGAAGACCAGCGAGAGCCCGCCGAGCAGGCCGCCGGCGACCATCCACGGGGCGCGGCGGCCGAAGCGGCTGCGCGTGCGGTCCGAGACCAGGCCGGCGATGGGCTGCGCGATCATCGCGGCGAACGCGCCGATCGTGGCGATGAGGCCGAAGGCGCCGACGCTCGCGTCCTTGCCCACGATGTTCGTGATCTGCGTCGGGAGCAGCAGGCCAGGGACCGCACCCCAGATGCCGAAGACGGCGATGTTCGCCAGCGCCATCCACAGCATCAGCTTGAGCAGCTTGCCGCGCACCTTCACCTTCTGCGGCGCCTGGGCCGAGACGGCGGACGTCGGCGCGGCCGAGAACGCCGAGTCGGCGGTGGTCAGCGTGGAGCCGAGCGCCACGCTGTCGGGCGCGCCGGAGAGGTTCGGCGGGAGGGTGGGCTGGACCGGGCGGGGGCCCTCGGGGAAGTCATCAGACGGCGTTGTCACGGGGGTTTGTCCTTTCAGAGCAGGCGACGTTGCGTGCTAACACGCGTAACCATACGCCAGGGCCAACCCCGAATACAAGCCATCGCTCGGTTTTGCTGACGCGAGTAAGCAGACCCATCGCTGAGACCTAGACTGAGCACACCATGTTCACGCCCCAGGTCGTCAAAGCCCCGACCAGCGCCGACGTCGCGCTCGCGGCCGGCGTCTCGCGCGCGACCGTGTCGTTCGTCCTCAACGACAAGCCCAACTCCCGGGTCTCCGACGACACCAGGCACCGCGTGCTGGAGGCCGCGCGCCTGCTGGGCTACACGCCCAACACTGCAGCCAGGTCGCTCGCGAGCGGCGAGTCCGTCGCCGGGCTGCTCGTCGCGTCCTCGGCGACCGACCACGGCGCGACCGTCGCACGGGCGCTGGACGCGCTGCTCGCCCGCACGGTGGACGACGGCATCGACGCCCTCCGGCACGCCGACACCGCGACGACCGGCGCGGAGGCGGGCCAGCTCTGGGCCAAGCTGCGCCCGGAGGCCGTGCTCGCCGAGGCCGCGCGCTGCGACGCGGAGGCCACCGAGGTGCTGCGCCTGGCCGGCGTGCGCGCGCTCGTCGTGCACGGCACGGCGGCGGTCGACTACGCACCGTCGCTCGTCATCCCGCAACGCCCGTTCGGCGGCCTGGCCGTCGAACACCTCGCTGCGCTCGGCCACGAGCACATCGTCTACCTCGCGCCCGCGACGCCGGGCCCCGCCGCCGCCGAACGCCTCGCCGGCGCGCGGGAGGCCGCCGAGCTCCTGGGAGTCCGGCTCGACGTCACGCACGCGGCGGCCTCGGCCCGCACCCTCCGCGACTGGGCGCACGGCCTCCGCTACGACACCCACGCACCCACCGCCATCGCCGCCTCGGACGACGGGCTCGCGATGGCGGCCATCCGCGCGCTGGCCGACGCGGGCCTGCGCGCGCCGGCCGACCTGTCGGTGGTCGGGGCCGACGACCATCCGGGAGCGGCGGACTTCCTGCCGCGGCTGAGCACGGTCACGTTCGACGCGGACGCGCTCGCGGGGACGCTCCTGGACGCCTTCGCGCGCATGCGGGCGGGCGAGCGGGTGGAACTGCTGGCGGCGCCGCCGATCCGGCTGGAGGCGCGGGAGTCGTCGGCCGCGCCGACCCGCTGACGAGGCCGCCACCCCTTCACGAGCGGCACCCGGTTACGGGGCCGCCTTCCGTCCTGAACGCCCGCGCGGCCCGCTTACGCTTGAACCCGTGGGGACTCTCGCCTGGCTCACGCTCGCTCTCGGGCTGCTCGCCGCCTACCCGGTGGTGCGCTTCGCCGCGCGCGGATGGCGGTTCGGCGCCGGGTGGACCGTGCGCGTCGTCGTCATCGGCCAGGTCGCCGGGCTGGTCTTCATCCTCGCGTGGTGCCTGTTCGCGCCGCGCGCCGACCTGGGCGGGATCGGCTGGTTCGCGATCGCGCTGGCCTCCGTCGCGATCCCGCTCGCGCTCGGCGACGCGCTGCAGTCGGCCGGGCGGCTCCGGGTGCTCTCGATCGCGCTCACGGCCGTCATCGGGCTGACCGGGGTCGCCGCCGGTGCGCTCACCGTCGCCCCCACTCTCGCGACGGCTACCGTGGCCGGGAAAGCCGTCCCGGTCACCGAGCAGACGCTGACCAACGGCGCCCAGCTCACCGTGCACATCCCGCCGACCGCCTCCGGGTTCGCCGCCCGCGACGCGCACCTCTTCGTGCCGCCGGGGTGGCTGCGCGACCCGTCCAGCACCCGTCCCGTGGTCGAGATGATGATGGGGCAGCCGGGCAATCCCACACTCGGGGCGACGCTCGACGCCCTCCACGGCATCGGCGGCGAGCGGCTGGACGACGCGCCGTTCGTCCTCGTGGTGGACCAGCTCGGGAACGTCAAGGCCAACCCGCCGTGCAGCGACACCAGCGCGGGCAAGCTCGACACCTACCTGTCGAAGGACGTCCCGGCCTGGATCCGCGGCAACCTCCCCGTGAGCGGCGACCGCGCGGACTGGGCCATCGCCGGATACTCGCACGGCGGCGAGTGCGCGGCCTACCTCGGCGCGACGCACCCCGGGACCTGGGGGAACGTCGTCTCCATCTCCGGACCGGACAAGCCCGGCGAGCACCGGCCGATCTACACGCGCGACACCTACTACGGCGGCAGCCAAGCCGCCTACGAGGCTGCCTGGCCGGAGAACATCCTCGCGTCCACGCGCTACCCGCAGCCGACGCGGGCGATCTTCGTCGCCGGCGCACTGGACCCGCACTTCCGCCCGCAGGTGGAGGCGACCGCGACCGCCGCCGAGAAGGCGGGGTGGAAGGTCACCTACTGGGCGGTCCCCGACTCCACCCACACCCAGGCGCTGGAGCCCGGGCTGAAGACCGCGTACAACCAGCTCATCGGGGTCTGGGTGTCGTCGGGCGCGGTGGCGCCGGAGGCCGACCGGCTGCTCTGCACGCCTGACCAGAACGCGCGGGCGTGCGGACTGACGCAGGCGGGGGCGGTCGCCGGGACGGTCACGATCGTGGACCTCAGCGTGCTCGCCGTGTTCCTCGGGGCGCACCTGCTGCTGTTCTTCCGCCGCGGGCGCAGGCTCCGCGTGGACGCCGCCTGACATTCGTGCCGAATGTCGCTATTCGCGTCGCTATTCGCGACATTCGGCACGAATCGGGAGGGCTAGGCGGCGACTGCGTCGCGCGCGGCGCTGAACGCGGCGACGCAGCGGCGGATCTCGTCGTCGGTGTGCGCCGCCGACAGCTGCACGCGGATGCGCGCCTTGCCGCGCGGCACCACCGGGAACGAGAACGCCGTCACGTACACGCCGTGCTTCTGCATCTCGTCCGCGATCCGGGCGGTGAGCGCGGCGTCGCCGAACATCACCGGCACGATCGGGTGCTCACCGGGCAGGAGGTCGAACCCCGCCTCGGTCATCAGCTCGCGGAACAGCGCGGCGTTCGCGACCAGGCGCTCGCGCAGCGCGTCCGACTGCTCCAGCAGGTCGAGCGCGGCCAGCGTCCCGGCCACGATCGCCGGGGCGAGCGTGTTCGAGAAGAGGTAGGGCCGGGCGCGCTGGCGCAGCAGGTCCACGACCTCCTGGCGCGAGGAGACGTAGCCTCCGGACGCGCCGCCGAGGGCCTTGCCGAAGGTGCCGGTGTAGATGTCGACGCGGTCGGCGACGCCGCAGAACTCCGGCGTGCCGCGGCCGTGCTCGCCGACGAAGCCGACGGCGTGCGAGTCGTCCACGAAGACCAGGGCGCCGAACTCGTCGGCCAGGTCGCAGATCTCGCGGAGCGGGGCGATGTAGCCGTCCATCGAGAACACGCCGTCGGTGACGATGACCGTGTGGCGGGCGCCGGCATCCCGCGCCGCCGTGAGCTGGGCGCGGAGGTCGTCCATGTCCCGGTTCTTGTACCGGAACCGCTGCGCCTTCGACAGCCGGATGCCGTCGATGATGGAGGCGTGGTTGAGCTCGTCGGAGACGATGGCGTCCTCCGCGGCGAACAGCGTCTCGAACACGCCGCCGTTGGCGTCGAAGCACGACGAGAACAGGATCGTCGCCTCCGTGCCGAGGAACGCCGACACCCGCCGCTCGAGCTCCAGGTGCTGCTCCTGCGTGCCGCAGATGAACCGCACGCTCGCCATCCCGTAGCCCCAGTCGTCGAGCGCGGTCTTCGCCGCGTCGCGGAGGACCGGATGGTCGGCGAGGCCGAGGTAGTTGTTGGCGCAGAAGTTCAGCACCTCCGCGCCGTCGGCGGTGATCAGCGCCGCCTGCGGGCCGTGGATGCTGCGCTCGCGCTTGGTGAGCCCGGCCTCCTCGATCTCCGTCAGCTGCGCCGCGAGGTGGTCGCGAAACGTCCCGTACATCAGAGCTCCGTCCAGTCGAGGATGACCTTGCCGCCGCCGGCCGCGGCCGCAGCGGCGAACCCCTTCTCCCAGTCGCGCGCCGCGAAGCGGTCGGACACGATCGAGGCGATGGAGTCGTGCAACGGCTTGGAGGTCTGCAGCATCGCGCCCATCGCGTTCCAGGTCTCGAACATCTCGCGGCCATAGATGCCCTTCAGCGTGAGCATGTGCGTCACGACGATGCCCCAGTCGATCGCGATCTGCCGGCTCGGGAGACCGAGCATCGCGATGCGGCCGCCGTGGTTCATGTTCTCGATCATCGAGGGCAGCGCGGTGGGGGCGCCGCTCATCTCGAAGGCGACGTCGAAGCCCTCCCGCATCCCGAGCGCCCGTTGGGCCTCCCGGATGTCGTGCTTCGAGACGTCGACGGTGAAGTCCGCTCCCATGCCCTTGGCCAGCTCCAGCCGCTGCGCGCTGACGTCGGTGCCGACGATGAAGCGGGCGCCGACGTGGCGGGCGACGGCGATGGCCATGAGGCCGATCGGGCCGCAGCCGGTGACGAGGACGTCCTCCCCGACGACGGGGAACGCGAGGGCGGTGTGGACGGCGTTGCCGAGCGGGTCGAACAGGGCGCCGACCTCCGGCTCGATGCCGTTGTGGTGCACCCACACGTTCGTCGCGGGGAGCACGAGGTACTCGGCGAACGCGCCGTCGCGCTGCACACCCACGCCCTGGGTGCGGATGCACATCTGGCGGCGGCCGGCGCGGCAGTTGCGGCAGGTGCCGCAGACGATGTGGCCCTCGCCCGAGACCTTGTCGCCGACCTCCACGTCGTGGACGAGCGAGCCGACCTCCACGACCTCGCCGTAGAACTCGTGGCCGGGGACCAGCGGCGCGGCGACGGCGGAGGCCGCCCAGTCGTCCCACCGCAGGATGTGCAGGTCGGTGCCGCAGATGCCGGTTCGCAGCACCCGGATCTTGACGTCCTCCGGCCCGATCACGGGCTCCGGAACCTCGACCAGCGCCAGGCCGGGCGCGGCTTCGCTCTTGAACAGGGCCTTCATGTTCGCCATCCTCGTGGGGTCGTGCGGGTGCGTCTTCGCTGCGGCCGCCGTGCCTTGTGAGCGTGGAGGCCGCGCACCAGCCTACCCGCCCGCGCGCGCTACATTTCATCCCATGTGGTCCCCGTTCGGGCACGTGCTCGCCGAGCTCTTCCCGCTCGCCGTCGGGGTGGCGCTCAGCTCGACGCCGCTCATCGCCGTGCTGGTGATAGCGCTCGGCCGGCGGGGCGGTGTGCGGGGCGCCGCGCTGGTCGAGGGACGCTTCCTCGGGATCGTCGTGGTGGTCGGCGCGTTCGCCGCGGCGTCGGAGCTGCTGGCGGACGTCCGCGGGTCGGAGGCCGCCCTCCACCTCGCCACCGCGGTCATCGGCGTGGGGATGATGACGCTGGGCGTGGTCACCTGGGTCCGCCGCCCGCGCGGGGCGGTCGCCGGTACGCCGCCGCGGTGGCTGACCTCCCTCACCCGGGTCTCGGCGCCCAACGCGTTCGGCCTCGGCTTCGCGCTCTCGGCGGCGAACCTGAAGGAGCTCGCCTTCGGCGCGGGGGCGGGCATCGTGATCGGCAGCACGCTGACGGAGGCGCCGCCCACCATCGCGGCCGTCGCCCTCTACGCGGCGATCGGGTGCGTGACGGTGAGCGCCCCGGTCGTCGCCGTGGCGGTCGGCGGCGAGCGCATCCGACCGGCGCTCGACCGGGTGCGCGCGGCCGTGGAGCGGTCGAGCCGGACGATCACGTGCGTGGTGCTGGTGCTGTTCGGCGCTGTGCTGGTGGGGAACTCGTTCCTGTGACGCGGGTCGCTATAGGCTCGGCGCCATGACGGGCGAACTGATCGCGGGCGGCGGGGACCGGCCGTGGACCGACGCCGACAGCGCGCTCTGGCACACCGCGCGCATCCTCGCCGCGGTCGAGAGCGGCGTCGTCCCGGACGCGGGCATCCGCACGCTCTTCCCGCTGCAGGACGGGGAGGTCGCGCTCGCACAGGGCGCGTACACGGTGGACTCCCTGCGCGCGATCGGCGACGGCAGCTACCAGCGCACCGGCTCGTTCGCCTTCGGCGTCGGCGTGATCGGCCTGGCGGTGACGGCCGGCACCCTCGCCGCCAACGCCTCGCGGAACAACGCCGCACGGGCGCAGGCGATGGCCGACGCGCAGGTCATGTGGCGGCCCGACCACGCCGGGATGCTGACGGTGACCGATCGCGGCTTCGTCATCGTCACGGGCACGGGCACGTTCCGCTGGGACTGGGGGTCGATCGACCTCATGCAGGTGGTCGACTTCAACACGGTCGTGCTGCAGGGGCGGTCCGATCGCGGGCCGGTCACCTGGCGGATCTACTCGCACTGGTCGGAGCTGCTGTTCGTGCTGTGGGCGCGGGCGCGGCATCCCGGGCATCCGCAGCTCGCGGGGCGGGCGTGGCTGCCGGAGCGGTGGGAGGCGTGGGCTGCGTGGGTCGGGCATCCCCTTCCCCTCTCGCTGGAGGGCGGCGCGCGGAGTTAGAGTGCCGACATGAAGCGCGCACTCATCGTGATCGACGTGCAGAACGAGTACGTCACCGGCAACCTGAAGATCTGCCACCCCGACCTGATGACCTCCATCCCGAACATCGAGGTCGCGATGGACGCGGCCGCGGACCACGACGTGAAGCTCGTGCTCGTGCAGCACATCGAGGACGAGGGATCGCCGGTGTTCGCGCGCGGCTCGGAGGGCGCGGCGCTGCACTCGTCGGTCGCCGACCGGACGCCCGACCTCCTGGTCACGAAGCAGGGCGTCTCCTCCTTCGCGGGCACCCAGCTGGAGCAGTGGCTGCGGTCGGAGGGCGTCGACACGGTCACGATCGCCGGCTACATGACCCAGCACTGCTGCGCGGGGACGGCCCGCGACGCGGCGGCGCTCGGCTTCACGGTGGAATTCCTGTCCGACGCCACCGGGACGCTCGACCTCGTCAACGAGGCGGGCTCGATCTCGGCGGACGCGCTCCACATCAGCGTGCTGGTGACGATGGACTCGGAGTTCGCCGCGGTCGCGACCACCGAGGAGTGGACGCTGGCGGTGGAGGCCGGCGACACCCTCCCGGTCTCCAACCTGTGGGACAGCACCGGCCACGCGCGCGTGCCGGGCAAGCACGAGGAGCTGCACAAGCTGATGCGCGAGGTCCGTGCCGGCATCGACCGCGACATCGCGGCCGAGGAGGCGCACGAGTTCGCGAACACGCTGTACGTCGGGCAGGGCGCGTCCACCTCCCTCTGACGTCGGCATCCACCACCGCCGAGGGGCACGTAAACGCCCCTAAAAGTGCGTTTTAGGGGCGTTTACGTGCCCCTCGATCGTGGATTGCGGTCCGGTTCGCGAGCACGGGCCCCGTGAGCGCCCCCGCGAGGAGGACGGCGACCGCGATGGCGGTCAGTGCGACCGACGCGGCCTCCCACACGACCGAAGCCGCCGCGAGCACGACGACGACGCACGCGGTCAGCCAGGTGGACGCCACGGCGGCACGATGCCCTCGAACCCAGGCGGAGTCGTCGCGGCGGACAGAGCGGGTCCGGATGCCGAGGGTGCCGTTGCGTGGGAGGACGCCGCGCGCGGCGAGGTCGACGGCCAGAGCGGCGCCCACCGCGACGAGCGAGATCAGCGCGCTGACGGCAACCATCCAAGAAACATATCAGTTTCAGTACAGCAGTTCTGAACACCCCCTCATGAGGACATCCGCAGCCCCGCATCCCCAGACCTGAGAGCGCGCTCCACGACGTCCCCCGCCCGGTGAACGCCGCGTGAAGCGTGGGCGAGCACTTGCGTCAGCGCATGGCGCCTCGCGCGCGCGGAGGCCAGGATCGACCCGGTTGAACGCCCCCGTTCGGGGGCGACCTCTCGAAAGGATGCTGATGGCCCCCATCAGACGGACCGCAGGCCCCCGGGTCCTCGCAGCGAGCGCCGCCATCGCCGGTGGAGCTCTGCTCGTCGGCGTCACCGCCGCGCCCTCCCTCGCCGACGAAGGCCAGGGCCACGGCGCCCGCGCCGACGCGAAGCACGTGCTCCTGCTCTCGGTGGACGGCCTCCACCAGAAGGACCTCGACTGGTACGTCCGCACGCACCCCGCCTCCGCGATGGCGGCGCTGGCGGCGCACGGCACCGACTACACGAACGCCTCCACGCCGGTCCCGTCCGACTCGTTCCCCGGGATGGTCGCCCAGGCCACCGGCGGCAACCCCGGCACCACGGGCGTCTACTACGACGACACCTTCAACCACGCGCTCCTGCCGGCCGGCACCACGAACTGCGTCGGCGTGAAGCCGGGCGCGGAGGTGGCCTTCACGGAGGCCGCCGACAAGAACCAGGCGAGCATCGACGCCGGTCAGGGGCTCGCGGGCCTCCCGGGCAGCATCCTGTCGATGACGGGCACCCCGGCCACCCTGCTCGACCCCGCGCAGCTCCCGGTCGACCCGGCCACCTGCAAGCCGGTCTACCCGCACCAGTACCTCAGGGTGAACACGATCTTCGAGGTCGCCAAGCAGGCCGGCCTCCACACGGCGTGGAGCGACAAGCACCCCGCCTACGAGATCCTCAACGGCCCGTCGGGCACGGGGGTCGACGACCTCTTCACCCCGGAGATCAACAGCGACGCCGCCGCGCCGTTCACGGGCGACTGGACCAAGGACAACCTGGCCACGCAGCAGTACGACGGCTACAAGGTGCAGGCCGTGCTCAACGAGATCGACGGCAAGGACCACTCGGGCACTAAGGCCGCAGCCGTGCCCGGGATCTTCGGCATGAACTTCCAGACGGTCTCGACCGCGCAGAAGCTGCCGACCTCCGACGGCCTCGCCGGCGGCTACCTCGCCGACGGCTCGACCCCCGGCCCGCTGCTGAGCAAGGCGCTCGACTACATCGACGCGTCGCTGGGCGCGTTCACGTCCGAGCTCAAGAAGACCGGCCACGCGGGCGACACGACGGTCATCCTGTCGGCCAAGCACGGCCAGTCCCCGACGAACCCGGCCGCCCTCAAGCGCGTCGACGACGGCCCGATCATCGCCGGCCTCGACGCCGCGTGGACCGCCGCCCACCCGGGCTCGGGCGACCTGGTCGCGTTCTCGACGGACGACGACATCATGCAGCTCTGGCTGAACGACCACTCGCAGGCGGCCGACGACTTCGCCAAGCAGTACCTGGCGACGCACACCGCGGCGGGCAACACGATCACGAAGGCGCCGGTCACGGTGCAGGCCTCCGGCCTCACCACGATCTACGCCGGAGCGGGAGTCGCGAAGTACTTCGGCACCGCGTCGACCGACCCGCGCATCCCGGACGTCCTGGGCATCGCGCAGACCGGCGTCGTCTACACGGGCGGCACGTCGAAGATCGCGGAGCACGGCGGCGCCGGCGCCGACGACCGCAACGTCCCGATCCTGGTCTCGGCCCCCGGCGCGAAGCACGCGCAGCGGATCGGCGCCCCGGTCGAGACGACGCAGATCGCGCCGACCATCCTCAGCCAGCTCGGGCTCGACCCGCGCGCCCTCCAGGCGGTGAAGATCGAGGGGACCAAGGTCCTCCCGGCTTCGCAGCGCTGACGGAACACGGGGCTCCCCAGCGGAGCCTTCGAGGGCCCGTCGCCCTCGCTCTCCCCACGGAGGCGAGGGCGGCGGGCCCTCTTCGCGTCACGGGTTAAAACCAGAGGGTATTAAAGCCGCATTATTACACACCTGAGGCGAAACGACCCTGATGGTGAAAGAAATTAAGGTGAAGCGGACGGTGAGTTCCACCCCCGGACGCAGCCGAGGAACGCCTTCGTTCGCGGGGACGACGACATGACCCCCTTAACCTCCTGCGGTGGCGGCAACGTCGCCGAAGCCACATCGAGAAACAAGGAACACATGTCGAGCACCAACGAAGCCCAGCAACCAGACGCAGGGCGTCGACTCCCCTCCCGGCGGACCGTCGTCGCGGCGAGCGCCTGGAGCGTCCCCGCCATCGCGGCGGCCACCGCGTCACCGGCCTATGCCGCGTCCACGGAAGGCCCGGTCACCATCCCGCCTGCGCTGACCGGCGTCATCGGCGGCGGCTGGTCCATCTACACCAACTTCGGCGCCAACGGCCTGCCGGTGGGCGCCGCGACCGCGGCACGGCCGACCGCCACCGCCGTCCCGATCACCGTGTCGCCGGCCCGCGCCACGACGGTCACCCTGACGTTGAGCGGGGCGGGGTTCTCGTTCTTCACGGTCCAGACCAACGCCGCGTTCACCCCGACCCAGACGGTCACGGTGACGACGTCGCCGGACGGGGTCGCCGAGGTCTTCGTCGCCATCCCGCCCCACAGCAAGGGCGACACGGTGGCCACGATCACCGCGACCGGGAACGGCGGGAGCGCCGTCTCGACGCTGACGGCCGGCACCGGCTTCGTGTACGCCACCGGAGGCCACACCCCGGAAGGCCAGACCGGCAACGGCGCCAGCCGCAACGGCGTCGTCTGGCCGACCCCGCTGGCGATCGACGAGCGCCTGTCGAGCGTCCACGCCAGCATCAGCTCGTACCTCGCCATCACGGAGAGCGGGACGGTCCGCACCGGCGGCTACAACCCCTTCGCCGAGGTGGGGACGGGTGGCCAGGAGGTCTCCGTGCTCACCCCGATCGAGCCGCTGAAGAAGGACGGCACGGCGTTCACGGACGCCGTCCGGGCGGTCGTCGACACCTGCGGGTCCGAGCAGGGCCTGTTCGTGGTGGAGGACTCCGCCGGCGACTGGTGGGCGGTCGGCGAGCAGGTCTCCAACTACCTCGCCATCCCCGGCGACACCACCGGGGCGCGGTCCATCACGCAGTGGGAGCGGATCGGCGGCAACCTCCCTGCGAAGCCCGCCACACTCAGCCCCAACCGGTACGGTGACACGCTCGTCTGGAGCCTGGTGGACGGCACGGTCTGGTTCAGCGGCTACGGCGGCAGCTTCCGGAACTACTCGAACGGCCTGCCCCAGAGCACCACCCGCGGTCAGCTGGCGCAGCTCATGATGCCGGACGGCTCGCCGGTCAGCGGTGTGAAGCGGGTCCACCAGAGCGAGGACCACTCGGTCATGATGCTCACCACCGACGGGCGGCTGCTGTACTCGGGGACGCAGGTCGCGAGCATCACCCCGGCCGACTACGCGAACCCCGGCGACGTCCAGGAGATCGCCGGGCCGCCCGGCGAGGTGGTCGAGCTCTGGGCCAAGCACCCGTACGACACGAACGGCGCCGCCTACTACGCGAAGACGTCGGACAACACGCTCTGGGCCATCGGCAGCAACGGCGCCGCGCGCGGCTACCTCGGCATCGGCACGACCACCGCGACCCGGACCTGGGCGAAGGTGCTCGTGGACGACGTGAAGGAGATGGCCTGCGGCGCCCACAACCTGATCGTGCTCGACAACTCTGGCGATGTCTGGTTCGCGGGGCTGTACGAGGAGGGCAACCCCGGCATGGGGACCGGCCTCCCGGCCACCTTCCCGACGCCGGTGAAGATCACCACGCTGCCGCCGAACGCGAGGACCATCGCCAGCACCTGGTGGGACGTCCCGTACATCGCGTACTGAGCCGTCCCCGATCGAACGAGGGGCACGTCGTTGTCGCTTTCCACGCGGAAAAGTGACAACGACGTGCCCCTCGGCGTTGGCGGCTAGCGCTCCAGGGGGCGCCAGACGACGATCTGGTTGCTGCGGCGGACGCGGGTTCCTGCGCGCATGGAGACGACCTCGCCCTCCGATCCGGCCGCGAAGACGCGCCGGCCCGGCCGGTTGAGCAGTTCGTCGGCGAGCGCCGACTCCAGGTCGCGCACGCGGTCGCTGAGCGCGCTCACGTGATCCTCCAGCTCCAGGATGCGGCGGATGCCCTCCAGGCTGACGCCCTCGGAGCCCAGGCGCGCGATCTCGCGGAGCTTCTCGACGTCGCGCATCGAGTAGCGGCGCGACTTGCCCGCCGTCCGGCCGGGGCTCACGAGCCCGAGCCGGTCGTACTGCCGGAGCGTCTGCGGGTGCATGCCCGCCAGCTCGGCGGCGATCGAGATCACGAAGACCTGGGTGTTCTCATCCATCGCTAGCCCCGAGCCTTGGCCAGGATGTCCTCTCGCGGGTTCTCGTCGGGAAGCTTCTCGGCGAAGGCCTCGAGAGCCTCCTTGGCGTCACTGGAGAGGTGCGACGGCACCGCGACCTGCACGATCGCCAGGAGGTCGCCCGTGCCCTTCGCGGTCTGCACACCGCGGCCCTTCACCCGCAGAACGCGGCCGCTCGGGGTGCCGGGGGCCACGCGCAGCTTGACCGGGTCGCCGCCGAGCGTGGGCACCTCGATGGTCGCGCCGAGCGCGGCCTCGGCGAAGGTGACCGGCACGGTGACGCGCAGGTTCAGGCCGTCGCGCTCGAACACGGGGTGCTTGCGCACAGTCACGGTGAGGACGATGTCACCGGCCTCGCCGCCGTCCGGGCTGGGCTGCCCCTTGCCGCGCAGCTTGATCTTCTGGCCGTCGGCCACGCCCGCGGGGATCTTGACCTTGAACGGCTTGCCGTCCCCGGCCTGGAGACTGATCGTCTCGCCCTTGGTGGCGGTGAGGAAGTCGATGGTGGTGTGCGCGGTCACGTCGTTGCCGCGGGTCGGTCCGCCGTAGCCGCGGAAGCCGCCGCTCGTCGTGCCGAACCGGCCGTTGCCGAACAGGCCGCCGAACACGTCGTCGAAACCGCCCTGGCCGCCCTGCTGGAACGTGTAGCGCTGGCCGCCGCCCTGGCCGAACACCCCGCCGAACACGTCGTCGAAACCGCCCTGGCCGCTGGAACCCGGGGCGGTGAACCGCGCGCCGGAGCCCATCGCCCGGATCTGGTCGTACTCCTTGCGCTGCTCGGGGTCGGCGAGCACCGAGTGGGCCTCGCTGATCTCCTTGAACTTGGCCTCCGCGGCCGGGTCGCCCGGGTTGGAGTCCGGGTGGTACTTGCGCGCGAGCTTGCGGTACGTCTTCTTGAGCTCCGCCTCGCTGACGTCCTTGGAGACGCCTAGGACCTTGTAGAAGTCCTTGTCGAACCAGTCCTGGCTTGCCACGGCGCCTCCTCTCCTGCCTGTGCTGTCGTGGTGGGGGCCCTGCCCGGGCGCCCTGTCTGTCTCGAAGTCTGCATGTGTCGTGGCGCGAGGAGCGGCGGGACACGCATCCCGCCGCTCCTGGCGCTCATCGTCCGGCCGGTCAGGCCGGGGTGGCGACGACCACCTTGGCCACCCGCACGACGGTGGAGCCCAGCCGGTAGCCGGTCTCCACCACCTCGGCGACGGTGTCGGCCGTCACGCCGGGGGTGGGCTGCTGGAAGATCGCCTCGTGGACCCGCGGGTCGAAGGGCTCGCCCTTCTCGCCGTAGGGGGTGAGGCCGAGCCGCTCGACCGCGGTGCGCAGCTTGGCCGCGATGGTCGCGAACGCGCTGCCCTCCGTGAGGTCGCCGTGCTTGTCGGCGCGCTCCACGTCGTCGAGCACCGGGATGAGACCCTTGACGGCGTCCCCGATCGCGCGCTCGCGCTCGATCTCCCGGTTGGCCTCGGTGCGCTTGCGGTAGTTCGCGTACTCCGCGGTCACCCGCTGGAGGTCGGCGAGCCGCTCCGCCGCGAGCTGGTCGGCCGTGGTCTGGCCGGAGAGGATGTCGAGGTCGTCGTCCGACAGAACGCTCTCCTCCTCGCCCGGACCCACGTCGACCAGCTCCTCGTGCGAGAGGTCGTGCTCGTCGCCCTGCGGCTCGCGAACCTTGCCGGTCTCGGGGTCGATCCTCCGCTTGTCGCGGACGATCGGCTCCTCGCGCTCCGGCTCCTCCGAGCCGTGCCCGTCGCGGTTCTGGTCGGCCATGGTTACTTCTTCTCCTCGTCCTCGACGACCTCGGCGTCGATGACGTCCTCATCGTCGGAGGAGGAGCCCTCGCCGGCCTGGCCCGTCTCGCCGGCGTCGCCGGCCGGGGCCTCGGACGCCTGCGCGGCCGAGTAGATCGCCTGGCCGATCTTCTGCTGGCTCTCGTTCAGCTTGTCATACGCGGTCTTCACGGCCTCGTCGTCGTCGCCGGCGAGCGCGGTCTTCAGCGCGTCGATGTCGCCCTGGACCTCGTTCTTGACGTCCTCGGGGAGCTTGTCCTCGTTGTCCTTGATCAGCTTCTCGTTCGAGTAGACGAGCTGCTCGGCCTGGTTGCGGGTCTCGGCGGACTCGCGGCGCTTCTTGTCCTCCGCCGCGTGCTCCTCGGCCTCGCGCACCATGCGCTCGATGTCGTCCTTCGGCAGGCTGGAGCCGCCGGTGATCGTCATCGACTGCTCCTTGCCGGTGCCCTTGTCCTTGGCGGACACGTGCACGATGCCGTTGGCGTCGATGTCGAAGGTGACCTCGATCTGCGGGATGCCGCGGGGGGCCGGGGCGATGCCGGTCAGCTCGAAGGTGCCGAGCGGCTTGTTGTCGCGGGTGAACTCGCGCTCGCCCTGGAAGACCTGGATCGCGACGGACGGCTGGTTGTCGTCGGCCGTGGTGAAGGTCTCGCTGCGCTTGGTGGGGATGGCCGTGTTGCGCTCGATGAGCTTGGTCATGATCCCGCCCTTGGTCTCGATGCCGAGGGACAGCGGGGTGACGTCGATCAGGAGGACGTCCTTGCGCTCGCCCTTGAGGACACCGGCCTGCAGGGCGGCGCCGACGGCGACGACCTCGTCCGGGTTCACGCCCTTGTTGGGCTCCTTGCCGCCGGTCTCCTGCTTCACGAGCTCGCTCACGGCGGGCATGCGGGTGGAGCCGCCGACGAGGACGACGTGCGCGATGTCGGACACCTTGATGCCGGCCTCGCGGATGACGTCCTGGAACGGCTTCTTGGTGCGGTCGAGGAGGTCGCTGGTCATCTGCTCGAACTGGGCGCGGGTGAGCGTCTCGTCGAGGTTGGCCGGGCCGTTCTCGGTCAGCGACAGGTAGGGGAGCTGGATGCTGGTGCTCATCGAGGAGCTGAGCTCCTTCTTGGCCTGCTCAGCGGCCTCCTTGAGGCGCTGCAGCGCGATCTTGTCCTTGGAGACGTCGACGCCGGTGGAGTCCTTGAAGCGCTTGATCAGCCAGTCGACGACGCGCTGGTCCCAGTCGTCGCCGCCGAGGCGGTTGTCGCCGGCGGTCGCGCGCACCTGGATGGTGGAGAAGTCGTCGTCCTTGCCCACTTCGAGGAGGGAGACGTCGAAGGTACCGCCACCGAGGTCGAAGACGAGGATGAGCTCGTCCTCCTTGCCCTTGTCGAGACCGTAGGCGAGGGCCGCGGCAGTGGGCTCGTTGATGATGCGGAGCACGTTGAGACCCGCGATCTCGCCGGCCTCCTTGGTGGCCTGGCGCTCGGCGTCGTTGAAGTAGGCCGGCACGGTGATGACGGCGTCGGTGACGGTGTCGCCGAGGTACTGCTCGGCGTCGCGCTTCAGCTTCTGCAGGATGCGGGCCGAGATCTCCTGGGCGGTGTACTTCTTGCCGTCGATCTCCTGGGTCCAGTCGGTGCCCATGTGGCGCTTGACGGACGAGATGGTGCGGTCGACGTTGGTGACCGCCTGGCGCTTGGCGGTCTCGCCGACGAGCACCTCGCCGTCCTTGGTGAACGCGACGACGGACGGGGTGGTGCGGAAGCCCTCCGCGTTGGCGATGACCGTGGGCTCGCCGCCCTCGAGCACCGAGACGACGGAGTTGGTGGTTCCGAGGTCGATTCCTACTGCACGTGACATGTGTGCTTTCTCTCCTTTGTTGCTGGCGTGGATAGCCGGTGAAGTCATGGGGGTCAAGAGTTGAGCCTCGACGGCTCAAGCCTGGCATCCCGGGTGGGAGGCTGTCAAGCCGTGTTGTTCAAAACTTGAGTACATGTGACTCAACTTTGAGGCAACCCCGAGTATTCCGAGTTTCCGGAGGATTCCCTGGTCAGGGCTGAAGTCCCCGCACCGACCAGGCGTCACCGTCGGCCCGCTCGTATCGCAGACGACGATGCAACCCGGGAGGCCGGTCGGCGAACAGCGCGTCGGAGGCGGCCGCATCCAGGACCTGCCCCGCCGAGGAGGAAGTCCGACATGTCCCGAACGTGCCCCGCGACGCGGCCGTCAGCCCAGCACGGGCGCGTCGCTGTCCGACGGCGCCGGGTCGGGCAGGCGGCGCATCCGTAGCGCGTTGCCCGCACCGAGGAGGCCGGCGGCGAGGGGCACCAGCAGCGCGACCTGCAGCGCGATCGGCCGCGCCTCCGTGTTGATGCGCACGACCTCCGCGCGCACCTCCGGCGTCTCGGTGGCGAGCTGCTTCTCCAGCTGGGTGTTCGACATCACCTGGGCGTCCTCCTCCAGCGCCGCGGCGACCTGTTGCTTGTCGTCGGGCGGGAGGACGGTGCTCGCGTTCGTCAGCGAGGTGAAGGAGAAGGCCAGCGTCGCCAGCATGATCGCGCCGGCGAACGCCAGGCCGAACGACAGCCCGAACGAGCCCGCGGCGGAGTTGACGCCCGCGGCCTCGCTGACCCGCTCGTCGCTGATCGGCGAGAGCGTGTAGTTGTTGAGCTGCGAGACCAGGAGGCCGAGACCGCTGCCCGACACGATGAGCGGGATGGTCAGGAACCAGCCGTTCGTCGCGATCGGGACGATCGGAAGCAGGATCGCCACGCCGATCACGTTGAGCAGGAAGCCCCACAGGATCAGGTTCGCCGGCCGTCCCTTCGCCCTCCGGCCGGCGAGGAGCGCGACGACGAACATGCTCAGCGACAGCGGGGCGATGGAGAGGCCGGCCTGCAGCGCGTTGTACTCCAGCACCATCTGCAGGTAGATGGGCAACGCGATCATGGTGCCGCCGAGCGCCACCTGCTGGAGGAGTTGCCCGCTGACTCCCGTGCGGAACAGCTTGGACGAGAACAGGGCGGGGTCGAGGAGGGTCGGCTTGTCGCGGCGGGCGCGCGAGCGCAGCCAGAACACCAGGCCGACGAGCGCCGCCACGCCGACGAGGATCAGCAGCAGCACGTACTCGCCGCCCTCCTGCCAGACCAGGATGCCGGTGACGATGCCGCCCATCCCGACGACCGACAGCAGCGCGCCGACCAGGTCGATCGAGCGCGAGCCGGTGTACGGGACGTCGTGGACCAGCCCGATCCCGGCGAGCACCACCGCGATGATGACGGCCTCCAGCAGGAACCCGACCCGCCAGGACAGGAAGGTCGTGATGAAGCCGCCCAGCAGAGGCCCGACGGCGGCGGCGATGGCCGCCGACGCGCCGACGAGCGCGTAGACCCGCTTCTGGTGCGCGCCCTCGAAGTTGCCGTGGATGAGCGACTGCATCGCCGGCAGCAGCAACGAGGCGCCGATCCCGCCGATCACCGCCCAGAAGATGATGATCGCGATGAGGTTCTGAGCGAGGGTCATCGCGACGGCGCCGACCGCGTAGCCGAGCAGGCCGAGGATGTAGGCGAGCTTGCGGCCGATGAGGTCGCCGGTCTTGCCGCCGATCAGGATGAACGCGGCCGAGACCAGTGCCTCCAGCGCGATCGCGCCCTGGACTCCGCTGACCGTGGTGTGGAGGTCGTGGACGACGGCGGAGATCGACACGTTCATCAGCGAGGTGTCCACGACCAGCACGAACATCGCCATCGCGAGCAGGATCGCGAGGCGGAAGTTGAAGGGCGCCTCGGCGCCGTCCCCTCCGGTCATGCGCACAGGAAAGCACAGCGCGCGGAGGTTTGGCGACAGCCGATTCACACCCGTTCCACAATCCGCGTCGATAGCGTCGGGGACATGGATTCGGACCCGGCCCCGCTGCTCTCCACCCGGGCGATCGAGGCGTTGCAGAGCATCGATCCGGCCACGCTGAGCGAGGTGCAGGCGTTCCGCGACGACTTCGCGCGGTTCATCATGCCGTACAAGTTCGGCATCGACGAGATCTCCACCAAGGTGTCCATCCTGCGCGAGGAGTTCGCCGAGCTGCAGGACTACAACCCGATCGAGCACATCTCCAGCCGGCTGAAATCGGCCGAGAGCCTGGAGCAGAAGGTCATCCGCAAGAACTGCGAGCCGTCGTTCGACGCGATCCGCGAGGCCATCACCGACATCGCGGGCATCCGGATCGTCTGCTCGTTCGTGTCGGACGTCTACCGCGTGTTCGAGCTGCTGACCGCGCAGGAGGACGTGCGCGTGCTGCGCGTGAAGGACTACATCGCGCACCCCAAGCCCAACGGGTACAAGAGCCTGCACGTGATCGTGGAGGTGCCGGTCTTCCTCAGCGGCGGCCCTGTCGCGGTGCCGGTGGAGGTGCAGCTGCGCACGGTGGCGATGGACTTCTGGGCGAGCCTGGAGCACAAGATCTACTACAAGTACGACGGCGAGGTGCCGGAGGCGCTGCTGCGCGACCTCACCGCGGCGGCTGGCACGGCGGGGCAGCTCGACATCACGATGGAGGATATCCACCGGCAGGTGCGCGGCGACGGCGGGGCGGCGCAGTACGCGTTGCCGGTGTCCGTTTAGAGGGGCGCTCGTCGTTTCTTGCCGTCTCGGCATGGAAAGATGACACGGTGAGCGAGAGCACCGAACCGTCCGAGCAGCCGGCGGACGCCGAATTCCCGCGGCGCCGCTCGCGCGCGCTGGTCCTCATCCTGGTCATCGCGGTCGTCGTCGTGCTCGCCGACCAGCTCACCAAGCTGTGGGCGACCGCGAGCCTCCAGGTCGGCGTGTACCACTCGCTGATCGGGAACCTGCTCGGCATCCAGCTCATCTACAACTCGGGTGCGGCGTTCTCGTTCCTGGTGGACCAGACCTGGGTGTTCACGATCATCGCCGCGCTGGCGGTGGTCGCGCTCCTCTACTTCTCGCGGCGGGTCGGCGCACGGTCGTGGGCGGTCGCGTTCGGCCTCCTGCTCGGCGGCGCGGTGACCCACCTGGGCGACCGGCTGTTCCGGGCGCCGTCGTTCGGGCAGGGGCACGTGGTCGACTTCATCGCCTACGCGAACTGGTTCATCGGGAATGTCGCGGACATCGCGATCTTCTGCGGCGCGGTGCTGGCCCTGATCCTCGCCGTCGTCGGCGTCCCGCTCCGCGGCGGCCCGCGCCACACACGCGGCGACGATTCGGCACGAATCGACGCGTAGCGGGCGCACATTCGCCACGAATCGCGGCTTAGCGCGCGCGAAACGCGACATTCGGCACGAATGGCGGGGCTACGGTCGCGCGACGGTAGCGAGGTAGTCGTCGAAGGTGACGGTGCCGAGCTGGGCGTCGGGGCCGGGCAGCAGGGTGCCGTCGCGAAGGGCGCGGCCCCAGCGGCCGGGCAGCGGCACCGCGAACACGCGGGCCGGGCTCCCGGTGGCCGCGAGGTAGCGGCGGACGAGGGTGGGCATGTCCTCCACCTTCGGGCCGCCGAGGTCGCGACTGAGCCCGGCCGGCTCCCCGGTCGCCAGTTCGGCGAGGCGCGTGCCGACCTCCGCCGCCGCGACCGGCTGCGAGCGCACCGCCGGGACCGGCTTCACGCGACCTCGGGAGCGCGCCGCGAGCTGGGACGCGAACTCGTGGAACTGCGTGGCCCTCAGCAGGCTCCAGCCGTCCCCGCTCGCCATCACCAGCCGCTCCTGGGCGGCCTTGCCCGCGTAGTACGCGTACGGCGCCGCCGCCGCTCCCACGATCGAGAGCGCGACATGGTGCTTCACCCCGGCGGCCCGCTCCGCGGTGAGGAGCGCCGTCGTCACCGCCTCGAAGAAGCGGGTGGAGGCCGCGCCTCCCATCGTCGTCACCGACGTCACGTCCACGACGGCCGCGCAGCCGTCGAGGGTGCGGGCGAGCCGGTGCGCCTCGCCGGTGTCGCGGGCGGCCGCGAGGAGGTCCGTGCCCTCGGAACGGCTCAGCACCACCGCCTCGTGCCCCGCCCTCCGCAACGCCTCGACCGTGCGAGCCCCCACCACGCCGGTCCCGCCGGCGACCGCGACCTTCATCGTGTCCATACCGACAGCATCCGCACGATCCGGCTCCTGGACAACCTCTCATCCGGGCGGGCCGCGCGTCGACGTACGATCGGGCCATGACTTTCACCGGGTTCGACGAGGACGCGATCGCGTTCTACCGCGAGCTGACCGTGCACAACGACAAGGCGTTCTGGCTGGAGAACCGGGAGCGCTACGAGCAGCGCGTCGCCGGGCCGTTCCACGCGCTCGCGGACACGCTGGAGCCCGAGTTCGGCGCCGGGAAGCTGTTCCGTCCGTACCGCGACGTGCGGTTCTCGGCGGACAAGTCGCCGTACAAGCTGCACGCGGCGATGACGTTCGAGCGCGGCGGCTACGTGCAGGTCTCCGCCGAGGGGCTGGCGGCCGGAGCGGGCGCCCACCAGCTCGACAAGCAGCAGCTCGACCGGTACCGGCGCGCGGTGGACGCGCCGAAGACCGGCGGCGAGCTGACGGCGGCGGTGGAGGCGGTCCGGGCTGCCGGGATCGGGGTCTCGGGGACCGACCAGCTCAAGACCGCGCCGCGCGGGTTCGCGGCCGACCATCCGCGGGCGGAGCTGCTGCGCTACAAGGGGCTGATCACCTGGGAGGAGTGGGGCGTCCCGGAGTGGTTCGCGACGCCGGAGGCCGCCGAGCGGATCGCGGGGTTCCTGCACGACAGCGCGCCGGTGACGGAGTGGCTCCGGGCGAACGTGACGGGGGACGGCACGGAGCGCTGACGGCACGCCCCGATGACGCACACGCGGTTCACCGCGTGTTCCCCGCCACGCCCTACGCTGTCCCCATGACGACCGAACGACCGGCGGGCGGCGACGGCGACGCCCTCGCGACCGCGGCGAGCCCGATCTTCGCCGACAGCTCCACCGAGCGCAGCATCCCGCGCAGCTGGGTGGCCTCGTGGGCGCTCTGGGACGCCGGCGGCGCGGCCTTCAACGCGGTCATCACCACGTTCGTCTTCACCGTCTACCTGACCTCCAGCTACTTCGTCTCCCCCGCGCTCGTCTCAGCGCAGGACGCGGAGAAGGACGCCTCCGGGCCGGCGCACCACGCGGTGACCGGCGCGATCGCCGGCCTCTCCAGCGGGCTGGCGTGGGGCATCGGGATCGCCGGGATCGTCGTCGCCGTGCTCGCGCCCGTGCTCGGCCGGCGGACGGACGGCTCCGGTCGCCGCAAGCTGTGGCTCGGGATCAACACCGGCGTGGTGGTTCTCCTCACCGCGCTGATGTTCTTCGTCGTCGGAGAGCCGTCCTTCTTCCTCTTCGGCGTCGTCCTCGTCGCGGTCGGGACCGTGTTCTACGAGATCGCGACCGTCAACTACAACGCGATGCTCGTCCAGGTGTCCACGCCCAAGACGGTCGGCCGGGTGAGCGGTCTCGGCTGGGCCAGCGGCTACTTCGGTGGCATCCTGCTGCTCGTCATCGTCCTCGTGCTGCTGGCCTCCCCGAACGGCGACGGCACGGGAGGCGTCCTCCATGTGTCGACGGACCAGGGGCTGAACTACCGGCTCGTCGCGCTGGTCGCCGCGGTCTGGACGCTCGTGCTGTCCATCCCGGTGCTGCTGAAGGTGCCGGAGGCGCCGGCCAACCGGCGGTTGCGGCGGGTCGGGTTCTTCGCGTCGTACGGGCTGCTGTTCCGCGACCTCGCGGTGCTGTGGAAGGAGAGCAGGAACACGGTGCTGTTCCTCATCTCGTCGGCGCTGTTCCGGGACGGGCTGGTCGGCGTGTTCACGTTCGGCGGCATCCTCGCGAAAGGGACGTTCGGGTTCAGCCAGTCGGGCGTGATCGTCTTCGCGATCGCGGCGAACGTGGTCGCGGGGCTGAGCACGGTGCTGTCCGGCCGGTTCGACGACCGCTTCGGCGCGAAGCCGGTGATCGTCACGGCGTTGGTCGGACTGGTGATCGCGGGGCTCGCGGTGTTCTTCCTCCACGACGCCGGGGCGATCGCGTTCTGGGTGTTCGGGCTGATCCTGTGCCTGTTCGTCGGCCCTGCGCAGTCGGCGAGCCGGACCTTCCTCACCCGCGTGACGCCGGCCGGCCGCGAGGGCGAGGTGTTCGGGCTGTACGCGACGTGCGGACGCGCGGTGTCGTTCGTGGCGCCGCTGCTGTTCGCGCTGTTCGTCGCGGTCGGCGGGGCGCAGTACTGGGGGATTCTCGGGATCGTGCTCGTGCTGCTGGTGGGGCTGGTGCTGCTGGTGCCGGTGCGGTCGCCGCGGTAGCAGCTGTCCTCCGGCTGGCAACGGAGGAGATCCGGTGCGACACGCCGGGCTACCGCGGTGAACGGAGGAGATCGCAGGCGTGGGGCGCGGGAGGTCCTCCGTTGGCGACGGTGGCTGGGGTCGGCGGCCGCCGGGTCAGCGGGGCCAGGCTTGGACGAAGCGGGCGAAGAGCTCGGCGAAGGTGCGGGCCTCCTCGGGGGTGAAGGAGGCCAGGGCGGTCTCGACGGCGGAGCGGCGGTGGTCCTGGACCTCGCCGAGCTGTGACCGTCCGGCGGTGGTGAGCTGGATGAGCGCCCGCCGCGCGTCGGACGGGTCGGGCACGCGCCGCACGAGGCCGCGCTCGACGCCCTCCTGCACGAGCCGGCTCGCGCGCGGCTGATCGACGCCGATCGCGGTGGCGAGGGAGCTGACCGAGAGCTGCCGCCCCTCGGCGTCGGCGGCGGCCAGCGCCTCCAGCATCCGGATCCGGGCGAAGCGGCCGAGCGAGCCGTCGCGTCCGCGGCGCCCGGGGCCGGGACGGGCCGAGTCGCCGAAGGGGCCGGGGAAGCCTGCCCACGGGCCGCGCGGGGACCAGGTGTGCGGGTCGAAGCCGTGCGGGGTGGGGTGGGAGTGGGAGTGGTGGTCGTGGGGGGCGGCGTTGTCGGTGCGGCCGCGGTCGGGGCCGTTGCTGCCGTGGGTCTGGTCGGCGCCGTTGCCGGTGGGGCTGTGGTCGGCGCCGTCGGCGGGGCGGGTCTGGTCCGTGCCGTTAGTGCTGCGGTCGCCGTCGGCGGGGTCGGTGGCGCCGCTCTGGTCCGTGCCGTTGCCGCCATGGTCGTGGTTCGCGTGGCCTCGGCCGGGGTAGGCGCCGTGGTCCCACGGTCCTGTCGGGCGGCGGCGGGACTGGTCGCGGCGGACGGCGACCAGCGAGCGCTCGATGAGTGCGACCACGTCCGCTTCGGGCGAACGGTCCTGCTCTTGACGATCCTCAGCCATGCATGTAACTATACATTTACTTGTAACAGTACATAGAAACCGAAGGGAGTCTCCCGATGACGACCATCGACGACTCGAACACCAACGATTCATCCGACACCCCGCCCTACTTCTGGTTCGGCGAGATCAGCGCGCGCCTCCGCGCCCGGACGCGCGCCGAGCTCCACGAGCTCGACCTCGGCCGCCGGGGCTGGCGCGTCCTGCACACCCTCGCGGACGGCCCGGCCACCGCCGACGAGCTCTACGCCTCCCTCCCGCACCGCGGACGCCGCGGCGGGCCGTTCGGAGGCCGGCCCAGCGGAGCAGGCCGTCCCGCTGAAGCGGACTCGCGCCTGGACGGCGACGCCCCCTCCGGCGAGCCGCCCCACGCGGCCGCCGCACCTCACGAATGGCGGGGCCACCCCGACTGGATGCGGCGGGAGTGGGAGCGCCGCCAGCAGATGTACCGCGCGTGGATGGAGCATGACAGCTCCCGTGCGCAGGCCGCGTCGCATGAGCACGATGGGCACGCGCACGACCACGACCACGACCACGACCACGACCACGGCGAGCACGACCACAACGGGCACGATCACGGCGGCCATCCGCACGAGCAGGGCGAGCGCGACCAGAGCAAGCCCGACAACTACGGCCCCGACCACGGCGACGACCACCAGGGGCACGCCGAGGACGGGCACGACCACGACCACGAGCACCACCACCACGACGAGCACGACGAGCACGACGACCACTCCCACCACCACCCGCACCCCGACCACCACGGCGCCGAGCAGGCGTTCGAGCGCGGCTTCGAGCGCGGGTTCGTCCGCGGCGTCGAGCGGGGGCACGCCGGGCACGGCTTCGGTCCCGGCGGGTTCGGCCCCGGCCGCTACGGTCGCGGCTTCGGCCCCGGCCGGTTCGGTCCGGACGCCTGGGGTCACGAGCACTACGGGCACGGTCGCCCTCCGTTCGCCGGGCGGCACGGCTTCGACGGGCACTGCCGCGGCGGCGTGGACCGCATCCTCGCGGACTTCGTCGAGCGCGGCTGGGTCTGGTTCGACGGGGACCGCGCGACGCTGACCGACGAGGGACACGCGGCGCACGACACCGCCGCGGAGCGCATCCGCACAGCGCGGGCGACGGTCTCCGAGGGCATCGACCCCGCCGACCTCGCCACCACGCTCGCCACCCTCGAGGCGATGGCGCGCAACCTCGGCTGGACGCCGCGCGCGGAGGAGGCTGAAGAAGCCACGACCGCCACCGGCGAGGCCGCCGACGCCGAAGAGGGCACCGACGCCGACTGACCCGACGGCACACTCCCGAGGGGGCGCGGCCACCGGTCGCGCCCCTCCCGCCGCCCCGCCCGCGCCTAGGATGGACGCATGACGTCACCGCGCGAAGAGGTCGTCCTGCTCGCGGAGGACGGCACCCCGATCGGGACCGCGGACAAGGCGACCGTTCACACCGCGGACACGCCCCTCCACCTCGCCTTCTCCTGCCATCTGTTCGACGGCGAGGGCCGCATCCTCGTGACCCGCCGCGCGCTGAGCAAGGCCACCTGGCCGGGCGTCTGGACCAACTCGTTCTGCGGGCATCCCGCGCCGGGCGAGTCGATGGAGGACGCCATCGCGCGCCGCGCCGCTGACGAGCTCGGCACCTCGGTCGAGAACCTCGTGCCGGTGATCCCCGACTTCACGTACCGCGCCACCGACGCCGCCGGCATCGTCGAGTACGAGGTCTGCCCGGTGTTCACGGCGACGATCGCCGGCGACCTGGACCCGTCCGCCGACGAGGTCGCCGAATGGGAGTGGGTCGACCCGCGCTCATTGCTGGCCGCGGTGGAGGCGACGCCGTGGGCGTTCAGCCCGTGGCTGACCCTCCAGCTCCCCGCCCTCTACGCCGACGATGCCCCCGAAGCTTCAGGCCAGCTGTGAGTCTGACTCACTATTTTCCACCTGTGTAATCGACTGTGGATAACTCGCGACACGTATGCCGCGAAGCGAATCCATTCGGAGACGAAGCAGTTCACCGGGGTAGGAGTTGCGGGAGCGCACAGCCGCTGCGCAAGACGGATCAGCCGGTGCGCACCGCGTCGACGTGCTGCTCCAGCCACCAGGTGCGGCCCTCGTCGTTCGAGACCCAGCCGTCCCACTCGAAAGACTCGGCGGTGATCTTCGAGAAGTTCCAGCGGATCGGGCGGCCGTCGGTCTGGGTGCCGTCCTGCCGGATTCCGTCGCGGCGGTGCGGTGTGGCGACCAGCGTGCAGAAGTCGCCCGCCGCGGCGCCGAACCAGCTCACCCGCCACGCGCCGAGCGTCGAATCGTAGACGCGCACGGTCGAGCCGTGGGCGACGAGGGACTCGGGATGCTCGGGATCGCGCGCGACCAGGACGTCCTGCACGGCCCGGCCGCCGAGCGTGTACGCGAACACCCACTCCTCGACCCGCTCCGTCCACGCGCCGGAGGCCTCGTCCAGGAAGCGGACGTCGGCCCGCCAGCTGCCGACGAGCTGCCCGAAGAGGTGCATCCGCTGCGGACGCTCGGGCGTCGGCCCGGCCGCGATCAGGGCTCGCGCGAAAAGGGAATCGGTCGACTCGCTCATGGGCAGCCCTCTCGGGTCGGGGGGTCTAGCTGGACGGGCGTCCGGCTTCGGTCGCGGACACGTCGGTCCGGTGGAAGTTGAGGTACGAACGCGAGGCGGTCGGGCCGCGCTGGCCCTGGTAGCGCGAGCTGTACTCGGCCGACCCGTACGGCTTCTCGGCCGCGGAGGACAGCCGGAAGAAGCACATCTGGCCGATCTTCATCCCCGGCCAGAGTTTGATCGGCAGCGTCGCGACGTTGCTCAGCTCCAGGGTGACGTGCCCGGAGAAGCCGGGGTCGATGAAGCCCGCCGTGGAGTGGGTGAGGAGTCCGAGCCGCCCGAGCGAGCTCTTGCCCTCCAGCCGCGCGGCGACGTCGTCGGGCAGGCTCACCAGCTCGAAGGTGGACCCGAGCACGAACTCGCCGGGGTGCAGGATGAACGCCTGGTCGGGATCCACCTCGACGAACCGGGTCAGCTCCGGCTGGTCGACCGCGGGGTCGATGAACGGGTACTTGTGGTTGTCGAACAGGCGGAAGAAGCGGTCGAGCCGGACGTCGATGCTCGACGGCTGGACCATCGCGGGCTCGTACGGCTCCAGCGCGATCCGCCCGGCACCCAGTTCGGCCTTGATGTCACGATCGGAGAGAAGCACGCGCCCAGCCTATCGGGTGCGCGGGGAGCGGGATCGGGGGGTTACGTCGCAGCGGTGATAATCGCAGAAACTCTTTTGCAGAATCTTTTCTGCGATTACACTGCACCATATGACCGACGAGCCGAACCCGTTCCCGGAGCTCGATCCCGCACAGGATGTGCTGCTCAGCCCCTCCGCCATGCGCGGGCTGGTCAACCCGCTGCGACTGCGACTGCTCGACCTCCTCCAGGCCGACGGACCCTCCACCGCGACCGAGCTCGGCCGGCGCGTGGGCCAGTCCACCGGCGTCACCAGCTACCACCTGCGCGTGCTCGCCGAGCACGGCTTCATCGTGGAGGACGCCGAGCGCGGCAACGACCGCGACCGCTGGTGGCGCGCGGTGCACCGGTCGACCTCCTTCTCGTTCCGCGTGCCGGGCGACGCCGCCACCGAGGAGACCGTCGACCAGGCCGTGCAGTTCGTGCGGCTCAACGCGGAGGAGTCGCACCGGCGCGTGCTGGCGTGGGTGGACACGCTGTCCAGCCAGGTGGAGGAGCTGCCGGAGCTGCCGTGGACCGTCAGCGACTGGCCGCTCACCCTGACCGTCGAGCAGGCCCGGGAGGTCACGGCGGCCGTGCGCGACCTCGTGACGCGGTTCCGGCGCGAGCCGGGAGCGGACGCCGGCGACGGGATCCGGGTGCACGCGCAGTTCCAGCTGTTCCCGGAGCCATGAACAGCATCGCGCCCCGCCGCGCTCCGCTGCTCGGGCTGATCGGCGCGTACCTGGTCTCCGGCGCGGGCACGGCGCTGTCGGCCATCGCGATCCCGTGGCTCGTGCTCGTCACGACCGGCAGCGCCGTCGCCACCGGCCTGGTCGGGTTCGCGGAGATGGCGCCGTACGTGCTGCTGCAGGCGACCGCCGGGCCGCTGGTCGACCGGGTCGGCCTGCGTCGCACCTTCCTGATCGGCAACCTCGTCGCCGCGGCCGCGGTGTTCGCGGTGTTCCTGCTCGGCGCGCTGCACGACCTCCCGCTCGGCGCTCTGGTGGCGCTTGTCGCCGTGGCCGGCGCCGTGCGCGGTGCGGCGGACGCGGCCTCCACGCCGATGATCCCCCCGCTGGCGCGGCTGGCCCACTGGAGCGACGAGCGCGCGGTCGGGCTCTACTCGGGCGCGAACCGGGCGGCGCTGCTGGTCGGGATGCCGCTCGCGGGCGTGCTGGTCGCGCTGGTCGGCCCGGCGGTCACGATCCTGATCGACAGCCTGAGCTTCCTCTGCGCGGTCGTGGTGGTGGCGGCGACGGTGCCGCGGGTCCGGCCGGAGCCGGAGACGCCTGCCCCTGCGCCACGGCTCAGGCCGCGCGCCTACTTCGCCGAACTGCGGGAGGGCCTGCGTTTCCTCCGCGCCGACCGGCTCCTGCTCAGCCTGATGGCCCTGATCGTGCTCACGAATCTGCTCGACCAGGCGATGAGCGCGGTGTTCCTCCCGGTCTGGGCGCACGACCGGGTGCACGACGCGGTCGCGTTCGGCGTGGTCGGCGGCGCGTCCGGGCTGGGGATGCTCGCGGGCGTGCTGCTCACCGCGTGGCTGGGCCAGCGGCTCCCGCGCTGGCTGACCTTCGCCCTCTGCACGCTGCTGGCGTCGGCGCCGCCGTTCTTCGCGGTGGCGGGCTGGACGTCCGTCGTCGCCGTCGCCGCGGTGTTCTTCGTGTGCGGCGTCTTCGGCGGCGTCCCGAACCCGATCATCGGGGCGGTCCAGTACGAGCGGGTGCCCGCGCTGCTGCAGGCCCGCGTGCTCGGGGCCATGAAGGCGAGCGCCTACCTGGGCGTGCCGTTCGGGTCGCTGCTCGGGGGCCTCCTCGCGCAGGGCGTGGGACTGACCTGGGCGTGCGTCGGTGCGGGCGCGGTGATGCTGCTGGCGACGTTGGCGCCGCTGGTGTTCCCGGTCTGGCGGCAGCTCGACCGGCCCGCCTCCGCGGCGGGGTCGCCGCGGCTCGGACCCGAGGCGGCGTGAGGCGGACCGCTCAGTACCCGGAGGGCCAGACGAACGCCTTCGGCGCGGAGGCCGTGGTCCCCTTCTTCGCGACGACGACGTCGATGTCCTGGTGCGAGGTGAGCGGGATCGTGCGCGGGTCGCCGGTGAACGTCTTGCGGTTCACGAAGACGGTGACGGTCTGCCCGTCGGCGCCGTCCCGGTACGCACCGACCTGGCCCTGGCCGAGCTTCTGACCCCACTCGTCGAACACCTGGCCCAGCGTGAACGTCCGGACCTCCGCCGACTCGACGTGGATGATGCCGGACTCGTCGTGCGTGTGGATCGGCGAGATGCGCTGCTGCGCCTCGTCGATGCCGATGCCGGCGGGAACGGCGACGGGCGCACCGTCCACCGTGACGCTCAGGTGCTGGTGGATGTGCAGCGCCGACCCCTCGGCGGTGAGCATCGTCAGGCCGGCGGCGCGCACGGCGCCCTCCACATCGGCGGGCGCGGCCCAGGCTGCCGCGCTCGCGGAGGACGCAGAGGTGCTCGCGGCGGATGTCGACGGCTGCTGACCGTTCACGACGACCGCGGTGACGATGCCGGCCACGGCGAGCACCGCGACCACGGCGCCGCCTCCGATCAGGAGTTGTCGGCGGCGGGCCCGGCGCTGCTCCTGCAGCCGCAGCTCGGCCGCGCGCTTCTGGGCTTCGAGCCGGCGATCTCGCTTGGGGGTGTCGTTCACGATCACAGTCAAGCAAGTCGCTGCTGTGCGCGCGCCGCGGACACGGTGCGAAAAGTCCCGGAATCCTCAGGTACCGCTCGCCGACCGCCCGGCCAGGATGTCCGCGGCGTCCCGCGCCCCCTCCCGCAGCGCGTGCGCGACGGCGGCGACAGCGGGATGCCGGAGCGAGTCCGGGTGGACGACCATCCAGTACGGCAGCGTGGCATGGAGCTCGCCCGGCAGCAGCCGGACCAGGTCGTCGTGGCGGTCCGCCATGAAGCACGGCAGCAGCCCGATGCCGGCGCCCGCGCGGGTGGCCTCCACGTGCACGAACACGTTCGTGGAGGTGAGCGCGTCGCGCATCTCCGGGGCGAGGCGCCGCGGCAGGTCGAGGTCGTCCACCTGCAGGATCGAGTCGATGAAGTAGACGAGCGGGTGCGTGAAGACCTGGTCGGGCGTCGTCGGAGTGCCGTTGCGTGCGAGGTAGTCGAGGGAGGCGTACATCCCGAGCGCGTAGGAGCCCAGCTCGACCGTGTGGGCGCGGCGGGTCTCCGGACGGCCCACGACGACCTCGATGTCCAGGCCGGAGCGGTGCTGCAGCGCACGCCGGGTCACGGTGAGGATCTCCACCGAGAGGCCGGGGTGCTCCCTCCGGAGCGCGGCGATGGCCGGGGCGGCGATGTACGCGCTGAAGCCGTCGGTCGCCGACATCCGCACCACCCCGTCGATGGGGTCCGCCTCCGCCTCGGGACGGCTGAGCGCCGCCACCGCCGCCTCGATGCGGCCGGCGACGTCCACCGCGCGGCTGCCGAGCGGCGTGAGCTCCCAGCCGCCGGACGCCTGGGTCAGCAACCGCCCGCCCAGGGTCTCCTCCAGCGCGTCGATCCGCCGGGAGACCGTGGTGTGGTCGACGCCGAGCTGCTCGGCCGCGCGGGCGTACCGGCCGGCCCGCGCCACCGCGAGGAGGACGAGCAGGTCGTCCGATCTGGGCTTCTTCGACGCGTCCATGCGTGCAATTATGCACAGCGCCATCGCATCCTTGGGCATTGATTCGCACTTGTGCCCCGGGTTGACTTGCCCGCGGATGTCACCGTCGACATCGAAGGAGAGAGTATGGAAACCACAGCGAGTCCCCGCACCCTCAAGACGATCGTCGCCGCATCCATGGCGGGCACGGTCGTCGAATGGTATGAGTTCTTCCTCTACGCCACCGCCGCGAGCCTGGTCTTCGGCACGTTCTTCTTCCCCGCCACCGGCAGTCCGCTGGACGGGGTCATCGCCGCGTTCGTCACGTATGCGGTCGGATTCATCGCCCGCCCGCTCGGCGGCATCGTCTTCGGGCAGATCGGCGACCGGTTCGGTCGCAAGCCCACGCTGCAGGCCACGATCATCATCGTCGGCGCCGCCACGTTCCTGATGGGCTGCCTGCCCGGCTTCGCGAGCGTCGGCTACTGGGCGCCCGCCCTGCTGGTCGCGCTGCGGTTCATCCAGGGCTTCGCGCTGGGCGGCGAGTGGGGCGGGGCCGTGCTGCTGGTGGCCGAGCAGAGCCCCGACCGCAGCCGCGGGTTCTGGTCGAGCTGGCCGCAGGCCGCCGTGCCGGTCGGCAACCTCCTCGCCACCCTCGTGCTCCTGGTGTCGTCGTGGGTGATGGCACCGGAGGCATTCCTCAGCTGGGGTTGGCGGATCGCGTTCTGGCTGTCCGCGGTGATCGTGCTCGTGGGCTTCTACATCCGCACCCGGGTCAGCGAGGCGCCGATCTTCATCGAGGCGAAGGCGCAGGCCGAGAGCGAGCAGCGCGGCGGCTACGGCGTGGGCCAGGTCCTCAAGCGCTACCCGGGCGGCGTGCTGAAGGCGATGGGCCTGCGCTTCGCGGAGAACATCTTCTACTACATCGTGGTCAGCTTCACGATCGTCTACCTGAAGGAAGTGCACGACTACAACACCGCCCAGCTGCTGCTGGCCCTGCTGATCGCGCACGTCGTGCACTTCCTCGTCATCCCGCAGGTCGGCCGCCTCAGCGACCGCGTCGGACGCAAGCCGGTCTACCTGATCGGCGCGGTGCTCGCCGCCACCTGGGCGTTCTTCGCCTTCCCGCTGTTCGACACCCTCAACCCGCCGCTCATCGTCCTGGCGGTGACCATCGGCCTGGTGTTCCACGCGTTCATGTACGCGCCGCAGCCCGCCATCATGGCGGAGCTGTTCCCGACCCGGATGCGCTACTCGGGGGTCTCCCTCGGCTCGCAGGTGGTGTCGATCGTGGCCGGCTCGCTCGCGCCGATCCTGGCGACCGCGTGGCTGAAGGACTACCACAGCTGGATGCCGGTGGCCGTCTACATCGTGATCGCCTGCGTCGTGACCATGGTCGCCGTGCTGACGCTGCGCGAGACGAAGGGCATCTCGCTGGAGGCCGTCGACCAGGCCGACGCGGCCCGCGACGTCCGGGGCGCCGCGCCGTCCGTCGCGCGCTGACCCCGGCCCACCCCCACCGAAAGGCACCACCACTATGAGCCCGTTCCAGGGACGCCGCGCGCTCGTCACCGGCGGCGCGAGCGGAATCGGCGCAGCCTGCGCCCGCGCGTTCGCCGCCGCCGGCGCGCACGTCACCGTGGCCGACATCGACGGCGACGCGGCCTCCCGCGTCGCCGCCGAGATCGGCGGTGCCAGCTGGAAGGTCGACCTCGCCGACACCGGCGCGCTCGCCGACCTCCGGCTGGACACCGACATCCTCGTCAACAACGCGGGCATCCAGCACGTCAGCCCGATCGAGGAGTTCGACCCGGAGCGGTTCTCGCTGATCCTGCGCCTCATGCTGGAGGCGCCGTTCCTGCTCATCCGCGCCGCGCTGCCCGGGATGTACGAGCGCGGCTTCGGGCGCGTGATCAACCTGTCGAGCGTGCACGGCCTGCGCGCCTCGAAGTACAAGGCGGCCTACGTCTCGGCCAAGCACGGCCTGGAGGGCCTCTCGAAGGTGACCGCGCTGGAGGGCGGCGAGCACGGTGTGACGAGCAACTGCATCGACCCGGGTTACGTGCGCTCCCCGCTCGTGGAGAAGCAGATCGCGGACCAGGCCCGCCTCAACGGGGTCGACGAAGCCGAGGTGCTGTCACGGGTGCTGCTCGCCGAGTCGGCCGTGAAGCGGCTGGTCGAGCCGCACGAGGTCGCCAGCCTCGCGCTCTGGCTCGCCGGGCCGGACGCGGGGATGGTCACCGGCGCGAGCTACACCATGGACGGCGGGTGGAGCGCCCGATGACCGCGCGCATCGACAAGACGGTCGCGTCGGCGGCGGAGGCCGTGGCCGACATCCCGAGCGGCGCCTCCCTCGCGGTCGGCGGGTTCGGGCTGTGCGGCATCCCGATGGTGCTCATCGAGGCGCTGCTCGCGAGCGGCGTGGACGACCTCTCGGTGGTCAGCAACAACTGCGGCGTGGACGACTGGGGCCTCGGCGTCCTGCTCGCCGCCCGGCGCATCCGCAAGATGACCTCCTCGTACGTCGGCGAGAACCGCGAGTTCGAGCGCCAGTACCTCAGCGGCGAGCTCGAACTGGAGCTGACCCCGCAGGGCACGCTCGGCGAGAAGCTGCGGGCCGGAGGCTCGGGGATCGCCGCGTTCTTCACGCGCACGGGCGTCGGCACGCTCGTCGCGGAGGGCGGCCTGCCGCGCCGCTACGCGCCGGACGGCTCGGTCGCCGTGGCCTCCCCGCCCAAGCAGGTGCAGACGTTCGAGGTCGGCGGCGCACGCGAGGAGTTCGTGCTGGAGGAGGCCATCAGCACCGACTTCGCGCTCGTGCACGCCGAGGTCGGCGACCGGGCAGGGAACCTGCGCTTCCACGCCTCCGCCCGCAACTTCTCCCCGCTGGCCGCCATGGCCGGCCGGGTCTGCGTCGCCCAGGTGGAGCGGCTGGTCGAGCCGGGCGAGCTCACGCCCGACGACATCCACCTGCCCGGCGTCTACGTGCACCGGGTGGTCGAGGTCGGGGACGTCGAGAAGCGCGTCGAGCGGCTCACCGTCGCGGAAACGGGGGCCTGACATGTCGCTGACCCGCGATCAGCTCGCCGCACGCGCCGCCCTCGAACTGCCGGACGGCGCCTACGTGAACCTGGGCATCGGCCTCCCGACGCTCATCCCGAACCACCTCCCGGCCGGGCGGTCGGTCGTGCTCCAATCGGAGAACGGCATTCTCGGCACCGGCCCCTACCCCGCCGCCGACGCGGTCGACCCCGACCTCATCAACGCGGGCAAGGAGACCGTGACCACGCTCCCGGGCGCGGCGTTCTTCGACTCGGCGCTCAGCTTCGGCATGATCCGCGGCGGGAAGATCGACGTGGCGGTGCTCGGCGCGATGCAGGTGTCCGCGAGCGGCGACCTGGCCAACTGGATGATCCCGGGCCGGATGGTCAAGGGCCCGGGAGGCGCGATGGACCTCGTGCACGGCGCCGGGCGGGTCATCGTGCTGATGGAGCACGTGGCGAAGGACGGCAGCCCGAAGATCGTGCCGGAGTGCACGCTGCCGCTGACCGGGCGCGCGGTGGTCGACCGGATCATCACCGACCTCGCTGTCATCGACGTGACGCCCGACGGCCTCCGGCTCGTGGAGCTCGCGCCCGGCGTGGAGCTGCGGACGGTGCTCGACGCGACGGCGGCGCCGATCGTCTGAGGCGCGCGCCCTCACGCCGCGGGCGTGCTCCTCGGCAACTCGATCGTCGCCCGGGTGCCACCGGTCGCCGGCGACTCCAGCCGGACGGAGCCCCCGTTGCGCTCCACCAGCTCCGCGACGATCGCCAGCCCGAGACCGGTGCCGGGGACCGCGGCCTTCTGCATCCCCGGCGCGCGGTAGAAGCGGTCGAAGGCGTGCGCGAGGATCTCCTCGCTCATGCCCGGTCCGGTGTCCGCGACCACCACGGTGATCGTCGCCTCGTCGGCGGACGACGTGACCGTCACACGTCCGCCGTCCGGCGTGAACTTGACGGCGTTGGCGACCAGGTTGGTCAGGATGCGGCCCACGTCCCCGGGCTCCGCGCGGGCGGTGCCGGCGTGACCCGTCGCCGACAGGTCGATGTGCTTCTTCGCCGCGATGACGCTGGACGCGCTCACCACGTCGCTGATCTGATCGTCCACGTCGGCCTCGGCGAGCGCGCCGCCGGGCCTCCCCACCGTCGCCCCCAGGGTCAGGAGGTCCTCGACCAGGGAGGACAGCCGCACGGCGTTCCGGTCGATCACCTCGACCCAGGCCTTCTCCTGGTCCCCGAGCGCGTCCGACTCAGCGAGCAGCTCGCAGAACCCGACGATGCTGGTGATCGGGGTGCGGAGCTCGTGGCTCGTCGTCGCGACGAAGTCCTCCCGCTGCCGCTCCAGGTCGATGCGGGTGGTGCGCGCCGCCTCCTGCTCGCGTTCGGCGGCGAGTGTCGCCGCCTGCATCCGGAGCGTGTCGGTCACATCCACGAGCTGCACGGCGAAGCGGTCCGGCTCGTCCGGGATGCCGTTCGCCGCCACCGTGAGCGTGCGCGACTCGCCGGCCACCGTGACGGGCACCCCGTCGGCGAGCGCCGACCGGGCTGCGTGGGCGAGCTCCCCCTCCCAGCGCCGGCCGTTCCCCGGGGGGAGCAGTGCGGCGGCGGTGGGGTTTCGCCAGATCACGCGCAGCTCGCCGGCTTTGGAGCGCTCCCCGATCAGCAGCCCGACGGACGCCTCGACGAGGCTGCCGGAGAGGAGCCGGGTGGTGGCCTGGAGCTGCCGGGTGGTGGACCGCAGGTCGTACTGGGCGGCCGCCAGGACGATCGCGAAGCCGGCGAAGGTGACCAGGAAGATCTCGCCGAGCGCGGCCCGCTGTGTGAAGTCCGGAGTCGACCGATCGAATGGACCGCCGCCGGCGATGGTGAGCGCGAGGATGGCCATCGACGCCAGAAGCGTCTCGGTCACCGCGATGCGGATGGGGAACCGGAACGCCGCCCACGAGAGCACCGGGTAGGGGAGGAACGCGAGCGGCAGATCCGTCGCCGGATGGAAGACGGCGACGATCACGACCGCCAGCACGACGGCCTGGGCCACCATCTCCAGGACGGTCGCGCGCACCGGGATGGCGGGCGGGAGCAGCGCGAACGGAGCGATCATGAAGACGGCCGCCGCGTGCGAGGCGGCGACGAACGCCGCCGTGGCGACGAAGCTGCCGCCCTCGAAGACGACGACGGCCGCGGCCGCCAACACCCCGATCGCGAGCGCTCCGGCGAGCACGGCTGCAGTGAACCTCAGCGCGGAATCGAGATCGCGCAGGCGGAATCCCGGGCCTCCCGCACGGACCAGGATCGCGACGACCACCAGCACCTCGACGGTGTTCGCCAGCCCGAACGCGGACGAGACCAGGAGTGGCCGCCCGGCCACGGCGTTCGCCAGGGCCGTGGCCACGAAGATCACGCCCAGCGCCACCGCCCGCTCCCTCCGGCGGCGCACGAGGAGCACGAGCAGCACGGCGAGGCCCGCTGCCGGCCACCAGATCGCGACCTGGCTTCCCGGCGGGGCCAGCCGGACGCCAAGCACCGACGCCGCGAAGAGGAGGACCGCGGCCAGCAGCCACCCCCACCACGGGAAGGCGGCGCGGGACCGCTCGGTGTCCTGTTCGTCGGCGAGCGCAACGTCGGCAGGGCTCAGGGTCACATCAGGGACCGTACCCGGGGGCGGCGTCATCCGCGTGCAGGCTCGCCCTCCGCCCGCCCCCGGCGTACGGTGCCGTGACGACAGGCACCGACAAAACGACAGGAAGGACGAGAACGATGACCGATCGCGACACGCACCGCCCCGACCCCGACGACCTCCCCGACGGCTCCGGCCCGCAGTCCGACGGGGCGGACGACGGCGCCGACACCGCCTCGGGCGGCGGAGCGGACGACCGCTGACATGAGCCGGGAAACCGAGGACCTGAAGCGCCGCGGCGGCTGGCTCCCGCACGACCAGGACGAACTGGAGTCCTGGCTGGACGGCCGGATCGACCGGCTCGGCGAGGACGACACGGCGCCGTACCGGCATCCCGTGATCCAGGAGTTCGCCGACCTCATCGACCGCGACGCGATCGTGCGGATGTATCTGACCAGGATGATCCAGGAGGTGCCGACGACCCGCCGCTACAGCGCGCGTCACATCGAGAGCGTCGGCCAGCTCCTCCGCCTGATCGACGGCGTGCTGGACACGGCGCCGGAGTTCAGCGAGGGCGCGATGGTGACCACGCCGCTCACGGGCATCCTCGACTGGACGATGGGCACCCCCTCCGGGATGGCCGCCTACCGCGACCCCCGGGTCAACGCGATCCTGAAGAAGGTCCTCGACGCGTGGGCCGAGTTCCTCAACGGACCGGACTCGCTCTCCGTGCTCAACGACTCGCCGCAGGGCTGGATGTCCGAGAAGGCACGCGAGGTCGTGGGCATCGACCAGTTCGAGCACGACCCCGACGACGAGCACTGGGGCTTCACCTCCTGGAACGACTTCTTCACCCGCCGGCTCAAGGAGGGGGCACGGCCGGTCGACTCCCCCGACGACGACACGGTGGTGGTCAGTGCCTGCGAGTCCACGCCGTACCGGATCAGCCGGGATGTCGCCCGGCACAGCGAGTTCTGGATCAAGAACCAGCCCTACTCGCTGCAGGACCTGCTCGCGGACGACGAGTCGGTGGACGAGTTCGTCGGCGGGACGGTGTACCAGGGCTTCCTCAGCGCGCTGAACTACCACCGCTGGCACAGCCCGGTCGCGGGGACCGTCGTCCGCGCCTTCGTGCAGCCCGGCACCTACTTCTCCGAAGCGGAGTCGGAGGGCGCCGAGGCGGTGGAGGCGACGGCCTCGCAGGGCTACCTCGCTCACGTCGCCGCGCGGGCGATCATCCTCATCCAGGCCGACAACCCGGCGATCGGGCTGATGGCGGTCGTGCCGGTGGGCATGGTGGAGGTGTCCTCGTGCGTGATCGGCGACGACATCGTGCCGGGTCGTCACGTCGGGAAGGGCGACGAGCTGGGCTACTTCCAGTTCGGCGGGTCGACCGAGTGCCTGGTCTTCCGGCCGGGGGCGATCCAGGAGTTCGCGCTCGGGGCCATCCCGCAGACCGGGGCGGCCGGCGCGTCCGTGCTGAGGGTGCGCTCCCGGCTCGCGGTCGCTTCGCGGTAGCGGCTCCGCTCAGACGCCGTAGTTCTCGTAGGCGTCGAACGACGGGAAGACCGCGTCCAGGGCGGCCTTGCCCGCCCGCACGGCGTGGAGCGGCCGCGCGCCCTCCACGACGCGATGCACGGTGACGGCGCTGGCGGGCGTGATGAGCACGCTGACGAGCCGCGTGCCGTCGAGGAAGTCGACGAAGTCGCCGCCCTCCCGCACGGCGGCCACGAGCTGCGCGCGGGTGGTCTCCAGATCGGCGACCGGGTCCAGGCGGCGGTTGGCGACCCTGACGAAGAAGTCGGGCATGGCAGCCTCCTCGGATTCGCCGTGAACGCTACACCCGACCACGGATTCGGCTAGGGGGAGGCCTCCGTCGCGCCGAAGGCGGCCCGGTACGAACGGCGGAACCGGTCCTCCGAGGGGAATCCCCAGCGGGCGGCCAGCGCCGCGTCGCTCAGCGTGGGCTCGGCCGTCCGGTCGACCCGCGCGGCCGAGAGGCGGGCGCGGCGCAGGTAGCTGCCGGCGCCGGTGCCCGTGCGCGAGCGGAAAGCCTCGTTGAGGGTGTCGAGGTCGGTCGCGGCCGCGGCAGCGACGTCGCCGAGGGTGATCGGCAGCGACAGGCAGTCGTCGATGAAGTGCGTCGCGCGCCGGTAGACGGCGGCCTCGCCGCGCCGGGTCACGGACGCGCGCCCGCCGTCCCGTTGCAGGGGGAAGGTCCTGAGCGCGCCGACCGCGAGCTCGTGGAACAGGCTCGCGCGGATCATCGGATGCTCGATCATCCCGGACCGCACGTACTCCGAGGCCACCTGGAGGGTCTGCAGCATGACGAGGCTGCGCTGCGGGTCGATCGGCCGCGGCGAGTCGAAGACCGGGTCCATGCGGTCGTCGGCGTAGACCTGGCGGGCGACCTCCCTGAGCCGTTCCGGGGTGATGTAGACGTTGACGATCGTGAGGTCGTCGCCGTGGCCGAACAGCTCGCGCCCGGGCCGCGACAGGAACGGGGTCGCGTAGCCGGAGTCGCGGTCGCCGTCGATCTCCCACCGGTAGTCGCCGGAGAAGACGCCGTGGACGCCGAACTGATCGAACTCGCCGTCGGACTGCCACTCGCCGTCGATGCGGTACACCCCGACCGCGACGCCTTCATCTCCGGCCTGCTTCACCCGAAAGGAGAAGTCCGACCCGGGATCGCGTGTGAACGCGAACCGGCCGCCTGCCTCGCGCAGCAGTGCGTCGGCCTCCGCCGGGTCGCCCGTGCTGCTCTGCACGCGCCTGAGAGCGTCCACATCGGGAACAGTACCCCCGGGAGGCCGGGGACACCTACTGGTGGTTGCGATGCGGGCGGCCGTCATGGGATGCTCTCCCTCGTGATCCTCTAGCAGAGCCCCTTCCTCCCCACGACCGTGGGTGAGTCGATCGACCCTGCACACGAAGAGGTTTCATGTCTACGTCAGAGAACACCCACACGCTCGCGGGCTTCACTGTCGAGCCGCTCGTCGTCCCGGTCAGCGTCGACGCCGCGGACGCCGCGGACTTCGTCGCTTTCGCCGACGTGCGCAGCGCCGTCGAGGCGGAGCAGCGCGGCCACGCCGGCGAGGTCATGACCGCGGCCGAGCTGCTGCCGGACTGGAGGGACGAGTCGCGGCAGATGACCGGGCTCGTCGCCAAGATCGACGGCCGCGTCGTCGCCCGGGCGAACCTGGCACTCCCGGCCGGCGCGCCGGAATGCTGGGGCGCGGTCTCCGTCCTCGCGGAGTTCCGCGGCCGCGGCATCGGCTCGGCGCTGTTCGCCCGCCTGGAGCAGCTGGCCAGGGAGGCCGGCCGCACGACCATCCAGAACCAGACGACCTACCCGGCCGGCGTCGGGGGCGAGGCCGTCGCTGCGCCGACCGGATTCGGGTCGGTGCCGGTCGACCTCCCGTCGACCCGGTTCCTGCTCCGCCAGGGCTTCTCGCTCGAACAGGTCGGGCGCATCAGCGCTCTGCCGCTGCCCGTCGACGCGGAGGTGCTCGCCGCGCTTCTCGCCGAGGCGGCCGCCGGGTCCGCCGGCTACCGGACGGTCTCCTGGCAGGGCCGGACGCCGGAGGAGTGGGTGGAGTCCATTGCATTCCTGCGCACCCGGATGAGCACCGACGCCCCCAACGCCGGCATCGAGCTGACCGACGTCTGGACGGCGGACCGCGTCCGCGCCGTCGACGACCTCTGGGCCGAGAGCCCCCGGGTCGCGCTGACGTCGATCGTGGTCCATGAGGCGACCGGCCAGGCCGTGGGGTTCACCGAGCTCGACGTGTCCAGCGAGTCCGACCGCCCGGCCGAGCAGATGGACACCCTGGTGCTGCGCGAGCACCGCGGACACCGGCTCGGGATGCTGCTGAAGCTGGCCAACCTGCGCGAGCTGACCGCCCGGTTCCCCGGGTGCGCGCTCGTGGAGACGGTGAACGCGGAGGAGAACCGGCCGATGCTCGACGTCAACGACGCGATCGGCTTCGCGGCGACCGCCTTCTCGGCGCGCTGGCGGAAACGCCTCGACACCTAGCCCGCGACGCGGGCCGCTCTCACCCGGAGCGGCCCGCGCCCTGGATCGTCGCCGTCAGCCGCGCTAGCGCGCTCGTGTAGGCGTGCTCCGGCGGGGTGGCGTAGCCGATCACGAGGTTGATGCTGCAGATCCATCGTGCTGTACGCCGCCGATGTCGCTCAGCGATCTAGCGGATCGAGGTGCGTAATCAGAAGTTCCAGCCGGAGCCGATGTGCTGGCGGGGGAAGAACGCATTGTTTCCGTTGCCGGGATACAAGTACATGTTTCCGCTGTTATCGATGGCGGTGACGTCGAGGTTGCCATCTCGGAGGAAGTCGGCCAACGGAAGAATGCGGAACCCGCCCCACCCGGAACCGATCGGCTGCCGGGGGAAGAAGGCGTTGGAGCCGTTGCCGGGATACAGCCACATGTTCCCGCCGGGATCGACGGCGACGATATCCGGGTTGCCGTCCCTGACGAAGTCGCCGAGGGGGAGGACGCTGTAGCCGCCCCAGCCGGCACCGATGTTGATACGGGGGAAGAAGGCGTTGGAGCCATTGCCGGGATAGAGCCACATGCTCCCGCCAGGATCGACAGCGACGATATCAGGGTTGCCGTCGCGGTTGAAGTCCGCCAGGGGGAGGATTCGGAACCCATTCCAACCGGCGCCGATGTTGATACGGGGGAAGAAGGCGTTGGAGCCGTTGCCGGGGTAGAGCCACATGTTCCCGCCGGGATCGATGGCCACGATGTCGGGGTTGCCGTCGCGGAGGAAGTCCACCAGGGGGAGGACATTGTAGCCGCCCCAGCCGGCACCGATGTTGATACGGGGGAAGAAGGCGTTGGAGCCATTGCCGGGATAGAGCCACATGCTCCCGCCAGGATCGACAGCGACGATATCAGGGTTGCCGTCGCGGTTGAAGTCCACCAGGCGGAGCAGGTTGTAGCCGCCCCAGCCGGCACCGATGTTTATCCGGGGGAAGAACGCGTTGGAGCCGTTGCCGGGGTAGAGCCACATGCTCCCGCCGCCGTCGACGGCGACCATGTCGAGGTTGCCGTCCCGGTTGAAGTCCACCTGGTCCAAGAACTTACCGGTGGCGGTTGCCCCCGGCGCGGGAATGTTGAGGGGGCGCTGATGATCCCGGAAGTCGACGTGCTGGTGATGACACATGTTCTCTGCGTCGAATCGCCGGACGTTATCCGCGACAAATCTGCGATCCGAGCAGTTGTTTTCCGCCTGCATGCCGCCGGTGTCGGTCGGGGCAAACTGCGCGATGAACTGGAGCAGCGCAAACGTCTGTGACGAGCTGTTGATCTTACGCCCGGAATAGGCGTCGAAGTCGATACCCGTTGACGGCTTCGCACAGTGTCCAGGGCTAGACGCACAGACTACGTCTTGGTAGCCCAAGCATCGCCGGTTCAGATCGCTGAGGGTTACCTGTCCGTACTTCTTGGCCACGATAAGCACAGTCTGCAATGCGCGGATATCAACATCGCAGGTCGCTGACACGCGGTTTTCGGCGATCGGGAGAATTTGCATCTCCCAGATGCCGTAGTAGGCGCCGACTGACAGCGCGCCCTGCTTCTTGAGTTCAACAAGTTTCAGCGCCACCGCCTGCTTCGTGGTCGGAATGTCCGCGCATGCGGGGTCTCCACACGGCCCGGTCAGGGCCCTGGTCGAAGGCCAACGTTCCGGCTGAGGATCGTCCGAGGCTGGTTCGTCATAGAGAGTCGCCGGTGACGAGGCTGCGTCTTCATCTCTGTCGGGATCGATGGGACCTGTGGACGGTTCGGGCGCCGCGTCCTGAGGGGACCCGTCCTTCGACCCAGCTTCGTCGCTTGGGGATTCCTCGGTCGGGCCTGATTGTGGCGGCGTCGTTTCCGAAGTCGCCGGAGAGCCAGTTTCGGCGACAGCGATGGAGGCCGGAGCAAGGGTGAGTACGCCGATGAGTAGCGCGACTCTCGGCAACCATAGCCTTAGCGTGTGAAATGTCATCAAAAAAGCGTAAAGCATAGGAGTTATGTCCGCTTAATGATAAGGTTGCACGCTGACCACTTGTCGCTTGGAGGGATAGTGCGTACTAGAACCGGACCACTGGTTGCGGTCGCTTTGTTGTGTCTTGTTTTGGTGGGGTGCGCAAGCCCCGCGCCTAGCGCGACGCACGCTGCCACCGCGCCGGCGTTATCGATACCGACCGGCGAACCAACGTCCACGCCGACCAACTCGGACGGCGCACAACCCGAAGCCTCCACCGAGCTGACAACGGGCCGGCTCGAGGCCCAGGGCGCGTGCGAGATCATCCATAGGGCCCAGGCAACTTCGGAGTCGGTGATGCGGCAGGCAGCAGCAGAAGCGGAGAGGGCGGCCCAGCTCAATCCGCACTGGACACAGTTGGCTGCAGCGATGAGTGCCATGCGCGACTATGCGGCGAAATACGCCAACGAGTCGGACATCCCTGAAGCCGACTCGCGTCAGGACGCCGCGAACTGGCAGACAACACAAGACCTTTGCAAGGAGCTGACCGGCACCACGCTGTTCATCGCCTAATGAACATTCCAATGAAGAAGCCTGGACAACGTGTGCATACCAAGACCGCAGCATCAGAGACCCTCACTTTTACGTCGCTCCTGTTCGTCGGATGTACGGGTCAGGGCCGTTGCGCCGCCAAGCGCCTGAGCGAGATTTGAGTGGGCGCGCTGAAAGCCGCGTGGGAGCGGCTGCGGGCGTGGAGTGTGCGCCACGGTGCCACGGTTTCGCTCGTCGCGTCCGTCGTGCTCGTGGCCTACTTCGCCGTGTCGGTCATCCACTTCGCGCTCGACGGGCATCCGCTGTCGTACCTGGATGAGCATGTCCACTTCGACACCGCGTTGAAGTTGCACGCGGGAGAGCTCTCCTACCGTGGCGCCTTGGTCGGCCAGGGCGTCGTGCAGGAGTGGGCGTGCGGTGTCGGCCACCAGGCCGGGCCGCCGCTCCACGGCTGCGACCACCCGGAGCTGTCGGCGTCGTCGCTGCCCAGTGGCAAGTACACCAGCGGCTATATCCACTACCCGACGTACTTCGTGTTGGCCGAGCTCTTCCGGTGGCCGATCGACCTCCTCCCTGGCGACCGCTCCGCGCTCGATGTCTATCGGCTGTTCAGCGCCCTGTGCATGATCCTCGGCGTCATCGCCGGCGGGGCCGCCGCGTATGCACTCGGCATCCGGCGGGTGGGCCTGATCGCCGCGGTCACGGTGCCGGTGGCGGCCTCCACGATCATGGTCATGGGCGGCATCGTCAACCCGAATTCTCTCGGCGTGCTCTGTGGCGCCCTCATCGCCGGCACGGGGATCGCGTGGATCCGACGGGGACGCGGCTTCGTCTGGTTCGCTTCGGCCGCCGCGTTCGGCTCGAGTGTCGCCGTGGTGTGCTCGCTGCCGGTCGGTGGTTTCCTCCTCGCCATGCTCGTGACGCTGGTCGCCCGCCGGTTCGGCTGGCGCGTGACCTACGAGCAGTGGCGGCCCCGGTGGTCGCAGCTCGGCGCGCTCGCCGCCCTGGTGCTAGCGCCGGTCGTGCTGTGGGGACGCTACATCGCAGCGACCGCCACCGTCTCCAACGCACAGGTGTACGGCGCCTACCCGTTCCGGGGCTGGAGCACCCTGCTCATCGGCGTCTCCGCCGAGCTGGGCGCTCTGCACACTCCGTGGACCGACTGGGATATGGCGATGGCGACCAGCCCGGACCTCGCAGCCCAGCTCATGCGCGCCGTGGCGACCGGATGGCCGGTCGCGATCACAGCGCTGATCTTCGGTGGCCTCGTCTTCACCGTGCTGCGCAGCAACTTCGACGAGCGGACGCGCTTCCCGCACACCGCCTTCACCCGGCGCAACCTCAATCCCGTGCATCTGTTGGCGATCGGGACGTTGGCGGCGCTCATCCTGTACCCGGCCGCGATGCGTTTCTCCAACGTCCTCACCTTCGGGATAGACATCGGCATCGTGGCGCGCTACTCCATCGCGTTCGGACCCGTGCTTGTCATCCTGCTGCTGCTGCGAGTGAGACAGCGCGCTACCCACTGGCTCCTGTCAGGGGCCGGCGCCATCGGCATGATCACCGTCGCCGGCGTCTGGCTGTGAGCCGATTACAGCGAGTTGGACGGCGTGGAGTTCGACGCGCGCCTCCGCGAGCTCATCCACATCCGCGCCTCCCAGCTGAATGGGTGCGCTCAACGGATCTTCGCGAGGGCGGCCGTGGTTCAGTCGTCGTCGAAGTCGACAGCCCCGCCGCGCAGCGCTGAGACGGCCTTCACGATCAGGCGCACCGCGGCGACCGCGATCACCAGCGAGACGCCGAGCGCGAGGACCGGGTCGAGCCAGTAGGCGCCGCCCGTGAGCAGAATGATGACGCCGGCGACCACGATGGCGGCGGCGACCGCGGCGTCGGCCAGCGCGTCCAGGAGCACCGATCGCATGTGGATGTCCTCGTCACCGGCCGAGAAGCCGAGGACGAACGCGCCGGCCAGCATCACGACCATCGTCACCAGGCTCACGATCACCACCGGAAGTCCCTCGACCGGCGGCGAGCCCTCCCGCAGCCGACCGACCGCCTCCACGACGACGGTCGCCGTGACCACGAGCAGCAGGGTCCCGTTGACGAGCGCGGCGACGGCGATGGGCCGGTTCGCGTGCGGATGGCCGGGGTCGCGGTCCCGGAGAGCGATCGCGACCAGGCCGAGGGCCAGCGCGAGGCAGTCCGCAACGGTGTCCCCCGCCGCGGCGAGCACGCTCACCGATCCGGCGACCAGGCCGACGACGACCAGCCCCACGATCAGGGCGGCGTTCAGCCCGAGCACGATCGCGACCCGGCGAGCCTGACTCAGCCTCGGCGTCCGATCGGCCCGGGCGATGTCCGGCTCGGAGTCCACGCTCCCGATCCTGTCACGTGGCAGGATCTGACCGAACGCACCGACGACGATGTCGAGAGGATCCCCATGACCGACCCCGCGATCACCAGCCCACGCGTCGCCCGGGTGGGCGGCTGGTTCGGCATCGCCGGGCCCGTGCTCCTGACGATCTACTTCGCGGTCCCCGCGTTCGCGGGCTGGCCCTATGCGGGCGGGACCGACGCCCAGCTCATGGCGTACGCGCGCTCGCACGAGACCCTTTTCTATGCCGGCGCGTGGTTCCAGGTCACCGGCGCGCTCCTGAGCGTGGTGTTCTTCCTCGTCCTCGCCACGCGGACCGGCAAGGGGGCCTGCTTCGTCGGCCAGCTCGTCACCGTCGGCGCTGCGCTGCTGATCGGCGTGGTGGTGATCGAGGCGGCCCTCCTCATCGCGGTCCCGATGGCGGCCGCGGCCGGCTCCGCCGCGGGTGTGTCCACCGCGTTCACACTGAGCAACGGCGTGTTCGCGCGGGTGTTCCCCCTCGCTCCGGCGCCGCTCCTGTTCGCCGCGACCGGGCTCGCGCTGCGCTTCACCTCCGTGCTCCCCCGCGCCTTCGGGCCGTTGGCGGTGGTGGTCGCCGGACTGTTCGTGGCCTCCGGGATCGCGGCGATCTTCAGCACAGCGGGCCTGATCGCCGCCATCGCCATGTCGATCCTGCAGGAGGTGTGGATCGTGGCCGCGGCGATCGCGCTGCTGCTTCGGGCGCGGACGGCTGACGCGGCGGTCGTCAACCCCTGACGCACCCCGGATCGCAGACGTACCGTCGGGCAATGCCCACCTACACCGCCACCCGGCCGCTCGACGGCGACGCCGACGAGTACTTCGACTACATCGCCGACCCCGAGAACCTCCCGGCGTACTTCCCCCGCATGATGGAGGCCCACGAACTCCCCGACGGGAAGGTCGAGACGACCGCGCACGTCGACGCCGACCGCGACGGCCAGAACGAGACGGTGACCTCCGTCGCCGAGTTCGACGTCGACCACGCCGCGCGGGAGATCCGTTGGTCGGCCCCGGGACCGCACGACTACCGCGGCTCCCTGCACCTGGCCTGCGACCGGGTCGAGCTGACCATCCACACGGCTGAGGACTTCGACGGGATGCAGCAGGCGCTCGACGGCACCCTCGCGACGATCGCGGACAACCTCCGACGGCAGGCGTGAGGCGGACCGGGACTGGCGCCGAGCCCCCGCTGACCGGATACTGAGCGCGTGGAGATTCTGCAGGTCGCACAGCACGCCGACGACCTCGACCGCGCCGCGGCGTTCTACGAGAACCTGCTCGGCGAGACGGCCGCCGCCCGCTTCGACCCGCCGGGCCTCCTGTTCTTCAACATCGGCATCGGCCGCCTCCTCCTCGAGAAGGGCGCCCCGTCGGCGCTGGTCTACCTCCAGGTGGACGATGTGGCGGAGACGGTGGAGCGGTTGCGCGGCGACGGGGTGAAGGTGGTCACGGAGCCGCATGTGATCTTCACACACCAGGACGATGCGATCGGGCCGGCGGGGAACGACGAGTGGATGGCGTTCATCGAGGACAGTGAGGGGAACACTGTCGGGCTGGTGAGTTTCGAGCCGCGGCACGACCCGTGAGCGGGTTTGGCCGATTCGCGCAGAGCGGGTAGTGTTGGCGGAAGCCTAATTTCCCAGTGTTTTACTGGGATTCCAGGCCACGCGAGTGTAGTTCAATGGTAGAACTTCAGCTTCTACTACTCCGGATATCAGAGAGTCGCACTCGGCCTCGTAAGCCCCGCCGATCGGGGCTTTTCCCACTATTGGCGTACTCGTGTGATCTCAGCGACACGCCGTGGATCACGCCCAAAGCGGTGAGTAAACGGTGAGCCGTTCGAGCACTCGACTAGGCCACGCCGACTTCTACGCGCTTTCACCGGTGACCCTTACGAGGTCGTCCGGTTTCCAGGTCTGGTCGTAGAAAGCGTGCTCGGTGCCGTAGAGGCGGAAGGCGACGATGAAGTCACGGCCGGGTACGGTCTGGACGAAGGCGGCGTCCACGACTCCTTCCGGCTGCGTTGGAGCGAACCAGAGATCGATCGACCCGTCGTCGTTCTTCGGGATGTCATAGTACCCGTTGGTGGATGGCAGGAGCTGCTCGGTCTCCGGCATCGTGCCGTCAGTGACGTTGTAAGCGGTGGCCGCCCAGAAAAGTCCGGCTGGGATGTCCGGCGGCAGGTGCAATCGGTACGTGTTCGACCCGTTCAGGAACTCTCCGTCGGCATCCCGGTAGGTGAACGGGTATTTGGACCCGGCGCCGGTCGAGTGGATGTTCATCGCGGGTGCCGACGAGTAGGCGTACTGGAAGAATCGGGCGCGGGTGTTGATGTCCAGGTAGCTCTCCTGCATCCATTCGGCTGTACCGCCCGCCCAGGCCTGCTCCCACTGCCGGTCGTGGTAGTAGCGGTTGCGGCCGTCGTCCCGACCGAGCTGTGCGAGCGCAAGGATCATCCGAGGTGCGGTCTCGACGGCGCGCTGCAGCTGCTCGCTCTGCCACGGGGCGTGTACGAAAGGCTGGCCCTTGACGATGCCGATGGAGGCCAGGACGCCGCGCAGCTCGGGGTCGATCGCGGTGACCGGCTCGTAGTCGACGAACGCCTTCAGCTTCGACCAGTACGTCGCATCCGTCGGGTACATCATGTCGAGCCGGATCCCCGAGGCATTCGGGAACGCCATCGGCAGAACGTCCTTCTCCTCCGTCCAAAGGGGGAAGATTCGGGTCTGCTCGGCCACTGCGACTCCGGCCGCTGGGTTCGGTGCACCATCCCCTTGGCCCATGATTGTGCGGAAGAACAGGAACACGTTGTAGGTCGAGGATGTGAAAGTGAAGTAGCCGCCAGGGACATGCCCGTCGTAGTCGGGCGGCAGCAGGAGGTAAAGGCCGCCTCGGGCGCGGTCCGGCCCGATCGCGCCGACATCCGTGATGGTGCGCTGGAAGAAGTCGGTGAACATCCCGATCACGTTCGCGGGCGCGTTTACCACCAGCGGCCCGGTCTCCTTCAGGTCCAGGTAGTTCATCGAGTAGATGACATCGGCGTTCGGCGTCGGCACCCAGGTCCGGCTGTCCATCCGGTCTTTCCAGATCGGCAGCACGTTATACCCACGGCCGAACTGCGCTTCCGAGCCGTCACGCATCCCGATCACGTTGAGCGCCGGCTGCATCGTGAAGTACGCGTGCACCGCACGCTGAAAGAACAGCTCGGCCCGTAGTGACTCTGCTTCTTCCTGCGGCAGCCAGTTGCCGTCGTTGAGCTGCCTCAGCAGCGGTGACACGCGCTCGTCAGCCATCAGTCGCCCTCCTGTGGGCCGCCATCGACGGCGGTCCTCGCGGTCAGCCTCTCGCCCCGCGCAACACGAAAACAAGTACCAATCGCTTGGACCGCGATGACACCTCTAGCCCATCTCCCGGCCAACATCCGGGCGCACGTTGAACCGCTCGAGGATCGCCGTCGAGTCAGGAACTTGCACCACCCTCGGAAGGTAGGACTGCTCGGTCGTCGCGTACGTCGAGTGGCCCAGCTGGTGCTGCGCGCGCTCGAGGCCGGCCGAGTCGCGGATCGCGGTCGCGACGGTGGATCTGAACTCTTTCGGCACCCGCCCTTCGAACCGCGTTCCCTTCAGAGCGATATGCCACTGAAGACGGAAGTTGTCGGGGATGCGCGGCGTGAGCGTCGAGGACGGGAAGACGAGCTCGGAGTACGACTCGACCCGTCGACGGAGAAGCATCTTCCCGACGAACGTGGGCAGGAAGAGGCGGCGACCGCCTCCGGTCTTTGTTTTGTTCTGAACGGTCCAGCGGCCTTCACGGTTCTTCGCCATGGTCCGGTGGATGTCCACCGTGAACGGCTGGATGGTGAAGTCGACGTCCTCCCACATCAGGGCGAAGACCTCACCCGGTCGGCAGCCTGTGCCGAGGAAGAAGTCCACTGGATCTGCCAGGTCTGTGCCGCGGCGACGGCCGGACGCGTCCAGGCCGGCGTCCCACCGAGCGAGGATTTCCCTCAGCTCGGCGACGTCCTCGAGCGTGAACGTGGCCACCTCGTGGTCCGGCTCTTCGACGGGTGCGACCGACTTCATCGGATTGGCGTCGATGGCGTCGTGCCGGGCAGCCATGGCGAACATCCCGGTAAGGAGGACGACGGCGATGCTCGCGTTCGAGTATCCGTTCAGTCGAGCCGTCTGCTTGACGAACCGGTCGAGTTTCGACACCGATGCTTCGCGGATCATCCAGCCGCCGAGGTTCGGGATGATGTATTTGTCCAGGACGGTCTCGTAGCGGCGGAGTGTGCCGTTCGATCGGGATGTGTGGCTGAACTCGTCCCACCAGACGATCGCCAGATCGGCCAGCCGGGTTTCCGGGTTGAGCTCACCGTCGCCAAGCGGCTTGATGCGATCTCGCATGGCCTCGCGGAGCAGAGCTTCCGCCTTTTGCTTGGTGCGGCCGATGCGCTCGATCTGCCGTGTGCGGCCGTCGACGTCGCGGTAGCGGGCGCGCGCGGCCCAGCGGTCTTGCGTGAGCATGCGGGTGGTGACTGTGCCCCATGTTTCGGAGACGAGCGGAGGACGGGACATGATTACCAACCCCCGTTCTCGATGCGCGGGCCATTCGACCCGACTCCGCCGATGCGGGTCTCGGGTATCAGCGCGGGAAACGGCGATCGGTCGAGGTCAGCGAAACCCCGCACGGGACCATGCGTGGCGCCAATGGTACGCGCGACCAGCCCAGCCAGGCGACCGTCGTCAAGACGGACGAACGGCACGCATGCAGCCTCCGCAGTCAGCGCCGCAAGCTGTCCGATCGGCGTGAACGGATCGGCGGCGATCCCCCAACCATCCGACGCGTACCGACTCACCGTGTCGACGCACTCGCTCTTCTCACCCGAGCTCGGGCTGAGCGAGCCAACCACTCCGATCAGTCCGCCCTGCAGTTCCGGACCCATGTGTCTCGTGTCAATCGCGAATACCCGCATCACAATCACTCCCCTGTCTCTCGTTCTTGTTTGCCTTCCGGCGGAGAGATCGAGAGCGAGTGGGAGGGACGCAGTGCCGGGACCGTGGAATACCGGAACGGAGCGCAGCGGAGCGAGGATATGCCGCGAAAGCCCGGCACGGAGGACCGGGAGCGAGCTACGATCGGCCGGCGGAAAGACAAACAAGGCAGCAGGTGCAGCGCCGCCGCAGGCGGCTCCTCGCTCGCCTGAGCGTGTTCGCACGGCGCGCCATCCAGGCGATCTCCGGCGCCCGAGACCGGCTTATCTCTCGCGAGATCGCCTGGGCTCTCGGCCGCCGCCTCAGCCTCCTCGCGTGGGTCGTCGTCAGCGACTCATGGATCCCGGGCAGACGCTAGCGATCCAGCTGTAGACGACGCCACGAGAAAACGGTGACGGTGATCGCTGCGGCTGGGAAGAGGAGCGACCAGAGCAGGGTGACCGCCGTTGACGGCGACGGATCGAGAGCCCAGAGTGCCGGCGCCGACGGCAGGAACCAGGCGCCACCGCCGGAGAACACGATCACCTGGGCGCTCGCCAGGAGCACCACAGTCGTGGCGATTCCGCCCATCAGCCCGCGGCTGATCGTCGTGACCCACGCGGCAGCAACAGTCATTGCGGCTGTTGTGAGCAGCAGTACCGGGATGCGCTCGACGATGACTCCGACATCGGTCGCCGAGGGCGTGCCCAATTCGATCAGAAAACCAGCCACGAGGAGGACGACGATGAGCGCGGCCGTGACGCAGAGCGTCCACACGAAGAAGGCCACGAGTTTGGCCGCCGCCAAGGCGGTCCTGGAGACGGGAAGAGCGAACAGTCCGGAGATGGTGCGCTCGGCGAACTCCCTCCCGAAGCTCCAGCTGATGAGGATGCCGCATGCGCCGGCCCCCGCTGCTCCGGTCACCTGGAGGGCCGCATCCAAATAGCCGGCCCAGCCGCCTGCGCGAACGACGGGGCCAAGCTTGGCGACGACTTCAGGTGGGCCGTTGGTCGCTGCGACGATGACCGACGCGCTGATGGCGACGACGCCGAGCACAAGCAGGGCGGCCGCGACGAGGGGAACGCGGGCGCGAATGGATTTGCGGAGTTCGAAGCCCACGGCAGCCTGAATCGCACCGCCGACGGTCATGATGCCTCTTCTTCTCCCGATCGGCGCTGCTCATCGTCGGCGAGGACGAGCGCGAAGAATGCCTGCTCGAGTTCGACCCCTCCTGGCTTCAGCTGGCCGATCATGCTTCCCTCGTTGATGACCGTGATGCGGTCGGCGACCCGGGACACCTCGTCGAGGTGGTGGCTGGAGATGAGGATGGCGGCGCCCTCGCCGGCGCAGCGTCGAAGCCGTTCCCGCAGCAGGATGGTTCCGGCAGGGTCGAGCCCGGTGGTGGGTTCGTCCAGCACGACGAAGCCAGGATCGTACTGAAGCGCGGCGGCGAGAGCGAGTCGCTGCTTGTTTCCGAACGACAAGGTGCCGGCGCGGCGGTGGGCGTAGCGCTCCAGACCGAACTCCGAGATGCTCCGATCGACGAGCGCGGGACGTCGGGGCCGAGGCGCGCCATGAAGCGCCGCTGACATCTCTAGGTTGTCTCTGACGGTGAATTCGCCGTAGATCAAGGGACCTTCAACGAGGTGCCCGACGCGCGACCATACGTCCGCCCCCGCCGATTGCACTGACACCCCGGCGATCTGGGCCATACCTGATGTGGGTCGCAGCATTCCGAGCAGCACCTTCATCAGTGTCGACTTGCCTGCGCCATTGCGCCCGACCAGTGCGTGGACCTGTCCAGGTGCGATCTCGAGATCCACTGCGTGAATGCCGGCCCCGGTTGAAAACGTGCGAGTGACCGTCGAGAGCACCATTCCGTCGGACGTCATGTGTCCGGCTCCTCTTCGGCCTCCGCTGCGGCATTTCGGATGCCGGGCGGACGGCCGTTGCGCACCCATCGGGCGAACAGTCCGCCTGCGATCGCCAACGCGGCGACGAGGCTGACGATCGGTGTCCCGCGTGAGAGATTCGCGATGAGTGTGAACGCCACGACGAGTGCACCAGCGATGTTCAATACCAGAGACCCGATGCGATGCTCGCGCCAGGAGAAACGCGCCATCGCCAGCAATCCCGCCAGAAAGCTCAGGAAGACCGAGACGGCGTAGAAGAGGACCAGCTCCTGGTCGTTGCCGCCCGCGATGGCGGTTACGACACCTGCGAGCGCGATGAATACGACGACACCCCAATACGGAGTGTGATGATGATTCGTGCGGCCGAGTGGTGCGGGAAGGATGCCCGACGTGTCGGCACCGGCAGGACCTTCGGCGGCCAGCGCCTTGAGCAGCCCGGGACCGGCTTGGAACGACGAGCTGGCAGCGGACAGAAGCAGGAGGGCTGTCATGAGCTGGAACGCCGCGAACAGCGGCGCCGGCGCGGCGACTCGGGCGAGCTCTGCGATCTGCGTCGATTCGGCAGGCGGGATGCCGATTCTCAGCCTCGTAGCCTCGACTGCCAGCCCGAGGGTGATCGAGCCGACCACGATCAGGGTGAGCATCAAAGTGACCCGTCCGAAGCGACGGCGTCCGCCGTCGTCCAGCTGGCCCAGCTGCGCGATAGCCGAGGATGGCGCCTCGACGCCGGTAGCGAGCGCCATAGCCACCGGAAACGCCAGCACGATCGCCAGCGGCACGGCGTGACCCGGCGTATCCGTGATCGTCCCCGTCGGTTGAGGTTCCGCCCAGAGCCCGTACACGAGAACCGCGACCGCGACGATGATAAAGCCGATGGTCAGGAGCGCGAATAAGAGTCTGCCGAGGTGACCGAACCAGTTCAGGGCGCCCACCAGTAACACCAATCCGAGTGCGAGCACGAGTCGGTAGGGAGCCAGTGCTGGAAAGTACGCGATGACCGCCGACGCTCCAGCCGAGACGCTGATCGCGATGGTGAGCACGAAGTCGACCACGAGTGCACCCACGGGGATGAACGACCTGCCGTCGCCGAATGCTTCGCCGACCGCGGCCGACGCGCCCCCGCCCTGCGGATATCGCGACACCAGCTGTCGATAGTTGACGATCACGAGGGCGATGATGGCGACGACCAGTCCCATCGTCGGCACCAAGAGCGCCAAGTCGCCGTTCAGCGCTCGTAGCGCTGCCTCGACCGCGTATGCCACCGACGACACCGGGTCGGCCATCACGGCGAACGCGAACGCGATGAGAAGAAGCGGCCCGGATCGCAGTCGTCGGCTGATTACGCTTTCAGGCGTGTGGGCTGAAGTCGAAACAGTCGGCATGTGCACTCCGTCCTCGCTGAGGACGACCGGTCAGATCGTCCGCCGACCAGACTTCCCGGCACACCAGGCCACAGCGTACTCCTGTCCCTCACGCACGAGGTGCCGCTGCGCTCATCCTCACATCCGCTCTTTCACGCCGGCTCGAATCAACAGCCAATTCACCGGGTAGCTGGTGGCGAAGCCGGCGAGCATCGCCCACTGCATCGCGAACCAGAACTCAGGCGAATTGACCGGCGCGCGCCCACCGCACCAGGCGGGGAACAGCACCAGTTGCACGAGGGCCATGAGGCCGAACATTCCGACCTGCCATGCCGTGATCGAGGCGGCGTCGGCTTTGATCGCGTCCATCACGTTGCGTCGGACGCCTTGCTGGCGCATCGGAGCAATGGCGAAGTACTGGAAGGCGATGCCGATCACGAACGCGAGCACGAAGTCTATGACCCAGACTGCGAACATCTTGTCCTCGAAGATCCAGCCCCAGCCGCCGAGGACCGCAATGGCGGGAATCGCGAAGGCCAGCCATTCCGCGATGAGGTCGCCCAGGGCACAGCCGGCTCCACAGTGGCTGGTGCCCTTCGCGACGGACACGCTCATCGGCTGTTCCTCGTGGTTGTCGCCGCCCGTTTTCGCCTCCGCCCGTCCTTGGGACAGGTAGAAGGCGAGTCCGAGGAGGCCGGCGAAGAGCATCGTCACTGGCCAAACCACCGCCATCACTCTCATGGGCTGCGGGCGACGGATCACGTCTACTGCCGTCCAGGCCGCACATTCGAGACCGATGAGGAGTGAGGTCAAGGCAACAGCCGTGAACCAGAGCGGAAACTGTGCGAGCGCAGGCGTGATCGGATCCCTTCTTCGCGCCGAAACGAGTCGTGTATAGTTGCAACTGTTGCATGAATGCATCAGTCTCTCTGCCCCAGCTGTTCTCCGGATCAACGCCTCCCGTCGACCCGCCATCGGCGCACGCCATGAGCGGGCTGATGTGGATGCCGATGGCGCCGCCCACACTCGCGCGAATGGTGGCGCTGCATCCACAGCCGGTCCCGGTCATCCCGGTACTGATGCTTGCCATGGCCGGTCTCTACATCACCGGAGTCGTGGTGCTCCGACGCCGCCGTGACCGCTGGCCGGTCAGCCGGATCGTGTTCTGGTCGCTCGGGACCCTGACCGTGCTCGCCATGACCGCCACCGGCATCGACGGCTACGGGATGGAGCTGTTCAGCGCGCACATGGTCCAGCACATGGTCCTGTCGATGCTCGCACCGATCTTCCTCGTGCTCGGCGCACCCATCACTCTCGCGCTGCGGGCGCTTCCCGCCCGGCCGACGGGGAAGGTCTCCGCCCGGTCTCTGCTGCTGTCGGTGCTGCACAGCGCGCCCGCCCGATTCGTCGCACACCCGGCCACGGCTCTCGTGCTCTTCCTGGGCAGCCTCTACGGTCTGTACTTCACGCCCGCCTTCGACTGGCTGATGAGCACGATGTGGGGCCACAACCTGATGCTCCTGCACTTCATCGCGATCGGGTTCCTCTACTTCTGGTGCGTCCTCGGCGTCGACCCGACGCCCCGACGCGCCTCCCGCGGGCTGCGGAAGTACGCCGCGCCGACCGTTCGCATCCTGGAACTGGCGGCGACGGCGCCGTTCCACGCGTTCTTCGGCGTGATGCTGATGATGTCGGTCGCCCTCGTCGTCGGCTTCTACCGCACCCCGATCCCCGGCTGGGGAATCCTCCCCCTGGCCGACCAGGCCGTCGGCGGCGGCATCGCGTGGGGCTTCACCGAACTTCCCACCCTGTTCGTGCTCGGCGCCCTCCTCCTGCAATGGCAGCGCTCCGACGAGCGCGCGACCCAGCGCCGGGAGCGATCGGCGGCGCGTGCGGAGGCGGAGCGAACCGCGTACAACGACTACCTCCAGCGGCTAGCGGCGCGCGACCGGGGGAGCGTCGGGTGACGGGTGGGACGATCGTCTACGCGTTTGCACTCGGGCTCGCCGCAGCGGTCAACCCGTGCGGGTTCCCCCTGCTACCCGCCTACCTCGCCGTCTTCCTCGGCTCCGAGCCGGCGTCGGTGGGGATGCGGCTGCTGCGGGCGCTGCGGGCCTCGCTGGCGATGACGGCCGGCTTCGTCACGGTGTTCGCCGTCGTCGGGATCGTCGTCGCCACCGGGGTGCACCTGGTGGTGGCGTGGGTGCCCTGGTTCACCGCGGCCCTCGGCCTGGCACTTTTGGTCGCCGGGGTTTTCGGGGTGGCGGGCCGAGACATGCGGATGCCCGCGATCGCGCTCCCCTTCCGTTCCGGGCGCGGGATGCTGGCGATGGCCGGATACGGTTCCGCGTTCGCGGCCACCTCCCTCGGGTGCGCGTTCCCCTTGTTCGCGGCGGCCGTCGCGCCGTCCGCCACGACGGCCTCTGCCGTCGACACGACGGCGGCCGCCCTGTCCTACGCCTTGGGGATGGGACTTTTCGTGACCGCCTGCAGTGTTCTCGCCGCCCTCCTCGGCGCCGAAGCGGTTCGCTTCGCCGGACGGTACGCGAGGTACCTCCCGAGAGCCGCCTCGGCGCTCATGCTGATCGTCGGGGTCTACTTGCTCGCCTACGGAATGCGGCTCATCCTCGAACCGGGCAAGGAGCCCGCACTCGCAGCCTTCGTCGCTCAGACCAGCAGCGGCCTCACCACCGTGTTGTCCAGCCACCCCCTGCTCGTCGGCGGGGCTGCTGCCTGCCTCGTGCTCACCGGACTGGCTGTCGCCGCCGTCGCCGTCCGATCCCATCGCCGCCCTCCGGAGAATCAATGACCCCTCGCCGCCCCCGCACCTGGCCCATCATCGCCGCCGCAACCGTCGTCCTGGTCGGCTTCGCCGCCGTCCTCGCCGCGGCGGCCCAGCCGTCGTCCCCCGGGTCCGCCGCTCCCGCGGCCGCACCGACAGAGCCGGGCATCTCGACCGCGGCAGCGAGCCTGCTCCAACTGGATCCGCTCGGGACGGCCGCGACGAAAGCCCCCGACTACGCCTTGACGGATCAGCACGGACAGCCAATCACCCCGTCGACCTTCCACGGGCGCAGCGTCGTGCTCACCTTCAACGACGACGAGTGTCAGGACCTCTGCACCCTCCTCGCCCAGGACGTAGCCCTCGCCGACCGCGACCTCGGCCAGGCCGCCTCCCGCATCGCGTTCGTCTCGATCAACGCCAACCCGTACCACCCCGCGGTCTCCGACGTCGCGTCCTGGACCGACTCCCACGGGGTGGGCGGCGACGCCAACTGGTACTTCGGCACCGGCGACCCGGCAACCCTCGCGGCCGTCGCCAAGGCGTACGGCGTTCCGATCGAGCTGGACGCCGTACACCAGTCCGTCGTGCACGGCACGGAGATCTTCTTCATCGGCCCGGACGGCACCGAACGCGCCCTCGGCCAGTTCGGCACCGACTCTGCCAGCACCGCACCCTTCGCGCACACCATGGCGCAGGAGGCCGTCGACCTCCTCCCCGCCTCCCAGCGTCGCCCGGTCGCTGGGGCCGCCACCGTCGACCTCGCGACAGGGGGCACCGGTGTCGGCGCGAAACCGAAGCCGTTCTCCCTGCCCGCGCTGAGCGGGTCGGGCCGTGTCACCACTGCATCCGGCCAGTACACGGTGCTCAACTTCTGGGCCAGCACGTGCACCGCCTGCGTCGGCGAGCTCGCCGACCTCCAGAACGTGTCGGCCGAGTTCGCCGGCAGAGCCGACCTGATCGGCATCGACGTCTCCGACGACGCCGCTGCGGCGCGCGCCACCACGCGACAAGCGGGGACGAGCTATCCGCTCGCGGTCGACGCGAACGGCTCGGTCGCGGGCGCGTACCGGATCTCCGGGCTCCCGTACACGGTGATCCTGGACCCGACCGGCCACGTCGTCATCCGCCATCCGGGCGCGTTCACCGCCGAGCAGCTCGAGTACGTGCTCGATTCGCTCGTGCCACCCGCCACGAAGTAGGACAGGGCCGAGTGTTCACTCACGGCTGGAAGTCGGGAAGCTCGATCCGGTCGTACAAGCTGCGGCCGACGGCGAGGTCGGAGACGCCGGGCACCGTCATCAGCCGCATGACCGTATTGCGCACCCGCAGCAGCGCTCGGGTGCGCGGCGCGAACGCGCCGCCCATCCGGGTGGCCCCGTTCTGCTTGGCCCGGATGAACGCCCCCAGCCGCTCCTGGTACGCCGCGAACGCCGTGCTGTGGTCGCCTGCGGCTGCGTGCAGTTCGGCGGCGAGCACATACGCCTCGATCATGGCCAGAGCCGTGCCCTGACCCGCCAGTAGGGAGGGTGCGGCAGCGGCATCGCCGACCAGGGCGATCCGTCCGCGACTCCATGACGGCATCCGGATCTGGCTGGCGGAGTCGAAATAGAACGTGCGCGCCTGGGGCAGCGTCGCAAGGATCGACGGCACCTCCCAGCCGAGCCCGCCCAGCCGGTCGCGGAGCAGCGCCTTCTGAGCCTCGACGTCGTCGAGCGGGATCGGGCCCCCGTGGCGGAAGGTGAAGACGAACATCGACACGTCGTCGTCCAGGCTCAGCCGCAGCGTCTGGGCGCCGACCTGGGTCCGCATGACCGCGACCAGTTCGTCCCGCGGCCGGTAGCCGACGACGTCGAACACCGCCACGGCGATGCCCAGGCCGTGCTCGAACTCGCTCTCGGGCCCGAACGCGAGCCGCCGGACCGCCGAGTGCAGCCCGTCGGCGCCGACGACCAGGTCGAAACGTCGATCACCGCCGCGGGCCAGCCGCACCGCGACGTGGTCGCCCTCGTCGCGCAACTCCTCGACCGTGTCCCCGAACACCTGCTCGACGTCGTCCGGGAGCGCGTCCACGATGATCTCGGACAGATCCGAGCGGCCGACGCTCACATAGCGGGCACCGTGCCGGCCGATCAGCTTGACCGGGTCCAGCGACAGGATGCGGCGTCCGCGAGCGTCGACCTCGCGCACCTCCCGCATCCGGTAACCCGCAGCCCGGACGCGGTCGGCGATGCCCATCCGGTCGGCGACCTCGAACCCCGCACCCCAGAAGTCGACCAGATACCCGCCACGCCGAAGCTCGAGTGCGGACTCCAGCAGCACCGGCTCATGCCCGCTGCGCCGCAACCAGTAGGCCAGCGTCGGTCCGGCGATCCCGGCCCCGACGATCAACACCTTCATGACGACCTCCTCGCCGTCGTTACTCCCTGCTTACCTGCGCGTCGATCACCACACCAAGGGGATGTAGCGCGACGTCGTCGCCGCCCACCGATCGAACTCGTCGCCGTAGTGCGCCTTCAAGCGCCGGTCCAGAGCAGGAATCGCTGCGAAGACGAAACCGGCGGCCATGATGGCCGGGATCACCAGTGCGACCCAGGACCCGGTGACCGCCGCGAACCCGGTGAACAGTAAGGTGTCACCCAGATAGTTGGGATGCCGGCACCAGCGGAACAGTCCGCGCGTGTACAGGTGTCCCCGGTTCTCCGGGCGGCCCTTCCACGCCCGGCGCTGCAGCTCGGAGAACGTATTCATCCATGAGCCGAAGACATAGAAGACGACGCCCAGCACGGTCCAGCCGTCGAGCGGGGAGCTCACATGGGCGGCGACGACGCCCATCGTGGCGTGGATGACGAACATCCAGCCCCCGACCAGCGCGGCCTCCGCCATCGTCACCTTGCGCTGCACCGTCACATACGTGGTGACCAGCACTCGCAACACGTAGACGAGCGAGAAGGCGACGACCAGCCATGCACGCGCGGGCGTGGCGACCGAGATCGGGCCGAAAACCAAGAAGGCAGTAGTCGCGGCTCCGAGGATGTTCGCGCCGGTCAGCACCGCGCGCGGGCCACCACCCAGGTCACGCGTACTCATCGCCCACCTCCAGGAGACCGCCCACGTCGTCGGCTTCGAACCACACCGGGTGCGGGTACGGCCCCGGCCGCGCACCATCGAGCGGCCGAGACGTCCGGAGGGCCATGCACAGCGACCACAGCACCGCCGTATACCGAACGGTGTCGTTCGCGAGCGGGTTCTCCACCGGCGCCGACGACCAGAGCACCCGTTCGGCGCGCGTATCCCCGGCGACGATCGCGGACACGAACGCGTCCATCCACGGGTTACGCGGTATCCCCGGGTCGATCGGCGCGTGTCGTGCGAGAAAGCGACCCAGAGTGTGCGCAAGCAGGAATGCGTTGCACCGAAACCAGGTCTCCTCCGACGAGAGCCGGACCGACGCGGTCCACTCCTCCCACGCGATCTGGTCGGCGCCCGACGAGAGCAATGTTTCGACGCTCGAAGCGAAGTAGTTCTGCACACTGGCCTGGGTGACCGCGAGTGCCGTATCAGGATCCGTCATCGCATCTCTCTTCTGGTGAGGTGAAGGCCGTGTCCCCACACGGCCGGGGTCAGAGGCCCAGCGTCAGCAGGTCTTCCGGAGTCGGCTCGCCTGCAGCCCGCGAGAACAGCTCCATGGCGTCGATGATCTGTTGCTGCTCGTCCGCAGTCAGAGAAGTCAGGACAGAGGCGACTTGGCGACGGCGACGCTCGGTGACCTGGTCGACGAGGCGGCGTCCTTCGTCGCTGAGATCGACGAGGATCTCACGGCGGCTCTGTGGACTCTCCTGTCGAACCACCCAGCCGCCGTCGACCATGCGGTCGATCGTGCGGCTGAAGGTCGATGGCACCGCGCCTACGCGCGCCGCCAGGGCACCCATCCGCATCGCACCGGAACCCGCTAGAACGACCAGCACCCGGAACTGCGGGAGTGTCACCTGCTCCAGCGCGTCGGCGACAGAGCGCGCGACGATCCCCAGCAGCGCCCGCGACGCTCGGAGCGTCGCCTCCGTCGCCTCGTGCGGGAACCCGTGATTCTGCATGGTGCCTCCAGTGTTACGCTTTTGATGCACTTATGCAACAGTTGCATCTATACACGATTGGGGTTCTGCGTCTGCCATCACCGCGAGCATCCGCGGAGTCCTCGACGGCTCACGTGACAGCATGACGCACTGGTGGCGACGCGTGCTGGCGACTCCCGCACCTCTGATCGCTTCGGCGCTGGTCGTCGGCGCGGGGGCGGGCCTCGCGGCCGTGGTGTTCCGGTGGCTGGTTCAGACGGCGACCCTGATCTTCACCGGCACCACCGATTACGCGGCCACCACCGGGCACCCAGCGAACCCGTGGGTGCCGTGGCTCGGGGGAGCGTTCGTCATCCTCGCGCCCGCGGTCGGTGGCCTGATCTATGGACCGCTCGTGAACCGCTTCGCCCGAGAGGCCCGCGGCCACGGTGTGCCGGAGGTCATGTACGCCGTCGCACGCCGCGGCGGCCACATCCCCGGCCGGGTCGCCGTCGTCAAAGCGCTCGCCTCCGCCATCACCATCGGCTCCGGCGGCTCGGTCGGCCGCGAGGGCCCGATCGTGCAAATCGGCTCTGCGCTCGGCTCCACGCTCGGACGCATCACGCGCATGTCCGAATCGCAGCTGCGCACCCTCGTGGCGTGCGGGGCGGCAGGCGGCATCGCGGCGACCTTCAACGCCCCGATCGCCGGCGTGTTCTTCGCGCTCGAACTGATCCTGCGTGACTTCGCGACCCGGTCCTTCGCCGCTGTCATGCTCTCCTCGATCATGGCCTCCGTCGTCGGTCGCGCTATTCTCGGCGACCACCCCTTCCTCACGCTGCCCGCCTTCTGCGTCAGCCAGCCGAGCGAGTACCTTCTCTTCGCCGGCCTCGGCCTGCTCGCCGGCGCCGTCGGGGTCCTGTTCAGCAAGATCCTCTATCTGATCGAGGACCTGTGCGACTGGGGTGGCACGGGCCGGAATGGCTGCGCCCGGCCGTCGGCGGCCTCCTGCTGGGCGTGCTGCTGTTCGCGATGCCGCAGCTGTACGGCGTCGGCTACCCAGTGCTTGAAGCGAGTGTCGCGGGGAAATACACCATCGGCTTCCTCTTGCTCCTTGTCGTCGCCAAGATGATCGCGACCAGCCTCACCATCGGCATCGGCGGCTCCGGCGGAGTATTCGCCCCCAGCCTCGTCATCGGCGCCGCGTTCGGCGCAGCCGCCGGCGAGGCGGTCGGCCTGGTCATCCCCGGGCTCTCCGGACAGGCAGGAACCTTCGCGCTGGTCGGCATGGCGGCAGTCTTCGCCGGGGCCACTCGGGCACCGATCACCGCCGGCATCATCCTCTTCGAACTCACCGGCGAGTACACGATCATCCTCCCGCTGCTGCTTGCCGTCATCGTCGCCACAGGGGTGTCGCGCCTGCTCAGCCGCGACACCATCTACACCCGCAAGCTCAGCCGCCGCGGAGTCGACCTCTCCACGCCCGCTCTACCCGCCTTGCGCAACACGCTTGTTTTAACGCTGATGTCGTCGCCGCCGACGGTGATCGCCGGAGACCAGAACGCGCGAGAAGCGATCGGCAGTCTCGCGGAGTCGCACCGCCGCGCCGCGCCAGTAGTCGACAGCAACGGCTTGCTGATCGGTGTACTCACCGCCGCCGATGCTGCTCAAGCGCTCTCCACCGACGACCGGGCGGCCGAGCGTAGCGCAGCAGAACTCAGCGAACGCGTGCCAGCTCTCACCGCGCACGACCATGTCGCGGACGTTCTCGACCGGGTAGTCAGTGCGGAAGTGACCGACGGAGTTCCCGTCGTCTCAGACGGAAACCTCGTCGGGTGGCTCGCGCCCGCCGACATCCTTCGAGCGGCCACCTCCTGAAGACGAAGGAGTCATGCGATCGGGTCGCACCGGACGCGAGTGACTCATCCTGGCGACCGCCGACCGCACCGTCATTCCCCCTTTCCGGCAACACGGATTCCTCTTTCCCGTCAGGATCGCAGGATGCGGACGACCTCGTCGTGTACGCGTTTGGCTTCCGGTGTGGCCGAGCGGCTGAGGCCCACGGCGTGATTGGCGTCGGGCGAATAGATGAGGCGGCCAGTGTTGCCCGCCCGCCTCAGCAGTCGGAAAGCGTCCAGCGCCTGAGGTAGCAGGAGATCGCGACCTCCCGAAACCAGGTGTACCGGCGGGAGCCCGGCGAAGCGGCCGTGGAGAGGGCTGACCATCGGGTCGGACGCCGAAACCCCTGCCGCCCACGCCTGACCCCAGTGGCGGAGTTCGGCGGCGTCGAGGATTGCGTCCCAATTCTCGAGCACGTCTGAGGCGGGGTGTGCGAGTTCGACGTCGAGCCAGGGGCTCAGGAGGATGGCGGCGCGGACGCCCTCCGGCCGGCGCTGCAGCACGCTCAATGCCAGGCCGCCGCCTGCGGAGTCACCGGCGAGGTACACCTCCCCTGCTCCTCGCTGCGCGATCGTCACTGCCAGGACCTGGGCCACGAAGTCGTGCGCGCGGGTGGCGTCGCCGAAGGGAACGACCTCATAGAGAGGTACGACCGCGTCGATTCCGGCAGACGTCGCGTACTGGGCCACGGCGTTCCAGTGCGCGGTCGAGGCGGGATGCGCGTATCCGCCCCCGGGGAGGAATACGACGGCGCGCCCGCGTGGTGCGTCGCGGCGACGGAGGGTGACGACCGGTGAACCGGCCACCCGCTCTTCGTCGACGCTGAATCGCTTCGCGATCGAAGGCGGTACCTGGGCTGGGGCTGGCGATCCATCGGCGCGACGTCGGGCGATCTCCGCCGCGACGTCTTGCCGGCCGCCTCGGGCGATGACACGTTTGACAACGGCGTCCATCGCCAGTGCTCGGATCGACATGCAGAACTCCTGGATGCGTGCGGTCGCCGTCAGCGCCGAGTCGCTTCGTCACGCACGTCAGGCGTGCGCGCCGAGTACAACTGGGCGAGGAACGGGTTTCGTTCGGCCTGGTGCTCGTAGCCGGCGCTGTCACGCGTGCAGTCCGGGCACCAGTGACCGCCGGCCAGGATCAGGAACGGGCTGGCGGCGAAGATGTGCCCGAACGCGCAGCTCCACACCAGCGGTTCGCGGGGTTGCCCCTCATGGACGACCGGTGAGACCAGCTCGCCGCCGCGGAACCCTGCGGCCTGAGCGTAGTCGTTGCGATCCCATTCGGCCGGCATCTTGTCTTCGTCGAAGCCGTGATCCAGGAAGGACGGGGCCCGCGACGGCTCGGGCACACTGAACCTCGCCCAGTCGCCGATGGTCTGCCACTCCTCCAGCGAGCCGAAATGGGCGCGGATAGCCTCCTCGTCGTGGTGCGCAATGGCGTGCATCGTTCCGCGCGGCTGTCGAGTCAACGGCCGCATTACGAGGTTCTTGACGATCCAGCTCGGGACCCGTCCGGCCGAGCGGACCGAGCGCGGAAGCGTTGCCACCGCGCGCTCGAGCGCCGTGCGGAGCGTGTCGCGCCGGAACGGGACGAGGTCGTTCAGCCGGTCGCTGTCGGTGTACCAGTGGCCGTGGAAGTTTCTGGTGGCGAACCAATTGCGGTCGTACCACCCGCGCACGTCGGCGACGCCGAGCGCGCCGCTGATCGTGGTCTGCAGTTGCCAGTTGGTCAGCCGCCACTCCTCACCGCCCCCGATGTTGTAGATGCCGCCCCAGAACTCCTGGGGAAGCTCCCGTTCGGCGATCCCGGCGAGCAAGCGCGCCGAGTCCTCAGCGGTGGCCCACTCCATGACGCCACCCAGGGTGGAGTGGGTCATGATCGGGTCGCGGAGGGCGAGCATTCCGGGGTGGAAGATGCCGGTCTGGCGCAGCCACGCCCACTTCGGCAGCCCCGACTCGATGAGCAGTTTCTCCGCCACGACCTTCGTCTGCCCGTACTCGTCGAACTGCGAGACGCGGATGGGGTCGCCGACCCTCCCCCAGTGGATCGGAGGGGTCCGGTCACCGGTCTCCGCGACGGAGCCGATGCCCACGACGCCGACCGCTGCCGGGTCGGGCAGGGCGGCGACGGCGCGGATGATGTTCTGCATGCTGCCGATGTTCACGCGCTGCGCGAGGTCGGGGTGCTGATCGGCGATCGGCGAGACCACGGCGCCGACGTGGAGGATCAGGTCGACATCGCGGACGGCGCGCTGGACGTCGGCGTAGTCCAGCAGGTCGCCCCAGACGATCTCGAGGTTCTCCATGTCTGCGAACTCCTCGAGCACCGCCCGGTCCTGCGGCGTGTTGAGAGCGAACGCCACGACGCGCGTCCGGTCGCCTCGCTCCCGGAGCTCGCGGAGCGCGGCACGGCCCCAGTTTCCCGTAGCGCCTGTCAGCAGGACGCGGGTCCTCGCGTCGACGGCCGTCACTGCGGTGCCGCCGCGAGGTCGCCGCTGCTCAGGGCGATCAGCTGCTCGAGTGCGCCGTCGGGGATCTCGACTCCCGGGAACCGCGCGAACTGTCCCATGGGCATCGACTCGACCATCTTGAGCATGTTTCCGTTGGCCTCCGCCGCGGCGAGCTGCTCCTCCGATGCTCCCGCCATCATCGCTTGCATCAGCGCGGGACCGACCACGGGGTGGCCGAACCAGTCGCCGACGGTTGATTCGAGGGAGAGCACCGCGGGCGCATCCACGTCGCCATCGAGCTGGACGGGCTGCTCGGCGACAATGTCTGCTGCCGATTCGCCGAGCTGGATGCTGTATGTCCCGGGAGCGACCCACCATCGCGACTGCGGCGCGTCCCAGTAGGCGAAGGCGCGCCGACCGAGCGGAATCTCCACTGTCGCTGTCTCGCCCGGCCGGAGTGCGACCTTCGCGAAACCGGCGAGCTCTCGGATGGGTCGTCGGACCGGGGCGCCTGTCGGCGCGACGTACAGCTGTACGACGTGGGCACCTGCGGCCGTGCCGGTGTTCGTGACCGTCACACGGGCGATTGCGCTGTCGGCGCCGGTCGCGTCCGCCATGAGTTCGGCCTGGAACGTCGTGTAGCTCAGGCCGTGACCGAAGGGATAGCGGACGTCGCGCCCGAGGGTCGTGTCGTAGCGGTAGCCGACGAACACGCTCTCGCTGTAACGGACGACCTCGTTCTCCCCGGGGAAGGAGAGGTAGGACGGGGTGTCCTCCAGCCGCAGCGGGATGGTCTCCGCCAACCGGCCGGAGGGGTTGATCGCCCCGGTGAGCACACCGGCCAGCGCATACCCGACGGCCTGGCCGAGCGCCCACCCTTCGACGATGGCATCGACACTGTCGTGCCACGGCTCGAGCGAGACGACGCCGCCGTTGGAGAGCACCACGACGGTGCGGGCGGCGGCGGCCGCGACGGCCTGAATGAGACGGACGTGGGCGTCGGGTAGGTCGATGTGCGTGCGGTCGAATCCTTCGGACTGGTCCTCCTCGTAGAGGCCGACGAAGACGACTGCGACGTCGGCGGCGTTCGCTGTCGCGACCGCCTCCTCACGCAGACGCTCGTCCGCTTCGGGGTTCGCGCGGTCGTAGCCCGCGGCGAAGACGACATCCGAGCCGAGTCGCGCGCGCAACTCCTCCAGCGGGATGTCGAGCCTGGTCGGGTTCACGTGCGAACTGCCGCCGCCCTGGTACTGCGGCTCGGCAGCCAACTGCCCCAGAACGGCCACGCGCCTGCCCGGCTGCAACGGCAGTGCCTGGTTCTCGTTGCGCAGAAGCACGATCGCCTCGCCTGCCGCGGAGCGGGCCAGCTCGTGATGAGCATCCGCGTCGACGGCGTGGTCGCCGGCCGGGGCCGCGGTGAGCTCGGCGAGACGCGCCAGCCGGCCGACGCTCCGCTCCACCGCAGAACGATCGAGGCGCCCGTCGCGTACTGCCGCGATGATCGCCGTAGTGCCCTCGTCGCCGGTGCCGGGCATCTCCAGATCGAGACCGGCCCTCAGCGCCTGCACCCGGTCCTTGATCGCGCCCCAGTCGGAGACGACAAGACCGTCGAAACCCCACTCCTCGCGGAGCAGTTCGGTCAGGAGCCACTCGTTCTCGGACGCGAAGGCGCCGTTGATCGCGTTGTACGCGCTCATCACGGTCGCCGGATGGGCTTCGGTGACGACCTGCTCGAAGGCCGGCAGGTAGATCTCACGGAGCGCGCGGTCGTCGACCTGCGCGTCCACGCGCATCCGCTCGGTCTCCTGGCTGTTGACGGCGAAGTGCTTGACGGATGCGCCGACGCCCGTGCTCTGGAGGCCGCGGACGTATTCCGTCGCGAGCGCTCCGGTGAGCCGCGGGTCCTCCGAGAGGTACTCGAAGGTGCGGCCGCCCAGTGGGGACCGCTTGATGTTGATCGCGGGCCCGAGGAGTACGTCGACATCGAGTGCGCGGGCTTCACGGCCGAGCGCTGCAGCGACCTCCCGCACGAGCGCCGGGTTCCACGTCGACCCCAAGCCCGCTCCGGGCGGGAAGCAGGTGGAGGGAAGGCTTTCGTTGAAGCCGAGGTTGTCGGCGGTTCCGGCTTGCCGGCGAACGCCGTGCGGGCCGTCGACCATGACCAGGGACCGGATGCCGTCCCCTTCGCGGGTGGACCAGAAATCACGTCCGGTCAGCAGAGCGGCGTCGCGAACGAGTGCGTCGTCATCCAGGGTCGGCTCGGTCGCGGTGATCACATCCGCCGGCACCGGCTCGCCCGCGCTGATGGCGGCGAAGCCGCGCTCCAGATCGGCGAGAACCGCATCCGGGCCAGGCAGCATCGTGGCGATCTGACGAGGAGTGATGGCCTCCTGCCCGCGCAGCCCCGATTCCATGTGTTCGGCCGCCTCCGGGACGTGCTTGGTGATGACCCCGGTGAGAACGGCCATCGCTTCCGGGCTCTCGATCAGCGTCCCGAGCGGGGTGTCGACGGTGACCGTGATGTGCGTCTCGGTGTCGACCTCGAACGGCTCGCTGAACTCGTGCTCACCGTGGCCGACGACATGACGGGCGCCGGAGGGCAGCACCACTTCGGCGGCGACCCCGACCGGGACGCGCACGGCCAGCTGGAGCGCACCGTCGCTCAGCACCCAGCCGCTCTCGGCAGCGCCGTAGGGCGTCGTGAGACGGCCGGATGCCGACGTGAGTCCCCGGCGGGGCGGCTGAGGTGCGATCCGGATCTCCCGGTAGCCAGGTGCCGCGGGTGCCAGGCCGGCGACGACGCGGTGCAGCCAGTCGCCGACGGCGCCGAAGGCGTAGTGGTTGAACGAGGTCATGCCGGACGGGTTGACGGTTCCGTCGGGAAGCAGCGAGTCCCACCGCTCCCAGATCGTGGTGGCTCCCCGCTCGACGCTGTAGAGCCAGGATGGGGCTTCGGTCTGGAACAGGAGCCGGTAAGCGGTGTCGAGGTGACCGTTGGCCGATAGCGCATCGCAGATCAGTGGAGTGCCGATGAAGCCGGTCGCGATCCGGAAGCCGTTGGAGCGCACGATCTCAGCCAGCCGATCGGCGGCACGTGCCCGAGCGGCAGCGTCCCCGACGAGGTCGAACTGGAGAGCGAGCGCGTAGGCGGTGGCCGAATCGGAGAGGAGCCGCCCGGACTCGGAGACGTACTCGCGGCGGAAGGCGGTGGCGACCTCGTCGGCCAGCTCGCGGAACCGGTCCGCGTCGGTGCGTTCGAGCAGCGCTGCCGCCTCGGCGACGATCCGTGCGGACCGGGCGAAGTAGGCGGTCGCGACGATCTCGGGGTAGGTGGCGGCGGCCTCGGGTCGTCCGGCCGGCGCGGACGGGTCGAGCCAGTCGCCGAACTGAAACCCCGCCGACCAGATGCGGTCCGGCCCGGCGGCGGCCTCCACCTCGAAGACCCAAGCGACCATCGAGTCGAACTGACGGGCGAGAACGTCCCGGTCTCCGGTCGACTGATACAGGGTCCAGGGCACGACGGTCGCGGCGTCGGCCCAGCCGGCCAGCGGCCCGGTGTAGCCCGTCGTGATCGCGGGAACGACCATCGGCGTCCCGCCGTACCGCGCCTGCTCCGCGGCGAGATCCTTCAACCACGAGGTCAGGAAGCCCGCCGTGTCGAACAGGTACTCCGCCGTCGGGGCGAAGACTTGGAGGTCGCCGGTCCAGCCGAGCCGTTCATCCCGCTGCGGGCAGTCGGTGGGAACGTCGACGAAGTTGCCGCGCATGCCCCAGACGATGTTCTGGTGCAGGCGGTCCAGCTTCGGATCGGACGCGGCGAACCAACCGGTCCGTTCCAGGTCGGAGTGCAGCACCTCCGCCACGACCGCTGACGGATCGAACTCGCCCGGCCATCCGCTCACTTCGGCGTACCGGAAGCCGTGGAACGTGAAGCGCGGCGCCCATTCCTCCGCGCCGCCACCGCGCAGGACATAGGTGTCCGTCGCCTTGGCACCACGCAGCGGCTCGGTCGCGAGCTCGCCGCCCTCCAGGACCTCCGCGTGACGCAGGACGACGGTGTCGCCCGGCTCGCCCGTGACGGTGATCCGCAGGCGGCCGACGAGGTTCTGACCGAAGTCGAGGATGGTCCGCCCGGACGGCGACACGATGACGTCCGCGACCGGTACGGTCTGCGCGACCTTCACCACCGGACCGTCGGGTGCGACCAGCACAGCGGTGTCGACATCGGAGACCGTCACGGCCGTCCAGAAGTCCGCTGTTCCGCGAGGAGTCGACCAAGCCGGATCGGACGACCGCGCGTCGAAGTGCTCGCCGTTGTAGAGGTCGGCCGAGACGATGGGTCCCGCAGCGCTCTCCCAGCCGGCATCGGTCACGATCACCTGCCGGTCGCCGTCCTCGTACTCGACCTCCAACTGGGCGAGCAGCCCGAGCTCCGTGCCGTACCACTCCCGGCGTCCGTCCCAGCCGAGATAGCCGCGCCACCAGCCGTCGGCCAGCCACGCACCGATGGTCGTCTCGCCGCCGCGAACAAGGTCGGTGACGTCGTAGGTCTGGTACCGCAGGCGGGAGTCGTAGGCCGTCCAGCCGGGCGCGAGCTCGTCGTCGCCGACGCGCCGGCCGTTGATCTCCAACTGGTAGAGCCCGTGCGCGGTGGCGTACACGCGAGCGCGGCGGACGGGCTTCGCCGGCAACTCCGCCGTGCGTCGCACGAGCGCAGCCGCGCCGGGAGCCGGGGTGATGAGCCGTGCCGTCCAATCGCTCGGGCGCAGAAGCCCTGTCTCGACCTCCGCCCATGCGGACCATGCGGACCAGCTCCGGTCTTCTCCCCTCACGCGAACCCGCACCGAGGCACGCTCGCGCGAGGCCAGCTCGGCGAAGGGCCACGGCACGAGCACGGATTCGCCGCTGCTCACGCGAATCGTCTCGCCGGACGCGGCCTCCAACTCGTAGGAGGCCTGCGACCAGGCTACCGGCGCCTCCTCGACGATCCAGCTGAGCCGCGGTGCGGATTCGCCGATGCCGAGTGCATCGCGGTGGTGTTCGAAGCGGACGGGGGTGACGGTGACGGTCATGGCGAGCCTTAGGGGATCAGCGGACGGAACGGATGCGGAGGATGACGAGCCCGCCGAGAAGGACGAGCGCGGCGGCGACGAGGAAGAGCAGCGTGTAGTTCTTCTCTCCGCCGGTGACACCGACGAGGAGGATGGCGGAGGCCACGAGCGGGGCGACCGCTTGCGGGATCGAGGTGGCGAATCCGGTGATGCCCATGAAGCGTCCCGCGTCCGTGTCCTTCTCGGGAAGGACGTCGAGCAGCAGGGCCTGGTCCACAGCGGCGAAGAGGCCGATGCCGAGCGAGACGACGAGCGAGCCGGTGACCAGGACGGGAAGCGAGGCCGAGAAGGCCATCGTCGTCATCCCCGCCGCCATCACCGCGCCGCCGAGGACAAGGAAGACGCGGCGGCGGCGCAGCCGGTCGGACAGGAAGCCGCCGCCGATGGCGCCCACTGTCGTGGCGAGCACGCCGATACCGCCCAGGGCCGCGATGACGCCGGCGACCTTGTCGACGGTGACGCCGAGGCGCTCGGCGAAGAAGAAGGCGGTGAACGTCGTGTTCAGGGTCAGCCCGAAGTAGAAGAGGAAACGACCGAGCCAGTTCAGGGAGAAGTCGGGGAACTGCACCGGGTTGTACAGGTACTTCCGCAGCAGACTCCCGAAGGTCAGCCGCTCCTTCGGCAATTCGCGGCTGTCGTCTTCGTGCACCAGCGTCACGAACAGGGTGACCAGCACCACGCCGACCGCGCCGGGCACGAGGAACAGCAGGAGGGCGTTCGCGGTGAAGAACTGCGCGATGACGACGCCGAAGACCGGGGCGATCTGCGTGGCGAAGCCGGTGAGTCCGCCCACCTTGCCCCGCTGCGACTCCGGGAGGCGGTCCGCGGTGGAGATCTGCAGGTTGCCGAGCACGGTGCCCCATCCCCACTGCGCCAGCACCCAGCCGACTCCGAGGAGGACGACCGACGGCGCGGCGGCCATCCACACCAGAGAGATGACACCGACGATCATGCCGCCGATCATGAACGGGCGACGGCGGCCGATCCGCGTCCTGGTGCGATCGCTCCACACTCCCATGAACGGCGACGTCAGCATGACGAACAGCGCGCCGGCCCCGGTGATGTAGCCGAGATACTCGGCGTGGCCGGGAGCGATCGACTGGACGCGGATCGCGAGCGAGATGGCGATCGGGGTGATGAAGGCCATGAATACGCCGAACTGCGCCAGCACCATGAACCAGATGTACCGGGCGCCGACCTTCGGCAGTTCCGGCGGGGTCTGGCTCTGCTCGGCGATCACATCCGGATGCGCCGTCGGGGTCGGGATCGGTGTCGGCAGTGCTGCGACGACCGGTTCGTCGCTGGTGGGGTTCGTCATGGGGATGACTCCATCGTCAGTCGGATGAGAACTAGCACGAGCTAGTAGAGTCACTATAAGCGCGACTGGCTAGCACGTGCAAGTACGAGCTAGAGTCGAAGCATCGAAGGAGAGTCTGTGACGAATTCGGAAGCCCTGAAGCGCGTGACCGCCGCGGACGTCGCGCGCGCGCTGGGCATCTCGCGTGCCACGGTCGGATTCGTCCTCAACAACACTCCCGGCCAGACGATCTCGCCCGCCACCCGGGAACGCGTGCTCACGGAAGCGAAGCGCCTCGGGTACCGGCCGCACACCGCCGCGCGCGCTCTCCGGAGCGGACAGAGCCGGATCATCCTGGTGATCCTGCCGGACTGGCCGATGGAGTACAGCATGCGCACGCACCTGGACGAGGCCTCCCTCGTCCTGGATCGAGCCGGCTACTCGCTCGTCACCATGACCCCGCATCCCGGCGGCCAGGCTCAGCCGCTCTGGGAGACGCTCCGCCCGGACGTCGTCCTCGGGATGGCCGCCCTACCCCGCAAGATGGTCTCGGAGATTCGAGACAGCGGCGTGCAGCACGTGATCGCGACCGTGCTCGAGGACCAGCCCGAAACCGCCGACGACGGCCTGCGCTACGCCGAAGGACCGCGCCTGCAGGTCGAGCATCTACTCGCGCAGGGTCGCACCCGGCTCGCGTTCGCGGGCTCCGCGGACCCGCGGATCGCCGACCTCGTGCGCACACGCCGCGCCCTCGCCGGCCGAACGCTGGCCGAGCAGACCGGCAGCGGGTTCGCTGCGGATGCAGACATCGACCCCGACAACGCGCCCGAGACAGTCCAGCGCTGGCTGGCCCAGGGAATCGACGGCATCGTCGCCTACAACGACGACATCGCGGCGCTCGTCGCCGGCGCCGTCCTCCGCTCAGGGCGTGCAATACCGAACGATGTCGCGGTGATCGGCCACGACGACAGCCCGCTAGCTTCACTCTTCGTCCCTAGCCTCACGAGCGTGCGCGTCGACACCGCGGGACTGGGACGATACGTCGCAGAGCTCGCGCTGAGCGCTGTGACCGACGCTCCGAAACCGGAAGCCGGACCGGAGACCGAGGCGCAGCTGGTCGTTCGCGAGTCCACTGGACAACGGTAGTGAGGTCCCCGTTCCCGGGTGGCGACTCTGCTGGTTGTGGGACGACCCGATCTCATCGATGCTGTTTCGATGACGACAGCGGCATGACCAGCAAATTTATGTGTGTGCAGTGCGGAGACAAAGGGATTTGAACTCTATTCGACGACCCCGGAATCCCGTGGATCCTGAAGATTCTCCCTGATCAGAAGTACTAATTGGATCACATATGATCACATAGAGTCTATTTGGATCTCGTTCATCCGTGGGCAAAATGTGGGCAAACGCGCGCAGTTCCGTTTGCTATAAAACTGTGATGTATCAAGACATCTCTGACGATTCTGCATCAGGACATCTCTGACAAGGATGAATCAGGACATCTCTGACACTCCCCGATTCTTGCGTGGCCCACGGGGTCCGCGGGGGTTGCCGCTGCCGACGTATTTGGTGCCCGGAGCGGGCCATGGATATTCGGCCAGTAGGGTGCCTTCGGCGTCGAAGATCAACAGGCGGTCGTCCTCCTCGACCCGATAAGCGATCGCTCCGGCAAGGGTGCGGCTGACCTGGAACTTGGCGCCACGGGCATAGACAGTGCCGTTGTCGTGGATCCGCGTCATCCGGATCCCGTCATCCCCGACCGGGCCGCCGGCTGCGGGACCGGCCGCGGTGGCTCAACCACCGGTGTCGAAGCCCAAGCCGTCGCTGGGGTGACCCGACCCGGCAACGCCTGGTGGGGGCGCTCGGTGTTATAGATCAGATCGAACGCGTCGACCTGGGCCTGCAACTGCTCAAGCGACTCGGCGAGGGGCTGCTTGTCGAGGAAGCGGAACAGTGTCTGGTGGAAGCGCTCGTTCTTGCCTTGCGTGGTCGGTTTGTAGGGTTTGCCGGTGATCGGCTCGACGCCGAGCGAGCGCAGGTAGGCGACCAGCTGTCCCAGCACTCCGCGGCGGGACGGGTTCAGCGCGGCCCCGTTGTCGGAGAGCAGCCGTTGCGGGACGCCGTGGGCGGCGATGCCTTTGCTGACCACGGCGATAGCCCCTTCGGAGGTCTCACCCCAGGAGACATGGGAGGCGATCGCGAGGCGAGAGTGGTCGTCGATGAGCTGGAAGATCACGCACTTGCGACCACCGGTGAGCACGTATTCGGTCGCGTCCAGCTGCCAGCACGCGTTCGGCGCCGGATAGACGAACCGGCGATAAGACGCTCTCGGCTTCTTCCTCGGCTCGACCTTGGCGACGCCCTGCTCGCGGAAGATCCGCGACAACGACGCGGTCGAGGGCACCGGCCCCATCCCCAGCGAACGCATCTTCTCGTGAACACTGATCGGCCCATGGTCCAAGCCCGACGCCTCCAACGCCGCTCGCACTCCGACCGCTCGTTGGACGACATCATCAGCGACCCTCGACGGGCTGCTGCGCGGCCGTCTCGACCGCGGTTCCAACGCCGCCGCCGGCCCATCCTGCGCTGCCCGTTTCCGGATCGCATAGAACGTCTCCCGCGAGATCCCGTGCTCGGCGCAGAACGTCGTGATCGACCCACGCGGAGCATCCGGCGGCCACTGAACGATCGCGAGACGGACACGAGGATCAACAGGCTCGACGCGGCTCATCCCTCAAACATTGAGGGCAACTGTCAGGACCAAACCCCGCCGAAACGTCAGAGCTCTATTGATGCAGCTTCGTCAGAGATGTCCTGATGGATCACACGTTTGCTATAAAACTATAAAACTGACGGAGGTTGTTGACAGTCGGGTCTTCCACTTGGGAGGACGCTCAAGGTCAACCTCTCGCGTTCATGTCAGTTACACAGCAATCTGATGGCCATTCGCTCCGCGCGCTATTCGCGGTGAACGGAGCCCGTCACCTCCGAGGCGGCGCCGTGCTCTCGCGGATGACCACCGTCGGCCGTTCGGACGAGAACTTACGCACCTTCCCGCCACTGATCACGGTCTCCAGCAGCTCATACGCGCGCGACCCCAGTCCGGCGAAGTCCTGGTCGACCGTCGTCAGCGGCGGCGTCCACATCCGAGCGAGCGGGTGGTCGTCGAAGCCGGCGACGCTGACGTCCGCCGGAACCGACTTGCCGCCCTCGGTCAGACCGCGGATGACGCCCATCGCGATCTCGTCGTTCCCGCAGAACACTGCCGTCACCGAGGGGTCCGCGGCGAGTGCGCGGCCGATCTCACGGCCGGACTCCGGCTCCCAGCTCGCGTCGATCGGCACGGGGACGGGCGCGCCGTGGGCGACGAGCGCGCGGCGCCAGCCGGTTGTGCGGCCGTCCTCCTTGCGGGACGGGGGCACCCGGACGTGTTGGACGGTCTCATGACCGAGCCCCAGCAGGTAGTCGACAACCTCCTCCGCCGCGTCCGCTTCGGCGAGCACGGCCTGCGGCACGCCCGTCTCGCGGACGCCCGAGATGGAGACCGTGGGGATCGACTTGGGGATGCTGTGCAGCGCGGCAACTCCCGGCGCGTCGAATTTGAGCACGACCACCCCGGCGATCGGCTGGTCCAGCACGAGCGAGACCGCTCGCGCGACGGTCTCGTCGTCGGCGGACTCCACGACCGTGATCGTCACCGTGTAGCCCGCGGCGCGCGCGCTCTCCTCGACACCGCGGATCGTCTCCGCGTAGCCGTACCGGGAGGTGTTGCCCGCGATCACCGCGATGAGCTTCGGGTGCCGGGCGACCAGGGCGCGCGCGGCTGCGGATGGCCGGAAGTCCAGTTCCTGGATGGCCTGCATGACCTTGGCGCGCTTCTCTTCGGAGACGTACGCGGCGCCGTTGAGCACGCGTGACACGGTCGGGACGGACACCCCGGCCCGGCGCGCGACGTCGCTGATCACAGGCGGTTTCGGGGCGTTGTTCGACATCGTCCTCAGCATAGCGACGCCCCTCCCCTGGGCCTCCACGACCGGCCCCCGCCGCGGCTCACTTGACCGCGCCGCTGGTGATGCCGGAGATGATCCGGCGCTGCATGACCGTGAAGGTGATCAGCAGCGGGAGGCTCATCAGGATGATGTACGCGAAGATCAGGTGCCAGTTCTGGAGGTACAGGCCCGAGCTGGCGACCTGGTAGAGGTTCAGCGGCAGCGTGTCGAGTCGGCCGCCCACCACGAACAGGGCGTAGAACACGTCGTTCCAGATGTAGAGGCAGATCAGGATGGTCGCCGTCGCGAGCGTCGGCCCGAGCAGCGGCATGATCACACGGAAGAAGACCCGGAGCGGTCCGGCGCCGTCGACGCGTGCGGCCTCCTCCAGCTCGACCGGGATGGTGCGCACGAACCCGGTGACGAAGAAGATCACCGTTGACAGGTACATGCCCATGTAGACGCCGATCATGCCGACCGCGGTGCCCGCGAGCCCGATCTGGCGCAGCAGCAGCACGATCGTCACGACTGCTGGCGGGAGGACGATGCCGCTGATGCCGAGCGCGTACAGGAACGCAATCGGCTTGCTGCGGCGCCGCCCGAGGACCCACGAAGCCATCGCCCCGAGCAGCAGCACGCCGAACACGGACGGAACCATGATGAGCAGGCTGCCGAAGAACGCGGTGACCATCCGGCCCTGGTCGAGCACGGTCGCGAAGTTCTGGAGCAGGTGCCAGGTGGTCGGGAGGGCGAGGCTCGGGTTCAGCGCCTCCGCCTGGTCCTTGCCCGCTGTGACGACGACGAGCCAGAACGGCACGCCGAGCAGGAGCACGACGAGCAGGATGGCGACGATCGGCTGGACGACGCGCGACGGCGTGAGCCGGCGCCGGGGGCGGCGGGACGTGGTGAGGGTGCTCACAGCACGTTCTCCCTTCTGCGGAGGAAGTAGATGACGGGGAAGGCGAGGATCGTCACCATCAGGAACAGGCTGAGGCTCATGGTGGTGGCCTGGGCGAACAGCCCCTGCCCGAAGGTGCGGAAGATGAAGATGTTGAGCAGTTCGGTGGTGCCGCCCGGGCCTCCGGCCGTGGTGGCCTGGACGATGTCGAAGCCGTTCATCGAACCAAGCAGGGCGGTGGCCACGTTGAAGGTCACGGCCGGCGCGAGCAGGGGGAACCGGATGCTGCGGAAGGTCGTCCACCAGCTGGCGCCATCGAGCCGCGCGGCCTCAAGGATGTCCTCGTTGATGGTCTTGAGCCCGGCGAGGTTGATGAGCATGGAGAGGCCCATCCATTTCCACGCGTGGATGAGCGCGACGACGACGATCGTCCAGGTGGTGCTGCCGAGCCAGGCGATGGTGACGTGCTGCCCGGTGACGAACGACAGGATCTGATTGAGGCCGCCCGCTGGCTTCAGCAGCGCCTGGAAGATGTAGCCCACGGCGAGGGCCGACATGACGACCGGCACGAAGAACGCAACGCGAGCGAACCGGTTGATGCGGGTGTCGCGCTCCAGCACGAGGGCGAGGATCAGACCGAATAGGTTCTGGAAGATGGCGACGAGGACGGCGTAGATCAGTGTGATCCGCAGGTCGCTCAGAAGGCTGCCATTGCCGAACAGCGAGGCGAAGTTGTCGAAGCCGACGAAGTTGATCTGGCTGTGGAAGCTGGACCAGTCGGTGAAGGCGTAGACGAAGTTGAAGATCGTCGGAACGAAGAAGAAGACGACCAGCACGATCAGGGCGGGGACGAGGAACCAGGCGGGATGGTCCTGGCGGCGTCCGGTTCGGCGGCGCTTCTCCACCGTGCGGGTGGCCGCCGGTGGCGCGGGCGCTAGGGGCGCGAGTTGTGCGGTCATCGGGTTTGTTGCCTTTCGTGGGTCCTGTACCGGTGGGCCGGGGCGGCGGGTGTCGCCACCGCCCCGGTCAACCGGTTTGGAGTTGCGGGCTAGAAGCCCTTCACTCCCTGCGCCTTGGCGAGCTGGGCGAACTGGTCCTGGGTGGTCTGCGCCACCTGGACCGGAGTCTTGGTGCCCTGGATCATGTCGGCGAGGTTGAGGTACAGGTCGGGGTTCGCCACGGCGAGTGCCTGCATCGAGCCGACCGAGGTGTCGAGCGATTTGGCGACGTCCTGCAGCGCCGTCGGGACGTCGCTCGGGGTGTCGACGCCCTTGATGAGCGAGACCGTGGACTGGGCCTTCACGAAGTCGTTGTACCCGTCGCCGAGCCAGTAGCTGAGGAACTGGCGGGCCGCGGCCTCGCGCTTGCTGTCACCGGTCTTGAAGGCGACGAGGGCGTTGGACTGGTCGGGGATGAACGTGCCGACGTTGCCCTTGGGCGAGATCGGGAAGAAGCCGATCTTCTTGTTCAGGTCCGCAGTGTTGGCGGTCGCTTGCAGCTCGCCGAAGAACGAGTTGACCTGCATGACCATCGCCGCCTTACCGTCCAGCAGCGCCTTGCCCTGGTCGACGAACGTCGCGGTCTTGATGTCGGAGTTGAACAGACCCTGCTGGATCAGCTTCTGGTAGTTGTCGATCGCGCCCTGGATCGTCGGGTCCGTGAACTTCTCCGTGTTGGAGTTCACCTTGTCCCATAGGCCGGCCTTGGCCGCGTCGGCGAGCTGCGCCTGCACCCACCACTGGGTGGCCCACTTGTCGCCGCCCATCTCGTAGAACGGGTCGACGCCCTTGGCCTTGAGCGCCTGCGCGTCGGCGATGAACTCGTCCCAGTTCTTCGGGGTGGAGGTGATGCCGTTGGCCGCCAGGACGTCCTTGTTGTAGTAGACGCCGATCACGGCCGGGGTGGTGACGAGGGCCGCATAGCGGGTGCCGTTCAGGATGCCGGTCATGTCGCCGAGGTTGCCCGTGTAGTTCTTCACCCAGGGCGCGCCCTGGAGCGACTGCAGGTTCTGCGTGGCGTTGAGCGCGGTCAGCTCGGAGGCGGTCGGCTGCCAGAAGGCCAGGTCGGGCTTGTCACCCGTTGCGACCTTGGTCTGGATGCCCTGCTCGTACGGGTCGGGGATCGTGACGACCTTGACCTTCGCGCCGGTGAGTTTCTCGAAGCCCGAGATGACGCTGTCGGCGGTCTTGTTGGAGTTCTGGGCGGCCCAGATGGTCAGGTTCACGCCGTCGAGCTTCGTGTCCTGAGCGGGCCACGTGGTGGCGCCGCTGCCGGAGCCTCCCGAGCCGGGGTCGCTGCATCCGCTGAGGGCCAGCGCCGCGGCGGCCGCGATGGCCGCGACGGTCGCGGCTCCCTTCCAAGCGATCTTCATTGAACTGCTCTCCTTGATTTGTCGTAGCGAGGTTAACGCCACTGGGTTCGAGTAGCGGAATGTGTTGCGGTCGGCGACGGGACACCGGGGGCGGTGCGTCCGACGGCCTGGAGACGGAGGACTCGTGCGCCTGCCTCATCGGCAGGGCCGGCGACGCGCAGTCGTCCGGTTTCCGCGTCCCAGTGGGTGCTCCACTCGGGTAGCGAACGCGGAAAGATCGTGGTGACCGTGAGGTCGGAGCCGGTGAACCGGCCGAGGTCGAGCTCGATCGCGCCCGCTTCGGGGTCGCGGTTCCAGACCGTGAGGAGGGCGCCGTCGTCGACGGCGAGCCCGAGGGCGGTCCAGGGCGCGTCCCAGGCCGGGATGCCGAGCGGCCAGAACGGTGTGGAGGCGAGCAGGTCGCCGCGCAGCGACTTGGCGACGGCGACGGCGTCGGCGACGAGCTCCAGCCTCCCCGCTTCCATACGGCCCAGGTGCCCGGAGACGTAGTAGCGGCCGAGCATGCCGGTCGCGAGGCAGAAGGCGGCCTCCTCGTCGGTCATCTCCGGCTGCGGGTAGGCCCAACTCGCCGTCTGCTCCGGGAGGATGGAGGCCGGCGCGGCGGCGGCGATCGGCGGGTACTTGAGGAAGTCCTGCTGGTCGGAGGTCGACTGCATCTGCAGCAGGGAGAGCATCGCGAAGTCCGCGCGCATGGCGCCGGAGCCGCAGTTCTCGAGCACGAGCGACGGGTGGCGGTCGAGCACCCCTTCCAGCCAGTCGAGGTGGGCGCGGTTGTGGGCGAGGAGGCCGGCGCCGACACTGTCTGCGTCGAGGTCGGTGCCGGGGCCGGGGTTGATGTTGTAGTCGAGTTTGAAGAAGCCGATGCCGAAATCGCGCACGAGTCGGTCGACGACCTCGTCGAGGTGGGCGCGCGCGGCCGGGTGGCGCAGGTCGAGATGGTAGCGGTGGTGCTCGACGACGCGCTTGCCGCCGCGCTGCAGGAACGCCTCGTCCGGCAGCCGCGCGGCCATCGGGCTGTTCACGCCGATGACCTCCGGCTCCAGCCACAGCCCGGGCACCATCCCGGCGGCGCGGATGCGGTCGATGACCTCCCCGAGGCCGCCGGGGAAGCGCGTCGTGCTCGGCGTCCACTCCCCCACGGTGTCCCACCACTCGCCGCTGTCGTCGTACCAGCCGGCGTCGATGCAGAAGACTTCGGCGCCGACGGCGGCGGCCGCGTCGATCAGCGGGAGCAGTTTCTCGGTGGTCGGGTCGCCGTTGAGCGTGTTCATGTAGTCGTTGAAGATCACGGGCATCGCCGTGTTGTCCGGGTGGTCGCGCCGGGCGCCGCGTCGGTAGGCGGTGAGCTGCGCTATCGCGGCGGTGAAATCGGACGCCAGCGCGATCGCGACGGGAACGGTGGAGAACGTGTCGCCAGGGTGGAGTGTCTGCGTCCACTGGTGGTCGGTGTCGGTCGGACCGGAGAGCGCGACGTAGCCGCTTGCGGTGTCCTCGCCGATCTCCCAGCGCCAGGCGCCGTTGTGCTCGATCTGCCACGCCCACGCGGCGCCGAGCCGACCAGAGCCGACGGCCGCGACGGGGAGGTGCTTGCCGGTCGACCAGGTTCCAGTGGAGGTGACGCTGAACTCCCCGCGCGGGTTGTGGTTGGTGAGGTGCTGCTCGAGGCGCGGGAAGCGGACGCCGTTGAGCGGTTCGCTGATCCAGCGCCCCTCGCCGAGCCAGTCGCTCAGGGCGTGGTGGACGTCCCAGTCCCTGATGCTGCTGGAGGCGTCCCCGCCGAGGTAGAGGGCGAGGGACGGGATGGACCGGAGGACCAGGTCGTCGTCGCCGCGGTTCACGACCGTGACCGACGAGCGGAGGACTCCGAGGCCGTCCGGGAGCTGCAGCAGCAGCTCGATCTCGAGGCCGGTGCCGGCGTGCCGCATCCGCAGGCTCAGCTCGCGGCCGGTCGGGGTGGTCCGCTCCTCGTGCCCGGCGTAGCGGGACTCGTGGCCGATCACCGTGTGGACCAGACGGTCGTTGGCGAGCGAGTGGCCGTGGCAGACCGTGAGCACGTCGACCAGCGGGAGGCCGGCCGGCATCTCGAGGCGGACCCCGGGGGAGGCGACCGACGCGATGCGCGGTGCGGAACCGGCCGACCATTCGAGTTCGACGGTCAGCGTTCCGTTGCCCCAGCTCAGGCGGTCGGTCATCGGGTTCCTCTTCTTCGCGGATGCGGTGCCGCGCCGGCGGTTCGTGGCCCGGCGCTGGATTCATGATAGCGGTATCAGACAAGAACGCAAGTCCCGGCCTGATAGCGCTATCAGGCATGCGAACATTGAGGTTTACACCCCCTTGCGGGGGCAGAAGAAATCGCTATCATGATAGCGGTTTCAGGTTGCGTCGATGTGACCCGGGCCACCCATCCATCCCGTACGAAGGAGTACCGCTTTGACCTCCCCACTCGCCCGGCGCTCTCGCCGCCGGGCACTCCTGCCCGCGATCGCCGCTTCCGCCGGCGTCGCTCTCACGGTCGGCTGCCTGGTGGCAGCACCGGCCTCGGCCGCTCCGGCCGACCCTCTCTCCGTCGACTTCTCGAAGACCACCGGCGCGTTCCGCGGCGGCGCGACCGGGACGCTCTACGGTCTCGGCGACGACGGCGTCCCCAGCCAGGCCGTGCTCGACGGAGCGCACATCACCAACACCTCGCAGAAGCCGCCGCAGGGCGCGCAGCACCCCAGCGGCGACGCCCTCCAGGTGGAGAAGTCCTTCTTCGCCGGCGGCGGCCAGGACCTCTACGTGTATGTGCAGGACATGTACCCGGACTGGCCGTACAACGGCGGGAAGCGCCCGGGCGACGCGAACAACGACGGCGTCTGGGACTACCTCCCGATCCTCAAGCAGGCCGTGGAGGACGTCGCCACCAAGTCGCAGGACCCGTCGAAGTACGTGTTCATCCCCTTCAACGAGCCGGACGGCGGGAACTGGTACCCGAACTGGGCGACGCAGAAGGACCAGTTCCTCGCCGACTGGACCGCCGCCTACGACACCATCCAGAGCGTCTACGCCGAGCACGGCCTCGGCCACGCCCGCGTCGGCGGCCCGGGCGACTCGACCTGGCACGCCGATCGCAGCGCCGACTTCCTCGCCTACGCGAAGCAGCACTCCGAGCTGCCGGACGTCTTCATCTGGCACGAGCTCGGGACGAACAACCTGGCGACCTTCCGCAGCCACCGCGACGCATACAGCGCACTGCTCACGCAGCTCGGCATCGCACCCATCCCAGTGAACATCACGGAGTACGGGATGCTGCGCGACATGAGCGTGCCTGGCCAGCTCGTCCAGTGGATCTCGATGTTCGAGGACGAGAAGGTCGACGCGCAGACCGCGTTCTGGAACTACGCGGGCAACCTGTCGGACAACTCGTCGCGCAACAACGGCGCCAACGGCGGCTGGTGGATGTTCGACTGGTACGGCTCCCTCGCCGGGTCGCAGACCGCGACGGTCACCCCGCCGCACCTCAACACGGTCGACAGCCTCCAGGGCCTCGCCGCGATCGACACCGCGAACCGGAAGGCCACCGTGCTCTTCGGCGGCGGATCGTCCGATGTCGCGATCGACGCGAAGGGACTCGACGTCTCCACCTTCGGCAAGACCGTGCAGGTGCAGGTGCGCGCCGACCGCCTGAACGGCGCCGAGGGCGCGTCGCTGCAGCCGCCGGTGATCCTGTCGACGACGGCGAAGATCCAGAACGGCGAGGTCCAGGTGACGGTGCCGAACAGCGACCGCTACTCGGCGTACCAGCTCGAGATCACGCCGCAGGCGACCGACCCGCAGCCGGTCTCCCGCGCGCTGGTGAACAGCACCGAGGCCGAGAACGCGACCATCGCGAACGCGACCGTCTACACCCAGGACCCGTCCCGCGAGTGGTCGTTCATGGCCTCCGGCGGCAAGGATGTCGGCTCGTTCAACAAGGCCGCTTCGTCCGCGACCTGGAACGTTACGGTGCCGACGACCGGGGACTACCGGCTCTCGGTGCTCGCCGGCGCCAACCAGGCTCCCGGCCAGCACGCCCTGTTCGTCGACGGCGCCTACAACCAGCTCGTGAAGTATTCGGCCGACCTCGGCTGGACCTACCGCGGGACGACGGACATCACCCTCCACCTGACGGCGGGGACGCACGCGCTGTCGCTGCGGGCCGGCAAGGACGGCCGCACGCTGCTGCCCGGCGCCGACATCACCCTCGACCGGTTCGACCTCTACGACGTGACCGGTGGTGAGCAGGCCGTGTACCCGGCCGTCGACGCGACTCTGGCCGGTGGCGCCGCCCTGTCGTGGCAGCAGCCGGCGGCACGCGGCTACGCGACGGTGTCCGACGACGCGAGCGCCACGTTCTACGCGACCACCGCGGAGACTGGGTACTACGACGTCACCGTGCACTCGGCGACCAGCGGAGGAGGTGCGACCCTCGCGCTCTCGGTGAACGGCCGTACCGTGTCCCTCCCGGCCACCGGAGGCCCGGGGACGTTCGACTCGACCGCTCGGGTGTACCTGCCGCAGGGCGTGAACGAGCTGACCGTGCGCGCGTCGGCGGGCAGCGCCCTCATCGGTGGCGTCAGCACGCTCCGCGGTGCGGCGCAGAAGGCGTCGGACACCGACCCGGCCGCCGTGTTCCACAGCGAGGCGGAGTCCCTGCCTCGCGCGGGCGCGGCCCGCGTGCAGACCGACCCGGCGAACTCCAACGGGTCGGCGGACGCTCAGGGCGTGGTGCGCGATGTCGGCTACATCGGCAACGGCGCGGGCAACACGCTCAGCATCCCCCGCCCGAGCGGCTTCGGCGCCGGCGACTACCAGCTCGTCGTGGCGGCGGCCAACGCGGACAAGTCCGCGGCGATCAACTACAACCCGCAGGTGATCAGCCGCTTCCTCGACATCAGCGAGGCGGGCGGCGGAACCGTGCGGGCGGCGTTCCGGCACAACTACTCGTGGAACAGCTTCTGGGACAAGACCGTTCCTCTCACGCTGACCACGGACGGCGGGTCGCTCACCCTCGGGAACGCGACGGCCTACGGCCCGAACATCGACACGATCACCCTCGCGCGTTTCGTGTTGGGGGCGCCATCCACGGTTGCGGTTCAGACCGGGCTCGGCACCAAGTGAGGTAGCAGGGGCGCCGAGGTCGACCCTCGGCGCCCCCTTCTCACCTCCGGTTGCCCATGCCTTGCACCTTTCAAGGGCTTCTCATCGCGGCAGTCTTCCGGCCACAACGGGAAGACGAAGGGATTCCTACTTGGCTACGAGTTGCCAGTCCTGCGTGCCGCCCCCGTTGTCGGACGGCTGTAAAGTCAACGGGGCTCCCGCCGAAGATCCCGTCAGGTAGAGCGAGGGGTTCTGCACACTCTGGAAGTACACGTACCCGCTGCTCTTCGTCACCATCGCGAATAGGCCGTTCGCAGCGTTGTCGACCCACTGACCGATCTGCTGGCCCTGCGTGGCGTTGCCGGTCCAGATCTCCGCCGCACGGCCACCTGACTTGTTGAGGAGTGTGATGTTGCCGTCTGGCTTGGTGGTGATGTGCCAGAGCTGCGTATCCGGATTGCCCGCCGATCCTGCGCTCTCCAAGCGGACGTCCGGGGCGTTTCCGTTTCCGATGTTGGCGTCCGTGGTGTTGTTCGTGGTGCCGATCACCTGACCGGTGAGTTTGTTCACGATCTGGTAGTACGTGCCCGCGGAGTGACCGAAGTCGATGTCGGCGTTGATGATCGTGGACGTGCCCTGGTTGGCCAGGATGACGACACGCCCGGTGGTCGCGTCATAGGTGAGGTTGCGGCTGTACGCGCCGGGCATGGTCGTCTGGTACGCGGTCCAGGTGCCGGTGCTGCTGCCACTGGAGTTCATCCAGACGTTACCGCTTCCCGCGGCGTTGAAGAGGATCCGACCATCCGGAAGTCGCACGATGACCGGGCTTCCACCAGTGGTGAGCGCACCGGATCCAGTGGTGACGGGCAGCGTCGTGATCCCGGTGCCCGCGGCGCCTCCGACCGAGTAGAAGTGCAGCGGGTCACTTGCGACCTTGTAGCGAACGTTGTCGCCTCCGCCCCAGTACTCGTAGGTGAGCATCCACTTGCCGTCCGTGGTCTGGACGACGTTGGCCATGCCCGGTCGGCCGCCGCCGATCTCGGTCTTGCCGCCTCCAATCGTCACCGTGGTCCCGGTGACGTCGACGACGGGACTGCTCCAACTTGAGCTGCCGCCGTTCCAGGTGCGGTGGGCGAGGATCTGCCCGTCCGAATCGGTCGCTGTGGCGTTGTTCGGGTCGAGCGTCGGCGCGCCGGTGCTGGAGTTATAGCCCGTGTAGTCGTTCTCGTCCGAGTAGTAAGCGACGAGCTGGTTGTTGTAGACCAGCAGGTAGGGCTCCCACACGGGGTCGACCTGCTTGTAGGTATTGGCGTTCGAGACGTTCTGGCCGATCGCGCCGGCGCTCCCGCCCTGCCAGCTGCCGGTGGTGACGACGTTGAGGAAGTTCCACGACGCACCGCTGTCGGTGCTGGAGTAGAGGGCGATGGCCATGTCTTTTCGGTCACCGTCGTTTGTGGGCACCCAGTTCGGGTTGGCGGCCTTCTGCTCGAGGTAGTAGTAGTCGTCGCCGGAAACTACGGCCGCCATGACGAGCGTCCCTGCGGCGAGATTGCCAACCTGCTGGGGAAGCACGTACAGGTAGGGGTTGGTCCAGGCGCTGGTGTACTTCGCGACCGACGGGTCGCTGGACAGGTAGGCGGGGGCCTGGACCTGCGAGAGCAGCTGCCAGGTGGTTCCGTCGTCGTCACTCTTGTAGACCGGCAGGGTCTGGCCGACGGCACTGCCGGAGGAGGGCACCGTGGACTGTTCGAACGAGGCGACGAGTCGCCCGCTGGAGAGTTGCGCGGCCTTCGGGTAGATCGCGCAATTGCCGCGACCCTTCAGACATGCCTGGTTGGACGGCAGCTGATAGATGGTTCCGGGGGTGGGGCTGTATGCCTGCGCCGAGATCGCGGTCGCGACGACCAGTGCCGTGGCGGCGATCAGGCTTCCGATGGCGCGGCGGATGGTGGATTTCTTCATAACCTCTTCCTTGGGGTTCTGAATCCGGGACGCGGACCGTCCCGTACTGCCGGAGCGCTGTCGACGCTCCGGCTCCCTGGCCGACGGCACCGATGACAACCGCCGACCAGGAAGTATCCGCCCGAGTGAGGGTGCGGGATCTTCGTCGCACACCCTCACTCGGCAGGCGAGCGTCAGCTCAGTGGTGCCCAGGGGCCGTTTGCGCTGCCGGGAACCTGGTTGCGGGAGTACCACTTGGCGACATAGATGACGCCGTTGTAGCTCGCCTTGTCGCCGGCGTTGAAGACGCGTGAGGGTGTCCAAAGCGCGGTTCCGTCGGGTGCGGTCGCGATCTCCTCCCACGGGCCGGTGGTCGAGCCCGGGGTCTCACCGCGGGTCCACCAGTCAGCTCGGAAGGTCTTGCCCTGGTAGCTGACGGTGGTCCCAGCTGTGAACACTCGAGAAGCGGTCCAGACCGGGGTGCCGTTCTCGGTCATCGCCTGTTGCTGCCAGGCGCCGGTGTTGGTGGTGCCTGGGGTCTCGCCCTTGGTGTACCAGCCGGCCTGGTAGACCTGTCCGTTGTAGCTGACGATGGCTCCGGCCTGGTAGGCCGTTGTCTTGCTCCACGCTGCCGGAAGTGCGACGGTCACCTTCGTGGACGTGCTCGCAGCCTGAACCGTGTCACTGCCGGAGTAGGTCGCGGTGAGGGGGTGGTCGCCGGCGGCGAGGCCGACGGGGAGCGTGAACGTGGCGGTGCCGTTGTTCAGTGTCGCGAGACCTCGGTCGGTCGTGCCCTCGCTTAGTGCGACCTGGCCGGTCACCGGCAGTGGTGAGCTGACGGTGACGGTGACGGTGGCGGCGGTTCCCCAGTTGCTGGTGACGGCCGGGGCGCTGACCGTCGCTGCGGCTTTGCCGGTGGTGCCGGTGTCCCAGATCAGCGGGGTGCCGTCGAAGACGACGGCGACCTTGTAGGTCAGGTTGAACGGGAGGTTGGCTGGCAGTGTGACTGAGCCCTTCTGATCCGGCCCGAACGCGACGTTGCCAAGATCCGTTGCGGCGCCGTCGCTGCCGAACAGGTAGGCGTGACCGGTGACGTTCGAGTACAGGGCGTTTCCGGCCGGGTCGGTGGCAGTCGCGTCTAGCGGGAGGGTGCCGCCTGCGCCCACGGGAGCGTCGCCGACCAATGCCGTGGACTGGGTTCCGGGGGTGAGGTCGCCGACCGCTGGGGCCTGCTGGACGAGGGTCCAGTCCTGTGTTCCGTCGCCGTTGGTCGAGGGCTGCAGGGTCAGGCTTGCGCCCGAGGCCGTGCCGGTGAGGAAGAGCGACGGGTTCTGCACGCTCTGGAAGTACACGGTGCCGTCGGCTTTGGTGTGCAGCGAGAACAGACCGTTGGCGGAGTTGTCCACCCACTGCCCGATGCGCTGACCGGTCGTCGCGTTCCCGGTCCAGATCGCGGCCGCACGTCCTCCGGACTTGTTCAGCAGCGTGACGTTGCCGTCCGGTTTGGTCGTGATGTGCCAGAGCTGGGTGTCGGCGTTGGCTGCCGATCCGGCGTCTTCGAGGCGGACGTCGGGGACGTCGTGGTTGCCGATGTTTGCGTCGGTGGTGTTGTTCGTCGTGCCGATGACCTGGCCGGTCTTCTTGTTGACGATCTGGTAATACGCCCCGTCGGAGTGCCCGAAGTCGACGTCGGCGTAGCGGATGATCGCGGAGCTGGAGGCCCCGCCCCAAGTCCCCTGGAGGATCTCGAGGCGTCCGGTGCCGGCCACGTATTGGAGGTTGCGGCTGTAGCCGGAGCCGAGCGTGGTCTGGTACTGGGTCCAGACGCCGTCGCTGAGCCCGGACTGATTGACCCAGACATCGCCGCTGCCGCTTGCGTTGTAGGCGAGGGCGCCGTCGGGCATCCGGATCAGGACGGGGCTGCCGCCCCAGGAGAGTCCGCGCGAGCCTGCGGCGTACGGGAGTACCCCCTGGCTCCCGTTCGCGTGGCTGATCTCGTCGCCGGCCGCGCCGCCGACAGAGAAGAACTTCAGGGGGTCGTCCGCGATCTTGACGCGGACGTTCGCGCCGCCGCCCCAGTACTCGTAGGTGAGCATCCATTTGCCATCAGCTGTCTGGACGACGCTGGCCATGCCGGGCCGGCCGCCGCCGATTTCCGATGTGCCGTTCGCCGCGGTGAAGGTCGTGCCCGACACGTCCACGACGGGCGCGCTCCACGCGCTGCTGGTGGTTCCGTCCCAGGTGCGGTGGGCGAGAATCTGCGCGCCCGGGTCGGGTGCGGTCGCGTTGGCAGGGTCGAGCGTCGCGACGCCCGTGGTGGGGTCGTAGCCGGTGTAGTCGTTCTCGTCGGAGTAGTAGGTCACGAGCTGGCCCTGGTAGGCCATCAGGTAGGGCTCCCAGACCGGGTCGACCTGCTTGTAGGTGTTGGCGGCAGCAATGTTCTGGCCGATCGCTCCGGCGCTGCCGCCTTGCCAGCCGCCCTGCGCGACGATGTTGTCGAAGCTCCAGTTCGCCCCGTCGTCGGTGCTGGAGTAGAGGGCGATGGCGACGTTGCTGCGGTCGCCGTCGTTGTTCGGCACCCAGTTCGGGTTGGCCGCCTTGTGTTCGGTGTAATACGCGTCGTCACCGGAGACGACCGCGGCCAGCACGAGAGTGCCCTTCTTCAGGGTGCCCACGTCCTCGGGCAGGACATAGAGGTACGGGTTGGTCCAGGCGCTGACATACTTCGCGTAGGCCGGGTCGGAGGACATGTAGGCCGGGGCCTTCACCTCGGAAAGGTGGCTCCACGTGGTCCCGTAGTCCCCGCTGGTATAGATGGGGATCGTCTGGCCGTCTGCGCTGCCGGAGGCAGGGACGGTGGAATTCTCGAAGGCGGCGACCAGCCGCCCGTCGGGCAGCTGCGCGGACTTCGGGTAGACGGCACAGTTGCCGAGCCCTTTGAGGCATTGCGCGTTGCCGAGGTTGAAAAGCACGCCGCCGGTCGGGGCGTAGGCCTGCGCGCTGGTCATGGGGATGACCGCGAGGGCGGATGCGGTCAGGACGACGCTGAGCGCTGTCGCGATTCGTGTTCTTTTCATTGCCCCTCCAGTGGGGTCTGGGGAGACGATGCGACGCACACGGGCGTTCCTCGCCAGGGCGTCGTCGACCGTCGTGAGGTGTGGTGCGGGGGCAGCTCGACTCGCGAGCCGTAAGAATGGGCGGTGGTGCCGGCACCCTCTTCGCGCCGGCACCACCTGCTCGGTGTTACTTGTTGACCTTGAAGCCCTGGCTGTTGCCGTAGGTGACTAGGTTGTCCTGCCAGGCCTTGAGGCCCGCGTTGAGGTCGCTCTTGGCGGCGTAGGCCTTGCCGACGGTGTCGGGGAAGACGCTGTTGGCGTAGACCTGGAACGGCAGGTACTCCCAGCCCTTGGCGACGTGCTTGGAGGCGTCGACGAGGACCTTGTTGATCTGCTGGCCACCGAAGTAGGCCGGTGCTTCGTTCAGGAACGAGTCCGCGTTGAGTTGGGCGGTGGTGGACGGGAAGCCGCCGCTCTTCAGGAACACGTCGATCGAGCTGTTCGAGCTGTTCAGCCAGCGCAGGAACGCCGCGGCGAGGGCCGGGTTCTTGCTGCCCTTGATCACGGACTGGGCGCTGCCGCCGTTCTCCGCAGTGGTAGGGGTGCCGTCGTAGCTGGGCAGCGGGGCGACGCGCCACTGGCCGTTGCCATCCTTGACGGAGCCCTCCAGGATGCCGGGCATCCACGCGCCGGTGACGATGGTGGAGAGGGTGCCGTTGCCGAGCGCCTTGAACCAGTCGTCGCTCCAGGTCGGGATGTCCGAGAGCAGGCCCGGCTCGAGCATCTTGTTCCAGGTGTCGGCCCACTTCTTGGTGCCGGCGTCCTGGAGGTTGATGGTGACGTTGGTCCCGTTGGTCTTGTACGGGTGTCCGCCGGCCTGCCAGATCAGCGGGTCCGCGAAGCCGGGGTCGCCGGCGTCGTTGGTGATGTACTTCGTCGGGTCCGCCTGGTGCAGCTTGGCGGCGTCGGCGACGTACTCGTCCCAGGTGGTCGGGACGGTCAGGCCGTACTTGTCGAAGATGGTCTTGTTGTAGAGCAGCACCATGGGGCCGGAGTCCTGCGGGAGACCGTAGATGCCGTTGTCGATGTTGACCGCGCCCCAGGTGGAGGCGGTGTACTTGCTCTGCAGCGAACCGAAGCCGTACTGCTGCAGGTTGGTCAGGCCGCCGGAGAGGGCGAACTGCTGGAGCGCGTAGTACTCGACCTGGGCGACGTCGGGCGCGCCGGAGCCGGCCTTGATCGCGTTCTGCAGCTTGGTGTACTCGGCGGTGGCGGTGCCGGCGTTGACGACCTTCACCTTGACGTTCGGGTACGCCTTCATGAATGCGTCTGCCTGGGCCTGCCCGGACGGGGTCCAGGTCCAGTAGGTGAGGTCGCCGCCCTTCTTGAGCGCGGCGTCCAGGTCGGATGACGAGCCGCCGCTGGAGCCGGAGGTGCTGCTGCAGGCGGCGAGGGAGACAGCCGCGACGGCGGCCACGGCCAGGGCCGCGAGCCCGCGTCGGCGGACGCCCTTGCGGAGGTTGAACATGTGATGTCCTTTCACTTCATTGTGCGTGAGGGTGCAGGTCACCCGTTGCGGTTCGAGAAGGGAGGGGGTGAGACGGCATCTGGCAGTGTTCTCGGGTCACTGCTTGACGCTTCCAGCGCTCAGGCCGGACTGCCAGAAGCGCTGCAAGAACAGGAAGATGATCACGATCGGGACGATGGTGATGAGGGACCCGGTGATGACCAGGTTGTAGATCGGCTGGGCGGAGACACCGGTCGCCTGGGCGCTCCACTGGTTGAGGCCGACGGTGAGCGGGTACCAGGTGGGGTCGCTGAGCATGATCAGGGGCAGGAAGTAGTTGTTCCAGGTGGCCACGATGGCGAACAAGGCCACGGTTACCACGCCCGGGGTCAGCAGTCTGAGCGAGATGGTGAAGAAGGTGCGCATCTCGCTGGCGCCGTCGATCCGTGCGGCCTCCAGCAATTCGGTGGGCACCGAGTCGATCGTGTAGACCCAGATCAGATAAAGCCCGAACGGGGTGATCAGGGACGGGATGATGATCGACCAGGGGGTGTTCGTGAGCCCGATCTGGCTGAAAAGAAGGAACGTAGGGACAGCGAGCGCTGTGCCGGGCACCGCGACCGCGCCGAGCACGACTGCGAAATAGGCCTTCTTGCCGGGGAACTTGTATTTCGCCAGCCCGTAGCCGGCGAGCGTTGCGAGCAGTGTCGCGCCGCCTGCGCCGACGACGACGTAGAGGAGTGTGTTGCCGAGCCAGCGCAGGAAGATGCCGTCTTTGTAGGTGAAGGTCTCGACGATGTTGTCCCAGAGGGCGAAGTGGCTGCCGAAGCTGAGGCCGAAGCTGCTGAACAGGTCGTTTTGGGTCTTGCTGGCGTTGATGACCAGCCAGGCCAGCGGCACGATCGCGTACAGCAGGAACAGGACCATGATGATCGTCAGGACGACGGACTTGCGGGGGCGGTCGAACGAGTAGCGGCGTCGACGCGCCAGCGGGTTGACGGTGCGCAGGGTGGTCATCGGTCTTCCTTCCGGGTTCCGCGCAGCTGGACGACGTAGGCGATCACCGCGGTGATGACGCCCATGACGATCGCGATGGTGGCGGCGTAGTTGAACTGCTGGCCCGCGAAGGACAGGTTGTAGGCGTACATGTTCGGGGTGAAGTACGACGTGATGGCGTTGTTCGCCAGCGGCTTGAGCACATTCGGCTCGTTGAAGAGCTGGAAGCTGCCGATGATCGAGAAGATCGTCGCGATCACGATCGCGCCGCGTGCGGCTGGGAGCTTGATCGCCCGGATCACCTGGAACCCGCGCGCGCCGTCGATCTCTGCTGCCTCGTAAAGCTCAGCGGGGATGGTCTTCAACGCGGAGTAGAAGATCAGCATGTTGTAGCCGACGTACTCCCAGGTGACGATGTTGCCGATCGAAGCGAGGATCCACTGCGTCGAGAAAGGCTGTAGCACCTGGCTGCCGAGGAGCTGGTTGATGTTCGCAGTCAGGCCGAAGTTGTTGCCGTACATGAAGCCCCACAGCAGCACGGCCACGACCGCCGGCACCGCGTACGGGAGGAAGATCGCCATTCGGAACAGGCCGGTCGCGTAGAGGCGCGCGCTGTCGATGGCGAGAGCGGCGACCAGCGCGAGGATCAGCATGATCGGCACCTGCACAAGCAGGAACAGCACCACCCGGCCGAAGCCGTCCCAGAACTGCGGGTCGGTCAATGCCTGAACGTAGTTGTCGAGGCCGACGAAGCTGTTGCCGCCGATCATCCGGTTCTGGAACAGGCTCAGGTAGAGCGCGTATCCCAGCGGGGCGATGAAGACGAGGACGAACACCGCCGCGAATGGGCCGGTGAACTGCCAGCCGCGCCAGTCCTTTTTGGCTTTGCGGTGCACGGGGATGCTCCTGCTCAGTTCGACGGGTCGAGTCTCTTGCATGACGGCCATCATCGGCCTCCTTCCTCGGTGTGGAAGACGCGCACGTCCCAGGCAGCGAGTTCGATGGTTGCTCCGTCGCGAAGCGCCGTACCAGACGTCGCGTCGGTCAGTGATGCCGAGAGAGCTACCGTTTGCGGCTCCCAGCTCCAGTTGAAGATGAACCAGTAACGGCGGCCGGCTGCGGTGCCCGACGAGACGGTGACAGGGAGCCCTGTGAGGCCGAACGGGCTCGTCCGTGTCGACTCGATGGCTTCGGCGGCGATCGAGGACGCGTAGGCGGCGTCCGGCACAGTGCCGACAACGGTGATCCGGCCCGCACCGTGCGCATTCGTCGTCGACGCCGCGAAGTCCTTGAAGCGCGGGTGGTCATAGGTTGCGAGGGCCCGTGCGCCAGTCGGGCGGAGACCGTCGATCCAGAAGGTGGCCGCGGACCCGTCTGCCAGGTCGCCGGCGAGCGACTCGACCGGAACGGGCGACTCGAGGTTGGAGTACTCCTCGTACCGCACCCCGGCTGGACCAGCCAGGCCCGCGGGAGCGACCTCTACGCGGACACGAGCCTCGTCGTCGGCGTAGGCGGTACGGGGTCCGAGGATCAAGTGACCGCCCGCTGCCGCGTACTCCTGGAGCAGGGTGAGGTCTTCGTCGGTAGTGATGTACAGACCTGCCGCGACAAGAACGGGGAACTGCTCGGCGAGAGTTGCGCCGCCGAGCGCGCGTGCCTGCTCGACATGCAGGATCCGGGCCTGGTAGCCGGCGTCGATTACGCCACGGTGGAAGGCGTCCACGATGTGCTCGTACGACTCGGTGTCGGGCTCGTCGTCCTGACCGAAGGGCGGCATGAACTGCAGGGCGTAACGACTGGAAGTGGACCAGAGGATCGCGGCGTCCGCGTCGGGGACGTAGCCGTCCAAGCCTCCGCGCAGCGCCTTGAGCTGGCGGCCGAGCTCGCTGACCTCGTCATAGACACGGCCGGGAACGAGACTGTGCGGAAGGACGCCTCCCCAGTAGGTCTCCGTCCCGTACGGCAGGGTGTGCCAGTGCCAGTACTCGATCATCGCCGCACCGCGCGAGATGAACGCGAACGCCGCCTGCCGCAACTGCCCCGGGTAGGGCGGGAAGTTGCAGAACGGGCCGTCGATCGACTGCGCGTTGGTCTCGGTGATGAGGTACCGCTGCTGCTTCGAGGAGAACATCCGGTCGGCCTGGCGGAACAAGCCGGCCACTCCGGTGGTCGTCCAGTAGTTGAGCTGACTGAGTTCCTTGGACGCGTCGAGGCGGTCCTGCATCCCGTAGTACGGGTTGCCGGAGCCGACATCGAGGGTCTCGAACACGGTGCGGTCGTCGACGCCGCGCCGCGGGTACTGCAGGCAAGTGGTGACGAACTGATCGTCGCGGGCGTACTCGCGCACGATCTCGGCCTGCCAGGCGATGAAGTCGGTGGTGACCTGGGCCTGGTACCGGCGCCAGGCGAGGTCGTACTGCGGGAACGTGTTGCCGTCCGGCCGCCAGAGCTCGCTCCAGTCGCCGATGCGGTGCGACCAGTAGGTGAGGCCCCACTCCCGGTTCAGCGTTTCGACGTCCCCGTACTTCTCCCGGAGCGAGCGGACGAAGCCGGTGAAGACGCCGTGGTTGTGCAGCAGCTCCAGGCCCGGCTCGTTGTCGACTTGGTAGCCGATGACCGCGGGGTGCGAGGCATAGCGGTCGACGATGCGACGGATGACGCGCTCCGCGTGGAAGCGGAATGCCGGGTGGGAGTAGTCGACCTCCTGGCGGGCGCCCCAGGCGATGCGCTCACCGGTCTTCCGCTCCCCCGCGATCTCCGGATACGCCGTCTGCAGCCACGGCGGCACCGCGTACGTCGGGGTGCCCAGGATCACACGGATGCCGCGGGCGTGCGCGGCGTCGAGAATGCGCTGCATCCACTCCAGGTCGAACTCGCCGTCACGCGGCTCCCAGGTCGACCAGACCGACTCGCCGACGCGGATCACGTTGATGCTCGCGCTCACCATCAGATCAAGATCTAGTTCGAGCCGGTCCGTCTGGTGGTACTCGGCGTAGTACGCCACGCCGAAGAGGATCTCGGGCGGAAGCGTTGGCGTCGTCGCGGGCATCTAGGTGGAACTCCGTTGTCTCGATTTCCAAACTGTTCTCGGTAACAGTTTGCAGGAATGGCTATATTGTTACCGATAAAAGTACGGATCGCAAGTCGATGGGGAAATCCCACGACGACGAGGATCAGATACTCTGCTACGCACCAGAAGGGGGCCATCAATGTCGGAGGCGGTCGAGGCGAACCCGATTCACGCGAACGGGCCACGAAGAAGCGCCACCATCTACGACATCGCCGCCGCCGCCGGTGTCTCCCACCAGTCCGTCAGCCGCTACATGCGCGGCATGGACATGCGCGAGTCAACCAAGACCAAGATCGAGAAGGCACTCGAAACGCTCAGCTATCGGCCGAACCTCACCGCCCGCGCTCTCATCACCGGCCGCTCCCATAGGATCGGCGCACTGACCCACGAGATCAACCAGTACGGCCCCAGCCTCATCATCCAAGGCGCGACCACGGCCGCACGCCAAGCCGGCTATCTGCTCGATGTCGTGTCGCTGGACATGGGAAACGTGGACGAGCTCAACGAAGCTCTTACGCAACTCCTCCAGTACGACATCGCAGGAATCCTCGCCTTCACGTCGACGGACAGCGCGCGAACGGTCTTCGAGAGCACCGACTTCGATGTGCCGGTGTTGATTGCGAGCGAAGAAGATGATTTCGCGCCGGGCGAGCACCTCGAATCGTCTGGAATCGGCGCCGTAGTTGCACACCTGGTTTCCCTTGGGCACCGACGCATCCTGCACATCGCCGGTCCAGAAACATGGTCCGCAGCGCGCAACCGTCTGCGCACATTCGAGGCAGCCCTCGAACATCACAACCTCCAAGCAGCAGGAATAGTTCACGGCGACTGGTCCGCGCGTTCTGGCTACGAAACGATCTCAGCCCTGGCAGCTAAGTCGCTCCCAACCGCCATCGTCGCGGCAAACGATCAGATGGCGCTCGGGGCAATACATGCACTCGCAAAGCGTGGCCTGCAAGTTCCAGAAGACATCAGCGTGACGGGAGTCGACGACACGCCTGAGGCGCCGTACTTCACTCCCTCGCTGACCACGGTCCGGCTCGACTTCCGCGCGCAAGGACGAGAAGCAGTTAGCAGCCTTCTTGCCGCAATCGAGCCCACGGCACCACAGGAATCGACCAGACCCGCTCCCGAACTCATCATCCGCGATTCGTCGGGCCCCCTCCGCAATTAGACCGTCGGCTCGCGGTCGAAGCCATCCCACCGCAATGTGACCGGTCTCTTGACGAAACTAAGTCCCGATGGCAACATCGTGCCACCGGGGTCGACTGCCGACCAAACCCGACGGAATCCATCACAGAACAGATCGACGAGGATCAGATGCGCAGCAAGATGTTGACGTCAACATTGCAGAGAACCACCCGGAAAGGCCTGGTTGCCCTCGCGGTGGCGGGCGCACTCGCACTGACCGGGATCGGCGTCGCCGCCCCCGCACTCGCCACCCAGCCGCAGCCGTCGAGCGGGCGGGGCACCTCGGAGTTCAAGGGCGTGAACTGGGCCGACCCGCGGGACAACTATGCGAGCGACGCGGTCGTCCCGACCGGGCTCAGCAGCTCCGACAGCTACGACCAGGTACTCGCCGCCTCGCAGCGCATCCTCGGCGGGTTCGAGCACAACCTCGGCGCGAACACCGTGCGCCTGCCGATCAATCCGGCGAGCGTCGGAACGGCGTGGTGGAACTCCTACCGCGCCACCATCGACGCCGCGGCCGCCCGCGGCGACAAGGTCATCCTCAGCTACTGGGAGTCCGACACCAGCAAGGACGGCCTGATCGACGACGTCCCCGCGTGGAAGGCGATGTGGGACACCGTCGTCGGGGAGTTCCAGCACACCCCGAACGTGTACTTCGAGCCGATGAACGAGCCGCACGGCTACACGCTCGACCAGTGGGTCGCCGTCACCTCGCAGTGGCTGACCGACCACCAGCAGGTCCCGCGCAATCGCGTCGTCATCAGCGGCACGGGCTACAACGACAACGTGGTCGGGGTCGGGGACGCGCCCCAGCTCAAGGGCACCCTGCTGTCGCTGCACTTCTACGGCTACTGGGCCAACCACACCACCGAGGCCGACTGGACCGCCGACCTCGCCGCCCGCATCGGCGCCTACACCGGCCGCACGATCATCGACGAGGCCGGCTCACCCATGACCATCGGCCTCAACTACGGAGCGCACAACGGAAACGTCTACACCTCCTACCTCGCGGCGGTGACCGACTTCGCCCGGCAGCACCGGATGGGCATCGTCTACTGGCCGGGCCTGCGCGCCGGCGACTCGTACTCGATCGAGTCCCTGCAGCCCGACGGCACCCTCACCGACAACAGCGCCTCGGGAGTGGCGCAGCTGAAGTGGGGCTACGGCTACGGCGACCAGGAGCCCGTCAACGACCTCCCCGCCGCCCCTCCCGGCCAGTCGCTCGTCGGTCAGGCGTCCGGCCGCTGCGTCGACGTCCCCGGCTTCAGCACCACGCCCGGCACGGCGCTCGACCTCTGGGACTGCAACGGCGGAGGCAACCAGACCTGGAATCTGACCGCCGACCAGCAGCTCACGATCTACGGCAACCTCTGCCTGCAGGCCGGCACGGACGGCACGACCGCTACCGCCGGCGACCGGGCCGTGATCGCGGACTGCACCGGAGCGGCCGTTCAGCGCTGGAACGCGAACGCCGACGGCACCATCACGCCCGCCGCCGCGCCCACGCTGTGCCTCGACGCCGCCGGCGCCGGGACGGGCAACGGCACCGCCGTCGACCTCTGGCACTGCAACGGCGCCCCGAATCAGGTGTGGGTCCGCAAGTAGGTCTCAAACAATCGAAGGCGTCGATCGTTTGGATCCCACCCGAATCCATCGACGACGAAGCCCGGTTACCTGCTCTCAGGCGACCGGGCTTCGCACGTCGACGGGCTAGTTGACCGGGTTTGACTTTCGAGCGACTCCTTGTCGGGGAAGGCACAAGACAGAGACTCGGTCGGGGGCTGCAGTCATGCGTAGCGACGACCTGTTCTCGTAGACACTGGTCGAGTCGTCCGATTCGCCCAAGATTCGTGCTGCCGGAGCACCGGATGTTCCGGTTCGCCACGAGCCCGTCGCAGCGACCGCAAGCCCGGCAACGTGGATGGCGATGACGCGACGCCGTTCCTCAGTGTGGTCGAACCTGCAGTTGCTGGGTACGCCGAACCCACTCGCTAACGGGATAGTCCCGCGAACCCGCTCGCTAAGCGGTCCCCAGCTCTAGCCGAAGTGGAGCGCACCCGATGCCACTTCGGCTAGAGCTTCTGGAGATGAATGATCGGGACCAAAAATAGAACACCAGAAACAAGAACGACCGGCCAAGACAAACGAGGCAAGGAGCAAGAGCTACAGAGGACAGGAGATACAGGACCCAGGAGAAGAAGCTAAGAGCTGATGCACGCAGGCACTTAAGTGAAACGGCCCGAGCCAACCGCGGTTCCAAAGGGCTCCGGCGTCAACACGGTTGCCTCCATGTCCCCGGCGTTCGACGGCGAGCAATCCGCATTGCGCAACCCTGATACCGGTGGACAACGGTGTCTGCTTGCAACTGTGCAACATGGCGATGCAGGGTGTCTGAGTGCTGGCCCCGCGTCGTAACCCGAGACGATGACGGGGCCACATTCATGACCGCATGCCGATGGTCGAGGACGCCGCAGGCGGCGCCGCACTCATGAGGTTTGAGGGCCTTTCCGCCGCTCGATCGTAGCTCGCTCCCGGTCCTCCGTGCCGAGCTTTCGCGGCATATGCTCGCTCCGCTCCGCTATTCCACAGACCCGGCGCTGCGCACCTCCCACTCGCTCTCGATCACTCGCCGAAAGGCGCTCAAAACGATCGACCTTGGGAGTGAGTGGGATGCGGGTATTCATCATCGACACCAGCAACATGGCACCGGAACTGCAGGGCGGACTCATCGGTGTGGAAGGGAGCTCTAACCCAGACGCATCGGAGAAGCGGGAATGCATCGAGACCGTCAGCCACTACGTGATGGACGGGTGGGCGATCGCCGCTGATCCGTCCACGCCGGTCGGATGGCTCGCCGCCGTCACTGCGGAGACGGCATGCGTGCCCTTCGTCAACCTCACCCGTCTCGCTTCACCTGAACCCGCACTGAAGTCCGCACACGCCTGAGCCGCGACTGCCGATTCGGCCACGCTGCCGTGCGTTGGCGTGTTGCGGAGGTCGCCTATGAGGCCTGGCATCCGGTCGCGATGCGAGCGGTTTCTGCAAATTTCGGATTTGCGCGTCAAAACCGGCCGGGAAACACAACGTGTAGGTATGAGGGCACCGGTTTCGAGGACCGCACCGCGGCCCAGTTCGCCGTTGACTGCGCGGGAAGTCTCGCCGAGCTCACAGCAGAAGAGGCCAGCACTTCCCTTGTGCACTACTGCCGCGGCGCGATCGAACACGCTGAGCTGCAGTCGTCTCAGTCTCGCGTCGGTGGTTGCGCGGACGATGGTCCCATGGTCTCTGGACACGGCTCACGACAAGGAGGAACGGCCCGATTCGGATGAATTTCTGGCGGGTTTCGGACATTTGGGCTGTTTGCGCGCCAAAACCACCTTCCAACCGGAAGTTCTAAGTAGAAGGACATTTTTTCGAAAGGGCAAAACCACCCAGTTTCGGAAAGCCCACGACGACGCAAGCGGGAGGTGAGTGCAGGTGCGAGGCGGAGTAGCCAGATGGAAGCGGGGACAGGCCTCCCACGGAGTCAAGCAAGCGGTCAACTACGCCTTCAGCGGTGTCTGTGACGCTACCCTCACCGCCAAGACCGCTGATGGGGTGATCGCCGCGGCCGGCTACGCCGACGCGGTCATGACCCGGTACATCGTCGAGAACGGTGCGATCCGCGACGACCTCCTCACCCGCAACCAGCTCAAGGACTGGGTCGACGGACTCGACCCGCTCACCGGGGAACGCCGCGGCCGGGACCTCGAGTCCCCAGTCGCCGACTTGGTGCTGGATGCGACGATCAACGCGCCGAAGTCGTTCTCGATCGCCGCCATGCTCGACCCCGAGTTGGCCGCCGCATATGAAGACCTCCAAGACCGGCTCCGCGACCGGATCATCAAGCTCTGGCAAACGGAGCTCAACGCCCGCCGCGGGAAAGGCGGCGCCATCCGCGAAGATCTCGCCCGGATCGAGGTAGTCGAACTCCGCCACGAGCGCTCCCGCTCCCTGGATCCGCACAAGCACCGCCACCTCTGGCTGAATGTCAAAGTCCAAGGCGTCGACGGCAAGTGGTCCAATATCGACACTCGGGTCGCGTTGCGGTTCCAAAACGTGATCAACGCCGAAGGCGACCTCGCCACCCGCACCGACCCCATTTGGATCACCGCCCTCGCCGCGAAAGGCTTCACCCTCAACGAAGACGGGGAAGTCGCCCAACTACAGCACCTGGTGCGACCGTTGTCTAAACGGTCCGCCCAGATCGAAGCCAACAAGATCGTCCGCACGGCGTGGTGGAAGCAGCAGCACCCCGGACAGGAACCGTCCCACGATGTGTTGAACCAGATCGACCGTTGGGCGTGGGCCGCCGGCCGACCCAACAAGCCCGATGATCTGGACGAAAATGATTGGGCGGAGCTGATCCGTCGGGAGCTAACGGCGGCCGACCCGACGCTGGGTCAAGAGCGTGCCCCAGCGCCCATTGCCGCTGTCCCGACCGAGGACCTGGACCTGCAGCTTCTAGCGGCCCGAGCAATCGTTGACGCGGATGCCCGGTCAACCGGCACGGGTGGGCGTTTCAGCGACATGGACATTCGCGCCGGCGCCATTCGCGCGATGGCAGCCTCTGGCGTTCTGGCGGAGCGCGGTGAGATTGCATCAACTGTTGATGCGATAGCCGAAGCAGCCGCTCGCACCTACACGGTGACATTGCTGAACGAGCCAGAGCCGCCAAAGCACGTCAAGCACCGGATGGCAACCGCGACCGTCATCGTGAAGACCACTCTCGCGAACCGGATCGACGCGATGGCGGCACCAGGAGATGCCGTCTCGACCGGCGAGATCACGGCGATAGCCCACGCGCTCGACCCGGAGCGTGCCCTCGATGACGACCAGACCGACGGTGCCGCCGCACTCGCCGGTACAGCCTCGATCGTCTCCATCACCGGCGCGGCAGGAACGGGAAAGACCACCATGCTCAAGGTCGCCGGGGCGGCGCTTCGCCGGCGAGGTCGCAACATGATCATCGTCGCTCCCACCAAGAAGGCCTCCACCGTCGCCGGACGAGAAACAAACAGTAACGCCTCCTCCCTCCACCAACTCCTCTACGACTACGGATGGCGCTGGACAACGAGCTCCTCCGGCAGCACCGAGTGGACGCGACTGCTCCCCGGGTCAGTCGACGCCACGACCGGTGCCGAGTATCGCGGTCCTCGAATCGCGATACGGCCGGGCGACCGAATCGTTGTCGACGAAGCCGGCATGCTCGACCTCGAAGCGGCCAACGCCCTACTCGATATCATCGAACACACCCGGGCAACCATCGCCGTCGTCGGCGACGACTACCAAGCCCTCCCCGTGGGACACTCCGGCGCCATGGCGTTGTTCCGATCCGCATCGTTCGCCGAAGTCGAACTCTCGAACATCCACCGGTTCCGCGACCCCGACTGGGCCCACCTCACCTTGCGACTCCGCGACGCCGACGGCGCAGAAGAAGGACAGCGCATCGCTGAGGAGCTGATCGACAGCGGACACGCCACGTCCGTCACCACAGAGGCCGAAGCTCAGCAGACGATGGTCGACCAGTGGTTCGATGCGGCTAGACACGGGCAGACAATCGCCCTCGTCACCGCCACTCACGCCGAAGCACAGCAAATCAACGACAGCATCCAGACGCAGCGCCTCGCGTCCGGTGAACTTACCGCCAAACGCCATGTCCTTGGTCAGTCCGACCAACCATGTTTCGTGGGAGACGTCGTCCAGACCCGACGCAACGACAGCGCACGCGGAGTGGAAAACCGTCAGTCCTGGACCATCAAGAGCATCACCAAAGACCACGTGCTCCTGGCCAGCCTCACCGACTCGTCCCACCTGAGGAAAATCACGCATGAGTACGCGGGCTCGCACTTGCACCTCGGCTACGCCAGCACCGTCTACGGCGTCCAGGGAGAGACCACTGAGCGATCCATCGTCGGCCCCGGAGTCGACGCAGCCGGACTCTACGTCGGCCTCACCCGCGGCAGAGGCGGAAACGAAGCCATTGTCATCGCAGGAACGAAACGTGCCGCAATCAGCGAATTGGCTGACACCATGCTGCGTCAGCCGCGAGAAGAGACTCTCGAGAAGCCCCGGATCGCCGCCCGCCGCGAACTCGCCCGCGCATCCCGAACCGATCCAACCCGAGTTTCGGCCTCGACTGACGTCCCCTCGCGGTCACTGAGCTTCTAAGGGGTGGCTACACGGTCCTCAACCCTGAGGCCAAGACGGCAAGACCGGGTCGACTACGGCCGGCCAACGTCGCGTCGACCGCGTGATACCAGAGGATCGCCACGCCAAGCACGTCGGCCCGCTGCTGCGCCACCGGCCGTACGCCGCCACGCACGAAGATCAAAGCCTGCCGACCATCAGAGGCAGCAAGCCGAGCGGCATCCGCAACCGAATCGACATCCAGATTCCCCCGTCGATTGTCGACCCATGCAAGATAACGAGAACTGTAGAGATCGCAGAGCTGCCGGGCAGGATCTTGCGCTGCGACGGTGTCTACCGCGCCCAGGTAAATCATCCACTCGCGGCACAACTCGACCGCTTCATCGGCTGAGACACCAAACGGCCTCGGCGCCGGAGGCTCACGTTCCACCCCACCAGTCTGCCCGACGCCACGGTCGCTCGACGTCTCGAAGAGATGGCTAACAGCCAGCATCCCGTCCGCAGACGATCTCGACGTCGACCACGGACCTGGCCTGCTCAATCACCTCGGCTACTGCTGGAAACACCTCCGCACGCCACCGGAGCCTGTCAAGAGTTGACGGTTTCTGTCCTCCATATTGAGGACACAACTCATCCAGCCGTAGAGTGTTGCCCACCCAGGGATGCCCGGCCGACGTGGAAACGCATTCATCTCGGATACGTCTCAACCCGACACGATCGGCCGGCATCTCCACGGCGCATCGCCCGTGCGCAAATCGGCTGTGGGTCCTACTTTTGGTGGCGTGCCAGAGGACCCACGGCGACTCACCAGGGATGCGATCTTCCGCTCTCCGAGCGGTGCGATCTCTCGTCGGGTCGATCTCATTGACGGTCGCTGCCTCGGCTTGTCGATCTCCCCACAACCGGACGATCCCGCGTGCGAGATCGCTGCATCCTCGCGCTGAACGATCCGATCCGGTCCATCTACCACTGAAAAGGTCGGCTCCCCGCGGGATCCCACTGGATGAGAGCCACCATTCGGTCTAAAGTTTGGATTGAAATCCTAATTCGGGTTTTCGCGTATTCAACACAACGGGAAAAGCGGCCGCTATGTACCTGCAGCGCAGCTACTCGGGGGAGCTCACATTAACGTTCGAGCGCGACGATTTCGTCGCGCTCATAACTCGCTCCGCGGATCAAGGAATGTCACCAGAAGCGTACGTGGAATCACTAGTGCGAGACGCCTATCGGCATCCGTTGATCACACGCGAAGGCAAGGGCCCGGGGGCCCGTACGACAGCCTGAGTCGCGACGCCCTCAGGCCTCCGACGACCGCGACGGACCGTCAACCTGGCAGTGATTTCGTTCGAGGAATGAGGCTGCGAGCCTCTTCGACCGTCTCGAGCGTCCGCTCCAAAGGAAACGGCCTCGGCAGGTCAACACTTGCTCGATCATTTCCGTCACGCAGGAGCAGAACTTCACCGGAGACGCGGCCTTCATCAAATGTGTGACCGACCCGGGGCAGGAAGGTGCTCGAGGCCGCGGGGCTTTAGAAAGCCAAAACACGGCGCGGATTTCGCGAGGATTGACACCGGGACATCCGAAGCGAGTAAGCAGTGAGTTTGGCCAAAAACCATTTGACGGGTAGTCCGGGCCGAAGCTTAGTTCCGTCCGACACGATGAGGCTGGCATCGTCTCATGAATCAGCCCTCTCGAGGGCGAATATGCAGGCGTATTTTGATCACATGTCCGAAGAACGTCGACGCTTGACGAGGGATGCCGTCTTCCGCGCTCCCAGCGGCGCGATCTATCGGCGGGTTGAACTCGTGGAAGGTCGCTTGCCAGCGTTCGTTGACCTCCCGGTCACCGGACGCGCGGGAACTCGAGACCGGTACTTCCTCGCAGTGAACGATCCGATCCGACCCGTGTATCGCTTACAGGCGCAACTGCCCCCCGAAGCGTCAATGTGACGCGAGAGTCTTCCGATCCGCTAGCACTCGCTCTATGGCCAGCTCTACAATTCCGGCGGATGTTGAAGTCGGGGTGAGCAACGGCGCGGCCACGATGTCAGCGCCCGCCTGCTCGGCCAACGTCCAGAAGTATCCCGGCGCAAGAAGGTAAGTCGCAAGGACAACCCGGGTACCGGGTGCGTACATACGTGCCATCGCAACTGCAGCGGGCAGCGATGGGGAAGCGGCCGAGATGAATCCGATGGAGACGGGCCGCTCCAGACGAGCGCTTAGGAGCGCTGACGTGCGGTGGCAGTCGGCGACCGCTCTCCAATCCGACGAGCCGGCTGCCGCGAGCACGACTGCGTCGCCAGGCCGGTATCCGGCCTCCGCCAGCCGATCGGCCAACACCTCGACCAAGCGGGCGTCCGGGCCCAGCGCCGCGGTCACCGTGGTCGGAACTGGGGCTTTTGTAGCTGATTCCGCAAGATCCACGTAGACGTGATAGCCGGCCGAAAGCAGTAGCGGCACGATGACAGCGTTATCGGCTCCTTCGATTCGAGCAGCTTCGGCCAACGCTGTCTGGACGTCGGGCTGCTCGACGTCGACGTGGCAGCCGATGACCCTCACGGGGAGCGCCGCGGCGACCGCGTCGACGAGGCGCCGCACAGCCGCGCGGCCTTCCAGCGAGGAGGTGCCGTGCGAGGCGGCCAGGACCACCTCCGTCACCGGCCCTCCAGCTCGATCTCGATGAAACCGCCCACGATCCGGGTGCGGAACGTGCGGAGGGCGAGCGACGGGTCCGTAAAGCACTCGCCGGTGCCGAGGTCGTACACCTCTTTGTGGAGCGGGGACGCGACTGTCGGCCGGTCGCCGCGCGAGCCGACGATACCCCGCGCCATCACGGGTGCGCCGCCGGCGGGGTCTTCGTGCGCCACGGCGTAGACCTCCCGCGGCGAGAGGAGGAACACGGCGATCTGGCGCATCCGCAGCAGCACCGCTTCGCCCCAGGACGGTTCCAGATCATCGAGGCGGCAGGCCCGCACCCACGTGCCGGGCTCGAGGTGCGTTCGCTCGTTCGGCTGCGTGATCGTCATGCTCCCACGGTAGGAAGCGGATGTTTCCGCAGCCGTCGCCGCGTGTAACGTCCGCGTGAATCCGGGCTCACATCTCCACGGCCGCTCTGTGCGAACCGTGTTAACGCGGGGTTACACGGCCGAAACGGTCGGGAAACCCCGTCCTCCTACGCTTGAAAGGCACCGGCGAGGACCGACCCGACCGGTGCGGCGGCAGCCGCTGCGAACGTGGAAGGGGCCCGGATGACGAGCCGACGCACCGTGATCGTGGGAGGCGGCCCCGCCGCCCACCGGCTGGTGGACGCCCTGGTGTCCCGCCGCGGCGAGGAGGTCGCGCCCCGGTCGATCGTCGTCCTCGCGGAGGAGCCGTACCTCCCGTACGACCGCGTGCAGCTGAGCAAGCGCCTCGCCGACGGAACCGTCGACCTCACCCTGGAACCCGCCTCCCACTGGGAGGACGCCGGCGTGGAACTGCGGGTCGGCGAGGCGGCGACCGTGGTCGACCGCGCGGCCAAGACGGTCACGACGTCCACCGGCGCGGTCCTGACGTACGACGACCTCGTGCTCGCCACCGGATCCTCCGCACCCGTCCCCGACATCCCCGGCGCCGCCGCGTGCCGCGTCTACCGCACCATCGACGACGTCGACGCGCTCGTCGCGGAGGTCGCCGAGCTGCACGAGCGGCTCGGCCGCGCTCCCCGCGTCGCCGTCGCCGGCGGCGGCCTGCTCGGCCTGGAAGCCGCGGGCGGGGTCGCGGCGCTCGGCGCGGAGGCGGTCGTCATCCACTCGGGCGGCTGGCTGATGTCTGCGCAGCTCGACGAGGGCGCCGGCCAGGCGCTGGGCCGGCTGATCTCGGCCCGCGGCGTCGACCTCCACCTCGGCACCCGTCCCCGCGAGATCGTGCTCGGCGACAGTGGCCTCCCGGAGTCGGTGCGCTGCACCGACGGCCGGAGCGTCCCGGCCGACATCGTCGTGTTCGCCATCGGCATCCGCGCCCGCGACGAGCTGGCCCGGGAGGCCCGCCTCGCCACCGTCGAGCGCGGCGGCGTCGTCGTCGACGAGGCGTGCCGCACCTCCGACCCGGCGATCTGGGCGATCGGGGAGGTCGCGGCCATCGACGGCCGCACGGTCGGGCTCGTCGCCCCCGCCAACGCGATGGCGGAGACGGTCGCCGACCGGCTGCTCGACGGCGACGCCGCCTTCACCACCGTGGACGACGCGACCAAGCTCAAGCTCTCCGGTGTGGACGTCGCGAGCTTCGGTGACGCGTTCGCCCGCGAGCCCGGCGCCCTGGAGATCGTCTACGCCGATCCGGCTCGCGGCCTTTACCAGAAGCTCGTCGTCAGCGACGACGCCAAGACCCTGCTCGGCGGGGTGTTCGTCGGAGACGCAGCACCCTACGTCGGGCTGCGCCCACTGCTCGGGCGTGAGCTCGACGCCGAGCCCGCCGCCTACCTCTCGGCCGCCGGGGCCGAGCCTCCCGCCGGCGGCGCGCTGCCCGACGACGCGTACGTCTGCTCGTGCAACAACGTGACGGCCGGGACGGTGCGCGGCGCGGTCGCCGATGGCTGTCACGACCTCGGCGAACTGAAGTCGTGCACCCGCGCCGGCACCCAGTGCGGCTCGTGCGTTCCCCTGGTCAAGAAGCTGCTGGAGGCCGAGCTCACCGCCTCCGGCGCGACGGTGTCGCACGCGCTGTGCGAGCACTTCGAGCTCTCGCGCCAGGAGCTCTTCGAGTCCATCCGGGTGCTGGAGCTGACGAGCTGGGAGGAGACCATCGGCCGGCTCGGCACCGGCCACGGCTGCGACATCTGCAAGCCCGCCGTCGGGTCCATCCTCGCCAGCCAGCACAGCGCCTACCCGCTCGACGGAGGCCGCGGCCCGCTGCAGGACACCAATGACCGTGCCCTCGCGAACATGCAGAAGGACGGCACCTACTCGATCGTCCCGCGCATCCCCGGCGGCGAGATCACGCCGCAGAAGCTCGCGGTGATCGCCCAGGTCGCGACCGACTTCGGGCTCTACACCAAGATCACCGGCGGCCAGCGCATCGACATGTTCGGCGCCCGCCTCGACCAGCTTCCCGACATCTGGACGCGATTGGTCGACGCCGGCTTCGAGTCGGGCCAGGCGTACGGCAAGGCGCTGCGCAATGTGAAGAGCTGCGTCGGTTCCACCTGGTGCCGCTACGGGGTGCAGGACTCGGTCGGGATGGCCGTCGCTCTCGAACTGCGCTACCGCGGCCTCCGGGCGCCGCACAAGTTCAAGTTCGGCGTCTCGGGCTGCGCGCGCGAGTGCGCAGAGGCCCGCGGCAAGGACGTCGGCGTGATCGCGACCGACAAAGGTTGGAACCTCTACGTCGGCGGCAACGGCGGCTTCCAACCCGCCCACGCGCAGCTGCTCGCCTCCGACCTCGACGACGAGACCCTGGTGCGCTATATCGACCGCTACCTCATGTACTACATCCGCACCGCCGACCGCCTGCAGCGCACAGCCCGCTGGATGGAGGACCTCGACGGCGGCGTCGACCACGTGCGCGAGGTCGTCGTGGAGGACTCCCTCGGTCTCGGCGCCGAGCTGGAGGCCGCGATGGCCAAGCACATCGACACCTACGAGGACGAGTGGGCGGCGACGCTGCGCGACCCGGAGCGGCTGCGCCGGTTCCGGTCGTTCGTCAACGCGCCGACCGAACCCGACCCGTCGATCGCGCGGGTCGAGGAGCGCGGGCAGCTGCGCCCGGCCACGGCCGAGGAGCGCGCCGCGGGCGCCGTGCTCGTGGCGGGGACCACCATCCCGATACGCTCCGCGGCGACCGCCACGAACGATGGAGGCATCGGATGACCGACTCTTACCGCACCGGATCCGTCACCCTGGTGGGCGGCGGCCCCGGCGACCCCGACCTCCTCACCGTCGCCGCGGTCCGCGCGCTCGCGGCGGCCGACGTCGTGCTCTACGACCGCCTCGCCCCGCATGAGACGCTCGCTGAGCTCGCGCCCGGCGCCGAGCTCATCGACGTGGGCAAGCGGCCCGGCCACCACCCCATCCCGCAGGGCGAGATCGAGCGGCTGCTGGTCGCCCACGCCCTGGAGGGGTCGACGGTGGTCCGGTTGAAGGGCGGCGACCCGTTCGTCTTCGGGCGCGGCGGCGAGGAGGTCGAGGCCTGCCGGCGCGCCGGCGTCCCCGTGAGCATCATCCCCGGGGTCACCAGCGCGGTCGCCGTCCCGGCCGCGGCCGGGATCCCGGTCACGCACCGCAGGGCCTCCCGGCTGTTCACGGTCGTCTCGGGGCACGCGCCGCTCTCCCCTGCCGAACTCGAGCACCTGGCCGGGCTCGGCGGCACGATCGTCATCCTCATGGGGATCACCAACCTCCCGTCGATCACCGCGGGGCTGGCACGCTTCGGGATGGACCCGGACATGCCCGTCGCGATCGTCGAGCAGGGCTACACGGCCCGGCAGCGGACCACGTTCGGAGAGCTCCGCACGATCCTGACGGAGTCGGCGCAGGCCGGGGTCGGATCGCCCGCCGTGGTCGTCATCGGCGAGGTGGTGCGGCTGGCGCGCGGCGGCGACGCGGACGCGACAGCGGCGCTCGCCGACGCCGCCGCGGTGAGCGGCGGCTGACATGAGCGACGAACGCGTCGCGGCCTTCCGTCCCGACCAGCTGACCGGGTTCCGGATCGGCGTGACCAGCGACCGCCGCTCGGCCGACCTCATCGACGCCTTCGAGCGCCGCGGCGCCGCGGTGCTGCACGCGCCGACCGTGCACATGCGGCACGCCGAGGACGACGCCCCCGTCATCGCGGACACCGAGCGCATCATCGCCGCTGCGCCCGACGTGCTGCTCGCCACGACGAGCTACGGGATGCGGCGCTGGTTCGAGGTCGCCGACTCGGCCGGGCTGGGCGAGGAGCTGCAGCGGGCGCTCGCGGCGTCGACGATCCTTGTGCGCGGGCCGAAGGCGCGAGGGGCCGTGCGGGCGGCCGGACTCGACGACTCGGGGATGTCGGACGAGGAGACCACGGCCTCCCTCGTCTCGAAGGTCATCGCGGACTTCCCGCCCGGCATCACCGTCGCCATCCAGCTGCACGGCCAGACCGATGGGGGTCAGCTGCAGCGGCTGCAGGAGGCAGGCGACCGCGTGATCACCGTCGCACCGTACACCTGGTCGGTGGCCGAGGACGACGACGAGCGCGCCACCCGGCTGGTGGAGGCGATCGCCTCCCGGCAACTCGACTGCGTGACCTTCACGAGCGCACCCGCTGTGGACGGCCTCCTCATCGCCGCCCTCGCACGCGGCCGGCACGCCGAGGTGGTCGAGGCGTTCCGGTCGGACGTGGTCGCCGCGAGCGTCGGGCCGGTCACCTCCGCTCCGCTCGTGAGCGCGGGGATCGAGCCGCTGCAGCCGGACCGGTTCCGGATGGGCGCGCTCATCCGGCTGGTGTGCGAGCAGCTGGAGGCCGCGTCGACCCGGCGGGTCAGCACCCGGCACGGGGAGGTCGAGTTGCGCGGGAGCGTCGCCGTCGTGGCGGGGACGCCGGTGCGACTGACCCCGACCTCGCTCTCGCTCTTCCGGGCGCTCGTCGCCGCGAATGGAGCCGTCGTGTCTCGTCGCGAGCTGTCGGTCGCGTTGGACGGCGGTTGCGATGAACACGCGATGGAGGTGTCGCTGAGCCGGCTCCGCCAGAGCCTGGCGACGCCGGGGCTCGTCGCCACCGTCGTGAAGCGCGGCTACCGCCTCGACGTGTGAGGGGCCGGCCCCCTCCTGACATCCGTGACGAATCGTCGTCGCCGTGCGTTCGGGTCAGGCTACGGGCGCCGCGGCGAGGATCGCCGCGATCCGGCCTTTGCAGCCGCCGCATCCGGTGCCCGCGCGGGTGTCGCGCCCGACGCACTCGACGGTGTCGCACCCCGCGGCGACGGCCTCGCCGATGCGGCCGGCGGTGACGCCGTTGCACCAGCACACCGTCGCGTCCGGGCCGAGCGGATCCTCCACTGGAGCGGCCCCCGCGTCGGCGGCGTCCAGCCGCAGCAGCGCCGAGGGCTCCGCGGGCAGGGCGCCGCCGCGCTCGAACAACAGCGTCAGCTCCGCTCCCGCATGCGGGAGGCCGACCGAGACGAACCCGGTCAGCGCGCCCTCCCGCGCGACCGTCTTCAGATACGCACCGCGGGCCGGGTCCAGCCACACGCTCACCTCGACGTCCTCGTCCCACGGCTCCGCCGCGTGGCCGCCGCCGGAGACGACGTCGATCCCGGTCGCCTTGAGCATCACCGCCGTCGGCCGCTCGCGCAGCGCGACCGCCGCGTCGGCGCCGGCCACCGCTCCCGCCGCTTCGGCGCGGAACCGTCGCGCGAGCGCCGCCGCCTGACGCCATCCCGGTCCGATCAGGCCGCTGGGCGCGCCGGGAACACGGCCGGCGGGGTCCGCGTCTTCCGGCGTCGCGACCTGCGCGCAGTCCCCGATCGCGAACACGTCCGGGTCGCTCCAACTGCGCAGCTCCTCGTCGACGAGCACGCCGGCGGAGCAGGCGAGTCCCGCGGCGAGCGCGAGCTCCACGCGCGCTCCAACACCGCACGAGAGCACCAGAAGGTCGCCGGAGACGTAGGTGCCGTCTGCGCAGCCCACCCCGTCGAACACACGTCCGGACTCGGTGTCGCGGAAACCGACGCTCTCTGCGCGTGCATGCGCCGCCATCCGGGCCCCGAGGGTCCTCACGGCACGTGCGAGCATCCGGCCGCCCGGTTCGTCGAGGTTGCGGGCCATCGGCGCCGGGCCGTGGTGGACCACCACCACCTGCGCGCCGTGCTCGGCGGCGAGGAGCGCGAACTCCATCCCGAGCACGCCCGCTCCGAGCACCACGATCGTGCCGCCTCCGGCGACCACCGGCGCGACCGCGTCGGCGTCGGCCAGGTCGCGCAGGGCGACGACCCCGGCCGGCAGGGGCTGCCGTCCGCGGTCGAGTGCGCGAGCCGGGGCGGCGTCCCGCTCGCGCCGGGCGTGCTCGAGGCCGTCCAGCGTCGGGATGTTCGCCCGGGCGCCTGTGGCCAGCACCAGCCGGTCGTAGGGCAGGTCCTCGCCGGCCGAGGTCGTCACCCGCTGCCGGTCCCGGTCGATCGCGACCGCCGTCTCGGCGAGGCGGATGTCGGCGCCCGCGGCTCTGGCCGCCTCCGTGTCGGTGACATCGAGACGATCGCGGCGGGCGGCGCCCACGGCGTATTCGGCGACGAGCACGCGGTTGTACGCGTCCTCGTCCTCCGCGCCCACGACGACGAGCGAAGCCTGCCCCGCGGCGATCGCGGGCAGCACCTCCTCCACGAAGCGGGCGCCGACCGGGCCGTAGCCGACGAGGACGATCCGGAGGGGTCTGGTCATGCGATGGCCTCCCGTTGTGCAGTCAGCGCGCCCTCGGCGACGGCCTCCACCGTCACCAGCGTGCGTTTGAACTCCGGCATCGCCGAGATCGGGTCGACCGCGGCCTCCGTCAGCAGATTGGCGCAGTGCCTGCCCGCGAAGTGGAAGGGCAGGAACACCGTGTCGATGCGCATTCCCTCGGTGAGGAGGGCGGTGGCCTCGACGGTTCCGCGGAGGTTGTGCACGCGCACCGGCTCGCCGTCGCCGATCCCCAGCCGGGCCGCCGTCGCCGGGTGCAGCTCGGCACGGACGCGCGGTTGCGCGGTCACGAGCTCGGGGACCCTGCGGGTCTGGGCGCCGGACTGGTAGTGCTCCAGGAGGCGCCCGGTGATCAGGGTGAGCTCGCCGGGCGCTCGGCCGGACGTCAGCTCGCGGGGCCGCACCGCCACGAGCCGCGCGCGCCCGTCGGCGTGGCCGAAGCGGTCCGCGAACAGGCGCGGGGTGCCGCTCGACCCGGACGGGTAGGGCCAGTGCGCCGCCTCGTCGCGTTCGAGCTGCGCGTCGAGGAGCGCGTGGCTGAGCCCGGAGTAGTCGGCGACGGCTCCCGCCGATGCGCGCGCCAGCTCGTCGAACGCCTCCGCAGGGTCCGTCGGCCACGTCGACGGTGCATCCAGCCGGCCGGCGAGGTCGGCGAGGATGTCCAGCTCGCTCCGCACGCCGGGCGGCGGGTCGATGGCGCGGCGCCGGCGCAGGATGCGGCCTTCGAGATTGGTCATCGTGCCCTCCTCCTCCGCCCACTGGGTGACCGGCAGCACCACGTCGGCGAGCTCGGCGGTCTCGGACAGGACGAAGTCGCACACGACGAGGAGGTCGAGCGCCTCCAGCCCGGCTCGAACAGCCCCGGCGTCGGGGCCGGAGACGACCACGTTGGAACCGTGCACGAGCAGGGCGCGCACCCCGCCCGGGCGCCGGCCGAGCATCCCGAGCAGTTCGACGGCGGGGACCCCCGGGCCCGGGAGGATGCCGGGGTCGACGCCCCACACGGCGGCGACGGCGGCCCGGTCGGCCGGGTCGGCGATCTTGCGGTAACCCGGCAGCTGGTCGCACTTCTGGCCGTGCTCGCGGCCGCCCTGGCCGTTGCCCTGCCCGGTCAACGTCCCGTAGCCGGAACCCGCACGGCCGACCAGTCCGAGGATCAGCGCGAGATTGATCGCCGCCGTCGCGGTGTCCGTGCCGTCCACATGCTGCTCGACCCCGCGGCCGGTGAGGATGTAGGTACCGCGGCCGCGCGCGAGCCGCCGGGCGACCTCCCGCAGCTGGGCGACCGGCACGCCGGTGTGCTCCTGCACGCGCTCCGGCCACCACGCCGAGACGCTGCGGCGCACGGCGTCGAACCCGGTAGTCCGCGCTTCAAGGTAGTCGAGGTCGGCCAGGCCCTCGGCGAGCACGATGTGCGTCAGCCCGAGCAGCACCACGAGGTCGGTGCCGGGCGCCGGCTGCAGCTGAAGGCCTCCCCCGTCGGCCGTGAGCTGAGCGGTCTGCGAGCGGCGCGGATCGACGACGATCAGACCGCCCGACGCGCGCGCCGCGGCCAGGTGGCCGATGAAAGGCGGCATTGTCGCGGCGACGTTCGAGCCGAGCAGCAGGATGGTGTCGGCATCGTCGAGATCGGTGACCGGGAACGGCATACCCCGGTCGACGCCGAAGGCGCGGTTGCCCGCTGCCGCGGCCGACGCCATGCAGAACCGGCCGTTGTAGTCGATGCGGGAGGTGCCGAGCGCGAGCCGGGCGAACTTGCCGAGCAGGTAGGCCTTCTCGTTGGTGAGACCGCCGCCGCCGAAGACCGCGACTGCGTCGGGGCCGTCCTCCGCACGGATGGCGCGGAGCCGCGCGGCGATCAGGGCGAGGGCCTCCTCCCACTCCGCCGGTCGCAGCTCGCCGTCGCGCCGGATCAGGGGTGTGGTTAGCCGGCCGGGCGTCGCGAGCAGCTCCGCGGAGGTCCACCCCTTCTTGCAGAGGCCGCCGCGGTTCGTCGGGAACGCCCGGCCCGCCACGGCGACGGGCGTCGCGGCGGCGGGCGTCGGCGTGAGCGTCATGGCGCACTGCAGCGCGCAGTACGGGCAGTGGCTCGGCGCATCCACCGAGACGCCCACGCTCAGATCCGCACCCCGCGGCGACGGCCGCGCACAGCGATCGCGACGGTGACCGCCAGCAGCACCACGTAGGCGGCGACGAACCACGACAGCCCGGCTGCGTAGCCTCCGGTGGTGGACTTCGACAGCCCCAGCACCTGCGGGATGACGAAACCGCCGTACGCGCCGAAGGCCGACACGATCCCGAGCGCGGCGGCGGCGGTGCGCTGCGACGAGACGTCGCCGGCCGAGGAGTGCCCGTCGACGGCGCCGGAACGCAGCGCGAACAGTGTCGGGATCATCCGGTACGTCGCGCCGTTGCCCGCGCCGCTCGCGATGAACAGCACGAGGAAGAAGCCGAGGAAGAGCCAGAAGTTGCCCAGCGGCAGGGTGAGGATGACCGCGAGCGCCCCGAGGGCCATGACCACGAAGGAGGCGATGGTCACCGCGCTGCCGCCGAACCGGTCGGCGAGCCTGCCGCCGAAGGGCCGGGCGAGCGAGCCGACCAGCGCGCCGAGGAACGCCAGCGATAGCGTCGCGCCTGCCACCGGGAAGGCGCTGAACGCGGGGAACTGGTCGGCGATGAGCTTGGGGAACACTCCGGAGAATCCGATGAAGGAACCGAAGGTGCCGATGTAGAGCAGGGCCATCAGCCACAGCTCCGGTGCGCGGAGGGCGGCGAGCGAGGCTTTCACGTCGGCGCGGGCGTTCGAGAGGTTGTCCATGCGGCGCGAGGCGCCGATCACCGCGACGAGGATGAGCGGGATCCATACCAGTCCGGCGAGCGGGAGCTGCAGCGTGGCTCCGGCGCCGATCGTGATGACGATCGGGACCGCGAACTGCGCGACCGCCGCGCCGAGGTTGCCGCCCGCAGCGTTGAGGCCGAGGGCCCAGCCCTTCTTGCGCTGCGGGTAGAAGAACGTGATGTTCGCCATCGAGCTGGCGAAGTTCCCCCCTCCGAACCCGGCTAGCGCCGCCACCAGCAGCATCACACCGAAAGGCGTCTCCGGGTTCGCGACGCAGATCGCGAGCCCGACCGCCGGGAGGAGCAGCAGCGCTGCCGACACGATCGTCCAGTTGCGGCCCCCGAACTTGGGGACCATGAAGGTGTACGGGAACCGCAGCGTCGCACCGACGAGGCTCGGCATCGAGATCAGCCAGAACGTCTGCGACGTGCTGAAGTGGAAGCCGGCGGCCGGGAGTGCGACGACCACGATGGACCACAGCTGCCAGACGACGAACCCGAGGAACTCCGCGAAGATCGACCAGCGGAGGTTGCGCTGCGCGATCGCGGCGCCGGCGGCCTCCCACTGGGCCGTATCCTCGGCGTTCCAGCCGTCGATCCAACGGCCGGGACGGAAGGCGAGGCCGGCGCGGGTGGCCGCGCCGGCTGGGCTTTCAGGCGAGAGGGGCGTTGCTGTCGTTGCTGCTGCGGAGACGGTGCCGGTCATCTGGAGACCTCCTGCGACGGGAGCGAGTGGATGCCACCACGCTAGGAAGCCGGTGTTTCCGCCATCCGCGCCGCACGTGAAACCTGCGTGACGAAGACCTCTCGCGCTGAGATGGGCCGTGTGAGGTTCCGCGTCCCTTTGTTGCGGCTGCCGCCTCTCGAGAGCGGATTTGGCCGGGTTGAGACATTGAAAAATGCCATGCTTCCGATCCAGATCACGACCTCAAGCCGCGTTCGCGTGACTCGGGCGAACCGCGCACCAACCGCGCTCGCAGGCTGATATGTCCTTTCGGCGCGGACAGCTCGGCAGAAGACGATTCAGGCGATCGAGCTCGACACCGCCAAGCAGGTTGTCTATGCCGCACGCGAGAACGCAAGGGCCGCTGAGGCTGTCGCTGCTCGGGAGATGTCTGACGCGGAGGCCGCCCGACGATCAGCAGAGGCGGAGAGGAGCGAAAGTGCAAAGTTGCGTGGAGATCTAGCGTGGCCTCGAAAGCGAACTAGCCGAGTTTTCGCTTTCGTGCTTGCTGCGGCCATCAGGGTCGTCTTCAGTCTCGCTGGCCTGTTCGGAGTTCTTGCTCCGACCGTCGTCGCCATTGCCGCAATCGGTCGCGTACTGACCCCGTTTTTCGGCATTCAGTGGTGCTCCGCACCTGATGTAAGACTCCTCCCCGTTGTAATCGCTGCGGTCGTGGATGGTGTCGGCGTAATTGTTGGTGTGTGGGAATTGGCAACGCGATTGCTCCAATAGGTAGGCCAGCCACAGCACGACTGACCAGCGCGAGACGGATGCCAAGTGTCAAAGCGGTGAGTAAACGGTGAGTTTGGCCAAAAACCATTGACCGGGTAGTCTGGGCGGCAGCCTTACTCCCCAGTGATTTACTGGGATTTCAGGTCTCGCGAGTGTAGTTCAATGGTAGAACTTCAGCTTCCCAAGCTGATAGCGCGGGTTCGATTCCCGTCACTCGCTCCATAGTTCGGCTCCTACTGCTGTCGTCCCCCCGTCAGGCTCCGCGCGACCGCGACGATGAGGGCCACTGTCTTGTCGTGGTCCGCACGCCCGGTGAGCACGTCGAGGGCGAGGCCGTCCTCCATGGCGACGAGCGTCCGCGCCGTGTCCCTCACGCCCAGCGCCAGACGGAACACGTCGGCCGCCTCGCCCTCCTCGAGAGCCTGAGCGTAGAGGTCTTCCTGCGCCTCGAGAAACGCACCGTGTTCGCGCGCGACAACCGGATGCCTGCTCGCCATCGGCTCGAGTTCGACCAGGAGGACAGTCGCCGCGGCCGACTCCGTACCCGGAACAGGGACGCCCGACTCGATGCCGGCCCGTAGCCTGCCGAACGGGTCGGATTCGGCGAGCATCCGTTCGCGTCGGTGCGCGACGTACTCGGCTGCGGCGATAGCGTAGGTCTCCGCGAAGAGGTCCGTGATCTCGGGGTAGTAGTACAGGACCGAGGCCGGAGTCACCCCCGCGGCCTCCGCGATGTCGCGGAGGCGCGTCTTGGCGTACCCACGATCGACCAATGTGAGAGCGGTCGCCTCCACGATCTCGCGTCGCCTGGCCTCTTGGTTGCGCGGACGTGCCATCCGCCCACTCTGCCACAATGCTCGACCCTGCCGCGGCTGGGCCGAGGGCGCTCGGTGGCCGGCTCTTGACAGCGACACGTTTATTAAACAAAACTTCGTTAATTCATTCGGAAGGCCCCCATGACCCGACTGCTCCCCCTCGCACTTGCACAAGTCCCCGCACAGGGAGACATCGCCGCTTTCGCGGACACGCTGCGAGCGCACGTGCGCATTCATCCCGAGATCGAATTGTGGGTTTTCCCCGAACTCCACCTGACCACGCCGGGCGGGGACGAGCAGCCCCACCAGCTCGCCGTGACGGTCGGCGACGACCGTCTGCGGGCACTCTCGGAGCTGGCGGCTGAGCTGAAGATCTGGCTCGTGCCAGGGAGCATCTACGAAGCCGACGGTGCCGGGGGCGTGTACAACACGGCGCTTGTATTCGGGCCGGACGGCCGACAAGTTGCCGCCTACCGCAAGGTCTTCCCGTGGCGCCCCCTCGAGGTCTCCCGACCCGGTACGGAGTTCGTCGTCTTCGACATCCCCGGGCGGGGGCGCGTCGGCCTCTCGATCTGCTACGACTCGTGGTTCCCCGAGCTCACCAGGCACCTCGCGTGGATGGGCGCCGAGTTGGTCCTGTGCCTCGTGCAGACCGACACCAGCGACCGTCAGCAGGAGGTGGTGATCACCCAGGCGAACGCTATCGTCAACCAGTGCTGGGTCGCATCCGTGAACTCGGCCGCGCCCACCGCCCGCGGCCGGTCGCTGCTCGTCGACCCCGAAGGGCGCATCCGCGTCGCTTCTCCGTCCTCCGAGACGACGCTCCTCACCGACGTCGTCGACTTCGACGCCGTGACCACCACGCGCCGGTACGGCACCGCTGCCGTCTCCCGCCCGTGGTCGCAGTTCACCACGGGCGACCGTGCCATCGAACTGCCGTTGTACGCAGGAACGCTCGACCCCGCACGCTGGACACCAGCGACCCCCACCCAGGAGGAAACCGCATGACCTCGCACCAACCCGTCACTCTGGCCACGCGGCTCGGGCTCGCAGGAGTGATCTTCTTCGGGCTCGCCTACATGGCACCCGGAATCGTCCAGTCCACCTTCGGCGTCGTGGCCGAGGTGAGCGGCGGCGTAGCTCCCATGGCATATCTGGCCGCCACGGCGGCCATGCTCCTGACCGCCCTGTCGTATGCCGCTCTTGCCAAACGCTTCCCGAGCTCGGGATCGTCGTTCACGTACGCGAGCAGCATGCTCGGACGCGGACCAGGGTTCCTGGTCGGCTGGGCGATCCTGCTCGACTACCTGTTCCTGCCGATGGTCGCCTGGCTCATCCAGTCGATCTACCTGAACGCTCAGTTCCCCGGCGTTCCCATCTGGGCGTGGCTGGTCCTCAACATCGGCCTGACCACCGTGATCAACGTGCTCGGCATCGTGCTCGCGGATCGTGTCAACACTGCGCTGACGGTTCTGGCGCTGGTCGGAATCGCCGTTTTCGCGATCGTGATGATCGGCTACCTGGCGGCGCGCCCCGCGCCGGATGCCGGCGCGGCCCTGCTGAACCCGAACACCTCGATCGCGGCGATCGCATCCGCTGCGGCCATCGCCGCCTACTCGTTCCTCGGATTCGACGCGATCAGCACCCTCAGCGAGGAGACGAAGAACCCGCAGCGCACCATTCCGCGTGGAATCCTGCTGACAGTCGCGATCGGCGGCGGCATCTTCGTCGTGGTGTCCTGGCTCATGCAGCTGGTGCACCCGGGCGGCCATTTCCAGAACGCGGACATCGCCGGGTACACCATTTCGGTCCAGGCCGGCGGGAAGTTCTTCGCCGACGCGCTCAACATCGTGGGGATCGTCGGCGGGTTCGCGTCCGGCCTCGCGATCCAGGCCACGTCGAGTCGACTGCTCTACGTGATGGGCCGCGACGGCGTGCTGCCGAAGCGGGTGTTCTCCCGGCTCAGCGCGAAGTACCGGGTCCCGTGGATCAACGTGCTCATCGTCGGAGCCGTCGGGTTCATCGGGCTCGGGCTGGACATCGCCCAGGCGACCTCGCTCATCAACTTCGGGGCCTTCCTCGCCTTCACCGCCGTCAACGTCTCGTTCCTCGTTCTCATCTGGAGGGAGCGGATGACACGGTCCCGCGCCGCCCGAGCGCTGCTCTCACTCGTCCCCATCGTCGGAGCCGTCGTCGATCTGGCGCTGTTGTCGCAGCTTCAGCCCAGCGCGCAGATCGTCGGCGCGATCTGGCTGGCGATCGGCATCGGCTGGCTCGCCTACCTCACTCGCGGATTCCGCCGAAGCGTACCCTCCGGGGCCGGGGCGCCCGTGCCTTCGGCGAGCGTCGAGACGGCGGAGACACTCGACGAGGACATCGTCCGCTGAGGCGAAGCCCACGCGCCCGGTCCGCGCCCTCGGGTGCGTGGGCCGGGCGCGTGTCACGTCGTGGCCGATCTCCATCTCCAGCGCTCCCATCCTCGGCGGCCGGAAGCAGTGGGGCCGACATCGTGGCGGGTTTGTCCCGTTCGGATCTCCGGATTCCCAGAGCGGTGGCTAAGCGGTGAGTTCCTTCGCGGCATGTCACGCTAGACGGGTGTCGATCACGGTGGGCGGTTCGCGGCCGCGGATGCAGATGAATGTGCGTGGCCCGCAGCCTGGCCGTGGCCGCGGGAGACTGCTCCGCGCGACGGTCGCGGCGGCGTTGTCCGTGGTCGCCATGTCCGTCACGATCGTAGGCGCGAGCACGAGCGCAACCGCAGCCCCCGCACACCACGCCGCCGCCTCCCCCACCACCGTCGACGACTTCACCTTCGCGAGCTTCGACGGCGACTACCGCCTCTCGCGCGACGCACAGGGCCACTCCACACTCACCACTGTGGAGACCCTGGTCGCGCGGTTCCCGCAGACCGACCAGAACCACGGCATCCGGCGGGAGCTGGTGGAGGACTTCGACGGGCATCCGACCGGCCTGGAGGTCGTGTCGGTAACCGATCAGAACGGCGCCCCGCGCGGCTACACCAGCGACTCCAGCAACGGCGTCCGCACGCTGACGATCGCGGCCGGCCACTTCGTCCACGGAGACCAGACGTACGTCATCACCTACCGGCAGACGAACGTCACGCGGTACTTCCCCGACACCGGGAACGACGAGTTCTACTGGGACACCAACGGCACCGCCTGGGCGCAGCCGTTCGACCGCGTGACGGCTACGGTGCACCTCGGGCCCGGGCTCGCGGGCGCGCTGCAGGGGGAGGCGTCCGCCTACCGCGGCGTGCAGGGCTCGACCCAGAAGGCCGGCGTCGAGCGGACGGGCGACGGGTTCCGGTTCTCGGCGGAGGGGCTCGGTCCGCGGGAGAACCTGACGTTCGCCATCGGGTTCGCGCCCGGCACCTTCACGCCGCGCGCCGACGGGCTGTTCGACACCGGCTGGGGATACGCGGCCGTCGGCGGCCTCCTGCTCGTCCTTCTCAGCCTGGCCGGCGCGGTCGTCGTGCGCGTGCGCCTGCTGCGCGACGCGCCGGGACGCGGGACGATCGTCCCCGAGTACGTGCCGCCGAAGGAGGGGCTGCTGCTCACCGCGGACGTCACCGGCCTCAGCAAGAAAGCGGTCGCCGCGCAGACTCTCGACCTGGCCGTGAGCGGCAGGGTCCGCGTGCTGGAGTCGGCGGGATTCCTCGGGCGGCCCCGGTACACGCTCGAGCTCGTCGGTACGGAGGCGACCGGGCGGCAGGCACTGCGCGACCCGCACCCGACGCCGACCGAGCTGCAGTTCCTCCGGGCGCTGTTCGGCGAGTCGGTCGTCCCGGGCACCACGCTGGAGCTCGGCTCGACGAACACCAGCGTCGCGCGCGCCATCCAGTCGGTTATGAAGCGCGTGCACAAGGAGGTCACCGACTCCGGTTATCGGACGAGCGGCCCGCGCGGCCCGGTCCGCGCGGTGTTCCTCACCGGCCTGATCGGGACCGCGCTCGCGGTCGTCGGGTCGGTGCTGTGCATCGTCGGCGTCTACGGAGGCGCGGTGCCGATCCTGATCCTGATCGCGTCCGTCCTCCTCTTCATCGCCACCGCCGCCCTCGTCTCCCGCTCGCCCCTCACCGCCACCGGGACTGCGCTCCGCGAGTACGTGGACGGGATGCGGATGTACGTGCGCCTGGCGGAGGCCGACCGCATCCGCTACCTCCAGTCGCCGCAGGGCGCGGAGCGCGTGCCCGTCGCGGTGGGCGACCCGCGCGAGATGCTGAGGCTGAACGAGCGCCTGCTCCCGTGGGCCGTGCTGTTCGGCGAGAAGAAGTGGCTGGCCGAGCTCGGGAGGTTCTACGAGCAGACCGGGGAGACGCCGACCTGGTACGCAGGGCAGACCGCGTTCAACGCGGCCGTGCTCTCACAGCTGGTCGGCGGCATCTCCTCCAGCACGACGATGACGAGCAGCTCGTCGTCCGGCGGCACCGGAGGCGGCGGATTCTCCGGCGGCGGGGGCGGCGGGGGCGGCGGAGGGGGCGTCTAGCGGCACTCCCTCCGACATCACGAGCGGGCCCCTCGGTCTCCATTGCCGCCGCCCACACCGCGCGCTACCATCGGCACCGTTCCGGGGGGAGACCGCAGGAGGTACCGCTATGTCTGTTCTCATCGCAACCAAGTTCACCGGCGACACGGCGACGTTCACGAGTTCGCTCACGGAGCGCGCCGGCGAGTATCGGGAGATCGCCGATCGCGCCAAGGCGGCCGGTGCGCTGCACCACCAGTTCGCCGTGGGCGACGGGTTCGTCGTCATCATGGACGAGTGGGAGACGCAGGACGCGTTCCGCACGTTCTTCGCCGACCCCGAGCTGCAGGGGTTCATCGCGTCCGTCGGCGGCGACGCGAGCACGCCGCCGCAGGTGCTCGCCGGGGAGAAGATCGACTCGCCCGATAAGTTCTAGGGTTCCTGCGCGGCCGAACCGCGCACTTCTTGCCGCAAGCGAAAGATCACGGGATCTTTCGGCGCTCTACCGCGCCAAGAACCGGCGTTCGCCCGTTACGGTCGCAGTGCGGGCGACCTCCGCAGCCAGACGAACAGACGCGTTCATCCGACGCGGGAAGGCCCTGAGTACCGAGCGTGACCACCTTCAACACCGACCATCCGCACGCCTTCGAGTCCCACCGCGCGGCCTGGGTCGCGCGGGAGGTGCAGGCCGAGCAGCTCATCCCGCTCATCGGGCGCCTCTACCGCGACCACGGCGTCGTCACCTCGATCCACGGCCACCGGCTCATCAACCTGTCCGCCACCGGCGTCATCTCGGTGCACGACCGCGCCCGCGAGCTCGGGCACGAGGAGCTGACGCTGCAGGAGACGGCGGCGGTGCTCACCGCGCTGCTCGGGATCGCGCCGGCGCCGGCCTCCATCGACGTCGGGCGGCTCGCCATGTCGGTGCGTGGGCTGGACGACGCCGATGTGGAGGCCAGGGTGCGGGCCGAGCTCGACAGCGCGCACTCCACCTACGCGGCGGGGCCGACCGACGTCGTCCTCTACGGCTTCGGCCGCATCGGGCGGCTGCTCGCGCGCATCCTCATCAACCACGCCGGCAACGGGAACGGGCTGCGCCTGCGGGCGATCGTGGTGCGCCGCGGGTCGGTCAACGACCTCGACAAGCGCGCCAGCCTCCTCGCCCGCGACTCGGTGCACGGGCCGTTCCCCGGCTCGGTCACGGTCGACGCCGAGCACGACGTCCTCGTGGCCAACGGCACCCGCATCCAGGTCATCTACTCGGACGACCCGACGAGCGTGGACTACACCGCCTACGGCATCCGCGACGCGATCGTGGTCGACAACACCGGCCGCTGGCGGGACGAGGCCGGGCTCGCGCAGCACCTGGCCAGCCCGGGTGTCGCGCGGGTCCTGCTCACGGCGCCGGGCAAGTCGCCGCTGAAGAACATCGTGCACGGCATCAACGACGACACCATCACCGACGCCGACCGCATCGTCTCGGCGGCCTCCTGCACAACCAACGCGATCACCCCGGTGCTCAAGGCGCTGGAGGACGCGTACGGCATTGTGCGCGGGCACGTGGAGACGGTGCACTCGTTCACGAACGACCAGAACCTCACCGACAACTTCCACAAGGGCGACCGGCGCGGGAGGTCGGCGGTGCTCAACATGGTGATCACCGAGACGGGGGCGGCGAAGGCGGTCGCCAAGGCGCTGCCGTCGCTCGCGGGCAAGCTCACCGGCTCCAGCATCCGGGTCCCCACGCCGGACGTCTCCCTCGCGATCCTCAACCTGACGCTGGAGCGGCCGGCGACGAAGGAGCAGGTCAACGACTACCTGCGCCGGGTGTCGCTGCACTCCCAGCTGCGCCAGCAGATCGACTACGTGGAGTCCCCGGAGGTCGTCTCCAGCGACTTCGTCGGCTCGCACCGCGCCGGCATCGTGGACGGTCTCGCCACCATCGCGGACGGAACCAACCTCGTCCTCTACGTCTGGTACGACAACGAATACGGCTACTCCTGCCAGGTCGTGCGGGTGCTGGAGCGGATGGCGGGGACGCATCCCGCGGTCGTCCCACCGCGCGCGGAGGTGCGGTTGCTGGAGGGGGCGACTACCGTTCAAGGGTGAGCACCCCCGAGAACGAGACCCCGACCGAGACGACCGACGACGCCGCGGAGACGGAGGCCTCCCTCACTTTCGCGGACCTGGGCCTCGACTCCCACGTCCTGAAGGCCGTGAAGGAGCTCGGCTACGAGACCCCGTCGGCCATCCAGGCGGCCACGATCCCGCTACTTCTGGAGGGCCGCGACGTCGTCGGGCTCGCCCAGACCGGCACGGGCAAGACGGCAGCGTTCGCCCTCCCGATCCTCTCCCGGCTCGAGCTGTCGCAGAAGACGCCGCAGGCGCTCGTGCTCGCGCCGACCCGCGAGTTGGCCCTGCAGGTCGCGGAGGCGTTCGAGAGCTACGCCGCGCATATGCGCGGCGTCCACCTGCTGCCCGTTTACGGCGGCCAGGGCTACGGCGTGCAGCTCTCGGCGCTGCGACGCGGCGTCCACATCGTCGTCGGCACGCCCGGCCGGATCATGGACCACCTCGACAAGGGCACGCTCGACCTCTCCGAGCTCCGCTACCTCGTGCTCGACGAGGCCGACGAGATGCTGAAGATGGGGTTCGCGGAGGACGTGGAGACGATCCTCGCCGACACCCCGGACGACAAGCAGGTGGCGCTGTTCTCGGCCACGATGCCCGCCTCGATCCGGCGCATCTCCAAGAAGTACCTCCACGACCCGGAGGAGATCACGGTCAAGACCAAGACCACCACCTCCCCCAACATCACCCAGCGCTACCTCGTCGTCTCGTACCCGCAGAAGGTGGACGCCCTCACCCGCATCCTGGAGGTCGAGAACTTCGAGGGGATGATCATCTTCGTCCGCACCAAGAACGAGACCGAGACGCTGGCCGAGCGGCTGCGGGCCCGCGGCTACTCGGCGGCCGCGATCAACGGCGACGTGGCACAGGCCCAGCGCGAGCGGACGGTCGACCAGCTCAAGTCGGGCAAGCTCGACATCCTGGTCGCCACCGACGTCGCGGCGCGCGGCCTCGACGTCGAGCGGATCAGCCACGTCGTCAACTTCGACATCCCGGTCGACACCGAGTCGTACGTGCACCGGATCGGCCGCACGGGTCGCGCGGGACGCAGCGGCGCCGCGATCAGCTTCGTCACCCCGCGCGAGCGGCGCCTGCTGACGGCCATCGAGAAGGCGACCCGCCAGCCGCTCACGCAGATGCAGCTGCCGAGCGTGGACGACATCAACGTCACCCGGCTGGCCCGGTTCGACGACGCGATCACCGCGGCGCTGGCGCAGGTCGAGCGGGTCACCCGGTTCCGCGACATTATCGGCCACTACGTCGAGCACCACGACGTTCCGGAGGCGGACGTCGCGGCGGCGCTCGCGGTCGTGGCGCAGGGCGACGAGCCGCTGCTGCTGAACGAGGACGACGCGCTGGCGCGGAGCGTGGAGCGGGACGGGCGCGACACCCGCTCCGCCGGACGCGACGACCGCGGCGGACGCGGCGAGCGGGGTGAGCGGGCTCCGCGACGCGAGCGCAGTGACAAGCCGATGGCGGCCTACCGGATCGAGGTCGGCAAGCGGCAGAAGGTGGAGCCGCGCCAGATCGTCGGCGCGCTCGCCAACGAGGGCGGCCTGAGCCGGGAGGACTTCGGCCACATCCGGATCATGCCCGACTTCTCGCTCGTGGAGCTGCCGGCGGACCTCCCGGGCGACACGCTGTCCCGGCTGTCGGGGACCCGGATCAGCGGCAAGCTGATCGAGATCCGGCCGGACAACGGGCCGGGGGCGCGGCGGCAGCGCGGGGAGTGGGAGGAGCGGCGGCCTCGGGAGCAGCGGCGGGACGAGCGCCCGCCGCGCAAGCCGCGGCACCGCTAGGCGTCACCGCCCCGGCATCCACCCCGACTGCGCCAGCCACGCGCTCAGGTCCAGCAGCTCCGGGTCGATCGCGCGCGTCATCGCGAAGTCGGCCTGGTACGCGGGCGTCTCCGCGAACCAGCGGAACATCTGCGCCATGTCCCCGAACGACGCGACGGCCTCCAGCGGCAGCGCCTCGTAGCGCGCGGGCAGCCCGGCGTGGAGTCCGACCGCCTCGGCGATGTCGTCCCCGGTCAGGCGGTCGCCCGCGATCTCCAGGCTCGACCCCTCCACCGGCGTCCCGCCGAGGAGGATCGCGGCGGCGACCCGGCCGATGTCGTGCACCGCGACCATCTCCAGCGGGACGTGCGCGGGCAGCGCCATCCTCACGACCGCCTGGCCGTCCTCGACGCTGACCGACCGCGCCGCGAGGTTGTCCATGAAGAACACCGGCCGGATGATCGTGCGATGCAGGCCGAGCGCGTCCAGGTGCTCCTCGACGCGGCGCTTGCTCTCGAAGTGCGGGATGCCCGTGTGCCGTTCCGCGCCGCCGACCGAGCTGAAGACGTAGTGCGGCACCCCGGCGCGGGCGGCTGCGTCGGCGGCGGCGATCCCGGAGGTCGTCTCGTGCTCGATCCCGCCGCGCGGCGTGGTCATCGCGAACGCGCCGGCAACGCCGGCGAACAGGCGGTCGAGGGAGGCGGCGTCGTCCAGCTCGCCGACCGAGAGCTCGACGCCGCGCTCGGCGAGGCGCCGGGCAGCCGGCGCGTCGGGGTCACGCACGAGGGCCCGGACGCGGGCGCCGCGCTCCAGGAGGGCGTCCACCACGGAGCCGCCCTGCCGGCCGGTGGCGCCGATCACCGCGAACGGGCGGCCGGCCGGGTCTGCGTCAGTGTCCACGGTGTCCTCCTCCAGCGCTCCGCTCATGGGACGTCATCGCGAACGTAGCCCCGGGTCAGCCGGACAGGAACACCCAGGACGCCCCGATTCCGACGACCACGAGCGCGACCGCGGCAGCGACGACCGGGCGGCGCCAGCCCGGGATCCAGGGCGGGAGGGCGACGGCGAGGAAGGTCACGAGGGCGACGATCGACAGACTCCCGAGGGCGACCCCGGCCTCGCCCGGCGCCTGGGAGCAGCCGAACCCGCACCAGGCGAACCGGCCGAACCCGGCTACGAAGACGTCGATGACGAGCGCCACCGGCACCGACGCGGCAAGCCAGAGGACGGGGCGGGGTGCGCCCGCCTCCGCCGCCCTAGCGCGCATTGTCCTCCACGATGTGCCGGATGGCCCCGACGGCGAGGTGCAGCATCCCGCCGAGCACCCCCAGCACGCCGAGCCGGTTGCCCCAGGCGAACACGTCCGCGGCGCCCGCGGCGTCGGTCCCCCGGATGGCGAAGCCGACGAAGTAGAGGACGACCGCGCTGATCAGCGCCACGACGTAGATGGTCACGAGGACGGTGATCGCGAGGTTCGGCGTCCGGCGGATCTTCGGCCTGCGCTCATCGGTGGACATGGCTCGGATGCTACCGAGGGGTGGAGCCGGCGGCAATGACCGTCACGGCGTCCCGAAACCCCCGGGGTCTACGATGGCCCGCATCCGCCCGCCGAAAGGAGACCCCCTATGCCCGTCCTCACCGACACCTTCGCCCTGTCCAACGGCGTCGAGATCCCGAAGATCGGGTTCGGCACCTGGCAGATCCCGGACGGCCCGCTGACCTACGACTCGGTGCGCACGGCGCTGGACGTCGGCTACCGGCACATCGACACGGCGCGCGCCTACGGCAACGAGGCGAGCGTCGGACGGGCGGTGCGCGACAGCGGCCTCCCGCGCGAGGACGTCTTCATCACGACCAAGTGCCCCGCCGAGGTGAAGGACGCCGCGGGCGCACGCCACGCGTTCGACCGGTCGTCCGAGCTCCTGGACCTCGGGCCGATCAACCTCTACCTCATCCACGCGCCCTGGCCGTGGAACCACCAGGGCAGCGACCACCGCGCAGGGAACATCGAGGTGTGGAAGGTCTTCGAGGAGCTGTACGACGCGGGCCGGACGCGCTCCATCGGCGTGAGCAACTTCGTCGTCTCCGACCTGGAGTCGCTCATCGGCGGGACGAGCGTCGTGCCGCACGTCGACCAGATCCGCTGGTTCGTCGGGCACACGCAGCCCGAGACGACGGCCTACTGCCAGGAGCGCAGCATCCTCGTCGAGGGCTACTCCCCGCTCGCGACCGGGCGGCTGATCGGGAACGAGGACATCGCGCTGATCGCGGAGAAGTACGGCAAGACCGGCGCCCAGGTCAGCCTCCGTTACCTGCTGGAGAAGGGCGTCCTCCCGCTCCCGAAGTCCACGACACCGCAGCGGATCGCGGAGAACGCCGAGCTGGACTTCGAGCTGGCGCCCGAGGATGTGGCGGCCCTCGACGCCCTGTCCGCCCAGGGCCGCTGACCTTCCGCCGTCGAGGGGCGCTACTTCCCGGCGCCGACGGCGATGCCCGCGACGACGTACCGCTGCAGCGCCAGGAACACGATGAACAGCGGCAGCACGCCCAGCACGAGCGTCGGCAGCAGTTGCTCCGGGCTCATCGTGTGGGTGCCGATCGTCGCGTAGACGGCGAGGGTCACGGTCTGCTTGTCGTCCGACGAGAGCAGCACGAGCGGGAGGATCAGGTCGTTCCAGACCTGCAGGATGACGAAGATGGCCAGCGTCGCCGTCGCCGGGCGCAGCAGCGGGAAGACGATCTTCCAGTAGGTGCGGATGAGCCCGGCGCCGTCGACCGCCGCGGCCTCCTCCAGCTCCGGCGGCACGGTGCGCAGGAAGCCCGCGAAGAAGAACACCGCGAACGGCATGATCGTCGCGGTGTACGCGAGCACGATGCCGATGTAGCTGTCCAGCAGGTGCAGCTTCTGCATCACCTCGTACAGCGGGGTGAGCACGACGAAGATCGGGATGGTGAGTCCGGAGACGAAGATCTGGTACAGCGTGCGCGTCCAGCGCCGGGTGTGCCGCACGATCGCCCAGGCCGCGAGGGAGGCCGCGAACACGGTGATCACCGCGGTGGCGAGCGTGATGATGAGCGTGTTCCCGACACTGCGCAGGTAGTGCATGTTCTGGAACGCGGTGACGTAGTTCTGGAAATCGATCGGCGCCGGGAGGGCGAACGGGTTCGACGGGGAGGTGTTCCCGTGGTGCAGCGACACCGTGACGAGCACCCAGATCGGCGTGAGGACCACGGCCGTGAACGCGAGCAGGACGACGGAGGCGATGACCGTCGACGCGCGCGAGCGGAAGCGGCGGGACCGGAACCGCGGCGCGCGGGCGGTGGGGCCGGTGGGCGTGACGCCGCCGTCGCGGGCGGCCTCGGTCTCCTGGCTGATTAGTGCGGTCATGCGAGGTCGGCCTCCCGTCGGCGCAGCAGCGTCGCCTGCGTGACGCCCACGACGATCGTGAGGATCAGCAGCAGGACGGCGAGCGTGGTGCCGTAGGCGAACTGGTAGTTCGCGAAGCTGTTGTTGTAGATGACGAGGCTGAGCGTCTGGGTGGCGTCGGCCGGTGCGCCCTGCGTCATGATGAACGGCAGGTCGAACACCCGCAGCGACCCGATGACGCTGAGCGTGATGTTGATCGTGAAGGACGGCGCGAGCAGCCGCCAGTCGATGCTCCAGAACCGGCGCCAGCCGGCGGCGCCGTCGAGGTTCGCCGCCTCGATCAGTGCCGGGTCGATGGCCATGTAGTTCGCCAGGTAGATCGTGGCGGTGTAGCCGAGGAACATCCAGATGTAGATGGCCGCGATCGACATCAGCGCGGTGTGCGGGTCGCCCAGCCAGATCGGTTCGAGGGCGTGGAGACCGAGGGCGTCCATGACGTCGTCGATCGGGCCTCCCAGCGGCGAGTACATGTACGACCACAGGTAGCCGACGGCGACGAAGGCCATCATCGCGGGCAGCAGCAGGCCGGCGCGGACGAAGTTGCGCACGCGCTCCAGCTTGAACAGCCAGAACGCGACGAGGAGGGCGAGGCCGTTCTGCACGACGACGACCACGATCGTGTAGACGATGGTGTTGCCGAGCGCGTGCACGACGGTCGGGTCGGACAGCGCGTGCAGGTAGTTCTTCAGCCCGACGAAGTTGCCGCCGCTCGGCCCGATCGCGTCGGTGAAGCTGAGCTGCACGCCGCGGATCAGCGGGTAGATCACGAACACGGCGAAGATCAGGGCTGCCGGCGCGATCAGCACCATCGCGGAACGGCCACGGATTTGCATGGGATCGCCTTTCGGGGCTGGGTCGAGCGGGTGCGGTGGTGCGGTGGTGCATGGCTGCCCGGCCGGGGAGGCGTGCGCGCTCCCCGGCCGGGACGGGTGTGACTACTTCGTCTTCGGGATCGTCTGGTCGAGCTGCTTGAGGAGCGTGCTCGTCGACTGGGACGGGTCATTGAAGAGCGAGGTGCCGACCTTCCAGAACTCCTGCTCGTAGGTCGGGAAGTGCAGGTACTCGATCGGCGAGACCTGCGAGTGGCCGGCGTTGAAGGCGTCCACGTAGGCGCTCGCCTTCTCCATGGTCGGGCTCGGCACGTTCTTCAGCGTGGTGAACGAGTTCTCGGCGGCCAGGTAGCGGCTGTCGTTGGCCGGGTCGGCCATGAACGCGACGTACTTCTTCGCGGCGTCGGTGTGCTGGCTGGCGGCGTTGACGCCCCAGCCGGAGCCGACGAAGGTCACGCCGTAGGGGCTGCTGCCCGCGTCGCCGCCGGGGAACGGGTTGAGCGAGAAGTCGAACTTCGCGTTCTGCTGGAAGTTCTGCAGCTCCCACGCGCCCATGATGGTGAACGCCCACTTGCCGGCGGCGAAGTCGGCGTTGCCGGTGTTGAAGGGCTCGATGCCGTTCATCAGCTTGCCGTCGACGTCACCCGAGGTCAGGAGCTGCTTGATGTGGTCGAAGACCGGGGCGAAGGACGGGTTCCAGTTCGTCTTGCCCTCGTCGTAGCCCTGTCCCCACTTGGCGTCGACCAGGTTCGCGGCGAGCGCCAGTGAGAGCTGCTCGCTGGTCCAGCCGCCCTGGTCGGCGAGCAGCAGGCCGGGCTGCCCCGCGGCCTTCAGCTTCTGCAGCGCGTCCAGGAAGTCCGGCCAGGTCTGCGGAACCTGGCTGATGCCGGCCTTCTTCAGGATGTCGAGGTTCGCGTACAGGCCGATCGGGATGTTCTGCTGGGTGAACGCGTAGGTCTTGCCGCCGATCGCGCCGAACGGCGCGACGTTCGGGAGGAGCTGCTTCACCCAGGACTGGTCGCTGAGGTCGGCGAGGTAGCCCTGCTTCTGCCACTGCTGCACGCGGGTCGCGTTCGTCATGAGGACGTCGGCGGCGGTGCCGGCGGCGAGGCGGGTGTTGTTGTACTGGTCGTACTCGCCGTTGGCGACGTACTTGTAGTCGATCGTGATGTCCGGGTACTTCTTGTGGAAGTCGGCGTTGATCTGGGGGATGTCGGCGAGCTCGGTGCCGCCGCCCTCGAAGCCGACGACGGTCAGCGTGGTCTTGCCGCTGCTGGAGCCGTCTCCCGACGAGCAGCCGGCGAGCGCCAGCGCGACCGCCGAGACGGCGGCGGCGGCGAGGATCAGTTTCTTGCGCATGGGTGTCCACTCCTTTGTGTGGTGCCTGTGTTGTCAGGTGGTGCGTTGCGTGGCGGGTGGTGCGGGGGTTGGTACGGGGGTTGTGGAGCCTGGCCCGCGCCTCGGGTCAGGGTTCGAGGGGCGGGACGTCGTCGCGCTCGTAGGCCGCGGGTCGCGACTGGATGTCGCGCAGGAGCCGGAGGTCGAACTTCGGCACGCGCCGGAAGTCGAGCACGCCGTTCTTCTCCTGGAAGACGTCCGTGAGCTGGGTGAAGCAGTAGCCGAACATGCCGGGGTCGTCGAGCAGCGTGTCCACGAGCCGGCGGAACCGGTCGACCCACTCCTCGCGGGTGCGCGGCGCCTCCCCGTACCCCCAGGAGTCGTCGCCGGCGCGGTCGCTGTCCGACCACCAGATGCCGCCGAACTCGCTGCAGAAGTACGGCTGTCCGGCGTACGGGACGGACCACTCGGCGCCGTCGAGCGCGGTGTTGACATACGGGCGGCCGTCCGCGAGGCCTCCCATGCGCTGCGCGAAGACGTCCGGGTCCTGCTCGTAGAGGTGCGAGTCGTAGATGTCGGCGCCGGGCACCCGGTGCGAGTAGCCGGACGCGTCGATGACCGGACGGGTGGGGTCGATCGCCTTGGTGACCGCGTAGAGCGCCTTGGTGGCGTCGTCGAGGACGGTGATCCGGTCGGTCATCGGCTGGAACGTCTCGTTGAGCGGGCACCAGCCGACGATCGACGGGTGGGAGAGGTCGCGGGTGAGCGCCTCCACCCATTCGGCGATGAACGAAAGGGTCGGCTCCTGCGGGCCGCCCGGGCCGACCTTGGCGCCCCAGTCGGCGAACTCGCCCCAGACCAGGTAGCCGAGCCGGTCGGCGTGGAACAGGTAGCGCTCCTCGAACACCTTCTGGTGGAGGCGGGCGCCGTTGAAGCCTGCGGCCATCCCGAGCTCGATGTCGGCGACGAGGGCGTCGTCGCTGGGCGCGGTCATCAGGGTGTCGGGCCAGTAGCCCTGGTCGAGGACGAGGCGCTGGAAGACCGGGCGGCCGTTGAGGAGGACGCGGCGGCCGTCGATGGCGATGGACCGCATCCCGGCGTAGCTGTCGAGGGCGTCGACCACGGTCCCGCCGCGCAGGAGGGTGAAGCGGACCGTGTAGAGGTGCGGGTCCTCGGGCGACCAGGTGCGGAGGCGGGCGGCGGGGATCGGGAGGGTGAGGACCGGCTTCACCTGCGCCGTCACCTCCACTTCACGGGTGACGACGAGGCCGTCGGCGTCGCCGATCTCGACCCGCGCGGTGAGCCCGGCGGCCGGGGAGGCGACGTCGAGCTCGACGGCGAACGACGACGACGGGAGGTCGGGACGGATCACCGGGCGGCCGAAGTGCGCCGGGGCGACGGGCTCGATCCAGACCGTCTGCCAGATGCCGGTCGTGCGCGTGTAGAAGGCCTCGTAGTTCTCGGGGCGTCGGGACTGCTTGCCGCGCGCCTGGATGGTGAGGTGGTCGTCCTCGGCGAGGACGGAGAGGGTGAAGGTGGCGCTGGGCGATCCCGCCACGGCGTCCGTGATGTCGATCGTGAACGGGGTGAAGCCGCCGCGGTGCCGGCCGACCTCGATGTCGTCCACCCAGACGGTGGTGTCGAAGTCGACCGCGCCGAAGTGGAGGAGGAGGCGGTCGTCGGCCCAGGCCGCCGGGACCTCCACGGTGCGCCGGTAGCGGACCGCGGGGTGGAAGTCGGTGCTGCCGATGCCGGAGCGCTCGGACTCGGGGGCGAACGGGACGAGGATGTCGCGGTCGAGGGTCCAGGTGGCGGGAGCGGCGGTTCCGGCGGCCTCCGTCGCCTCGGCCGCGCCGAAGCCGAAGCTCCACACGCCGTTGAGGTTCAGCCAGCGGTCGCGCACGAACTGCGGGCGCGGGTACTCCGGGCGCGGCACGGCCTGCGAGTCGGCCGCGTCGCCGCCCTGTTCAATTTCCCTCGATGCAAATGGCACGATCAGGATGCTAGCGCGCGATTTGCCTCGATGCAAACACATTCTGGAAAATGTGCGGAATCACAGGGCGAGGATCACTCGGGAGCCCCCACCACCGGCGCACTCTCCCGCACCACCAGCCGGTGCGGCGCCACGAGCACTTCGGGCTCCAGCGCCTCCCCGGCCAGCCGCCGCACGATGCGGTCGAGCGCCGTCTCGGCCAGCCACTGCTTGTCCGGGCTCACCGTCGTGAGCGACGGGATGGAGAAGCGGCCGTCCTCGATGTCGTCCCAGCCGACCACCGCCACCTCGTCGGGCACCGAGACGCCCGCCTCATGCAGCGTCCGCAGCGCGCCGAGGGCCAAGGCGTCGGAGAAGCAGAAGATCGCGTCGAACCGTTCGCCGCTGTCGAGCAGGCGGCGCATCGCCGCGGCGCCCTCCGGACGGCGGAAACCCTCCACGTACTCCACGATCTCGGGGAGGCCGAGGTCGGCGTGCGCGCGGATCGCGGCGCGGTAGCCCTCCAGTCGCTGCGAGCTGGCGGCGCGGTGGCTGCGCTCGGCGCCGATCGCGGCGATGCGGCGGCGGCCCTGGGCAAGCAGGTGCTCGACGGCCTCCCGAGCGGCCTGGAAGTTGTCGATCATCACCTTGTCGTAACCCGGGAACTCATCCTCGCCGAGGAACACGAGCGGCCCCGCGGCGAGCGCCTCCAGGTCCTCCGCGCGGAGGGCGAGCGGGCTTAGGGCGAGCGCGTCGAAGAGCGAGCCGCCCGCAGTCCGGCGGAGCAGGGCGAGCTCGCGCTCCCGGTCGCCGTCGGTCTGGTCGACGACGACGGTGAGCCCGCGCTCGGCGCCGCCCTCGACGAAAGCGCGGGTGAGCTCGGCGAAGTAGGCGGTGTCCAGCTCGGGCAGCATCAACCCGATGAGCCCGGACCGCCCCACCTTCAGGCTGCGCGCGAGCTCGCTCGGCTGGTATTCGAGCTCGTGGATGACGCGGAGGACGCGCTCCCGGGTCGCCGGCGCGACGTGGTCGAAGCCGTTGACGACGTTGGAGACGGTCCGGACGGAGACGCCGGCGGCCTCCGCCACCTCACGACGTGTCGCCGCCATGCTCCCCCGCTCCGTACTGTTCCGCGCTTTGCCTCGTGGCAACCCGCGCTCATCCTATCCAGGTCGCGCACGCTTCCCCGACCGTCAGCCGAGGGGCACGTTGTTGTCGCTTGGGAGGGCCGGAAGTGACAACGACGTGCCCTTCGACGGTTGGGGGGTGGTGGAGATGGGCTCGGGGGTGGAGGGCTCGGGGGCCGTGGGGTCGGCGCGGACCAGCGCGATGCCGCCCAGGATGAGCACTCCGCCCACCAGCTGCAGCGCGTTCAGCGACTCCCCCAGCAGCAGCCACGCGTAGAACGTCGCCGCCACGACCTCCAGCAGCCCGGCGAACGAGCCGAGCCGGGAGCCCAGCATGTTCGCCGCGGTGATGCCCGACGCGTACGCCAGCGCGGTCGCGAGGACGCCGACCACGGCCAGAGGCACCCACCACGGCGCCGGGCCACCGAAGAGCTCCACGTCGCGGGTGCTCACCACGAACGGGAGCAGGCCGGTCGCGCTCACCGCGGCCAGCACCATGCCGCCTGCGAGCAGGCCGCCCGCGGCGAGGGCGACGGGCGGGAGGCCATCGGACGGGCGCGCGGCGATGATGTAGTACCCCGCGCAGCCGAGCATCGCGGTCACCGCGAGCGCGACGCCGACGAGGTCGAGCGGCTTTCCGCCGCCAGGGGACACGACGAGCAGCAGCCCGGCGATCGCGACGGCCGAGCCGGCGAGGACCACGGCCTTCGGCGCCCGGCGGGTGCGGGCCCAGACGAACAGCACCAGCACCACCGGCGCCAGGTACTCGATCAGGATGGCCGTGCCGACCGGGATGCGCTCGATCGCGGCGAAGTAGAGCACCTGCGTCCCCGCCACGCCGACCAGGGCCATCCCGAGCAGGCGCCAGCGTCCCCGCCAGAGGGAGCCCCAGCGGCCGCGGAGGGCGAGGATCGCGAACGGCGCCAGCACGAGGCCGCCGATCAGCACGCGCGCGGTGACCGCGGCGGCCGGCGACCAGCCGCTCTCCAGCAGCGGCTTGATGAACGCCCCGGACAGACCGAACGACGCGGCGGCGACGACCGCGACGACGAGACCCCTGGATGTCTGGTTCGGTGCCATCGGAGGCCTCCTGCGTGCGTGTGGGACGGGTCCCGGCGGCACGGGAAGCGCTCGCGTCAGGACCGTAGTGGGTTATGATCCTGACGCTAGTACCCGGCGAGGTAAGGAGTCAACTTGCATTTTGCCCCTGACGCGGAGGACGCCCTCCAGTTCGCGGTGACCCTGTGCAACACCGTCCCGACGGCCTCCCGCAGCGGGGAGGACGAGCTCGCCACCCCGGCGCAGCTCGTCGCCCTCCTGCACGAGAACCAGTACTCGGGGCGCATCGACGGCGACGAGGCCGAGCTCCGGCAGGTGCACGAGACCAGGGACCGCCTCCGCCGGGCCTGGACGATGGAGCGCGACGACGCCGTCGCCGAGGTGAACGCCATGCTCGCCGACGCCCACGCCTCCCCCTACCTGATGCGGCACGACGGCTTCGACTGGCACCTGCATGCGACGTCCCTCGACGCGCCGCTCGCCGAGCGCATCCGGGTGGAGGTCGCGCTCGCGCTGGTGGACGTCATCCGCTCGAACGAGAACGACCGGCTGCGGAGCTGCGCCGCCTTCGACTGCGACGGGCTCGTCCTCGACCTGTCCCGCAACGGGTCCAAGCGGTTCTGCAGCGTGCGGTGCGGCAACCGGATGAACATGGTGGCGTTCCGGGCGCGGCAGGAGACGGAGTAGCGGCCAGGTGCGCGCGGGGTGCGTGAGATGATGACGGACAGACCGATCCACCCCACCGGAGCAGCCACACGCCATGACGTCGGAGAACACGCAGTGACGGACGGGAAGCTGCCCACCATGCAGGCCGTCGCCGACACGGCGGGCGTCTCGCTGGCGACCGTGTCCAACGTGCTGAACCAGCCCTCCCGCGTCGCGCCCGGCACCCGCGAGAAGGTGCGCGCGGCGATCGAGTCGCTCGGCTACATCCGCAACGCCGCCGCGCGCGACCTCAAGCGCAGCCGGAGCGACGGCATCGGGCTCATCGTGCCGGACATCCTCAACCGGCTGTTCGTGGACATCTCCCGCGGCGCGCAGATCACCGCCGGCCGGAAGGGCCTGAGCCTGCTGATGGCCAACGCCGTCTACGCGTTCGAGTCGTTCGAGCCGCTGGTGGTCACCGACCAGCAGGACCAGTTCCTCGACTACTTCGCGGAGGAGCGCACCAGCGGCATCCTCTACGCGGCGATGAGCGACCCGACGGACGGGATCAACCGCATCCGCGGCCATGTGCGTCCCATCGTGGTGATCAACTACGACCAGCCCGGCGACTGGTGCTCTGTGCTGATGGACAACCGGCAGGCCGGGCGGATCGCGGCCGAGCACCTGGCCGCCATCGGCGTGCGCCGCGTCTTCTACGTGTCGCCGCCCGACGCCGCCCAGCCCATCGCGGACCGCCGCCGCGGCATCGAGGAGGCCGCGGCGACGCTCGGGCTGGAGCTGACCCAGGTGACCACGGGAGGCTTCCGCGCCGAGCACGGACGCGCGGCGATGACCGACCTGCTGGCCGGCCGCCGCGACGGCGAGCGCTTCGCGTTCGTCGGCATCACGGACGACCTGGCGCTCGGCGCGCTCCACGTCCTCCGCGAGCACGGCGGCCTGCGCATCCCGGAGGACGTCGCGCTCATCGGGCTGGACGGCACCCACGACGGCGCGGAGTCCGACTGGGTGAGCCTGACCTCCATCACGTTGCCGGGCTACCGGATGGGCGAGGAGGCGATCCGGCTGGTGCTGGACGAGGCGCAGCCCGGGCACCGGCACGAGCGCGTGGTGCTGCCGGTGGGGATGCGGTTCGGGGCGAGCACGGTCCGGCCGGACGCGGGCTAGACGGCCGGCCGGCTCAGTCGCGCGCCGCGACCAGCTCCAGCACCTCGGCCGTGGTCCCGAGCTCGCCGAGTTTCGGGAACTGGTGCGCGATGGAGGCCTCGTGCGCCTCCAGCGCGTCGCTCATCGCGTCGGTGACGAACGCGACGTGGTAGCCGAGCTCGTACGCGGAGCGGGCGGTCGACTCGACGCCGGAGGTCGTGGAGACGCCGGTCAGGACGATCTGGGTCGCGCCGGCCTCCTTCAGCTTGGCGTCGAGGTCGGTCGAGAGGAAGGCGCCGAGCGTGCGCTTGGTCACGGTGATGTCGCCCGGCTGCTGATCGAGCTCGGGGAGGAGCGCGGTCGCCTCGGCGGGCAGGGTCTGGCCTCCGGCGCGTCCGGTCGCCTTGCCGCGATCGGTGCGGCCCGGCGCGGTCCCGGCGACGTTCACGAGCACCACCGGGAGGCCCTTCGCGCGGAAGGCCGCGGCGAGCTGCGCCGAGTTGGAGACGACCTGCTCGATCGGGTGCGCGGTGGGGTAGCCCAGGATGCCGGTCTGGAGGTCGATGACGACGAGGGCGGGGGTCTGTTCGAGCTCGATGCTCATGCGGGTCTCCTGTAACGTTCGCGGGCACAATCGTTTGTGTCGCTGATGATCAGCCTACGCTATGATTTCTGCATGTCCAGCGAGAGGCCGGCGGCCGGCGACCCGAGCGAGCTCCTCGCCTCCCTGCTCAAGCACGCCCAGCAACGGCTGATGGCGCTCGCGGACGCCGCGCTCGAACCGCACGGTCTCGACCGCAAGGAGTTCGGCGCCCTCCGGGTGCTGGCCGCGGGCGAGCCGCTGTCGCAGCAGGCGCTCGCCGGCCTCCTCGGCGTCGACCCGACCACGATGGTCGCGATGCTCGACGCGCTGGAGGACAAGGGGATCGTGACCCGTCGGCCCGACCCGTCGGACCGCCGGCGCAACCAGATCGCGCTGACCGCGAGCGGGCAGGCGACGAACGCGGCTGCGGAGGCTGCGTATGCGGCGGCGGAGGGGGAGTTCCTGGGGCCGCTGCGGAGCGCGGATGCCGCGGAGTTGCGGAGGATGCTGCGGGCGGTCGCGATGGTCGAGGGCGGCGCCCCGTCGGTGGTAGCCCGCGCCTCCGAGGGCGGCGCGCGGACCGCGCCCTGAGGCGGCAGCCCTCACCGCATCCCGACCCTCCGCACGCGCTCCGAGAGCGAGGCGCGCACGTGCTGTAGCGACTCGGCAGGGTCCTCAGCGAGCCGGTATCCCAGCCCGGCGAACGCGAAGGCGCCGTAGAGGCTGAACAGGCAGAAGATGCCGAGCGCGGCGACGGTGACGGTGACGGAACGCCGATACCGCAGGATGTCCGCCTCCGACCAGCCGACGTACAGCCGATACCCGTTGACTCCGTGCACCACCGCGGCAGCGACGACGAGCACGCCGCTGGCCGCGAGATAGGCCTTCAGCGGCGAGGGCGGGAGCAGCGAGGCGAGCAGCGACACGCACACCACGACGATGATGGGGAGCAGCAGCCAGTCCCGCACCCGCAGCGGCACTCCCGGCGGCACGACAAGCGGCGCGTCGTCGTGCGCCGCGTCCGGCGCATCACCCTCTGTCACGCCGCGAGTTCAGCGCCGCGGTGCCGTCGCCCCTCCGGGTGCGCCCGCTCGCGGTCCGATGCCGGGTGCCGAGCGCGTCCGGCCCAGTTGCTGCGGTCGACTCTGCTCCGCTCCGGGGTCACAGGAGCGGGCTGTCGTCGTCGGCGTCGTCCTGCCAGACGGAGCTCCCGGAAGCGTAGCCGTAGGGGAACAGCGCGATCGCGAGCGGCGACACCATGACGGAGGCCGCGACGGCGGGCAGCAGTGGCCCGAGGACGCGTTCGAGGCTCCCGGGGCGGGTGACCTCCAGGTCGGTGGCGACGCGCGCGAGGGAGTCGGGACGGCCGTCGACGGGGCGATCGGCCTCGTCGACGCTCTCCGCGAGCCGGGTGCGTAGGTCGCCGCGCTGGTCGTCGGTCAGCGCTGCGAACGCCTCGGCGTGGACCTGGACGAGCTGGTCCGGCTGGCCGGTCGCGAGCACGAACTCGTAGCGCTCGACGGCCTCCTCGTCGGGCGAGGAGCGGTGCTTCCTGGACATGGGACCCGAGTGTAGCCCCGGGGCTGGCGCGCTGGCTTCAGCAGGAAGACACGCCAGAATCTCCTTCTGAACGAGCTTCGGAAGGAGATTCCTGGGCGTGTCGGGGATACTTTCCTGCCGGCGTGGAGGAGTTCACGCCTCCGGGATCGGCATTGCGAACCGCTCCGGGCGCGCCACGTCCGGGTCGGGGCCGTTGCGCACGCCCGCGTCGAGCGCGTCGATGCGGGCCAGCTCCTCATCGGTCAGCTCGAAGTCGAAGACGTCGAAGTTCTCTGCGATGCGGCCGGGGTTCACCGACTTCGGGATGGCCGAGCGGCCCTGCTGGAGGTGCCAGCGCAGCATGACCTGGGCCGGGGTCTTGCCGTGGGCGGCGGCGAGGTCGGCGAGCACCGGGTCCTCCATCACGTTGCGGCGCTGCTCGCCCCAGCCGGGGTAGAAGGTGATCCCGCCGATCGGGGACCATGCTTGCGTGACGATGCCGTGCGCGGCGTCCGCGGCCTGCACCTCCGGCTGGGTGAAGTAGGGGTGGAGCTCGACCTGGTTCACCGCCGGGACCACGCCGGCCTCGGCGAGCAGCCGGTCCAGGTGGTGCGGCATGAAGTTGCTGACGCCGATCGCGCGGACGCGGCCGTCGGCGAGGAGGGTCTCCAGCGCCTTGTACGCCTCGATCGTCTGCTCGAAGCGGTCGGGCGCCGGCTGGTGGAGGATGAGGAGGTCGAGCTGATCGAGTCCGAGCTTCCCGGTGGCCTTCTCCCACGCGTGCAGCGTCCGGTCGTAGCCGTAGTCGGACACCCAGACCTTGGTCTCCACGAAGACGTCGGCGCGGTCCAGGCCGGAGCGGCGCAGGCCTTCGCCGACCTCCCGCTCGTTGCCGTACGCGGCGGCGGTGTCGATGTGCCGGTAGCCGGTCGCCAGGGCGGCCTCCACGGCCTGGGTGGTCTCCTCGGGCGGGCTCTGGAAGACGCCGAGCCCGAGCGCGGGCATCGTGACGCCGTTGTTGAGGGTGAGTTCGATGGTCATGGTCACCACGCTAAGCGCGTCGGCGGAAGGCAGGGAGGTCGTGCCAGTGCCTCCCTCGCGGGTCCGGCGCGGCGTAGCGTCGAGCTATGACGAACAGCGACGACGTGCGGGACTTCCTCACCTCCCGCCGCGCCCGGCTCACGCCGGAGCAGGCCGGGCTGCCCGCCTACGGCGGCAACCGGCGCGTCACCGGGCTGCGCCGCGAGGAGGTCGCGATGCTCGCCGGCGTGAGCGTCGACTACTACACCCGGTTGGAGCGCGGGAACCTGTCCGGCGCCTCCGACAGCGTGCTGGAGGCGCTCGCCCGGGCGCTCCAGCTCGAGGAGGCGGAGACCGCGCACCTCTACGACCTGGCGCGGGCGGCCGACGTCGCCCCGCGGATCCGCCGCCGGCGCTCCCCGCAGACGGTGCGCCCCAGCCTCCAGCGGGTCATCGACGCCATCACCGGCGCCCCTGCCTGGGTCCGCAACGACCGCGGCGACGTCCTCGCCGCCAACGAGCTCGGCCGGGCGCTGTACGTGGACCTGATGTCCGAGGTCGTGAAGCCCCCGAACGCCTCGCGTTTCACCTTCCTCAACCCGAAGTCGCGGGCGTTCTACGCGGACTGGGAGCGGGCCGCCGACGACATGGTCGCCATCCTCCGCTCGGCCGCCGGACGCAACCCGTACGACAAGGACCTCACCGACCTCGTCGGCGAGCTGTCCACCCGCAGTGAGGAGTTCCGGACCCGCTGGGCGCGGCACGACGTCAAGTACCACCGCACCGGCCGCAAGCGGGTGCACCACCCGATCGTCGGCGACCTCGACCTGGCCTTCGAGGCGTTCGAGCTGCCGGGCGAGCCGGGCCTGCGCATCAACGTGTACACGGCCGATCCCGGCACGCCGTCGGAGGACGCGCTGAAGCTGCTGGCGAGCTGGGCGGCGACGCAGCGGGAGGCAGAGGCGCACCCCGAGTCCCACGCCGCCCGTCCCGACATCACGATCAACGACTAGGAGACCGACGTGGAACTGCTCCCCGACTCCCCCACCACCCCTGGCCCCGAGACGGAGTGGGGCGCGCACGTGACGGACGACGAGTACGGGAGGCGGTCCTGATGTCCGAGCGGCGGGAGAGCCGCCGCTTCGCGCGGGACGTGCGGCGGACGATCGCAGAACTGCCCGAGGATGAGGATGCCCTGCTCCGGGTGGAGGCCGCCCTCCGGGCCGCGCCCGGGTTCGTCGGGGCGCCGCCGCTGTGGCGCCTGTTGCGCCGGCCGCCCGCCCACCCGGCCGGCATCCCGCAGGAGCGACGCACGGAGGAGCAGCGATGAACGACCGCCCTCCCACCCTCCCCCGGTAGCTCGAAGGGCACGTCGTTGTCGCTTTCCCCTGCGGGAAGTGACAACGACGTGCCCCTCGATCGTGCGCACCGTGGGGTGCGCGGCTCAGGTCACTTGGCCGGGGGCATCAGCACCGAGTCGATGAGGTACACGGTCGCGTTCGCCGTGTGGACGCCGCCGCAGATGACGTTGGCGTCGTTCACCTTGAGGTTGTCGCCGGAACCGGTGACCGTCACGGTCCCGCCCTCGACAGTCTTGTGGGTGCCCACGACGTCCTTCGGCGAGAGCTGGCCGGGGATGACGTGGTAGGTGAGGATGCTGGTCAGCGTCGGAGCGCCGGCGTCCGTCTTCAGTGTGTCGATCGTTGCGGGGTCGATCTTCTTGAAGGCGTCATCGACCGGGGCGAACACCGTGAACTGCCCGCTGTTGAGGGTGTCGACCAGGTTCACCTTGGGGTTGAGCTTTCCGGAGACGGATGCGACCAGGGTGGTCAGCAGGGGGTTGTTGCTCGCCGCGGTCGCGACCGGGTCCTGGGCCATCCCCTGGACCGAGCCGGCGCCGGAGGGGACCTGCTTGGCGTAGGTCGCGCAGCCCGGGCCGACGAGGTCGGCCGCCGGATCCATCGAGGACGACGCCGACGGGGACGACTTCGGCATGGACGAGCTCGTGTCGGTGGTCGAGGAGCCGGCTCCGGACGAGCAGGCGGTGAGCGCGAGCGCGGCGGCGGCGAGGATGCCGGCTGCGGCGAGGCGGGTGCGCGTTGTGGATCGCATGTTTCTTCTCCTTCGAGAGGCTGCTTCGAACCGGTGCAGATCGGGAGACCGCATCGGCGGCCGTCAACAGGGGTTCGGCCCGGTGGCCGGATCGGATTGGAACCCGCGTCCGGCGCCCCTCCGCCAATCCGCGGCGGCCTCCGCGCCGAAGAGGTGTCGTGACCAACCGCAGAAGACATCGCGCCGCCTGGGCCTGGGCCGCACTCGCGGGCGCGGTGAGCGGAGGGCTCTTCGTGGCCGTGGCCGAAGTCGTCGCCCTCGTCGCCGCCCGGGAGGCCAGCCCGCTGATCGCGGTCGGATCGTTCGTGATCGACATCGTGCCGCGCTGGGCGAAGGAGCTCGCGATCGAGCTGTTCGGCTCGAACGACAAGCTCTTCCTGCTGTCCTCGCTCGGCGCCGCGGTGCTCGTCGCGGCGGCCGTCGCCGGGATCCTGGAGTTCTGGCGCCGGTGGGTGGGCGTCGCCCTGTTCCTCGTGGCCGGGGTGCTCGCGGTCGTCGCGACCGTGACGCGGGCCGACGCGAGCCCGCTCGGCTTCCTGCCGTCCGCGGTCGGCGCGCTCGCGGGCGCGGCTGCGCTCCGGTTCCTCGTCGATGCGCTCCGGCGCTGGCGGGACGCGATCGGCGGCGAACGCGCGACCTCCGGCGTCGACCGGCGCCGCTTCCTGCTCTTCACCGGAGCGGGCGCCGCTCTCGCGGTCGTCGTGGGCGTCGGCTCCCGGCTCGGGTCGGCCGCGACGTCCTCGATCGCGGCCGTCCGTGCAGCGCTGCACCTGCCGGCTCCGGTGTCGCGGGTGGAGGTCCCGGCCGGCGCCGACCTCCACCTGAAGGACCTGTCGCCGCTGTTCACCCCCAACGCCGACTTCTACCGGGTGGACACCGCTCTGACCGTGCCGTCGATCGACCCGTCCGGCTGGTCGCTCACCGTGGACGGGATGGTGGAGAGCCGCGTCGAGCTGAGCTTCCGCGACCTGCTCGCGATGGGCCTGCGCGAGTACGCGATCACCCTCACCTGCGTCTCCAACCAGGTCGGCGGGAACCTCGTCGGCAACGCCCGCTGGCTGGGCGTCCCGGTGCGCGAAGTGCTCGCCCGCGCCCGCCCGCGGAACGGCGCCGACATGGTGCTGTCGCGCAGCGTCGACGGCTTCACCGGGGGCACGCCGCTCACGGCGCTCACCGACCCCGGCCGCGACGCCATCCTCGCGGTCGGGATGAACGGCGAGCCCCTGCCGCTGGAGCACGGCTTCCCGGTGCGGATGGTCGTCCCCGGCCTCTACGGCTACGTCTCGGCGACCAAGTGGCTCACCGAGCTGAAGGTGACGACGTTCGCCGCCGACCAGGCCTACTGGACGCCCCGCGGCTACAGCGAGAAGGCGCCGATCAAGCTCTCCAGCCGCATCGACACGCCCCGGATCGACCGGGCGCTCTCGGCGGGCCCGACGAAGATCGCGGGGGTCGCCTGGGCGCAGACGGTCGGCATCCAGAAGGTCGAGGTCCAGGTCGACGGCGGCCCCTGGCAGCAGGCGACGCTCGCCGCACCGATCAATGCCGACACCTGGGTGCAGTGGTCGCTCGACTGGGACGCGACCTCGGGATCGCACACGATCGCCGTCCGCGCGACCGACCGCGCAGGGAGGCTGCAGGAGGAGAAGCGCACCCCGATCGCGCCGAACGGGTCGACGGGGTGGCAATCGACGCTGGTGCGGGTGGGGTGACGCCGCCAGACTGACACCATGATCGACGCGAACCCGGCCGCCTCCAAGGAGACCCGACGCCAGCGCCGGACCTGGCGCCGCCAGGCCGCCCGCTACGACCGCACGGTCGGCAAAGCCGAGCTGACCATGCTCGCCGGCAGCCGCGAGTGGGTCGGCGCCCGGGCGAGCGGCCGCGTGCTGGAGGTCGCCGTCGGGAGCGGGCGCAGCCTCCCGTACTATCCGGCGGGGGTCGAGGTGGTGGGAATCGACCTGAGCCCGGAGATGCTGGCGATCGCGCGCCGCAGGGCTGCGGAGCTCGGGCGAACCGTGGACCTCCGCGAAGGGGACGCCGAGGCGCTGCCCTTCGCGGATGCAGAGTTCGACACGGTCGTCTGCGCGCTCGCGCTGTGCTCGATCCCGCGGCCGGAGATCGCCCTCGGGGAGATGGCGCGCGTCGTCGTGCCGGGCGGGTCCGTCGTGCTGGTCGACCACACCCGGAGCGACCGTGCCCTCGTCTACGCCGGGCAGTGGCTGATCGAGCGGGTCAGCATCCCGCTGCAGGGCGAGCACCTCACCCGGCGGCACCGGGGCGAGGTGGAGGCAGCCGGTCTGGAGGTCGTGGAGCACGAGCGGCTGCGGTCCGGCGCGGTCGAACGCATCCGCGCCACGCGCCCGATTCCCTCGCCGAAGGGCACGTAAACGCCCCTAAAAGCGCGTTTTAGGGGCGTTTACGTGCCCTTCGGCGAGGGCGGGGGCGGCACATGGAAGCCCGCCCGGTGCGTTGGATGGCTGGACAACACCGGGCGGGCTGATTCGGGGGTTTCCGTGGGGTGGATCAGCCGTCCGCGCCGGCCGGCGTCGTGGTGATCTTGGTGCCCTCCAGCTTGTTCGCCGCTTCCGCGTACTTGTTGGTGAACGTGTCGCTGATCTTCACCTTCGAGGTGTCGACGCCGATGGTCTTCTCCATGTCGAAGATGACCTTCGGGCCACCGGCGGGCATGATGCCGTCCGGCAGGAACTGGCCCTTGTCGGTCGACAGGCCGTCGATGTACTGCTGCTTGGTGATCGTGCTGTTCTGCACGAAGTCCTGCGGCATCTTGTTCGCGATGTCCGCGGCCGAGTGCGTCGCGATCCAGTGCATCGTCGCGACGAGCGCGTCGACCACCTTCTGCGCGGCGTCCTGGTGGCTCTTCACCCAGCTCGCCTGCGCCAGCAGACCGGCTGCCGGCCACGCGCCGCCGAGGGCCTTGGTCGCGCCCTTCGTGGTCGCCATGTCGACCGCGGAGACGGCGAGCTTCTGCGAGGTGAGCGCGCCGACCGTCGGCTGCGTGGTCATCACGCAGTCCGCGGAGCCGCGCTGGATGGCCGCGATCGCGGTCGAGCCGGCGTGGACGGCGATGGTGTTGTACTCCTTCTTCGTCACGCCCTGCTTGGCGGCGAGGAACTGGGTGAGCTCGTCGGTGCCAGAGCCGAGGTCGGTGACGCCCATGTTCTTGCCCTTGAAGTCGGCGGCGGAGGTGACGTTCGCCTTCGGGTTGCACATCACCCGCTCGCCGGGAGCGCCCGAGAGCTGCACCAGGTTGATGACGTCCTTGCCCTTGGACTGGAAGTCCACGGTGTGGACATACCAGGCTCCCGCCATGTCCACCTGACCGGAGGCCATGGCGTCCTCGGCGCCGACGCCGCCGTTCTGCTCGGTCGACAACTCCATGTTGACGCCGTACTTCTTGTAGTAGCCGAGCTGCTGGGCCAGCTGGTAGGGGAGGTAGATCTGCTTGTCGATGCCGCCGACCATCATCTTGACGGTCGGCATGGGGCCGGAGCTGCTGCCGGCCGCCGCGGTGCCGCCTCCACCGCCGGAGCAGGCGGCGAGGCTCAGGGCCACGACGACGCCCGCTGCCGCGATGGCACCGATGCTGCGCTTCTTCATGGGGGTTGTTCCTTTCTTCGTGCCGGACGGGTCCGGCGTTCTGCTTCGTTGCAGGACAGGTGGGGTGTCGGGCGCGCTCAGATCGCCTGGGCCTCGGACCGGCTCGGCGGACGCCACTTGAGGAGGGACTTCTCCAGGAGGGTGATCAGGTACTCGGCCACGAGCGTGACCACGGCCACGATGACCATGCAGGCGAAGACCGTGTTCGGGTCGAAGCTGCCCTGCGCCTGGCTGATGATGAGGCCGACGCCGTGCTGGGCGCCGAGCACCTCGGCCACCAGGGCGCCGATGATCGCGAAGCCGAAGGCGGTGTGGAGGCTGGCGATGATCCACGTCATGGCCGACGGGATGGTCACGTGCCGCGCGACCTGCACCGGCGAGGCGCCGAGCACCCGGACGTTCGCGACCAGGTTCTGGTCGACCTCCCGCACGCCCTGGAAGGCGTTGAAGAAGACCACGAAGAACACCAGCACGGCGGCGAGGAGCACCTTCGGGAAGACGCCGAGGCCGAACGCGACGATGAAGATCGAGCCGAGCACGATGCGGGGGATCGAGTTCACGACCTTGATGTACGGGCCGAACACCGACGCGAGGTAGCGGTTGGAGCCGAGCAGGATGCCGAACACGACGCCCAGGAGGGTGCCGAGCAGGAAGCCGAGGAAGGCCTCCTGGACCGTGATCCAGAGGTTCTCCCAGATGGTCCCGAACGCAGTGCCCTGCGTGAACAGGTGCACCAGGCTGTCCCAGATTCCGGAGGGCTGGCCGTAGAAGAACTTGTCGACCCAGCCCACGGAGGTGAACCACTGCCAGCCGCCGATCACGACGATGGCGACGGCGACGCGGCCGGCCCAGATCCAAGCGACCCGACGACGGTGCGCGCGGCGGCCGGCGACGCGGAGCTCGGTCTCGCGCTCGGCGAGCGGGGCGGAGGCGGGCCTGCCCGCCTTCTTCTCTGTGTTGTTCTTCTCTGCGATCGTCATGGTGGTCACGCCGCCGCTCCTGCCGTCTGCTCGTAGGCCCGCGTGACCTCGTCACGGAGCGACTCCCAGATCCGGCCCTGGATGTCGAGGAACCTCTCCTCGTGCCGGATCTCCTGAACGTTGCCGCGCGGTCGCGGCAGGTCGATGTCGAAGACGTCCTTGACCGTCCCCGGGCTGCTGGTCATGATGACCACGCGGTCGGAGAGCGCGACGGCCTCGTCGAGGTCGTGCGTGATGAACAGCACCGACGGCCGCAGCTCCTCCCACAGGGTGAGCAGCTCGGTCTGCATGATCGCCTTGGTCTGCACGTCGAGCGCGCCGAACGGCTCGTCCATGAGCAGGATGCGCGGGTTGTTGATCAGCGCGGCCGCCATCGCGACGCGCTTGCGCATGCCGCCGGAGAGCTGGTGCGGGTAGCGGTCCTCGAAGCCGGCCAGGCCGACGCGGCGCAGCCAGTCCATCGCGAGGGCCGTTGCCTCCTTCTTCGGCGTGCCGAGGAGGATCGGGCCGATCATCACGTTGGCCAGCACGGTCTTCCAGGGGAAGAGCGAGTCGGCCTGGAACATGTAGCTCACGCCGCTCGTGATGCCGTCCACGATCCGGCCGCCGACGCTGACGGAGCCGGCGCTCGGCCGCTCCAGACCCGAGACCTGCGCGAGCGTGGTGGACTTGCCGCAGCCGGTCGGGCCGACGATGGCGCAGAACTGGCCGGGCTCGACCGTGAGGGTCACGTCGCGGATCGCCGTGAAGGTCTCGCCCTTCGGCGTGAGGAAGCGTTTCGTCAGTCCGACGATGTCGATGCGCGCCGCCTCCTCGGCCGCGGGGGCCGCGGCGGCGCTTCTGGGTCGGTGTTCGACCATGGGTTCAAGACCTCTCTGTCTTCGGATGCACGAGTTCCGTGTGCATGCCGTGTGATCACCGATGCTCTCCCGCCGGCCGCGCGGCTGTCTCGCTTGCGCCCGATTCACCCGCTTGTGTGCGTTGTCGCAGGTTTTGCGCATTCTGCGCGCACGCGCTCCCCAGCAGGAGATGAAACAATCTCGGGTGATGCGACGACGGATCAGACGACTCTCGAGCCAGATACTCCTGGCTCAATTGGCGATCCTCGTCGTCTCGATGCTGGTCGGCTTCCTCCTGCTGGCGCAGTCCGCGCGCGCCAACCTCGACGCCGACTACCAGGCGCGGGCCGCCGCGATCGCGCAGACCTTCGCGGGCATCCCGGACGTCCAGACCTGCATGGCGCACGGCGGGACGGGCTGCGACGCGACCATCCAGAACCTGGCGTCGCAGACCGCCAACAGCACCGGCGCCGCCTACGTCGTGGTGATCGACAGGAACCGCGTGCGGCACTCGCACCCCGACGCGGCGCTGATCGGGCAGAAGGTGGAGGAGCCCTTCGTCGCGGCCGACGGCAAGGTGCACCTGCGCACCGACACCGGCGCGACCGGCGTCAACGCCAACGCGCGGGTGCCGCTGTACGCGCCGGCGTCGGACCAGATCGTCGGGGAGGTGTCGGTCGGCATCCGGGAGAGCTCGGTGGCGAGCGAGCTGCTGTCCGAGCTGCCCGCCTACGGCTCGTGGTTCGTGCTCGCGCTCGCGATCGGCGCGCTCGCGTCATTCGGGCTGGCGAGCCTCCTGAAGCGCCGCACGTTCGGGCTCGAACTGGACGAGATCGCGCGACTGCTCCAGGAGCGGGAGGCCACACTGCACGGCATCCGGGAGGGCGTGATCGCGATCGACCCGGCCGGCCGGATCACCGTCGTCAACGACGAGGCCCAGCGGCTGCTGCGGCTGCCGGAGGGCGCGAGGGGACGGCTGCTGGCGGACGTGCTGGTCGCCGGCCCGATCCGCGACACCCTGACCGGCACCTCGGAGGTCAAGGACGCGATCGCGATCACCGACGACCATGTGCTCGTCATCAACCGGATGCCGGTGAAGCTCGGCAACCGGCCGCACGGGGCCGTGTTCACCCTCCAGGACCGCACCGAGCTGATCGGGCTGACCCGCGAGCTGGACGGCGAGCGCAGCTTCAGCGAGTCCATCCGGGCGCAGCAGCACGAGTTCTCCAACCGCATGCACGCGGTGTCCGGCCTTCTGGAGCTCGGGAGGACGAAGGAGGCGCTGGAGTACCTCAACGAGATCCGCGGCACGACCGCCGACCTCGACGCCACCCTGCGCTCGCACATCGGCTCGCCGCTGATCGTCGGCCTCCTGCTCGGCAAGGCCGCGGAGGCGAACGAGCGCGGCATCGAGCTGGTGATCGCGCCGGACACCGACCTCGGCGAGGCGCCGGAGCGGGTGCAGGCGCTGACGACGATCCTCGGCAACCTGATCGACAACGCGTTCGACGCCCTGTCCGGAGCCCCGGCGCCGCGGCGGACGGTCGTGAGCGTCGTGGAGACGCCGGCGTCGGTGACGGTGCGGGTCGCGGACAACGGGCCGGGCGTCCCCAGCACGGAGCTCCCGCGGATCTTCGAGAGCGGCTACTCGACCAAACGCGGCTCGCTCGTGCGGCACAGCGGGCTCGGGCTGTCGCTCGTGCACTCGACCGTGACCAAGCTCGGCGGGACCGTGACCGTGTCGGGAGGACCCGGCGCGACGTTCACGATCGTGCTGCCGCGCCACACGGTCGCGGAAGCCTCAACTCCCGTACGCAAGGAAGGAGCCGCGCGATGAGCGGGAACCCGGCAACGCCGTCGCTGAGCGTGCTGGTGGTCGACGACGACTACCGCGTGGCCTCCGTGCACGTCGGGTTCGTGGAGGCCGTCCCCGGCTTCCGCGTCGCCGGGCAGGCGCACACGGCGGCCGACGCCCTCCGGCTGGCGGGCGAGCTGCGGCCGGACCTCGTGCTGATGGACGTCTACCTCCCCGACGGCGACGGCCTCCAGGTCGTGCGGAGCCTCCTCGGCGAGCCGTCGGCGCCCGCGGTGATCGTCATCTCGGCGGCGAACGACATCGCCACCGTGCGCAAGGCCGTGCAGCTCGGCGCGCTGCACTACCTGGTGAAGCCGTTCGGGTTCGCGCAGCTCGCGGAGCGGCTGCAGGCGTTCCGGCGCGCGAACGAGGATCTGGGCGGCTTCCCCGACGAGCCGACGCAGCACGACATCGACCGGGTCTTCGACCTGCTGCGGCCCGCCACGACCGGCCAGGCGGAGGAGCTGCGCCGGCTGGCGCCGACCCTCCAGGCGGTCTACGACGCGGTCGCGGCCGGCGACGGGAGTCTGTCGGCGAACGACGTCGCCGCGGCGGTGGGGATCAGCCGCACGACCGCGCAGCGCGCCCTCACCCAGCTGGAGCAGAGCGACGTGCTGAAGCTGGAGCTGCGCTACGGCGCGACCGGCCGCCCCGAGCACCGCTACGGCGTCAAGCGTCGCTGAGCTACATCTACGTGACAGAACACGCCGCCTACGCGACCACCAAGACGGCAAGTCCTGTCACTTAGATCTAGGAAGGACGCGGGGCAGGAGGGCGTCGGCGACGACGGCCGCGGCGACGACGAACGCGCCCGCGACGAGCGCGAGCGCGATGTAGATGAGGACGCGGTCGGCGCGCTGCTCGGTCCTCAGCAGGGACTGGCCGGCGACCACGACGTCCTGGCCGGCCGGCTGAGCCACGATCGCGAAGCGCAGCCCTGGCTCGGGCTCCCAGCTCACGGCGTCCTCCCCCGACGACTTGGCCGCCGCCAGCACGCCGGCCGGCACGCGGGCGAGCGAACCGCCCAGGTAGCCGTTCCCCGCGATGGGGTCGCCCGCGGCGTCGTAGTGCACCCAGAAGGTGCCGAGGTAGCGCGTGAGGTCGACGCGGTCGGGCTGGGTGGCGGCCGCCGCGGCCTCCCCGGCGGAGAGCAGCGCGCGCGGGGCGTCCTCCACCGCGTTGCGGCCCGCCTGCTGCTCGACGACGTAGAGCGTGGCGAGGCCGCCCGCGAACAGGGCGTAGGCGGCGACGGCGACGACGATCCTGCGAAACCACATGCTCGCATGATGCGCCCGCGCGCGGGCCGGCGGCATCCGCCTTGCGAACGATTCCGGGCCCGCCGGACACGCGGACGCGCCCTCACTCCCGCGAGGAAGTGAGGGCGCGAACTCTGCGCTGCGATCCTCAGTGGGCCGCGGTGACCGCCGACTCGATCTGGTCGGCGACCTGCTGCACCTGCGAGCCGTAGCCGCCGCTCAGGGCGGTGGTCGCGAGGTGCTGGAGGTCGGCCGTCTGCGCCGAGGCCGGAGCCGAGGCGAGCTGCGACAGGTCGGTGCGCAGCGAGTCGGGGAGCTTCGACGCGAGCCGGCTGTCGCCGGTCACGGCCGAGGCGATTCCGGTGACCTCGGAGCTGAGCTGCGAGGTGGCGCCCGACGTCGAGCCGGAGCCGAGGAGGTCGCCGCTCTGCAGGCCGGAGATCAGGCCCTTGATGTCGAGGCCCTTCAGGTCCAGTCCGCCCTGGGCGTCGCCGTCCTGGTGGTCGCTGCGCTCGGTGGCGCCCTTGAGCTGGTCGGCGAGCTTCTGGATGGCGCTGCCGTACCCGCCGTTCAGCGCGGTGGAGACGAGCTTCTTGGCGTCGGCGGTGCGGTCTTGCGACGTCGCGTTCGCGAGAGTCTTCAGGTCGCCCTGCAGGCTGTCGGGGAGCAGCGAGAAGACCGGGGTGTCCGCGACGATCTTCTTCGCGAGCTTCTGCGCCTTGACGCCGTTGATGTGCCCGTTGAACAGGGCGTGCGCCTGGCCGTACAGCGAGAAGCCGTCGCCCAGGTCGAACCCGGCGGAACCACCGGTCGAGGCCGAGGCGCCGGCCGTCGAGGTCGAGGTGGAGACCGTCGCCGAGCCGGAGCCCGCAGCACCGGTGTCGCCGGTGGCCGCGAAAGCCCCCTGCGCCCCCACGCCGATGAGTGCTCCAGCCGCCACGATCGAGGCGGCGCCGATCACGACGCGACGAGCGCCGAACGCGGTGCGAGTGGTTCCGGAGGTGTTCTGGATGGTGTTCTTCACGTGGATCCTTTCCGTCGCCCACGACGAGGCCGGCAGGGGTGCCGGCCTGACTCGATCGAGGGCATTCGGCGACGTTACGAGACCCGTCTGGACCTCCCGTCCGTACCCTCTGCGAGGTCGCGAAGAGCACTTGAAGCCGTCCGGGCATCGCGGTAGCGGGCGAGCATACCGACCGGTATGGAGTGGCGTACGGGGCTACCACGACCAGCCCCCGCGGGTGCACCATGAGGGCAGCGGCGGGCCAGGCCGTCCGGCCGAGCCGCCGACAAGAGCGGGAGCACCGGGTTTCAGGCGGCCCACCCCACGGGCAGCGCCAAGCAGACAGCGGCTGGTCCCACCCGCCGCCGGACGGCCGCGATCGCCGAGAGGGGAACGAAGATGGACGACCTGGAGGGGACGGCGGCCGAGCGCCTCGACCGGCTCGCGACGCTGGACGCCGCCGAGCTGACCCACGACTGGACGCGCCGCCAGCTCGAACGCGCCCTGCGGGACTGGTCGGAGGACCAGGACACGCTGTCCGTGCTCGGCGAGGGACGCGAGGACTACTAGCGGTCAGGCGCATGACGTTTCATTTCACGTCGGCCGGAAGGCTCTAGACACGCGCGGTTCCGCAGCGCTACCGTCCGAGCATGTCCAGCACTCAACCATCCGGGTTCGCGTCGTTCTCGCTCAACGGGGAGGACCTGACCAAGTCGGCCATCAACAGCGTCCGCGTCGCGCTCGGCGTCAGCGGCGCCGTCGCGCTCATCATCGGCGTGATCATCGTGTTCTGGCCCAAGACAGCGGCGGTCGGCCTCACCGTCCTGATCGCCATCTCGCTGCTCGTCTCGGGCATCGCCTACCTCGGCATCGGCATCTTCGCGCGCGGGATCGGCGGAGGCGCGCGGGCGCTCGACATCGTCTTCGGCATCCTGCTGATCATCGGCGCCGTCATCGCGTTCGCGAACCTGTCCGGCACCACGGCCTTCCTCGCGGTGTTCATCGGCATCCTGGTCGGCATCGCGTGGATCGTCGAGGGCGCGGTCGCGCTGGCGCAGGTCGGCGACTCGCCGTCGCGCGGCTGGTCGATCTTCTTCGGCATCCTGAGCATCGTCGCGGGCATCGTGCTGCTGTTCAGCCCACTGTGGGGGATCGTGGTGCTCTTCATCCTCGCCGGGATCAGCCTCATCGTGCTCGGGATCGTGCAGATCGTGCGGGCGATCACGTTCGGGCGCGGGATCGCGACGCCGGCGGGCTGAGCCGGCGTCGGCGGCCGGTGGCACACTGGGCCTGTGCTCCTCGACACGATCGTCACCACGCTGGAGACCGTCGCGGGAACGCGCTCGCGACTGGCCAAGGTCGACGCGCTCGCGGGACTGCTCGGCGACCTGCAGCCTGACGAGATCGCCCCGGCGGTCGGCTTCCTGGTCGGCAAACCGCGCCAGGGCCGGGTCGGCGTCGGGTGGCGCAGCGTCAGCGGGATGCTGGGCGGGCGCAGCGCGGACGTGCCCACGCTGACCGTTCTCGACCTGGACGCCCTGCTCGGAGAGCTCGCCGCGCTCGGCGGGGAGGGCTCCGCGCGCGAGCGCAGTGCCGCGCTGAGCGACTTCGCGGCCCGCGCGACCACGGGCGAGCAGGACCTCCTGGCCCGCGTCCTGCTCGGCGAGATGCGCACCGGCGCGCTGGAGGGCGTCCTCCTCGACGCCATCGCCCGGACCGCCGACCGGCCGGGCCCGGACGTCCGGAGGGCCGCAATGCTGACCGGCGACCTCGGCGCGACGGCGGTGCTGGCGCTGACCGGCACGGCCGAGGAGCTCGCCGCGGTCGGCCTGGTGGTCGGCCGCCCGGTGCTGCCGATGCTCGCGGCCACCGCGCCCTCCGCCGCGGCCGCGCTGGAGACGACCGGCCGCGCGTCGGTCGAGTACAAGCTCGACGGCGCGCGCATCCAGGTGCACCGCTCGGGGGACAGCGTGCGCGTCTTCACCCGGACGCTCGCCGACATCACCCACCGCGTCCCGGAGGTCGTGGAGATCGTGCGCCGGCTGCCTGCGCGCGACCTCGTCCTCGACGGCGAGACGCTGGCCCTCGACGAGGACGGCGGCCCTCGGCCGTTCCAGGAGACGATGTCGCGCTTCGGCGCCGACGGGCGCGAGACCCTGCTGCACCCGTGGTTCTTCGACATCCTCCACGTGGACGGGCGCGACCTGCTGGACGAGCCGCTGTCGGTGCGGCTCGCGGAGCTGGAGCGCGTCGCCGGCGAGCACCGCATCCCGGGCGAGGTCACCGACGACCCGGACGCCGCCGAGCGCGTCTCCCGCGATGCTCTCGCCGCCGGGCAGGAGGGCGTCGTCGTCAAGGCGATCGACTCGCCGTACGCCGCGGGGCGCCGCGGCGCGAGCTGGATCAAGGTCAAGCCGGTGCTCACCTACGACCTGGTCGTGCTGGCGTGCGAGTGGGGCTCCGGGCGGCGGGTCGGGATGCTCTCCAACCTCCACCTCGGCGCGCGCGACCCGGACGGCGAGTTCGGCGAGCCGGGCGGCTTCGTGATGGTCGGCAAGACGTTCAAGGGCCTCACCGACGAACTGCTGCGCTGGCAGACGGAGGAGTTCCAGCGGATCGAGGTGCGCCGCACGCCGGGGACGGTGTGGGTGGCGCCGACGACCGTGGTCGAGATCGCGATCGACGGCGTCCAGCGCTCGTCGCGCTACCCCGGCGGCATCGCCCTGCGCTTCGCCCGCGTCAAGCGCTACCGCGACGACAAGCCCGCCGCCGAGGCCGACACCATCACCACCCTCCGCACCCTCCTCCGTGAGTAGCCGCCCTTCCCTCCCGCCCACGTGCCCCTCGGCGGTGGGCGAGCGAGCGTAAGATGCGGGCATCGCCCGAGGGACGGAGGATCGACGTGACGAACAAGACGCCTCGCGAAGAGGAGATCCAGAAGGAGCAGGAGGCGAAGGACGCCGAGAAGGACCGCCTGGAACGCGAAGAGGAGGAACGCCTCCGCTAGCGGCGGGCGGTCGCCCGGGCTCCGGCGTCGTGCGGGAGCTGGAACGCTCCGGCAAGCGGCACCAGCAGCAGCGCCGCCGCGAGCGCGAACGCCCAGTGGTAGCCCGGCAGCGGTGAGCCCGTGACGCCCTCCGACACCGCGGTGGACGCCCGCACGAACACCGCCACCACCGCGAGCCCCAGGGCGGTCGCCACCTGCTGCAGCGCGGACGCGAGGGTGTTGGCGTTGTTGGTGTCCCCGGCCTCCACGTCGGCGAACTGGAGGGTGTTGTAGGCGCTGAACCCGATCGACCGGAATACGCCGCTCGCCACCAGCAGCAGGAGCAGCACCGGCAGCGGCGCGGCGGGGCCGATGCCGACGAACGCGGCGAGCACCAGCATCCCGAGCAGGTTCGACCAGATCAGCACGGTGCGGAAGCCGAAGCGGCGGATGAGCGGGGTCGTGAACGGCTTGATCGCCAGGTTCCCGACGAAGATCGCGATCACGGTCAGCCCGGCGAGGGTGGCGCTCCACCCGTAGGCGAGCTGGAACAGCAGCGTGAACAGGAACGGCGCGCCCGTGATGATCATGCGGTAGACGCCGCCGCTGACGTTCCCGGCGCGGAACGAGTGCAGCCGCAGCACGCTCCAGTCGAACAGCGCGTGCTCCCGGCCGCGCGACCGGGTGATGGCGGCCCAGCCGACCGCGATGGCCACGAGGACGGCCGCGCCGCCGGCGAGCTGCAGCCGGCCGTCCTCCGCGCTCAGCCCCTCCGCCCCGGCCGTCAGCAGCACCAGCGCGAGCGCGATCGCCGCGTAGCCGCGCCCGTCGAACGGGAGGTCGCGCTGCCGTTCCGTGTGGGGCACGAGCACCAGCCCGGCCACGATCGCGGCGACGCCGAACGGGAGGTTGATCAGGAAGATCCAGCGCCAGCCGATCGTGTCCGAGAGGATGCCGCCGAGCGCCGGCGCGATCACCGGCGCGATGAGCGCGGGCCAGGTGAGGTAGGCGATGGCGTCGAGGAGGTCGACGGGGTCGATGTCGCGCAGCACCGCCAGCCTCCCGACCGGCACCATGAGCGCGCCGCCGATGCCCTGCAGCACGCGCGCGATCGTCAGCAGGGTCAGCGACGGCGCGAACGCGCACAGCAGCGACGCGAGCGTGAACACGACGATCGCGGTCAGCAGCACCGGCCGGATCCCGAGCCGGCGCGACAGCCAGCCGGTGGCCGGGATGCCCGCGGCCACGGCGAGCAGATAGGCGACCATCGCGACGCTCACGTCGGCCGGCGCGACGCCGAACTCGCGGGCCATCGTGGGGGCGGCGGTCTGGATGATCGTGCCGTCCAGGTTCTCCATGAAGAACGTGGCCGCCACGAGGAGTGCGAGGCCGCGGCTGAACGACACGGCCGTTCGCGTCACGGGCGCGGGTCCTCGCCCGGGTTCGGCGCGGCCGCCGGCTCCACCGCGCGCCCGCGGTTGCGGCGCCGGACGTCCCGGGGCGCCCGGCCGGCGAGGAACGAGCGGCCCGGGTCGACCACGAAGCCCTGGCGGAGGGCCTCCCGGCCCACGAGCATCCGGAAGCCCATCTGGTCGCGGTTGCTCAGCGTGGTCTCGGCGAGGACGGTCCGCCCGCCGAGCACGAGCTCCAGCAGCACGACGATCCGGTCCTCGGCGTGACCCGACGAGCTGCGCACGACGCGGCGGTCGTGGATGGGCATCTCGACCACGGAGGCGTCGGTGTCGGCGTCCTGCCACGGGTGCACCGTGAACCGTACCCGGTCGCCGGGGAGCTCCTCCAGATCGAAGGCGTGCAGCGCGGAGCTGCGGGCGCCGGTGTCGATCTTGACTTTGGTCCACGGAATGCCGATAGTGGGCAGGCTCGCCCATTCACGCCACCCCACGACGAGGGTGTTTGAATGGAGCTCACCGGCCATCCCCCTATCTTTGCAGGATCCATCGATGAAGCTCGCCATCCTCTCCCGCGCTCCGCACGCGTACTCGACCCAGCGGCTGCGTGCGGCCGCGCGCGACCGCGGCCACACCGTGAAGGTGCTCAACACCCTCCGCTTCGCGATCGATCTCTCCGGCCCCGAGCCCGACCTGCAGTACCGCGGCCGGCTGCTGTCCGACTACGACGCCGTCCTGCCGCGCATCGGCAACTCGATCACCTACTACGGCACGGCCGTCGTGCGGCAGTTCGAGCAGATGGACGTCTACACGCCCAACACGGCGAACGGGATCACCAACTCGCGCGACAAGCTGCGGGCCAACCAGATCCTGTCGCGGCACAACATCGGGATGCCGGCGACCACGTTCGTGAACAGCCGCGCCGACGTGCGCATGGCGATCGAGCAGGTCGGCGGCGCTCCCGTCGTCATCAAGCTGCTGGAGGGCACCCAGGGCATCGGCGTCATCCTGGCCCCGGAGGCGAAGATCGCCGAGTCGATCGTGGAGACGCTGCACTCCACCAAGCAGAACGTGCTCATCCAGAGCTTCATCTCGGAGAGCCGCGGCCGCGACATCCGCGCGCTCGTCGTCGGCGACCGGGTGGTCGCGGCGATGCGGCGGGTGGCGAGCGGCGACGAGTTCCGCTCCAACGTGCACCGCGGCGGCACCGTCGAGAAGGTCGAGCTGACCCCGGAGTACGAGGAGGCCGCGGTGCGGTCGGCCCAGATCATGGGGCTCCGCGTGGCCGGCGTCGACATGCTGGAGGGCCACGAGGGTCCGCTGGTGATGGAGGTCAACTCCTCGCCCGGCCTGGAGGGCATCGAGCGCGCGACCGGGCTCGACGTCGCCGGAGCGATCATCGACTTCATCTCCAACCAGGTGGCGTTCCCGGAGATCGACGTGCGCCAGCGGCTGACCGTCTCGCGCGGCTACGGCGTGGCCGAGCTGCTCGTGCACGGCGACGCGGACCTGATCGGCAAGACGATCAAGGAGTCCGGGCTCTGGGATCGCGACATCACGGTGCTCACGCTGCACCGCGGCGCCACCGTCGTCCCGAACCCGCGCAGCGGTGTGGAGCTGCAGGCGGGCGACCGGCTGCTGTGCTTCGGCAAGCTGGAGGAGATGCGGTCGATGATCCCGGACCGGCGGAAGCGCCGCACCAAGGTGCGCCGGCTGCCGAAGGACCACATGGCGGAGGCCGCGTCGGCGTAGCGACTACGCCGGCGCCTCGGCGTCCCACCAGCGCAGCACCCGCAGCGCCCGCAGCGTGATCCAGCGGCTCGGCATCCCCTCGTTGTCGCCGAAGTCGAACCAGGCCGGGCCCTCGTGCCGGTTCTCCAGGTTCCAGAGGCCGTCGGCGTCGGCTTTGCCGCGCAGCAGCTCCACCGCGTCCGCGAGGCGCGGGTCGCGGCGGTCGACGGTGCGGAAATGCTCCAGGCCGCGCAGGATGTCGTGGAACCAGCGAACCGGGTTGCTGAGCAGCGTCATCCGCGGGTCGGCGACCTCCCCGGTGCTCAGCCGGCGGAACAGCCCGCGCGCCAGGAGGTACTCCTCGCCCGTGCGCTGCGCGTCGGCCGTCGCCCCGTCGCCCCGGCCGGTCGCGTTCCAGGCGGCGAGGCCCTCCACCGCGCAGACGGTGGAGTGGAACGACGAGACCCGCGCGCCGTACTCGGCCCAGCAGTTCCAGGCGCCGTCGTCGAGCCGGCCGCCGGCGAGCGTGGCGGCGGCGTTCGACCCGTCCTGGCCGAAGTAGGCGGCGAGCGAAAGCACGACGCCGTTGATGCACGGCTCGGTCTCGCCCTCGAAGTAGGGCTCGCCCGCGTGGTCCCACCGGACGTGGTCGCGCACGTGGGAGACGGCCTCCAGCGCGCGCGGGTGCGCCGGGTCGACGCCGAAGTCGGCGAGCTGCTGCAGCGTGAAGTGCGTGGCGGTCCAGGCGTCGAAGAACGGGCGGTCCTCCTGCGCCCACCCCGGCCGGTAGACGCCGCCGTCCCAGCGGCCGTCCGGCCCCTGGGCGTCGAGGAGCCGCGCGCCCCAGCCTTCGGTCGCGACGCGGTCGCGCTCGGCGGCGACGGTCTCGTCGGACGCGCCCGCGAGGTCGCGGAGCACCTGCCAGCGGATGCTCGGGTCGGAGTCGAGGAGCCACTCGATCGTGTCCATGCCCCGCATGCTACTCAGGCCCCCGGACAGCCGGCGTCACCGCCGCGAGCGCTCGGCCACCAGCACGAGGACGACGATCGCCAGCAGCGCCCCGATGAGCGCGATCCCCGGCAGCTCGCCCGCCCGCAGGGGCAGCATCCACGCCGCGAGGAGGCCGGCCACGAGGGCTCCGGCCGCTCCGATCAGCCGGTACGCCCACGGACCGAGCCGCAGCTCGCGACGGTACTCCGCGTCCCCGACGAGGTAGACGGCGACGCCGCCGGAGAGCAGCCAGGCCGCGGCCGGGGTGACGGGCGCGAAGGCGTCCTCCAGCGAGAGGTGCAGCCCGGCGGCGACGCCGACGAGACCGAGCAGCATCACGAAGTGCGCCACGTAGTAGGCGGTGAGGGCGAGCGTCGTGCCGCGCCGCCCGGAGACCCTCCCGAACGACCGCTCGGCCCGCTCGTCGTCGCCGGAGAAGTAGCACCACCACAGCGCCGCGACCATCGCGACCGTGGCCACCGCGCCGAGGACCACCTGCGGGCGGAGACCCGACGCCGTCAATCCGGCGCCGACCGACACGATCGACTCGCCGAACGCGATGATCATCAGCAGGCCGTGCCGCTCCACGAAGTGCGAGGCGCCCAGCGCGAACGGGCTCGACCGCGCCAGCAGCCCGCCCACCAGGAACAGCGCGAGCGGCGCGAGGAACAGCACCCACTCCAGCCAGCCGGTCGCGAACCCGGAGGCGATCAGCAGCAGCGCCGCGAGGGCGTTCAGCGGCCCGACGCGCAGCATCACGCGCACCGAGCCGCGGCCTCCCCGGGCGATGAACAGCCCCGCGTGGATGATCACGACCGTCAGGTAGGCCAGCCCGAACAGCACGCCCGACCCGGTGAACACGTCCGGGATGGCGAGCGACAGCACGAGGAACGCGGCCATCGCCGCGATCAGCAGCAGCCGGACGGGGACGGTGTCGGGCACGGCCTGGTTGGTGAGCCAGGCGAACGCGTCGTACATCCACCAGACCACGGCGAGGACGGCGGCGGCACGCAGCACCGACTCGACGCCGGGATGCTGCACGATGACCGCGGTGAGCTGGCCGATCGTGAACACGAACACCAGGTCGAACAGCAGCTCGATCGTGGACACGCGCGACGCCACCCGCGCGATCCGGCCTCCGGTCACCCCGCTCACAGGGCAAAGGTAGCGGTGGGTGCGCCCTCTAGGCTGGCCCCATGCCCACTCCTTTCGTCGCCGATCCGGCGCGCTACGACTCGATGCCCTACCGCCGTGCCGGACGCAGCGGCCTCCAGCTCCCGCCGCTCTCGCTCGGACTGTGGCAGAACTTCGGGACGGCCCGGTCGTTCGACACCCAGCGCGACATCGTGCTGCGGGCCTTCGACCTGGGCGTGACGCACTTCGACCTCGCCAACAACTACGGGCCGCCTCCCGGCGCCGCCGAGGAGTTCTTCGGCCGCATCCTCGCCACCGACCTGCGCGCCTACCGGGACGAGATCGTGGTGTCGACCAAGGCCGGCTACCTGATGTGGCCGGGGCCGTACGGCGACTTCGGCTCGCGCAAATACCTGCTGTCGTCGCTCGACCAGAGCCTCCGCCGACTGGGGCTGGAGTACGTGGACGTGTTCTACCACCACCGCCCGGACCCGCAGACCCCGCTCGAGGAGACGATGGGCGCGCTGACGACGGCCGTCGCCCAGGGCAAGGCGCTCTACACCGGCGTCTCGAACTACGACCCGGAGCAGACCACCGCGGCGGCGGCGCTGCTCGCGGACGCCGGGACGCCGCTGCTGCTGCACCAGCCGCGCTACTCGATGTTCGACCGGCACGTGGAGGACGGCGTCCTGAACGCGGTGGAGGCCGCGGGCGCCGCCGCGATCGTGTTCTCGCCGCTGGCGCAGGGGATGCTGACCGACCGCTACCTGAACGGCGTACCGGAGGGCTCGCGTGCGGTCACGAGCGTGTTCCTGCACGAGTCCGACCTGACCGAGGACGTGCTGACGAGGGTGCGTGCGCTCAACGACGTCGCGGCCGGGCGTGGGCAGAGCCTGGCGCAGCTCGCGCTGCAGTGGGTGCTGCGGAACCCGGTGGTGGTGTCCGCGATCATCGGGGCGAGCAGTGTGGCCCAGTTGGAGCAGAACCTCGGCGCGGTGCACGCGCCGGCGCTGGAGGCCGGCGAGCTGGCCGCGATCGACGCCGTGCTCGCCTGAGGCCTGCAGCGGGGTCGCGACACGCCGCTATCCGCGACGCGTGGCGGCGTGTTGCGTCCCCTGGCGGCCGCTAGGCGAGCGTCGGGAGGGTCGCGAGCGCCTCGTCGACGTGGGAGGTCAGCGTCGCGTCGGCCGGGCCGGCGATCCACTGGGCGAAGCCCACGTGGAACGCGCCCACCGCGGCCTGCCCCGCGAGGCTGGCCGCTGGCTCTGGGACGCCGCGGGCGCGCAGCGCCTCCCCCGACGCGGTGGCGAGCGAGGCCAGCTTGAGCAGCTCGCGCTCCTGCAGGCTCGGGTTCGCCGCGATGACCGCCGAGCGGCGGCGCGGGAAGCCTGCGCCGCGGCTGTCGATCAGCGCGGCGGCCGCGCGCATCCCGGCGGCGGCCACCGCGAAGGGCGGCGCGTCGGAGGGCGCGGCGGCGATGGCGGCGAGCACGGCCTCCTGCATCATGGTCGATCCGGCGAAGAGCACCTCGCGCTTGTCGGCGTAGTGCCGGAAGAAGGTGCGCTCGGTGACGCCCGCCCGCTCGGCGATGTCGGCGACGGTGGTCCCCTCGAAGCCGCGCTCGGCGTACAGCTCGATCGCCGCCCTCTCCAGGCGGCCGCGTGCGTCCGGTGTCCAGCGTCCCACGGGATGAGTGTAGCCGGTTTCCAGGACGTGATGACAGTTGCTGACATCGGTGCTATCGTGATGTCAGTCACTGACGACAGTCACTGACATCATCACGGTCCCATGACTCGGGAGGTCATCCCCATGCGCGTCTTCGTCACTGGAGCATCCGGCTGGATCGGCTCCGCCGTCGTCCCCGAACTGCTCGCCGCCGGTCACGAGGTGACCGGCCTCGCCCGCTCGGAGGCGTCCGCCGAGCGCATCCGCGCCACCGGAGCGACCGCCATCCCCGGGTCGCTCGACGACCTGGAGAGCATCCGCTCCGGCGCCGCGGCGTCCGACGCGGTCATCCACCTCGGCTTCAAGCACGACTTCTCCGACTACGCCGGCGCCGGCCGCACCGAGCGCGCCGTCGTGGCCACGATCGGCGACGAGCTGGCCGGCTCCGACCGGCCCTTCCTGTTCGCCTCGGGCATTGTCGCGCGGCCCGGCGAGGTGCTGACGGAGGAGGTGCCGTCGCCCTACGTCGGGCCCGACGCCCCGCGCGGCGGCGGCGAGGCGTTCGCGTTCGAGTACGCCGACCGCGGCGTGCGGCCGGTCGCGCTGCGGTTCTCGCCGACCGTCCACGGCCGCGGCGACCACGGCTTCAGCGCCGAGCTGGTGCGCATCGCCCGCGAGAAGGGCGTCGCCGGCTACGTGGGCGACGGCTCCAACCGCTGGCCGGCCGTCCACCGGCTCGACGCCGGGCGGCTGGTCCGGCTCGCGCTGGAGCAGGCCACCCCGGCGGCGCGCGTGCACGCGGTCGGCGAGGAGGGCATCCCGGCCCGCGACATCGCGGCGGCGATCGGCGAAGGGCTCGGACTGCCCGTCGAGTCCATCGCACCGGAGGACGTGGACGCGCACTTCGGCTGGATCGGCCGGTTCTTCGCGATGGACATCCCGGCCTCCAGCGCGATCACCCGCGAGCGCTACGGCTGGACGCCGACCGGCCCGACCCTCGTGGACGACTTCGCGTCCGGCTCCTACTTCGAGGCCGTCGCCGCGCGCTGAATCCAGCTGACAGGACATGCCGCTTCGACACCGCGCGAGGCGGCGTGTCCTGTCACTTCGTTCGCAGGGCCACCGGGCGTGGGGCCGGCAGCAGGCCGAGGAGCGCAGCGACCAGGAAGCAGACGGCGCCGCCGACCGTGCCGACGCCGGTCCAGAACGGGCTGAGGAGGGTGTCGGTCCCCGGCAGCTCGAAGGCGCCGACCGCCGCGAAGCCGAACAGCACGGAGCCGAGCAGGTTGAGCACGGCGCCGGTGCCGTCCCGGCGCGACCCGTGCTGCCGGGCGACCGCGGCCACTGCGATCAGGCTGGACACGAGGAAGCAGATCGACCCGTAGGCGTCCGGCCGCCACCCCGTTCCCCCGGCCGCGCCCGCGGGGACCGCCGCGGCGAGCGCGATCGTCGTGCTCCCGTTGAAGAACAGCGTCCCGACGAACTGGATGATGGACGAGCTCCGGTTCGGGACGCCGAGCGCCAGCCCCGCGCCGAGCGTGAAGAACACCGACCCGACCACGAACACCACGTTGGTGACGATCGCGCCCAGCGCGGCCGCGACCGACGGCAGCGCCGCGAACGCGAAGCACACCGAGCCGACCGCGAAGGAGGCGTCGGAGAGCAGGAGCCTTCTCCGCTCCCCGCCGCCTCCTCCGTCGCTCACGCCGGCCCGCTAGTGCGCGAAGTGCGTCCGCGTGCGCGCGGACTCGGTGGCCTTCGCCGCGACCGGGGTCGCGCCGGCCTTCACGGCCTGCTCCCCCAGCTCGGCGCACACCGCGCGGACGTCGTTCACGAGGTCCTCCGCGAGGTCGGCGTTGAAGCCGTCGCGCACCACGATCCGCAGCACGGCGACGTCGGTCGCGTCGTCCGGCATCGTGTACGCGGGCACCTGCCAGCCCCGGGCGCGGAGCTCGTGCGACACCTGGAAGACCGTGTACGGCGTGCCGTCCTTCAGCGCGAACGCGATGACCGGGATGGCGGAGCCGTCCGTGATGACGTCGATCGCCGGGTCCTCGGCGAGGCCCTTCGAGATGAGCAGCGCGGTGTCGCGGAGGGCCTCCATGATCGCGGTGAACCCGGCACGGCCGAGCCGCACGAAGTTGTAGTACTGGCCGACGATCTGGTTGCCGGGGCGGGAGAAGTTCAGCGTGAACGTGGGCATGTCGCCGCCGAGGTAGTTCACCCGGAACACCAGGTCGTCCGGCAGGTACTCCGGCGAGCGCCACACCACGAACCCGATCCCCGGATAGGTGAGCCCGTACTTGTGCCCGCTGACGTTGATCGACACCACGCGCGGGAGGCGGAAGTCCCACTCCAGGTGCGGGTGCAGGAACGGGACGACGAAGCCTCCGCTCGCGGCGTCCACGTGCACCGGCACGTCGGGTCCGCCCGAGGCGGCGAGGGCGTCGAGCGCGTCGCAGATCGCGGCGATCGGCTCCAGCTCGCCGGTGTAGGTGGTGCCGAGGATGCCGACGACGCCGATGGTGTTCTCGTCGACCGCCGCGGTGACCTGCTCCGGCGTGATCACATAGCGGCCCTTGGCGACCGGCAGGTAGCGCGGCTCCACCTCGAAGTAGCGGCAGAACTTCTCCCACACGACCTGCACGTTCGAGCCCAGGACCAGGTTGGGCATGCCTCCCGGATCGGAACCTCCCGAGACCCCCGCCCGCTTGGCCCGCCAGCGCCACTTGAGCGCCAGGCCCGCGAGCATGACGGCCTCGCTCGACCCGATCGTCGCGGCTCCGGTCGGCTCGCCCGGATCGGCGTGGAACAGATCGGCGACGATGGACACGCAGCGGCGCTCCATCGCCGCGGTCGCCGGGTACTCGTCCTTGTCGATCATGTTCTTGTCGAACGCCTCGGCCATCAGGATCTCGGCCTCCGGGTCCATCCACGTCGTGACGAAGGTGGCGAGGTTGAGGCGCGAGCTGCCGTCGAGGAGCAGCTCGTCGTGGAGCAGCCGGTACGTGCTGGCCGGGTCGGTGGCGTCGTCCGGCAGGATGGCCGGAGGGCTCTTCCGCGACAGGCGACCGGTGTAGGCGGGGGCGAGCCGGGTGTCACCGCTCGCCGTCTGGATGTCTGACTCGAGCCGCGCCATGCGCCGCCCCTCTCTGCCTCGGCGCCGCCACGGGTCGGCGGCGCCTTCCTATCGGCAGCGGATCACTTCGACTTGTCGAGCTTTCCGATCTCGTTGCCGCTGATGTCGTAGACGACGAGGGTGCTGCCCTTCGCCGTCCCGCTGGACGCCTTCGCCAGCCACTCGTCGACCCCCTGGCACGCCATCATGGTGCTGGCGAACGGGCCGAAGGTGATGGTGTCGCCGTCGATGGAGCCCTTGCCGGACAGGCGGTTGCAGCCGTCCGTGCCGGAGAAGGCGCCGTCGTTCTCGATCGTGAGGTTCGGCTGCGACGCGGCCGTCGAGCCCCAGGTGCCGACGAGCGCCGCGCCGCTCGGGGTGCCGGCGCAGCCGGCGAGGAGGGCGAGAGTCGCCGCGGCGGCGACCAGTCCGCCGGTGAGACGAGCCGGCGCCCGCCCGATCGTTCGCGTCATGTCGTCCTCCCCCTGGGGTCCGCCGGGTGCTGCGGACCGCGTCACGAGGCCGAGGATAGCGGCGCGCGACGAACGCGCACCAGGGCCGTAATCCGGGATTTCATCCGCTCGTGAGCTCGTCCACGAGCGCCAGGACGGCCGGGCTGCCGAGGATGCGGAAGTGGCCGCCGACCGGCATCCGGAGGTTGCGCGCGCCCGGCAGAGCGCAGCCTCCCGGGATGTGCGGGTCGTACCAGCCCCAGATCGACACGACACGGGCGACATCCGCGCCGTCGCCCGCCAGCCGCACGAGTTCGGGATGGCCGGGCCGCAGCGCGCGCACGGCGGGGAACGGCACCAGCACGGCGAGGGGCGACCCGGAGAACGGCGTGGCGATCGCGACGACGCGGCGGATGCGCGCCGACGCGTCGGGCCTGCCGAGCAGGAGGCGGGCGACGAGGCCGCCCTTGCTGTGCGCGACGATCGTCACCCCGCTCAGGTGCTGCTCGCGCAGGTAGTGCTCCACCTGGTCTGCGGCCTCCGCAAGCGACATGCCCAGATGCCCCAGGGACGTGACGACGTGCACGGGATGCCCTGCGGCGTGGAGGCGGCGCGCCAGCGGGTGCAGGAAGCGCCAGGTCTCGTAGATGCCGGGCAGCAGCACGATGGGCGCGCCCTCCCCGGCCTCGTCGGCGAGCGCCTCGGGAGGGTCGCGGTCGAAGTTCGCCCGGAGCTGATGCCGGAGGACGTACTCGTAGTCGGCGAGGAGCACGCCGGCCTTGCGGACGAAGCGCAGCGCAGCGCGGACCGGGCCGGGGCGCGCGTTCTCTTCCACCTCGCCAGCATCGCGCCGCAGGACCGGTCTTGCCAACCTCCGGGGCCGGGTGGATAGTTGCGGCATGGGCGATGTGATCGCATTCATCCTGTGCTTCGTGCTCTTCCTGGTGGGCCTCTTCCTGCTGGGCCTCGCGGACACGCTCCCCGCCTGGCAGGGGCTGGTGTTCTTCGCCGGGATCGTCTGCGTCGCGCTGTCGTTCGGCATCCCGGTGCATCTGCTGGGGCACTCGGAGCTGTAGGCGTACGCCCCGACCCTAGGGTGGGTGCATGATCGAGATCGACCCGACCGCGTCCGTCGCGCCGAGCGCCGTGCTCACCGGGGACGTGACGCTCGGGCCGGGCGCCCGCGTGCTGGCCGGCGCGGTGCTCGACGGCGCCCGCGGCCCGGTCGTGCTCGGGCGGGACACGGTCGTCATGGAGCACGCCGTCCTGCGCGGGCGCGCCGGGCATCCCGTGACGGTCGGCGACGCCGTGCTGATCGGCCCGCACACGAACATCACGGGCGCGCGCGTGGAGGACGAGGTCTTCGTCGCGACGGGTGCATGCGTGTTCGCCGGCGCCGTGGTGGGCGCGCGGTCGGAGCTGCGCATCCACGCCGTCCTGCAGGTCAACTCCACGCTGCCTCCGGACTCGGTCGTCCCGATCGGCTGGATCGCGGCGGGCGCGCCGGCGCAGCTGTTCCCTCCCGACCGGCACGACGAGCTGTGGGCCGTGCAGCAGGGCCTGGACTTCCCGGGCACCATGTACGGCGTCCCGCGGGGCACACCGATGCGCGAGATCATGCGCAGGGTGAGCGAGGCGTACGACCCGCGGGCGTAGCCGGCGCGGGCGCTCCGCTCACATGTCGGGAGGCGTGTGGACCCCGGCGTCCGCGCGGAAGCCGGCGGTGGCCTCCTCGTAGGTGGTGTGCTTGCGGGCGGGGTGGGACTCGGCCGGCGGCGGGACGTCGGCGCGGCTGAGCGCGTGCAGCACGAGCTGCTCGACGAGGCCGGCGGCGGTCGTCTCTCTGTGGCGGGCGATGCGGACCAGGGCGGCGAACTCGCGCTCACCGAGGCGGATCGTCAGGGGGATTCCTGCAGGCGCACGACCGGGGCCGTGAGCGCTCGCGGGCTCAGCGACATCAATAGCGTGAGAATCCTTCATGAATCGATCGTCTCATGGGCACGCTCTCTTTTGAAGAACCCAAATCCACGAACGATACGCGCAATCCGGATCGTGTCCAGTGGGACAGGCGTTCTGCGGGAGGGCGTCGACGGGCCGACCACCCCCGTTCGGGGCCGTCGCCGTGACGGTCTGGTGAACAGCGGATGAAGCACCCCCGGGGACGCACAGGCGCCTCCTAGGCTCGCTCCTGTCCACCCCTCAGGAGGCTCGTCGTCCATGTCCCAGCGCGCCCGGCTCACGGCGCTCGTCGGCGTACTGGCGGCCCTCGTCGTGGTGGCCGTGATCGTCGCCGTGGCGGCGCGGCCGGCCGCGGTGCGCGCTGCGCCGTCCTCCGAGGTCGAAGTCAGCGCGGGCACCGACGACTGCGGTCACGGCTGGGCCGACGACGGCCGCGCCCTCGGCGGCACGATCTCCTTCGACGTCTCCAACACCACCATCGCCGGTGTCGAGGTGTACCTCCAGGCGGTCGACACCACGAAGGTCTACCTCGACCTGGAGAGCATCGGCGCCGGAGCCCACGCCCACGCGCGCGTGGCGCTCGGCTCGGGACGGTACCGGTTCGTCTGCCTCCCCGCGGACGCCGACCCGGCGAACGGGCCGACGGTCAGGGTCGGCCCCGCTCCACCGGGCACGGCGCTCACGCCGGGCATGGTGCCGGTGACCCGTGCCGACCTCATCCCGCCGGCCAAGGCGTACGGCGCCTGGGTCGGCTCGCGCCTGCCCGCCCTGCGCCAGCAGGTCGTCGCCGTCGCGGCCGACGCCGAGGAGGGCGACTTACCGGCGGCGAAGCGCGACTGGCTGACCGCCCGCACCACCTATGAGACGCTCGGCGCCGCTTACGGTGCGTTCGGCGCGGCGGGCGAGGCGATCGACGGGCTGCCCGGCCACGGGCTGACCGGCTTCCACGCGGTCGAGTCGCCCCTCTTCTCCGGTGCGGCAGCCGCGGACGTAGTCGGGCCGGCGCAGCAGCTCATCGCCGACGTCGACACGCTCCTCGCGCAGTTCCCGAAGGCGCAGATCGACCCGGGCGACGTAGGGCTGCGCGCCCACGAGATCGTGGAGGACGCGATCCGGGACGTGCTCGCCGGCGCGGCCGACGCCGGTTCGGGCACCGAGCTGGCCACGATCGACGCCAACCTGAGCGGCGCGGCCCAGGCGCTGGCGCCGCTGCACGACCTCCTCGCGTCGCGCTATCCCGAGCTCGCCGCGACGCAGCAGTCGATCGCGTCCACGCAGCAGCTCGTGGAGGGCTTCCGCGCCGCCGACGGGACCTGGACCCGGCTGGCGGCGCTGACCACGGCCCAGCGCGAGCACGTCGACGCGGCCCTCAGCGAGACGGCCGAGCTCCTCGCGCCGGTCGCGGCGATCTGCGACCCGAGGAGGACACCGTGACGGGACTGGGGCGGAGGGACTTCCTCACCGCGGGCGCCGGCGTCGCGGCAGGGGCCGCCGTGGCGGGAGGTGCGGGCGCGGTGCTGGCGCCGGTCGCGGCCAGCGCGCACCAGGCGCCCCCGGGCGTCCGGGCGGCCGCTGCCCCGTTCCACGGCGAGCACCAGCAGGGCATCCTGACGCCGGTGCAGCGCTCGGCCGCCTTCGTCGCGCTCGACGTGACCGCGGCCTCCCGCGCCGAGCTCGCCGACCTGCTCAAGACGATCACCGAGCGCGCACGCTTCCTGACCACCGGGGGCACCCCTCCCGACCCCGGGCTGACCGCGCCGCCCCGCGACTCCGGCGTCCTCGGCCCCACGGTCGTGCCGGACGGGCTCACCGTCACACTCTCGGCGGGAGCCTCCCTGTTCGACGGCCGCTACGGTCTCGCCTCCGCCAAGCCGGCGCGGTTGCGGACGATGGACGCGTTCCCCGACGACTCCCTGCGCCGCGAGGTCTGCGACGGCGACCTCCTGCTGCAGGTCTGCGCCGACGACCGGGACGCGGTCACGCACGCGGTCCGCGAGATCGCCCGGGCGACCCGCGGCGGGATGGGCGTGCGCTGGCGGCAGGACGGCTTCGTCTCCCCGCCGCGGCCCAGCGGAACCCCGCGCAACCTGATGGGGTTCAAGGACGGCACGAGCAACCCGGACGTCCACGACGCTGCGCTGATGAAGCGGCTCGTCTGGGCGCAGGGGACGGGACGCGAGCCCTCCTGGACCGGCGGCGGCAGCTACCACGTGGTCCGCGTCATCCGGATGCTGGTCGAGTTCTGGGACCGGGTGAACCTGCACGAGCAGGAGAACATGATCGGCCGCCGGCGCGACAGCGGGGCGCCGCTCACCGCGTCGGCCGAGCACGACGACCCGCACTACGAGAACGACCCGACCGGCGACGTCATCCAGCTCGACGCCCACATCCGCCTCGCCAACCCGCGCACGACGGCGAGCGCCGACCAGCGGATGCTGCGCCGCGCCTACAACTACGACGGCGGCGTCGACGCCAACGGGACGCTCGACATGGGACTCGTCTTCGTCGCCTTCAACCAGGACCTCGACCGGCAGTTCGTGGCCGTGCAGAAGCGGCTAGCCGGCGAGCCGCTGACGGACTACGTCCAGCCGTTCGGCGGCGGCTACTACTTCGCGCTCCCCGGAGCCCGCGACTCCTCCGACTGGCTCGGGCGCAGCATGCTCGCGTGAGCCGGAGGCATCAGGTAACACCCACCGACAGAAGGAAGCAGAAATCGTGTCCAGACTCTCTCGTCTGCGCCGCCGCCCAGTCGCCTCGGCCGGGCTGGCGCTGCTCGGCGCGGCGACCCTCGTGGGAGCCGGCGTCCTCGCCATCGCTCCCGCGTCGGCGTTCCCGGCCCATGGGACCCCCGACCACTCCAACCAGACCCAGACCCCGATCAAGCACCTCGTCGTGATCTTCGGCGAGAACATCTCCTTCGACCACTACTTCGGCACGTACCCGAAGGCGGCCAACACCGACGGCACGACATTCACCGCCGCGCCCGGAACCCCCGCGACCAACACCCTCGCCAGCAGCGGGACCCTCACCGACAACCCGAACCTGTACGCCCCGCAGCGGCTGACCCCCGCGCAGGCCCTCACCTGCGACCAGAACCACGGCTACGCCGCCGAGCAGGCCGCGGTGGACAACGGCAAGATGGACATGTTCGTCCAGAAGACCGAGACCGACACCTGCACCGGCGCGTTCGGCCGGCCGGGCCTGGTCATGGACTACTACGACGGCAACACGGTCACCGGTCTGTGGAACTACGCGCAGAACTACTCGATGAGCGACAACATGTGGGACACCACGTTCGGCCCGTCGACGCCCGGCGCGCTCAACCTGATCTCGGGCCAGACCCACGGCGGCACCGCCTACGACCCGAAGACCGGGGCGGTCCTCCCGGCCTCCACGTCGGTGCAGTCGAAGAACGCCGCGGGCGTCGGAACGGTGATCGGCGACCCCGACCCCGTGTACGACGACTGCTCGGGCAGCGACCACACCTCCACCTCGGCGCTGGTCGGCATGTCCGGCAAGAACGTCGGTGACCTGCTCAACTCGCGCGGCGTCAGCTGGGGCTGGTTCCAGGGCGGCTTCACGCCGACCACCGCGTGGAACGGCCAGGCCGGCAGCTACGCGAAGTGCGACGCGACCACCGCGAACATCGGTGGCGCGACGCCGAAGGACTACTCGCCGCACCACAACCCGTTCTCGTACTACAAGTCCACGTCGAACCCGCACCACCTGCCGCCGACGTCGACCCAGGCCATCGGCCACACCGACCAGGCCAACCACCAGTACGACCTGACCTCGTTCGACAAGGCGCTCGCGGCGAACAACCTGCCGGCCGTCTCGTTCCTCAAGGCCCCGGAGGCCCAGGACGGCCACGCCGCCTACTCCGACCCGCTGGACGAGCAGAAGTTCCTCGTCAACGAGATCAACGCCCTCCAGAAGTCGAAGGACTGGAAGAGCACCGCTGTCGTCGTCACGTACGACGACTCGGACGGCTGGTACGACCACGTCGCGCCGACCGTGGCCAACGGCTCGAACGACTCGGCCGTCGACTCCGCGGTCTGCACCAGCCGGACACAGATCGCCGGCGGCTACGCCGACCGCTGCGGCCCGAGCCAGCGCCTGCCGTTCCTCGTCGTCTCGCCGTGGGCCGCGCAGAACAAGGTCGACCACACGGCGATCGAGCAGACCAGCCCGCTGAAGTTCATCGAGGACAACTGGGGCACGGGCCGGATCGGCGACGCGTCGTTCGATGCGCGCGCCGGCTCGCTGAACGGCCTGTTCGACTGGAAGCACCCGCAGCAGCGCGAGGTACTGCTCGACCCCGCCTCCGGCGCCGTCACGCAGGTCGTGCCGACCCACGGCCGCAGCGGTGTCGCCGACGACAAGTAACCCGTAACGCGAGGGGCACGTTGCTGTCGCTTTTCAGCCAGAAGAGTGACAACGACGTGCCCCTCGTCATCAGGTGAAGTGGGATGCTGCGAACGCTAGCTGGGCGGGCGCCTGGCGCCGCCAGTAGTCGAGGTCGTGGCCTCCCGGGGTGAAGCCGCCGGCCGGGCGGGGGTGGAGGCCGGCGACGTAGTCCTGGACGTTCGGGCAGAAGCCGTCCCCCGTGCCGCACTCGACGCGCAGCGGGATCCCGGCGAGCGACGCCTCCCGGCCGAACGGCGTGTTCGCGGCGAAATCGGCCGCGCCGTCGAACGCGCCGTGGGCGGCCTCCTTCGCGGTGTGCCAGATCGCCGGGCTCTCCGCCACCACCGACGCGACCCGCGCGGCGCCCAGCACGCCGGCGAGGTGCAGCGCGCCGTAGCCGCCCATCGACCAGCCGAGGAAGGCGACCTTCGCCGTGTCCAGCCCGGCCTTCGCGAGGAGCGGGACGAACTCGTCGGTCAGCATCGCGCCCGCGTCCTCCCCGGTGGCGCGGCGATGCCAGTAGGTGTTGCCGCCGTCCGCCGACGCGATCGCGAACGGCCGCGCGCCGTGCTGCACCGCCTGGGCGAGGAAGCGGTCGAGCCCGAGCCCGGAGCCGAACGCCGAGCGATGGTCGCCGCCGAAGCCGTGCAGTGCGATGAGGACCGGGAGGGCGTCGCCCGGCTTCGAGCCCGGCGGGTAGCTCACGGTCCAGCCGACGGTCGTGCCGAGCCGCGCGGTGGAGACGAACGAACCGCTGACGGCCGGCCCGGGAGCGACGTCGGGGATGCGGCCGGGCGTGCCGTTCAGGCCCAGGAGCCGATGCAGCTCCGAGCGGCCGGGAAGGAGCCGCTCCTCCACGGCGAACGCCGCTCCCCCGCCGAGGACGCCGAGGGCGGCCACGCCGATCCCGGCCCCGATCAGTGTGCGACGCGCGACGCTCATGCGCTCACCCTAACGGCGCTTGACCCTCACACCGTGTCAGGCTGGATCGTGGCCTCCATCATGTACACCATCGGAGAGTTCGCCGCGATCGGGCGCGTCAGCGTCCGGATGCTGCGCCACTACGACGCCATCGGCCTGCTGCCGCCGGCGCGCGTGGACGAGCACAGCGGCTACCGCTGGTACTCGGACGCACAGCTGGGGAGCCTGCTGCTGATCGTCGAGCTGCGACAGCTCGGGATCGGCCTCGACGCGATCGCCGCCGTGCTCGCGTCCGACGACCCGCGGCCCGCCCTCACGGCGGCGCTGCGGCAGCGCCGGGCCGAGCTCGCGGCCGGCATCGCCGACGACCGGAACCGGCTCGACCGCCTGGAGCGGCGCCTCCGCCTACTGGAAGGAACAGAGATCATGACCACACCCGTCGAATACCGCGCGCTGGAGCCGGTCACCGTCTACGCCGTCAGCGGCACCGCGCCCGGGATGGGCCCGGAGCTGGTCGGTCCGATGGTCGGCCCGCTCATCGGCGCGCTCGACCAGGCGCTGGAGGCCTCAGGGCGCCCGCTGCTCGCGCCGTCCGTGTTCTGGTACGAGGCCAGGGACGACGAGCGGCTGGAGGTGCACATCTCGTACCCGGCCGAGACGCCGCCGCGGCCCGGCGACGGCTACGAGGTGGTCGACCTCCCCGCGGTCCCGCTCGCGGCGACGCTGCTGCACCGCGGCGACATGACCGGCATCGGCGACTCGTGGATGGCGCTGATGGAGCGCATCGCCGCCGACGGCTACCACGTGACCGGCCCCACCCGCGAGGTCTACCTCAAGGCCACCGGCCACACCCCCGGCCCCGACTGGCTCACCGAACTCCAAGCCCCCGTAACCCCCACACCCCCCACCTCCTGACCCCCTCCATCAATTCCGGAGTTGTGTACGTCGTGGCACGGCGTGTCGCGTGCACAACTCCGGAAGAGATTGCGTGGGAGGGAGGTGGGACCCGGCCGCCGACGCCGATGACATGCCGGCGGCCGGGGGTCTGTACGGCGCGGCTAGAGGCCGCGGGCCAGGCGGTAGTAGGCGGCGTTCCAGTCGAGCTCGCGGGAGAAGGCGCGAAGCGTCGTGTCCTCGTCGATGATGAGGAGTTCGGTGCGGGACATGCGGGCGTAGTCCTCGAACGCCTGGATGCCGACGGCGGTGCTCATCACGGTGTGGTGCGCGGCGCCGGCCTCCAGCCAGGCGGTCGCGGACGTGGTGAAGTCGGGGGCGGGCTTCCACACGGCGCGGCCGACCGGGAGCTTCGGCAGCGGGGCCGTCGGCTCCACGACCTCCACGACGTTCGCCACGAGCCGGAAGCGGTCGCGCATGTCCGACAGCGCCACGACCACCGCGGGGCCCGGGTCGGCCGTGAAGACCAGGCGCACCGGGTCGTCCTTGCCGCCGATGCCGAGCGGGTGGACCTCCAGGGTCGGCTTCGCGCTGGTGAGCGACGGCGAGACCTCCAGCATGTGCGCGCCGAGGATGCGCTCGTCGCCGGGCGTGAGGTCGTAGGTGTAGTCCTCCATGAGCGACGCGCCGCCGGGGAGGCCCGCGCCCATGACGTTCGCGGCGCGGACCAGGATGGCCGTCTTCCAGTCGCCCTCGGCGCCGAAGCCGTAGCCCTCCGCCATCAGGCGCTGCACGGCCAGGCCCGGGAGCTGCTTCAGCGCGCCGAGGTCCTCGAAGCTGGTGGTGAAGGCGCCGAAACCGCCCTCCTCCAGGAACGACCGCAGCCCGACCTCGATCGCGGCGCCGTCGCGCAGCGACTGGTGCCGGTCGCCGCCGCGACGCAGCTCGGGAGCCACGTCGTAGCGGTCCTCGTACTCGGCGACCAGCGCGTCCACGGCGGAGTCGGAGGCGGCGGCGACCGCGTCGGCCAGCTCGTTCACGCCCCAGGTGTTGACCTGCACGCCGAACCGCAGCTCGGCCTCGGTCTTGTCGCCCTCCGTCACCGCCACGAAGCGCATGTTGTCGCCGAAGCGCGCGAGCTTCAGGGAGCGGGTGGCCGCGTGACCGGCGGCGGCCCGCGTCCAGGTGCCGATCCGCTGCGTCACGGCCGGGTCGCTGACGTGGCCGACGACCGTCGTCCGCGGCACCCCGAGCCGGGTCTGGATGTAGCCGAACTCGCGGTCGCCGTGCGCGGCCTGGTTGAGGTTCATGAAGTCGAAGTCGATCTCGCCCCACGGCAGCTCGACGTTCGCCTGCGTGTGGAAGTGCAGCAGCGGCTTCTGGAGGGCGTCGAGGCCGGCGATCCACATCTTGGCCGGGCTGAAGGTGTGCATCCACGCCACCAGTCCGATCACGGCATCGTCGGCGTTGGCCTCCAGCGCGATGCGGCGGATGGCGTCGGAGTCGGTCAGCACGGGCTTCCAGACGATGCGGACCGGCACGTCGGCGGACGCGCCCAGCCGGTCGGCGATCCCCCGGGACTGCTCGGCGACCTGCGCGAGCGTCTCCGGTCCGTAGAGGTGCTGGCTGCCGGTGAGGAACCAGACCTCGTAGCGGTCGAGGGAGGTCGTGAGCGTCGGCATCAGGCGAGTGATCCTTCCGGGTTCTGTCCGTAGACGTTCTGGTAGCGGTCGAAGAGGCTGTCAATGGCCTCCTGCGGGATCGGGACGAGCGGGCCGCCCTGCCGGGCGATGTGCACGGTGCGGGCGACGTCCTCCGTCATGACCGCGGCCTTGACGGCGTCGCGCGCGTCGCGGCCGATCGTGAAGACGCCGTGGTTCTGCATGAGCACGGCGCGGCTGCGGTGCCCGTCGAGGGTGGCGACGATGCCGCGGCCGATGGAGTCGTCCCCGATGATCGCGAACGGCCCTACCGGGATGGGGCCGCCGAACTCGTCGGCCATCGCGGTGATGACGCACGGGATGGGCTCGGCGCGCGCGGCCCACGCGGTGGCGTAGGTGGAGTGGGTGTGCACCACGCCGCCGACCCCGGGCATGTTCCGGTAGACGTAGGCGTGCGCGGCCGTGTCGGAGGACGGTGACCGGTCACATCCGGCCGAGCCGGGGACGACCTCGCCGTCGAGGGTGCAGAGGATCATGTTGTCCGGCGTGAGGTCGTCGTAGTCGACGCCGCTCGGCTTGATGACGAAGAAGTCCTCGCCCGGGACGCGGCCGGAGATGTTCCCGCCGGTCCAGACGACGAGACCGTAGCGGACCAGTTCGGCGTGGAGGGCGGCGACCTGCTCGCGGCTGCGGCGGGTGGCGGGGGACTCGGGGGTGGTCATCGGGCGGCTCCCTTCAGAGCGATCGACGCGACGGCGGCGCGCTCGGAGGCCAGTCCATCGGCGTATCGGGCGAGGTACGCAGCGAAGCCAGCCACGTCGCCCGCGTCCGGCTCCACGGTCTCGACGGTGAAGCCTCCGAACACGTCGCGGTCGAGGTAGACGTCGAGCGGGACCCCCGACCGGGCGGCGCGGAGGTACGCGGCGAGCACGGCGACGCCCCACGCCCCACCCTCCGACGCGGTGTCGGCGACGGAGACCGGCGCATCCAGCGCTCCGGCCAGGAAGCGCTGCGCGACGCCGGCCGTCCGGAACATCCCGCCGTGCGCGAACATCCGGTCGAGGGCCGCTCCCTCCGCGTGCAGCACGCGCATCCCGAGGGCGAGCGTCCCGAAGACGCCGTAGAGCTGGGCCCGGGCGAAGTTGGCGAGGGTCAATCGGCTGTCCGGCGTACGGACGACCAGCGGGCGGCCCTCCTCCAGGCCGGTGATCGGCTCGCCGGCCAGGTAGTTGTACGCGAGGAGGCCTCCCGCGTCCGGCTCGCCGTCGAGCGCCTCGCGGAACAGCGTCTCGAAGACCGCATCGGGTGCGACCGGTGCGCCGGCGACCTCCGCGAACCTCCCGAACAGCCCGGCCCACGCCGAGAGCTCGCTCGCTCCGTTGTTGCAGTGCACCATCGCGACGGCGTCGCCGGCGGGCGTCGTCACCAGGTCGAGCTCGTGGTGCGCTTCGGCGAGCGGGCGCTCCAGTACCACCATCGCGAAGATGCTCGTGCCCGCGCTGACGTTGCCGGTGCGCGGGGCGACCGAGGCCGTGGCGACCATCCCGGTGCCGGCGTCGCCCTCCGGCGGGCAGAGCGGGATGCCCGGCTGCAGCTCTCCCGACGGGTCGAGGAGGAGGGCGCCGGCGGGGGTGAGGTCCCCGGCGGGCTCACCGGCGACGAGGACCTCGGGAAGGAGGTCCCGCAGGCCCGGCAGCGCTCGGTCCCGCACGAGGCCGTCGTACCGGGCGACCAGCTCGGCGTCGTAGGTCTTCGTGGCCGAGTCGATCGGGAACATCCCCGACGCGTCCCCGACACCGAGCACGCGGAGGCCGGTGAGGCGCTCGTGCACGTGGCCGGCGAGCGTGGTGATCGAGTGCAGGCGGGACAGGTGCGGCTCGGCGTCGAGGACGGCCTGGTGGAGGTGCGCGATCGACCAGCGCAGCGGGATGTTGACGCCGAACAGCGCGCTCAGCTCGGCGCTCGCGGGGCCGGTGGTCGTGTTGCGCCAGGTGCGGAACGGCGCCAGCAGCTCCCCCGCGGCGTCGAAGGCGAGGTAACCGTGCATCATCGCCGAGACGCCGATGGCGCCGAAGGTCCGCGGCCGGACGCCGTGGCGCGCCTCCGCGTCGGCGACGAGCGCGGCGTACGCGGCCTGGAGGCCGGACCAGACGGCGTCGAGCGAGTAGGTCCAGACGCGGTCGGCGAACTCGTTCTCCCAGTCGTGGGAGCCGACGGCCAGGACGGTCGCCGGATCGTCGGCGTCGACCAGGCAGGCCTTGATGCGCGTGGAGCCGAGCTCGATGCCGAGGGCGGTGCGTCCGGCGACGAGGGCGTCGCGCTGGTGGTTCATGGTTCTCACTCCGTTGTGACCGGTCACATCTGATTCAACGAGTGTAGACGATCCCCTGCGGGAGGTGTCAAGCCGAGTCGCGCACCACCAGCACCGGCGCCACCGGCGCGTCGAACGCCAGCTCGCGTCCCTCGATCAGCGCCACCAGGCGCGCGACGCCGCGGCGGCCGAGCTCGGCGAAGTCCTGCCGCACGGTCGTCAGCGGCGGCGCGAAGAAGGCGGCCTCCGGGATGTCGTCGAAGCCGACGACCGCGAGGTCCTCTGGCACCCGGCGACCCCGCTCGCGCGCGGCGTGCAGCAGCCCGAGCGCCATCTGGTCGTTGGACGAGAACACCGCTGTCAGCGCCGGGTCGGCGAGGAGTTCTGCGCCGATCGCCGCGCCGGACGCGGCCGTCCAGTCGCCCTCCCGCGAGACCACAGGCTCCCGCCCGGCCGTGGCCAGTTCGGCCAGGTAGCCGTCGCGGCGCGCCCGCGCCTCCGACCAGTCGCCCGGGCCACTGAGGTGCGCGATCCGGGTGTGGCCGCCCGCGAGCAGGTGGCGGGTGGCCAGCCGGGCGCCCTCCACCTGGTCCACGAAGACGCCCTCGTCGCCCGCGACCCCGGCCCCGTGCAGGGCGACGGACGGGACCGCCAGCGAGAGCGCGGTCATGGCCTCCTGCACAGCGCGCTGCGGGGCGATGACGATGACGCCCTCCACCGACTGCGCCCCGAGATGGTCGACCGCGGCGCCGAGGTCAGCCGGGTCGAGGGAGGCCGCGTGCGCGACGGTCACGAAGTATCCCGCGTCGCGCGCCGCCTGCTCGACGGCGTCGATGCTGGAGGCCGGCCCGAACAGCGAGGACGCCGACGACGCCAGCACGCCGATGGTGCGCGAGCGCGCGGTGGTGAGCATGCGCGCGGCACGGTTCGGGCGGAAGTTGAGGTCGGCCATCGCCGCCAGCACCCGCTCGCGCGTGGCCGGCCGAATGCTCGGGTGGTCGTTGAGGACGCGGGAGACGGTCTGCCGCGAGACCCCCGCTGCGGCCGCGACCTCCCGCACGCCCGGCGCGCGCCCGCTCTCACTCACATCCACACCCTAGTGGGAGGGAGGAGTGCGACCGGGCGAACGGCGCGGGCCCGCGGGAGGCCGACAGCGGGGGCTCACGCGACCACCGCGAAGCCTCCGGTCCAGGAGACGCGCTCGGCCGCGGCGAGGGTGATCTGCAGGAAGCCGAGGGCCTCCAGCTCACGGGCGCGGCTGAGCGCTCCGGCGTCGACCGTGTTGAGGCCGCCGGCGCGGACGAGCGCGGCGAGCTCCGCCTTGGCGTCGTCGTCGTCACCGGCGATGAGCACGGTCGTCGTGTGCGATCCGTTCACGCCGGAGGACAGGGTCGCGGCGAAGGTCGTGTTGAAGGCCTTGAGCACGCGCGCCTGGGGCAGCGCGGCGGCGATGGTCGCGGCGGCGGACGAGTCGGCCGGGACGGTCAGCCCGTCGAAGGTCGCGAAGTCGACCGGGTTGGTGATGTCGACCACGGTCTTCCCGGTGAGCTGGTCGCCGTAGGTGGCGAGCACCGCGTCGATTTCCGGGTACGGAACCGCCAGCACGACGATCGAGCCGTCGACCGAGCCGCCTGCGCGGCCGAGGTACTCCACCGTGCTGCCGCCCGCGGCGAAGACGCCGCCGATCGCGTTCGCCATGTTGCCGTTCCCGATGATGCTGACCGTGGTCATGTGTCTGTTCTCCTTGTCGAGTTCGCGTCTACTTTTGTTGACGCTTCAACTAAATGGTAACCCCGGTTAGTTGAAGCGTCAAGTATCGGCTAGAATGGCTGTCATGACGACGAACGACGAGCTCGCAGGCCGCGAACGCGACGCCTGGCTGGGCCTCGTCGCGCTCACGCAACTCCTGCCTCCCGTGCTCGACGGCCAGCTCGCCCGCGACGCGGCGGCGACGCACTACGAGTACTTCGTCCTCTCCCGGCTCGCCGAGGAACCCAACGGGCGGATGCGCCTCAGCGCGCTCGCGACCGCGACGAACGCCTCGGTCTCACGCCTCAGTCACGTGATCACCCGGCTGGAGGCCCGCGACCTGGTCCAGCGGATGCCGTGCGAAGAGGACGGCCGCGCGACGAACGCTGTCCTCACCGACGCGGGCATCGCGATGGTGGCCGACGCCGCGCCGGGGCACCTGGAAACCGTGCGGGATCGCATCCTCGGCGCGCTCCGTCCCGAGCAGGTGGAGCAGCTCGCGGACATCTCCGCAGCGCTCGTCGGCGCGATCGACCCGGCTCGCCGGCCGTCCGACGCCTGCGCGGTCATCGTCGAGGCCGCAGAGGACTCAGAGGACGCACGCGCGAGCGCCTAACGCGTCGAAGGGTCGCCGAGGGGCACGTTATCGCCCCAAAAGCGACGTTTTAGGGGCGTTTACGTGCCCCTCGGCGGGAGCGGGCTCAGTCGATGAGGTCGAGCGCGGCCAGCCGCTCCAGCACCGCATGCCCCGCCGGCGGGCACCGCTCCGCGTCCGCCGTCGTCACCCAGTGCACCGCGTCCACCTCGCCGGACGGCGACGGCTCGGCGTCCGTCTCCGCCCGGAACACGCGCATGTGCACCTGCCGCCCGTCCGGCTCCCCGTGGGCCTGCGTCCGCACCTCGAACAGCTCGGCCAGCGCGGCGGCGTCGAGCGCGAGCGCGACCTCCTCCTCGGCCTCCCGAGCCGCCGCTTCGGCCGCGGTCTCTCCCGGGTCCACCTTGCCGCCGGGCATGTAGTAGACGTCGCGACCGCGGGAGGTCACCATCAGCACGCGCCGGTCGCGTACCACCGCGACGGCCGACACCAGCAGCGGGGCCAGCGTCATGACTCGACCAGCATTTTGAGCCGGCGGAGTCCCTTCTCGAAGTCGGGGCCGATCAGCTTGTCCAGGTTGAAGAAGCGGCTGAAGAACGTCCGCGCGCTCTCCATCCGCCAGATCACGCGTGTGCGGTCGCCCTCCCGGGTCAGCAGGAAGCGGACGTGGCTGCTGGATTTGAACGGCCGCGTGAAGTCGAGCGCGACGCCCACACCGTCGGGCTGCACGGACTCGATCCGCATCTTCCCGGCGCCGGCCTTTCGGTTGCCGCTCCACTCGTAGGTCGAGCCGACCGCGCCGGGCTCGCCGGTGTACTCGCGCTTCAGGGCGGGGTCCATGCCCTCCCACGGCGACCAGTCCACCCAGCGTGGCAGCTCCGCGATGTAGGGCAGCAGCGCCTCGGGCGTGGTCTGGATGGTGTCGGTGCGTTCCACGACGATGGTTCCGGCCATGCGCACACCTTAGCGGCATGGCATGATCGGGCTGTGACCGGGCGAACGATGCTCCTCGACAGCGCATCCCTCTACTTTCGCGGCTTCTACGGCGTGCCCGACACGGTGCGCGCGCCGGACGGGACCCCGGTGAACGCGATCCGCGGCTTCCTCGACATCATCGCGAAGCTCGTGACCGATTACGGACCGGAGTCGCTGGTGGCGTGCTGGGACGACGACTGGCGGCCGCGCTGGCGGGTCGACCTCATCCCGAGCTACAAGGCGCACCGGGTGGCCGAGGAGGTCCCGGGTGGCGTCGATGTGGAGGAGGTGCCCGCCGAGCTCGTGGTGCAGGTGCCGGTGATCCGGGAGGTGCTGGGAGCGCTGGGCATCGCGATCGTCGGCGCGGCGCAGCACGAGGCGGACGACGTGATCGGGACGCTCGCCACGGTCACTCCGGGGCCGGTGGATGTCGTGACCGGCGACCGCGACCTGTTCCAGCTGGTCGACGACGACCGGGACGTGCGGGTGGTCTACACAGCGCGCGGGATGAGCAACCTGGAGGTGCTGACGGACGCGACGGTCGTGGCCAAGTACGGCATCCACGCGCACCAGTACGCGGACTTCGCGGTCATGCGCGGCGACTCGTCGGACGGCCTGCCCGGCGTCGCCGGTGTCGGCGAGAAGACGGCGGGCACGCTGCTCGCCGAGTACGGCGACCTGCCCGGGATCGAGGCGGCCGCGGCCGACCCGGCGAGCGCGATGAAGCCCGCCCTGCGAGCCAGGTTCGCCGCCGCCGTCGACTACCTCTCCGTCGCGCCCACTGTCGTGGAGGTCGTCCGCGACCTCCCGCTCGGCGACGTCGACGCCCGCCTGCGCACGCCCGGCGAGGAGCAGCGCGCGGCCCTGAACGCCCTCACCGACCGCTGGGCCCTCGGCGGCTCCCTCGACCGCTGCCTCACCGCCCTGACCGCTGCCGCATCCTCCGCCTCCTGAGCGCCGCCACCAACAGTTCCGGACTTATGCACGCCCCAGCCCGGCGTGTCGCGTGCATAAGTCCGGAACTGTTGGGGGCGGGTCAGGGGGAGGCGGGGTTGAAGCGCCAGAGCTCGCGCTGGGCGAGGAGGGCCAGCTCGCGGAGCACGTCGAGGTCGCTGTCCGACTCGGCCGGCTCGCGTGCCGTGCGGCCGAAGACGCACATCGCGCCGATGCGGGTGCCGTCCGGCGCCTCCACCGGGTACCCGGCGTAGAAGCGGAGGTGGGCGGGGCCGGTGACGAGCTCACTCGCGGCGAACCTGGCGTCGTGCTCGGCGTCGGGCACGACCATCCCGTCCGGCGACTGGAGGGTGTGCAGGCACGCCGACTGCTCGATGGGGATCTCGCGCGGCGACGCCCCGACGATCGCGAGCGGCCACTCCGCGCGGTCGTCGAGCACGGTGAACATCGCGATCTCGGCGCCGAGCGTGCGCTGCGCGGTGCCGACCAGACCCTCCAGCCGGGCGTCCTGCTTGTGCTCGCCGAGCCGCAGCCTGGCGATCGCGGCCACCCGGTCCTCCGCCGGGGAGGTGAGATGCGCGGCCTCGACGGGATGGCCGATCAGGGCCGGGGCGAGCTCGTCGGTGATCCAGCGCGCCCAGAAGAGGTAGTCGGCCGGGGTCCGGTGCCGGCCGCCCTCGGGCTTCGGCGACTCGGGCAAGGGGAGGAAGATCGCGCCCGTGTCGGCACACGCCTGCTCGGCCACGCGGTTCAGCCGCACGGCGTGCTGCCGCACGAAGTCCCGGAAGTCGTCGTCGAACGGCGGCAGCGACCGGATCGGCTGCGCGCCGAGCCAGGCGACCAGTCCCGCACCGCTGCCGCGCACCTCCCGCAGCAGCTCCGCGACGTGCGCGCCCCACCGCCGGGGCTCCGCCATGCGGACGGTATCGGCGACGGTGGCGCTCAGGATGACGAGGTCGTACCGGCCGGCGCCCGCGCTGCGGACCATCCCGGCCACTTTGCGAACGCCCGCAGTCTCGTGCGTCACGACATCCACGACGACGCCGTGTCCGGTGGTCGCCGCGATCGCCCGCGCGAGTGCGCCGGGCAGTGCGAGATCGTGGCTGCCGACGCCCCAGCCGGAGACCGGGCCGGAGCCCGCCAGCAGCACGCGGAGGCTCTGCCGGCCGGCGACGAACGCCTGCGGGGAGTCCGTCGGGCGCACCAGAGTCTGCCGGACCCCGCCGACGCGCAGGAGCCTCAGTCTCGCAGCGAGCCGCCGCGAGGCGCCGAGCCGGACGTCTTCCACTCGGATGACGGTATCCCGCCCGCGCGCTCCGCGGCACCCACGGCTCGCCGGACGCGCCCGCGAGCCCACGGATGCGCACGCGGCCCCGCGGCCCCGCGGCCCCGCGGCCCGGCGGATTATCCGCCCACTCGGCCGTTTCGGGCGGACTTTGCGCCCACTCGGGGGGGCGGCGGGTTACGGGAGGATGTGGCCGCCCAGGCGGAAGAGGCGGTACCACTCCTCGCGGGTCAGCGGCAGGTCGGAGCCGGCGGCGGCCTCCTGCACCCGGCCCGGGTTGGTGGTGCCCAGGACGACCTGCATGTTCGCGGGGTGCCGGGTGATCCACGCGGTCGCGACGCCGGTGGGCGTGACGCCGTACTTCGCCGCGAGCTCGTCGAGCGCGTCGTTGAGCTCCGCGTACTCCTCGCGATCGCCGAGGAAGACGCCGTCGAAGAAGCCCTTCTGGAACGGCGACCACGCCTGCAGCGTGATGTCGTTCAGCCGGGCGTAGTCGAGGATGCCGAGGTCGCGGACGATGGACTGGTCCAGCGCCGCCATGTTGGCGGCGACCCCCTGCGCGATGATCGGCGAGTGGGTGATGCTGAGCTGGAGCTGGTTCACCTTCAGCGGCTGCTTCACCCAGCGGCGAAGCAGCTCGATCTGGCCGGGCGTGTGGTTGGACACGCCGAACGCGCGCACCTTGCCGGAGGCCTCCAGCTCGTCGAACGCGGCCGCGACCTCCTCCGGCTCCACCAGGGTGTCGGGGCGGTGCAGCAGCAGCAGGTCGAGGTAGTCGGTGCGCAGCGCGGCCAGCGACTCGTCCACGGTGGTGAGGATGTGCTCGCGCGAGAAGTCGAAGTAGCCCTTCCGGATGCCGACCTTCGATTGGATGACGACCTGGTCGCGCTCGGCGGCCGGGATGGCGCCCGCCTCGCCGAAACGTCGCTCGCAGCCGTGCTCGCCGCCGTAGATGTCGGCGTGGTCGAACACGGTGACGCCCGCGTCCCGCGCGGTGCGGACCAGGGTGCGGATCTGCTCGTCCGAGAGCTCGCTGATCCGCATGAGGCCGAGGATGACGTTGGAGGCGGGCACAGCGATGTTCGGAAGGCTCAGGGTTCTCATGCTTCCATCTAACCCCCCGTCAACCCCCTGGCCAGATTCGCCCGACACACTTACGGTCGAGAGTGCGGGGGTCGGGGCTCCGCTGAGCGGGAGGAGGGGACCGATGACGATGACGCCAGCGGCGAGGACGGCGGTCGAGGGGTTCCGACAGGAGACGCGGCTCGAGTCCCTCCCGTCCCACGGTCCCGGCCACCACGGTCCCGGGTACATCGTGCACGCGCTCGGACGCGACTTCCACGTCAGCGACGAGATGGCGCGCATCTTCCTCAACCAGGTGGAGCGGGTCGCGGAGTCCGACGCCTCCGCGCTCGTGATCCTGCGCCACGCGCAGGGCGTCGAGCTGCTGATGGTCACGGACGCGACCTCCTTCTCGATCCGCCCGAGCACGGCGGCCGACCGGACCACCGTCCGGGCGGCCTATCCTCGGATGCGTGGATGAGCTGAGCGACCAGGACTCCCGCGACCGGGAGGCCGTCGCCCGCATCCGCGACGCGCTCGCGGAGGCGGTCGGGCAGCTGACCGAGGCGGGCGCCCGGGACGAAGCGCTCGCGGTCCTGGTCTCGCGGCGCCGCACGTTCGGCATCCCGCGGGAGCCGGTGCTGCGGCCGGAGGGGCGGGTCTGGCGGCTGGGCGTGCTCCTGCTCGGCCGCGACGGCACGCTGTTCGCGACCGGGCAGCTCGTGCGGGCGACCCCGCCCGGGCGGACCCAGTACGTGTCGGTGTCCGCCGAGACCCGCCGTGCGTACCGCGCGGCGGCCGAGCGGGGGCATTTCCGCGACGGCGAGACGGTGGACTTCGACGCGCCGGAGATCGAGCTGACGGTGGAGGCGCTGCGGGCCTCCACCGGTCCGCTGCTGCTGCGGGACGGCGTGGCCCTCGTGAGGTGGAGCGCGTCGTCGGAGCAGACCGTCGGCTTCCCCGCCTACCTGGCGGAGCGCGTCGACCTGCTGGCCAACCCGCCCCAGGGCGCCTGAGGCTGGTCAGGGGGCCTGAGGCGGGCCGGCGCTCACGCCTCCGTCGGGGTGCTGTCCGCCTTCTTGCCTGTGACCTCGTCGAGCTTGTCCGAAGCCTTGCCGACGGCTTCGGTGACCTTGTCGCTGAGGTCGGAGGCGGCCTGGCCCGCGAAGTCGCGGACACCGTCCTTCACCTGCTGCACCTGGCCCGAGCCGGAGAAGCCCTGCCATTTGTTCCGCATGTTCTCGTACGCTCCACGGCCCGCGCGGCTGCCGATCACGAAGCCGACTGCGACGCCTGCGATAAAGATGATGACCTTCATGGGCTGCACCGTACGCGCGCCGCGGCGACGGCACCAGGAGCAGAATGGGCCGGGTGACGGGACCCATGCTCGACGGAGCCGCGGCGGTGGTGCAGTTCGAGCGCGCCGCGTCGGTGTGGTCCGAGCGGGCCGGCGCCGTTCCCGTCCCCGTGCCGCCCGAGCTCGCCGGCGCGCTGCTCGTGGAGGGCGCGAGCGACCGAGCGGCCTGTCGGGAGGCCTCCCGGCTGCTCGGGGTCGACCCGGCCGCTGCGGGAGTGGCCATCCTGCCGATGGGCGGCGCGATGAGCGTGCGCCGGTTCGTCGGGATGCTGCGCCCGGCGCACGTCCGGCTGCACGGCCTGTGCGACGCCGGCGAGGCGGGCTACTTCGAGCGGGCCGGCCTGGACGAGGCGTCCGTGTCGGTGTGCCGGCCCGATCTGGAGGGCGAGCTGCTGCGGGCGCTCGGCGCGGAGCGGGCGGAGGCAGCGCTCGCACGCGAGGGCGACCTGGGCCTGTTCCGCACGTTCCAGCGGCAGCCGGCGCAGCGCGAGCGGCCGGTGCTCGCCCAGCTGCACCGGTTCCTCGGCACGACCTCCGGCCGCAAGGAGCAGTACGGGCGCGTCCTCACCGAGGAGCTGGGGCCGTCGGAGCTGCCCGCGCCGCTGCGGGAGGCCGTCGAGAGCGTGCTGCGCGCCTAGGCTGGTGCGCATGCCCGCCACCTCCCCCGAACTGCTCGACCGCCTCGCCCGGCTGTTCGCCGCGCGCGACCGCGAGAACATGGCGCCGACCATCGAGGCGTTCCTGGCCGTGCTCGCCGAGCATCCCGACGACGCGCACGTCCTGTACGAGGTCGGCGGCTCCTACGACACCGCCGGCGAGGAGCAGACCGCGGCCTTCTACTACGAGCGCGCACTCGAAGCGGGGCTGGAGGGCGACACCCGTCGCAAGTGCCTGCTGCAGTACGGCAGCACCCTGCGCAACCTGGAGCGCTTCGACGAGTCGCTAGCGGTGCTCGACCGCGCGCGCGAGGCGTTCCCGGAGTCCGAGTCGGTGCGGGTCTGGCACGCGCTCTCGCTGCACGCCGCCGGGCGCAGCGACGGGGCGGTCGCGGAGCTGATGGAGCTCGCGGCCGACCGCATCCGCACCCCCGACCTGCTTCGCTACGAGGCGGGCCTGCGCGGCAACGCCGAGTACCTGCGCGAGCTCGACGAATCGCGCCTCTGACATTCGTGACGAATCGCGACTCTGACCGCGTCACAGGCGACATTCGGCACGAATGCTCGCAGGGTCAGGCCAACAGCGCCGCGACGATCAGGAGCACCGGCACGGCGAGGAGCGTGGTCAGCAGCACGATGTCGCGTGCCACCGGCATCCCGCGCTCGTAGCGGGCGGCGAAGTTGTAGACGTTCTGCGCGGTCGGGAGGGCGGCGAGCGCGACCGCCGCGAACAGCGAGTGGCCGTCGAGGCCGAACGCGAACCGCGCCACGGCGAACGCGACGAGCGGCATCCCGACCGACTTGAGGAGCACGGCGGTCGCGATCTCCGCCCGCCCGTGCCCCGCCTGCAGCGGCCGCGACCCGTGCAGCGACATCCCGAACGCCATCAGGACAAGCGGCACCGCGGCGCCGCCGAGCAGCGCGAACGGCTGGTAGACCGCGGCCGGGATCGGGATGTGGAGCACGTCCACGAGGATGCCGAGCAGGGAGGCGATGATCATCGGGTTGCGCACCGGCTGCGTCAGGATCGACCGCAGCGACACCCTCCCGCGGCTGGTGATGTCGAGCACCGTGAGCGCGATCGGCGCGAACACGATGAGCTGGAGCAGCAGCACAGGGGCCACGTACGACGCGCTGCCGAGGACATACACGGCGACGGGGAGGCCGATGTTGTTGGCGTTGACGTAGCCGGCGCCGAGCGTCCCGATCGTCGTCTCCGCCGCCGGACGCCGGAAGAACAGCCTCGACAGCAGCAGGAAGAGGCCGGCTGCGGCGAGCGCGGCGATGGCCGCGACGACGAGCTGGGTCGAGAACACGACCTTCAGGTCGGCGTGCGCGAGCGTCACGAACAGCAGCGCCGGGTTGGTGACGAAGAACGCGATCCGGTTGAGCACGTACGGCGCGGTGGGGCCGCCGATCCGGAACCGTCCGGCGACGTAGCCGACCAGGATGACGAACGCGATGATCCCGAATCCGGTCAGCACTCCAGCCATCGCGTCGGCGTCTCCTCTCGTCTCCCCTGGACGATCGTGTCAGGAAGTTCGCGGATCGCGTGCATCCGCGCGCCGCCGCGCCACCACCAGCACCCCGATCCCCGTGCCGATCAGCGCCCCGAGGGTGTTCGCGATCACGTCGTTCACGGTGCCGAAGCGGGAGGGCAGCACGAAGTGCTGGGTGAGCTCGATCGCGACGCTGCAGAGCAGGCCGGCGAGCGGGGCCATCCACCAGCGGCGGAGGCCGGCGATCAGCACGATGAGCAGAGCGGGCGGGACGAAGAACGCCACGTTGGCCGTGAACTCGACCAGGTCGTAGGCGTCGACCGGCTCGATCCCCACGACCGCCACGGCGCGGAGGATCCGGAACAGCAGCGGATCGAACGGCCGGTCGACGGGCGTCGGCCACAGCCCGACCGCGGCGACGATCGCGGTGTAGGCCAGGAGTCCGGCGGTCGCGCGGCGGCGGGTGGGGCGGGCGGGCATCCACTCAGCGTAGGCGCCGGGCTTCGGGGAATCCTGTGTGTCAGACCTCAGGTTCCACCGCGGTCAGCTGCGTCGCACCCGCCCACCGCGTGCCACGCGCACGGCCACGGCCACCATGATCACGAGGATCCCCGCGGCGAGCGCGGTGACCGCGACGACCGCGCTCGGGAGCCCTCCCACCACGCGGGAGACCGCGATCCACACGAGCCCCCACGCCGACGCGAGCGCGGGCGCCAGCCGGCCGCGATCCCACACCGCGAGCGCGCAGGCCACCACGGCGAGCGCCGCGAGGACCGCCATCGCCCAGACCTCCGGCTCGATCCCGAACCCGGTGAAGCCGGCCGCGTGCAGCCACGCCGCCAGGTCGGCGGCCGTCGCCACCATCACCCAGCCCAGGTAGAGGCCGACCGTCCCGTCGAGGAGGACGGCGTCGGCGGTCGTCCCGCCCGGCTCGTGGCGCAGCCGCGCGAACGCGACGACGAGGACGACGAGCAGGAGGACGATGACCGGCACGCTCAGCGCGAGCAGCCCCGCCTGCACCGCCAGGATCCAGGCGGCGTTGAGGAGGAGGGAGGCGACGAGCCAGTAGCCCACGGCGCGCTGCCGGTGGCGGGCGGCCTGCGACGGCAGCGCCTGCCAGATCGCGTAGCCGGCCAGTCCCAGGTAGATCACGGACCAGATGGCGAACGCCGGGCCGGCCGGCGCGAGGAGCGTGGCGTCGGGTCCGAGCGCGCCGCCCGCGACCCGCGGGATGGGCCGGCCTCCCACGAGCCCGGAGCCGTACACCGCGCCGCAGAGCGCGACGACGGTCGCGGCGATCACACCGCTCTGCCGGATGCGGTCGAAGACGGTCGGGTGGGTCACACCGAGCGGCAGCCTTCGGGTAAGGCTGGTCATGGGGAGGAACTTAGACCGAAAACAGGAAAAGCGGTATCCCTTGCGCCGCCGCGGGCTCTAGGGCCGTGGAGGCTGCCGGGACGCGATCACGACCGTCCCGTCGAGGTCGTCGTCGGTCACCACGCGCGCCGCGAGCCCCTCCGCCTCGAACAGGCCCGCGGTGCGCGCCGCCTGTTCGTCGCTGGTCTCGATGACGATCGAACCTCCCGGCGCCAGCCACTCGGGGCCCTCTGCGGCGATCCGGCGGTGGAGGTCGAGCCCGTCCACGCCGCCGTCCAGCGCCACCGCCGGCTCGTAGAGGCGCGCCTCCGGCGGCATCAACCCGAAGGCGTCCGTCGGGACGTACGGCGCGTTCACCGCGATCACGGCGAGCGCCCCGCGGAGGTCGGGCGGGAGCGGGGCGAACAGGTCGCCCTCGAACACGCGGGCCGGGTCGAGGTTCGCCCGGGCCGCACGCACGGCGGCCGGCTCGATGTCGGCCGCGAACACCGCAGCGCCGGGCACACGCGCCGCGATGACGGCGCCGATCGCGCCCGCACCGCAACACAGGTCGAGCACCGCGTCGCCCGGCCGGGTCAGCGCCGCCGCCTCGCGCGCCAGCAGCTCGGTGCGGCGCCGCGGGACGAAGACGCCCGCGTCCACGTGGATGCGCAGGCCGCCGAACTCGGCGAAGCCCAGCAGGGGCTCCAGCGGCTCGCCGGCCGCTCGACGGGCGACGAGGGCCTCCCGTTCGTCCGGCGAGGCGGCCGCCTCGACCAGCAGCGCGGCCTCCTCCTCGGCGAAGACGCAGCCCGCGGCGCGCAGCCGGCGGACGATGTCCTCCTCCTCGCGCGCGCTCACCGGCCCATGCTAGCGGGGCGAGGTCAACCCCCTCTCCCGAGCCTTGACCGCTTGCCGTTCCGCACGTATGGATGGGTCATGAAGCGGATCCACTACGCAAGCGGCTCCCTGCTCACCGGCGACGCGATCGCGGACGTGCTGGTGAAGTACGCGGCCGCGCTCGCGGTCAACACGGCTGCCGCCGAAGTGCGCGCCCCGGCGATCCTGGAGAACGGCGAGGTGGGCGAGATCATGATGCTGCTCGGGCCGGCCAGCCAGATCCTCGCGGAGACGGAGCGGTTCGACGGACCCGAGCTGCGCGACGACGACTTCGTCGACGGGCTCAAGGATCGGGTCGCCGCGCTCGGCCCGAGCAGAGCGACGTTCGTCAGGCTTGGCACAGAGGGCGAGGACGACCTCGACGTCGACATGCTGTGAGCGACGGATCCGACGAACCGACCGGGGGCCGAGCGACGCTCGATACAGTCCCGCACTGGTAGAAAGGGGATGGGCGCGTACTATCTGGCGGGAAAGGCAACTTCGGGGAGTAGGGCATGCAGGTGTTCCACGTCTACATCGACGAGCTGAGGTTCACGTTCGTCGATCGCGAGCCCGTCGAAGAGTTGAAGCGGCGGGTGATTCAGGCGAGCCGCAGCGACGGCGACTTCGTGGCCATCACGCAGTCGAGCCGCCCCCCGAGCGAGATCTTCGTGACCAGCCAGACCCGCGTGCGCATCGAGACGGCCAGCATCCCCCGCGAGCCGGCCACGGCCAGCGACCACGAGGAGGACGACTCGTTCTGGTTCGACTTCGACTCGCTGAGCTGACGGCCGCTGGGCCACGCACGACGCGACCGCCCGCCTGACGAGATGCGCGGCACGCGCGCGGACTGTAGCCGGAATTCCGGTATTCCAGTATCGTCGCGAGCATGACCATTCCTGAGGACGAGAACAAGCCGCAGCCTCCCGAGGGCGGTAACCCTGCCGGCGCCGTCCCGCCGGTCCCTGAGCCCACCGAGCCGACGGCGCCGGCCGAGCCTGCGGCCCCCGCCTCCGACGTGCCTCCCGCTCCGCCGGTGGCGCCGCCCGCTGCGCCGGCCGCTCCTGCCGGCGGTTACCCGCCCGCGCCTCCCGCGCCGCAGGCCGGAGCCGTCCCGCCGCCTCCCGGCGCCTTCCCGTCGTACGCTGCCGCTCCCCCGGCGCCCGTCGCCGCGCCGACCGGGATCCCGACGACCGTCAACACGGCGTTCTGGCTGTACATCGCGAGCGCTGTGCTCAGCGTGATCGGCGGCATCGTCACCATCGCGACGGCGAGCGGCGACCGGGCGCAGATCATCCGCCAGATCCAGAACTCCGGCACGAACCTGCACGGCCAGAACATCGACACGCTGGCCTCCGCCGCGGTCGCGGTCGCGATCGGCTCGTCGATCGTCACGCTGATCTTCTGGGCCATCGTGTTCGTGCTGTTCGCGTTCTTCATGCGCCGGGGTGCCAACTGGGCACGGATCGTCCTCACGGTGCTGACCGTGGTCTCACTGCTGAACATCATCCCGGGCTTCCCGTTCGGCCTCATCCAGGTGATCGCCTCGATCGTCGCCGTCATCCTGATCTGGCTGCGGCCGTCGTCCGCGTGGTTCGCCGCGATCAAGGCGTCGAAGGCTCCGCGCGCGTAGTCCCCATCGCTGAAGGGGTCCGCGGCCGTCCGGTCGCGGACCCCTTCGCCGTTTCTCAACCCCCTGGCGCCGGCCTCCCAGCGGCGTACCGTGCGCGCCGAACGAGGAGAGGAGCGCATCGTGCCGGGACGGGAGAACTCGCTGAAGGACCAGGAGCTCTACGAGAAGCTGCGCGACGAGGGCAACTCGAAGGAGAAGTCGGCGCGCATCTCCAACGCCGCCGCCGCGCGCGGCCGGAAGTCCGTCGGCCGTAAGGGCGGCGAGTCCGGCTCCTACGACGACTGGACGGTGCCGGAGCTGAAGAAGCGCGCCAAGGAGCTCGGCCTCAGCGGCTACTCGAAGAAGACCAAGTCCGAGCTCGTGAAGGAGCTGCGCGACCACTGACCCACGTCACGCGTACACTCGCGCCATGAACCTGCGCGACGTGGCCGCGGACCTGTACGGGGTCGAGCCCGCGGAGTTCGTCGCCGCGCGGGCGTCGGCCGCCGCGGGTGCCGACCGTGAGCTCGCGAAGACCATCAAGGCGCTGCGGAAGCCGACGGCGTCCGCCGCGGCCGTCAACGCGCTGACCCGCCGCGACCCCGAACTGGTCGACCGCATCCTCCAGCTCGGCGACCGGATGCGGGACGCGTTCGCCGCGCGCGACCGGGACGCCATCCGCGACCTGACCCGGGAGCGGCAGCGGCTGCTGCAGCGCGCGCTCCGCGACCTGGGGACGAGCGCGGCGGTCGGACGCGAAGTCGAGGAGACCCTCCAGGCCGCGGTCGTTGACCCGGTCGCGGCTGCCGCGGTGCGCAGCGGGATGCTGGTGCGCGCACTCGAGTCAACGGGGGTGGAGTCCGTGGACGTGGCCGACGCGGTCGCGCTGCCCCTGGACGAGGAGGCGCTGGCCGCGGCCGCGGAGCGGAGTGCCGAGCCACTGGTGGCCCCGGAGCCCCGAAAGACCCGGATGGCGGCCGCGCCGCAGGAGGACGGCGAGCGCGTACCCGACGCCGGGGCCGAGTCCGCCAGCGAACGGCGCGAGCGCGAGCGCACGGTCCGCGCGGCCGAGCGCGCCCTCGAACGCGCCAGGGCCGACGCCGAGTCCCTCGACGACGAACTGGACGCGGAGGTCGACCGCCGCTCCGACCTGCAGGCCGAGCGGGACGCGCTCGAACGCCGCCTGCAGCGCACCGAGGCCGAGCTCGCCGAGTCGAAGGCCGCCGAGCGCGCGCTCAGGCGGCGCATCCCGGAGCTGCAGCGCGCCGTGCGGGACGCCGAACGCGCCCTGGACGAGGCCCGCGGCGACTGAGCGGTGGGGTCAGTCCGGAAGGTGCTGATCGACGTCGTCCTCGGCCATCACGACCATGCCGCCGGTGCGCTGGGAGGTGTGCATCAGCGCCTCCAGCCAGTGCGGGTTGATCGCCGGGGGCCGGCTGCCGGCGAACTGGAACGCGAGCGGGATCTCGCGGCTGATCCAGATGGACACGCGCCCCGAACCCTGGTCGACGGGCACGTCCCAGTTGAGGAGGAAGCTCTCGTGGCGGCGGAGCTTGGCGACGATCGCGAGCTTGACGTGGCTCAAGACCCGGTCGTCGAGGTCGTATTCCTGACCCGCACCGTAGAGCAGTTTTCCCATAGTTGCCATAGTGCCTCAGAACGAGCCCGAACTGCTGTGCGAATAAAGGGGATTGACACGCCCCTGATATCCCGTTAAGCGGGGAACTACTCCCCCTTCGACCCGTCCAGCCTGTCAGCGCGGCGCGTCGAGGAACGTCAGCAGGTGCGGCAGGAAGGCGCGCAGCGCACGGTCGTCGCCCGCCGCTGCCAGCGCCTCCCCCAGATAGTCACCGTGCGTGCCGGGCACGATCAGCAGGCGGGCGTCGGGCAGCAGGGCCGCGACCTCCACGAAGTGGCCGGTACGGACCACGTCGCGATCGGCGCCGACGACCAGCGTCGGCGCGGTGACCGAGGCCACCAGCTCGTCCGGGACGTCCTCGAAGCCGAGCATGAGCGCGCGGTCGAGCTCGAACATCCGCCTGGCGTGCTCCGGGTCCCGGCTCACGGCGAGGTCGGCCTCCGCGTACACGGCGGGAAGGTCCTCGAAGCGGCCCGCCTCCAGGCCGGCCCAGAAGCCGTCGACCATCGCGTCCCGCCGCAGCGGGGCCGACGCCAGGACCAGCTTGCGGACCAGCGCGGGATGCCGCGCGGCGAGCTGGAACGCGACCTGGCCGCCGTTGCTGAAGCCGAGCACGTCGACCGGGCCGACGCCCAGGTCCGCGAGCACGGCGGCGACATCGTCGGCCGACTCCTCGAACGACGGCTCTCGGTCGCCTGCCGCTGTTCGGCCGTGACCCTGCAACTCGACGGCGAGCACCGAGCGGCTGCGCTCCAGCAGCGGGAGCAGCATCCCCCAGTTCGACTCGATCGTGGAGCCGCCGCCGTGCAGGAGAAGCAGCGGCGGGTGCGGCGAGTCCTCGTCGCCGTGCCATTCGCGATGCAGAGGGATGCGCGTCACAGTGCCCGACGCTACCGCCCGCGCGCGCTGCGCACTACTTCTGCTGCCAATCCGGCAAAAGACGTGCGGCGGACGAGGAGAAGTGGTTAGGCTGGTCGGGTTCGCGCGCATCGAATACCAGGCAAGGAGGCCTTCACAGGCATGTCCCATCCACTCGCTGTCGCTGCGCTCGGCTTCTGGCACGTCCACGGCAAGGATTACGCCCGCGACGCCCAGGAGCATCCCGGCACCACACTCGTCGCCATCTGGGACGACGACCCCGAACGCGGCCGGGAGGCCGCCGAGAAGTTCGGCGTCGAGTTCGTCGCCGACCTGGACGAGCTGCTCGCCCGTGACACCCTCGACGGCGTCACGGTCACCACGTCCACCGACCAGCACGTCGACGTGATCTCCCGTGCCATCGCCGCGGGCAAGCACGTCTTCACCGAGAAGGTGCTGGCCCCGACCGTCGCGGAGGCCGACGCGCTGGTCGCCGCCGCCGACGCCGCGGGCGTCTCGCTCGTGGTCTCGCTCCCCCGGCTCCACCACGGCTACACCGCCGCCATCGAGGAGGTCATTGACGCCGGCACGCTCGGCGAGCTGGCCTACAGCCGGGTGCGGCTCGCGCACGACGGCTGGATCGCCGGCTGGCTCCCCGACCGGTTCGGGAACCCGGCGGAGGCCTACGGCGGCGCGCTCACCGACCTCGGCTGCCACCCGGTGTACCTGACGCGCCTGTTCCACCGGAGCGAGCCGCAGCGGATCACCGCGACCTACGCGAGCCTCACCGGCCGGGAGGTCGACGACAACGCCGTGGTCACGGCCGAGTTCGCCGGCGGCCGCATCGGCGTCATCGAGGCGAGCCTCGTGCAGACCCCCGGCGACTTCACCATCGAGCTGCGCGGCACCCGTGGCGCGCTCTCGTACGGCGGGGCCGCCGGCGGGCTCTTCGTGGACACGGGCGACGGCTGGCAGGAGCTGCCGGTGCCGGACAACGGCGCAGGCGCGTTCGACGAGTGGGTGCGGCGCATCCACGACGGCAGCAGGGCCGACGCGAACCTCGACCACGCGCTCGCGCTCACCCGCGTCGTGGTCGCCGCGAACGCCTCCGCCGCCGAGGGCCACCCCGTCGCGCCCGCGGTGCCCGCAGCGACGCCCACGCGCTGACGCGCGTCACCCCACACCACCTCATCCGCCGAGGGGCACCTTAACGCCCCTCAACGGCGCCTTTAGGGGCGTTTACGTGCCCCTCGACCAACTTTGGAGACCCCTTATGTCCAGCACCACCGTCCGTATCGGACTCATCGGGGCGGGCGGCATCGCCGGCGCGCACGTGGAGGGCTACCTCCGCAACCCCGACGTCATCACCTTCGCGGCCGTGGCCGACCCGGTACGCGACAGCGCGGAGAAGCGCGCGGCCGCGTCCGGCGCAGCGATCTACGCCGACTACCGCGTCATGCTCGCCGAGGCGGACATCGACGCCGTCGACATCTGCCTCCCGCACCACCTGCACAAGGACGCGATCGTCGCCGCCGCCCGCGCGGGCAAGCACATCCTGTGCGAGAAGCCGCTGTGCCTGACCCCGGAGGAGGCCGCCGAGGTCTCCGCCGCCGTCGAGGAGGCCGGCGTCACCCTGATGTGCGCGCACAACCAGCTCTTCCTGCCGGCCGTCGCCCGGGCGAAGGAGCTGATCGAGTCCGGCGCGATCGGGCGCGTCTACGAGGTGCGCACGACGGACTCCTTCTTCAACGACTTCGACCCGGCGAACATGGGCTGGCGCGCGCACGCGTCGACCTCGGGCGGCGGCGAGCTGATCGACACCGGCTATCACCCCACCTACCTGCTGCTGCACCTGGCCGGGGGCGCCCCGGTGGAGGTCACGGCGATGCTGGCCACGCACCGCCTGTCGTTCATGGAGGGCGAGGACTCCGCGACCGTGCTGGTCCGCTTCGACAACGGCGTGATCGGCACCGTCGTCACGAGCTGGGCCTACGAGGCGGCGCCGGGCACCGAGAAGTTCTCGGCGGTCGGCGAGCTCGGCAGCCTCACCTCCGACGGCACGACGCTCACCCTCAAGAAGCGCGGCGAGGCCGAGCCGACCGTGATCGAGCTGGAGCCGGTGCACCAGTTCGGCGAGGAGCTGAACCACTTCGCCCGCAGCATCCTCGACGGCACCCGCCCCCTGCACACGCAGAAGGAGGGCATCGAGGTGCTCGGCATCATCCTCGGCGCCTACGAGTCGGTCCGCACCCGCGCCGTCACCACCATCCCCGCCCTCTCCCCCACCCGCTGACCGGCCGCGACAGCCGAGTACGCAGACTATTTCGCGTACTCGGCTGTTTGCGCGTGGGTAGGGTCGGGGGCATGGATGCGTTCCCGGTGCGGATAGAGCTCGCGGGGCATGACGGGGTCGTGCTGCGGCGGCTGGAGGAGGACGACTGGGGCGTCGAGCTGATGCTCGCGCGGGTCGAGGACATCCCGACCTGGACCATGTACCCGGCCGACCTCGACGAGGACGGCGCCCGCCTCCGCGCCGCGCGCAACGTGCGCGCGGCCGACGCGGCCCACGGCATCCGGTACGTCATCGACGAGGGCGGCGACGCGCTCGGGACGGTCGGCTTCGGGAGGTCGGAGGACGGCTTCGAGGTCTTCTACGCGCTCCGCCCGGACGCGCGCGGCCGCGGGCTCGTCACCAGCGCGGTCGCCGCGCTCTCCGCGTGGCTCGCTGCTCAGGGCGAGCGCGTCGTGTGGCTCAGCACGCTGGACGGGAACGCTGCCAGCGAGGCTGTCGCGCTGCGCTGCGGCTTCACGCGGTTCCGCTCGGGGACGCACGTCGACGGGCGCCCGCTCACGGTCTGGACCCGCCGTATCCACAGCGGATCCATAGACAATTGACACTCAATCTATTTCATTTCAACAGCCTCGAAACTGTTCCCAAATCGCGTCGGTTGGGGTTAAAGTGACGCATGAGCACTCCGAGGATGGGGCGCACTACTGGTGGTCCCGAACATCCGCGACACGATGACTTCGTCGCGGTGCCCTACCTGCGTCAAGGGCAGCTCATCTCCCTGATCCGCTGGAGCCAGGTCAACGGCGAGTGGCGGTACACGACCATGCTCGCCCAGTACCTCCATCGCGACGAGGAGAGCTGGTACCTCGTGATCAACGGCCAGCGCGCCAAGATCAGCCGCTCGGAGTGGGCCATCTTCAACTGATTCCGCCGCACGGCGCCGCGGCGTACTGTCCGTCGGGTGAACGACCACGACGACGACAGCCGCTCCCGCGCGGTCGCCCCCGAGCACCGCTGGCCCGCCGTGATCGGCACGCTGGTCGCGCTCGTGGCCTACGCCCTCCTGCCGAGCGTCGTCCCGCCGATCGCGCGCTGGTCCGTCGTCGGCGTCTGCGTGCTGATGCTGGTCGCGCTCATCATCTACAACCCGCACCGGCTGACCCGCGAGTCGAAGTGGTCCCGGCGCGCGGAGATCGCGCTGGCCGTGCTCATCCTGGCGGCGAACCAGATCGCGTTCGCGGAGACGGTCGTCCGGCTGCTCAACAAGCACGGCAACGGGCAGGAGATCCTGCTCGCCTCCCTGCAGGTCTGGGTCACGAACGTCATCGCGTTCGCACTGGTGTACTGGACGATGGACCGCGGCGGCCCGGTCGCCCGCATCTCCCTGCCGCGGAAGAAGCTGCCGCTGGCCGACTTCCGGTTCCCGCAGGACGAGGACAAGGACGATGTGGTCGAGGTCGCGCGCGGTTCGAGCCAGGTGATGGACTGGGTGCCGAACTACATCGACTACTTCTACTTCTCGCTGTCCAACTCGATGGCGTTCAGCCCGACCGACACGATGCCGCTGACCCACCGGGCCAAGCTGCTGATGGCGCTGGAGTCGTTCGCGGGGTTCGTCCTGCTGGCGCTGGTGATCGCGCGGGCGGTGTCGCTGATCGGGTGAGAGAGGCGTCGTCTCAGTTGCGCCGCCAGTCGTCGGAGCGCAGGTGCGAGCCGGCCTGCGGGCCCATCTGCAGCATCCCGCCGTCGACGGTCCACGACGCGCCTGTCACGTAGGACGCGGCGGGCGAGGCCAGGAAGGCGATCACCGCGGCGACCTCCTCCGGAGCGCCGGGCCGGCCGAGCGGGACGCCCGGCCGGTGCACCTGGCGCGGGTCGACGTCCTCCGCGTCGTTCATCGGGGTGGCGATCTCGCCGGGCGCGACGGCGTTGCAGGTGATGCCGTGCTCGCCGAGCTCCACGGCGAGGGTCTTGAGGAGGCCGCCCAGGCCGTGCTTGGCGGCGTCGTAGGCGGCGGAGCCGACCCGCGGCTGGTGCTCGTGCACGCTGGTGACGCCGATGATCCGGCCGCCGCGGCCGGCGTCGACCATGCGGCGGCCGATCCGCTGGATGCAGGCGAACGGGCCGTCGAGGTCGGCCAGCAGTGTCGTCCGCCAGGTGTCCCAGTCGGTGTCGAAGAAGGGCGGGCCGCCGTTCACGCCGGCGTTGTTCACGAACACGTCGCAGCCGCCGAGCCGGTCGGCGAGCGCGTCCACGACGTCCGCGCACGCAGGCGCGTCGGTGGTGTCGAGCCGCGCCACCTCGGCTCTGCCGCCCTCGGCACGGACCAGGCGCGCCGTCTCGGCGGCGCCCTCCTCGTCGGAGTGCCAGGTCACGCCGACAGCCATCCCGGCGCGGGCGAGCGCGACGGCGGTCGCCCTCCCGATGCCGGAGTCGGAGCCGGTCACGATGGCGGTGCGCGGGTCGGTCAGTTCGGGAGGGGTCATCCCCGCACCCTGCCCCCGGCTCCCGCGATCGGCAAGGGGGGTGAGCTCCCGCGCCGAGGGGTGTACGACGTGGAGGCATGACCATCCGTACCGTGCTCTTCGACGTCGACGGCACCCTCGTCGACTCGAACTACCTCCACATCGACGCCTGGCAGCGCGCGTTCGCCGAGCTGGGCGTGCCCGTCGACTCGTGGCGCATCCACCGCGCGCTCGGGCGGGACTCCGGGCAGCTCCTGCGCGCGGTCGCGGGCGAGCACGACGACGAGTGGGACGACCGGGCGCGGGCGCTGCACGCGAAGCACTTCCGCGAGCTCGCGCCGCGGCTGCGGGCGTTCGACGGAGCGGCTGACCTGCTGCGCGCCGTCGCCGGCCGCGGCGTCCGGGTGGTGCTCGCCACCTCCGCCGCCGAGGACGAGCTCACGATGCTGCGGCGCGCGATCGGCGCCGACGACGCCGTCCACGCGGCCACCTCCGCCGACGATGTGGACGAGGCCAAGCCGGACCCGGGCATCCTGGAGGTCGCCCTGCGCCGTGCGGACGCTCCGGCCGCCGAGGCGCTCGTCGTCGGCGACTCGGTCTGGGACATGACGGCCGCGGCACGGGCGCACATCCGCTCGGTGGGCGTGCTCTGCGGCGGGGTCGGGGCGGCCGAGCTCACGGACGCGGGAGCGCGGGAGGTCTTCGAGGGGCCCGCCGCGCTACTGGAGGCGCTCGACCGGCTGCTGTGACCCGACGCCTGCTGCGAGCGCCGCTCAGTCCGGCAGCTCCCGCAGCGCGCTCGTGCGCTCCCCCGGCTGGTCGCCGGTGTTCACGGTGCCCTTCGGCTCGAACATCACGACCAGCGCCTCCTCCTCCGCGAACGGGCAGTGCTCCGCGCCCTTCGGGACCACGAACACGTCGTGCGGTCCCAGCTCCACCGCACGATCGCGGAGCTGGATGACGAGCCGCCCGGCGACCACGAGGAACAGCTCGTCGGTCTCCGGGTGCGAATGCCAGATGAACGCGCCCTGGAGCCGGGCGACCTTCACGTCGTAGTCGTTCACGCTGGTCAGCCGGTGCGGCTGCCAGGGCTCGGGGACGAGGGCGAACGCCGCGTCGATGTTGTGGACGTCAGGAGTGCTCATGCGGCCCAGCGTAGGCAGCGCATCTTGCCAAAGACAGCCCCCCTGGCGTTGGATGCTCCCAAGGAGCGTCCACCGACGGAAGGATGGCCATGTCCGCCAGCGAACTGGAGATGTCGAGCGTGCGCTACCCGTATCGGGAGCGCATCTTCCACGTGGAGAAGAAGGCGCCGGGCGAGTGGGTCGTGCTGGACGAGTCGCACGCCGAGCTGGGGCGGCTGATCCGGGTGTCCGCGGAGGGCGAGGAGCACGAGCCGGTCTTCGGCGCGATCCCCGTCGGGTATCTGGAGACGCTGCACGAGGGGTCGGACTGGAAGTTCCTGGTGGCCGCGCTGATCAACGAGGCGCTGGACGAGCCGCCCACACCGTCGGTCGTCCACCCGGGCCCGGCCTGACGCTCGGGTCGGACACGGGCCGGGGCGCGCGGATGCCCCGATAATTTCCCGTTGGGGGCGTTCGCGGAGAGGCGGCGGCTACGATACCCGCAATGAACGCAGCGCTGCGCACGACGCTCGGCTGGGTGGCCGCGGTGCTGCTCAACCTCGGCGCTGTGCTGTTCGTGGTCGGCCTGATCGTGCCCCGCTCCGGCGGCGTGTCGATCCTGGAGGTCGGGATCGGGATGCTCGTGGCCGGCGTGATCGTCGGCGCGGTGTGGCTGTACGCGAGCCGGCGACCGAAGCGCTGAGATGCAGAGCGGCCCCGCCCGGGATGACGGTGGGCGGGGCCGCGGTCTCTGCGGTGCGGTCATCGGACCGCGCGGCCGGTCACTGATCCGGGGGCTCCGGGTTGTTGACGAGGTCCGGGTTGGACGGCTGCTCGGTCGGGTCGAAGTCCGCGGGCGGCGGCTGTGCGCCGTCGTCACCCTGACCCCGCTCGTCCCCGGCCGGCTCGGCGGCGTGCCTGCCTCGGCCGCCTCCCCTGCCTCCGCCCTCGAAGCGCTCAGGCTCGTCCTCGACGGGTACGCCGAGGTCGTCCGTGTTCGGAAGTCCACTCGTGTCGCTCATGCGGCCCACCAAACGCCGCACCCCCCTGTGTCCGCAAGGGGGTTCAGCGTCGCCGAAAGGGGCGTACCCTACCCGTTCGCCGCGGCCACCAGCTGGTCCAGCTGCTCGGCGGTGACCGGGCTGCCCGGGAACGAAGCCGCACGCACCAGAGGGATGGACTCCGCCATCCGCCGCAGGCCCGGGTCGTTGAGCATGGCGCCCATGCCCTGCGCCTCCGGGCTCTGGGCGAGCGCCGCCATCAGGATGGGGCCGCCGACCGGGTGGCTGAGCCACTCGCCGAGGGTGGAGTCGACGGTGAGCGGCGCCGCGCGCCCGTCGCCCGCGAGCGTCACGACGGCCGAGCCGCGCAGGTCGCGGGACGACGCCCCGACCTCCACGACGTAGTCGCCGCCCTCCACGGTCCACGCGCCGAGCTCGGTGTCGAAGTAGGCGAGGTCCTCGGCGGCCAGGTCGATCACGGCCGTCGCGGTGGCGCCCGCGGCCACGGCCACGTTGGCGAAGCCCTTCAGCTCGCGCACCGGGCGCTGCACACGGGAGGCCGGGACGGACACGTAGACCTGGACAACCTCCCGGCCGTCGCGGTCGCCGGTGTTGGTGACGTCCACCGTCACGCGGATGCCCTCCGCCGTCGCGGACGCGGTGGGCGCCCCGAAGGCGAACGTCGTGTACGAGAGGCCGTGACCGAAGGGGAAGGAGACCGCCGCGTCGCGCGCGTCGAAGTCGCGGTAGCCGACGAAGAGGCCCTCGCCGTAGCGCACATGGCCCTTCTCGCCGGGGAAGTTGAGGTACGAGGCCGTGTCCTCCAGGCGCACCGGGATGGTCTCCGCCAGCCGGCCGGACGGGTTGACCACGCCGAACAGCACGTCCGCGACCGCCCCGCCGCCGGCCTGGCCGAGCAGCCAGCCCTCCACGATCGCGGGCACGCGGTCGGCCCACCCGGAGACGCGCACGACGCCGCCGTTGGAGAGGACGACCGTCACGCGCGGGTTGGCGGCGATGACGGCCTCCAGCAGGGCGGTCTGCGCGGCGGGCAGCTCGAGGTGCTCGCGGTCGAAACCCTCCGACTCGTCCTCGCCCGGGAGGCCGAGGAAGACCACGACGTCGTCGGCGCCGGACGCGACCCCGACGGCCTCGGCGGTCAGCGCCACCTCGTCGGGGTCCGCGCCGAGCGCGTAGCCCGGGGCGAAGACGACGGTCGCGTCGCCCGACAGCGCCTGCAGCTCGTCCAGTGCGTTGTCCAGGCGCGTCGGGACGATCTGGGAGGAGCCGGCGCCCTGGTAGCGCGGGGTGCGGGCGAACTCGCCGACGACCGCGATCGTGCGTCCCGCGTCGGTCGCGAGCGGGAGAACGCCCTCGTTCTTGAGCAGCACGATGCTGCGGCCGGCGACCTCCCTGGCCAGGGCGTGGTGCGCCTCCGCGTCGTAGGTCGCGCCCGCGTCGGCCCCGGCTAGGGCCTTGCCGACCAGGTCGATCACGCGGTCCGCCGCGGTGTCGAGCACGGACTCCTCCAGCGAGCCGTCGCGCACGGCGGCCACGAGCTGCGCGTCGGTGACGCCGCCGCTGGACGGCATCTCCAGGTCGAGCCCGGCGACGAGCGCGCTCACCCGGTCGTTGACCGCACCCCAGTCGGAGACGACGAGCCCCTCGAAGCCCCACTCGTCGCGGAGGACGGAGGTGAGCAGCCAGGGGTCCTCGCTCGCGTAGACGCCGTTGATCCGGTTGTACGAGCACATGACCGTCCACGGCTGGGCGTGCGTCACGACGTGCTGGAAGCCGCGCAGGTAGATCTCGCGCAGCGGGCGCTCGTCGACGTCGGCGCTCACGCGCAGCCGGTCGGTCTCCTGGTTGTTGGCGGCGAAGTGCTTGAGCGAGGCTCCGACGCCCTGCGACTGGAGGCCGCGGACCAGGGCGGCGCCGAGCCTGCCGGAGACGATCGGGTCCTCGGAGAGGTACTCGAAGTTGCGCCCGCACAGCGGCGAGCGCTTGATGTTGATGCCCGGCCCGAGCAGCACGCCGACCCCTTCGGCCTTGGCCTCCTCGCCGAGCGCCGCGCCGACCCGCTCCAGCAGCTCGGCGTCCCAGGAGGAGCCGAGCGCGACCGCGGGCGGGAAGCAGGTGGCCGGCACGCTGTCCCCGATGCCGAGGTGGTCGCCGCCCTGCGCCTGCTTGCGCACGCCGTGCGGCCCGTCGGTCAGGTAGATGGAGGGGATGCCGGCGCCGTCGACGCCCTCGGTCTCCCAGAAGCTGCGGCCGCTGGTGAGCGACGCCTTCTCCTCGACGGTGAGCTCGGCTGCGCGAGCGAGGCTGTCGACCATGATTCTCCTTCGGATGCGGTCGTGGGTGGGCAATACCTTACACCACTCGGTTTTAAGACGGTGGGCCTCTCCTGGATTTGTACCGAATGGTCGTTATCGGCGTCTGTAAGCCGCCATTCGGCACGAATGTACGCCGGGTCAGAGCCGGCGCATGAGGTCGCGGAGGGCGGTCATGTACTGGGTGGAGGCTTGGTAGTTGGGGTGGGTGGCCACCTTCACCAGGTACAGCGGCGGCCCGAACTCGTCCGCGCCGCGGTCGATCTCGTTGTCCTTGAAGGACGCGTCGGGGAAGCCGAGGTAGTCGGTGCGGCGCCACAGGTTCACCCACGCCACCGCGCCGTCCGGCTGGGTCAGCAGCTCGCGCAGCGTCGGCTTGTCGCGTTCGGCGGGGTCGCGGCCTCCCGAGCCCTGGGCGTTGTGGTCCTCCACGACCTGCCTCAGCCAGGGGTCGGCCTTCCACAGCGACGGCGCCCGGCTCGGGAGGGTGCCGAGCGCGGCCGGGCCGAACAGCTCGGGGAAGAAGCGGCCGAAGTAGGCGCGGAGCTGGGTGCCGTAGGTGAGGAGGCCGACGTTCTTGAGGCCGTCGGTGGTGTCGGCGCCGAGGGTGAAGATCGTGGAGACGGCGAGGACCGCGCCGAGGCTGTGCGCGCTGACCACGACCTTGCGGCGCTGGCGGGTCGTCAGCGCCCGCAGCTCGTCCCGGGCGCGCTCCTCTACGGTGCGGCGGTCCCCCACCGTCCCCGCGCCCGCGGCGATGTCGGCCTCCAGCCACGCGACGATGCGGTCGCGCAGCTCCGGGATGACACGCTCGGCGTAGCAGGGCGGCCCGAACGGGTGGCCGGCGCGCGGGAGGAAGCACATCAGGTCCCACATCACGCCGATCGGGCGCTCCTTCGTCGTGAGCGCGTTCTCCGCGATCGTCACCACGGCGGCGACCGAGATCAGGCCGAGCGCCGGGAGGGCGAGGTCCAGCAGGGCAGGGCGCAGCGGCTGCGGGAGGGCGATCGCGACGATGACGCCGAGCGCGAGCAGCGCGGCGAGGAGGCCGAGCACCGGCTCCCCGCGGTGGAACAGAGCGGCCGAGCGGCGGGCGTTGAGCATCCGGAAGTCCAGCTTCCCCGCCGACTTCACCTGCGGCACCCGCCCGTCGCGGTAGCTGCGCAGCGGCTCGCGGATCGCCCGGCCACCGACCGTCTCCGGCGTCGTCAGGCGCGGCGTCGTGCGCATCCGCAGCAGGGCCACGACGAGCACGAAGATCAGCAACACGACGGCGAGCACTGGCACCGTCCCGCCGAAGTTGCGGTAGGCGACCGGCGTCGACAGGCCGCCGGGGGTGAGCGGGCAGATCGGGGTCGGGCCGCCGGTCGAGGCGAGCGCGCACTGCGTCCCAAGCACGAGGAGGGTCGACAGCAGCATGGCCGCGCCGAGGGAGAGCAGCATGATGACGCCGGGGCCGGTGCCGCGCCAGCCCTGGTAGGCGAAGCTGCGGCGGCGGCCCATCGGCCAGAAGATCACCAGAGCGGCGAGCAGCACAGCGGCCAGGGCGGCGAGCAGGTACGCGGCGGTGGTGAGGGGCGCGAGCCGCAGGGACTTCGGGGTGGACACGACCGCGACCAGCAGGGAGACGCCGCCGACCGCCACCACGAGCACCGACAGCCAGCGCGGCACCCCGCGGCGCCAGCCGAGCGCCGAGAGGGCGATGGCGAGCAGCACGCCGAGGATGATGGAGGGCGCGATCACGAGGCCCAGGAACGAGGGCGCGTGCTCGACGGTCGGCCCGGCGGGCAGCGCCACGGCCACCGCGACGGCGACGTACACCGCGATCGCGGCCAGCAGCATCCAGCCGGCCACGGCCTCCCTGCGCCGCAGCTTCAGCCGGATGAGCGTGTGCCGGCGGGCGACGCGGATGCCCGGCTCGACACCCGCCATCGTCCGCTCGGCGCGGCCGCGCACGGTGGTGTCCACATTGCGCACGACGAGCGCGACGACCACGACCAGTCCGGCCGCGCCGAGGACGGCGCCGAGGGTCAGCCACCAGCGCGACAGCAGCGGGGTGCTCGCCGGGTCGAGGCACTCCGGCGGGAGGTCCACGCCGGCGGGCGCGCACGTCCAGAACACGCCGTCCCAGCCGACCAGCAGCGCCATCAGGAAGAACGCGGCCGCCGTGTGCAGCAGCTCGCTCGGGGCCTTCACGCGCGTGATCCCCCAGAACCCGTCGGTCGCGAGCGGGCGGCGCGGGGTGGCGGCCTGGCCCTCCGCCACCCCGCTGAGGTCGCTGGCGGCACGGATCTTCGCGGCCGTGCCGAAGATCCCGGCCTCGTACCGGGTGCGAGCCTGGTGCGAGACGAAGAACAGCAGCAGCACGCCCGCGATCGGGACGAGTGAGAGGAGGGCGACCCTGATGCCGCGGTGGTCGAGTCCTGGCGAGGTGAAGAACGCGGTCACCCAGCCGGGCAGTGCCGGGCAGAGCGACGGATGCGTCAGGCACTGGGTCCCGATCAGGTCCAGGCTCACCGACGCCAGCGCACAAACGTAGAGGAGGGTGAGCCCGAGCGCGAACACCCGCAGCGACGCCGCCCCGCGGCCGGCCTGCCACTCGCCGGTGCGCGGCTGGTCGGGGATGCGGCGCGTCCAGTACGCGGTGTTGCACAGCCCGAACGGCAGGATGAGCAGCCAGGCGAGCTGCACGAAGAACTGGCCGATCGCCACGAGCGCGCCGCCGCCGTAGCGGGCCAGCATCCCCCACGAGTAGCCCTCGCGGCGGATCACGGTCGGAGGCGTCGCCGGGTCGGACGGGTCGGACGGGTCGACGGTCGGGACGTAGAAGCCGCCGTTCTCGTCGGCCTGGTCCGGGCGCACGTCGCCCGGCGCGACGCCGAGCATCTCCGCCGGCGGCGTGTTCTTGATCCCGTGGATCCTCAGCTCCAGGACGGTCGGCCCGCGCGAGGCGAAGACCGACGGCGACCGCGCCATGCCCGCAGGGTACCGGGGGGCGGACCGGGGCGTCTACAGGCGGTGCACGCCTGTGCAGGACTCTGGCCCCGCGGGCCGCGACAGCGTACCCTCCTCGCTATGAGCAACCCTGAAGAGCCCACCGGCGACGCTCGCGAGAACCTCGAGGGCAGCTACACCGAGTCCGACGACGAAGGACCGCACGAGCGCACGGTCCACGGTCAGTACACCGAGTCCGAGGAGAACCCCGGCCCGGAGCCGGATGTCGAGGGCACGTACACCGACGTCGAAGAGCCCGCGGACGCGCCCGAGGGCGACTACACCGAGGGCGACTACCGCGAGCCCTGAGCGGCCGATCGCTCAGGCGTAGCGCTTGCGGGCCTTGTCTGCCTGCTTCTTGGCCTGCTTGCGCGCCTTCTTGACGTCCGGGTTGTTCCAGAACGCGGTCACCGACTCGACGATCTGGTCGTAGCGCTCCCGGCCCGCCCGTGAGCCCAGGACGTAGGCCGCGGCGATGACGAGGAGCACGAAAAAGGTCTTGGGTCGCATGCCGCGACGATAGCCCCCGGTCGGGCCGCTGGGAAGGGTCGTCAGGGCCGGACGCCCGCGTGGTCGCGCGAACGGGTCATCCTGCCCAGGACGAGGTGCAGCGGTCGCGAGAGGAACAGCAGCAGCAGCCACAGCATCCCGATGTTCGGGAGGAGCACGGCCAGCACCCCGGCGATGGCCATGAGGACGATGAACGTCCAGCCGCGGAGCGGGTCGGCCTGCGCGGCGCCCTCCTCCGAGAGCATCCCTGGCGTGCGCAGGATCAGGAGCTCCATGAACTGCATGGCGAGCGTCGTCAGCAGCAGATTGCCGATGTAGAGCGCGTAGACGTCCGGCTTCTCGTTCGGGCTGTCCGAGAGCACGTTCGCGGTGAACGGCATGAATACGATGCACGCCAGCCACAGCATGTTGAGCCACAGCAGACCGGGCGTGTAGCTCTCGATCCAGCCGAAGACCTGGTGGTGCACCATCCAGAGCCGGGCGATGACGACGAAGGAGATCCCGAAGGCGAGGAACTGCCAGAAGTTGTGCTGGAAGTAGGGCCCGATGCCCTCCTTCGCGACCTCCGGACCCGCGTCGACCAGCGGGAGGATCAGCAGGGTGATCGCGATGGCCACGACGGCGTCGGAGAAGTTGACCAACCGGTCGAATCCCCGCTGCGTCCGCACCACCGCCATACGGACATACTGCCTGACCGTCGCCCGTTCATGCGAGACTGCGGGGATGCCGCACCTCAACACCGGACCGGGCGAGTACGACCTCACGGCGAGCGCGCTGGTCTTCCGCGAGCTCGACGGCCGCACCTGCCTGCTCGTGCACCGCCACCGCAAGCGCGGCATCCTGATGCAGCCGGGCGGGCACGTGGAGCGCGCGGAGGACCCGTGGGCCGCGGTCGCGCACGAGCTTCGGGAGGAGTCCGGCTACGACCTGGAGCAGCTCCAGCTCCTCCAGCCCGCGCACCGGATCGAGCGCGCCGAGGGCGTCGCCGTGCTGCCGACCCCGCTGGTCGTGGACGTGCACCCGATCACCGACGACCACGCGCACACCGACATCGTCTACGCGTTCGTCGCGACCACCGACCCGGCCGGGGCGCCGGGCGAGGATGAGTCCCAGGAGCTGCACTGGCTGCCGGTGGACGGGTTGGACGGGCCGGAGGCGCCGCCCGACCTCGCTCCGGGACTGGCGGAGGTCGCGCTCTACGCGATCGACGCGATGAAGTCGTCGATGCTGGTGACCGTCCCGCCGCCGCGCGCGAACACTTTCGCGGTGAGGACCTGGTGGACCTCCGGGTCGGAGTCCCAGCAGCCGTCCTCCAGCACGACCAGCCGGTAGTCGCGGTCAGCGGCGTCGCGCACGGTCGAGAGGACGACGCCGCCCGTCGAGACACCCGCGAGCACCAGCGTGTCGATGCCGCAAGCATCGAGCTGCTCTGCCAGGTCGGTGGTGCTGAACGCGCCGACGCGCTTCTTGCGGACGACGATCTCGCCCTCGGCGGGAGCGATACGCGGGTCGATCTGCGTCTGGGGGCTGTCCGGGGCCAGGCGCGCTCCCGCTCCGGCGAACCGCGAGGTCGCCGGGGCCGCTGCGGCCTCTTCCGCGGTGAGGGCGACGCGCACGTAACCGAGGGTGAGGCCGGCGGCGCGCGCGGCCTCCCTGGCCCGGAGGAGACCTTCGAGGAAGGCGTCGGAGTCGGGCACGCGCGAGAGGATGCCCGGCTGGAGGTCCATGAGAAGCAGGGCGGTCGTTGCGGGGTTCAGGGCGAGATCATTCACATGGATAAACTACCTCGGCACTGCGCTCGCTACTTCGCCCGCGCCCTGTTGTTCCGCGCGTCGTGCGTCAGCTCGATCAGCCCGAGCTCCTCCAGAAGCGGCGGCAGGTACATCCCGAAGCGGCCGCGGTAGCCCTTTCGGAGGCCGTACCAGCCGCCGACCGGGTTGACCGGGTCGCGGCCCCACGCTTCGATCGTCCCCGCGATGACCGGCTTGTTCTCGTCGGCGGCGCCCAGCGGCACCCAGTCGCCCTGCTCCCGCAGCCAGGCGGCGAGGTCGTCGATCGCGCTCGCCCGGTAGCTCAGCTTGGTGGTGCCGACCTGGCAGACCAGTGCGGGCGGGTCGGCCTCGTCGTCGCGGTACATGGTGTACTCCGAGGTGCCCGGCGCCGTGGTCAGCCGCCACGGATCGTCCTTCGTGCCTGCGCTCATGGTTCCTCCTCGTGTCTCTGCGAGAAGTCTGGACCCGCTCAGTCGCAGGCCACCAGTACCGCGTCGCTCACGTCGCTGAGGTGACGGAGGGCGCGGCGGCGCTCGTCCGCGGTGTTGGTCAGGTAGGCGAGCACGATGTCGCGCACCGGGTCGGCCCAGACGTTGCAGATGCTGCTGCCGTTGTGGCCGAAGGTCCGCGGGTCGGCCCGGGAGCCGGTCGGCCGGGGCAGGCCGATCGGGCCGCCGAGCTGGAAGCCGTGCGCCCAGCGCACCGGGTGGCCCATGATCCGGTCGGGCTCGCCGTCGCTGGAGACGGCCCGTGCCGTGGCGATGGTCTCCGGCCGGAGGACGCCCTCGCCTCCCGCCAGCAGCATCCGGTAGAACTCGGCCAGCTCGCGGCCGTTGGTGCTCACCGCCGCGGCCGGCGCCGGCACCGCGCGGGTGCGCGGCCGGTTGAAGAGGAGGGTCCTCGCCCGCTCGGGAGGGCTCAGGGCGCGCAGCGGGACGGCGCGGCCGGCCGCAGCCTCCGGGAGGCCGAGAGTCGTCTCGGTCAGCCCGGCCGGGCGCAGCAGGTTCTCGGCGATGAAGCGCTCGGCCGGCATCCCGCTGACGCGGCGTACCAGCTCGCCGAGGATGAAGCCGAAGCTCAGCACGTGGTAGCCCACGACTTCACCCGCGGCCCAGCGCGGGCGCGCGTCCTCCGCCGCCGCCACCGACCGCCCCGGGTCGGTCATGCGCACGGTGTCGCCGAGCAGCGTGCCGGTCGAGTACGGCACGCCGGCGCGGTGCGTGAGGACGTGCCGGACGGTGATGTCCGACTTGCCGCCGCGGGCGTACGCGGGCCAGTGCGCGGCCACAGGGTCGTCCAGCCGCAGCATCCCGCGCTCGGCGAGCAGGTGCACGGCGAGTGCGACGAAGGGCTTGCTCACGGAGAACGTGTAGAACAGGGCGTCGCGATCGCACCCGACACGGCGGTCGAGGACGACCTCCCCGCCGTGGACGACGGTGAGCCACGACGCACCGCCGCGGGCGTCCACGAGGTCGAGGACGCGGCGGAAGTCGGGCATGACCGCATCATCGCGTGCCTCCCGGGAGCGTGCAAGGAGGGATCAGGCGCGGAGGGCGACCTCGTGCGACGAATCGCGGCCACGCGCCACGTCGAACCCGGCCGCCGCCGAACCGGCGGACACGGTGTAGCCGCCGGCCACGCCCTCCACCCTGATCCGTCCCGCGTCGTCGGTGCGGAGGCGGGTGGGAGCGGTCCACCACTCCCCTCGGATCAGCCCGTCCAGCACGTCGTACGCCGGCTTCGCCGAGCCGTCGGCGCGCACGAGCCCGGATGGCGCACCCAGCCACGCGCCCGCGTCCGAGAAGCCCCAGTAGGTGACCGACTCGACCGCGGGGTGGCCGAACAGCGAGCGGTAGTGGCGCCCGATGTCGTCGGCCTGCCTGGCCTCCCCCTCGGGCGTCGACGGCCAGGAGTCGACGCGGTAGTCGTTGAGGTCCTCGATCTCGGGCGGCATGAGGTGTCCGGAGACGAACGTCGTCTCGGTGAGCTGCAGCGGGAGGCCGAACCGGGCGAAGCGGTCCACGATCGCCAGGATCTCCTCCTCGCCGCGGTAGCCCTGGTGCATGTGGGTCTGGAGGCCGATCGCGTCGATGCGCACGCCGGATTCGATCGCCTCCTCGATCACCCGCTCGTAGTCGGGCGAGAGGTCGAAGTCGTTGATGACGAGCGTCGCGTCCGGGTTCGCGGCGCGGGCCTCCTCGAAGGCGAGCCGGATCAGGTGCTGGCGCCCGCGGGCCGCGGCGAGCGGGGTGATCGCGTTGGCGCCGTTGGCGAAGACCGGCATGATGACGGTCTCGTTGATCGCGTCCCAGAGCTGGATGACGTCGGCGAAGTCCCCGACCACCTCGCGCACGTGCTCGCGCAGTATCCGCTCCACCTCGTCGTCGCCGCCGGCCTCCATCAGCCAGTCGGGCTGCACGGTGTGCCAGACCAGGGGGTGGCCCTTCACCCGCACGCCCTGCTCGATCAGCCAGGCGGCGGTCTCGTGGAGGCGGGCCGCGCGGGTCCGGCCGCGCTCCGGCTCGTAGGTGCCCCAGTAGAACGGCAGGGTCGCCTGGTTGAACAGCCGCAGCCACGGCCCGGCGCCGGCGGTGCCGTGCTCCACGAAGTCGAAGCCGATGTTGCCGAAGCCGAACGCGTGCGAACGCTGCTCGACGGTCACCTCGCGGTCCGCGAACGGCGAGCCGTCGGGGCCGAGGAAGGTGAGGACCGTGCCTCCGGTGCGGTGGGCGGGTGCGGACGCTGGGCTGGTGACGACCTCCATGCGCCAACGCTATCCGGTGCGGGTCGGCTCAGCCGCTCGGACGGGATCCGTGCCAGGGTGGGAGCCGTGGAAGGCGCGGACATCGACCTGGCGTACATCCCGCCCGGCGCGGTGCAGCTTCACGACGCCCGGCTCAAACGGCGGTGGACGGTCGAGCTGGAGTCGTTCGAGATCGGCGTGTTCCCGGTGACGGAGGAGCAGGTCGCCGAGCTGATCGGCGAGCCCGCGTCGCATCCCCGCCGGCCGGCGACCGGGGTGAGCTGGCTGCGCGCGATCCGGTTCTGCAACGCGGCCTCCGAGTGGGAGGGCCTCGACCCGGCGTACTCCGTCGACGGCGAGGACGTCACCTGGCACGTCGACTCCGACGGCTACCGCCTCCCGACCGAGGCCGAGTGGGAGCACGCCTGCCGGGCGGGCTCGACCGGACCGCACTACGGGCCGCTGGCCGAGGTGGCCTGGACCAGCGCCGACGGCCTCAGCGCTCCGCACGACGTGGGCGGGAGGCTGCCCAACCTGAACGGCCTGTTCGACACCCTCGGAAACGTGTGGGAGTGGTGCTGGGACTACCTCGACCCGGCGCGCTACGACGACTACCGGGTCTTCCGCGGCGGTGGCTTCGCCGACGACGCGTGGAGCGTGCGGGCGTCGGTCCGCCGCGGCGGCTCGCCGCGGACCCGGCACGAGGACCTCGGCTTCCGGGTCGCCCGCGGCGGCTTCGACGCCGAGAACGCGGCGCAGGGCTGGTCCGCGGAGGCCGACCGCGAGCGGGCGGCGCTGGAGTTCCCGCTCCCGCCGGGCTGGACTCCGCGGCGCTGACCGTCAGAGCCCGAGAGACCGCTTGATGAGCGTCTCGGCGTCGTCCGGACCGACAGCCGCGGCGGTCGCCTCCAGGTTCGCCTCCGTGATGGCCTTGACCACTTCGTCGCGCTGGATGCGGATGCCGCGCGGAGCGTCGATCCCGACCCGCACGCCGTCGCCGCGGACGTCGAGGATCGTGACGACGATGTCGTCCCCGATGAGCACGCGCTCGCCGACCTTCCGGGTCAATACCAGCATTGATCCAGCCTATCGGGCACGCGACCCGTCTCCCACTCCCCCATCCGCCCGATCCCCGCGGTCAGCGCAGCCGGGCCGGCCGGACCCGCACCGGCGCCAGCCAGGCCGCGACCATCACCGCGGTGATCGACCCGGCCGCCATGATCGCGGCGAGCACGACCACCTGGAACCGGCCCGCCTCCAGCGGCGAGACCCCGCCGAAGATCGCGCCGACGAACGCGCCGGGCAGCGTGACCAGCCCCGTCGTCTTCGTCTGGTCGACGGACGGGATCAGCGCCGAGTAGACCGCTCCCCTCGCCTGCTCCAGGGTCGACTGCCGCGGCGTCGCGCCCAGCGCCAGCCAGCCCTCCACCTCGTCCCAGTGATCGTCGACCGCCTCGGTGAACCGGCGGCCGGAGAGCGTCGCGATGCTCATCGAGTTGCCGATGACGATGCCGCCGATGGCGAGCGCGTACCGGGAGGAGAACTCGATCGCGCCGGTGAGGAAGACCACCGAGAAGGAGACGACCACGCCGGTGAGCATCGCGGTCCCCATCATGAGCGCGTGCTCCCCCGACCAGCCGATGCGGTGCGTGGCGGTCGCCGCCGCGACGCCGAACATGACGAGGAGGGCCAGCGCGACCCAGATGGGATCCGTGATGACGCCGGCGAGGACCACACTGATGATCGCGAGCTGGGCGGCCCCGCGGAGGATCGCGAGGGCCGGGGCCCAGCGGTGCGGCACGCGGTACGCGGCGAGGACGGCGGTCGCCAGCAGCGCGAGCACGGCGACCCCCAGGAGGGTCGGTGCGAGCTCGGCGAAAATAGGCATGTACCACCATAATCCGGGGGTGTTTCACACATGATCATCCACAGGGTTTCACACCGTGTGAATTACGAGGATGTAATTTCGAAGGTCTCTTCGAATTCCCGAGAGCTTCGAGGAAAATGCAGATCAGCCGCTAAATCATCCTGGACGGCAATCTGAGAGCCCTCTAATCTCGGGCGTGTCCTCCACATCTGGAGGCAGTTGTTCCACCCGTTTTCAACAGAGTTATCCACAGGTGGAGAAACTCAGCGGTCACTCCACCCGACCGGTACCCCCAAAAAGGAGGTCGAGTCCGGCGTGGTCGTGTACGCGACGCCGATCGCGGCGATGGCGTCGACACCGGAGCCGGCCTCCGCGACGAGGTTCGCCCAGACCCGGGTGTCCTCGGGCTTGCGCGTGACATCGACCGCGATCCAGACCTGGTCGGGGACCACGTCGTGGAGGATGCCGGCGTAACGGGCGGCGTCGGCCGGGGCTTCGCCGACGCCGATCGCGACGATGGTCGAGCCGTTGCGCCGGACGCCGTCCGCCCGCGCCTGCAGGGCTTCGCGGCGGCCGCCGACGTGACGGGAGCCGGTGCGTCCGACCGTGCCGGCCACGGCCACCTCGATGGCGGGGGTGGCCAGCGCCATCGCCTGCGCGACCGTCAGCGCGTCCTCCCGCAGGCCGAAGACGAAGACGAGGTCGCCCGGGTTGGTCGCCAGCCGGGGCGCCGGGCGGCTCGGCTCCTCGAAGCGCTCGGGACGGCGCGCGGGGGAGGGGACCGGCGCGGGATCGAGCACGATGGTCGTCGGCTCCAGCGGCACGGGAAGGTTCCGGGCCGGGGCGAGGGCCTCGGGATCGGTCTCGGCGATGATCTCCTCCATGACCTCCTCGAACTGCGAGGAGGTGCTGGCGTGCTGGAAGCGGACCTCCTGCTCATCGGCGTCGGCCAGCAGGCCGGCGATGACGTCGGAGGGCGCGAGCTCGTGGAGGTCCTTCTTCGGACGCCAGGCGTTATGAGGCCAGAGTCGGGGTGACAATTCGAATTACTCCGATCGTTTCGATGGGCGCCGGGGAGGTGGTGGCCTCGTTGTAGGACAGGACGGGGAGCGCGGGCGCCTGTGCGGCGATCAGCCGGCGGACGGCCGGACGCAGCTGCGGTGCGCAGACGAGCACCGCGCCTTCATGCTCGGTGGCGGCGGAGCGGACCTCGGTCAGGACCTGCTCGAGCACCGGGGGATCGAGGACGAGCTGCGAGCCGTACTCGGTCTGGCGCTGACCCTCCAGCATCGCCTGCTCCAGCATCGGCTCCAGGGTGATGACGCGGAGGGTGCCGTCGTCCACGTAGGGGTTGGAGAGCGCGGCGCCGAGCGCGAGCCGGGCCGCCTCGACCAGGCCCTCCGGTTCGAGCGAGACCTTCGCGCGGAGCGTGAGCGCCTCGTAGATGCGCGCGAGGTCGTTGATCGGCACCCGCTCGGAGAGCAGGCCCTGCAGCACGCGCTGCACTTCCGCGAGGCTGAGCAGGGCGGGGACGAGCTCGTCGACCGCGGAGGGGTTCACCCGCTTCACGCCCTCGGTGAGCACGCGGACGTCCTCGCGGGACAGCAGGCGCGCAGCGTTGGCGGTCACCGCCGAGGAGAGGTGCGTGACGACGACGGAGACGCGGTCGATGACCGTCGCCCCGGACAGCTCGGCGGTGTAGCGCAGCTCGGCGGCGATCCACTTGGCGGGGAGGCCGAACACCGGCTCGATCGTGTCGACCCCGGCGAGCGCCGTGAGGTCGTCCCCGAGGGCGAGCACCTTGCCGCGCGGCGCCTGGCCGCGGCCGACCTCCACGCCGGCCACCGTGATGCAGTACGTGGCCGACGGGAGCTCGCCGTTGTCGCGCGTGCGCACCGGCGGGACGACGATGCCGAGCTCGATCGCCAGCTTGCGGCGGAGAGCGCGCACCCGGCCGAGCAGGTCATCCGAGCCGCCGGAGACGATGTCGATCAGGTCGGTGGCGAGCTGGATCTCCAGCGGGTGCACCCGCATGTGCTCCAGCAGGTCGTCGGTCGTGTCGCTCGCGCCCGTCGTCTTCTCGGCCACGGCCTTCGCGCGCGCCTCGGCCGCGGCCTTGGTCGCGCGGGCCTTGATGCGCTGCGAGGCCCAGATCAGGATGCCGCCGACCGCGAGGAACGGGATCATCGGCATGCCCGGGATCAGCGAGAGCGCGATGGCCGCGGAGGCCGAGATGGCCAGCGCGACCCGGGACTGCGTGAGCTGCGCGCCGGCCTGCGAGCCCATGTCGGAGTCCGCGCCGGAGCGCGTGACGATCATGCCGGTGGACACCGCCATCAGGAGCGCGGGGATCTGCGCCGTGAGGCCGTCGCCGATGGTCAGCAGGGTGTACTTGTTCAGCGCGTCGGTGATCTGCATGCCGTTCTGCAGCATCCCGATGCCGATGCCGCCGATCACGTTGATGACGATGATGAGGATGCCGGCGATCGCGTCGCCCTTGACGAACTTGGAGGCGCCGTCCATCGCGCCGTAGAAGTCCGACTCCGCCGCGACCTCCGCCCGCCGTTCCCTGGCCTGGGCGTTGGTGATCAGCCCGGCGTTGAGGTCGGCGTCGATCGCCATCTGCTTGCCGGGCATGGCGTCGAGCGTGAACCGGGCGCCGACCTCGGCCACGCGCTCGGCGCCCTTCGTGATGACCACGAACTGGATGACCACGAGGATGAGGAACACGACCGCGCCGATGATGATGTTCCCGCCGACCGCGACGTTGCCGAACGTCTCGATCACCTGGCCGGCGTAGCCCTGGCCGAGCACCAACCGGGTTGAGGCGACGTTGAGCCCCAGCCGGAACAGGGTCGCGATGAGCAGCAGCGAGGGGAAGACCGAGAAGTCGAGCGGCTTGCGCGCGAACATCGTGGTCAGCAGCACCACGAGCGCGAAGGCGATGTTGACCACGATGAGCGTGTCGAGCAGCCAGGCCGGGATCGAGACCACGAGCAGGAGGACGATGCCGACGACGCCGATCGGCACCGCCAGGAGCGACAGGTTCTTGTTCTTCACGAGTGGACCAGCCTCCTGCTGTCGATCGGGGTCCGCGCCCGCTGGGCCGCGGGCAGGGTGTGGATGTCGGTGAGCGACCCGCCGCGACGCTTCAGCGCCATGACGAATGCGAGGACGTGCGCGACCGGGGTGAAGAACTCGGCCGGGATCTCCTGACCGAGGTCGCAGGCGGCGTGCAGCGCCCGGGCGAGGGGGACGTCCGAGACCATCGGGACGCCCTTCGCCAGGGCCTCCTCGCGGATGCGGGCCGCGATCAGGTCCGCGCCCTTGGCGACCACCTTGGGCGCCGACGCGCCCGGCTCGTACTTCAGCGCCACGGCGACGTGCGTCGGGTTGACCAGCACGACGCTCGCGTCGGCGACGGCCGCGATCATGCGGTTGCGGCTCATTGCGAGCTGTCTGCTGCGGCGCTGCGCCCGGATCATCGGATCGCCCTCGGCGCTCTTGTGCTCGTCCTTGACCTCGCGCTTGGTCATCCGGCTCGCCGTGCGGTTGCGGCGCAGCACCACGACGAGATCGATGGCCGCGAAGAGCAGGCCGCCGCCGATGGCGAGCTGGAGCAGCGAGCCCATCGAGCCCTGGGCGGTCGCGACGAGCGCCGGGACGGAGAGCCCTCCGGTCTGGAGCACGAGCGGGATCAGTCCCTGGATGACCACGTACAGCCCGATCCCGACAACGGCGGCCTTGCCGAGGGTCTTCACCAGCTCCCACGCGCTGCGTGCGCCGAACATGTTGCGGATGCCCTTGAGCAGATCGAACTGCTCGAAGTGCGGCGTGAGCTTCTTGAGGTGGATGCCGCCCTGCGCAGCCGTCGCGGCGATGATCGTCAGCGCGACGACGACGAGCAGCGGCCACACCGTGGCGAGCACGGACAGGAGACCCGTGCCGAGCGCGGCGAGCGCGCTCGCGGGCGTCGGGTCGCGGATGATGTCGCGGAACGCGAAGATCTGCGACTCGGCCGCCTGCTGGGCGCCGGCGATGACCATCGGGATCAGCGCCGCTCCGACGCCGACCGACAGCCACGCGGGGAGGTCGCGGGCCTTCTGCAGCCGTCCCTTCGAGCGCACCGACTTGAGGTGCTTCTCCGTGGCCTGCTCGGTGCGTTCCTGCGCGGACATCAGGGACCCCCGATCGCGTGGACGGCCTGCCCGGCGATCGCCTGCACGATCAGCGGGAGGGCGACGATCCCGAGCGCGCACAGCACGACAGCGAGGAGGATCAGTGCGGGTGGCCCGAGCGAGTAGACGTTGAGCGCCGGCGCGACCCGGGAGAGCAGGCCGAGCGCGGCGTTCGCGACGAAGAGCACAGCCATGATCGGGCCGGCGATCTGCAGCGCGGCGAGCAGCATCTGGGTGACCGAGCCGGACAGGGTCTGCGTGATCGACCTCCAGTCGACGGACATCGTCAGGGGGACGGCCGTGAACGAGCGGACCAGGCCGCCGAGCACGAGCTGGTAGCCGTCGCTGACGAACAGCAGCGCCAGCGCGGTCATCTGGAACAGCCGGGAGAACTGGGCGGCGTTGATGTCGGCGGCCGGGTCGTACTGTTGCGCCGCCTGGAGCCCGCTGGAGAAGTCCAGCAGCCCACCGGCGGACTCGATGGCGGAGAACACCAGGTAGACGAGGAAGCCGAGGACGGCGCCCGTCGCGGCCTCGCCGACGAAGTCGAGCAGGAACTGGCCGGTCGAGCCGGGGGAGTAGCGCTGCGCGGCCTGCGGCGCGACGACGATCCCGAGGAGGACGGCGAGCATGCCTTTGATCTGCAGCGGGAACGCCTGGTACGAGAACGGCGGCGCGATCAGCACGAACAGCAGGATGCGCACCGAGACCAGCGCTGTGGCCTCGATCGCGGTCAGGTCGACGGTGAAGTTCATCGTCAGCCTCCCAGCAGCGTCGGGATCTGCTGGAACAGGTACTGCGTGAAGGTCACGAGCTGCTCGATCATCCAGTTGCCGCACACGATCAATGCGATGGAGACGCCGATCGCCTTCGGCACGAACGAGAGGGTGACCTCCTGGATCTGGGTGATCGACTGGATGAGCGAGACCGCGAAGCCGATGGCGAGGGCGGTCAGCACCATCGGCGCGGCGAGCTGCGCCATCAGCAGGAGGGCCTGCGTGGCGATCTTGAGGACGGCGGCGGAGTTCACGGTCGGCCCCCCTACTTGTAGCTCGCGACGAGGGACTGGATGATCAGGCCCCAGCCGTCCACGAGGACGAAGAGCAGGATCTTGAACGGCAGCGACACCATGACGGGCGGGAGCATCATCATGCCGAGCGACATCAGGCCCGCGGAGACGACGAGGTCGATCACCAGGAACGGCACGTAGATCACGAAGCCGATGATGAAGGCGGCCCGCAGCTCCGAGATGACGAACGCCGGGACGAGGGTGGTCAGCGGGACGGCGTGGAGGTTCGCCGGGTTGGCCCGGCCGGCGGCGCGCGTCATCAGCGCGATGTCCTCCTGCCGGGTGTGCGCGCCGAGGAACGCCTTGAGCGGCGCCTCCGCGGCCTGCAGCGCCCCGCCGAAGTCGAGGTGCCCGGCGAGGTAGGGCTGCACGGCGTGCACGTTGATGTCGGTGAGGGTCGGCGCCATGATGAACAGGCTCAGGAACAGCGCGAGCCCGGCCAGCACCTGGTTCGGCGGCACCGACTGGAGGCCGAGGGCGTTGCGGGCCATCGAGAGCACCACGAACACTTTGGTGAACGACGAGACCATGACGAGCAGGCCGGGCGCCACCGAGATGAGCGTGACGCCCAGCAGAGTGACGATGGTGTCGGCGGGCGTGCCGTTGATGCCGTTGATCGAGATGGTCGGGCCGCCGGAGCCGCCCGCCGGGCCGGACGGACCGACCGGCGGGGTCGGCGACGGGGACGGCGTCGGCACGGCGTGCGCGCTGCCCGCGGTGAGCAGCACGATGCCGGCCACTGCCGCCAGCACGAGGAGCGCGAGGATGAGGGGTCGCGCGTAGCTGCGGCGCGCGCCGGTGAGCGCTGCGGCGCTCACCGCGGCGTTCGGAGGGACTGGGCAGCCCTCCGCCAGGTGTCGAGGGAGGTGATCGCCTGCGTGAAGGTCGGCGCGGGGACCGGTGCGGCCGGGAGCGTCGGCGCGTCGTCCAGCTCTCCCAGGTCGTCCGGGACCTCGATCGCGCCCTCCGCCGCAAGCGCGTCCGCGAACGTCTCCAGCTCGCGCGACTTGAGCACCACGACGGAGCTGTCGGTCACGCCGAGCACGAAGTGGGTGCCGTCGGCCTCCACGATCACGACGCGCGACTTGCCGCCCAGCGACTGGCGGCCGATGACGGTGATCGGGCGCTTGGTCCTCTTCGTGCTCCACTTCGCGCTCCTGCGCTGCACGAACCAGATGAGTCCGATGATCAGCGCGAGGGAGACGGCGACGCGGAGGGCGGTGAAGAGGGTGTCCACGGGTCAGACCAGGGCGTCGGCGGTGTCGAGGATCTGGGTGACGCGCACGGCGTAGTCCTGGTCGACGACGACGATCTCGCCGTGGGCGATCAGGCGGCCGTTGAGCAGGATGTCGGCGTGCGATCCCGCGGAGCGGTCGAGCTCGATCACGGTGCCGGGCTCGACGGCGAGCACGTCGCGCACCGACATGCGGGTGCGGCCGATCTCGACGGTGAGCGCCATCTCGACGTTCGAGATGCGGCCGAGCCGGCCCGCGACATCGGACGTGGTCCCGGCCGACGCCGGGCGCACGGCGTCGCCGCGGATGGCGAACCAGGCGACCTCCTGGCCCGACCGGTCGGTGACGGTGAACCGATGTGCGGCGCTGTCGGAGAAGAGGTGCGTGGCGTCCTCGATCCGGGAGTCTCCGAGCACGCCGGACCCGAGGTGCTCGGCCGCGGCCGCCAGGGTCGGCTGCAGGACGTCGGCGAGGCCGACCCCGAGCTGGCCGCCGGTCTCGGAGAGGACCACCTCCGGGTCGAGGACGGCGAGCGCGAGCTCGGCGGACGGCGAGCCGATGAACGTCGCGACCACCGCGTTCGCGGCGGTCGCCGGCGCCTGGGCCTGATCGGCGGCCGGGGAGACGGTGAGCTCGCCTATACCCAACGGGGCATGCGTCAGCGTCTGCGCGGCAGCGGTGTATGCGTTCTGGGGCATCAATGGTCTCTCCATCAGTTGTTGTCCTCAGCGGTGGTGACGACGACGGCGAGGCGCGACCCCGCGGCGCCGATGGCGGCGGTGCCGACCGGCTCGCCGCCCGCCGCGACCTGGATCGGCCGGCTGACCGGGTGGGGAAGGCGGATCACGTCCCCCACCGCCAGCCCGAGCACGGAGGCGGGGGTGACCGTCGCGGAGGCGAGCCGGGCGCTCACCTCGACCGGGACCTGGGCGAGCTGGGCGTGCAGGAGCTGCTTGGCGTTGTCGACCTGCACGGTCGGGTTGGTCTCGCCCAGCCGCTCCAGCAGCACCCGGGCCGGGAGGGCGATCGTCGCCTCCGCGACGTCCTCTCCGACGCGGGCGGCGAACCGAGCCACGATCATCAGCTCGCTCGTGGGAGCCGCCTGGGCGAACTGCGAGTTGTACTGGATGGCGTCGATGCGCACCGAGTTCGTGAACAGCGGGCCGAGCGAGTACTGCAGGTCTTCGAGCGCGTCATTCATCAGGCCGACGACCAGCGCGTGCTCGATCGGCGAGAACGTGCGGTCGAGGAGGGGAAGTGGACGGTTGCCGCCGAGCATCGCGTTCACCCAGCGCAGCGCCGCTCCGGTGGGGAGCTGGATGACGCCGCGGGGCTCCACGTCGCTGATCGAGCACAGCACCATCGCGGTGCTCGACGGGAGCGCCGCCGCATACTCGTCGTACGTGTGCATGGTGACCTGCTCGCACGTCACCTGAGACAGCACGCGCACCTTCGCGGTGAGCTGCGTGCCCCACTGGCGCGCAAAGGTCGCGAAGGCGAGCTCCAGCACGCGGGAGTGCTCGCGGGCGAGGGTGGTCGGGCGGCGGAAGTCGTAGGCCCGCACCTCGCGCTCAGCCGGCTGCGTCATGGTCTGGCTCATCCGCCTGCTCCCTTCGCCGCGACGATCCCCGGGATGAGGTCGCGCACCTCCTGAGGCTGCGCCGACCGGACGACGATGTCGACCCGGCGGTCCTGGGCGAGCTGTGCCGCATCCCCAGTGGCCGTCGCCGTCGCGGAGCCGTCGCTGACCGCGTAGATCCGCGTCGCCTGGATGCCCGAGACGTCGGTGAGCCGGCGGAGCACCGAGATGGCGCGCGCCGCGGCGAGGTCCCAGTTGTCGGCGTAGGGCGGACCGGCCGGCCGGGTGTCGGCGTGCCCCTCGACCGAGATCGTGTACGACGTCGGGTACAGGACCGGCCCGACGTTGTCGATGATCTGCACCGCCAGCGGGGTGAGCGTCGCGAGGTTGGAGTCGAAGAACGCGTTCCCGCCGATCAGGCCGATCGTGAGCCCGCGGGCGTCGATCGTGTACGAGACCGCTCCCTGCAGGCCCTGCGCCGTCAGCCGGGCGTTGATCGCCGCCTGGATCGCGCGCAGGTCGGCGACCTCCAGCTTGGCCGCTTCGAGGGGCGACAGCGGGGGAGCGGTGGAGGCCGACGACGGCGCCGGGGTCGGCTCGGCGTCCTTCGCCGCGACGATCACGCCCTTGGCCGTGTCGACCTTCTGGCTCACCTTCTCGCCGAAGCCGGTCTGGAGCGAGTTCTTCAGCTCGTTGAACTTGTGGGCGTCGATCGAGGACATCGAGAACAGGACGATGAACGTGCACATCAGCACGGTGACCATGTCCATGTAGGAGGCCATCCAGCGCTCGTCGTTGGCGTGGCCCTCGCCGTGGCCGTCGGCGGCCGGCCGGCGTCGCCCGCGGCTCACGGCCCGACCGCGGACGCTGCCTCGGAGACCGGGGCGGACGCGTCGTTCTTGCTCTTGCTGCGCTTCGGCTTGGGGCTGTAGGGGACCATCGCGGTGAGGCGCTCGGAGAGCGCGCGCGAGGAGGTGCCGGACTGGATCGCGAGCACGCCCTCCACGACGATCTGCCGCCGCTCGGCCTCCAGCTCCGCGAGCCGGCGCAGGCGCGTGCCGAGCGGGAGCCAGATGAAGTTGGCCGAGAGCAGGCCCCAGAGCGTGGCGACGAAGGCGCTCGCGATCATCGGCCCGAGCTTGTCGGGGGTGGAGAGGTTGCCGAGCACATGGGTGAGCGAGACGACGGTGCCGACGATGCCGATGGTGGGCGCGTAGCCGCCGAGCGCCGAGAAGAACGAGGAGGAGACCCGGGTGGCCTTCGACCAGGTCGCGATCTGGTCCTCCAGCAGGATGCGCAGGTCCTCGGAGTCGGCGCCGTCTGCCACGCCCTGCAGGGCGCTGGCGAGGAACGGGTCCTTGACCTCTTCGGCCGACGACTCCAGCGAGAGCAGTCCGCGCTGGCGGGCGACGTCGGCGAGGTCGAGCAGCGTGGCGACCGTGCCGGCGAAGTCCGGCTTCTTGCCCGTGAACGCCCCGGGGATCGCCTTGAACGAGTCGAGCGCGTCCTTCACGGTCGCGCCCGCGATGCCGACCGAGATCGTGGCGCCGAGCACGAACACGACAGGACCGACGAGGAGCAGCGATGCGAAGCTCGCCCCCTCGATCGTCACCATCGCCGCCAGCGAGCCGAAGGCCGCGATGATCCCGATGATCAATGCCAGATCCATGGTCAGCTCCCTTCGCCCGAGTCGGTCGGCCGTCCCAGCCGGTATGCGCGGTCGAGCACATCGGCGCGCCAGGCGGCGATGCGGTCGATGACTTCCGCCATGGTCTCGGTCACCACGTAGCGCACGCCGTCGACCATCGTCAGGGTGGTGTCGGGGTCGGCGTTGATGCGCTCGATGAGGTCCGGGTTCACGGCGAACGGCACGTGGTTCAGCCTGGTCACCGTGATCATGAGGACTCCGCAGAGAGGGGAAGGGATCGGATCGCCTCCGTGTCGGAGGTGCTCGCCTTCCCCTATCGGCAGATCGGACGGTTCCGTTAGCCCGGCGCCGCTACTGGATCAGGGTCACTGCGTCTTCAGCTGGAGGAGCTCCTGCAGCACGTCGTCGGAGGTCGTGATCACCCGGGCGGAGGCCTGGAACGCGCGCTGCGCGACGATGAGGTTGGTGAACTCCCGCGCCAGGTCGACGTTGGAGCCTTCGATCGCCCCGCTCGTCAGCGTCCCGAGGCTGCCGCTCCCCGCCACGCCCACCTGGGGGAGCCCGGAGTTCGGGGTGGCGATGAAGTTGGAGTTGCCGGCCTTCTGGAGGCCGCCCGGGTTGGTGAAGTTCGCCAGGGCGACGCGGCCGATGGCCTGCTTCTGACCGTTGGAGAAGGACCCCATGATCGTGCCGTCGTTCTCGAGCGAGAACGACTGCAACGAGCCGGCCGCCGTCCCGTTCTGCGAGGCGAAGTTGACCCCGCCGGAGCCCGCGAAGCCGGTGAGCTTCGACATGTCGATGGTGACGCCGCCGACCGCGAGGGTCTGCCCGCTGGTGATGGCGCCGTTCGTGAACGTGAGCGAGCCGGTGGCCGTGTTCCCCGCGGCGTCGGTCGCGGTGACGTCCCAGCCGGCGGCGGTGCGGGTGAAGGTCGCGCTCAGGTTGCGCTGCGCCCCGGTCGCGTCGTAGACGGTCACCTGGCTGTTGACCGTGGAGCCCGCGGCCGCGTCGTCCGCCAGGTTGCCGGACATCGTGGCGCTGGAGGTCGCGCGCGCCGCGGACAGCCCGCTCGTCGACAGCGTGAGGTTGGAGACCGGAGCGGAGGAGTTGACCGCGCCGTTGACGGCCGGCCAGCCCTGCACGATCGCCCCGTCCGGGCTGACCAGGTTGCCGGAGGCGTCCGTGGTGAACGCGCCGGAGCGGGTGTACTGGGTCTGGCCGCCGTTGTTGACGATGAAGAAGCCGTCGCCGTTGATCATCAGGTTGGTGCCGACGCCGGTGGTCTGCGCGGCGCCCTCGGTGAAGTTGGTCGCGGTCGCCGCGACCCGCACGCCGAGGCCGACCTGGGCCGGCGACGTGCCGCCCTGGTTGCCGGTCGGCGCCGAGGCCGTCCCGATCATCTGGGAGAGGGTGTCCTCGAACTCGACGGAGGAGGACTTGTAGCCGGTGGTGTTGACGTTGGCGATGTTGTTGCCGACCACGTCGAGCATGGTCTGCTGCGCCTGGAGGCCCGAGACGCCGGAGTCGAGAGAACGGAGCATGGGAGTGTGCCTTTCGGTGGTGGGGACTAGGAGGCCGGAGTCTGCTGGACGCCGAGGATTCCGGAGAGGGGGAAGGTGCCGCCGTTGACGGACACGGTCGGGGTGGCCCCCGAGAACGAGACGCCGGTGACGACGCCCGTCTGGGGCTTGCCCGCGAGGTCGTTGTAGCTCACGGTCTTGCCGATGAGGTCGGCGGCCGCGGTCTGCATCTGCAGGTTGAGGGCGGTGTTGCTGCTGGAGCCGAGCGCGGTCATCTGCTGCATCATCCCGAGCTGGGTCGTCTGCTGGACCATCGCGGCCGAGTCCATCGGCGAGCTGGGGTCCTGGTTCTTGAGCTGCGTGACGAGCAGGTTCATGAAGTCGTCGGCGGTCAGCGACTGGTGCGGCGCGCGGGTGGGCTGCGTCGACCAGAGCGAGGTCGTCGAGGCGGTCGCGGTGGGATCGGTCGAGATGGGGGTGACCATGGGTTTCTCCTTCGTGGTCAGACGACGATGTCGAGGGTTCGGGCGCCCAGGAGGGCGACAGGGAGGGCGACGGGCTGTGCCGGGTCGGCCGGTGCGGCGCTCCGGACAGGGGCCGGCTCGTCGGGAGCGTCAGCAGGCGCGGTCGACCCGCGGCCGCCCGCCCCGCCCTGGTCCGGGGATGTCCACGGAGACCGGCCGCCTCCGCCGCTCTCGGCCCCCGGCGCGTTCTGGTCGGACACGGAGACCGAGGCGTTCGCGGTCGTCGCGTTGAGGTCGCGCCGCAGGTCCGTGAGGATCTGCCGGATGGCGTCCCGCCCGGCGTCGCTGGGCGCGAACAGCTCGATGCGGATGCCGGAGTCGCTGACCCGCGCGTGCACCGTGACGGGACCGAGGTCGTCGGGGGCGACCCGCACGACCACGACGTGGTCGCCGTCGGGCTGCCGCGCGAGGGTCATCACGGGCTGAGACAGCTGCTGCTGGAGCGGCGGCGCGGGGGTCGGTGTGGTGGAGGCGGCGGGGGAGGCCGAGGCGACAGCGGTCCTGAAGGTCGGCGCCGGTGCCGGGATGGGAGTCGCCGCTGCGGGGATGCCCGACGGCGCGGCCCCCGCGCTCGGCGTCGACGGTTCGGCCGGCGTCTTGGCGGCCGGCCGGGAAGGCGTGGCGGCCGGTGCGGGTGCGGACGGCTGTGCAGTGGTGGCCGGAGCGGCCGTCGCACTCGGCTGGGCCGCCTCCCGGGGCGGGGTCGGAGCCGTGGGCGCGGTCGGCGCTTCGACGGGAGCGGGCGACGCGGACGTCTGCGCCGGAGCTGCCTGCGTCGGCGTCGCGGGCGGGAGCGGAGCGGCGACGAGCGCCTGCTGCACCGCGAGCTGACCGGCTGCGAACACGTCGGCGACCGCAGGGGAGGGCGCGTCGTGGTGCTGGTCCGCGGCGGTCGTCCGCGTGGACCCGCTCTTGCCGTGGGGTCCCTCGTCCGGAACCGACGGGGAGGTCGTCGCCGCGGCGTCCGCGAGCGGCGCGGGGGCAGGGGTCGCCACGAGGAACACGGCAGGAGCAGGCGCGGTCTGCGGTGTCGGCGGCGTCGGCGGCGTGGACGTCGCTTCCGCGGTGGGGGCCGACGGCGCCGGCTCGGCAGGAGCCGCGGGAGACATCGGCGCTTCGGTGTCGCCGGCCAGCGCCGAGAGCAAGGCGGTGCCGAACGCCGTTCCACCGCCGCCGGACGACGACGGATCGGACGGCGAGGCGGGCGCGAGCAGGGCCGCGGCGCCTGCGCCGCCGAACCCCGAGACGACCGCGCTCACGAGTTCATCCCCGAGCCCTGGCCGAGCAGCGCCGACAGTGCGCTTCCGCCCCCGGACCCCAGGAGGCCGGAGAGCGACGACCCGCCGCTCGACCCGAGCAGTCCGAGCAGCGACGACCCGCCGTTCGACCCGAGCAGCGCCGCCAGCGCCGACGAGGACGACGACGCGCCTCCCGAGCCGAGCATCCCGGCCACCGACGACCCTCCACTCGACCCGAGCAGCGCCGCGAGCGCGGCGGCCGACGACGCCGACGACGCGGCGGCCGTAGCGGTCGGCACGATCCGGCGGATGGTCACCACGTTCGAGGGCGAGATCCAGTTGTCCATCTCTTCGACCTGGCCGCCCGGCTTGGGCGCCTGGATGATCTTGCCGTTCCCGGCATAGATGACGATGTGCTCGCCGCCGTTGCAGACGATGAGGTCGCCCGGCTGCGCGTCGGCGAGGGACGGGACGCTCTGGCCGATCGTCCCCTGCCCGGAGACCAGCCGCGGCAGCGAGATGCCCATGTCGCCGTAGACGCGCTGCACGAGGCCCGAGCAGTCCAGGCCCGCGCTGGTCGTGCCGCCGAAGACGTACGGGACGCCGAGGTACTTGCGGGCGTCCGCGACGATGTCCGCGCCGGTGGTCCCGTTGTTCGCCTGCTGGCCGGCCGCCGGGGTGACCTGCGCCCCGGTCGTGCCGGTCGCCGCGGCCAGGCTCGTCGCGAAGGCTGACGGGCTGGTCGACTGCGCAGTCTGCGTCTGCGTCGGCTGCCCGCCGGCGAGCTGCACCATCTGCGACTCGATCTGCTGGATGCGGCCGACGGCCTCCGTGATGCTCATACCGCGTCCCTCCTGCTCTCGCGCCAGCCCTGGATGGCCACCTCGTCGAGCGCGGACTGCTCCTCGCGCAGCTCGCGGGCGACTTCCGCCTCGGTGTGCCGCCGCCGGAGCTTCTCCAGCGAGACGGCGGACGCACGCGCGGCGCCGTGCGCCGACCGGGCCTCCCCGGCCTCCCGGGAGGCGAGCTCGTGCAGCGCGGTCAGCTCGCCGAGCAGCACCTGCGCCGACGTCCGGGCGGCGATCACGGACGAGAGGGTCGCCGCGTCGACGGCGTCCGAGCGGACCCCGGCCAGCGACGCGCGCGTCCGGGCCCCGCGGGCGCGGACCGCGTCCACCGCCCGGTTCGCGTCGGCGAGCTCCGCAGCCGCGCGCTGCTCCTCCAGGTCCCGCACGCGCAGGAGGCCGGCCAATCCGAATCGCTTCATGCTGCGGCTCCGAACGCTCGGGTCAGCTCGCGGAGCGAATCCCACGCCCCGTCCGCGGTGGACCGCTGATCCATCCCCTGCCGCAGGAAGCCGTCGATGGCCTCCTCGAATTGCACCGCGGCGTCCACCCGGGCGTTCGCCCCCGGCTTGTACGCGCCGACGTCGAGCAGGTCCTGGGCGCTCCGGCGCGCGGAGAGCACGGCACGGAGGGCCGTCGCGTCGGCGAGCCGGTCCGGCGGGGTGATCTTGGACGCGAGCCGGGAGATGGACCCCAGCACGTCGATCGAGGGGAAGTGGCCCGTGATCGCGAGCGCGCGGTCCAGGACGACGTGGCCGTCGAGGATCGACCGCGCCGCGTCCGCGATCGGCTCGTTGTGGTCGTCGCCATCGACCAGGACGGTGTAGAGCCCGGTGATCGAGCCCGTGGCCGCGGCGCCGGCACGCTCCAGGAGCGACGCCAGCGTGGAGAAGGTCGACGGCGGGTAGCCGCGGGTCGCCGGCGGCTCCCCGGCCGAGAGCCCGATCTCGCGCTGGGCCATCGCCACGCGGGTCAGCGAGTCCATCATCAGCACGACGTGCTGGCCGCGGTCGCGATGCCACTCCGCGATCCGGGTCGCGACGAGGGAGGCCCGCAGCCGCATCAGCGCGGGCTCGTCGGAGGTGGAGACGACGACGATCGAGCGGGCCAGTCCCTCGGCGCCGAGGTCATCCTCGATGAACTCGCGCACCTCGCGGCCGCGCTCGCCGATCAGGGCGATCACCGAGACCTCGGCGTCCGTCCCGCGGGCGATCATCGACAGCAGCGACGACTTGCCCACGCCGGAGCCGGCGAACAGGCCCAGCCGCTGGCCGCGTCCGGTCGACACCAGGGTGTCGAGGGCGCGCACCCCGAGCTGGAGGGGCGACGTGATCCGGGCGCGCTGCAGCGGGCCGGGCGCGGTGTTGGCCAGGCCGACGTGCTGCGTCGGCGGGAGCGGTCCCTTGCCGTCGATGGGACGGCCGAGGCCGTCGATGACCCGGCCGAGCAGGGCGTCGCCCACAGGGACGGCCGGGGCTGCGGGGGCGGATCGGACGGGCGTTCCGATGGGGTGCGCCGCCGTGCCGGACAGCACCATGCAGGTGAGCAGCCCCGGCCGCACGGCGACGACCTGGGCCGCCGTCTGCGTTCCCGGTTCGCCGATCGCGACGAGGTCGCCGACCGCGCCCTCCAGCCCGGCCACCTCGATGCCCAGGCCGACGACGGAGGCCACGCGGCCGATCCGCTCCGGCGCGGCCGCGCGGACGGCGGTCAGTAGCCGGGCGCCTCCCGGCGCGTACCCGGTCATGCGCGGTCTCCCGTCAGTGCGGTCCGCGCCCGCGCGAGCCCCGCGTCGATCCGGGCGTCCAGCCAGCCCTCGCGCAGGACCGCGATAGCGTCGCTCGGAGCGATGGACGGGTCGGGCACGATCTCCGGGAAGGCGCCGGCCTCCTGCGCGACCGCGCGGGCGTCGTCGGGGTGCATCCGCACCGAGACGAGCTCGCCGGCCGGCGTGGCCGCGATCACGCGGCGCAGCGTGTCGGCCGCGTCGACGTGCCCGTCGGCCACCTCGCGCTGGAGCACGGCCTCGGCAAGCGCGAGCGCCGCCTCCACCAGGGCGTCGTCGGCCGTGGCGACGACCGGGACGGCGAGCGCGCGCACCCCCTCCGCGGCTGCGGCTAGCGCCGCCAGGGCGCGGCGGGTCGCCGCGGCGGACTCCGCCTCCGCCGCCTGCCAGTGCTGGAGCCGGGCGCTCTCGGCCGCCACGAACTCGGCCTCCGCGCGGCGCAGCCCCTCGCTGTAGCCGGCCGCGAAGCCACGGGCCCGCGCGCTGGAGGCGCCGCCCTCGGGGTCGACCGCGACCGCCGTGCCGGACGACCCGACCTCGGGGTAGCGAACTGGAGCGAACGCGCTATTCGACATATTCGTCCTCGTCCGAGCGGTGCACCGTGATCGTGCCCTCCGCTTCGAGGTCGCGGATCGCGCGGACGATCTCCGCCCTGGCCTCCTCGACGCGGGAGAGCCGGATCGAGCCGAGCACCGACGACTCCTCGTCCAGCACTTCGAGGTTGCGCTCCGAGAGGTTGGCGCGGATGACGTCCCTGGTCGCCTCCGGGGAGCCCTTCATCGCGATGGCGAGCACCGAGACGTCGATCCCGCGCAGCACCTGCTGGACGTCGCGCGGCTCCAGCTTCACGATGTCGGCGAAGGTCAGCATCCGCGAGCGCACCTCGGCGGCGAGCTCGGGATCGCGCTGGTCCAGCTCGTCGAGCAGCGCGCGCTCGTTGGCGACGCTGGAGCGGTTGATGATGTCCACCAGGGGCTGCACCCCGCCGACGGCATCCTGCTGGTCCTTCGTCTTGACGACCGACCCGGCGCGACTGCGCAGCGTGTCGGCGACGGTGCGGGCCACCTCGGGGCTCACGCTGCCCATCGTCGCGATGCAGTGCGCGACGTCGGTGCGGATCTCGGGCTTGAGGGCCGCGAGGACCCGCGAGGCCTGGTCGGCCCGCAGGTGGGCCAGCACGGTGGCCATCGTCTGCGACAGCTCGCCGTCGAGCAGGAGGGCGACCTGCGTGGGGTCGGCGGTGTCCAGGAACTCGAAGGCGCGCCCGGCGAGCGAGGAGGCCACGCGGGACATCACGCCGGCGGCGCGCTCGGAGCCGAACGACGCCTCCAGCAGCCCGATGGCCGCGCTCCGGCCTCCGCTGACGCGCGCCGCGGGCTGGAGGGCGAGCTCGTGGAACTCCACGAGCGCCGCCTCGGCCTGCTGCCGGTCGACGCGCTTGAGCGCGACGATCTCGGCCGCGATCTCCTCGGACTCCGACTCGCTGAACTGCTGCATGACGCGCGCAGCGGCCGCCTGATCCAGGTTCATCAGGATCAGGGCGGCCTTCTGCGCGCCGGTCAGGGGCGCGACCTTCGCCTCGGTCACGGCGTCGTCTCCTTCTCACCCATGAGGCTGAGCAGGAAGTCGGCCGCGCGGCGGGGGTCGTCGACGGCGAGCTGCTCGATCTCGGCCCTGCGCTGCTCCGACTCGATCGAGACCGGGCTCGGCGGAGGCGTCGTCAGCGGAACGGTCGGAGGGGTCACCTGGTGGAAGGCGAGCGTCGGGGCTGCGAGCTCCTCGTACCGGTCGCCGCCGTCGACCTCCGCGTTGCCGCGACGGCGGCGGAAGACGAGCAGCGCGACGATCATCGCGACCACGATGCCCGCCGCGATCAGGCCGGTGCGGATCCAGGAGTCGAGCTGCGCCTGCTGGGTCTGCGCCGCGGCCTGCGCCAGCGCCTGCTTCGCGGCCTGCGCGTTCGCCTGCGAGAAGTTGACCAGCTGCACGCCCACCGCGTCGCCGCGCGTCGTGTCGATGCCGGAGGCGTTGGCCACCATCGTCTGGAGCTGGCTCGTGCTCACGCCCGCCTTGGTCGCCGCCGCGCTGTCGACCGCGACCGACACGGTCTGCCGCTGCACGCCGCCCGCCGGGATCTGCTGGGTCACGCTGGTCTTGTTCAGCGCGTTGTCGCTCGTGGTGCTGTCGGAGCTGTAGCTGCCGTTGCCTCCGCTGTTCGCTGCGGTGTTGGCGACGCCGTTCGTCGTGGAGCTGGTGCCGAGCACACCGGACTGCGCCGCTGCGCCGGTCCCGGTGTACGTCTCCTTCTGCGACGACGAGCTGGTCTGCGGCGCGCCGGTCGGGATGCTGTAGCTGTCGGTCGTCTTCGTGGACGTCGAGTTGTCCATCAGCGCACTGACGACGACCGTGGAGTTGCCCGAGCCGAGCACCTTGTCCAGCATCGACTGCACACTGGACTGCACCGCGCTGTCGTAGGCCTTCGCCTGGTCGCCGGTCGAGCCCGCGGCGGTTCCGCCCGTGGTCGAGAGCACGTTGCCCGCGGCGTCGATGACGGACACGTCGGTCGGCTTCATCCCCACGGTCGAGGACGAGACGAGGTGGACGATGGCCTGCACCTGCGCCGGCGTCAGCGTGGTGCCGGCGCTCTCGTCCACGAAGACGCTGGCCGTCGGGTCCTGCGCCTGGTCGGTGAACACCGTCGGCTGCGGGATGGCCAGCTTGACCGAGGCGGTCTTGACCCCCTGCATCGCGTCGATCGTGCTGGCGAGCTCGCCCTCCATCGCGCGCTTGTAAGTGACGTCCTGCTGGAACTCGGACGTCGTGACGCCCATGTTGTCGAGCAGGGAGTAGCCCTGGTTGCTGCTCGACGGGAGGTTGGCCGCGGCCGCCTTCAGCCGCTCCTGGTAGACCTGCGCCTGCGGGACGAGGATCGTCGCGCCGCCGTCCGTGAGCTGGTACGGCACGTTGTCGGTGTGCAGCTGCGTGGTGATCGCGGAGGCGTCCGAGGCGGAGATCCCGCTGAACAGCGGCACGTACTGCGGCTGGCTCAGCCAGACCGACAGGCCGGTCACGCCCAGGGCGAGCACGAGCAGCGCGAGGACCGAGACGGTCTTCTGCGCGAAGCTGAAGCCGGCGATCGTCGCGCCGACGCGCTTGAGGACCGCCTGGAGCCGGGCCGGCACCTAGCCCCCCATCCGCATGATGGTGTTGAACGCGTCCACGGCCTGGTTGCGCAGCGTCGCCATGAGCTGCACGGTCGTCTGCACGCGGGCCGCGGCGATCGTCGCGTCCTGGATGTCGTTGAGGTTGCCGGTGACCGCCTTCACGTTGGCCGCGTCGGACGTGCTCTGCAGCTGCTGGAGGTTGTCCACCGCTCCCGTCAGCGCGGCGCCGAAACCGCCCGCGCCCGAGCCGGAGGACGTGGCGCCGACGGCCGGGGTCGCCTGCTGGACGTTCCCGAGCGAGATCGCTCCGATGGCCGGGATGCTCATCACTTGGCTCCGATCTGCAGTGCCGACTGGTACATGTCCTTCGCGGCGTTCACCGCGTTCGAGTTCGCCTGGTACGCCCGCTGCGCCTCGATCAGGTCGGTCATCTGGCTCGCCATGTCGATGGTGGTCTGCTTCACATAGCCCTGCGCGTCCGCGTTCGGGTCGCCGGGGGAGTAGACGAGCTGGCCCGCGGCCGAGCCGTAGACGATGCCGCCGATCGAGACCCCGTTCATGCCGGGGTTGGCCTGCGCCTGGACGTAGCGCTCCTGGAACGCGGGGTTGTTCGGGGAGGTGGTGTCGTTGATGTTCGCGAGGTTGTCGCTGATGGAGTCCAGCCAGGTCTGGTTGAGCGTCATGCCCGTGCCGGAGATGCCGATGGCGTCGTAGCTCATGGTCAGTTCACCGTCGCAGCGGCGCGGAGCTCACTGAACTGCTGGGACATCGCCTGCGAGGCCGCCTGGAACTTCAGCCCGTTGGTGACCTGGGCGAGCGTCTCCTGCTCCAGCGAGACGTTGTTGCCGTTCAGCCGGGTCGGGTCCATGCTCGTCGTCGGCGCGATGGCGGAGGCCGGCAGCTGACCGCTGTGGGCCGCGACCGACTTCTCCAGGGCCGACGCGAAGTCCACGACCTGCGCGTGGTAGCCGGGCGTATTGATGTTCGCGATGTTGTTGGAGATCGCGGTCTGCGCCGCGGCGTAGCCGTCGAGGGCGGAGGTCATCGCGTTCATCGTCACGGAATCGAGCAAGGCTCACCTCATGAGTGGTGGAATTCCAGGGGAGGAGGCCGATCCGTGGCCGCGGCGAGCGATCCGTGCTCGTAGTGGCCTATCGGCAGGATCGGCGCGCGCGTTAGCGTCCTACCCGATCAGATCGAGGTAGACCGGAGGTTCTGCGTCGGGCCGCGGCGTCTGCGCGCCGGCGAGCGACTCCAGCTCGGCACGGACCCGCTGCTGCAGGTCGCGCAGGCCGTCGATCGCCCGCTGCTGCGCGGCCTGCACGGCGCGTGCGCGCTCGGCGAGCGCCGCCGGCAGCGCGGGGAGCGGTGCGGCGGGATGCCACGGCTCGAGTCCCGCCGGGTCGGCGGCCTGGGCGCGCGCCTCCAGTTCGTCCAGGGCCGAGGCCCACGCGGCGTCGGCCGCTGCGCCGGCGGACAGGTCAGGCAATCGCCACGACCTCGCTGTTGTCGTCCGCGCCGTCGACCTCCCACGAGGTCCCCGACGACAGCGAGTCCGCCGCCTGGTGCCAGGCCTGGCGCAGCGGCTCCAGCAGCGCGATCGCCTCGATGACCAGGGCGACGTCCCGGGTCACCCGGCAGTGGATGAGGGCGTTCGAGACGTAGATGTAGAGGCCGAGCAGGCTCTCTGCCGCGTTCCAGACGTCCAGGCGCAGCGAGCCCGCCAGCGCGGTGAGGATGTCGACCGCGTGGGTGAGCCGGTAGTCCGCGACCGCGAGGTCGTCGGCGTCCAGGGCGTCCTTCGCGCAGGTGAGGTCGAGCAGCAGCCGGTCGTACAGCATGGTGAGCAGCCGCGACGGCGACGCGGAGAGGACGGCGTTGTCGCGGTAGGTCTGTGCCGCAGATGGCATGGCGATCCTTGTGTTCTCTCTGTCAGTTCGACGACGACGGGTTCATCGCGTTGATCTGCTGGGTCAGGTAGTTCTGCTCGTTCTGGAGCTGGCCGAGGGTCGTGACGAGGGCCGTGTACTGCGCCGTCAGCAGCTTGCGCTTCGCCGCGAGCATCGTCGTCCAGTTGCTCACGCCCGACTGGTCGTTGGAGATCTGGGTCTGCTGCGACGAGATGGAGGCGGTCACGGTGCCGGTCACCGGGTCGGAGGCCGTCGCGCTGACGGCCTGCACACGGGAGGCGATCGTCTGCACGGCGGCGATGGTCCCGGCGGGGTCGCTCGCGAGGGCGGCCTGGAACTTCGCGCTGTCGAACTTGATCGACCCGTCCGACTGGATCGCGATGCCGTAGGTGGCGGGGGAGACCGTACCGCCGGGGCCGACTGGAGCGGACACCGCCGACTGCAGGTTGCGATAGACCCCCTGGATGAGGAGGCTGCCCGTGAACGTCCCGGCGGTCGTGGTGCTGGACCCGTCCGCGTTCTGGGTCGTCGTGACGGCGGACTGCTGCGTGATGTACGAGAGCAGCGTGTTCACGCCGGAGACCAGGGAGGACGCGGTCGAGGTGATGCTGGCGTTGTCCATCGTGGAGGTGAGCGTCACCGGCGCGGTGGTGGGCTTCGCTACCGTGACGGTCACGCCCTGGACCAGGTTCGCGAAGGTGTCGGTGGACGACGAGACCGTCTGCGCCGCCGCGGTGCCCGGCCAGAGGGTGACCGTCGCGTCCTGCGCGGCGGTGACGGTGGCGGCGCCGGCCTGGGTGAGGAGGTTCGTGGCGGTCCCGGCCGAGTACGCGGCGCTGGTGCCGGCGTAGACCTGGAAGGCCGCCGCCGCTCCGGTCTGCGTCGAGGTGAGCTGGAGCCGGTACTGCGGGTTGCCCGAGGCGTCGGTGCCCGAGGCGACCTGCGCGGCCGTGACGCCCGCCCCTGCGGCGTTGATGGCGGTGACCACATCCGAGATGCTGGTGGACGCGGCCGTGATCTGGTGCGCGGCGCCCGTCGAGTCGACGATGGTGATCGCGCCGCCGCTGTCCGGCCAGGTCGTCATGACCCCGGTGACGGACACCTGCGCCTGCGCCACCTGGTTGACCTGCAGCGAGAAGGAGGTCGGCGACGCCGCGGTGGTCGCAGTGGCCGTGACGGACGGGTCCGTGCTCGCGACGGTGAGGAGGTTGAGGCCGTTCGTGGCCGAGGCTCCCGCCGCGCTCGTCTGGAGCGCCTGAAGCGTCACGTTGAGGTTCTGGAAGGCCGAGAGGGCGGACTGCTCCGTCTTGACCTTGGCCTGGAGCTGGGTCTGGGGGATGGACTCCGCGGTCATCAGGGCGTTCACGATGGCCGTGGGGTCGAGGTTGTTGACCAGGTTGGAGACCGTGACCTGGCCGTTGCCGCCCACGGTGAGGGAGGGCAGGGAGATGGTTCCGACTGAGCTCATCCGAGTTCCTCCGATCCGCGATCAGGTTGAAGGGGTGCGGGCGGCGACTGAACCCGAATCAGTCGCCGCCCGCCAGGAGGGGGTCAGCCCTGGAGCAGCTTGAGGATGAGCTGGCTCTGCTGGTTGGCCTGCGAGAGCATCGCGGTGCCGGCCTGCATGAGCACGTTCTCCTTGCTGTACTTCGCCATCTCGGACGCCATGTCGGTGTCCGCGATCTGCGAGTTGGCGGCGGTCAGGTTCTGCGAGTTGACGGCGATGCTCTGCGCGGTCGCGGTCAGCACGTTCTGGGTCGCGCCGAGGGTGGCCTGAGCGGTCGAGACGGTCTGGATCTGGGTCTGGATCGCGGTGATCGCTGCCTGCGCACCGGCCGTGGTGGTGAAGTCCAGCGCGGCCACGGCCGTGCCGATGGTGGTCACGTTGGCCGTGCCGAGGTCGAGGGAGACCTTGTCCGTCGCGTTGGAGCCGGTCTGGAAGTTCAGCGCCGCGGCGCCGGTGGCCGAGCCGTCGAGCAGCTTGACCCCGTTGAAGTTCGTGGACGTGCCGATCGAGGTGAGCTGGGCGGCCAGAGCGGTGACCTGCGTCTGGATGTCCGAGCGCGACGCGGTGCTGTTCGTGTCGTTCGCGGCCTGGACGGCGAGGCTGTTGATCGTCTGCAGGATGTTGGACACCTGGGACAGCGCGCCGGAGGCGGTCTGGATCAGGTTGATGCCGCTGGCGGTGTTCTGCGCGGCCGCGTTGAGACCGCCGATCTGAGCCAGCAGGCCCTGCGAGATCGCCAGGCCGGCCGGGTTGTCGGCAGCGGTGTTCAGCTGCGAGCCCGAGGACAGCTTGTTCATGCTGCTCTGCAGAGCGGCCTGGTTGGAGTTGAGCGCGTTCGTGACCGAGAGAGCGCTCAGGTTGGTGTTGATGGTCATAGCCATGATGTTCGATTCCTCCGTGAGAGTGTGCAGAGCCGGCCCGTCCGTGGGCCGACGAATGGACCTATCGGCAGCTCGGCCACGGATGTAAGCACCCGATCGAAATACGTTCCGTGTCCCCCGAAATGCTTACAAGGGACCCGTTCCTGCCGATAGCGGAAGGTACGGCAGACAACGTGTGTGCCCTTTGCTATGGATGGCTGATGGGAGCGTGGAGCGCGGTGGGCGCCAACGAACTGTCGAACGAGCTCTGGCGTCAGAGAGAGCTCCTGGAGCTGCTGCTCTACAAATTCGAGGTCGAGCAGTTGCTCCTCGCCTCCGGCAAAGCCCGCTGGGTGCCGCACGCGACGCGCGAGGCGGAGGTCGTGATCGAGCGGCTCCGGACCGCCACGCTCTCGATGAGCGTCTCCGCGTCCGCCCTGGCGATCGAGTGGAACCTCCCCGCGGACACCCGGCTGCGCGAGCTCGCGGCCGGCGCTCCCGAGGGAGCCTGGCAGGGCATCTTCGCCGCCCACCTGGAGGCCCTCGTCACGCTGACCCGCGAGATCCGGACCGTGCGCGCCGGCAACGACCGCCTGCTGCGGAACGCCCTCCGCGCCGCCCAGGACACCTTCGACGCCGTCTCGGACGGCGCGTCGGTCTACACCTCCGACGGGACGACGGACCTGCCTTCCGCACGCGCCCGCCTCGTCGACGCGACCCTGTAGGAGACGACCGTGTCCGGCAACCTTCTCGGCTCCCTCAACACCGCCTTCTCCGGCCTCGCCGCCGCTCAGGCCGGCATCGAGGTCACGGGCGACAACATCGCCAACGCGACCACCCCCGGCTACGTCCGCCAGCAGGTCGACCTGGAGGCCGTCGGCGGTCCCGCCCAGGTCGGCCCCTTCGCGCAGTCGGCCGCCGCCGGCCAGGGCGTGCGCGTGGCCGGCATCGTCCAGCTCGGCTCGTCCCTGCTCGACGCCCAGGCCCGGTCCGCCGGCGCCGCCGCCGGTTACAGCAGCGTCACGGCCTCGGGGCTGAGCGCCCTCGAGTCGACCCTCGGCGAGCCGAGCGGCGACGCCATCTCCGGGTCGCTCTCGAAGTTCTGGTCGGCCTGGCAGGACGTCTCCAACCAGCCGGGCGCGCCCGCCCCGGTCGCCGCCCTGCTCGGCAAGGCGGGCTCCCTGGTCGGTCAGATCGCCACCGCCTACCGCTCCGTGCAGTCGCAGTGGTCGCAGACCCAGCAGGACCTGGCGACCACGGCCGCGCAGGTGAACTCCGACGCGTCCAAGGTCGCCGAGCTCAACGGGCAGATCCGCTCGGTGGCGGCGTCGGGCGGCGACGTCAACGCGCTCATCACCCAGCGCAGCACCCTCCTGACCGAGCTCGCCTCGCTCTCCGGCGCGTCCGTCGTGAACAACGCCGACCAGACCGTGACCGTGAGCATCGGCGGCGCGAACCTGGTGCAGGGCACCGTCGCCCGGTCCCTGTCGGTCACCGGATCGACCACTCTGGAGGGCGCCGCTGGGTCGCCGGCCGGAGTGCAGTGGTCCGACGGCGTCGGCCCGGTCTCGCTCAGCTCCGGGAAGCTGGCGGGCGACCTCGCGCTCCTGGCGCCCGCCACCGCGTCCGGCAACGGCGGAGCGATCGCGGAGACCGCGGCGAAGCTGAACACCCTCGCGACCTCCCTCGCCCAGCAGGTGAACGCCGTCAGCGTCACCGGGACGACCTCCACCGGCGCCACGAACGTCGCGTTCTTCGGGATGTCGGCGAGCGGCCCGGCGGCGCTCGGCCTGAGCGTCCTCCCGACCGACCCGTCCGGTGTCGCGGTCGCGGCCGCGGGCGCAGGCGCGGCCGACGGCTCGATCGCCGACGCGATCGGCCAGCTCGGCACCGGCGCGGGCTCGCCCGACGTCGCGTGGTCGACGGGCGTCATCGCGCTCGGCACCGCGACGAGCAACGCGACGCAGCAGTCCACGCTCGATCAGAGCGCCCAGGCCGCCGCGACAGGCGCGCAGTCCTCGCAGGAGTCGGTCAGCCTGGACGAGGAGAACATGAACCTGATCGCGTACCAGCACGCCTACCAGGGCTCGGCGCGCGTCATGACCGCACTCGACTCCATCCTCGATCAGCTCATCAACCACACCGGACTCGTCGGATTGGGATAGGCCGAACATGTCATTCCGTGTCACAGAGTCGACGCAGCTCGCGTCGGCCCAGCGCAACCTCCAGCTCAGCGCCCAGCGGCTCGACCAGCTCGACCAGCAGGTCGCCAGCGGGCTCGCGATCAGCAAGACCTCCGACGACCCCGCGGGCGCCGCGACCCTGCTCGACCTGCAGCGGCAGCTCGCGCAGAACACGCAGTACCAGCGGAACGCCGGCGACGGGACGGCCTGGCTCGGGACCGCGGGCACGGCACTCTCGTCCATGAACGACACGCTCAACCAGGTCCGCGACCTGACGGTGCAGGCCGCCAACACGGCCACGCAGACCCCCAGCTCGCGCGCGGCCATCGCCACCCAGCTCCAGTCGCTGAAGCAGACGCTCCTGACGCTGGCGAACACGCAGTACCAGGGCCGCAGCGTCTTCGCCGGCACCTCCGACGCCGGCAGCGCATACAACCCCGACTACTCCTTCAACGGAACGGCCGGGTCGTCCGTGAACCGGCGAGTCGGCACGGACACGACGGTCCGGGTCGACGTCGACGGGTCGTCGGTGCTCGGCGCAGGGCCGACCTCGGTCTTCGCGCTGATCGACTCGATCGCGAGCACCGTGAGCAGCGGAGGCAACGTGGGCGGGCAGCTCACCGCGATCGACGCCGTGGCCTCGAACATCCGCGGCGCCGAGGCGACCGTCGGCAGCGCGCAGAACCAGCTCACCGGAGCGACCGCGGCGCTCACCACCCAGGCCGCGACGCTGCAGACCACCCAGAACGGAATCCAGAACGTGGACGCCGCGCATGCCATCCTGGAGATGCAGACGCAGCAGGTCGCCTACCAGACCGCCCTGGCCGTCACAGCCAAAAGCATCCAGCCGACCTTGATGGACTACCTCAGATGACAGTGCAGATCAGCTTCCAGGAACCGCTCGCCGGCCTCGGGTCGTTCACCGAGTACGACTTCGCCCCGCTCGACGGCGCGCGCGACACCTACACGCTCCGGGCGAGCGCGCAGCCGGCGATCCGGCTGTTCCTGGTCGACGCGGCCGCCTATCTGCCCGACTACGTGGGGGAGCTCGACCGGCCCGCCGACCCGGAGTCCGGCGTCTTCCTCGTCGTGACGCCGCACGCCGACGAGGTGACGGTCAACCTCCTCGCACCCATCCTCATCGACCCGGTCACACGCACCGGCGCGCAGGTGATCGCCACGGACGACCTCGACCGCGTGCAGGTGCCGCTGCGCCGGACCGCCTGAGAAACCCGCCCTCGGTTCGTGCCGGGACGGCAAGTAGTGTGTACGCAACGCGGGCTTCGGTCCGCACACCCGAGTGCGCTTCACGAATGGAACCATCGATGACGACGAACGAGGCGAACGAGCTGACGGCGCAGCTCTGGCGTCAGCGGGAGCTCCTGGAGATGCTGCTCTTCAAGTACGAGGAGGAGCGGCTGCTGCGCACCGCCGGCATGACCCGCTGGCTCGCCCACGCCTCCCGCGAGATCGACGTCGTCACCGGACGTCTCGGAAAGTCCAGCCTCTCGACCGCCGTCGCCATCTCCAGCCTCGGGGAGTCCTGGGGATTGCCTCCCGGCGCCCTCCTGCGCGACCTGGCCGAGGGCGCGCCGAGCCCGATGTGGGCCGAGATCTTCACCGACCACCTGCGCGCCCTGGTCGAGGTCATCACCGAGATCCGCGAGGTGCGGGCGCAGACGACCGCGACCTACCGCGCGAACGGCGAGATCGACCACACCGAGCAGAGCGCCCGGCTGATCGACACCGTCCTCTGACGAGCGGTCAGGCGGTGACGCGGGTGACCGCGGCCGGGTGCGCGGTGAACTCCGCGAGCTTGGCGAGGTAGGCCGACCGCTTCGTGCGGGGGTTCCGGTCGGGCAGCGGGAGCACGCCGGCGTCACGGTCGAAGTGCAGGAGCCAGCCTTCGTGCAGCAGCTTCATCGCCTCGCTCCGCGCCAGCGACACGGCCGCGTGCGTGACGCCGAGCTCGGCGGCCACGTCCTTGACCTGCCGGTCCTCGAAGAAGAGCCGCGTGACGATCAGGTGCAACCGCTCGGGGAGCGCCTCGACGGCCGCGCGCAGGAACGTCTCGCGCTCCGATGTCTCCGCCGACTCCTCCGGGCCGAGGATCGCCGAGACCAGCTCCTCCGACCGCTCCTCGATCGCGACCGGTCCGGTCGCGGACTCGCGGAGGGTGGCGACGACCGTCGCGCGGTCCACGCCGAGGGAGACGGCCATCTCGTCGACGGTGGGGGTCCGGCCGAGCGTCTGGTAGAGCCCGTCCCGGATCGCCAGCGTCTCCTTGATCGTCTTGCGGGTGCCGCGGGAGACCCAGTCCTGCGAGCGCAGCTCGTCCGCCAGCGCGCCGGAGATGCGGGTGCGGGCGTACGCGCCGAACGGCACGCCGCGGTCGGGGTCGAAGGAGCGGGACGCCTGGAACAGGGCGAACTGGCCGGCGGAGGCCAGCTCATCCCTGTCGAGATGGGTGCCGCGGTTGCACAGGTCGGAGACGATGTAGCCGACGAGCGGCAGGTGCTCGATGACGAGCTGATCGCGCGAGTGTGTGTTCACGTGTTCCTCAGTCGTTCGCGGTCCTAGGGCATGGACCACGGCGGGTTTCGGTGGGTGTAAATCACGCTCGGGTGCGCACTTCACCTCTGCGCCCGATTAGGGGTAGACGCTTCGGCACTCTTGAAATTAGCGGGCTGACCAGCATCCTGTAACGACCCAAGTCGGGTGACAAATGAATGCATTGCATTCGCGGAGGCATCCGCTATGCTCCGGCCGTCAGCCCGCGGCGGCCTTCGTCGGGCAGGGCGCCGCGGCCGTCATGGCGGCCGTGGCCTGGTCCTCCGACCAGGGCAGCGACGCCACGACCTTCGCGCCCTTCTGCACCGCCGGCGCCTTCGACGCGATCGACGCCAGCCGCTCGGCCAGCGCCTGCGCGAACCCCGCGCCCGGCGTCGAGTCGTTGAGCGCAACGACGACGGTCAGCCCGGACGACGGGTCGGCGTACGCCGCCGACAGGTAGCCGGGGACGGCCCCGGACGCGCCGCGCAGCGGCCCGACGACCTGCATGCCGAGCCCGTAGCCCAGCCAGGACGCGCCGGCGGAGACCGTCTTCGCCTGCGCGTCCGCCGAGCCGCTGCTCAGCAGCGAGCCACTGGCGAGCGCCTGCGCGAACACCTTGAGGTCCGAGACGTTCGAGACCACCCCGGCCGCCGTCCAGCCCAGCGACGGCGACAGCGCGGTGATGTCCTGCGGCTTGTCGCACACGGGAGCGCCGGTGGCGTCGAGCGGGGCGACATAGCCCGCGGGATGCGGGCCGGGGACGGTGTGGACGCCGTCGTCGGGGAGGACGCTCGCGGCCATCCCGAGCCGGCCGAACACGTAGCTCTGGTAGAGCTGCGCCCAGTTGCGGCCTGCCGCGTTCTGCAGCGCCATCCCGAGCAGCAGCGCGTTCGTCTGCGACGGGGAGAACTTCTCGCCCGGGTTGCCGGTCCGCGCCATCGCGATGCCGTCGCTCACGAGCTCCAGCGGCGGCCAGTAGCGCTCCGGGTTGGCCAGGAACACACGGCGCAGGGCCGACGCGTAATCGCCGAAGCCGGAGGTGTTCTGGCACAGCTCGCGCAGCGTCACCCCGCCGACGCCCACGAGCCCCGGAATCCACTGCGCGACCGGGTCGTCGAGCTCCACGGTGCCCTCGTCGACCAGTTCGAGGAGCACGGTGCAGGTCATCGCGGTGGTGACCTGGCCCGTGCGGAACGTCATGCCGCGAGTGACCGGCACGGACCCGCCGCGGGTCGTGGTCCCGATCGCGGTCGTCCAGCTCCCTGCCCACGGGGCCCACACCCCGACGAGGGCGGCCGACCCTCCGGAGAGCGCGATCGCGTCCGTCACCGCCGCGGTGAGCCGCGTCACCGTGGCCGCCGGGAGGGCGCCCTGCTGCTGCGGCGGGAAGTCGGGGTTCGCGCCGGTGTTGCCGCACGCCGCGAGGGTGAGGGCGAGGACGGCGGCGGACGCCGCGAGAACCACTCTGCGGAGACTGCTCCCTCGTCCCATCGCATCCCCCCGACGCTCCTGTGGCAGCGATTCTAGCGTGCGGCGACATCCGCGCGGAGTCCCGCGAACCGTGTCCAATCCGATCGGCCGACCGCCCCGAATCCCTGGATGAGGCGCGCACGCCGCGCGCCGTCTTCCAAGGAGGAACGACACATGCGCACATCACCGAACCGCCTCGTCGCCACCATTTTCGGCGCCGTCTACCTGCTCGTCGGCCTGCTCGGCTTCGCCTTCACCGGCGGCGTCGGCTTCGTGGCCACCAAGGGTGGCCTGATCCTCGGCATCTTCGAGGTCAACCCGCTGCACAACATCGCCCACCTGCTGATCGGCGCGGCGCTGCTCATCGCCGGCCTCACCAGGGCAGCTGCGGCGAAGGCCGTCAACACCACCGTGGGAGCGGTCTACCTGCTCCTCGGCATCGTCGGCTTCTTCCTGGTCGGGACCGGGGCGAACATCCTCGCCCTGAACACCCCCGACCACTTCCTCCACTTGGTGAGCGCCATCGTGCTCCTCGGTGTCGGTCTCGGCGCCGAGCGGACTGTGCGCTCCTCTTCGGTCGCCGCCTGACCGACCGGGCCACGGCGCTTCCCATGAGCAGGATGAAGGGGTCAGCCCCGGTCGCTCCGGCGACCAGGGCCTTCCTCGCCGTGGCCGCGCTGGGGGCGGGGCTGCTTCACGCGGCCCTGGCCCCCAGCGCACCTCTCCCGCTGCTCGCGCTCCTGGTGGCGGTCGCCGCCGCGGAGCTGACCTGGGCGGTGCTCACACTCTCCCGCGAGCGACCTCCCCTGTTCGGCCTGATCCCGGCACTGGCGCTGGCGCCGCTCGGGATCTGGGCCGCGCTCGCCACGGCCGGCGCCACGGCGACGTCGGGCACGGTGCTCACGCTCCCCCTCCTGCCGATGGGCGTGGCATCGCTGCTCGACGTCGTCGTGGCGGCGGTCGCCGCGGTCGTCGTCCGGCGCGGCCGTCCCGCGCGGCACGCCGGCAGTGCGCTGCGGTTCGTCTCGGCGCTGCTGGTCAGCGCGTGCGCGGTCTGCGCGGTGACCGTTCCCGCGCTCGGGGCCACCGACGCGGGGGTGGCGGCGGTGACGGTGCACCACCACCACTGAGAGCCGGGCTCAGCTCCGGCGGCTCAGCGCGAACGACGCGTTCCCGAACCGGACGATCGACCCGGGATCGACCTCGTGCCGCGTGTTCGGGTCGCACGCGAAGGTGCCCTCGCCCGGGTAGGTGATCGTCGTCCCGTTGGCGGAGCCGAGGTCCATCACCCAGAAGATCCCGTCGTACTGCCCGAACGCGAGGTGCGCGCGGGAGACCGACTTGGCGTCGTCCGCCACCGTCACCATCTCGACGTGTGCGGGGTCGTCGAACTCGGTGCCCGGCGTGTGGGATGCCGGATTGCGCCCGATCACACCGTTGCCCGACGTCTCGACGTGCTGCCCGTCGCTCAGATCCAGTGCGAACATGACCGCCATCGGCGTCTCCTCTCGTCGGCGCACCCGAAAGCGCCCCGCCCAGCATGCCATGACGGACGCCGCGCTCCCTAGGGATCAGGCCGGAGCCCACCCGGTCACTCCGCCGCGATCGGCACCCGCATCGACCGGGCGTCGCGCATGAAGCGCTCGACGTCCGGGTCCACCGTGATGTCGCTCGGCCGCAGCGGGCGGGTCAGGTACAGGCCCTCCAGGCTGGTGATCCGGCTCAGCGCGACGTAGGTCTGGCCCGAGGTGAACGCGCGCGTGCCCAGGTCCACGATGGCTGCGTCGTACGTCTTGCCCTGCGACTTGTGGATGGTGACCGCCCAGGCGAGCCGCAGCGGGAACTGCGTGAACTCCGCGACCACGTCCTTGGTGAGCTTCTTGGTCTCGGGGGAGTAGCTGTACCGGTACTTCTCCCAGATCGCGGGCTCCACCTCGTGCACCTCGCCGTCGATCTCCACGTAGACGTTCGAGTCGATGCGGGTCACCGTGCCGATGGTGCCGTTGACCCAACGCGGCCCGTCGCCTTGGCCCACGTCGTTGCGCAGGAACATCACCTGCGCGCCGACTTTCAGCTCCAGCACCTCGTCGGCCGGGTAGTTGCGGCCGCCGAAGTCGCCGCTGACCTCGGCCTTGGCTGTCAGCGGGCGGCCGGGCAGGTGCTCCAGCGCCTGCGCGTTGATGCGGTTCACGGTGTCGTTGCGCGTCGCGAGCGTGATCGTGCCGTCCCGCGGCGCCGGGCGCGCGCCGACCTCGTTCAGCCGGTCGGCGATCTCCTTCGTGACCTGCCCGTGGCGGACGGCGTTGAGCATGTAGCGGAAGTCCGACTCGTGCTGCCGGTGCACCTGCAGCAGTTCGACGATCTGGAGGTCGGCCTCCCGCCACACTTTCGCGTCGAAGAACCACATCGAGCGGTAGGTGTCGGCGAAGTAGGCGCGCTCCTCGTGGTCGCCCGGCACCGGGGCGAGCTGGTACGGGTCGCCGAACAGCACGATCTGAACCCCGCCGAACACCTCCTTCGGCCGCTGCCTGGCCTGACGGAGGCTGCGGTCGACCGCGTCCATCAGGTCGGCGTTCACCATCGAGACCTCGTCGATCACGAGGGTGTCGATGCTGTTCAGCAGCTTGCGCAGTTCGCTGGTCTGGTCGATGTCGTGGTCGGCGATGACCCCGATCGGCAGCTTGAACAGCGAGTGGATGGTCTGCCCGCCGACGTTCAGCGCGGCGACGCCCGTCGGCGCGGCGATGACGATCGACTTCTCGGTGTTCCACGACAGGTGGTTGAGCAGCGTGGACTTGCCGGTTCCGGCCCTGCCCGTCACGAACACGTGGTCGCGCGTGTGCTCGATCAGCTCGAACACCGCCCGCTGCTCGGGCGAGAGCGAGAGTCCGCCCATCCGGATCCCTTCCCTCGCGCGACCTGCCGAACTACTCTAACCCCGCACGCAGCGCCACGGCGGCTTATCCACACGCCCATAGGATGGCAGTCATGGGTGGGGACGGCAGGGTCGGCGGACTCCGACCTGTGCTGCTCTGGGCGGGCGTCGGCGTCCTCCTCGTCGCCGCGTTCCTCGCCGCGCTCGGCGCCGTCCAGCGGACCTTCTACAGCCCGGAGGGCTTCGTCTCCGCTTATGTCGGCGCACTCGCCTCGCACGACCTGACCAGCGCGCTCGCCATGCCGGGCGCCGCGCCCACGAAGGAGGCGCTGGCCGCCGCCGGATTGCCGGGGGACGCCTCCGCCGAGCTGCTGCGCTCCGACCTGCTCCCGGACTACACCGACACCCGCGTCGTCTCCGACACGGCCGGCCCGGGCGGCCGCCGGACGGTCACGGTGCACGTCGTCGCGGACGGCCACCCGGTCACCGCCGCGTTCGAGCTCCGCCAGACCGGCGCCGTCCTCGGCCTCCTGCCGACCTGGGAGTTCGCACGCACGCCGGTCGGCGTCGCGCACATCACCGTCGCGCACGCGCAGACCTTCACCGTCGGCGGACGGACCCTGAGCCCGCGCGCCGCCGCCCCGTCGCAGCCGGCGAGCGCCTTCAGCGTGAGCGCCGGCTACCTGGTCCCCGCGCCGTCGCTCTACGCGCTGGGCCACTCCGACCGGTACACGCACGCCGCGCCCGTGGACGTGGCGTCCGCACCGGGCGCCACGGTGGCGGCGACGGTCGACGCACAGCCCAACGACGCCTTCACCGCGGCCGTCCAGAAGGAGCTGAACGGGTTCCTCGACGAGTGCGCGAAGCAGCAGGTCCTCCAGCCCGCGGGATGCCCGTTCGGCGTGGTCATCGACGACCGCGTGCAGGGCGCGCCCACCTGGAAGATCACGCAGTACCCCGAGGTCCACCTCGTGCCGGGCGACACCTCCTGGACGATGTCGCAGGCCGTCGGGATCGCCCACCTCTCCGTCACCGTACAGTCCATCTTCGACGGCAGCATCGAGCACCGGGAGTCCGACGAGAAGTTCACCGTGTCGCTCACCAGCGTGGTCATCCGCCCCGACGGCTCGCTCGACATCGTCGTGGGGCAGTAGCCGCTACCGCTGCACCGTGCCGTCCCGCGCCGCCAGCCGCGCGAGCTGCTCGTTGTACGCCTTCAGCTCCGCGTCGTTGGTGCGGTCGGCGTTCCGGTCCTGCCGCTTCGAGTCGCGCTCGTCGCTGCGGCTCCACTGGATGGCCACCACGATCGCCAGGATCACCGTCGGGATCTCGCCGATGCTCCACGCGATCCCGCCGCCCGTCTGCTGGTCGACCAGCGGAGTCGCGCCCCACGTCCGGCCCATCGCGCCGAACCAGTCCGCCAGCAGCAGTCCGTGCATCTGCATGATGGACAGCCCGAAGAACGCGTGGAACGCCATCGTGCCGAGCAGCAGCAGCAGCCGGAACGGGTACGGGAGCCGGTACTTGACCGGGTCGATGCCGATCAGCGACTGGACGAACAGGTAGCCGGTGATCAGGAAGTGCACGACCATCCACTCGTGCCCGATGTGGTCCGTCGTCGCCCAGCGGATGAGCGGCGTGTAGTAGAACGCCCAGAGCGACCCGGCGAACAGCCCCGCCGCGACGAGCGGATGCGAGATGATCCCCGCGAACCGGGAGTGCACCGCGAGCAGGATCCACTCGCGGCCCCCGCGCGTGCCGTCCTGACGCTTGCGGATCGCCCGGACGGCGAGCGTCACCGGCGCGCCCGGCACCAGCAGCAGCGGGACGGCCATCGTCAGGACCATGTGCGCCGACATGTGCGCCGAGAACAGGTACTTCTCGTAGACGTTCACGCCGCCGTTGGTGATGTAGAAGAGCAGGACGATGCCGAGCGTCCACAGCACCGTTCGGTAGATGGGCCACTTGTCGCCGCGCTTGTGCAGCCTCCACACCCCGGCCAGGTAGAAGAACAGCGCGAAGGCGCAGGCGAGCACCCAGAGGAGGTCGAAGTTCCACGTCGTGAAGAGCCGGCCCCAGGTGAGCTCCGGCGGGAGCTTGTCGCCGGTGAGGATCTCCGCCGGCGTCGGCGTCGCGGCCCGGGTCTGCGGCACCGGCGTCACGGTGCGGGCGAGCGCAGCGGCCACGCCCGACGCGATGCCCATGAAGGCCAGCTCGGCGGTGACGATCCACCAGAACGTCCGGCCCTCGCCCAGCCGCTTCAGCCGGTCGATGAGGACGCGGCGCTGCACGAGCCCGAACAGCCCGAGGACGACGAGCGCCGCGACCTTGACGAGCACCAGGATGCCGTACGGCGTCGCCAGCTCGGCCAGCGTCCCGACACGCAGTTCGGCGTTCACGTACCCCGACGTGGCCACGACGATGAAGCAGATGAGCGCGATGCTGGAGTACCGCTCCAGCACCGTCACCAGCCGGCCGTCGCCGAGCGTGCGCTTGATGACGATGAGGGTCAGCAGCCCGCCCAGCCAGATCGCGGCGAACAGCACGTGCAGCCCGAAGGAGGTCACCGCGGCGTCGTGGCCCGCGGCCTCCGAGCTGTGCCCCTGCTGGGCCATCGGCACGACCGCGGCCATCGCCAGCAGCGTGACGAAGACGATCGCCGTCTGGTTGCGCACCGCGAAGCAGAGCACCGTGACGGCGGCGGCGATCAGCGTGATGCCGAGCCAGGCCTGACCGAGCGACACGCTGGTGATGAACGAGCTCAGCCCGTTGGTGAAGGTCTGGTCGAACGACCACGGCACGTTGGCGACGCTGACGAACGTGAACAAGCCGGTCACCGCGGAGGCCACCGTCATGATCGCGGCGCTGGCGGCGGCGAAGTCGAGGGCCGTGCCGTACTCGTCCTTGTCCGTGCTGAACGCGAAGCAGGCCAGGATCAGCGCGCCGACCGTCCCGGAGAGGCTGAGGTTGACGACGAGCGTCGAGATCGGGAGGCCCCAGCGCACCAGCGCGCCGGGGTCGAGCAGCAGGGGCGCGGCGGCCCCTCCGCCGAAGGACAGCGCCGCGACGACGGACACGAGAGCGGCCGCCAGCAGTACGGCGGGACCGATCACGCGGAGAAGTCTGGGCACCCGTCAAGCCTACGTCTCCGCTGCTGTACGCCCGCCCACAGCACAGCGGCGCCGATCCCTGTCGGCACAACGGAACGGGGGCGGCGCCGCAGTCGCGACGCCGCCCCCGTGGAGCCTGGTTCAGGCTGTTACTTGACGGCAGCCTTGAGCTTGGAGCCCGCGGTCAGCTTGACGCGGTGGCCGGCCGGGATCGAGATCTCGGCGCCGGTCTGCGGGTTGCGACCCGTGCGAGCGGCGGTCTCGGTGCGCTCGGCGGCGAGCCAACCCGGGATGGTGACCTTGCCGCCACCCTTGACGGTCTCGCTGATCGTGGCGAAGAACGCGTCGACGACGCTCGAGACGGTGGCCTGGCTCTGACCCGACGCCGCGGCGACGGCAGCAACGAGCTCGGTCTTGTTCAGGTTGTCAGCCATTGAGTGTCCTCCTCGGACCTTGTGCTGGTAGTTCAGCTGTCTTGTGGAACGGTTGAGGCCACAGGGGGCCGTAACGTTTGGTCGGTTGACCGCCTCGAATGTATCAGAATCCCGCGGAATTACGCGGATTCTCGCGGATTTTTCGCCTGTTGACAGGGCGTGTCCAGCCCCGGGGACGACGAAGGGGCGCCCGGCGGATGCCGGACGCCCCTTCAAAGGGTGTCGTTCGCTGCTTCTCAGCAGCCGACGCTGGGTGTTACCAGCTCGACTTGGTGATGCCGGGCAGCTCGCCTCGGTGCGCCATGTCGCGGAAGCGGACACGCGAGATGCCGAACTTGCTGAGGTTTCCCCGGGGACGGCCGTCCACCGCGTCGCGGTTGCGCACGCGGATGGGGGAGGCGTCACGGGGGAGCTTCTGCAGGCCGAGGCGCGCGGCCTCACGGGACTCGTCGGTGCCGTTCGGGTCGACGAGCTGCTTCTTCAGCTCGGCACGCTTCGCGGCGTAGCGCTCGACGATGACCTTACGCTGCTCGTTCTTGGCGATCTTGGACGTCTTGGCCATGGTTTAGCGCTCCTCTCGGAAGTCGACGTGCTTGCGCACGATGGGGTCGTACTTCTTGAGCACGACGCGGTCGGGGTCGTTGCGGCGGTTCTTCTTGGTCACGTAGGTGTAACCGGTGCCCGCCGTCGAACGGAGCTTGATGATCGGACGGATGTCCTGCTGCTTCGCCATTAGATCTTCTCCCCACGGGCCAGGAGGTCCTTGACCACGGACTCGATGCCACGGGCGTCGATGACCTTGATGCCCTTGGCGCTCAGCGTCAGGGTGACGTTACGACGAAGAGACGGGACGTAGTACGTCTTCTTCTGGATGTTCGGGTCGAACCGGCGCTTCGTGCGACGGTGCGAGTGCGAGATGTTGTGCCCGAAGCCGGGAACGGCTCCAGTCACCTGGCACACTGCTGCCATTGCTTTCTTCTCCAATACCGTGATGCCTTCCGGCACCACCCAAGGTCACTTGTCGGCGCACGACTTCCCACTCGTTTTTCGTTGTGGGGTTTCGTACACGGCTAACGGAGTGGGAGGAGCCCACTCAGCCAAACATCCATGCTACGGCATGGGGCAGGCGCCGCCAAATCGCGGATTCGCTTGTCCTCACCAGTTCCCCATGTATATACTTTAGATGCCAACCCGCTCCTCCACGTGAGGGCGGGTCTTTTCTTGTGTCTGGGTCACCACCCACTCGGCTTCCTCAACTGCCCGATCGCATCCGGAAGCTGCGCAGCCCGGTAGTCCTCAGCGGTCAATCGCCGCCACCAGTGCCGCCCCACTCCATCGTCGGGCCGGCCTTTCAGAGCGCCGGCCGTCGGATTGGTCGACGGATTCACCGTGCCGACCGGCACGTGGCTCCGCGCCATGCGCAGCGGCAGTTCGAGGTCGGAGTCGTTGCTGACGACGATCACAGCGTCGACCACGCCGACCAGGACGTCGAAGAGCAGGTGGGAGGCGACATTGACGTCAGATCCCTTCTCCTCGCGCTTGCGCACGGTCGCCATCACTGCGCTCGACCTCAACTCCGATGGCATCGGCGTGCTTCGCAGTGGGAGTCGCGCGTCCCACGTCTCGTCCGAGTGCTCGTAGATCGACGGGCGAAAGGCTCCCACCGCCTCGTTCACCAGCGGCTCTCGTTTCGCCCACGAGACATAGCGGCCCTCGGCGATGACATCCACGCTCCCCGCAGCACTCAGCGCCTCCAGGTAGATCGCTTGGTCGACGCTCCCGGTCGCATTGTCCGCGGCATCGACCCGTGCGGTGCAGTACACGATCCGAGTGACCTCCGACTCGCTCCACTTGGCGAGCGGTTCGGCCAGCTTCCGGAGGTCGAGCCATCGCCAGCCCGGCGTGCCACGGCCGCAGTGCTTCCGCGCACCGTAATAGAGGTTGAATCCGTCCATGTAGACACCGACGCGCATGAACCGATCCTAGTGGTTACATTTCAGCTACTCGCCCGCCGCCTTCGCCGTGCACCCCGCACACAACCCGAACACATCCACCACATGCTGCGCCTGCGTGAACCCGTGCGACGCCGCCGCCGCGCGCGCCCACTGCTCGACCTCGTCGGCCTCGATCTCCACCGTGAGACCGCACTTGCGGCAGATCAGGTGGTGGTGGTGCCCCGTCGTGCACGCGCGGTACAGGCTCTCGCCCTCCGGCGACTGCAGTGAGTCCGCGTCGCCTTCCGCCGCCAGGTCGGCGAGCGCCCGGTACACGGTCGCCAGGCCGATCGGGGAGCCCGTCTCGTGCAGCGTCAGGTGGAGCCCTTGCGCGCTGATGAAGCCCTCCGTCGAGGACAGGGCCTCGCGGACGGCCTCCCGCTGCCAGGTGTTGCGCTTCACTGTTCCAGGCTAGCCTCTCTGGCTCACGAGTCGCCGGGAACCCCGGGCGCCCACCAGCCGGCAGACCACGTAGATCAGGAACGAGATCGTCGTCACGTACGGGCTGATCGGCAGCGAGCTTCCGAGCGCCAGCAGGATGCCGCCGACGATCGAGAGGAGGGCGAAGCCCACGCTCAGCAGCGGCACCAGCAGCGGCGACGACGAGATGCGCATCGCCGCGGCCGCGGGCGTCACGAGCAGCGACAGCACCAGGAGCGCGCCGACGATCTGCACCGACACGGCGACCGCGAGGCCGAGCAGCACCATGAAGGCGAGCGCGACGAAGCGGGTCGGCACGCCGCGGGAGGCGGCGACGTCGGCGTCAAGGCTGTCGAACATGAGCGGGCGCCACATCAGCAGGAGAGCGATCAGCACCACCGCCCCGATGACGAGCAGCGAGCCGAGCTGCGGGTCGTCGACGGACACGATCTGGCCGGTCAGCAGGCCGAACTTGTTCGCGCTGCGGCCCGGATAGAGCGCCAGCGCGAGGATCCCGAGCCCCAGCCCGAAGGGCATCAGCACCGCGATGATCGAGTTGCGGTCCCGCGCCTTCGCCCCGAGGAGCCCGATCAGGATGGCCGCGATCAGCGACCCGACGAGCGACCCCGCGACGACGTTGACGCCGAACAGCAGCGCGACGGCCGCACCGGCGAACGAGAGCTCGCTGATCCCGTGGACGGCGAACGCCATGTCCCGCTGCATCACGAAGACGCCGATCAGGCCGCCGACGACGCCGAGGACCGCTCCGGCGAAGATCGAGTTGCGCACCAGGGCGAGCAGCTCGCCGTAGTCGGTGAAGTTGAAGAGCTGCGACCAGAGATCGTTCATTCGGCCGGCTCCGGGTGCGTCGTGCGGGTGTGGTCGTGGTGCGAGTGGGTCTCCGCGTCCGGGATGCCGACGACGACGATGCGCCCCCGGCTCCGGATGACGTCAACGGGCGTGCCGTACAGGTCGGTGAGCACTTCGCTGCGCAGCACCTCGTCCGGGGTGCCGGTGCGGAACCGGCCGCCGGCCAGGTACAGCACCCGGTCCACCATCCCGAGCACCGGGTTCACGTCGTGCGTGACGAAGACGACGGCGCTGCCGTGGTCGCGGCGGCGGCGGTCGATGAGCTCGCTGACCCCGCGCTGGTGCTGGAGGTCGAGCGACAGCAATGGCTCGTCGCAGAGCAGCAGGGTGGGGTCCCCGGCGAGCGCCTGCGCGACACGCAGCCGCTGCTGCTCACCGCCGGACAGCGACCCGACCGGGGTGTCCGCGTACCGCCGCGCGCCGACAGAGTCGATGAGCCGGTCCACCTGCGCGCGGTCGGCGCGGTTCGGGATGGGGAGGCCCCAGCGGTGCCCGTTGACGCCGAGCGCGACGAGGTCGCGGGCGCGCATCGGGGTGCCGGCCGGGATGAGCTTCTGCTGCGGGATGTACCCGATGCGCCGGTCTCCGCGTCGCACCGCGTGGCCGTCGAGCACGATGCTCCCGGAGTCCAGCGACTGCTGGCCGAGGATCGTCTTGAGCAGGCTGGTCTTGCCCGAGCCGTTGGGCCCGAGCACGGCGACGAACTCGCCGGCGTGCACGTCGAGGTCCAGGCCGCTCCACAGCGTGCGGTCGCCGAACCCCAGCGCCGCGTCGCGCAGGCTGAGCACGACGTCGCGCTCCGCGGGCGCGGCCACGCGTTCGATCGGCTCGCTCACTTCGCCAGCGCCGCTCCCACGGCGTCCAGGTTGGCGTTCATCCAGCTCACGTAGTCCTTGCCCTTCGGCAGCGTCTCGGTGACGGGGACGACGGGGATGCCCGCCGCCGTGGCCGCCGCCCTCACGCGGTCGGTCTCGGGCCCGCTGGTCTGCTCGTTGTAGGCGAGCAGCCGCACCTTGTGGCCGCTGAACAGCGCGAGCGTCTGCTGCAGCACGAGCGGGGACACGTCGGTGCCCGCCTCGATGGCGGCGCTGAACTTCTCGGGCGTCTTGTTCACGAGGCCGCCCGCCTCCAGTAGGTAGAGCGGGACGGGTTCGGTGATCGCGACGCCTACTCCGGCGTACTTCGCCTTCAGCTCGGCCTCCCGGTTCTGGAGGGCGGCCAGCTTGTCGGAGAACGCCGCGGCGTTCTTCGCGAAGGTCGCCTTCTGCGCCGGGTCGGCCTTCGACAGCGCGTCGGTCAGCGCGGTCGTGAACTTCTGGATGGTCGGGACGTCGTACCAGACGTGCTCGTTGAACTCCCCGCCGGCGGTGCTCTTGCCCGAGAGGTCGACCACGTTCAGCACGGTGGCCTTCGTGTTCTTCGACCCGCTGCGGAGGGTGTTCATGAAGTCGTCGTAGCCGCCGCCGTTCTCGATGAGGATGTCGGCCTTCGAGACCGCGAGCTGGCTCTGGGCGCTCGCCTCGAACGAGTGCGGGTCCTGGGCCGGGTCGGACATGAGAGCCGTGACCTCGACGGCGTTCCCGGCGATGGTGGAGGCGATGTCGCCGTAGACGTTGGTGCTGGCGACGACGCGGACCTTGCCGTCGTCGGCGGCGGAGCCGGCCGAGCAGCCGGTGAGCGCGGCCACAGTCGCGGCGGCGAGGGCGAGAGTGAAGACGGAACGCTTCAACATGGGGACCTGTCTAATTCGTGGGTGTCCCACGAATGTATCCCTAATTGAGAACGATTGTCAAAATCACTAACGCGCGCTCAGTCCAGCAGCAGCGCGGGCTCCTCGATGATGGAGGCCACATCCGCCAGGAACCGCGACGCGACGTCCCCGTCCACCACGCGGTGGTCGAACGACGCGCCCACCGTGGTCACGTAGCGCGGGCGCACCTCGCCGTCCACGACCCACGGCTTCTGCTTGATCGTGCCGAGCGCGACGATGCCGACCTCACCCGGGTTCAGGATGGGCGTTCCGGTGTCCATCCCGAACACTCCGATGTTCGTGATGGTGATCGTGCCGCCCGCCATGTCGGCCGGGGGAGTCTTGCCCTCGCGCGCGATCAGGGTCAGCTCTTCGAGCGCCTTGGCGAGCTCGAGCAGCGTCATCCCCTGCGCCTCCTTGACGTTCGGGACGATGAGGCCGCGCGGGGTCGCAGCGGCGATCCCGAGGTTCACGTAGTGCCGGACGATGATCTCCTCGTCCGTCCAGGTGGAGTTCACGGTCGGGTTGCGGCGCACGGCCCAGATGATCGCCTTCGCCACGATGAGCAGCGGCGACACCTTGACGCCGACGAAGTCGGGCGAGGTCTTGAGGCGCTTGACGAACTCCATCGTGCGGGTGGCGTCCACGTCGACGAACAGGCTGACGTGCGGGGCGCTGAACGCACTGGAGGTCATCGCGTTGGCGATCGCCTTGCGCACGCCCTTGACCGGGATGCGGTCCTCGCGGTCGTCCGGCCACGCGGGCGTCTGGATGTTGCGGAACACGCTCGCCTGGGTCGCCTCCCGCAGCACGTCCTCCCGGGTGATGTCGCCGATCGGCCCGGTCGGCGTGACCAACGTGAGGTCGACGCCGAGGTCCTTCGCCAGCTTGCGGATCGGCGGCTTGGCGATCACGGGGGCGCTGCCGACGGGGGAGGCGCCGGCCGGGGCGGACGGGGCGGGAGCGGCCGCCTGCGCAGGCGCGGGTCCAGCAGCAGCAGCAGCAGGAGCCGGCGTGAACGTCACCGGGATGGAGGCGGTGCCCGGGTGGGTCACCCGACGCCGGCGGCTGGTCCCGTGACCCGCGGCGCCGTACCCGACGAGCACAGCGCCCGCCTTCGGCTCGTCGGCCTCGTGCGACACGCTCTGCGCGGCGTCCGCCTCAGCCTCGGCCACCTCGCTGATTGGCTCGGCCGGAGCGGAGGGCGCGGAACCGCCGGCGGTGACGGTGATGATCGGCGTGCCGACCTCCACGGTCTGGCCCTCGGACACGAGCAGCTCCCCGACGGTCCCCTCGAACGGCGACGGCAGCTCCACGAGCGACTTCGCCGTCTCGATCTCCACGATCACCTGGTTGACCGCGACGGGCTCACCGGGCGCGACCTTCCACGAGACGATCTCGGCCTCGGTCAGACCCTCGCCGACGTCGGGCAGCAGGAACTGGGACTCGCTCATGTGCGGCTTCTTTCGTTCGGCGGGGCTCAGTAGGCGAGCGCGCGGTCGACGGCTTCGAGGATGCGGTCGGCGTCGGGGAGGTAGACGCCCTCCAGCTTGGCCGGCGGGAAGGGGGTGTCGAAGCCGGCGACGCGGAGCACCGGCGACTCCAGCGAATAGAAGGCCTTCTCGGCGACCACCGCGGCGACCTCGGAGGCGACGGACACGGTGCCGGGAGCCTCCTGCGCCACGATGAGCCGGCCGGTCTTCTGCACGGACTGCAGCACGGGCGCGTAGTCGATGGGCGCGAGCGAGCGGAGGTCGACGACCTCCAGGCTGCGGCCCTCCTCGGCGGCGACCTCGGCGGCGCGCAGCGCGACAGGGACCATGCCCGCCCATGCGACGATCGTCGCGTCCGTGCCGGTGCGCACCACGCGGCTGGCGTGCAGCGGCACCGGGTTCTCCTCGGTGTCGACGTCGCCCTTCGGCCAGTAGCGGCTCATCGGCTCGAAGAAGATCACCGGGTCGTCGGAGGCGATGGCCTCCTGGATCATCCAGTACGCGTCGTTCGGCGTCGACGGCGCGACGATCCGCAGGCCGGCGGTGTGCGCGAAGTACGCCTCCGGCGCCTCCTGGTGGTGCTCGACCGCGCCGATGTGGCCGCCGTGCGGGATGCGGATGACGACGGGCATGGACACCGCGCCGCTGTGCCGGTTGGTCAGCTTGGCCAGCTGCGTGGTGATCTGGTCGAAGCCGGGGAAGACGAAGCCGTTGAACTGGATCTCCACCACCGGACGGTAGCCGCGCATCGCCAGGCCGATGGCCGAGCCGATGATGCCCGCCTCCGCGAGGGGCGTGTCGAGCACGCGCTTCGCGCCGAACTCGGCCTGCAGGCCCTCGGTGACGCGGAAGACGCCGCCGAGCGGGCCGATGTCCTCGCCCATGAGCAGGACCTTCGGGTCCGCGGCGAGCGCGCGCCGGAGGCCGGCGTTGAGCGCCTTCACCATCGGCATCGACTGGATGCGCGGGCCGGTCGGCTCGGCGGGGGTCTCGGCCTCGGCGGCACGGCTCTCCTGCGGCTCCCCGACCTCCGACTCCGTGTCGATCGCGGCAGCCTGCTCCGGAACCGTCTCGTCCTCGACCACGAACTCGCGCGTCCACTCCTGCTCGGCCACGTGCTCCTCGAGCACGAGCGAGCCGGGCTCGCTCTCCACGATCTCCACCACGTCGATGGCCTGCGTGTCGTCGAACGGCTCGTCGTGCACGGCGCTGTCACCGTCCGGCGTCTCGTCCTCCACCAGCTCGGCCTCCACGTATCCGGTCTCGCCTCTCAGGTCGCTCATGCGTCACCTCCGAACGACGCCTCGTACTCCTGCAGCCAGCGTCGCTGCTCGTCCATCACGGGATGCGGTTCACTGTAGACGTTGTCGAACATGCTCTCGATCGGCGGAACCTCGAGGGCGAGCGTGCGCCGGCGGACGTCGGCGGCCAGGTCGGCCGCCTCCTCCTCCGCCGTGTCGAAGAACGCCTGGCCGACGCCCTGGTTCTCCAGGAACGCCCGGAACCGCAGGATCGGGTCGCGCTCGGCCCAGTACGCCACCTCGTCGTCGGTGCGGTACTTGGTCGGGTCGTCGCTCGACGTGTGTGCGCCCATCCGGTAGGTGAGCGCCTCGATCATGCTCGGGCCCTCGCCGTTGCGCGCGTCGTCCAGGTGCTTCGCGGTCACCGCGTAGGCGGCGAGCACGTCGTTGCCGTCGAGCTGCACGCCCGGGATGCCGAAGCCGCTCGACCGCAGGTAGAGCGGAGTCCGCGACTGCGTCTTCACCGGGACCGAGATGGCCCAGTGGTTGTTCTGCAGGAAGAACACCTGCGGGGTCTGGTAGCTGGCCGCGAAGACGAACGCCTCGCTGACGTCGCCCTGGCTCGTCGCGCCGTCGCCGAAGTAGGCGATCACCGCCTCGTCCACGTCCGGGTCGCCCGTGCCGACCTTGCCGTCGAGCTTGACGCCCATCGCGTAGCCGGTGGCGTGCAGCGTGTGCGAGCCGATGACGAGCGTGTAGAGGTGGAAGCCCTGGATCGCCGGATCGGTCGGGTCCCAGCCGCCGTGCGTGGTGCCGCGCAGCAGGCCCATGATGCCGACCGGGTCGATGCCGCGGATCATGCCGACCACGTGCTCCCGGTACGACGGGAACAGGTTGTCCTGCGGCTTGGCGGCGCGGGCGGAGCCGACCTGGGCGCCCTCCTGGCCGCGGCTCGGCACCCAGAGGCCGAGCTGGCCCTGGCGCTGGAGGTTGGCCCCCTCGTTGTCGACCGCCCGCACGCGGACCATGTCGCGGTAGAAGGTGCGGTAGTCCTCCTCCCCGAGTCGCTCGAGGTAGGGCAGGTACTCTCCGGCCGGGTCGCTCGGCTGGAACCGGCCGTCTGCGGTCAGCAGCTGGACGGTGTTCGCCGGGCGCGGGGTATCGTTCGTCGCAACCACCGTTCTAACCTAACCGCTTGCCGGGGTGCCCATTTGGTAGGTTCCGCACAAGATCGGCGGTGACCTCCAGGAGTTTCTCCACAGATTCCTGCTCCCCGACGCTGATCCGGATGCCCTCCGGGGGGAACGCCCGCACCGTGAGCCCGGCGTCGAAGAACGCGTCGTTGGCGACGGAGGTCTCCTGGCCGGTGTTCAGCCAGACGAAGTTGCCGTTGGCCTCCGGGACGTCCCAGCCCTGGTCGATCAGGGCGTTCCGCAGCTTGTCGCGGCGCATGGCGATGCGCGCCACGCGCTCCATGAGTTCGTCCTCCGCCTCGATCGAGGCGAGCGCCGCGACCCGGGAGGCGTCCGTCACCGAGAGCGGGATGGCCGCCGACCGCGCCGCGTTCAGCACCGCCGCGGGACCCACGGCATAGCCGATCCGGAGCGCGGCGAGCCCGTAGGCCTTCGAGAACGTGCGCAGCACGACGAGGTTCGGGTAGCGCGTGAGCAGCGGGATGCCGTCCACCGAGGCGTCGTCGGTGACGAACTCGTAGTAGGCCTCGTCCAGCAGCACCAGGAGGTCGCGCGGAACCGAGGCCATGAACGCCTCGAACTCGGCGGCCGAGACGACCGGACCAGTGGGGTTGTTGGGCGTGCAGACGATGACGACGCGCGTACGGTCGGTGATCGCCGCGGCCATCGCCGGGAGGTCGTGCCCGCCGTCCGCCCGGTTCGGCACCTGGACGCTGGTCGCGCCCGCGACGGTGACCAGGCCCGGGTAGGCCTCGAACGACCGCCACGCGTAGACGACCTCGTCACCCGTGCCCGCGGCGGCGGAGATGAGCTGCGCGAGCAGCGCGACCGACCCGCTGCCGAGGTGGACCTGGTCGACCTCCACGCCGTGCCGCTCGGCGAGCCGCTCCCGGAGGTCTGCGCCGCCCGCGTTCGGGTACCGGTTGAGCTCGGCGAGGGTGCCGGCCACGGCCTCCACGACGGAGGGCAGCGGGGGATAGGGGTTCTCGTTGCTGGACAGCTTGAAACCGTCCGCCGGCGCGGGCCGCCCCTGCTTGTAGGCGGGGACCGCCACGATCTCGGGCCGCAGCCGCACGCGGAGCGCGTCTTCGTCAGTCACAGACCCAACTTAGTCGCGGGCGCATACCCGCGGGAGCATTCCTCCCTATTGGGGGCGACGACGCAGGATCGTGAGGCGGATGGAGGAGTTGAGGAAGGCGACGCCGAGGAACAGCACGTCAATCTCGGCTACCCAGCTCGTCGGGCTGTGCTTGAGCGGGGTGAACTGCGTGAGCGCGAGCAGCAGATACATCGTGGCGAGGAGGAAGCCTGCGCGGGGACGCGACGTCAGCCTCCACCACACGCGCGGCGGCAGCACTGGTTCACCCGCCCCACGGAACGAACGAGCGAGAGAGATGAGTGCAGCCAGCCAGAAAGGTTCCGTGATGATCGCCACCACGAGAACCGGGAGAACCAGATCCAGAACACGAACGACTAGCGCGTTGGCGACGACCAGGCCCACCAGGAACCCGAGCTTGTGCCACGGATTCATCACCCGCAGCGGCCACCACTGCAGCGGCGGGTACACCTTCTTCACCCGCTCAGCACCGATCAGCTGCGGCGGAACGAGACCGCTCTTGTCGGGTATCCGGCCATCTCCATTGGGCACGCTCGCGACTCTAGCGGCGAGCCCCTGTCCCCCGCGCCTCCCGTTTGGGAGGATGTGCCCATGCGATTCCTGCTCAAGGTGATCATCAACGCGGTGGCCCTGTGGCTGACGACCCTCATCGTCAGCGGCATCACCGTCGTCCCCTACGCCCCCGGCACCACGGCGACCGTCCTGACCTACCTGCTCGTCGCGCTCATCTTCGGCGTGGTCAACGCGATCGTCGGCACCGCGATCCGCATCGTCGCCTTCCCGATCTACATCCTGACGCTGGGGCTCATCTCGTTCATCGTGAACGGCCTGCTGCTGCTCCTCGTGTCGTGGATCAGCGGCCTGATGGGCTTCGGCCTCCACGTCGCCGGCTTCTGGTGGGGCGTCCTCGGCGCTCTTGTGCTCGGGATCATCGCCTGGCTGATCGGCCTGATCTTCCGGCCGTTCACGCGCGAGCGCTGACCTCCTCGCGAGTGCGGGAGAATGGAGGCGATCCCACCACGCCGATTCCGCGAGGAGCCTCATGACCGCCCTGCCTCCCCAGCCGCTCAGCCCCCTGGACGGCCGTTACCGGTCCGCGGTGCTCGGCCTCGGCGACCACCTGTCGGAGGCGGGCCTCAACCGGGCGCGCGTCCAGGTCGAGGTGGAGTGGCTCATCTACCTGACGGGCCACCGGATGTTCGGCTCCTCCCCGCTCACCGACGAGCAGGTCGGCCAGCTCCGCGCCCTCGCCGACGAGTTCGGCCAGCCCGAGATCGACCGGCTCGCCGAGCTGGAGGCCACCACCAAGCACGACGTGAAGGCCGTCGAGTACCTGGTCCGCGAGCGCCTGCACGCCCTCGGTCTCGACCACATCGCCGAGCTCACCCACTTCGCCGCGACCAGCGAGGACATCAACAACCTGTCCTACGCGCTCACCGTCAGCGCCGCCGTCGCCCAGGTGTGGCTGCCCGCGTTCCGCGCCGTCATCGGCGAGCTGCGCGCGCAGGCGGTCCAGTACCGCGACGACGCCATGCTCGCCCGTACGCACGGCCAGCCGGCGACGCCCACGACGATGGGCAAGGAGCTCGCCGTCTTCGTGCACCGACTCGATCGCATCCGCACGCAGGTGGAGGCCACCGAGTACCTGGGCAAGTTCAGCGGCGCGACCGGCACCTTCGCCGCTCACCTCGTCGCGGACCCCGACGCCGACTGGCCCCGCATCTCGCAGGAGTTCGTGGAGAGCCTCGGCCTCGACTGGAACCCGCTCACCACGCAGATCGAGTCGCACGACTGGCAGGCGGAGCTGTACTCCCGCATCTCCCACGCCAACCGCGTCCTCCACAACCTGTGCACCGACATCTGGACGTACATCTCGCTCGGCTACTTCCGGCAGACCCCGGAGCCCGGCGCGACCGGCTCCTCCACCATGCCGCACAAGGTCAACCCGATCCGGTTCGAGAACGCCGAGGCCAACCTCGAGCTCTCCAGCGCCGTCCTCGACTCGCTCGCCGCAACGCTGGTGACCAGCCGACTGCAGCGCGACCTCACCGACTCGACCACGCAGCGCAACATCGGCGTGGGCCTCGGCCACTCCCTCCTGGCGCTCGACAACATCCAGCGCGGCCTGGCGCAGATCTCGCTCGACCGCGCCGCGCTCGCGACGGACCTCGACCTCAACTGGGAGGTGCTGGCCGAGGCCATCCAGACCGTGATCCGCGCGGAGGTCACCGCCGGCCGCTCCACGATCTCCGACCCGTACGCGCTGCTCAAGGAGCTGACCCGCGGGAAGCGCGTCGACCACGAGGCGCTCACGGCGTTCGTGGACGGCCTGGAGATCGGTCAGGCGGCGAAGAACCGCCTGCTGGCGCTCACGCCCGCCGGGTACGTGGGGCTGGCGTCGGAGCTGGTCGACCGGCTCTGACGCCGCTCGCGGCGGGCGCCGCGGGGGCTCAGTGTCCCCGGGGCTCCCGGTCGTCGCCGTCGGTCGGGGTGGCCGGCTTCGGGGTTTCGCCGTGACCCGCGGCCTTCTCCTGGGCTTCGACGTCCTGCTCGTGGATGTCCTCCACCTCGGCCGCGGTCGGCTTGAACGCGAGGGCGAACAGCGCCATCAGCACGAGCGACAGGATGAACGCGATCCCGAGCGCGACGCCGGCGAGGATGAACTCCCGCGTCGCGATCAGGACGATGAGGCCGACGAAGACGCCGAGGCCCGCGGAGATGCCGAGCAGCTCGGCGGGCAGGAAGCGGTCGCGGCGGGTCGGCTGGAGGCTGTTGGTCACGCTGGGGTCTTTCTTGTCGCGCTTGGTCACGATCCGCTCTCCGTCCGGCGGGCGGCCGCGGCGGAGCGGGTCGCCGATCGCAGGGAGGCCGCGCCGATGCCCTGGAAGACGCCGACGATCACGGCCCAGGCCCCGAACAGTCCGATGGCGAGCACGGCGTCGGCGGGCACGAAGACGAGCACCAGGGCCAGGATCGCGGTGAGCGCCCCGGTGATGAGCCAGTCACGCGCTGCCGCGTCGTTCCGGCGCTCGCGCACGCCGCTGTAGAGCTCGAGGATGCCGGTGAGCGCCGCCCACACGGTCACGACGTAGAGGTAGAGGCCCAGCCCGCTGGTGTTGAGGGCGATGGCGAACGCTCCGGCGAGGATGCCGATGCAGCCCTGGACGGCGAAGAGGGTGCGGCTGAGGCCCTTCGGCGCGAACAGGAGGCTGAGGACGCTGGTCGCGAGTCCGTCGGCCACGGCGAAGACGCCGAAGACGATCAGGCCGAACTGGGGGGTGTGCGCGTCGCGGGTGAAGGTGACGACGGCGGCCGCGGCGAGCGCGACGATCGCGCGCACGGCGGGGACGACCCAATAACGGCTCGAGTTCGGATCGCCCTGATTCTGGGGAACGGCGGGTGCCACTCGGCGACCTCTCTCAGTCAGGATGCCGTCCCAGTCTAGTCGCGGGCTACCTGCGCGTTTGCCGCGCGGCGGCCGTCCCAGGCCGCTGCGAATCCTCAGATTCGGCGCGGTCGCGGGCCTCCGCCGTCAGGCCACGGCGGGGAGGTCGTCGGAGTCCGGTCGCGCCCACGCGACGATCCACGCGATGGCCCCCACGACCAGGACGAACGCGCCCGTGGGCAGGACGGTGCTGCCGATGGGGTGGTGCCAGCTCACCGCGACGAGGATGCCGGCCGCGGCGCCGAACAGCGTCACGATCGAGAAGGCCGCCGACACCACCCGGGCGATGCCGGTCTGGAGGAGCGACCGGAACGCCAGCGCGACGGCCACGATGACCCACGTGACGGCGAGCGGCGCCGCCACGAACGCGCCGAAATCGTCCTTCAACAGAACCCCGGGCACGACGTAGACGATGGCCGCCGCGACCAGCAGCAGAGCGCCGACCGCGGAGAAGCCGGCCAGCCTCCCGCGCTCGGACCCAAGGCGCTCGACGGGTTCGATGAGGGAGGGCCACGTGAACGCGAGCGCGAACGACACCACAGCGAGCGCGACGGGACCGGCGCCCTGCAGCAAAGGGATGAGGATGGTGTTCACCCTTCCATTTGACGTGTCCCGGCGCCCGCGCGCGTCCTCCCTGAGGATGATCCGGGTCTACCGCGGCTCATCCGCCCCGCGGTACCCTGCGGCGGAAAGGCCAATCGTGTTCCGCACTGCCGCGTGTGCTGCCGTGCTGACGGCAGCGGTGATCCTCCTGACCGGGTGCTTCCCGGACAGCAGGCCACCCACGGCCACGACCACCGCCGTCGACGCGTCGACCGTTCTCCTCGAGTACGCGCCCAGCGACCCCAGCACCGGCGAGGGCCACCTCCTGCATCTGTACCTGCCCGCTCGGAACGGGGAGAAGCGTCTGCCGCTGATCGTCTGGACGGGCGGCAACGGCTGGCTCCGGGACGACGGAGGCGACAGCGGCGAAGGCGTGGCGGAGCTCTTCGGTCCCGCGGGATACGCGGTCGCCGGTGTAAACCTGCGCAGCAGCGCCCAGGCCACGTTCCCCGCGCAGCTGACCGACATCCAGGCCGCCATCCACTACCTCCGCGCCAACGCCGGCACGTACGGGCTCGACCCCGACCGGTTCGGGGTCGCGGGTGACTCCTCCGGCGGATGGGCGGCGCTGATGGCTGCGCTCACCGAACCGCAGGGCGGTGCAGCCGGCGGCCCACACGCGAACCCGGTCAGCGCGGTCGCCGCATTCTTCCCGCCGACCGACTTCGCGACCATGGACGCGGACCTTCCCGGCAATTGCGTCGGACCTCCCAAGACGAACATCAGCACCTGCCAGGATGACGCCTCCTCACCGACCTCACGGCTCCTCGGCTGCGCGCTGCCGACCTGCCCGGCCGCACTCGTCCAGGCCGCGTCTCCGGTCACGTTCGTCGACCGGAAGGACCCGCCGATCCTTCTGCTGCACGGTCAGCAGGACGACACGGTCGGATGGCAGCAGAGCCGGCGGATGTTCGACGCCGCGCAGGCCGCCGGCGCCCGGGCTCAGCTCATCCTGATCCCACGTGGCCACCACAACGAAGCCGGGCAATTCCTCTACAGCGGCGCGGTCGGCGAGGGCGCGACCTCGACGTCCACGTCCGGCGGTGTCACCACGCCTCCCGCGCCGATCCGGATGAGCCCCGACGTCCTGGTCGACTTCTTCACTGAGGCGATGAGATGAGAACCCCGAACGAGAAGGGAGAGAGATGATGGCTGCCGGACGACGCAAGCCGTTGCTGTGCCGGCTCAACCTCCACCACCACTGGCATCTGGAGAGCACTCCTGACGGCGACCGCTACATGCGCTGCAGCAAGTGCGGCAAGGACCGCGACGAGGACCTCGACATCCCCGTGGACTTCTTCTAGGGCGGAGCCGCGGGTCCGCCCCGAGTGCTCACGCCTGCTCGGCCAGCTTGCCCTTCGCGTAGCCGACGAGGGCGTTGGCGTGCCCGTGCCCCATCCCATAGTCGGACTTCAGCCAGCCGACGACCTCCATGTGCGTGGCCCCGGAATCCAGCCGCTCGACCACGAGGTCCAGCCACTCCTGCACCGGCCGCCCGTAGTTCTTCTCGATGCTCGGGAAGTACGAGGCCGGCCCCATGACCTTCTCGCCGGGTGCGATGACGGGTGCGACGACGCGGTGCTGGGTCATGCGGGGAGTCTAGCGCCGGAAGCGCGGGCTCCCGCTGCCGTCTCCTGCGCAATAGGTTCTGGGTATGTCAGAACACGAGACGTCCCCCTGGCGGCGATTCTGGGAGAAGGGCGGCTGGTGGCGCTCGCTGCTCGTGGTCGTCGCCTACTTCGTCGTCTACCAGGGCGTCCCGCTGCTGTTCGCTCCGCTGTTCCCGGCCTCGCCCGGGCCGGCCGCGAGGGTCTGGATCTTCACGGTCATCCCGATCGCGTTCGGCGGTCTCGTGCTGGTCGCCTTCGCGTGGTCGCTCGGTTGGCTGCGCGAGCTGTTCGGCCCCCAACCGGTCCGCGGTCGCGGCTGGATGTGGATCGCGGTCGCCGTGGTCCTGGTCTTCAACATCCTGCGGTTCGCCACCGTGGACTACGCCAAGGCCGGGGCCGGTGTGGTCGTCGCCTGGCTGGTCGCCGGGCTGTGCATCGGTTTCGCCGAGGAGACGCTGACGCGGGGCTTCGTCGTGAACCTCATGCGAAAGCACGGCTACCGGGAGATCGCCGTGGCGTCCGTCTCGGCCGCGCTCTTCGCCGCCCTCCACGCGGGCAACCTCCTGACGGGCCAATCGCTCGTGGCGACCGCGATCCAGTTGGTCTACACCTTCGCGTTCGGCATCCTGATGTACCTGACGTTGCGCGTCACCGGCAACCTGATCTGGCCGATCCTCCTGCACGCGTCGACGGACCCGTCCACCTTCCTCGCCACCCTGTATCCGACACAGGGCCCGGTGGCCGCCGTCGCCGGGCTCGGGAACCCCTCCGTCATCGTCGCGGGGCTGGTGCTGCTCATCTTCATCCGCGGGAGGGTCGCTCAGAGCACGGAAGAAGGACTCGAACCTCCGGCGCGATTGTCGACGCCTGGAAAGGCGGGATGACCCGGCATCCATACGATCACGGCACGACGACACGGTGCTGGATGCTTCGGGACGCTTAGCGTCGGAAGCGGGAGGAGGTGCGGACGAAGGCCGCCACGACGACGACCGCCACGATGACCGCGAGAATTACGAGGGGCAGCCACGAGGGCGTCCCTCCGGCGATCGCCACGGTGTCGACACAGGTTCCGCCGGCCGGGGGAGCGGTCGCGCAGGACGCGTCGACGATCTGCAGGACGGTCACGCAGACAGTGTTGCACGCTGCGACGGCGAGTTGCGGGAGTAGGCTGCCCGCTGTGAGCAGCCTCCGGGAACGGATCGTCAGCTGGTTCAAGCGCGAGCGCGCCTATCAGCCCCCGCCGGGCCGGCTCACCGAGGACACGACGGAGCGTCTTCCGAGCGGCGGCGTCATCCAGCGCATGCCCGGGGACGGCGTCGACCCGGGGAGCTTCAACCCTCAGACGGGACGGAACCCGTAGGCGCTCACCGCGCAGCAGAACCGTTTTCTCTGACGACGTGTCGATTTCGTATGCGATCGCACGTCGTACTGCTGAGTCGACATCTCACGTCGACCAGAATCAGAAGGAGCCGACCATGTCTGCTTTCATTCTTGCTTTCCGCAACGACCCCACCGTGAACGCCACCGAGGAGGAGGTCGCCGCCTGGGGCGCCTGGTTCCAGAAGCTCGGCCCTGCGGTGACCGACATGGGCAGCCGCGTCGGGGCGACCACGCTGCTCGGAACGTCCGCCGGAGCCAACGCGTTGTCCGGCTACGCGCTTGTGGATGCAGCCGACCTGACTGCGGCGAGCGCCCTGGCCGAAGGATGCCCCGGCCTCTCCTACGGGGGCAGCGTCGAGGTGGGCGAAGTCATCGAGATGTAGTCCAGCGCGGTTGCCGGGCGCAGCCGATCAGATCGGCGCCATGTCCGCGAACCGCGAGTACATGCCCTGGAACGCCACCGTCACGGTCTTCGTGGGGCCGTTGCGGTGCTTGGCGACGATCAGGTCGGCCTCGCCCGCGCGGGGGTTGTCCTTCTCGTAGGCGGACTCACGGTGGAGGAGGATGACGACGTCCGCGTCCTGCTCGATCGAGCCCGACTCGCGGAGGTCGCTCAGGGCGGGGAGCTTGTCGGCGCGCTGCTCCGGGCCACGGTTGAGCTGGGACAGCGCGATCACGGGTACCTGCAGCTCCTTGGCGAGCAGTTTCAGTGCGCGGGAGAACTCGCTGACCTCCTGCTGGCGGCTCTCGACGCGCTTGCCGCTCGTCATGAGCTGGAGGTAGTCGATGATCACCATCTTGAGGCCGACGCGCTGCTTGAGGCGTCGGCACTTGGCGCGGATCTCGACCAGGGTCATGTTCGGGCTGTCGTCGATGTAGAGCGGGGCGTCGTTGATGCGGCCGCGCGTGGAGGCGATGGTGGTCCAGTCGCGGTTGTCGACGGTGCCCTTGCGCATGTGCTGCAGCGGGACGGTCGCCTCGGCGGAGAGGAGGCGCATCGCGATCTCGCTGCGCCCCATCTCCAGCGAGAAGAAGATGGTCGGCATGTCGTGCTTGATCGCGGCGGCGCGTGCGAAGTCCAGCGCCAGCGTGGACTTTCCGAGGGCGGGTCGGGCGGCGACGATCACCATCTGGCCGGGGTGGAGGCCGTTGGTCAGCTCGTCGAGCTCGGCGAAGCCGGTCGGCACGCCGGTCATCGAGCCGTCCTTGTGCTTGGCCGCCTCGATCTCGTCGATCGCGACGGTCACAGCCTCGGTCAGGGGGACGTAGTCCTCGACCTCCTGGTGGCCGGTGACCGAGTAGATCTCCGCCTGGGCGTTGTTGACGAGGTCGAGGACCTCGCCCTCCGCCTTGTAGCCCATCTGGGTGATGCGGGTGCCGGCCTCCACCAGGCGGCGCAGCAGTGCCTTCTCGGTGACGATGTTGGCGTAGTAGCCGGCGTTCGCGGCGGTGGGGACGAGGCTCGTGAGCGTGTGCAGGTACTCGGCGCCGCCGGCGCGGGACAACTCGCCCAGCTTGGTCAGCTCGTCGGTGACGGTGATGACGTCGGTCGGCTCGCCGTGCGAGTACAGCGAGAGGATCGCGTCGTAGATGATCTCGTGCTTGGGGATGTAGAAGTCCGTGCCGCGCACGACCTCGACGACGTCGGCGACGGCGTCCTTGCTGAGCAGCATGCCGCCGAGCGCGCTCTGCTCGGCGAGGAGGTCGTGAGGAGGGGTGCGCTCGGGAGAGCGGGCCTCGCCCGGCTCGCGGCTGTCGGCGAGACCGATATGGGCGATCGACACGTGCTCTCCTCAGTTCTCCTGTTTCGGGCGCGCACCGGTCGGTGCTTCCCCCCAAGCCTGCGCCGCCCACGTCCGGACGGCACGCGGGCACGCCGAGGTCGGCCGCCTCCGCACGTTGTCCTGACCGTGCCGGGGAGGCCGCGCCGAAGCGCGTCCGCTCGCAGACTACGGACGGCCACCGACAACGTCCCGCAGCCTGCTGCGAGACGATCCTCGGCGGTCTTCCGTCGACGTCGCTCCACCCTACGAACCCCTCGCCGCGCCCACAACTCCACCTGTGGATAACTCTGGGGATAATCTGGGCGAAACGCCGACGCGGCTGTGCACAAGGTGTGGGATACGCTGTGGATAACCAAAAATCTTCACACCGAAACGCGCGGTTGATCAGGGGTTTATGTTTGCACAGGCTGTGTGTAAAAAGTTCCCTGCAGCCTGTGGTCGACGCTGTCCGGCGGGGCCTGTGCACTGTGGATGGAGCCGGGGAAAACTCCGTTAACGAGGTGTAGCGGCGGGCTCTCGCCCGCCGCTACACTGTGAGATTTCCGTCCGCTACTTGGCGGCGACCACCTGCAGCGCGATGACGGCCGAGAGGTCGTCGTGCAGGCGGACGGTGGCCTCGTGGTCACCGACGACCTTGATCGCGTTCGGGAGCTCGATCTTGCGCTTGTCGAGCTCGCCGATGCCTGCGGCCTTGACCGCGTCGGCGACGTCGCCCGTCTTCACGGAGCCGAACAGACGGCCCTCGCGGCCGGCCTTGACGACCAGCTTGACGCGGGTCGCCTCGAGCTTGGCCTTGAGGTCCTGAGCAGCCTCGATCGTGTGCAGCTCGCGAGCGGCACGGGCCGCCTTGATCTGCTCCACCTGCTTCTCGCCACCACGGCTCCACACGATGGCGAAGCCCTGGGGGACGAGGTAGTTGCGTGCGTAGCCGTTCTTGACGTCGACGACGTCACCGGCGGAGCCGAGGCCGGTGACCTCGTGCGTGAGAATAACCTTCGACATTCTGTCCCTACTCCTTAACGGCCAGAGCCGGCGTAGGGGAGGAGTGCCATCTCGCGCGCGTTCTTGACTGCGCGGGCGATGAGGCGCTGCTCCTGCACGGAGACACCGGTGATGCGGCGGGCGCGGATCTTTCCGCGCTCGGAGATGAACTTCCGCAGGGTGGCGACGTCCTTGTAGTCAATGACGCCCACGCGGACGGACTTCGCCGGTGCGGCGTTCTTCCCGTCCTTGCCCTTGCGGATCGGCTTGCGGCGGTCGCCGCTCGACTTTCCAGCCATGATTTCCTTTGCTTTCCGCCTGACGTGGCCGAGGCCGGCCAGGCAAACTCAGTTGGAGGGACCCTTTAGAACGGGGTCTCGTCGTTGTAGGAGCCCGGAGTGTTCCAGACGTCGGCGCCCGCGGACGGGTCCGCCGGAGCGGAAGCGGCCCACGGCTCCTCGACGGCGGGAGCGCCGCCACCGAAGCCACCGGCGCCACCCGGGCCACGGCCCGAGGACTGCGCACGGGTCACCTGAGCGGTGGCGTACCGCAGCGACGGCCCGATCTCATCGATCTCGAGCTCGATGGAGGTGCGCTTCTCGCCCTCCTTCGTCTCGTAGGAACGCTGCTTGAGACGCCCCTGAGCGATGACACGGGACCCCTTGGTCAGCGAGCCTGCGACGTGCTCGGCGAACTCGCGCCAGACGCTCGCGCGCAGGAAGAGAGCCTCACCGTCCTTCCACTCGTTCGCCTGACGGTCGAACGTGCGGGGAGTGGATGCGATGGTGAAGTTGGCGACAGCCAGCCCGTTCTGCGTGTAGCGCAGCTCGGGGTCGGCCGTGAGGTTGCCCACCACGGTGATGACGGTCTCGCCGGCCATGGGACTAGGCGCCGGCCTTCTCGGGGGCGGCAGCGGCCTTGTCGGCGGAGGTGGACGCCTTGCGGGCGGCCTTCTCGTCGGCGCGCTTCTGAGCGGCCGCGACCTGGGCGATGGCCTCTTCGGCGCGGAGCACCTTGGTGCGCATGACGGCCTCGCTGAGCTTCAGCTGGCGGTCGAGCTCCTTCGTGGTGTCACCGGTCGCGGTGAGCTGCACGACGGCGTAGATGCCCTCGGACTTCTTGTTGATCTCGTACGCCAGGCGACGACGACCCCAGATGTCGATGTTGTCGACAGATCCGCCGTCGTTGCGAACGACGTTGAGGAACTTGTCGAGGCTCGGAGCTACGGTGCGCTCATCGATCTCGGGATCGAGGATGACCATCAACTCGTACTGATGCATGACTAACCCACCTCCTCTGGTCTCAGCGGCTGCAGACGTTCTGCAGCAGGAGGGTTTGACATCGGTTGCGCAGGCAGGGCTCCGCCCGGGCAACTTATCTAGGGTAGCCGATGGGCCGCTCCCGCGCCAACCGGGGCGCTGGGTGGTGGGGTCTGCGATGGTCTCTGCGATGCTCATGCGTCCAGCCTCGCGATGAACGGAGGCCCGCAGGGCGGCGTCCGCGAATCTGTGGACAACTCGTCCGGGTGCCCACGCTGTGGAGGACTTGGCGCCGTGGCGGCCGCCGGCCTACCGCGCCTCCCACCACGCGAGCAGCCGTCGCGTGGCCTCATCCTCGCCGAGCGGTCCCTCATCGAGCCGCAGCTCCAGGAGGAAGGAGAGCGCCTGACCGACCTCGCGTCCGGGCCTCAGCCCCAGCAGCCGCATCACCTGTTCCCCGTCGAGGTCGGGGCGGACGGCGTCCAGCTCCTCCTGCGCCTTCAGCTCGGCGATACGCCGCTCGAGGTCGTCGTACGCGAAGCCGAGCCGGTCGGCCTTGCGCCGGTTGCGCGTGGTCACGTCGGCGCGGGTCAGCATGTGCAGGCGCTCCAGTTCGCCTCCGGCGTCGCGCACGTACCGGCGGACCGCCGAGTCGGTCCAGTGCGCGTCGGAATACCCGAAGAAGCGGAGGTGCAGCTCGATGAGGCGCGCGACCGAGTCGACCGTGGCCTTGTCGAAGCGCAGGGCGGTCAGCCGCTTCTTGGCGAGCTTCGCCCCGACGACGTCGTGGTGATAGAAGGAGACGGCTCCGCCCGGCTCGAACCGCCGCGTCGCGGGCTTGCCGATGTCGTGCAGGAGGGCGGCGATCCGCAGCACGAGGTCGGGCGCCTCGCCGGGGTGGCGCTCCTTCTCATAGCCGATCGCCTGTTCCAGCACGGTCAGGCTGTGCTGGTAGACGTCCTTGTGGTGGTGGTGCTCGTCGACCTCCAGGCGCAGCGCGGGCAGCTCCGGCAGCACGTGGTCGGAGAGCCCGGAGTCCACGAGCAGCTCGACGCCGGGCCGCGGGTCGTCGGCGGACAGCAGCTTCGTGAGCTCGTCGCGCACGCGCTCGGCGCTGACGATCCCGATCCGCTCGGCCATGTCGGCCATCGCCTCGCGCGTCTGCTCGTCGACGTCGAAGCCGAGCTGGGCGGCGAACCGCGCGGCGCGCATCATGCGCAGCGGGTCGTCGCCGAACGACACCTCCGGGCTCGACGGCGTGGTGATGCGCCGGGCCAAAAGGTCCTCCACGCCGCCGGACGGGTCCACGAGCCGCACCTCCGGGACGCGGAGGGCGAGCGCGTTGACGGTGAAGTCCCTGCGCAGGAGGTCGCCTTCGAGCGCGTCCCCGAACTGCACCTCCGGCTTGCGCGTCGCGCCGTCGTAGCTGTCGCTGCGGTAGGTCGTGATCTCGACCGTGTCGTCGCCGAAGCGCGCGCCGATCGTGCCGAACGCGCGGCCGATGTCCCACACTGCGTCGGCGATGGGCCGGACGACTCCGAGGATGTCGTCCGGGCGCGCGTCGGTGGTGAAGTCCAGATCGTGCACCTCGCGGCCCAGGAGGGCGTCGCGCACGGGACCCCCCACGAGCGACAGCTCGAACCCGGCTGCGGCGAACGCCTGCGCGAGCCGATCGACCGTCGGGGTCCTGGCCAGGGCGCCGAGGCGGTCGAGGGATTCGGCGACGGACTGCATGGTGACTCAGTTTAATGGGAGGCCGGACGCGCCGCTCGCCTCGGCGCGAGGCCGCGTGCTCGCCGGGCTCTCACAGGGGGCGGCCCCTAGAATCGTCGACATGGAGGCGGAACCGGGATCGTGCGTCGGCGCATGAGCGTACCCGGCTTCACCCTCCGGGGTGCGCGACTGCCTGCTGCCCTGATCGGCGCGGGGGTGGCCATCGTCACCCTCCTGGCCGGTCCCGCCGCGAGCCCAGCGTCAGCGACCTCCGGCCCCGTGTCCGTCGCCTCGGCCTCCCTCCGCACAGCGACGAACGCCTCGATCAGCGCATCCCTGACCGCCGACAACGGAGGGGTGCTCGCGCCGGGGCAGGAGCTGGTCGCGTCCGTCACGGTGACCAACCCGACGGACGCCGCCTACACGGCCGGCTCGGTCGGGCTGTGGCTCGACCCGCAGCCGCAGAAGTCACGAGCGGATCTCGCCTCCTGGCTCACCTCGACGGACACGGTCCCGGGCCGGGTCGACCTCGGCACGGCGACCCTCCCCATCCTCGAACCGGGCGCCAGTGTCGTGGTGCGCGTGAACGTGCCCGCGGCGGCCGTCCCGTTCGCGGGGAGGACCACCTCGGCCGTCTACGGGATCGGCGCCACGGCCGACATCGGCCGGGCGGTCGCGAACGCCCGGGGATCGGTCGTCTGGAACCCGGGCGACGCCTCGACGCGCTCCACCGTCGGCGTGGTGATGCCGATCGTGAGCCCGTCCACCGGTGACGGCCTCATCTCCGCGCAGGAGCTGGCCACCTACACGGCGCCCAACGGCGTGCTGACCCGCGACCTCGACGGGCTCCAGAACCACGCGACCGTCACGGTCGGCATCGACCCGATGATCCTGGCGTCCATCCGCGTGCTCGGGAACACTGCGCCCGCCAGCGCGACGGCGTGGCTCGACCGGCTGAGCGCCCTCCCGAACGACACCTTCTCACTCGGTTACGGTGACGCGGACGTCGCCGGCCAGATCCAGGCCGGTCTTCCCGCGCCGCTGCAGCCGACGGCGCTGGGCTACGCGCTCGACCCCAAGAACTTCTCGCCGGCCCCGACGGCGATCGGTGAGCCGCAGAGCCCGACCCCCACTCCCGCGGCGACGCCCAGCCCGACGCCGACTCCCGGCACCGGACAGACGCTCCCCACCCTCGATCGGCTGCTGGCCTGGAACTACACCCTTCGCGGCATCGCGTGGCCCGGCGACGACACCCTCCGCTCGGCCGACCTCGCGCCCCTCGCGGCGGCAGGGCTCGGCACCGTCGTCGTGTCGGGCGGCAACACCAACGCCGACAAGCTCGACTCGACGCCGAACGCGCCGCAGCACAGCGGGTCGTCGACCCTCGCGGTCTCGGATCAACGGCTCTCCGAAGCGCTGCGCCAGGCCGTCTCCGCGCCGAGCGACCTCGCCTGGAACGCCGCGATGTCGAAGCTGAACGCCCAGCTCCAGCTCGTCAGCGCCGAGGGGACGACGCCCCGCCACCTGCTGCTCGCACTCGACCGCTCCTGGCCGTCGAGCGGGACGCAGCTCCAGCGCACGCTGGACGCCCTGTTCACCAGCCCGTTCGCGGCGCCGTCGACGTTCCCCGCCCTGCTGTCGTCCGCGCCGTCGTCCGAACTCGCGCTGACCGACGCCCCGGAGTCGCAGACCCGGATCGACAGCATCCACCTGCTGCTGCAGGACGAGAAGTCGATCGACGCGTTCGCGACCATCCTCAGCGACCCGACCACGCTCACCGGGCAGACGCGGGCACAGCTCCTCACGCTGCTCGCCGTCTCGTGGCAGAACCCGCGCACCGGCTGGACGGCCGCAGTGAGCGGGAGCAGGCAGGCGACGGTCAAGACCCTCCACGCGGTCCACATCCTGCCCACCGAGAACGTGAACCTGGTGAGCGCGCAGGGGTCGATTCCGTTCACGGTCAGCAACGAGCTGAGCACGGAGGCCGTCACGGTCGTGCTCAGCGCCTCGCCGTCGAACAGCCGGCTGGAGATCGACGCGCCGACCACGAAGACGATCCCGCAGGACTCCCGGGCGACGATGCTCGTGCCGGTGAAGGCCAAGGTCGGTAACGGCCAGGTCATCCTGTCGCTGCAGCTCTACAGCCCGACAGGCGTGCCGATCGGCGATCCCAGCTCGGTCACGGTGGATGTGCACGCCGACTGGGAGGGCATCGGCGCGCTGATCTTCGGCGGCCTCCTCGTGCTGCTGTTCGGCTTCGGAATCGTGCGCAACATCCTGCGCCGCCGCGACCAGCGCCGGAAGGGCGAGAGCGCCGAGGACGAGGATGGCGCAGCCGCCGCTGGCGGTGACGCCTCCGACGAGGCCTCCGGCGGCGCCGAGGACGCGGACACCACCCGCCCCACCCCGGGAGGCGCCGATGGCTAGCGTCGGCCGGGCGAGCGCGATGCTCGCGTCCGGCACCCTCGTCTCGCGCGTCCTCGGCTTCGGGAGGGCGTGGCTGCTCGTCCAGGCGATCGGGCTGTCGAGCATCGCCGCGAACGCGTACAACACCGCCACGATCGTGCCGAACAGCGTGTACGCCATCATCGCCCAGGGCATCCTCAACGCGATCCTGGTGCCGCAGATCGTGCGCGCCTCGGTCAACCCGGACGGCGGACGCGCCTACATCAACAAGCTGATCACGCTCGGGATGGTGGTGTTCGCGGGGGTGGCCGCGATCGCCACACTGCTCTCCCCGGTCCTGATGTCGCTCTACGGCCTCCGCGGGGCCCAGGCGGAGCTCGCGACCGCGTTCGCATACTGGTCGCTGCCGCAGATCTTCTTCCTCGGGCTGTACACGCTGCTCGGGGAGGTCCTCAACGCGCGCAAGTCGTTCGGTCCGTTCACCTGGGCGCCGGTGGTCAACAACGTCGTCGGCGTCGTCATGCTCGGCGTGTTCGTGCTCGCCTTCGGCGCCTACGCCACCGGGAACAACCATCCGGTGTGGTCGCCGGGGATGGTGGCGCTGCTCGCCGGCGGAGCGACGCTGGGGCTGGCGGCGCAGGCGCTCGTGCTCTTCCTCTTCTGGCGGCGGATCGGCCTCCGTTTCCGCTTCGACTTCGGCTGGCGCGGGGTGAACCTCGGATCGGCCGGAAAGGCAGCGGGCTGGACCTTCGCCATGCTCATCGCCACCCAGGTCGCGGGTCTCGTGGAGACCAACGTCGCGAACTCCGTCGGTGAGGGGCACGCGGGCTCCTTCGCGATGACGAACGCCTGGCTCGTCTTCATGCTCCCGCACGGCATCATCGCCGTGTCGATCGTGACGGCCTTCTACACGCGGATGGCGGAGCACGCCCACCGCGGAGCCGTCGAATCCTTCCGCGATGACTTCTCCAGCGCGGCGCGGTCCATCATGTTCCTGATCGTGCTGGCGTCGGCCGTGCTGATCGTCCTCGCCTATCCGGTCGCCCGGGTGTTCACCTCGTCGTACCAGTCGATGGGCAACGTGCTCATCGCCTACCTCATCGGCCTGGTGCCGTTCTCCCTCGTGTTCATGGCGCAGCGCGCCTTCTACTCGCTCGGGGACACCCGCACGCCGTTCATGTTCACCCTCGTGCAGACCGTGGTGATCGTCGTCGGCGTGCTCGCGTGCTTCGCAGTGCCCGCGGATTTCCGCGCCGCCGCGATCGCCTTCGTGGTCTCCGGCGCCAGCGTCGTGCAGGCGGGCCTCGCGTTCGCGTTGCTGCGCCGCCGCACCGGGGGAGTGGACGGCCGGCGCATCCTGAACGGGATGTGGCGCTTCCTCGTCGCCGGTGTCGCGTCGATGGTGGCGGGTGGCGGGTTCCTCGTCATCCTCGGGGGAGTGGACCACGGCTCCTTCCCGGTGAGCGGCCCGATCGCCGCCGTCGTCTCGTCAGCGATCGTCGGCGTGATCATGCTGGTCGTCTACCTCGGCTTCCTCGCCCTCCTGCGATCGAGCGATCTGGAGGCCGGTCTGGCGCCCGTTCTGGAGCGCGCCGCGGCCCGTTCCTCCGCTCGCAGGTGACACGGAATAGCATCCGCCTAGGATGTGTTCTACAGGGCGGTGTCTCCGGACGGAGCACCGCAGACCATCAAGGAGTTCCTCCGTGCGGCAGATCATCATCATCGGTTCCGGCCCTGCCGGTTACACGGCGGCCATCTACGCCGCTCGCGCCAACCTCAAGCCGCTGCTGATCGCCTCCTCCGTGGAGGCCGGCGGCGAGCTGATGAACACCACCGAGGTCGAGAACTTCCCCGGCTTCCCCGACGGTGTCATGGGCCCCGACCTCATGTTCAAGATGCAGGCGCAGGCCGAGAAGTTCGGCTCCGACATCGTCCTCGACGACGTCGTGTCCGTCGACCTCTCCGGCGATGTCAAGACGGTCACGCTCGGCTCCGGCGCCGTGCACGAGGCGCTGTCGGTCATCTTCGCCACGGGCTCCGCGTACCGCAAGCTCGGGCTGGAGGACGAGGAGCGCCTGTCCGGTCACGGCGTGTCCTGGTGCGCCACCTGCGACGGGTTCTTCTTCCGTGAGCGCACGATCGCCGTCGTCGGCGGCGGCGACTCGGCGATGGAGGAGGCGACCTTCCTGACCCGCTTCGCGGACAAGGTGTACGTCATCCACCGCCGCGACTCGCTCCGCGCCTCCAAGATCATGCAGGAGCGCGCGTTCGCCAACGAGAAGATCGAGTTCATCTGGAACTCGGAGGTCGTCGGCATCAGCGGCGACGAGCAGGTGCGCGCGGTGACGCTGCGCGACCTGGAGACCGGCGAGCAGAGCGAGCTGGAACTGCAGGGCCTGTTCATCGCGATCGGCAACGACCCGCGGGTCCACCTGGTCCACGGCCAGCTCGACCTCACTCCGGAGGGGACCATCGCGGTCGCCGGCCGGAGCTCCAAGACGAAGGTCGCGGGCGTGTTCGCCGCGGGCGACGTGATCGACCCCACCTACCGCCAGGCGGTCACCGCCGCCGCGTCGGGTACCGTCGCCGCGCTCGACGCCGAGCACTACCTCACGACCCTCCCCAAGGACCTGCTGGAGCGCGCTGCGGAGGGCGCGTCCGGCGATCTCGAACTCACGACCACCGCATAAGGAGAATCAGCAACTATGTCAGCAGCACGTTCCGTCACGGACGCCACTTTCGAGCAGGACGTCCTCAGCAGCGGAAAGACCGTCCTCGTCGACTTCTGGGCCGAGTGGTGCGGTCCGTGTCGCGCCGTCGGTCCGATCCTCGACCAGATCGCCGCCGAGCACGCGGACAAGATCGAGATCGTCAAGCTCAACGTGGACGAGAACCCGCAGACCGCGGCGAAGTACCAGATCACCTCCATCCCCGCGATGAAGGTCTACCAGGGTGGCGAGGTCGTCAAGACCGTCATCGGCGCCAAGCCGAAGCCCGCCCTCGAGGCCGACCTGGCCGCCTACCTCGCGTAGCGCGACAGCCAGGCAGCTTCCACACACTGTCAGACCCGTCCGGCGCTCATCCGCCGGGCGGGTCTTTCGTGTATCCGGGAGTCGGCTCGATTTCCAGCGGGGTGCATGCCGCCCCTAGCATGAATGAACGACACGAGAAACGGACGATTCGTGACAGAACAGGGCAGCCCTCGCCAGCAGGGCAACAATCTGGACCCGTGGTATCACCACTACGCACAGCGCACCAGCGGCCTGGCCGCCAGTGAGGTCCGAGCCCTGTTCGCCGTCGCCAGCCGCCCCGAGGTGGTCTCGCTGGCCGGCGGCATGCCGTACGTCGCGGCGCTCCCCGATGATCTGGTCGTGGGGGCGATGGACCGGGTGATGCGCGAGCAGGGTCCGGTCGCTCTCCAGTACGGGTCCGGTCAGGGCGTTCCCGCGCTCCGGGAGCAGATCCTGGAGGTCATGGCCCTCGAGGGGATCAGCGGCAGCGCTGACGACGTCATCGTGACCACGGGCTCGCAGCACGCGCTCGAACTGTTCAGCAAGCTGTTCATCGACCCGGGCGACGTGGTGCTGGCCGAAGGCCCCAGTTACGTGACGGCGATGGTCATCTTCCGCTCGTACCAGGCGGAGGTCGACCACATCCCGATGGATGAGCACGGGCTCATCCCGGAGGCGCTGCGCGAGCACATCGCCCGGCTGAAGGCAGCGGGCCGGCGGGTGAAGTTCCTCTACACGGTGCCGACGTTCCACAATCCGGCCGGGGTCACCCTGTCCTGGGAGCGGCGGCTCGAGATCCTTGAGATCGCCCGCCAGAACGACATCCTGGTGCTGGAGGACAACCCTTACGGGCTGCTCTACTTCGGTGAGAAGCCTCCTGCCGCGATGCGGTCCGTCGAGCGTGACGGCGTCGTCTACCTCGGCACCTTCTCGAAGACCCTCGCGCCCGGATTCCGGGTCGGCTGGGCGCTCGCCCCGCACGCCATCCGCGAGAAGCTCATCCTCGCCAACGAGGCGGCCGTCCTGAGCCCGAGCTCGTTCAGCCAGCTCGTCATCTCGGAGTATCTGCGCGACGCCGACTGGCGCGGCCAGATCGACACGTTCCGTGGGGTGTACCGGGAGCGCAAGGAGGCAATGATCGCCGCGCTGGAGGAGTACCTTCCCGAGCTGTCCTGGACGAACCCGAACGGCGGCTTCTACGTGTGGCTCACGCTGCCCTCGCACCTCGACTCCAAGGCGATGCTGCCGCGCGCCGTGACCGAGCTCGTCGCGTACACGCCCGGCACCGCGTTCTACGGGGACGGGTCGGGCGCGCAGAACATCCGACTGTCGTTCTGCTATCCGACGCCGGAGAGCATCAAGGTCGGGGTCCGCCGGCTCGCCAATGTCATCAACGGCGAGCAGGACCTCCTCGACACCTTCGCCGGCACCGGCCCCCTCACCGCGTCCCGCGCCAGCCGCACCAGCCCGAACCCGCCGACGGATCTGCGCTGACCCCCGGTGCATCCATTGCCGAAGAAAGAGCAGATCATGGCCGAAAAAGAAGCACTCGACATCGTTGTTCTCGCCGGCGGAATCTCGCACGAGCGCGACATCTCGCTGCGCAGCGGACGACGTGTCGCCGACGCCCTCCAGTCGTTCGGACACCACGTGACTGTGCGCGAGCCGGACGGCGCGCTGCTCGGTTACCTCAGCGAAAGCCGCCCGGACGTCGTCTGGCCGGCGCTCCACGGATCGAGCGGTGAGGACGGCGCCCTGCGCGCGCTGCTGGAACTGGCCGGCGTGCCGTTCGTCGGGTCGACCACCGACGCCGCCCGGCTCGCCTGGTCGAAGCCGGCCGCCAAGACCGTCGTGTCCCGTGCCGGCGTCGCCACTCCGGCGTCGGTGACGCTTCCGAAGGAGACGTTCCGGGAGCTCGGCGCCAACAGCGTGCTGGCCACGGTGCTCGGCGCGTTCGATGTCCCGCTCGTGGTCAAGCCGGCCCACGGCGGCTCAGCGCAGGGTGTCACCATCGTCACGGCGGCCGAGGAGCTCCCCCGAGCGATGGTCGACGCGTACACGTACGCCGACGTCGCGCTGATCGAACGGAAAGTCGCCGGAGTGGAGGTCTCGGTCGCCGTACTCGACACCGGAGACGGTCCGATCGCGCTTCCGCCGGTCGAGATCGAGCCGATCGAGGGTACGTATACGTTCGATGCGCGGTACAACGCGGGGGAGACCCGGTTCTATGTGCCGGCGCGGCTGGACGAGTCGACCACCGAGGCAGTCTCGGGCGCGGCGACCGCAGCACATTCCGCGCTCGGCCTCCGGCACCTGTCCCGCGTCGACCTGATCGTCGACGCGGCGGGCATCCCGTGGTTCCTGGAGGCGAATGTTCTGCCGGGTCTCACGGAGACGTCGATCATGCCCCAGGCGATCGCGGCGTCCGGTCGCGACCTTGGGGACGTCTACGCGACGCTCGCGGCAGCGGCGATCGCGGACGCAGGGGAGTAGGCGGGGGTTTCACGTGAAACGGGAGGCTGATTCAGCCCCGTTTCACGTGAAACGGACCGGCGAGCTGTAGGTCGGCTGGCCGATCTCGTCCAGGATCCGGTTCAGGTCCTGGATCGTGGCGAAATCGACCACGATCTGGCCTTTTCGTGCGCCCAGGCTGATCTTGACCCGGGTGTTCAGCCGGTCGCCGAGCCGCTCGGCCACCTCGTCCAGGTGGCCGCGGTGCTTGCCCGGGGAGGCCTTCGTCCGGACCGGCTTCGGTGATCTGCTTGCGGCGGCCTCCGCCGCGCGCACCGAAAGGTCCTCGTTGACGATCTTGTCCGCCAGTCGCACCATCGCGTCCTCGTCGTCGCCGACCGAGAGGATCGCGCGAGCGTGGCCCGCGCTGAGGACGCCGGCCGCCACGCGCGACTGCACAGGCGCCGGGAGCTTCAACAGGCGGATCGTGTTCGTGATCTGCGGGCGCGAACGCCCGATCCGGGTCGCCAGCTGCTCCTGCGTGATCCCGAAGTCGGCGAGGAGCTGCTGGTATGCCGACGCCTCTTCGAGCGGGTTGAGCTGCGACCGGTGCAGGTTCTCCAGGAGGGCATCCCGCAGCATGTCCTCGTCCGCGGTGTCTTTGATCACCGCCGGGATGCTGTCGAACCCGAGTTCCTTGGTCGCACGCAGCCGGCGCTCACCCATGATGAGTTCGTACTTGTCCACCTGCCCGGCGACCGGGCGGACGACCACCGGCTGGAGCACGCCGACCTCGCGAATGCTCGCTACGAGCTCGTCCAACGCCTCGCGGTCGAACTCGACGCGTGGCTGCGCTGCGTTGGGGACGATGTCAGCGGGGGAGAGGTTCGCGAGCCGAGCGCCGGGCACCGCGACGAGCTCCGCCGTTGCCACCGCGGACGTCTCCGGGAAGAAGACATCCACCGGTCGCGACGCCTGATCGCTCGTGGGGATGAGTGCGCCGATACCGCGGCCCAGTCCAGTGCGCTTCGCTGCCATTAGCGGGGTACTCCTCTTCGTGCGATTTCAGCGGCCGCCTCGAGGTACGAGAGCGACCCGGACGAGTTCGCGTCATAGCTGATGACGCTCTGCCCGTAGCTCGGCGCCTCCGAGATCCGCACAGAGCGCGGAATGATCGTGTCGAGCACCTCGTCGGGGAAGTGTTGCCGGACATCATCCGCCACCTGGTGGGCGAGGTTGGTCCGCGAGTCGTACATGGTCAGCAGGATCGTCGACACCCGCAGCTTCGGATTGAGGTGCCGCTCGATGAGCTGGATGTTCTTCAGCAGCTGGCTCAGGCCCTCAAGCGCGTAGTACTCGCACTGAATCGGGATGAGGACCTCGGTGGCAGCGACGAAGGCGTTGATGGTGAGCAACCCGAGCGAGGGCGGGCAATCGATCAGGACGTAGTCGATGTCGAACTCGTCCAGGAAACGCGCGAGCGCGCGCGAAAGACGCTGTTCACGCGCGACCATCGAGACGAGCTCGATCTCGGCTCCGGCGAGGTCGATGGTCGCGGGAATCACGAAGAGCCCATCGAACTCGGGGCTCTTCTGGATGACCTCCTCGAGCTCCTTGTCGTTGACGATCACGTCGTACACGCTCGGCGTGCCCTCCCGGTGCTCCACGCTCAGCGCGGTGGAGGCGTTTCCCTGGGGGTCGAGGTCGATCGCAAGCACGCGCGCGCCGGACTTGGCCAACGCGGCCGCGAGGTTCACGACCGTCGTCGTCTTTCCGACGCCACCCTTCTGGTTGGAAATCGTGAAGATCCGAGTTCGTGACGGCAACGGCAGCGTCGTTGAAGCGATGGCTTGTCTCCTCCTGGCCAGATCCTGCATCTCCCGCGCAAGTGGCGTCGACGCATCGAAGGTGATCTCACCCACCTCAACGGGAGCATCCTGGTCGGGTTGTTTCACGTGAAACCTCGTTGCTTGGTACGGTGTACGGCCTCGCCGCGGGGGAGTTACTGGAACGCGGTGCGAACCACTCGTCAACTCTAGCTTGACTGTTCGGCGACACCCTTCAGCATCGCGGAAGCTGTGGAGAACGCAGTTATCCTCAGCGGACCTGCGCCCGAATGACCCGGGTGACGTCGTCCAGGACGCCCTCACCCAGCGTGAGGACTTCAACGTCATGGACGCGATACTTGCGCATCTCCTTCGAGGCCGCTTCGACCTCCGCGGGCGCGCCGGCGCCCTTCATCAGCACCAGTTCACCGCCGTCGCGCAGCAGGGGAGAGGTCAGAGGAACGAGTTTGCGGAACGCGCTCACGGCTCGGGCGGTGACCTGGTCCAACGGCTCAGCAAGCCGTGCATCCTCGGCCCGATCCCGCACGACGGTCACGTTGTCGAGTCCGAGCTCGCTCACCTGCTCATTCAGCCAGGCGACGCGGCGCTCCATCGGCTCGATGAGCACGAATTCCACATCAGGACGGGCGATCGCAAGCACGAGTCCAGGCAGACCGGCGCCGCTTCCGACATCCCCAACGCGTCCCGGCTTGAGCAGCGGCGCGACGATCGCGCAATTCAGGATGTGACGCGACCAGATGCGGGGGAGTTCGAGGGGTCCGATCAACCCACGCTCTTCACCCTGGGCGACCAGATTGGCCGTAAATGCGCGAGCGACGTCGATTCGCTCACCGAAGAGTGTCCCAGCGACCGCAGGTTCGGTCTCGACGGAATCAGTCACCGTTTCACGTGAAACTATGCAGCGGTGATGACCGTGTGGCGGTCACGACCCTCGCCGCGGGAGTTGGACACGTAGCCTCGCTCGGACACGATGTCGTGCACAAGCTTGCGCTCGTACGAGGACATCGCGGGCAGCGACGCCTCGGCCGAACCTTCCTCCAGCCGGGCGATCGCCCGGTCCACCAGGGTGGCGAGCTCCGCCTGACGCGCGTCGCGCGAACCGGCGATGTCGAGGATCAGGCGCGAGAATCCACCCGTCTGGTTCTGAACCGCAAGGCGGGTCAGCTCCTGCAGCGCGGCGACCGTGTCCGGCTTCGACAGCAGGCGGAGGTTGGTGCCCTCCTCAGCGTTCACCGAGATGTACGCACGGCCGTTGCGGGTGTCGATGTCGATGTCGCCATCGATGTCCGCGATGTCCAGCAACTCCTCGATGTAGTCCGCGGCGATGTCGCCCTCACGGTCGAGATCGGCAGGGGCCGCCGACTCGGCGTCGCCCTCCACGTCAGCAATGGGGGAGTGGACGGCTTCCTCCTCGGAAGGCGTGGACTCGGTCTGCACGTCGGTCATATCCCTACTTCTTTCCGGCCTGCTTCTTCGCGCGGTTCTTGTTCACCGGCTGCACGCGCTGCGTGGTGACCGGCTTCTGCGGCACTTCGTCGACCTGGAGGACGACGGCGCCGTCCTGCACCAGTTTGCCCTTGCGTGCGAGGCGGGCCTCGCGGGCCTTGGCCGCGTCCGACCCCGGCGTCGGCATGTTGCGGATGACCAGGAACTGCTGGCCCATCGTCCACAGGTTGGAGGTCAGCCAGTAGAACATGACGCCGAGCGGGAATGCGAAGCCCGAGAACAGGAACACGAAGGGGAGCAGGTACAGCAGGATGCGCTGCTGCTTGAACTGCGGGCTCGCCTTGGTCTCCGGCGACATGTTCTTGGAGACGATCTGCAGCTGGGTGAGGAACTGCGATCCGGTCATCAGCACGACCATCGTCGCGGCGATCACCATGACGGCGACCTGCTGCGGGTGGGCGTTCAGAGCGCCCTGGAAGCTCTGGTGCAGCGGGGCCACACCGAACAGCGTCGCGTTGCCGAACTGCTGGGCGAGCGTCGCGTTCAGCGGACCGACGCCGGCCTTGCCGCTCTGGGCGCCGTTGAGCACCTGGAACAGGGCGAAGAACACCGGCATCTGCAGCAGCAGCGGGAGGCACGAGCTCAGCGGGTTGGTGCCCGTCTTCTTGTAGAGCTCCATCGTCTCGCGCGACATCGCCTCGCGGGAGAACTGGTCCTTCTTGCCCTTGTACTTGTCCTGGATCTTCTTGAGCTGCGGCGCGATCTCCAGCATGCGGCGCTGGTTCTTGATCTGCCGGACGAAGATCGGGATGAGGGCGGCGCGCACGACGACGGTCAGGCCGACGATGGACAGCACCCAGGTGATACCCGCCGCGGGGTCCATTCCGATGTTGCTGAACACCCAGTGCCAGGCGACGAGGATGAGCTCCACGACCCACTTGATGGGCCAGAGGATGGTACCGATGATGTCCATGTCTGGGTGCTAGGCCTTTCCCTGGCTGGTGGCGACGACGAATCCGAACGGAGTGACCCGGTAGCGCCGCTTCTTCTTGAGGGGGACGTCATCGACCCCTCCGGCTGCCCACGGGTGGCAGCGCGCGATGCGACGGATACCGAGCGCGCTGCCGATGATCACTCCATGCTCCTGAATCGCCTGCAGAGCATAAGCGGAGCACGAGGGGTAGTACCGGCAGACATCGCCGTACAGCGGGGAGATCACCGCTCGGTACGCCCGGAGCACCAGCACGGCAGCGTTCCTCGGAGCGAGGAGCACAGCTGCGATCGCGGTGTTCATGGACGGACGTTGCCTTCGCTGGTGTCCCGTGGACGGTTGTCGCGCGGACTGGTGGTGTGACGGCTGAGGAAACGGTCGGTGGCCCGCGCAACCTCACCGTGCAGATTAGCCCAGGTCAGTTGGGCGGACGCTGGTAATGCCCGGATCACCACATCGATGCCGGCACCGTCGGCGGCCGCCGGCGACAGGTGGGGGAGCAGGTCGTACGCGGCGGCCTTGAGGCGGCGGCGGACGCGGTTGCGGACGACCGCGTTCCCGACCGCCTTGCTCACGATGAAACCGAATCGCACCACGTCGGAGTCGCGGTTGAACCGGACGTACGCGATCGTGCTCGCTCCGTTGAAGCGAGCACCTCGTCGCACGGTCGCCCGGTACTCCGCGCCCCGCGTGATGCGATGGTTCTTCGCGAGCACGCGCCGCGACCTACGCCGAAAGGGGCTCTGACCCGGAAGGGGTCAGGCCGAGAGCTTCTCGCGGCCCTTGGAGCGGCGCGCCGAAAGGATGGCGCGGCCGGCACGCGTGCGCATGCGGAGGCGGAAGCCGTGGGTCTTCGCGCGCTTGCGGTTGTTCGGCTGGAACGTTCTCTTGCTCATATCAATCTCCGTGGTGGTCTCTTCACAGGCCGGTGCTGAAAGGAATTCGGCCAGCACGGGGAGGCCAGGAAAGTTTCTGGGCAGCCGAAACGGCTGAAGTCAACTTATTAAAACTACGTCCTGAGGCCGACCGAGGTCAAACCGATCGCCCCGAAACCCTTGATTATGCACGGGATTAGCAGGAAGCGCGTGATCGACGCGCCGGAGTATTCCGGGAACCGAATTTGATCCACACCTGTGGACAAGTTAGCGTGAACTCCAAAGTTATCCCCAGGCCATCCCAAAATCGGCCGGAGATCGCTACGGTATTGCACACACAGCGGTGGATAACTCTGTGAATACCCCACGGCGGCATCCTTGCCGCCAGCCCAGCGCGAGTCACACGGGGGACGACTCGTCTCGCGCCGGGCGACGGCATCCACGAAATTCGAAGACGGGGAACGATGGCAGGCGGCGAAGAGTCCATTTCTGCGGCATGGCAGAACGTGCTCGACAATCTCGAGACGGACGACCGCATCACCCCCCAGTTGCACGGCTTCCTCAGCCTGGTCGAGCCCAAGGGCATCATGGCCGGCACCTTCTACCTCGAGGTGCCCAACGAGTTCACGCGCGGGATGATCGAGCAGCGCAGCCGGGTCCCGCTCCTCAACGCGATCGGCGCGCTCGACCAGGCGCTCGAAGTCAACACCTTCGCGATCGTGGTGAACCCCGAGATCCAGCAGGAGTCGATGGCCGGCCCGGCCGAGCCGGAGCCCGCCCCCTATCTGGACGCGGTCGCGCCGATGGTGGCGCCGCCGACCGAGATCACCGCGCCCCCGCGCAACGGCGACACCCGCCTCAACTCCAAGTACAGCTTCGACAACTTCGTCATCGGGCAGTCCAACCGGTTCGCGCACGCGGCCGCGGTCGCCGTGGCGGAGGCACCGGCCAAGGCGTACAACCCGCTCTTCATCTACGGCGACTCAGGCCTGGGCAAGACCCACCTCCTGCACGCCATCGGTCACTACGCCATGAGCCTGTACCCGGGCATCCGCGTCCGGTACGTGTCGAGCGAGGAGTTCACGAACGACTTCATCAACTCGATCGCGAACAACCGGGGCTCGTCCTTCCAGGCGCGCTACCGCAACATCGACATCCTGCTGATCGACGACATCCAGTTCCTGCAGCGGGCGGTCGAGACGCAGGAGGCGTTCTTCCACACGTTCAACACCCTCCACGACCACAACAAGCAGGTGGTCATCACCAGCGACCTCCCGCCGAAGCACCTGACCGGCTTCGAGGACCGCATGCGGTCGCGCTTCGAGTGGGGTCTGATCACCGACGTCCAGGTCCCCGACCTGGAGACCCGCATCGCGATCCTCCGGAAGAAGGCGCAGAGCGAGAAGATCCTCGTCCCGGACGACATCCTGGAGTTCATGGCGTCGAAGGTGTCGAGCAACATCCGCGAGCTGGAGGGGACGCTCATTCGCGTCACGGCGTTCGCGAGCCTGAACCGCACGCCGGTCGACATGCCGCTGGTGCAGACGGTGCTGAAGGACCTGATCACCCTCGACGACGACAACGTGATCGCGCCGACCGACATCATCACCAACACCGCGGAGTACTTCAAGCTCAGCGTCGACGACCTCTACGGGTCGAGCCGTTCGCAGGCGGTGGCGACCGCCCGCCAGATCGCGATGTACCTGTGCCGCGAGCTGACGAACCTCTCGCTGCCGAAGATCGGACAGCTCTTCGGCGGCCGCGACCACACGACCGTGATGTACGCGAACAAGAAGATCAGCGAGCTCATGAAGGAGCGGCGCTCGATCTACAACCAGGTGACCGAGCTCACCAGCCGGATCAAGCAGAACCACCGCTACGGCAAGTAAGCCGGCGGACGGCATCGACTGCACGCCACGCCGCGGCCGTCGAGAAAGTTATCCACAGATTGATCCCCAGAGTGGGGAGAGTTCGTTATTAACACCTGGGGATAACTTGTGGAGAAGTTCCGGAAAGTCGCTCGATTAATGGGGACTACGGCTGCGGGGCTGTGAAAAGCCGTCGATCGGGCTCGGGCTCGACATCCTTGTCAACAGTGGGATTCCACCGGTCATCAACAAGTCACGAGGGTGTAGTTCCCACTGATTGCAAGGTATCCACCGAGTTATCCACAGTTTCCACAGCGGTTAACACCATTAATGATTAATCCTTCTCAGTTAAGGCCGGCCGACAACCTCAAGCGCTGGCTCGAATGACAACTTCTCCGCCGAAGGCCAAGCGCTAGGATCGGTGACGTTCGTATCCGAGCGCCGACCAGGGGAGACTTCGTGAAGTTCCAAGCCAATCGGGATGTCTTCAGTGAGGCCGTCTCCTTCGCCGTGAAGCTTCTTCCGCAGAGGACCACCCTCCCCATCCTGAGCGGCGTACTGATCGAGACCACCGACACGGGCCTTCAGCTCTCGTCGTTCGACTACGAGGTGTCGGCGCAGACGCAGATCGCAGCCGAGGTCGAGGAGCCGGGCCGCGTGCTCGTCTCCGGGCGCCTCCTGGCGGAGATCGCCGCCAAGCTCCCGAACGCGCCCGTGCAGTTCTCGACCGAGGAGTCGAAGATCGTGGTCCGGGCCGGCTCGGCGAACTTCACGCTCCTGTCCATGCCGGTGGAGGAATACCCGAGCATCCCGCAGGTCGGCGGGGAGGCCGGACTCGTGCCCGCCGAGGAGTTCGCCGAGGCCGTCGCCCAGGTGGGTGTCGCCGCGTCGCGCGACGACGTCACCCCGGTCATCACCGGAGTGCAGCTCGAAGTCGGCAACAACACGCTCGGCCTCGTCGCGACCGACCGCTACCGCGTGGCCGTCCGCGAGATCGACTGGGACAACGGCACCACCTCCGGCGAGGCCCAGACCGCGCTCGTCCCCGCCCGCACCCTGACCGAGATCGGCAAGACGTTCGGCCACTCCGGGACGGTCTCCATCTCGATCACCAACCGCGACGACCGCGAGCTCATCGCGTTCACGGCCGACAAGAAGACCGTGACGTCGCTGCTGATCAAGGGCAACTTCCCGCCGGTCCGCCGGCTCTTCCCCGAGCAGGTCGACAACTACGCGGTGATGAACACCGCCGAGCTCATCGAGGCGACGCGCCGCGTCTCCCTCGTCCTGGAGCGCGAGGCTGCGCTCCGCTACACCTTCACCGCCGACGGGCTGACGCTGGAAGCGATCGGCTCGGAGCAGGCGCAAGCATCCGAGAGCATCGACGCTCTCCTCACTGGCCAGGAGACGGTGGTTTCATTGAAGCCGCAGTTCCTGCTCGATGGTCTCGGTGCCGTGCACTCGGAATTCGTGCGCATCTCCTTCACCAAGACCGAGAACCCCAACAAGCCGGGTCCGGTGCTCATCACGAGTCAGACCTCGAAGGATCAGTCCGGTTCGGACTCCTACAAGTACCTGCTGCAGCCCAACCTGCTGCTCCGCTAGGACCCGGTCCCGCTCCACGAGAGAAGAAGGACAATCATGCACATCGGCCTCATCGGTCTCGGACGCATGGGCAACAACATGCGCGCTCGCCTGGAGAAGAAGGGCATCGAGGTCACCGGCTACGACACCAATCCCGACGTGTCGGATGTGGCCACACTCGCCGACCTCGTCGCGGCGCTCCCTGCTCCGCGCACCGTCTGGGTGATGGTGCCGGCCGGCGAGGTCACCGACTCGGTGATCTCCGACCTGGAGCCGCTGCTGGAGAAGGGCGATCTCGTCATCGACGGCGGAAACTCGAAGTTCACCGAGGACTTCAAGCACGCCGAGCAGCTCGCGCCGAAGGGCGTCGACTTCATGGACGCCGGCGTCTCCGGCGGCATCTGGGGTCTCGACAACGGCTACGGCCTGATGGTCGGCGGCTCCAAGGAGCAGGTCGAGCGGGTCATGCCCGTGTTCGACGCGCTGCGTCCGGAGGGCCCGCGCGACGAGGGCTTCGTCCACGTGGGCGAGGTCGGCGCCGGCCACTACGCGAAGATGGTGCACAACGGCATCGAGTACGCGCTGATGCAGGCCTACGCCGAGGGTTACGAGCTCCTCGACACGCGCAAGGACATCATCAAGGACGTCACCGGCACGTTCAAGGCGTGGCAGCGCGGCACGGTCGTCCGCTCCTGGCTGCTCGACCTCCTGGTGCGCGCGCTGGAGCAGGACCCGGAGTTCGAGCACATCGAGGGCTTCGTGCAGGACTCGGGCGAGGGCCGTTGGACCGTCGAGGAGGCGCTGAACAACGCCGTTCCCGTCCCCACGATCAGCGCCTCGATCTTCGCGCGCTTCGTCTCGCGCCAGAAGGACTCGCCCGCGATGAAGGCGGTCGCCGCCCTCCGCAACCAGTTCGGCGGCCACGCCGTGAAGGCCGTGGACTAACCCTCATTGAGAGTTACGCACCTTTCCCTGACTGATTTCCGCAACTATCTCACCGCGGAGGTCCCGTTCGCGGCCGGCGCCAATCTGTTCGTCGGCCGCAACGGTCAGGGCAAGACCAACCTCGTCGAATCGCTCGGCTACCTGAGCACCCTCGGGTCGCATCGGGTGTCGAGCGATCAGGCGATGATCCGCAAGGACGCCGATTCGGCGATCGTCCGAGCGCGCATCGAGCACGACGGTCGCGAGCTCCTCGTGGAGGTGCAGCTCAACCGGTCCTCGCCGAATCGCGCGCAGGTCAATCGCGGCGCGATCAAGCCGCGCGAGCTGCCGCGGTACTTCTCCAGCGTGCTGTTCGCCCCGGAGGATCTGGCGCTGGTCCGCGGTGAGCCCGGTATCCGACGCCGGTTCCTCGATCAGCTCCTGATCCAGCGGAGCCCGCGCTTCTCGGCGGTCATCGCCGATTACGAGCGGGTGCTGAAGCAGCGGAACACCCTGTTGAAGTCGGCCCGCGCCTCCCGAGTGAAGCCCGACCAGCTCGGGACCCTGGACATCTGGGACGAGCGCCTGGTCGCGCTCGGAGCGGAACTGGTGGATGCGCGGCTCGACCTGGTCGCCCGGCTCAGCGACCCGCTCGTGGCCGCGTACCGGTCGGTCGCCGGCGATGACCACCATCCGCGGCTCATCCCGCAGCTCACGATCCGCGGCGCGCACGTGGACGATGAGGACGACGATGCCGACACGACGGTAACCAGCTCAGCCGGTGACACGGCGGACGTGTTCCGCGGCGCCCTGGCCGCGGTGCGCGGCAAGGAGCTGGAGCGTGGCCTCACCCTGGTCGGCCCCCACCGCGACGACGTGCTGTTCGAACTCAACGGTCTGCCGGCCAAGGGCTACGCCAGCCACGGCGAGTCCTGGTCGTTCGCGCTCGCGCTGAAGCTGGCCTCCGCCGAGCTGCTGCGCCGGGAGTCCTCGACCGGCGACCCCGTGCTGATCCTCGACGACGTCTTCGCCGAGCTGGATCAGGCCCGCAGGCGCATGCTCGCAACCGCCGTAGCCAGTTACGAGCAGGTGCTCATCACCGCCGCCGTCTACGACGACGTCCCGGAGACGCTCACCGCCCACACCGTGCGGATCGAGGCCGGGACTATCGTGGGATCGTGAGCGAGGCGGCGGCCGTCTACCTGCGGATGAAGGAGCTCTTCACGGGCACCCCCTCCCGCAGTCGCCGCACGAAACGCGGCGCGGACGACCCGTCGGCGTCCAAGCCGTTCGGGGCAGGTCGCGACCCGCGCGGGCTCGGCGACGTGGTCGACGCCCTCGCGCAGCAGCTCGGCTGGACCGCGCCGCTCGCGAAGTCCGACCTCCTGGAGGGCTGGGAGCAGCTCGCCGGCGAGGAGACCGCCAAGCATGCGGTTCCCGACCAGATCACAGACGGCGTGCTGGTCGTGCGATGCGAGTCGACGGCCTGGGCGACGCAGCTGCGGATGATGCGTTCGGAGCTGCTGGTGCGCATCGGCGAGCGGTTCCCGGACGCGGACATCCAGTCGATCCGTTTTCAAGGCCCGGACGCCCCCTCCTGGAAACGCGGTCCCAGGTCGATTCCAGGGCGCGGTCCGCGCGATACTTACGGCTGACAGCACAAAAGAGGTCGCCCATTCGAAGAAAACGCGTCAGAGGGGCGATTTCGGGCATTCCGGCTCCCTGCCCTTGGTAGAATGGAGAGTCACTGTCAGGTGCGGTCAGGAGCCAAATTTCATATGACGATGGAACCGAACAGGGCCGAGGCGGAACACGACTACGGCGCGAATGAGATCCAGATCCTCGAAGGTCTCGAAGCCGTCCGCAAACGACCCGGAATGTACATCGGCTCCACCGGTCCCCGCGGCCTCCACCACCTGGTCTACGAGATCGTCGACAACTCCGTAGACGAGGCGCTCGCCGGCCACGCCGACAACATCGAGGTGACGATCCTCCCCGACGGCGCCGTGCGGGTGGACGACAACGGCCGCGGCATCCCGGTGGACGAGCACCCGACCGAGAAGAAGTCCACGGTGGAGGTCGTGCTCACGATCCTGCACGCCGGCGGAAAGTTCGGTGGCGGCGGCTACGCGGTCTCCGGCGGTCTCCACGGCGTCGGCAGCTCCGTCGTGAACGCGCTCTCCTCGCGTCTCGACGTCGAGGTCCACCGTCAGGAGCACGTCTGGCGGCAGAGCTACCGCAACGGCGTGCCGCAGGCCCCGCTCGAGAAGGGCGAGGCGTCCGACCGCACCGGGACGATCATCACGTTCTGGCCGAGCGCCGACACGTTCGAGACGATCGTGTTCGACTACGACACGCTCCGCACTCGGTTCCAGCAGATGGCCTTCCTCAACAAGGGTCTGCGCATCGCGATCACCGACCAGCGCGCGCCCGAGGTCGAGCCCGTCGAGGGCGAGGTCGAAGAAGACGCGACGGTGTTCGCCGCGCGCTCGGAGGTCTTCCTCTACGAGCGCGGCCTGACCGACTACGTGCACTACCTCAACTCCGCCAAGAAGGCCGACGTGGTCCACGACGAGATCATCTCGTTCGAGTCGGAGGACACCGATCGCAAGATCGCGCTCGAAGTCGCGATGCAGTGGACCACGAGCTACAACGAGTCCGTCTTCACCTACGCGAACACGATCAACACGCACGAGGGCGGCACGCACGAGGAAGGGTTCCGCGCTGCGCTGACCACGCTGGTCAACCGGTACGCGCGCGAGAAGAACATCCTCAAGGAGAAGGACGACAACCTCTCCGGTGAGGACGTGCGCGAGGGCCTGACCGCCGTCATCTCGGTCAAGCTGTCCGAGCCGCAGTTCGAGGGCCAGACCAAGACCAAGCTCGGCAACACCGAGGCCAAGGCGTTCGTGCAGAAGGTCGTCGGCGACCAGCTCGGCGACTGGTTCGACCGCAACCCGAACCAGGCCAAGGAGATCATCCGCAAGGCACTCCAGGCCGCGACAGCCCGCCTCGCCGCTCGCAAGGCGCGCGAGACCGCGCGCCGCAAGGGCCTGCTGGAGAGCGGCGGGATGCCGGGCAAGCTCAAGGACTGCGCCTCCAAGGACCCGACGCTGTCGGAGATCTTCATCGTCGAGGGCGACTCGGCCGGCGGCTCGGCCGTCCAGGGCCGCAACCCCGAGACGCAGGCGATCCTCCCGCTGCGCGGCAAGATCCTCAACGTCGAGAAGGCCCGGCTCGACCGCGCCCTCGCGAACAACGAGGTCCAGGCCATGATCACCGCGTTCGGCGCCGGTATCGGCGAGGACTTCAACCCGGAGAAGGCGCGCTACCACAAGATCGTGCTGATGGCCGACGCCGATGTGGACGGCCAGCACATCACGACCCTGCTGCTGACCCTGTTGTTCCGCTACATGCGACCGCTCATCGAGCTCGGCTACGTGTACCTCGCGCAGCCGCCGCTCTACCGGCTCAAGTGGTCGAACGCCGAGCACGAGTACGTCTACTCCGACCGCGAGCGCGACGCGTTCCTCACTGAGGGCCTCGCCGCCGGCAAGCGCATCCCGAAGGACAACGGCGTGCAGCGCTACAAGGGTCTGGGTGAGATGGACTACAAGGAGCTGTGGGAGACCACGATGAACCCGGAGACGCGCACGCTGCTCCAGGTGACGCTCGACGACGCGGCCGCCGCCGACGAGATCTTCGCCACCCTGATGGGCGAGGACGTCGAGTCGCGCCGTTCGTTCATCCAGAAGAACGCCAAGGACGTGCGGTTCCTCGACATCTGAGGACCCGCGACGACGAGACCCCACGGTCTGAGAAGAGAGCACTGTGACGGACGAGACCCCCACCGGCGAAGGCTTCGGCATCCACGGCAGGATCGACCAGGTCGACCTGCAGTCGGAGATGCAGCGGTCGTACCTCGACTACGCGATGAGCGTCATCGTCGGGCGCGCGCTGCCCGAGGTGCGCGACGGCCTGAAGCCGGTCCACCGGCGCGTGATCTACGCGATGTTCGACGGCGGCTACCGGCCGGACAAGGCATTCTCGAAGTGCGCCCGCGTCGTCGGCGACGTGATGGGGCAGTTCCACCCGCACGGTGACTCCGCCATCTACGACGCGCTCGTGCGCCTTGTGCAGCCGTGGAGCCTCCGCTACCCGCTCGCGCTCGGCCAGGGCAACTTCGGATCACCGGGCAACGACGGAGCCGCCGCCCCGCGATACACCGAGACCAAGATGGCCCCGCTGGCGCTGGAGATGGTCAGGGACATCGACGAGGAGACCGTCGACTTCCAGGACAACTACGACGGCCGCACCCAGGAGCCGGCCGTCCTCCCCAGCCGCTTCCCGAACCTGCTGGTCAACGGCTCGGTCGGCATCGCGGTCGGCATGGCCACGAACATCCCGCCTCACAACCTCCGGGAGGTCGCGGACGGCGCCCTCTGGCACCTCGCCAACCCGGACGCCTCCCGTGAGGAGCTGCTGGAAGAGCTGATCAAGCGGATCAAGGGCCCGGACTTCCCGACCGGCGCGCAGATCCTCGGCATCAAGGGCATCCAGGACACCTACCGCACCGGCCGCGGCTCGATCACGATGCGCGCCGTCGTCAGTATCGAGGAGCTCCAGGGCCGCGTGTGCCTGGTGGTCACCGAGCTGCCGTACCAGGTGAACCCGGACAACCTGGCGATCAAGATCGCGGAGCTGGTCAAGGACGGCCGCGTCGGCGGCATCGCCGACATCCGCGACGAGACCTCGGGCCGCACCGGCCAGCGCCTCGTGATCGTCCTCAAGCGCGACGCGGTCGCGAAGGTCGTGCTGAACAACCTCTACAAGCACACCCAGCTGCAGGAGAACTTCGGCGCCAACATGCTGGCGATCGTGGACAACGTCCCGCGCACGCTGGCCCTCGACGGCTTCATCACCGCGTGGGTCGAGCACCAGATCGACGTCATCGTGCGCCGCACCCGCTTCCGCCTGCGCAAGAAAGAGGAGCGCGCCCACATCCTGCGCGGCTACCTCAAGGCGCTCGACGCGCTGGACGAGGTCATCGCGCTCATCCGCCGGTCCGCGACCGTGGAGGACGCCCGCGACGGGCTGAAGACCCTGCTCGACGTGGACGACGTCCAGGCGGACGCCATCCTCGCCATGCAGCTGCGCCGCCTCGCCGCCCTGGAGCGCCAGAAGATCATCGAGGAGCACGACCAGATCGAGCTGGAGATCCTCGACCTCAAGGCGATCCTCGAGGACCCGACGCGTCAGCGCACGATCGTGAGCGAGGAACTCACCGAGATCGTCGACCGATTCGGCGACGACCGCCGCACCGAGATCATGTTCGGCTTCGACGGCGACATGAGCATGGAGGACCTCATCCCCGAAGAGGAGATGGTGGTCACGGTCACGCGCGGCGGCTACATCAAGCGCACGCGCAGCGACAACTACCGCAGCCAGCACCGCGGCGGCAAGGGCGTCAAGGGCGCCCAGCTCCGCGGCGAGGATGTGGTCGACCACTTCTTCGTCACCACGACGCACCACTGGCTCCTCTTCTTCACGAACAAGGGCCGCGTCTACCGCGCCAAGGCGTATGAGCTGCAGGAGGCCGGCCGCGACGCGAAGGGCCAGCACGTCGCGAACCTGCTCGCCATGCAGCCGGACGAGGAGATCGCGGAGATCCTGGACATCCGCGACTACAAGGCCGCGCAGTACCTCGTGCTCGCCACCCGTGACGGCCTCATCAAGAAGACCGCGCTGGAGGAGTACGACACCAACCGCTCCGGCGGCATCATCGCGATCAAGCTCCGCGAGGACGACGAGCTCGTCTCCGCACTGCTGGTCGAGGAGGACTCCGACCTCCTGCTCGTCTCCCGCAAGGGCATGTCGATCCGATTCACAGCAACCGACGAGGCGCTCCGGCCGATGGGCCGCTCCACCTCGGGTGTGATCGGGATGCACTTCCGCGGCGACGACAGTCTGCTCGACGCGGCCGTCGTCTCCGACGAAGGCTACGTCTTCGTCGTGACCGAGGGCGGCTACGCCAAGCGCACCTCGGCCGACCAGTACCGCCTCCAGAACCGCGGCGGACTGGGCATCAAGGTCGCCAAACTGAGCGACGACCGAGGGGATCTGGTGGGTTCTCTCATCGTCGACGAGGACGACGAGGTCCTGGTGGTTCTTGCCAGCGGCAAGGTGGTACGCTCTGCCGTGGCCGAGGTACCCGCCAAGGGCCGAGACACTATGGGTGTCGTTTTTGCACGATTCGCCGAGACAGACAAGATCATCGCTCTGGCGAAGAACACCGAGCGCAACCTGGATTCCCAGGAAGCCGATGCAGAATCGGTAGCCGACGATGAAACCGGTCGTGCCGGGAAGGATGAAGCCGTAGATGAGCAGTAGCGTCGCCGAGAAACTCGCGAGGAAGTCGACACGACGACCCACGTCCGCCAAGCAGGTGCGACTGAAGCTCGTCTACGTCGACTTCTGGTCGACCGTGAAGCTCTCGTTCCTCGCAGGCATCTGCCTGGCGATCATCGCGATCGTCGGCACCTTCCTGATCTGGACCGTCCTCGACCGCACCGGCATCTTCGACCAGCTCAACGGCCTCGTGAAGGACGTCTCCGGCGCGAGCGGCGGCGACCTCCGCTCCGTGCTCGGCCTCGGCCAGGTCATGGGCTTCTCACTGGTGGTGGGCATCCTCGACATCGTCGTGGTGACCGCTCTCGGCGCCGTGTTCGCGCTGCTCTACAACCTGTCGGTCAAGATCACGGGCGGTCTGCTCGTGGGCTTCACCAACAACTGAGCGCGGCCGGCGCTCGATTTCACCATCCGGGCTCAGATCAGGTACCCTCTTATCTGTTGCCCATTCGGGGATATAGCTCAGGCGGTTAGAGCGCTTCGCTGATAACGAAGAGGTCCGAGGTTCAAGTCCTCGTATCCCCACCATGTGTCGTGACGGACACCATCCCCCGGGGCCTTAGCTCAGTTGGTAGAGCGCCTGCTTTGCAAGCAGGATGTCAGGAGTTCGAATCTCCTAGGCTCCACAGTTCATTCACCCGGCGGCTGGATCGCTCGCCTCGGCACGGTGCTCGAGTACGCGATGCTCGTCGTCACGCTGCCGAGGGTCCCGATCGTGCCGGACACCTGTTCGAGGTGGCGCATCGAGGTCGCGACGACCTTCAGGATGAAGCAGTCGTCTCCCGTGACGTGGTGGGCCTCCACGACCTCCGGCGTAATCGCGAGCAGGTCGTGCAGCGGCGCGTACTGGCTGCTCGGGTAGCGCAGCCGCAGGAACGCGAGGATCCCGTACCCCAGGCGCTCCGGGTCCACGACCGCGCGATAGCCCGAGACCACCCCGGCTTCCTCCAACCTCCGAACGCGCTCGGCGACAGCGCTGTTCGACATGTGGACGGTGCGGGCGAGCTCCGCGATCGACTGCCGCCCGTCGCGCTGGAGCTCGGCGAGGAGGGCGCGGTCGACTCCGTCGGCGGTGAATGGTGGATTCGCGGTCATGAGTGGATTCTGGCACGCGATTCACGGTCAATGAGGTCGAATGCCGTGGATCGCCTGTTCAAATAGCGCTTCGACCTCCCTACTGTTGTGTCCATGACGACGACCACGACGACCTCCGAGGCTGCGCAGCACTTCGCGGCCAAGCTCCGCTTCGAGACCGACCCTTCCGACGTGCGCTCGGCGCAGCTGGCGGGGGAGCGCTTCACGTTGATCGACAGCCGCGGCGATGCGGCGTGGGCGCAGGGCCGGATAACGGGCGCCGTCCACCTCCCGACGGCGGAGATCGCCGCTCGGGCCGGCGCGCTCGTGCCGCTCGACCTGCCCGTGGTGGTCTACTGCTGGGGCCCGGGCTGCAACGGAGCGACCCGTTCCGCACTCGCGTTCAGTCTGCGGGGCTACGAGGTGCGCGAGCTGATCGGCGGCTTCGAGTACTGGGCAACCGAAGGCCTTCCGATCGAGGACGACCACGGGCCTGTGGAGCGTGCGGCGGACCCGCTGACCGCGCCGGTGGGTGCGGTGAGCTGCGCGTGTTGATGGAGGTGGACGCGTCCGGGTCGGTGGGATAAGATATTTCCAGCAGGACTCCTCAGGGACTCCCGCACCTGCCAACGCCCCGCCGACGCGGGGCGTTGTGTTTTTCACGGGCACCATACGTATTCGGTGAGGGTGATCGATCTCACGTTGGCGACGATCTCGGCGACGGCACGTCGAGATCGTGGATCGCGTTCTTCGATCGTTCGAGCGCGGTTGACGAAGAACGTCGCTACGTCGGCCGCCTGGAGGAGCCGGCTTTCGTGGGACGGCCCGAAGTAGATCGTGTCCGCGATGCAGTGGAGGGCGTCGGTCGTGTATCCCGGCGCCGCAGCGGATTTGAAGTCGCGAAGACTGCGGCGAGCACCTGTCGCCGCGTGATGCTCGTCGGCCAAGACCAAGCCCAATGCATCCTGATCGTGCCGCGCGAGCTGACGCTGGACCTCAGCGAGCGTGTGCGCGAGCGTGAGGAGATGGGGGGATGCGGTCGACGATATCGCGAGCTCAGCGCAACGAGGTCGACACCCCGGAACACGTACGCGGCAGTCGAACGTGCGAGCACCTTGGCGACGAGGTCACACGCCTTCACCCTCCACGCCAGCGGAACAGCGCGCCAGTCGCGGCGCCCATGAAACATGTCGACGGCGTGAAACTCGGCGCGAGGATCGAATGAGGGCACGTGGGCCGACACGAGACCGGCGATGTCGTTCAAGCCGCCTTCGATCGAGCGGACCGCGTCCGGGTCAGCGATCAGTGCGCCGAAGAAGTAGAAGCGGTCGCTTCGAGCGGATTCATCGATGTAGACCAAGCGCACGCCACCAGGCTACTGAAATCTCTTACTGAAACTCTACTTGAGCAACCGCGACAGCACCCGATCCGCCAGCGGCTTCCCCCCGGTCTGGCACGTCGGGCAGTACTGCAGCGTGGAGTCCGCGAAGATCACCTGCCGGATCGTGTCGCCGCACACCGGGCAGGGCTGGCCGGTGCGGCCGTGGACGCGCATCCCGGACTTCTTCTCGCTCTTCAGCTCCGACGCGGCCAGGCCCTCCGAACGGGCGAGGGCCTCGTGCAGCGTCTCCTCGAGCGCGGCGTAGAGGCGGTCGACCTCCTCCGCGCTCATCGAGGCGGGCTTGAAGGGGGACATCTTCGCGACGTGCAGGATCTCGTCGGAGTAGGCGTTGCCGATTCCGGCGATCAGGGCCTGGTTGCGCAGCACGCCCTTGATCTGCGCGCGGCCCTGGCCGGCGAGGATGGCGGCGAATGCGTCCCGTGTGAACGCCGCGTCGAGGGGATCGGGGCCGAGGCGCGCGACGCCGGGCACCTCCTCCGGGTCGTGGACGATGGAGATGGCGAGACTCTTCTTCGTGCCGGCCTCGGTGATGTCCAGGCCGGAGCCGTCATCGAGCACCAGGCGTGCAGCCAGTGGTCCCCTGCTGGGCCGCCCGGTCAGCGGGGGCGGCGGGGTCTCGCGCCAGCGGATCCAGCCGGCCCGCGCGAGATGGATGACGACATGGAGGTCGCCGGCTGCAATGTCGAGGAACTTGCCGTGCCGGCTGACCCCGGTGATCGTCAGTCCCTTCAGCGCCTCGGGCGGGGGATCGAACGTCTTCAACGCGGAGAACGCGACGATGCTGAGCCGGTCGATGACGCGACCGGTCAGCCGCTCGCCCAGGTCGGCGGCGAGGGCGGTGACTTCCGGCAGTTCGGGCACCACCCCATACTGCCGCTCTCCGCCGACCAGCGGCAGTAGGGTGTCGGAATGGACATCAGGGTCGCCGCCTACGGCGTCATCGTGGACGGGCCGCGCATCCTGCTCGCCCACTGGAACGAGGGCGGCCGCTCCGGGTGGACGCTGCCCGGCGGCGGCATCGAGCCCGGCGAGGACCCGCTCGACGCGGTGGTGCGCGAGATCGAGGAGGAGACCGGCTTCGAGGCGCGGGCGGACGAGCTGCTCGGCATCGACTCGAAGATCGTCCCCGCCGAGGCGCGATTCGCCCCGGAGGCCGGGCCGCTGCACGCGCTCCGGATCGTCTACCGCGCGACCGTCACCGGCGGGAGCCTGAGGAACGAGCTCGACGGGACGACGGACGAGGCCGCATGGTTCGCGTTGGCGAGCATCCCGAACCGGAGGGTCGACCTGGTCGACGTCGCGCTGCGCATGGCCGGTCTCGGCGACCTGGCCCGTCCGCAGCGCTGAACGGCGGTCAGGCCACCCTGGTGACCGGGCGCTGCTCGGACGGGATGATGATCCACATCGCGATGTAGGCGATGAACTGCGGTCCCGGCAGCAGCAGGGACAGCAGGAACAGCAGTCGTACGGTCAGTGGCTTCACACCGAAACGGTCGGCCAGTCCGGCGCAGACGCCGCCGAGGATGCGGCCGTCGAGGGGTCGTTGCAGAGTGTTCATGACTCCAGCCTCGTCATCACGAGACCGGAGCACCATCGGGGAAACCCCCGATTCGACCCTGGGGTCGGCCGTCCTGGGAGGGACTACTCCGCGGCGGGAGTCGTGGGCTCCTCGTCGGCGACCCAGAGCTCGTCGTCCGCGCGGAAGGTCTGCCAGACCGCGTAGAGCAGGCCGGCAGCCGCGATGACGCCCAGGCCGACCGCGATGATCGTGCCGGCTCCTGGGCCGGAGTTACGGGACGCCGCGGAGGCCTTCTTGGTGATCTCCTTGCGCGCCTTGGTGAAATCACCGGCGAAGGCGGCGCTGCGTGCGGCCCGCGCGTGGTCGACGACCGAGAGCGCGGTTCCGACGGCGGTGCCGACGGCCGGGATCACGTCGCCGACGAGGCGGTCGCGTGCGACGCCCGCATAACGGCCGGCAGAGTCCTTGGCCGTCTGGGCCACGGGACGCACGTACGAGTCGTAGCCCTCGCGCACCCGCGGGGCCAGCTCCTCACGCGAGTAGTGCGCGGCCTGCTTGCGGGCGGCGGCGGCCAGAGCGTTGGCGTTCGCGATCACTTCCTGCTGCTGCCCCCACAGCTCCTGCGCGTCACTCCGCAGACGGTCGAGCTCCTTCTGGCGCTTCCGTGTCAGGCTCATTCTGGACCTCCATTGCGTCGGCTGGGCGAACTCACTCCATCTTGCCACCGAAAGCCCTGAGGATGGCCCGAGAGCCGAAGTGCGCTCCCGAAACCCAACTGGGCCCTGTGCAAGAATTAGTGGCATGTCTAAGCACACCGCTGTCGCCACGCTCCACACTAACTACGGAGACATCAAGGTCAACCTCTTCGGCAACCACGCTCCGAAGACGGTCCGTAACTTCGTGGGCCTCGCGACCGGTGAGATCGAGTGGACGCACCCCGCCTCCGGCGAGAAGACCAACAAGCCGCTCTACGACGGCGTGGTCTTCCACCGCATCATCCCCGGCTTCATGATCCAGGGCGGCGACCCGCTCGGTCAGGGCATCGGCGGCCCCGGCTACCAGTTCGACGACGAGATCAACCCTGAGCTCGACTTCACCCAGCCGTACATCCTCGCGATGGCCAACGCGGGTGTCCAGGGCGGCCGCGGCACGAACGGCTCGCAGTTCTTCATCACCGTGGCGCCCACCACGTGGCTGCAGGGCAAGCACACGATCTTCGGCGAGGTCGCGGACGACGCGTCCCGCAAGATCGTCGACAAGCTCGCCGAGTTGCCGACCGACGCCCGCGACCGTCCCCTCGACGACGTCGTGATCGAGTCGGTCGAGATCGACCAGGCCTGAGTTCTGCTGGAGGGCGGAGAGGGAACCATGTCTCAGCCCGTCGACGCTCCGGCGAGCGTCTGCTACCGGCATCCCGATCGCGTCAGCAATGTGCGCTGCCAGCGCTGCGGGCGCGCGATCTGCGGTGAGTGCCAGACTCCCGCCGCGGTGGGAGTGATCTGCCCGGAGTGCATGGCGCAACAGCGCGCCACCGCGCCCCGCACCCGCTCGCCGTGGGTGTCCCGGCTGACCGGCCCGGGAGCACCCGTGGTCACCTACGCGATCATCGGCATCTGCGTCGTGGTGTTCATCCTGCAGAACCTGCCCGTGATCGGCAATCAGGTCACGAACTCCCTGCTCTACGCCGGCGCCTACTCGTACCCGACCCACTCGCTGTCGCCGGTGCTCGCGTTCGAGCCGTGGCGGATGCTGACCTCGGTCTTCCTGCACGCGAACATCATCCACATCGCGCTCAACATGTACACGCTGTGGATCTTCGGGATGGCGCTGGAGCCCGTGCTCGGGCGCGCGCGCTTCCTCACGCTGTTCCTGATCAGCGGATTCGCCGGCTCGCTCGGCGTGCTGCTGCTCTCTCCGGCCAACCAGCCGGTCATCGGCGCGTCCGGCGCGATCTTCGGCATGCTGGGCGCCTTCTTCATCATCCAACGCCGGCTCGGCGGCAACGGGATGCAGATCCTGGTGCTGGTCGGACTCAACCTGGCGATCGGCTTCCTGCCGGGCATGAACATCGCGTGGCAGGCGCACGTCGGCGGTCTCGTCGGCGGCGCCCTGGCCGGACTGATCTACGTCGAGACGCGCATGCCGTCGCGGCGCCGCTGGCAGACCCCGCTCATCGTGGTGCTCTGCGCGGTGCTCGTGGGCGCGAGCCTGCTGCACTTCGTCTGACGCCGGGCACTTCCCCACAACGCGTGGATAAGTTATCCACAGCCTTATTAACAGTGGGGATAATTACACCGGTGTAACTCTCCACAGGCTTATTAACACTGGGGAGAAGCCGACCGCGGGGCTGTGGGCTGTGGGGAGAAGTGCTGTGGATAAGTGGAGGAATTTGGGGCGAGGACGCGGTCAGCGCCAGCGGGTCGTCATGAGGAAGCCGATGAAGGCGATCCCGAAGCCGACCAGGATGTTCCAGGCGCCGAGGGCCGGGATCGGGTACTGGTTCTGGCTGACGTAGAAGACGATGATCCAGATGAGCCCGAGCAGCATGAAGCCGAACATGACGGGCTTGAACCAGACGGGGTTGGGGGCGTCATCGCCGGTTGCGGCCGAGCTGCGCTCGGGACGGGCGGAGCGCTCGAGCTTGGTCTTGGACTTGGTGCGTGCCATAGCACACAAGTGTAGCGGGAGCGGTCTGGACGTTCGTGGCGATGCAGGCGTGCGGTTCCCGGGAAACACCCGGTTTGGCGGGGCGCGCTCCCGCTTAGAATGTGTCATATGACCGAGCCCGCTGAGCCCGAGCGCTACCGCGCCGGCTCGCGCCGCGCGGCCCGGCCTCGCCGCCGCAAGCGCAGCGCCGGCGAGGTGGTCCTCACCGTCATCGGTGAGCTGCTCATCACGGCCGGAGTGCTGGTCGGCCTTTTCCTCGGCTGGCAGGTGTGGTGGAACAACCTCGTCCTGTCGGGCCAGCAGACCTCGGCGGCGCAAGAGCAGAGCAAGAAGTGGATCGACGACGCGATCAAGGCCCCGCAGCCGACACCGACGGACCCGGCGTCTCCGGAGGCGGTCGACCCTCCCGTGATGGCGCAGCCCGCGGACTACGAGCCGTTCGCCGTGATCTACATCCCGCGCCTCGGGCCGGACTGGAAGCGCACGATCCGCGAGACGGTCGACGTCGAGAAGGTCCTCAACAGCTACACCGCAGGCGTCGGGCACTATTCCGGCACGGCCATGCCGGGAGAGGTCGGCAACTTCGCCGTCGCCGGCCACGACTCGGGCTGGGGCAACACCTTCATCGACCTGTCCAAGCTGCACCTCGGCGACCGCATCTACGTGCAGACCAAGGACGGCTGGTACACCTACGTGTTCCGCAACTTCGAGTACGTGCAGCCCACGCAGGTGCAGGTGATCGCGTCGGTGCCGCACCATCCCGACGTCCAGCCCGTCGACAGGCTCATGACGATCACGACGTGCAACCCGCCGTTCCACGCGGGCGAGCGGCTGATCGCCTACAACGTCTACGCGGGCTACCAGCCCACGCAGGACGTCCCTAACGAGATCCGCGCAGCGGTGACGGGAGGCTGACCCATGTACGGAGCACTGTGGCGCATCCTGCCCGGACCGGTGTGGCTGCGCATCGTCATCCTGGTGGTCGTGTTCGCGGTCGTGCTGTGGGCGCTGGTGACCTGGGTCTTCCCCTGGGTGGATTCGCTCCTCGGACCCCAGGAAGGTACCGTTGGGCCGTGACCCGCGTACTCGTCATCGACAACTACGACAGCTTCGTCTACACGCTCAACGGCTACCTGCGTGAGCTCGGCGCCGAGACCGAGGTCGTCCGCAACGACGACATCGCGATCGAGGACCTGCCGGCGCGCGTCGCGGAGTTCGACGCGGTGCTGGTGTCGCCCGGGCCGGGCAAGCCGGCCGACGCCGGGGTGTCCATCCCGGTCGTGGAGCTCGCGCTGCAGGCCGGGAAGCCGCTGCTCGGGGTCTGCCTCGGGCACCAGGCGATCGCGGAGGCGTTCGGGGGCGTGGTCACCAACGCCGAGGAGCTGATGCACGGCAAGACCTCACAGGTCGAGCACGACGACAGCCTGCTGTTCGACGGCGTGCCGCAGCCGTTCACCGCGACGCGCTACCACTCGCTGGCGGTCGTGGACGGCACCCTCCCCGACGAGCTCGTCATCACGGCGCGCACGGCCGGCGGCGTGATCATGGCGCTGCAGCACACGACCGCGCCCATCTACGGCGTGCAGTTCCACCCGGAGTCGGTGCTCACCGAGGGCGGTTACCGGATGCTCGGCAACTGGCTGGAGAAGGCCGGTCTCGCCGGCGCCGCCGAGGCGTCCCGGTCGCTCAACCCGCTCGTCAAGCTGGGTTGAGGCGACGCGCCTCCCCCTGGGTCAGCCCGAGCAGTAGGTGAGGCCGACCGTGCTCCCCTGGGGCACGTCGCCCGGCGCGACCGTCTGCGTGTGCACCAGCGGAGCGCCGCTGTTCTGCTTGCAGGTCGAGTCGGCCTTCGGATCCGCCGTCAGACCGAGCTGCTGGAGCAGCGAAGTCGCCGCAGGCAGGGACTGGCCGGTGAGGTCTGTCAGCGTGACCTTGCCGCTGGAGACCGTGAGCGCGATGGCGTCGCCCTCGTGGGCGTTGCTTCCGGCGGCAGGCGCGGTCTGGATGACGACGTTGGCCGGAACGGTCGCCGAGTTCTGGGTCGTGACCGGGCCGAGGGTGAGTCCCGCCGCCGTCAGCGCCTGTTTCGCGGCGTCCTGCGTCATGTTGGTGAGGTCGGGGACGGAGACGGCCTTCTTGCCCGTGGACACGAAGACGTTGATCGTGTCGCCGGTGGCCACCACGATCCCGGCGGCCGGGTCGGTGCGGATGACCTGACCCTGCTCGTAGGTGGAACTGGCCTCCGTGGACTGCGTCCACTTGAGCTTGAGGTCCTCCAGCTGCTTCGTGGCCTTGTCGAGTGTCTGCCCGGACAGGTTGGGCACCTGACGCGAGCTGTCCGGCATGGTCGTGCTCGGCCCGATCCTCAGCACCCAGGCGAGGACGGCGACGATGACCACCGCCATCACGGCGATGCCGGCCCAGATCCAGATGACCGGTGGGCGGCGCTGCGTGCGGACCATCGTCTGGTCCTCCGCGAGCTGGCGGAAGGCGGCTTCGGGGCCGGAGACCGAGCTCGGCGGCGCCCCGAAGAGCGTCTCGGAGAACTCGTCGGGCTGCTTGTGGACGGGGACGCGCCCTGCGGCGGCCTCCTCCAGGTCGTGACGGAAGTCGGCGACCGTCTGGTAGCGCTCGAAGCGGTCCTTGGTGAGGGCGCGGGCGACCACGGTGTCCATCGCCGGCGAGACCTTGGGGTTCACGGTGCTCGGCGCGACGGCCGTCTCGCTGACGTGCTGATAGGCGACGGCGACCGGGGTGTCGCCGCGGAACGGCGGCCGGCCGGTCAGCATCTCGAACAGGACGACGCCGGTCGAGTAGAGGTCGGTGCGGGCGTCGACCGTCTCGCCCTTGGCCTGCTCGGGCGAGAAGTAGCTGGCGGTGCCGAGCACCGCGGTCGTCTGCGCGACCGTGGCCGAGGAGTCGCTGATGGCGCGGGCGATGCCGAAGTCCATCACCTTGACCTGGCCGGTCGTCGTGATCATGACGTTGCCCGGCTTGATGTCGCGGTGCACCACGCCCGCGCGGTGCGAGTACTCGAGGGCCGTCAGGATGCCCTCGGTGATCCGGACGGCCTCGGCGACCTCCAGTGGGCCACGCTTGATGAGATCTTTCAGAAGAACGCCGTCGACGTACTCCATCACGATGAAGGGGAGTTGCGCCTCGTGCCCGTTCGGCTCGCGGACCGTCTCCTCGCCGGCGTCGAACACCCGCACGATGGTCGGGTGCGTCATCCGCGCCGCGGCCTGGGCCTCCTGGCGGAAGCGCGTGCGGAACGCCGGATCGGTGGCCAGGGACGGCTTGAGCAGCTTGATGGCGACCGTGCGGCCCAGCCGGGTGTCCGTCCCGCGGTGCACGTCGGACATGCCGCCACGCCCGACGAGCTCGCCCACCTGATATCGGCCTGCGAGCAGGCGGCTATCTGGGCTCAAGACGGGCTCCTTTTCGGGTGGTGGCTGGTGGCTCCGGATAGTGTAGCGGTCCGACTCTGGATGTCTCCCCCGGGCGGGGGCAGACCGAACGTCGTCAGCGCGGCGCGGCTGCCATCACGGCGTGGGGAGGGCGGTCGAGCCGTTGGCGGCCACCACCGTGTACGGGGTCGTGGGCGACTGGGCGGACTCGACCGACTCGCCCTGGTTGCAGAAGATCGAGTAGCTGAGCGTGTAGCTGCCCGCTGCCGTCGGCGACCAGGTGAACTTGGAGTCGTTGACCGGGGCCTGCGGCTGCCCGTTGACGAACAGCCGGCGCCCGGTGAGGTTCTGGCCCGCCGGGCAGGTCGCCGAGCCGAATGACACCGTGATCTGCGAGTTGGCGGCTCCCTGGCCGGACGGCGGGTTGGCCGAGACCGTGTCGCTCGGCGTCGGGATCGGCGTCACCGGTCCGTACACCTTGACCGTGATCGTCGTGCCCTTCTGCACGGGGCCGGTCGGGTTGACCGAGTACACCGTGTTGACCTGGCCGGCGGAGGACGCCGCCGAGCCGGTCTGCACGTCGGCGACCATCCCGACGCCCTGGAGCTTCTGCCTGGCCTGGTCGGCGGTCAGGCCGAGGTAGTCGCCCTCGCTGATCTGCACCGTCGTGCTGGTCGGGGTGGCCGACGGAGTCGGCGAGGCCGGCGGGGTGGTGTGGACGACGGGCGGCGTCGTGGTCGTCGTCGCGACCGGGGTCTTGGGCTGCGCGAGCAGCGCGATGATCGTCCCGATCAGGACCAGCGCCAGGAGCGCGATGAGGGCGATGAGCGGCCAGGTCCACGGGCTGCGCTTCTTCTCCTCGACCGGCTCCTCGGTCTCCTCCTCCTCGACGGCGGCGCCGGCCGCGGCGGCGGGCAGCACGGTGGTGGCCTGGGTCGGGGCGGCGTTGGGGGAGGTCATCAGCACGGTCGCGGCGTCGGCGGCGACCGCCGCGCCGAGCACGGCGGGCACCGACGCGGCCGCGGCACGGATGTCGCCGCGGCGCAGGGCCTGCGCCGCGCGCGCCAGGTGCGCAGCCGAGGCCGGGCGGTCGGCGGGGTTCTTGGCGATGCAGGCGAAGACGAGGTTGCGAACCGGCTCGGCGACCGTGGCCGGCAGCTCCGGCGGCGCCTCGTTGATCTGCGCCATCGCGATGGCGACCTGCGACTCGCCGGTGAACGGCCGGCGGCCCGCGAGGCACTCGTAGGCGACGATGCCGAGCGAGTAGATGTCGGTGGTCGGCGAGGCCGGGTGGCCGGACGCCTGCTCGGGCGACAGGTACTGCACCGTCCCCATGACCTGGCCCGTGGCGGTGAGCGGGACCTGGTCGGCGATGCGGGCGATGCCGAAGTCGGTGATCTTGACCCGGCCGTCCGGCGTGATCAGGAGGTTGCCCGGCTTGATGTCGCGGTGGACCAGCCCGGCGGCGTGCGCGGCGTGGAGTGCGGCGGCGGTCTGCGCGACGATGTCGAGGGTGCGGTCGGTGCTGAGCACGTGCTCGCGCTCGAGGATGGTGGAGAGCGCCTCACCGGGCACCAGCTCCATCACGAGGAAGGCGCTGCCCTCCTCCTCGCCGTAGTCGTAGACGTTCGCGATGCCTTCGTGGTTGACGAGCGCGGCGTGCCTGGCCTCCGCGCGGAAGCGCTCGAGGAAGCCGGGGTCGCCGAGGTACTCGTCCTTGAGGATCTTGATCGCGACGGTGCGGCCGATGACCAGATCGGTCGCCTGCCAGACCTCGCCCATGCCGCCGATCGCGATGCGCGACTGCAGCTCGTAACGTCCTCCGAAGGTGAGCCCTGCTGTGGGTCTCATTTATTCAGCACCGCCTCTAGTACTTTTTTCGCGATCGGCGCGGCGATGGAGTTACCCGTGCCGTCCTGACCGCGTCCACCGCCATTTTCAACGACTACCGCAACAGCGAACTGAGGGTCGTTCGCCGGCGCGAACCCGGTGAACCACAGCGTGTACGGGTCGTTCGCCCCGTTCTGCGCCGTCCCCGTCTTACCGCCGACCTCGACCCCGTCTATTCTTGCATTGCTCGCAACACCGTGATCGACGCCGTCGACCATCATCTGCTTGATGGTGTCGGCGTTCTGCTGGCTCATCGGCTGCGAGAACTGCTGGGGCTGGAACGTCTCGATCGGCTGCAGATCCGAGGATCGGATCGAGTCGACCAGGTTCGGCGTCATCAGCTTGCCGCCGTTCGCGACCGCGGCCGACACCATCGCCATCTGCAGCGGGGTCGCGCGGTCGTCCTTCTGTCCGAACGAGCCGAGCGCACGCTCCGCCGGGTCGGTGTAGAGCGGGTAGACGCTCTTCTCGACGGGGATCGGGATGCTCAGAGACTGGTTGAAGCCGAACTTGTCCGCCTGGTCCTTGATGACCTGCGGCTGGAGCTGCATCCCGAGCTCGGCGAACGGGATGTTGCAGGAGAGGATCTGCGCGGTCGCGATCGACACCGTCGCGCCGGGGCCGCAGGTGGTCAGCGAGTCGTTCTTGACGACGGTCGGGGAGCCGGGGAGCGGGAGTGAGGCCACGTTCGGGAGTTGGCTGTCCTTGGTGTACTGGCCCGTCCCGAAGGCCGCGGCGCTCATCACCGGCTTGAACGTGGAGCCGGGCGGGTTGAGGTTGCCGCCGATGGTGCGGTTGGTGAGCGGGCTCCCCGAGGTGGCGAGGAGCTGCTGGTAGGCCGTGTTGACGGCAGCGGTGTCGTGCGAGGCCAGGACGTTCGGGTCGTAGGTGGGCTTCGACACCATCGCGAGGATCTTGCCGGTCTTCGGCTCCAGCAGAACCACCGCGCCCTGGTAGTCGCCGAGCGCGTCCCAGGCCGCCTGCTGCGCCTTCGGGTCGATCGTCGTCTCGACCGTCGCGCCCTGCGGGTTCTTGCCGGTCAGGATCGAGTTGATCCGCTCGAAGAACTGCGAGTTGGAGGTGCCGGACAGCCGGTCGTCGAGGGCGCCCTCCAGTCCGGTCGCCTCGCCGTTGACCGGGTAGAAGCCGGTCACCGCCGAGTACAGCGGCCCGTTGCTGTACTCGCGCTGCCACTTGTAGACGTCGTTCGAGGGCACGGACTGCGCGATCGGCTGGCCCGCGACGAGGATCGCGCCGCGCTGGGCCGCGTAACTGTCGTTCCGCGCCCGGGTGTTCCGCGCGTCGGCCGCCAGGCTGTCCGCCTGGAACGCCTGGAGGATCGATGTGGACACCAGGAGCGCCAGGAACATCACCAGCACGATCGTGCTGACCCGCTTGATCTCGCGATTCATCGTTCAGCTCACCACCAGACGGGGTTGGTTGCGGACCGTGTCGGACAGCCGCAGCAGCAGCGCCACGATGATCCAGTTGGCCACCAGGGACGAGCCTCCCGCCGCGAGGAACGGCGTCGTCAGACCGGTGAGCGGGATCACACGCGTCACACCGCCGATGACGATGAAGCACTGCAGGCCCACGGTGAACGACAGTCCCACCGCGAGGAGCTTGCCGAAGTCGTCCTGGCCTGCGAAGCCGATCCGCAGACCGCGCGCGACGAAGATCAGGTACAGCGCGAAGATCGCGAACAGGCCGGCGAGACCGAGCTCCTCGCCGAGGCTCGCGATGATGTAGTCGCTCTGCGACACCGGGGTGACCCAGGGCTGGCCCTGGCCGAGCCCGGTGCCGATGAGGCCGCCGTGCGCGAGGCCGAAGAGGCCCTGGACGAGCTGGAAGCTGCCGCCCTGGGCGTCGTAGACCTTCTGGGAGAACGGGTCGAGCCAGTTCGCGAAGCGGTCGTGCACGTACGGGAGGAGTTGGCTCGCGACGACGGCGCCGCCGACGATCAGCACTAGGCCCAGGATGACCCAGCTGATCCGGGCGGTGGCGACGTACACCATCACGAGGAACAGCCCGAAGATGAGGAGGCCCGTTCCGAGGTCGCGCTGGAAGACGATGACCGCCATCGACATCAGCCACACGATGAGCAGCGGGCCGAGGTCGCGCGCGCGCGGGAAGCGGATGCCGAGGAACTTCTTGCCCACCATCGACAGCGAGTCCCTGGCCTGCACCAGATAGCCCGCGAAGAAGATCGCGAGGCACAGCTTGGCGAGCTCGCCCGGCTGGAAGCTGAACGGACCGATGCCGATCCAGACGCGGGCGCCGTAAATCTCCTTGCCGATGCCCGGCAGCATCGGCAGGAGCAGCAGCACCAGCGCGGCGAGGCCGAAGATGTAGGTGTAGCGCTGCAGGACGCGGTGGTTGCGGATGACGACGATGACCGCGATGGCGCACACGATGGCGATGGCGGCCCAGGCGATCTGCTTGACGCCCGCGCTGGCCCAGCCGGCGTCCTTGAAGTGGATGTCGATCCGGTAGATCTCCGCGATCCCGATACCGGTCAGGACGGTGGCGATCGGCAGCAGGAACGGGTCGGCCTGCGGGGCGACGATCCGCAGCGCGATGTGCATCCCGAGCACGAGTGCGGACAGGCCGGCGCCGAGGTAGACGAGCGTGAGGTCCAGGTGGCCCAGGGCGCCGAGCTGCACGAGGACGACCGCCGCGGCGTTGATGCCGCAGGCGAGGATCAGGAGCAGCAGCTCAAGGTTGCGCTGCTTGGCGGGCAGGCGCAGCCGCTTGACCGGGCCGGTGGCCGGCCTGGCCTGCTTCCGCTCGCTCACGCTACTGTTTTGCGGCATCGGTCAACTGGTCCACGATCGCGCGGGCGGCCGCCAGGTCGTCCGCGTTGATGGTCTGCTGCACGAGCTGCTTGTCGTACTGCGGGAGGCTCTTCACCGTCACGGCGGACTCCTCGTACACATGTGAGAGCACGATCGGCCCGAGGTTCTGCTGCACGCCCTGGTAGATGGCGACCTTGCCCGCGGGCGTGGAGCCGACGAAGAACCGGGACTGGGTCCACTGGTACCCGACGAGCACCGCGAGCACGATCGCGACGACGAGCACCGCCAGCCCGATCATCCAGGTGAGCCGGCGGCGGCGCGCCCGACGCTCGTCCTCCTCGATCAGCTCGTCGAAGTAGTCGTCCGACTGCGGCTCGAAGTGCGTCGGGCCGGTGGCGGGCCGCACCGGGTGGAGGCGGAGGGTCGGGAGGCGCGTGGCGCGGGTGGCGGGCTTGGGCTCGCCGAACTGGAGGGGGGCCGACGCCGAGCCGACCGTGACCGGCTCCTTCATGATGTCGCCCCGCGCGACGTCCGCGATGTCGAGGATCACCACCGTGACGTTGTCGGGAGCGCCGGCGTCGAGGCTCTGCTTGAGGAGCTTCTCCGCGACCTGCTTGGGCGCGTCGCGCGTGGCGAGGGCCGCGAGGAGGTCGTCGTGCTTCACGACGCCGCTGAGGCCGTCCGAGCAGATCAGCCAGCGGTCGCCCGGCCGCGTCGCGAGGATGATGGTGTCGATCTCGGGGGATGCGTCGACGTCGCCGAGCACGCGCATCAGCACGGAGCGGCGCGGGTGGACCATCGCCTCCTCCTCCGTGATGCGGCCGCTGTCGACCAGCCGCTGCACGAAGGTGTGGTCGACCGAGACCTGGCTGAGCTCGCCGTCGCGGAAGAGGTAGATGCGGGAGTCGCCGATGTGGGCGATGGCCATCTCGTCGCCGACCCGCATCAGCGCGCTGACGGTGGTGCCCATCCCGGTGAGCTCCGGATGCTCGAAGACGGTCTCGGCGAGCAGCGAGTTGGCGGCGATCAGCGCGGATTGGAGGGCGAACTCCGCCTCCGTCGCCGTCTCGTACTCGCCGTCGGCCTCCTTGATGCGGTTGACCGCGATCGCGCTCGCGACGTCACCGCCTGCATGGCCGCCCATGCCGTCGGCCACCACGAACAGCTCATGACCGGCATAGCCGGAGTCCTGGTTGTTCGAGCGGATCTTCCCGACGTGGGAGACGGCCGCTGCCCGATTGCCTGCCACGGGTTACCGTCGCAGCTCGAATGTGGTCGTCCCGATCTTGATCGGGGTGTCGAGCGGGACCTGGGTCGGGACGGTGACGCGGCGGCCGTCGAGGAAGGTGCCGTTGGTCGAGTCCAGATCCTGGATCATCCACTCGTCGTTCCACAGGAGCAGGCGGGCGTGGTGGGTGGAGGTGTAGTCGTCGCGGATGACCAGCCCGGACTCGCTGGAGCGGCCGATGGTGATGGGGTCGCGGCCGAGCGCGAGCTCCGTGCCGGCGCGCGGTCCGGACGTGAGGACGAGGCGGTGCGCCGTCTGGACGCTCGCGTTCGTGCCGCCGCCGGCGGTGTTGGCGCCGGCAGGCAGGCTGGACACGGGGGCGTGCTTCATCACCGGCTCGGTCGGGCCGGCGGGAACGGCGACCGGGGCGGGGGCCGGAGCGGGAGCGGGAGCGGCTGCCGGGGTCGGGAACGGTGACGCGGCCGCCTGCGACTCCGGGAGCTTGCGCACGCGCTGGCCGAACAGGTCGGTGCGGAGGGCGTAGACGATGCCGAACACGAACAGCCACAGCAGCAGCAGGAAGCCGAACCGCAGCACCAGGAGGGTGAGCTCACTCGGGTTCACGAGGTGCTCCAGAAGTTGTCGCCCTGCGCGGAGCCGGGGGAGGGCGCCGCCTGCGGGAGCACCCGGAAGACGATGCGGGTGCGTCCGATGGTGACGACGGAGTCGGGTTCGAGGATCGCCTTCTTCACCGGCTGCCCGTTCAGCTTCGATCCGTTGGTGGAGCCGAGGTCCTCCACCTGCGCGCGGTGGCCGTCCCAGGTGATCATGACGTGCCGACGCGAGATGCCCGTGTCGTCGACCGTGATGTCGGCGTCCTGCCCGCGGCCGACGACCGTGCGGCCCCCGGTGAGCGGGTAGTGCCGGCCGTCGATGTCGAGCACCGGCGTCCAGGCGACGTCGCCCTTGACGTTCTCGGAGTCGATCTGGAGCATCCCCACGCTGATGTCGGGGTCCTCCCGGAGGTCGATGGCGAGCCCGCCGGCGAACGCGTAGTGCTGGCTGGTGGCGTGCTTCTGGGCGAACGACACGAGCTCATCGGTGAGCGCGGCGCCCATCGCGCTCATGCGCGTGTAGTCGGCGGCCGACATCCTCAGGACGAAGTGGTTCGGCGCCAGGACGCGGTCCCGGGAGACGACGGCCGCCTTGGTGTCCATCTCCTTGCGGATGGCGCTCGTGAGCTCCACGGGCTGCAGCCCGGAACGGAAGGTCTTCGCGAACGCGCCGTTGACGGCGCGCTCGAGCCCCCGCTCGAAGTTGTCCAGAATGCCCACTAGTCTCCCGCTCCCGGCTTGGCCAGCTACATGCATGTTAGTCGGAACCCCCTGGAAGACACCCCCGCACGGCTGCCTCACAGGTGAAGATCGTCCTCAGGGGGTACTGACGGATTCGTTGTCGGACACGCTGTCGTGTTAGTCTTCCTGGGTTCGCGCGAGTGGCGGAATTGGCAGACGCGCTGGCTTCAGGTGCCAGTGCTCGAAAGGGCGTGGGGGTTCAAGTCCCCCCTCGCGCACGAACGAATGGCCGGATCGACGGGTGACGTCGAACCGGCCATTCTGTGTTCATCGGGGCCTTCTGGGGTTCATCGGGGCCTTCTGCGTCTATCAGGCCCGGGCGCGTCACGGCGCCGGGAGGACTTCGATCAGCGCCAGATCCCACTGGTCGGTCGTCGGCGCCGTGTCGTTGATGGTCACCGCGGTGCCCGCGGTCGCCGTCGGGGTGGTCGTCCGTTGCAGCCAATAGGTGTCCGCGGAGGGGGAGAGGTACTGGTCGACGAGAGTCTGGCCGGGGCCAGTCGTCCGTGCTCGGGCGGCGGTCCAGTCGGTCCCGACGCCCCACACCCAGGACCCGGCGCGGGTCGTGGTGAGGGTCGCGCTCGGAGCGCCGCCGGCGCCGTTCGCGGCAATGACCGCTCCGGTGGTGGTGTCGGCGCCGAGGAATCCGGCGACCGTGAGGGACGACTGCCAGGATCCGGCCTTCTGGGTGGCCGTGATGGTCACGTTCGAGAGCGGCGCCGGCGCCACTGCCTGCCAGACCTCCGCTGTGCCCGGTTGGCCGTTGGAGCGCTGGCGCAGCGTCCAGGTCAGGCCGCCTCCGGTCACCGAGCCGAGCTGCGCGGCGCTCGAACCGTCGGAGCTGACGAACGCGAGGAGCAGCTCGTTCGTGCCCGTGGTCGTCAAGCCGGTCACCGCGACCGTCGATGCGGCCGTGCCCTGGTGTTTTGTCACGAGCTTGTCGACGGTGATCGCCCGCGGGCCGGAGGCCGCGGTGAGCGTGACGCTGTTGGAGGCTGCGCTGACGTTCCCCGCCGCGTCCTGCGCGGTCACCGTGTAGGTGTAGGAGGTACCGCCCACGACGGCGGCGTCGGTGTAACCCGTCCCGGTGGTGGTCGTGAGCGGCGAGCCGTTCCGGGTGATGTTGTACCGGGTGACGCCCACGTCGTCGGTGCTCGCGGTCCAGGTGAGGGCGATGCCGCTCACTGAGGCGGAGGCGGCGAGGTTGCCCGGAGCGGAGGGAGCGGTGGTGTCGGGGAGAGCGGTCCCTGAGACCTCGGGCGAGGGCGGGCTCACGTTTCCGGCCGCGTCCACCGCCTCGATCCGGTAGAAGTAGGTGCCGGGCGCGAGGCCCGCATCCGTGTAGCCGGTCGTGGCGCCGTCGACCTGCTTCACCAGGTTCGCGGCGCCGGGGGCGAAGCCGGAGGTCGTGGAGCGGTAGACCTGGTAGCCGGTCACTCCCACGTTGTCGGTGGAGGCGGTCCAGCCCAGCGCCACGCTTCCGACCGCTCCGGTCGCCGTCGGCGCGCCGGGCGCGGAAGGTGCGACGGTGTCTTCGTAGGACGCGGGGAATCGCACCATCGCGGCAGTGGACGGGACGCCTTTCGCGTTCACGATCGTGAGCATGTAATACCCGGGGGGCGCCCAATCGCCGTTCGGAGGGAGTTGCACGCTCAGCCCTCCGACGGTCGGGGTGAAGGACAGCTGCATCCCGCGGGTGTTCTGGTCGAACGCGTGGGTGTCCGAGCCGGTCCGGATCAGCGACACCGAAGCGATGTCGGCCGCATCCGGAGTCTGGATGAGCGCGCTCGCGCCGTATTGGACGGTCGAGGGAGCGGAGGTGATGGTCGGCCGTGCCCCCTTGAACAGATAGGGCGGCGAGTAGATCTGGTAGCTCAGCTGGTTGGCCACGCCGGTGTCGCCGCCGCCTCCGGAGACGAACACGCGTCCGTCGGGGAGGAGGAGCGCGACCGAGTGGTACAGCCGCGGTGCGGTCAGGGCGGCCACGGTCGTCCAGGTCCCGGTGGCCGGGTTCCAGATCTCGGCCGGCTTCACCGCCTTGGAGACGTCCTGCCCGGACTTGTCGGTTCCGCCGCCTGTGGCGAGCACGGTTCCGTCGGGGAGGTTGGTGAGGTCGACGAAGCTGCGCGGGTAGGCCATCGAGGCGGTCGCCTTCCAGGCCGGGTTCGGCTGGTTCATGTCGAGGGTGTATGCGGTGTTCGCGGAGATGCCGGCGAAGCCGCCGTCGGAGGCGGTGCCCGCCTTGAGGAACTTTCCGGGGGCGTAGTTGGTGATGGACGCGCCGTCCAGCACCTGGCTGTCGATGGTGGTCCACTGCTGTTTCGCGACGTCCAGGGCCTGGGTCGACGTCGCCTGTTCGGACGCACCGGCCTGCAGCACCCGGCCGTCCGGCAGCTGGTACATGAACGGGTAGTAGGGAATGTTATTGCTCGCAGCGGTGAGGTCGGTCCACGTGTTGGTTGGAGGGTTGTAGACCTCCGGGATCCGGACGATGTCGGTGGAACTGGTGTTCGATCCCGAGGTGACCAGGACGCGGCCGTCGCCGAGCGTCGTGCCCGTCGGGTACCAGCGCGGGTGGTTCATCGATTTCAGGGCCTGCCAGGTCTGGGTGCCCGGATCGAAGGCGTTCACCGCCGTGATCCCGAGGCCGCCGCTCGTCGCGGTGCCGCCGATCGCGGCGATCCGTCCGTCGGCGAGCACGGCCTGGCCCGAACAGAACAGGTCGACGGCGCCGTTCGGGACCTGGATGTAGTCGCCGCTCACCGGGTCGAGGAGGAACTGCTGACCGTTCTGGGTGAAGTCGCCCTGCCAGGTGAGGATCTTGCCGGTGTCCGTGAGCGCCGCGTGGATCGAGACTTCGGGCCACGGGACGACCGGCCCCCAGGATCCCACGACGGACGGATCGCTCGCGGTGTTGTTCACGGTGATCGTGACGGGCGACGCGGTGGCCTGGTTGCCCGCGCCGTCGAGGGCGATCGCGGACAAGGCGTGGCTCCCGTTGCCGACGGACGTGCTGTCCCACTGGATCGTGTACGGGGAGCCGGTGACGACCGGGGTCAGGGGAGTGCCGTCGAGCAGGAACTGCACCGAGGCGACCCCGATGTTGTCCGTGGCGTTCGCCGACACCGCCACGGTGCCGGCCACGGTGCTGCCGCCCGTCGGAGCTGTCATCGCGACGCTGGGCGGGACCGTGTCCTGGCCGCTCGCCGGCAGGACCTCGATGGCGGCGAGGTTCCACCGGTCGGTCGTCGGCGCACTGTCGTTGATGGTGACGCTCGCCGGCGCGGTCGCGGTGGTGGCCGAGGTCTGGCGCTGAGTCCAGAACGTGTCCCCGGAGGACGCGAGGTCTTCGTCGACCTTGGTCTGGCCCGATCCGACCGTGCGTGCCGTGGCGGTGTCCCAGTCGTCGCCGACTCCCCAGACCCACGACCCCGAGCGTGTGGTCGTGAGCGCGGTGGAGGGCGCGCCTGTTGCACCGCTCGAGCCGGCGACGGCGCCCGCCGTGGTCGTGTCGGCGCCGGTGAAGCTGACGACCGTGATCGCCGCGAGCCCCGAGCCCCCGTGGGTGGCTGTGACCGTGGCGTTGGTGATCGCGCTGCTCGAGACGGCCTGCCAGATCTCCGCGGTCCCGTACTGGGCGTTCGCGCGCTTGCGAAGCTGCCACGTGAGGCCGGCGCCGGTGACCGCCGAGAACGTCTCGCTCCCTGCCGTCGCCGGCCCGTCGGCGGTGAGGAAGGCCAGGAGCAGCTCTCCGCTCTGCGCCGTGCTGAACACGGGCGACACGACGGTGGAGGAGGAGCCCGTCTGGTGTCCGCTGACCACGGCATCGGTGGCGAGAGTGGATGCGGCGGTCGCCGTGGAGACCGGCCCGAGGGAGAGCCCGACCAGGCCGGCGAGGGCGGCGAGGGCGAGGAGGCGGCTCCGATGAGCGATAAACATGACTGAACCTCACTAAATCGATACCTGCGAGGTTCCTCCGATCGCCGCCCGATGTAAATAGTCTTGGGGGCTGCGCCTGAGCATCGTGGCCATGATCGCGCGCACACGACGCGACCTCGACGTGCTCGGCTTACCGCGCGAGCCGCAGCCGGACGGCTCGGTAGGCGACCCCCACCGCCAGCACCACGATCCCCGCCACGATCGACGCCACCGGCAGCGTCACCACCAGCACCAGGCACCCCGTCGCTCCCGCGACGGCCAACGCTCGCGGGTAGCGCCGATGCGGCTTCTGTTGCGTCCACGCCGAGAGGTTCGCGACGACGTAATAGAGGAGCACGCCGAACGACGAGAAGCCGATCGCGCCGCGGAGGTCTGTCACCGCCACGAGCACGCAGACCACCAGGCCGAGGGCCAGTTCGGCGCGGTAGGGCACGTGGAAGCGCGGGTGGACCGCGGCGAACCAGCCGGGGAGGTCGCGGTTGCGCGCCATCGCCAGGCTGGTGCGCCCGATGCCGGCGATCATCGCGAGCAGGGCGCCGAGTGCCGCGGCCGCCGCTCCGATGCGGATCACGACGCCCGGCCAGGCCGCTCCCGCGGTGTCGGCCACCGCGCTGAGCGGGGCGGCGGCCGACGCGAGTCCTGCGGCGCCGAGGGCGTGCAGGGCGGACACCGCGACGAGCGCGTAGACGACCAGCGCGATCGTGAGCGCGGTCGTGATCGCGCGCGGGATGGTGCGCGCCGGGTCGACGACCTCCTCGCCCATCGTGGCGATCCGGGCGTAGCCGGCGAACGCGAAGAAGAGGAAGCCGGCCGACTGGAGGACGCCGTAGACCGTCGGCGCGGTGCCGGGGGCGGTGGCGCTCGCCGCGGTGTGCGTGAAGCCGATCGCCACGGCCACGGTGAGCGCGAGCAGGGCCACCCCCACCAGGATGCGGGTGAGGAGCGCCGTCCGAGTGATCCCGAGCGTGTTGACGAGCGTCAGCACCAGGACCGCGAGGATGGCGACGGGCTTCACCCAGGCCGCAGGCACCGCGTAGGTGGCGAACGTGATCGCCATCGCGGCGGAGCTGGCGGTCTTGCCGACAACGAACGACCAGCCGGCGATGAAGCCAGGCCACTCGCCCAGCCGCTCGCGCCCGTAGACGTACGTGCCGCCCGAGGTCGGGTACTGGGCCGCGAGTTGCGCGGAGGAGGTCGCGTTGCAGAAGGCGATGAAGGCGGCGATGACCAGGCCGACCAGCAGCCCGACGCCGGCGGCCGCAGCGGCGGGGCCGAAGGACGCGAAGATCCCGGCGCCGATCATGGAGCCGAGGCCGATCATCACGGCGTCGCCGAGGGTGAGCCGCCGGGCAAGGGCGCCCGGTGGCGGGGAGGCGGGGGTGGTCACGGGCGGCAGCCTAGCCGCCGCGTGTGAACACAATTAGACAGTCTGGACTGCACAGTTTGAACTGAACAGCTAGACTGTCGACATGCCCGATCCCTCCCCGTCCTCCATCCGCGCCGCACTCGACCTCCGCGTGGCCTTCGCGCGACTCCGCCGCCGGATGCGTGAGGTGGCGACCGAGCCAGCCGGTCTCAGCGCACAGCAGTCGTCGGTGCTCGCCCGCATCGGCAAGGGCGAGGGCAGCACGGCCTCCCGCCTGGCGGAGCTGGAGGGCGTCCGCCCGCAGTCGATGGCGACCACCATCGCGTCGCTGGAGGAGCTCGGCCTCGTCGCACGCACGCCCGACCCCACCGACGGCCGGCGGCAGCTCGTCTCGCTGACCGACGCCGGGCGGGAGGCCGAGAGCGGCAACCTGGATGCCCGGCGCGAGTGGCTCGCGCACGCGATGGAGGAGCGGCTGACCGAGGAGGAGCGCCAGACCGTGCTCGCGGCGACGGCGCTGATCGAGAAGCTGGTGCGCGCGTGATCGACCTCATCGCCGCCAGGCCGGGCCCCGCCGATCGGTTCGACCGGCGGCTGCTCGCGCCGATGATGATCGGGGCCGTCCTCAACCCGGTCAACTCGTCGATCATCGCGGTCGCACTCGTGCCCATCGCCACGGCGCTCGGCGCTCCGGCGTCCGAGACGGCGTGGCTGGTGTCCTCCCTCTACTTGGCGACCTCGATCGGGCAGCCGCTCGTCGGCCGCCTGGTCGACATGTTCGGGCCGCGGCGGCTGTCCGTCGCCGGCGCGATCCTGACCGGGCTGGCGGGGCTGATCGGCGTGTTCGCTCCGAACATCGCGGTGCTGGTGATCGCGCGGGTCATCCTGGGCTTCGGCACCTGCGCGGGATACCCGGCGGCCATGTACCTCATCCGCAGCGAGGCGACCCGCACCGGGATGCGGAGCCCGGCGGGCGTCCTGACCGCGCTGTCGGTGACGACCCAGACCATCGCGGTCATCGGCCCGACGCTCGGCGGCCTCCTCATCCAGGTGGGCGGCTGGCGGGCGACGTTCGCCGTGAACATCCCGCTGGCGATCGCGTCGCTGGTGCTCAGCCTGCTCTTCCTCCCGAAGTCGACGGCGCTGGACGCGAGCCGGCCGGCGCAGGGACGGCTCGACTACCTCGGCGTCGCGCTGTTCGCGGGCACGCTGGCGAGCCTCCTGCTCTTCCTGATGAACATCCACCTCGCCCAGCTCTGGCTGCTCGCGCTCGCCGCGGTGTTCGGTGCGGCCTTCGCGCTCTGGGAGCTGCGCCGCCCCGACCCGTTCATCGATGTGCGGGTGTTCGCGGGCAACATCCCGCTGCTGGTCACGTACGCGCGCGGCGTGCTCGCGGCGACGGTCTCGTACTGCTACCTCTACGGGTTCACGCAGTGGCTGGAGGGCGGCCGCGGCCTGTCGCCGGCGGCTGCCGGCCTCATCCTGCTGCCGACGTTCGGCGTCGGGATCGTGGTCGCGTCGCTGTTCGGGCGCAAGCCGGAGATCCGGTGGAAGCTCATCGTCGGCGCGGCCGGTCAGATCGTCATGGCCCTTCTGCTGCTCCTGGTCGGAGCGGAGGCCGCGATCTGGTTCCTCGTGCTCATCGCGATCGTCACCGGCATCCCGCAGGGCCTGGTGAACCTCGCCATCCAGAACACGCTCTACCACCAGGCCGACCCGGCCAGGATGGGCGCGACGTCGGGACTGCTGCGCACCTTCATGTACCTGGGGGCGATGCTCGCTTCGGCGGCGACCGGAGCGTTCTTCCACACGACGGCGGACACCGGCGGGCTGCACGACCTCGCCTGGTTCATGCTCGGAGCGAGCGCGCTGTTCCTGGTGATCACGCTCGTGGACCGCTCCCTGCGCCGGGTGGACCGGCTCGCGACCGGCGCATGATCACCGCCGCGCCGTAGAATCCTCACGTGTCCGAGGACGTCCCGGTGCTGAGCGAGCCGCTCTTCGACGTGTTCGCGAGCGGGAGCTGGATCTTCCTGCCCGCCGGTCCCGCGCGCGGCGTCGCGACCGAGCTGGACGCCGCGATCCTCGACGAGCAGTTCTCCTGGTGCGAGAACCCGCACCTCGGTGAGGGCTCCGGGCTGCTCGTCCTCACCTCCGCCATGAACGGCTGGATGCTGCTGCACGGCGCCAGCGAGACGGTCGGCTGGGCCGCCGGCCTGCTCAGCGAGCAGCGGGACCTCTACCGGGCGACCATCGACGTGCGGCTGCCGGCGATGAGCTGGAGCTTCCTGGAGCGCGGCGCGCCGACCCGCTCGGTCTCGGTGGAGCTGGGCGACGACGGCGACCTGGTGACCCGCACCTCCGGCCACCCCCTCCCGTTCGAGTCGGACGGCGTGGAGCTGCCCGGCACGGGAACCGGGTACGACGCCTTCTTCTACCCGGTCGCCATCCTCGGCGAGCACGGCGTCACGCTGCAGGACCTGGAGGCAGCGCTCGACCGGCCCAGCGTCACGCTGCGGGTGCGCTGACCCGGTAGTGCAGCATCACCGTCCCGGACGGGAAGGCGCGCTCCTCCAGCAGTTCGAGGTCGAGCATGAGATCGGTCGGCAGCGCGGCCGTGCCGCCGCCGACGGACACCGGGACGAGGTAGAGCACGACCTCGTCGACCAGTCCGGCGCGGAAGGCCTCCGCTGCGAGCGTCGGGCCGCCGATCGACACGTCGCCGGGCGCGGCCTCCACCAGCGCGCGGACGGCGGCCGGATCGAACACCGGCTCGACCGTGATGCGGGGCGTCGTGACACCGGTGAGCGAGGACGAGTACACGATCTTGTCGGCGTCGCGCCAGATGTCCGCGTACTCGCGCATGACCGCGGGCTCGTCGCCGGAGCCGATGTCCTGCCACACGTGCATGGTCTCGAACATGCGCCGGCCGTAGAGGTAGGTCCCGATGCGGCGCTCGCGGGCGTTGACGGCGGCGTGCACCTCCTCGTCGGGCGCGGCCCAGTCGAACGAGCCGGAGGTGTCGACGGTGTAGCCGTCGAGGGACGCGAGAGCCGAGAAGACGAGCGACATGCGGCGACTCTAGGCCTCCGGGGCGCCGGGGGACAGGGTCGGCTCAGTGCGGGAGGAGCACGGCCAGCGCCCGCAACTCGTTCCCGAAGACCAGCGGCACGACCACGTCGAGCGCGAATCCGATCACGAGAACCAGTGACGCGGCGCCGGCCGCGAGGATGACCAGCGCGGAGAGCAGCCTGAGGTAGGCGTTATCCGCCACTCCAGCGAGCGTTCCCCGTGCTCGCACCAGGCCCCCCTGGTGGTGGCGGTGCTCCAGCGTGGTCATCGTCTCCCCCTCCTCGGCCGGACCCCCGACCGGCTGATGAGTGGCCGTCCGCCGGGCGAACCGGCCACGACATCAAGTCAAGCGGGGGAGGGCGCAGGGGGCATCGGTCGATGGTCGGGAGCGGGTCATCCCTGGGGATGATCTCCGGACACCGTGCAGCCGTACCCGGTGTCGGGCGCCCGCGGGACGTCGGCGGTCGCCGAGGCGAGGCGCCGGGCGAGCTGCTCGCGGCGGGCCTCCAGGACCGCGATCGCGGCGTCCACCTCGGCGAGGCCGTCGAGGTACGCGGCGACGGAGGCGGGGCACTCGTCGCTGCGGGCGTGGCCCGAGCCGAGGCAGGCGATGAACGGCGCGGCCTTCCCCGGAGGGATGCCGGTGGCCGCCAGCTCGCGGATCTCCCGGACCGCGCGCAGCTGGGCGTCGTCGTAGTCGCGGTAGCCGTTCGGCAGCCGTTCGGGCGCGACGAGCCCGAGGCGCTCGTAGTACCGGACGGCCTTCACCGTCACGCCGGCGCGGCCGGCCAGTTCGCCGATCTGCATGTTCACCTCGCGGAGCCGGGATGATTCGCTCCGCCGTCAGCGTAAACCCTGACCCTCGGGTCATGGTCGAATCGCGCTACACTATTAGTTAGTGCCCTAACTATTCGGGGCGTCGATGGGAGAGTCGAGATGTCCGGTCGCTTCGCGCAGTGGTACGCGAACTGGAACGCCAAGCTGATCCGCGTGGCCGGTCCCGCGCAGCTCGGCGCCGGGCATCCAGAAGGCCCCGACCTCCGTTCGCCGGCCGCGCCGTGCCCGATCTGCGGGCGCCCGATGACCGAGCACTCCGTGCTGCGGCCCGAGGGTCAGCGCGACGCCAGCCGGCTGGTCTGCCCGATCGCCGCCTGAGCGCTCAGGACTCCCGGACGGCCGCCGCGATGATCGTCCGCAGGCTCTCGCGCAGGTTCACGATGTCGTCCACCGGCAGCCCGAGCCGTGCCACGATCCGCGGCGGGATCTTCTCGGCCTCGGCACGCAGCTCGCGTCCGGCGCGCGTGAGGGTGACCTCCAGCGCGCGCTCGTCGGACGAGCTCCTCCTGCGCTCGACGTAGCCGTTCGCCTCCAGCCGCTTGAGCAGGGGGGAGAGGGTGGCCGGTTCGAGCTGCAGCGCGTCGCTGAGCTCCTTCACCGACCGCGGCTCGCGCTCCCAGAGGGCGAGCATCACCAGGTACTGCGGGTGGGTCAGGTTGAGGGGCTCCAGCACGGGCCGGTACAGCGCGATGACGCTCCGCGCGGCGACGGCGAGGCCGAAGCAGACCTGATTCTCCAGGGCGAGGAGGTCTTCGGACACGTCGGTAAGTCTAGGCTCCGGGCCGGCCATGCTGCCTGATCACTCGGTCTGGCTGATCACTCGGCCCGGGAGAACTCGGACGCCCGCATCACCTGGTCCGGGGTGAGCGCCACACCGGTGTACCGCTCGAACTGGCGTGCCGCCTGCAGCGCGATGACCTCCGCGCCGGTGATCAGCCGCTTGCCGCCCGCCCGCCCTGCCGCGATGAGCGGCGTCTCGGACGGGAACGCGACGACGTCGAAGACGACGGACGAGCGCTCCACGAACGCGTCGCCGAACGACAGCGCGGACTCGTCGGCTCCGCGCATCCCGAGCGGGGTGACGTTCACGATCACGTCGAAGTCCGGCTCGGGCTCGCTCCCCGTCCAGGTGTACCCGTACTTGCCGGCCAGCGCCGTGCCGGCCTCCTCGTTGCGGGCCAGCACGGTCAGGTCGCCGAACCCGGCGCCCCGGAACGCCGCGACGACCGCCTTGGCCATGCCCCCGGACCCGCGGACGACGACGCGCGACGCGGGATCGACCGCGTGCTCAGCGAGGAGCTGGGCCACCGCCTCGTAGTCGGTGTTGGAGGCCGTGAGCAGCCCGTCCTCGTTGACGACGGTGTTGACCGACTCGATCGCCAGCGCCGACGGCTCCAGGTTGTCGACCAGCGGGATGATGGCCTCCTTGAAGGGCATCGACACCGAGCAGCCGCGGAAGCCGAGCGCGCGGATGCCGCGGACGGCGCCCTCCAGGTCGTCGGTGGTGAACGCCTTGTAGACGAAGTTCAGTCCGAGCTCGTCGTACAGGAAGTTGTGGAACCGGGTGCCGATGTTGCTCGGGCGGCCGGACAGCGAGATGCAGACCTGCATGTCCTTGTTCAGGATGGGCATGCGTCCATTGTGGCAGGGCCCCTGAACACCTTCGCAGCCGTCCCTATCCAACCGTTACGTTCACAACTTGACTACATCTCAGACTTCATTCACTCTTATCGCATGACCGCCGCTCAGGGTCTTCCCCCGCGTGGCGCACGCAATCCCGGGTCGCAAGGCGCGCTGAGGCACTTGAACCAGGAGCGGCTCGTCGAGTTCCTCCTGGCCAACGGACCATCCACCCAGGCTGAGCTGGCGCGCGGGACGGGACTCTCCACCGCCACCGTGTCCAACATCGTCCGCGACATGGCGGCGAAGGGCGTCGTGGAGACCTCGCCGGTGACCTCCAGCGGCCGCCGCGCACTGCTCGTCCAGCTCACCGACACCGGGGACATCGCGGTCGGGGTGGACTTCGGCCGGCGGCATGCGCGCATCGTTCTCTCCACCCTCGGTTACGAGGTGATCGCGGAGGAGGCGATGGCGCTTCCGCTCGGCTACGACGTGTCCGGCGCAGTGCGGCAGACGGCAGAGCTCCTCGACCGGATGCTGGCGGCCGGCGGGCACGACCGGCAGGCCGTCCTGGCGGTCGGGATCGGCATCCCCGGTCCCATCGACCGGCGCACCGGCACCGTGCTGCAGGGCGCCATCCTCCCGGAGTGGGTGGGCGTGCGGCTGCGCGACCTGGAGGACGCGTTCCGGTTCCCGGTGGTCGTGGACAACGACGCCAACCTCGGCGCGCTCGCGGAGGTGACCTGGGGCGCCAACCGCGGGGTCCGCAACCTGATCTTCGTGAAGATCGGCACCGGCATCGGCGCCGGGCTGATCCTCAACGGCCTGCCGTACTACGGATTCCTCGGGATCACGGGCGAGCTCGGCCACACACCGGTCGCCGAGCAGGGCGTGATCTGCCGCTGCGGCAACCGCGGCTGCCTGGAGACGATCGCCTCCACGAGCGTGATGATCGAGACGCTCGGTCACGGCGTCAACGCGCCGGTGAGCACGGCGGACATCCTGCGGCGCGGACGCGAGCGCGACCCGGCCGTGCTGCGGGTCGTGAGCGACGCCGGCACGGCGATCGGCCAGGCCATCGGCAACATCGCGAACGTCATCAACCCGGAGCTGGTGCTCATCGGCGGCCCGCTGGTCGGGCTCGGGGACGCGCTTCTGGAGCCGATCCGGCGCGGCATCCAGCACAACGCCATCCCGGTCATCGCCGAGACGACGGTGGTGCGGATCTCGTCGCTCGGCGACCGCGCCGAATCGCTCGGCGCCGCAGCCCTGGTCATCCAGGGCGCCCTCGACGGCAACGAATAGGCGCCGTATCCCGTGCGCGGGAGACCGTTATGCATCCGTTGTCTTTACTATTTGACGTCAAGACTGAATTTAGCGTTTACTACTTAGGCACAACCCGCACCCGAACAGCACACCAAGGAGCGACGATGCCGTCGAACGCAGTCATCCTGCAGATGCGCGCCATCACCAAGGAGTTCCCCGGCGTGAAGGCGCTCGAGGATGTCTCCCTCACCGTCCACGCCAACGAGATCCACGCCATCTGCGGCGAGAACGGCGCAGGCAAGTCCACGCTGATGAAGGTCCTCTCGGGCGTGTACCCGTTCGGGACTTATACGGGGGACATCGTCTACCAGGGCGACGTCATGCGCTTCAAGGACATCAAGTCCTCCGAGCAGCGCGGCATCGTGATCATCCACCAGGAGCTCGCGCTCATCCCCGAGCTCTCGATCACCGAGAACATCTTCCTCGGCAACGAGCCGGGGCGCGGCGGCGTCATCGACTGGAGCCAGGCCAAGCGCCGCGCCGTCGAGCTGCTCGCCCGCGTCGGCCTGAACGACGACCCGGACACGCAGATCAAGAACATCGGCGTCGGCAAGCAGCAGCTGGTCGAGATCGCCAAGGCGCTCAACAAGGACGTCAAGCTCCTCATCCTCGACGAGCCGACAGCCGCGCTCAACGAGGCCGAGTCCGCCCACCTGCTCGACCTGATCGTCGGACTCAAGCACAAGGGCGTCAGCTCCATCATCATCAGCCACAAGCTCAACGAGATCGAGAAGGTCGCCGACCAGATCACGATCATCCGAGACGGGCGCGCGATCGAGACCCTCGACGTCAAGGGCGACGGCGTGGACGAGGACCGCATCATCCGCGGGATGGTCGGCCGCACGCTCGAGAGCCGCTTCCCCGACCGCACGCCCAACATCGGCGACGTCCTCTTCGAGGTGCGCGACTGGGTCGTGCAGCACCCGCAGGTCGCGGACCGGCTCGTGGTGAAGAACTCCAGCTTCACCGTCCGCCGCGGTGAGATCGTCGGCTTCGCCGGCCTGATGGGCGCCGGCCGCACCGAGCTCGCGATGAGCGTCTTCGGCCGGTCCTACGGCACGTTCGTCTCGGGCGAGATCTACAAGGACGGCAAGCAGATCCAGGTCCGCAACGTCTCCGAGGCCATCGACAACGGCCTCGCGTACGTCAGCGAGGACCGCAAGGTGCTCGGCCTCAACCTCCTGGACGACATCAAGCAGTCGATCGTCGCCGCCAAGCTGAAGAAGATCGCCAAGCGCGGCGTCGTGAACGACCAGCAGGAGTACGCGGTCGCGGACGAGTACCGCAAGAGCCTCCGGATCAAGACCCCGGACGTCGACCGCGGCGTCGCCACGCTGTCGGGAGGCAACCAGCAGAAGGTCGTCCTGGCCAAGTGGATGTTCACCGACCCGGACATCCTCATCCTCGACGAGCCCACCCGCGGCATCGACGTCGGCGCCAAGTACGAGATCTACGGCATCATCCAGGCGCTCGCGGCCCAGGGGAAGGGCGTCATCGTCATCTCCTCCGAGCTGCCCGAGCTGCTCGGCATCTCGGACCGCATCTACACGATCTTCGAGGGGCAGATCACCAACGAGCTCCCCATCAGCGAAGCCACCCCCGAAACGCTCCTGAAGAGCATGACCTCCGCCAAGAAGAAGGCAACCCGATAATGACGACTCAGATCGAAGAGAAGAAGAAGTCCGGCGGAATCCGCGACCTCGGCAAGATGTTCGGCGGCGGCCAGTCCACAGGCCGCCAGTTCGGCATCCTGGGCGCGCTCGTCGTCATCATCCTGCTGTTCGAGATCCTGACCGGCGGCAAGACGCTCGAGTCGGTGAACCTCATCAACCTGGTCAACCAGAACGTCTACGTCCTGGTGCTGGCCATCGGCATGGTCATGGTCATCATCGCGGGCCACATCGACCTGTCGGTCGGCTCCGTCGCCGCCGTGGTCGGGATCATCGTGGCGAAGTCGATGACCGAGTGGCACTTCCCGTGGCCGGTCGCCATCCTGCTCGGTCTGGTCATCGGCGTCGTGATCGGCGCCTGGCAGGGCTGGTGGGTCGCGTACGCGGGTGTCCCGGCGTTCATCGTCACCCTGGCCGGCATGCTGATCTTCCGCGGCCTCAACCAGTTCATCGGGAACGCGAACACCATCCCGGTGCCGGACTCCTTCACCTTCATCGGCGGCGGCTTCCTCCCGGAGTGGGGACCCGACACCGGCTTCAACAACTCGACGCTCCTGCTCGGCCTCATCATCGCGGTCGTCATCGCGCTCTTCGAGGCGCGGACCCGCCGCAACCAGACCAAGATGGGCTCCGACAAGGCGCCGCTCTGGGTCAGCGTCTTCAAGGTGATCGTGCTCGACGCGGTCGTCATCTACGCGACGCTGCTGTTCGCCGGCGGTCGGGTAGGGACGTCGTTCCCGGTGTCGGGCATCATCCTCGGCGTCCTGATCATCGTCTACTCGTTCGTGACCAGGAACACGATCTTCGGCCGCCACATCTACGCGGTCGGCGGCAACTCGCACGCCGCCGAGCTGTCGGGCGTCAAGATCAAGCGCGTCAACTTCTACGTGATGATGAACATGTCCGTGCTCGCGGCGCTGGCCGGCATGATCGCCGTCGCCCGCTCCGTCTCCTCCGGCCCGCAGGACGGCCTCGGCTGGGAGCTCGACGCCATCGCCGCCGTCTTCATCGGTGGCGCTGCGGTCTCCGGCGGCATCGGCACCGTCGCAGGGTCGATCGTCGGTGGTCTCGTGATCGCCGTGCTCAACAACGGCCTCCAGCTCCTCGGCGTGACCAGCGACAAGGTCCAGATCATCAAGGGCCTCGTCCTCCTGATCGCCGTGGGCATCGACGTCTACTCGCACCGCCGCGGCGGCCCCTCGCTCATCGGGAGGCTGTTCGGCGGCCGCGGACGCACGGAGTCCGCAGCCGACGCCGCGGGCGCCGACCAGCCGGCGGTCCTGCCGACGTCGGACCCCGCCGAGGACTCCTCGCGCTCCCTCACCTCCTGACCTGCACCACTCATCCCGAATACCTGCACCATCCCAATCACAGAAAGAGAACGCAATGCGCAAATTCGCACTCGCGACAGTGGCTGTCGCTGCTGCCGCCGCGCTCGCCCTGTCGGGCTGCTCGAGCCGTGACGGCTCGTCCGGCTCGTCGACGGCGTCCGGCTTCGCCAAGGACGCGACCATCGGTGTCGCCCTCCCGACCAAGACGTCGGAGAACTGGGTGCTCGCCGGTGGCCTGTTCACCGACGGCCTGAAGGCGGCCGGCTTCAAGGGCGACGTGCAGTACGCCGGTGGCTCGGGCGTCTCCGACCAGCAGTCCCAGATCCAGTCGATGATCACCAACGGCGCGAAGGTCGTCATCATCGGCGCCGTGGACGGCGGCCAGCTCGCTGCGCAGGCCAAGGCCGCGCACGACGCCGGTGCGACCGTCATCGCGTACGACCGCCTCATCCTGAACACCAAGGACGTCGACTACTACGTCGCGTACGACAACGAGAAGGTCGGCGAGCTGCAGGGTCAGGCCCTCCTCGACGGCATGAAGGCCAAGTACCCGGGCAAGACCAAGTTCAACATCGAGCTGTTCTCTGGCTCGCCCGACGACGCCAACTCGAAGGTCTTCTTCGACGGCGCGATGAAGGTGCTCAAGCCGAAGATCGACGACGGCACGCTGACGGTCGTCTCCAAGCAGACCGACATCAAGCAGACCGCCACCCAGGGCTGGCTGCCGGCCAACGCGCAGACCCGCATGGACACCCTGCTCGCGGGCAGCTACGGCTCGACCGAGCTCGACGGCGTCCTGTCGCCGAACGACACCCTGGCCCGCGCCATCATCACCTCGGTGAAGGGCGCAGGCAAGCCGGTCCCGATCGTCACCGGTCAGGACTCGGAGGCCGAGTCGGTCAAGTCCATCATGGCGGGCGAGCAGTACTCGACCATCAACAAGGACACCCGCAACCTGGTCAAGCAGGCCATCGACATGGTCAAGGACCTGCAGGCGGGCAAGAAGCCGGCCACGAACGACGACAAGTCGTACAACAACGGTGTCAAGGTCGTCCCGGCCTACCTCCTGAAGCCGATCATCGTCACCAAGGCGAACGCGGCGGAGGCCTACGCCAACGACCCGACCCTGGAGCCGCTGACCAAGTAGTCGGCGCCCCTCCCGGGCAGCTGTAGACAGAGCAGAAGGCCGGTCCCGCTTCGGGACCGGCCTTCTGTGTCCCCCCTGGACAGTTCCCCCGGGATTTCCCCCTCTGGCGGTCTTGGTCTCACGCTAGGACGCGTGCGGGGTCACGGCATCAGGGCCACCACGGATATCCGCACCCGTGGTGACCCTGATCGCGAGTGGGGGTTCCGCGGCCGGAACAGGGGTCACAGGGTGGCGAGGACCTCCCCGATCCGCGTCACGTAGTCGTCGATGAGCGTGACCGCGGCGCGACCGTCGCGGCGGGCGGTGGCTTCGCGGAGGTCGCGGGCGAAGCGTTCGAGGGCGAGCGGGTCGAGGCGGCCGTGCAGCTTGCGCCCGAGCCGCCTGACCTGGGGGAGCACGTTGCCGAGCGCGCGGATGCGGACGTCGTTGTCCTCGATCCGCGCGAACGCGACGACCAGTTGGGAGAACACGGTGACGAGGCGGGTGGCGTCGTCGTTCGCCGCCGCCGCGACGAGCTCGTTCTGGATCTCGCCGATCAGCTCGTCGTCGACGGCCTCCCAGAGCGGGAGGCCGCGCAACGCCGCGCCGGCCCACAGGTCGCCGGCGACCTGGACGGACTCGAGGACACCCTGGATGTCGAACTGGGCCACGCGCGTGAAGCGGTTGCGCTCCATCTCGACGAGGCCCTGCTCGGCGAGCCGGTCGAGCGCGTGGCGGATGGGGGTGCGCGAGATCCCCAGCCACTCGACGAGGTCGGCGTCGCGGAGACGTTCACCCGGTTCGAGGGTGCCGTCCATGATGGCGGCTTCGATGCGCACGTAGGCCTCTTCGGAGAGGGAGATGCGGGCGACGTGATCGGTGGGCATTGGCATGGTCGGGTGCTCCTGGGTCGGGGTCGGTGGAACGAACAGCTTGCTCTGGTCAGATGCCTACTGGTAATCTATAAATATACCAGAGCAAAACTGAGTTCATGAAACGAGTTCCCCCATGACCCTCGAAGAACTCCGCGCGCGCTTCCCCTCGCTCGCGGCCGACCGGCGCCTCCTCCGAAACGATGTCTACGCGGTACTCCTCGCCGGCATCATCACCGGAGATCTCGCCCCAGGCGAGCGCCTCAAAGACGGAGAGCTCACCGATGCCCTCCGCGTCTCCCGCACCCCGGTGCGCGAGGCGATAGGCAAGCTGCAGCAGGTCGGACTGATCCGCACGGCCCCCAACCGCTACACCCTGGTGTCGCCCCTCGAACTCCGCGAGATCGTCGATGTCGTCGGAGTGCTGCGTCTCCTGATGCCACCGGCGATCCGCCACGCGATCCAGGGCGTCGACGTGGACACCGAGCTGGAGCTGACGGTGGTGGCCGAGCGGCTGGAGCGCGAATCCGACGGAGCGGGCGACGCCGCGCCGATCGACGCGTTCCAGCGCTCGACCGCGGCCATCCTGGCCGTGATCCCCGATCGTGTGCTCGCCGAGACGATCGAGAACCTCATCCCGCGCTTCGTGCGCTACGTCACGCTGTCCGACGAGGGCGCGGCGGCCGTTTCGCGGGAGCGGGTCCTCGACTTCGTGCGGGCGGTGGTCCTCGGCGACGAGAGTGCGACGGGCGTCCTGGACGAGATGCTGCTCGAACTCTCCGCGGCGCTCAGTCCGCGCGTCGGCGGAGCCGGCTGAGCACGGCCGCCGGGAACACCAGCAGCAGGAGCACCAGCACCAGCAGGATCCCGGCGCCGGCGACGATCGCCGCGGTGAGGCCCAGCGTCACGTCGAAGACGAAGAACACGACGCCGGAGGTCAGCAGGGCCACGAGGCCCAGAGTGATCCTCAGCAGCCGGTTCGCGATGGCGACGGACTGCGCCTTCTCGTGGTGCCGGAAGAGCTGGCGGTGCAGCGCGACCGGGGCGAGCCCGAGCGCGGTGCTCCCGGCGGCGAGCACGACCAGGACCAGGTAGAAGCCGACCTGGAACGCGTCCAGCGTGCCGAAGCGCGCCTGGAACGCGATCGCGAGGAGGAACCCGCTGATGAGCTGGGTGCCCGTCTGGGTCACCCGGAGCTCCTGCAGGATCTCGTTCCAGTTGCGGTCGGCGCGCTGGGTGGCGGACTCCGGGCGTCCGTCGTCCGGGTCGATGTCGTCCCGGTCCGGCGGCCGCGGGTCCGGCGGCGGGTCCGGGTTCTGGGTCATCGCTCCATCGTCGTCCGGGGAGGAGACGCACGCAACGGGTGGACTCCCTGCGCCGCCAGTGCCGCGCGGTAGAACCGCACGAGCTCGGCGGCGCTGGGCCGCTTCGCCGCCATGGTCGCGGCGTCCGACCTCCGGGCGGCCATGTGGTGCCGCCACGACTCGGCGGCGCAGCGGTGGTCCCAGGCGACCGCCGCCGCGGCCTCCAGCGTCCGGCACCAGCCGATCAGCTCCCGGCCCTCCGACGCCGGCGCCCAGGTGACGACGCGGTACCAGACGTCGGGCCGGTTCAGGTCGCCGAACGCGAACCGCCGGACCACCGCGTAGGGCGTCCCGAGGGCACCCTGGCTCAACACCCATTCCGAGGGCTGCGCGTTCGCCACGGGATGCCAGGATACGGTCACGTCAGAACGTTAGAGACGGCCGCCGACACCGTTCCAGGCCGCGGCGCCGCCTGGCGTCAGGTCAGCAGGCGGATGAGTGCCGCCACGACGGCGGCCGCGGGCACCACCACGATGAACGGCACGCGCAGCGCGTACAGCCCGGCGGCGACGGCGACCGCGGGCAGCCGCGCGTCCAGATGCAGCGACTGCCCGGAGCCGAAGGTCTGCACGCAGATCAGTGCGGCGAGCAGTGCAGCCGTCAGCAGGTCGCTCGTGCGGGCGACGACGGGATGGTCGAGCGCCTTCGGCGGGACCAGCCAGCCCACAGCCTTCAGCGCGAGCACGGCGATCGAGCCGAGCAGGATGATGTTCCAGGTCGTCACGGCTCGACCTCCCGCTCCATCGGGATCGGGTCGGGATGCGGCCTGTCGTCGCCCCGGCCGAACAGGTTGAGGACGCCGAACACGATCGCGACCGCCGCGGCAGCGAGCACGGGCAGTCCCGGCATGAGGACCGGCGTCAGCAGGGTCGCGACGAACCCGGCGGCGACGGCGACCGCCTGGGTCTGACGCGCCTTCAGCCGCGGCCAGAGCAGTCCGAGGAACGCCGCGGCCGCCGCCGCGTCCAGGCCGTACGCCTTCACGTCGCCGATCAGGTTGCCGAGGAGCGCCCCGGCGAGGGTCATCAGGTTCCAGCCGAGGTAGACCACGAGCCCGGTCACCCAGAACCCGATGCGCTGCGCGCGCGGCTCGGTCTGGGCGGTGGCGACCGCCGTGGACTCGTCGATGGTGAGCTGGGTGGCCGCTGCCCGCCTCCAGAATCCCGGGCCGATGATGCGCGACAGGCGCAGCGCGTAGAAGGAGTTGCGCACGCCGAGGAGGGCGGCGGAGGCGATGGCCGTACCGCCCGCAGCGATCCCGCCCGACGCGAGCACACCGATGAGGGCGAACTGCGAGCCGCCGCTGAACATGACGAGGCTGAGGACGCACGCCTGCCACACGTCGAGTCCCGAGGCGGTAGCGAGCGCGCCGAACGAGATGCCGTACAGCGCCGTCGCGACGCCGACCGCCCAGCCGGAGCGGGCGGCGGCGCGCTCCTGTGCTGTGCGGGGAGGGCGTGCCATTCTGACGACACTAGCGGGCCGGGAGGCTCCCTACCGTGCGGAGCCGGCGCCCGGCCGGAACAGGCGCGCGACCATGTCCTCCGCCGTCGTGTCACCGAGCGTCCACGGCTGGAAGATGACGCGGTTGACGATCGGGGCGATCACGACGTCCATCACGTCGTCCTCGGTCACGTCGGACTCGGGATGCCGCGCGAGCAGCAGCTCCGCCTCGGTGCGCCGGTTGCGGAGGCAGTCCGAGGTGCGCTCTCCCGCAGCGCCCGCGCCGCCGCGCAGCAGGGCCGCGTTGACCGGCTTGCGGAAGTGCGTGACGATCCCGCTCGCCCAGTCGGTGAGGTCGTCCCGCAGGTCGCCGCGGTCGGCGAGCGGACGGTCGGGGTCGAGATGGTAGGTGGCGATGTCGTTGAGGAGGGTCGGGAGGTCGCCCCAGCGCCGGTAGATGCTGGTCGGGTTGACCCCCGCGCGTTCGGCGATCATCGGAACGGTCACGCGCTCGCTGCCCTTCTCGCGGACGAGCTCCTCGACGGCGGTGCGCACGCTGTGGATGACCGCGGCGCTGCGTCCGCCCGTCCGCTTCGACGGTGTGGTCGTAGTCATGGGAATAGCTTAAAGCAAAGATTGTTGCTTTTTACCAGATCGCGCTTTATAGTCCATTAAAGCAATCAAATTTGCTTTTAGGAGGCCGAGATGTCCACTGCAGGGGAGAGCTGCCCGACGCTCGCGAGCCCGACGCTCGCGACCGGGTCGACTGCCGCCACCCGGCCGCGCCAGCGGGGTCGCTCAGTGCGGCTGCGCCCGACCGCCGCGTTCGCCGGAACCGCCCTGGCGTTCGTCGCCGTGGCGCTCGCCGTCGGCGCGCCCAGCCCGCTGTTCGTCCTGTACCAGCAGGAGTGGGGCTTCCCGTCCTGGCTGCTGACGGTCGCCTTCGCGATCTACGCGGTGACGCTGCTGATCACGCTGCTCGTCGCCGGCTCGCTGTCCGACCACATCGGCCGGCGCCCCGTGCTGGTCGGCGCACTCGCACTCCAGATCGCGGCGATGCTGATGTTCCTGTTCTCGAAGGACATCGGGTCGATCATCGCCGCCCGCTCGGTGCAGGGCGTCGCCACCGGCGCCGCGATGAGCACCTTCACCGCCTCCCTGGTCGAACTGGCTCCCGAGCGGCAGAAGAAGCTCGGCGCGACGATCGGCTCGACGGCCCCGGTCGGCGGCATCGCGCTCGGCGCGTTCTTCACCGGGCTCGCGGTCCAGTTCACGGCCCAGCCGACGACGCTCGTCTTCGTGACGCTGGCGCTGCTGTTCGCCGCGGGCATCCTCGTCGTGCTGGCGTCGCCGGAGACCGTCGCGGCCCGTCCTGGCGCTCTGCGCTCGCTGACGCCGCGGCTGTTCATCCCACGGGCCGCGCGGGGCGAGTTCGTGGCGGCGCTGCCGCTCTTCCTCGCGACCTGGATGCTCGCCGGGCTGTTCATCGGGCTGTCACCGTCGATCCTGCACGGTGTCTTCCACCTGGACTCCGGCATCCTGAACGGCGCGATCGTCGCCGTGCCGCCCGCTGTGGGCGCGGTCGCCGGGCTGCTGCTGACCCGTGCGCCGGCGCGGACCACGACCGTCTGGGCGATGGCGGCGATCATGGCCGGGATCGCGCTGACCGCCATCGGGATCGGCGCCGGCCTCCTGCCCGTGCTGTTCGCGGGCGCGGTCGTCGCGGGAGCGGGCTTCGGCGCCGGATTCTCGGCGATGCTGCGGATCATCTCCCCGCTCGCGCCCAACGACCAGCGCGCCGAGCTGTTCGCCGGGGTGTTCCTGGTGAGCTACCTGGCCTACGGCGTCCCCGCGCTGGCAGCGGGGGAGCTGATCGGCGTCGTCGGGCTGCTGCCCACCGCGCTCGGCTACGCGGCGGCCATCGCCGTCGCCGCCGCGGTCGCGATGGTGGTGCAGATCGTGCGCCTGGCGCGCGGTGTGCGCGCCGAGGCGGCGGCCTCCGCCGAGCCCGCTCTCACGCCAGGTCGATGAGCACCTTGCCCACGGCGCCGTCCTTCACGGCGTCGTGGGCGGCGGCCGTCTCCTCCAGCGGGAAGCGCGTGATGGGGAGGCCGTGCTCGGCGCCGACCGGCAGCGCACCGGCCGCGACGGCCGCCGACACCGCCCGCACCGCGGCCGCCTTGGCCTCCGGCGCGACCGTGTAGGTGAGCACGAACTGCCAGCGCAGGTTCTTCTGCATCGCCGGGCGGATCGGCATGGTCACCTCGGTCGATCCAGGGGCGTCGGCGTACACCGCGATCGTGGCGCCCCGGGCGGCGACCTTCGTGTCGAGCTCGGCGTTGGCGCTGGCGTTGACCTCCACGACGATGTCGACGCCGCGCGGGGCGAGCGCACCGATCGCTTCGGCGGCGTCCGGCTCGCGGTAGTTGACGACGTGGTGGGCTCCTGCAGCGCGCGCGAGCTCGGCCTTCTCGTGGCTGCTGACGGTCGCGATGACCGTGGCGCCCGCCCAGACGGCGAGCTGGATGGCCGCGTGGCCGACCGCACCCGCGCCTCCCGCGACGAGCACAGTCCGCCCGTCGAGTGTGCCGGGCGCGAGCTCCGCTGCCACGCCCTCGTGCGCCGTGAGCGCGCGGTGCGCAGTGAGCGCGGGGATACCCAGCGACGCGCCGACGTCGAAGCTGACACCCTCCGGCAGCGGCACGACGTGCGCCTCCGGGAGGACGACGAGCTCCTGCGCCGTGCCGTCCGGGCGCTGGTATGCGGCGTCCCACACCCAGACCCGGTCGCCGGGTCGGACAGTGGTGACGCCCGCGCCGACCTCGTCGACCACTCCGGCGCCGTCCTGGTTCGGCACCTGCGCCCGCGGGAGATCCGCCGGGCCGCTGCCCTGGCGCGCCTTCCAGTCGGTCGGGTTGACGCCGGAGACGTGGATGCGGACGCGCACCTCGCCGTCGCCGGGGTGCGGCTCGGCGCGCTCGCCGAGGACGAGGACGTCGGAGTCGCCGGTCGAGGTGTAGCTGACAGCCTTCATGGCTCAAGCCAACCACGGGACGGCGCCCGTCGTCAGCCCGCGGAGCAGGCTCCCGAGCTGATCGGCGCCGAGCCGACCGAGGCGAGCACCGGGTGGAGCTCGTCCAGGGTCAGCGCGTAGCCGGTCTGCGGGTCGATGGTGGAGCGGGCGAACACCACCCCGACGACCTCGCCCGCCTGGTCGAGCAGCGGGCCACCGGAGTTACCCGGGCGGATCGTGCCGCGCAGCGAGTAGATCTGCCGCTCGACCGCTCCGCTCTGGTAGATGTCCGTCCCGCGGGCGGTGACCTGGTCGCGGACGCGCTGCGGGCTGATGGTGAACGGCCCGTCACCGGGATAGCCGGCCGCGTACGCCGAATCGCCCGCGCCCAGGTTCTGCCCGAGGTGCAGGGCAGGCGCTCGGAGGTCGGTGACGTCCAGCACGGCCAGGTCGCGCTCCGGGTCGAACGCCACGAGCGTGGCCCTGTCGACCGTCGTGCCGCCGGACTCCCGCACCACGACGGACGAGGCGCCGGCGACGACGTGCGCGTTGGTGACCACGCGGCCCGGCTGCACGACCCAGCCGCTGCCCTCGGAGTCCACGCCGCAGGCCGGCTTGGACGCCAGCACGGTGACGGTGGACTGCTGCGACGAGGCGACCGCGGCGGGGACGTTCGGGTCGGGCGCGCCGATGGTCTTGATCGACTCGCCGCCCTCGAAGACCTTGGGGAGGCCGGCCCCGGCGAGGGCGTCGTCCACGGCGCCCAGCACGGTCGAGGAGGGGACCGGCGCGATGCTGTTCAGGGTGGAGACGACCTGCGACGAGTTCGCGGCCTGCACCACGGTCGCGAGGCTGGTGGCCATCGCGAAGCCGGCGACGAGCCAGACGACGACCGCCCAGGTGACGAAGCCGAGGACCGCCCCGATCAGCGAGTCCACCCACTTGACCGGCCCGTGCCGGAGCACCTTGCCGATCACCGACGCCGCCGCGGTCGCCAGCGCGTAGACGACGCCGGCGCACACGACCAGGACCACCGCGGCCACGATCGAGCGCTGGCTGACGCCGGTCATCCCGGACGCGGCCATCCAGTTCACGACCATCGGCGCCAGGAGGAGGCCGAGCGAGAGACCGACGCCGAGCCCGATGAGCGCCCCCGCGGCGCGGATGGCGCCATTGCTCCAGCCCGCCGCCATCGCGAGGACGGCGAGCACCAGCAGCACGACGTCGACCACGATCTCCACGGCTCTCACCATGCCCCACCAGGCTGGGCGCGGGCTGGGGTACAGATGTACGGAACCGGAAACCTCCATGTGCGTGGGTATATTACGAGGGACGCCGGGTTCCCGACCCGAGCGTGGAGGAGGATGCCGTGCCGAAGGGAGCGAACCTCCCGGCGATCGCCGCGTTCAACGAGACCGTGGTGCTGGACGCCGTGCGGCGCTCCGAGGGCGGCCTCAGCCGCGTGGAGCTCACCTCCGTCACGGGTTTGTCCGCGCAGACCGTGACGAACGTGACGCGGCGGCTGCTCGGCCAGGGGTTGATCCGGGAGGCCGGGAAGCAGAGCGAGGGCAGCCCGGGCAAGCCCCGCACCCTGCTGCGGCTGGACCCCGCCGGCGCGTACGCGGTCGGCGTGCACCTGGACCCCACCGTGATCACCTGCGTGCTCCTCGACCTGGAGGGCGAGGTGGTCGAGCACCTGCGCCGGCCGTCCCCTCCGGACGGCGACGCGAAGGCGACGCTCGCCGTCATCCTGGACGCCATCCGCTCGCTGCTCGCGACCCCGGGCGTCGACGCGTCGCGCGTGATCGGCGTGGGCGTCGCCGCGCCCGGCCCTCTCGACACCGCGACCGGCGTCGTGGTGCGGCCGCCGCTCATCCCGGGCTGGAACGACTTCCACCTCCGCGACGAGCTCACGGCCGCCACCGGCCTCCCGTCGCTGGTCGCGAAGGACGTGATCAGCGCTGCGGTGGCCGAGCGCTGGCGCGACCCCGCGGGCGCCAGCAAGGACTACGCGTTCATCTACTACGGCACCGGCGCCGGCATCGGCCTGGTCCTCGGCGGCGAGGTCTACACCGGCTCGACCGACAACGCGGGCGACGCCGGCCACGTGCTGGTCGACCCGGGCGGAGCGCTGTGCGCGTGCGGCCGCCGCGGCTGCTGGGGCGAGTCGGTGCGGCCGCAGCGGCTGGTCATGCAGGGCCTGTGGGCCGGAGCGCTGACGGCGCCGGCGGGGACGTCGGTCGTCGACGGGGTCGATCTGGACCTCGACGTGGAGGTGGTCGACGCGCTCTTCACCCGGCTGACCGAGGCTGCGGACGCAGGCGACGAACGGGCCGCGGCGATCATCGACCGCTCCATCCAGAACACGGCGTTCTACCTGTCGAACCTCACTGCGCTGCTCGACCTGGACCGCGTGGTGTTCGGCGGTCCGTCGTGGTCGCGTGTCGAGCGCCGCTATCTCGCGCAGCTCGCCGACCGTCTCGCGGAGATCGATATGGGGATATTGACGCATCCGGTGCTGCTGGAGGGGAGCGCGGTGGGGGAGGATGTGGCGGCGGTGGGGGCGGCGTGCCTGGTGCTGAATGAGACGTTCTCGCCGCGGGTGGGGCGGGGCTGAGCCACCTCCTCTCACGTCCCCCACCCGAGGGTGGACGGGCGATTTGCTCTGCGCTCTTTACTTATAAATCAATTTGATTTATAAATTACGAAGAGTCCGCGGCACGGGAGCCGGAGGACCCCAATGCAAAGGAGCATCGATGAAGCGAAGCAGGGTTGTGGTCGCAGCAGTCGCCGCCGCCGCGCTCGTCGCACTGGCGGGCTGTTCGTCGTCGTCCGGGGGTGGTGACGGCAAGACCATCAAGGTCGCCTTCCAGGATTTCGGGTCGGACATCATGGCCAACTTCATGAACAAGGCCAAGACCGACTTCGAGAAGGCCAATCCCGGCACCAAGGTCGACCTGGTGCCCATCAAGGCCGCGGAGAACGACTATTACACCAAGCTCGCGCTCATGAACCGGGCCGCCACCACCGCGCCCGACGTGATGAGCGAGGACACCTTCCTCATCCGCGCGGACGCCCAGGCCGGGTACCTCGCGCCGCTCGACTCCTACGTCTCCAAGTGGTCGGACTGGTCCAACTTCTTCGACAACGCCAAGGACGCGGGCAAAGGCGACGACGGCAAGGTGTACGGCATCCCCACCGGGACGGACACCCGCGGGCTCTGGTACAACAAGCAGATCTTCGCCAAGGCCGGCATCCCCACGCCGTGGCAGCCGAAGAATTGGGAGGACGTCATCAGCGCGGCCAAGAAGATCAAGGCCGCCGACCCCGGCGTCATCCCGCTCAACATCTTCTCCGGCAAGGCCGCCGGTGAGGCGAGCTCGATGCAGGGCTTCGAGATGCTCATGTACGGGGCCAGCGCGAAGGGCCTCTACGACGACTCCTCCTCCAAGTGGATCACCGGCTCGAAGGCGTTCACCGACGCGCTCGACGTGATCAAGGAGGTCTACCAGGGCGGCCTCGGCCCGAGCCAGGAGGTCACCAGCGACACCAACTACCAGAACACGATCAACAACGAGCTGGTGCCGCAGGGCAAGCTGGCGATCAACCTCGACGGCTCCTGGGCCTCCAACGCGTGGCTGCCGACCGGCGCCACCCCGTGGGCCGACTGGGACAAGGTGATGGGCACGGCCAAGATGCCGACGCAGAACGGCGGCGCGCCCGGCTCGATCAGCCTCTCCGGCGGCTGGACGTTCTCGATGGGCTCCAAGAGCTCGGCGAAGGACACGGCCTGGAAGTTCATCACCTTCGTGACCGACAAGCAGCGCTCGCTCGAATACAACATCAACACGGCCGGCATCCCGGTGCGCAAGGACGTCGCGAACGACGAGAAGTACAAGACCTCCAACCCGACGTCGGAGTTCTTCTCCTCGCTGGTCGCCGTCACCAAGTTCCGCCCGGCGACCCCGGACTACCCGAAGATCTCCAACGGCATCCAGGTGGCGATGGAGTCGGTGATGACCGGGCAGGCCACGCCGGCGCAGGCCGCCAAGACCTACGACGACTCGGTCGTGGGGATCGTCGGTAAGGACAAGACGGAGTCGAAGTAAGGTGACCTCCACTCTGGATGCCGTCGGCACCGACGCGCGCGGCCGGACCACCCCGGTCCGGCCGCCGCGCGGTCCGAAGACACGTTCGCGCGCACACGCCCGGCGCTCCCTCGCCCGGGCCGTCCCCCTGGTCCCGGCGATCGGCCTGCTTGTCGTCTTCCTGGTCGGGCCGATCCTGTCGTCGTTCTACGGCTCGTTCACCAACATGTCGCTCACCGGCTCGGCGGCGGCGTCGGCGGAGTGGGTGGGCCTCCAGAACTACATCGACCTGTTCAAGAGCCCGGACTTCCCGGTCTCGGTCTGGCTGACCCTGGTCTTCCTGATCGGCTCCGCGGTGATCGGCCAGAACATCGTCGGCATGGTGCTCGCCCTGCTGATGCGCAGCGGCAGCCGCTGGGTCGGCGCCCTGGTCTCGACCTTCGTGGTCGGCGCCTGGGTGCTGCCGGAGATCGTGGCGGCGTTCGCGTCGTACGCGTTCTTCAGCCAGCACGGCACGCTCAACGCGATCCTCGCCGGGTTCGGCATCGTCGGGCCGTCGTGGCTGTTCGCCTTCCCGATGCTGTCGATCATCCTCGCCAACACCTGGCGCGGCGCGGCGTTCTCGATGCTGGTGTACTCGGCGGCGCTGCAGGAGGTGCCGCCGGAGATCACCGAGGCGGCGGAGGTCGACGGCGCCAACGGGGCCAAGCGGTTCTTCCTCGTGACGCTGCCGATGATCCGGCGCAGCATCTCCACCAACCTCATGCTCATCACGCTGCAGACGCTCTCGGTCTTCACGCTCATCTACGTGATGACCGGCGGCGGACCGGGCAACAAGAGCATGACCCTGCCGGTGCTGGCGTACCAGGAGGCGTTCAAGTTCTCCGAGCTCGGCTACGGCACCGCGATCGCGACCATCCTGCTGCTCGTCGGGGCGGTCTTCGCGATCGTCTACGTACGCGCACTCAAGACGGAGGTGGACTGATGAAGCTCTCGTCGCCCAACGGCATCGCCCTCAAGTGGACGGCCAACATCCTGCTGCTGCTGATCGGCGTGGTCTTCGTGCTGCCGCTGGTGTGGGTGGTGCTGGCCTCGTTCGACGGCAGCGCGACCCTCTCGGTCGCGTGGCCGAAGCAGTGGACGCTGGACAACTTCCAGAAGGTGCTCACGCCCGAGCTGGCGTTCGTGCCGCTGTGGAACAGCCTCCTGCTGTCGGCCGGGTGCGCGGTCCTCACCGTGATCATCGCGGTGCTCGCCGCCTACCCGCTGTCGCGGTACCGCAACCGGTTCAACCGGCCGTTCCTCTACGCGATCCTGTTCGGGACCTGCCTGCCGATCACCGCGATGATGGTGCCGGTCTACAGCCTGTTCGTGTCGCTCAACCTGATCGACTCGCTCGGTGGGACGATCCTGTTCATGGCGGCGTCATCGCTCCCCATGGCCATCTGGATGACGAAGAACTTCGTCGACTCCGTGCCGATCTCCCTGGAGGAGGCGGCCTGGGTCGACGGCGCGTCCAGCATGAAGACGCTGTGGACGGTCGTCGTCCCGCTCGTGCGGCCGGGGATCGCGGTGGTGTTCATCTACGTGTTCGTCGCCGCGTGGGGCAACTTCTTCGTCCCGTTCGTGCTGCTGCTCAGCCCGCAGAACCAGCCGGCCGCCGTGAGCATCTTCACGTTCTTCGGGCAGTACGGCGCGGTCGCCTACGGCCAGCTCGCCGCCTACTCGCTCATCTACTCCGTGCCCGTCATCGCGCTCTACGTGATCGTGTCCCGTGCGCTGGGCGGCTCCTCCGCGCTCGCCGGGGCCGTCAAGGGCTAGCCGTACCTCTTATATAGAAGGAGTCCTCCTTGTACCAGCAGAACCAGCTCGCCGAGTTGCGGGTCGACCGTTTCGTCCGCGAGCGCCTGACGCCCGCCCTCGAACGGGCGTCCGTCCCGGTGACGGTGGAGGCGTGGGAGGTGCCGGACGAGCCGGTGCCGTTCGCGCAGGCGGTGGAGGGCGCCTTCGGGCCGTTCGCCGTCGGGAGGCCGTGGGGGCGGCCGTGGGGCACGGTCTGGTTCCGTGTGACCGGGACGGTCCCGGCCGAGTGGGAGGCCGCTCCCGATGACGTGGAGCTGGTCGTCGACCTCGGCTTCACCGCCGGCCAGGTCGGCTTCCAGGCGGAGGGGCTGGTCTGGGCGACGGACGGCACGATCGTCAAGGCGCTGGAGCCGCTCAACAACTACGTGCGGCTGCAGGCGGCGCCCGGGGAGTCGTTCGAGCTGTTCGTGGAGGCGGCGTCCAACCCCGACGTGGGGTCGGACTGGTCGTTCCGGCCGACGCCGGTCGGCCGGAAGTCGACCGCACCGACGGAGTCCATCTACACGCTGCGCCGGGTGGACGTCGTCCACCGCGACCGGGAGGTGTGGGAGCTGATCCAGGACATCTTCACGGTGCGCGGCCTGGCCGCCGAGCTCCCGGCGACCTCGCCGCGGCGGGCCGCACTGTTCGCCGCGCTGGAGGACGCGGTGACGGCGGTCGACCCGTTCGACGTCGGTGCGACCGCTGGGGCAGGCCGCGCCGCGCTGGCCGGCGTGCTGGCGTCGCCCGCCGCTGCGACCGCGCACCGGGTGTTCGCGGTGGGCCACGCGCACATCGACTCCGCCTGGCTGTGGCCGGTGCGCGAGACCATCCGCAAGTGCGCGCGGACCTTCTCCAACGTCCTCGACCTCATGGACCAGGACCCGGACTTCGTGTTCGCGTGCTCGTCGGCCCAGCAGTTCGCGTGGATGCAGCGGTTCTACCCCGAGCTGTTCGAGCGCATCCGCGTGCGCGTCGCCGAGGGCCGCTTCGTGCCGGTCGGCGGGATGTGGGTGGAGTCGGACACCAACATGCCCGGCTCGGAGGCGCTGGCCCGCCAGTTCGTGGAGGGCAAGCGGTTCTTCCTGGAGGAGCTGGGCTACGAGCCGCGCGAGGTCTGGCTGCCCGACTCGTTCGGCTACTCGGGCGCGCTCCCGCAGATCGCGCGCGAGGCCGGGATGGACTACTTCCTCACCCAGAAGATCTCGTGGAACGAGACCAATACGTTCCCGCACCACACCTTCGACTGGGAGGGCATCGACGGCACGCGCATCTTCACGCACTTCCCGCCGGTCGACACCTACAACTCGATCCTCTCCGGGGGAGAGCTCGCCCACGCCGAGCAGAACTTCGCCGACAAGGGCCGCGCGAACACCTCGCTCGTGCCGTTCGGGTTCGGCGACGGCGGCGGCGGCCCGACCCGCGAGATGGTGGCCGCGGCCGCACGCACGGCCGACCTGGAGGGCTCGCCGACCGTGCGGGTCGCTGCGCCGTCCGCGTTCTTCGACGCCGCGCGCGCCGAGTTCGACCCGGCGCCGGTGTGGGCGGGGGAGCTCTATTTGGAGTTCCACCGCGGCACCTACACCTCGCAGGCGCGCACCAAGCAGGGCAACCGCCGCGGCGAGGCGCTGCTGCACGAGGCGGAGCTGTGGGCGGCGACCGCGGCGGTCCGCGCCGGCGCGGCGTACCCGGCGGAGGAGCTGCGGGAGGCCTGGCGGACGGTGCTGCTGCAGCAGTTCCACGACATCCTGCCCGGGTCGTCCATCGGCTGGGTGCACGACCAGGCCGTCGAGAACTACGCGGCGGTGGCGCGCAGCCTGGAGGACGTGATCGGGAGGTCGCTGGCGACGCTCGCCGCGGGCGCGACCGACTCGGACGCCGTCGCCAACGCCTCCCCGTACCGGGTGGACGGGATCGCCCCCGGCGGCATCGGCGTCCCGGCGCGCGGCTCCGACGCCCGCGTCGAGCCCGACGGCGACGGCTTCCGGCTGGTCAACGACCGCATCGCGGTCACGGTGGACGCCGAGGGGCTCATCCCCTCGATCGTGGAGCTCGCGACCGGCCGGGAGGTGGTACCCGCGGGCACCCGCGCGAACCTCCTCCAGCTCTTCCGGGACACCCCCACGCAGTGGGACGCCTGGGACGTCGACATCGAGTACCGGCTCGCGGGGGAGGACCTCACGCGGGTGGAGTCCCTCGACGTCGCCGCGGAGACGCCCGAGTCGGTGTCGCTGCGCCTGATCCGCCGCTTCGGCTCCTCCACGGTGACGCAGACGCTGACCCTCGCCGCCGGGTCGCCCGCGCTCGACATCGAGACCCACGTCGACTGGCACGAGCGCCAGCGGATGCTGAAGCTCGGCTTCCCGGTCGACGTCCACACCACGTCGGCGCGCTCGGAGATCCAGTTCGGGCACATCGACCGGCCCACGCACACCAACACCAGCTGGGACGTCGCCCGGTTCGAGACCAGCGCCCACCGCTGGGTGCACGTGGCCGAGCCCGGCTTCGGCGTCGGCGTCGCCAACGACGCGACCTACGGCCACGACATCACCCGGCACGAGCGCGAGGGAGGCGGCACCTACTCGCTGGTGCGCCAGACCCTCCTGCGCGCGCCGCTCTTCCCGGACCCGGAGGCCGACCAGGGCGAGCACACGCTGCGCAGCTCCCTCGTGGTCGGGGGCGTGGACGCGGCGATCGAGGCGGGCTACCGGCTCAACCTCCCGTTGCGCCCGGCGGCGGCCGCGAGCGAGCCGCTCGTCGCCTCCTCGTCGGCGGGAGTCGTGGTCGAGACCGTCAAGCTCGCCGAGGACGGCTCGGGCGACGTCGTCGTCCGCGTGTACGAGGCGCACGGCTCGCGGGCATCGACGACGCTCGCGGTCGGCTTCCCGTACGAGCGCATCGAGCGCACCGACCTGCTGGAGCGCGCGACGGGCGACGCCGCGACGACGCTCGCGCTGCGTCCCTTCGAGATCGTCACGCTGCGGTTCGTCCGCGGCTGACCCAGACCGCCCGCCCCGGGCCGCGCGAACCCCGGGGCGGGCAACATCCTTCGCGAGCCGTCGCGCGCGCGGGCCGCGCAGCCGTCGGTGGGTCGCGTGTCCCGAACTGGGGGCGCGCGGCCCGGCAGAAGCATTCCATCCGCCCGGTTATTCTTTCCACGTGGCGGTCGGTATGTGGCGCAGGGGGGTCCTCGTGGTCGAGGACCACGCCCTGATGCGTTCGCTCGTGGCCGACGCCTTCGCGCAGCGCGGATTCGAGGTCACCGCGGCGCCCTCCGCGGTGGACGCGCTGCGGCTCGTGGACGACGCCGACCCCGACCTGCTCGTGACCGACATCGACCTCGGCTCCCGGCCCAACGGCGTGGAGCTGGCGACGATCGTCCGCGAGCGCGCCCCGCACGTCGCGGTGCTGTTCCTCAGCAACCTGTCGCGGGAGGCTGCGGCGGCCCAGGCCCGCGACACCGTCGAGGGGGCCTCCTTCGTCAACAAGGGCGCGATCGGGTCGGTCGCCGAGCTGGTCGACGCCGCGGAGGCCGTCCTGGCCGACCGGCCCGTCGAGCACCTGACCGGCGCGACCGGCTCGCAGGGCGCGCTGGTCCGGCTGAGCCCGGCCCAGCGCGAGACGACGCGGCTGCTCGCCGCGGGACTCACGAACGCGGAGATCGCCCGCCGGCGCGGCGTCTCGGTGCGGGCGGTCGAGAAGAGCGTGGAGCGCGTCTTCCAGGCACTCGGCCTCGGCGGGGACGATGGCATCGCCCCGCGGGTGGCGGCCGCGACCCTCTACACGGCGACGTACGGCGACCCGGGGTCGGGATTGTGAACCCGTCCGTCGCGTCGCGGGTCCGGCGCATCGTCGCGCAGGCGACGGGCCGTCACGCCATCACCTGGTGGACGTGGCTGATCACGGCCCCGGTCGCCCTGACCGTCATGTCCGGGCTGCAGTACGTCACCGGGGGGCCGTGGGCGGTCCTCGCAGTGGCCTTCGCCGAACACCTGGCGGTCGGCCTCCTCCTGCTCGCGGGCTGGGCGCTGCTCCGGGTCACTCCGGCGGCGGTGCGCGCAGCGACGGTGCTCGCCGTGTTCGCCGGCATCGGCGTCCTCCGTCCCGTCCTCTTCCTCGCCGCCGGATGGCTGCTGGGCATCCCCGCCGCGGCCGGTGATCTCGGCGGGCGGATGGCGATCAACCTGGTGACGACCGTCGCCGTGTTCTCGCTCATCGCGATCGGCGTGCAGCTCGTCGAAGACCATCTCGGCGTCTATCGACGGCTGCGCGCGGCGCAGGAGGCCTCGGCTCGCGATGCGGTGCGGGCGGCGGACCGTGCGCAGGCTCTGCGGGACTCCGCCCTGGACGCCGTCTCGGAAGGGCTGGAGCGCGCGACCGTCGCGGCCGAGAGTCACGGGATCCGTCCCGTCGACGCGGCGAATCTGCTCCGCGAGGTGGCCGAGCAGGTCGTGCGACCGGCCAGCCACCGGGTCTTCGACACCGACGCTCCTGCCGGGGAGGAGTCCGACGCGGGCCGCGTGCGCCGGCGCGACTGGATCGCGTCCGTGCTCGGTGGGATGCAGGCGGCCCCTCCACTCCTGCTGGCCGTGCTTTTCGCGGTGATGGTGCTCCCGTTCGGCGTCTGGCAGTACGGCCTGTTGTTCTGCCTCCCCCCGCTGGTGTGCGGCCTTCTCGTGATGTGGGGAGGGAACGCGGTGATGGTGCTCGCGGCCACCCGGACCCCACCTGCGCTGCGTGCGGTGGCCCTTGCGGTCGGTTACGTCGTGATCGGCGTGCTGCTCTCAACGAGCAGCGAGATCACGGTTCGGCTGATGGGAGGCGATCCCGAGCTGGTCTGGTTCGAGGCCGCCTCGTACTGGCTGGTCGGCCTCGGGGTCGCGTTCGTCGCCTCTCTCACGGCCCAGGTGCGCCGGGATCAGAGCGAGCTCGAGGAGGCGGTCCAGGAGAACATCCGCGCGGCGGCCGCCATCCGGAGCGACTTCGAGCGGGAGCGGGCCGCGCTCGCGCGACTGCTGCATTCGGGAGTCCAGTCCGAGCTGATCGCCTCCGCCCTCGCCCTGGCGGCTGGACCGCCGGCGGACGCGTCGGCCGAGCTCCGCAGGGTGGTGTCGAGCATCCGTGCCGAGCTGAGCGCGCCGCGCGTGGAGCCGGATGCCGCGGAGCGGATCACTGCGCTGGTCGAGAGCTGGGCGTGCGCCATCCCGCTGCGGTCGTCGTTCGGCGACGACGTGTGGGAGCGTCTGCGCGAGCCCGTGCGCGCCGCCGCGGTGATCGACACGATCTCGGAGGGCCTGGCGAATGCGGTACGCCACGGCGACGGGTCGGAGGTCACGCTCGACGTGCTCCCGGCGTCCGGCGACGGCGTCTCGGTCGTGATCGTCTCCGGCGGGGCGCTGACCGCCGCCGTGCCCGGGATCGGACTCCGTCAACTCGCCGAGCGCGGGACCGTCGCGCTGCAGGAGGTCGCCGGCCGGGTCGAGCTCGCGGTGGTCGTTCCCTAGCATCCGTCCGGCGTGCGAACGCCAGTCGTAGCAGCCGTACCCGGTGGCGTCTGAGCGGACTCGAAGGGTTACCTTCAAGGTGATCGGACCCGCATCCGTCTTCGTCAGGGCCGGGGTGGTTTCCGCGCGACCCGAACGCGCGGAATGCGCCCCGCCCCCGGCATCTCGCGGCATTCCGGCGACCTCCATTCATCCGCGAGTTCGCCCGTTCAGGGGCGTCGTGCCCCGAATTGGTGCGATGTATTCGTCTGCATTGATAGAACGTCCAGCGGAAATTTGATAAGAATGATCGGTACGCCTGAAAGCGTCGTCCCCCCGCGGCGCTCGGACCCGACCGTCCCAGGCGAGTTCAGTTCGTCCAGGAAGGCCCTTTTTGCCCGAGTCCTCTGCCCCCTTGCGGCCTCGCCGCAGTACTCGGGGACCCGTCGTACTCGACGTGGACGAGCAGACGCAGGCAGTCGCCGACCCGATCACGGACTTCACGCGAGCCGAGTCGCTGGCCCCGGCCGCACCTGTCGTCCCGGCAGCGCCCGCCGCGCCTGCGCCGATGAGCCGCCGTGCCGCGCTGGAGGCCGAGCGTGCCCAGGCGCGCCGGACGCAGGCCGCGAAGGCACAGGTCGCACCTGTCGCGTCGCAGGCCGCTCCGGAGGACGGCATCGCGTCGCTGTTCGCCGAGACCCTGGCGGCCGGGACCCCCACGGCCGCGGCTCCCGCGGCCGAGAGCGTCGTCGCCGAGAGCGCCGTCGCCCGCCGTCGCACAGATGAGCAGCACACCGCACCGCGGAAGAAGAAGCGCGTCGTCCGCGAGCGCGTCGTCGTCAAGCCGACCCGCCCGTCCCGCGCCGAGCGCCGTGCCGCCGCCGCCGCGCAGCAGTCGTCCGTCCCCGCCACCCAGGTCGCGGCCGGCCCCTCGGTCGCCGATCCGGCGAACCCGCGCCACCCCCGTCGCGGCATCTACCGAAAGCTCCACACCGAGAGCCGCCACCGCCGCGGCTTCCACCTCTTCGTGCTCGTCGCGCTGACCGCGTTCTTCGGCACCGCCTCCCTCCCGGCGTACGCGACGACGGGGGAGGCCTCCGTCGCCGGCGCCGCGCGCACCGCCCTCGCCGTGCAGACCCTGACCGGCGGCGACGCCACCGCGCAGGTCGTCTCCCGCGACGGCCTCGGTATCGCCGAGAGCCCGCAGGCCCTCGACTCGACCACCAACACCGCCGTGTCGCCCACGGTGCAGGCCCTGGCCGTGCAGCTCATGGGCGCCGTCGCCGCGGGCCGCCTGGTCGGTTCCACGCCGAACCACATCCCGGAGATCGCGAACCTGGCCGAGGGCAAGGTCGTCCCCGGCTGCGGCGTCGACTACCGCGTCCTCCAGGCGATCTCGGTCGCCCTGGACAACTTCAGCCAGGTCGGCGTCAGCGACATCAACCGCAAGTGCACGGGCCAGATCGAGGGCGCGGGCACCGACTCCGCCCACTACGCGGACGGCGGCGGCCACGCGGTCGACTTCTTCCTCCTCAACGGCTCGGCCCTCACCGGCGGCGACGCCAAGTCCCTCCAGCTCATCCGCCTCCTCGACCCCCTGGTCCCGAAGGGCTCCGGCCTGGGCCAGGCGGAGTGCCGCGGCTCGATCAGCGTGCAGAACTTCGCGCCGTTCGACGACACCTGCAACCACGTGCACATCGACTTCCTGAAGTCGCAGGGGGCGACGCTCCGCTACGGCTGAGCCGGTCGTGGCCGCGCCGCCGAAGCGACGCGACCACGCTGACCTGACGGGTCAGTTCCCCTTCACGTTGACGATCTGACGCAGCGTGTGCCGGATTTCGACCAGCTCGGCGGCGTCCGCCATCACCTGGTCGATCGGCTTGTACGCCTGCGGGATCTCGTCGAGGAACGCGTCCGTGTCACGGAACTCGATCCCCGTCATAGCGTCCCGAAGCTGTTCGATCGTGAACGTCCTCCGCGCGGCCGACCGCGAGTACTGCCTCCCGGCGCCGTGCGGCGACGAGTGCAGCGCGAGCGGGTTCCCGAGGCCGGCGACGACGTACGACGCCGTCCCCATCGAGCCGGGGATGAGCCCGAGCTGGCCCTCACGGGCCGAGATGGCGCCCTTGCGGGATACCCACACCTCCTTGCTGAAGTGCCGCTCGCGCTCGGTGAAGTTGTGGTGGCAGTTGATGCGCTCCTGCTCCAGCACAGCCTTCCCGAAGTATTCGGCGGTCTGCCGGATGACGCGGTCCATCATCTCCTCGCGGTTGAGCAGCGCGAAGCGCTGCGCCCACCGCAGCTCCGCGATGTACGTGTCGAACTCCGGCGTCCCCTCCACCAGGTAGGCCAGGTCGCGGTCCGGGAGGTCGATCCACCACTTCGCCATCAACGCCTGAGCGACTTTGATGTGGTGCCCCGCGATCCGGTTTCCAACCCCGCGCGAGCCCGAGTGTAGGAAGAGCCACACCGTGTCGGTCTCGTCCAGGCTCACCTCGATGAAGTGGTTGCCCGAGCCGAGCGAGCCGAGCTGGCGCTGCCAGTCCTTCACGTAGGCGGCCGGGTCGAAGCCGACCTCTGCGGCCATCCGGGTGAGCTCGCCGACGCGCGGCTCCGCGGTCGCGACGACACGGTTGTTCTTGCCGCCCGCCGAGAGCGGGATGGCGCGCTCGATCGCCTCGCGCAGCGCCGACAGCGGCGTCTGCGCCGCCTCGACGTCGTCGCGGGTGAACTGGGTGCGCACGGCGATCATGCCGCAGCCGATGTCCACGCCGACGGCAGCGGGCATCACCGCGCCGAGGGTGGGGATGACCGAGCCTACGGTCGCGCCGAGGCCCAGATGCGCATCCGGCATCAGGGCGAGGTGCGGGTGGATGAACGGCATCCGCGATGTGGTGACCGCCTGGTCTCTGGTGGTGTCCTCCAGCAGGGAGGCCCAGTTCAGCAGGCGGTTCGAGATTCTCTCCATGTCCTTTCGTCTCTTCTCGGGGTGGTCCGGGAACGGCCCACGCACCTCAAAGCGAGGAGGAGAGGACAGCCCCGGGAACGGTCAGGGCTGTGCAGCATCCGTGGATGCGGTGCTACAGCCCCCGAGAGCGCTCATTCTGCGGGAGGGCGCGCTGATAGCGCTTCAGGTCGGGGCTGTTGTGCCTCATCCTGATCCTTCCGTCGGGAGCGTTCCGCTGGGCCGTCCTGCGCCGGTCGGCGCAGGATTCCAGACCTTACACGCTCGCGGCCCGCCGTGTCCAGCACACGCCCTCACCCCAACGGCACCGCCACCCCCGACCCCAGACGCTTCATCACCAGCGTCGACGTCATCCGCTGGATCCCCGGCAGCCCGCCGAGCTCGCCGTCGTACAGCTCCTGGTAGGCCGCCAGGCTCGGCGTCAGGATGCGCAGCATGTAGTCCGGGTCGCCGAAGAGGCGCTCGGCCTCGATCACGTTCGGGATGGCGACCACCGCCTCCTCGAACGCGCCGACCGTGTCCGGGTCGGTGCGGCTGACCGTCACGAACACGATCGCCTCGAACGTCAGCCCGACCGCGGTCGGCGACACCACCGCGCGGTAGTGTTCGATGACGCCCGACTGCTCCAGTTCGCGGACCCGGCGGTGGCAGGCCGACAGGCTCAGCCCGACGCGGGAGGCCAGTTCCGTCACGCTGATGCGGCCGTCTTGCTGGAGGGTTGAGAGAATCTCCCGGTCGAGGCTGTCCATGTGAACTATTCTCCCGCTGTTTCGGCGTTTCCGTCGCAGATTGCGAAGCACCTTTCGCAACTATTGCCGTAGCTTCTGCGACATGAATCCCGCACTGGTCGCCCAGTTCTGGACGATCGCCGTCCTGCTCACGCTGACGCCCGGCGCCGACTGGGCCTACATCATCGGCGCCGGCGTACGCGCCAAGTCCGCCGCGCCCTCGATCCTCGGGATGCTGACCGCCTACGCACTGGTCATCGCGGCGGTCGCGCTCGGTGTCGGCGCGCTCGTCACGCGGTTCCCGGTGGTCCTCACCGCGCTCACGCTCGGCGGTGGCGCGTACCTGATCTGGCTCGGGGTCACCGCCCTCCTCAAGCGCGCCGAGCCGGTCGGGCCGCACGGCGAGCCGATCGTCGGGAGCGCGACCTCCCAGTTCCTCCGCGGCGCGGGAGTCTCCGGGTTCAATCCCAAGGGCCTCCTCCTGCTGCTCGCACTCCTGCCGCAGTTCACGTCGCCGACCGGGATGCCGCCGGCCATCCAGATGCTGGTGCTCGGTGCGATCCAGCTGGTCGATATCGCGGTCATCTACACGCTGGTCGCGTTGCTCGCCCGCCGGATGCTGCGGTCCCGGCCGCGCGCCCTCGCGATCGTGGGGAAGCTGTCCGGCGCGATGATGGTGCTCATCGGGGGGAGCCTGCTGGTGGAGCGGTTCCTGCAGCACTGACGAGCGTCGACCGTAACCCTCAGAACAGGTTCAACCCCGCCCACTGCAGCAGGATGACCGTCTTCCCATCAACGATCCGCCCGTCCGCCACCATCGCCAGAGCCTCGTCATATCCCACGACGACCGGCTCGATCTCCTCGCCCTCCTCGGCCACGCCGCCCCCGCCGACGATCTCGCCGGGCCGGTACTCGGCCGCGTAGAAGTGGACGCGCTCGGTCACCGAGCCCGGGCTCATGTACAGGTCGAACAGGTGGCGGAGGTCGCCCACCTGCACGCCCAGCTCCTCGGCGGCCTCGCGGCGGATCGCCTCGTCCGGGGCGTCCCCGTCCAGGAGGCCGGCCGCGGCCTCCACCAGCATCCCGTCGGGGTGGCCGTTGACGTACGCCGGGAGGCGGAACTGCCGGGTGAGCAGCAGCGTGCGCGCGGCGGGGTCGTACAGCAGCACGGTCGCGCCGTTGCCGCGGTCGTAGGTCTCCCGCGACTGCGTCACCCACGCGCCGTCGCGCCCGCGGTAGTCGAAGGTGGTCCGGCGGAGGACGTGCCAGCCGTCGGACACGACCTCCACGTCGGTGACCCGGACGGCGGGGTTGCCCGTCGCCGAGCGCCCGGTGCGGTGCAGCCCGGTGCGCCCCCTGCTGTCCGGCACGTCGTGCCCGGGTCGTGCGTCGTGCTCCGTCGATCCCTCACCGCTCATGGCAGGAGGGTATCGCGTCCATATCAAACCTCGGTCGCAGGCTCCCTCGGCGCTGGGGTCGCGGCATCGCTCCGCGCTGCCCTTAGCTCCACCGCGCCAATGTACGAGCCGACGATCTCGCGGACCTCCACCCCGCCGCCCTGCCAGGTGGCGGGGTTGCGGCGGGCGATGGCGAGCGCGGCCCCCAGGTCGGCGGCCTCCACGATGCCGATGCCCGCGATGATCTCCTTGCTCTCGGTGTACGGTCCGTCGGTGACGCCGTCGCCGCGGACGGAGGTCGCCTCCGTGAACGGGGCGAGCGCGAACGCCGCGGTCAGCGAGCCGTCGCCGATCAGGTCCTCCGAGTGCCGGTCGTGCTCGGCGAGCTCCTCCGGAGTGCCGGCGACGCCGTTGCCGTAGATGAAGATGGCGAACTGGGCCATGAGTGATCCTCTCTGTCGTCACCAGGACGTCGAACCGCGCGCCGCCGAATCGACAGGGGCCCGCGGGGCGCTCAGCGGTATCGGCGCCTGATCGCCCGCGCCGCCAGGATGTCGGCCGCGTCCGCGTCCTCCGCCTTGACGATCAGCTTGTCCGACTTCAGCGGCAGCGCGCGGCCCTGCTCGACCTCCTTGCCGGCCATCAGCTCGCGGGCGCGGGCGATCTCCGAGTCGAACACCGCACCGAGCAGGAGGACGACGTTCGCGACCCAGATCCAGAGCAGGAACACGATGATCCCGGCCAGCGTGCCGTAGGTCTTGTCGTAGTTGCCGAAGTTCGCCACGTAGAAGGCCAGCAGCGCCGACGCGACGCCGAGGAGCACGATCGCGACGACGGCTCCGGGAGTGAGCCAGCGGAAGCGCGGCTGCCGCACGTTCGGCGTCGCCGAGTACAGCAGTGCGACGAGCAGCACGAGCGCGAACACCACGACCGGCCAACGGAGGATGGACCACGCGGTCTTGGCGGCGTCCCCGATGCCGAGGGCGTCGCCGAGCGCCTGCAGGATCGGGCCGGAGATCACGAGCAGGACGGCGACGACCGAGATCAGCACGAGGGCGGCGATCGTGACCCCGAGCTGGACCGGGCGCAATGCGAAGAACGTGCGGCCCTCCCGCACGTCGTAGATGCGGTTGAGCGCGCGGCCGAAGCCGCCGACGTACCCGGACGCCGACCAGATCGCACCGATGGTGCCGACGACGAGGGCGATCCCGGTCGCGGGGGAGGCGGCCAGGTTCTCGATGGGGGCGCGCACGACGGTGAGCATCCCCGGCGCGAGCTGGTCGACCATCTGGAACAGCGCGTCGATGCCCGACTTGCTCTGACCGACCAGGCCGAGGACGCTGACGAGCGCGATCATCGCCGGGAACAGCGACAGCACGCCGAAGTAGGTGAGTCCCGCCGCGAGGTCGGTGCACGACGCCTGGCCGAAGCTGCGCAGCGTGCGCTTGAGGATGTAGCCCCACGGCAGACGGGGCCGGGAGGCCTCAGCGGCCACGCGCGATCCCTCGCGCCACGAGAGCGGCGGCGCCACCCAGCACCGCCAGGAAAACCGCCGCGGCGGCGACGGGGTGCGACCGGATCTGCACGCGCACGTTGAAGGTGGCGAAGATGTCGTCGAGGGTCCCGGCGAGCTGGTCGCGGGTCTCCTCCAGTTCGAGCTTCAGCGTGTTCATCCCCTTGCCGCTCACGGCTGCTCCCCCTTCAACGCCTGGACGTCGGCCTTCAGCTCCGGCCCGAGGTCCTCCGGGACCGGCGGCATCCCGCGCTTCAGCAGGCCGCGGCCGATGAGGGCGACGATGATCGCCAGCACGATCAGGATGCCCGCGACGATGAGTGCCGCGAGCCAGCCGGGGACGATGAGCGCGAACGCGAACACCGCGGCCGTGACGAGGACGCCGAGCGCGAAGAACACGAACACCAGGGCGCCGACCAGGAGGCCGACGCCCACCCCGGCCGCCTTCGCCTTCGCCGTCATCTCGGCCTTGAACAGGGCCAGCTCGGCGCTGAGCAGCCGCTTGAGCTGGGCTGCCGCGTCGCGCGTCAGCTCCGGCAGCGGGCGCAGTCCGCGCGTGGTCCGGCGGCGCTCGCGGGGGAGCGCGGCCTTGTTCTCGGTCATGCATGGCCTCCCTGGGTTCGCGTCCGAACGTACCCCACCACTGGGGGCGAGCCAAGGGAGTGCCGTCTCCGCGTGGCCCACGGGATAGTGCACACTAGTCGCATGAGCGGCATCGGCGGCAATGGCGCGGGCGGCGGCGGATCGGCCGGCATCAGACCCGGGGGAGTGCTCGTCGCGGTCGTCCCCGGTCAGCCGACCGCGGTGCTCGACGCGGCGGCGCGGCTCGCCGACGACCTGGACGTCCCGCTGGTGTGCGCCAACGTCGACCCGAACCGGTACCTGGTCTCCAGTTATGTGGACGGCACCGTCGTCGCGCTGCCGTACGACCCGGACCTCCCCGAGGTGGAGGACGAGACGTTCGACGCCGAGCTGGAGGCCGACATCCGCACGACGCTGAACGGCCGCGGCGTCCCGTACTCGCTCAAGCAGCTCGCGGGGGACCCGGCCTGGGCGCTCGCCCGCCTCGCGGACGAGATGGACGCGCGGTACATCGTGGTCGGCACACGCGAGGCGGGCCTGCGCGGCAGCCTCCGTGAGTTCTTCAACGGCTCGGTCGCGGTGCACCTGGCGCACCGGCAGCACCGGCCCGTGATCGTGGTGCCGCTGGCGCCGGTCAGCGGGTCGCAGGCGCTGCCGTGGGAGGACCCGCCGGTATAGTGGTCCAGCGGCGATGGATCTCGCCGGGGCCGACGGCCCGAACCGCGACGGTCGCTGATAGTTCCTGCGCTTCGTTCTGAAGGGTGGATGCCGCGTGTCCGCGAGAACCCCGCTGCCGGTGCACCTGCACTGGCGCTCCGTCCTGCTCGTCTTCGCCGGCGGCGCGATCGGCACCACGGTGCGCTACCTGCTGTCGGCCGCCGTGCCGACCGTGGCCGGCATCCCGCTCATCACCCTCGTGATCAACGTGACGGGCGCGTTCGTGCTCGGCTGGCTGCTGGAGGCGCTGGCCCTGCGCGGACCGGACGCCGGGCGGCGCCGTGACCTGCGGCTGTTCGCCGGCACCGGCATCCTCGGCGGGTACACGACGTACAGCTCGTTCGCGGTGGACACGGACGGGCTGTTCGCGGCGCACAACCCGGGCGGCGGCATCGGGTACGCGGTGGCGACGATCCTGATCGGCGCGCTGGCGTCGGTCGCGGGGATCGCGGCGGCCGCTGCGCTCGGGAGGCGACGTGCGCGCCGGGCGGGGGCGGCCGAGTGACGCCGCTGCTGGTGCTCGCCGTCGCTGTCGCGGGCGGCCTCGGAGCGGTGGCGCGGCTGGTGCTCGACGGGGTGCTGCGCAGCCGGTTCCGGATCAACTTCCCGTTCGGCACCACGGTCATCAATGTGACGGGGTCGTTCCTGCTCGGGCTCGTCACCGGGCTGGCGCTCGCGCACGGCCTGCCGCCCGAGTGGCGCGCCATCCTCGGCACGGGGTTCCTCGGCGGCTACACGACGTTCAGCACCGCGAGCTACGAGACCGTGCGGCTGGCGCAGCAGCGGAGGTACCGGGCGGCGCTGTTCAACGGCGCGGGGATGCTGATCCTCGCGCTCGCCGCGGCGGGGCTGGGGCTCTGGCTGGGCGGCCTGCTCTGAGCGGCGTCGGGCGCCGGCTCAGGCCTGCTGCTCCATCCACCACTCGGTGAACTCCTCGGCGCGGCCGTCGGCGGCCAGCACCACCACCCACAGGTTCGAGTAGGTCGGCCCGTCGTGGTAGTCGGTGACGCCCTCCACCAAGTACTGCGCCCCGTCCTGGCCGAGCAGCCGCCACTCGAAGTCGACCGAGCCCGGGTCGTCCTGCGCGTCGAGCCAGCCCTCCACGATCTCGAGGTGGCCGTCCCACGGCTCGGCGAACGGCTCGGTGCGGTAGCTCGCGTCCTCGGTGAAGAGCGCCCGGATGTCGTCCGGGTCGTTCGTCTCCCACGCGCGGCGATAGCGGTCGATCCAGGTCGTGATCGCGTCGGCCATGCCCCCCGTTATACGCCCAGGCCAGGCGAGCCCGCCAGACTTGACAGCGCGCCGCATCTGCGCGACCCCGCCGAAGGGCGCGCAAACGCCCCACCGGCCCGTTTCAGGGGCGTTAAGGCGCCCCTCGGCGAGAGTGTCAGCTCCGGGCGAGGGCGAGCTGCGGCAGGGCGTCGAGGAGCGGGGCGAGCTCGGGGATGCTGTGCGCCTCCTGAAGGGCGGCCTCCAGCGCGTCGTCGTGCACCGGACGGGCGCTGTCGAGCAGTTCGTGGCCGCCGGAGGTGAGCTCGGTGTAGATGCCGCGCCGGTCGTCCAGGCAGTCGATGCGGGTCAGGAGGCCGCGCTCCTCCAGCCGGTTGACCAGCCGGGTGGTCGCGGACGGGCTCAGCGCGCTGGCGCGGGCGAGCTGCTGCATGCGCATGTGCCAGCCGTCCTGCCGGCTGAGCGCGTCGAGCACGGTGTACTCGACGACGGAGAGGCCGGCCGCGCGGGAGAGCGCCTTCTCCAGCTCGTTCTCGATGAAGTTGTGGAGGGCGGCGAGGGTGCGCCAGCCCTGTGCGCGCACTTCGACGGCGTCGTCGGCGATGCCCATGTGCGGTCTCCTCGGTGCTCGGTTCGTGGCTCGTGCTTGCGAAAAGTAATTGCATGTGCAACTATTTACGACGCGTCTGCAAGTACTTAGTGTACGCGGTCGCCCTCCCATCCCCGACTTTCCCAGGAGTTCTCATGCCTGCAGGCCTGATCGCCCTCGCGCTGGGCGGCTTCGGCATCGGCCTCACCGAGTTCGTCATCGCCGGCCTGCTGCCCGAGGTGGCCGCCGACTTCCACGTCGACGCCGCCGCGGCCGGCTGGCTCATCTCCGGCTACGCGCTCGCCGTCGCCGCCGGCGCGATCGGCCTGACCGCCGCCGTCACCCGCCTCCCGCGCAAGACGGTGCTGCTGGGGCTGATGGTGCTGTTCATCCTCGGCAACGCGATCTCCGCCCTGGCCACCGACTACCCGACGATGCTCACCGGACGCCTCGTCGCCGCCCTCTGCCACGGCGCCTTCTTCGGCATCGGCTCGGTGGTCGCCGCGAGCCTGGTCGACCCCAGCCGGAAGGCGCGGGCCATCGCCATCATGTTCACCGGTCTGACCGCCGCCAACGTCCTCGGCGTGCCGTTCGGGACGCTGCTCGGCCAGCAGTTCGGCTGGAGGTCGACCTTCTGGGCGATCACCGTGGTGGGGGTGCTGGCGTTGGTCGGCGTCGCCGTGCTCGTGCCGGGAGGCCCCGCGACGTCCGCCCAGGCGTCCGGCCTCCGCACCGAGCTCCGGGCCTTCCGCTCCGGCCAGCTCTGGCTCTCGCTGGCGGCGACCGTCCTCGGCTTCGGCGGGATGTTCGGGGCGTTCACCTACATCGCCTACACCCTGACCGGGCTCTCCGGCTTCCCCGCGGCCGCGGTCCCGTGGCTGCTGATCCTGTTCGGGCTCGGCCTGTTCGCCGGGAACGCGATCGGCGGCCGGTTCGCCGACCGCTCGATCGACGGGACGCTGCTGGTCGTGCTGGCCGTGCTCGCGGTCATCCTCGCCGCGTTCGCGCTGCTCGCCGCCCAGCCGGTCGCCGCGGTCGTCGCCCTCGTGCTGATGGGGGCGTTCGGCTTCGCGACGGTCCCCGGCCTCCAGCTCCGCGTACTCCGATCGGCCGACGCCGCTCCGACGCTGGCCTCCGGGGCGAACATCGCCGCGTTCAACGTCGGCAACGCGCTCGGCGCCTGGCTGGGCGGCCTCACCATCGCGGCCGGGCTCGGCTACGCGTCCCCGCTGTGGGTCGGCGCGGCGATGACCGTCGCGGCCCTCGCCGTCGTCGCGGTCGCGGCGGCCGGTCGAGCCGGACGCTTCCGGTCCCGTAGACAGGGGCGTACACTCGCAGCTGTCTCGAACGGAAGGCCGACGATCAGGGGGTGATCGTGTGGTGGATGTGCCTGAGCGGCGCTCCTCTCTCGGTCCCGCGCGGCTTCTGATCGGATCCCTCGTCCTCGCCGGTGGCATCGTCGCGCTGGGGATGCTTTTCGGGGGAGGCGCGGCGAACGCGGCGGAACCGCCTGCGCCGAGCCCGCTGGGCGGAGTGGTTGCGGCCGTTGCGTCGGTGGCCCCTGCGGCCCCGGTTCCCGTTGCGGACGTGGCGGCTCAGGTCGTCCAGCCGGTGGCGAGCGTCGTGGAGAAGGTGGCGGACGCCGCGCCGGTGGAGGCCGTGGTGAGCCCCGTTGCGGACGCGGCTGATCGTGTGGTGGCGGCGCCGGTGGAGCTGGTGGCTCCTGTTGCTGCGACGCCCGCGTCGGGCGGCGGGGCCGCGACGGCGACCGCCTCCGGGGCATCTGCACAGGCCCCCGAGGCCCCTGCCTCCCCGGCTCCCGCCCCGCAGACCTCGTTGACGCTCGGCCTGGTGCGCACGCTCGCCGCGCCGCTCGCCCCGGTGACGTCGCTGCTCGCGAACCACCCCGTCGGCACGCTGACCGCGCCGATCGCGGCCGCCGCTGACGGCGTCCTCGCGGTCGTCGCGGGAGTCGTGGCGGACACCGCCCAGCCGCTTGCCGTCCCCGTCGGCGCTGCGCCCGCGGGCGAGCAGTCTGCCGCCCCGTCGGTCGACGACCAGCCGGCCGTCGCTCGCGTGGCAGCGGCGAACACTGCGCGCGCCCCCGCTTCTTCGCACTCGCCGGCCTCCGCGCCGGCCACCGGTGCGCCCTCCGCGCTGCTCAGCGACGCCCCGCACGGGGACTCCGACGTGCCCGTGCCGGGGACTCCCTCGGGTGTGTTCGGCACGAGTGCGAGTGGTGCCCAGGCCGGCGGTCACGGCTCAGGAGTCGCCACGCTCGGCGGAAGCGCCTCACCCGCGACCGCCCTGGGCGTCCGCGCCGGTATCCCCGCGGACGACGACCTCACGACTTCACCCGTCTTCGATCACGACATCAGCCCCGACTGAGTGGGTTCCTTCCGCCCTGCGCACATGCGCGGCGCGGACACGGAACCCGAACTCCCGACCGGGAGTCCGACACTCACTCGAAAGGCTGAACGATGAACAAGTACGTTTCCAGGGGGTTGTGGTTCACCCTCTGCGTCGGCGGGCTCTGGCTCGCCGGCACCGCGGCCGCGAACGCCGCGGAACCACCGACCACGACAGGATCCGGCGGCATCGCGTCCGGCGACCAGGCCGCGATCGGCGTCACGGCGCCGGTGACCGTCACCGGGAACGGGATCGCCGTGCTCGGCGACTCCACCGCCTCCGGCACGTCCGCCGCTCCGGCAGCGCCAGCGCCGACAACCGCCGCCACCACCAGCGGACTCGGGTCCGTCGCCGGCGGCGACCAGGCCCTGCTCACCGTGTCCGTGCCGGTCACAGTGTCCGGGAACGCGGTGAGTGCGGCGGGCGACGCGACCAGCGGCACCGCGCCGGCGGCCGCGGCACCTGCGCCCGCGGCTGCCGCGCCCGGGACGACCTCGGGATCGGATGGCGTGCTGTCCGGTGCTCAGGCGCCGGTCGCCGCGTCGGCTCCGGTGAACGCTTCCGGCAACTCGGTGGCGGTGCTGGGGGATGCGACGAGCGGAGGTTCGGGTGCTCCGGCGTCCGGCACCTCTGCTGCTCCCGCTTCGGGGCTGACCACCTCGGGTTCGGATGGTGTGGGCTCGGGTGCTCAGGCGCCGATCTCTGCGTCGGTTCCGGTGAACGCTACCGGCAACTCGGTGGCCGTGCTGGGCGACGCGAGCAGTGGCGGGACGGCTTCGAGCGTCCCGGCATCGTCACCTCCGGCGGCTTCGGGTCTGACCACCTCAGGTTCGGGTGGTGTGCTGTCGGGTGCTCAGGCGCCGGTCGCCGCTTCGGCTCCGGTGAACGCTTCCGGCAACTCGGTTGCGGTCCTGGGCGACGCGAGCAGTGGCGGGTCGTCCTCGTCCGCTCCGACGTCGGCCGGCGCTCCTTCGACCTCGGGTGCGACCACCTCGGGCGCGAACGGTGTGGGCTCGGGTGCGCAGGTTCCGGTGAACGCGACCGCTCCCGTGACCGCTTCCGGCAACTCGGTGGCGGTCCTGGGTGACGCCGCCACCACCGGCGCCGCGAGCATGCCCGCGGCGGGCGCTCCGGCCCCGGCCGCGTCGGGTCTGACGACCTCGGGTGCGGGCGGTGTCCTCTCCGGCGCCGGCAGCATCCTCGGCGGTGTTCAGGCGCCGATCGGTGTCGCGCTTCCGATCGCAGTGGGCGCCGACGCCATCGCTGTCGGCGGGAGCGCGACGACCGGTGCCGTGACCACTCCGGTCGCGTCCGGTTCGACGATCACGGGGACGGGTCAGGCCGGCGGGACCGCAGCGCTCGGAGCCACGACCGGGACCCTGACCGACCCGGCCACGGTGGCCACCACCGCTGTGGGCGCAACCGCGCTGGGCGAAACCGCGCTGGGCTCGTCCATGCTGGGCGAAACCTCGCTCGGCTCCACCGGACCGACGGCCTCCATGCTGGCGTCCACCGGTTCGGACGCCCTGGCCTTCGGGTCGATCGCCGCACTGCTGGCGATACTCGGAACCGTGCTGCTCTTCGGAGCCGCGAACAGGGAGCGCCGCCACCACACGCGGTGACGACGCGCACCACGCGACGGGGCTGGGTCGGTCGGAGGACCGGCCCGGCCCAACGCCGTGCGTCCGCCCCCGCTCAGAACCCGATCGGGCGCCCCGGCGTCAGCGGCGCCTCGCTCGCGGTGAACATCTCCCCGCGGTTGTACTCGGCCTCCCGCCGTTCGACCTCCGCGATCAGGGCCTTGTTCAGCATCTCGGACCAGCTGCTGTCCCTCTCCTCGAAGGAGGTCGAGCGGTAGGCCGCGCGGGCGCGGTTGCGCAGCGTCTCGGATAGGTAGAACGTGACCGTCGTCTTCCTGGCTGTGGTCAAGGTGTCGGCGACGGCGGTCGGCCTGTCGGGCGTCTCCGTCGGACGCTCATCCGCGAGCGGGGGCTCCGCCCGCACGTCCGGGATGGCCTGGATGGCCGGGGAGAGGTCTTGAAGAGTCACGAACGCACCTCGCAAAATACCGCATGTGTCATCTACCGGCAACATACTACGTGATGATGCCGCAGGAGACCAGAGAGGGACTGAAAAGCCGCCTCAGCGCGACAGGCGCTCGACAATCGCGCCGAAGAGCTGCGGCCGCGCCGTCGCGGTCGACACGATCCGCGGACGGAACGGCGACCGGGCGGCGACCACCAGCCCGGTCGTCAGCATCCGGAAGTCCCGCGTCGTCGCCCGCCACGCCCGCTCGTACTGCTCGGTGTTCCCCGCCCGCACCGCGGCGACGGCGGCGCGCGCCTGCGCGAACCCCACCCGCATCCCCTCGCCGGTGAGCGCGTCGACGTACCCGGAGGCGTCCCCGGCCAGCAGCACGCGGCCCGCCGCCCGGGAGCGCGAGCGCTGCAGGAGCGGTCCGGCGCCGCGCGCGTCCGACACCGGCTCCGCACCCGCCAGGCGGCCGGCGAGCTCCGGGATCGCGGCGATCGCCGCCTCCTGGTCGAGCGGGCGCGGGCCGAGCACGGCGACGCCGACAGTGCGGTCGTCCACGGGTGTCACGTAGGCCTCCACGAGGGGGGACCAGTGCACCTCGACCAGGTCGGTCCACGGCGCGACTCCGTAGTGCCGGCGCAGCCCGTACCGCCGGCGGACGGGGTGCTGCGTGCGCCCCTCCAGCCCGAGCAGCCGCCGGACGGGGGAGTGGAGGCCGTCCGCGGCGATCACCCACGGGGCGTCGATCGTCTCCCCGGCGGCGAGGCTCAGCTCCACGCCGTCCCTGCGCTGCGCCAGCGCGGCCACGCGTCCGCGGACGACCGGCGTCCCCAGTTCGGCGGCGCGGCGCGCCAGCTCGCGGTGCAGCACCGTGCGGCGGACGCCGCGTCCGGGCCGCTCGGCGAAGCGGTGCTCGACGCGTCGCGCGCCGTCCAGGTAGGCGATCCCGTCGAGCCGGTGGCCGGGCGGGTCGACCCCGATGCGGTGGAGGGCCGCGAGGGCGCCCGGCATGAGGCCCTCGCCGCAGGCCTTGTCGATCGGATCGTCGCGGGGCTCCACCACGACGACGTCCATGCCCGCCAGCCGGGCCTCGATGGCGCACGCCAGGCCGATCGGCCCGCCGCCGACCACGACGAGCTCGGCCGTCGTCATGCGGACGCGGAGGAGGCCGACGCGGCGGCGAGGGAGGCGAGCGCCCGGTTCTCGCACGGGAGTCGGAAGCCCAGCAGCAGCACCGCGTTCAGCACGGTGAAGGCGAGAGCGGTGATCCACGCCGTGTGCACGAGCGGGAGGGCGAACCCCTCCACGACGACGGCCACGTAGTTCGGGTGGTGCAGCCACCGGTACGGGCCGCGCTCGACCAGCGGGAGGCCGGGGACAACGATGACGCGCGTGTTCCAGCGCGGGCCGAGCGTCGCGATGCACCACCAGCGCAGCGCCTGGCTCGCCAGGACGAGCACGAGCATGGGCCAGCCGAGCCACGGCAGGAACGGCCGGTCGAGCAGCCAGACCTCCGCCAGGCAGGCGAGCAGGAGGCCGGTGTGGAGGGCGACCATCGGCGGGAAGTGCGCTCGACCGTACTCGACGCCGCCGCGGGCGAACGACCAGCGGGCGTTCCGCGCGGAGACCACGAGCTCGGCGATCCGCTCGGCGCCGGTGGCGAGGATGAGGACGGTGTACCAGATCACGCGGCCGAGCCGATCGTGCGCGAGGCGGCGTCCGCTGCCTCCGTCCCCGCCGCCCACCGCAGCAGCACCAGCTCGCTGGTCACGCCGGGCCCGAGCGCGAAGAGCAGCCCGACCGTCCCGGCCGGATGGGCGTCCAACTGCTCGGCCAGCACGTGCAGCACCGCCGCCGACGACAGGTTGCCGACGCGCGCCAGCGACCGCCAGCTCGCCTCCAGGGCGTCCGCCGGCAGGTCGAGCGAGCGGGCGAAGGCCTCCAGCACCTTCGGGCCGCCGGGATGCGCGGCCCAGGCGCTGACGTCCGACACCTCCAGATCGTGCTCGGCGAGGAGGCCGCGGGCGTCGTCGGCGAAGTTGCGATCGATCACGTCCGGCACCCCGGCGCTCAGGACGATGCGGAAGCCTGTGCCGCCGATGTCCCAGCCGATCACGTCCTCGGTGTCCGGGTAGATGCGGCTGCGCGTGTCCACGATCTCCGGGCCGGGGAGGCCGAGCTCGCGGGCACGGTCGTCGCCCGCCATCACGACCGCCGCGGCGCCGTCCCCGAAGAGCCCGCTCGCGACGATGTTGGCCATCGAGTCGTCGCGCGCCTGCACGGTCAGCGAGCACAGCTCCACCGAGAGCAGCACCGCGATCTCGCCGGGATGCCCGGCCAGGTAGTCGTGCACGCGGGCGATCCCGGCCGCGCCGGCGACGCAGCCGAGCCCGAAGCTCGGCAGCCGCTTGACGTCGGGCCGCATCCCGAGCCGCTGCACGAGCTGGGCGTCGATGGAAGGGGCGGCGATCCCGGTGACGGAGGTGAAGAGCAGGTAGTCGACGTCGGTGGCGCGCAGGCCCGCGGTCGCGAGGGCCTGGGTCACGGCGCGCTCGGCGAGCGTGGTGCCCTCGGCGATGAAGAAGTCGTTGGACTCCCGGAACGACGCGAGCGAACTGTACCGCTCGAGCGGCATCACGAGGCTCCGCGTCTCGACCCCGCTGGCGGCGTGGATGCGCCGCATGACGGCCTGCCGCGCCGGGTCGCTGGTGATCATCGCCAGGAGCGCGGCGGTGATCTCGCCCTGGCTGTAGCTGCGGGCGGGCAGCACGGGCGCCACGGCGACGATACGGCTCACATGCGAAACGTACCACCGGGGTGGTTCCCGGGAGTGCGGTTGGGGTGAACTGTCAGAACAGGCGAGGCGGGGTCGGCGGCCCGCCCGCCCGCCCGCTACGCTCACCCTCATGCGCGCCTTCCTGATCCTGCACGGCTGGGACAACTTCCGGCCTCCCGGGCACTGGCAGTACGAACTCGCCGCGGCGCTCCACGAGCGTGGCGAGCGCGTCGCCTACCCGCAGCTCCCGGACGCCGCGCAGCCGGACCTGAACGCGTGGCGGGAGGCCGCGGCGGCGGCCCTCGCGGAGGCGGCGGAGGGCGGAGCGCGGGTGACCGTGATCGCCCACAGCTTGAGTGCGATGCTCTGGCTCGGCGCACGGCCGGACGACACGGAGGCCGGGTCATCCGTCGAGCGCGTTCTCCTCGTGGCGCCGCCGTCGCCCGGCTACCTGCGCGCGAACCCGGAGGTCGCCGCGTTCGCCGCCCTCGAACCGTCCCGCCCTGCGGCCGAGACGCGCATCGTCGCGTCCGACGCGGACCCGTGCAACCCGGAGGGGGCGGCCGCCGTCTTCGCCGGACCGCTCGGCCTCCCGCTCTCGATCATCCCGGGCGGCGGGCACCTCACGCCCGCGTCCGGATACGGGACGTGGCCGTCGGTTCTCGACTGGTGTCTCGATCCGACGGCCACGATCGTCCCGCGCTAGGCGGCGACGGCGGAAGGCTCAGCGCACGGCGTCGCGCACGACCTCCACCAGCGGCTCGAACAACGCCTCGCCCCGCTGGACGCCCATGACGTCGTCCACGATGTCCTCCGGGTCGGCGCGCTGGAGGAGCTGCTGCAGCTCCATGCTCTGCGTGTCCTCCGGCACATCGAAGCGCATCGCGGCGCCGATCGCGGCGAGCAGCGCCTCCGGGATGCCGCCGACGTACTGCACGTAGTCGGCGGCCGGGCCCACGAACCTGTCGTTGCGGCCGAGCTTGCGCAGCGGCTCGCGGCCGACGCGGGTCACCTCGTCCACCAGGTACGGGTTGCGGAAGCGGTTCAGGATCTTCGCGCGGTAGGCGGCCAGCTCCTCCGGGTCGAGCCCGTGCTTGGCGCTGAGCGCGGCCGAGGTCTCCGCCAGCGCGGCCTCCGTCGCCGCGAGCACCGACGGGATGCCGATCGCCTCGCTGATGATCGTCGCGCCCGCCAGGAAGCCGGCGTAGGCGACGGTGGCGTGCCCGGTGTTGACCGTGAACAGCTTGCGCTCGATGTACGGACCGAGCGAGTCGACGAAGTGCGCGCCGGGGATCGGCGGCACGTTGCCGTTGAACGGGCTGCGGTCCACGACCCACTCGTAGAAGGTCTCCACCGTCACGTCGATGCCCGCGTCCGGCGCCTGGGCCGGCACGATCCGGTCGACGGCCGTGTTCGCGAAGACCGCGCGGGCGGCCAGCTCGTCGCGGGTGTCGTCGTCGGGGAGGCCGTCCATCAGCTCGGCCGCGAGGAGGTCGGTGGCGCCGATGGCGTTCTCGCAGGCCATCACCGCGAGACGGGGGGCGTCGGAGGCCCGGGCGGCGAGCCCGCGCGCGATCACCGGCGCGACGAAGCGCAGGATGCGCGGGCCGACGGCGGTGGTCACCACGTCCGCGGTCGCGATCTCCGCGACCAGCGCGTCCTCCGCGGTGGCGCTGTTGATCGCCCGGAAGCCGGTGACGGTCTTGGTCTCCGCGTCGTCCCCGACGAGGTGGACCTCGTACGAGTCCGCCGCGTCGAGCGCGTCGATCAGCTCGGCGTTGACGTCCGCGAACACCACCTCGTACCCGGCTTCGTGGAGCAGGAGCCCCACGAAGCCGCGCCCGATGTTGCCCGCGCCGAAGTGGACGGCTTTCATGCGAGCCCCCGTCTCAGTCGTTGACGTCGCCGAGCAGCGCGAACAGGGCGTCCGCGTCCGGCGCGTCGATGAGCTGCTGCACGTCGTCCTCCTCCGAGAAGAGGATGGCGATCTTGCTCAGGATGTCGAGGTGCTCGTTGTTCCTGCCGGCGATGCCCACGACGAACCGCACCTCCTCGCCGCCCCAGTCGAGCGGCGAGGAGTAGCGGATGAAGGAGAGCGCCGAACGCACGATCTCGTCCTTGGACTCGTTGGTGCCGTGCGGGATGGCCAGGCCGTTCCCCATGAAGGTGGAGACGGTGGCCTCGCGCTGCGCCATCGAGTCGACGTAACCCGGCTGTACGGCGCCCTCCCTGACGAGCAGCTCACCCGCCTCCCGGATCGCGTCCTCCCGCGTGGTCGCGGTGCCCGCGGCCACGACGTTCGCCCGGTCGAGAATCGTGTCGGTCATTTGGTGGCGTCCTCCGTAACGGTCTGCTGCTTCGCGACGAGGTCGACGACCTCGTCGTACTTGGGGCTGTTCATGAAGTTGTCGACGGACACGTGGAGCGAGTCCGGCGACTGACCCTTGGCCCGGTCGGTGAGCTCGCGCTGCGTGATCACCAGGTCGGCCGTGCCGTCGAGGTTGCTGATGGCCTGGTTCGTCACCGTGACCCCCTCCACGCCGGCCTTCTTGATCTTGTTCCGCAGCACGGACGCGCCCATCGCGGACGAGCCCATCCCAGCGTCGCATGCGAAGACGATGTTGCGCACCAGTCGTTCGGTGGCGTCGCCCTGCGCGTCGCCGGTGTCGTGCTCGCCCTCCTGGACCAGGCCCTCCAGGATCGAGGACTCCTTGCCCTTGTTGACCTCGGTCTGCGCGACCGCGGCGTGCAGGTCGCCCGCGTTGCCGCTGGCGAGGTCGCGCTTGCGGCTGGCCCGCAGGATGATCGAGGCGACCACGAACGAGACCGTCGCGGCGCCGATCACCGAGAGCGTGACGCCCACGATGCTGTTGGCCGGCGACTGGATCAGCACGGCGATGATGGATCCGGGCGAGGCCGGAGCGCGCAGGCCCGAGTTGAAGGTCACGTTGATCGCGATGCCGGTCATGCCGCCGAGGATCGCCGCGATGACGATCATCGGCTTCATCAGCACGTACGGGAAGTAGATCTCGTGGATGCCGCCGACGAACTGGATCAGCGCGGCTCCCGGGGCGCTCGCCTTGGCGATGCCGAGGCCGAAGATCGAGTACGCGATCAGGATGCCGAACCCGGGGCCGGGGTTGGCCTCCAGCAGGAACAGGATCGACTTGCCCTGCTGCTGCGCCTGCTCGATGCCGAGCGGGGTGAGCACGCCGTGGTTGATGGCGTTGTTGAGGAACAGCACCTTGCCCGGCTCGATCAGGAGGCTCGCGAACGGCAGCAGGTGCGCAGAGACCAGCCAGTTGACCGCGTTGCTCAGGACCGAGCTCAGCCACTCGACGAGCGGCGCGATCCCGAAGAAGGCGCCGATCGACAAGAGCATTCCGACGATGCCGGCGGAGAAGTTGTTGACCAGCATCTCGAAGCCGGCTTTGATCTTCCCCTCCCAGATCCGGTCGACGTGCTTCATGACCCAGGCGCCGAGCGGGCCCATGATCATGGCGCCGATGAACATCGGGATGTTGGAGCCGACGATGACACCCATCGTGGCGATGGCGCCGACCACGCCGCCGCGGACGCCGTAGACCATGCGGCCTCCGGTGTTCGCGATCAGCAGCGGCAGCAGGTACGTGATCATCGGGCCGACGAGGCCCACGTACTGCTGGAAGGTGTGGCCGCTCGGGTCCTGAGCGAGCACGGTGGCCGCGCCGCTCCACCCGATCTTGGCCTGATCGCCGAAGCCGCCCAGGATTCCGCTGATCGCCCAGCCGGTGTTCTGAAGCCAGCCGGTGGCGATGAAGAGGGCCGTGATGAACCCCCAGGCGATGAACGCCGGGATGTTCGGCATGACCATGTTCGAGAGGAAGGTCCCGAAGCGCTGCACGTGGACGCGAGCGCTGCTGGGCTGCTTCGGCGTCGTCGCTGTCGCCGATGTCATGATGGTGCCTCGTTTCTGTGTCGGTCCTGCCTAGGCAGGTGGTTGGGCGAACCCGGCGGCCGTGGTTCGGACGGCCTCCCGGGCTTCGGCCGCGCCATCGGCGGCCAGTGCTGCCTCGGCCAGGGCTCTCGCCTGGTCGAGGGTGTAACGGGTGAGGGACAGCCGCACGTCGGCGAGGGCCGCGGGCGACATCGAGAGGGTGGTCGCGCCGAGTCCGACGAGAACCACCGCGAGCAGCGGGTCGGCTGCGGCCTCGCCGCAGATGCCGACCGGCTTGCCGTGCACTGCTCCGGCCGCGCCGACCTCGCCGACGAGGCGGAGGACGGCCGGGTGCCACGGGTCCTGGAAGCCGGCGACCGAGCCGAGGAGGCGGTCGGCGGCCATCGTGTACTGGGTGAGGTCGTTGGTGCCGATGGAGGCGAAGGAGGCCTCCCGCAGCACCCGGTCGGCCAGCAGCGCGGCGGACGGGACCTCGACCATGACGCCCACGGTCTTCAGCCCGAACTCGCCGGCCAGCTGCATGAAGTAGCGGGTCTCCTCGACCGTCGCGACCATCGGGGCCATCACCCACAGGTCGGCCTTCGTCTGCCTGTCGGCCTCGGCGAGGGCGGTGAGCTGTTCGCGGAGGATGTCCTCGTTGGCGCGCAGCGCCCGGATGCCGCGCAGGCCCAGCGCCGGGTTGTCCTCGTGCGCGTCGTTGAGGAACTCCAGCGGCTTGTCCGCGCCCGCGTCGAGCACCCGCACGACGACCTTCTTGCCGGGGAACGCCTGCAGCAGCTTCACGTACTGCTCGCGCTGCTGCTCCACGGTCGGCGCCATCCGCGCGTCCAGGAAGAGGAACTCGGTGCGGAACAGGCCGACGCCCTCCGCCCCCGCGTCGACCGCCTTCTGCGCGCCGTCGGCCGAGCCGAGGTTGGCCAGCAGCGGGATCGCGGTGCCGTCGGCCAGTGCGCCGGGCTCCAGACCGCCGGAGAGGGCGGCCTCCCGCTCGGCGATGCGGCGGCGGGCGTCGTCGGACTGCGCCGCGCTCGGGGCGACGGACACGGTTCCGGCCCCGGCGTCGAGGATCACCTCGGTGCCGGCGGCCAAGTCGTCCGCTCCGGCGACGCCGACGATCGCGACGATCGCCTTCTCGCGGGCCAGGATCGCCGTGTGGGAGGTCGGGCCGCCCTCCCGGGTCACGAGACCGAGGACCTTGGTCAGGTCGAGCAGCGCCGTGTCGGCGGGCGCGAGGTCGCGGGCGACCAGGATGTACGGCTCGTCGGACTCCGGGACGCCCGGCGCGGGCCGGCCCTCCAGCGCCGCGATCACCCGCTGGGCCACGTCGTCCAGGTCGGTCGCGCGCTCGCCCATGTAGCCGCCGAGGCCGATGAGCATGTCGCGGAACACGCCGAAGCCCTCGAACACCGCGCGCTCGGCGGTCGTGCCGCCGTCGATGCGGGACGCCACGTCGTCGGCGAGGGAGGAGTCCTCCGCCATCATCGACTGCGCCTCCAGCACGTCCGCCGCGGTGCCGGTGACGCGGCTCGCGCGCTCGCGCAGGTCGGCGGCCACGGTCGCGACGGCCTGCGCGACGCGGGCCTTCTCCTCGTCCGGGGTGCGGGTGCTCGGCGTCGTGTCCGGCTCCGGCAGCGGGTCCGACATGCGGAGCACGCGGCCGAGGGCGATGCCCTGGCCGATGCCGGCTCCGCTCAGCTGCGTCGTCGCTGCTGTCTGGTCTGTGGTCTCGGACATGATCAGGCGTCGTGGTCCGTGGTGAGGATCTCGGCGAGGTCGTCGAGGACGGCTTCGCCGTTGGTCGCGTCCGTCGTCAGCACGATCTTGTCGCCGTGGTCGATGCCCAGCGAGATGACGCCGAGGATGCTGCCGGCGTCGACCGTGCGGCCGCCCTCCTTCGACAGCGACACCTTCGCGCCCGAGGCGCCGACGGCCTCCACGAAGAGCTTGGCGGGACGGGCGTGCAGCCCGTGGGTCGATCCGACGGTGATGATCCGCTCAGCCATTGTTCCGGTCTCCTTCGTTGTCGATTGGCACGGTACGCCGCGGTTCCGCGGTGCCAGTGGCTCTCATCGTGCCCCGGCCTTCGCGTTGAGGGCCAGATCCAGCGCGAGCGCGCCGTCGAGCGCGGCAGGCGACACGGGAGGCAGGACGGCGACGGCGGTCCCGGTGGCGGCGGCACGGGCGCGCAGCCCGGCGACGGCGGCCTCCAGGTGCGCGCCGACGAGGACGACGTCCACCGCGGCGAGCGAGTCGAGCTGGCTCGCGCTGCCCGCGGCGACCTGCACGCTCATCCCACGGGCGGCCGCGGCGGTGCGCAGCTTCACGGCGACGAAGGTGCTGGAGGCGCCGGCGCCGCAGACAACGATGATCTTCATCGACCTCATGCCTTTCGGTGGTGCACGAACGGGTGAAACGGGTGGATCGGGTGGTCCGGTGGATCGTGACCATGCTCGTCCTGACGCCCGGGTGGGGGCCAGGAGGGTTTCTTCCTGGGGGTGCGGAAACAGCCGCCGGGACACCTCCGTCCGCGCCGTGGTCGTGATTGACTCGGAACCGGAAAGGTGGTCGCGTCGCATGGCGCTCTCGGCGAAGCAGACGAGGATGCTCGACATCCTGTCGCGTCGTGCTGCCTGGGTGACGGCCGCCGAGCTCGCGCACGACCTGGGCGTGACCTCCCGCAGCATCCGCAGTTACTCCGCCGCGCTCGGCGAGCTGGTCGAGTCGGGGCCGAACGGCTACCGCGTGAAGGGCGACGCCTACGCCGCCTACCTCGCCGACACGTCGGGCGCCTCCCCGACCGCCGGCTCGCCGCAGGAGCGCCTGGCCTTCCTCGCCCGACGGCTGCTGGACGAGCCGGAGGGGATCGACGTCTACGAGACGGCGGAGAGCCTCTTCGTGAGCGATTCGACCATCGAGGCGGACCTCACCCGGGTGCGCAGCCTCCTCGCCGACACCGAGCTGGAGCTGGATCGGCACGGTCCTGTCGCGCGGCTGAACGGGCCCGAGATCGCGCGGCGCAAGCTGATCAGCCGGCTGTTCCGGGACGAGATGCGGCAGGGCGTCGTGGACGTCTCGCGCATCCAGGAGGCGTTCGCGTCGAAGGGGCTGGCCGCGTTCAAGTCCGATCTGGTCGAGATGCTGGACGCGCGCGGGTTCTTCGTCAACGAGTACGGCATCAACGATGTGCTGCTGCACATGGCCGTCGCCCTCGACCGCGTCGCCAAGAACCGGGTGCTCCCCGCGGCCGGCGCGGCGGAGGCGGGGGAGGCCCTGCGCGGGCTGGCGGACGACCTCGGCGGTCTGGTGCGCACGCACTTCGACGTGGAGCTCGACCCGACCGAGTTGCGCTACCTCGCCATCCTGCTGCGCACCCGGGTGATCGCGCCGGGAGCGCGCGCGGACAGCGTGGCCGAGTTCGTCAGCGAGGCCGACCTGGAGATCGTGCGCGGGATCGTCGCGCGGGCCTCCACCGAGTACCTGGTCGACCTCCGCGACGAGGATTTCATCGTGCGGCTCACCCTGCACGTCCAGAACCTGGTGGCCAGGGCGCACGAGAACACGTACTCCCGCAACCCGCTCACGCGCTCCATCAAGAGCTCGTACCCGATGACCTACGAGCTGGCCGTCTACATCGCGAGCCGGCTGCAGGCGGCGGAGGGGATCGCGGTCAACGACGACGAGATCGCCTACATCGCGATGCACGTCGGCGCCTACCTGGAGCAGCAGTCGCGCCGCCGGGACGCCGTGCGCACCGCGGTCGTCTGCCCGAACTACTACGACATGCACATCCTGCTGCGCGAGAAGCTGGAGAGCGCGCTCGGCGACGAGCTGGACATCGTGAGCGTCATCACCTCCACCGACGCCGACTGGTCCGCGATCGACGCCGACCTCGTCCTGACGACGATCGACCCGCGCGGACGCCGGGAGAACACGGTCATCGTGCAGCCCTTCCTCACCGCGACCGATGTGGAGCACATCCGGCAGTCGGTCGCGCGCATCCGACGGCAGCGCCGCCGAGCCGGGATCAAGAACGAGCTGCTGGAGTACTTCGACGAGAGCCTGTTCCTGCGCAACTTCTACGCGCGCGACGCCATCACGATGATCCGCGCGCTCGGCGACAGGATGATCGCGGCGGACGCGATCGGCCGGGACTACGTGGAGCAGGCGGTCGAGCGCGAGCAGATGTCCTCCACGGCGTTCACCGACACCCTCGCGGTGCCGCACGCCATGACGATGAACGCCAAGCGGACGGCGATCGCGATCGTCGTCAACGACACCGCGATGGACTGGGGCGACGCGCGGGTGAACGTGATCGCGTTCATCGCCTTCTCGGAGGGCGGCCGAGCCGCGTTCCAAACGGTCTTCGATCAGTTCGTCGACGTCTTCTCCGACCGGGAGGCCGTCCTCGGCCTCATCCGCCGCGCCGACACCTTCACGGCCTTCATCGACGAGCTCGTCCGTATCATCGACGCCTGACTACCCCCGAAACGTGAGTAGTCGCGGGAATCGAACGGTCGATTCCCGCGACTACTCACTCTTCGATCGTCAGTTGGCGGTGACGAGATACGTCACGGCGACGCCGGGGGTGCCGACGGCGACGGTGTACGTCGCGTTCTTGTAGACGGCCTTGCTGTCGGTCGCGCCGGGCTGGACGGTGTAGCCGGCCTTCTCGAGAGCGGCCTTCGCGTCGGCGAAGCCGTTCTTGTCCTTCGGCTGCACGGTGACGGACCAGCCGTCGTTCTTGTCGCCGTTGGCCACGATGATGGTGCCGGCGACGAGCGGGACGTCCGACTTCGGGAAGTCGGACGGGAGCGACTTGGAGGACGCCTCCTGGGAAGCCGACGCCGAGGGCGTCGAGCTGGAGCCGTTACCGCTGCCGGAGCAGCCGGTCAGTGCGGCGATGGACAGTGCCGCGACGAGGGCGGCGGGGACGAGCAGTTTGCTGTTGGTGCGCATGATTCTTCCTAGTGCTGTATGCGGTTCGGTAGTACAACACTCCAGCGTACTGCGCAGCCTCAGACACTCCCGCCGCGGTGCGTCTGATGCCCGGTTCAGCCCAGCAGCAGCGTGCTGAGCTGGTCGGCCGAGTGCACGACCGCGATCGCGCCCGCCGCCTCGGCCGGGGAGCCGTAGCCCCACTCCACGAGGATGGTCGGGATGCCGTGCTCGCCGGCACCCTCCACGTCGTACGCGCGGTCGCCGACCATCACGGTGTGGTCGAGCGCGACGCCCAACTCGCCGAGGCGGTGCAGCGCGTCGGCCACGACGTCGGCCTTCGCGCTGCGGCTCTCGTCGTCGGTCGCGCCCGCGATCACGTCGAAGTACTGCGCGAGCTCGAAGTGCTCCAGGATGCGCGTGGCCTGGGTCTCCGGCTTGCTGGTGGCGACGGCGAGCGGGATGCCCGCTGCCTGCAGCCGCTGGAGGAGGCCCCGGACCCCGGGGAAGACCGCGCTGTCGAACGCGCCGTTGACCGCGTAGTCCGCACGGTAGACGGTGAGGGCGGCGCGGGCGCCCGCCTCATCGAAGCCGGCCATCGCCTGCAGCGAGTCGAGCAGCGGAGGCCCGACGTACTCCACGAGTTCGGAGGGGGTGGGGATGGGGAGGCCGAGCGTCTCGAACATGCGCACCAGGGAGGACGTGATGCCGGGTGCGGAGTCGGTGAGCGTGCCGTCGAGGTCGAAGAGGACGCAGGTCCAGGTGCGCGCGACGGCCGCGGGCGCCTCGGTGGTGATGGTCGGGTTTGTCATAGCCGTCCAATGCTATGTGAGATGTACGAATGTATCGTCAGTGCTCGCTGAGAGCCGACTCGATGTGCGAGCGCGCGACGACCATCGTGTGGGCGGCTCCCGGGTCGAACTGCACGGCCACGAAGTCGGCGTTGGCGATGTAGCCGAGCGCCTCGGCGGCCGGGACGATTACGGCCTGCACGCGCGTGCCCTTGCCGCCGGCGGCCCCGACGGCGTTGCGGAGCGCCTTCATCGAGGTGAACAGCGGCAGCACCGGCTCGCCCGCCGTCGACTGGATGGTCCGCAGCCGGACCTCCCCGGGATCGGACCCGGTGACGTCCACCACGAGGCCGCCCTTCGTCGCGGCGGTCAGCAGCGCCTCCAGGTTCTCCATCGTCGGCTCGCCGGCGATGGCGGCGAGGGCCTTGCGGACGGGGCCGTTCTCGTAGGTCTGCGGGAAGCGTCCCGCGGGGGCGGCCATCAGAACAGCCTGCTGTCGCTGTCGTCCAGGCCACGCATGGCGTCGTAGTCGAGCACCAGGCAGCGGATGCCGCGGTCCTCGGCCAGCGTACGGGCCTGGGGTTTGATCTCCTGAGCCGCGAACACCCCGGACACCGGCGCCAGCAGCGGGTCGCGGTTCATCAGCTCCAGGTACCGCGTGAGCTGCTCGACGCCGTCGATGTCGCCGCGGCGCTTCAGCTCGACGGCGACCGACGCCCCGCGCTCGTCGCGGGCCAGGATGTCGACCGGGCCGATCGCGGTCATGTACTCGCGGCGGACCAGAACGTGGCCGTCGCCGAGGAGGTGGATCTGCTCGGCCAGCAGCTTCTGGAGGTGCGCCTCCACGCCGTCCTTCTGCAGCCCGGGGTCGACGCCCAACTCATGGGCGGAGTCGTGCAGCACCTCGTGGATGGAGACGATGAGCATGTCGGCCGTCTTCGCCTGGCTGACCCGCCAGACCTCAGTGATCCCGGCCTCCCGCTGCAGTTCGTCCGGCTCGTCGACCGTGAGCGTGCAGGGCGGGCTCATCCAGTTGAGCGGCTTGTAGGAGCCGCCGTCGGAGTGGACCAGGAGGCTGCCGTCGGCCTTGAGCATGAGCAGGCGCTTGGCGAGCGGGAGGTGGGCGCTCAGGCGGCCGGCGTAGTCGACGGAACAGTTGGCTATCACGAGGCGCACCGGTCAAGTGTACGGTGCTGGCAGGATGTGGGGATGGCCCACGACCTCCTCATCGGCACGTACACGCAGCGTCTCCCACACGTCGACGGTCATGCGGACGGCGTGCTCTCGGCGCGGTTCGACGGCAGCGCGGTCGTGGACGTAACTGTGGCGGCCGAGGTGCCGAACCCGTCCTGGGTGGCGGTGTCGGCGGATGGGACCCGTGTCTACGCGGTCGAGGAGACCGGCCCGGACGGCGGTGTCTCGGCGTTCGCGCGTTCGGCGGGCGGCTCGCTGCGCCCGCTCGGCCGGGTGTCGAGTGGAGGCGACTCTCCCGCGCATCTGGCGGTTCACCCGTCCGGCCGGTTCCTGCTGACCGGGACCTACGTCGGAGGCACTGTCTCGGTCTTCGCGCTCGACGACGGCGCCCTCGGTGAGCGGACCGCGTTCATCCAGCACGAGGGCCACGGTCCCGACCCCGCGCGGCAGGAGGCGCCGCACGTCCACCAGCTCTCGGTCGACCCGGTGAGCGGGGACGTCGTGGTGGTCGACCTCGGGCTGGGCGAGGTGCGCTGGTACGCGCTGTCGTCGTCGGGCTCGCTGACCCTCCGCCCGGAGGCGACCGTCGCGGTCGGCGCTGCGGGACCGCGGCACCTGGCGTTCCACCCGGACGGGCGGCACGCCCTCCTTGTGAACGAGCTGGACAGCACGCTCGACGTGCTGCGCCGGGAGGGCGACCGGTTCGAGCGGGTCGCCTCGGCAGGCACGCGCGGCCCGGACACGGCGGGCGCGAACCTACCGGCCGCCGTGCGGGTGACGGACGACGGACGCACGGTGCTCGTGACCAACCGCGGGGACGACACGATCGCGGTGTTCGCCTTCGACGCGGCGGCGTCCTCCGTCGAGCTCGTGGACGTCGTGGCGGTGGGAGGCCGCGCCCCGCGCGACCTGGCGCTGTCGCCGGAGGGCGACCGCGTGCTGGCGGCGTGCCAGGACAGCGACGAGGTGGTCGTCTTCGCCTTCGACGCCGCGTCGCGCGCGCTGCGCCGGCTCGGCGCGACGCCCGTCCCGACCCCGGTCTGCCTCGCGTTCGCGTAGCCCGCCCCACATTCGTCACGAATGTCGCGTTAGGCGCCCCGGTACCGCACATTCGTGCCGAATCCGCGTGCGCCCATTCGTGCCGAATGTCGCCTTCGGCGGCGCGATACGGCACATTCGTGACGAATGTGCGTCGGGCGGCGGGGCTACTCGGCGGCGGGCTGCAGGCGCGTCCCGCGCTCCGCCGCGGGGCGCACGGCCGGCGCGGCCAGGAACGACGCCACCAGCAGCACGAGGATGAGGTACAGCGCGTTGAGCAGCCCGAACTCCTTGCCCAGGAACCCGATCAGCGGCGGCCCGACCAGGAACGCGCAGTACCCGATGATCGCCACCGCCGAGACGCGCGCGGCCGGGTTCTCGTTGCCCTCCGACGCCGCCGACATCCCGAGCGGGAAGCCCAGCGAGACGCCGAAGCCCCACAGCACCGTGCCGATCACGGCCACCCACAGCGGACCGCCGAGGATGAAGAGCAGGAGGCCGGCAACGCCCATCGCCGCCGTCACGCGGATCGCGGCCACGCGTCCGACGCGGTCGACGATCGGTCCGCCGAGCACGCGGCCGAGGGTCATCGCGGCGACGAAGAACCCGAACACGAGCGCGCCCGTGGAGTTGGACTGGCCGTGGCCGTCGACCGTGGCCAGCGCGATCCAGTCGTTCGCCGATCCCTCGCCGAACGCCATGCCGAGCATGACCACGCCGATGAGGATGAGCCGCCAGTCCGCCCACACCGCCAGCGACGCGCGGAGCCGCTGACCGAACGGGATGCGCGGCTTCTCGGCCGTCTCGTCCCCGAGGTCGGCCTCCCGCGGGATGAAGCGGATCGCGACCAGCGCCGCCGCGACGAGCAGCACGGCGATGAAGGAGAGGTGCCACACGACGCCGATGTGGAGGGCCGCCGCGGCCGCGCCCATCCCGGCGCCGAGTACGGTGCCCAGGCTGAAGAAGGCGTGCATGAGCGGCATCAGCGTCTTGCCGATCTCCCGCTCGACCGCGGTGCCCTCGACGTTCATCATCACGTCGACCATCCCGTTGCCGAAGCCGAGCAGGATGAGGCCGACAGCCACCGTCGGCACGGAGTGGAACACCGTCGAGCCGAAGCCGATCGCGAGCGTGCCGATCGCCACGATCACCAGGCTCCCGACCATCCCCTTGTGCGGGCCGAAGCGAACCAGCACGAGGGAGGACACCGACAGTCCGATGATGGCGCCGGCCGACATCCCGAGGATGAGCAGTCCGACCGAGGACGGGTCGCGGCCGAGGCCGAGGTCGTCGCGAACGCCGGGGATGCGGGCCACCCAGGTCGCCATCGCGAGTCCGCTGAGGATGAAGATCACGAAGACCGCGTTGCGCCAGGCGCGCAGTTCGCGGCGATCGCGGGTCGTCGTCGGGGTCGGCTGTGACATCGGCTGTCCTGGGAGGAGCGGGGGCCGCGAGCGGCCGGCGGGTTCTGGTGGGGGAGTGGATTTCGCCACTCGAATCGTTTCGATCGAAACGATTCGACTAAGCTACCACACGTGAACGACAGCAGCACACCCCTCGCGGGCGCCCGGCCGACGCTGGCCGCCGTCGCCCGCCTGGCCGGTGTCTCCAACTCCACCGCCTCCCTCGCCTTCTCCGGCACAGGGCCCGTGTCGGACGCCACGCGCGAGCGCGTCCTCGACGCCGCCAAGCAGCTCAACTACGCCGGGCCCGACCCGCGCGCCCGCTCGCTGCGCCGCGGCCGGTCGGGGATCGTCGGCGTCGTGATGGAGGAGCGGGTCGGCGACGCGTTCCGCGACCCGATCAAGATCGCCCTGCTCGACGGCATCTCCGACGAGATCGCCGCGGTGGACGCCGGCCTCCTCATCCTGACGGACGCGGGGGAGACCGCCCAGCGGATCGAGGACGCCCCGATGGACGCCGTGGTGCTCGTCGGCTGCAGCCCGCGCCTGGACGAGTCGGTCGCGATGCTGCGCCGGCGCGGCATCCCGCTCGTGGCGATCGAGGGCGACCCGGCCGACGACGTCCCCTCGATCGGCCAGGACAACCGGGAGGCCACCCGCCTCGCCGCCCAGCACCTCCACGACCTCGGCCACCGCGACGTCGCGGTCGTCACCCTGCCGCTGCCGCGCGACCGCGCGCGCGGACCGCTGACGCCCGAGGTCGTGCGCGCCAGCAGCTCCACCACCGCCACAGAGCGCCTCGCCGGCGCCAGGGACGTCTTCCCCGACGCGGGCGGCTGGACGACCCGCGGCTCGTTCGTGGAGGAGGGACGCATCGCCGGCGCCGCCCTCCTCGCCGACCCGTCGCGCCCCACCGCGATCATCGCGCAGAGCGACCTGCTCGCCGCCGGCGTGATCCGCGCGGCGGAGGAGCTCGGCCTGGAGGTGCCGGGCGACGTCAGCGTGGTCGGCTTCGACGGCGTGCGCGTCGACGGCCTGTGGCCGTACGACCTCACGACGCTGGTGCAGCCCGCGGTCGAGAAGGGCCGCGCCGCCGGCCGCGCCATCGTGGAGATGCTGGAGGGCCACGCACCGCACCCCACGTCGTTCACGAGCGACTTCCACCGGGGGAACACGACGGCGGAGCCGCGCAGGTAGAGGTCTCACCACCCCCGCCGCATAGGGTGGACCGCATGGACCTCGAAGCCCTCTACCGCGACCTCCACGCCCACCCCGAGCTCTCGTTCCAGGAGCACCGCACCGCCGGTATCGTCGCCGAGCACCTGTCCGCCCTCGGCCTGGAGGTGCACACCGGCATCGGCCGGACCGGCGTCGCCGGCGTGCTCCGCAACGGCGACGGCCCGACCGTGCTGCTGCGCGCCGACATGGACGCGCTGCCCGTCCGCGAGGAGACCGGCCTCCCGTGGGCGTCGACCCAGACCGCGCCAGGCGACGACGGCAACCCCGTCCCGGTCATGCACGCGTGCGGCCACGACATCCACATCACCTGCCTGCTGGGAGCCGTCGAGCGCTTCGCGACGTCCACCGACGACTGGTCGGGGACGCTCGTGGCCGTGTTCCAGCCGGCGGAGGAGCACGGCGGCGGCGCGGACGTGATGGTCCAGGACGGCCTCTACGCGAAGGTCCCCGCGCCGGACATCGTGCTCGGCCAGCACGTCACCCCGTTCCCCGCCGGCATGGTGGGCGCCCATCCGGGCCCAGCGATGGCCGCGGTCGACGCCTTCGAGGTCACCCTGCGCGGCCGTGGAGGCCACGGCTCGCGCCCGGAGACGACCATCGATCCGGTGGTCATGGCGGCCTCCGCGGTCATGCGCCTGCAGACCGTCGTGTCGCGCGAGACCGCCCCGCAGGACACCGCTGTCGTCACGGTCGGCACCCTCCACGCCGGCACCAAGAACAACATCATCGCGCCGTCGGCGACCCTCGGGATCAGCGTGCGCAGCTTCGACGAGACGGTCCGCGCACGTGTGCTGGAGGGCGTCGACCGCATCCTCCGCGCGGAGCTGCTGGCCAGCGGCTCCCCGCACGAGCCGACCACCGAGTGGGGCGAGCGCTACCCGGTCACGGTCAACGACCTGGAGGCCACCGCTCGCGTGAACGCGGCGTTCGCGTCCGAGTTCGGTGCGGAGGCCGTCCTCGAGCCGGGCGCGCTGTCCGGCAGCGAGGACGTCGGCAACCTGGCGACGGCGGCGGGCGTCCCGCTCGTCTACTGGCTGCTCGGCGGGGGCGACCCGGAGACGGTGCGCGCGGCGATCGCGGCGGGGACCGTGGAGACGGACATCCCGTCCAACCACTCGCCGTTCTTCGCGCCGGTGGCGCAGCCGACGATCGACGTGGGTGTGCGGGCGCTGGTGGCGGCGGCGCGGGAGTGGCTGGGCTGAGCTGGAGGTAGCGGGGTGGGTCTGCGCCCCGCTACCGCTCGGCGCCCGCCCGCATCCACGCCCGGCCACGCGCCCGCAGCCCCAACGTCACCGCCCGCGCCCCGAGGTACCCGAACGCGAACGCCGCCGTCAGTGCCGCGAGTCCTCCCGCGTCAGGCGACCTCCAGGCCACCACCGCGAGCGCCAGCGGCACGAACACCGCCACGTTCAACACCCCCGTCAGCGCCAGGTACCGTGCGTCCCCCGCGCCGATCAGCACACCGTCGAGCACGAACACGCAGCCCCCCAGCGGCGCGCTCACCCCGATGATGGCGAGTGCAACCGGGAGCAGCGCCGCCACCGACGGGCTGCTCGTGAACAGCCCGGCCGCGACCGGGCTGAGCGCGACCGTCGCCGCCCCCAGGACCACGCCCGCGCCGAGTCCCCACTGCACGCACCGGCGCAGGACCTCCCGGACGTCGCCGAGCTCCCCGGCGCCGAGCCCCTTGCCGACCAGCGCCTGCGCCACGATCGCGAGCGCGTCCAGCGCGAACGCGAGCGTCGCGAACACGGTCATCGTCACCTGGAAGGCCGCGAGCTCGTCCGGCCCCAGCCGCGTCGCGCAGAACACGGCCAGCAGCATCGCCGCGCGCAGGCTCGCCGTGCGCAGGAACAGCCATCCCCCCGCCCGGGCGGTCCGGCCGATCCCGGCGTGGTGCGGGAGCAGCGGGGCGCCGACGCGTCGCGCGCGCCGGACGACGATGACCGCGTACACGACGACCATCGCCCACTGCGCCACGACGGTCCCGAGCGCGGAGCCGGCGATTCCGAGCCCCGCCGGATAGATGAAGCAGAAGTTGAGCAGGATGTTCGCCCCGAACCCTGCGACGGCGACCGCGAGCGGGGTGCGGGTGTCCTGGAGTCCGCGCAGCAGCCCGGTCATCGCGAACACGAGCAGCATGGCCGGGAGCCCGAGCATCGAGATCGCGAGGTAGGTCTCCGCCTGGGAGGCGACCTCAGCGGACGCGCCGAACAGCCCCACCAGCACCGGGGAGGCCGCCCACCCGGCCGCGGCGAGCACGATTCCGAGCGCGAGCGCCAGCCAACTCCCGTCGACGCCCGCGGCGACCGCCCCGCGCTCGTCACCCGCGCCCAGCCGACGCGCGACGGCGGGCGTGGTCGAGTAGGCGAGGAACACCATGAGCCCCACGACGGTCTGCAGCACGGCGCTCGCGATCCCGAGCCCGGCGAGCGGGGCGACCCCCAGATGCCCGACCATCGCCGAGTCGGCCAGCAGGAAGAGCGGCTCGGCCACGAGCGCGCCGAGCGCAGGGACGGCGAGCCGCAGGATCTCGCGATCGAGCGGGCGGCGGGGGAGGACGTTCACGGCGGGGACAACGGTATCGCGAAGGGGTGACATGGGTGGTGGGCGGCTGGTTTGAGCTGGATGGCGATAGCGGGGGTGCGGTGGTTTGGGGTGTTGCCGGCGACCTCGCCGCGGAAGCGCGCGCCGGCCGCCTCCTGCTCACGCACCTCGCCCTCGGCCTCCCGCCCGCAGACGCGGTCCGACGGGCCTCCACACGCTTCGGCGGCCCCGTCGCCGCGGCGCGCCCCGGCGACGTCGTGTCGGTCGGTCCGGTGTCGGTGGCTGTTCCTACAGTGGAGGGATGAGCCACCTGATGCCGGAACTGCTGTCCACCTGGTCCTGGCGTCTCGAGCGGGTCCGCAATGGGCGCACGGTGCTCACCAAGGGGCAGGCGGCGTCCGCGCGCACCGACCTCCTCCACGACCGGTCCGCGCATCCGGGCGACTACTCCGGCTACGAGGAGGAGTACACCTCGGCCGTCGACGCGCTGGGCGTGCTCGCGCAGCAGGCGAACCGCAGCGACGACCTCCTGGCGGTGCTCCGTTCCGAGCGGCCGGTGGACGCCCCGGCGCGCGAACGTTACGCCACCGCGCCCGACAGCGCGGGAGTCCAGCGCGCCTCCCTCGCCGCCGAGCACGATCGCGTCCCGGCGGGGCTCCCGGAGGCTCTGGATCAGTGGGTCCACCGGCTCATCCGCTACCGCAGCGGCGCCAAGATCATCGCCCCGGTCGAGGCCGCGCGCGCCGAGATCCGGCTGCGCAACGAGGCCGACCTCAACCCTGGCGCCTACCGCAACGCGACAGCGGCGCCGTACTTCGGGAGGGTGATGCGGGAGCTCGGGGAGATCGCGACCTCGCAGCGCCCGGGAGTCCATCTCTCCCGGCGCGGGCTCCACCGCGGCCTGGCCGACGACTCGTTCCTGTGAGCAGGACGTCCTCGCGGCGCCGTCGTCCGGCGCCGTGGCCGGTCGCTGTGGTCACGCTGCTGCTCGCCGTCGCGGGAGCGGGAGGCTACGCCGCGCTGACCCACGGTGGCGCACCGGCCGGGCCGGCGGCGGCGGGTGCCTCGACTTCACTCGCCTCCCCGCCCGGCGCCCGCTCGGCGACGGGCCTTCTCGACGCGCCCGGCGCACGCGCCGCGCTGGCGCAGCTCCCGGTGAAGGGCCGCGCGCCGGCGACCGGCTACGACCGTGTCGCCCGCTTCGGCGAGGCGTGGCTCGACGTCGACAAGAACGGCTGCGACACCCGGGACGACATCCTCGCCCGCGACCTCGCCGCGGTCACGCGTCGCACGGACTGTGCGGTCCTCACCGGCACCCTGATCGACCCGTACACCGGCCGCAGCATCGCGTTCACCCGCGGGGTCCAGACGTCCGCGCTCGTCCAGATCGACCACGTCGTCGCGCTGCTCGACGCCTGGCAGACCGGAGCCCAGGGGTTGAGCCAGGAGACGCGCGTCCAGCTCGCGAACGACCCGCTCGAACTGCTGGCGGTGGACGGGGCGACGAACCAGGCGAAAGGCGCGGGCGACGCCGCGACGTGGCTGCCGCCGAACCGCGGGTTCCGCTGCGAGTACGCGGCCCGGCAGGTCGCGGTGAAGGCGAAGTACGGACTGTGGGTGACGGCCGCGGAGGGTGCGGCGTTGAAGGGGATCCTCGCGGGGTGCTGACGGCTGCGGTGGAGGCGATTGTGACGCGCTGCTGAGCGCCGCGGCGCCGCCGCGTCGCCCCTGTGTCCGGCCGCGACCGGCCGCTACGATCAACGCATGCACCAGCCAGAGCGCATGATCCCCCGCCGATCGGGCGGCACCGCGGTGCGGCCGTGACCCCCGCCGAGGCGGCCGCCCTGCTCGGACTCCCCGAGAACGCGACCGAAGCCCAGATCACGGAGGCGTATGCCGCGCACATCGCGACCGTCCCGGAGAGCGACATCGCCGCCGTCGACGCGCTCACGCGGGCGCGGGACGCACTCCTCGCCGGGGTCCGCTGGCTGCCGCCGCAGAGCGCTGGTGCGCCGCGCGAGTGGGGAACGGCCCGGGGCGCCGCGACGCCGATCGGACTGGGGCAGCAGACTCAGCCCGGATACCCGCCACTCCCACCCGCGGCGGCGCAACCTGGACCGCTGTCGCAGCCGGGCTCCCCCTCCCAGCCCGCCCCCGCGCCGCAGGCCACCACTCAGCAGTCCCCGGGATACCCACTCCAGCAGCACGGCTACCCATACGCGCCCTCCTTCGCGCCCACGGGCGGACCGGGACTCGCGGCCCACCCCCAGCAACCGCCCTACCCCGGCTACCCCCAACCCCCCGCCTACCCCACCCGCCGCCGCACCCCCCTCTCCAACGGCGCCATCATCGGCATCGCCCTCGGCAGCACCGCCGTGCTCCTCGTGGTCCTGCTCGTCGCGGTCATCGCCCTCGCCGGCGGCACCCAGCGGGGCCTCGCGAACGCCGCCGCCCAGCACGGCTCCGCCGCCGCGCCGTCCACCGCCCCGTCGAGCAGCGACCCGTCGGCGGCCGACCAGAGCTACGTCATCGACGGCGTGACGATCAAGCCGGAACAGGGGTGGACCTTCCTGCTGACCTCCCAGCGCGACTGCCCCGCCGCCGAGGTGATCGTCGGGTTCGCGGACACCATCGACGGCGACTCCATGGATCAGCACACCGACACCGTCTCGCTGAAGGCCGGCGTCCCGTACACCTACACGGTTCCCGACACGGCCTCCACGCGCCAGTACGCCGGCATCGACGACCTGCAGTGCGTCCCGACCTGATCCGGCGCGTAAGGATTCCGTTAATAGTTTTCACAAATTACTGAATCAAGCGTAGAGTCACGCCCATGACCACAGTGATTGAGGCCTCGGGCCTCGAGAAGCGATTCGGCCGGGTCCGGGCACTGGACGGCCTCGACCTCACCGTCACCGAGGGTGAAGTCCACGGATTCCTCGGGCCGAACGGCGCAGGCAAGTCGACGACCATCCGCGTCCTCCTCGGCCTCGCGCGCTCCAACGGCGGCACCGCCCGCGTCTTCGGCAGCGACCCCTGGCGGGACGCCGTCGCCCTGCATCGCCGCATCGCCTACGTCCCCGGCGACGTCAGCCTCTGGCCGAACCTCTCCGGCGGGGAGGCCATCGACCTCCTCGCCCGGCTCCGCGGCGGCACCGCGGACAAGGCCGCCTACGCCGAGCGCAAGAAGCGGCTGATCGAGGTGTTCCAGCTCGACCCGACCAAGAAGGGCCGCGCCTACTCCAAGGGCAACCGGCAGAAGGTCGCGCTCGTCGCCGCCTTCGCCACCCCGGCGGACCTCTACATCCTCGACGAGCCGACCAGCGGACTCGACCCGTTGATGGAGGCCACCTTCAACGCCGAGATCGCGCGCATCTCCCGGGACGGCGCGACCGTCCTGCTGTCCAGCCACATCCTCTCCGAGGTGGAGCAGCTCTGCGACCGGGTGAGCATCATCCGCGAGGGCAAGACCGTCGAGTCCGGCACGCTGGACGAGCTCCGCCACCTGACCCGCACCGAGATCTCGTTCGCGGCCGACGGCATGACGGACGAGCAGCTCGCCCGCATCCCCGACGCCCACGACCTTCGCACCGACAACGGCCGCGTCAAGTTCACTGCTGACAGCGACGGCCTCCCGCCGGTCCTCGCAGCGCTCGCCGACCTGAACGTGAAGAGCCTGACCGTGGCCCCGCCGTCGCTGGAGGAGCTGTTCCTCCGCCACTACGGCGACGAGCTGGCCGGTGTCGCCGAGCTGGAGGCGGAGGCGAAGGGGCGATGAGCACCACGACCACCGACCGCCCGGCCACGCGCGCCGGGCGCACCGCCGTCCCCGAACGCGGACGCGTCGCGACCCTCGGCGTCCTGCTCCGCCAGCGCCTGCGCCGCGACCGCTGGCAGCTCCTCATCTGGATCCTCTGCATCGCGTTCCTCGCGCTCTTCTCCGCGGCGAGCATCGACCAGACCTACGGGTCGGCGACCGGCCGCGAGGAGCTGATCCGGCTCGCGATCGCGAACCCGACCGTCCTCGTCCTGCGCGGCCTCCCGCAGGGCACCGGCCTCGCCGCGGTCACCTTCTTCGAGATCTACACCTTCCTCGCGCTGCTCGCCGGGCTGATGAACACGTTCCTCGCTGTCCGGCACTCCCGGGCGGAGGAGGAGTCCGGTCGCGCCGAGCTCGTCGGGTCGACCCCCGCGGCGCGGCTCACCCCGACGGTCGCGACGGTCATCCACGGCGTCCTCGCGGACATCGTGCTCGCGCTGGCCACGGCGCTCGGCTTCATGGCGTCCGGCCTCCCGGCGTACGGCTCCCTCGTCGCGGGAGCGGCAGTCGGCGGCGCGGGAATCGCCTTCCTCGCCGTCGGCCTCCTCCTCGCCCAGGTGATGAGCACCTCCCGCGGCGCGAACGGCTACGCCTCCGCCGTCGTGGTGCTCGCCTGGGTGCTGCGCGGGATCGGCGACGCGATCGGCACGGTCACGGGCTCCGGCACGACGATGGTCTCCGGCTGGCCGACCTGGCTCAGCCCGATCGGCTGGGGCGAGCAGTTCTCGCCGTACGTCCGCAACGACTGGACGCCGCTGCTCCTCCAGCTCGGCTTCGCGATCGTGCTCATCGCCGCGGTGTTCGGCCTCCAGGCCGTGCGCGACTCGGGCGCGGGGATCGTCCCCGAGCGCGCCGGCCGGCGGGATGCCCTCCCGATGCTGAACGGCCCGCTCGGGCTCGCCTGGCGCCTCCAGTGGCCGACCGTCCTCGGCTGGACGATCGGCGGCCTTCTCACCGGCGTGCTCGCGGGGGCGCTCGGCAGCGTGGTCAGCTCGTCGATCGCGAACGACCCCAGCCTGGGGAACATCCGGGATGCCGTCGCCCACCTGGGCGCGGGCGGCTCCGGCCCGATGACGGCGCTCTTCCTCTCCGCGATCATGTCGATCGTCGGGGTGCTCGCCGCGGCGTGCGCGGTGCAGACGGTCATCCGGCTCCGCCAGGAGGAGGTCGGAGGGTCGGCAGAGGTGATGATGGCGACCCCGGTCTCCCGGGTCCGCTGGCTGCTCGACTTCGTGTTGGTCGGCCTGATCGCGATCGTGCTCGTGCTGCTGGCGGCGGCGCTCGCCGCGGGCGTGTCCGCGACGGCGGCGGGGGAGAAGGCGTCCGCCTTCAATGACGCGTTCGCCGCCGCGGCCGCGCAGTTCCCGGTGGCGCTCGTCTACCTCGGCGTGCTGACGCTGGTGTTCGTGGTGCTGCCGAGCTGGACCGTCCCGGTCGGCTGGGCCGCCCTCGGCGCCGGCGCGTTCATCGGCATCTTCGGCGCCCTGATCAAGCTCCCGGACTGGCTGCGCCACTTCTCCCCGTTCGCGGACGCCCCCGTCGTCGTCGGGAAGGTGGATTGGACCGGTGGATACTGGATGTTCGGCATCGCGGTGGTCGCGCTCGCCGCCGCCGCGGCGCTCATCCGACGCCGGGACTTCGCGATCGGTTAGGGACGGGCATGGCGAGGGACGAACGGGCTCTGACCGAGATGATGGAGCACTCCGCGGCGGTGCTGACCGCCGCGGGGTTCCCGAAGATGCCCGCCCGCGTGCTGATGGCCCTCACGGTCACCGAGTCGACCGGGCTGACGGCCGCGCAGCTCGCCGAGCGGCTGGACGCGAGCCCGGCCGCGATCTCCGGAGCGGTCCGCTACCTCCAGACCCTCGGGATCGTCCGGCGCCTGTCGCAGAACGGCAGCCGCCGCGACCTCTACCAGATGCCGGCCGACTGGTACGCCCTGATGGTCCGCAACAGCCCGATCTACGGCGTGCTGGCCGACCAGGCGGACGCGGGCCTCGCCGCCATCGACGGCCCGGACGACCCGGCGACCGAGCGGCTGCGCGACATGGCCGGCTTCTACCGCTTCATGCAGGACCGGCTGCCGGAGATGTTGAACGAGTGGGAGCAGATCCGGGCGTCGCGGGATGCGTGAGCGGGGCGTGACCCGATTTGCCATCCTACAAATATCGAACTAATGCCTAACCCGCGTCCACGAGGGCGGACAAGCGGGCCTGCGCGAGCCTGGGCCACCGCTGGGCGGCGGCTTCGGGAGGCCGTCGCCGCACCGTGGATCGGTTCGGCGACCGGCGTGCCTTGCCTGCCGGTCGTGAACATCTGAAATGCTCATGATCGGACTCACCAGGGGGATCGACATGCGTTTCACCACTCCGGCGCGGAAGGCGCTGGTGGTCGCGGTGCTGCTCGCCGTCAACGTGGCGCTCGCGCTGCTGTTCGACGCCCTCCACTCCGAGCCGGCGTCCATCGTGCTGACGGTGCTGCAGGTCGCCGGGTGGTACATCGTCTCCCGGGTGTTCCGGGGGCCGGGGGAGCCCGTGCGCGCGGCGCGGCCATGGTGGCGGATGACGAACCGGCCGCTCCTGTCCGGGGTCTTCGGTGTCGGCTACGCCGTGCTCGCCCTGGTCAACATCGGCTTCTCGCTCGCCGGGTTCGGCAGCATCTCCGGCACCGTGTCGATCCTCGCCGAGCTGGTCCTCGCCGCGCTCTTCCTGAACTCGTACGCCTGCCTCCGTCCGCGGCGGACCGCGCCTCAACAGGCTCCTGCGCGGCAGCAGTCGCGTCCGCGCGTCTCCGGCGGCGCGCGCACCTGACAGGCGGGGCGCCCGCGCCGTAGGCTGGAGCGCATGACGCTCTCCTCCGGCATCGCCACCGACGAACTCGACCCCACGATCCGCCCGCAGGACGACCTGTTCCGGCACGTCAACGGCACCTGGATCGACCGCACCGAGATCCCGGGCGACAAGGCGCGCTGGGGCTCCTTCATGGAGCTCGCCGAGAAGTCGGAGGCCGCCGTCCGCGAGATCGTGGAGGCCGCGCAGACCGCCCCCGAAGGCACCGAGGAGCGCAAGTTCGGCGACCTCTACACGAGCTTCCTCGACGAGGACCGCGTCGACGCGCTCGGCGTCGAGCCGATCCGCGCGCAGCTCGCGATCGCCGACGACGTCGCCACCATCCCGGAGTTCCTGAAGACCCTCGGCGAGCTGGAGCGGCACGGCGTCGGCGGCATCTACCAGCTCTTCGTCGACAACGACCCGGGCGACCCCAGCCGCTACCTCGTGTTCGCCGAGCAGGCGGGCATCTCGCTGCCCGACGAGTCCTACTTCCGCGAGGAGCGGTTCGCGCCGATCCGGGAGGCCTTCGCCGCGCACGTGCAGCGGATGTTCGAGCTGGCCGGCTTCCAGGACGCCCCCGAGCGCGCCCAGCGGGTCTACGACCTCGAAGTGGAGATCGCCGCGCAGCACTGGGACAACGTGACCTCCCGCGACTCCGAGAAGACCTACAACCTGTTCTCCTGGGCCGACGCCACCGCCCTGTTCGGCTCGACGGGCCTCGACGACTGGGCCGCCGGCCTGGGCGCACCGCAGGGCGCGCTCGCCGAGGTGGTCCTGCGCCAGCCGTCCTTCACCTCCGGCGTCGCCGGCCTCCTCACCGAGGACAAGCTGCAGTCGTGGAAGGACTGGCTGGCCTGGCAGATCATCCACGACTCCGCCCCGTACCTGACCGGCGACTTCGTGGACGCCAACTTCGACTTCTACGGCCGCACCCTCACCGGCACGCCGGAGATGCGGGCCCGCTGGAAGCGCGGCGTCTCGCTCGTGGAGGGCGTGATGGGCGAGGCCGTCGGCCGCATCTACGTCGAGAAGCACTTCCCGCCCGCGGCCAAGCAGGAGATGGACGAGCTGGTCGCCAACCTGATCGAGGCGTACCGGCAGAGCATCCAGAAGCTCGAATGGATGGGGGAGGACACCCGCGACCGCGCGCTCGACAAGCTCGGCAAGTTCACGCCCAAGATCGGCTACCCCGTGAAGTGGCGCGACTACTCCGCGCTCGTCATCGACCCGACCGACCTGGTCGCCAACGTGCGCGCCGCCGCGCTGTTCGAGTTCAACCGCGAGCTGAACAAGATCGGCAAGCCGATCGACCGCGACGAGTGGTTCATGACCCCGCAGACGATCAACGCCTACTACAACCCGGGCTTCAACGAGATCGTCTTCCCCGCGGCCATCCTGCAGTACCCGTTCTTCGACGAGAGCCGGGACGCCGCAGCCAACTACGGCGCGATCGGCGCGGTGATCGGCCACGAGATCGGCCACGGCTTCGACGACCAGGGCTCCAAGTTCGACGGCGACGGCAAGCTCGACGACTGGTGGACCGCCGCCGACCGCGCCGCGTTCGAAAAGCGCACCGGCAGCCTGATCGCCCAGTACGACGCGCTCGCCCCCGCGCAGGTGCCCGACCACCACGTGAACGGCGCCCTCACCATCGGCGAGAACATCGGCGACCTCGGCGGCCTCGGCATCGCGTGGAAGGCCTACCTCCTCTCCCTCGGCGGCGAGGAGCCTCCCGTGGTCGACGGCCTGAGCGGCGCGGAGCGGTTCTTCCTCAGCTGGGCGCAGGCCTGGCAGCAGAAGGGCCGCGACGAGGAGGTCATCCGACTGCTGGCGATCGACCCGCACTCGCCGAACGAGTTCCGCTGCAACCAGATCGTCCGCAACATCGACGCTTTCTACGAGACGTTCGGGGTCGCGGACGGCGACAAGCTGTGGCTGGCTCCGGAGGAGCGCGTGACCATCTGGTGACGCGCCGGGGAGTGCGCGAAAGGGATCGCCCGGCGACCCCTCCGGCGAGGTAACATCGTCCCTATCGCGTCGAGGACACCCTGCCTCGCCGCGTCGCGGGCCGGGGGGACCGCAGCACGGACCGAAGCCCCGACTCGGAAGAAAGACCCAGCGCGACTGTGACGATCCAGACCCCGGAGACCGACCACCGCCGCCGGCACGCCAGTGCGCGCCGCGGCCGGCACCGCGGGTCCGCGCCCGCCGCCTCCGAGGTCTTCAGCCGCGGCTTCGACGCGCTCGGTCGGCTGGCCGTGCAGGGCGTTCAGGTCTCGGCGCGGGCGACGGACCTCTCCACAGGCGAGGTGCTGTTCTCGGTCGACGACCACGTGGTGATGCCCACGGCGAGCATCGGCAAGGTCCTGCTGCTGGTGGAGGTCGCCGCGCGCCTCCAGTCGCACCAGCTCAGCCCGCTGGCCCAGCTGGATCGCGCACCCCAGGACATCGCGGGGGAGTCCGGCATCTGGCAGCACCTGCAGGTCCCCGCCCTCCCGGTCGCCGACCTGGCGGCCCTCGTCGGCGCGACGAGCGACAACCTCGCGACCAACGTCCTGCTGCGCCGCGTCGGCCTGGAGGCCGTGAGCGCCCGCACGGAGTCCCTCGGCCTCACCCGCACCGCCCTCCTCGACCTGGTCCGCGACCACCGCGGCCCGGACGACGCCCCGCAGCTCTCGGTCGGCAGCGCCAACGAGCTGACCTGGCTGTTCTCGGCGCTGGCCCGCGGGGAGGTCGTGGACGCCGCGACGAGCCGCCAGGTCATCTCCTGGCTGTCCCTGAACAGCGACTTCTCCCTGGTGTCGAGCGCGTTCGGTCTCGACCCGCACTCGCACCGCCACCCGGAGCACGGCATCCTGCTGGTCAACAAGACCGGCACCGACGCCGGGGTGCGCAGTGAGGTCGGCGTGCTGCGCGGGCCGCGCGCGGGGGTCACCTACGCGGTGTCGACGTACTTCGACGACACGGCGCTGCCAGCGCGGCTGTCGGTGATCGACGGGATGCGGACGGTGGGGCTGGATCTGCTGGAGTATGTGTTCTGAGGCGGGCTACCGCGCGGCCATGAACGCGTCTTCCGGGTCGTAGTCGAACCAACGGTCGTCCCTGGCCCGCTGCCCCTCACCCCAGCAGCGTCCGCGCCAGCACCAGGTACTCCCGCGCGTTCGCGTCCGGCAGGTACGCCCGCCCGATCGCGTTGCCGATCGCCGGCAGGGACACCGCGTCCGGGTACGCCAGCCACAGCGTCTCGTACGTCGGGTTGAACTTGCTCTTGAACGCGAACAGCGAGGCGAACCCATAGGCCGGCTCCAGCGTCTTGGCGAGGAAGGCGAGCAGTCGGTCCATCACCGCGGGACCCTCCTCGGAGGCGTCCGCTCCGGCGTCCGCGGGCCCCGCCGGCTTCGTCGCCAGCGGCGCTCCCGACAGGCTGAGCACCTCCACGCCCTCGCCGCGCATCCGCTGGGCCGCCGACGCGATGACGAACTCCATGATGCCCGGGATGCTCTTGTCCGCCCGGCGCATGAAGTCGATCGTGTAGCCGACCACCCGGCCGTCGTGCCAGCTCGGCAGCCAGCTCGTGACCGCCTGGAGGTCGCCCTGCGGGTTGTAGGCGAGGTAGAGCCGCACCTCGGGGTCCTTCAGCTCGGCCATCCCGCCGAGGGTGAAGCCCATCTCGGGCAGCTCCTTCTCGGACACCCACTGCTCGCTCAGCGCGACGATCTGGTTCTGCTGGATCGGGGCCAGCTCGGCCCACGTCGTCCACAGCGTCGAGATGCGCTCCTTCACCCCGCGGTTGTGCGCCTGGCGGACCTTCTGCCAGGGCTTGCCCTGCATGTCGAAGGTCTGCGGGTGCATCAGCGTCTCCTCGCCGACCGACACGCTCTGCCAGCCGAGCGACTCGAACACCGGGAGGAACGCGCCGTGGATGCTGTAGAACGCGGGCGTCCAGCTGTTCGCGTCGCAGAAGCCGATGAAGTCGATGATCGTCTGCTCGGCCCGGTCGGGGCGGCAGACCGGGTCGGACAGCGTGATCGCCACCCCGTTGATCACCCGGTAGGCGACGGCGGCCTCGCCGTCCTCCGAGAACCAGTAGACGTTGTCCGGCCAGGTGCCCATGAAGCCGAGCGTCCCGCCGCCGCCCGCGCGCAGGAGCTCCCGGAAGCGCAGCTCGTCGCCGACCGTGCGGCCGGTGGAGGTCGCCCGGTACAGCCGCATCGTGCCGATGACGAAGATCGTCCAGAACACCGGGCCGACCCACTGGTAGAGCAGCAGCGTGAACGGTGACGTCGGCACGATGACGGGGCCCAGCACGGACTCGAAGCCCGACGGGACGAACCGGCGCAGCGTCGACGCGAACACGTCGCCGATGGAGGCCTCCGGCACGAACGACGACAGCGTCGCCAAGCCCGCGATCAGGTACAGCACCCCGAGCAGGGCGAACGCGACGACCGCCAGGATGGTGAAGCGCACCACCGCGTCCCTGGGCGCGCGGATCTGGAACTGGCGCCGCGTGGCCACCAGCAGCGCGATCGACGCCAGTGGCACCAGCATCGTCGCCAGCAGCCAGAGCAGCACCTCGATCGCGGGCGTGAGAGCGTCGATGCTCTCCACGTCGATGGTGATCTCGCCGCCGGGCAGCGCCGTGAACGGGAGGACGACCATCGCCGCGTTCACGATGATCCCGAGCAGCCACGCGAAGTGCCGGCCGCGACGGAGACCGATGGCCGTCACGATGAGCAGCACGAGCGGCAGCAGGCTGAGCAGCAGGGGACCGACCCCCTGCACGGAGACGGCGGCGAGCTCGTCACGGCAGTTGGTGGTGTCGGCGGCCTTGCACGCCGCCAGCACCGTCGCTGCCGCGACCTCCCGATGCTGGAACAGCGCGGAGATGAACGAGAGCGGGCCGAGGCCGCCCGGCGGCAGGAGCGCGGCGAGCGGGCCGATCGCGGTGATCGCGACGATCGCGGCGACCAGGGTGCGGGTCTCCCCGTGCGAGCTGCGGCGCATCCGGTGCAGCGGCCCACGGCGGAGGATGACGCCGAGCCCGAGGCCGAGCAGCGCCGCGAACAGCCGGTAGACGTTGTTCTGGTCGCCGTTGTAGAGCACGAACATGACGACGGTCGCGAAGGTGAGCAGCCGGATCCGGCGCCGCCACAGGGTCGCCGCGAACGCGCTCGCCGTGACCAGAGCGCCCACGATCCCGATGGTCGGGTCCAGGGTGAAGTCGAACTCGGTGGCGTGCGCGAGGATCTCTCCCACGTTCGCCGCCGCCCACTGGCCGAGCACGCCGAGCGTGATGCCCAGCACCCCCGTGACCAGGAAGGCGATGATCAGGCGCACGGTGCCGAGCAGCCGTTCGGCCGCCGCGAGCACCGTCAGCGCCAGCAGGAACGAGATCACGAACTGGATCGGGTCCTCCGGCACGAAGAGCGCCGTGAACGGCGTCCACCAGTACCCGGCCCGGATGGTCGTCGGTACGCCCGCCGCCCAGACCAGCGAGCCGCCGCCCACGCTCGCGGCGCTCCACAGCGTGCCGGTCGCGATGGAGGTCGCGAGCAGGAGCACGGCGAGCGTCACGCTCGCCGGCGCGATCTGCACGTAGGCGCGCAGCATCGCCCACGCCGGCGGGCGTCCCGGGGAGGGATCGGCCGGCGGCGCCGGTGCGGTGTCAATGGGAGCCGTGCTCATGGTGTCTCCGTCGCGGTGGCCCCCACCCTAGCCGCCAATGGTCTCGGGGGCGCTACAGCCAGACGCCTGCAACGCCGATCATGCCGAATGCTCCGGCGAACGCGATCACCCAATGCGTCGCGCGCTGCGGCACGCGGAGCAGGAGCAGGATGACGAGCAGCGGCCCGAAGGCGATCGAATAGCGGGCGACGATCCCCACGTCGATCCCGAACGTGACGACGTTGGAGAGCCGCAGGGCCACGGGATAGAGCAGCAGCGTGAGCAGGGTCCCGAGGGCGAGCAGGTGGAGCGGGTTCAGGACGCGCGGCGCGAACTTCACGATGGTGAACTGGAAGCGCTCGTCGAAGTTGCTCCGGAGCACCGTGTAGACGAGGGCTCCGAAGATCAGCACGCTCAGCCAGACCGGCCAGCCCGCGGCGATCCCCCGCATGATCTGCCCGAGGAAGGCCTTGGATGCGGGCATGGCCTTGTCCCAGTCGGTCCACGGCGTGTGGACGGACGCGATCTCCTGGAACACGCCGACGATCACCTTGCGCCAGCCCTCGAACGCGAGGCCGCCGTACACCGTGGCGTTCGAGACCGTGGCGGAGGCCGCGATGTAGCGCCCCCAGATCACGACGGGCGCGATCACGATCGCGATCAGGGTCCCGAGCTGCCACCACCGGGGATCCCAGCGTTCGGGGCCGACGGTCCAGCCGAAGCGCCGGCCGACGAGCACGGCGAGCATCGCGAACAGGAAGCCTCCCACCGGCAGCGAGCAGACCACCGCCACGCACGCGCCGAACGCGCTCGCCAGCGCGAACCACAAGAAGCCGCGGTTGCGGCGCATCCAGCCGATGCCGGTGCCCGCGATGAGCGCCCCGCAGAGCACGCCCAGCGCGTTCGGGTTGACGATGCCGCCCATGACCATGATGGTCGACGCGGCGACGGGGGCCGTCACCGCCGCGATCAGTCCCACTCGGCGGATGCCGAGCGCGTAGGCGGCGACACCGCTGGCGATCACGCCGAGGATCATCACGGCGGCGCTGAACAGCCGGTACTCGTCCAGCGGGTAGTGGTCGCCGGGGAACAGCTCCAGGAGCCTCCGGAACAGCTCGGCTCCCGCGAAGTACGTCGGGTAGTGGATGTAGCCGCTCGTGTACTTGCCGCTCGGCAGCGACTCCGCGGACAGCAGCGGGTCGGCGCAGCCGCGCAGCGTGGGCCCGGCCTGGTGACCGACCCCGCACGCCCATTCCTGCACGACGCCCTGATCGATCAGCGCTCCCCGATAGGAGAGCTGGCCCTTGTGCATCTTGAGGGCGGTGTCCAGGTGGACGTGCTCGTCGAGGAGCGACAGCGGATGCCGGTCGAGGGCGAAGTGGATCACCGACACCGCGAAGTAGAGCACCAGGAGGGCAGAGACGATCAGGGAGAGCAGAGCGCCGTGGCGCACGCACCACGACCAGACCCGCTGACCCGCCTGTGCGGGGCCCGCCACGTCAGATCTCGCGCAGGCGCTCGGCGAGGTATCGGTCGAGGCCTTCCAGCGGGATGCGCTCCTGCTTCATCGTGTCGCGGTCGCGCACGGTCACGGCGTCGTCTTCGAGCGAGTCGAAGTCGACCGTGACGGCGAGCGGCGTGCCGATCTCGTCCTGACGGCGGTACCGGCGGCCGATCGCGCCCGAGTCGTCGAAGTCGACGTTGCGGCGCTTGCGCAGCTTGTCGGCCAGACTGCGGGCGAGCGGCGACAGCGCCTCGTTGCGGGAGAGCGGGAGGACGGCGACCTTCACGGGCGCGAGACGCGGGTCGAGGTGCAGCACCGTGCGCTTGTCGGTGCCGCCCTTGGCGTTCGGCACCTCCTCCTCGTCGTACGCGTCGACCAGGAACGCCATCAGCGCGCGGGTGAGGCCGAAGGACGGCTCGATCACGAACGGCACGTAGCGCTCGTTCTTGTTCTGGTCGAAGTAGCTGAGGTCTTTGCCCGAGTGCTCGATGTGCGTCTTCAGGTCGAAGTCGGTGCGGTTGGCGACACCCATCAGCTCGCCCCACTCGCTGCCGACGAAGTCGAACTTGTACTCGATGTCGATCGTGCGCTTCGAGTAGTGCGCGAGCTTGTCCTTCTCGTGCTCCAGGCGGCGGATGTTCGCCGGGTCGATGCCGAGGTCCACGAACCAGTCCCAGCACAGGTCGATCCAGGTCTGGAACCACTCCTCGTCGGTGCCGGGCTCGACGAAGTACTCGATCTCCATCTGCTCGAACTCGCGGGTGCGGAAGATGAAGTTGCCCGGCGTGATCTCGTTGCGGAACGCCTTGCCGATCTGGCCGATGCCGAACGGCGGCTTCTTGCGCGCGGCCTGCAGCACGTGCGCGAAGTCGGTGAAGATGCCCTGCGCGGTCTCCGGGCGCATGTAGTGGAGGCCGGACTCGTCGTCCACGACGCCGAGGAAGGTCTTCATGAGGCCGGAGAACTGCCGGATCGGCGTCCACTGGCCCACCTTGTCCGGGTGGTCGGGGTCGGCGATGTCGTCGAGGCCGTTCACCGGCGGGTGGCCGTGCTCGGCCTCGTACGCCTCGAAGAGGTGGTCGGCGCGGTAGCGCTTGTGGGTGATCAGCGACTCGGTCAGCGGGTCGCTGAAGACCTGCACGTGACCGGAGGCCTCCCACACGGCGGTCGGCAGGATGATCGCCGAGTCCAGGCCGACCATGTCGCCGCGGCCGCGCACGAAGGCGTTCCACCACTCGCGCTTGATGTTCTCCTTGAGCTCGACGCCGAGGGGACCGTAGTCCCACGCGGAGCGGGTGCCGCCGTAGATCTCCCCGGAGGGGAAGACGAATCCGCGGTGCTGCGCCAGCGTGATGACGGATTCCAGTCTCGACGGTGCGGCCATGGGTGCTCCCTGTTCGGTGCCGGGGTGTGGGGGACCCGTCCATCCTACTGAGGATGCGGCGGCCTCACCGGCTCGCGCGGAAGTCGTCCTCCAGGATCGCGAACACCGCGGTGTCCGACCATTCGCCCTTGAAGATCTCGCTCTGGCGCAGCAGGGCCTCCTGCTTCATCCCGAGGATGCCGCACAGGCGGGCCGACGCCTCGTTGCGGGCGTCGAGCTGGGCGAAGACGCGGTGGCCGCCGAGGGAGTCGAAGCAGAGCTCCAGGAGGCGGGTCGTCGCCTCGGTCGCGTAGCCGCGGCCGTGCACCGCCGGGTGGAAGACCCAGCCCATCTCGAACTTCGCCCACTCCGCCTTCTTGAGGAACAGGCTCACGTGGCCGATGACCCGGGTGTGGCCGCCCTCGGGGTCCGGGAGCTCGACCGCGTAGACGATGCCGTCGCCGTCGTGGGCGAGCCGGTTCATCGCGATGCGCTTGCGCAGGTGCTCGGCCGACTCGTCGTGGTCGTGCACCTCCCAGAACAGGTAGCGGGCGACGTCCTTCAGGCGCTCGAACTCGTGGCCGTTCTCCAGGTCGCCGCTGTTCAGCGGGCGCAGCAGCAGGCGCTCGGTGCGCAGCTCCTCCGCGGCGTAGGGCAGGCCGGTGGCGGCGTGCGGCTCGGTGGCGGTGATCGTGGCCTCGTCGCTCACGTGTCCTCCTCTGGTGGGTGCTCCTGGACGGACGTCAGGAGGCGGCGGTCTCGTCGTCGACGGCGCGGAGCGCCTGCGGGCGGGGCGCGTCGTCGACCTCCACGCCGAACAGCGCCGACGTGGCGTCCACGAACGCCTGCGCCTCGCCGTTCCTGGCGAGCTCGCGCGCCCGGACCGACGGGGTGTGCAGGAGGACCCCGGCCAGGTGGCGCAGCGCCGCCTCGGTCTGCTCGGTCGAGTCGCCGCGCGAGCGGGCCCGGGCGATCTCCGCGTCCAGGATGCCGAAGACATGGGTGCGGAGGGCGACCAGCGCGGGCGTGACGGCCTGCTCGGCGTTCTGCGCCGCGAACTCCGCGGCGGCGGCGCCGACGAGCTCCCGGGCGTCGGCCGCGGCGTTCAGCTCCTCGACCGGCGCGTGGATGCTGATGGTCTCCAGGTCGAGCAGTTCGACGTCCCGCAGCTCGGCGACGGCCGGGTCGACATTGCGGGGGAGGCCGAGGTCGATCACGAGGCGGCGGGCCGCGGCATCCGGCGCGGCGATCGCGTCCGCCAGCAGGGCGCGGGTGATGACGTGCTCGGTGACGGCCGAGCAGGTGACGACGAGGTCCGCGGCGCCGAGCGCCTCCAGGAGGTCGTCGGACTCGACGGGGACGACGTCGTGCGACAGGGCGAACTTCGACGCGCGCCCGGTCGGCGAGAACACCTGCACGTCGACCGCGCCGCGCTCGCGCAGCGCGGCCAGGCTGGCGCCGGCGTACTTGCCGGTCCCGACGAGCAGCACGCGCACGGCCGCCCAGTCGCTGATCCGGCTCTCCGCGAGCTCCAGCGCGAGGCGGACCATCGAGCGGCCGGCCGTCATGATGCCGGTCTGGTTCTTGACCCCGCGTGAGGTACGCGACGCGACCTGGAAGACGCGCTCCAGGTTCCCGGTCACGGTGCCGGAGGTGCGGGCCGCCTCCAAGGCGCGGCGTACCTGTCCGGCGATCTCGCCCTCCCCGACCACGACGGACTCGAGGCCACTGGAGACGGAGAAGAGGTGCTCGGCGACGGCGTCGTCGCTGTAGACGGCGCTGGAGGAGCGGAGGAGGCCGGCGTCGATGCCGCTGGCGGCGGCGACGGTCTCGATCAGCCGGTCCGCGGTCGCGTCCGCGGCGAGCGGCTGCGCGTCCACGTCGAGGTACGCCTCGAAGCGGTTGCAGGTGGCGAGGACGACGGAGCCTGCGACGATCCCGTGCTGCTCCGCGAGTGCCGCGGTGACGGCCGGCGCATGGCGCTCGAGCCGTTCGAGGAGGTCGAACTCCGCAGTGCGGTGGCTCGACGAGAAGCAGAGAAGCACGGGGGAAAGAATACGCTCGGCGCCGACCAGACTCGAATCGGAATACCCCGTCCTGAGCCGGTTCGACAGGATTCCCGGGGGATTGGCAGATTCGGCCCTGGCAGAATCGTCGGGTGACCTCCCTCGACCCGACCCACCCGCTCTCCGAAGGCCGAACCGCGGGCAGCCGCCTGATCCGCTCCTATCAGGGCGAACGCCAGGAGACCGTGCCCGTCTGGTTCATGCGCCAGGCCGGGCGGTCGCTGCCCGAGTACCGGGAGCTGCGCGTCGGCACGCGCATGCTCGACGCCTGCCTCGACCCCGCGATGGCGAGCGAGATCACGCTGCAGCCGGTGCGCCGCCACGGCGTGGACGCCGGCATCTTCTTCAGCGACATCGTGGTGCCGCTGAAGCTCGCCGGTGTGGCCGTGGAGATCCAGCCCGGCAAGGGCCCGGTGTTCGAGAGCCCGGTGCGCACCGCCGACGACGTCGCACGGCTGGAGGAGGTCGACCCGGCCTCGCTCGGCGCCGACACGTTCGCGCCGATCGCCGAGGCCGTGCGCCTGACGACGGCCGAGCTCGGCGACACCCCGCTGATCGGCTTCGCCGGCGCCCCCTTCACCCTCGCCGCCTACCTCGTGGAGGGTGGCCCCTCCAAGGACCACATCCGGGCCCGCACGCTCATGCACGCCGACCCGGAGACCTGGGCCCGGCTGATGGCGTGGAGCGCGGATGTGACCGGGGCCTTCCTGCGGGCGCAGCTCCTGGCCGGAGCGAGCGCCGCCCAGCTCTTCGACTCGTGGGCCGGGTCGCTGTCGCTGCACGACTACGTCGAGCACGTCGCCCCCGCCTCGGCGCGGGCGCTGTCGCACATCCGCGACCTCACCTACGAGGTCGCGCGACCGCAGGAGGCCGGAGCCGGCGATGAAGCTCCGGCGAACGACGAGCCGCTGGTCCGCAACGTGCCGATCGTGCACTTCGGCGTCGGCACCGGCGAGCTGCTCAAGGCGATGCACGAGGTGGGCGCCGACGCGGTCGGCGTCGACTACCGCACGCCCCTGGACGAGGCCGCCCGCCGGCTCGGCCACGTCGTCCCGGTGCAGGGCAACGTCGACCCGGCGATGCTCGACGCACCGTGGGAGGTGCTCTCGGCGCACGTCGTGGACGTCCTGGAGCGCGGCCGGGAGGCGCCGGCGCACGTGCTGAACCTGGGCCACGGCGTCCCGCCGGAGACCGACCCGACCGTTCTGACCCGCGTGGTCGAGCTCGTCCACGGATGGCGGGCATGACCTCCGAGCCGCTCGATCACGACGCCGTCACGCAGAGCGTCCGGCACGCGGTGGAGGCCGCGCCGACGCGCATCGTCGTGATCGGCGGCGGCGTCTCCGGGCTGGTCGTGGCGCGCGAGTGCGCCCGCCCCGGCTTCGAGGTCACCGTGCTGGAGGCCTCCGGCCGCGTGGGCGGTTCGGTGGCGCCGCTGGAGCTCGGCGGCATCACGGTCGACGCCGGCGCCGAGAGCTTCGCGACCCGCGGCGGCCACGTCGCCGCCCTGCTGACCGAGCTGGGCCTGGCGGACGACGTCGTGGAGCCGAACCCGGCCGGCGCGTGGGTCCGCAACGGCTCGCGCACCGTCCCGCTGCCGAAGGCCGGCCTGCTCGGCATCCCGAGCTCCCCGTTGGCGACGGACGTCGTCGCCGCGATCGGCTGGGGCGGCGCCGTGCGCGCGTACGTGGACCGGCTCCTCCCCGTGCTGAAGATCGGCCAGGAGCGCAAGCTCGGCACCCTGGTCCGCAAGCGCATGGGGTCGAAGGTCCTCACCGAGCTGGTGTCCCCGGTCGTGACAGGCGTGTACTCGGCCGACCCCGACGACCTCGACGTCGATGTGGTCGCTCCCGGACTCAACGCGGCCCTCACCCGGCTCGGCTCGCTGTCCGGCGCCGTCGGCGAGCTGCGCGCCGCCGCCAAGGCGGGGAGCGCGGTGGGAGGCATCCGCGGGGGCATGTGGCGCCTTCCGGCAGCGCTCGCCGCGGACATCGAGGAACGAGGCGGGACCATCCGCACCGACGCGGCGGTCGCATCGGTGGCGCCGTGGGTCGCGCCCGCTCCGGAGGACGTCGCCGCCGCTGCCGTGGAGGCCGCGATGGCCGACGCCGCCGACGAGGCCGCGCTCGACGGACTCGCGCTCGCCGGGCAGCCCCCGGCCGAGCCGGCCGAACCCACCGAGGAGCCCGCCGTCCCGCGCCCCGCACGCTGGACCGTCACCCTCGCGGACGGCTCCACCCTCGACGCCGACGCCGTGGTGGTCACCGCCCCCGCCGACGCCGCCCTTGCGCTCCTGCCCGGCATGGACGAAGCCCTCGGCGACCTCGCCGCCCTCGACTGGCCTCCCGCGTCCAGCGTCGAGCTGGTCACGCTCGTCCTCACCGACGACCGGGTCGGCGCCGCACCGCGCGGCACCGGCGTGCTCGTCGCCGACAGTCCCGACTCCGGCGTCTCCGCCAAGGCGATGACGCACTCCAGCGCCAAGTGGGCGTGGGTCGCGGAGGCCGCGGGCCCCGGCCGCCACGTCGTCCGGCTCTCGTACGGCCGCGCCGGACGCGCGCCCGAGACGCCGGCGCTCTCCGACGCCGAGCTCCGGGCGCGCGCGGTCGCCGACGCCGCGGTACTGCTGAATATTCCGCTCACGGAATCCGCAGTCTCCGCGTTCGCCCGGACCCCCTGGACGAACGCCCTCCCCTATGCGACAGTGGGGCAGCGGGAGCGCATCCAGCGCGTCCGCGATGGAGCTGAGAACGTCGAAGGCCTCGAGGTGACCGGCTCCTGGCTGACCGGAACCGGTCTCGCGTCCGTCATCCCGGACGCGCGCCGGGTGGCGGAACGGGCCAGGGGTCTACGCTGGAAGGCACTGACCGACGACCTGGAGGGGTGAGGACGGAATGCGGGGCAAGATTCTCTTCGTGACGGGGGCGGCGGTGGGCTACGTGCTCGGCACGCGCGCCGGTCGCAAGCGTTACGACCAGATGAAGTCGGCCGCCCTCAAGGTCTGGGAGTCGCCGGGGGTGCAAAAGCAGGTGAACGCCGTCGAGGACTTCGTCGCCGAGAAGATCGGCGAGGCTCCCGAAGCGCTCTACATCACGATCAAGAAGGCCGTGGTCCGGGCGAACGATCGCCGCAAGGAGGCTCGCGCCGACTCCCGCACGACGGGGGTGGCCGTCGTCGCCGTCACGCGAGATGATCCTGACGAAGTGATCCGGTAGCGCGCAGTACGAGTGTCACGGAAGGGCGGTGAGCCGATGACCGATCGGGAACGTGCCAGATCGCAGTCGCTCGGTGAGCTGATCGCGTCGCTCCCGCGGCTGCTGATCCAGCTCGTCAAGGCCGAGCTCGCGAACCTGAAGGCCGAGTACGCCGAGAAGGCGAAGTATGCCGGGATCGGCATAGGGCTCTTCGTGGTGGCCGCGGCCTTCCTCTTCTTCGCGCTCGGCGTGCTCGTCGCCGCGGCGATCCTCGGGCTGGCGCTCGTGCTGCCCGGGTGGGCCGCCGCACTCATCGTCTTCGGCGGCCTCGTCCTCATCGCGGTGATCCTCGCGCTGATCGGCGTCGGCTCGCTCAAGCGGGTGGACGGCGCCGCGCCCAAGGAGACCATCGCCAGCGTCAAGTCCGACATCGACGCCGTGAAGGGGCTGGGCAAGTATGACAATTGACCGAAGCGGCGTCGAGAAGGCCCGCGCCGACCTGGCCGCGACCATCGACGCCATCCAGTACAAGGTCAACGTGCCCGCCCGGGCGTCCGAGCGGTTCCGGAGGCTCCGCGACGACAACCCGCTCGCGCTCGTCGGCCTGGCGGTCGGAGTGGCCGTCGTCGTGGGAGGCGCGGTCTGGGGGATCGTCGCCGCCTCCCGCCGCTGACCCCTGGTTTTTGCCTTCTCAGCTTTGCGAGGGAGACTGTCGGTATGAGTACCCCGGCTGCCGTTCCGGCAGAGTCGACCACCCCCGAAGACACCGCCCCCGAAAGCCCCAGCGGCTTCACCCTCTGGGCCGTCTTGCGCCGCGACCCCGCCCGTCCCGACGACCTCGACGGCACCGACGTCCCCAAGGCCGTCCAGGAGCTCGAAGGCGTCATCGCCGACATCGAGCTGCAGGGCGTCGTCACTCGCGGACTCTATGACGTGAGCGGCCTCAAGGCCGACGCGGACATCATGATCTGGCTGCACGGTCCGGAGGCCGAGACGCTGCAGTGGGGTCTCCGCCAGCTCCGCCGCACCCGCCTGTTCAAGGCGCTCCTGCCGACGTGGAACGCGATGGGCGTGCACCGCGACGCCGAGTTCAACCGCCAGCACGTCCCCGGTTTCCTGCGCGGCAAGGAGCCGAAGGGCTGGCTGTGCGTCTACCCGTTCGTGCGCAGCTACGAGTGGTATCTGCTGCCCGACGCCGACCGCTCGAAGATGCTCGCCGAGCACGGCCGCAAGGGCGCCGCGTTCCGCGGGGTGCTGGCCAACACGGTCGCGGCGTTCGCCCTCGGCGATTACGAGTGGATCCTTCCGCTGGAGGCCGACGAGCTCACCGACCTGGTGGACGTGATGCGCGACCTCCGCTACACCGAGGCCCGCCGCCATGTGCGCGAAGAGGTCCCGTTCTACACCGGCCGCCGCATCCAGCCCGCCGAGGTCGTCGAGGTGCTGCAGTGACGGACACGACGGCCGTTCCGCGGGTGCTCGGCGCGACCGCCGCCGCCGCGTTCGGCCCGGAGCATGTGACCGAGCCGGTCGCGTACGACGCGATCCTCCTCGCCGGCTTCGGCGGCCCGGAGGGTCAGGACGACGTCATCCCGTTCCTCCGCAACGTGACCCGCGGGCGCGGCATCCCGGAGGAGCGGCTGGAGGAGGTCGCGCACCACTACCGCCACTTCGGCGGCGTGAGCCCGATCAACGACCAGAACCGCGAGCTCAAGGCCGCGCTGGAGGCCGAGCTCGCGTCGCGCGGCATCGACCTCCCCGTGCTGTGGGGCAACCGCAACTGGGACCCGTACCTGGAGGACGCCCTCGCCGAGGCGCAGGAGCGCGGCCTCACCAAGCTGATCGCCATCGCGACGAGCGCGTACTCCTCCTATTCGAGCTGCCGCCAGTACCGCGAGGACTTCGCCCGCGTGCTGGAGGAGAAGGGCCTGGAGGGCACCATCCAGATCGACAAGGTGCGCCAGTTCTTCGACCACCCCGGCTTCGTGGAGCCGTTCATCGAGGGCGTCCGCAACGCCGTGGACGAGCTGCGCGAGCGCATCCCGGGCATCGACCCGGCGACCGAGATCCGCATCCTGTACTCGACGCACTCCATCCCGTCGACGGATGCCGCGCGGTCCGGCCCCGCCGACCGCGGCTTCGGCGAGGGCGGCGCCTACGCGGCCCAGCACCTCGCCGTCGCGGAGGTCGTCTCGCAGGAGGCCGCAGGCGGCGTCATCGGCTGGGACCTGGTCTACCAGTCGCGCTCGGGCCCGCCGTCGATGCCGTGGCTGGAGCCCGACATCAACGACCGCATCGCGGAACTCCCGGCCCTCGGCGTCAAGGCCGTCATCATCGTCCCGCTCGGGTTCGTGAGCGACCACATGGAAGTGCTCTGGGACCTCGACAACGAGGCGATGGAGACCAGCGAGGAGAACGGCCTCGTCGCCGTCCGCGTGCCGACGCCCGGCACCCACGCCCGCTACGTGAAGGGCCTGGTCGACCTCGTCCTGGAGCGCCGCGACGGCGTCCCGGTCGAGCAGCGTCCGGCGCTCACCACGCTCGGCCCCTGGTACGACGTGTGCCGCCCGGGCTGCTGCGAGAACGTCCGCCTCGGATTCAAGCCGGCTGCCGCGGGGCTCGCGCCGTGAGCGGCACGGTGAGCAGGGCCGAGAGCGCGTCCGCGCGTCGCGACGGCGTGCTGCGCATCGGCACGCGGGGCAGCGCGCTCGCGGTCGCGCAGACGACCGCTGTCGCCGAGTCGATCGCGCGGGCGACCGGGCTCGACATCGAGTTGGTCGCGATCACCACGCACGGGGACACCTCGCGCGAGTCGCTGTCGGAGCTCGGCGGCACGGGGGTCTTCGCCACCGCGCTGCGGGAGGCCCTTCTCGCGGACGAGTGCGACCTCCTCGTCCACTCGCTCAAGGACCTCCCGACCGCGCCGGCTCCGGGGCTGGTCATCGGCGCGGTGCCCAAGCGGGCGGACGCCAGGGACGCGCTCTGCGCGCGCGACGGCCTGACGCTCGACGCGCTGCCGGAGGGCGCCAAAGTGGGCACCGGCTCGCCGCGCCGTGTCGCCCAGCTCAAGTCGGTGCGGCCGGACCTGAAGGTCGTGGACATCCGCGGCAACGTGGACACCCGGCTCGGCCGGGTGGCGGAGGGCGACCTCGACGCCGTCGTGCTCGCCGCCGCGGGCCTCGGCCGCCTCGGCCGCCTCGACGCGGTGACCGACTTCTTCGCGCTGTCGCAGGTGCCGACTGCTCCCGGCCAGGGCGCGCTCGCACTGGAGGTCCGCTCGGGCGAGCAGACCGGCCGCGGCGATGTCGCCCGCGCTCTGAAGGCCGTCGACCACGCGACCACGCACGCCTGCGCCACCGCCGAGCGCGCCGTGCTCGCCGGTCTCGAAGCAGGCTGCGCCGCCCCGATCGGGGCGTCCGCGCTGGTCGACGACGGCCTCCTGTTCCTCACCGCCACCGTGTACCGCCCGGACGGGACCGAGCGGCTCACGGCATCCCACGCCGCCACTCCGGACTCCTTCGGCCTCGCCGACCTCGACGAGGCAGCGCGTGAGGTCGGCGCCCGAGTGGTGGCCGAACTGCTCGGCGCGGGGGCCGCCGACCTGGCCCCGCTCGGGAGCGAATGATGCCCTCCACGCCGTCCTCTCCGAAGCCGCTCGCCGGCTGGCGGGTGCTCGTGCCCCGGGGAGGGCCGTGGGGCGACTCGGTCGCCGCCGATCTCCGCGCCAAGGGCGCCTCCCCGGTGGTGGCCGCGATGATCAACTTCGCGCCGACCGCCGACGCCCCCGCCCTGGAGGCCGCCCTCGCGCGGCTCGCGGCCGGCGGCTTCGACTGGGTGACGGTCACCAGCGCCACCACGGTCGACGTGCTGAGCGCGGCCCGCGCGGTCGTCCCGCCCTCCACCCGCATCGCGGCCGTCGGCGAGACCACGGCCGCCGCGCTGGCGGCCGCCGGGTACGCCGTCGACCTGGTCCCGGCGGAGGACAACTCCGCGCGCGGACTGCTCGCCGAGTGGGAGGCCGCGACCGAGGGCGTCGTCCCGCTGCGCATCCTCACCCTCCGCTCCGAGATCGCCAAGCCCCTCCTCACCGAGGGGCTGCGTCGTATCGGCCACGACGTGGAGTCCGTCGTCGCGTACCGCACGATCGGCATCCCCGTGCCGGAGACCATCCGCGCCGATGTGCGCGAGGGTCTCGTGCAGGCCATCCTCGTCACGAGCGGCTCGGTGGCCGAGCAGGTGCAGGTGCAGCTCGGCCCGATCCCCGAGAGCACTCTCGTCGCGGCGATCGGCCCGCAGACCGCGCGGGATGCCCGCGAGTACGGCCTCCGCGTCGACGTGATCGCCGACGAGCGCACGGCGGCCTCCCTCATCGAGGCGGTCGCCGCCGCCGCGACCGCGAACCGGTCCGCCGCCTCCTGAGCGTGCGCGGGCACCCAGTGGTGCGGCGTAGGCTGGGGAGAGTGAGTGAGTTGCATCCCGTCGTACGGCCCCGGCGCCTCCGGCAGTCACCTGCCATGCGCCGTCTGACGGCCGAGACCCGCCTCCATCCGGCCGAGCTGATCCTCCCGCTGTTCGTGCGGGAGGGCGCCTCCGAGCCGCAGCCGATCGGCTCCATGCCGGGCGTCGTGCAGCACAGCCTCGACTCCCTGAAGCGTGCCGCCGTGGAGGCCGCGGAGGCCGGCGTCGGCGGCGTCATGCTCTTCGGCGTCCCGGAGACCCGCGACGCGACCGGCACCGCCGCGACCGACCCGGACGGCATCCTCAACGTCGCCACCCGCGCGCTCGCCTCCGAAGTGGGCGACGCGCTCGTCGTCCAGACCGACCTGTGCCTGGACGAGTTCACCGACCACGGCCACTGCGGCGTGCTCGACGGCGAGGGCCACGTCGACAACGACGCCACGCTGTTGCGCTACCGGGACATGGCCATCGCGCAGGCGGAGGCCGGCTCGCAGCTCCTCGGCCTGAGCGGGATGATGGACGGCCAGGTCGCCGCCGTGCGCGACGCGCTCGACGCCGCCGGCCGCACCGACGTCGTCATCCTCGCCTACGCCGCCAAGTACGCCTCCGGCTTCTACGGCCCGTTCCGGGAGGCCGTCGACTCGCAGCTCTCCGGCGACCGCCGCGCCTACCAGCAGGACCCGGCGAACCGCCGCGAGGGCCTGCGCGAGGCGCGGCTCGACCTGGATGAGGGCGCCGACATCCTCATGGTGAAGCCGGCCCTCAGCTACCTCGACGTCCTCAGCGACGTCGCCGCCATCAGCGACGTGCCGGTGTGGGCCTACCAGGTCTCCGGCGAGTACGCGATGGTGGAGGCCGCAGCCGCGAACGGCTGGATCGACCGCGAGCGCGTCATCGAGGAGACCCTGATCGGCACGCGCCGTGCGGGCGCCGACGCCGTGCTCACCTACTGGGCGACCGAGGTCGCGGGATGGCTGCGATGAACGACACCGACTCCCAGGACCTGCAGGGCCTGGCCGACGACGCCGCGCTCGGCGACATCAACCTCGCCCAGTTCGAGCGCGCGCAGCGCGTGATCCCCGGCGGCGTGAACTCCCCGGTCCGTGCTTTCCGCTCGGTCGGCGGCACGCCGCGCTTCATGGTGTCGGCGCACGGCCCCTACATCGTGGACGCGCAGGGGCGCGAGTACGTCGATCTGGTCGCGTCGTGGGGTCCGGCGATCCTCGGCCACGCGCATCCTGCCGTGATCGACGCCGTGCAGGCGGCCGCCGGGCGCGGGCTCTCGTTCGGCGCCTCCACGCCGGCCGAGACCGAGCTGGCGGAGGCCGTGCTCGGGCGGGTGCCGTTCATCGACAAGCTGCGGCTCGTCTCCACCGGCACCGAGGCGACCATGACCGCGATCCGCCTGGCGCGCGGCTTCACCGGCCGCCCGCTGCTGATCAAGTTCGCCGGCCACTACCACGGCCACTCGGACAGCCTCCTCGCCGAGGCCGGCTCGGGACTCGCGACGCTGTCGCTGCCCGGCTCCGCGGGCGTCACCGAGGCGACCGCCGCGCAGACGCTGGTCCTCCCGTACAACGACCTCGACGCCGTGCGCGCCGCCTTCGAGGCGAACGGCCCGGACATCGCGGCCGTGATCACCGAGGCCGCCGCCGCGAACATGGGCGTCGTCGCCCCCCACGAGGGCTTCAACGCCGCGTTGACCGACCTCGCCCACGAGTACGGCGCGCTGCTCATCCTCGACGAGGTGCTCACCGGATTCCGGGTGAGCGAGGCGGGGTACTGGGGCTTGGACCGCGGCTACACGCCCGATCTGGTCACCTTCGGCAAGGTCATCGGCGGCGGGATGCCGCTGGCGGCCGTCGGCGGACGCGCGGAGCTCATGGACTTCCTGGCCCCGACCGGCCCGGTCTACCAGGCCGGCACCCTCTCCGGAAACCCGGTCGCGGTCGCCGCGGGCCTCGCCACACTGGCGCACGCCGACGAGGCGGTCTACGACCGGCTGGATGTCGTGGCCGAGACGCTGTCGGGCGCGGTCTCCGACGCTCTGGCAGCGGAGGGCGTCGCCCACCGCGTACAGCGCGCGGGCAACCTGTTCAGCTTCGTCTTCGGCGACTTCGCGGCCGCGCCGCGGACCTACGCCGAGGTGCAGTCGCAGGAGGCGTTCCGCTACCGGCCGTTCTTCCACGCGATGCTCGACGCGGGCGTCTCGCTGCCGCCGAGCGTCTTCGAGGCGTGGTTCGTCACGGCCGCCCACGACGACACCGCAGTGGACCGCATCCTCACGGCCCTCCCCGCCGCCGCCCGCGCCGCCGCCCGCGCCACCCCGGCCTGACCCTTTCGCCGAAGGGCACGTTGTTGTCACTTTTCGGGCGCAGAAGTGACAACAACGTGCCCCTCGGCGTCCGGAATCACTCGTCGGACGCGGAGGGGGTGCGGGAGAGGGATTCGACGTAGGTGTAGGTGGCTGAAGTCGGCCAGCCGTCGGCGTCGAGGAGGGCGTAGACGTCGAACGTCAGGGCCCCGCCGCCACCGGCCGCGCGCCGCAGCGTGCGCGGCGGCACGTCCGACGACGCCCGGACCGTCACCGTCTGCGGGTCGACGCCCGAACGGAGAAGGCGGGCGTGGAAGGTGGTGGTTCGGGTCACCGGTCCACCTTCTCACACCCGCCCGGAGTGCTGTCCCGCTAGGCCTGCCCGTGCGATTCGCGCGAGCGGCGGGACAGCGAGTCGATGATCACGGCGAGCAGCAGCACCGCTCCGGTGATCATGAAGCGGTACGACGAGTCGAGGTTGAGCAGCGTCAGGCCGTTCGAGATCGACTGGATGACCAGGATGCCGAGCAGTGCCGACCATGCCGATCCACGGCCGCCGAAGAGGCTCGTGCCGCCGATGACCGCCGCCGCGATCGCGTTCAGGTTGGTGTCGGTGCCACCGGACGACGCACTCACCGATGCGAGGCGGGCCGCGGCGAGCAGTCCGCCGATGGCGGCGAAGGTCGAACACAGGATGAACACGCTGATGAACACCCGGTTCACCTTGATACCGGCTCGCCGTGCGGCCTCCACGGACCCACCGACGGCGAACACCGAGCGGCCCCACTTGGTGCGGGTCAGGAAGAAGTTCATCACGATCACGAGCACGACGAACAGCAGGAACATCGCTCCCGTGCCGCGGTCGGTGGAGAGGTACCAGACGGCGATGCAGAGGCCGACGAGCAGGAGCACGGCCTTGATCAGCACGATCGCCATCGAGCCTTCCGACAGGCCGGCGCGGCGACGCCGGGCGTTGCGGCGCCAGTCCGACCAGAACATCGCGATCGCGGCGATCGCGGCGAGCGCGTAGGCCGCCCACGGCGGCAGGAAGGTCTGCTGCGCGAACTTCACGATCCACGAGTCGTAGGGGATGTTGATCGAGCTGTTCGGCCCGAGGATCCAGAGCTGCACGCCCAGGAAGCCCAGGAGGCCGGCCAGCGTGATGACGAAGCTCGGGACGCCGAACCGGGTGAACAGCAGGCCGTAGAGGTAGCCGATGGCCGAGCCCGCGAGGATCGCGACGATCACGGTCAGCGCGAGGGGCCAGTGGAGCTGCGTGAACCCGACGCCGAGGATCGCCGCCGCGACACCGCTGACCGAGCCGACCGAGAGGTCGATCTGCCCGAGCAGCAGCACCAGCACGATGCCGATCGAGATGGTGCCGATCGCAGCGCACTGCAAGGTCAGGTTGACCAGGTTGTTCGCGCTGAGGAAGTTGGGGTTCAGGATCTGGAACACGACCCAGATCACGATCAGCCCGACGACGACGGGCAGCGAGCCGAGGTCGCCGCCGCGCACCCGGCGCCCGAATGCGCGCACCGCGCCGCCGAGCCCCTCCTCGCGGATGAGTCGTTCGTCCTGGAGGTCGGCCGCGATCTGGGCCGGAGTCTCTGGTGCCTTGGTCATCAGGCCTGGTTCCCTTCGCTGTTCTCCACGCGCTCGACGCGCTCCTCGATGCGCTCGGCCCGCTGCGCGACGACGTTGTCGGTGGCGCCGGTGATCGCCGAGATGATCTCTTCGTAGCTGACGTCGGGGACGCGGAAGTCCCCGTTGTTGCGGCCGAGCCGGAGCACGGCGACCCGGTCGGCGACCGCCTGGACGTCGGCCATGTTGTGGCTGATCAGGATGACCCCGAGGCCGCGCTCGCGCAGGCGCTCGATGAGGTTCAGCACCTCGGCGGTCTGCGCGACGCCGAGGGCGGCCGTCGGCTCGTCGAGGATGACGACGCGCGGCTCGCCGATCAGCGAGCGGGCGATCGCGACGGTCTGGCGCTGGCCTCCGGAGAGCGACGCGACCGCGATGCGCACCGACGGGATGCGGGCCGAGAGCTGCCGCAGCAGGCTCCACGACCGCTTCTCCATCTCCTCCTCGTCGAGCGTTCCTCGGGTGATCTCCCGTCCGAGGAAGAGATTGGACACGACGTCCAGGTTGTCGCAGAGCGCGAGGTCCTGGAACACCGTGGCGATGCCGAGCCCGCGGGACGCCGCGGGCGACGGGATGTGGACGTCCTGACCGTCGAAGGTGATCGTCCCCGCGTCCTGCGGGTGGACCCCCGCGAGGATCTTGACCAGGGTCGACTTCCCCGCTCCGTTGTCGCCGACGAGGGCGACGACCTCTCCCGGGTAGACGTCGAGGTGGATGTCGGTGAGCGCCTGCACGGCTCCGAACCCCTTCGACACCCCCCGTAGCGAGAGGACGGGCTGTCGGCTGGACCGCTCCTGGTCGGTGACCGGGGATTCCATCGTCACGGCGTTCTCCTTCGGGCCTGACGCGTCGTACGCGTGTAGCTGTCGGTGCTTGGGCTAACTGTATGGCGGAACCACCCGGCCCGGGGATGCGGGATTCCGCAACTCCGGGCCGGGTGGCCCCAGGTGAATCGGTTGTGTTACTTGATGCCGTACTTGTCGCACGCCGTCTTGTAGTCCGCGGTGCAGATCTTCGAGGCGGAGTCGGGACCGTAGAACTCGTCCTTCACGACCGTGGACTCGATGTTGTCCGTGGTCACCGCGACCGGGGTCAGCAGGATGGACGCGATCTTCGCGCCGCCCGCCGTGGCGACCTCGCTGGTCTGCTCGGACGGCTTCTGGCCCTTGGTCAGAGCGATGGCGAGCGTCGCCGCCTGCTCGGCCTCCGGCTTCAGCGCCTTGTAGACGGTCATGTACTGGTCGCCGGCGAGGATCCGCTGGATACCCGCGAGCTCAGCGTCCTGACCGGTCGTCGGGGGCAGCGGGCTCAGGTTGGCCGCCTTCATAGCCGCGATCGCGCCACCGCCGGTGCCGTCGTTCGCCGCGTAGACGCCCTTGATCTGGTTCTTGAACTGCGAGACCTGACCGGACACCCAGTCCTGGGCCTTGGCGGGGTCCCATCCTGGTGTGTCGAACTCGGCCAGCACCTTGTAGCCGCTGGAGTCGATGACGCTGTGCGCGCCCTTCTTGAAGAGGGTCGCGTTGTTGTCGGTCGGCGAACCGTTGACCATCAGGATGCCGCTGCCGGACGGGACGCCGTCCTTCTTCAGCTTGTCGACCAGCGCCGTGGCCTGCAGCTTCCCGACCTTCTCGTTGTCGAACGAGATGTAGTAGTTCAGGTCGGGGCTGTTGATGAGACGGTCGTAGGAGATGACCGGGATGTTCTTGGCCTTCGCCTCGCCGACGATCGACGCGGCGGCCTCGCCGTCGAACGGGTCGAGGACGAGCACCTTGACACCCTGGGTCAGCATCGACTCGGCCTGCTGCTGCTGCTTGCTGGCGTCGCCGTCCGCGTTCGCGTACAGGACGGTGCAGCCGGAGCAGAGCGACTTGACCTTCGCCTCGAAGTACGGCTTGTCCGCGGCTTCGTAGCGGGCGGTGACCGAGTCGGGCAGGAGGAGGCCGATCTTGGCGTTCGCGGCGCCCGACGCGTTGTTCGTCGAGGAGTTGCCGGAACCGTTCGAACAGGCTGTGAGAGTGAGGGCTGTGGCCAGGATCGCGGCGGACGCCATGACCGCTCTCTTGGTGGCGATCTTCATTGAAAAACCTCCGATTCGAGGCCGCCGACGTTGGCGGCTGGGTTGAGTGTGTCAAAGCCCGGCCGTTGGCGTCAATACTTGAATTCAAGCTTTCGATAACGGTTCGTCACGGACGGGGGTCAATGGGGGACACGCGCGCCGCGAGCGGTCAGACGGCGACCCCCACGCTCGTGATCGAGACGCTGTCGACCGCGTGGGCCACGGCGCCGAGCGTGGCCGCCCGCACACCGAGCTGGCCTTGGACGATGTCGGGCATGAGGTCCTGGTTCACGATGATGGATCGCTCGACGGCGTGGCGCATCGGGCCGAGCAGCAGCTCTCCCGCGCGGGCGAGCTCGCCGCCCACCACGACCCGCTCCGGGTCGAGCAGGTTGCAGAGATTCGCCGTGGCGATGCCGATGTGCCGCCCGGCGTCCGCGATCGCCCGGATGCAGCGGGCGTCGCCGGCCATCGCCTGCAGGACGACGTCGCCCAGCTTCAGGCTGCCGAGGTGGTCGCGCAGCTCGTCCAGGATCGCGGGGCCGCCGGCGATGGCCTCCAGGCAGCCGCGGTTGCCGCAGCGGCAGAGCGGTCCGTTCTCCCGGATCGTGGTGTGGCCGAACTCGCCCGCGACGCCGTTGTTGCCCCGGAAGAGCTGGCCGTTGAGGAGGAGCCCCGCCCCGATCCCGTCGCCGACGTCGAGGGTGATCGACGTGCGCTTGCCGCGGCCCGCGCCGAGCCGCGACTCCGCCAGGGCCGTCAGGTTGGCGGCGTTGTCGATGAAGACCGGGCGCTTCACCCGGCGCTCCAAGGCCTCCGCGATCACCACGCCGTCCCAGCCGCGCATGATGCCGCTGCGCGCGATCGTGCCGGTGGCCCTGTCGAGCGGCGCCGGCACCGCGAGCCCGACCGCCAGCACCTCGTCGCGGGTCGCGTCGACCGAGTCGAGCATGTCCTGCAGCAGCAGCGCGACCTTGTCGAGCTCGTTGTCCGCGCGGTGGTCCTTGGCGAGCGGCATGTGGTTCTCGGCGACGACCGTGTTCGCCACGTCGGCCAGCGCGACGCGCAGGTGCCGGGTGGAGAAGTGGACGCCGACCACGAGCCCGAGCGCATGGGCGAGTGTGACGTGCTGGGCGCGCCGTCCCGAGCGGATGCTCTGCGCGGTGTGCAGCACGCCGGAGGTGGCGAGCTCCTTGACGATGTTGGAGACGGTGGCGGGGGAGAGCCCCGTCGCCCCGGCCAGCTCGACCTGCGTCAGGCCGCCGTGCTTCTTGATGGCGTCGACGATCCGAGCCCGGTTGGCTTCACGAAGTGAAGTCTGCGAGCCCGGAGTCCGCCGCTGCGTTGCCACGACGAGAAGGATACATGCCGCTCGGGCAAGCGGATCATGAGAGTCCTGCGACCGCTGCACGCCGTCCGTCGCGGCCCTCCAAGCCAACGGTTACGGGTTTGTGAGGTTCACGACCCCCGCCGACCCCGGTCGGCGGGCAGGATAGAGCTATGGCCGACCTGCACGTTCACCCCGACCGCCTGGAGATCCACCTCACCCGGGCCGAGAAGGTGCTCTCCGTGCGTCGGGAGGATCTGGTGATCCCGCGGGAGAGCATCCGATCGGTCGCGATCACGGAGGACCCGTGGATCTGGATCCGCGGCATCCGCGCCCCCGGTGCCGCCGTCCCGCTCACGCTCTCGGTCGGGACGTGGAAGTTCCACGGCGGCAAGGACTTCCTCCTCATCAAGGGCAAGCAGCGCGCCGCGGTGGTCGTCGACCTCGACGGCGAGGAGTTCTCCCGCGTGATCGTCTCGACGCCGCACGCCGCGAAGCTGGTGGAGGCGCTGCGCGTGGACGTGAGCGAGATCCCGGCCGACGGGGAGATCATCGACTGATCGCCGGAGCGCGGCTCACCCCGCGTGCGCGACCGAGAACAGCACCAGCCCCACCAGCGGCGGCGCCCCCTGCAGCAGTGCCGCGCCCCAGAACCGCCGCCCCGTCGTGAGCAGCACGATCGCGGCCAGGACCATGCACGCCCCGGTGAAGAACATCAGCCCGAAGCCGACGTGCCGCAGGGTCGTCCAGTAGAGCACGAGCCCGACTGCGGCGCCCCCGGCGAGGAACAGGTTGTAGAACCCCTGGTTGTAGGCCATCGGCCGCACCACGTCCGCGTCCCGCTGCGTCGTGAGCCCGAACCGGCGCCAGACGTTCGGCGACGACCACAGCATGCTCTCCATCGCGAAGAACACGAGGTGCACGACCGCCGCGAGCGCGATGAGGACGGAGGCGAGGATCGTCATGGGGGGAGACTACGCTGCGTGGTGATGGAATCGCTGCAGGCATCCTGCGCCATCTCCGGGGGTGGACCCGCCGGGATGATGCTCGGGCTGATCCTCGCCCGCGCCGGGCTCGACGTGGTCGTGCTGGAGAAGCACGCCGACTTCTTCCGCGACTTCCGCGGCGACACCATCCACCCGTCGACCGTCGGCGTGCTCGGCGAGCTCGGGCTGCGGGACGCGTTCCTCGGCCTCCCGCACACCAGCATCCGCACGCTCGACGCCGTGGTCGACGGCACCCGGCTGCATCCGATCGACTTCGGGAGGCTGCCCCCGCCCGACGACTTCCTGGTCCTCGCGCCGCAGTGGGACTTCCTGACCTTCCTGGCCGGGCAGGCGGAGCGGTATCCGAACTTCCGGCTGCTCCTGCGGGCCGAGGCGACCGGGCTGATCCGCGACGGCGACGCGGTGCGGGGCCTGACAGCCGAGGGGCCGGACGGCCCCGTCCGGGTGGAGGCCGACCTCACCGTCGCGGCGGACGGCCGCGACTCCGCCGTCCGCGCCGCCGCGGGGCTGCGTCCCCGGCGGTTCGGCGTGCCCATCGACGTCATCTGGTTCCGCCTCCCGAAGCCCGCGCAGACCCAGCCCTCCACGCTCGCCTACCTCGGCGACGGCGCGATGGTGATCACGATCGACCGCGGCGACTACTTCCAGACCGGCCTCGTGATCGCGAAGGGCGGCATCGACGCGCTGCGCTCCGCCGGTCTCCCGGCGTTCCGCTCGGCCGTGGCGGGCGCCGCCCCGTTCCTGCGCGAGCCGCTGGAGACGATCACCGACTGGGAGCCGCTCAAGCTGCTGAGCGTCCAGATCGACCGTTTGCCACGCTGGTACCGGCACGGCTTCCTCGCCATCGGGGACGCCGCGCACGCGATGTCCCCCGCCTTCGGCGTCGGGGTCAACTACGCCGTGCAGGACGCCGTCGCCACTGCGAACGCGCTCGCCGCTCCGCTGCGCGACGGCCCCGTCGACCTCCGCCTCCTCGACGCCGTGCAGCGCCGCCGCCTCCCACCGGTCGAGTGGATGCAGCGCATCCAGCTCGCCGCCCATCGCGGCATCTCCCGCCCCGGCGCCGGCCCGCTGCTCCCGCGCTCGCCGTCGCCCGCGCTGCGGCTGGCCATCGGCGCGGCCACCCCCGTCGCCCAGCGGCTCACCGCGCGCCTGATCGGCCGCGGCCTCCGGCCCGAGTCGGTGGCGCCCTCCCTGCGCTGAGCGCCGGGCTACGAGAACAGCATGAGCACGATGCCGATCAGCGGCAGGATGCCCTGGATGAGGGCCGGCCGCAGGTACCCGCGCCCGGTGGTCACGAGCACGACGGACGCCGCGAGCATGCTGCCCATCGTGAAGTAGATGAGCGCCAGCCCTGCCGCGTGCGCCCCCACGCCGAACAGGATGAGCCCGATGATCGCGCCGATCGCGAGGAACAGGTTGTAGAACCCCTGGTTGTACGCCATCGGCCGCGTGGTGTTCGCCGCCGCCTGATCGGCGACCCCGAACCGCTTCCACACGGCGGGCCGCACCCACCCGACGCTCTCCATGAAGAAGATCCCGACGTGGAGAGCAGCAGCCAGCGTGACGACGACGGTTGCGAGGACGATCATGCGGTCAGCCTAACGGCAGCGACGCGGATCACGCCCGAACGTCGACCACCGTCCGCCCGCGCAGCCGCCCGGCCAGGATGTCCTCCGCCGCCGGGATGGCCTCCGCGAGCGGGACGAAGCGCGTCATCGCGGCGAGCGCCTCCTCGTCCAGGTCGGTCGCCAGCCGCCGCCAGGCCGTCTCGCGGAGCGCGGCAGGCGCCTCCACCGAGTTGATCCCGACCAGCGTCACCGCACGCAGGATGAACGGCATCACGGTCGCCGGGAGGTCCGGCCCCTGCGCGAGACCGCACGCCGCGACCGTCCCGCCGTACCGGGTCTGCGCGAGCACGTTCGCGAGAGTGTGGCTGCCGACCGAGTCCACGGCCCCCGCCCACTTCTGGCTCTGCAGCGGCCGCCCCTCCAGGGACAGCTCCGCCCGGTCGACGATCGCTGTCGCCCCGAGGCCGGTGAGGTAGCCCCCCAGCTCGTCCGGGCGTCCCGTGGAGGCCGTAACCGGATAACCGAGTTTCGCCAGCAGGGCGATCGCGACCGACCCGACCCCGCCGGCGGCTCCCGTGACCAGCACACTCGATCCCGCGGCGTGCACCGCCTCGGGCTCGATCCCGTTGCGCTCCAGAGCGAGCACGGCCAGCATCGCCGTGAACCCCGCGGTCCCGATCGCCGCGGCCTGCTCGGAGCTCAGGCCGTCCGGCACCCGGACCAGCGCATCCCCGCGCACCCGCGCCCGCTCGGCCAGCCCGCCGTGATGACTCTCCCCGATCCCGTCGCCGTTGAGCACGACCCGGTCGCCCGGCCGCCAGCGCGGATCGTCGGAGGCCTCCACGACGCCCACCAGGTCGATGCCCGGGATGAGCGGAGACACCCGCGCGACCCCCGGCTTCCCGGCGATGGCGAGCCCGTCCTTGAAGTTGAGGTCGGAGAACTCGACCGCGATCGTCACGTCGCCCGGCATGAGGAAGGCGTCGGTCAGCCGCCGCACCTCGGCGGTGTGCGCGAGGATGCGGGACCCTTCCTTCTCCTGTTCGATGACGATGGCGCGGAAGTCGGTCATTCTTGTCCTTCTGTCGTGGGGGATGGGGGTGGCGGTCGCGCCCGGCTCAGTTCAGCACGGGGACGTCCACCGGCAGCTCCCCACCCGCGTACAGTTCCGCCGCCGTCCGCTGCACCGCGGCGAGCGCCACGCGCTGCGGCCACGGCCCGTACGAGACGCGCGCGACCCCGAGCTCGTGCAGCCGCGCCGGCGGCAGCGAGCCGGGCACCGCGATCACGCTCAGCTTCCGCGCGCCGAGCCCGGCGACGAGCTGCGTCACCGTCTCCTCGTCGAGGCGCCCGGGAACGAACACGCAGGTCGCACCTTCGTCCAGGAACGCCCGGCCGCGCCGGATCGCCTCCTCGGTCTTCTCCGCCGCTGTCGGGTAGGCGTTCCTGATCCACACGTCCGTGCGCGCGTTGAGCGCGAACGGCACGCCCTCGGCGTCGGCCGCCGCGACGGCCGCCCGCACCTGCGCGACGGCCTCCTCGAACGGACGCACCTGGTCCTCCAGGTTCGCCCCGACCGCGCCCACGCCGATCGCCCGGCGGATCGTCTCGCCCGGGTCGCCGTACCCGCCTTCGAGGTCGGCGCTCACCGGGAGGTCGGTGGTCGCGACGATGCGCCCGACCATGTCGAGCATCAGGTCGAGCGGGATGTTCTCGCCGTCCTCGTACCCGAGCGTCGCCGCGATCGAGTGGCTGGCCGTCGCGAGCGCGCGGGTCTCCGGGAGGGCGGCGACGGCTTTGGCGCTGATCGCGTCCCAGACGTTGACGACCTGCAGCAGTTCAGGGGCGTCGTGAAGACGGCGCAGCTCAGCGCCGCGTTCGGTGATGGAGGTCATGACGCCACCCTACGACCCGCGCCCGGCGCGCTCTAGGATGAGCGCATGGCGGGTGCCGCTGAGCCGGAGGGGCCGCCGCGAGCGGAGCCCGCGGCGGGAGGGGCAGGGCCGCGCGAGGCGCCGGCCGCCCTTTCGGCGACTGGCGTGCCGGGTCCGGCAACCGTCTCGCCGACCGGCGCACCCGGCCCCGCCAAGACCCTCTCGGCCACCGGCCGGCGCGTCTCTGTCAACGCCGTCGTCGACAACGTCTTCTTCGTGTTCGGCGGCGTCGCGGCCGTCTGGCTGGCGTGGCTCATCTTCACCGAGAGCTTCGCGTGGGGCTGGTTCCTGCTCCTCTTCTTCGTCGTCTTCTGGATCGTCCTCGCCTACCTGGTGCTTCCGCGCCTGCACCGCATCCTCACCCAGATCTACGTGCCGGACTACTTCATCGGCCGCGCCCGCACCAGCGACGGCCTCCTCGGCGACCCGATCAACCTGGCGCTGCTGGGGTCGGAGGCGCAGCTCGACGAGGCGATGACCGAAGCCGGGTGGACGCGAGCCGACGACGTGACCGCCGCCTCCAGCCGCCGCATCATCACCTCCACGCTGCTGCGGCGCAGCTACGACGAGGCGCCGGTGAGCCCGCTCTTCCTGTTCGGGCACCAGCAGGACGTCGCGTACCAGCAGGAGGTCAAAGGCAATCCGGCCAAGCGCCATCACGTCCGGTTCTGGCGCTGCCCGGAGGGCTGGCTGCTGCCGGGAGGCCACCGCGTCGACTGGCTGGCGGCCGGGACCTTCGACCGCTCGGTGGGCTTCTCGTTGTTCACTCTCCAGATCACGCACAAGATCGACGCGAACACGGACATCGAACGCGACCACATCGTCTCGACGCTGACGAGCGCGGACATCGGGGCGGAGGTCGCTGTGATCCGCGACTTCTCGTCCGGATATCACGCACGCAACGGCGGCGGCGACGCCATCGAGACCGACGGCGACCTCCCTGTCGTCGACCTGACGGAAGTGCTGGTGGAGCCCCGCGCCGTCGCGGTCGCCGCCGGCGCGGACCAACGGAGGATCGACCGCGCCGAGCGCCGCCCGGTGCCGACGACGCTGGGCTTCCTGCTCATGCTGCTGCGCGTGCTGGCGGGCGTGCTGACCGTGGTGCTCACCGTGCTGGCGTGGCCGCTGTTCATCCGGTCGGAGCTCGTGTCCACGACCGGCAAAGCCCTCACCTCCGCGGAACAGCAGAGCGCCGACCTGGTCTTCGGGATCGCGATGGGCCTGTTCGCGGCAGGCCTCGTGTTCTATTTCGCGATCGCCCTGCTCGTCTTCACGGGGAGCAACTGGGCCCGCATCGTCGCAATGTCGTACAGCGCCCTGCTGATCGTCCTCGCCGCGATCGACTTCTTCAACGGCGGCGAGCAGGTCACCCTCCGCACCAACATCCTCGGCCTCCCGCTCGACATCCTGGTGGTGCTCGCCCTGTCTTCCCAGCGCGCGCGGCTCTGGGCCCGACGCCCGCGGGTGCGCCAGCGACGCGGAGGGCCCTCCGCCGCGATCGCCGCGGAATCGGCCACGGCCGCCCAGCAGCCCGCCACCCAGTAGCCGTCACCCCACTCTCACATCAACTTCTTCCCCTCCGCCCCTCCCGCCTTCAGCGCCGACTCCTCCGCATCCAGGAACGCGAGCACCGATCGCACCGCCAACTCCTGGTATCGCCCTTCGGCCCGCGCTTCGAGGACCGCCTGCCGTTCCGCCGCGATCATCGACCGCCGCAGCTTCCGGTACTCGAGCGGAGCGGGGACCTCCGCGTCCGGGACCGGGTTCTCGAGCGCCTCGGAGAGGAAGACCGCATTGACGCGCAGCCGTTCGATCACCCGTTCGTCCTCCTGCCCGGTCACCCGCGCCTCCAGATGTTCCAGGCCCGCCGCCTGCGCCTCGGCGAGCAGCCGCTCCATCTCGCCCGCCTCCTGCGCGAAGTCCGGCGGCGGCAGCTTCAGGCGCCGGATGACCCACGGCAGCGCGAGCCCCTCCAGTAGCGTCGCCACCACCACGACGAACGCCAGGAACTGCAGGAACTCGCGGTGCGGCGTCGACTCCGGCAGCAGGAACACCGCCGCGAGCGTCACCACCCCGCGGATCCCGGCGAACGACACCGCGATGCCGGTCGGCCACGTCCAGCCGCGCTCGCGAAGGCGTTGCGGCCCGTACCGGTACAGCGCGGTCGTGCCGACCATCCAAAGGAACCGCGCCAGGAACAACGCCAGCAGCACGGCGATGCTGATCCACACCGTCTGCGCCACCGTGATGCCCGAACGGAACGCCGAGCTCAGGATGCTCGACAGCTCCAGCCCGATGAACAGGAAGACTGCGTTCTCCAGCAGGAACTCGATCGTCCGCCAGTTGATGGTCTCCGCGATCCGCGCCTCCGCCGTCTGGATGGTGGGCGACCGGTACCCGAGGTACAGGCCCGCCACGACCACCGACAGGATGCCCGACCCGTGCAGGAACTGTGACGGGATGAACGCCAGGTACGGCGTGATCAGCCCGATGGAGGTGTCCAGCACGGGGGAGCGGAGCTGCTTGCGGATGAGCGAGAGCACCCACCCCACGAGCAGGCCCATCCCGACCCCGACCACGACCGCGATCACGAAGTCTCCGGCGATGGCCCACGGGTTCACGATGCTGACGATCGCGGCGATGCTCGCGTTCAGCGCCACCAGCGCGGTCGCGTCGTTGAGCAGGCTCTCGCCCTCCAGCACGGTGACGAGTCGCCGGGGCAGGTGCGCCCGGCCCGCGATCGCCGTCACCGCCACAGTGTCCGTCGGCGCCACCACGGCCCCGAACGCGAAGGCCGCCGCGACCGTGATCGCCGGAACCACCAGCCACGTCGTGAAGCCGACCACGACGACCGTGAACACCACCAGCCCCACCGAGAGCAGGAGGATGCCGTCGCGCCTGGCGCGCACGTCGACGATCGACGTCTGGATGGCCGCCGCGAACAGCAAGGGAGGCAGCAACCCGTAGAGCACGACCTCCGGCTCCAGCGCCACGTGCGGCACCCCGGGGATGAAGGACGCGATCGCGCCCACGACCACGAGCACCACGGGCGCCGACCAGTTGACGCGGCGCGAGAGCCCTGTGACCGTGACCGTGACGACGACGAAGGACACGATCCAGACGATGGTGGTGACCGGATCCATGACGTTCATCTTGGCCGCAACGCGAAAGGGCCAGCAATGGTTCCCGTGAATCGGTGGAGAACCCGTCGATCCCGGAGCCTGTGGAGGACTACAGGACCACAGGACTACCCCCGCGTCACGCAGCGTGCGCGACGCACTCCACCGCATCGCAATCCGGGCACACCACCAGTTGCTCCCGGCACGACAGGTCGCTGCAGTTCCGCATCCGATCCGTCGCCGTGCCGCACCCCGCGCAGCGCCCGACCACCGCGGAGTGGTCCGAGAACCGCACGGACCCGCGCCCGTCGAAGACGTAGAGCGACCCCTCCCACAGCCCGTCGTCCCCGAAGCGCTCGCCGTAACGGACCACGCCGCCGTCGAGCTGGTAGACCTCGCCGAATCCGCGCGAGCGCATCAGCCCCGACAGCACCTCGCAGCGGATGCCGCCGGTGCAGTACGTCACGACCGGCTTGTCCTTGAGGTGGTCGTAGCGTCCGCTCTCCAGCTCGGCGACGAACTCGCGGGTCGTCGCCACTTCGGGCACCACCGCCCCGCGGAACCGGCCGATCTCCGCCTCGAACCGGTTGCGTCCGTCGAAGAAGACCACGTCGTCGCGGGAGTCCAGGAGCGCGTGCAGATCGTCAGGGTCGAGCCGCTCGCCTCCGCCGACGACCCCCGACGCATCCACCTGGAGCTCCGACGGCGCACCGAACGACACGATCTCCTCGCGCACGCGTACCGCCAGCCGCGGGAAGTCCAGGCTCCCGCCCGAGGCGTCCAGCCCGGAGCCCTCGCTCCACTTCACGTCGAGGTCGTGGAACGCCGCGTACTCCTTGGTCTTGCGCAGGTACCGCTTGAGCGCGTCGAGCTCCCCGCCCAGCGTCCCGTTGATGCCGTCCTTGGACAGCAGGATGCGTCCGCGCAGCCCGAGCGCCTCGCACAGGTCGCGCTGCCACAGCCGCACCGCGTCCGGGTCCGACAGCGGTGCGAAGGCGTAATAGAGGAGGACTTTCGCGACGGGCACCGGGGGATGCTAGCAGCGGCGACTGCGAGAACAGACAGATTCGTTAGTCATCCGTTCAGCGGAATGGACCAGAGTTGTTCTATGCGAACCATCGTCATCCTGCCCACGTACAACGAGCGGGAGAACATCGGGCCTGTGGTCGGCCGCATCCGCGCCTCGGCGCCGGAGGTCGACGTGCTCGTGGTCGACGACGGTTCGCCGGACGGCACGGGCGAGATCGCGGACGCGCTCGCCGCGACCGACGCCAACGTCAAGGTGCTGCACCGCGCGGGCAAGGAGGGCCTCGGCGCCGCCTATCGCGCCGGGATGGCCTGGGCGCTCGACGCCGGGTACGACGCGGTGGTCGAGATGGACGCCGACGGTTCGCACCGCCCGGAGGAGCTTCCCGCCCTGCTCGCGTCGCTCGGCCGGCTCCCGCAGGGCGATGCGGCGGACGGCGCCGACCTCGTGCTCGGCTCCCGCTGGGTCCCGGGCGGCGGAGTGGTCAACTGGCCCGCGCGCCGACGGTTCCTCTCCAAGGGCGGCAGCACGTACTCCCGGTTCTGGCTGGGCGTCCCGGCGAAGGACGTGACCGGCGGCTACCGCGCCTTCACCGCCGACGCGCTGCGCCGCATCCACTTCGAGAGCGTCGAGAGCCAGGGCTACTGCTTCCAGATCGACATGCTGCGCCGCGCATACGACGCCGGCCTCACCGTCGTGGAGGTGCCGATCACGTTCGTCGAGCGCGAGCACGGCGTGTCCAAGATGAGCGGCGGCATCGTCGCCGAGGCCATGCTGCGCGTCACCGGCTGGGGGATCGTCGGCCTCCCGCGCCGCTTCCGCCGCCGCCCCGTCCCTGCGACCGTGACGGAGACGACGCAGCGGGCGTAGCGTGAGCGCTATGTCGAAAGATCCGCTGGAGCGCTTCGGCGCCGTTCCCCAGTTCACCGTCACGAGCGACGACGTCGCCGACGACCGCCCGCTCGGCCGCGCGCAGTGGGGCGCGGGCGGAGGCGGTGGCGACGTGTCGCCGCAGCTCTCCTGGAGCGGGTTCCCCGCCGGGACGAAGAGCTTCGCCGTCACCATCCACGACCCGGACGCGCCGACCGGCTCGGGCTTCTGGCACTGGGCCGTCTACAACATCCCGGTGTCGGTGACCTCGCTGCCGTCCGGCGCGGGAGCGGAGGGCGGCGCGAGCCTCCCGCAGGGCGCCGCCATGCTCTCCAACGAGCTGCGCTCGAAGAGCTTCACCGGCGCGGGCCCGCCTCCCGGAACCGGCACGCACCACTATCACGTGATCGTGCACGCTCTCGACGTCGACCACCTCGACCTCGACCCGGAGTCGACCCCGGCCGTGCTGGGCTTCAACGCGCACTTCCACTCGCTGGGCCGCGCCGTGGTGACCCCGATCGCGACCGCAGGGGACATCTAGCCGCTCAGTGCTTGTTACCGGTGAGGGCGAGGATGCCGCCGAGCCCGATCATCATCACGCCGCCGGTCGCACCCAGCCGCTCCACCCGCTTCGGTGACCGCCCGAACCACGCCCGGGCGGTCCCCGCGGCGAGCGCCCACACGCTGTCGAACGTCAGCGCCAGCAGCAGGAACACCACCCCGAGCTCGAACAGCTGCACCGGGATGCCGCCCGCCCGGTAGTCGACGAACTGCGGCAGCACCGCCACGAAGAACACCAGCGACTTCGGGTTGGTCACCCCGACCAGCATCCCCTCGCCGATGATCCGCCAGTGCGACCGCCGCGGCGGCGTCGCCTCGTGCGTCACCGCCGTGTGCCTGCGGTGCCGGATGGCCTGCACGCCGAGGTACATCAGGTACGCAGCGCCCGCGAACTTCACGATCGTGAACGCGACCATCGACTGCGCGACGAGCGCCCCGATCCCGAGCGAGACCGCGACCACCAGCGGCAGCATCCCGAGCGCGTTGCCGAGCACGCTGAGCAGGCCGCCGAGCCTCCCGAGGGCCAGCGAGCGCCCGATCACGAACAGCACGCTCGGCCCGGGGACCACGATGAGCGCGATCGACGCGAGCGCGAAGGCGAGCAGGGAGGGCGGCGGGACCATAGCAGGAGCGTAGGCGAGGTAGGTTCGTTACGTGAAGCTCCACAACGTTCGTGTGCACAGAAGCGACGAGAACCTCGCCCGTCAGGACCAGCTCGCCTGGAAGATCGCGGAGGTCGCCGCCGACCCGGTGGAGATCGACTCCGAGGTCGCGGACATGGTGATCAACCGCGTCATCGACAACGCCGCCGTGGCCGCCGCCTCCCTCACCCGCAGGCCGGTCGTGTCGGCCCGCTCGCAGGCGCTGGACCACCCGCTGCCCGCCGCGCAGCTGGAGGAGCTGACCGCCACCGCCGAGCACCCGCAGGACGGCGCGACCGTCTTCGGGGAGCCGCAGCGGACCAGGGTCAGCCCGGAGTGGGCGGCCTGGGCGAACGGCGTGGCCGTGCGCGAGCTCGACTATCACGACACCTTCCTCGCAGCGGAGTACTCGCACCCCGGCGACAATATCCCGCCGATCACGGCCGTCGCGCAGCACGCCGCCCGCGCATACGGGCTCACCGGCCGCGACCTGGTACGCGGCATCGCGACCGGGTACGAGATCCAGATCGACCTCGCGAAGGCGATCAGCCTGCACGCCCACAAGATCGACCACGTCGCCCACCTCGGCCCGAGCGCCGCGGCCGGCATCGGCACGCTGCTCCACCTGCCGCCCGAGACGATCTTCCAGGCCATCGGCCAGGCCCTCCACACCACGACCGCCACCCGCCAGTCGCGCAAGGGCGAGATCTCCAGCTGGAAGGCGCACGCGCCCGCGTTCGCCGGAAAGATGGCCGTCGAGGCGATCGACAGGGCGCTCCGCGGCGAGACCAGCCCGACCCCGATCTACGAGGGCGAGGACGGCGTCATCGCCTGGCTGCTCGACGGGCCGAGCGCGTCCTACGACGTGCCGCTGCCGGAGGCAGGCGAGGCCAAGCGCGCGATCCTCGACTCCTATACCAAGGAGCACTCGGCCGAGTACCAGGCGCAGGCCTGGATCGACCTCGCCCGCAAGCTCCACACGGAGCACCCGGAGGCCGCCGACCCCGAGCGGGTGGAGAGCATCGTCATCCACACCAGCCACCACACCCACTACGTGATCGGCTCCGGCGCGAACGACCCGCAGAAGTACGACCCCGCCGCGTCGCGCGAGACGCTGGACCACAGCATCCCGTACATCTTCACCGTCGCCCTGCAGGACGGCGGCTGGCACCACGTGGAGTCCTACCTCCCGACCCGTGCCGCCCGGCCCGACACCGTCGCGCTGTGGGGCAAGGTCACCACGACCGAGGACCCGGAGTGGACCCGCCGCTACCACTCGATCGACCCGGCCGAGAAGGCGTTCGGCGGCCGCGTCGTCATCACGCTCGCCGACGGCCGCGTGATCGAGGACCAGATCGCCGTCGCCGACGCCCACCCGCTCGGCGCCCGACCGTTCGCCCGCGCCGACTACGTCGCCAAGTTCCGCTCGCTGGCGGCGGAGGTTCTGGAGGAGGCCGAGATCGAGCGCTTCCTCGCCGTCGCCGAGCGCCTCCCCGAGCTGTCCGCCGCCGAGCTCGGCGGCCTCACCATCACCGCGCGCCCCGGCCTCCTGGCCGGCGTCCCCGCGCCGAGAGGACTGTTCTGATGCTGTACTCCTCCCTTCCCGCGCACGAGAAGCGCGCGGCGTTCCGGGCGCGGCTGGCGTCCGGCGAGCTGGTGCGGATGCCCGGCGCCTTCAACCCGCTGAGCGCGCGCCTCATCGAGCGCAAAGGCTTCGAGGGCGTCTACATCTCCGGCGCCGTGCTCTCCGCCGACCTCGGCCTCCCGGACATCGGCCTCACCACGCTCACCGAGGTGGCCGGCCGCGCGGCCCAGATCGCGCGGATGACCGACCTCCCGACCCTGGTCGACGCCGACACCGGGTTCGGCGAGCCGATGAACGTCGCCCGCACGGTGCAGACGCTGGAGGACGCGGGCGTCGTCGGCCTCCACATCGAGGACCAGGTGAACCCCAAGCGCTGCGGCCACCTCGACGGCAAGCAGGTCGTGGACGAGGACACGGCGCTCAAGCGCATCCGCGCCGCCGCCGACGCCCGCCGCGACCCGAACCTGCTGATCATGGCGCGCACCGACATCCGCGCCGTGGAGGGTCTGGAGGCCGCGATCGACCGCGCCAAGGCGCTCGTCGACGCGGGCGCCGACGCGATCTTCCCCGAGGCGATGGCCGACCTGTCCGAGTTCGCGGCCGTCCGCGCCGCCGTGGACGTGCCGATCCTGGCCAACATGACCGAGTTCGGCAAGAGCGACCTCTTCACCGTCGACCAGTTGCGCGACATCGGAGTCAACATCGTCATCTGGCCGGTCTCCCTGCTCCGCCTGGCGATGGGGGCCGCCGAGCGCGGTCTCGACCAGCTCCTCGCGGAGGGCACCCTGGAGCCGATGCTCGGGTCGATGCAGCATCGCGCCGAGCTGTACGACCTGATTGACTACGAGGGCTACAACGCGTTCGACACTTCGGTGTACAACTTCGAAGTGCGCCGCTGAGCGCTGCTCACAGCCGCATCAGCACGAGTCACGACCACAGCAGCGAAGGAGCAGCACAATGACCGACCCCGAGATCCACAAGGGCCTCGCCGGCGTCGTGGTGGACACGACGACCATCTCGTCCGTCAACCCGCAGACCAACTCGCTGCTGTACCGCGGCTACCCCGTGCAGGAGCTGGCCGCGAACTGCTCGTTCGAGGAGGTCGCCTGGCTGCTGTGGAACGGCGAGCTGCCGACGCCGGAGGAGCTGGCCGGGTTCGTGAAGCTGGAGCGCGGCCTCCGCAGCATGGACGACCGCACCCGCCGGGTGCTGGACGACATCCCCGTGTCGGCCCACCCGATGGACGCCCTGCGCACCGCGGTCAGCCAGCTCGGCGGCATGGACCCGACGCTGGAGCAGGAGAACGGCATCCTCGATCCGGAGCTCAACCACAGCCGCGCCGTCTACCTCTTCGCCCAGCTCCCGACGATCGTCGCGTACATCCAGCGCCGCCGTCGCGGGCTCGACCCGGTGGAGTCGCGCGACGACCTCGACTACGCGGAGAACTTCCTCTGGCTGACCTTCGGCGAGGTGCCGGACGAGGTGGTCGTGAACGCCTTCCGCGTCTCGCTGGTGCTCTACGCGGAGCACTCCTTCAACGCCTCCACGTTCACCGCGCGCGTCATCGCGTCCACCCTGTCGGACGTCTACTCGGCCGTCACCGGCGCGATCGGCGCCCTCAAGGGCCCGCTGCACGGCGGCGCGAACGAGGCCGTCATGCACGCCTTCGACGAGATCGGCAGCGCGGACCGGGCGGAGGCCTGGCTGGACGACGCCCTCGCCGAGAAGCGCAAGATCATGGGCTTCGGCCACCGCGTCTACAAGAACGGCGACTCACGCGTGCCGACCATGCGTGCGTCCCTGGTCGAGCTGGTCGACCACTACGACCGCCAGGACATGCTCGACCTCTACGACGCGCTCGAGAAGGCGATGGGCGACCGCAAGAACATCAAGCCGAACCTGGACTACCCGTCCGGCCCGGCGTACAACCTGATGGGCTTCGACACCGAGACCTTCACCCCGCTGTTCGCCGCGGCCCGCGTCACCGGCTGGACCGCCCACATCTTCGAGCAGTACGCTGCCAACTCCCTCATCCGCCCCCTCTCCCTCTACACCGGCCCCACCGAGCGCCACCTGCAGCGCTGACCGCAAACAACGGAGGAGACCCGCCCCACCATGGGCCGGATCTCCTCCGTCGACTGCTTATTCGGGGTCAGTCCACCCCGATCTCCTCCGTTATCAACGCCACAGCAGCAGCGCATCCCCCTGCCCGCCACCACCGCACAGCGCCACCGCCGCCCGCCCGGCCCCGCGCCGCGCAAGCTCATGCGCCGCATGCCCGGCCAGCCGCGCCCCCGACGCCCCGATGGGGTGCCCGAGCGCGATCGCACCGCCGTGGATGTTGACCTTCTCCGGGTCCACGTCGAGGTCGGCCGTCGACTGCAGCGCCACCGCGGCGAACGCCTCGTTGATCTCCACCAGGTCCAGCTCGTCCACACTCCACCCGGCCCGCTTCAGCGCGGCATTGATGGCGTTCGACGGCTGCGAGTGCAGCGAGTTGTCCGGCCCCGCGACCTGCCCGCTGGCCCCGACGACGGCGAGCCACTGCAGACCGAGCCGCTCGGCGTTCTCCCGTGACGTGAGGATGAGCGCCGCAGCGCCGTCGCTCAGCGGCGACGAGTTACCGGCCGTGAGCGTCCCGCCCTCCGCGAAGCTCGGACGCAGCTTGGCCAGCACCTCCACCGTCGAGTCCGGCCGCACCCCCTCATCGACCGCGACGACGATCGGGTCGCCCTTGCGCTGCGGGATGCTGACCGGCGCGATCTCCTCTGCGAACACCCCGGAGGCCGCAGCCGCGCCCGCGCGCTGGTGGGATGACGCCGCGAACGCGTCCTGCGCCTCCCGCGTCAGGCCGAGCTTCTCCGTGTAGCTCTCCGTCGAGGCACCCATCGAGATCTTGTCGAACGCGTCGGTCAGCCCGTCGTAGGCGGCCGTGTCCAGCGCTTCGAGCGACCCGTAGGTCCAGCCCTTACGCGAGCCGGGCAGGATGTGCGGGGCGTTCGTCATGGACTCCTGGCCGCCCGCCGCGACCACGGTCGCCTCGCCGGCGCGGATGAGCCGCGCGGCGTCGATCACGGCCGCGAGCCCGGACAGGCACACCTTGTTGATGGTCGTCGCCGGGACGTCCCAGCCGATCCCGGCGGCGATGGCCGTCTGCCGGGCAGGGTTCTGTCCCGCGCCGGCCTGGAGCACCTGCCCGAAGATCACGGTGTCGATGTCGGACGCCTGGAGCCCGGACTGCTCGATCGCCTTCCGCAGCGCGACGGTGCCGAGCTGCACGGCGGTCTGGCTGGCGAGCGCGCCGGTCACCTTGCCGAGCGGCGTGCGCGCGGCGGACAGGATGACGACATCGTTCGGGCGGGGTTCGGGGAGGGTGCTGGTCATTGCGGGACGACTCCTTCGTCGGCTGATTCTCTCCACCCATTGTCATCCACAGGTGGAGGCCGCAGGCCAGTTCTCCACAGATTGAGACGATCGGCCACGAAGGACCCCATCCCGTTCCTAGCGTGGACGCATGTCCGAGTCGGAAGAAGCAGAGGAGTCCCTTGCCCATGTACCGAATCACGACCGTCCACGGGAACGGATGCGCCGGCTCGGCGTCGGTTCGCTCACCGACGACGAAGTCCTCGCACTCGTCCTCGGCTCCGGCCAGATGGGGCGGAGCGTCCTGTCCCTCGCCCGCGCCATCCTGGCCCGCTGCGGCGGGTTCCCCGGGCTCGCGACGATGGACTTCGCCCGGCTGGAGACCCTGCCGGGCGTCGGCCCCGCGACAGCCGGCCGGCTCGTCGCCATCATCGAGATCTGGCGCCGGGCCGGGCGATCATCCTCCTGGACGCGGCTGGTCGACCACGACGCCATCGCGGAGGTGGTCCGGCCCGAGCTGCTGCACCGCGACAGCGAGCGGTTCGTCGTGGTCGTCGCCGATCGGGCGGCCCGGCCCTTGGAGTTCGTGCTCCTGCGCGAGGGCGGCGTCGACGAGCGCTCCATCCAGCCGGCCGACATCCTCCAGGCCGTGCTCACCCGCGGCGGACGATCGTTCGCCGTCGCGCACAATCATCCGTCTGGATTGCTCGACCCGTCCGTGGCCGACACCGTCCTCACCCGCAGGCTCGATCAGGCGGCGGCCACCATCGGGCTGCGCTTCCTCGGCCACATCCTGGTGGCTGGAGAACAGTGGACCGCGCTGTCGGCTACGGGGTCAGTCGCGTCGGTCCGCGGAAGAGGTAGGTCGTCTCGCGCAGGTTGGCGAGGTGCAGCATCAGCATGAGCACGCGCGCCAGCCCCATCCCGAATCCGCCGTGCGGCGGGATGCCGTAGCGGAACGTCGCGAGCACGTCCTCCAGCTCCTCCACCGAGAGCCCCTTGTCGACGGCCTGCTCCTCGAGGATCTCGACGCGGTGCTCGCGCTGCGCGCCGGTGGAGATCTCGACGCCGTTGAAGATCAGGTCGTAGCTCTTGGTGATCGACGGGTCCTCGGGGTGACGCATGTGGTAGTACGGCCGGATGCTGGAGGCGTAGTCCGTCAGGAACACGAACTCGTGACCGTAGGTCTCCTTCACATACGCGGAGATCCGGCGCTCGCCCTCCGGGTCCATGTCGTCGTCCGCGCGCGGCACCTCGTAGCCCTGCTCGGCGACGATGCGCTTGGCCTCGGCCAGCGGGATGCGCGGGAACGGAGTCGTCGGAACCGTGACCTCGACGCCGAACAGCGCCTCGATCTCCGCGCCGTGCTTCTCCTTGACCGCCGTGAAGCCGGCGACGAGGAGGTCCTCGTGCACCTTCATGACGTCCTCGTGGCTGTCGATCCAACTCAGCTCGGTGTCGACGCTCGTGAACTCGGTCGCATGCCGGCTGGTGAAGCTGGGGTCGGCGCGGAACGCCGGGCCGATCTCGAACACGCGGCCGAAGCCGGCGGCCTGCGCCATCTGCTTGAAGATCTGCGGGCTCTGAGCGAGGTACGCAGTCGTCTCGAAGTAGGGCAGCTCGAAGAGCTCGGCGCGCGACTCGGATGCCGACGCCATGAGCTTCGGGGTGTGGATCTCGATGAAGCCGTTGTCCACCCAGTACTGCCGCATCGCGTGCTCGAGCGTGGTCTGCACGCGGAAGATCAGGTTGTGCTTCGGCTCGCGGAGGTCGAGGAAGCGCCAGTCCATGCGCTTGTCGATGCCGCTGTCCGCCGCGATCGGCGTCTCCGGGATGGCGGCCGTCTCGACTTCGAGGGTGTTCAGCTTGATCTCGATGCCGCCGAGCTTGACCCGCTCGTCGTGCTTGAGCTCCCCGGTGGCGCGCACGAACGACCCCTGCGACAGACCCGAGATGGTCGTCGCGGGCTCGTCGGCGACCACGGCGCCGTCCTCGTCGACCGTGCGCGGATTGACGAGCTGGACAGCGCCCGACTCATCGCGCAGCACGACGAACTGCACCTTCTTCTGGTCGCGGACGGTCTCGACCCATCCGGCGACGCTCACGGGGCCGTCGGGCAGAGCGGCGAGGTCTTTGATCAAAACGCGTGCGGTCACGATCGACAAGCCTACCGCTCGCCATTACCGCCCGAGAGGGGAGGCCGGGTGCCCAGCGCTCCCACGCTCAGTGAATTCAAGGCAAGCCGCTCCGTAGACTGGTGCGGTGGTAGCAAGCCAGGTACATCTCGTCCGTCACGGAGAGGTGTTCAATCCCGACGGCATCCTGTACGGCAGGCTGCCCGGCTTCGGGCTGTCCAAACTCGGTCACCGGATGGCGCAGGCCGCCGCCGACGACCTGGCCGCCCGCTCCCGACCGGTGTCCCTGCTGCGCATGTCTCCGCTGCAGCGCACTCGCGAGTCGATGGCGCCGATCGCGGCGACCTTCGGCCTGGACCCCGAGGTGGACGAGCGGATCATCGAGCCCACAAACCACTTCGAGGGCACCAACATGCGCCGTGCCCTGAAGAACCCGGCCAACTGGCCCTTCATCGTCTACCCGCCTCGGCCGAGCTGGGGCGAGGCCTACACCAGCATCGAGAAGCGGATGAAGGAGGCCGTCGACGCCGCGTTCGAGTCGGTCGAGTCCGGCGACGTCGTCCTGGTCAGCCACCAGCTCCCGATCTGGGTCATGCACCTCTCGGCGGCGGGGGAGCGGTTCCCGCACGACCCGCGCAAGCGCCGCTGCGCGCTCTCCAGCATCACCACCTTCGAGCGGACGACCGAGCCGGCCCCCGCACCTCTGCCGCGTCCCGGCGAGGCGCAGCTCCCGGCCGATCCCGACGCCCCGCCCGTCGTCCGGGTGGTGGAGGTCAGCTATGTCGAGCCCGCCGGCAGCCTGATCAGCGCCGCGACCGATGTGGGGGCCGTGTGACCTCCGTCCGACTCTCCGCTCGGCGCCGCCTGGCGCTCCTTCTTCCCGCGGCCGCTGCGGCCACGGCCCTCCTGCTCTCCGGGTGCACGTCCAACGACGCCCTCGCCAACCAGTACCGTTCCGGCAACGGCCAGAACTACATCGCGGGCGACGGCAGCGTGAGCGAATACGCCGCGGCGAATCGCGGCGCCCCCGTCGCGTTCTCCGGCAAGCTCGCCGACGGCACCTCGGTGTCCTCGAAGGACTACGCCGGCAAGGTCCTCGTCGTGAACTTCTGGTACGCGGGCTGCCCGCCGTGCCGGGTCGAGGCGCCCGACCTCGAGTCGCTGTCGCAGAAGTACGCGGCGCAGGGCGTCAGCTTCCTCGGCGTCAACCTCTACGACTCCGCGAGCACCGCGGCCAGCTTCGAGCAGGACAAGGGAGTGACCTACCCCTCGGTCCTCGACCGCGACACCGGCTCCGTCCTGCTCGCCTTCAGCAAGACCGTCCCTCCCAAGGCCACGCCGACCACGATCGTGATCGACAAGCAGGGCCGCGTGGCCGCCCGCATCCTCGGCGCCATCCCGGACAAGAGCATCCTCGACTCGCTCATCTCCGACGCCGTGGCCGGGAAGTGACCGTGAACGTCGGTCAGATCGTCTTCAGCGGCCAGCTCCTGCTCGCACTTCCCATCGCGCTCCTCGCGGGACTGGTCTCATTCGCCTCGCCGTGCGTTCTCCCGCTCGTGCCCGGCTATCTCGCGTATGTCGGCGGGATGAGCGACCCGGGCGCCAAGCGGGACCGCAGCCGCGTCCTGACCGGGGTCGCCCTGTTCGTCCTCGGCTTCGCCGTCGTCTTCATCGCCTACGGCGCCGCCTTCGGCGCGCTCGGCCTGTGGCTGGTCCGCTGGCAGGAGGTGGTCATCCGGGTGCTCGGCGTGCTCGTCATCCTGATGGGCCTCGTCTTCATCGGCCAGTTCTCGTTCCTTCAGCGCACCATCAAGCCGACCTGGCGTCCGGCGACCGGCCTGATCGGGGCGCCGCTGCTCGGTGTCGTCTTCGGGCTGGGCTGGACGCCGTGCATCGGCCCGACCCTCGCGGCGATCAGCGCGCTGAGCGTCGGCAGCGGGTCCCCGTGGCGCGGAGCCCTGCTCGGGCTCTTCTATTGCATCGGCCTCGGCATCCCGTTCCTGCTGGTCGCCCTCGGCTTCGACTGGGTCGCGGGTTCCGTGGCCTTCCTCAAGCGGCACATCCGGGTCATCAACATCATCGGCGGCGCACTCCTGGTCGTCATCGGCGTGATGATGGCCACCGGTCTCTGGACCGCCATGATGTCGCAGTTCCTGGGGGTGATCTCCGGCTTTGTCCCGGCCATCTGACCACATCGACGTCGCGCCTCCGCGCGAGGACCCGGACGTCGTCCAGCCCAAGCTCGGTCCGCTCGGCTGGCTGCGCTGGGCCTGGCGCCAGCTCACGAGCATGCGCACGGCCCTGTTCCTGCTGCTCCTCCTCGCGATCGCGGCCGTCCCCGGCTCGCTGTTCCCGCAGCGCGGCGCCGACCCGAACGGCGTCACCAAGTACTTCAGCGACAACCCGCAGCTCGCACCGGTGCTCGACAAGTTCCAGCTCTTCGACGTCTACACGTCGTTCTGGTTCTCCGCCATCTACCTGCTGCTGTTCGCATCGCTGATCGGCTGCATCATCCCGCGTACGGCGCACCACTTCCGCGCCCTGCGGGCCCGGCCGCCGAAGACTCCCGTCCGGCTCACCCGCATGTCGGCCTTTCAAGCGCGCATCCTCCCCGCCGAGCTCCGCGCGGACGCCCCGAACCCGATCGAGTCGGCGCGCCAGGTGCTCCGCCGCTCGCGCTACCGGGTGTCCCTCTACCAGGACGCCCGATCGACCTCGGTCTCCGCGGAGCGCGGCTACCTGCGCGAGACCGGAAACCTCGTCTTCCACATCGCTCTGCTCGGCGTGCTGGTCGCCGTCGGCATCGGGGGAGGCTTCGGCTACACCGGCCAGAAGGTCGTCGTCGTCGGCCAGAGCTTCGTCAACAGCCTGCCGTCGTACAACTCGTTCAACCCGGGGAGGTTCTTCTCCGACGGGTCCCTCGAGCCGTTCTCGATCCGGGTCAACAGCCTGGATGTCGCGTACGAGACGAAGAACCCGAACGCCAAAGGCACCCCGCTCGACTACACAGCGAAGGTGACCACGACGGGTCCGGGCGACACGTCGAGCGATTCGACGATCAAGGTCAACGAGCCGCTGGCGATCGGCGGCACGAACGTCTACCTGCTCGGCAACGGCTACGCGCCGACGATCACCGTCCGCGATCCGAAGGGCAAGGTGGTGTTCAACGACTCGGTGCCGTTCATCGCCGAGGACGCGCAGCTCACTTCGCTCGGCTGGGTGAAGGTGCCGGACGGCCTCCGGGAGCAGGTCGGCATGATCGGCTTCTTCTATCCGACGGTCGGCAAGAGCGCGACGGCGGCCGGCGCACTGACCTCGACGTTCCCCGGCTTGAACGATCCGGTCCTCAGCCTGAACGTCTACGCCGGCGACCTCGGCGTCGACAGCGGCGTCCCGCAATCGGTCTACAGCCTGAACACCGACAAGATGTCCCAGCTCGCCGGGCCCGGCACGAAGACCAAGGCGCTGCAGTTGAAGCCGGGTCAGACCGTCGAGCTCCCGAGCGGGCTCGGCACGATCTCGATGGGCGACGTCAAACGCTACGCGTCGCTCGACGTGCACCACGACCCCGCCCAGGGCTGGGTGCTGCTCTTCGCGATCCTCATCCTGGGCGGCCTGCTGACGTCGCTCTTCGTGCCGCGACGTCGCATCTGGGTCAAGGCCGTCGAGAACCCCGATGGCTCCCTGACCTTGGAGTACGCTGGCCTCGCCCGTGGTGAGGACCCCAACCTCCTCGCGGCTGTGACCGCCGTCGCCGACGAGCACACCGCTCTCCTCACCCGAACCCCGACGAATTAGGCTTGCACTCGTGACCGAAACCCTGTCCCAGTTGTCCACGGTCTTCATCTATGTGGCGATGGGGTTCTACGCGGCCGCGTTCATCGCGTTCGCGCTCGACCTCGCGCGCAGAGGAGCCAGAGCGACGGCCGAGGAGGCCGCGGTCGTCCCGAGCGCCGTCGCCCGGCGGGCGGAGGTCGCCCAACCGGTGGGAGCCACGGCCGCGCGGATGTCCGCGTCCGGCGGTGGGGCTGAGGCGCCTCCCGCGACGCCGCCGTCGTCCGCGCTCGGCCGGCTGTCCTCCCGGATCAGCACACGGCTCGAGGACGACGTGATGAACGGCGCCGCCTCGTCGGCGTCGATCAAGTGGGCGTTCGGCCTCACCATCGTGGGCTGGGGCTTCCACCTGATCGCCACGGTGCTCCGCGGCATCGCGGCCGACCGCGTGCCGTGGGCCAACATGTGGGAGTTCTCGATGACCGGCACCCTGGTCATCGTCGGCGTCTTCCTGGTGGCGAACCTCAAGTGGGACATCAAGTACCTCGGCACGTTCATCATCGGCCTGGTCCTGGTGCTGCAGGGGATCGCCCTGCTGCGGTACTACGTCCCGGTGGTCCCGCTGCAGCCGGCGCTGCAGTCGTACTGGCTGGTGATCCACATCATCGTGGCCGTGCTGGGCACGGCGTTCTTCGCACTCGGCTTCGCGCTCTCCGGTCTCCAGCTCCTGCAGTACCGGCGCGAACGCCAGGTCGAGGAGTCGCGCCCCCAGCAGTTCAAGTTCCTCGCGACCCTCCCCAGCGCGGTCGCTCTGGAGAACCTCGCGTACCGGATCAACATCGTCGGCTTCATCGCCTGGACCTTCACGCTGATCGCCGGAGCCATCTGGGCCGAGAAGGCGTGGGGTCGTTATTGGGGCTGGGACACCAAGGAAGTCTGGACGTTCATCATCTGGGTGATCTACGCCGGCTACATCCACGCGCGGGCGACGCGCGGCTGGCGCGGATCGCGCTCCGCGTGGCTCGCGATCATCGGCTTCGCCGCGGTGCTCTTCAACTTCGGCGTCGTCAACGTGTTCTTCCACGGACTGCACGCCTACTCGGGACTCGGATCCTGATCGGATTCCGCCCCTCCCGCCTGACGCGGTCGCCCCTCCGGGCGGCCGCGTTTTCGCGTCCCAGGGGGCTACTTCCGCGGAATCACGCGGATCCGGCCTTGCGACACGCCCGGGATGTCCGCGGAATTTGCGACGTCCCGGAGGCCTGCGTAAAGTACTTACTTGTCACCCCAAAGGTGCGGGAGAGCGGAAGAGCTCCCCGGCCTCAAGCGGGACCGAATCCTTAGCCTAGCGGCAAAACTCAACTTGAAAGAGTTGCTTTGCTGCGCTTAGGATTAACACCCCACTCACTGAGCAGGTCTAACCGGTTCGGGTCGTGCAAATCGGATGTATCCCACGATGGATGAACGAAAGAGCGCGAAACGGCCAACTTGACAAACTGACTGAGAGTGGTAAGGTAGAGAAGTTGCCTCACAGAGAAGCCCGAGAGGGTTGAAGGTGAGAGCGTCCGATCCTTGAGAACTCAACAGCGTGCACAATGTCAAATGCCAAAAACCTCGGCATTGACCCGAAGACCTCGGTCTGAAAGTCGATGCAAGAGATTCCTTTGGATTAGAAACAGAATGTCAGTAGATATTCGAAACTAGTCAAGACAAACTCGCAGGAGACGAGATATTCCTCTCCGATCCTGCACTATGTTTCCAGTCGCTTGCGACTTGGAGCTGAACATTTTACGGAGAGTTTGATCCTGGCTCAGGACGAACGCTGGCGGCGTGCTTAACACATGCAAGTCGAACGATGAACCTGGAGCTTGCTCTAGGGAATTAGTGGCGAACGGGTGAGTAACACGTGAGTAACCTGCCCTTGACTCTGGGATAACCTCCGGAAACGGAAGCTAATACCGGATATGACGCACGGAGGCATCTCCTGTGCGTGGAAAGAATTTCGGTCAAGGATGGACTCGCGGCCTATCAGGTAGTTGGTGAGGTAACGGCCCACCAAGCCTACGACGGGTAGCCGGCCTGAGAGGGTGACCGGCCACACTGGGACTGAGACACGGCCCAGACTCCTACGGGAGGCAGCAGTGGGGAATATTGCACAATGGGCGCAAGCCTGATGCAGCAACGCCGCGTGAGGGACGACGGCCTTCGGGTTGTAAACCTCTTTTAGTAGGGAAGAAGCGAAAGTGACGGTACCTGCAGAAAAAGCACCGGCTAACTACGTGCCAGCAGCCGCGGTAATACGTAGGGTGCGAGCGTTGTCCGGAATTATTGGGCGTAAAGAGCTCGTAGGCGGTCTGTCGCGTCTGCTGTGAAAACCCGAGGCTCAACCTCGGGCCTGCAGTGGGTACGGGCAGACTAGAGTGCGGTAGGGGAGAATGGAATTCCTGGTGTAGCGGTGGAATGCGCAGATATCAGGAGGAACACCGATGGCGAAGGCAGTTCTCTGGGCCGTAACTGACGCTGAGGAGCGAAAGCGTGGGGAGCGAACAGGATTAGATACCCTGGTAGTCCACGCCGTAAACGTTGGGCGCTAGATGTGGGGACCATTCCACGGTTTCCGTGTCGCAGCTAACGCATTAAGCGCCCCGCCTGGGGAGTACGGCCGCAAGGCTAAAACTCAAAGGAATTGACGGGGGCCCGCACAAGCGGCGGAGCATGCGGATTAATTCGATGCAACGCGAAGAACCTTACCAAGGCTTGACATATACGAGAACGGGCCAGAAATGGTCAACTCTTTGGACACTCGTAAACAGGTGGTGCATGGTTGTCGTCAGCTCGTGTCGTGAGATGTTGGGTTAAGTCCCGCAACGAGCGCAACCCTCGTTCTATGTTGCCAGCGCGTAATGGCGGGAACTCATAGGAGACTGCCGGGGTCAACTCGGAGGAAGGTGGGGATGACGTCAAATCATCATGCCCCTTATGTCTTGGGCTTCACGCATGCTACAATGGCCGGTACAAAGGGCTGCAATACCGTAAGGTGGAGCGAATCCCAAAAAGCCGGTCTCAGTTCGGATTGAGGTCTGCAACTCGACCTCATGAAGTCGGAGTCGCTAGTAATCGCAGATCAGCAACGCTGCGGTGAATACGTTCCCGGGCCTTGTACACACCGCCCGTCAAGTCATGAAAGTCGGTAACACCCGAAGCCAGTGGCCCAACCCTTGTGGAGGGAGCTGTCGAAGGTGGGATCGGTGATTAGGACTAAGTCGTAACAAGGTAGCCGTACCGGAAGGTGCGGCTGGATCACCTCCTTTCTAAGGAGCATCTGGCACCTTCGGGTGTCCAGGCGCCGGATCTGAGCGAACGTCTCAGCCGGTTAGCTCATGGGTGGAACATTGACATTGGTGCGGAGCCGAACGGCTCGAACTCAGTACATCTCTTGCAGATAGGAACGGTTCGGACCCGGAAGCCCCGCACATGCACGCTGTTGGGTCCTGAGGGACCGGACCTCATCCAGTCGGATGAGAACCGAATCCTCTGGACCTTTTCTAGTCGGCCATAACTCGGCCGGCGGAGAAGGTACCGCCCGTACTTTGAGAACTACACAGTGGACGCGAGCATCTTAGATTCGAACCTTCGGGTTCGGATCACAAAGATGATCACAGTACTTATGTACTGATAGATCATTGGTCAATCTGCTCATCTTCGGATGAGTCGATCGATTCTAAAACTCATGTGATTTCAAATTTCTAAGAGCAAACGGTGGATGCCTTGGCATCTGGAGCCGAAGAAGGACGTAGTAATCTGCGATAAGCCTCGGGGAGCTGATAAACGAGCTTTGATCCGAGGATCTCCGAATGGGGAAACCCCGCTGGGCCCGCAAGGTGACCCAGTGACTCCCGCCTGAATATATAGGGCGGGTAGAGGGAACGTGGGGAAGTGAAACATCTCAGTACCCACAGGAAGAGAAAGCAAAAGCGATTCCGTTAGTAGTGGCGAGCGAAACCGGAAGAGGCTAAACCGATCATGTGTGATAGCCGGCAGGCGTTGCATGGTCGGGGTTGCGGGACTTTTCAGCAGCTTCTGCCGAACTGCAAGCGTTACAGAGGATCATAGGCGAACGGCATTGAAAGGCCGGTCATAGAGGGTGCCAACCCCGTAGCCGAAATGGTCCAATGGCGCGAAGAGTATCCCAAGTAGCACGGGGCCCGAGAAATCCCGTGTGAATCTGTCAGGACCACCTGATAAGCCTAAATACTCCCAGATGACCGATAGCGGACAAGTACCGTGAGGGAAAGGTGAAAAGTACCCCGGGAGGGGAGTGAAATAGTACCTGAAACCGTTTGCTTACAAACCGTTGGAGCCTCCTTGTAGGGGTGACAGCGTGCCTTTTGAAGAATGAGCCTGCGAGTTAGCGATATGTGGCGAGGTTAACCCGTGAGGGGTAGCCGTAGCGAAAGCGAGTCTGAATAGGGCGATTCAGTCGCATGTCCTAGACCCGAAGCGAAGTGATCTATCCATGGCCAGGTTGAAGCGACGGTAAGACGTCGTGGAGGACCGAACCCACTTAGGTTGAAAACTGAGGGGATGAGCTGTGGATAGGGGTGAAAGGCCAATCAAACTTCGTGATAGCTGGTTCTCTCCGAAATGCATTTAGGTGCAGCGTTGCGTGTTTCTTGCCGGAGGTAGAGCTACTGGATGGCCGATGGGCCCCAAAAGGTTACTGACGTCAGCCAAACTCCGAATGCCGGTAAGTGAGAGCGCAGCAGTGAGACGGTGGGGGATAAGCTTCATCGTCGAGAGGGAAACAACCCAGACCACCAACTAAGGTCCCTAAGCGCGTGCTAAGTGGGAAAGGATGTGGAGTTGCACAGACAACCAGGAGGTTGGCTTAGAAGCAGCCACCCTTGAAAGAGTGCGTAATAGCTCACTGGTCAAGTGATTCCGCGCCGACAATGTAACGGGGCTCAAGCACGCCACCGAAGTTGTGGCATTGACATTATTGGTAGGCCTTCGTGGTCCAGCCGTGTTGATGGGTAGGAGAGCGTCGTGTGGCGAGTGAAGCGGCGGTGTAAACCAGCCGTGGACGCCACACGAGTGAGAATGCAGGCATGAGTAGCGAAAGACGGGTGAGAAACCCGTCCTCCGAAAGACCAAGGGTTCCAGGGCCAGGCTAATCCGCCCTGGGTAAGTCGGGACCTAAGGCGAGGCCGACAGGCGTAGTCGATGGACAACGGGTTGATATTCCCGTACCGGCGAAGAACCGCCCAAGCTAATCCAGTGGTGCTAAGAGTCCTAATCCTGGACACTGATCCCTTCGGGGTGACGGTCCGGGCCTAACGCTCGACCCCATGCTGGTGCGGCTAGCGTATTAACAGGTGTGACGCAGGAAGGTAGCCCAGCCGGGCGATGGTTGTCCCGGTGTAAGTGTGTAAGCCGAGAGATAGGCAAATCCGTCTCTCACATAGGCCCAGGCACGATGCGTAGTCTTCATTGACGAAATGGGTGATCCTATGCTGCCGAGAAAAGCATCGACGCGAGGTTCCAGCCGCCCGTACCCCAAACCGACTCAGGTGGTCAGGTAGAGAATACTAAGGAGATCGAGAGAATCGTGGTTAAGGAACTCGGCAAAATGCCCCCGTAACTTCGGGAGAAGGGGGGCCTGAGGCGTGAACGGACTTGCTCCGGGAGCGTTTGAAGGCCGCAGAGACCAGTGGGAAGCGACTGTTTACTAAAAACACAGGTCCGTGCCAAGTCGCAAGACGATGTATACGGACTGACGCCTGCCCGGTGCTGGAAGGTTAAGAGGAAGGGTTAGCTTCGGCGAAGCTCAGAATTTAAGCCCCAGTAAACGGCGGTGGTAACTATAACCATCCTAAGGTAGCGAAATTCCTTGTCGGGTAAGTTCCGACCTGCACGAATGGCGTAACGACTTCCCAGCTGTCTCAACCGCGAACTCGGCGAAATTGCACTACGAGTAAAGATGCTCGTTACGCGCAGCAGGACGGAAAGACCCCGTGACCTTTACTACAGCTTGGTATTGGTGTTCGGAGTGGCTTGTGTAGGATAGGTGGGAGACTTTGAAGCGGACACGCCAGTGTTCGTGGAGTCAATGTTGAAATACCACTCTGGTCACTTTGGATATCTAACTTAGAACCGTAATCCGGTTCAGGGACAGTGCCTGGTGGGTAGTTTAACTGGGGCGGTTGCCTCCCAAAAAGTAACGGAGGCGCCCAAAGGTTCCCTCAACCTGGTTGGCAATCAGGTGTCGAGTGTAAGTGCACAAGGGAGCTTGACTGTGAGACTGACAAGTCGAGCAGGGACGAAAGTCGGGACTAGTGATCCGGCAGTGGCTTGTGGAAGCGCTGTCGCTCAACGGATAAAAGGTACCTCGGGGATAACAGGCTGATCTTGCCCAAGAGTCCATATCGACGGCATGGTTTGGCACCTCGATGTCGGCTCGTCGCATCCTGGGGCTGGAGTAGGTCCCAAGGGTTGGGCTGTTCGCCCATTAAAGCGGTACGCGAGCTGGGTTTAGAACGTCGTGAGACAGTTCGGTCCCTATCCGCTGCGCGCGTAGGAAATTTGAGAGGATCTGACCCTAGTACGAGAGGACCGGGTTGGACGAACCTCTGGTGTGCCAGTTGTTCCGCCAGGAGCACCGCTGGTTAGCTACGTTCGGGATGGATAACCGCTGAAAGCATCTAAGCGGGAAGCCGGCCTCAAGATGAGATTTCCATGCCTTCGGGCGAGAGGCTCCCAGCTAGACTACTGGGTTGATAGGCCGGATGTGGAAGTGGGGACTAAAGACCCATGGAGCTGACCGGTACTAATAAGCCGATAATTTGATAATCACTACTCTCATACCGTTGTAAGGCGGGTATGAGGGGCTGAGATTGCCCGCGTCCACTATGTGGTTCTCGATGTACGGTCGAGAACTGATTCAAGCGAAGCTTGATCGTTCACTTTGATACATCAATAGTGTTTCGGCGGCCATAGCGAGAGGGAAACGCCCGGTTACATTCCGAACCCGGAAGCTAAGACTCTCTGCGCCGATGGTACTGCAGGGGGGACCCTGTGGGAGAGTAGGACACCGCCGGACTTCTTTGTGAGATGGCCACCCAGTGATGGGTGGCCATTTCGCGTTAACGGCACAATTTCGCGCGGGCGGTGCTCAGCGCGATCCACGCACATAGGCTGGGCGGAAACCCCGGCACCCGACAGGAGAAGTCGTGAGCGATACACCGGCAGACGACGACAGGACGTCCGCCTCGGGCGGCAACGACCGCGGTCGAGGCTCCGGTCGCCCACGCTCTGGCGACAGCCGGAACAGCGACCGCTCAGGCGGCGCCCCGCGACGCGACTCCGGTCAGGGCTATGGACGCTCCCGGGACGGCGATGGCGCGCATCGAAAGGGCGGCTCCGGCGGTTCCTCCCGCTCCGGCGGCGAGAGCCGGCCGCGAGACGGTCAGTGGAGTCGTGACGGTCAGCGCGGCGGGGCTCAGCGCAATGATGCGCAGGGCCGCGACGGATACGGCCGTGGCGGGCAGAGCCGCGATGGCTATGGCCGCGACGGCCAGAGTCGTGACGGTCAGTATCGCGACGGTCAGCGCCGTGACGGCCAGAACCGCGACGGTCAGCGCCGTGACGGCCAGTGGAGTGGCGGCAGCCAGGGCCGTGGTGGTCAGAACCGCGATGGGCAACGTCGCGAGGGCCAGTGGAATGGTGGCAGCCAGAGCCGGGATGCTCAGCGTGGCGGCGGCCAGTGGAACCGCGATGGACAGCGTCGCGACGGCCAGGGCCAGGGTGGCGGCCAGTGGAACCGGGACGGCCAGGGCCGCGGCGGACAGCGTCGCGACGGCCAGTCCGGTGGCGGTCAGTGGAATCGCGACGGTCAGAATCGCGACGGTCAGGGCCGCGACGGGCAGCGCCGCGAGGGCCAGTGGAATCGCGACGGTCAGCGTCGTGACGGTGGCAGCGGTCAGTGGAACCGTGACGAGCGGAGCCGCGGACCTCAGGGCAGTGGCAGCCACGGCCGCGACGGCCAGGGTCGCGAGGGCCAGTGGAACCGTGATGGACAGCGCCGCGACGGGCAGCAGGCTCGCGGCGGACAGCGCGGCGGTTCCTGGGACGCGACGCGTTCGCGCGACGGGTCCGGATCCCGTGGTTTCGCCGGTGGCCGCGACGGCGCCGGCTCGCGTGGCGGTCAGGGCTCGCACGGAGGCCGTCCGGCCGGCGTCGGTGGCTCGAAGGGCTACGGCCGTTCCGACGACAAGCTGTGGACGAGGGACGGTCGTCCCGCGCGCGGTGATCGCGACGCGCGGGACCACGAGTACGAGCTCAGCGCCGAAGAGGCGATGGCTCGTGAGCTCCGTTCGGTACGTCCACGGCATGACGACCCCGACGTCCCCGCGGATGTCGAGGCGCGCGACCTGCCGAAGGAAGCCCGCGTCGAGCTCAAGACGCTCAGCAAGGACAACGCCGACTGGGTCGCGCAGCACCTGGTCATGGCCGGACGCCTGATCGACGAGGACCCCGAGCTCGCGCACCGTCATGCTCTGTCGGCCGCGCGACGCGCGGGACGAATCGGTGTCGTGCGCGAGACGCTCGCCATCACCGCATACGCGAGCGGCGACTTCGCGCTCGCGCTGCGGGAGCTCCGCACCTACCGGCGGATCACCGGCTCCAACGACCAGATCGCATTGATGGTGGACAGCGAGCGCGGGGTCGGCCGACCCGACCGGGCGCTCGAACTGGGACGGTCGATCGACCGCAGCGCGCTGCCGGCCGACGTCCAGGTCGCGCTGGCGATCGCCATGTCCGGCGCCCGGCTGGACTTGGGACAGGAGGAGGCCGCGCTGGCCGAGCTGGAGATCCCGCAGCTCGACCCGAACCGTGCCTTCAGCTGGAGTCCGGACCTCTTCCACGCCTATGCCGAGGTGCTCGAAGCGCTCGGCCGCGACGCCGACTCCGCGTCGTGGCGCGAGCGCGCCGAACGCGCCGAGCTTGCGCTGGAGGAGGCGCACGCCGACGCCGAACTCGAAACGGTCCACGTGATCGAGGAGGAGTTCGAGCTGGCCGTGGTGATGGATGACGTCGAGTCGCTGGACGGCGATGAGGCGGAAGGCGAGTTCGCAGACGAGGCCGTGAGCGACGAGCTTGCGGGCGACGAGGACGCGAACGACCAGGCCGCCGTCGGCGAGAACACGGACGCCGACTTCGCCGATGAGATTTCGGTTGACGAGAGCGCCAGCGGCATGGGAGCGGTCGGCGATGCGGTAACAGATGATGCTGCTGCCGGCGAGGTTGTGGCTGACGAGACTGCCGACGCGACCGACGCCGCCCCCACAGACGAGACCACGGAGGACGAGCCGCACGATGGCACTGTTTCGACGGACGAGTGACGCTGTGACGCCGTTGGCCGGTGTCGACCTGGTGCTGGCCGACCTCGATGGGGTCGTCTACACGGGGCCGAACGCCATCCCGCACGCCGTCGACAGCCTGAACGGCGTGGCCGAAACCGTCAAGGTCGGTTACATCACCAACAATGCCTCCCGGACCGATGCGTCCGTGGCGGCGCACCTGCGCGAGCTGGGGCTGCACGTCGAGCCGCGCGATGTGGTCACCTCGCCTCAGGCCGCCGTCCGGCTGCTGAGTCAGCACGTGCCGGCCGGCTCCACGATCCTCGTCGTCGGCGGGGACGGACTGGTGGACGAAGTCCAGAAGGGCGGGTTCTCCGTCACGCGTTCGGCCGACGACGACCCCGCCGCGGTCATCCAGGGCTTCTCGCCCGATATCGGGTGGGCGCAGCTCGCGGAGGCGTCGTTCGCGCTGCAGGGCCGCAGCGACAGCGAGCGTCCGTGGATCGCGACGAACACGGACTGGACGATCCCGGTCGAGCGCGGCATCGCGCCGGGCAACGGGACGCTGGTCTCCGCCGTCCACACCGCTGCCGGCCGGCTCCCGCTCGTCGCGGGAAAACCGGAGGTCGCGATCTTCGAGGAGGCCGTCGCGCGGTTCCAGGCGACGAAGCCGTTGTTCATCGGCGACCGGCTCGACACGGACATCCTCGGCGCGAACCGTGCGGGGATCGACTCGGTGCTCGTGCTCACCGGGATCGACCGCGCCAAGCAGCTCCTCGCTGCCGACGCCGACTCGCGGCCGACCTACATCCTGGGCGATCTGCGCGGGCTGGATGAGCCGTATCCGGAGGCGAAGACCGCGAGGAACGGCGCGGTCACGGTCGGGAAGTCGACCGTCGTCGTCGAGGGCAACGATGTCCGTATCGTGAGCGAGGGCGACGACGAGCTCGACCTGCTGCGGGCGGCGTGCCGGGCGATCTGGGATTCGGGGCGTGCGATCTACGGCCTCGAAGTGCCGGAGCGGCTGTACGGCTGACGCTCGCGGCGCCTCGGCGCGCCGTCAGAGCGCGGCGGCGTGCTCCACGATCCGGTAACACCGGCGCACGCGGTCGAGCCACCACTCGCGGCGGTCGTCCGGCGCGGCGAGGCGGTCGAGCTGCGCCGTCGACACCCGCGGGCGGATGACGGGGATCGCGCCGTCCACCGGGACGAGCGGCGACTCGGCGACGTCGTGCTCGAACATCGCGACGGTGCCGAGGCCGCAGTCGAACTGGAGGTCGGGTACAGCGGCGGCGAGGTGCGCACCCATCGCGATGCCGACCGAGGTGTCCAGCGCGCTGGAGACGACGACCGGGAGGCCGGCCTCCGCCACGATCCGCAGCGCCGAGTGGATGCCGCCGAGCGGCTGGGCCTTGATGACGAGCAGGTCCGCGGCGCCGGCACGCGCGACCTCCAGCGGGTCGCTCGCCTTGCGCACGCTCTCGTCGGCGGCGATCGGGATGTCCATGTAGCGCGTTCGCCGGCGGATCTCGGCCAGCTCCTCCACGGTCGCGCAGGGCTGCTCGACGTACTCCAGGTCGAACGGGGCGAGCGCGTGGATGGCGTGCTCGGCCTCGTCCACATTCCAGAGGGCGTTCGCGTCGACGCGGACGCGGCCCTCCGGACCGAGGTGCTCGCGGACCGCGCGGACGCGCGCCACGTCGTCGGCCAGCGTCTGGCCAGGCTCGGCGACCTTCACCTTGGCGGTGCGGGCACCCGGGTACCGGTCGAGGACGGCGGGCACGTCGGCCGCCGCGACGGCCGGGACCGTGGCGTTGACCGGGATCATGTCGCGCACACTCGCCGGGGCGCTGCGCCAGCCGAAGTCGATCGCGGCGTGCAGCCAGGCGGCGGACTCCTGGTCGTCGTACTCGATGAAGGGGGAGAACTCGGTCCAGCCCTCCGGGCCCTCGAAGAGGACGGCCTCCCGGACGGTGATGCCGCGGAACCGCGAGCGCATCGGGAGCCGGACGACGCGCGCTGTCCCTAACAGGTCGGTGAGTTCGGGCAGCATTCCACCAGTTTGGCACGCGACCCGAATTCGTATTGCCCTCGACCGTAGGCTTGTGGCATGTCTTCGGCAGTATCAGACCTCTTCGACCCCGCGGTGTGGACGGACGTCCCCGGTTTCGGGGAGCTCACCGACATCACGTACCACCACGACGTGAGCGGACGCATCGCGCGGATCGCATTCGACCGGCCGGAGGTGCGCAACGCCTTCCGCCCGCACACGGTCGACGAACTGTACGCGGCGCTGGACGACGCCCGCACCGACCCGAAGATCGGCGTCGTGCTGCTGACGGGCAACGGGCCGAGTCCGAAGGACGGCGGCTGGGCGTTCTGCTCGGGAGGCGATCAGCGCATCCGGGGCCGGGACGGGTACAAGTACGCCGAGGGCGAGACGGCGTCCGGCATCGACTCCGCGCGCAGCGGACGGCTGCACATCCTCGAGGTGCAGCGGTTGATCCGGTTCATGCCCAAGGTCGTCATCGCGGTCGTTCCGGGGTGGGCGGCGGGTGGCGGCCACTCGCTGCACGTGGTGTGCGATCTCTCCATCGCGAGCGCGGAGCACGGCAGGTTCAAGCAGACCGACGCCGACGTGGGGTCGTTCGACGCCGGTTACGGGAGCGCGTACTTCGCGCGGCAGGTCGGGCAGAAGTTCGGGCGCGAGGTGTTCTTCCTGGCCCGCGAGTACTCGGCGCAGCGCGCCTACGAGATGGGGGCGGTGAACGCGGTCGTCCCGCACGCCGAGCTGGAGGCGACGGCGGTCGACTGGGCGCAGGAGATCCTGACGAAGTCGCCCACGGCGATCCGGATGCTCAAGTTCGCCTTCAACGCGGTGGACGACGGGATGGTCGGGCAGCAGGTGTTCGCGGGCGAGGCGACACGGCTGGCGTACGGGACCGACGAGGCGGTGGAGGGGCGCGACGCGTTCCTGGAGAAGCGGGAGCCGGACTGGTCGCCGTTCCCGTGGCAGTACTGAGCGGGTGCGTGATCGGAGGGTGTCGATGGGTTCAGTGGTGAGGACGAGGTGACGCGACCGTATCGCTTGGTGGACGCGCGCCGGACGGGGGAGGTCTTCGCGGCGTTGAGGGAGGCGCTCTCGGAAGGGGGAGCGGCGGTCGTGCCGCGGAACGTGGGAGCGGACGGTGCGCAGCCGGATGACGCGGGACGCGCGGACGGCGCGTGGCCCAGCGCCACGGACCAGGCGCCGCAGAATGTCGCGCTCGTCATCGAGACGTCGGGCTCGACCGGGGTGCCGAAGCGGGTCGCCCTCTCCGTCGACGCGCTGCTGGCAAGCGCCGCCGCCTCCGCCGGCGCGATGGGAGGTCAAGGGCAGTGGTTGCTCGCCCTCCCGGCGCACTATGTGGCAGGAGCGCAGGTGCTGGTTCGCTCGCTCGCGGCCGGGACCGAGCCCGTCGTCTATGGCGAGGGCCACTTCGATCCGCTGCGGTTCGCGGGGCTGGCCGGCGAGTTGACCGCTGACTTCCGCTACACGTCGCTCGTCCCGGTTCAGCTCGCGCGGCTCGTCGAGTCGGCCGAAGGGGGAGCGCGCGAGGTCGCGTCCGCGTTGCGCAGGTTCGACGGCATCCTCGTCGGTGGGCAGGCGCTCGATCACGGGCTGCGCGAGCGCGCCGAGGCGCTGGGAGCGCGGGTCCTCGCGACCTACGGGTCGAGCGAGACCGCCGGCGGGTGCGTCTATGACGGGGTTCCGATCGGGCCCACCGTGGTCCGGGAGGTGCACGGTCTGCTCGAGGTCAGCGGGCCGACGCTCGCGGAGGGCTACCTCGGCGATCCCGAGCGGACGGCGGCGGTGTTCCACGAGGAGGACGGTGTCCGGTGGTATCGCACGGGTGACCTCGGGGAGGTGCGCGACGGGCGCGTGAACGTGCACGGGAGGTCGGACAACGTCATCATCTCGGGTGGCGAGAAGGTGCTGCTGGACACCGTCGAGCGGCTCGTCCGCTCGTGGGACGGGCTCGGGGACGCGGTCGTCGTCGCGGCCGAGGACGCGCGGTGGGGACAGGTCCCGGTCGTCGTCACGACAGGCGACGCCGAGCTCGCCGGACTCCGGCGCCTGGTCGCCGAGCAGCTCGGGAGGGCGGCGGCGCCCGCCCGCATCGTCACCGTCGGCGCGCTCCCGCACCTCAGCAGCGGCAAGCCGGACCGGGTCGCGGCCGCGCGGCTCGCGCGTGGCGACGCCACTGAACGGCCTGGGGCATAGCGGTTGTTGTTACGATTCGCACTGTGATGAGCCAGAACAACCCTCGAATGCAGCGGATGGTGCCGCCCCCGGCGCGCGGACCTCGTGGCGGGCGGAGCGGGCGCCCGGGCGCCAAGGCTTCCGCCGTGCGTCCGGCCACGGCATCCGACTGGATCGCCGGCGCGCGGCTGCGGACGCTCCCGCTCGCCGTGGCTCCCGTGCTCATCGGTGTCGGCGCGGCGAAGGTCATCGAGGGCGCGGGCATCTGGCATCCGATCCGCTCGCTGCTCTGCCTGGCGGTCGCCGTGCTGCTCCAGATCGGCGTCAACTACGCCAACGACTACTCCGACGGCATCCGCGGCACCGACCAGTACCGCGTCGGGCCGGGACGCCTCACCGGCTCGGGCAAGGCCGCGCCGAAGAAGGTGCTCACGGTCGCCCTCACCTTCTTCGGCCTCGCGGCGGTCGCGGGGCTCATCCTCGTCCTGCTCACGCAGCTCTGGTGGGTGCTCATTGTCGGGGCCGCGGCGATCGCGGCGGCCTGGTTCTACACCGGGGGCAAGCGTCCCTATGGCTACTACGGCCTCGGCGAGGTGTTCGTCTTCGTCTTCTTCGGGCTGGTCGCCACGGCGGGGACGACCTACATGCTGGCCAAGGCGGTCAACCAGGAAGCCTGGCTCGGCGGCGTGATCGCCGGGCTCATCGCCTGCGCGGTGCTCATGGTCAACAACATCCGGGACATCGAGCCCGACCGGCTCGCCAAGAAGCGCACGCTCGCCGTCCTACTCGGCAGCATGGCCTCCCGGATCGTGTTCTGCGTGTTCCTGCTCGTGCCTTTCGGCATCCTCGCTGTGCTGGCGCTGTTCTACCCGTTCGCGTGGTTCGGGATGTTCGCGCTGCTCGCCGCGCTGCCGGCGTGCGTCATCACGTTGTTCGGGAAGTCGCCGCGGGAGCTCATCACGGCGCTGCAGCTCACCAGCCTCACCGGGCTGCTCGTGGCGCTCGCGCTCGGCGCGGCCTACGCCTTCTGACCTGGCGCGTTCCGACCCTCCGCCTGCGCGGCGTCGATCGCCTCGTCCTCGGCGTCGTCCGCTGACGGGGCCGGCTTGTCGCGGTGGCGCGCCGCGTACAGGTCGGACGCGACCGCGTGGCGCTGCTTGGCGAGCAGGATGTACGAGAGGCACAGGCCGATGAGGGCGGCGGCGATGACGGACGCGTACCAGACGATTCCGAGCAGAAGCAGGATCACGAGCGGCACCGCGAACAGCACGAGGCGCAGCACGGTGTAGGTCAACCAGGAGGGAATCCGCTTCACCCTCCCAGCTTAGGCAGGCTCGCTGAGAGTTACGATGTAGGCATGGTTCGCCTCTGGATAGTCCTCGGCGTCGCAGCCGCGGTTTTCTACATCTATTCGGTGGCAGACTGCGCTCTCTTCGATCGTTCCAGGGTGCGTGGCCTACCCAAGCCCGTGTGGGTGCTCGTCATCGTCCTGTTCCCGATCATCGGCGGGATCCTCTGGTTCCTGATCGGCCGCGGCCGACGACGCTCGGATGTCGGCAGGAGGATCAGCGCCCCGGACGACGACCCCGCCTTCCTCGGCAAGCTCCGGATCGACCACGACCAGGAGGAGCGCATCCGCCGGCTCGAGAAGGAGCTGGCCGACCTCGACGACAACGGTCCAGACGACCAGACCGGCCGACGGGATGGGTGACCCGCGGGTCTCGGAAGAGCCCGCGGAGGTCGAGCAGACCGGGAACCCGGCGACCGACTACGCTCTCGCGCTCCTCGCCGGCTTCGTGGAGGCCGGGGTCGCCGACATCGTCGTGAGCCCGGGATCGCGCTCGCAGGCGCTCGCGCTCGCCGCGGCCGAGCTCGAACGCGCGGGGGCCGCGCGGCTGCACGTGCGGATCGACGAGCGCGTCGGCGGCTTCCTCGCGCTCGGGCTGACCCGGGAGACCGGCGCGCCGACCGTGATCGTGACGACGAGCGGCACGGCGACGGCGAACCTCCATCCGGCCGTGCTGGAGGCTCACGAGGCGGGCATACCGATGATCGTCGTCACCGCCGACCGGCCGAGCGAGCTGCGCGGCATCCGCTCGAACCAGACCACGCGGCAGGACGGCCTCTACGGGACCGTCGTGCGCGCCAGCCATGACGTCACGGCGCCCGTGGGCGCGGAAGGGGAGCCCGAGGAGGCGCGAGCGCTTGCGCGTTCCGCCGTCGAGGAGGCTGTGGGTGCGGCGACCGCGGACCCCGGGCCGGTGCACCTCAACATCGGATTCCGTGAGCCGCTGTCGGTCGCGGTCCCACCCGTGCGAGGAATCGCTCGGGGCGACCTGCCCGCGACCGACGGACCTGCGGCGCTCGGCCGTGAGGTCGTGGAGTTGCCGGAGGGTCCGCTCACGGTCGTCGTCGCGGGAGCGGACGCCGGAGACGCGGCCGCGGAGCTCGCGCGCACGGGCGGCTACCCGTTGCTCGCGGAGGTGTCGAGTGGCGCCCGTTTCGGGCCGGAGCTGGTGGTCGCCTACCGCGAGCTGCTGCGGGACGAGTCCTACGGCGGCAGGGTGCAACGGGCCGTCGTGTTCGGGCATCCCACGCTCAGCCGGGAGGTCCCGGCGCTGCTCCTGCGCGACGACGTCGAGGTGCTGGTCGTCGCGCCGACCGGTCGCGAAGCCTACAACCCGGGCCGGCGCGCACGGGTCGTCGGCGGTGTCAGCGCGCCTGCCGGGGTAGACCTCCGCAGCCCGGAGGTGCGGTCCTGGGTCGGCAGCTGGGTCTTCGCGAGCCGGCGCCTGACCGAGGAGGCCGAGCGTGCGGCGGACCCCGCGGCATCCGCCCCCGACGTCGAGAAGGCGCGATCGTACGAGCCGGCCGACGCGCTCGCGTTCGCCCGTGCCGAGCTGGCCGCCGTTCGCGCTCCGATCACCCGGCCGATGCTGGCGGAAGCGCTCTGGCGCTACACCTGGCCGCACGACCGGCTCGTGCTGGGAGCGTCCCGCCTCATCCGCGACGCCGACCGGCTGGTGCCGGGGAAGAAGATCGTGGTGCACTCCAACCGCGGGCTCGCGGGCATCGACGGGACGATCGCGACAGCGACGGGAATCGCGCTGGCCGCCGAGGCGCGGGCGGCGGAGGCCGGCGCTGCTGCGGGGGTGACTCGGGTGCTGCTCGGCGACCTCGCCCTGCTGCACGATGTGGGCGCGTTGCTCGGCGGGGCGGGGGAGGCGCGTCCGCACCTGCAGGTCGTGGTCGGCAACGACGGCGGTGGGACGATCTTCGACGGGCTGGAGGTCGCGGCGACCGCGCCGGCCGAGGCGTTCGACCGGGTGCTGTACACGCCGCAGGCGGTCGACCTGTCGGCGCTCGCGCGCGCGTACGGGTGGGAGTACGGCGTTGCGCGCACCAAGGGCGAGCTCGACCAGGCGCTGTCGGCGCCGCCTGGCGGGGCGAGCATTCTCGAGGTGCCGCTGCCGCGCTGAGCGGTTCCGACCGTCGAGGCCGGACGCTACAGGCTGTCCGGGTCCAGATTCAGCGCCGTCGACGCGAGCAGGTACTGGTTGCCGCCGTCGCCGGGCAGGTCCGGGTTGAGCCAGAGGAGCCATTCCACCGGGATCCCGAACCGGTCCGCGACGGCCGTCGTCGTGTCGCCCTGGGCGACCTCGTAGCGTCGGGGGGCGCCGCTCCCCGTTGTCGCCGTCACCGCGCCGGCCGCGTTGGTCCGGGCTCCGGAGTCGACCGGGTGCACGTTCGACGGGCGGGCCGGCACCGACCAGCGGACCGTGTCCACCGCGAGCACCTTGTCGGGGCCGAGCTCCTGCGGGACGCCGTCGAACGAGGTCGCGGAGGAGTAGGTCACGAGCGTGCCGAGGTACGACGGCTGGCCGGCTCCGGCCAGCAGCGCCGTGGACGCCGGGGCGGCAGCGGATGTCGGGCCGCCGAGCTGGTGGTCCCCGATGCCGTGGTAGGTCAGGCCGTCGCCGACGCGTGGCGCGATGTCGATGAACGTGACCGACACCGGGACCGGGACCGTGGAGGTGAAGTTCGAGAACTGCGCCGAGTAGGTGTTGTCCCCGTTCGAGACCACCCGGTAGTGGAAGTGGATGCTGCCCTTGGGCGACGCGACGTTCGCCTCCGCGACCACGGTGCCGGCCGGGACCGGCGTCAGGGTCGGCGGGGGCACCGGCGTCGGGGTGGGGGTCGGCGTGGCCGCGCCGTAGCTCCGGTTCTCCGCCATCGCCGTCGTGGTGGGTTTCGGCGTCCGCGAGTGCGTGGGCGCGGCGCCCGGCTTGCCTCCGCCCGCGAACAGCGCGCAGCCCGCCAGCACCGAGACGACGGCGACGGCGGTGACCGCGGCGGCCGCCGTTCGTCGAGCGCGTGCGCGAGCGGCTTTCGACGCAGTGAGACCCCGGAATATTCGATTCAGCACGATTTCCCCCTCGCCGAACCCTAGCGGGCTTGGAGAGGGTCCACAACGAAGATGAGGAGGGCTTGGCGCTTCACTAACATGACCGCGTGCACATGATCTTCAGGACGATGCTCCACGCGTTCCTCTCCCGGTTCGGCGCCCGCCTCGGCCACTGGGACGTGGCGCGCACCCGCTTCCGGGTGCTGCCGACCGACCTCGACATCCTCAAGCACATGAACAACGGCGTATACCTGTCGATCGCCGATATCGGGCGGTTCGACCTGCTGCGCAGGAACGGCGTCTGGGCGATCTTCGAGGAGCGCGGCTGGTATCCGGTGGTCGCGTCGGAGACCATCTCGTTCCGCAAGTCGCTGGAGCTCTGGCAGTCGTTCGTGGTCGAGTCGCGCATCCTCGGGTTCGACGAGAAGGCCGTCTACGTCGAGCAGCGGTTCACGGTCGGCGGCGAGATCTACACCCAGGCTTTCATCCGCGGGCGTTTCCTGAAGCGCAGTGGCGGGGTCGTCTCCATCGAGGAGCTGCTGGAGGCCGTCGGGCCCGCTCCGACCGATGTCACCGTCCCGGAGTGGCTGCTCCAGTGGGGTGGGGACGCGGCGCTGCCCTCGACGCGCGCGGAGGCGCCGAGCGTCTGGGTCCAGTGAACGCCTCGGCTCAGGCCGGACCGAATGCGAAGACCCCCTCCGGGTCGTAATTGGCGCGCGCCTCGGTGAGCCGGGCGCCGACGTCGGCCGGCCAGGCGGTCGCGAACGTCGCCGGGTCGGTCAGGTCGGCCGCCCAGTTGACGTTGGTGACCGCGGAGACGCGGTGCTCCAGCGCGCGGGTGATCGCCTCGGCCGCTGCGGGCGCGGCGGAGTCGAAGGTCGCGGGATCGCCGGCGATGGCGCTCAGGGTGTAGCCGCTGTCGCGTCCGCCGACGGCCGTGCCGTCGTTCGTGTCGCGCCGGGCGGCGCCGCCGAGCTGGCGGATCTCCAGCGCGAGGAAGGGCGACTCGACCTTCGGGCCGGCGACGTCGAGCAGGGCGTCGCCGTCCGCGGCGTCGAAGTCGTCGAGCATGAAGCCGCGGATCCAGGCCGGGGCGCCCTCCTCCGGGTCGTTGTGGATGGTCGCGACCGCCGTCGTCGGGATCTCGCCCACGAAGTCGAGGAAGACCGGCGCCGCCGCGCGGATGGGGGCGAACAGTCGCTCGCCCTCCGCGGCGTCGCCCGGGTAGGCGAACCGCACGCTCAGCACGGTGCGCCCGCGCAGCGGCGGGGGCGGCCCGTCGACGTCGGGGACGCGCAGCAGGACGACGGAGGTCGTGGCCACCTCGCCGAGGGAGCCCGCCCAGTCCACCCAGGCGCGGAAGGCCGGCTCGATCGCCTCGCCCTCGAAGAACACGCTGCCCGCGTAGAGGGTGGTGAGCGGCACCAGCTCCAGCGTCATCTCGGTGACGACACCGAGGCCGCCCTTGCCGCCGCGGAGCGCCCAGAACAGCTCCGGATTCGAGTCGGCGTCGGCCGTCACGACATCGCCCTCCGCGGTGACGACGCGGAAACCCCGCACCCAGTCGGCGGTGAAGCCGTGCGTGCGGGCCAGCGGGCCGAGGCCTCCACCGAGGGTGTAGCCGACCGCGCCGACGCTGGTCGAGGACCCGGTGACCGGGGCCAGCCCGAACTCGGCGGAGGCGGCGATGACGGGCGCCCAGCGGACTCCCGCGCCCAGCCGGACGAGCCGGGACGCGGCATCCACGGCGATCGCGTCGAGGGCGCGGGTGGAGACGATGAGGCCGCCGATGATCGGGGCCTCCGCGCCGTGGCCGGTGGCCTGGACGCGCACGGGCAGGCCCTGCTCGCGGGCGAAGCGGACGGCCTCCGCGACGTCCTGCTCGTCGGCGACGGCGACCACGACATCCGGGTCGTGGTGGACGGTGGGATTGAAACAGGCGACCTCGGCGGCGAGCCCCTCGTCGCCGCGCACGTAGACGGTTCCGTGGACGCGGTCGCGGAGGCGCGCGACGGCGTCGGCTTCGATGTCGATTCCCATGAGGAGAACTTAGGGGAGCCCACCGACAGGCCGCCAGACCCGTCCTCGGCGCCGGAGTCGGCCGCAGTCAGCCGCGTGACGTAGCATGCCGTGCATGACCGCCGTGCTCCCTGCCGGCGCCCAGTCCGGGCGCGCCGTGGAGACCGTGTACCGTCCGGGCGGCCCGCTGGACCTCTCCGGCACGCTGGGCCAGCTCGGCCGCGGGCCGTACGATCCGACGACCACGTGGGACCTCGGCGGGATGTGGCGGACCTGGCGCACCCCGGAGGGGCCGGCGACCCTCCGCGTCCTCCGGCCCGCAGCCGACGGCAGTGTCGAGGCGGCGGCGTGGGGCCCGGGCGCGCAGTGGGTGATCGCCGCGGTGCCCGGGCTGCTCGGCCGCGGCGACGACTGGTCCACGCTTGACGTCGGCTCGCATCCGCTGCTGAGGCAGAGCCTGCACCGCAACCCGGGCCTCCGCCTGACACGCACGGGACTCGTGCTGGAGGCGCTCCTCCCGGCGATCATCGAGCAGCGCGTGACGAGCCTGGAGGCCTACCGGTCCTGGGCGCGCCTGCTGCGTTGGTACGGCGAGCCGGCGCCGGGGCCCGCGCCGGAGGGGATGCGGGTGGTGCCGACGCTGCAGCAGTGGCGCGGCATCCCGTCGTGGGACTGGCATCGCGCCGGGGTGGACCCGCGGAGGGCGCGTGCCGTCCAGGCGGTGCTCGTCGTGGCTCCGTCGCTGGAGCGCGCGATCGGGGCTGCGGCCTCCCTCGACGACGCGGAGACCGCCCTGCGCACCATCTCGGGCGTCGGGCAGTGGACGGCGGCCGAGACGCTGCAGCGCTCCCACGCGCATCCCGACCTGGTCAGCGTCGGCGACTATCACCTGGCGCACCAGGTCGGCGAAGCGCTCACCGGCTCGCGCGTGGACGACGACGGCATGCTCGAACTGCTGGAGCCGTGGCGCGGCCAGCGTCAGCGCGTCGTGCGGCTGATCCTGGCCAGCGGGTTCCGGTTCCAGCGCCGGGGGCCGCGCATCACCCTTCAAGACCACCGCTGGCACTGAGCGGCGGCCGGCTCGGAGCAGGAGCGCTCAGCCGGTGGTGCCGTTCCGCTGGGCGGTCTGGTGCTCGACGCGGATGTCGTGGTCCAGCTCCCGGCACAGCGTCTCGTAGTGCTCGCGCATCGCCGGGTAGTAGTCGTCCCACTTCGGCATCGGCTTGCCGTTGTGCGCCGCCACGAGGCGGTCGAGGTAGTAGTCCCAGCCGATGCAGTAGTCGGCCGAGGTGCCGATCGCGCGCAGGCGCTGGCCGAAGGTGACGGTCGTGTGGCCGCTGGCCTCCGTCAGGTGCACGAACATCACGAGCGAGTCCGGGGCCTTGCCGACGTCGACGTGGAGGCGGTGCGGGGCGTCGCAGAGCATGACGGCGACGTTCTGCCACTCGGCCCCGTCGCCCTCGGCGTTCATCCGGAACTTGACGGCGCCGGTCGAGCCCGTGCCCGTGTACTCGCCGATCCACTCGGCGAGCCGGGGGGATCTGCTGAAGTAGGTCCACACCTCCTCGATCGGAGCTTTGAAGATGCGATCGAGCACCACGTACACTCCGTCGTCCTTGCGTACGAGTCGTCCTGTCGGCTGCGGCATCATGGTGACCTCCTACAGAGTCCCCCTCGTGATCCACAGACTAGTCACCGGTTCGCGATTACGGCAGGGGGCCACGCCTGGGTGTCGCGTGCGAGTCCTTCCAGTCCTCGAAGGCGTGCTCAGCCCTCCAGGACCGCCATCGCCGCGTTGTGGCCGCCGAGCCCGCTCACCGCTCCGCCGCGGCGCGCCCCGGAGCCGCAGAGCAGGATGCGTGCGTGCCGCGTGGCGACGCCCCAGCGCTCGGCCGGGGTGCGCAGGTCGTCGTCGTCCTCGGCGAACGGCCAGGAGAGCGGGCCGTGGAAGATGTTGCCGCCCGGCATGTTGAGCGCGTGTTCGAGGTCGCGGGTGGTCTTCGTCTCGATGCACGGGTTGCCGTCGCCGTCGGTGAGCAGGAGGCTCTCGACCGGCTCGGCCAGCACCGAGTTCAGGGAAGCGAGCACGGCGTCCTGGAGCCGCTGCCGGGTGGCGTCGTTGTTGTCGTCGGTCAGCCAGCGGTCGGGGGTGTGCAGCCCGAACACGGTGATGGTCTGCGCTCCGCTCTCAGCGAGCTCAGGGTCGAGGATGCTCGGGTCCGCGAGCGTGTGGCAGTAGATCTCGCAGGGCAGGAGCTCGGGCATCACGCCGCGCAGCATCCCGTCGTACGCGGACTCGAGCTGCGCGAGGGTCTCGTTGATGTGGAACGTGCCGCCGAACGCCGCCACCGGGTCCACCGACTCGTCGCGCAGCCGGGGCAGCCGCTTCAGCAGGAGGTTGACCTTGACCTGGGCGCCCTCCGCGCGCGGACGCGGCGGGTCGGCGGTCTCGCCCAGGAGGCCGTCGAGCACGTCCGGGGCGACGTTGACGAGCACGGTGCCGCCGTCCACCCGGCGCTCGTGGCCGTTGCGCGTGTAGGAGACGGTGCCGTCCGGGCTGATGGAGGTGACCTCCGCGCCGGTGACGATGCGCGCGCCCGCCTCACGGGCGACGCGGGCGAGCTCGCCGGTGACGGAGCCCATGCCGCCGACCGGGACGTCCCACTCGCCGGTGCCCTGACCGATGACGTGGTAGAGGAAGCAGCGGTTCTGGGACAGGTCGGGGCTGTCGACGCTGGCGAAGGTGCCGATCAGCGCGTCCGTCGCCGCGACGCCGCGTACGAGGTCGTTCTGCAGGCGCGACTCGATGAAGCCGCCGATCGGCCGCTCGATGAGCGCGTCCCAGAGCTCGTCGTCGCCGACGAGGGCCTTCGCCTCGCTGCGGGTGAGCAGCGGCTCGGTGACCGTGGGCCAGAGCGCGCGGGCCACGGCTCCCGTCGACTCGTAGAAGCGGTCGAACGCCTCGGCGTCGTCGGCGGCGCCGATCCGGGCGAAGGACGCGGCGGTGGCCTCCGCGTCGGTGTTGTCGATGAGGAGGCCCGCGCCGTCGGGGTCGCCGGGCACGGGCGTATAGGAGGAGTAGCGCCGCCGGGCCAGCCGGATGTCCAGGCCGAGGTCTTCGATGATCCGCTGCGGCAGCAGGCTGACGAGATAGGAGTAGCGCGACAGGCGGGCCTCCACGCCGGGGAACGCTTGGGCGCTGACGGCCGCGCCTCCGACGTCGTCCAGTCGTTCGAGCAGGATGACGCTGCGCCCTGCCTTGGCGAGATAGGCGGCGGCGGTGAGGCCGTTGTGCCCGCCGCCGACGATCACGACATCGTGGCTCGCGGCTGCGGGGGAGGCTGCGGGGTCGGTCATGGCTCAGAGCCTAAGGGATGTGCTCGGGCGGCACCGCGTCGGCCAGCGCCCTGCGGGCGGCTACCACGCCGGGGGCCGACGCCGACGAGCGCCGCGCCGACGTGAAGATGGTGCGGCGCGGCGACCCGGGGAGGGGGAGGAGCGCCACCTCGGGGCGCGCGCCGGCCCACACCAGGTCGGGGAGGAGGCCCACGGCGTTGCCCGACGCGACCAGCCGGATGTGGGTCACGAGGTCGGCGGTCTCGAACCGCACGTCCGGCTCGAAGCCGGCCGCGCGGCAGAGCTGGACGGCCCAGGTGCGCGACACCGTGCCCTCCGGCTCCAGCACCCACGGGAGCTCGGCGGCGTCCGTGAGGGAGGCCGCGCGGATGCGAGCGGCGCGGTCGGCCGAGGTGGCGAGGTGGATACCGTCGGCGGCCAGCGGCGTGCGGTCGAGGTCGGCGCGGAGCGGTCGGGTGCTGCCCGGGTACTGCTCGGCGACGGCGAGGTCGAAGTCCCGGGCGGAGACGTCGAACAGGCCCTGCTCCGGCTCGCGCTCGGTGACCTCCACCCGCAGTTCGGGGTAGTCGCGCGCAAGGGCCGCGATGGCCGCCGGGAGGATCGCGTGGGCGGCGGACTGGAAGACCGCGACCCGGACGACCCCGGCGACGGTGGCGCCGGAGCCGGCGACAGCGGCCTCTGCGGAGTCGAGGGCGTCGAGGATGGCGGCGGCGCGCTGGGCGAGCAGCTCGCCCTGCGGCGTGAACTGCAGGCGGCGGCCGGACTTCACGAGGAGGACGGCGCCGGCCTCCTGCTCCAGTGTGGCCAGCTGCTGGGAGACGGAGGACGGGCTGTAGGAGAGGGCCGCCGCGACGCCCGCGACGGTGCCGCGGATCCTCAACTCGTGGAGGAGGCGGAGCCTGCGGATGTCGAGCATGCCAACCATTCGGTCCAGGTGAACGATATTGTTCGGAAACGTTCGCTATTGCCGATGGTAAACCACATCGAGAATGTATCCACAGGCAGTGGCGACGGCGACTCATCCACGGATTGCCGGACATCCCGCGTCGCCTCAGGAGCGAGGAATACAGTCGTGGACATGGTTGAACACACGGACGACGCGCGCACGCTGCGCGCAGAGGTGCCGCCCGCGCAACTGGCTCAGGAGGCGGTCGAGCTCGTCCGGAGCTGGCTCGCCGAGAGCGCTCGCAGCGGTCAGGACGCCCCGCGCGATCCGGCCGCCGAGCGACTGGCCGGAGTGCTGCGCGACCCGCGCGGGCTCGACTTCGCGGTCGGCTTCGTCGACGGTGTCGCACGCCCGCAGGACCTGTTCGTTGCCGGCTACAACCTGCAGCGGGTCGCCAAGAAGATCCCCGCCTTCCTGCCCTGGTACATGCGCGCGGCCGTTTGGCTCGGGGGCGTGTTCGGGCCGGTGCTGCCGTGGGTCGTCATCCCGATCGCCCGCCGCGTGCTGCGTGGCATGGTCGGGCACCTCGTGGTGGACGCGACGCCCGAGAAGCTGGGGCCGGCCATCGCGCACCTGCGGTCGCCGAAGGACCCGGAAGGGCACGGCGCCCGCCTCAACCTCAACCTTCTCGGCGAGGCCGTGCTGGGCGAGGAGGAGGCCGCCCGGCGGCTGGAGGGCACGCGCGCGCTCCTGTCCCGCGACGACGTGGACTACGTCTCGATCAAGGTGTCGTCCATCGCCTCCCAGCTCTCGATGTGGTCGTTCGACGAGACGGTCGACCGGGTCGTGGAGCGGCTCGTGCCGCTGTACGAGCTCGCCGCGGCCTCGCCGTCGCCCAAGTTCATCAACCTCGACATGGAGGAGTACCGCGACCTCGACCTCACGATCGCGGTCTTCGAGCGCATCCTCGGCCGTCCCGGGATGCTCGGGCTGGAGGCGGGGATCGTCCTCCAGGCGTACCTCCCGGACGCGCTGAACGCCCTCCAGGGGCTGACCGAGTGGGCGGCGCAGCGCCGCGCCCAGGGCGGAGCGCCCATCAAGGTGCGCGTCGTGAAGGGCGCGAACCTCGCGATGGAGCGGGTGGACGCGGCGATCCACGGCTGGCCGCTCGCGACCTACGGGAGCAAGCAGGCGACGGACACCAACTACAAGCGCGTCCTCGACTGGGCGCTGACGCCGGAGCACACGGACGCGGTCAAGATCGGCGTCGCCGGCCACAACCTGTTCGACGTCGCCTACGCCTGGCTGCTCGCGTCGCATCGCGGCGTGACCGGCCGGATCGACTTCGAGATGCTGCTCGGCATGGCGACGGAGCAGGCGGAGGCCGTCAAGCGCACGGTCGGGCAGCTCCTGCTCTACACACCCGTAGTGGACCCGGGCGAGTTCGATGTCGCGATCTCGTACCTCATCCGGCGGTTGGAGGAGAACGCCAGCCCGGAGAACTTCATGTCGGCCGTGTTCGAGCTGGGCTCGGATCGCGGGCTGTTCGACCGGGAGCGGGACCGCTTCCTGGCGTCGGTCGCCGACCTGGCCGCTGACTCCTCGCCGCGCGGGGCGGCTCCGCTGCCCAACCGGCAGCAGGACCGCTCGCGCGAGTGGGAGCAGGAGACGGCGGAGTCGTTCACGCGACCGCCCGCGGTGGACGCCGAGGCGTCGCTCGGCGGTGGCTCCGGTGCGGGCGCACCGGAGGAGGGGCTCACCAGCGTCGTTCTCGGGCTGACCCGCGGGTCGGGTGGGGTCACGCTGGAGCCGCCGGTCGCCGCGGGTGCCGCTGCCACCGGATTCCAGAACACCGCGGACACCGACCCGTCGCTCGCGGCGAACCGCGCATGGGGGCGGCGCATCCTGGCCCGCTCGGTCACGAGCGACCTGGGCAACCAGACCATCGCCGCGGCGGAGGTCACCGACGCCGGTCATCTCGACCGCATCCTGACGGCCGTGCGCTCGTCGGGTGTCGCGTGGGGGACCAGGCCGGGCTCCGAGCGCGGAGCCGTCCTCGACCGGGCAGGGCACGCGCTGGAGGCCAACCGTGACCGCCTGATCGAGGTCATGGCGAGCGAGACCGGCAAGACGATCGCCGAGGCGGACGTCGAGGTGAGCGAGGCCGTCGACTTCGCGCACTATTACGCGTCGCTCGCAGGCGAGCTCGACGCGGTGCAGGGCGCGGTGTTCGTGCCGTCCGCGCTGACGGTGGTCACGCCGCCGTGGAACTTCCCGGTCGCGATCCCCGCGGGCGGCGTGCTGGCCGCGCTCGCCGCGGGCAGCGGTGTCGTCATCAAGCCGGCCCCGCAGGCCCGTCGCGCCGCCGCCGTCATGGTGGAGGCGCTGTGGGAGGCCGGAATCCCGCAGGACCTGCTGGCGCTCGTGGATGTCGCGGAGAACGACCTCGGGCGGCAGCTCGTGGCGGACCCGCGCGTGGACCGCGTCATCCTCACCGGCTCGTACGAGACGGCCAAGCTGTTCCGCTCCTGGCGGCCCGAGCTCCCGCTGCTCGCCGAGACGAGCGGCAAGAACGCCATCATCGTCACGCCCAGCGCCGACTACGACCTCGCCGTGGCCGACATCGTGAAGAGCGCGTTCGGTCACGCCGGGCAGAAGTGCTCGGCGGCGAGCCTGGTCATCCTCGTCGGCTCGGCGGCGCGGTCCGAGCGCTTCCGCAACCAGCTGGTCGACGCGACGAAGAGCATGCGCGTCGGCTACCCGCAGGACCCGGTGAGCCAGATGGGGCCGCTGATCGAGCCCGCGTCGGGCAAGCTGCTGCACGCGCTGACCACCCTCGGCGCCGACGAGGAGTGGCTGGTCGAGCCGCGCCCGCTGGACGACACCGGCCGGCTCTGGTCGCCGGGCATCCGCACCGGGGTGCAGCCGGGGACCTACTTCCACCTCACCGAGTTCTTCGGGCCGGTGCTCGGGATCATGACCGCGCGCGACCTGGAGGAGGCGATCCGGTTCCAGAACGCGATCGAGTACGGCCTCACCGCCGGTCTCCACTCGCTCGACTCCGACGAGCTCGCGCAGTGGCTCGACACGGTGGAGGCCGGCAACCTCTACGTCAACCGCGGCATCACCGGTGCGATCGTGCGGCGCCAGCCGTTCGGCGGCTGGAAGCGCTCGTCGGTCGGCGCCGGCACCAAGGCGGGCGGCCCCAACTACCTGCTCGGCCTCGGCTCCTGGCAGCCGGAGTCGGGCGCGTCCAGCTCCAGCCTGCACCTGCGCGGCCTGGAGCCCCGTGTCCAGGACCTGATCGAGTCCGGGCAGTCGTCGATGGACTACCCCGCGTTCGACCTCGTCCGCCGTTCGGCGCTCAGCGACGCGATCGCCGTGGCCACCGAGTACCACCAGGCGAAGGACGTCTCCGCGCTCGGGGTGGAGCGGGACATCTTCCGGTACCGTCCCGTCCCGGTCGCCATCCGGCTCGCGGACGGCGGCGGCCTGCCCGAGCTGCTGCGCGTGATGGCGGCCGCGACGGTCGCGCGGTCGTCGTTCACCGTGAGCACGAGCATCGCGCTGCCGCGGGGAACGCAGCAGCTCCTGAAGGCGCGCGAGGTGGAGGTCGTGGTCGAGAGCGACGAGCACTGGCTGTCGCGCGTGCGCGGCCGCCGCATCACGGCCCACCGCATCCGCCTGATCGGCGGCGACCCGGTGGCGCTTGCGACGGCACTCGGCGGAACTCCGGACGTCGCGGTCTACAGCGGGGCCGTCACCCCGTCCGGGCGCATCGAGGTGCTGCCGTTCCTCCACGAGCAGGCCATCTCGATCACCAACCACCGCTTCGGCAACCCGACGACCTTCTCGGAAGGGGTGATCTAGGGGGCTACCGGGCCGTCCGGCACCTCCCAGGAGTGCGACTGGGGCCAGCGCGGCGGGATGCTACCCGTGGTGCGGCGATGGAGGTCGCCGGACTCGGTGACCCAGACGTGCATGCGGCGGTACACGGTCGGGTATGTCGGGCCGCCGTCGAGGAAGCCTGCTGTGAGGAGGGCAGGAATCCAGACCAGCGGGTTGATCACCTCCAGGGCCAGGCGCCAGGGCGGCGGCATGACGACGTGGCGCAGCCACATCTCCTCGGCGCGCAGGTCACCGTCGAGATGCCAGTCGTCGTTCATGCGGCGCATCAGCTCCGTGCGGAGCTTCTGCTGCGCTCTCGTGTGCATGGTGACGATCATGCCGTAACGGGCGGCTACTCCTCTTCCTCCTCGAGCTCCAGGAGCTCGTCGGCTGCGTCGGTGTTGCCGAGAGCGGCCAGACGACGCAGCTCGTCCAGGTCGCCGCGCTCGGCGGCGAGCTCGACCAGGGCGTCCTCGGCGTCGGAGCTGCCGGCGTCGGCGAGGCGGCGCAGCAGCGCGAGGTCCTCGGCCTCGATCGCGGCCTCCACGGCGAGGGCGACGGCGTCCGGGTCGGTCGGCAGCGGGGCGCCGGTCGGCAGGGCGGGGTCCGACGGGGGTGTGGCGGGCATGGCACTCCTTCCGATGAGCGCCACCTTACCCGGGGCTACGCTGAGACGCATGACCGAGAATCAGCCGTCCGTCGCCGTGCCCGCGATCGCCCTCAACGCCGGAACCAGCATCCCGCAGCTCGGCCTCGGGACCTGGCCGCTGGATGACGCGGAGGTGGAGCGCGCCGTCGTCGCGGCCGCCGAGCTCGGCTACCGCCACGTCGACACCGCGGCCAAGTACGGCAACGAGACCGGTGTCGGCCGGGGCGTCCGCGGCAGCGGGCTCGCCCGCGAGGAGTGGTTCGTCACGACCAAGCTCGACGGCGGCTACCAGGGCGACGACCGTGCCGTCGCCGGCCTCGACGCGAGCCTCGGACGGCTCGGACTCGACTACGTCGACCTGCTGCTCATCCACTGGCCGCTGCCCGGGCGCGACCAGTACGTGTCCACCTGGGAGACCTTCATCCGGCTCCAGGAGAGCGGCAAGGCGCGCGCGATCGGCGTCTCCAACTTCAAGCCGGCCCACATCGACCGCCTCATCGCGGAGACCGGGGTGACGCCCGCGGTCAACCAGATCCAGCTCAGCCCGGCCATCCAGCGCCGCGAGCAGCGCGCGTACGGGAACGAGCACGGCATCGTGACCGAGTCGTGGAGCCCGATAGGCGGCTCGGGCGACCTGCTCGCGGCGCCGGTGCTCGCGGAGGTCGCGGCCAAGCACGACCGGACCGTGGGGCAGATCGTGCTCCGCTGGCACGTCCAGAACGGCCTCGTCGCCATCCCGAAGTCGCGCAACCCCGAGCGGATGGCGGAGAACCTCGCGGTCTTCGACTTCGAGCTCGACGCGGACGACCTCGCGGCGATCGACAGCCTGGACGAAGGGCCGGACGCGGGAGTGGACTCCGACCGCACCGGGCACTGACCCGCGACGGCCGGGCCGCGCGACGACCCGTGTCAGACCCGGACGAGCGGCAGCCGCACCGTCACCACGAGGCCGCCGGTCGGCGCGTTCGCGAGCTGGACCGAGCCTCCCGCCGCGCCCGCCAGGGCCGCCACGATCGCCAGGCCGAGGCCGCCGCCTCCACCGGCCCGGGACGTGGTGCGTGCCCCGTCCGCGCGGGTGAAGCGGTCCAGGGCCACCGGGATGAACTCCTCCGGCATCCCCGGGCCCGAGTCGTGCACGGTGAGCACCACCCACTCCGGCTCCACGCGCAGCGCGGCGCTCACGACGTCCTCCACCGCGGCCGGCCGCGGCTCCGCCGGCAGGACCTCGATCGGTCCGTCCACGGCGTCGCTCAGTCGCGGCACCGGCCCGGTGTCCGAGCGGGCGTCGCGGGCGCGGATCGCCGTGATCGCGTTGCCGAGCAGGTTATCCAGGATGCGGCCGAAGTCCGTGGGCGAGAGCGCCACCCGGGCGTCCGCGCTCGGTCGCCGCTTCGGGTCGTACTCGAAGTCCACCGAGATCGAGCCGACGTCCTCGGCGCTGCTGACCAGCAGGCGGGCGCGGTCGATCGCGTCGGTCAGCTCGTCCACCAGCGTTCGCCAGTCGATCCGGCCGCTGGACGGGCCGGCCTCGATCCGGGAGAGCTCCAGCAGGTTGTTGGCGAGCGTGCCCAGCCGCAGGGCGGTCGAGTGGGAGGAGCGGATGTCGTCCAGCAGCGCGTCGGCGTCGCCCGCGTCCAGCTCGGCCAGCTCCAGCTGCCCGCGCAGCACGGCGAGCGGCGTGCGCAGCTCGTGGCTCGCGTCCGACACCATCTGCCGCTCGCGGTCGGCGGACGCCCGCAGCCGGCGGATCAGGTCGTTCAGTGTGGTCGCCAGCTCGGACAGCTCGTCCTGGGCGGGGCCGACCGTCAGCAACCCCGCGGCGTCGTCGGTCCCGGTCGGCTCGCCGCCGGCGATCCGGTCGGCCTGCTCGCGCATCCGGCTCACCGGTCTCAGCGCCGTGCGGGCCAGCAGCCACGACGCCCCGCCGAAACCGAAGATGAGCACACCGGCGCCGATCAGCAGCGCGAGGGTGAGGCGGTCGAGGATGAGCGAGGTCGTCTCGTCGTTGCGCGCGGCGATCACGTGCATCGTGCCGCGCTTGGTGATGACAGGCTTCACGAGCACCTCGTAGGTGTCGTCCGCGATCTGCACGGTCGTCGCCGAGGGCGGGAAGGACAGCAGGTGGTCGATCCGGTTCTCCAGCGCCGTCGGCAGCGTGGAGTCGAGGATGACGCCGTTCGCGTCGACGATGGCGAGCTCCTGGCCGCCGCCGGGCAGGTCGAACGGCCCCGACGGGTTCGCCAGCACCGACGCGGCGGGCGCGGTGACGTCGTTGTTGAGGAGCGTGACGGTCGCGTTGTGGAGGATGGAGGACACCCCCACCCGGATGACCACGACCGCGACCAGGCCGAACAGGGTGGCGACGATGAGACTGCCGATCGTGATGCGCGCGGAGATCGACAGGCGCCGCAGCCAGGTCACGGCGCCGGCGTCTCCGTCGTCGCCTTGGCGTCGGCCTTCTCGCCCTTCGACTCCAGCGCGTTCTTGGCGTCCAGGCGGTAGCCGCGGCCCCGCTCCGTCACGATGGACAGGCCCGCGCCGGCCAGGTCGAGCTTCTTGCGCAGGTACGAGACGTACTGGTCGATGACGTTGGTGCCGATGTTGTCGGTCGTGCCCCACACCGACTCGAGGATGTCGGCGCGCGACAGCGTCTTGTCCGGGTTCGTGGCGAACAGCCGCAGCAGGGTGAACTCCCGGCGGCTGAGCGGCATCTCGTGCCCGGACACCAGCGCCTGGTGCTCGTGCGAGTCGATGGTGAGCCGGCCGACGCTGACCTGCGGCCGCATCCCGCTCGGCTCCCTGCGGAGCAGAGCGCGCACGCGGGCGGCCAGCTCGGCGAACGCGAACGGCTTGGTGAGGTAGTCGTCGGCGCCGGAGTCGAGGCCGTGCACGCGGTCCTCGATGGCGTCGCGCGCGGTGAGGAGCAGGATCGGCATCGGGTTGGCGGCTTCGCGGATGTGCCGACACAGCTCGAAGCCGCTCATACCGGGCAGCATGACGTCGATCGCGGCGGCGGAGAAGGAGTCCCCGCGCAGTGCGATGAGGGCGTCGACGCCGTTGGTGACCAGGGTGACGTCGTATCCTTCGGCGGCGAGACCCCGCTCGACAAGGCCTCCCATGTCCGGATCGTCTTCGACAACGAGCAGCTTCATGCGCCCATCGTGCCACTGATCGCCGTGGTCGCGCTCGGATCGGGGGGTTCGACGCTTGACGTCTGCTGAACGTTTTCGCAGAACGGCCGTCAGGTTTCCTCCACCACCGACTTGAGCGATCCCAGCGTCATGCCCCAGTTCTCGCTCATCCGCTCGGCCTCCGCGGTGTCGGCGCAGCCGTCCTGGGTGATGGTCACCTCGGTCCCGCCCGCGTCGTCGGCGAGCAGGTAGGAGACGGTCTGGTAGCTCTCCGGCACGTCCGGTTTGCCGCTCAGCGGGCTGTAGTAGCTGGAGACGAGGCGCTCGCCGGGGACGACCTCCAGGATCGTGCCCTTGTCCTCGTAGGGCTTGCCCTCCCACTCGCCGCGGTAGACGATCGGGCTGCCTCCTTCCAGTCGGTCTCCACGCGGCTGCCGAACAGGTAGCGCGCGATCGTGTCGTGGTCCGTGATGGCGTGCTAGACGTCGGCGCGCGGGACGTCGACGTGGATGGTCGCTCGTGCTGTCGTGGTCATGGGGACAGCATCCACCCGCCGGGGACGGACGGATAGAAGATTCGCGACGTCAGCTGTTGCCGCGGTTGATGAGCCGGGAGAGGACGATCGCGCTGCGGGTGTGGTCGACGTTCGGTGCCAGGCGCACCTTCTCGAGCGCGGCCTCCAGGCTCGGGATGTCGCGCGAGCGGATGTGGACGATCGCGTCGGCGCTGCCGGTGACGGTGCCGGCGTCGACGACCTCCGGGACGGCGGAGAGGATGCGCAGCAGCTCCTCGGGAGAGACGGTGCCGCGGCAGAACAGCTCGACGTAGGCCTCGGTGCTCATCCCGTCGATGGCCGGGTCCACCTGGATGGTGAAGCCGCGGATGACGCCGTCCCCGACGAGCTTGTCGACCCGGCGCTTGACCGCCGAGGCGGACAGGCCGACGACTCCGCCGATGTCGCCGTAACCGGCGCGCGCGTTCTGACGGAGCAGGTCGAGGATGCTGCGATCGAGGTTGTCCACGGCGCAAGCATACGGTGAATCATTGCGCGGAGGTGGAGGTGACGCGGGAATCGTGCGCGATTGCGCAACGGATGAGCGCGCGGGCGAGCCGGGTTGCGTTCGCCCCGGTGGTCGCGCACGAATGCTGCGAGCTGTGGGCGTCTGCGGCGATTTCGTGCGTGAACATGCAGCCAATCGCCGACATCCGCGTGTGAGACTAGCTCCGAGCTTCTGGAGGTGAGAGCGCTTCACCCGTGACGACCCAGAGAGGACGACCATGACCGACACCGTCGCCCACCGCATCCACCCCTCCACGCCCGCGCCGACGGAGCGCCAGGCGCAGGCGATCGCACTCGAGGACGAGCACGCGGCGCACAACTACCATCCGCTCCCTGTCGTCATCGCCGAGGGCCAGGGTGCCTGGGTCACCGACATCGACGGGCGTCGCTACCTGGACTGCCTGGCCGCGTACTCCGCCGTCAACTTCGGCCACTCCAACCCGCTGCTGCTGGACGCCGCACGGGCGCAGCTCGACCGGATCACGCTCACCAGCCGCGCGTTCCACAACGACCAGCTCGGCCCGTTCGTCACCGAGCTCGCCGCGCTGGCCGGCAAGGACATGGTGCTGCCGATGAACACCGGCGCGGAGGCCGTCGAGACCGCGATCAAGGTGGCGCGGGCGTGGGGCTACCGGGTGAAGGGAGTGCCGGACGGGCGCGCGAACATCGTCGTGATGGCGGGCAACTTCCACGGCAGGACCACCACGATCGTGAGCTTCTCGGACGACCTGGACGCCCGCGACGGGTTCGGGCCGTACACGCCCGGATTCCGCAGCGTGCCGTACGGGGACGCCTCCGCGGTCGCCGCCGCGATCGACGACGACACGGTCGCGGTGCTGGTGGAGCCGATCCAGGGCGAGGCGGGGGTCGTCGTGCCGTCGCCGGACTTCCTCCCCGCGGTGCGAGCGCTCTGCGACGAGCGGCGCGTCCTCCTGGTGGCCGACGAGATCCAGTCCGGGCTCGGCCGCGTGGGCGCGACCTTCGCCTGCGACCTGGTCGGCGTGGTGCCCGACCTCTACCTGCTCGGCAAGGCGCTCGGCGGCGGGATCGTCCCGGTGTCGGCCGTCGTCGGGAACCGCGATGTGCTGGGGGTCATCCACCCGGGCGAGCACGGGTCGACGTTCGGCGGCAACCCGCTGGCCGCCGCAGTCGGCCGCGCTGTCGTCGGGCTGCTCACGACCGGCGAGCCCCAGGAGCGCGCCGAACTCCTCGGCCGCCGCCTCCACGGCGACCTGGTGCGCCTGGTCGGTCACGGCGTGCGGGAGGTGCGCGGCGCGGGCCTCTGGGCGGGGATCGACATCGACCCTGCGCTCGCGACCGGGCGCGAGGTGTGCGAGCTGCTGATGGAGCGCGGGGTGCTCGCGAAGGACACGCACGGCTCGACCATCCGGCTGGCGCCGCCGATCGTCGTGGAGCCGGGGGACCTGGACTGGGCGGTGGAGCAGCTGGAGGCGGTGCTGCGGGAGCTGCGGGAGCGGTGACGGGCGATTTCGGAAACCCGGGGGCGTGGGGCTAGACTGAAATAACACCCCCGGATGCTTCGGCTACCGGGTACGGGGCCCCGAGAGGGGCCCCCGTTTCGTTTGCGGACCATTCCTCGGGGCGAGATAGTACCGACCACTGGCGTCTTGCGTGAGAAATGTCTATACGACCTCAACCCGGCGTTCACCTCCGACGTCGACAGTGGGAGCATGGTCGCCATGAGTGACACCCACAGCTCCAACCCATCCGGAGGCGACACGGAGAAGGGCGGAGCCACCGCCACCACCACGGCCCCCACCGACGCCAGTCACGGGTTCTTCGGGCAGCCGCGCTCGCTCGCCAACATCTTCGGGGTGGAGATGTGGGAGCGGTTCTCGTTCTACGGGATGCAGGGCATTCTCCTCATCTACCTCTACTACAGCGCGGCCAAGGGCGGCCTCGGCATCGACCAGGCGACCGCCGCGGGCATCGTCGGGGCGTACGGCGGGGCCGTCTACCTCTCCACGATCCTCGGCGCGTGGCTCGCGGACCGGCTGTTCGGGTCGGAGCGGGTGCTGTTCTGGAGTGCGGTCGTCATCATGGCGGGGCACGTCTCGCTCGCCGTGCTGCCCAGCTTCGCCGGGGTGATCGTCGGCCTCCTGTTCGTCGCGGTCGGCAGCGGTGGCCTGAAGGCGAACGCGACGCGCATCGTCGGGACGCTCTACGACGAGCACGACTCCCGCCGGGACGCAGGCTTCTCGCTCTTCTACCTCGGCATCAACCTCGGCGCGTTCTTCGGGCCGCTGCTGACCGGGCTGCTGCAGTCCACGCTCGGGTTCCACTGGGGGTTCGCGCTCGCCGCGGTCGGGATGGCCATCGGCCTCATCCAGTACTCGCTGGGTCGCAAGCGCCTCCCCGACCTCGCGCGCGAGGTGCCGCACCCGCTGCCGCGCAAGCGCCTCCCGCTGGTGATCGGGATCGGCGTGGCCGGCGTGATCGTCATCCTCGCCCTCGTCCTCACCGGGGTCATCAACGCGATCAACCTCGCCCTCTGGGTGATCGGCATCACCATCGTCGCGGCGATCGCGTACTTCGTCGTCATCCTCAGTTCGAAGCTGCTGAGCGGGACGGAGCGCAGCCGGATCGTCGCCTTCATCCCGCTCTTCATCACGAACGCGGCGTTCTGGTCGCTGTACCAGCAGCAGTTCACGGTGGTGACGATCTACTCCGACAAGCGGCTCGACCGGATGCTGTTCGGGTGGGAGTTCCCGGTCTCGTGGGTGCAGTCCATCAACCCGATCTTCATCATCATCCTGTCCGGCGTGTTCGCCGCGATCTGGACCAAGTGGGGCGACCGGCAGCCGTCGACGCCGCTGAAGTTCGCGGCGGGGACGGTCGTGATGGGCCTCGCGTTCTTCCTGTTCCTGTTCTGGGCCGGCGGCGGAGCGAACAGCACGCCGCTGCTCGCGATGGTCGGCATCCTGCTCGTGTTCACGATCGCGGAGCTGCTGATCTCGCCGGTCGGGCTGTCGGCGTCGACGAAGCTGGCGCCGCACGCGTTCCAGGCGCAGATGGTCGCGCTGTACTTCCTGTCGGTGGCGCTCGGGACGGCGATGTCGGGGCAGCTCGCGAAGCTGTACTCGCCGGCGACGGAGGGCATCTACTTCGGGGTGATCGGCGCGGTCGCGGTGGTGATCGGCGTGGTGCTGGCGGTGCTGAGTCCGTGGGTGCTGCGGATGATGCGCGGGGTGCGGTAGGAGCGCTGCGGTCCTGTCGGCATACTGGAGGGCATGGCGAATCGGGATGACGGAGCGCGGATTCTGGCGGTGTGCAGGGTTGCGCAGCTGCGGCCGGATGACGGCAACGTGGGCGTGACGGCGATCGACAAGCAGCCGGTGGAGTCGCGGCTGAAGGTGCGCGGGCTCGGGCTGTACGGCGACGTCCAGGCGGACCGCAAGCACCACGGCGGCTCCACGAAGGCGCTCTACGCGTACGCCGACGAGGCCGCAGCGTGGTGGGCCGCGGAGCTCGGCCGGCCCATCCCGCCCGGGCTCTTCGGCGAGAACCTGCGCACCGCCGGCCTGGACGTCGACGGCGCCGAGATCGGCGAGCGCTGGCGGATCGGCGAGAAGCTGGTGGTGGAGGTGACGTGCCCGCGCACCCCGTGCGCGACGTTCCAGCGCCGGATGCGCGAGCAGCAGTGGGTGCGCCGGTTCACCGAGGCGGGACGCGTGGGCGCGTACCTGTCGATCGTGCACACCGGCACTGTGGGGGCGGGCGATGCGGTGGAGGTCGTGCGCCGGCCGGGACACGGGGTCACGATCGCGTCGTGGTTCGCGGCGGCCGATGCCGAGCAGGCCGACGCGCTGGTGGCGGCGGAGGAGGCCGGGCAGCTGGAGCTCGCGCCGGAGATGCGGGAGTCGATCGCGAGGGTGCGCGGCCGCGCGGCGTGAGCCGGCCCTACTCCTCCTCCAGCCCCAGCTCGCGACGCCAGTGCGCCAGGAACTCCGCGCCGGCGGTGTCGTGCACCGCGTCGCCGATCGTGATGACCTCGTACGGCCGCTCCAGCACGCCGTCGGCCGGGCGCACATCCACGTGGGCGACCTCCCTGCCCGTGCTGTGGACGTAGTCCGCCATCTTGTAGTCGCTGCGCGAGTCACCGATCGACCTCCAGCGGTGCGGCAGCGGGCCGCGCTCGGCGAAGTAGTCGAACGCGCGCTGGGCGCCGCGATCCTTGTCGAGCAGCACGGACTCGATGTCGGTGGAGATGATCGTCGGGTCGATCCGGAACGGGACCTCCCCGTTCCGGTCCGGGGCGACGCGCTCGCCGTAACGGAGCCCGAGGCCGAGCCCGGTCAGGAGGTCGAAGGCGGCGTCCTCGAAACGGGCCTGAGCCTCCTGGTATGTCGCCGAGTCCACGTCGGTGCGCTGCTCGACGGAGATCATCGCGCGCTTCGTCTCGTCGAAGAACATCGTGTCGGCGAACCGCTCGCGGACCAGCGTCCGGATGCCGTCGACCGCCGCGTCGGGCAGGGCGACCGCCGCGTCGACCGCGACCTCACCCATCCCCTCACCCGTGATCGGCGCCCACGCGCCTCCCTTCTCGAACACTCCGAACATCCGCGCGCCGTGCGACTCCAGCGCGTCGCCCAGGCCGGCGTCGCACAGCGGCGCGACCACCTGGTGGCGGATGAAGTCGCCGGAGCGGCCCGTGATGAACGCGATCGGCACGCCCGCAGCGGTCATCGCGACCAGGTCGGTGACGATGCTGCGGATGGCGATGGTCCGGGTGACGGGGCTGGCGATCGGGCCGTCGACGTCGAAGAGGAGTCCGAGGTTGTGCACGCTCCATTCTCCCGTGCGGGACGACGGCGACCCGAACAGCGCGACAATGGATGCAGGCCACGAAAGGAACGTCCCGTGCTCCGCACCATGTTCAAGTCGAAGATCCACCGCGCCACCGTCACCCACGCCGACCTCCACTACGTCGGCTCGCTGACCGTCGACCTCGACCTGATGGAGGCCGCCGACCTGCTGCCCGGCGAACAGGTCGCCGTCGTCGACGTGACCAACGGCTCCCGGTTCGAGACCTACCTGATCGCGGGTGAGCGCGGCAGCGGCGTCATCGGGGTGAACGGGGCGGCGGCGCACCTGGCGGAGGTCGGCGACACCGTCATCGTCATCTCCTACGCCCAACTCGACAACGCGGAGGCGACGAGCTTCGTGCCGACGGTCGTGCACGTCGACGGCGAGAACCGCATCCTCGCGGTCGGCGCCGACCCGGCCGAGGCGCTGACCGACGGAGTGAGCGTCCCGCCGTTCGCGGTGCCGTCCGCGGCCGGCACCGTGGTCGCGTGACGTACCGCGCGACCGAGCGCATCCACACCGTCGAGGCGCGGCGCATCGAGCTGGAGGCCGAGGTGCCGTTCGCGCAGCTCCGGTGCGCGTTCGAGGAGCAGGTGCCCGAGCTCGACCGGAGGCTGCAGAGCGGCCTCCTGGACCAGGGCGCGGACTGGTCGACGCTGACGCGCATGCTCGAAGGGCCGGGGATGCACGGCCTCGTGCGGTTCTGGACCGGCGACCCCCGCCCGGTCATGCGGGTGGGCGGTGTCGACACGGCGAGCGTGAGCTACCTCGTCGGCGACTACGCGACGGCCGCGCGGATGTACCGGCACGACGCGGGCGCGCTGCTCTACTCGCCGATCCGCGTCGAACTCCACGACGACGGTGGAGGCCGCACCGTGCTCAGCGTGGAGCAGCCGAGCGCGCCGCTGCGAGGGTTCGGCAACAACAAGATCACGCAGGCCGGCTACGAGCTGGACCGGAAGCTGGGCGACCTCCTCGAAGACCTCGGTCTGCCGCGCCCGAGCGTGCTGCGCCTCTAGCGCGGGCGCCGGTAGCGTGGCACCGGAGGTCAGGGCTCCCGCAGCCCCCAGGCCTGGCCGTAGCCGCCCTCCGCCACCGGCCGCTCCATCAGCTCCAGGAACGGCCTGGCCGGGAACGCCTCCGGGCCCAGAACGCCGGCGCCCCTCCAGGTCCCGTTCGCGAGCAGCTCCAGCGCGATCACCGGGTTGAGCGCCGTCTGCCAGACCACGCACTGCGCGTCGTACTCGCGCATCGTCCACTCGTTGTCGGCCACGTGGTACAGGTACACGCTGCGCGGGAGGCCGTCCTTCCCCGTGCCGGTCACCCAGACGCCGGCGCAGGTCTTGCCGGTCATCCGCGGGCCGATTCCGGCCGGGTCGGGGAGGGCCGCGGCGACCACGTCGCGCGGGGCGACCTCCACCGGGCCCGCCGCGCTCCGGACCCGCAGGGGCGTCGTGGAGTCCAGCCCGAGCAGGTGCAGCGTCTTGAGCACGCCGATGAACTCGGCGCCGAGGCCGTACTTGAAGGTCACCCGCTCGGCGTCCAGCCAGCGCGGCATCAGCAGCACCTCCTCGTGCTCGACGTTGACGCACTCGACCGGGCCGATGCCCTCGGGGAAGTCGAAGACCTCCGGCTCGCTGAACGGCGGGGTGGTGAACCAGCCGTCGCCGTTCTCGACGAGCCGGCGCTTCTCGAAGATCACCGGAGGGTTGAGGCACTCCTCGATGGTGGTCCAGATGCTGAACGACGGCGCGAAGATCTCGTTGCCGTCGTCGTCGCGGACCACCAGGTTCGCGCCGTCGCGCGTGCCCAGCTCGTCGATGTGCGAGAACAGCTCGTCGGAGGCGTAGCGGGCGAACACGTCGGACAGGCCGGGCTCGACGCCCATGCCGACCAGGGCCAGGCGGCCCGCGGCCTCCCAGCGCTGGTGCTCGGCGAACTGGGCGTCGCCGAGCTTGACGCCGGTGCGGCGGTACGGCTCGGTCTCGTGCGGGTGGGAGAGGCTCATGGCCATGTCGAGGTAGTCGGCGCCCGCCGAGAGCGCGCCGGCGAAGATCGACTCCACGAAGGAGGGCTCGACGGCGTTCATGACGTGGGTGGCGCGGTGCTCGCGCGCGACGGCCGCGACCGAGCTCGGGTCGGAGGCGTCGATGCGGGTCGCGGTGAAGCGGCGGGCGACCTGCTCGCCGTGCCGCTCGCGGATCCACGCCACCGTGGCCTCCGCGCGGGACAGGTCGTAGTCGCTGACGACGATCGACTCGTAGAACAAGCGGCGGGCGGCGATCTTCGCGATGGCGTTTCCGACGCCACCGGCGCCGATCAGCAGGATGCGCATGGTGCTCATTGTGCCCGGGCGGCACCGATTCGGCACGAATCGCGAGTATGAAGCGCGCAGAGCCGACATTCGTGCCGAATCGGCCACTTGCCAGGGTGATGGTGGGCGCGTGATTGACACGTACTATTGCTGAATGGAACTTCGCCAGCTCGAGCACTTCGTCACCGTCGCGGAAGAGCGGCACTTCACGCGCGCGGCGGAACTGCTGCAGATCTCCCAGTCCGGGCTGTCGGCCTCCATCCGCTCGCTGGAGCAGGAGCTGGGCACGTCGCTCTTCATCCGCAGCACGCGCCGGGTCGAGCTGACGACGGCCGGCCAGGCGCTGCTCGCGGACTCGGTGCGCACGCTGGCCAGCGCCGCCGCGGCCCGCAACGCCGTGGCCGCCGTCCGCGGCCTGCTGCGCGGCCGGCTGACGATCGGCGCCGAGCCGTGCCTCGGGTCGGTCGACCTCCCGGCCGAGCTCGCGGCCTTCCGCACGGCGAACCCCGGCGTGGAGGTCCGGCTGCGGTACTCGGGCTCGGAGGAGCTGGTGGAGGCCGTCGCCGGCGGCCGCGCGGACGTCGCCGTGGTCGTCGACACCGGCCACGCGCCGAGCGGTGTGCGGCTGCGCCCGCTGAGCACCCAGTCGCTGCTCGTGCTCTGCCACCCGGAGCACCGTTTCGCGGCGCAGGACAGCATCCCGATCGAGGCCCTGCGCGGCGAGCCGCTGGTCGGCTTCCAGGAGGGCTGGGCCGCGCAGACGCTGGCCCGGCGTGCGTTCGCGGCGGCCGGCTTCGACTACCGCGCGGCGATGGAGGTCAACGACGTCCACCCCCTGCTCGACCTGGTCGGCTACAACCTCGGCATCGCGGTGGTCCCGGCGAGCTTCGCGCGCAAGCGCCCGGAGCAGCTGCGGGCCGTCGCGCTCAGTGGGGACGTGCCGGAGTGGACCGTCGCGGTGGCGGTGTCGGACGAGCCGAGCCCGGCGGCGGCGGCGTTCCTGCGACAGCTCGCACGGGTGGAGGCGCCGACTCCCGCCGACGCCTCCACGACCGCCGCCTGACCGGCTACGCCGCGTTCAGCGTCGCCAGCTCCTCCGGCGTGAGCTCGACGTCCACTGCCGTGAGCGAGTCCAGGATGGTCTCCGGTCGCGACGAGCCCGGGATCGGGATGACCTGCGGGCTCTGGGCGAGGTGCCAGGCCAGCGCAACGACCTGCGGGCTCACGCCGCGGGCGGACGCGACGTCGGCGAACGGCGCGAACCGGTCTCCGAGGCCGCTAGCGTTCGAGATGCCGCCCAGGGGGCTCCACGGAAGGAACGCGATTCCGCGCTCGTCCGCCAGGCTCAGCTCGGGCTCGCTGGAGCGGAAGGCCGGCGAGAACTGGTTCTGCACCGACGCCAGCCGGCCGCCCAGGATGTCCTGCGCCTGGCGGATCTGGTCCGGGTCGGCGTTCGAGATGCCGGCGTAGCGGATCAGCCCCTCGTCGAGGAGGTCGCGGACGGCGCCGACCGACTCGGCGTAGGGGACGCTCGGGTCGGGCCGGTGGAACTGGTACAGCCCGAGCGCGTCGCCGCCGAGCCGGCGCAGCGACTCGACCGCGGCCTCCCGGATGTGCTCGGGGCGTCCGTCGACGGTCCAGCTGCCGTCGCCCGGGCGCAGGTGGCCGCCCTTCGTCGCCACCAGCACGGTGGATGCGTCGCCGCTCCAGGTGCGCAGCGCCTCGGCGATGAGCTCCTCGTTGTGCCCGACCTCGTCGGCGTGGACGTGATAGGCGTCGGCCGTGTCGATCAGGGTGACGCCCGCGTCGAGCGCCGCGTGGATGGTCCCGATCGAGCGGGAGCGGTCGGGGCGCCCCTCGATCGACATGGGCATTCCGCCGAGGCCGATCGCGGACACCTGGAGGTCGGCCAGTGCACGGTACTTCATGTGTTCTCCTTGCGTGTTCGGGATGGAGCGACGCGCGAGGGGCACGTTGTTGTCACTTTTCGTGCGCGAAAGTGACAACAACGTGCCCCTCGGCGGGAGGGGAGGGTGATGGGGAGGGGGGTTACCAGGCGTAGTGCTCGGGGGCGGTCTTGTGGCCGGGGAAGATCTCGTCCAGTCGGGCGAGCGCCGCGTCGTCCAGGTGGACGTCGAGCGCGCGGATGCCGGCGTCGAGCTGGTCGCGCGTGCGCGGGCCGATGATCGGGCCGGTCACGCCGGGGCGGGTGAGCAGCCACGCGAGGGCGATGTCGCCCGGCTCGTGGCCCAGCTCGGCGGCGAACGACTCGTACGCCTCGATCGCGTCGCGGTGGGTGGCGAGCGTCTCCGCGGCGCGACCCTCGAGGCGCCGCCGGCCCTCGTTCTGCTTGCGCAGCACGCCGCCGAGCAGGCCGCCGTGCAGCGGAGACCACGCGATCACGCCGACGCCGTTCGCCTGGGCGGCGGGCAGGACCTCCAGCTCCACCTGGCGGGTGAGGAGGTTGTAGATGGACTGCTCGCTGACCAGGCCGAGGAGGTCACGCCTGCGGGCCTCCGCCTGGGCCGTGGCGATGTGCCAGCCGGCGAAGTTGCTCGACCCCGCGTAGAGGATCTTGCCCTGCGCGACGGCGACGTCGATGGCCTGCCAGATCTCGTCCCAGGGGGTGTCCCGGTCGACGTGGTGGAACTGGTAGATGTCGATGTAGTCGGTCTGCAGCCGCTTCAGGCTGGCGTCGAGTGCTCGGCGGATGTTCAGCGCGGACAGCTTGCCCTCGTTGGGCCAGTCGCCCATCGCTCCGTAGAGCTTGGTGGCGAGGACGGTCCGCTCGCGACGGCCGTCGCCCTGCGCGAACCAGTCGCCGATGATCGTCTCGGTCGCGCCGTGGCCCTTGCTGCGGCCGTAGACGTTCGCGGTGTCGAAGTAGTTGATTCCCGCCGCGTGGGCGGCGTCCATGATCCCGTACGAGTCTTCCGCCGTGGTCTCCGGCCCGAAGTTCATCGTGCCGAGGACGAGGCGCGACACCTTCAGTCCGGAGCGGCCGAGCTGCGTGTACTGCATGTCTGTCATGGCGCCAGCCTCCGCCGGAAGCCGCGAGAAGTCCAACAGGAGGTGTGGATGGGATTGTGCGGTCCGGCTTATGGATCGCCGGGCGCTCAGAAGTCGTGGAAGCGTCCGGCCGCGGCGATCACGTCGTCCACGGCGGCGACATCGGGGCCGCCGACACCGTGCCGTCGAACGGCCACCGCGGGCGGGCGCGCGCGCTCACGGGCCTCACGTCTCAACTCGGCGATGTCGGGGTGCTGCACGCGGACTAGCATCCCACTCATGCGCGAAGTGATCCCCGGAGTCCATCGGCTGCAGTCCGCCCGCGCCGGCAACGCCTACCTGATCGAAGAGGGCGACCGCGCGGTGCTCGTCGACACCGGGCTCCGGTCCGGGGCGGAGGCCGTGGTGGCCGAGCTCGCGGCGGCGAGCATCCCGAGGGTGACCGACGTCGTCCTGACGCACTACGACCCCGACCACGTCGGCGGGGCGGCGGCCGTGCAGCGCGCGACGGGCGCGCGGGTCTGGCTGGGCGCCGCAGATGCCGGCATTCTGCGCGGCGTGGAGCCGCCGCCCACGCGCATGCGCCGCGCGATGTTCCGGACGGGGTGGCTGGGCCGCCCCGAACTGCCGGACCTGACCGAGCTCCCCGACACGGAGGAGACGGAGGTCGCACCCGGCGTCGTCGCGGTTCCTGCGCCGGGCCACACGCCCGGGCACCACCTGGTGCGCTGGCGCGGGGTCGCGTTCATCGGCGACGCCGGCCGCGTCTCGAACGGGCGGCTCGTCCACCTCCCGGGCCTGCTCCTCAGCGACCGCGCGGCGGCGGATGCGACCCTCGCCGCGATCACGGCCTCCGCTCCCCGGCTGGTCTGCCCCGGCCACGGCGCCCCCGCGCGACTGGTGTGACGCTTCCCCCCTGCATTTCCAGGATACGGGAGGGCAGGGGGCTTGCCGCAAGGCCCCGGTGCGGGCGGAGAATCGTCGATCGTGACTGCCTCCTCGCCTGCCTTCGCCCTGCCCGAGAACCTCCGCGCCAAGTCTGTTCCCGCCCTCATCGCCGCCGACGAACGGCACTTCGCCGCCATCGATCACACCCTCCGGCGGACCGTCGCCGAGCTGTCCGACCAGCTCGCCGCCGAGCTGCGCGCGCCGGGTGGTCACGGGCAGAAGGCGCTCGACCGGGACACGGAGGTCCGGCGGCTGAGCGCCCGGCTGCGCGCGCTCGGCCGGTTCGGAATCGACGTGTGCCTCGGGCGGATGGTCGCCGAGGACGCGGAGACCGTCTACATCGGCCGCTTCGGGCTCACCGGCGACGACGGCGAGAAGCTGCTCGTGGACTGGCGGTCACCCGCCGCCGAGCCGTTCTTCGGGGCGACGCTCGGGGAGCCGATGGGGCTGGTCAGCCGACGCCGCTACCGCTGGGCGAAGGGCCGGGTGGCCGACTACTGGGATGAGGTCTTCGCGCCCGACGCCCTCGACGACGCCACCGAGCGGGCCGCGCTGGACGACCAGTCCGCCTTCATCGCGAGCCTCGGCGCGAGCCGGTCGCCGCGGATGCGGGACGTGCTCGCGACCATCCAGGCCGACCAGGACGCCATCATCCGCGACGGCTCCCGCGGCGCGCTCGTGGTCGACGGCGGCCCGGGCACCGGCAAGACGGTCGTCGCGCTGCACCGCGCCGCCTACTTGCTGTACTCCGACCCGCGACTGTCGCAGGGGCACGGCGGCGTGCTGTTCGTCGGGCCGAGCCCGGCCTACCTCGCCTACGTCTCCGACGTGCTGCCGAGCCTCGGCGAGGAGGGGGTGCAGCTCTGCACGCTGCGCGACCTGCTGCCCGAGGGCGCGTCCGCCGGGCCGGAGGCCGACGCGGAGGTCGCGCGGCTCAAGGCGTCGGCCGCGATGGTGACCGCGGTCGAGCGGGCCGTCCGGTACCACGAGGTCCCGCCGTCGCGCGGGATGGTCGTGGAGACCGAGTGGGCCGACCTCCCGCTGACGCCCGACGACTGGGCGGACGCGTTCGACGCGGCCGGAGCCGGTGCGCCGCACGACGAGGCGCGCGACGAGGTGTGGGAGGAGCTGCTGACGATCCTGACGGCGAAGGCCGGCGACGCGATCCCGGAGGCCGCACTGCGCCGCCAGCTCACGCGGAACGACGGGCTCCGCGCGGCCTTCACCCGCGCATGGCCGCTGCTCGACCCGGCGGGCGTGCTCGGCGACCTGTTCTCGGTGCCGGCCTACCTGCGGGCGTGCGCGCCGTGGCTGACCGACGAGGAGGTGCGAAAGCTGCAGCGGGACGAGCCCCGGGCATGGACGCTGTCCGACCTCCCGCTGCTCGACGCCGCACGGCAGCGGATCGGCGACCCGGGCGCGAACCGGGTGGCGCGCGAGCGGGAGGCCGTGCTCGCGTTCGAGCGCGAGGGCCGCAACCGGGTGGTGGACTACCTGATCGCCGCCGACGACGGCGAGGGGCTGGTCACGATGCTGAAGGTGGAGGACGCGCAGCGCTCCCTGATCGACGAGGCCGCCCTCCCGAGCCTTGACCCCGACCTGCTCGCCGGCCCGTTCGCGCACATCGTCGTAGACGAGGCCCAGGAGCTCACCGACGCCGAGTGGCGGATGCTGCTGCGGCGCTGCCCGTCGCGCAGCCTCACGATCGTGGGCGACCGGGCGCAGGCGCGGCACGGGTTCACGGACTCGTGGGCCGGGCGGCTGGCCGCGGCAGGCATCCCGGACGTGCGCGTCTCCACGCTGACCGTCAACTACCGGACGCCGGAGGAGATCATGGCCGAGGCCGAGCCGGTGATCCGGGCGGCCATCCCCGACGCGAATGTCCCGACGTCGGTGCGCACCAGCGGGCTGCCGGTGGTGCGCGGTCGGCGGGACGACCTGGACGGGATCGTGGCGCGGTGGCTCGACGAGAACCCGGCGGGGATCGGGTGCGTGATCGCGGCCTCGGCGGGGTGGTCGTCGCCATCCGACCGCCTTCGGGTCCTCACGCCCGCCCAGTCCAAGGGGCTCGAGTTCGACCTGGTGGTGCTGCTCGACCCGGACGGGTTCGGGGACGGGATTGAGGGAGCGGTCGATCGGTATGTGGCGATGACGCGGTCGACGCGGGAGCTGGTGGTGCTGGCGGGTTAGACCTCCAGCGCCGCCTGCAGCTCCGCGTCGCTCGGCTCCACGAGGTGCCGCCCGTCCGGGAACACGATCACCGGGATGTTGGTGCGGCCGCTGATCGCGTGGGCGCGGTCGGCCTCCTCCGGGCGGGCGACGAGGTCGATGTACTCGTAGTCGGCGCCGAGGCGGTCGAGGAGGGACTTGGAGCGGATGCAGTCGCGGCACCAGTCCGCGCCGAACATCGTGACAGTGTCGAAAGTGTCGGTCATCCTCCCAGCCTAAGCAGCGCCGACTGGGAGTCCGCCGTCCACGATGAGCGTGGCGCTCGCCGCGGTCGGCTCGATGAGGCGGGCGTTGGCGCCGTCGACATCGCGCGCCCAGGCGAGGGCGGCCTCCGGGGTGCGGCCGTGGCGGGTGTGCCGGTCGACGAGCCGGCGCAGCCGCTCCTCCTCCGGGGTGGCGACGAACCACGACTCGGCCAGCAGGCGTGGGATGCGCGACCACGGGTCGGACGGCGCCAGCAGGTAGTTGCCCTCCACGACGATCAGTCGCGTGCCGGGCAGGACGGCGAGGCTCCCGGCGATGGGCTCCCCGACCGCGCGGTCGAACGCCGGCGCGTAGACGGGATGGTCGCGCTCGGCGAGCACGCGCTCCAGCAGCGCGACGAAGCCCCAGCCGTCGAAGGTGTCGATCGCGCCCTTCCTGTCGCGGCGGCCGAGCGACTCCAGGGTGGCGTCGGCGAGGTGGAAGCCGTCCATCGGGAGGTACGCGGCGACGGGCTCGCCCGCCTGGCGGTCGGCGGCCTCCACGACGGCGCGCGCAAGGGTCGTCTTGCCGGAGCCCGGGCTCCCGACGATCCCGATGATCACGCGCCCCTCGTCCCGGGCCAGCGCGAGAGCGCGCCGCGCGAGAACGTCCGAACCGCCGGCCGAAGTCTCCATCCGCCCATTCTCCGCGACACTCTGCTCCGAACAGTGAGTAGGTGCGGAAATCGCCGAGGGATTTCCGCGACTGGTCACGTTCCGGAGGGCAGGCGGTAGGCGCGCTCGGCGGCGTGCGTGAGCACGTCGGCGCGCTCGGGGGCGGAGAGCCCGGCGAGCAGGTCCTGGGTCACCGTCCAGGTCTCCGCGTAGGGGCCCGACAGCGTCGACACCGGCCAGTCGCCGCCGTACAGGACGCGCGCCGGTCCGAAGGTCTCGAACGCGTGCGCGACGTACGGCCGCAGGCGCGCGGCGTCCGCTCCGCCGCCGAGCGTGGTCAGGCCGGACAGCTTGACCGACACGTTCGGGCGCTGCGAGAGCTCGGTGAGGAGAGCCGCCCACGGCTCCGCTGAGTCGGCCCCGACCGGCGGGGTCCCGAGGTGGTCGATGACGAGTCGCAACGACGGGAGCTCGTCCGCGATCGACACCGCGTGCTCCAGGTGCCGGGGGAGCACGCCGATCACGTCGAAGCTGAGACCGCGCGCCGCGAGCAGCGCGAGCGACGCGCGCACCTCCGGCCGCCCCAGCCAGTCGGCGTCCGGCTCGTCGTGGATGAGGTGCCGCACCCCGACGAACGACGGATGAGACGACCACTCATCGAGCTGACGCGCGGCCGCCGCCGGGTCGAGCAGGTCGACCCAGGCCACGACCCCGGCGACCAGCGGGGAGGACACGGCGAACATCGCCGCCGAGTCCTCCACCGAGTTCGCGGCCTGGACCAGGACGACCCGGTCGACGCCCGCCGCCTCCAGCTGGGGCTGCACCTCGCCGAACGCGAAGGTCCGGTTGATCGGCGCGAGCGCGTCGGTCAGCCACGGGTACGCGACCCGCTCCAGATCCCAGAGGTGCAGGTGGGCGTCGACCGTCATCTCAGGCGGCCAGGTCGAAGCGGATGAGGGTCGGGCCGGCGACGGCCGGCTCCGGCAGGGTCACGACGATCGCGTCGCCGTCGCGGGAGGCCGCGACCGGGGTGCCGTCGGCGAGGCGGGCGCTCGCCGCATCCACGCGCGCGGAGGCCGGGAGGCGGACCTCGCCGGTCGCGTCCACGAACGCGTTCGCGGTGTCGCCGGTGCGGGTCCAGCGCACCCACGGGTCGTCGGAGGCCGACGCGAGCGAGGCGTCGAGCGTGGTCGACCCGAACACGGCCGAACCGTTCACGGCGTTCCAGGCGGCCAGGTGCTCCAGCGTCCGCCGCTGCAGGTCGGGGACCGTCCCGCGCGCGGTCAGTCCCACGTTGAGCAGCAGGTTGCCGCCGCGGGAGACGATGTCGACGAACGACTTCACCGCGTCGCGACCGCTGAGCAGGTGCGTCTCGTCCTCGACCTGGTTGTAGCCGAACGAGAAGCCGATGCCGCGGCAGTTCTCCCAGGCGCCGGAGGCCTCCACGTCGGTGCCCTGCTGGTACTCGCTGGTGCGGAAGTCCCAGTGCGTCTCGCCCCAGCGGTCGTTGGAGACGCCATCCGGGCGGGCGGCGTAGAACTTCTCGAACAGCTTCTCCATGCTGAACGGGCCGGACGGCTTGCCGGCGTCGGGCCACTCGATGTCGCCCCAGAGGATGTCGGGGGAGTAGCGCTCGATCAGGTCATCGACGTGGGTGTACGCGTATTCGGCGTAGGCCGCGTCGACCGGGCGGCCGAACGCCTGGCCGTCCGAGGTGATCGGCGGCAGCTGCGAGAAGTGCCAGTCGAGGCCTCCCGAGTAGTAGACGCCGAAGCGGAGGCCGGCGTCGCGGGTGGCCTTCTCGAACGCGCCCACGAGGTCGCGGCGGGGGCCGCGGGCGACGGTGTTGCGGCCGTCGGTGCCCGGGGCGTCCCAGAGGGTGACGCCGTCATGGTGCTTGGTGGTCGGCACGAAGTAGCCTGCGCCGGTGCTCTTCACCAGGGCGATGAACTCCTCCGGGTCGAACTCGGCCGGGTCCCACTGGTCGAGGAAGTCGTCGTACGGGGCGCCGCCGTAGACCTCGCGCTGGTGCTCGGCCGCGGGGCTGCCCTCGATGCGGATGGTGTTGTAGTACCACTCGGCGTACGGGTTGTGCCGGAACCAGTACTCCTTCTCGATGGTGCCGAGCTCGCCGATCGGCTCCGCCCAGGCGGGCACCGAGTACGGGCCCCAGTGCACGAAGACCCCGAGCTTGGCGTCTCCGAACCACTGCGGGACCTCGCGCTCGAACCGGCGGTAGTTCTCGGGGCGGACGGGGTCGTCTTTGAACATGGCCACGCTGAGGCTCCTTCTGCGCTGAATGGATGTGGTGGGGGCGGAATCGTTGTGGATCGATCCGTTGGCCGATATCCTATAGGCAATAGGCTTGGCTCTGAAAGACCTACTCGAAGGAGAGTTCGTTCCGTGACCCCCATCCTCACTGCGGCGCCCGACGCGTTCGTGCGCGCAGACCTCGTGAAGCTGCCCGGCGGCGAATGGTTCACCGGCGCCGGCTTCGGCCTGTTCGTGCACTGGGACCACGCCAGCCAGCAGGGGATCGAGATCTCCTGGCCGCTGGTCGGTCGTTCCATCATCCCCGGTTCCGACCGCGTCGAGGACACTGTGACGGTCGAGCAGTACCAGTCGACCGCCGCGACGTTCGACCCGGTCGAGTGGGACGCTGTCGCTCTGGCCCGGCTCGCCAAGCAGGCGGGCGCGCGTTACGTGGTCTTCACGGCACGTCACCACGCGGGCTACTCGATGTTCCACACCGCGCACTCCGAGTTCGGCATCCAGCACTCGCCGTTCGGCCGCGACATCACGCGGGAGTTCGTGGAGGCCGTCCGCGCGGAGGGCATCCGCGTCGGCATCTACTACAGCCTCCCGGACTGGAGCCACCCGGACTACCCGGCCTTCACGATGGACGACCGGCCGTATGCGCTGGAGCACTGGCCGGCGGCCGGCGACCCCGCCAACGCGGGCACCCCCGTCGCCGACGACCGCCATCGCCGCCCGACGCCCGAGCAGTGGACGCGCTACCAGGACTACCTGCGTGGCCAGCTCACCGAGCTGCTCACCGGCTACGGCACGATCGACCTGCTCTGGTTCGACGGCGAGTGGGAGCGGTCGGAGGAGGAGTGGGACAGCGCCGGGCTGCGCGCGCTGATCAAGTCCCTCCAGCCGGACGTCGTGATCAACGACCGGCTGCTCGGCCAGGGCGACTACAAGACGCCCGAGCAGGGATTCCCCGTCATCGCGCCGGACGGCCCGTGGGAGCTCTGCCTCACCATCGGCCAGATGTGGGCGTGGCGGCCCGGCGACACCAAGAGCAAGAGCACGGTGTCGCTGCTCACCACGCTGATCGAGGTCGCCTCCCGCGGCGGCAACCTCCTGCTCAACATCGGGCCGAAGGGCGACGGCAGCCTCAACGGGTCGCAGGTGCGGACGCTGGAGGAGATCGGCGCCTGGATGGATGCCCACGCGGAGAGCGTCGTCGGCGTCTCGCCCACCACGGGCGTCGACTTCTACGGTCCGTCGACCGCGCGGCAGGGGACGCTGTACCTCCACCTGGTCATGCGGCCGATCGAGCAGGTGATCGTGCGCGGCATCCCGGTCGAGCGGGTCCGCTCGGTACGGCTGCTGGCGACGGGCGAGGAACTGCCGTTCGAGGTCAACGTGGAGGTCCACGAGCAGGCGGAGCAGAGCGGCGAGGAGCTCGGGGAGCTGCACATCCCCGCGCCCACAGCCTCGGGAGCGCCGATCGACGTGATCGCGATCGACTTCGAGCCGGTAGCGGGATAGACGTCCCGGACTACTTGAAACCTATATCAAACACCCTATAGGATCGCGCCAACACGGCGATCACCTTGATGAATCCAATGGAGGAGGCACAGCAAGTGACACCACGAACCAAGCGCGCAGCGGTACGGGCCGGTACCGCCATTCTGCTGGCAGGAGCGCTCACCGCGCTCGCCGGTTGTGCGGGCGGCGGAGGCGGAAACGCCGCCGGCGGCCCGATCAGCATGTACACCTGGGTCAGCAGCCAGAGCGACCGCGACCAGTGGCAGGGCTTCATCGACCTCGGCAAGAAGGTCGACCCCAAGCTGGACGTGACGATCGAGGGCCCGAGCTTCAACGACTACTGGACGAAGGTCAAGACCCGGCTGAGCGGGTCCAACCCGCCCTGCCTGCTGACCACGCAGGCCGCCCGCGCGCAGGAGCTCTCCGGGCTGCTGATGCCGCTGACCGACCTGATCAAGAAGTACAAGCTCGACACCTCGAAGTTCGACTCGTCCATGCTCAAGGGCATGACGGTGGACGGCAGCATCCGCGCCATCCCCTACGACGCCGAGCCGATCGTCCTCTACTACAACGCGGACGCCTTCCAGAAGGCCGGTCTCGCCCTGCCGAGCGCGACCTACACCCGTGACCAGTTCCTCTCCGACGCGAAGAAGCTGACCACGGCCGACCACAAGGCGCTCGCCATCGAGCCGGGCTTCTTCATCCCGAACGCGTGGGCCATCGCCGACGGCGCCGAGGCGGTCAAGGGCGGCAAGCTCGACCTGACCAACTCCAAGCTGGTCGACTCGGTGCAGTCGTACTTCGACCTGGTCTCCAAGGAGGGCATCGCCAAGGCCCCGGAGGCCGCGGACGGCAGCGACGTCGCCCAGTCGGCGTTCACCTCCGGCGCGAGCGACATGCTCATCGAGGGACCGTGGATGTACGGCACCTTCGCCGCCGCCGCCAAGTTCAAGCTCGGCGTCACCATCGTCCCGACCGCGTCGGGCGACGCCAAGGGCATGACGGCCGGCTCCGGCTTCGGCATCGCGAAGAACTGCAAGGACGCGGACAGCGCGTTCAAGGCGATCATGGCCATGACCGACACCAGCGTCCTGAAGGGTCAGGCCGAGAAGCGCGGCATCGTCCCGTCGCGTCCCGACGCGCAGTCGGCCTGGGCGGACGGCAAGTCCGCTGAGGCGTACAGCGCGGTGCAGGCCCTGCTGAAGGACGCCAAGGCGCAGCTCACCACCCCGACCTGGAACCAGGTCGAGACCCTCTTCACCCAGTACGGCGTCGAGGGCTACCGGGGTGACAAGACGGCCAAGGATGTCATGACCACCATCCAGAACTCGGTCGGGCAGTAGGCGGATGTCCTCGCCACTGATCACGGGCGCCGTCGTCTCGGAGGAGACGGCGGCGCCCGCCGCGCCCGAGACCCGGCCGTTCCATGTGCCGCACCCGTCGCCGCCACGCGGCCGGAAGAAGCGCAGGGGCGACGGGCTCACCGCCCTGGCCTACCTGTGGCCGGGGCTCGCCGGCTTCACGTTCTTCATCGTGGTGCCGCTGCTCGGGTCGCTGGTCATCAGCTTCTTCGAGTGGCCGCTGTTCGGCTCGCCGACCTTCGTCGGCTTCGCCAACTACCAGAAGCTGTTCAGCGACCCGACGTTCTACACGGTGCTCCTGAACACCGTGATCTTCGCGTTCGTCTACACCGCGCTGAACCTGGCGCTCGCGCTCGCGGTGTCGCTGTGGCTGAACACGCGGGTCAAGGGCGCCGGCTTCTGGCGGGTCATCTTCTTCCTGCCGGCCATCACGCCGATGGTCGCCAACGCGCTGGTCTGGCGGCTGCTGCTCAGCGACAACGGGATCGTCAACTCGGCGCTGCACTCGATCGGCATCCAGGGGCCGAGCTGGCTCTCCGACTCCCGGTTCGCGCTGGCGTCGGTCATCGCGATGTCGGTGTGGCAGTCGTTCGGCTACAACGTGATCGTGCTCTCGGCGGGCATCGCCGGCATCCCGAAGGAGTTGCTGGAGGCCTCCCGGATGGACGGCACGAACGCCTGGCAGCGGATGCGCTCGATCATCCTCCCGATGATCTCGCCCGCGCTGTTCTTCACCATGACCATGACGATGATCGGGGCCTTCCAGGTCTTCGTGCAGCCGCAGATCCTGACGCAGGGCGGACCGGGCGAGTCCACGAACACCTTCGTGCTGTACCTGTACCGCAACGGCTTCGTGTTCGACCGGCTGGGCTACGCGTCCGCGCTCGCGTGGATGCTGTTCATCGTGGTCATGCTCATCACCGCGCTGCAGTTCGCCGGACAGAAGAGGTGGGTCAACTATGACAAGTGAGGCGACCCGGGTGCGGCGCCGGCTGCGCCCCGCGCAGCGCAAGGCGGCCGCGACGACCTGGCTGAACACGGCGGCGGTCGCGGTCGTGGCGCTGCTGTTCACGTTCCCGTTCATCTGGATGTTCTTCTCGGCGCTCAAGCCCGAGTCGGAGGTCTTCTCGCCCACGCCGTCGTTCATCGGCTCCGAGGTCAAGTGGTCGAACTTCGTCGACGCCTGGACGCTCGTGCCGTTCGGCCGGTTCATCTTCAACGGCTTCTTCGTCGCGCTCTGCGGCTCGCTGCTCTCGGTGATCGTGGCGGTGCTGTCGGCCTACGCGTTCTCGCGGCTGCGGTTCAAGTACCGCGACCGGCTGTTCCTGCTGTACGTGCTCACGCTCGTGCTGCCGCAGGAGGTCCTGGTCGTGCCGCTGTTCATCATGATGAACCAGCTCGGCCTGGTCGACAGCTACGTGGCGCTCATCATCCCGTTCGCGTTCACGGCGTTCGGCACGTTCCTGTTGCGGCAGTTCTTCCTGACCATCCCGATCGAGTACGAGGAGGCCGCGATCATCGACGGCGCCTCCCGGTTCCGCACGCTGTGGTCGGTGCTCCTGCCGCAGCTCGCGGCGCCCATCTCGGTGCTCGGGGTGTTCTCGTTCGTCGGGTACTACAACTCGTACCTCTGGCCGCTCATCATCATCAACAGCCAGGAGCTCGCGACCGTGCCGCTCGGGCTCTCCATGTTCACCGGCGAGCACGGGACGCAGTGGAGCCTGATGATGGCCGCCTCCACCATCGCGATCATCCCCTCGCTGATCATCGTCGCGGTGCTGCAGCGGCAGCTCATCAAGGGCGTCGCCCTCGGCGGCTTCGGCGGGCGCTGACGACGCCGCGCACCACCGCACCGACCATCACCAGAAAGCAGGACTCCATGACCCTCGCCCCGCCCTCCGCCCGCACCGCCGTCGACGGGACCATCGTCAGCGCCGAGGCGTGGCTGAGCGACCTCGAGGTCGAGACCGTCCGCACCGACGCCGTGCAGTCGTTCCTCAAGCAGGAGACGATCTTCGTCCGCCTCCGCACCGCGGGCGGCGTGGAGGGCATCGGCTACAGCTACACGATCGGGACGGGCGGGGAGGCTGTGCTCAGCCTGCTGCGCACCTGCCTGCTCGACGTGCTGGTCGGGATGGACGCCAATCGTCCGGAGGCCGTGTGGCGCGCTCTCTTCTCGGCTACGCGAGCGACCACAGTCGGCGCGATCACGTCGCTGGCGCTCGCCGCCGTGGACACCGCCGTGTGGGATGCGCGCTGCAAGGCCTCCGGGCTTCCTCTCTGGGTCGCCGCCGGAGGGTCGCGGCCGAGCATCCCGCTCTACGACACCGAGGGCGGCTGGCTGCACTTCGACACGGACGAGCTGGTCGCCCAGGCGCTCGAGTCGCAACGGCGCGGACTGAACGGCGTGAAGATCAAGGTCGGGAAGCCGCGCGGGCACGAGGACGCCGAGCGGCTCGCCGCGGTGCGCGCCGCTGTCGGTCCCGGCATGGACATCATGGTCGACGCGAACCAGTCGATGACCGCCGCAGAGGCGATCCGCCGCGCAGCGCTGTTCGAGCCGCTGGACATCTTCTGGTTCGAGGAGCCGCTGCCTGCGGAGGACGTCGCCGGCCACCGCCGGCTCGCGGAGTCGACCACGCTGCCGATCGCGGTGGGGGAGTCGATGTACTCCGTCGGGCACTTCCGCGAGTACCTGCAGGCCGGGGCGGCCTCCATCGTGCAGGTGGACGTCGCGCGCGTCGGCGGCATCACGCCGTGGCTGAAGGTCGCGCACCTGGCCGAGTCGTTCAACGTGGCCGTGGCGCCGCACTTCCTGATGGAGCTGCACGTGTCGCTGTGCTGCGCCGTGCCCAACGCGCTCTACCTGGAGCACATCCCGCAGCTGCGCGCGGTGACGAAGCGCGAGCTGGTCGTCCGCGACGGCCACGGCGTCGCCTCGGACGCGCCGGGCCTCGGGATCGAATGGGACCTCGACGCGATCGAGGACCGGAGGGTGGCGTGATGGCGCGCGTCGAGCGGGGCCCGATCGGCTACGGCGTGGCCGCGCTGGGGAACCTGTACGCGGCGCGGCCGGACGACGTCTGGCCCGGGATCGTGCCCGCGGCGTGGGAGGCAGGGATCCGGTACTTCGACGCAGCGCCGCACTACGGGCTGGGGCTGGCGGAGGAGCGCCTCGGCGAGGGGCTGCGCGGCCTCCCGCGCGACGAGTACGTGGTCTCGACCAAGGTCGGCCGGCTGCTGGAGCCCAACCCGGAGTATCGGCCGGGCGAGACCGACATCGCCAACCTGTTCGACGTGCCGTCGACACGGCGGCGGCGGCTCGACTACTCACGCGACGGCGTCCTGCGCTCGGTGGAGGACTCGCTGAACCGGCTAGGCCTCGACCGCATCGACATCCTCTTCGTCCACGACCCCGACGAGCACGAGCGGGAGGCGCTGGACGGCGCGTTCCCCGCCCTGGAGGAGCTGCGCTCGCAGGGCGTCATCCGCTCCTACGGCGCGGGGATGAACCAGTCCGCGATGCTGGAGCGTTTCGTGCGGAACACGGACCTCGACGTCGTCATGTGCGCGGGCCGCTACACGCTGCTCGACGGGACCGCCGGGGCCGACCTGCTCCCGGCAGCGCTGGAGCGCGGGGTGGACGTGGTGATCGCCGCCGTCTTCAACTCGGGAATCCTCGCGACCGACCGGCCCGGCGTCGGGGCGACGTTCGACTACGGCGCCGCGCCTGCGGCCCTGGTCGAGCGCGCGGGCAGGATCGCCGACGTCGCGCGGCCGTACGGGTTCACCCTCCCGCAGCTGGCCGTCCAGTTCCCGCTGCGGCATCCCGCGATCTCCACCGTCGTGCTCGGCGCCGAGACCCCGGAGCAGATCGTCCGCAACGCCGGACTGGCCGAGCCGCAGGTGCCGGACGCGCTGTGGGCGGAGCTGGACGCCGCGGGGCTGACTCCGCCGAACATCCTGCATCCTCTTTCCTCTATCTAGCAGGCCCGCAAGCCTAGGATGTGCACATGAGCATCGAACCTTCCCCCAGCGAACACTTCCTGCCCGCGCGGCGGGCGCTGGCCGACGACGTCTACGACGCGGTGCTCGGCCTGCTGATGGACCAGGTGATCGAGCCGGGCAGCCGGGCCAGCATCGACGGGATCGCGCGCCAGCTCGGCGTCTCGCCCACCCCGGTGCGCGAGGCGCTCGCGCGGCTGGAGTCCGAGGGCCTGGTCGTGAAGAAGGCGCTCAAGGGCTACACCGCCGCGCCGCTGCTCGACAGCGAGGGGCTGCGCGAACTGTTCGAGATGCGGCGCCTGCTGGAGCCGTACGCCTCCCGAAACGCCGCCGGCGAGATCGACGCCGAGACGCTGGACCAGCTGGAGCGGCTCTGCGAGGACATGCACCGCAGCGGCGAGGCGGCACAGACCGGCGAGGACCGGTTCAAGGACTACAAGGACTTCGCCAACGCGGACGCCGAGTTCCATCGGCTGATCGCGGCGCACTCCGGCAACGCGCTGCTGGCCGACGCGATCTTCCGGCTGCGCTCGCACATGCACCAGTACCGCATCTACTTCAAGCACGGCGTGGTCGACGAGACCTCGGGCGAGCACGAGGCCGTCCTGGAGGCGCTGCGGGCCGGCGACGCCGCGCGCGCCGAGCAGGCGATGCTCGACCACATCACGAAGTCGTACACGCGCATCGCGACGAGCCTCGACGACTAGCCCCACCCCCCACATTCGTCACGAATATCGCTTTTGCGCGCCGCAAAACACACATTCGGCACGAATGCGGGGTCGTTGCGGTGGCGATAAGGACCTATATCCAATAGGATGTTTCCTATGAGTACCGTGATTGGGTTCGAGACCTTGGACGTGCGGTTCGAGACGTCCGCCATGCTGGACGGCTCCGACGCGATGAACCCCGACCCCGACTACTCGGCCGCCTACCTGCGGGTGAGCACCGACGCTCCCGACGGGCTGGAGGGCCACTCCTTCGTCTTCACCATCGGCCGGGGCAACGACGTCCAGGTTGCCGCGATCGAGGCCGTCGCCCACCGCGTGATCGGGCGGGACGTGGAGGCGATCCTCGGCGACCTCGGCGGCTTCTGGCGGGAGTTCGTCCACGACTCCCAGCTGCGCTGGCTCGGCCCGGAGAAGGGTGCGATGCACATGGCGATCGGGGCCGTGGTCAACGCGTTCTGGGACCTCAAGGCCAAGCGTGCCGGCCTCCCGCTCTGGCAGCTGCTCGCGCGCATGACGCCGGAGGAGCTGGTCGAGCTGGTCGACTTCCGCTACCTCAGCGACGCCCTGACCCGGGAGGACGCGCTCGCGATCCTGCGCGCCGCCGAGCCGGGACGCGCCGCACGCGAGGCCGAGCTACTGGCGATCGGCTATCCCGGTTACACCACGACGCCCGGCTGGCTCGGCTACTCCGACGACAAGCTGCGCCGCCTGGCGAAGGAGGCCGTCGACGAGGGCTTCCAGCAGATCAAGCTGAAGGTCGGCGACCGGCTGGAGGACGACCTCCGCCGCCTCCGCATCGCCCGCGAGACCGTCGGCCCGGACATCCGCATCGCGATCGACGCCAACCAGCGCTGGGACCGCGACCAGGCGATCGACTGGATCAGCGCGCTCGAGCAGTTCGACCTCGCCTGGGTGGAGGAGCCCACCAGCCCCGACGACGTGCTGGCGCACGCGGCGATCGCGCGTGCGGTCGCGCCGGTGCCCATCGCCACGGGGGAGCACGGGATGAGCCGCGTGCTGTTCAAGCAGCTGCTGCAGGCCGGCGCGGCCGCGATCGTGCAGATCGACTCCACGCGCGTCGCAGGGGTGAACGAGAACATCGCGATCCTGCTGCTGGCCGCGAAGTTCGGCGTGCCGGTGTGCCCGCACGCGGGCGGCGTGGGCCTGTGCGAGGCGGTGCAGCACTTCTCGATGTTCGACTTCGTGGCCGTCTCCGGCACGCAGGAGGGCCGGATGATCGAGTACACCAAGCACCTGCACGAGCACTTCGTCACCCCCGTCGAGCTGGAGCGCGGCCGCTACCGCGCCCCGCTCGCTCCCGGCATCGGCATGGAGATGCTCTCGGAGTCGCTCTACGCGCACCAGTACCTCCCCGAGCGCGCCCCCGCTCCCGTCATCCTGACCTGACGGAGACCGCCGAAGGGCACGTAAACGCCCCTAAAACCGAGTTTTAGGGGCGTTTACGTGCCCTTCGAGCGTGGATCAGCGGCGCGGGCGGAGGGAGTACATGCCGCCGTCGACGGCGAGGATGACGCCGTTCGTAGAGGCGGAGCGCGGCGATGCGAGGTAGGCGACGGCGTCCGCGACCTCCTGCGGCCGCACCAGCCGGCCGCTGGGTTGGCGGGCCTCCAGCGCGGCGCGCTCGGCGTCGGGGTCGGCGGCGCTGTCGAGCAGGCGCCCGACCCAGGGGGTGTCCGCGGTGCCGGGCGCGACCGCGTTGACGCGGATGCCGAACGGCAGGCAGTCGGCGGCGATCGCGAGCGTCATGGCCGAGATGGCGCCTTTGGAGGCGGAGTACAGCACGCGCTGCGGGAGGCCGGCCGACGCCGCGATCGAGCTCGTGAACACGACGGCGGGGGAGGGCGACGCCTTCAGGTGCGGCATGGCGTGCCGGACGGTGCGGGCGGAGCCGATGACGTTCACGTTGAGGACGCGCGCCCACTCGGCGTCGTCGTTGGCCTCCACGTCGCCCTGCGCGCCGATGCCGGCGTTGGCGATCACCACGTCCAAGCGGCCGGCGTCGGCGACGACCTCCGCGATCGCGGAGCGCACGCTCTCGTCGTCGCCGATGTCGCAGCGGATGCCGGTGTGCGGCGCGGTCACCGCGGACGCGTCGAGGTCCAGCGCGTACACGCGGGCGCCGTGGCTCGCGAGCTCGTCGGCGATGGCCTTCCCGAGGCCGGATGCTCCGCCCGTGACCGCGGCCACGAGCCCTTCGAAATCGGACAACGTCGTCTCCTTGCTGTTGAGCCGCAATCGCTTCCGGACTTATGTACGCGACACGCCGGGTCCGGACGCACACAACTCCGGAAGCGATTGCGGGTGGTCAGGGGGTGGGGCGGACTGTGCTGCGCTGCTCGCCGAGGCCGTCGATGCCGAGCCGGACCTCGTCGCCGGTGCCGAGGTACGGGAACCGGCCCGACAGGCCGACGCCCTCCGGCGTGCCGGTGTTGATGAGGTCACCGGGCTCCAGGACGGTGAACTGGCTGAGCCGGTAGACGATCTCGGCGACGCCGAAGATCAGGTCGGAGGTGTTCGAGTCCTGCCGCGGCTCGCCGTTCACGCGAGACCAGATGCGCAGCCCGGAGCCGTCGCCGACCTCCGCGGCCGGCACGAGCCACGGGCCCAGCGGGTTGAAGGTCTCGAAGCTCTTGCCCTTGCTCCACTGGCCGAGCGAGCGCTGCAGCTGGTACTCGCGCTCCGACACGTCGTCGGCGACCGCGAAGCCCGCGATGCGCCCCAGCGCCTCCTCGGGCGACGACAGGTAGCGGGCGCGCGTCCCGATCACCGCCGCGAGCTCGACCTCCCAGTCGGTCGTGGTGGAGCCGGGCGGCAGCAGGATGTCGTCGTTCGGCCCGACGACGGTGTTGGGATGCTTGTAGAACACCACGATGTCCGTCGGCGGCTCGGAGCCGGACTCGCGCGCGTGCGCCGCGTAGTTCATCCCGATGCAGATCACGGCCTGCGGGCGGGCGATCGGTGCGCCGATGCGGAGGCCTGCGGGGTCGACCGGGGGAAGTTCGCCGGCGAGGGCGGCGGCCTCCGCGCGCGAGAGTCCGTCGGCGGCCAGGAAGGCGCCGTCGAGGTCGGCGGTCAGCGGGCGCAGGTCCCACGTCGTCTCGCCGTCGCTGACGACCGGGAACTCCGCTCCTGGTTCGCCGAGTCGCATGAATCGCATGGGGGTCCTTTCGCCGTCTCCAGCCACCCTATTACTATTTCCTATAGGAATCCAAGATCACGCTCCGGAAGGAATCCCATGCGCGTCGCCCTGCACTCCGTCCTCCGCGACGGCCACGAGGCCGCCTACGAGGAGGCGCACGTCGTCATCCCCGACGACCTCGCCGCCTCGTTCGCCCGGCTCGGCATCCACGACTGGACGATCTGGCGCAGCGGCCGCGACCTCTTCCACCTGGTCGAATGCGACGACTTCGCCGCGGCGATGCGCGCGCTGGACGACGACCCCGCGAACCAGCGCTGGCAGGCCTTCATCAACCAGCACGTCGATCACTTCGTCACCACCGCCGACGGGCCGGAGGGGATGGTGCTGGGCGAGGTGTGGCGGTTGGAGGGTCAGCGCCAGCACTGAGTCCGGCCTACCGCCGCGCCGTGCTCGCCCGCACCACCAGCTCCGGCTGATACAGCACGCGCCGCGCCTCCAGCTCCGGGTCGGCGGCCTCCTCCAGCAGGATCTGCACCGCCGTCTCGCCGATCAGGTGGCTCGGCTGGCGGATGGAGGTGAGCGGCACGACCGAGGCGCCGGCGAACTGGATGTCGTCGTAGCCGATCAGCGCGATGTCGCCCGGGACGGCGAGGGTGCCGTCGATGACCAGCGTCTGCAGCAGGCCGATCGCCAGGAGGTCGTTGGCGGCGAAGACCGCGTCCGGACGGTCTCCGGGAGCGCGGTCGGCGATGGCCTGGCCGGCGCGGCGGCCCTCCAGGACGTTGAGCGCCTCCACGTCCACAACCTCCAGGGTCACCCCGGGATGCCGCTCGACGACCGAGCGGGCGCCGGCGAGGCGGTCGGCGACCTGCTGGATGGCGAGGGGGCCGCCCACGAAGGCGATGCGCGTGCGGCCGGTCTCGATCAGGTGCGTCGCGGCCATCGCGCCGCCGGCGACGTCGTCCACCGACACCGAGCTGAAGGTGCTGTCGCTGCTGACCCGGTCGACCAGCACGGCGGGGATGCCGCGGTCCCGCATCCGTCGCAGCCGCGCCGCCGCGTCGCCGACCGGCGCGAGCAGCACGCCGCGCACGCGGAGCTCCTCGAACAGGTTGAGATAACCCGACTCGCGGTCCTGGCGCTCGGTGCTGTTGCCCACGATCACCGAGTAGCCGGCGTCCGCCGCCGCGTTCTCGGCGGCGGTGGCCACGTCGGTGAAGAACGGGTTCGCGCCGCTGAGGCTGATCAGCCCGATCGCCTGGCTGTGCCCGAGGCGGAGCTGGCGGGCGGCCTCGTTGCGCACATAGGAGAGCTTCTCCATCGCGAGGTGGACCCGTTCGACCGTCTCTGCGGAGACGATCTCGGGCCGGTTGAGCACGTTGGACACGGTCCCCACGGACACCTGAGCCAGTGCTGCGACGTCCTTGACGCTTGCGGAAGCCATAGTGATTCCCCTCTCGCCGGTCATCGTAACCGATGCTCGGGTTGAATCGAAACAATTTTCAACTCATCACGGGATGAGAATAGTTTCATCCGTTGAGCATCCCGATTAAAGACCGGGTCAGAGCAATATTAACAAACCGATTCGCAAAGCTTGGCGGCTTGAACGCACGATTCAGTGCCGAATTCCACCGCCGTTACTGAATCGACACAATTGGTTCTTGACGTAATGCTCCGCAGGACTTATCTTCATGTGAAGCGTTTCAAAACACCCCGAACACCCAGGGGCGGAAGCGTCCCGAATACAAGGAGGTATTTGATGTTCTCTCGCAGGACGACGACCAGAGTCGTCGCCACGCTCGGCGGGATCGCCATCGCGGCGCTCGCGCTCGCCGGCTGCAGTTCGTCGGGCGGAAACTCGAACGGCCCCGTGACCATCTCACTGCTGGCCGCGGGCAACGACCCGGCCAGCACCAAGTTCGCGAACGACCTCTCGACCGCGTTCCACAAGGCCAACCCGAAGATCACGGTCAAGGTCGAGACCCGCCCGGGCGGGACCGACGGCGACAACCTCGTGAAGACGCGCCTCTCCACCGGGGACATGAACGACGTGTTCCTCTACAACTCGGGCTCGCTGTTCCAGGCGCTGCACCCCGACTCGCAACTCCAGCCGCTCACCGACGAGTCCTGGGTGAAGGACATCACCGACGACTTCAAGAAGTCCGTCAGCACCTCGAAGGGCACCTACGGCGCCCCGACCGCGACGAGCTTCAACGGCGGCATCATGTACAACAAGAAGGTCTACGAGAAGCTCGGCCTGTCCGTGCCCAAGACCTGGAGCGAGTTCATCTCCAACAGCGAGAAGATCAAGGCAGCGGGCATCGTCCCGGTCATCCAGTCCTACGGCGACACCTGGACCAGCCAGCTCTTCGTGCTCGCCGACTTCGCGAACGTGAACGCGACCGACCCGAAGTGGGCCGACGACTACACGGCGAACAAGTCCAACGCGAAGTACTCGAAGCAGCCGGCGCTGGAGGGCTTCACGCACACGCAGGAGGTCTTCGACAAGGGCCTGATGAACAAGGACTACGCGTCGCTGACCAACGTCAACGCCCTCAAGATGCTGGCGACCGGTGAGGGCGCGCAGTACCCGATGATCACCGCCGTGATCAGCAACGTGCTGCAGTCCAACCCCGACCAGATCAACGACATCGGGTACTTCGCGATGCCGGCCGACTCGGGTGAGCCGCACGCGACCGTCTGGGAGCCGGCTGCCGCCTACATCCCGAAGACCACCACGGGCGACAAGCTGGCGGCCGCGAAGAAGCTGGTCGCGTTCATCAACTCGCCCACCGGATGCGATATCCAGAACAGCGCTGGCACCCCCGCCGGCCCGTTCGCGATCAGCACCTGCACGGTCCCGGACAACGCCCCCGCGCTGGTCAAGGACGAGCTGAAGTACCAGGACGACAAGAAGACGGGCCTCGCGCTCGAGTTCCTGTCCCCGATCAAGGGCCCGAACCTGGAGAAGATCCTGATCCAGGTCGGCTCGGGCATCTCCACCGCACAACAGGGCGCAGGCCTGTACGACCAGGATGTGAAGGCCCAGGCCCAGCAGCTCGGCATCAAGGGCTGGTGAGCCCGTCCGGGCCGGCGCCGCAGCGCCGGCCCGGGCACCACACACCCCCAGAAGACTCGACGAGGAGCAGACAATGTCGACGGCAAGCCCCGCGACCGCCAGACAGGCGGCCGACATCATCACCGAGGTGGGGGCCTCGGAGAAGAACAGACCGCGCAAGAGCCGGATGCGCTCGCACTACCCGACCTGGTTCTTCATCCCCGCGATCGTCCTCTACGTGATCTTCTTCGCGATCCCGACGGTCTCGTCCTTCTACTTCTCGCTGACCCGCTGGTCGCTGTTCGACTCCCAGTTCATCGGGTTCGCGAACTACGTGCAGTTCTTCCAGGACCCGCAGCTCTACACGAGCTTCATCCACACCCTCATCTACGCCGTGCTCACCTCCGGCGCGAAGGTGATCCTCGGCTTCCTGCTCGCTCTCCTGCTGACCTCCCCGGTCGTCGGCCGCGGCTACCTGCGGGCGGTCGTGTTCTTCCCCGTCCTGCTGTCGACGATCGGCGTCGGCATCCTGTGGAAGTCGCTGCTGGATCCCTTCCACGGCATGGTCAACGCGGTGCTCGGCTTCTTCGGCCTCCCGCAGCCCGGCTGGTTCACCGACCCGAACCTGGCGCTCTACACGATCGCCGGCGTCGACATCTGGAAGGGCGTCGGCATCGCGACGCTCATCTTCATGGCCGGCATGGTCGCCATCCCCACCGAGTACTACGAGGCGGCCCGCATCGACGGCGCCGGCGGCTGGAACATCCTGCGGCGCATCACCATCCCGCTGAGCCGCGGCGCCACCGCGACGGTCATCATCCTGTCGCTGATCGGCGGGCTGCGCTCGTTCGACATCATCTGGGCGACGACGGGAGGCGGCCCCGGCTTCACCAGCGACGTGCTCGCGTCGGTGATCTACAAGCAGTACCAGGCGGGCTTCTACGGCCTGTCCACGGCGGGCAACGTCGTCCTCTTCCTCGTGGTGACGCTGATCATGGTGCCGCTGTCGTACGTCCTGAACAGAAAGCAGGTGGAGCTGTGACCCGCACGAAGGTCCGCGCCTGGATCGTCGGCGTCGTCGCGATCCTCGTCTCCGTCGTCGTCTTCCTCGTCCCGTTCGCCTTCGTGGTGCTGCAGGCGTCGAAGAGCCCGGAGGACGCCTCCAGCCTCGCCTTCACCTGGCCGAAGGAGTGGCAGTTCTTCCCGAACCTGATCGCGGTGCTGCAGAGCGGCGACGGTCTGATCTGGCGGGCGTTCCTCAACTCGTTCGTCCTCACCGTCGGCTCGGTGATCCTCATGGTCGTGCTGTCGGCGATGGCCGGTTACGTCCTGGCCCGCAAGCGCAGCAAGTGGGGACCGGTCGTGAACTTCTTCGTGCTGGCCGGCCTGATCGTGCCTCCCGCCGTGGTGCCGACCATCTGGGTGCTGCAGGGCACGGGGCTCTACAAGACCATGCCGGGCATGATCCTGATCGAGACCACCTTCGGGCTGTCGTTCTGCATCCTGCTTTTCCGGGCCTTCTTCAACACGGTGCCCAAGGAGCTGGACGAGGCTGCGGTGCTGGACGGCGCGGGCCGGGTCCGGCTGTTCTTCCAGGTCATCCTGCCGCTGCTGAAGCCGGTGATCGTGACCGTGATCGTGGTGCAGTCGGTGTTCGTCTTCAACGACTTCGCCGGGCCGCTGTACTTCCTGCCCGGCTCGGACAACGCGACCGTGCAGACCACCCTCTACACCTTCTCGGGGCAGAACCTGAGCTTCTACAACCTGCTCTTCATGGACATCCTGCTCATCACCATCCCGCCGCTGGTCGCCTACATCTTCTTCAACCGGCAGATCGTCGCCGGCATGACGAGCGGCGCGATCAAGGGCTGAGCGCCTCCATCCACCGACACACGACCGAAACCGAACACGAAACCGGAGACACGGAAACATGACTTGGCACGCCCAGATGATCGCCGCCGACCAGGCATTCGACGGAGCCCCGCTGCTGCGCAGGGAGTTCGCACTGGAGGACGGCCACGGGGCCGTCGCCCGCGCGACCCTCACGCTCACCGCCCAGGGGGTGGTGGAGGCCTGGCTGAACGGCCGTCCCGTCTCGGAAGACGTCCTCACCCCCGGCTGGAGCAGCTACGAGTGGCGCCTCCGCTACGCGACCTACGACGTGACCGCGCTGGTCGAAGGGACGACCGTGCTCGGCCTCGCGCTCGGCAAGGGCTGGTTCGGCGGCCGCCTCGGCTGGGCCGGCGGCGGCTCGTACTACGGCGACGCCCAGGGCGCGTTCGCGCAGCTGGAGGTGGAGTTCGCGGACGGCAGCACGCAGCTGATCGTCACCGACGACAGGTGGGGGAGCGGCCCGAGCGCCGTGCTGGCGAACGACCTCTATGACGGGGAGACCATCGACGCGCGCCTGCGCGACGACGCCTGGAAGCTGCCCGGCTTCGCGGGAGAGGGCTGGACGGGCACGCACGCCCTGGAGTTCGACACCGCCAAGCTGGAGCCGTACATCGGCCCGTCGGTGAAGCGCTGGGCGGCGCTCCCGGTGCAGGAGATCTCGACCTCCCCGTCGGGAAAGACCCTGATCGACTTCGGCCAGAACCTGGTGGGCTGGATCAAGGTGCGGGTGCAGGGCCCGGCCGGCACCGAGGTGGTCATCCGGCACGCGGAGGTGCTGGAGCACGGCGAGCTCGGTGTGCGACCGCTTCGCAGCGCCCAGGCCACGGACCGTTACATCCTCAGCGGCGGCGTGGACGAGTTCGAGCCGACCTTCACCTTCCACGGCTTCCGCTACGCCGAGGTGATGGGCTGGCCGGGCGAGTTGAAGGCCGAGGACCTGACGGCCATCGCGATCGGCTCCGAGCTGACCCGGATCGGCGAGTTCAGCAGCTCCGACCCGCTGCTCAACCAGTTCCACGAGAACGTGGTGTGGGGGATGCGCGGCAACTTCGTCGACGTCCCCACCGACTGCCCGCAGCGCGACGAGCGGCTCGGCTGGACAGGAGACATCGCCGCGTTCGCGCCGACCGCGGCCTACCTCTACGACGTGGACGCGTTCCTGTCCGACTGGCTGGTCGACCTCGACCTGGAGCAGCAGCACAACGACGGGATCGTCGGCTTCGTCATCCCGGACGTGATCAAGTACATGCCGCACCCGGCGGACTTCGGCAAGCCGGACACCACCGCGCTGTGGAGCGACGCCGCGGTCTGGGTGCCGTGGGACCTCTACGAGGCGTACGGCGACACCGCGGTGCTGGAGCGGCAGTTCGACTCGATGGCCGCGCACGTCCGCCGCGTGAAGTCCCTCCTGTCGCCCGCCGGCGTCTGGGACGGCAACTTCCAGTTCGGCGACTGGCTCGACCCGGACGCGCCGCCGGAGGACCCGGCTAAGGCGAAGGCGGACAAGGGCGTGGTCGCGACGGCGTGCGCCTACCGTTCGGCGCGGATCCTCGCCGACACTGCCGCCTTGCTCGGCCGCACGGCGGAGCACGCGGAGTTCGAGGCGCACGCCGCCGACCTCCGTTCCGCCTTCAACCGTGAGTACGTCTCGGGCGGGGTCGTGCTGAGCGACTGCACCACGGTGTACTCGCTGGCGATCGTGTTCGGACTGCTCGACCCGGCCGACGAGGCGTTCGCGGGCGAGCGACTGGCCGAGCTCGCCGCGGACGCGGGCTACCGCATCTCCACCGGGTTCGCCGGCACGCCGTTCATCGCGGACGCGCTGACGCAGACCGGCCACACCGATGTCGCCTACCGTCTCCTGCTTGAGAAAGAGTGCCCGTCCTGGCTCTACCCGGTCACGATGGGCGCGACCACGGTGTGGGAGCGGTGGGACTCCATGCTGCCGGACGGCACCATCAACCCGGGCGAGATGACCTCCTTCAACCACTACGCGCTCGGCGCCGTGGCGGACTGGATGCACCGGGTCGTCGGCGGCCTCGCGCCGCTGAAGCCCGGTTACGCATCGGTGCTCGTCGCCCCGCAGCCGGGCGGCGGCCTCACCGAGGCGGCCACTTCGCTGGAGACCCGGCACGGCCGGGTGTCGGTGCGCTGGAGCCTCGACGGCGACCTCCTCACGGTCGACGCCGAGCTGCCGGAGGGCGTCGACGGCATCCTGCGGCTGCCCGGCCGCGAGGACCAGCGGCTGAGCGGCGGCCCGGTCTCGGTCACCACGGAGGTTCCCTCGTCCGTCGGCGCGGTGCGCTGAGACGGGGGTGAGCGACCATGCGGCGCGCGTGCCTCTGCTCGGCACCGCGCCGCGTGGTATGCTTTGAATCGATTCAGCTTGAATCGATTCACAACGATCGATGACGAACACAGACGACGAGGGAGTTGGCGTGGAACGGGTGTGCTTCACGATGCGGCTGAAGCCGGAGCGGGTCGCCGACTACCTGGCCGCGCACGAGACGGTCTGGCCTGAGATGCTCGCCGCACTGCGCGCTGGTCGAACTACTCCCTCTTCGTCGACCGGGAGGAAGCGCTCGTCGTCGGTGTCCTGGAGACCGACGACTTCGAGGGCGCGATCGCCGCGATGAACGAGCGCGAGGTCAACGCGCGCTGGCAGGCCACGATGGCCGGCTTCTTCGCGGAGGAGACCGCTCCGGACAGCACGATGACGCGGCTGACCGAGTACTTCTTCTTGCGCGGTGGAGCTGAGGGCAGCGCGTAGCGATGACGCGACCCCAGCGCCGAGGGAGCCTGCGACCGAGGGTCGAGCAGGCGGAAACAAGATAGGACACAAAGACGTGAGAGTCGGAAGCAGCAAGACCACCGGGTGGCGGGCCACGAGCTCGGTCGCCATGAGCAACTACATCGAGTCGGGGTCGATCATCGCGATCGCCACCAGCCTCGGGTTCTGGCAGGCGGAGTTCCACCTGACCGACGGGTTCGTCGGCATCCTCGCCGCGTTCAGCGCGAACGCGTTCGGCGCGGCGATCGGCGCCATCCTCGGCGGACCGCTCACCGACCGCCTCGGCCGCAAGTTCATCTACACCTACGACCTGCTGCTCTACATGCTCGGCGTCCTCCTCGCGGTGTTCGCCGTCAACGAGGGGATGCTGTTCGCCGCGTTCCTCGTCACCGGAATCGCGGTCGGCGCGGGAGTCCCGGCCTCCTGGACCTACATCGCCGAGCAGGCGCCCGACCACGCCCGCGCCAAGCACGTCGGCATGGCGCAGCTCGCCTGGTCGATCGGCCCGCTCATCGGCTTCGCCCTTGCCGCCGCGCTCGCGCCGCTCGGCCTGCTGGGCAGCCGGATCATCTTCTTCCACCTCTTCGTGGTGGCGGGCATCGTCTGGTGGGTCCGCCAGGGCCTGCCGGAGTCGAAGCTCTGGACCGACGTCAAGACCGGCGCCGTCTCCACCGCCGCCTCCGGGCGCGGGATGCGCGCCCTGTTCTCCAAGCGGGTGAACATCACCGCGCTGCTGTTCCTGTTCGGCGTCTACGGGTTCTGGAACCTGGTCGCCGGCCAGGCCGGCATCTTCATGCCGCGCGTCTACGAGGCCGCCGGCGTGCACAGCGCCGTGGAGCAGGACCTCCTGCAGGTGCTGGTCTGGGGCTGCACGGTCGCCGCCACCTACTTCGGCTTCATGCAGCTGGCCGACCGGATGTCGCGCCGCATCCTGTACGGGATCGGCGCGGTGCTCGGCATCGTCGCCTGGTTCGTGCTCGTCTTCGCGCCTCCCGGTCTCCCGACCCTGCTGACCTTCGCGATCACCTGGGGCGTCGCCTCCGGCATCGGCGCGCAGGCGTTCTACGGCGTGTGGACGGCGGAGCTGTTCGCGACGCCGTACCGGGCGAGCGCGCAGGGCGTCCTGTTCTTCGCGGCGCGCATCGCCGTGGGCCTGCTCAGCTCGGTGTTCCCGGTGCTGCTCGCGAGCACCGGCGTGCCGACCGTCGGCCTCATCCTCATCGGCTTCCTCGCCGTCGCGCTGCTCATCGGTGTGATCTGGGCTCCGGCCACGCAGGGGAAGTCGTTGCGGCAGATCGAGGCCGAGCGGTATGGCTCCGCCATCCCGTCCACCGTGAGCGTTGACGCTCGCGTCTGACCTCCAACCCATTCCGACCGAAAGGGAGACCATGACCCTCACCGACGACATCCGTTCGCAGCTCGCGCTGCAGGCGATCGAGCTGCCCTCCTGGGCGTTCGGGAACTCGGGGACGCGCTTCCGGGTGTTCGGCACTCCGGGCACAGCGCGCGACCCGTTCGAGAAGATCTCGGACGCGGCGCAGGTGAACAAGCACACTGGTCTCGCGCCGTCGGTCGCCCTGCACATCCCGTGGGACAAGGTGGACTCCTACGCCGACCTCCGCAAGCACGCGGAGGACAACGGCGTCGAGCTCGGCACGGTCAACTCGAACACGTTCCAGGACGACGACTACAAGTTCGGGTCGGTCACACACTGGGACGACCGGATCCGCCAGAAGGCGATCGACCACCACTTCGAGTGCATCGACATCATGAACGAGACCGGGTCCCGCGACCTGAAGATCTGGCTGGCGGACGGCACCAACTACCCGGGCCAGGACTCGATGCGGGCGCGGCAGGACCGACTGGCGGACAGCCTCCAGAAGATCTACGAGCGGATCGGCGAGGGCCAGCGCTTGGTGCTGGAGTACAAGTTCTTCGAGCCGTCGTTCTACCACACCGACGTCCCGGACTGGGGCACCAGCTACGTGCAGACGGCCGCGCTCGGCGAGCGGGCGATGGTGTGCCTGGACACCGGTCACCACGCGCCGGGGACGAACATCGAGTTCATCGTGATGCAGCTGCTGCGTCTCGGGAAGCTCGGCAGCTTCGACTTCAACAGCCGGTTCTACGCCGACGACGACCTGATCGTCGGCGCCGCGGACCCGTTCCAGTTGTTCCGGATCGTGTTCGAGGTCATCCGCGGCGGCGGCTACGCCAACCCGGACGTCGCGTTCATGCTCGACCAGTGCCACAACCTCGAGGCGAAGATCCCCGGCCAGATCCGCTCGGTGCTCAACGTGCAGGAGGCCACGGCCAAGGCGCTGCTGGTCGACACGGAGGCGCTGGCCGCCGCGCAGGCCGCCGGCGACGTGCTCGCCGCCAACACGGTCTTCATGGATGCCTTCAACACGGACGTGCGCGCCGACCTCGCCGCCTGGCGCGAGTCGCGCGGCCTCCCGGCCGACCCGATGGCCGCCTACAAGGCGTCCGGCTACCAGCAGAAGATCGAGACCGAGCGCGTCGGCGGCACCCAGGCCGGCTGGGGCGCCTGAACGTCCACCATCCCCAGACCATCCACGCAGAAGGAACCACGCAGAATGACGAACGAGACCGTCGCGGCCCTCCTGGCCCGGTCGAACCGCCTCGGCGCCGACCCGAAGAACACGAACTACGCCGGGGGCAACACGTCCGCCAAGGGCGTGGAGACCGACCCGGTGACGGGCGAGCCGGTCGAGCTGCTGTGGGTGAAGGGCTCCGGCGGCGACCTCGGCACGCTGACGGAGCAGGGCCTCGCCGTGCTGCGCCTCGACCGGCTGCGCGCCCTCCAGAACGTCTACCCTGGCGTCGACCGCGAGGACGAGATGGTCGCGGCGTTCGACTACACGCTGCACGGCAAGGGCGGCGCGGCCCCGTCGATCGACACGGCCATGCACGGCCTGGTCGATGCGGCTCACGTCGATCACCTGCACCCGGACTCGGGCATCGCGATCGCGACCGCCGCGGACGGAGAGGCGCTGACGGCGAAGGTGTTCGGCGGGCGCGTGGTGTGGGTGCCGTGGCGGCGTCCCGGCTTCCAGCTCGGGCTGGACATCGCGGCCATCAAGGCGGCGAACCCGTCAGCGATCGGCTGCATCCTCGGCGGTCACGGGATCACCGCGTGGGGAGACACCTCCGAGGAGGCCGAGGCCAACTCGCTGTGGATCATCCAGACGGCGGCCGACTACATCGAGGCTAACGGCCGGCCCGAGCCGTTCGGGCCGCGCATCGCGGCGAACGAGCCGCTGGAGGCCGCCGAACGCCGGGCGAAGGCGGCGGCGCTCGCGCCGACGATCCGCGGGCTGGCATCCACGGACAAGCCGCAGGTCGGCTCGTTCACCGACGACGACGTGGTGCTCGACTTCCTCGCGTCCTCCGAGCACACGCGGCTCGGCGCGCTCGGCACCTCCTGCCCGGATCACTTCCTGCGCACCAAGGTCACGCCGCTCATCCTCGACCTCCCGGCCGACGCCTCCGTCGAGGACTCGATCGCCCGGCTGCAGGAGCTGCACGAGCAGTACCGCGCCGAGTACACCGCCTACTACGAGCGGTACGCGACGCCGGAGTCGCCCGCGATGCGCGGCGCGGACCCGGCGATCGTGCTCATCCCCGGTGTGGGGATGTTCTCCTACGGCAAGGACAAGCAGACCGCGCGGGTGGCGGGCGAGTTCTACCTCAACGCGATCAACGTGATGCGCGGCGCCGAGGCGCTCTCGACCTATGCCCCGATCGACGAGGCGGAGAAGTTCAACATCGAGTACTGGTCGCTGGAGGAGGCGAAGCTCCAGCGGTTGCCCAAGCCCAAGTCGCACGCCGGCCGCATCGCCCTGGTCACGGGCGCGGCCTCCGGGATCGGCAAGGCGATCGCCACGCGGCTCGCGGCCGAGGGTGCGTGCGTCGTCATCGCCGACCTGGACCTGGCGAAGGCGCAGGCCGCCGCGGCCGAGCTCGGCGGCACGGACGTCGCGATCGGGGTGGCGGCGAACGTCACCAGCGAGGCCGACATCCAGGCCGGCATCCAGGAGGCGCTGCTGCAGTTCGGCGGCCTGGACCTGATCGTCAACAACGCCGGCCTGTCCATCTCCAAGCCGCTGCTGGAGACCACCGAGGCCGACTGGGACCTCCAGCACGACGTCATGGCCAAGGGGTCGTTCCTGGTCTCCAAGGCGGCGGCGAAGGTCCTCATCGAGCAGGGCCTCGGCGGCGACATCGTCTACATCTCCTCCAAGAACTCGGTGTTCGCCGGCCCCAACAACATCGCCTACTCGGCGACCAAGGCCGACCAGGCCCACCAGGTGCGGCTGCTGGCCGCGGAGCTCGGCGACTACGGGGTGAAGGTCAACGGCATCAACCCCGACGGCGTCGTCCGCGGGTCGGGCATCTTCGCTGGCGGCTGGGGCGCCAAGCGCGCCGCGGTCTACGGGGTGCCCGAGGCGGAGCTGGGCACGTACTACGCCCAGCGCACTCTCCTGAAGCGGGAGGTGCTGCCGGAGAACGTCGCCAACGCGGTCGCGGTGCTCACCTCCAGCGACCTCGACCACACCACCGGACTCCACATCCCCGTCGACGCGGGTGTCGCGGCGGCCTTCCTGCGATGAGCGCGACGCGGGCGGGTACGGTCGCCGCGGTCGACCTCGGGGCGACCAGCGGCCGGGTGATGCACGCCCGCGTCGGAGCGAACACGCTGGAGCTGACCGAGGCGGCGCGGTTCCCGAACTCGCCCGTGCGGGTGCAGGAGGAGGGCCGCGAGGCGCTGCACTGGGACCTGACCGGCCTCTACGCCCACGTTGTGGAGGGCCTCGGCACGGTCGCGCGCTCCGAGCCCGGCCTCCGGAGCGTCGGCGTGGACGCGTGGGCCGTCGACTACGGCCTGCTGCGCGCCGGCCGCCTGCTCGGCGAGCCGTACCACTACCGCGACGAGCGCACCGCCGCGGGCGTCGAGCTCGTGCACGCGCGCGTCGCACCCGAGGAGCTGTACCGCGAGGGCGGCCTCCAGTTCCTGCCGTTCAACTCGCTCTACCAGCTCGCCGTCGACCACGAGTCGGGGGCGCTGGAGGCCGCGGACGGCATCCTGCTGGTCCCGGACCTGATCACCTACTGGCTGAGCGGGCGGCCCGTCGCCGAGCGCACCAATGCCTCCACCACCGGGCTGCTGACCGCCGACGGGTCGTGGAACGATGCGCTCATCGAGCGGCTGGGCCTGCGGCGCTCGCTGTTTCCGGAGCTCGTGGACGCGGGCACGACGGTGGGCTCCCTGCTGCCGTCGCTCGGCCTCCCGGTCGCCGGCGCCGGCCCGGCCGTCACGGCTGTCGGGTCGCACGACACCGCCTCCGCCGTCGTCGCCGTGCCGATGGACGCCTCCCGCGCCGCCTACATCTCCTGCGGGACGTGGGGCCTGGTCGGCGTCGAGCTGGAGGGGCGGGTCGTCAGCGACGCGGGCCGCGCCGCCAACTTCACCAACGAGGGCGGCGTGGACGGCCGCGTCCGCTACCTCCACAACGTCATGGGGCTCTGGCTGCTGAGCGAGTCCATCCGGGAGTGGCAGCGGCGCGGCCTCCCGGTGAGCCTGGAGAGCCTGCTCGCCGAAGCCGCCGCGCTGCCGCGCCCGGCCCACCTGTTCGACGCCGACGACCCGCGCTTCATGGCGCCGGGCGACCTCCCGTCGCGCATCGCGGACTGGTTCGCCGAGCGCGGCCTCCGCGCCCCGGCGAGCCCGGCCGGGATGGTGCGCGTCATCGTCGAGAGCCTCGCCGAGGCCTTCGCAGTGTCGGTTCGCGCTGCCTCCGAACTGTCCGGCGTCCCGGTCGAGACGGTGCACATCGTCGGCGGGGGAGCGCGCAACGCCCTGCTCTGCCAGGCGACGGCCGACCGGGCGGGCGTGCCGGTGCTCGCCGGCCCGGTGGAGGCCACGGCGCTCGGCAACGCACTCGTCCAGGCCCGCGCGGTCGGGCTCGTGTCGGGCGACCTGGAGACGCTGCGCGCGCTCGTGGCCCGCAACTACGTGCCCGTGCGGTACGAGCCGGTGCGCGTGGCCGTGCGCTGATGGAGCACCACGAGCGGGCGGTCGAGCGCTACGTCGCCGACGTGTCCGCCGACCCCGAGGTGCTGGCGGTCGTCGTGAGCGGCTCGGTCGCGCGCGGGGCCGAGCGGGCGGACTCCGACGTCGACCTGTACCTGGTCGTCACCGAGTCGCGCTGGGACGAGGCGTACGCCGCGCGCCGCCTGATGTTCACCAGCACGGAGGGCATCGGCTACGACGGGGGCTACTTCGACGTCAAGCTGGCGACGCTCTCGTACCTGGACGACGCGGCCGAGCGCGGCGACGACCCGGTGCGGGACTCCTTCGCCTCCGCGCGGGTGGCGTTCAGTCGGGTGCCCGACCTTCCGGATCGCGTGGCGCGGGTGACGCAGGTCTCGGCGGCCGACTGGCGGGACCGGGTCGCGGGCTTCGTGGCGCAGTGCCGGCTGCACGGCGGCTACTTCCTGCCGCAGGCGCACGAGCACGGCGACCCGCTGCTGCTCGCGCACGCCTCGGTCCATCTGGTGACGGCTGCCGCGCGGGCGCTGCTCGCGAACAACCGGGTGTTCTTCCCCGGCCCGAAGTACCTGCGGGCGCGGGTGGCGGGGCTCGCGTCGGCGCCTCCGGGGTTCGGTTCCTTGCTCGATGACGTGATCGCGACGCCGACGCCCGCGACGGCCGCCGCGCTGCTGGAGGCCGTGGAGGCGTCGGTGGGCGACGCGCTGCCGCGCGACGAGACACTGTCGCGCTTCGTGCTCGACAACGAACTCGCCTGGCGCTACCGCACCCCGCCGCCGGAGTTCTCGTAGCGCTGATTCGTGCCGAATGTCCCGTTCGGCGCTCCCATTGACGACATTCGTGCCGAATGTGCGGTCGCGCGCTATGCTCTCCCACGGTTCGTGACCATTCGAGGAGGTGAGCACCGTGAACGCAACCACGTACGGGTGCTCCCCGTCCCGCCGCAGAGCGCGCGACTGATCGACCGGTCGCCGGGAGCGCCAGCAGGCATCCCCGAAAGGCGACCATCATGAACCTCTTCACCGACGACACCACCGTGGACGGCGTCCGCCGCCGCGGCTTCCTTCTGGACGACGTCCCCGGCGTCCTCTGGACCCCTCCCATCGCCACCCCGGGCGCACCGCTGATCCTGTCCGGGCATGGCGGAGGCCTCCACAAGGAGGCGCCCGGGCTGGTGGCCCGCGCCCGGCGGCTCGTCCTCGACCTCGGTTACGCCGTCGCCGCCATCGACGCGCCCGGCCACGGCGACCGTCCGCGACCGGTGCGCGACCAGCAGTGGGTCGACGCCATGCTCGACGCCCGCGACCGGGGCGAACCGCTCGATCCCGTGATCGCCGAGTACAACGCCTCCCTCGCGGAACGGGCCGTGCCGGAGTGGCGCGCGACGCTCGACGCGCTCCAGCAGCTCGGCGACATCGGCGCCGGGCCGGTCGGCTACACCGGGATGACGCTGGCCTCCGCCATCGGCATCCCGCTCGCCGCCGCCGAGCCGCGCATCCGCGCCGCCACGTTCGGCGGGATCGCGGCGCACCGCTTCGTGCTCGACGCGGCGCAGGAGGTGAGCATCCCGATCGAGTTCCTGTTCCCGCTGGACGATCCGGAGATCACCCGGGAGTCCCAGCTCGAGCTGTTCGACGCGTTCGCCTCGGCCGAGAAGACGCTGCTCGGGTTCCCCGGCAGCCACTTCCGGGTGCCGGCCGAGCGGCTGGACACGGGGCTCTTCCCGCGCGTGCTCGGGTGAGGGGTGCGGGGACGCGGCGTGCGTTGCGTCCCCGCGCCGCGCTTGCCGGTCGACGCCCCGCAGCGTAGTTTCGCGCCAGAGGGGAGGCCGCCATGAGCGACGCCGATGCCACCGCCTTCACGATCCGCCCGCTCGACACCTCCACCTGGGACGCCTTCGTCGCGCTCTGCGACCGGCACGGCGGCGGCGGGTTCGGCGGCTGCTACTGCACCTGGTTCCACCGCGACACCCACTCGGCGCCGGAGTCGCAGCCCGAGCGGCCGGCGGACGTCACCAAGGAGTTCAAGCACGACCTCGTGACGGCCGGGGACGCGCACGCCGCGCTCGTCTTCGACGGCGACCGAGCGGTCGGCTGGGCCCAGTTCGGGAGCCCGGAGGAGCTTCCCGGGATCTACCACCGCAAGCAGTACCTGGAGACGACGACGGCCCTCCCGGACTACCGCATCACCTGCATCTTCGTGGACCGCGCCTACCGCGGCCGGGGCGTGGCCCGCGTCGCGATCGCCGGCGCCCTGGAGCTGATCGCCTCCGCCGGCGGCGGGGTGGTCGAAAGCTACCCGCGCGAGACCGACAAGCGCATCTCGCCGTCGTTCCTCTACAGCATGACCCGCCAGGTCTTCGAGGACGCCGGCTTCGAGTACGACCGCCCGAAGGGCACCGTCAACTGCGTCATGCGTACCGTCGTCCCCGCCCGCTGAGCGCGACATTCGGCACGAATGTGGCGATTGCCGCGCCCGAACGCGACATTCGGCACGAATCCCGTGCCTCAGCTCGCGCGCGTCGCGGTGACCTCGGCCTCCTCCAGCTCCTCGCGCGCCTCCTCGCGCGGGCTGAGGACGACGCGGGGACGCAGCCCCGAGAACCGCACCCGCATCCCGCGGTACTTCACCAGGTAGAACACACCGACCAGCGCCGCCGCGAACCCGCTCGCCGCGCCGACGCCCATCGCCCAGCGCGGGCCGAACGTGTCGGCCACCCAGCCGACGATCGGGGCGCCGACCGGGGTGCCGCCCATGAAGATCGCCATGTAGATCGCCATCACCCGGCCGCGGAGCACCGGGTCGGTCGTCATCTGCACGGTCCCGTTCGCGGTGGTCATCAGGGTCTGCGACGAGACGCCGATGATGATCAGCGCGAGCGCGAACAGCCAGTAGGTCGGCATGACCGCAGCGACGGCACAGCCGAAGCCGAAGAACGCCGCACCCGCGAACAGCAGCGAGACCCGCGGGCGCTCGCGTCGCGCCGAGAGCAGCGCGCCGACCACCGAGCCGATCGCCATGATCGAGGACAGCAGCCCGTACTCGCCCGCGCCCTGATGGAACACGCTCACCGACATGGTCGAGATGAAGATCGGGAAGTTGAGTCCGAACGTCCCGATCAGGAACACCATGACGAGGATGACCAGGATGTCCGGACGCTTCCGCACGTAACGGAAGCCGTCGACCAGTCCGCCGCGCGACCGCTTGGCCCGCTCGGTCCGGTACAGCTTCTCCTTCCGCAGCAGCATCAGCGACAGCAGCACCGCGCCGAACGTCGCCGCGTTGATCAGGAACACCCAGCCGGCGCCGACCGCGGCGGTCAGGAGGCCGGCGACCGCAGGACCGAGGAGCCGGGCCGAGTTGAACGACGCCGAGTTGAGCGCCACCGCGTTGGACAGGTTCGGCCCGGTCACGAGCTCCGAGACGAAGGTCTGCCGCGCGGGAGCGTCGAACGCGGCGACCACACCGAGCAGCAGCGCGAACACGTAGACATGCCAGAGCTGCACCACCCCGGTCACCGTCAGGATGCCGAGCCCCAGGCCCAGCAGCCCCATCATCCCCTGCGTCATCATCAAGAGCTTGCGGCGGTCGAGGTGGTCCGCCGCCCAGCCGGTCACCGGCAGGAGGATGAGCTGCGGCCCGAACTGCAGCGCCATGACGAACCCGACCGCCGCCGCGTTGTTGTGGGTGAGCTGGGTGAGGACGATCCAGTCCTGCGCCGTGCGCTGCATCCACGTGCCGACGTTGGAGACTAGCGCGCCGCCGGCCCAGATGCGGTAGTTGACCCCGGCGAGGGAACGGAACATAGCGCTCACGAGTCGGCGATCTCCCTCATGATGGCCGCGGCTTCGGCGAGGGTGTCGCGCTGCTCGGGCGTGAGCGTGCGGAGGCGCTGGTTCAGCCAGGCGTCGCGACGGCGGCGCGTCTCGGTGACGAGCCGGAGGCCGGACTCGGTGGGGACGACGATCACCTTGCGGCCGTCGACCGCGTCGGCGGTGCGCCGGACGTAGCCGGCCTGCTCCAGGTGGTTGACCGTGCGATTCATGGAGGGCGGGGTCACGCGCTCGTGCTCGCTCAGCCTCCCGATGGTGCCGGAGCCCTCGCGGACGAGGAAGGCGAGGGTGGAGGTCTGCGTGTCGCTCAGCTCGTCGTCCTCCTTCTCGGCGCGCAGGCGCCGGGAGAGGCGCGCGACGGCGATCCGCAGCGTGCTGCTGAGGTCATGCGTCGAGAGGCGTCCCATAGATAGTTAGCCTAACAAATTAGGCTTGCTAAATAAAACGCGTTCGCCCAGGGCGTGCGGGCGCGGCGTGCCAGAATGAGCGCGTGCAGCGAGAGTTCAGCGCCGACGACGGCCTCCGCATCTTCTTCGACGTCTATCCGGCCGAGCGCCCGCGGGCCGCCGTGCAGGTGGCGCACGGCGTGGGGGAGCACGCCGGCCGCTACCGTGCGCTCGCCGAGCACCTCGTCGCCGAGGGCTACACGGTGTACGCCGACGACCACCGCGGCCACGGACGCACCGGGATGGAGCAATGGCACGGCGACGCCACCAAGCTCGGGAGGCTCGGGCCGGGCGGGCTGCGCGGCGCCGTCCGCGACCTGCGCGCGTTCAGCCGGCTCATCCGCGACGAGAACCCCGACCTTCCGCTGGTGTTCATCGGCCACAGCTGGGGCTCGCTGATGGGCCAGATGACCCTGAACCACCACGCCGACGACTACGACGCGGCCGTGCTGACCGGCACCGCCTACCGGATGGTCGGCTCGATGAACAGCGGCGACCTGAACAAGCGGCACGCCCACCTCGGCGCGACGGGCGCCGAGTGGCTGAGCCGCGACCCGGCCGTCGCGCAGGCGTTCGTGGACGACCCGCTGTGCACGCTCGTCCCGCTGCAGAAGCTGTTCGGGATGGCCGACGCCGCCCGCCTGATCGGCCGGCCGGCACGGCACCTGGCCCGCGACCTCCCGCTGCTCATCGCGGTCGGCGGCGACGACCCGCTGGGAGGCCCGGCCTCCGCCCGCAAGCTGGAGCGCTCGTACCGCACCCGCTCGGGGCTCAGCGACGTGACGACGATCGTCTACCCCGGCGCCCGCCACGAGGTCTTCAACGAGACCAACCGCTACGAGGTCTTCGCCGACGTCACCGCCTGGCTCGACCCCCGCGTCCCCGCGCGTACCTAACCAGCAATCTCTCCCGGAGTCGTGTACGCAACACGCCGTGCTCAGGCGTGCATAACTCCGGAAGAGATGGCCGCGGCGCGCGGGTTCTAGGCTGGGGACATGCATGGTGAGTACAAGGTCCCTGGCGGCAAGCTCGTCGTGGTCGACCTGGAGGTGGAGGACGGCCTGATCGCCGGCTTCCGGCTGGCGGGCGACTTCTTCCTGGAGCCCGACTCGGCGCTGGAGGCGATCAACGCCGCCGTCAACGGCCTCCCCGCCGAGACCGACGCCAAGACCATCGCCGCCGCCGTGAAGGACGCGCTCCCCGAGGGCGCCTCGCTGCTCGGCTTCTCGCCGGAGGCCGTCGCGGTCGCCGTGCGCCGCGCCCTCGCCCGCGCCACGAGCTGGCGCGACTACGACTGGCAGATCGTCCACGCGAAGGCCGTCTCCCCGCTCATGCACCTCGCCCTGGACGAGGTGCTGACCACCGAGGTCGGCGAGGGCCGCCGCGGCCCGACCCTCCGCATCTGGGAGTGGGACCGGCCCGCCGTCGTCATCGGCAGCTTCCAGTCGGTGAAGAACGAGGTCGACCCCGTGAACGCCGAGAAGTACGGCGTCGAGGTGGTGCGCCGCATCACCGGCGGCGGCGCGATGTTCATGGAGGCCGGCTCCGTCGTCACGTACTCGATCTACGCTCCCGCCGACCTGGTGCAGGGGATGAGCTTCGCCGACAGCTACGCGTTCCTCGACGAGTGGGCCATCATCGCTCTCAAGTCGCTCGGGATCGACGCGAGCTACGTCCCGCTCAACGACATCACCAGCCCGAAGGGCAAGATCGGCGGGGCCGCGCAGAAGCGCCTCGGCTCCGGCGCCGTGCTGCACCACGTGACGATGAGCTACGACATGGACGGCCAGAAGATGACGGAGGTCCTCCGCATCGGCCGCGAGAAGATCAGCGACAAGGGCATCACCAGCGCCGCCAAGCGCGTCGACCCGCTGCGCAGCCAGACCGGGCTCAGCCGCGCCGAGATCATCGAGCAGATGAAGACGACGTTCCGCAGCCTGTACGGCGCGACGGACGGCGACCTCACCGAGGCGGAGTACGCGGAGGCCGAGCGGCTGGTGACCTCGAAGTTCGCGACGGAGGAGTGGCTCTACCGGGTGCCCTGACCGGCCGCCACCTTGGTTGTTCCTGTGGGTCCGCCGGGCGCACAGCGAGCCTCCGGTACCCTGGATGCCGTGAACTGGTGGGCCGTGGTCATCGTGGGCGTCATCGTCGTGGCCATCGTCATCGGCGTGAGGCTCGGCTGGATCGACCTCTCGAACAAGGCGAACCGCGGGTCCGGCACGATGAGCGGGGCCATCGGCGGCTCGTTCGACGAGGTCTTCGCCCCGACCCGCCACGAGGCCCAGCAGGAGCTCGACCGCCAGTCGTTCCTCCCCGCGCCCGCCCCGCTCCCCGGCGACGGCGGCGACGCGGCCGCGTTCGACGCCGGCAAGATCACGATCGACGTCGGGCCGGCCGGCCGCGGTCAGCGCGCAGAGGGCCGCGCGCCCTCCGAGGAGGGTCGCGCCACCACGCGCACGACCGCCTCCCACCGCGCCTGAGCGCGACCGCACCTCAGCGGCGCAGCAGCTCCCGGTACTCCGGGTGGTCCGCCAGCCAGCGCCGCACGTACGGGCATGTCGCGATCACCCGCAGGTCGGTCCGGTCGCGCACGTCGTCGAGCGCTGTCTGGACGAGCTGGGAGGCCATCCCGCGCTCGCGCTTCTCGGGGTCGACCTCCGTGTGCACGAACACGATCGCGTCATCGCGCAGCTCGTATTCGGCGATCCCGACGACCTCGCCGTCCTTCAGCAGGGCGTAGCGGGACTGGTCGGGCTGGTTCTCGACGGTCAGCGTCATGCCGCCAGGCTACCCGTCAGACCGCCGGGGACCGGCGCATGCGGGAGAATGGAGGACATGTCAGAGCCCGTCGCCGCCACGCCGCCGCTGTGGCGCCCCGACGGGCCGAGCACGGTCTTCCACGGCGACAACCTGGAGGTCGTCGCCGGCCTGCCCGGCGGAGCCTTCCAGCTCATCTACCTCGACCCGCCGTTCAACACCGGCCGGTCGCAGGCGCGGCAGCGCACCACCGCGGTGCGCACGGAGGCCGGCGTCGGCAGCGTCATCGGCTTCAAAGGCCGCAGCTACGAGCGCATCAAGGGCGACATCCTCAGCTACGACGACCGCTTCGAGGACTACTGGGGCTTCCTGGAGCCGCGGCTGATCGAGGCGTGGCGCCTCCTCGCCGACACCGGCACGCTCTACCTGCACCTCGACTACCGCGAGTCGCACTACGCGAAGGTGCTGCTCGACGCGCTGTTCGGCCGGGAGTCCTTCCTCAACGAGATCGTCTGGGCGTACGACTACGGCGCCAAGGCGAAGAACCGCTGGCCGGCGAAGCACGACACGATCCTGGTCTACGTGAAGAACCCCGGCTCGTACTACTTCGACTCGTCCGCCGTCGACCGCGAGCCCTACATGGCGCCCGGCCTGGTCACTCCCGAGAAGGCCGAGCTCGGCAAGCTGCCCACCGACGTCTGGTGGCACACCATCGTGTCGCCGACCGGCCGCGAGAAGACCGGCTACCCCACCCAGAAGCCGGAGGGCGTCCTCCGCCGCATCGTGCAGGCGTCGAGCCGGGAGGACGATTGGGTGCTCGACTTCTTCGCCGGCAGCGGGACGACCGGTGCGGTCGCGGCGGCGCTGGGCCGGCGGTTCGTGCTGGTCGACAGCAGCCCGGACGCGGTCGCGGTGATGCGCGCCCGCTTCGCCGCCCACCCCGAGGTGCGCTTCCTCACCTGAACGGGATGGGATGCTCGATGTGCGCCTTCAGGGCGCGCATGGTGCGGCGGCTCTCCCTGGCCGCCATCATCGCGAACATGGGCTCGACCGCGCGGTACACGCCGTGCGTGGTGAGCTGGCCGATCCGGGTGACACGGGTGACGCCTCCGGCGTCTTCGACGCTGTACACGATGAGCGCGTCGACGCGCCCGGACGGCTTGGCCTGGTGGAATCGCAGCTCGTGGTCGGGCACGTCGTCGATCAGCTCGCCGCGCAACTGCCCGACCATCGTCGAGTCGACGTAGGCCGCGGAGCCCGGCCCCGCCACGGCTGACGCCGCGCTGGGCACGCGGGTCCCGCGGTAGACCAGCGAGTGACCGAGCCAGGCGGGGTACGCGTCGACCGCCCGCAGGGTCGCGTAGACGTCGTGAGCCGGCGCGTCGATCTGGATGGTGTCGGTGAAGCTTCTCATGGCGCCCGTCCTACACCGTGGGAGAGGGGTTGCGCACTGGCCATCTGCCGGGGACGTTCCGGTTGCTTCATGGAAGTTCCCGGGGACGGTGTGGAAGGGTTGTCTTCTATGCGACCCGCGCCCCTCCGTCTGCTCCCGTTCGTGTGGGGTGCGCTCGGGACGGCCGTGATGTTCGTCGCGATCTACTTGTTCTTCGTGCAGAGCTACATCGGCCAGGTGATCGACGAGCGGTCCTTCGCGGGCGCCGACGTCTGGAAGGGCGACCTGATCGACTTCGCCCACACCTTCCTCAACGCGCTGCCCGTCGCGGCCGTGGTGGCCGGCGCGATCATCGCCGTGGTCATCGTGCTGGTGCGGCGCAACTGGCTGGTGTTCGCGGTCGCTGTCTGCGCGGTCATCGCTGCGAACGTGAGCACGCAGGTGCTCAAGTATTCGGTGCTCTCCCGTCCGGCGAAGGGAGTGGACGCCGGCCTCGCGAACTCGCTGCCGTCCGGCCACACCTCCGTCGCGGCCTCGGCGGCGCTCGTCGTCTTCCTGGTCGCGTCACCTCGCTTGCGGCCGCTCGCCGCGGTGGTCGGGTCGGTCTTCACCATCGCCGCCGGCGCCTCGACGCTGGTCGAGCAGTGGCACCGGCCGAGCGACGTCATCGCCGCGATGCTGGTCGTGGCGTTCTGGGGGTGCATCGCCGGGATCGTCCTCGCCGCGCTGCGCCTGCGCCCGGCCGACCCGCCGGTGCGGTCAAAGCTGTGGGCGCTGGTCTGGATCGCCGGAGCCACCGGCGTGGTCGCCGCGGTGGCGCTCGTCGTCACCTACAACTCCACCCAGAACGGCACCGAGCATCTCTTCATCGCGTACGCCGGGGGCGTCTCCGCGATCGCGACGACCGGCTTCCTCCTCGCCGCCGTCAGCAACCGCCTCTACCGCGCCCTGGCCTGAGCCCCAGCAATCCCCTCCGGACTTGTGTACGCGACACGCCGGTGCCGGGCGTACACAACTCCGGAAGAGAGTGCGTCGGGCTAGGAGCTTTGGCGGATGACGAGCTCGGTGGGGAGCAGCGTGACGCGGTCGACGGGCTCGCCGGCGAGGCGGCGGACGAGCACGCGGGCCATCGCCTCGCCGAGGCCGATGGACGGCTGGTGCACGGTGGTGAGCGGCGGCGTCGCCGTGAGCCCGAAGTTGTCGTCGTCGAAGCCGACCACCGCGATGTCGCCCGGGATGCTGAGCCCCGCCTCGTGGATGGCCGAGTACGCACCGGCCGCCATCTGGTCGTTCGCCGCGAACAGACCGTCGATCGGGCGCCCGGTCGCGAGCAGCCGCCGCATGGCCTCCATGCCGGAGTACGGCGAGAAGTCGCCGTACTCGACCAGCGTGTGGTCCAGCCCGTGCGCCTCCAGCGCCCTGCGCCAGCCCGTGTAGCGGTCGAGGCCCGCGGGCATGTCCTGGGGGCCGGTGATGAGCGCGATGTTCCGGCGGCCGCGCGCGATCAGGTGCTCCGCGGCCCCTGCCGAGCCTGCGACGTTGTCCACGTCCACGAAGTACGACTCGTGCTGCGCCTCGCTCACCGGCCGGCCGCCGAACACGATCGGCAGCGTCGAGCCGAGCTGGGCGTAGGAGTGGTCGCCGGAGTGGTGGGAGACCACGAGCGCGCCGTCCACGTTGCCGCCCATCAGGTAGCGGCGGGTCTTGTCGGGGTTGGTCTCCGACGAGATGACCATGTTCAGCGTGTATTCGGTGTCCGCGAGGCTGAGCGCGACGCCCTGCACGATGGACGCGAAGAACGGATCGGCGAACACCTTGGCCGTCGACTCCGGCACCACCAGCGCGATCACCTGCGTGCGGCGGGAGGCCAGCGAGCGGGCGGCGCGGTTCGGCACGTAGTTGAGGTCGGAGATGGCGCGCGTCACGGCCTCGACGACCTCCGGAGTCACCCGGGTGGAGCCGTTCACGACGCGGGACACGGTCGCCCGGGAGACGCCCGCGCGCGCGGCAACGGCCTCCAGGGTCGGCACGCTGCGACCGTCCACCTGCTCCGTCGTCATGGGGTCCTCTCCTCGGGCCGCTCGGCGTCGGGGCGCCGGTCGACGCCCGACCTATGTTATGCGCGTGCCGCGGCAGGTCCAGTGGGCACGCGGACGACCTCGGCGTTGCGTGCGGTCTCCGCGATGCGGGCCTCCGTGATGACGCGCGCGTACGCCCGCCCGGAGTCCTTCACCGTGCGCTCCAGCGTCTCGTAGTCGACGTGCACGATACCGAACCGCTTCGCGTAGCCCCAGGCCCACTCGAAGTTGTCGAGCAGCGACCAGACGAAGTACCCGCGCACGTCCGCGCCGGCGGCGATCGCCTCCCGGACCGCGTCGAGGTGATCGAGGATGTACGCCTCGCGCTCCAGGTCGCGGATGCGCCCGTCCTCGTCCACGACGTCGTCGTAGGCCGCGCCGTTCTCCGTGATGTACAGCGGAGGCAGCGCCGGGTACTCGGCCGTGAGCCGCACCAGCAGGTCCCGGAGGCCGTTCGGGTTGACCTCCCAGCCCATCGCGGTGGTCGGCAGGTCGCGGGACGGGAACGTGACGAACTCGCTGCCGACGAACGGCGACGACTTCGGCCGGTCGGTCGGCACCGGCGCGTGGACGGTGTCCGCGGGGAGCGGCCGGCCGCTGACGTTGTCGTCGTGGTAGTGGTTGACGCCGAGGAAGTCGATCGGCTGCCGGATGACGCCGAGGTCGCCGTCGTGCACCAGCTCCTCGAAGCGGTGCTCGCGGAGGTCCTCCAGCACGTCGGCGGGGTACGTCCCGTCGAGCAGCGGGTCGAGGTACATCCGGTTCCACAGCCCGTCGATGCGGCGGGCGGCGTCCAGGTCGCGGGCGTCCTCCGGGTCGTCGGGGATCGCGTTGGTCAGGTTGAGCGTGATGCCGACGCGCAGCGCCGCGGCACGCCCCTCGTGATCGCCGGCCAGGTCGCGGATGGCCGCGGCGGCGAGGCCGTGCGCCAGGTGCTGGTGGTGGAGGGCGGCCAGCGCGGCGCGCGGCTCCCGGCGGCCCGGCGCGTGCTCGCCCGCCGCGTACGCGATCAGGGAGGAGCAGAGCGGCTCGTTGAACGTCGTCCAGTGCGACACCCGGTCGCCGAGCGCGTCGTACACGGCCACCGCGTAGTCGCGGAAGCGGTACGCCGTCTCGCGGGTCGCCCAGCCGCCGCGCTCCTCCAGGGCCTGCGGGAGGTCCCAGTGGTAGAGCGTCAGCCAGGGCAGGATGTCCGCCTCCAGCAGCTCGTCGACCAGCCGGCTGTAGAAGTCCAGCCCGGCCCGGTTGACCGAGCGGTCGCCGGGCTTGACCCGCGCCCAGGAGGTGGAGAAGCGGTACGACTGGAGGCCGAGTTCCTTCATCAGCGCAACATCCTGCGGCACGCGGTGATAGTGGTCGATCGCGCGCTCGGGGGTGTCGCCGCCGGCGATCGCGCCGGGGACCCGGGCGAACGCGTCCCAGATCGAGTCCTCCTTGCCGTCCTCGTGCGCGGCGCCCTCGATCTGGGCGGCGGCGGTGGCGGAGCCCCAGAGGAAGCCGGCGGGCCAGGCGGTGGAGTCGTCGGTCATTTCTAGCCTTTCACCGCGCCCGCCATGATGCCGGAGACAAGCTGCCGGCCGGCGAGCACGAAGAGGATGAGCAAGGGGATGGTCGCGAGCACCGCGCCGGCGAGCACGATCGAGTAGTCCACGTACTTGGCGGACTGGAGCTGGCTCAGCGCGACCTGCAGGGTCGGGTTCTGCGGGGCGACGAGCAGCGGCCAGAGGTAGTCGGTCCACGCGGTCATGAACGTGAAGAGTCCGAGGATCGCCATCGCCGGCCGCGCCGCGGGGACGCCGACGTGCCAGAAGGTGCGGATCATGTTCGCGCCGTCGACCCGCGCAGCCTCGATGAGCTCCTCCGGGATGACGTCCACGAGGTACTGCCGCATGAAGAACACGCCGAACGCCGTGACGAGGGTCGGCACGATCACGGCTCCGAGGGTCCCGGTCCAGCCGAACTGCTTCATCACCATGAACAGCGGGATGATGCCGAGCTGGGTCGGCACGGCGAGGGTGCCGATGACGAACACCAGCAGCCCCTCCCGGCCGCGGAACCGCAGCTTGGCGAACGCGTACCCGGCGAGGGTCGAGAAGGCGACGACGGACGCCGTGATGACGGTGGAGACGATGATCGAGTTGCCGAGCGCCTGCCAGAACGGCACGGTGTCGAGCACGGCGCCCACGTTCTTCCAGAACTGGCCGCCCGGCAGCAGCGGCGGCCAGGTGGAGGTCAGCACCGTGCTGTCGCTCGAACCGGCGACGAACGACCACCACAGCGGGTAGGCGCCGCCGACGAAGATCGCGATCAGGATTCCGTAGGTGAGGAAGCCGGGTCGCCGGTCGATGCCGAGCGCACGGCGGCGCGGGGCCCGCTGCTCGGGGGGGATGCGGGTGGCGGTGGTCATACGTTCTTCTCCTCGCTCGCCGCGGCCAGCGCCAGCGCGCCCTCGGCGGAAGTGGACGTGGAGGCCGCAGCCGCCCGGCTCCGCGCCAGCCGCTTGGCCGTCCGCGACCGGTGCACGCGGGCCTCGGTGGAGGCGATGCGGCGCGAGATGAGGAAGTTCAGCACGCCGAACGCCACGATGATGAGGAACAGCATCCACGCGATCGCGGACGCCCGCCCGAAGTTCTGGCGGTTGAACGCCATGTCCCACAGGTAGAGCACCGTGGTCTGGTACTGCCGCTGGGGGCCTCCCGGCACCGCGCTCGACGGGTTGAACAGCTTGGGCTCGGTGAAGATCTGGAGTCCGCCGATCGTGGCGGTGATGATCACGAAGATCATGGTGGGCCGGATGCTCGGCAGTGTGATCGAGAAGAACCGGCGGAACGATCCCGCGCCGTCCAGCGCCGCCGACTCGTGGATGTCCCGCGGCACCGCCTGCATCGCCGCGAGCAGGATCAGCGCGTTGTAGCCGGTCCAGCGCCAGTTGACCATCGTCGCGATCGCGACGTGCGAGGGGAAGGTCTCGGTCTTCCACATGACGGGGTGCAGGCCGACGGACTGGAGGATGTTGTTGATCAGCCCGTACTTCTCGTCGAACGCGCTCGAGAAGATCAGCGTGACGGCGACCGGGGTGACGACGTAGGGGAGCAGCACGCTCATCCGCCAGAAGGTCTTGGCCCGGAGGTTCTGGTCGAGCATCGCGGCGATGAACACCGCGGCGATGAGCTGCGGGATGGCCGAGAGCAGGAAGATGCTGACCGTGTTGAAGAGCGAGTTCCAGAAGAACGGGTCCTTGAGTTCGGTGACGTAGTTGGCGAAGCCGACCCACTGGCCGGGGCCGGTGAGCAGGTTCCAGTTGTTGAGCGAGACGACGAACGTGTAGATCAGCGGGAACAGGCCGACGAGGGCGAAGAGCACGAAGAACGGCGCGATGTAGAGGTACGGCGACGCCTTGACGTCGAAGCGGCTGAGCTTCTGCTTGAACGTGAGCGCCCTGTCCTCGCTGTCGCGCGGGGGCGTCGCGCGGGCGGCCTCCGGGCTGCGGGTGACGGTGGTCATGCGGTTCTCCGTGGGGGAGGGGAGCGGATGGTTCGGGTGGAGTGCTCGGGCCCCGCCGCCGACAGCAGCGGGGCCCGACTGGTGAGGTGCGTTACTTGTTGACGACGAGCTGGTTCAGCAGCGTCATCGCGTTGGCCCAGGCCTGGTCGCCGTTCGCCTTGCCCGAGTCGAGCTGCTGGACGGAGGGGCCGAAGACCTGGGACTGGATGACCGAGTCGTCCGGTCCCTTGTACTGGGCGACGACGCCCTTCGCGCGCTCCGCCAGGATCTTGCCGACGGGGGCGTTGTTGAAGAACTTCGTCAGGTCGCTGTCACCGGTGACACCCGGGTCGGACTGCGCCTCGGTGACCGACGGGAACGTGCCGGCGGCCTGGAAGGTGGAGACCTGCGACTTGGCGGTGGTCAGCCACGCCGCGAGGGCCGCGGCCTCCTTAGGGTGCTTGGACTGCTTCGGGACCGTCAGGAACGAGCCGCCCCAGTTGGCCGCGCCGCCCGGGAAGACGTTCGCGAAGTCCCAGCCGGTGGAGGCGTCGCCGCCGCCGGCCTTGACCTGGCCCTGCACGACGCCGAGCATCCAGCCCGGGCAGACGAACGTGGCGAAGGAGCCGTCGGTGAAGGCCTTGCCCTTGCCCCAGTCCCACTGGGTCTGGTTGGAGGAGAGACCTGCCGCTGCGCCGCCGGCCAGCTTGCTCCACAGCGCCTTGAGGTCGCTGTTGTTCTCGATGTTGAGCTTGCCGTCCTTGGTGTAGTACCCCTCGGGCTGCTGGTTCACCATCGCGTTCCAGATGAAGCCGGACTGGTCGTAGAACGCCTTGCCGGTGGCCGCCTTGTACTGCTCGCCCACCTTGAAGAAGTCGTCCCACGTCGCGTTGTCGCCGCCGAACAGCTTGGCGACGGAGTCGCGGTCGCTGGGCAGGCCCGCAGCGGCGAAGAGCTTGCCGTTGTAGCAGAGGCCCTCCGGACCGATGTCGGTGCCGTAGCCGATGATGCGGCCGCTCTTGTCGGTGGCCTGCTTCAGCTTCCAGTCGACCCAGCGGCTCTTGATGTCGTTGGCGCCGTAGTCCTTGAGGTCGTTGAACTGGTCGGAGACCTGCATGACCTTGGACAGCCAGCCCTCCTCGACTGCCTGGACATCGGGGAGCCCGCTGCCGGCGGCCTCCTTGGTCTGCCAGTCGGTCAGGGCGTTGTCACCGGTGTCGATGTTGGTCGCCTTGATCTTGATCCCCGGGTGCTCCTTCTCGTACTGCGAGTAGAGCTTGTCGAAGCCCATCGTGCCGAACGTCGTGACGGTCAGGGTGATGGGGTTCGAGCTGGTTCCTGCGTCGCTGCCGCTCGCTGAGCAGCCAGTCGCGAGGAGGGCGAACGAGGCCGTGGCGGCGACTGCCGCAGCGACCTTGGTGCGTCGTGAAAGCTTCACGGATCACTCCCTTGTGCGTGTGTGTGCGTGGTCTGGCGTGACCCACTGAGAGCGCTCTCTTTGAAGGCCGTGAGAGCGCTCTCACGGGTTGGATGAGAATGTAGATCGGCAGGGGCACGCTTGTCAAGCACGGGTGTGGTCGCGCTCTCATCGTTGAAAACACGGGATTTGTTGAGTGAGTCGCGAAAGGCGCGGGATTCCGCGTGCCCGCGGTCCGTGGCGTAATCGAACTGTGATCTTCGACGTGCTCTTTTTAGATAGACTGACCTACCTAGTCAGAGGAGGCGCCGATGGCGGGGTCCGCGCGCAACACCGGGGTGCGCACGGGTGCTGCCCGCCGCCGCCTCCTCGAAGCGGCCGCCCGGCGGTTCTACGCCGACGGCATCGCCGCCACCGGGATCGACACGATCACCGCCGACGCCGCCGTCGCGAAGATGAGCCTCTACAACAACTTCGCCTCCAAGTCGGCGTTGGTCTCGGCCGTGCTGGAGGCCCGCCACGCCGAATGGCTCGCGCTCTACGCCCGTCGCGCACGCCGGACGCCGGACCCGCTCACGCGCGTCCTCGCCGTCTTCGACGCCTACCTCGACCAGGCAGCGCTCGCGCCTGAGACCGGTTATCGCGGAAGCGGCCTCCTGAACGCGGCCGCCGAACTGCCGCTCGGCGACCCTGGCCGCGACGTCGTGCGCCGCCACCTCGCGGAGGTCGACGCCATCCTGGCGGCGGCCCTCCGCGAGCTCACCGACCGCCCCCGCGCCGAGCGGATCGCGCAGCACCTCTCGTACCTGCTGAACGGCGCCCTCGTCCGCGCCGGCCTGGAGGCCGACCGCCGCCGCCTCCGCGACGCCCGCGCTTTCGCCGTCGACCTCCTCGCCACCCTCTGACGCGCTCCGCCCGCGGGCACATTCGGCACGAATGGTGGGTTTCGCGTCGCGATTCGCGACATTCGGGGCGAATGTGCGGGCTCTGGCGCGCGGGCGGGTGGGGCGGCAGACTGGACGCGCTTCGGGACGAGGGGAGGTGCGCGGGATGCCGGTGATCATCCTCGTCGGCTTCGCCGCCGTCGCGCTCTGGTCGCTCGTCGCGCACCGGTTCGAGCGGTTCGGGATCGCGGGGCCGGCCGCACTCGCCCTGCTCGGCTCGCTCGTCGTGCTCGTGGACGTGAAGGGGTTCACGGAGGCCATCGACAGCGACGTCGCCCAGCACGTGGTCGAACTGATCCTCGCCGTGCTCCTCTTCGTCGACGCGTGCGAGGTGCGCGGCGGGATCTTCGGCGGCCAGGGCCGGAGCCTCGCGCGGCTCGTGCTGATCGCCCTCCCGCTGTCGCTCGCGCTCGTCGTGGTGACCGGTGCCTGGCTGCTCCCGGCGCTCAACGTCTTCGTGCTGATCGTCATCGCCTGCATCGTGATGCCCACCGACTTCGCGCCCGCCACCGCCCTGCTGCGGTCGGGGCGCGTCCCCGCCCGGGTGCGCCAGATCCTCAACGTGGAGAGCGGCTACAACGACGGCCTGATCTCGCCGCTGTTCGCCATGTCGGTCGCCATCGCCGTGGCCCTCCCGAGCATCCTCAAGGTCGCGGACACCGGCGCGCAGCTCTCCGGAGCCAGCGAGAAGGAGGTCGAGAAGAACCTGTCGGAGGCCGTCTACGCCTTCTTCGGCGCGATCCCCGCGACCGTCGTCGCGATCGTCGTCGGCATCGTGATCGGCGGCGTTCTCGGCCTGCTGACCCGCTGGGCCTCCGACCGCGGCTGGGCGAACGCGTCCGGCATCCGCTTCGTGATGCTCATCGCGCCGCTGCTGACCTACGGCATCGCGACGCTGCACGACCTGGCGGCGAACGGCTTCGTCGCCGCCTTCGTCGCGGGCGTGATGTTCCGCGTCACCCGCACGCGCCGCCGCGAGCTGAGCGCGGTCCCGGAGGACGAGCTGCTGCTGGTCGAGGAGGCGAGCAAGGTCGCCTCCGACTTCGTCTGGTTCATCCTCGGCGGGATGACCACGGCGGTGATCGTGGAGGGCATCGACTGGCGCGTGCTCGTCATCGCCGTGCTGGCGCTCACCCTGTTCCGCGCCGTGCCCGTCTACGCCTCGATGCTCGGCTCGCCGGTGCCCTGGCGGGAGCGCACCTACCTCGGGCTGATCGGACCGCGCGGCACGGCCTCCATCGTGTTCGGCCTGCTCGCCTACAACCACCTCCCGGACAGCGACAGCGGCGACGTGCTGAGCGTGACGGTGCTGACCGTGGTGGGGAGCATCGTGCTGCACGGTGTGGTGACGCCGCTCGTGCTGCGCCGTGTCCCACCCCAGGCCGCCGGTGCAGACGGCGGAACGGCCGCCGCCCGGATGGGCGACGGCCGTCCCGTCGGTGAGGTGGACTGAGCCGGTACCGGTGTCAGTCGACCGCCGGCCGCGGTCGCTGTGCGGCGACGGAGGCGGTGTCGATGACCGGCTCGATGAGCGCGCCGGTCTCGCCGGCCACGCGGCTGGCGATCAGGCCGAGGTCGGTCTCCTCGAGCTCGCCGCGGGCGGCCGCGTCGGAGTCGGCGGAGGCCATCGCGCCCACCGGCACCGGCTGACGCTCGCCGGCCTCGGCGCTCTCGCGGGCGGCTGCCTCCTCCGCGCTGGCGTCCGCGGCCTCCTGCAGTGCCGACTTGGCGCGCAGCGGCGGGGTGCGGAAGAACAGCGACAGGACGAACGCGACCAGCACCACGAACATCGCGACCCAGTAGACCTGCACGGCCGAGCTGTTGAACGCCACCAGGAACGGCTTGGACAGCCGCGGGTCGGCGGTGTTCAGGAACGACGTGTCGTTGATGTCCGAGCTGCTGTTCGCGCCGTTCCCCTTCTTGAGCTGCGTCTGCATGACGGGCACAGCCTTGTCCACCACGGCCTTCCGCTGGTCGGCGTTGGAGAAGTCGATCGGCGCTGCGGGGACCTTCTGCTCGGCGATGTCCTGCGGTACGCCCTTGGCGACGAGCTGCTGCACGCCGGCCGCGTGAGCAGCGGCCTGAGCCTGCTTCTGGATGGGCTCGGTGATCGGCGTGTAGATCTTCTCCATGATCTGCTTGTTCTCGGGCGCCGAGGCGACCGAGGGGGTCAGCGCGGCGTCGAGGGCGCTGGTCAGCGTCGGCTTGTCGGTGAGCGCGGTCTGGATGTTCGTCGGGAACACCGTGAACAGCAGCGACAGCAGCACGGCCGTGCCGAGCGTTCCACCGATCTGGCGGAAGAACGTGGAGGCGCTGGTCGCCACACCCATGTCACGGAGGCCGACCGAGTTCTGGCTGGCGATGGTCAGCGTCTGCATGAGCTGGCCGAGGCCGAGGCCGATCAGCAGCATCGCGCCGGCGATGAACCAGTACGAGTCGCCGAACTTCAGGAAGGTCAGGTAGAAGAATCCGCCCGTGAGCATCGCGGTGCCGATGATCGGGAACTGCCGGTAGCGGCCGGTGCGCGCGATGATCTGGCCGGAGGCGATGGAGGAGACCATCAGGCCGAGGATCATCGGCAGCAGCTGGAGGCCCGACACGGTCGGGCTCGAGCCGAGCACGATCTGCAGGTACAGCGGGAGGGTCAGCATCGCGCCGAACATGCCGAAGCCGACCAGCACGCCGATGACGGTCGCCATCGAGAAGGTGCTGGAGCGGAACAGCTTGAGCGGGATGAGCGCGTCGTCCTTCATGGCCCGCTCGATGAAGATGAAGGCGATGATGCCGATGGCGCCGATCACGTAGCAGCTGATGGACGCGGCGGAGCCCCAGCCCCACTCGCGGCCCTGCTCGGCGACGAGCAGCAGCGGGACGAGCGCGACGATGACGCCGGTGGCGCCCCACCAGTCGATGCGCGCCGCGCCGCGGTCGTGCTTCGGCAGGTGCAGGAAGCGCAACACCATGAACAGGGCGGCGATGCCGATCGGCACGTTGATGAGGAACACCCAGCGCCAGCCGGCGATCCAGAGGATCTGGTCCGCGCCGGCGAACAGGCCGCCGATCAGCGGGCCGATGAGGCTGGAGATGCCGAAGACGGCGAGGAAGTAGCCCTGGTATTTGGCGCGCTCGCGCGGCGCGAGCATGTCGCCCATGATCGCGAGCGGCATCGACATCAGGCCACCGGCGCCGAGGCCCTGGATGGCGCGGAACGCCGCCAACTCGATCATGGAGGTCGAGAACGACGCCAGGATCGAGCCGGCGATGAAGATGACGATGGCGATGATGAACAGCGGCCGGCGTCCGAAGATGTCGGAGAGCTTTCCGTAGATCGGCGTCGAGATCGTCGAGAGGATGAGGTAGCCCGTGGTGACCCACGCCTGCTGGCTCAGGCCGTGCAGGTCGTCGCCGATCGTGCGGATCGCGGTTCCGACGACCGTCTGGTCGAGGGCCGACAGGAACATGCCGGCCATCAGGCCGAAGATCACGAACAGGATCTGGCGATGCGACATGATCGGCTTGGGTGCGGCCACTGCCGCGCTGGTCTGACTGGACATCTGTCTCCGTGTCGAGAGTCGTGTGAGGGGACGCCCGTCACTGTGAGAGCGTCACACCGGTGTGGGGCAAAATATTTTTGCGGAGAGTGCAAAGTTACACCCAGTGCGAGTCTTTCGGCAACGCGAGACTACGCCCCACACCGCCCCGTTCGCCACGGGCGAACTTCTGGGTGAATCCCGCGGGATGACGCGGTCGGCTGCGGACTCCCGCACGCGTTCGCAGCGGCGTTTGTGCCCCATCCAGGTGTCGCATAGGTGACCGGCGTACGGTGGAAGAGGTGGTACCCGTCACCCTCCGAATCGTCCCCGAAGGTCGTATGAGTCCTCTCAGCCGTTCCCGTCGCCTGTTCGCCGTCGCCGCGGCGGTGGCGGCCGCCACCCTCCTCTTCACGGGATGCGCCGGCGAGCCGTCCCCGGTGACGAAGGCCATCGCGAAGGCGGCCCCGGTGGCGCAGCCGAAGAACGCGACCGTCTCGGCCATCGTGCCGGCGTCGGGGAGCGTCTCGGGCGGCACGGCGACCATCACCGGCACGAACCTCGACAAGGTCGCCTCGGTGCAGATCGGCGGCCAAGCGGCTCCGGTCACCCAGCCCGGCAGCGACAAGATCGTCGTGACCGTGCCCCAGGCGGCGAACTTCGCGGCCGGGGCGGCTCCGGTCGTCGTCACCGCGGCGGACGGCAAGGCCATCCCGAGCGCCGGCACGACCTTCACCTACCAGGTGCAGACCCCGGTGGATCAGCAGCTCGCCTACGCGATGGCGCACTGGAACGACTACAACACGGCCCAGTACGGCGACCTCAACCCGGTCGGCGGCGACTGCGCCAACTTCGTCAGCCAGACCCTGATCGCCCGGGGCTGGCAGATGAACTCCGACTGGTACAACCACGACGCCGCGTCCGACTGGAGCCCGGCGTGGGGCTACGTGCCGGCGATGGACGACTACTTCCGCCAGAACGCGACGAAGCTCGGGCTGACGGAGTACCCGCTCGACCAGCGCGACAAGATCAAGGTCGGCGACATCGTGATGTTCGACTGGAACAACAACAACTCGCTCGACCACGTCCAGATCGTCTCGGCGGTGAGCACCGTGAACGGCAAGATCACCATCGAGATGGCGGGCCACAACACGGACACCGACTACCGCGACCTCGACCACACGATCACGGTCGACCACCCCGGAGCGACCGGTCACTTCTGGAGTCTCTCAAAGTAGGAGGCCCCCGTTCGGGTCAGACCGGGAATGCGCTGACAGGAACGGCGCCAAAGGCGCTTATGCTCGTGCCGTGAATCCGACCGGTCCCCGTCGTCGTGTCGCGGCCGTGGCGGTCGCGACGGCCGTGCTGCTCGCCGTCACGGCGTGCTCCGCCGCCGGCCAGCCGCCCCGAAGGCCGGCGCCCTCCAAGACCGCAGCGCACGCGTCCCGGCCGGTCCCCACCTCCACGCCGACTGCGACCGTCGCCGGCTTCGACAAGCACGCCCAGTCGATCGACGACCCGGCCAGCACGTGGGTGGTCGTGAACAAGCCGCGCCCGCTGAACCCACCCGACTACGTCCCGCTCTCCCTGGTCTACCCGGAGGTCACCTACGTCAACCGCCAGCCGATGCGGCCCGAGGTGGCGGAGGCGCTCGTCGCGATGTTCCACGCGGGCAAGGTGGAGGCCGGCCTCGACTTCTCCGTGCAGAGCGCGTACCGGTCCTTCGAGTCGCAGACCAACGTCTACAACGACGACGCCGCCCGCAACGGAGCGGCGTACGCCGACACGGACACCGCCCGCCCGGGCCACAGCGAGCACCAGACCGGCCTCGCCGTCGACATCAGCGCCGTCCCGGCGAAGTGCTCCCTCGACGCCTGCTTCGCCCACACGCCGCAGGGGGAGTGGCTGGCCGCGAACGCCTGGCGCTTCGGCTTCCTGCTGCGCTACCCGGCCGACAAGGTCGCGGTCACCGGCTTCACCTTCGAGCCGTGGCACTTCCGCTACGTCGGCGTCCCGCTCGCCACCCAGCTCAAGTCCACGAACGTCACGACCCTGGAGGAGTTCTTCGGCGTGCCGGGCGGGACCGAGTACCACTAGTCCGCGAACGGCCGCGAGCAGGTGACCTGCGCCGCGGTCTGCCCGTGCACGTTCTCCGGCAGCTCCACCGCGGGGCCGGCGGTCTCCCCGGCGCCGGGCTCTGCCGGCGCGGGCGCCTCCTGCACCGTCTCCACCGTCTCCGACCCCAGCCCGGTGTCTCCGGTCAGGGTGACCGGGCGGTCCTCGCGCAGCGCCGACATCAGCAGCTCCGCCTCCTCGACGGTCGGCGCGACACCGTCGCCCTCGTAGCGGTTCGGATACTGCACGAACACGATCTTCGCAGGATCGACGTCCTTCAGGGCCATGCTCAGCGACGCGATCGTGGTGACGTTCTTGAGGCTCTCGGAGAGCTGGATGTTGTCCGCCGCAGCCTTCGCGAGTGCATAGACCTTCACCGGGTTGGCGAGCGTGTCCGCGCTCTTGATCGTCCGGACGAGCGACGACAGGAACACCTGCTGGTTGCTGATACGGGAGAGGTCGGAGCCGTCGCCCACCCCGTATCGCGTCCGGAGGAACGCGAGCGCCTGCTGGCCCTGGAGCTCGTTGTCGCCGGCCTTCACCTCCAGACCGGTGTGAGGGTCGACGATGTCACCCGCGACGCACACCGGGACGCCGCCCACGGCGTTCGACATCTCGATCACGCCGTCGAACTCGATCACCCCGGCGTAGTCGATCTGCAGCCCGGTGAGCTTGGTGACCGTCAGGACCGTGCAGGCGAGTCCGCCGTAGCTGAGCGATGTGTTGAGCTTCTGGCTGCTCATTGCCTTGAACGAGCCGCCGTCTGGATTCGGGCAGGAGGGGATCGGCACGTAGAGGTCGCGCGGGAGGGTGACCACCGTCGAGTTGCGGTGGTCGGCCGAGACGTGCAGCAGCATCGTCACGTCGTTGCGCTCCCCTTCCCGTTCGAGCAGGTCGTAGGCCGGGTTCCCGCCGCCGCTGTCGCTGCCGGCGAGGAGGACGTTGAACGCGCCGTCGACCGCTCCGACCCGCGGCGGCAGGGCCTTGCCTGCGGCGTCGACGAGCTGCACCCCCTCCTTCGCGTTCACGGTCGCGAACACGTCGAACACGGCGAAGCCGGCCAGGACGGCGGCGCTGGCCGCGACGACGGCGACGGAGCGGAGGGCCAGGGCGCCGAGGGAGGAGCGCAGGGTCCGGGGCTTCAGGCGTCCGTGCCGGGCGATCGGCGCGCCAGGCGACCTCTCGCCGGCACGGGCCTGCGCGCGGGTCTGGATGCCGGGCGTCGGGTCGGAGTGCATCGCATCAGGCTAGTCACCGATCCTGAATGTAGGACGTAAGCACCGGTCGGGCTAGATTTCACTTCCTTATTACCATTCGCAACGCGATGACGTCACCCTGGACTCCGGTAGACACCTCAGTACAGTTGTACCCATGGTCGTCGACGCGCAGGCGGTGCAGCAGACAGAGAGCGCGCGGCAACGCGCACTGGCCGGCCTCCGGGTCGTGGACAGCGGTCCAGAGGCGCGATTCGACCGGATCGCCCGGCTCGCGCAGCAGCTGTTCGCCGTCCCGATGGTGAGCGTCACCCTCCTCGACGGCGACCGGCAGTGGCGCAAGTCGCACATCGGGCTGACCGCCGAGGCGCCGCGCGAGAAGGCGTTCTGCGACGTCACGGCCAGGCAGGACTCGGCGCTGATCGTCTTCGACGCGACCGCGGACGAGCGATTCGCCGACAACCCGTTCGTCGTCGGCGACCCGCACCTCCGGTTCTACGCGGGCGAGCCCCTGCACGCTCCGGGCGGCGAGGCCGTCGGCACCTTGTGCGTGCTGGACACCGAGCCGCACACCGTCACCCCGGAGCAGGAGCGCATCCTGCGCGACCTCGCGGACTGGGTGGAGGACGAGCTCAACCGCGACGACGAGCTCGACCGGGCGGCGATCGCCCAGAAGGGCCTGCTGCCGCGCCGCAAGCCCCGGGCGCCCGGTTTCGACGTCGCGGCGGCCTGCGAGCCGTCGCGCGGCGTCTCCGGCGACTTCTACGACTGGTACGACGTCGGCGACGACTTCTGCGTCACGGTCGGCGACGTGATGGGCAAGGGGCTGGCCGCGGCGATCGTGGGCGCGTCCGTCCGCACCGCGCTGCGCAGCACGATGGACTTCTCCGACCTGGACGACTCCGTGGACGCCGCCTCCCGGCTGGTGGAGGAGGACCTCGACCAGCTCGCGACGTTCGTCACCCTCTTCCACGCCAAGGTGCACACGGACGGCGCGGTCGACTACGTCGACGCCGGCCACGGGCTCGCGGTGATCGTCCGCGACCGGGGGCCGCTCGAACGGCTGCAGAGCAGTGCGCTCCCGCTCGGCCTCCCCGCTCCGGAGCCGCGGACACCCGACCGGGTGGTCCTCGGCCCCAACGACTCCCTGGTCTGCGTGAGCGACGGCGTCCTGGACGCGCTCGGCGGCGACCGCGCCTTCCCGGTGCTGGAGGCCATCGTGCGGGGCAATGCCACTCCCGGCGGTGCCGTCTCCCGCATCCTCAGCGCCGCACGCGGGGGCGTGCCGATCGACGACGTGACCGCCGTGATCGTGCGCCGGAGCACCTGGTGAATCGCGGGCTGCTCCGCCTTGTCTGCGTCCTCGCGGTCCTGGCGGGCCTCGACTACGTGGCGTGGCGGTGGCTGGCGTCGGTCAACTGGTCGGCCTGGTGGATCGCCGTGCCGCTCGTGATCGCGGAGACCTACAGCCTGATCGACACCGTCTTCTTCGCCGTCACGATGTGGCGCGTGAAGGTGCGCACCGGCCCGGACGCGCCGCCCGCGGGCACGGTCGACGTCTTCATCACCACGTACGACGAGCCGGTCGACCTCGTGCTGACGACCGCGCGGGCGGCGAAGGCCATCCGTTACCCGCACAGCACGTGGATCCTCGACGACGGCGACCGCCCGGGGATGCGCGCCGCGGCCCAGCGGGAGGGGGTCGGTTACGTCACCCGCTCCGACGACTGGGTGGACAAGCCGCGCCACGCCAAGGCGGGCAACCTCAACAACGCGCTCTTCCAGACCGACGGCGAGTTCCTGCTCATCCTCGACGCCGACCAGATCGCCGAGCCGCAGATCCTGGACAGCACGCTCGGCTACTTCGCCGACCCGAAGGTCGCGCTGGTGCAGACGCCGCAGTTCTTCTCGAACGTGGACGAGGCCGACCCGCTGGGCAACCAGGCGCCGCTGTTCTACGGCCCCATCCAGCAGGGCAAGGACGGCTGGAACGCCGCCTTCTTCTGCGGCTCCAACGCCGTGCTCCGCCGCGACGCGCTGATGGAGCTGGGCATCGTCGGCTACGTGCGCGATGTCGAGCAGACCGTGCGGCTCTCCCTGCGTTCGGCCGACCGTATGCTCGCGAAGGCGGAGCGCTCCGCCCGCTCCGACCCGGACGCCGCCCGCCTCATCTCCGAGGTCCGCGGACACGTGGAGGACGCCAACGCCCGCCTGCGTGCCGGCGAGAGCGTCGGCGAGGTGACGTACCGCCTCCAGAAGCAGGTCGACGAGGTGTCGCGGTCGGCGGTCCGGAGTGACGTCGCCGCGATGGCGGAGGACCTGCGCGCGATCGCCGCCCTCCCGGTCCAGGCCGACTCCGAGCTGGGCGCGTTCGTCGTGGACGAGGCCGCGCTCGACCGGCTCGCCGAGCGGGACTGGTCGCCGCTCGGCGCGATCGACTCCGTGCAGCGCATCGCCGACACGCTCGCCGTCGACCGGCCCGGCCAGGCGCAGCCGGTCATGCCGATGGCGACCATCTCGGTCACGGAGGACATGGCGACGGCCATGCAGCTCCACGCCGGCGGCTGGCGCAGCGTCTACCACCACGAGATCCTCGCCTGGGGGCTGGCGCCGGAGGACCTGGGGACGATGCTCGGCCAGCGGCTGCGCTGGGCGCAGGGCACCCTCCAGGTGATGCTGAAGGACAACCCGCTCGTCAAGCGCGGGCTCACCGCCGGCCAGCGGCTGATGTACTTCGCGACGATGTGGAGCTACCTCTCCGGGTTCGCGTCGGTCGTCTACCTGGCGGCGCCGGTGATCTACCTGCTCACCGGGATCATGCCGGTGACCGCGTGGAGCGTCGAGTTCTTCGCGCGCTTCCTCCCGTATTTCATCCTGAGCCAGCTGATGTTCCTGGTCGCAGCCCGCGGGCTGAAGACCTGGCGCGGCCAGCAGTACGCCCTTGCGCTGTTCCCGCTGTGGATCAGGGCGTGCTGGACGGCGGCCGCGAACGTCTGGTTCGGCCGCAAGCTCGGCTTCGTCGTCACACCCAAGGAGCGCAGCGGCCGAGCGCCGATCCCGTGGCGGCAGATCTGGCCGCAGCTCACGGCGATGGCGGTGCTCGTGATCGCCGCGGTCGTCGGCGTCCTGCGTGTCATCGCCGGAACCGCGGACGGGCTGGGCACGCTGGTGAACACGGTCTGGGTGATCTACGACCTGGTCGTGCTCGCCGTCATCCCGCGCGCGGCCCTGTACCGCGGACCGGCCGCCCACGCGGCCAGGAAGGAGCCCCGCCTCCGATGAACATCACCACGACCATCCGGGAGGACGGCGTCGCCGTGCTCGCCGCGGACGGCCGGATCAACCTGGTCACCGCCCCGACAGTGCGCCGCGAGGTGCAGCGGGTCGTCGACGAGGGTCACGCCCGGCTCACGCTCGACCTCAGCGCGGTGGAGTTCATCGACTCCTCCGGCCTGGGCGCGCTGGTGAGCGGGCTGAAGACCGCCAGGACGGCGGGCGGCGACCTGCGCCTGGCCGCGGCGTCCGAGCAGGTCGCGAGCGTCCTCCGGCTGACCAACCTGGACCGCATCCTGCGCGTGTACCCGGCGACCGACGACGCGTACCGTGACTGACGCGTTCCGCGAGGCGTTCCTCGCGCCGGCGGACGCCGAGGCCATCGAGCGGGTCCACGCGCTCTTCGAGGAGCTCGCCGAGCGCCGGCCCGACCTCCCGGCCGAACGCCGGGGCGCGTTCGAGCTGGCCGTCGTGGAGGTCGTGACCAACGTCATCCAGCACGGCAGGGAGGGCACCCGCACCCGCGTGGAGCTGGAGGTAGGGCACACCCCGGAGGGCATCCGCGCGGTCGTCACCGACGACGCCGAGCCCGCCGACATCGACCTGAGCGCGACAGCCATGCCCGACCCGGAGGACTTCGGGGAGTCGGGCCGAGGCCTCGCGCTGATCGCCCTCCTCGTGGACGAGTTCACGCACGAGCCGCTGCCGCACGGCAACCGTTGGACGCTGGCCTCCGGCACGCCGAAGGGCACGTAAACGCCCCTAAAACGCGGTTTTAGGGGCGTTTACGTGCCCCTCGACCGAGGTTTACGCGCCGAGGGCGTCGCCCACGATGCGCTTGGCTTCCTCTTGGACTTCGCGGAGGTCGTCCTCGCCCGCGAAGCTCTCGGCGTAGATCTTGTAGACGTTCTCGGTTCCGCTGGGGCGGGCGGCGAACCACGCCTTCGCGGTCTCCACCTTCACGCCGCCGAGGGGCGCGTCGTTGCCGGGCGCGCGGCTCAGCTTCGCGGTGATCGGCTCGCCGGCGAGCTCGGTCGCGGCGATGGCGTCGCCGTCGAGCTTGCCGAGGGCGGCCTTCTGCTCCGGGCTGGCCGGGGCGTCCACCCGATGGTAGACCGGGTCGCCGAAGCGCTCGGTCAGCTCGCGGTACAGCTGGGAGGGCGACTTGCCCGTCACCGCGCGGATCTCGCTGGCGAGCAGGGCGAGCAGGATGCCGTCCTTGTCGGTCGTCCAGGCCGAGCCGTCGAAGCGGAGGAAGCTGGCTCCCGCGCTCTCCTCGCCGCCGAAGCCCACCGAGCCGTCGATGAGGCCCGGGACGAACCACTTGAACCCGACCGGGACCTCCCAGAGGCGCCGGCCGAGCGATTCCGCCACCCGGTCGATGATCGAGGACGACACCAGGGTCTTGCCGACAGCGGCGTCCTTCCGCCAGCCCGTCCGCGTGGTGAAGAGGTAGTCGATCGCCACCGCCAGGTAGTGGTTCGGGTTCATCAGGCCGCCGTCCGGCGTCACGATGCCGTGCCGGTCGGCGTCGGCGTCGTTGCCGGTGAGGATGTCGAAGTCGCCGCTGCGCGCCACGACGGACGCCATGGCGGACGGGCTGGACGGGTCCATCCGGATCTTGCCGTCCCAGTCCAGGGTCATGAAGCCCCAGGCCGGGTCGACGTCCGGGTTCACGACGGTCAGGTCGAGCTCGTAGCGGTCGGCGATGGCCTGCCAGTAGTTCACGCTCGCGCCGCCCAGCGGGTCGGCGCCGATGCGGATGCCGCTCTCCTTGATCGCCTTCAGGTCGATGATGTTCTCGAGGTCGGCCACGTAGTTGCCGCGGAAGTCGTAGGTCTCCACCCCGCTCGGCTCGGCCATCCGCACGTCGCGCATCCCGTCCGCGATGATCTCGTTCGCCCGCTTGGCGATCCAGCTCGTGGCGTCGGTGTCGGCCGGGCCGCCGTGCGGCGGGTTGTACTTGAAGCCGCCGTCGCGCGGCGGGTTGTGGCTCGGGGTGACCACGATGCCGTCCGCCTGGTCGGGGTGACCGGCCTTGTTGTAGGCGATGATCGCGTGCGAGACGGCGGGCGTCGGCACCCAGTCGTCGAACTCGTCCACGAGCACACGCACCTCGTTGCCGACCAGCACCGCGAGCGCGGTGGTCGTCGCGAACTCGCTGAGCAGGTGGGTGTCGGCGCCGATGAACAGCGGGCCGGTGATGCCCTGCGCGTTGCGGTACTCCACGATCGCCTGCGTCGTCGCTGCGATGTGGTCCTCGTTGAAGGCGGTGTCGAGCGCCGACCCGCGGTGACCGGAGGTGCCGAACACCACGCGCTGCTCCGGGATGCTCACATCGGGCTTCAGCTCGTAGTACGCGCGCCGGAGGGCGTCGACGTCGATGAGGTCGGAGGGCTGCGCGGGGGTGCCTGCTCGTTCGTCCATGCGACTACTCTTCCACGGCGGCGGGGAACGGGCGAGAGTCGGGCCTGCCCCGCTCGGTAAGCTGAGGCGCATGTCCTCCGCCCCCGCCGACCCCACTGCCGAGCTGACCGCGTCCGTGGACGAGGTCTACAGCTTCCTCGGGCCGTCCGGCACGTTCACGGAGGCCGCGCTCGCGCAGGTCCCGGAGGCGCGCGGCAAGAGCTGGCGGGCGGTCAACAACGTGGGGGAGGCGCTCGCCGACGTGGTCTCCGGTCGCAGCGTCGCCGCGATGATCGCGATCGAGAACTCGATCGAGGGCGGCGTCTCGGTCGCGCAGGACGCGCTGGCGACCGTCCCGGGGCTGCGGATCGTGGGCGAGTACCTCGTGCCGGTGAACTTCGTGCTCGTCGCCCGGCCGGGGACGACGCTGGCCGACGTGCGCACGATCAACGCGCACCCCGTCGCCTACGCGCAGTGCCACCAGTGGCTCGACGCCCACCTCCCCGCGCACGGTCACCTGCCCGCGTCCAGCAACGTCGCCGCCGCGGCCTCCCTGTTCGACGGGAGCACCGCGGACGCCGCCATCGCCCCGCCCGGGATCGTCGACCACCACGACGTGACCGTGCTCGCCGAGAACATCGGCGACAACCCGAACGCCGTGACCCGGTTCGTCCTGGTCAGCACGTCGCGGAGCGTTCCCGCGCCGACCGGGGCCGACAAGACCAGCCTGATCGCCGAGCTGCCGGACGACCGTCCCGGCTCGCTGCTCGACCTCCTGGAGCAGTTCTCCACGCGCGGCATCAACCTGAGCCTCATCGAGTCGCGGCCCATCGGAGACGCCCTCGGCCGCTACCGGTTCGTCATCGACGCGGACGGCCACATCCACGACGAGCGCGTGGCGGACGCCCTGCTCGGCCTCCGCCGGTTCAGCCCGTCCGTGATCTTCCTCGGCTCGTATCCGCGGGCGGACGGGGTGCGCGTCGACTTCGACCAGCGCTACCGCGACGAGGTCTTCACCGAGGCGCGCGCCTGGCTCGGCACGCTGGTGGACGACCACGGTGCCGCTGCGGACGACCGCGGGTAAGCTGCGCACCAGGGAGCGCTCCCATCCGATGCCGCTCCCATCCGATGCGCGGGAGGTCGGGATGATCGTGGACGACGAGCAGAAGGACGCCGCGCGCGGCATCGACCCCCGCTACGACCCGCAGTTCCAGCGCGGCTACCGTCCGCAGCCGGGCGAGCGGGCCAGGACCCGCCTGCGCGCGGCGCCGGCGGTGGCGACGGAGGACGACCGCAGCGACGAGGAGGACCGCGCGCCGGTCGAGGCGGCCGCACTGAGCATCGCGCCGGTGGACGTGCCGCGGGTGACGCCGGCGGCGCAGCCTCCCGCCGAGCCCGGTCCCGACCGCGCCTACACGGCCGTGTCCCCGGCCGTCGGCATCCTGGACCGGCTCGACCTGTCGCCCCGCCGCAATCCGCTGATGCTCGCGCTCTGGCTGGTGTCCGGCGGCTTCGTCGTGCTGGGCATCGTGCTCTACTCGGTCTCGGTGAGCCTTTCCTACACGGGCTCCACACCGTCCACCGACGTCGGTTCGCTCGTCATCTCGCAGCTCGGCTGGATGCTCGCCGGCCCGCTGATCACGGTCGGCCTGCTCACCCTGGTGGCGCTGCTGTTCCTGACGGCGCTGGCCGGGCGCGGGCCGAAGCGGGCACCGTACCCGGAGGGTGACGGCGAGCTGCCGGAGGACGAGCGCTAGGTCGCGCGGCCAGACCTCACCGCGGCACCCGCACCCGCAGCCCCAGCGGGTCGACGGCGATGCCGAGCCGGATGACCTCCCCGAACCCGTCGCCGTCGATCTCGAACGGCTCCGGCACGTCGAGCTCGACCGCCACCGCCGCCCCGCGCAGGTAGCTGAGGCGGGTGCGGATCGCGCGGTCGGTGAAGCGGATGATCCGCCGGCCGAGCGAGCTCCGGCGCAGGACCCGGTTCTCCCAGGTGACCTTGCGCCAGATCGCCAGCCAGCCGAACACCGTCGCGGGCTGCAGGACGGCGATGTCGATCAGGCCGTCGTCCACCTCGCTGTCCGGGATGAGCTGCATGTTGCCGGGGAGGGCGCCGCAGTTCGCGAACAGGATGGTGCTGACGTGCGCGGTGCGCTCCGGCTCGTCGTCGATCCCGAACCGGACCCGGACCTTCCGCGAGCGGGGCCACGACCGGAAGGCCGACTCGACGTAGGCGAGCCAGCCGACCCGGCGCTTGAGCTCGGGGCGCGTGGTCTCGATCATCCGGGCGTCGAAGCCGATGCCGGCCATGACCAGGAAGGCGTGCTCGCTGCTCGTCCCGTCGGGCCGCCCGGCGGTGACGACGCCGAGGTCGATGCGGCGGGTGACGCCGTCGAACGCGACGGCGACGGCCTCCTCCAGCCCGGTGAACGGGACGCCGATGTTGCGGGCGAGGAGGTTGCCGGTTCCGCCGGGGAGCAGGCCGAGCGTCGCGTCCTGGTCGCGCAGCGCCTCCGCGACCGCGCGCACGGTGCCGTCGCCGCCGGCCGCGAGCACGAGGGTGGCGCCGCGTTCGAGCGCCTGCCGGGTCTGGCCCTGGCCGCCGTCCTCCGGCGTCGTCTCCAGCCAGAGCAGCTCGACGTCGCCCGTCTCGGCCGCGCGCGCCTCCACCGCCGCCCGCACCCTCCGCACGTCCACCCGCACGGGGTTGTAGACGACGGCGACCGTCGTGCCGCTCGTCCCCTCCCGATCGTCCACGGGTTCACGCTACTGGACGGCGATAAGCTGGGGCAGTGATCGATCCCGTCCTGCTGCGCGAGAACCCCGATGTCGTCCGTCGTTCCCAGGAGGCCAGGGGCGACTCCGTTCAGCTCGTCGACGAGGCCCTGCAGGCCGACATCGAGCGCCGGGCCGCCATCACCGCGTTCGAGGAGCTGCGCGCCGAGCAGAACGCGTTCGGCAAGCAGGTCGCGCAGGCGCCCAAGGACCAGAAGCAGGCGCTCGTCGCCCAGGCGCAGGCGCTCGCCGGCCGGGTGAAGGAGGCGCAGCAGACCGCCAACACCGCCGAGGCGCACTTCGCCTCGGTGCTGCGGCGCATCGGCAACCCGATCGTGGACGGCGTCCCGAGCGGCGGCGAGGACGACTTCATCGTGCTCAAGGAGGTCGGCGGCGTCCCGGAGTTCGACTTCGAGCCGCGCGACCACCTGGAGCTCGGCGAGCTGCTCGGCGCGATCGACATGGCCCGCGGCGCGAAGGTCGCCGGAGCCCGGTTCTCGTTCCTGCGCGGCATCGGCGCGCGGCTCGAGATCGCCCTCATGAACATGGCGCTCGACAAGGCCGTGACGAACGGCTTCATCCCGATGATCACTCCCACCCTGGTGAAGCCGGAGGTGATGCAGGGCACCGGCTTCCTGGGCTCGCACGCCGACGAGGTCTACCACCTGGCCGACGACGACCTCTACCTCACCGGCACCAGCGAGGTCGCGCTCGCCGGCTACCACTCGGACGAGATCCTCGACGTGACCGAGCCGCTGCGCTACGCCGGCTGGTCCACCTGCTACCGGCGCGAGGCAGGCTCCGCGGGCAAGGACACCCGCGGCATCATCCGCGTGCACCAGTTCAACAAGCTGGAGATGTTCGTCTTCACCCTCCCCGAGAAGGCGGAGGCGGAGCACGCGCGCCTGCTCGCCTGGCAGGAGGAGATGATGCAGGCCCTCGGGCTCAGCTACCGCGTCATCGACACCGCGGCGGGCGACCTCGGCTCCAGCGCCGCGCGCAAGTACGACGTGGAGGCGTGGATCCCGACGCAGGGCCGCTACCGCGAGCTGACGTCGACCTCCAACTGCACCACGTTCCAGGCCCGCCGCCTGGAGATCCGCTACCGCACCGAGTCGGGCAAGACGGCGCCGGTCGCGACGCTGAACGGAACGCTCGCGACGACGCGCTGGCTGGTCGCCATCCTGGAGACGCACCAGCGCGCCGACGGGTCGGTGCTGGTTCCGGAGGCGCTGCGGCCCTACCTGGGCGGCCTCGACGTCCTGGAGCCGATCGCGCAGTGAGCACCGTGGCCGGGAGCGACCGCCTGCTGATCGCGCTCGACGTGGACGGCACCCTCATCCACGAGGACGAGTCCGTCGGCGACGCCGTGCTGGCGGCCGTCACGCGGGTCCGGGAGGCCGGGCACGAGGTGATGCTGGCCACCGGCCGCAGCTGGGAGACCGCGCGGCCGATCCACGAGAAGTTCGGCCTGACCAGCCGGTTCGTGGTGTGCGCCAACGGCGCGCTGACCATGATGCGCGATGAAACCGTCGAAGGCGGTTATCGCCGCGAGTTCATCGAGACCTTCGACCCGACCGAGGTGCTGCGCACCATCCGGCCGCACCTGCCCTCCGGCAGCTTCATGGTCGAGGACCCGACCGGCTTCCGCCGCTACACGGAGGGCATGACCGACTGGGAGCTGGTGAACGCCGAGCAGGTCGAGTTCGACGAGCTCACCGAGCATCCCGCGACCCGCGTCGTCGTGGTGTCGCCGCAGCACGACGAGGAGGAGTTCCTCGCGATCGTGGAGCGGATGGGCCTCCAGCGGGTGAGCTACTCCATCGGCTGGACCGCGTGGCTCGACATCTCGCCGGACGGCGTGAACAAGGCGACGGCGATGGAGCGGGTGCGGCACGCGCTCGACATCCCGGCTGCCCGGCTGGTGGCCGTCGGCGACGGGCGCAACGACCTGGAACTGCTGGAGTGGGCCGCGGCGGAGGGCCGCGGCGCCGCGATGGGGCAGGCGCCGGACGAGGTCAAGGCCATCGCGTCGGAGGTCACCGGGACCGTGGCGGACGACGGCCTCGCGGCGGTGCTCGACTCGCTCTGAACAGGGATCTCCTCCTGAACTGGGGTTTTCTCGTCCAGATCATTGCCAGCCGGCTGTGTCAGACTTGTGGATGGTGTGTGCCTTCTCAGGCGCCGCCTCGACGACGTCCGACGAGAGGGAGTGAATGAACGAGACGCCCACGCGCGCCCAGGCGCGAGCGCAGGAGAAGTCGGCCGGCCCCACGGTGGCCCGGCACGGACGCCTCAAGCGGCATCACCCGTTCAAGACCCTCGCCGCCCTCCTCGTCGGCCTGCTCGCCGTCGTCGGCATCAGCACCGCCGGCGTCGCGGCCTACGCGACGTACGACGTTGCCACCAGCCTGAAGCCGGCGGTCAAGCTCGTGGACGCGAAGGGCAAGGTCGTCACTCCCGGCATCGGCGCGATGGACGGCGCGTTCAACGTCCTCCTCGCCGGCTCCGACTCCGGCGGAGGCAACAAGGCCTACGGCGACCGCGGCGAGAACCTCAACGACGTCACGATGCTGCTGCACGTGTCGGCCGACCATAAGAACGCGACCGTCGTCAGCTTCCCGCGCGACATGTACGTGCCGATCCCGTCGTGCCCGGACGGCAAGGGCGGCAGCTTCGACGCGATGAGCCGCCAGAAGATCAACAACTCGCTCAGCTACGGCGGCCTGGCCTGCACGGTGCTCACGGTCGAGAAGCTGACCGGGCTCGACATCCCCTACGCCGGCGTCATCCAGTTCGACGGCGTGATCGAGATGTCCAACGCGGTCGGCGGCGTGAACGTCTGCGTCGCAGGCGACATCAAGGACCCGTACACCGGCCTCGACGTGAAGGCCGGCCAGAACACCCTCCAGGGGACCCAGGCGCTGGCGTTCCTCCGCACCCGCCACGGCGTGGGCGACGGTTCGGACCTCGGCCGGATCAGCAACCAGCAGGTGTTCCTGTCCTCGCTGGTCCGCACCATCAAGAGCGCCGACACGCTCGCCAACCCGGTGAAGGTGTACGCGCTGGCCAAGGCCGCGACGAGCAACATCTCGCTGTCGGAGAGCCTCAACAACCCGACGACCATCGCCTCGATGGCGATGGCGCTGAAGAACATCGACGTCTCGAAGGTCGTGTTCGTGCAGTACCCGAACCACTACGAGGGCGACGGCGTGGCCCCGACCAAGGACGCCGCGAGCACTCTGATGACGGCGCTCCAGGACGACAAGCCGGTCACCCTGACCGGTGACACCGGCGTCGGCTCGGAGGCGGCGCCCGGCGCGACGCAGGCCCCGGCGGCGCCCTCCGCCCCGGCCACCCAGGCTCCCGCGGCCCCGGCTCCGACCGACACGTCGAGCGCGGCCCCGGGCGACGGCTCGTCCGTCCAGCTCCCGTCCGACGTGCACGGCCAGACGGCCGCGCAGGTCACCTGTTCGAAGCCGTTCCAGGACTGACGGCTCGGTGCGCCTGGCGGGAATGAACCGCCGTGGTGCACACTTGAATGCAGTGGAGGTCGTCCCTCCACTCACAGTTCCATCGTGTAACTACCTCGCGCCGGCTCGCCCGGCGGACCAAGGCGGCACTTGAAGCCCGCGGTCCGCCGCGGTGAAGACAGAAGGCCAGGCATGACACGATCCGACACGACCCGCGCGGGCGTGACCCGCGACCCGGAGCGCCCGACCACGCTGGTCCGCGCCGCCGGGTTCTCCTACTTCCCGGTCGCGCTGCTGGCGCGGCTCCCGTACGCCATGATGGTCGTCGGCGTGCTGACCCTCGTCGTCTCGGCGCGCGGCGAGCTGTCGCTCGGCGGCCTGACCTCCGCGATGGTCGGCCTCGGCACCGCGATCTTCGGCCCGCTCATCGGCGCCGCCGCCGACCGCATCGGCCAGCGCGGCGTCGTGCTCGCCGCCGGCATCGCGAACAGCGTCGTGCTGCTGGCCATGGCGTGGGTCGTCTTCAGCCCGGCGCCCGACGCGCTCGTGCTGCTGGTCGCGTTCCTGATCGGCGCCACCGCCCCGCAGGTGTCCCCGATGTCGCGCAGCCGGCTGGTCGGCATCATCGCGAGCCGCCTCCCCGGCGACCGGCACGCCGCCGTCCTCAACGGGACGATGGCGTACGAGTCCGCAGCGGACGAGGTCGTGTTCGTCTTCGGCCCGTTCATCGTCGGCCTCCTGGCGACCACGCTGAACCCGGCCGCCCCGATCATCGGCGCCGCCGTGCTCACCGTGCTCTTCGTGACCGCGTTCGCCCTGCACCGCACCGGCGGCGTGCGGCCGACCGAGGCGGACGGCCTCCCGGTGCGCCAGGCGCCGGCCCGCGAGCTGTTCCGTCCCGGCCTGATCGCGGTCACGGTCGGCGTGCTCGGGATGGGCCTGTTCTTCGGCTCGATGCTCACCGCGCTGACGTCGTTCCTGTCGGACTTCGGCCACCCGGAGCAGGCGGGCCTGGTCTACGGCGTGATGGGCGTCGGCTCGGCCGCGCTCGCGCTCGGGGTCGCCTGGTTCCCGCTCCGGTTCGCGCTGCGCTGGCGCTGGCTGACGTTCGCCGGCATCCTGGCGCTGTCGACGGCCGCCCTCCCGTTCGCGACGACGGTCCCCGGGATGGTCCTGGTGCTGCTCGTCGCCGGATTCGGCGTGGGCCCCACGCTGGTGACGCAGTACAGCTTCGGCGCCGAGCGCAGCCCGATCGGCCGCTCGGCGACGGTGATGACGATCCTCGGCTCGGCCGTGATCGTCGGCCAGTCGGCGTCGTCGGCGCTGGTGGGCGCGCTCGCGCAGAGCGCCGGCACGCACGCGGCCATGTTCGCCCCGGTCGTGTCGGCCCTGATCGTGCTGGCCGCGGGCGTGGCGAACGTGTTCATCACCGGCCGACGGCCGTCGCCCACCCGCGTTCGCTAGAATCGGGCGACGCCGGTCCGCCGGCGCCGGGAGGGCTGTCCGAGCGGCCGATGGAGCCAGTCTTGAAAACTGGTGGGCAGAAATGTCTCGTGGGTTCGAATCCCACGCCCTCCGCGGGAGAGATGTGTCGCGGTCAGTCCGTGCGCTGGGCCAGCCGTCGAAGCTCCTGGCGCAGGTCGTCCAGCCGCTCGCTCATCCCGAGAGGGTCAGGCGCCGTCGTCGCGCTGTCGATGCGCAGTTCGATTTCGCGCGAGATCTCGCCCCATGCCTCTGCGTGGGCCAGCTCGACCGCGTGCGCGAGGTACTCGTCGTCTCGCGACCGCCTCCTGAGCTCGTCAGCGGTCGCGCGCGAGAGCGCTTCTCTTCGGCGCAGGTTGATCGCGTCTGCTGGACGGTAGTCGTGCGAGTGCTCCGGTTCGCCCTCGAGGACGGCGGCGAACCGGTGCTCGGTCGCGATGCGGGCTTCGGTCGCATCCGCTTCGTCGGCGAGGGCGAGTAGGGCGCGCCGGGCCACCTCGACGAAGGGGGCGGGTGCGAAGACCGCATCCTGCGTGGTCAGCATCTCGGTGATGATCGCGTTCCGCACAGTCATGCGCACCGAGAACTCCGCCAGCAGCATTCCCTCCTCGAGGGCGCGTTCCAGAGTGGCGGGCCGGACCGCGTCGAGACCTGCTTCGTCGAATGGGCGCATCGGGACGCGTCGTGTCCGCCGCCGGAAGAAGGGCATCGCCTCACTCCTTCCGGCGGCGGAGCTCAGATGCGCTCGAGCCAGGTCAGCCGGGAGCCGTCCTCGACGATGTGCGCTGAGAGTTCTGCGTTGAAGGCGATGCTGTGCTCAGAGCGCAGGTGGGCACCGAAGGCGTCGGCATCCGCATACTCTTCGTAGACGAAGAAGGCGGCGGGATCCTCCGCGAGGCGGTGGGCGATGAAGCTCACGTTTCCCGGCTCCCGCCTCACGTGCTCGGCGAGGCCGGCCACGAGGCGTTCGACCTCGTCCTCGTGGCCGCGCCGAGCGGTGAACTCGGCGTAGAGGGTCTTCGGCTCACCCAACCTTCGCCCCGGTCATGATGGCCACGGCATCCGTCATCGAGTGCGAGGCCGGAGTGATCGTCGCTGCACGCTTGCCGAGTCGCTGGATGTGGATGCGGTCGGCGACCTCGAAGACGTGCGGCATGTTGTGGCTGATCAGGATGACCGGGATCCCGCGGTCGCGCAGGTTCTTGACGAGCTCGAGGACTTGCGCCGACTCGCGCACGCCGAGGGCCGCCGTCGGCTCGTCGAGCACGACGACCTTCGACCCGAACGCCGCGGCGCGGGCGACCGCGACGGCCTGGCGCTGGCCACCGGAGAGGTTCTCAACCGGGACGGTGACATCCTGGAGGGTCGTGATCCCCAGCGTGGTGAGTTCGTCCCTGGCCTGTTTGCGCATCTTCTTGGTGTCCATGATGCGGAACACCGATCCGAGCACGCCGGAACGACGGACTTCGCGGCCGAGGAACAGGTTCGACGCCACGTCGAGTGCGGGGGAGACGGCCAGGTTCTGATAGACCGTCTCGATTCCGGCGGCACGGGCGTCCTGCGGGCGGCGGAAATGAATGGGCTGGCCGTCGAGGAAGAGCTCCCCTTCGTCCGGGATCTCCGCACCGGTGAGGCACTTGATGAGGGTGGACTTGCCGGCGCCGTTGTCGCCGATGATGGCGAGCACCTCACCCGGGTAGAGCTGCAGGCTGACGCCGTCGAGCCCGACGACCCTCCCGAAGGTCTTGACCAGGCGGCGCGCTTCGAGCACCGGTGTGCGAGTCTCGGTCGGCGTAGCCGCCGGGTTGTCGGTTGCGATGGTCACTTCCGTACCTTCCGAATCCACTGGTCGACCGAGACGGCGACGATGACGAGGATGCCCACGGCGAGCACCTGGTAGAGCACGTCGAGGCCGGCGACGGCCAGGCCCTCCTCGAACACGCCGACGATGAGGGCTCCGAGGAGGGTGCCCCACACCGTGCCGCGGCCGCCGAAGAGGCTCGTGCCGCCGATCACCACAGCGGTGATCGACTCGAGGTTGGTGGCCGTTCCGTCGTTGGGGCCGATGCCGTCGACGCGGCCGATCAGCACCCACGCGCCGACGGCGAGGATGGCCCCGGCCGCGAGGTACACGCTGAGCAGCACCCGCTGCACCCGGATACCGGCCAGGCGGGCGGCCTCCGCGTCGTCGCCCACGGCGTAGACGTGACGACCCCACGCCGTGCGGCCGAGGATGGTGGCGACGATCGCGTAGAGCACGACCATCACCACGACTCCCCAGGTGATCTGCACCCCGCCGACGTTGAACGTGTTGCCGAGTGCGGTGATGGGCCCGGGCAGATTCTGCCCCTGAACGGACGCGCTGTTCGAGTAGAGCAGCAGCACGGCCGTGAAGATGCTCAGCGTGCCGAGCGTCACGATGAACGGCGGCAGTTTCAGCCGTGTCACCAGGAGGCCGTTGAGCAGCCCCGTGGCGAGGCCGGTGAGCAGGCCGAGCAGGAGGGCGAGCGGCCAGGGTACGTGGTTGGCGGAGGCGGTCTGGGCGATGACGAGTCCCGCCAGTGTGGTGGCCGCCCCGACCGAGAGGTCGATGCCGGAGGTGAGGATGATCAGCGTCTGGGCGATGCCGATGGTACCGACCACTGCCACCTGCTGGGTGATCAGCGAGAGGTTTCCCGGGTTGAGGAACCGCGGGTTGATGATTCCGAAGACGATGATCGAGAGCACGAGCACGACAGCCGGGCTCAGTGCCGGGTAGCGGTGCAGCAGCCCGCGGATCCGGGTCAGCGGGGTCGTGCGGTGAAGGAACTCCTGGGCGAGATCCAGTTCCGAGGTCGGAGGGCTGGTCTGCGCCGTCGGCTTGGTTTGGGGGTTTGGATTGCTCGTGGTGGGATTACTCACGATCTGGTGCTCCTGAACTTCTCTGTTCGGTGCGATGGTCTGCGGACCACGCTGTCGGATCCTCTGTCGAGAGAGGAAGGCGGCCCGGACCGGTTCCCCGGTCCGGGCCGGTGGAACCTACTTGCCCCAGCAGATCGAACTGGCGGCGTCGGGGGTGATGCTCTTGAGGCCCGGCACCGCGGTGTTCGTCACCAGCTGCGAGCCGGTGTTGTAGAAGTCCAGGCCGTTCGTGGTCTTCGGCTTCTGCCCCGTCTTGGCCAGCTTCACGATCGCCTCCATGCCGAGCGACGCCATCTTCGAAGGGTACTGCTGGCTGGTCGCGCCGATGATCCCGGACTTCACCTGGCTGACACCGGTGCAGCCGCCGTCGATGGAGACCAGGATCGTTCCCTTGGCCTTACCGGCCGCCTGGAGCGCCTGGTAGGCGCCGTACGCGGCGGGCTCGTTGATCGTGTAGACCACGTTGACGTTCGGGTCCTTGGCGAGGATCGTCTCCATCGCGGTGCGGCCGTCGGCGGCGTCTCCGTTGGTGGGCTGGTGGCCGGCGATCGTGTAGCTGCCGCCGGTGCCGCCGGTGTAGGAGCCGCTCTTGGCCTCGCTGCCGTTCTTCGACGAGTCGGGAACCGCGATGCCCATGCCCTTCAGGAAGCCCTGGTCGCGGTTGAGGTCGACCGAGACGACCTGAGTGTTGAACAGATCGAGCATCGCGATGTCGGCGGCCTTGCCGTTCAGCTGAGCGGCGGTCCACTTGCCGATCGCCTCGCCCGCGGCGAAGTTGTCGGTGGCGAACGTGATGTCGACTGAGGAGGGCGGAGTCGGGACGGTGTCGAGCGCGATCACGTAGAGCCCGGCCTTGCGCGCCTTATCGATCGCATTCTGCACACCAGGGCCGTTCGGGGTGATCAGGATGCCCTTGTCGCCGCGGCCGATGGCCGACTCGATCGCCTGCACCTGGGTGGCGACATCGCCGTCCTGCTTGCCGGCTGCGAGGGTGAGGTTGACTCCGGCCTTGGCGGCGTCGGCTTTGGCCGCGTCTTCCATGGAGACGAAATACGGGTTGGTCGTGGTCTTCACGATCAGCGAGACACCGACCTTGTCGGAACCGGAACCGGAACCGGAACACGCGGCCAGCCCGATGGCGGTCAGCGAGGCGATGGCGGCAGCTGCGAGAACGCGCTTACCAGTCGAGCGGGTGGCTGTGAAATTCAACGGTGAACTCCTCTAGGTGTCTGGACCCGCTGCCCATTGACAACGGTGTCATGGAGTTAGGTTTAGAGCATCGAGGGCGCTATAGTCAAGCGGTATCGCTCAATTGGAGAGAAAACGTGACATCGCTGTCAAAATCATCACCGGCCGCGGCCGGCACCTCCAGGCGGCCGACGATGCGCGATGTGGCCACGTTGGCCGGCGTGGGTATCAAGACGGTCAGCAGGGTCATCAATGGCGAACCGCACGTGTCCGCCGCGACCATCGAACGCGTGCAGCGAGCCGCCGCCGACCTGAACTTCCAGCCCGACCTGCACGCCGGCAATCTCCGCCGCACGGGCCGCCGCACGGCCACGATCGGCCTCCTCGTCGGCAGCGTCTCCAACCCGTTCTCGGGGGCGCTTCACCGGGCTGTCGAAGACATCGCCGTCCACCGCGGCGTGGCGGTCTTCGCCTCGAGCCTCGATGACGACCCGGACCACGAGGAGCGAGCGGTCGACGCTTTCCTCAAGCGTCGCGTCGACGGGCTGATCCTCACGACCATCAAACGCAGCCAGGCCTACCTCCTCGCGGAGCAGAAGCACGGCACGCCACTGGTCTTCGTCGACCGTGAGCCGACCGGGCTCGAAGCCGACGCGGTGGTCTCCAGCAACGCTGCGGGGGCTGCGGAGGCGACCCGGCATCTGATTCAGCACGGCCACCGCCACATCGCCTACCTGGGCGACCGCCCCGAAATCCAGACCGCCCGGGAACGCAAGCGCGGTTTCATGGAGGAGCTGGGAAGGGCCGGCATACCGACTGGAGACGTGACGATCATCGAAGGCTTGACGGACGAGGCCCGTTCCGAGGCTGCGGTCGAGGCGCTCTTCGCCGGCCCGACCCCGCCGACCGCCATCTTCAGCGCCCAGAACCTCATCACGGTGGGTGCCTATCGGGCACTCCGCCGGCTCGGGCTGCATCACACGATCGCCCTGGTCGGCTTCGACGATATCGAGCTCGCCGACCTGCTGGAGCCGGGTCTCACGGTCGTGGCCCAGGACGCGGCGCGCATCGGGCATCTCGCGGCGAAGCGAATCTTCGCCCGTCTGGACGACCCGGCACTGGAGCCGGAGACATTCGTCGTCCCCACCGAGCTCATCCCCCGTGGCTCCGGCGAGATAGCACCGTCATGAACACGCCGAATGTCTGCGTCGTCGGTGACGCGCTGATCGACGAGCTGCAGTTGCCGACAGGTGTCGAGGAACACGTCGGCGGCGCCGGCCTCAACGTCGCTGTCGGGCTGACCCGGCTCGGACTCGAACCATCGCTCGTCGCGATGGTGGGAAAAGACCGCGCCGGTGACGACATCAGAGGCTACCTCGCGTCGTTCGGGGTGTCTCTGGTGCCCACTGAAGTCCCGGTATCGTCGCGCGCGGTCTCCGACAGGCGGGCAGGTGAGCCGCGGTACGTCTTCAACGATGCCGCGCTCGGGCGCCGGATCCAGTTCGACCGCCGGCAGCGGTCCGCGCTCGACGCGGCAGCCGTCGTGGTCGTCAGCTGCTTCCCCTTCGATGACGCGGCACAGGCGGACATGCTTTCAGAGGCCGTCACGGACCCCCGATCGAGGCTCGTGCTGGACCCGAATCCGCGCGAGCACCTGATCTCCGACCTCGCGGGGTTCCGCACGGCATTCGAGCGGCTGGCCGCCCGAAGCCTCCTGGTCAAGGTCGGCGACGAGGACGCGCAACTGCTGTACGGGGAGGCCCTCGAGGTGGTGGCCCGCCGGCTGCTCGAAAGCGGTGCATCCGCCGTGCTCGCCACCGAGGGGGCAGGCGGGGCATCGATCCTCCTCCCCGGCGGCGTGACCGCGCACCGCCCCATCCACCCCATGCCGGGCACCATCGTGGACACCATGGGCGCCGGGGACGCCACCCTCGCCTCGGTCACCGCCGAGCTCGCCCACGCCGGCCTGCCGACGACTCCGGAAGCCGCGGAGCGCATGCTGGACGACGCCATGGCGATCGCGGCCGCGACCTGTCGTGCAGCGGGAGCGCTCCTGCGGCTACCGGCCGAACTCGGGCCAGGCCTCCACGAAGCCCGCGGGCACACTTTGCGCACGACCCGGTGACGTCATGTGTTCGAATCGCACGCCCTCCGCCGAGGTCGAGTCGGCGGCGTGCCGGACACGCGCGGCGCCACGGGTGGAGGGCCCGCGCACGGCGGCGCCCTCCACCCGGTGCGCTATTCGGCGTTCTTGTTCGTGAACGCCAGATTCGCCGGGATGTCGGCGTAGCCGCCGAGCCCGCCGTGGCCGTAACCGTCGTCGACGGCCGTGGTGTCGCCGCTGATGTCGAGCTTCACCGTCGGCCCCAGCGTCCCGCCGCGGCGGAAGCTGTCGGACGTCCCGATGGAGTCGATGAACGACTCGACGAGGCCGCCCGGCATCACATAGTGCGAGTACGCCTGGAACTCTCCCGGGTCCTGGTTGGGGTCCGGAGCGAACGGGTGACCGGCGGCGAAGTTGAGGTTCGTCGGGTTGCCGAGCGCGAGACCCGAGCCGCGGTTGACGGGCTGGAAGTCGCTGCGGATGCCGTCGCCGACGAACCCGTACACGCCCTCCGGACCATCGACACCTGCCGCGAACGTCGTGCGGTGGCTGATGGTGAAGACGTAGTACTTGCCGTCCTTGATGTAGACCTCGGGCCGCTCCGTCTGGTCGGTCACGCACGCCGAATCCAGGATCGGGTTCAGGTAGTGCCACTTAGTGAGGTCGGCGTTGTCGGCCTCCGCCAGCCCGATGCGCGCGGTCTGGTAGTTCGCGCCGCTCGCGGTGACCGCGGCCGGGGTCTCGGCGTGCGGGTCACCCGGACGGTAGCCGAGGTCCGCGCTGGTGCACTGGTAGGCGCCGCGGTTCTGGGCCACGTTGGACTCGAACACCATGAAGGTCTTGCCGGGGTGCTTCGGGTCGGTGAAGGTGAACGGGTCGCGGAAGTTGTAGAACGGGTTCTGCTGCCCGTTCTGGTACAGCTTCCCGTCCGGCCGGAGCAGCGGAGTCACGCTGCCGAACCCGGTGAAGAACACTCCCTTGCCGGGGTTCGCGTGGATAGCCCCCTGGCTGAGCGAGATCACCGCGTCCGCGGGCTTCACATCCTGTCCGGCCGAATTGCGGTAGAAGGCCATGTCGGTGAAGAACAGGTCGATCTTGCCGCCCGCGAGGATGCGTGCCGAGCCCGACCACTGCGGCTGCTGGGTGAAGGACTGGTCGGGGAAGACCTTGCTCGTCACGCCCTCCGGGAAGACGAGTCCGCCGTAGGTCCAGCCTCCGTTCGCCGGTCGCTGGTCCGCCGGCACGCCGGTGGGGCGATAGAAGTAGCCGATCTTGGCGTAGGTGTGGCGGTCGTCGAAGCCCAGCGAGCGGTCGGCCACGAGGGAGAAGATCACGTCATAGCCGCCGACGCTGTACTGGTTGCCCTTGGAGTCGGTGAGCGGCCAGGTGTCCCATACCCAGACCTTCCCGTTGCTCATGTCCGGGAAGTCCTGCGGGATGTTGGGCATCGTGTACTGCTGCGGCATGGAGTTGGTGCGCGATGGCGCCGCCGGATTCGACATCGCCTTCAACTGCATCGCATCGGCCCGCGTCCAGTGCGACGTGAAGTCGCCTTCCGAGTCGTAGGCCTGCTGCGAGTGCACGCTCGGCGCCGCGTAGCCGGGCACCGTCGGGCTGTCGGCAGAAGCCGGCCCGGCGGCGATCGCCAGCACTGCGGTGGCTGCTCCGACGACCGTGACCGCAACAGCGGCCAGGCGTCCTGTGGTTCGTTTCACCATTTTTCGTTCTCGTTTCCGTGGAATGGATTGGACGATCACGACGCGCGGTGCACGCTCCCGAGCTGCCACCATAACGGGGGTGGAGCGATCAGTCAACCGTCCGGCGCTCGGTTATCGGACCGAGTCTGAAAATCTCAGCGGATAGTTTGCAAAACGTATTGCATGGCGCTTATGGTGGGGCCGTCGCGACGTCGTGGTCGCACGCTCCCGTCCAACCGACCCGAGCTTGCGAACCATGAGGAGGTCGCTTATATCGAAACCGCAGACGCCAGAAGCGCACGCATCAGACGTGCGCGACCGAGCCCCGCTCGACGAGCGCGCAGCGCACGAAGACCTGCTCGGCCGGCGTCGAGGGGTCTTCCAGCGACTGGAAGATCTTCGCGACGCTCCACCGCCCCAGCTCTCGATGGGGGAGGGCGACGGTCGTCAGGCCCGGCTGCAACGCTTCGGAGATCAGCCGGAGGTCGTCGACCCCGACGACCGAGAGGTCCTCGGGGATCCGGAGGCCGCGGCCCTGAGCGCCCTGATAGAGGCCCATCGCGATCTCGTCGTTGAAGCAGAAGACGGCCGTCGGGCGATCCGCCCGGCCGAGCAGCGCTTCGGCGCTGTGCCGGCCTCCGGCAGCCGTCGACGGCGAGCGGACGATGAGCGACTCGTCCACTTCGATGCCGGCCGCCCGCAAGGTGTCCCGGTAGCCCTCCGCCCGGCCGGCAGCGGCAGCCGTGTCATCCAGAGTCGTCGCGAATCCGATGCGCCGATGGCCGTGGGCCAGGAGATGCGCCACGGCATCCGTGGCGATGAGCCGCTCATCCGGCGCGATCCACGACACCGAGGGATCGGAGGTCACCGCGTTCGCCAGGACCAGCGGCACCCCACGGAGCTCTGCGGGCACGTCGACGGACTGGTGGTACATCCGGGCCATCACGACACCGTCCACGCGCCGCCGGCCGAGCATCGCGATATTGCGGGTCTCGCGCTCCGGGCTGAACCCGGAGTCGAGGGCGATGACGACGTACGAATGCTCGTCCGCGACCTCCTGCGCTCCGGCGACGAGCTGCCCGGCATAGGGGGTCGTCAGCACCGCCTCCCCGAGCACGCCGATCACCCACGTACGCGACGCCCGGAGGCCACCGGCATGGGGGTCCGGCAGATAGCCGAGAGATTCGGAGGCCCTGAGGACGCGTTCGCGCGTCTCCGGATTGACCGGCCGCCGACCGCTCAGAGCATGCGAGACCGTCGTCACCGAGACGCCCGCCACCTTCGCGACATCCCGGATTCCGACATTCTGAACGTCCTGCCAGCCCGGCATCCCTCAAGTCTAAGTGAGTGCCGGGAGGAGGGGAGAACCACATGACCGACGGACACCGGCACCCGCGCAATGACCGTCGACGCCGCTGGGCAACCGCTGTGGTCGCCGCCGTCCTGCTGATCGCGTCGGCCGCCGCCCTCGTGATCGCGTCGGTCGCGCACCCGAGCGGCCCGGCTCCGCAGCCGGACGCCTCGCACGGCGTCACCGCCGGGGAGTCGTACCGGCCGTCGTTCCACCTCAGTCCGGCCGCGCACTGGATGAACGATCCGCAACGGCCGTTCCCCCTCGGCGGCCTCTGGCACTTCTACTACCTCTACAACAAGGACTATCCCACCGGGAACGGCACGGAATGGCGGCACCTCACCAGCCCGGACCTCGTGCACTGGACCGATCGCGGCACCGCCATCGAGAAGTACACGAACGGCCTCGGCGACATCGAGACCGGCAGCACGGTCGTCGACCATGACGGCACCGCCGGCCACGGACGCGACGCTGTCATCGCCATCGTCACCCAGCAGTCGGACGGCGTGCAGCGGCAGTCGCTGTTCTACTCCACCGACGGCGGCTACCATTTCGCGTCCGACGCGGCGAACCCCATCATGGAGAACCCGGGCGTCCGCGACTGGCGCGACCCGAAGATCGTCCGCGACGCGGCGCACGGGCGCTGGGTGATGGTCCTCGCGGAGGGAGCCAAGCTGGGCTTCTACACCTCGCCCGATCTGCGCTCGTGGACGTATCGGTCCGGTCTCGAGACCGCCGGCATCGGCACCGTCGAATGCCCCGACCTCTTCCCGCTCGACCTCGACGGCGACCCGGCCCGGCCGGTCTGGGTGCTGGCGGCGAGCGCCAACCGCTCGGCGTCCGGGGGGACGACGGGCTTCGCCTACTGGACCGGCGGATTCGACGGCGAGTCGTTCGTTCCCGACCGCGCCGAGCCGGCCTGGCTGGATGCCGGTCCAGACTTCTACGCCGCCGTCACCTGGGCCGAGCCCGGATCGACCTCGAAGCGCTACGCCCTGGGGTGGATGAACAACTGGGCCTACGCCCGCACGCTCCCGACGACGGGATGGTACGGCGCCGACACCGTGCTGCGCGAACTGCGGCTGACCAGCGGCGATGGGGCGCCGCGCCTGTCCAGCGTGCCGCTGCCCGCCGCGACGAGGCCGGCAGGAGGCGCGGTGTCCTCCATGACGGCCCCGAACGCCGCACGCACGATCGCGCTGCCCAGGGAGGGGACCGTTGTGACGGCCGAGCTCGAATCGCAGGCTCGACCCGGCGGCGGCGCGCTGAGGCTCCGCATCGGCGGGACGGGCGGGTCCCACGTGGACCTGCTGTACGACCCGCGGCACGGCGAGCTCACGCTCGACCGCGCGCACGACGCCTTCGCGACGTCGGCGCGGGCGCCGGCCGCCTACCGGTCCGCGGCGAAGGCCCCGATCGTCGCCCGCGACGGCGTTGTGCGGTTGACGATCCTGATCGACCGGTCATCCCTGGAGCTCTTCACCTCCGACGGTTCCTCGCTCACGGCTCTGACGTTCCTGGAGGGCGGCGCGAGGTCGATCTCGGTGGCGAACGGGCTCACCGGGCCCGTGACGGTCGGGGTGAGCGCGGCAGCACCAGCCAGGGGATAGGCGGTCACCTCGGCGCCGCCGTGCTCGCGCGGACGATCAGTTCGGGGGTGGCGGACGGCGCCGACGGCGGCTCCGTGACCCCCTCGATGTCGGCGATCAGTCGCTCGATCGCGCTGACGCCCAGTTGGGCGAAGTCCTGCCGCACGGTCGTCAGCGGGGGAGCGAAGTGCTTCGCCTCAGGGATGTCGTCGAAACCGACGATGCTCAGATCGTGCGGGACCGCCAGAGCCAGGTCGGCGGCGGCGTGCATAAGTCCGAGAGCCATCTGGTCGTTCGACGCGAAGACGGCGGTGAACTCTTTCGTGCCGAGCAGCTTCATCCCCAGGTCGTAGCCGGTGTCGGCCGTCCAGTCGCCCAGGGCGGGCGGGGCGGTCGGGAGGTCGTGCAGGGACATCTCCTCGAGGTAGCCGCGCATGCGTTCCTCCGCCTCGTTCCAGTCCTGGGGGCCGGCGACGTGCATGATCCTGGTGTGCCCGAGGTCGATGAGATGCCGGACGGCGAGCCGCGCACCCTCGCGCTGGTCGAACGCGACGGCGCGGTCCCCGGGTGTGTCCGGCCACTGCAGGCTGATGAACGGCACCCGGATGGACACCTTCCGCAGGGCTTCGTGGGCCCGCTGCTGGGGAGCGATCAGGACCACCCCGTCCACGCCCTGGGCGAGGAACGCGTCGAGGGCGTCCGTCAGGCTGGCCTCGTCCTCGTGCGCCAGCGTCGCCGAGACGATGGCGTAGCCGCGGGCACGTGCCGCCTCGTCGACGGCGGCCGCCGCGCTGAAGGGGCCGTAGTGCGAGCGGGCGGAGACCAGGAGGCCGATCGCCTTCGAGCGTGACGTCGCGAGGGCGCGGGCCGCGCTGTTGGGCCGCCAGGCGAGTTCCTCGATGACCTTCTTGACGTGCTCCTCGGTCGACGGCTTGATGTACCGCTCGCCGTTCAGCACGCGGGAGACGGTCTGCCGCGAGACGCCCGCGATGCGTGCCACATCGCGTATCGAGAGGGGCTTGCCCGCCCCGCTGTCGACCTTGTCCGTCATGCTCGCTCCGCGCTCGGGCAGTGCCGTTCCGCGGCGGATCGTCCTGCTCTGCCGATCTTAGGGCTGCAGGCGATTTTCGGCGCGTTGCTTGACGCGAAGGCTGGATGAGGCATAACGTCATACCCGTTCTGGGACCGGTCACATATATCGGACAGCAGCCTAGCGGACGACGAGGACGTCGCTGAGGGAGGAATCGGGATGCGAAGCAGCAGCTCGAGCCTCAGCCTCGCGCAGACGCCCGACCGTGTACCGGCTCCCAGCCCTGGTATCCGCACGCATCCCGCGTGCAGACCGCCTCACCCTCGAAGGGAATCACAGTGAAGTTGAACAGAATCGCACTCGGGGCGGTCGCCCTCGGTGTCGCCGTCATGCTCGCCGCCTGCTCCGGCGGCCGGCCCGGCAACGCGGGCGCAGCCGGCACCACCGACAACAAGGGGGCCCTCGTCGGCGTCGCGATGCCGACCAAGGTGTCCGAGCGGTGGATCGCCGACGGCAACGCCGTCAAGTCCGACCTGGAGAAGAACGGCTACAAGGTCGACCTCGAATACGCCAACAACGACATCCCCACCCAGGTGCAGCAGATCAACACGATGATCACCAAGGGCGCCAAGGTGCTCATCATCGCCTCCATCGACGGCGGCTCGCTCACCGACCAGCTCGACGCCGCGGCCAAGGCCGGCATCAAGGTCATCTCGTACGACCGCCTGCTCACCGGCGACAAGAACGTCGACTACTACGTCTCGTTCGACAACTACAAGGTCGGCGTCTACCAGGCCAACTCCCTGCTGACCGGTCTCGGCGTCCTCGACGCCGACGGCAAGAAGACCGGTGCCAAGGGCCCGTTCAACGTCGAGCTGTTCGCCGGGAGCCCGGATGACAACAACGCGACCTTCTTCTTCAACGGCGCGATGGACACCCTCAAGCCCTACATCTCCGACGGCACCCTCGTCGTGAAGAGCGGGCAGACCAACTTCAACCAGGTCGCCATCCTGCGCTGGGACCCGGCGACCGCGAAGGCCCGCATGCAGGACCTGATCGCGAAGTCGTACTCGGGCGGCGCTGCGGTGCAGGGCGTCCTGTCGCCCTACGACGGGCTGTCCGACGGCATCCTCAGCGCACTCGAGGGCGCGGGCTACGGCTCCAGCGGCAAGAAGCTGCCGATCATCACCGGGCAGGACGCCGAGGTCGCCAGCGTCAAGCAGATCATCGCGGGCACCCAGTACTCGACCGTCTACAAGGACACCCGTCAGCTCGCCAATGAGGCGGCCAAGATGGCCGACGACATCCTCACCGGCAAGAAGCCCGAGGTCAACGACACGAAGAGCTACGACAACAAGACCAAGGTCGTGCCGAGCTACCTCTTCCAGCCCGTGGTCGTGACCAAGGACAACTACCAGAAGGTGCTCGTCGACAGCGGCTACTACAAGGCGTCCGACCTCCAGTAGTCCGATCCGGTCGCAGTGGCGGGGCGGTCACGCCGTTCGACGTGACCGCCCCGCCCCGCGACGAAGCAAGGGAGACAATGTCCAACACGATTCTCGAGATGCGCAACATCTCGAAGACGTTCCCCGGGGTCAAGGCCCTGCAGGATGTCTCGATCTCGATCGAGGAGGGGTCGGTCCACGCCATCTGCGGCGAGAACGGGGCAGGCAAGTCCACTCTGATGAAGGTGCTGTCCGGGGTGTACCCGCACGGCAGCTTCGAGGGCGAGATCGTCCTGAACGGCGAGCCGGTGGAGTTCCGCTCGATCAACGACTCCGAGGCCGCCGGCATCGTGATCATCCACCAGGAGCTCGCGCTCTCGCCGTACCTGTCCATCGCCGAGAACATCTACCTCGGCAACGAGCGTGAGCGCGGCGGCTGGATCGACTGGAACGAGACCAACCTCGAGGCCGGCAAGCTGCTCGCCCGGGTGGGGCTGCACGACAACCCGATCACCAAGATCAAAGACATCGGCGTCGGCAAGCAGCAGCTCGTGGAGATCGCGAAGGCGCTCTCCAAGGAGGTGAAGATCCTGATCCTCGACGAGCCGACAGCCGCTCTGAACGACGACGACTCCGCGCACCTGCTCGACCTGATCCGTCAGCTCCAGAGCCACGGGATCACGTCGATCATCATCAGCCACAAGCTCAACGAGATCAAAGCGATCGCCGACCGCGTCACGATCATCCGCGACGGGCGCACCATCGAGACGCTCGAGATGCGCGGCGACGGCGCCAGCGAGGACCGCATCATCAAGGGGATGGTGGGCCGCGACGTCGCCAGCCGGTTCCCCGACCACGTGCCGCACATCGGCGAGGAGCTCCTCCGCATCGAGGACTGGACCGTGCATCACCCGCTCGACCGCAGCCGCAAGGTGGTCGACGGCGCGAACCTCAACGTGCGCGCGGGGGAGATCGTCGGCATCGCCGGGCTCATGGGCGCCGGTCGCACGGAGCTGGCGATGAGCGTCTTCGGCCGCAGTTACGGCGTGGACATCAGCGGTCAGGTCTACAAGCGCGGCGAGCCGATCTCGGTGAACACGGTGTCCAAGGCCATCGAGCACGGCATCGCCTACTCCACGGAGGACCGCAAGCACTACGGGCTGAACCTGATCGACAACATCCAGCGCAACATCTCGATCGCGGCGCTGGACAAGCTCGTCGACTGGCTCAAGTTCGTCAACGAGCACAAGGAGCGGATCGTCGCGGAGGGCTACCGCAAGACGATGAACATCAAGACCCCGAACGTCTCGACGCTCACCGGCAAGCTCTCCGGCGGCAACCAGCAGAAGGTCGTGCTCTCCAAGTGGATGTACGCCGACCCGGACGTGCTGATCCTCGACGAGCCCACCCGCGGCATCGACGTCGGGGCGAAGTACGAGATCTACACGATCATCGACCGCCTCGCCGACGCCGGGAAGGGGATCATCGTCATCTCCTCCGAGCTGCCCGAGCTGCTCGGCATCTGCGACCGCATCTACACCCTGAGCGAGGGCCGGATCACCGCCGACGTCCCGCGCGAGAAGGCAACCGCCGAATACCTCATGCAATTCATGACCCAGGAACGCGAGAAGACCACAGAATGAAACCGCTCACGAACGCCGTCAGCTACCTGACGGGGCAGCTCCGACAGATCGGCCTCTTCATCGCGCTGATCGTGATCGTGCTGTTCTTCCAGATCACGACAGCCGGGATCACGCTCGCGCCGATCAACGTCACGAACCTCATCGTCCAGAACAGCTACATCCTGATCCTGGCCGTCGGCATGGTGATGATCATCATCGCCGGGCACATCGACCTCTCGGTCGGCAGCGTCGTCGCGTTCATCGGCGCGATGGCCGGCGTGATGATCTCGCAATGGCACCTGCCGTGGCCGCTCGCCGTGGTGTTCTGCCTCGTCCTCGGCGCTCTGGTCGGCGCGTGGCAGGGATACTGGGTCGCCTACTTCGGCATCCCCGCCTTCATCGTCACCCTCGCGGGGATGCTCGTCTTCCGAGGCGCCGCCCAGATCGCTCTCGGCAACCAGCAGATCTCGTTCTTCCCGAAGGAGTTCCGCTCGATCGGCTCCGGATTCCTCCCGGCGTTCGGGACCTCCGGTTACGAGCCGCTCACCCTCATCCTCGGCCTGCTCGCCGCCGCCGCGATCGTCGCCACCTCGGTGCGCCAGCGGCTGGTGCGTCGCAAGTACGACCTCGAGGACGAGCCGCTGTGGTGGTTCATCCTGAAGCTGCTGTTCCTGGTCGCGCTGGTGCTCACCGTGACGCTGCTCCTCGCCAGCTACAACGGGACGCCGATCGTGCTCATCATCCTCGGCGTGCTCGTCGTCGGGTACACGGCGGTGATGAACCGCTCGGTCTTCGGCCGGCACATCTACGCGATCGGCGGCAACCTGGCCGCTGCCGCGCTGTCCGGTGTGAAGACGAAGCGGGTGACCTTCCTGCTGTTCATCAACATGGGCGTGATCTCGGCCATCGCCGGCCTGGTCTTCACCGCCGGCCTCAACCTGGCCAGCCCGAGCGCCGGGAACGGCTTCGAGCTGGACGCCATCTCCGCGGTCTTCATCGGCGGCGCGGCCGTCACGGGAGGCATCGGAACCGTCCCCGGAGCGATCATCGGCGGTCTCATCATCGGCGTGCTCAACAACGGCATGTCGATCCTCGGCGTGGACAGCGACTACCAGCAGCTCATCAAGGGCCTCGTGCTGCTCGCGGCCGTCGCCTTCGACGTGTTCAACAAGCGGAGGTCGGTCGGTTCGTGAGAGCCCGCGTGGCGGGGGACGCGAGAGCCGGCTTCCCCGCCACGCTCACACGGTGGTCAGCGCCGCGATCGCGACCGTCCTTAGCAGAGCCGGGCGACCATTCGGCGCGCATCCACGTGGACCTAGTTGCGGGTGTGCACATATCACCACTATTGGGGATCACGGTTTCCTCAGCCTTTGGCCAGCATTGGGAATTATGAGTGATCCGACACAGTCCACGCCCGAAGCCCCACAGTCCGCGCCCAACGCCCCACAGCCCGCCGACGCCGTGCATGACCCCCTGACCGCGCCGGGGGCCTATTCGACTCCCCCTTCTCCCGCTCCGAGCGGTCGCACGAATGGCCTCGCAGTGACCTCGCTCGTTCTCGGAATCGTGGCGTTCGTCCTGGCATTCATCCCAGCCATCAACACAGTCGGCGCCTTCGTCGCTCTGGTCGGACTGGTGCTCGGCGTCGTCGCCATCTTCCAGAAACGTGCGAGCAAGCCGCTCGCCATTTCCGGAAGCGCCATCTCATTCGTCGCAGGGGTGCTCTCGATCATCATGATCGTCGTCTACGCGGCAGCATTCGTCACGGCCGTGAACGACTCGATCTCGAAGCCCGTGACGAGTTCCGCGCCGTCCGCGCCGGCCTCTGCCGGCGCCTCCGACGCGGCTTCGGCGGCTCCGGCAGCCAGCACGAACTACTCGTTCGGGGACACAGTCACGTACAAGGACGGTCTGGCGATCACCGTGTCAGCGCCGACCCCATACACACCCTCGGATTCCGCCGCCGGCGCTGACCAGGCTGCGAACATCCAGTTCACCATCACGCTGAAGAACGGCACGACGAAGAACTACGACCCCCTGCTCTACCCCACCGTGTCCTCGAACGGCACCGAGGCAAGCAGCATCACCGACATCGGGAACAAGGTCGGTCTGGCGCCGACGACGGCGGTCCCCGCCGGGCAGTCGATCACGTTCGTGACAGCCTTCTCCGTCGCAGACCCGACCAAGCTCGTTCTCGACATCAGCCCCGGGTTCGGCTACGACGAGGCAGTCTTCCAGAACTGACAGCGCTCGCGAAGGAGGGGTCGTTCAAGGAGCGACCTCTCCTTCGATCCATCCACTTAGGTTGAAAAACAACCTAAGAACGTCATAGACTAACCATGACGTCGGGGCCCTGGCCCGTTCCTCACCGTGACGTTGCGGGGAGGGCACAAACCGTCGCGTCGATCACCCGATCGTTCGGGTCTCGCGTATGCCGCTCTCGCCTTTGAGGCTCCGCCTCCTCGTCAGTTCCCTTCTCGCCGTCTCGTTCCTCGGCGCGCTCGACAACACCGTGGTCAGCACCGCGATCGCGACCGTCGCCGGGCAGCTCGGCGCGCTGGAGCAGATGGCCTGGATCGTGGTGGGCTACACGCTCGCCAGCACGGTCCTGCTGCCCGTTCTCGGCAAGCTCGGCGACCGGATCGGGCCGCGGGCGGTGTTCCTCGCCTCCGTCGCGGTCTTCGTCCTCGCCTCGGTCGCCTGCGGATTCGCCGGCGGATTCGTCTGGCTGATCGTCGCCCGTGTGATCCAGGGGATGAGCTCGGCCGGCCTCCAGCTGATGTCGCAGACGATCATCGCCGAGGTCACGACTCCGCGGCAGCGGCCCAAGTACCTGTCGATCATCGGGGCGGCCTTCCCGGTCGCGATCCTCGTCGGGCCGGTGCTCGGCGGAGTCATCACCGACTACTGGGGATGGCCGTGGGTGTTCTGGATCAACGCCCCGGTCGGGATCCTCGCCCTCGCCCTCGCGATCGTCGCCGTCCCGCACATCGAGCCCGGCCGGTCCGGGAGGTTCGACATCGGCGGCGCCGTCGCGCTCACCATCGGGCTGGTCGCGCTCGTACTCGGCGCCACCTGGGTGGGCGACCGCTCGCAGACGGTCGCGACCGTCGTCGCGTTCGCCGTCGCGCTCGCCGCGCTGGTGGTCTTCTTCGTCGTCGAGTCCCGGGTGGCGGAGCCGCTCGTCCCGCTCGGCCACTTCCGCGACCGCACCGTCGCCGCGGGCACCGTGATCTCGGCGATCGTCGGCATCGGGCTGTTCTCGATCACGTCCTACCTGCCCACGTACTTCCAGATGGCCTACCGCACCTCCGCGACGGTCTCCGGCCTCGTGCCGATCGCGACGGTGTTCGGGATGCTGGTCAGCAACCTGGCGACGGGCTGGCTGGTGAGCCGCACGGGTCACTACCGGCTGTACCCGCTCATCGGCACGGCGCTCGGCGCCGCGGGCCTCGGAGCGATGGCCCTGCTGCCGGCGGGCGCCCCGCTGTGGGCGCCGGTGGTCGCGATGGCCGTCGTCGGCCTCGGGACCGGCGCGTTCATGAGCCTGATCGTCGCGGTCGTGCAGAGCGCGGTGCCGCGCGGGGAGACCGGCACCATCACGGCGAGCGTCAACCTGGTGCGCCAGGTCGGCGCGACCGTGGCGACGGCGCTGGTCGGCGGGATCATCGGCGCGAGCGTCGTGGCCCTGCTCCCGGCCGGGCTCGACCCGGCGACGCTCACTCCGGCGATCGTCCGCGCGCAGAGCGTCGCGGAGCAGCAGCAGGTCGCCCTGGTCTACCAGAGCGCCTTCGTCCCGATCTTCGTGGCGCTCGCCGCGACCTACCTCGTCGGGGTGGTGGCGTCGATCCTGCTGCCGAACAGCCGGCTGTCCGACGAACCCGGCCCGCTCCGCGCGGCCCCGACCGAAACCATCCCCGCCGCCTGAGGCGACCACGACCGGCAACATCCGGAGGAGAGCAGCATGACCACCCAGACCATCACCGTCGTCGGCAGCGGGCCCATCGGATCCGCGTACGCCCGCCTGCTCCTCGAAGCCGCGCCCGACGCGCGCGTCGTGATGTTCGAGGCCGGCCCCCAGTTGACCGCGGTCGCCGGGGAGAATGTCCGCAACATCCCCGACCCGGAGGAGAAGGAGCGCGCGCGGGAGCGGTCGCAAGGCCCGCAGGCGGGCGCGTTCCGCGAGTCGCTGGGCATCCCGGGGTCGGTCGTCGTGGAGGGCATGTTCACGGCGCGGGGAGGCACGCACCTGCTCGACTTCGGCGGAGCGGGCTCCGCGCACGCGCCGAGCTTCCCGGCGGCCGCCGCGTCCACGAACGTGGGCGGGATGGGTGCGCACTGGACCTGCGCGACGCCGAGCCCGTCGTTCAGCGAGCGCATCCCGTTCATCCCCGACGCCGAGTGGGAGGAGCTGATCGCGGAGGCGTCGCGGCTGCTGCACGTGCAGACCGCGGCCTTCGCCGACTCGGAGATCGGCACGGCCATCCGGTCGCTGCTCGCCGAGGAGTTCGCGAGCGAACTGCCCGAGGGCTACGGCCCCGGCACCCTCCCGGTCTCCGGCGATCCGCAGCCCGACGGCACGATGCGCTGGGCGGGCGCGGACGTGGTGCTCGGGCCGCTGCTCGACCCCGCGAACGAGCTCGCCGAGCGGTTCGAGCTGCGCGACCTCTCCCTGGTGCGCAGCGTCGACCACGCCGACGGCCGGGTCACCGGGGTCACGGTCGAGGACCTGCGCAGCCACGAGGTGTACTCGGTGGAGGCCGACCTCGTCGTCGTCGCGGCGGACGCCTTCCGGTCCCCGCAGCTGCTGTGGGCCTCCGGCATCCGCCCCCGCGCCCTCGGCCACTACCTGACCGAGCACCCGGTCGTGATCTCCACCGTCGCGCTCGATGCCGGCAGCATGAGCCGGTTCGCGACCGAGGACGAGCTCGACCGCGAGCTGGCCCGCCGCGCGACGAACCCGGCCGACCCGGTCGCCGCCGTCAACCGCATCCCGTTCTCGGAGCCGGACCACCCGTTCTCGCTGCAGGTGATGTACGCGGAGAACCCGCCGTTCCAGCTCGACCCCGCGCACCCGGCCGCGGGCAACCGCTGGGGCTACGTCAACATGGGTTACGGGATGCGCAAGCAGCCGCGCTTCGACGACGCCGTCACCTTCGACGACGACGAGCTCGACTACCGCGGCTTCCCCACCCCGACGATCACGTACGAGCTGACCGAGGGCGAGCAGGCCGAGATCGCGGAGGCGACCGGGCGCCTGCGCCGAGCCGGCGACGCCCTCGGCACGTTCGTGGCCGAGCCGCGCCTCCTGCCCAACGGCTCCAGCCTCCACTACCAGGGCACGATGCGGCTCGGGGCGGAGGACGACGGCGCCTCGGTGGCCGACCCGTACTCGCGCGTGTGGGGGTACGAGAACCTCGTCGTCGGCGGCAACGCGCTGATCCCGACGGCCACGACGATGAACCCCACGCTGATGAGCGTCGCGATCGCCGTTCGCGGCGCGCGGGCGGCCGCGGCGCGACTGACCGCGCCCGCCACCGCCGAAGCACGGAACTGACGAAGCACCGAAACAGGAGGACGGCATGCTCGAAGAACAACTCATTCAGACGGCGGGGTTCCGCAACGTCGGGCCGGAGGGCGCGCGGACCGGGTTCCAGCTGCGCGTCCGCAGCCCGTACTACCGCGGGCTCTGGGCGAACCTCATCGAAAAGCCGACGGTGACCGTCGACGGCGAGCGATTCGACGGCGACGGCATCCGCTGGACGCTGCCCGGGGGAGACTTCTCCTTCGCCGAGCTGCAGGAGGCGGCCGACGCCCGCTGGCCGCTCGGCCACGCGGCCACGCTGACCGTCCCGCGAGACGGAGGTCTCGCCCGCGGCCTCCACGACGTCACCCTGGAGCTGCGGCTGCGGATGTCGTACATCCCGGAGGAGCTGCAGCCCTCGATCTGGACCGCGTCGCGGAAGGCGGTGATCGTCAAGTGACCACCACCACCACCGACGACCTCCCCTTCGGCCTGGGCGTCTCGCTGTACAGCTACACGGACGACATCGGGGTCACCATGACCGTCGAGGACTGCATCGCCGACGTCGCCGACCTCGGCGCCACCGGCCTGGAGATCCTCGGCGAGGGCCACATCGAGGACTACCCGAACCCGCCCACCGCGTGGATCGACGCCTGGTACGCCCGCAACGAGCGGCTGGGCCTGACCCCGACGCTGTACGGGTCGTGGATCGACACGCGGCGCTTCCCGGGCCGTGGCATGACCGCCGCGGAGGGCGCCGCGCAGCTGGAGCTCGACCTCCGGCTGGCCGCCCGGCTCGGCTTCTCGTTCGTGCGGCCCAAGATCGGCGTCATCTCCGAGGACCTCCGGGTCGACCCGATCTGGCAGGAGGCGGTGGAGCGCAACCTCCAGCTCGCCGCCGACCTCGACATCGTCGTCTGCCCGGAGATCCACTGGCCGACGATCATCAAGTCGCCCGTCGTGGAGGAGTACCTGGAGTTCAAGGAGCGCACCGGCTCCGAGCACTTCGGCCTCCTCATCGACACGGGCGTCTTCGAGCTGTCGCCCTACCCGCGGCGGGGAGGCAGCGCCTCCTTCCGCATGGGCGACGGCTCGGCCCGGCCGCCGGTGGTGCCGTTCGTGCCGGTCTCCGACCTGGCCGACGTCATGGAGCACACCGTGTACTTCCAGGCGAAGTTCTACGAGGTGGACGACGACCTCGTCGACCACTACATCCCCTGGCGGGAGATCATCGACGTCGTCATCGACTCCGGCTACACCGGCTGGCTGTCGAGCGAGTACGAGGGCCACCACGAGCCCTACCGCGCGCCCGACCAGCTGCGCAGGCAGCACGCCCTCATCCGCACCATCGCCGCGGAACGCGCGGCCGCCGCACCGGCGCTCGCAGACAGGAACTGACCCATGCCCAACGGACTCATCGACGACGCGAGCCTCCGCGTCCACCCCGAGGGCGCGGCCCTCGCCCTTACCATCCCCTGGTACCGCAGCCTCTGGCTGTCGTCGGTCACGACGTTCCGGCTGACGCTCGACGGCGTGGAGGTGCCGGAGGAGGACCTCGCCTTCGAGCTCGACGGCGTGCGTTACCGCATCGCCGACCTCCCGCAGCAGAGCGATGTGCTCTGGTACCTGCAGTCGCACCCGCTGCTGATCGTGCGGCGGGACTCGCCCGTCGAGCTGGGCGAGACGCACGAGGTCGAGCTGCACGGGGAGCTGCGCCTGCCGTACATGCAGATCAAGCCGGGGGAGGACGGCGGCCCCGGCCTCTATGTGCCGAACATCGTGCACCAGGCGCTGACGCTCACCGCGACCGACCGCGACGCCGAGCCGCCCGCGCTCGTCACCGATGTTCCGCCGGCGCCCGAGGCCACCGACGCCGACCCGTTCACGCTCGGCCTGACGCTGTACTCCGCGAGCGCGGAGTTCCGGGCCGGGTGGTTCGACTTCGACGGTCTCCTCGACCGGGTCGCCGACCTGGGGATCGGCCCGGGAATCGAGATCGTCGCCTCCCAGGTGCTGCCGACCTACCCGGTCGTGTCTGACGCGTTCGTGGCGACCTGGCGGGAGGCGTTCGACCGGCACGGCTTCGACGCCAGCTCGTTCGGGGCGAACCTCGACATGGGGCGTCGCCGCGACCGCGACATGACGCCCGACGAGGAGTTCGAGTTCAGCGAACTGCTCTTCCAGGGCGCCAAGAAGCTCGGCTTCCCCCTGGTGCGCATCCAGTCGGCCAAGCCCGAGCTGCTGCGCCGCCTGCTGCCGGTCGCCGAAGACCTCGACCTGAAGCTCGCGTACGAGATCCACGCGCCGATGGGTCCGAACTCGCCCGAGATCGTCAAGGTGCGCGACGTCTACGCGGAGCTCGACTCGCCGCTGCTCGGGTTCGTCGCCGACTTCTCCTCGACCATGCGCAGCATGTCGCCGACGCTCCTGCGGGCCGTGCGGCGAGCGGGGCTGGGCGACGAGGAGGTGCAGCGCCTGCAGGAGATCTGGGCGACGGACGCGTCGATGCGCGACCGCCAGCAGGAGTTCATCGGCTACCTGAACAGCCGCGGCTTCGATCCGGGACGCCTCGGCTCGTTCGCGCACCTGGCCTTCAACATGCACGGGCATGTCGACCCGCACGAGTGGGCGGACATCATGCCGCAGATCCTGCACGTCCACGCCAAGTTCTACGACATCGACGAGAACGGCCAGGAGCCGGCGATCGACTACCCGGAGCTGGTGCGGGTCTTCGTCGAGGGCGGCTACCGCGGCTACTGGTCGAGCGAGTGGGAGGGGCACGCCTTCGCCGAGTTGGGGGAGGTCGATCCGCTCGTCCTCGTGCGCAAGCAGCACGACCTCATCCGGGCGAGCATGCGGTCGCTGCAGACGGCGGCCCGGTAGGGACCCCCCGACCTTCTAGGTGTGCTCGCCGGCGGCGACGATCCGGCCGGCCTCCTCGAACAGGGAGCGCATCCAGGTGTGCTCGGGGTCGTGCGTGTGCACGGGGTGCCACCACAGCGCGTTGACGATCGGCGTCGGCGCGAACGGGAGGCCGACCGAGCGGATGGCGCCGGCGCGCTGCGCGAGCGGCAGGAGCGCGCGGTGGATGATGCCGACGCGCCGGGTGCCGGCGATGAAGTGCGGGATGGCGAGGAAGCTCTCGACCACGACCTCCACGTTGGGCTCGATGCCGAGCTGCTGCACCTGGCGCTCCGCCGAGGTGAAGGCGGAGCGGGACTGGTAGTTCATCACCCAGGGCAGCTTCGACATCTCCTCGCGCGAGAGGGCGTCGCCGACCTCGTCGTTGCCCTCGGCGACGATGGCGACCCAGTCGTCCTGCCAGAGGTCCACGAACGGCAGCTCGGTGAGGAACCCGTGCGGGATGACCATGCCGTCCACCGAGCGGAGCCGGTTGGTCGCGTCCTCGACCACCGTCGGGTTGTGCAGCATGAACCGGAAGTGCACCCCGGGCGCCTGCGCGGCGGCCAGCTCGGAGACCACGCGGCCGATCGTGGTGAAGCCGTAGTCCGAGCCGAAGATCGCGAACTCGCGGACCGACTCGGCCGGGTCCCAGGTCGCCTGGCTCTCGAACACGCGGCGTGCGGCCTCCAGTGCGATCGTGGTGTGGTCGGCCAGCCGCAGGGCCAGCGGCGTCAGCTCGTAGGTGTTGCCGCGGCGGGCGAGGATCGGGTCGCCGAAGTGGATGCGCAGCCGCGAGAGCGAGGCGCTCAGGGCCGGCTGACTCAGCCGGAGGCGCTCGGCCGCCCGGGTCACGCTGCGCTCGGTGAGGAGGGCGTCCAGGGCGATCAGCAGGTTCAGATCGAGCCGCGACATCAGTGGAGAGTCGGTCACGACGGTGTGATCCTTTCCTACGCGGGCCGGGCATTTCACTATAACGACGCGGCGTGCCGCCGGTCGCGCGGCCACGGTCTCGATCGCGTATCGACCCAGCTTATGTCTGGGATAAGCAGAACTACCGTTGTTTATCGGCTTTAGCGCTGCGAAACTCGAATCGCCCCCAGGGGACGGCGACACAGCCGCCGCTCTCACCGACAAAGAAGTCCTAGAAGAGGTCAATCCGATGAAGCACACACGCAGGAGCCGCAGCGCACGACTCGCCTGGCTCGCCATCCCGGTCACCGCCGGGCTCGTCCTCGCCGGCTGTTCCTCCAGCGGCGCCACCTCCGGCAAGGAGCCCCAGACCATCAGCTTCGCGTATGGCGCGACGAACGATCAGGACAAGGCGGCGTACAACAGCCTGGCCTCGGCCTTCGAAGCCGAGAACAAGGGCGTCACCGTCACGACCGAGAACCTCCCGGTCCAGAGCTACGCGACCACCATCGCCACCCGCGTGCAGGGCGGCAACGCCCCCGACACGTTCTACGCGGCGGGCGGCACCGGTCAGGCCAACTCGATCCTGCCGTGGGCCAAGTCCGGGCAGGTGCTCGCGCTCGACGACGCCGCGATCAAGGCGAACATCCCCGACTCCGCCAAGAGCCTGTACACCTACAACGGCAAGGTCTACGGCGTCCCGCTCGGCACGCAGCTGAACGGAACGATCTACAACGACGAGCTCGCCCAGTCGATCGGCGTGAAGATCGACGCCACGACCAGCCTCGACGACATCATCGCCCAGTGCAGCAAGGCCCGCGCGGCGGGCAAGACCATCTACGGACTGGCCGGCTCGACCTACCAGAACAACGGCATCCTGGCCATCGCGCTCGCGACCTCCACGGTGTACGGCCCGAACAAGAACTGGAACGCCGACCGCGCGAAGAACAAGGTCACCTTCGCCGGCACCAAGGGCTGGACCACGGCCCTCGAGTCGATCAAGAAGATGTACGACGCGGGCTGCTTCCAGGACGGTGCGACCAGCGCCGGCTTCGACGCTCTCACCAACGGCGCCTCGTCCGGCAAGATCCTCGGCTTCTTCGCCCCGAGCGGAGCCGCGCAGGAGATCATGCAGGCCGCCGGCGGGCACGTCAAGCTGATCGCCCTCCCGATCGGCGCCCCGCAGGGCACCAAGACCTACCTGTCGCTGAGCGCCGACCAGGGCGTCGCGGCGAGCGCCAAGACCAAGAGCCCGAAGCTGGCGACGGACTTCCTCAAGTACATCGTCTCGGACAAGGGTCAGGAGGCCTACTCGAAGCAGATCGGCACCATTCCGGTCAACGTCAGCTCCAACTCGACCCTGCTGCCGCAGTACGCCGGCATCAAGGACGAGATCGCCAAGAACGACACCCGCGGCTACGCGCCGACCGAGTGGCCGAACGCCAAGATCTACACAGACCTCGGCAACGGCGTGCAGGGCATCCTGACCGGTCAGATGACCGTCAAGCAGGTGCTCCAGCAGATGGACACCGACTGGGGTTGATCCGGTGACCCGGGCGGCCGATCCTGTGAGGGCCGGCCGCCCGAACCCGGGTGAGAGGAACGATCGATGACGACGCAGTCAGAGGTACGGACGATGACCACGAAGACGCAGACCCAGACTCCGGTGGCGGCGCCGCGCCGCGCGCCGCGGGTGAAGCCCTACCGGGTGAAGCTCGGCAGCTGGTGGTGGGCGCTCCCGGCCCTGGTGCTGATGCTGATCGTGATCTACGCGACCACGGTCGCCGGCGGGTTCTTCGCCTTCACCAACTGGTCGGGACTCGGCCCGTTCGACTTCGTCGGCCTCCAGAACTTCGTCAAGATCTTCCAGACCCCCGAGCTGATCGGGTCGCTGTGGAACACGCTGTTCCTGGCGTTCGGCTTCCTGGTCTTCACCAACATCCTCGGACTGCTGTTCGCGCTGGCGCTCAACCGTTCGCTGAAGTCGCGGTACGTGCTCCGCACGCTGGTCTTCATGCCGGTGGTCGTCAGCCCGATCGCGGTGTCCTACATCTGGAAGTTCATCTTCGACTACAACGGCCCGCTCAACCAGGCGATGGTGGCGGTCGGCCTCCCCAAGCAGAACTGGCTCGCCAGCCCGACGCTCGCCATCTGGTGCGTGCTGATCGTGATGGTCTGGCAGAACATCGGCTTCGTCATGGTCATCTACCTGGCCGGGCTCGCGACGGTGCCGATCGAGATGGAGGAGGCGGCCGCGCTCGACGGCGCCAGCACCTTCCGCCGCTTCCGCTACGTGGTGCTGCCGATGATCCAGCCCTCGGTCGCGATCGCGACGACGTTGACCCTCATCCAGGGCCTCCGGGTCTTCGACCAGGTGGTCGCGCTGACGGGCGGCGGCCCGGCCGGCGCCACCCAGACCCTGGCGCTGGAGGTCTACCAGACGGCGTTCACGTACCAGCAGTTCGGGTTCGGCGCCGCGCTGGCGCTCATCCTGAGCCTGCTGATCCTGGTCTTCTCCCTCGCGCAGCAGTATGCGACGCGCGATCGCTCGCTCAAGGAGGCGTGAGCCATGTTCCGCTACACCAAGAAGACCCTCGCGATCGAGATCATCGTGCTGATCGCGGTGGCGATCATGCTGCTGCCGTTCTGGATCCTGCTGGTCGGGTCGTTCAAGACGCTGCCCGACATCCTGAGCTCGGCCGCGGTCGCGCCGCCGACCAGCCCGACCTTCGACAACTTCGTCCAGCTGCTGTCGCCCGCCTCCGCGTCGTCGGGCAACATCTGGGCCGGCCTGCTCTCCAGCGTCATCATCACCACGGGCAGCATCCTGCTCCTCGTCGCCCTCGGCTCGGTCGCCGCGTACGGCATCGCCCGGTCGACCAGCAAATGGAGCCGACGATCGTTCTACCTGTTCCTCGTCGCGATCATCCTGCCGACCCAGCTCGGGACGCTGCCGCTCTACATCGGGGCCCGCACGGTCGGCCTGGTCGGCAACCCGTGGGGCATGATCATCATCTACACGGGGATGCTGCTGCCGTTGTCGGTGTTCCTGTACGCCAACTTCTTCCGCAACCTGACGCCGGAGTACGAGGAGGCCGCCGTCATCGACGGCGCGAACCGCTACCAGGTGTTCTCGAAGGTCGTCTTCCCGCTGATGTCGCCGGCGACCGGCACCGTCGCGATCCTCGCGGGGTTGATCGTCTGGAACGACTTCTTCACGTCGCTGATCTTCCTGAACGGCACGTCCTGGCAGACCCTCCCCGTCGTCATGTACAGCTACGTCGGCTCGCTGGTGTCGCAGTGGAACCTGATCTTCGCCGTCGTCATCGTGTCGATGATCCCGATCCTGGCGTTCTACGCCTTCGCGCAGAAGAAGTTCATCCAGGGCTACGCCGGCGGGCTCAAGGGCTGACCGGATGTCCGACGCACCTCGGTCCGCCCCCGACCTCGGGGACGGGACCTACCGCAACCCCGTCCTGCCCGGCGACCGGCCCGATCCGGCCGTGCTGCGGGTCGGCGACCAGTTCTACTTGACGTACTCGTCGTTCGACGCGTCGCCCGGGCTGACGATCTGGCGCTCGCCGGACCTGGTCAACTGGACGTTCGTGACCTGTGCGCTGGAGCGGCCGCTGAGCACGGTGTTCGCGCCCGACTTCATCGAGCACGAGGGCCGGTTCTCCCTCTATATCCCGTTCATCCCGAGCGGGTGGTCGGAGGCGATCGCCGAGCCGCAGATCTGGGTCATCCAGGCGGACAGCCCGGAGGGGCCCTGGAGCGAGCCGGTGTTCACGGGCGTCTCGGGAGCCATCGACCCGGGCCACGTGGTGGGGGAGGACGGCGAGCGCTATCTCTTCGTCAACGGCATCCGCCGCTGCCGGCTCAGCCCGGACGGCCTCCACGCCGTGACCGAGCTGGAGCAGGTGTACGACGGCTGGCGCTACCCCGACGAGTGGATCACCGAGGCGTACGCCCTGGAGGGGCCGAAGCTGTTCCGTCGCGGCGCGTGGTTCTACCTCGTCAGCGCGGTCGGCGGCACGGGAGGCCCGGCGACCGGGCACATGGTCATCGTCGCGCGCTCGCGGTCGGTGCACGGGCCGTGGGAGAACGCGCCGGGCAACCCGATCGCGCGCACCCGCTCCGCCGACGAGGCCTGGTGGTCCCGCGGGCACGCGACGATCCTCGACGCCTCGGACGGGTCGTGGTGGATGGTGTCGCACGGCTATGCCAACGGCTACCGCACGCTCGGCCGCCAGGCGCTGCTGGAGCCGATCGAGTGGACGGAGGACGGCTGGCCCATCGCGTCCGCGCAGGATGTCGGCGCGCCCCTCCGCACGCCGGTCGCGGCCTCCGAGCCAGTCGCCGTGCCCGCTCCCTCCGACGACTTCGCCGCTCCGGCCTGGGGCGAGCGCTGGGTCTTCGACAACCCGGGACCCGCTGAACGCGACCGTGCCTCCTTCGGCGAGCGTCTGACGCTTGCGGCGAAGGGCTTCTCTCCCGCCGACTCCTCACCCCTGACCACCTGGGCGATGGACGACGCCTACGAGGTCGAGGTGGAGGCCGAGGTGCGCGGCGGGGCCACCGGCGGCCTGCTCCTCTACTTCAACGACCGGATGTTCTTCGGCATGGGCTGGGACGGGTCCGGCATGGCCAGCTACGCCGGCGGCATCCGCACGCACTGGCGTGAGCCGGCCGAGCCCGGAGCGACCATCGGGCTGCGGCTGCGGAACGACCGCCACATCGTGACCGGCTGGCACCGTCGCCCCGGTGGGGACTGGGTGCGGCACGGCGTCCGCTACGACACCTCCGGAGCGCACTCGGCGACGATGAACGACCTGAAGAGCCTGCGTCCCGCGTTGTTCGCGGCCGGTGACGGCGAGGTCGTGTTCCGCCGGTTCCGCTACCGCGCCCTCCGCCTGAAGGAGGCAGCATGACCATCGAACGCCTCCGCGATTCGGTGACCGGCGCCGTCCCGAACGCGATCATGCCGCTGTTCTGGCAGAAGGGCGGCCCGGTCGAGGTCGTGCGCGAGGAGATGGAGCGCATCGGCGACGCCGGCATCGGCGCCGTCATCCTCGAAGCGCGACCGCATCCCGACTTCCTCGGCGACGGCTGGTGGCGCGACGTCGACGCCGTGCTCGAGATCGCCCGGCGCCGCGGGATGAGGGTCTGGTTCTTCGACGACGACACCTTCCCGACCGGGCACGCCGGGGGCGCGGTCGAGGCCGCGCCCGCCGAGTTGCGCCGGCACTTCCTCACCGAGCGGCACACCGACGCCGTCGGTCCCGCGCGCGGAGCCTCCTTCATCGTCGAGCGGCGGAAGTTCTGGGGACCGGAGGCCGCCCAGGAGCCCGGGCAGCTGCTCCGCGTGCTCGCCTACCCGCGGGCCGAGAACTCCGATGAGCTGATCGGCGAGCCCGTCGACCTCACCGACCGGCTCGCGGACGGCGTCCTGCACTGGGACATCCCGGACGGCTGGTGGCGGATCTTCTTCCTGTCGGTCGCCGAGAGCGGCGGCAGCCAGCCGCACGCCCGGCACATCGACTACCTCAACGCCGACTCCACGCAGCTGCTCATCGACGGCGTCTACGAGCGCATCCACGAGCGGTACGCGGACGAGTTCGGCCGCACGATCGGCGGGTTCTTCAGCGACGAGCCCGGGCTGTACAACGACCCGGACACCTTCGACTTCGACTCCAGGCTCGGCAAGCCGGTGCCGCTGTCGTGGAACGACCAGGTCGCCTCCCGGTTGTCCGAGCGGCTCGGTCAGGACGCGGCCCTCCTTCTCCCGCTGCTCTGGTGGCCGGCGCGCGGTCGCGAGCGGGAGGTCCGCTACGCCTACATGGACACGGTGTCGCGGCTCTACTCCGAGAACTTCGGGCAGCGACTCGGCGACTGGTGCCGCGCGCACGGCGTCGAGCACATCGGGCACGTCATCGAGGACAACGGGTCGCACGCGCGGCTCGGCCCGGGCGCCGGCCATTACTTCCGGGCGATGGCCGGGCAGGACCTGGCGGGTGTCGACATCATCGGCGGCCAGGTGGTCCCCGGGTTCTCGCGGGGCCCGTTCGGCAACCTCAGCGGCGCGGCCGACGGCGAGTTCTTCCACTTCGGGCTCGCCAAGCTGGCGTCGTCGGCCGCGCACCTCGACCCGCTCAAGCACGGGCGCTCGATGTGCGAGACGATCGGCGCCTACGGCTGGTACGCCGGGCTGCGGCTGTTCACCTGGCTGACGAACCACCTCCTCGTGCGCGGCGTCACGCACGTCGTCCCGCACGCGTTCTCGCCGGCGCCCTTCCCCGACCTGGACTGCCCGCCGCACTTCTACGCGCACGGCAACAACCCGCAGTACCCGCACCAGCACCTGCTGAGCTCCTACACGAACCGGCTGAGCCACCTGCTCCAGGGCGGGACGCACGTCGCGCCGTTCGCGGTGCTGTACCACGCGGAGGCGGAATGGCTCGGCGAGGCGATGCCCTGCGAGCGGCCGCTCCGGCTGCTGGCGGAGGCCCAGCTCGACGCGGACATCGTGCCGGCCGACGCGCTTCCGGCCGCGGGGGTGGACGATTCGCGGCTGGCGCTCGGCGACGAGACGTACGACGCGCTCGTCGTCCCCGGCAGCGCATTCCTGCCCGAGCACGTCGCCCGCGAGCTGCTGCGGCTCGATGACGCGGGAGCGCCCGTGGTGTTCGTCGGGTCCGTGCCGGAGGTCGTGGGGGACGATGTCGACGCGGACGTGCTCAGGCGGCATTTCCGGCCGGTGTCGCAGAAGCGCCTGGTCGACTCCGTCTCGGGGATGACCGAGCGGGCCGTGCGTCTCGGCCGTCCGGCCGCTTCGCTGCGCGTACTGCGGCGCGACCTGGGCGACGCCGACGTGATCATGCTGGTCAACGAGTCGGTCCGGGAGTCCGTGCGGACGACGGCGACCCTCCCGCGCGCGGGCGAGGTGGTGGCCTTCGACGCCACCGCAGGAACGCTGACGTCGGTGCCCGCCGCGAGCGACGGCTGGGCGACCTCCGTCGGCCTGGACCTCTGTCCGGGTGAGGCGCTGGTGCTCATCGTCGGCTCGCCGGCCGCGTGGGAGGGCCTGCCGGTGCGCCCGGCGACCGTGCACGCGGACGCGATCGAGCTCGCTCCGACGTGGGCGGTGGCCACCGTCGCGGCCGGCGAGGCCGGCTTCACCGCGTGGGGCGAGCTCGACGGCCTCCGCCCGCTCAGCGACGCCGACCTGCTGCCGCGGTTCAGCGGCACGGCCCGGTACACGGCCTCGTTCGACGCGGACGCGGCCGGCGGCGAGCACTTCCTGGATCTCGGTGAGGTGTTCGAGCTCGCCACCGTGCGACTCAACGACGTCGACCTCGGCACGCGCGTCGCGCCGCCGTACCTCTTCCCCGTGCCGGAGGGCGTGGTCTCCGGCAGCAACACGATCCAGATCGACGTCACCAACACGCTGGCCAAGGCGCAGCCCGACTTCTTCTCCGCGTTCGCGCAGCAGGAGCCGAGCGGCCTGCTCGGACCGGTGACGCTGGTCCCGCTGACCCGGAAGCCGTCGACCGGTGAGGATGGGGCATGAACGGCAACCGCGCGGCCTTCGAGCACTTCTGCGACCTCTTCTACACACAGAAGCGGGTCGCCGACGCCTTCGCCTTCCTCGTCGCCGACGACTACCGCCAGCACAACCCCGGCATCCCGGACGGCCCGGCCGCTGCAGTCGAGGCGCTGACGCCGAAGTTCGACGGCAGCCCGGAGGCGCGCTTCGCGATCCAGCGGATCCTCGTCGACGGCGACCTCGCGATGGTGCACGTCAAAGCCTCCCGACCCGGCATCCCCGACGCCGCGGTCGCGGACATCTACCGATTCGAGAGCGGCCGGATCGTCGAGCACTGGGACGTGCTGCAACCCGTCCCCGTGCATGCCGCCCACGACCATCCGATGTTCTGAACAGGAGAACCCATGTACCAGCTCGCACCCAACATCGAACTGCTCTTCACCGAGGCAGGCGACTACCACGACCGCGTGCGCGCCGCCGCGGCCGCGGGCTTCACCGCCGTCGAGATGTGGGGGCCGACCGGCGTCGACGCCCCCGCGACCCCGAAGGACCTCCCGGCGCTCAAGGCCGCGCTGGAGGAGACCGGCACGACGCTGACTGCGCAGCTCTCCGAGCCGCGCACGCAGTTCATGATCCCGCCGTGGGACCACTCGGAGTTCTATCGCAAGCTGGACGAGGGCGTCGCCATCGCGCAGGACCTCGGCTGCCCGCGCATCGTCGTCGGCAGCGGCACGGGCTTCGGCGGCTGGAAGCGCCAGGTCCAGCTGGACAAGCTGATCGAGATCTACCAGAAGGCCATCGCGCAGATCGACGGCTCGGGCATCACCCTCGCGCTGGAGCCGGTCAACGTGCGCGTCGACCACCCCGGCTCGCTGCTCGACCGCACAGCGGAGGCCGTCTACGTCGCGCGCGGTGTCGACTCGCCGTTCTTCGGCGTGCTCTACGACATCTACCACTCGGCCGTGGAGGGCGAGGACATGGCGGCGGAGCTGGAGAACGCCGGCGACCTGATCGCCTATGTGCAGCTCGCCGACGCCCCCGGCCGCGGCGAGCCCGGCTCGGGCGAGCTCGACTGGGCGGGACGCCTCCGCATCCTCCGCGCCTCCGGCTACGACGGCCCGATCGGGCTGGAGTACTACCCGACGCAGGAGTCGGCGGCCTCCGTCGCCCTCATCCGCGAGCTGGCGGTGAGCGCATGAGCCGCTATCCCGACGCGGTCGACGTCGTCATCGTCGGCAGCGGGCCCACCGGCGCGGCGTACGCGCGAATCCTGAGCGAGGAGGCGCCCGGCGCGACCGTCGCGCTGTTCGAGGTCGGCCCCACCGTGTCGAACCCGCCGGGCGCGCACGTCAAGAACATCGCGGACGCCGCCGCGCGCGCCGAGGCGCAGGAGCGGTCGGAGGGCCCCGGCGCCGGCGCGGAGACCGTGAACGGCCCCGGGTCCGTGACCGCGGGCCAGCGTCGCGCGCGCCCGGGCACCTACCTCCTGAACGAGGGCTTCCAGGAGCCGGGCGAGGACGGCCTGCCCGTCGTCGCCTTCTCCAGCAACGTCGGCGGGATGGGCGCGCACTGGACCGGCGCGTGCCCGCGCCCGGGCGACAGCGAGCGCATCGCCTTCCTGCCCGACCTGGACGAGCTGCTGGACGAGGCCGGCCGGCTGCTCGGTGTGACGACCGACGCGTTCGACGGCGCTCCGTTCACCGCCGTCGTCCGGGAACGCCTCGCGGCTGCTGTCGATGACGGCCGCCCCGCCGCACAGCGCGTGCAGCGGATGCCGCTCGCGGTGCATCGCAGCGACGACGGCCGGCTGGTCTGGTCGGGCTCCGACGTCGTGTTCGGCGACGCGACCCGCGGCAACCCGCAGTTCACGCTGTACGACGAATCCCTCGTCACCCGCGTGCTGGTCGAGGACGGCCGGGCGGCGGGCGTGGAGGTGCGCGACCGCCGCACGGGCGACCTCCATACCGTGGCCGCACGCTTCGTGGTCGTCGCCGCCGACGCCCTGCGCACCCCGCAGGTGCTGTGGGCCAGCGGCATCCGTCCCGCCGCACTCGGCCGCATGCTCAACGACCAGACGCAGGTGGTCTACGCCACCCGCATCCGCGACGCTGCTCAGGTGGCCGCCGGGAACGCGGCGGCCGGCCCGGGCGGGATCGGCTCCGACGAGGTCATCGACGGCCCGATCAGCGAGCACAGCGGCGTGAGCTGGGTGCCGTTCACCGACGAGCTGCCGTTCCACGGGCAGGTCATGCAGCTCGACGCCTCGCCGATCCCGCTCGCCGACGACGACCCGGTGGTGCCGGGCTCGATCGTGGGCCTCGGCCTGTTCTGCGCGAAGGACCTGCAGTGGGACGACCGCGTCGAGTTCAGCGACGAGGAGCGCGACTGGTACGGCATGCCCGCCATGCGCGTCCACTACCGGCTCACCGACCGCGACCACGCCGTGATCGAGCGGGCGCAGGAGGAGATCGTGGAGCTCGCGAAGGCGGTGGGCGACCCGATCGGCGACCGCCCGTTCACGATGCCGCTCGGCGCCTCGCTGCACTACCAGGGCAGTGTGCGGATGGGGGAGGCCGACGACGGCCGGAGCGTGTGCGGCCCCGACAGTGAGGTCTGGGCGGCGCCCGGGCTGTTCGTCGCGGGCAACGGGGTCATCCCGACGGCCACCGCGTGCAACCCGACGCTGACCTCGGTCGCGCTCGCGGTGAAGGGCGCGCGGCGGATCGCCCGTGACCTCACAGACCAGGCGCTCTTGCTTAGGTCTAAAAACGACATTAGTGTGTAGAACCAAGGAAAAAGTAGTCAAGGAGGACTCGTGATCCCCGATCGCATCATCGAGCAGGGCACGCTCACGACCACCGGCACGCGCGCCGCGGTCGATGTGCGCATCCCCTGGTATCGTGCGCTCCCGGCGTCCTGCATCGCCGGCGCCTCGCTGTCCGTGGACGGCGTGCCCGCTCCGGCCGAGACCCTGCGCTGGCAGCTCAACGGCCGTGAGCGCACGTTCGCGGACATGGCCGACGACACCGAGGAGTGGTGGTTCCCTCTCGACTCGGCGGTCCTGTCGGGCGACATCCCCGTCCCGGACGACGGCCGGGAGCACGAGGTGTCCGTCGACCTCACCGTCTACATCCCCTACATCATCATCGGCGACGACGAGGTGCTCCACATCGAGGAGCACGACACCAAGACCATGAAGGCGGTGACGGCATGAGCGCCACGCTCGGCTCCCCGATCCAGGGCGTGACCCTCTACAGCTTCACGCGGGCGTTCCACGGCCGCGAGTACGACCTGGAGGGCCCGATCCGGAAGGTCGCCGCGGATGGCTACGGCCCCGGTCTGGAGGTCATCGGCTTCTCCAGCTTCCGCGGCTTCCCGGTGATCGAGGACTCCTTCGCCGGCTGGTTCCGCGACCTGGTCGCGGAGGTCGGGCTGGTGCAGACCTCGCTGGCGATCAATGCCGACGTCGGCATCCACCGCGACCGGCTGCTGAACCAGGACGAGCTGATCGAGTACATGCGTCGGCAGATCGAGGCCGCCGCGAAGCTCGGCTTCCCGATCGCGCGCGTGCAGATCTCGATCACGCCCGACTCGATGGCCGCGCTGGCGCCGATCGCCGAGCAGTACGGTGTGACACTCGCGCTGGAGGTGCACGCCGACCAGTACGCCTCGCACCCGCGCATCCTCGCGCTGCGGGACCGCTACGAGGAGGTCGGCTCGCCCTTCCTGGGCTTCACCGCCGACTGGGGCGCCACCACGGTCGGGTTCGCGCCGTCGCTGTTGGAGGCCTACCGGCGCCGCGGCGCCACGGAGGCGCTGCTGGGCCAGGTCGTGGACCTCTGGAACGAGTTCTACGAGGCGGGGCCTCCGGCCGATCAGGCCGACCACGGTCAGCGGTTCGGCCGCTTCATCGGCCTCGCCGCGAAGAACGGGCGCCCCGATCTCGGCATCGACTTCGCGATCAACGGCACCGGTCTGTTCGGGCCCGCGCGCGTGGACGACTGGCTGGAGATCATGCCGTGGATCAAGCATGTGCACGGCAAGTTCTTCGGCATCGACGAGAACCACGAGGAGCCGTCCGTTCCGGTGCGCGACCTCATCGCGCTGCTGGTGAACAACGGCTACAACGGCGCGATCTCCAGCGAGTACGAGGGCTGGCACTGGAACTACTGGCAGTCGCCGTTCGAGATCATCCGCGACGAGCAGGCCGTGCAGCGGTCGGCGGCGCAGAACGCGGGCAGCCGCATGGTCACCGACGCCGGGGAGGCGCGGCTCCAGCTCGGTCAGTGGCTGCCGAGTCGAGAGGGGGCGGTCAGCTGAACAGAATCGCATTCACCTCGCGCATCGTCCGGGCCGGGTCCACCAGCCCGGGCGACAGCAGGGCCTGGAGCGCCAGGCCGTCCTTGAGCGCCAGCAGCATGGTGGCGGCGGTCTCGGCCGGCCACTCCGCGGGGAGCGCCCCGGCCTCCTGGGCCGACCCGATCGCCTCGGTCAGCTGCGCGCGCAGCCGTACGTAGAGGTCGGCGAAGTACTCATGGGCGGCGTGCTCGGGATTGGTGGCCTCGGCCGACAGGACCGTGTAGAGCCGCATCACCGCGGGCTCGCGGGCGTTGTCGGCCATCGTCTCGGCGAGGGCTTCCACCGGGGTGCTGTTGGTGGCGATCGCGGCCGCGAAGCTCGTACCGTCGACCTCGTCGCGTCGCGCCAGCACCGCCGTGAGCAGGTCCTCCTTGCTCGGGAAGTGGTGCAGGAGGCCCTGCCGGGAGACCCCGCACGCCGTCGCGATGTCGGTCAGCGTCGCGTTGTCGAACCCGGATGTCCCGAAGGCCGCGATGGCCTGTTCGAGGATGCGTTCCTTGCGTGCGCGCCCCGACGCGTACCCGTCTTCCCTGCCGCTCATAACCCGTAGCCAATCATGAAAATAAAAACTTACGAAGAGGTAGGTATTCATGTTACGGTCCCCGACAGACGGGTCAAGCCCGCTCGCACGCCCTCGACGATGAAAGGCACAGCGTGACCACCGAAGCAACGGTCGCCGGCGACACCGCCGGCACGAGACCGATCAAGTGGAGCTACATGGACCACTGGCGCGCCAACGGTCCCCGTGGTCCGTACGACCAGTGGCACTCCCGCCAGACCATGACCCGCTTCCTCCGCCAGGTCGCCGCCGTCGGGTTCGACGCCATCGACACCTTCGACTTCCGCTTCTGGCAGATCCTCGAGCAGTACGGCTCGGTGGCCAACTACCAGGAGTTCGTGCAGGAGCAGGGCCTGGAGCGGATCGTCAACACCTTCCACGGCGTCTATTACGACCCGGAGCGCTACGCGCCGGAGGTGCCGGCCACGCACGAGACCATCCTCGAAGACTTCAAGGTCACGCTGGACCGCTGGTCGGGCATCCAGCTCGACAACATCATCGTGATGCCCGGCTCCCGGTTCTTCGACGAGCAGGGCGTGACCGACGACGGACTCAAGCACGCGGCCGAGGTCTGGGGCAAGGTCGGCGAGCTCACGCAGCAGTACGGCGTGAACCTGACCTGCCACCACGAGTTCTACGGCGGCATCCGCACCCGCGCGCAGATCGACACGTTCTACGGCTACGCCGACCCGCGCTATGTGAAGTTCTTCGTGGACACCGCGCAGCACTGCATCGCCGACGTCGACCCGGTGGCCGTGTACGAGGCCCACCACGAGCGCGTGAGCGGCTTCCACTTCAAGGACACCCGCACCAAGGACGTCAACGAGGACTACCGGCTCTGGCCCGACGCCGAGCTCTCGGCGGTCACGACCGAGAAGTGGTTCTACGAGATGGGCACCGCGGAGGGCCTGGTCGACTTCGAGTCGATGATGCGCTCCGTCCGCGACCACGGCTACACCGGCTGGATCAGCGTCGAGCACGACAAGGCCGACAAGATCGGCGGCGACTACTCCGAGAGCACCGCCATCGCGCGCTGGTACGCCAAGAACGTGCTCGACCGCATCTACCAGGAGGAGCGGGCATGACCGGCATCCGGTGGGGCTACGCCCTCAACCAGTGGGACACCAACATCGACGCGTTCGTGCGCAAGCGCGACCACGAGCGGGCGTTCAAGACGATCTCGATCAGCGGGTTCTCCGGCGTCGAGCTCACCGCCGAGAGCTTCGGCCCGTGGGAGCCGCTGGGCTCGCCCGAGCAGATCGCGAACCTGTACGGGTCGCTCGACGGGCTCCGTCGGGTGCTGACGGAGTGTGCGCTCGACGGCGTCTCCAGCTACGTCTACGACCCGTTCATCGGGTTCGACGTGGAGATGGGCCGCGGCCACGACCCGCTCGACCCGGAGGCTGCGCCGCGGATCACCGCGACCGCGGTCTGGTTCGCGGAGGCGCTGGCGGCGCTGGGCGGGGAGGTGCTGGTCGTCCGTCCGTGCGGGTCGGCCTGGCAGACCGGCGCACTGGACGACGACCGGATCGCTGCCCTCGCGGCCTGCTGGAACACGGTCGGCGCAGCGGTGGCGGCGGCGGGCGTCTCCCTCGCCCTGCACTTCGACTTCCTCTCGGCGCTGCGCCTCGACGACGGCCTCGCCCGGCTGCTCGACGCGACCGACCCGGAGCTGGTCGGCCTCGCGCTCGACACGGCGGAGGTCGCGGTCGCCGGTCTCGACCCCGTCGCGGTCTTCGAGCGCCACGCGGACCGCGTCCGGCACGTCCAGCTCAAGGACGCCCGCGATGTCGTGGATGACGCCGAGGCCCTCACCCCCCACGCCGAGCAGTTCGTGCGCACCGAGGGCGGCGCGCGCCGCGTCGAGCGCTGGTTCTTCGAGCCGACCGACGAGGGCGGCCTCGTCGACTTCGAGTCGTTCGCAGGGTCTCTCGCGCGCCACGGCTACACCGGTTGGATCGTCGTCGAGTCCGACCAGAGCCCTCACCCCGCCGAGAGCGCGATGGTGAGCGGCTGGTACGTCCAGAACGTCCTCGCACCACTCACCTCCGCAGCAGGAGAGCTCTCCGGCAGCGCCGTCGGAAAGGCATGACCATGACCACTCGCACAGCACCGTGGAAGCGGGCGCTCCCGCTCGCGGCCGCGCTCGCCGCCGGGGCGCTCGTCCTTGCCGGCTGCTCCGGCAGCGGCTCCTCAGGCGGCGCCGAGCCGCAGACCATCACGTTCGCGTTCGGCGCGACGAACGACCAGGACAAGGCCGCGTACTCGGGCCTCGCGACGGCGTTCGCCAAGACCCACAAGGGCGTCACCGTCACCCCGCAGAACCTCCCGGCGCAGAGCTACCCGAGCACGATCGGCACCCGGGTGCAGGGCGGCAACGCTCCCGACACCTTCCAGTCGGAGGGCGGGACCGGGCAGTCGTACTCGATCATCCCGTTCGCCAAGGCCGGCCAGCTCCTGCCGCTGACGGACAGCGCGATCCTCTCGGCGCTGCCGTCGTCGCAGAAGGAGCTCTGGGTCTACAACGGCAAGGCGTACGGCGTCCCGCTCGGCAGCAACGCGAACGGCGTCATCTACAACGACGAGCTGGCCCAGTCGATCGGCGTGAAGATCGACGCCTCCACCAGCCTGGACGGGATCATCGCCCAGTGCGGGAAGGCCCGGGCGGCCGGCAAGACGATCTACGGCCTGGCCGGAGGCGCGACCGCGAACAACGCGTTCGTCGCCCTGGGCCTGGCCACCTCGACCGTCTACGGCTCGGACAAGGACTGGAACACGAAGCGCGCACAGAACAAGGTGACCTTCGCCGGCACCAAGGGCTGGACGACCGCCCTGGAGTCGGTCAAGAAGATGTTCGACGCCGGTTGCTTCCAGGACGGCGCGGCCAGCGCGGGCTTCGACGCCCTGACCAACGGCGCGTCGTCGGGCAAGATTCTCGGCTTCTTCGCGCCGAGCAACGCGGCCAAGGAGATCATGGACGCCGCGGGCGGTCACGTGAAGCTGGTCATCCTGCCGATCGCGGCGCAGGGCGGAACCAAGACGTACCTCTCCGTCAGCGCCGACCAGAGCGTGTCCGCGAGCGCGAAGACCAAGAGCCCGCAGCTCGCGACGGAGTTCCTGAAGTACATCGTCTCCGAGGACGGCCAGGAGGCCTACTCGCAGGCGGTCGGCACCATCCCGGTCACCGCGGACGCCTCCACGAAGCTCCTCCCGCAGTTCGAGCCCGTGACCGACCTCATCGACTCGAAGACCGTGCGCGGCCTCCCGTCGACCGACTGGACCAACGTCAAGGTCTACAACGACCTCGGCAACGGCGTGCAGGGCATCCTGACCGGCCAGCTGACGGTCAAGCAGGTGCTGCAGCAGATGGACGCCGACTGGGGCTGATCCCGGTCAGGCCGAACGACATCGAACGAAAACCACGAAAGGAACCACCATCATGGTGAACGACACCGGCATCGCCGGCACGGGCATCGAGCTCGGCACCACCCTCTACTCGATGACGAGCGAGTTCGCGGCCGGCGTCTACACGCCGGAGACGCTGATCGCGGCGGTCGCCGAGAACGGCATCGGCCCGGGCGTCGAGTTCAACATCGCCCAGCTGCTGCGCACCTACCCGGACGTCGACGCGGAGTTCGTGAAGCTCTGGTTCGACTCGCTGGAGAAGTACGGCCTGGAGCCGAGCGCGGTCGGCACCAACCTCGACATGGGCCGCCGCAAGGACCGCGACATGACGCCGGACGAGGAGCACGACTTCCTCGCCCGCCAGCTGAAGACCGCGCACACACTCGGCTTCAAGCGCGTCGTCATCCGTTCGGCCGGGCGCGAGCTGCTGCGCAGTCTCCTGCCGCTCGCCGAGAAGTACGACCAGCGCCTCGGCTACGAGATCCACGCGCCGCAGGGTCCGAACGACCCCAAGGTCATCGGCATCCGGGAGCTCTACGCGGAGCTCGGCAGCGACCGCCTGGGCTTCACGGCCGACTTCTCCTCGACCATGCACAGCCTGTCGCCCACGCTGCTGGCGCAGCTGGAGAAGATGGGGATGGACCCGAAGCACTTCGGCGTGATGGACGAGATCTGGCACGAGCCGACCCCGATGCACGTGCGCAACCAGAAGTTCGAGGACTACCTCACCGGCGAGGGCGTCGACCCGGTGGGCTTCGGCCCGTTCACCCGGCTCGCGTTCAACATGCACGGACTGGTGCCGCCGGAGGAGTGGCTGGACATCATGCCGCAGATCTTCCACGTGCACGCCAAGTTCTACGACATCGACGCCGACGGCCAGGAGCCGGCGATGGACATCCCGCGGATCGTCCGCCAGTTCGTGGAGGGCGGCTACCGGGGCTACCTGTCGAGCGAGTGGGAGGGCCACGCGTTCCAGGACCTGGGCGAGGCCGACCCGATCGACCTCGTTAAGAAGCAGCACGCGCTCATGCGGCGCACCATCGAGGACGCCGTCGCCGAGAAGGAGTCCCTCCATGTCTGACACCGCCGTCGAGCCGACCATCGCCGACCTGACCGCCGAGCTCGCGCGCCTGCGCGAGGAGGTCGCCGCCGCGCAGGCGCTCGCCCGTCGCGCCGCCGACCGGGGCGAGATCGAGAACCTGTTCAGCACCTACATGTACCTGCACAACGCCTTCCAGGACGAGCGGATCATCCCGCTCTGGGTGAAGGAGGGCACGGAGGGCATCCGCGCCCGCTACACCAACGCTGGCCAGTACACGACGTGGGAGAGCGTCACCCGCTATCACCGCGGCCGTCCGTCGCCCGAGGGCAAGCTGATCCTGCACGCGACCACCACGCCGGTCATCGAGGTGGCCGCCGACGGGAAGACCGCCAAGGGCGTCTGGCTCATGGCCGGCACCGAGTCGGGCCTGACCGACCCGGAGGTCGCCAAGGCGTTCCCCGACATGTACTCGCCCGAGCTCGTGCAGGGCAAGAAGGTCTGGGCGCACTGGGTCTGGTGCAAGTACGCCATCGACTTCCTCCGCCAGGACGGCGAGTGGAAGTTCTGGAAGTTCCGCTGCTACGAGCTCGCCCGCGCGCCCTTCGAGGAGAACTGGGTCAGCTTCGGCGAGAAGAACCAGGGCGCGTTCGACCTCGACCTGATGTACTTCGGCGACGACGGCAAGCCCGTCTTCATGCCGCCGGCCGACGAGCCGGTGCCGAGCGAGAACCACCCGTACAGCCCGTCGACCGTGCAGCAGCTGGAGCCGGAGCCTCCCGCGCCGCACGGCACGTTCACCGACACGTTCAAGTAAGGGATCCATCATGGCAACTCACAACTCGCTGTTCTCCGAGAAGGACGTCCGGCGCACCTCCGACGGCATCGCGGTCTCGGTCCAGCTGCCCTGGTACCGCAGCCTGTGGCTCTCCGCCGTCGACGACGTCGCGGCCACGGTCAACGGCGTGGCGATCCCGCGCGACGACCTCCGCTTCGAGCTGAACGGCCGCAGCTACCGCGTCGAGGAACTGCCCGAGCAGTCCGAGACGCTGTGGTTCGTCGCCGACCGTCCCGACGTCGTGATCCCGCTGGGCCACACGCCCGAGGCGGGGGAGAAGCTCACCGTGGAGGTCGTCCTCACGATGCGCCTGCTCTACATGCAGATCATGCCGGGCGTCGACGGCGGCCCGGGCCGCTACGTGACCAACCGGGTCCCGGTCGAGCGCGAGCTGGTGCTCGCATGACCTTGCGGGTGGCCATGATCGGCCACGGCTTCATGGGCGCGGCGCACTCGGTCGGCTGGCGGCAGGCGCCGCGCGTCTTCGACCTCCCGGAGGCCGTGGAAATGGCCGTGATCGTCGGCCGGAACGAGCAGGCAGTGTCCCGGGCCGCCGAGAAGTGGGGCTGGGCATCGCACGCGACCGATTGGCGCGAGGTGATCGCGCGCGACGACATCGACCTGGTCGACATCGTGACCCCGGGCGACTCGCACGCCGAGATCGCGATCGCCGCGCTGGAGGCGGGCAAGCACGTGCTGTGCGAGAAGCCGCTCGCGAACAGCGTCGAGGAGGCCGAGGCGATGGCCGCCGCCGCCGAGCGCGCCGCCGAGCACGGCGTCCATGCGATGGTCGGGTTCACCTACCGGCGCGTGCCCGCGGTGTCGCTGCTGCAGGACCTCATCGCGCGCGGGATCATCGGCGAGGTCCGCCAGGTGCGCGCGGCGTACCGGCAGGACTGGCTGGTCGACCCGTCCGTCCCGCTCGGCTGGCGGCTCCAGAAGGAGCACGCCGGCTCGGGCGCGCTGGGCGACATCGGCGCGCACATCGTCGACATGACGCAGTTCGTGACCGGCAGCCTCGTGACGCGGGTCTCCGGCACGGTCGAGACCATCGTCTCCCAGCGCCCGGTGCTCGGCGCGCGGTCCGGGTTCACCGGCAGCGCCACGGGCGAGCTCGGCGAGGTGACCGTCGATGACGTCGCGATCTTCACCGGCCGGCTCGGCAACGGCGCGCTCGTCTCGTTCGAGGCCACCCGCTTCGCGACCGGACGCAAGAACGCCCTGACCATCGAGGTGTCCGGCTCGGAGGGCGCGCTGGCGTTCGACCTCGAACGCCTCAACGAGCTGCGGCACTACGACCGGAACGCCCCGGCCGAGCTGCAGGGGTTCACGACGATCCTCGTGACCGAGCCCGAGCATCCGTACGTCTCGGCGTGGTGGCCGCCCGGGCACATGCTCGGCTACGAGCACGGCTTCTCGCACCAGGTCGTGGACTTCGTGACGGCCATCGCGCACGGCACCGCGCTCGACCCGACCTTCGCCGACGGCCTCGCGGTTCAGCGCGTGCTCGCGGCGGTGGAGGAGAGCTCCGCCCAGGATTCGGCGTGGGTCGCGGTGGAGGCCGCGGCTCCCGCCCGCGTATAGAGAGGAATGACTGTGACCCGCCCGATCACCCTGTTCACCGGCCAGTGGGCCGACCTGCCCTTCGAGGAGGTGGCGCGGCTCGCCGGCGAGTGGGGCTACGACGGCCTCGAGATCGCCTGCTGGGGCGACCACCTCGACGTCGCCCGCTGGGACGACGCCGACTACGTGCAGTCCCGGAAGGACATCCTGGAGCGCAACGGCCTGAAGGTCTGGACGATCTCCAACCACCTCGCCGGCCAGGCCGTGTGCGACGACCCGATCGACGAGCGCCACCGCGACATCGTGAACGACCGGGTGTGGGGCGACGGCGACCCGGAGGGCGTGCGGCAGCGCGCCGCCGAGGAGCTGAAGCTGACTGCCCGCATGGCCGCGGCACTCGGCGTGAAGACCGTGACCGGCTTCACCGGCTCCTCGATCTGGAAGGCCGTCGCGATGTTCCCGCCGGCCTCCGATGAGTGGATCGCCGCCGGCTATCAGGACTTCGCCGACCGCTTCCACCCGATCCTCGACGTGTTCGAGGAGGTCGGCGTCCGGTTCGCCCTGGAGGTGCACCCCTCCGAGATCGCGTACGACTACTGGACCGCCAAGGCGACCCTGGCGGCGATCGGCCACCGCGAGAGCTTCGGGATCAACTTCGACCCGTCGCACTTCATGTGGCAGCATCTGGATCCGGTGGCGTTCGTGCTCGACTTCGCGGACCACATCTTCCACGTGCACGTGAAGGAGTCGATCACCAACCTGGACGGCCGCAACGGCGTGCTCGGTTCGCACCTGCCGTGGGCGAACCCGCGCCGCGGCTGGACGTTCGTCTCGACGGCGCACGGCGAGGTGCCGTGGGAGCCGATCTTCCGCGCGCTCAACTTCATCGGCTACACCGGCCCGACCTCTGTCGAGTGGGAGGACGCCGGCATGGACCGCCTGCAGGGCGCCCCGGAGGCCATCGCCTTCGTCCGCGGGCTCAACGCGATCACCCCGCCCGCCGCCGCCTTCGACGCGGCCTTCTCGACGAAAGCCGACTGATGGCAGAGGTTCTGAACGCCCTCATCCTCTCGGGCCACATGACCCGCGAGCACGACAACGAGCACCGCAGCTTCCGCCAGCACAACGTCTGGCTCACCCAGCTGCTGGAGGACACCGGCCGCTTCCGCGTCCGGGTCGTGGAGGACCCGCGCGGGCTCGGCGCCGAGATCATCGACAAGTACGACGTCGTGATCGTCGTCTTCGAGGGCCGCGACGGCTACCACGAGAAGGCGGTCGGCTTCGGCGCCGAGACGGATGCGGCGCTGCTGAAGTTCGTGCGCGACGACGGCAAGGGAATCGTCTGGTTCCACGGGTCCGCCGCGCAGGAGGACGACTGGGGTTACCCCGACGAGTACAACGTCCTCCGTGGCTCGCGGCTGACGGTGGCCGGGGGACTCCGGCCCCGGCCGTGGGGCGAGGCCCAGCTCGACACGGTCGAGCCGCGGCACGCGATCACCGACGGCATCAGCGCGCGCTGGACCGTCACCGGCGACGACATCCTCACCGGGGTGGAAATCCTCGACGGCGCCCGGGTGCTGCTCACGACCTACGACGACCTGGAGTCCTACGAGAGGGCGCCGGTCTGGCCGATGTCGCACTACCCGGTCGCCATCCCGGAGGAGGGGATCGCGGCCCTCCCCGGCATGAACACCGACCAGCCGATCGCCTGGATCAACGAGCACGGGGCCGGTCGCTCGTTCACGATCACGATCGGCCACGACATCGACACGTTCCGCCGCATCGAGTTCATCCGGATGTTCCCGCGCGGAGTGGAGTGGGCCGCCACCGGCGAGGTCACGTTGAACGGCCCGGATCGCCGGGGCGAGCGCCGCTTCCTCCCGTGGCCCTATTACAACCGCGGGGCCTGACCGCCCGCCGCCATCCCGCCTCCCTCGGGTGCGTTCAGAGGGAGGTGCGGGCGAGGGTGAGGTGGGCGCGCGTCAGTTCCGTGGGGTCGGTGTCCAGCCATTCGTGGCCGCCCCACTCGCTGCAGAGGGTGCCTGAGAAACCGGATCCGCGCAGCAGTGCGCCGAGCTCGCGCAGCGGCCAGGAGACGCGGTCGTCGGCGTCGTCCAGGTCCCAGAACTTGAGGTGGAAGCGGCCCACCAGCGGCAGGATGCCGCGCAGCACCTGCACCGGCGAGCGACCGAACCGCACGAGCAGGTTCATGTACAGCGCCTGCGCCGTCGGTGGCACGGCGCCGGAGCGCAGGTGCGCCACGACCGCGTCGAGCGTCTCCGGCTCCAGCCAGGCGTCCTTGAGCCGCGCGAGCAGCGCGTCAGGGACGTTCGGGGCGAGCGCCGCGAGGTAGGTCACCGGCAGCGCGGGCATGAGCATGCTCGTGTCGACGAGCACCCGGATGCGGCGGTCGTCGAGCGCGGCGATGTCGTCGATCGCCCGTGCCGTGGGCGGCGAATCGGGCGCCTGCTGCCCCTGCAACTCCTCGTAGAGGGTCAGGTCGAGCTCGTGCAGCACGGGCCGCAGCCTCCGAAGCAGCGCCGGGCCGGCCTGCCCGATCGGCAGCCGCACGCCATCCGCGCCGAGCTCGTGTGCGGTGCGCAGCTGGGGGAGGAGGAACGCGAAACGCTCGTCATCGTCGCGCTTCCGCGTCGGGCCGAGCCAGTCGTCGAGGCTCGCCCCGACGACGTCCACCCGCCCGCCCGCCGCGACGATCCGCTCGCGCAGCGCTACGGCCTCCGCGGCGGGCGTCGATGGGAACGACCGCCAGAGCTGCCCCGGCTCGACCTCCACGACGCGAGACACCCCCGAGGTGACGATGCCGACGACGATGTCAGCCGTGGATCGCTCGGCGCGGATCACCTCCGGCGTCCAGTTGAAGGCGCTGGCCGCGAGCGTCCACGGCGACTCGGGCGCCGCCTCCAGCCTGCGCTCGTCTGCGAAGTCGAGCACGAGCGGCGCATCGGGGCCGGCCGGAAGGTAGGGGATGAGCAGCCGGAACGACACCGCGACAGCGTGCCCTCCCGGGGCGAGCGGGCGGGCCGCACGTAACTCGAGGCGATCCTGCACGAACCACCAACCGTCGCCGGCCGGCACCTCGACGGCGCACTCCTCGCCGTCCACGCGGAGGCGCACCTCCGAGACGTTCGACAGCGGCAGCGACCGGATCCAGGGCAGGCTCACGCGCACGATGAACCCGTCGGCCGTCGCGGTCAGGGCATCGTCGCAGAGGATGGGCAGCGCCATGGCACCCCTTCGTGTCGGCTTATGAACGTAAGCTACATGCTTAGGTCCGAAACCGGAAGAAGTAAATCACTGGGTCCATAGATCCAGGCGATCCCACCGCTCTGGGGCTCCCAGCGAAGCCACGGTGAGTGCGTCCGACGCGGGGAAATCGAGCAACAGTGCGACGAGGCGCGCGGGCCAGTCGGTTTCCGGGTCGATCGATGGCAGCAGGAATGCGACCACTGCGAGCGCGTTGTAGACGCCGAAGACATTCTTCGCATCCTCGCTGTCACGAAGATGATCGAGCACAGGGATCTGCCCCCGCTTGGGCCTCGACGGGGCGTACTGGAGTTTGCGATTGAAGAGTCGTGCGTGGTGTGCCGCGACATTTCGCACGTAGTTCAGGCTGGCCAACCAGCCCGACATCAGTGTCTTGGTCGGGACCCCGAACGCCGCTGCGATCTCCTCCGCATCGATCTGGTTCACGCCGCGGTAGAGGACGGACAGCTGGCCGAGCTCGAGGAGCTCGGTGAGCGCCCAGACCGGCATCCGGTCGTCATACTTGTCACGAAAATGCGCCACGAAGAGTTCGTCGGAACTTGCCCTGCGCTTGTTCACCCGCCGGAGCCACTGAACGTGTTTGCTCGGACTCGGCTGTCCATCGTCGATGATCTCCGCGGTGAACGGCTCGACGAAGTGGGCAGGGTCCTCGTGGGCGAACGCTGCCCTGCGACCGAGCACGTATCCGATGCGCATGCGCACCGCGATCTCGATTCGCTCGACCGCTTCCAGCACCAGGATGCGCAGCCGTCGGTCGAAGTCGAGAGTCGCCTCACCCTGCGCCAGGGTGGTCCCGGGTCTGTAATCGCTCAGCACTCTGATGCGCGTGAGACCGTCCGCGTCGACGTATTCTTCGGATTCGCGGAACGGGTAGAGGTAGCCGGTCAGACGGTAGTAGCCGATGGCGCCCAGGATCGTCTCGGCATGGCTCGTGTCCTCGACCACGAGCCCGTGCTCCACCAGTCGGTCCACCTGCTCATTCAACGACAGCCATGGCTTGGTGTATTCGACCAACAGTCCCCCAAAAAGAAAATCAGCCCGCGCCTTTCGGCAACGGGCTGATCATGATGGGAAAACGTTACCACAGCCAAGCGACACCGTTGCCGGCATCCATGCGTCACGCCGCCACCGCCTTGACCCCCTCGATCGTCGGCCGCCCGTTCGCGAACCACCGCGGGAAGGTCACCTCGAACAGCTCCTCGATCGCGAGCTCCGCGCCACCGCGCAGCGGCTCCTTCTCATCCCCGATCGACCGCACGATCGACAGGTCGCGCGTCGCCAGCGGCAGCGACAGCTCGTAGACGCGCTGCCGCACCTCCGCCAGGAAGATCTCGCCGGCCGCCGACACCGCGCCGCCCACGACGATCACGCCCGGGTTGAACATGTTGACGAGCGCCGCGATCGACTCGCCGATCAGCCGCGCCGAGCGCTGCACCAGCGAGATCGCCAGCGCGTCGCCGTCCATCGCGGCGATCGAGACCGCCTCCGGTGTGATCGGCTGGCCGCGTTCGACCAGGCCGGCGAGGATGCCGCCGGCGCCCTCCTCGAGAGCGCGTTCGGCGTCGCGCATGATCGCCCAGCCGGAGGCCTCCGCCTCCAGGCAGCCGACCTTGCCGCAGCGGCAGACCTCGGTCGAGTCGCGGACGCGCACGTGGCCGATGTCGCCCGCCGCCCCGTTCGCGCCGCGGTGGATGCGGCCGTGCGAGACGAGGCCGGCGCCGATGCCGCTGCCGACCTTGCAGTAGATGAGGTCCACGTTGTCGTCGCGGCGGTGGCTGCGCTCGGTGAGGGCCAGGAGGTTGACGTCGTTGTCGACCCAGACCGGCGCCTCGAAGCGCTGCTCGAAGCGGCGGCGCACGTCGAAGCCGTTCCAGCCGGGCATGATGGGCGGGGCGACGGGGGAGCCCGTCTCGAAGTCCACGGGGCCGGGGACGCCGACCGCGACCGCCCAGACCGGACGCTCATCCTGCTCCGCCAGCAGCGCGTCGATCATCGCGAGCGCCGTATCGATCGTCTCGGCCGGGCCGCGGCTGATGTCCCACGGCCGGTGTGCCTCGGCGACGACCTCACCGTCGAGGGAGGCCAGCCCGACGCGGATGTGGAGGGCGCCGAGCGCGCAGACGACGATCCGGCCCCGGTCCGAGCGGAAGCGAAGGGTGCGGGGCGCGCGGCCGCCCGACGACGGGCCGTACTCGCCGTCCTCCAGGAAGCCCATCTCGATCGCCGCGTCGACGCGCTGCGCGACGACGCCGCGGCCGAGTCCCGTCAGCCGGCCGATCTCGGGCCGGGTGTCGGCCTCCCCGGTGCGGACGAGGTTCACCACGCGCAGCAGGCTCATGACCTCGTCGGTCTGCGCGCCGAATCGGAGTGCGGAATCCCTAGCCATGCTTGATTCTGACACAACCTCACCCAAGAGGAGGTAGAACGAGACCGTACTTGCGCGTTGAATTCCCAATCTTGCGCCGTAGTACGACCAAAGAAAGATCATCGCCGACCTAGGAAATCAGTCTCATTGATCCCCGGCATAGCCGATCTGCGGTTCCCCGATGTGGACGCGGCACCGAAAGTAGAGACCGGGCACTCACATTCCGCCCGTCTGGAAAGGATCAAGGATGATCAAGCTTCTCTCCCACCTGTCGTATGTGGAGATCACGTCCCCGGATGTCGAGGCATCCGTGAAGTTCTACGAGGAACAGGTCGGCCTGACCGTGGTCGACCGCATCGACGGCTCCGTGTACCTCCGCTGCTGGGGCGACTACTACGCCTACTCGGTCGTCGTCTCGCCCGGCCCGGAGCCGACGCTCGCCACGATGGCCTGGCGCACGTCGAGCGCCGAGGCCCTCGAGGAGGCGGCCAAGCGCGTCGAGGCCGCCGGCATCGAGGGCGAGTGGCTGGACGACGTGCACACGATCGGCCGCGCCTACCGTTTCACCGGCCCGTGGGGCCACTCGATGACCCTGCACTGGGACGTCACCCGCCACCAGGCGCCCGGCCACGTCGCGTCCATCTACCCGGACCGCCCCGAGAAGCGCAGCAAGGTCGCCGGCGCCCCGCGCCAGCTCGACCATGTGACGATCGCGACCAGCGACGTCGACGGCTTCGCGCAGTGGTACAACGACGTGCTCGGCTTCCGCATCATGGCCCGCACCGTGCTGGACGAGGCGCCGATCTCGATCTTCTCGGTGCTCACCACGAACGAGAAGTCGCACGACCTCGGCGTCGTGCTCGACGGCTCCACCCGCGCCGGCCGCGTCAACCACTACGCGTTCTGGGTCGACACCTACGAGGAGCTGCTCATCGCGGCCGACACCCTGATGGAGAACGGCGTCCCGATCGAGTACGGCCCCTCCATCCACGGCATCGGCGAGCAGACCTTCCTCTACTACCGGGAGCCGTCCACGCTGCGCATCGAGCTCAACACCGGCGGCTACCGCAACTACGTGCCCGACTGGCAGCCGAACACGTGGAAGCCGTCGCTGGGCTCCAGCAACTTCTACCGGAACGGCGCCATGCCGATGTCGATGACCGAGTCCTTCCCGGCCGCCGACGGCCCGAGCGCCACCGAGGAGGGCGTGCCCGACGAGATCAAGGAAGCGCTGCTCAACCCGTACGCCGTGCAGGGCCGCGGCTGACGATGGCCGCACCGAGCGAGGACCCGGCCGACCTGGACCGTCAGGACCCGGAGGCCGAGATCGCGGCGCGGGCGGAGGTGTACCGCAACTGGGGCCGCTGGGGTGAGGACGACGTGCTCGGCACGCTCAACCTCATCGACGCGGCCACGCGGGCGGATGCCGCCGCCCTCGTCCGCGAGGGCATCGCGATCTCCCTGGCGCAGTCGTTCGACATGAACGGCCCGCAGAAGGGCTGGCGCCGGCGCACCAACCCGGTGCACACGATGCTGGACACCGGGACGGACGCCGAGCGCGGCACCCAGGGTTTCCCGCACGGGCTCGGCGGCGCGGACGACGTGATCGCGATGCCGCTGCAGTGCTCGACGCAGTGGGACGGCCTCGGTCACATCTTCGACCACGGCTACGCCTGGAACGGCCGCCGGGCCGGTGATGTCGTCACGAGCGACGGCGACCTCGTCACGGGCATCGAGCACGCGGCCTCCGCGATCGTCTCGCGGGGGGTGCTGCTCGACCTCGGGCGGCACCTCCGGCCGACGACAGGAGAGTTGGAGGACGGCTACGCGATCACCGCGGCCGACCTCCGCTCCTGCGCCGAGGCGCAGGGCCCCACGAGCGCGGTGCGCACCGGTGACATCGTCCTGGTGCGCACCGGACAACTCGCGCGCGTGCGCCGCGACGGCTGGGGCGAGTACGCGGGAGGCCCCGCCCCCGGTCTCTCGCTGACGACCGCCGGCTGGCTGCACGACACGGGGATCGCCGCGATCGCGACCGACACCTGGGGCTTCGAAGTGCGCCCGAACGAGTTCGACGTCCCCGCGTTCCAGCCCCTGCACCAGGTCGTCATCCCGAACCTCGGCCTCACCATCGGCGAGATGTGGGACCTGGAGGAGCTGGCGTCCGAGTGCGCGCGGCTCGGGAGATACGATTTCCTCCTCTCGGCTCCACCGCTGCCCATCACGGCGGCCGTCGGGTCGCCGATCAACCCCATCGCGCTGCTCTAGCGGTCTCGCCGGAACAGCAGCGCACGCAGAAGAACAGAGAGGTTCTTGTATGACCGCCGTCACCAAGGTCGCGATCGCCGGAAGCGGTGTCGCGGGTCTGGCCACCGCCATTCAGCTCGCCAAGGCGGGCGTCGCCGTCGACGTCTTCGAGTCCAAGCCGGAGCTGAGCGCGCTCGGCTCAGGCATCACGCTGCAGGGCAACGCACTGCGCGCCTTCGCGGCCCTCGGTGTCTGGGACGATGTGCAGCGCGAGGGGTACTTCTTCGAAGGGCTCACGCTGCGGGCGCCGGGGCCGGACGCCCCGGCGATCGCCGAGCTGCCCGAGGTGAAGACCGGCGGCCCGGACTTCCCGGCGACGGGCGGGATGTACCGCCCGGACTTGGCGCGCATCCTGCTCGCGCACGCCCAGGCGGCGGGGGCGGACGTCCGGTTCGGAGCGAAGGTCACGGGCGTGACCGAGGCCGAGGACGGTGTCGCCGTGGAGGTCGACGGCTCGCCCGCGGGCACCTACGACCTCCTGGTCGGCGCCGACGGCCTCAACTCGGCCGTCCGCGAACTGATCGGCATCGAGACCAAGCCCGAGCCGACCGGCATGGGCATCTGGCGGTCGTTCGTCTCGCGTCCGGCTTCCGTCGAGCACAGCGAGCTGTACTACGGCGGCCCGGTCTACATCGCGGGCTACACGCCGACCGGCGAGGACACGATGTACGCCTACCTGGTCGAGCCCGCGCAGGACCGCACCGGTCTCAGCGACGAGGAGTCGGTCGCGATCATGCTGGAGGAGTCGGCGGCCTACGGCGGACCGTGGAACGACATCCGGGCCGACCTCCAGGCCGGGGCGCACGTCAACTACACCTGGTTCACCCAGCACATCGTGCCGGCTCCGTGGAACCGCGGCCGCTCGGTCGTGATCGGCGACGCGGCGCACTCCTGCCCGCCCACGATCGCGCAGGGCGCGGCGCAGGCGCTGGAGGACGCGCTGGTGCTCACCGAGCTGCTGCTCGCCGCCGACACCGTCGATGACGCGCTCTGGGACGCCTTCCACGCCCGCCGCGTGCCGCGCGCGCAGGCCGTGGTGGAGGCCTCCGTGCAGCTCGGCCAGTGGCAGATCGACCACGACCGGGAGGCCGACGCCCCCGGGCTCATCTTCGGCATCGCGCACCGGATGGCGGAGCCCGCATGAGGATCGCCCGCTGGACACGCGACGGCGACGACACCTCCGAGGGGTTCGTGATCGCGGACCGGGTCGTCCCGTTCCCCGATGGCCTCACTGTGGGCGACGTGCTCGCGCGCGGGCTCGCAGAGACGCACAGGCTGTTCGCGGCGGTGGAGGAGGCCGACGGCGCGGCCCTCGCGGACGTCCGGCTGCTCGCCCCGCTCGTGCCCGCCTCGATCCGCGACTTCGTGGCCTTCGAGGAGCACGTGGAGGGCGTGAGCGCCTCGGTCGACGGCAAGTCCGAAGTCGTGCCCGAGTGGTACCAGGCGCCGACGTTCTACTTCACCAACCCGCACACGGTGCTCGGGCCGGGCGAGGTGCTGCGGCCTCCGGTCAGTGCCCGCCTCGACTTCGAGCTGGAGGTCGCGGCGGTCATCGGCGGTCCTGCCGGCGCGAACCTCACCGCCGACGACGCCGCCGGGGTCATCTTCGGCTACACGATCATGAACGACTGGTCCGCCCGTGACCTCCAGTCGCGCGAGATGAAGGTGCGCCTCGGCCCCGCCAAGGGCAAGGACTTCGGGACGAGCCTCGGGCCGTGGATCGTGACGGCCGACGAGCTCGCACCCTTCCTCGACGACGACGGCTTCCTCGCCGTCCGGGCCGAGGTGTTCGTGAACGACGAGCGCATCGGGCACGATCTCGTGTCGAACATGGGCTGGCCGTTCCCGGAGCTGATCGCCTACGCCTCGCGCAACTCGCGGGTGGTGCCGGGCGACGTGCTCGGCTCCGGGACGATCGGCAACGGCGGCTGCCTGGCCGAGCTCTGGGGCCGGCGCGGCGAGCTCACGCCGCCTCCGCTGACCGACGGCGACACCGTGCGCATGGTGGTCGAGGGCATCGGCGAGCTGGCCGGCCCGGTCGGCGGGGCCGTCGAGGCGCCCGAGCTGCCGGCGGCGCGCGAGCGGTCGCGTGCCCGGAGCCGCCGGGAGCGGGTCGCGCAGTGACCTCCAGTGTCCGCGATCTGCTCGCCGGCCTCGACGGGGCGACGGTCGTCGTCACCGGCGCCGCCCGCGGTCAGGGCGCCGCGGAGGCGCGGCTGCTCGCCGAGCTGGGCGCGCACGTCGTCGCGACCGACGTCGTCGACCCGGATGGCCCGCTGGGCGACGCGATCGACTTCCGTCACCTGGATGTCACGGACGAGGCCGCCTGGGCGCGGCTCGCGACCGACCTCGCCGAGACACTGGGCGGGACCCCGCTCCGCGGCCTCATCAACAACGCGGGCATCACCCACCGCGCCGGCATCGACCAGACCGAGCGTGCCGACTGGGACCGTGTCATCGCTGTGAACCTGTCCGGGCCGATGCTCGGCATGCGCGCGCTCGCGCCGCTCATGGGAGCGGGCTCCTCGATCGTGAACGTCGGCTCGGTCGCCGGACTCACGGGTCACTACACAGCGGCATACACGGCCTCGAAGTGGGGCCTGCGCGGGCTGTCGCGCGTCGCGGCGACCGAGTACGGGCCGCGCGGCATCCGGGTGAACACCATCCATCCCGGCTTCATCGAGACCGACATGACGGCCAACGCGCCATCCGCGATGCGTGAGGCGCAACTCGAACTGACGCCCCTCGAAAGACTCGGCGAGGCCGCCGACGTCGCCGGCCTCGCCGCCTTCCTGATCTCGGACGCGTCGGGCTACATCTCCGGCGCCGACCTCCCCGTCGACGGAGGCTTCGCCTCCTCCGCCGGAGCCAAACACCTCGCCGACCGCATCGCCGCCGGCGCGCAGTAGAAGGAGCCCTCCCGTGTTCATGTACTTCCCGACCAACTACGTCTGGAGCCTCGCCGTCGTCGCGACCCTCAACAACGGCGGCTACATCGACGAGGTCGACCGGGCGTGCAAGCCGGTGCTGCTCGCCTCGCAGAACGGCGACGACGCCGGGACGGCCGAGCTGTACGCGGCGTGGGAGGCCGTCGCCGACCGCCTCGTCGCCAAGGCGCGCGCCGACGAGGCGGCCGGCCGCCGGATCGGCGCGGGGGAGACCTACTACCGGGCGTCGCTCTACACGTCCCAGGCCGAGCGGCTGCAGTCGCCGCGCTGGGAGGGCCGCAACGCCGCGTACCAGAAGTCGATCGACCTCCTCCTCAAGCACGTCGAGTTGAGCCGCATCCCGCTCACGCGCGTCGAGATCCCCTACGAGGGCGCGTCGCTGCCCGGCTACTTCTACCGCGCGCCGGGCGACGGCCCGCACCCCGTGATCATCCAGTGGAACGGTCTCGACTCGACCAAGGAGATGATGTACTACTCGGGCTTCCCGCAGATGCTCGCGGAGCGCGGCATCTCCACCCTGATGATCGACACCCCCGGATCCGGCGAGGCCCTGCGCCTGCGCGGCCTGACCGCCCGCCACGACACCGAGGTGTGGGCGGCGGCGATCGTCGACTGGCTGGAGGAGCACGCCGCCGAGCTCGACGCCGACCCCGAACGGATCGGCATCGTCGGCTGGTCGCTCGGCGGCTACTATGCGCCGCGCGCCGCGGCCTTCGAGAAGCGCCTGAGGCTGGCCGTCGCCTGGGGCGCGAACCACGACTGGGCCGCCGTGCAGGAGGCGCGCCGCAACCGGGAGGGCGAGAACCCCGTCCCGCACTACTGGGACCACGTCTTCTGGGTCTGGGGAGTGAACGACATGGACGAGTTCATCGCCAAGACCGAGGGGATGCACCTCAACGGCGTGGCCGAGAAGATCACCGTCCCGCTCCTGATCACCCACGGTGCGGGCGACCGCCAGATCCCGGTGCGCTACGCCCACGAGACCTACGACCAGGCGGTGAACAGCCCGCGCCGCGAACTCCGGATCTTCGACGACCCGGAAGGCGGCACGGAGCACATCTCGATCGACAACATGCCCTACGTGGCCGGCATCATCGCCGACTGGATCGCGGAGACGTTCTCGCTGGACAGCCTCGGGCGAGCTCATGACGCCGGCGTCTCGCCGGCCTCTAAAGCGATCCGCTAGCCTCGAGAAATGCCCACTCCGCCGTTCCGCGCCGACGTCGTCGGCAGCTTCCTCCGTCCGCCCGCGCTCGCCGCAGCCCGTGACGAGTTCGCGTCGGGTGCGATCGACCGGGACGCCCTGCGCGCCGCCGAGGACGCGGCGATCCGGGAGCTCGTCCTCAATGAGGCGGAGGCGGGCCTGCAGGTCGCGACGGACGGCGAGTTCCGTCGCGCCTGGTGGCACTTCGACTTCTTCGGGCTGCTCGACGGCGTGGAGGTCGTCGAGCTCGATCACGGCATCCAGTTCCAGGGTGTGCAGACCAAGCCCCGCGGCCTCGAAGTGACGGGGAGGATCGGGTTCGGCGACGACCATCCGTTCCTGGAGCACTTCCGGTCGCTGAAGGCATTGGTGGAGGGCACCACCGGGGCGGTGCCCAAGTTCACGATCCCGGCTCCCACCGTGCTCGACTTCCGGCTGGAGCCCGGCCACATCTCCACCTCGGCGTACGGCGGACGCGACGACCTCGTCGACGATCTCGTCGGCGCCTACCGCGACGCCCTCCGTGCCTTCTACGACGCCGGCGCGCGGTACCTGCAGTTCGACGACACCGCCTGGGCGTACCTGTGCTCGGAGGCGGAGCTCGCGAAAGCCCGCGAGCGGGGCATCGAGACCGACGGCATCGCCGAACGGTATTCGGCGATGCTGAACCGCATCCTCGACGGCAGACCCGATGACCTCACGGTGACCACGCACGTCTGCCGCGGCAACTTCCGGTCGACGTGGATCTCGTCGGGCGGCTACGAGCCGGTCGCGGAGCAGCTGCTCGGCAACACGCAGTTCGACGGGTACTTCCTCGAATACGACAGCGAGCGCGCCGGTGGGTTCGAGCCGCTGAGGTTCCTGCCGGAGGGCGACAAGCGGGTCGTGCTCGGCCTCATCACGTCCAAGACCGGTGCGCTGGAGGACCCGGACGTGATCAAGCGACGGATCGACCAGGCGGCCCGGTTCGCGCCCCTGGGCCAGCTCGCCCTCAGCCCGCAGTGCGGCTTCGCCTCGACCGAGGAGGGCAACCTGCTGACGCGGGAGGAGCAGTGGGCCAAGGTGCGCGAGGTCGTGGACATCGCCTCCGACGTGTGGGGCTGAACGCGCGTCCGCTCGTTTAGTCGGCCGCCGGAGGCTCGACCGACTCGGTGGCGTCGAACGGGGGCTCCCCGCCGCGGAGGTCGAGGTCGGACTCCCGGATCGCGTGCTTCATGGCGCGTTCGGCGGCGACGGGGTCCCCGGCGGCCACCGCGTCGAGCACGGCTTTGTGGTCGGGAACTGGGTCGAGCCAGTCCGCGCCGGGATGGTGCTGGATGCGGTTGCGGGCGTCCAGCGCGTGGATCACGACGACGTCGAGGCGCACCATCAGCTCGTTGTGGGTGGCGTGCAGCAGTGTCAGGTGGAAGTCCCGGTCGGCCTCCGCCAGACGCGATGCGTTGCGCCCGGCCGACTCGAACGCAGCGAACGCCGTGCGGAGCGCCTCGATGTCGGCGTCGTCGCGGAACTCCGCAGCCAGCCGGGCCGCTGCGGGCTCGATCACGTCGCGCAGCTGCGAGAGCTCGGCGAGCAGGCGGTCGTCGTCCCGCCGGGCCTCGCGCCGCCACAGGATGACGTCGCCGTCGAGCAGCTTCCAGTGGTCCCGGCTGGTGACGATGGTGCCGCGCTTGGGCCAGGAGTCGATCAGCCCTTTCTCGCGGATGACGCGCAGCGCCTCGCGGATCGCCGTCTTGCTGACCCGGAACTCCGGCTCCAGCGCGTCGACGTCGATGCGGCTTCCCGGCGGATAGTCGCCTCGGACGATGCGGAGCCCGAGGGCGTCCACGAGGGCCGCGTGTAGATCTGCCATGAGTGGACCCTATCCGTCCGGGATGCGTGCGCCCGGCTCTTTTTGCGTTTAGACGTATTGTTACTATTATTCCTATTAATTCGGATCAGCCATCCGGACATCCGCACCGTTTACGAAGGAGTAGGCCATGCAGTCACGTCCCCCTCGCCGCAGCAGAGTGCTGGGCTTGGTCGCAACGCTCGCGGTGGGCGCCGTCGCCCTCGCGGGATGCTCGTCCTCCAGCCCCAGCAGCACCGCCGGGGCGAACACGCCGAAGCCCGCGACGATCACGTTCGCGGCGTCGACGCTCGGCGACCCGGGCCGCGGCCCCGGCCTCCAGAAGCTCATCGACGAATACAACGCCAGTCAGAAGATCGTCACCGTCAAGCCCGCGTCCGTCCCGTACCCGACATTCGGCCAGACGGTCCTGACGCAGATGGGCGGCGGCGAAGGCCCCGACATCGTCCGCTTCGACATGCCGGAGTTCGAGGCCGCGGCCGGGTCGAGCCTCCTGGAGCCGCTCGACGACCAGATCGACGCCAAGGCGCTCCACCTCATCCCCGGCCCCGACAAGTACCTGACGGTCGACGGTCACCGCTACGGCGTCGTGTTCGAGGACGCGAACTACGGCATGTTCTACAACACCGGTCTGATCCCGACGCCGCCGACCACGTTCGACGAGTTCCTGCAGACCGCCAAGAGCCTCACGGCCGGCGACACCTACGGTCTCGCCTTCCGCCAGACCCAGGCGGAGGAGGCCGGCGTCTGGCAGGACATCTTCAACTACGTGCTCGGTTTCGGCGGCAACTGGTCGGACGGCAAGAAGCTGACGATCGACTCGCCGAACGTCATCAAGGGCCTGGAGGCGTACCAGAAGCTGTACGACGCGAACGTGATCCCGAAGGGCGCCGACGCGGCCACCTTCCGCAAGATGTTCGCCAACGGCAAGGTCGGGATGGAGCTCAACAACGGCGGCTACGCCACGGCCACCACCGCGGCGAACCCGCAGCTGAAGTTCTCGGTCGCCCGCATCCCGTTCCCGGTGCAGAAGCAGGGTGCCCTCCTCGCCCCGATCGTGGTCAACGCGAACAGCAAGCACAAGGACGCCGCCGTCGACTTCATCCACTGGCTGCTCAAGCCCGCCCAGCAGGTGAAGCTGCAGGAGGTGCTCGGCGCCAGCAGCGTCGCGACACCCACCAAGCGCAGCGAGGCCAGCCTGCAGAAGTACCCCTTCCTGCCGGTCCTCGACGACCTGACCGACTCGGGCGTTCCGCAGATCGTCCTCGGCTTCGGAGCGCAGACCCCGGACATCCGTCACATCGTCGTCACCCAGGTCCTCTCCGCTCTGAAGGGGGAGAAGGACATGAAGTCGGCGATGCAGACTGCTCAGAAGCAGGCAGCTGAGCTGGTCGGGCAGTGAGCACCACGACGGGGTCGCGCCGCGAGGCGCGGCCCCCGCACCCCGCACAGCCCCCGGAGCAGGTGCGGCGGGCGCCGGCGGAACCGCTGTCCGCCCGCCGGCGCCGCCGCGTCGTCGGCAGCCCGTGGACGCCGTACGTCTTCCTGGCGCCGGCCGTGCTCTACATCGTCGTCTTCCAGCTGGTCCCGCTGGTTCAGGAGGTGTACCTGAGCTTCACGAGGACGACCCTCCTCAACCCTGCGGTGAGCGTCTGGGTGGGCCTGGCGAACTACCAGCGCGTGTTCGCCGACCCGGAGTTCCAGCAGACGTTGCTGACGACGGCGGTCTACGTCGTCTGCTGCGTGGTGGGCTCCGTCGGGCTGGGCCTGATCGTGGCGCTGCTGCTGAACGGGCGGTTCCCCGGCCGGGGCGTCGCCCGTTCGCTGGTGACGATCCCGTGGGCCGCGCCCGGCATCGCCGTCGCGCTGATCGCGACCTGGATGTTCAACCCGCAGTTCGGCATCCTGACGCGACTGCTGCGCGCCGTCGGAATCGACCCGGGCGCCAGCGGCGCCCTGGACAACCCGCGGCTCGCTCTCGCGGCGATCCTCCTCACGACGATCTGGCAGCTCGTCCCGTTCGTGGCGGTCGTGCTGCTGTCGGCTCTGCAGTCGGTGCCGCAGGAACTGGTCGAGGCGGCGTCGATGGACGGCGCGGGACGGTGGACGGTGTTCCGTGTCGTCACCTGGCAGGTGCTCAAGCCGACGGTCGGCCTCGTCGCCGTGCTGATGACGATCTGGTCGCTGCGACGGTTCGAGCTGATCTGGCTGATGACGCGCGGCGGCCCGCTCGGCTCGACGCGGACGCTGGTGATCGACCTCTACTCGCAGGCGTTCGAATCCAAACAACTCGGCGTCGCCGCGGCGATCGGGATGGTGGGCATCGTCATCTCGGTCATCGTCATCGCCGGCAGCAGACTCGTCGCGCGGGCCGCGGCACGGGAGGCATGATGCGCACCGCACGACGCTTCGGGGTGACCGCCCGCATGATCGCGGTCCTGGTCGTCCTCGGCCTGGCGATCTTCCCGGTCTACTGGATGTTCGTCACAGCGCTCACACCGGACTCCGCCCTGTACAGCGGAGGAACGAGCCTGCTTCCCGACTTCGGCCGGATGGGCGTCTTCGCCGACGTACTGGCGGACGGGCAGGTGCTGGGCTGGCTGCTCAACAGCCTGATCGTCGCCGCGGGCACCACGGTCCTGGCCGTGGGCCTGGGCATTCCGCTCGGCTACGCGCTCTCGCGGTTCGGCTTCCGCGGGAAGGTCGTCATCGCGGTGGCGCTGCTCTTCACGCAGATGCTGCCGGAGGCCCTGCTCGTGGTCCCGCTGTTCTCGATCTTCCGCCGGTTCGAGCTGCTCAACTCGCTGCACGGCCTGATCCTCGCCGACACCGCGTTCGCGCTGCCCGTCGTCGCCCTCATCCTGAAGGGTGCGATCGACGGTGTGCCGCGCGAGCTCGACGAGGCCGTCCGCGTGGACGGCGGCCGGCCGTTCACGGTGCTCAGCCGCGTCATCCTGCCGCTCATCGCACCCGCGGTGGCGGCCTCGGCGGTGATCGCGTTCTTCAGCGCCTGGAACGAGTACGTCTTCGCCGTGACGTTCGTCTTCGACAAGGGCCTGCAGCCGGCGTCGGTCGGCGTCGCCGGCTTCATCGGCGAGCAGGACACCTCGATCCAGAGCATCATGGCGGTCGCGCTGCTGTTCACGCTGCCGGCCGTCGCCTTCTACCTGTTCGCACAACGCTACGTCGTCAGCGGTATGACCGCCGGCGCCGTGAAGGGATAGCACCACCGCTATGAAGATCACCAGTCTCGACACCGTCGTGGTCGACTTCTACCGCACCAATCTCGTCTTCGTCCTGCTGGGCACCGACGAGGGGCTCACCGGTGTGGCCGAGGCGACGCTCGAAGGCCAGGAGCACGCCGTCGTCGGCGCGGTCCGGTTGCTCGCGGAACGCGTCCTCGGCGCCGACCCCACCCGGATCGCGGAGACGATCTACCGGCTCAACCGCGACTCGTACTGGCGCGGCGGCCCGGTCTCGATGACCGCGCTGAGCGCTCTGGAGACCGCCATGTGGGATGTCTCCGCCCGCGCTCTCGGCGTCCCCGTGCACCGGCTGCTCGGCGGCCAGACGCGCGACCGGGTGCGTGCGTACGCGAACGGCTGGTTCTCCGGCGCCCGCACTCCGGAGGACTTCGCCGAGGCCGCGATCGCGACCGTCGCCCAGGGCTTCCGCGGGCTGAAGTGGGACCCGTTCGAGGCCGCCGACCTCACCGTCGGGGCGCGGGACCTGCGCCGGATGCTCGAGCCCGTGGCGGCCGTCCGCGATGCGGTCGGAGACGACATCGAGCTGTTCATCGAGGGCCACGGGCGCTTCGACGTGCCGAACGCGATCCGGATCGCGCGCGAGCTCGAGCAGTACCAGCCGGTGTTCTTCGAGGAGCCGAGCCCGCCGGACAGCGTCGACGCGCTCGTGGAGATCCGCTCGAAGTCGCCGATCCCGATCGCGGCCGGGGAGCGCTGGTTCGGCCGCAACGCCTTCCTGCCGGTGCTCGAACGCGGAGCCGTCGACTACATCCAGCCGGACGTCACCCACGCGGGCGGCCTATCCGAACTGGTCTTCCTCTCGACGCTGGCGGCCGCGCGCTACGTGCCGTTCGCACCGCACAACCCGTCGGGGCCGCTCTCCACGGCGGCGACGCTGCAGCTGGGGGCGGCGCTGCCGAACTTCCGGTACCTGGAGATCATGGCGGTCGACGTGCCGTGGCGCGGCGACATCTCGAACGAGGCGCTGCAGCTGACCGAGGACGGCGACATCCTCATCCCCGAGGGGATCGGGCTGGGCATCGAGCTCGACCTGGAGGCCATCGCCGAGCATCCCTTCCGCTCGCACCCCATGCGTCTGTTCGACGACGCCGTGGCGGACATCCGTCCCGACGACGCGCGCTCGTACTTCACCAAACCGCTCGTCCCCGTCAGCTAGGAGGCCACTGTGCACCTGTACCGTTCCACCGACGGCCGTGTCATCGCCCACCGCGAGGACGGCCCCCGGCTCGTCCCCGTCGCCTCGCTGGCCGAACTGCTCCGGCTGCGGTCGGCCGAGCTCCGCACGCTCCTGGAGGGCGAGCTCGCCCCGACGGAGCTCGCCGCAGCCGCCGCCCCGATCGACGGCCGGACGGAGGTATGGGCGAGCGGGGTGACCTACCTGCGCTCGCGCTCCGCCCGCATGGACGAGTCGAGCGACCCCGACATCTACGACCGGGTCTACGCCGCGGAGCGCCCGGAGCTGTTCTTCAAGTCGGCCGCGTGGCGCGTGGTCACCGACGGCGAGCCGATCGCGATCCGCGAGGGCTCCTCGTGGGACGTGCCGGAGCCGGAGCTCGCGGTCATCGCCAACCGGCACGGCGAGATCGTCGGCTACGGCGTCTGCGATGACGTCAGCTCGCGATCGCTGGAGGGCGAGAACCCCCTCTACCTGCCGCAGGCCAAGGTGTTCGCCGGCGCGTGCGCCATCGGCCCGGCGATCCGCCCGGCGTGGGAGGTCGACGCGGCCGCTCTCGGCATCCGCCTGCGCATCGAGCGCGACGGCCGCACAATCGTGGACGACGCGACCTCCACCGCGTCGCTGGCACGGCCGCTCACCGAGCTGGTCGAGTATCTGTTCCGTGCGGAGAACTTCCCGGACGGCGCGTGGCTCTCCACCGGCACGGGCATCGTCCCGGCGGACGACTTCACGCTGCGGGTCGGCGACCGGGTGACGGTCGAGGTCCAGGACGTCTCGTCCGTCACGAACCCGGTGGCGCAGGGCCGCGCGTCGTGGGACTTCCTGGAGGCACGGTGAGCGCGGCGACTCTGGACGGAGTGGACGCGGCGTGCCTGGCCGCCGCCGACGCGGCAGCCGGGTACGCGGACGCTTCGGTCGAGGCGCGCGCCGCGCTGTTGATCGACATCGCGGACCGCCTCGACGGCGACAGCGCTGCCCTCGTCGCGCTCGCCGACGCGGAGACGCACCTCGGCGCCGGCCGTCTCGCCGGTGAAGTGCTCCGCACGACCGGTCAGCTCCGGGCGTTCGCGGAGCTGATCGCCGGCGAGTCCGGAGTGGTTGTGGATCAGCCTTCCGGCTTCCCCGAACTGCGTCGGTACGTGGTGCCGCTCGGTCCTGTCGCGGTCTTCGCGGCCAGCAACTTCCCGTTCGCGTTCAGCGTGGCGGGCGGCGACACCGCCTCCGCCCTCGCCGCCGGCTGCCCGGTGGTGGTCAAGGGGCATCCCGGGCACCCGGAGCTCTCCCGGAGGACGGCGGCCCACGTGGCCGAAGCGGTGCGCGCGGCCGGCCTGCCGGCCGGGGTCTTCGGCCTGGTCGAGGGCTTCGACTCCGGCGCCGCGCTCGTGCAGCATGCGGCCATCGCGGCGGTGGGCTTCACCGGCTCGCTCGCCGGTGGCCGGGCGCTCTTCGATCTCGCCGCAGCGCGGCCGGACCCGATCCCGTTCTACGGCGAACTGGGCTCGGTGAACCCCGTCTATGTCACCCGGGAGGCCGCCGAGGCCCGCTTGCCGGAGATCGCCGCCGGCTTCGCCGGGTCGTTCACGCTCGGCGCCGGCCAGTTCTGCACCAAGCCGGGCATCGTGTTCGTGCCCGACGGAGAGGCGTTCGCCTCCGCGGTCGCGGACGCGCTCGCCGACAGCGACGCCGCGCCGATGCTGAACGAGCGGATACTCAGCGGCTATCAGGGGCTGTCCGAACGCTTCGATCATCCCGGGGTCAGGACGGTGCTGGAGGGCTCCGTCCGGTCCGCCGGCGTGACCCCGAGCCTGTATGGGACCGACCTGGAGACCTTCGAGCGCGACGTGGACTCGCTCGGTGAGGAGCGCTTCGGCCCGAGCGCCCTCGTCGTCGGCTACGACGACGTGCGGCGCCTCCCCGGAGCCGCGCGGGCGATCGGCGGAACCCTCACCTCGTCCGTGCACGCAGAGTCCGGCGCGGACGTGGGCCTGGGAGCGCTCATCGCCGAGGCGACCCGGCAGAGCGGGCGCCTGGTCTGGAACGGCTGGCCCACCGGCGTCGCCGTCTCTCCCGCCATGACTCACGGAGGCCCGTATCCTGCCAGCACTGCAGCGGGGACGACCTCCGTCGGCACGGCGGCGATCGGCCGCTTCCGCCGTCCCGTCACGTTCCAGGGCTTCCCGCCGGGGACGGTCCCGCCCAGCGCCGGCCCGGCGTGACAGACCCTCTCGCCGTCGCTGCCCGACCAACCCGCTGCGCGGTTTGCGCGCCTCCGCCGTGGCTCCGCGTCTGCGGTGGCTAGCCGATCCAGGTCATGATGTTCCAGCCGGAGCCCACCTGCGTCACGGGCCCCCAGCCCAGCTTGCCGCTGGCCGGGTAGAGAACGAACGCGCCCGTCGAGGTCCGGGCCAGGATGTCGTCGTGCCCGTCGCCGTTGAAGTCGCCGACCGAGACGATGGCGGTCATCACGTTCCAGCCGACTCCGACGACGACCGGCGCCTTCCAGCCTGAGGCGCTGTGCGCGTAGTACCAGCGCCGGCCGGACGAATCGCGGGCGAGCAGGCCCGGGTTGCCGTCGCCGCCGAAGTCCCGGACTCCGACGATCGCGGTCATCACGTTCCAGCCGGCGCCGATGGCCTGCCGGGCGAGCCAGCCCCCGTGCCCGTCACCGGGATAGAGCCACAGCGCACCGGAGGCGTCGACCGCGACGATGTCCGGGTGGCCGTCTCCGGTGAAGTCATGCGCGGCGACGATCGTGGTCATGATGTTCCACCCGGCGCCCACCAGCCGGCGTGCGCCCCACCCTCCCGCGCCGTCGCCGGGGTAGAGCCACAGCGCCCCGGCGGTGTCCCGGGCGAGGACGTCGTTGTGGCCGTCGCCGTCGAAGTCCCCCGGCGAGACGATCGCGGTCATGACGTTCCATCCGGAACCCACCCGGACGACCGTCGGGTTCAGCCAGCCGGCCGCCCCGTTGCCGCGGTAGAGGTAGAGGGCGCCGCTGCCGTCGCGGGCGAGCACGTCGGCGTGGCCGTCGGAGGTGAAGTCGCCCAGGGTCAGCGCGGGCGGCGGGGCGGCCTTGACGCTGAACGACCAGCTCTGTGTCGCGAGTGTCGCCCCTCCAGCGGCTCGGGCGCCGGAGAGCGTCGCGACCACCGTCGCCCCGTTCGGGAGCGCAGCGGCAGGGGTGAACGTGATCGTCGCGCCGTCGCTCGACTGCGAGGTCGTGCCTGCGGTGGGTGTGCCTCCCGCGGAGACCGACAGTGCGTACCCGCTGACGATGGGGCTCGAGAGGGTGATCGACACCGGGGTCGCGGGGCTGACGCCCACCGCGCCACCGGCCGGCGACTCGGAGACGACCGTCAGCGGATCGTTGGGTGTGGCGAACACCACATCCACCAGGTAGTTCGTCGTGGATGCCGTGCTCGGGAACCCGTCGGCGTACGAGTAGCGGCCCATCGAGGTCCCGGCGACGAGCGGCGGGTTGCTCACCCCGGAGCCCGAGAAGGCGCCCGGGGTCACGGAGTAGCTGCCCGTCGTCGTGCGGTACGAGACGACGTAGTCCGTGTTCGCCGTGATGTTCACGGGTGTGGCGAAGGTGAGGGTCTGCCAGCCCGCTGTGGACTCGCCGGTGAAGGTCCCGGTCGCGAGCTGCTGCCCGGTGCTGCTCCAGAGCGTGCCGACGTGGGTGCCGGTGTTGGTGGAGTTCTTGTAGAACCGGATGCCGGTGACCGCGCCGGCGACCGTGCTGGCGAACTGCACGCCGAGGGTGACCGGCGAGTCGTTCACCTGGAGGATGGAGGGCACGGTGGAGTCGGAGAACAGACTGCACGGGCAGACGCCCGGCGCCGGATCGGGCTGGGCCGTGACGAAACTCCAGGTGCCTCCCGATGACAGCGTCTTGCCGGTCAGGTCCCGAGCCGTCGTCGTGACCGAGTAACGCACCGCGTTCTTCAGGGCCGACGGGGGCGTGAAGGTGGCGGTGTGAGTCGCGGCCGCGTACGTGGCGGTGCCCCCGACTGTGGTGCCCCCGGCGTCTGTGACCGTGAAGGCGATGCTGGCCGGGTCGACCGCCTTGGACATCACCGCGCCGATCGTCGTCGCCGGCGGCACGCTGGAGGACCCGGGCAGCGGCCACTGTCCGGTCGCGACCAGGGGCGAGTTGTCGACCGCGGAGAAGACGGCGTCCACGAAGTAGTTCGAGCTCTCGTACGATGCCTGCGGGAAGGTGCCGACCGACGTGGAGTACACCCCGGCGGGGGCTGCGCCGAAGCCGCCGGCGACCGAGAAGACGTTGTCGGTCGGGCCGCGGTACGCGAAGGCGTCGGTCTGGGCGGAGTAGTGACCGGCCGGGGCGGAGTACGACACGACGTACTTCGTGCCCGCGGAGACGGCGACCGACGAGACGAAGTTCGCCGTCTGCCAACCCGATGCGCTCTCACCGCTGAACGTCACCGTCGCCAGCCGGTTGCCGGCGGCGTCCCACAGCGAGCCGGTGTGCGTCCCGGTGTTGGCCGTGCTCTTGTAGAAGCGCACCCCCGTGATGAAGCCGTTCTGCAGCGCCGTGAACTGCAGGCCCACCTCCAGGGAGGAAGCGTCGCCCGCGTCCGCCACCGCTGGGACCTGTGACCCGAAGACGGAGGATGGGCCGGTCACCGTGACCGGACGGGAGATCGGCGTCGACGTGTTGGCGCTGTCGTCGGTCGCCCTGACGTCGATCGTCTGCGCTCCGAGGCCGTTCTGTACGTAGGTGTATGTCCACGAGGTCGTTCCCGACGCGGGGTGCCAGCTCGTGCCGCCGTCGGTGGACACCTCGACACCGGCGACGACGCCGCCGACGTCGGACGCCGTGCCGGTCACGGTGACGGACGCGCCGTTCGCGATGCTCGCTCCGGACGAAGGCGCTGTGATGACCGCGGTCGGGGGTGTGGTGTCCGTGCTGGCCGTCGACGCCACCAGGCCCGACTGCAGCGAGCCCGGCTGGGCGCCCATGTCGGCCATCAGGTTGACCTGCGCCTGCTGCATGCGCGGGTCGGCGGGGGCTCCTGCGCCGTCGTGGGTCTGGTCCAGTCCCCAGGACCACTGAATCGAGCCGGCGGAGAAGACGAGGGCTCGGGAAGACGCCCGGTAGAGGGTGACGTGGTGGGTGGTGGTCGCGGTGCCGGTGGTGTTGCCGAAGTCCAGCATGTACGACGGGACGGTTCCGCTCACTGTGGACAGGTCGATCTCGCCGGCCGGTCGGAACCCGTTGTCGACGTCCTCGTCGGACTCGTAGCCCACCGTGTGCGGCGCGAGGGCCGCCGTCGTCCCGGCGGCGAGGGAGGACAGGCTCGTATTGCGCCACAGTCTGGTCTTG